>ERZ791825.1-NODE-1-length-1240877-cov-30.291838_pt1 | contig 1240877 bp, 1095 predicted proteins | sample MGYA00510298_ERZ791825 | MGnify/ENA primary metagenome ERZ791825 (study PRJEB30046, sample SAMN00792010) | human gut metagenome | study: EMG produced TPA metagenomics assembly of the A metagenome-wide association study of gut microbiota in type 2... | reverse complement strand
TTGTAAAATCAGGTGTCAATTTTCTTTTGACAATTACATTGTACGTAAGCAACTTTTTTTTTGCAAAAGTAGTTGTTTCTAATACTACTTTTGACAAATTTAAAAAAAGCGGAAAGTAACCTGTTTGTTACCTGATGTTTTTGTAAAATCAGGTGTCAATTTTCTTTTGACAATTACATTGTACGTAAGCAACTTATTTTTTGCAAAAGTAGTTGTTTCTAATACTACTTTTGACAAGATTTTTAAGAAAGAGGTTAATTATGGAAAAAAATAATCTTGAAATGTGTATATCCTGCCCGATTGCACACATTTTTATATCTGAATACAGAAAGATTAAAAATTACACTAAAGAGGGAAAAAAAACAATAAGTAAAAACGATAAAAAAGAATATAAAATAAAAATTGAAATTTCTGTAAAAAAACTATCACAATTGCTAGGCATAAAATTAAAAAATATGTCCAGTATAATTGCCTACATTATGAAAAGGAAATCTGAATTTGAAATGGGAACTACAACGAATATTCTTTCAAAAATGTGTTGTATAAATTGTATTACTTCTATTATTGATTGCTTTGATACAATATCTGAAAATAGTGAATCACTGGTAAAGGATTTACTGCTCTTTGATAAAGATGATATTAAATTATTCGTCAAACTTGAAGAATTTTTAAAAAAGAATAATATCGTCCCCAAAAATCCATTAACAAAAGATGAAAGAAGTTGGTCAGATGATTTTATGAATCTTATATATGAAAACGAAGATGTTGCTGAAGATACGTATTACAAATTTTCTGATTTGATAGATGATTATGTTACGCCACACTCTAACATATCAAAATACGATTGTTGTGATGAAGTATATAAAGGTAATTCATTGTTGAGCGATAAATCAATTGATGAATTTACGAATTGCATAGATAGATTAAATGAACCATTTAAGGAAGAGTTACAAAAGCAAACAAAAATGAATAGAATTAATGGGATATTGAATCATAAATCAAATATCTTAAAATCTGTCATGTGCAGATATTTAGAAAAGGCTGAAAAAAATCAAAAGAAAACACTTGATCTCTTAATGAAAAAGCAAGGGATAACAGATACAGATATTGCTAAAATATTATATAAAGCCCCTAATAAAAAGTCGGAAATAGAAAATTGGCATAAAATAAAAGATAATTCAACAGAGTTACCCCCAAAGGCAAAATTGCATTTACAGGAACTATTAAATATATTATTAGTGTCAGAAGATGTATTAAGATGTGGAACAGGTAAAATATACGGAAATTGGAAAAATGCAATTAATGAAAATAAAAATGAAAAATTCCAAGACGCATTATTAACCTCTGACGATATGAAAGAAATTGAAAAAACTAAAATTTCATCACATAAAAGACCGTCGTTAAAAACTAAAGAGCGTATATACGATAGAATAAGAACATTTATAAATCCATCTGAAAATGATTTAAATAAAATGATTTCTGAAAATCCTGAATTTTTTTGTGAAGAGGACTTTTGCGTATTTACCCATGAAAAAGACGGAGAAGAATATTTTGATTATGAGTTAATGTACGAAAATCTGATTCACCCAGAAGATTTTGACACGCTTCTTTCCGTCCTTGAAGAATTGCAAGCAGAGAAAAACAGCTGATTATAACGAAACCGCAGGGAATTTTATATTTTCTGCGGTTTATTTTATAAGGTTCGCTATGGCTATTTTGCCATAGCGTTATTTTTTTGTCCGATTTTTGCCGATATTCACGCTCACAAGCCTTAACTGTTTTCTATATTCAAATCGTCACCGTAGGCTTTAATTTCACATTTTGCTACGCTTATTTTATAAGTAAAGAATTGCCCTACGGCGTATCGTAAACTTGCTTCTTGACTTATGAAATTTCGCTACGCTTTTAATGCTCATAAAGCCCATACGATGACGATTTAAACGAATATAAAAAATCAGAAAGGAGTGAAAAATACAGCGTGAATATCTAAATCGGACTTATTAAAAGCCCACCAATTCAGAATTACCGAATATAAATTTTAATTGAAATTAACTTTCAAAGGAGAAACCATTATGAAATACTTTACAAACTGTAACACAGCAGAAGACCTCAAAAAGGAATACAGAAGATTAGCTAAACAGCTTCACCCCGATTTAGGCGGTGATACAGAAGAATTTAAGGTAATGCAAAACGCATATGAGATTATGTGGGAACGCCTGAAAAATATACATACAAATTCAGAGGGCGAAACCTACACCAAAGAAACAACGGAAACACCGCAGGAATTTATAAATATAATCAATGTGCTTACAAGCCTTTCGGACATTGAGGTTGAAATTTGCGGTACTTGGTTGTGGGTATCGGGAAACACCAAAGCACACAAAGAAGTGTTGAAAGAATTAAAATTCCGATACGCTCATAAAAAACAGGCTTGGTATTACCACACAGAGCCGTACCGCAAGAGAAGCAAACGAGAATTAACGCTTGATGAAATCCGTGATATGTTCGGTTCTGAAAAGTATAATCAAAGCGAAAACAAAACTCCGACATTACACAGTTGACAAAAAAGGGGAACAGCTGAAAAGTTGTTCCCCCTAAAATTGAAATTACTTCAAATTTTACAGTTTCATACATATAATTTTTGAAAGTTATTTTACAAAAATATTGAATTTTCACATATTGTATGCTAAAATAAAAATGCCAAACAAAAATTCAATTTCAAGTTCACCTAAGTGTGTATTTTTATTTCGGTAAAAATACAGGCTCTTATTTTGATACACTTAAGGTGACTATTGAAATTTTTGTTTGGCGACAAAAGGGCTATGTGTTTTTCGAGGTGCGTAGCTTGTCTATGCACCTTTTTTATTAGAAAAACGGTGATGTTTTAAATTTTTTCAAAGTTTTTAAACTTTTTTTAAAAATTTTCAAAAAATTTTTCGAAAAAATGAACCTTTTTGCCGTTCAAAGTATCTAATATATAGGAACGCAAAAAAAATTACAAAAAAGGAGGAAATATTATGAAGAAAATCAAAGAGCTTGTATCAAGTGCAAAGAGCGGAAATAAAAAGTCATTTGATAAGCTGTATGAGCTTACACATAATGATGTGTGGTACAACTGCCTTTCTTTGCTCAAAGATGAAGAAAACGCAAAAGACATAATGCAGGAAACCTACATTACAGCTTTTTTAAAGCTTGACACACTCAAAGATGAAGAAAAGTTTTGCGGTTGGGTTACTACAATAGCTGTAAACCTATGTAAAAAGAAATTGAAAGGAAAGGTGGAATATCAGATAGATGATGAAGTTCTGATTACAGAAGCAGAAACAGACGAGTTAATGCTCCCCGAGGAGTACATAACCAAAGCCGAAAAAAGAAAAGTGCTGTTACAGATTATGGAAGACACACTTTCATTCAATCAGTATCAGACTGTTTTAATGTTTTATTTTGATGAAATGTCAATTTCTGAAATTGCACAGGGACTTGAAATTTCAGAGGGAACGGTAAAATCTCGCCTTAACTCTTCAAGAGCAAAGATGAAAACTGCAATTGAAGATTACGAAAAAAAGAGCGGTGACAAGCTTCACGGCGTTGTTGTTGTACCTTTCTTTACAACTATTTTCAAGGAAGAAGCAAAGAGCCTTGCAGTACCGAACATTACAATCAAGCTCCCGAACGGACAGACACTTGCAACATCTGCAACAAAAGGCTTTGCGACAGGTGCAAAGTCAACAGTTTCATCTATCGTAAAGGCAACAGCAACTGCGACAGTAAAAACAAAGGTAATTGCCGTTGTCTGCGGTGCTACAATACTTGCAGGCACATCAGCAGTCGGCATAAGCATTCTTGCAGGCTGTAACGCTGAGAAAGAACCGACAGAACCGTCAGTAATATCTTCAACCGTACAGACATCAACTGTTCCAACAACTGTACCTAAGACTACAGTTCCAAAGGCAGTTAAAGATTTGGTGGACAAGGGTGAAATCAAGGTCGACAAAGACGGCAACATCACTGATAAGAATGGTAAGAAAGTCGAAGTAAAAGACGGCAAAGTAGAAGTAAAAACCGATGACGGTAAGACAGTTACAGTTAAGGTTGACGATGTAAAAACTACGGTATCTAACAAAAACAACGGCAATAAGGGTAACACCGAAAAGAAAGAAGATACTAAGAAAGACAACACTTCAAAGACAAATACATCTGACAACGACAAGAAGCCAGCGTCTAAGCCAAGCAACTCTTCAAGTAATAACCAGAAGCCAGCGAAGCCAAGCAACTCTTCAAGTAATAACCAGAAGCCAGCTAAGCCGAGTGAGTCATCAAAGACTGAAACACCTACAGAAAAGCCAAAGCAGAAGGTATGGGTAGACGACTACAAAACAGTCCACCACGAAGGTTATTGGAAGGTAGTAGGTACTCACGAGGAGCCAGTATATGGTTGGGTAGGAGTATATGTTTGCAATGACTGCGGTATGAAGTTAGCAGATGCTAACCTGAATGAACATCTTGCTTGGGAAATGGATAATGGTGGCAAAGGTTCATATCATGTGGCAGAGGACTATGTACAGACAGGCACGAAAACAGTAGAAGACAAGGAATGGGTAAAACCTTGGGATGAAAAGGTTAAAGACGGTGGTCACTGGGAATACAAATAACATTTGATATTAACTACTTTAATCATGGTTTAATATTTCAAGGGAAGGGGACTCGATATTGAGTCCTCTTTTCTTTTGTATAGAAACTTTTATTTCTATACAAGAAAGTATTCAATTTAATTATAATATATGGTATAATATAATAAAATAAAAGGAAAGGTGTGGTTGTACTTATGATAATTTTATATATTTTCCTTGTAATGTTTTTTATTGTAGCTTTGGTAGCGACATATGAGAATCATTTATATAGTATAACTTATGGTAGGAATAGCTTTTTAGGTATAATGGTAATTACTGATTCTTTAGTAGGTATGGTGTTAATGTTTATTGCTATTAATGTATTTCAGTAATTTGTAAAATGGAAAACCAAGGGTATTAATAGTGTAAAAATAATTACTTATTTAAAAATAGAAAGGTTGTAGAGTATATGGATATTGGAGTACTACTATTTATCTGTTCGGTAGTAGTAGGTTTACTGGTTGTGATTTATATGTGGTACACTTTTTAATAGAAAAGTAATCATATTTAAAATAGAAGAGAGGTATTAAGATGACAATATGTAATTTTGTAGGTGATGAGGGTTTAAAGAATATTTTTCACCTATCAGCTGATGAAGCGGTAAAGCACCCTGACTATAATAAGTACATAAGGGTATTATCAAAAGCAATCAAGGACGAAGAAATTTCTTTATCGACAGTAGAATCTCACCTGATAGGTATAGCAATGACTTCAACCCTAAGAAGAAAGATTATACAGGACTTAAAGGAGGTATTTTAATGAAAGACAGAGATATTGAAAGAGCAAGACTTGAACATAGAAGTGTTTACTGTATTGATAAAGACACTTCTGATGTATTAAGATGTAGTGTAGGTTTATTCGGTTCTTTTGATTCTCAATTCGATGTAGAGCTTACACCTGAATATAACGAGTCAACCAAAGAATGTATTCATAGAAGATGGTTTTGCATAGCACCAGAAAATGTTTATGCTACCGTTGAAGAGGGTAGTTATGATATAGAAATGCTCTACAATTAAATGAGGTATTGTAGAGAACCAGTTTTAGATATATAAGGTAGTGAGTCTTTTCTTGATAAAATAATAGTGAATGTGACTTTTGAGAAATTGTTAAAACTTTAAAATAAAAAAGAGGTTAAGCATTAGAAAAAATTGCTTAACCTCTTTTTTATGTCTTTTGTAATATAAAGAAAATCTTTATGTAAGGTAACTGGTTACTCTATTTTTGATATAAATAGAGCATTCTGGATCAATACGTGAAATTAAATCAGCTTTCAGCTTATCGTACTTATATTTATATTGTGATTTATCATTTAAATAAAGGCAAAGACTTGTTAATAAATATTTTCCACAAATGAACTTTAAAGGGTCGTCAGATGAAGATTGCTCCATTGTTAAATTTAATTGGTTATATTTTTCTTCAATATCTGGTATATAGGACTTTATTTCTAACTCATATTTTTCACATTGCGAATAATTAGGTAATCCATTTTTGTTTAAAAAACTATTTGGATTTCTTCCAACATTTTTTAACGAAATGTTTTCTAATTGGACAAGACAGTGCAAAGAAAATATCTTTTTCATGAACGGTAAAATTTTAGAGTACCAATAATCAAGATTAATATATTTTTCAACTTTGCTTTTTTCTAACTTTAGTCTGGGACGCATGGTGTTAATTATCGCTTTTTTATTAATTAAATAAGTTTCTATATTATATTTTTCTAAGTAAATAAAATTATCTGAATTTACCATACTCTTGCCAAGTAGTATATCAAAGTCGCCATCAGCAATAAAAATATTTTTTCCATATTCTTCGTTGGTTCCAAAAAGATTATATGCTTCAATAAGATATGGCTTTCCGTTCGTTGGAAAAATACAATTTAATTTAAAATCTTCTGAAAAAATTTTTTCGAAAATTTCCTCATATTCAAATTCTTTGTTTGTATCTTCTACAAATAAATTTATTTTATTTTTACCTGAAATAAATAAAACTCTATTTAGTAAGGCATCCTCAGAAAAACTTAAATCAAATTTGTTATTCATATTTCTTTTCCTCAACAGTTGGTTCTAATTTTACAGCATATTCTCTATATTTACCTATTATTTCGGGAGCGTGTGTTGCAAATATTAATTGGATATCCATATTTAAATCCATTATTGACTTAACGAATATTCTTTGCCAATTTAAGTGTAAAGATAGTTCTGGCTCATCTACCAAATACATACTTTGTTTTGTATGATCTATACAGAAAATCAAATATGCAAAAAAAGTAAATATTTGTTTTTCTCCAGAAGATAAATCTTGTAATGTTATATGCTTACCAAAACGATTTTTAAAAGATATTCTTCCGTCTGGATGAATTTGTAATTGCTTTTCATTAAAATTGCCTCTAAAAAATAAATTTATTGTTTTAGTGAAATTTGTTATAGGAGCTGTTACTTTAGATTTTAATCTATCATTTTCTTCAGCTTTAGATATTATATCCGTAATTTTTTTTAGTTCGGAAAGTTTAAGAGTAAGATCAATTAATGTTTCTTCATTTCCTAAACGGTAATCAGCTATATATTTATATAAATCATCAAAAAATTCTTGAATTTTCTTTTCAGAGTGTGTGTCTAATAAATCAATAGAACGCAGTACATTTTTGTATTGTGTTTTTATATTCTCCAGATTGACTGCTTTGGTGACTATAATATCATGTAGGTAATCAATTATTTCATTGCTGTTAGCAATATTTTCTGCATCTAAAAAAGATTTTAAAATATATTTATTAAATGTCTCATTAATATTATTTAACTTTAAATTTTTACGGTTAATAGCATCTTTGATTAAAAAATTAACATTTTGTATATTTATATTATTGCTTTCAAAGTATTTGTAATCGTCATATCTACGCATATACCAATTTCTATTTCTACGATATAACATAGAATTGTTCATATAATCTCCATCTCTGTTTAACGGAAGAAATACATAATTGAATTTACTGCGTAGTTCATCGAGAATAGGATAAGCTGAAAAATAGTACCTGTGTTTTTCTTCTTCATTTTCAAATTCGTTATTTATGTTAATTTCATTTATAGGAACTTCCTTATCCTTGTCTGTGATTTTCAAGATAAGAGATTTATCTATCATGTTTATTGTGACGTCATAAAGAGAGGAAGAATCAATACATTTTAAATCAATAAATTGAAATTGATATTTACATAAATTGTAAACTTTACCTGTAATAATATTCGTTATAATGTTTAACACAGTTGTTTTGCCACATCCGTTTTCACCGTATAAAAAATTAATATTATCATAAAATGAAATATCATAATTTATATATCCATATAGCTTTTTTATTTTCAGGTTAGTGATTTTCATGTTATTGCTCCTCATTATTTTCTCCCATTCATAAAATAGATTAATAATTATTATGGGAAATCAATTTAAATTTATTACTAATTTGAAGTAGATATTAGAAGTATTTATTTTAAAGGCTTTGTGAATAAATAGGATACTACAGGATAATTGTAACATTATTTTACTGAATTTGCTATATATAAATATAAAGAAATTTTTAACGACTATTTGTGGATTTGTTACAAATAGTCGTTAAATTCATTAACATATATTTACTGCTTTTATAATAGAAAAATCTTTGTGCTACGGTGTAATAAAATTTTAAAATATATTATCTTGTTCCTTTGAAAATCGGCAGGCAAACTAAAATGACAGTAAGTTTGACAGTAAGTTTGACTGCATTTTATCTTGTTTTAACTTAATTCAAAATTACTCAACTGAATTTTTGAAATCTCAAAAACCCAGTGTTTAAGCCACTTTTAAGGCATTTTAAGTAATTTTGGTAAAAAATAAAAGGCGGTTAAAAAACCACCTTTACTGGTGCAGGTAACAGGACTTGAACCTGCATGAAATTGCTTTCACATGGACCTGAACCATGCGCGTCTGCCAATTCCGCCATACCTGCTTATTTAATTTTGTTGTACAAATTAGTTGTGAGTTAATCACATATCTGCCAACCTGAGATATAGCCACAAGGCTACCCCTGACCTACTGTTTAGAAGGCAGTTGGTCACTCTTAGCATCCATTATTTGTGCAACACCCAAAATGTGCTATATTATTATAGCAGACCGACAGGTAAGTGTCAAGTGACATTTACTTTATCGGTCTGTTTTACGCTGATTATTTTTCAGAATCGGGTTTGCGGATTTTGAAACCGTCATATTTTCCGATGTCGCAGAGGGCAATTTCGTGGCAACCCATTCTTGTTGACAGCGGTGCAAGCTCCATATAGTCGCCGTAGAGGAAAGTAAGGTACTTGTCATATTCCTTTGGCACGGGGAACTTGTAACCCTCAAAGTCGGTATAAGCAACATCGTCGAGATATTCCTTTGGAAAAGCACCGTTATAAATATTTCTGCCCATTCCGTCATAGAGATATTTTGCGTTCTTTTTGTTTTTAAAGAATTTTAAAGTACGGACTTCAAGCCACATACTGAATCTGAGCGGAAATATTATTTTGCAGAAATTTGTTACAATGCTTTGGATTTTACTGCCGTTTTCAGCCTTACGATTGTTCCATTTATTGAACACCAGCGCTCTTGTGAACAGAGTCACAGCCATATGAATTTTTCGTCCGATTGCTGAATTGGCTGTGTTATCATGACAGAAAATATCAAACGCAATTCCGTTGTGCATTGCGTGATGGTCTTTTGCAAAGTCGGTTGCAAAGAAAGTGTCGTCAAGTCTGACCTTGGCAAATTCATAGAAACAAGCCTTGTCCGTATGGTACGATTGAAAAGTCATATTGCTCGGAAGTTCCTTTGGTGCAATCTCGCAAAAGCGGTCAAAATCTTCACGTAACATCATAATATCGGCATCATCATCCCACGGAATGAATCCTTTGTGACGGATTGCGCCGAGAAGTGTTCCACCGCCGAGAAAATATTTTATGTTGTGCTTTCGACAAATTCTGTCGGTTTCAAGCAGAAATGCAAGCTGAATTTCGTGAATTGAATCAAGTCTGCGCTCGTGTGAGTGGGGGATACGCAGAACTTTTTCGGACTTCATCTTGTCCATTATGCAGATTTTCAGCATGGTTTCAAGGTCAATGTCAGGAGTGCATTCGTTTACGGAAATCTTGTTTGAATTAATTGCACAGCCGTCAAGCTCCGTAAAATCGCCCGACTCAATTGTACAGCGACTGCCGTAAATATCGTTGAGAACAGCCGCAATCATTATCAGCGATGCATTGCAGTTTTTGCCGCCGACATTATAAACTGCGTTTTCTTCAAGAGTTGTCATTGCGAAAACAATCGCCTTTAAAACATCGTTGATATAAACAAAGGTGTAGCGATCCCTTGTTGCCGGAACAACTGTGTCACGGTGGTTGGCTATATCGTCAAAAACAGGATCAAGCACGCTTGTAAAGTTGCTTGACGCTCCCAAAATTATGCCCGTTCTGAGCGTTGTAACGGTTGATTTGCTGTTCTTCAAAACCGAGTGCAAGGCGGTTTCTCTCGTTCTCATAAGCTGACCTGCAAGCGATGAGGGAGAGGTTGTGTCAAGCTCTGCATACTCGTTTTCGGAATAAACTCTGTGCGGTTTGGCTTTGCCGTAAATTCTGCTGTCGTTCACAACGACAACTCTTGCGCCTGTGGCTTTTGCAATTTTGGCACAGGCATTTATCTCTGCAATGCCGTCAATCATAATCTGTGGATTGTTGTCCGTATGTTCACCGCAGATTCCTGTTGTAATTACATAGTCGGCACTTGAAATTTCTGATGCGGAATTATAATCGACAAAATCAAAATCATCTCTTAACAAGAGTTCGCTGTGGTATGATGCCATTGCGTTGCGTGATTTGCCGAGAAGGATAACTTTTATTCCGAGCCTTTTAGCCTCGTTATTGTACAGAAAGGCATAGCAAAGACATCTTGCAAGTTCACCGCCCGAGATGACAATTGTTTTGTTCCTGAGCTTTGCAAGAGTTTCTTTTTCAACTCCGGGCAATGCCGCCCTGTCGGCCTCAAATTCGTTTAAAAAATCTTTAATACGCATTACTTTATCCTTCGCAATTCTGCACGCAGTTCTGTTGCTCTTATACTGCGTTTTATTCCGTCTTTAAGCGTGGTTTTCGGACTAAAGCCGAGTTCTTTTACTTTTTCATTGCACAGAACATACGGCGTGGGGGATGACGGAGAAAATTCGGGTTCTTCTTCGTCTTTTCTGTGAACGAACACTACGGAGAGATTCTTTTCGGGATTTGCCGATTTTACAAGCTGTGCAAATTCCCGCATTGTCACATTTGCGTTACCGTTTGAAATGTTGTATGCCTCACCGCTTTTTCCGTTAAGCAAAATATCAATCAATGCCGAAACCGTGTCCGTCACATAGCAAAAGCTGAACTTTTCACAACCGTTATCTGTAAGCATAATGCTCTGATTTTTTGCCGCACTGACAATCAGCTTTGCCCATTTTCTTTCATCGCTCATTCTGACACCTCCGAGTGTGGGGCAGGGACGGGCGATTTTTACATTCATACCGAACTTTTCAGCATAGCAAACAGCAAGTGTTTCGGCTGAACGCATACTTTGTGCGTATGCACTGTCGGCATCGGTCGGATCAAGATAGCCGAGGTCGTTTTCGCAAATGTTATTTTTACCGCTGAAAACTTCCCCGTAAACCATATATGAAGATACGAGCAGAACCGATTCGGCATTTGACTCTTTTGCATATTCAAGCACATTTGCAAAGCCCGAAGTGATTGTATCCGCAATTTCGGGATTACTGCAATCTTCCTCTGCAACCTCACACGGGCAGTTGCAGTATATTACAAAGTCGGCTCTTTCAATCTCCGGAAAGTTCTTTGACTCTCCGGTTTCAACAACAAAATCTTTGCGGAGAGTAAGGCTGCCGAACTGCTTTTCGGCATCGTCACGGCTTTTTGCAAGGGTGATTACCCTTGTGTTGTTTTCAAAAAAATCATTGCCCTCAAGCAATGTGCATATAATGTAATATGCAATAAGTCCGTGACAGTCCGATACGAAAACAGTCTTGTTTTTTAACTGTTGAAAATTTATCCTGTTGTCTGCAATTTTTTTAATGTCCTCAAAAATTTCGGAGGGCAGATTGCCTTTTACGGTACAGTCCATATGGGTTTACCTCTCAGATAAATCAGAAAAGCTCCGCAATTGTGGAGCTTTTGCTTTATTCCGAAACGGAATTATTTTTTCTTTTTTGATTCCTCATACACTCTGAGGGTTTCATCTGTCGGGCCGTCAAACATAACAGTTCCTTTTTTCAGGAAGATTGAACGCGCGCAGATTTCTTTAACCGAAGCGGCATTGTGGCTTACATAAAGAACGGTTACACCGCTTTCGATAATCTCTTTAATTTTATTTTTACACTTCTTTTTGAAGGTTGCGTCACCGACCGAGAGCGCCTCATCAACAACAAGAACATCGGGTTCAATGTTGACATTGATAGCAAAACCAAGACGCATTTTCATACCGCTTGAGTATGTTCTTACAGGCTGGTCAATGTAATCTCCAAGCTCTGCAAAGTCGATGATTCTCTCCTCGATCTGCTTAATGTAGCTGTCCTCAAGACCGAGAACATAACCCTTCAGATAAATGTTTTCCCTGCCTGTCATTTCCATGGAAAAGCCTGCAGTGAGCTCAAGCAATGCGGCAACCTTGCCGTCAACGGTGATTTCGCCTTCATCGGGAAATGCAACGCCCGTAATCATCTTGAGCAGAGTTGACTTGCCTGCACCGTTATCGCCGACAATACCAACCGATTCGCCACGATTGATTACCATTGAAACATTGTTAAGTGCCTTGTTCGTTTTTGCATTTCTCGGCTTAAAGAAAAGAGCCTTGAATCTTGCCTTGTCATCTTTGTAGAGTGTGTAGGTTTTGCTGACATTTTTAAAGGTAATAATCGGATCGGATACTTTTGTTTCAGCCATAATATTACCTCCTTAAAGTACATCAGGAAGTTTTTTCCTGAGTCTGTTGTAGTTGAAAATACCAAGGACGAAAATTACAACAAATTCAATTGCAAACACAAGACATTCCGTTTTGTTTGCATAGAACGGTCTGTTGTAGAGGAAACAGTTGCGGTAGCCGTTTACAAAAAAGTTAATCGGATTGATAAGCATGAGCTTGTTGAGAAACGGCGAATCAAAGCCGTAGGAGTTGTACATAATACCCGATAACCAGAAAATACCTGACATAACGGAAACAATCAGGCTTTCAAAGTCCTTACTGAACGCAGACATCGGGGCTGTTGACCATGTGAGTGCAAGGAAGAAGATAAACATCAACGGACAGTACAGGAAAAATTGCAGATTGTACCAGCTCGGTCCGATTGTGAAAAGTACATATGCGTACATAAATGCCATAAGAATCAGGTGAACAAAAAGCCTTGAAACCTCTGTATAAGTAAGGATTGTTGAAACGGGGAACTTAACCTTTGTAATAAATTGACGGTTGATTCTCAGTTCCTTTGCGCCCTGCGTTATGCTGTCCTGAATAAAGAACCACGGAATGATACCGATGAACATAAAAGTAAAGAAGTCAATGGAAAAAGGCTGTGCTCCGCCGATGTCAAGGTGAAGTGTTTTAAGCTGTTTGATACCGCAGGAAAAAGCGAACCAGTAAACAAAAATTGTAAACGCAGGCTTAACAACAGCCCAAAGAGGACCGATTACGGCGCCTTTGTAAGTTTTAATAAGTTCGTTTTTGGCAAGGAGCAAAATCTGCTTTCCGAAGCCACGATGTTCTTTTAAAATTGTAAACAATTACTATACCATCCTATCTCTTTTGTGATGCACAGGCGCCCGCCTGCAAGTGAATAAAATCGAAAAATGTATTATGCACTCTTTAACAGTATATATTATATTACTTTTTCCTAATTTGTCAATCAAAACAAGACAATTGAAATCTATTTGTAAGATTGAGCGAATCCCCGTTAATTCTGTGTATTTTGAGTGTTCGCAGAGCGAATATGACAACCTGTCACGGAAACCTTTTAAAATAAGGAATAATACTTTTCAGATAACATAAAATTTAAAGGCTGTATAAATGGGGGATGAATAATTTTAAAAAATTACCAAAATTAAAATCCCGAACAGAGCCTTTAAAAGCTTTGCTCGGGATTAATTTTATTGCTTATCAGTCTGCCTGGATTTTTACAAACTGTTCCTGCATATAGGAATAAACATCATCGGAAACATTTGAAAATACATAGCATTTGTCAAGATACTCGTCACTCGGGAAGATGAATTCGTTTTTCTTTGCGTCTTCATCAATGTAATCGTCATATGCAACCTGATTGGGTGTTGCATAGTTGAGATATTCAAAGTTTGCGGCGGCAATTTCAGGATCCTGCATAAAGTTGATGAACTTCTCTGCATTTTCCTTGTTTTTACTGCATTTCGGAATACACATTGCGTCATAGAAAAGGTTTGAGCCGTCCTTTGGCATTGCGTAGTCAAGATCCTCATTGTTATCAATCATTGTCATAATGTCGCCTGCGTAGTACGGAGCAATTGCCGACTGGCTGTTTTCCATTTCGGTAAATACCTGATCCATTACATATTTTTTAAGAAGAGGCTTCTGTTCTTTAAGTTTAGCGGCGGCTTTGTCAACATCTGCCTTGGTGCAGTTAGCAGGATTAATGCCCTCAAGCTGCATTGCAATTGCCATTGCGTCACGGCTGTTGTTAAACATAAGAATCTGACCGGAAAGGTCTTTGTTCCAAAGTGCGTCCCATGAATCGGGCTTTGTTTTAACCTTTGTTTTGTCATAAACCATACCTGTTACGCCCCAGCTGTAGCATACGGTATATTTACCTTCGGGATCGCAGGCAAGCTTTTTGAAACGATCCATAAGATTGTCGTAGTTAGGAATATTGTCAAAGTTAAGCTCCAACAGCATATCCTCATTAATCAATCTGCTGATCATATATTCGGACGGAATGACAACATCATAGCTTACATTACTGTTTTTCAGCATATTGTAAAGCTCTTCGTTGGTTTCATAGGTTGTGTAGTTTACCTTGATGTTGGTGCGTTTTTCAAACTCCTCGATAATGTCGAGTGAGTCATCTTCGCCGTTTGAAATGTACTCGCCCCAGTTGTAAACATTAACTTCTCCTGCGCCAGCTGAGTCAGCCGAAGCACCTCCGCCGCAGCCTGAAAGGCAAGCCGCACATGTTGCCGTCATTGCAGATGCAAGGACAATGCTGATGATTCTTTTCATTTCTCAATCTCCCTTTAATAAAATTTTTAAATCAAGTTCTCTTTTTCTGCACCTTTTCTTCGTGTCTGTCACGCAGATTAATAATAACCATAACAATGAGTACAGCAAGGAAAAGCAGTGCGGAAAGAGCGTTGATTTTCGGTGAAATTCTCCTGTGAGTCATCGAGTAAATTTCAATAGAGAGGTTCTGGAATTTTGCACCTCTTGTGAAATATGTTATGATGAAATCGTCAAGAGAATATGTAAAACTCATGAGCAATCCCGAGAAAATACCCGGCATAAGCTCGTGAATAATTACCTTGTAAAATGCCTGCCATTGGTTACAGCCAAGGTCAAGGGCGGCGTCGTAAATGCTCTGATCCATTCGTTTGATTCTCGGCATAACATTAAGCACAACAAACGGAACACAAAAGCATATGTGCGAAATTAAAACCGTGAAAAATCCCATTTCAAAGTTAAAGATAACTCCGAGAGTCGTAAACAAAAGCATGAGAGAAACACCCATTACTATGTCAGGGCTGATGATCGGAATGTTTGACGCATTCTGAATAAGCATTCTTTTTTTGCCCTTGAAATTGCTGATGCCGATTGCGGCGGCAGTTCCGAGGATTGTTGCAAAAACAGATGCAAGAACGGCAATAATAACAGTGTTCCACAATGCGTTCATAATATTGTCGTCACGAAAAAGCTGTACATACCATTTGAATGTAAATCCTTTCCAGACGGTAGTTTTGCCGTTGTTGAAGGAATAGAAGATAAGTACGGCAATGGGCGAATAAAGGAAAATAAGCAGGATTGCAATGTAAATTTTTGAAAGAATACCTGTTTTCTTTTTCATTATGCAATCGCCTCCTCATCACCGAACAAGTTCATGATTATCAGGAACACGAAAATAAAAATCATTAATATCAATGAAATTGCCGAACCCGTGTTTTGGTCTGTCCAGAATATTTTTTCAATGACATCACCAATCATAATGTCGTCCGGACCGCCGAGATACTGTGCAACCAGGAATGTGCTTGCACTCGGAACAAATACCATTGTCACACCCGAAATAATTCCGGGAACGCTGAGCGGTGCGACAACCTTTCTGAATACGGTAAAGTTGTTTGAACCGAGATCCTGCGCCGCCTCAATAAGACCGTTGTCGATTTTGCTCATAACGGTGTAAATCGGCAGAACCATAAACGGAAGATATTCATACACCATTCCGAGAATTACCGCACCCGTGTTGCCGATGTAGGTTGAATGAATACCCAAAAGCGAAAGCATCATATCAATCGGACCATTGTCCTGCAAAAGCGTTACCCATGCGTAGATTCTTAGCAGAAAGTTCATCCACATAGGAATCATAAGCAACATAATGAGCGTGTTCTGGGTTGATTCTTTCATTCTCGTGAGAAGGTATGCAAGCGGATATGCAAGTACAAGACAGATTGCCGTTGAAATAAGCGCAATCCAAAGTGATTTTACAAAAATATTTGTGTAGTAAAACGCATTTGTAAATGCCTGAAACGAAAAATTACCGTTCTTGTCGGTAAAGGCGGTAAAGCCAATCATAATAATCGGAATCATTGTGAAAACAACCATCCAGATTATGTAGGGAATAGAGGGCTTGCGTGATTTCATTTATCAGCCCTCCTTTTCCGAAAACTCTGAGATTACCTCAAACCGAGCCTTTGAAAAGTTGAATGAAAGCGGAACATAGGTTGCGACCTGCTCGTCCGTATCGCTGAGCATAAGCCACTTTCTTTCGTCCGATTCAAGAATGATTTCGTTGTGTTCACCCTTGTAAACTACGGATTCAATGTACAAATCCTTTAAATCGCCCACGCCATCGCCTGCAAGCGAAAGAGCGTCGGGCGGCAGAGTGATTTTTAGCTTTGTACCTTCTTCATAGTATTTATCGGGAACGGTAACAGTTTCGCCCTCAAGCTCAAATTCAAAGGAATTGTCATTCTGATTCGAGTATGTAACGGTTGTCTCAATAACATTATCGTAAAACGGAAGAAGCTTGTTCATAATCTGAATGTTGAACGGGATAACCCTCATACCGATTTTGCTTCCGATTTCAGCCGATTCGGTGGAGTGGATAAGAATTTCACACTTTCCGCATCTTACGCTCATCTCATAGTGAACACCCTTGAAGGTTGTGTTCTCAACAGTTCCGACAAGCTGACCGTCCTCGGGAGAGGTAACTTCAATATCCTCGGGACGGATGACAACATCAACAGGAGTATTCCTGCCGAATCCCTTGTCAACACATTCAAGCTCTTTGCCGAGAATTTGAATTCTGCAGTCATCAAGCATAATTCCGTTGAGAATATTTGCCTCACCGATAAAGTCTGCAACAAATGCGTTCACAGGCTCGTTGTATATATCCTCGGGAGAACCAATCTGCTCGATTACACCGTTGTTCATAACAACAACACGGTCGCTCATGGTCAGAGCCTCTTCCTGATCGTGAGTAACATATATAAATGTTTTCTGAGTTTTCTGCTGAATTTCCTTAAGCTCAAGCTGCATACTCTTACGCAGTTTAAGGTCAAGAGCACCGAGAGGCTCGTCAAGCAGAATGATTTCGGGATCGCACACAAGCGCCCTTGCAATTGCAACACGCTGCTGCTGACCGCCCGAAAGCTTTGCAACAGAACGCTTTTCATAACCCTTGAGGTCAACGGTTGCAAGCATATCGGTTACACGCTTTTTTATTTCATCTTTCGGCATCTTTTTAAGCTTGAGTCCGAAAGCCACATTATCAAAAACATTGAGGTGGGGAAACAAAGAATATTTCTGGAATACCGTGTTTACATTTCTTTTATTCGGAGGAGTTCCGTTAATTCTTTTGCCGCCGAAAATGACATCGCCGCTGTCGGGTTCAACAAAACCGCCGATGATGCGCAGGGTTGTGGTTTTACCGCAGCCTGACGGACCGAGAATAGTTACAAATTCCTTTTCATTTATATCAAGGTTGATATGGTTAAGAATTACCTCACCGTCAAATTTGATGAAAATATCCTTGAGTGAAACTATTGTTTTCTTTGATGTCTGTTCCATTTATGCACCCCTGTTCCGTTGTGATAACAGTAAAATCCGTAAAAATAAAGCGGATTGTGTCAGCCTGAAAAATGCAGGCGAACACAGTCCGCTCTGCCGTTTCTGCAAAGACATAACCATGATGCTCAGAATTTTTGAACAGAAAAATAAGACGGCTGTGTCGCCCCGTCCTTTTTCTTCACATAAAATCCTTATTAACCGCTAAAAAGCGATTGCACGCAATACAATTTAAATTTTCCGAAATGTCACCCGTCACATAAGCGGCAGGGGACAACTGCTCTTTGATTATATTCTAAATGTACAAAAATGTCAATCAATATCGTGTAAAAAGAAAATCAAATTTGCATCACCAATATTCTTTTAAAGAAGTAAAGTTCATACAGAGTCAGAAAAGGTTAAATATAATGCTTTTTGGTGCAAAATTATTGTTGAAAAATTTTTACAACCGTGTAATCTGCACAAAAAACAGCCCTCGAATTTGTAACATAAAATATATACTTTTTTGGTGAAATTTGTTATAATGAAATTGAAAATTTTATGAAAGGATGTTTTCCCTATGAAGAAAGCAAAAAAGATTGCAAGTCTTGTTGTTGCGTCTGCGCTTCTGACATCTTCTTTTGCGGCAATTACCTCCGTAAATGCTGCCGAGGTTGATTCCTCCGCACAGACTGCATCTGCCGACAGTACCCTTCGTGATAAGGTCGGCGACGGTGTTATGCTCCACGCATTCAACTGGTCTTACAATACAATCAAAGAAAACCTTCCCGCAATTGCAGCGGCAGGATACACAACAGTTCAGACTTCTCCCGTTCAGCAGCCAAAGGACTACTCAACCTCAGGCGATGTAACAGGTCAGTGGTGGAAGCTCTATCAGCCGATCAGCTTCCATATTGCAGAGCAGTCATGGCTCGGCACAAAGGACGATCTTAAATCACTTTGTGATGAGGCTGACAAATACGGCATCAAAATCATCTGCGATATCGTTTCAAACCATATTGCAAATGCCGATGAAACTAGGCCGGATTCTGTGAGCAATCAGGTTAAAAAGTACGAGCCTGAGTTCTATAAGAAAAGAAGAACCTACACCCGTACATACAAAGGCGATGCAAACGACAGTTCGGTTCAGGCAGTTGTTCAGGGTCATGTTTCAAAGTGTCCTGACCTTGTAACAAACGATACTGCCGTTCAGACCTACATTATCAATCTCCTCAAGGAATGCATCGACTGCGGCGTTGACGGCTTCCGTTTTGATGCAGCAAAGCATATTGAAACTGAGGATGACGGCGAGTATGCGTCTGATTACTGGAAGAATATTACAACCTCGGCTTCTTCTTACTACACACAGAAAACAGGCGATGACCTCTACATCTACGGTGAAATTCTTAACAACTGCGGTGCAGACAGAAGCTACTCCTCATACACCAAGTATATCAATGTTACTGACAACAGAACGGGTGACGCAGTGCTTTACAATGTCACAAGGGGTAAGGCAAGCACAGCTACCAATGCGAAATACAAATCAGGTGTTGCAGCGTCAAATGCAGTTCTCTGGGCAGAAAGCCACGATACATACGAGGGCAGCTCGGGTTCATCGGGATTCTCAAACACTGCCGGTATTTCGGATGAAAATGTTGTAAAGGCATGGGCAATCGTTGCGTCAAGAAAAGATTCAACAGCTCTCTTCTTTGCTCGTCCGGGCACAGCTCTCATGGGCGGTGTTTCAACAGATACAACTTACAAGAGCACAGCTGTTTCCGAAATTAACAAGTTCCACAACCTCTTTGTAGGTCAGTCTGAAAAGCTCGGTTCTTCAGGCGACATTGCTTATGTTGCAAGAGGCACAAGCGGTATCGTTCTTTCAAATTGTAAAGGTACAAACGCAAGCGTAAGCATTTCGGGCACAGGTCTTGCAGACGGCAAATATACTGATACGGTTTCAGGTGCTGAGTTTACTGTTGCAAACGGCGTTCTCACAGGTTCAATCGGCAAGACGGGTGTTGCTGTTGTTTACAACGGTACAACAACCCCGAAGGCAATAAACTCTGTTGAAAGCGGTTCGTTCAGGGGCGACACAATGACCCTTACACTCGGTCTTGAAAACGCAACATCGGGTACTTACTGTCTTGATGATTCAACTCCTGTTAAGTTTACAGGTACAACATCAATCCGTATCGGTTCAGATTATAAGCCGGGTGAAACAATCACCCTCACAGTTACGGCAACTGACGGTGTAAAGACCTCTTCAATGGTTTATAAGTACACAAAGAGTACCGCTCAGGAATCGGGAGTGTATGTATTCTTCAACCCTGCTACCCAGAAGGGGTGGTCAGCACCTTACCAGGTTTACATCTATGATGAAACCACAAACAAGGGTACTGTTTACAAGAATGCAAACTGGCCCGGCGAAGCAATGACTCTTGATCCTGCAACAGGTTACTATTACTACGAAGTTCCGAAGTCATCAAGTATTTCAGCTGATGAAGATGATGAAAATCAGGCTCCGTCGGATTTTGACCTTTCAACTTCAGCCAACACAAGAGTAATCATCTCTGAAAAAGGCGGCGAGCAGTATCCGGGCAGAACAGATACACCTATCAGCCTCAACGGTTCATCAAAAGCATTCTCGCTTACAAAGGCAGGTACATGGGAGGATACAACTCTTACACCTACAAAGGTTGAGATTGAGGCTACTGATGTTACAAAGGGTTCTGCAGCAGAACCGACAACAAAGCCTGTTCCGTCAACTCAGCCTACAACCGCACAGCCCGCAACAGAGCCTTCGGGCAATGCTGTTTACGGTGATGTAAACGGTGACGGTGACATTACAGTCGTTGACGCTACACTCGTTCAGAAACATGTCGTTCAGCTTGAAACACTTTCGGCTGACAAGCAGATTCTTGCTGATGTTAATGGGGATAATACAATCTCTGTTGTTGACGCAACATTGATTCAGAAGTACGTTGTTCAGCTCAAAGACTGGGGCCGCACGGGTGATGTTTATCAGGCAGAACAGCCTACAACACCTGAGCCGACTACCGCTGAGCCTACAACCGTAAAACCGACTGCACAGCCTACAACAGCAGAACCTACAACAAAGCCTGCTGACACATACACTCTTTACTTCAAGACTAAGCTTGGCTGGATGACATCTGACGGTGTTTCGCTCTTTGCTTATGACCTTGACACAGGTGCAAGCTATCAGTTTGAGCAGGATACAGATGCTTACCCGAATGTTTACACAGTTGAAGTTCCTGCAACAGTTTCAAATGTCAGTGTTTATCGTTCTCTTTCAGAGGTTGACGAAAAGCCTGTAGGCGGTGATGACGGTAATGTTTACAATTGCTGGAATGCAACAGTTTCAAAGACAAACAACTGCATCTCACTCAGCAATGACGAAGCTGTTTCAACAGCTCCGTATGTTCCGGAGCAGAAGCCTGCGTTCACACTTTCAAGAGTTTACTTTGATAACTCAAAGGCACACTATGCTGATGTTTATATCTACGGTTGGGCAGAGAGCGGACTCGGCAACGCAGCAGCTCACATGAATAAGATTGCAGGTACAGATATCTGGTACTACGATTTTGACACACCGCTCAGCCCCGGTGCAAACTGTTTCCTCTTTAAGGACACAGAATCAACATGGAAAACACAGACAAACGACTTGACGGTTGCTGACGGTAAGAACTGTTTCCGTGCAAATCCGGGTTCAAAGTCCGGCGGTGTCTGGGTAAGTTATTCAGAATAACAGAACTACAGAACAACCTTTTCTTAATATTCTGCTAACAGTAAAGCATTCCCTCCGATAAAATTCGGGGGGAATGTTACTTTTAATATGATTTTACTTGAAAAAGAATGTAATATACAGTATTATATTAGGAGTAATAAACCGAAATTTAAGTGAATTTATGGACGGGAATTTATGAAAACAGAGCAGATTTTTCAGGAATTTGAACAAAGGTTTGAAAAAGAATATTACGCACAGCTTGCAAGCAAAGAAATTCTGACTGTTCCTTTGCTTATTGAGATTTTTCTTGACGATGATTACGCAAATGCTCACTGGGCGGAACAGGTTCTTGAGTATATTTGCGAAGTAAATCCGAAACTTGTCTATCCGTTCTTTGAATTTGTTGCCAAAGGTCTTGACAACTGCAACGGCTTTCTTGCGTGGAATACCTGGAAGTTGATTACAAAGCTTTTGCCGACTGACACGGAAAATAAATTTGAAAGCGTAAAAGAAAGGTTTTACGACGCACTTGTTTCAAAAACACCGGCAGAATTTTCCATAGCCTGTGATTGTGCCGTGTCCGTTTTCATTAACAAAGCGGATGAACAGAAAAAATTGCTTGATATTTTGAAGAAATCCGCTGAACACAAGTTTTACATTGGCGATACCGAAATTGAAAACAGCGGAGAGATAGCCAAAGAAAAAGTACAGATATTTCTTGAAAGAATAATGAACTATAAAACAAAAGCGGAGAACAATTGTTAACTGATATAATCCCCTTAAAGCAGACTCTTGAAAAACGTGGTTTTCAGGGAATGCTTTAAGGGGAGATTTTTATGTAAAAAAGAAGAAAAAAGTACGGTACTGAAACGGGATAAAGACAACTGTTAAATCATATTTTCGGATTTGACAATACCATGTTACAAAAAATCCGCAGACGGTAAAATCTGCGGATAAAATGTTTAAAATTATAATTAAAATGCCTCTATAAGCGGATTGACTGCACCCGGCTGTATTTTTTCGGGATGGTCAATATATTCGATTGCCTTGCCGCAACCGTTGATAACGCAGTCAGCGGCGGCTTTGTGAACTCTTACTTTAAGCTTTGTGGATTCGCTGAGAAGCCTTGCAAATCCCGTCAGCTTGGCAAGACCGCCTGTCAAAATTATACCGTCCGTGTAGATGTCACCGACAAGCTCGGGCGGAGTCTGTTCAAGCACATCTTTAATTGCTCTGATAATGTTAAGCGCAATATCCTCAATTACAGGCTTGATTTCGGCATAGCCAACATCAATAAATTTGGGCAGACCGCTTACGGCATCTCTGCCTTTAACTCTGAAAAGCTTAGGCTCTTTCGGGATTTTTACACAGCCAACAGCCTTTTTGCAGGACTCTGCCATGTTTGTGCCGATAATCAGGTTATGCTCTTTTCTGATGTATTTAACGATTTCTTCGTCCATTGCACAGCCTGCCGACTTTATGCACTTTGAAACCGAAATTCCGCCGAGAGAAAGCACGGCAATGTCTGCCGTACCGCTGCCGACATCTGCAATCAGAATGCCGTGAGGACTTGTTATGTCGAGCGAACAGCCCATTGCCGCCGCTTTTGGCGCTTCAATAAGATACACCTTGCGAACACCGATTGAGCTTACTGCGTTTACAACAGCTCTTTTTTCAACCTCGGTAACCTCACTCGGGATTGATGCAACAACCCTAGGCATAGTCACCTTTGACGGACTGACCTCTTTTATAAGAATTGAAACCATATCCTCAACAAGTTCCGAGCGTGAAATAACACCGTCATCAATCGGGTGCATTGCTCGTATGCCTGCAGGTGTTTTGCCAATCATCTTATAAGCCTCGTTGCCGACACCGACAATGTCGTAGGTGTCAACATCAAACGCAACAACGCTTGCCTCATCAAGCACTATTCCTTTGTTTTCAATAAAAACTCTTGTTCTGTCAGAACCGAGATCAACAGCTATATCCATTTTAATCACTCCAATGCTATATCAGCAGAGATGTGCAAAGCGTACAGCAACAAATCTCACCGCATTTGCACTTGTTAAGTATTTTTGCACATTCGCCAAGCGTACTGCCTGTTGTAATAATGTCGTCAATAATCAGTATTCGCTTGCCTTTGATTAAATTCTTGTCAATCGGCGAGTAAACGCCTATAACATTTTTTGCCCTTTCAGCCGCTTTTATGCTGTGCTGGGTTTTATTTTTCTTTGTTTTGGCAAGCAGGTCGGCATACTCAATGCCGAGAAGCCTTGCACATTCCTTTGCGAGCAACTCAGCCTGATTGTATCCACGCTTTCTGAGAGTATCCTTGTGCATCGGCACACAGGTGACAAGGTCAAATTCCCTGTCACGATAAACATCTTTTATTGAACGAACCATTTCGTGTGAAAGCAATTCGGCATATGCACCGCAGTTGTGAAATTTAAAGTTAAGAACTGCCCTGCGAAAAATTCCGTCATAGGGGAACGGAGAGGTGCAGATGTACCCTCCCGTTGCATATCGTACAAGCGGCATTTCGGGGAATTCTTTTCTGCATTTGTCACAACAGCTTTTGTTCGGTTCAATAACCCTTCCGCAGTACGGACAACGAACCGTAAAGAAAAATCCTTTTATCGTGCCGAAAACTTTCTTAATAAAGTGTGTCATCTCTCAGTAAAAATTCTTTAAGACCGCTGTACCGTTTTGTACGGCGGTTATTGTTTACCATATATTCAACGGTTGACGGATTGCCGACAAGCACAAGCGTTTTCTTTGCCCTTGTAACAGCGGTGTAGAGCAGATTCCTGTAGTAAAGCTGAGGAGGTCCCGAAAACATCGGTATAATAACTGCGTCAAATTCATTGCCCTGACTTTTATGCACCGTGATTGCGTAGGCAAAATCAAGGTCGCCCGCAAATTCAAAGGTGTATCTTGCAATCTTGTCAAAAAATTTAACGACAAGCGATTTTGTCTTTCTGTCAATCTTTGTGATGATGCCTATGTCGCCGTTGAAAATTCCTTCGCCCGTTTCGCCGTTTTCACGAAACCAGCGAATATCATAGTTATTTTTTATCTGCATAACCTTGTCGCCTGTACGAAAGGTTTTTGAACCGATTGTGATTTCCGCCTTATCGTCATCCTTCGGATTTAGCGCCGCCTGCAATTTGTGGTTAAGCTCGGCAGTTCCGAGCTCACCTTTTTTGGATGGAGCAAGCACCTGAATGTTTTCAAACGGAGAATATCCGTATGCCTTTGGCAGACGATTTGCACAAAGGTCAGCTATTACCGCTGAAACTTCTGATTTATTGTTCCTTTGAAGAAAGAAAAAGTCCTTGTCGGCGGAATTAAGAATGGGTATTTCACCGTTCACAATCTTATGTGCGTTTGTGACAATAAGGCTCTGCTGTGCCTGACGGAAAATTTCATTCAACCGTACAACGGGAATAAGTCCGCTTTCGATAAGATCGCCGAGCACATTACCCGGACCTACGGAGGGGAGCTGGTCGGAGTCGCCAACAAGAATAAGTCTGCATCCTGTGGAAAGCGCTCTCATAACGCTTTCCATAATGAATGTGTCCACCATTGAAACCTCGTCAACAATCAATGCGTCGCATTTCAGCTGATTGCGTTCGTTCTTGTTGAAAACGGGGTTGTCATGTTTATCCCAGCTGACCTCAAGCAGTCTGTGCAGAGTTTTTGCCTCATCGCCCGTGAGCTCGCTCATTCGTTGAGCCGCTCTGCCTGTGGGGGCAGAAAGCAAAACGGTTTTGCCGTTTGCTTTCATTATTTTTATTATAGCATTGAGGGTTGTCGTTTTTCCTGTACCGGGACCGCCCGTCAGTACGAGCATACCCTCGGTAAGTGCCATAGTGATTGCTTTCTTTTGCAAATCGGCATATTCGATTCCGTCCTCTTTTTCACATTTTTCAATCGCCTTGTCAATGTTTTTAATTTTCTCTGACGGAAATTTAAGCAACATTTTTATTCTTGACGCTATGTACATTTCGCAGAGGTGAACATTGGGGGGGAACACAAATTTTTTGCCGTCAATCTTATCTTCGATAAGCGAACGGTCAAACAGCATTTCTTCCATGCACTCCGAAACCTTTTCACCGTCAATTCCGAGAAAATCGGTTGAAACCTTCAGCAGCTTTTCCTTTGGCAGACAGGTGTGACCGTTTCGCTCGTTGTGATGAAGAATGTGTACGATTCCTGCACGCATACGGACATTTGAATCGGGTCCTAATTTTTCTTTTTTAGCAATAAAATCCGCACTCTCAAACGATACCCCAAAATCACCCTGACAGAGAATGTACGGATTTTTCTTGATTAAATCGACACAGCTCGGACCGTAAGCGTTGAAAATTTTGACCGATGCGGTGTTTGAAATTCCGTACTCGCCGAGAAAAAGCATGAGTGTTCGCACGCCTGTGTTCTGCTTTAACTGCTTTGAAAAATCCTCGGCTTTTTGCGAAGAAATTCCTTTCAGCATTGCAACTCTTTCGGGCTGATTTTCAAGCACATCAAGCGTTGCTTCGCCAAATTCCTTTACAAGCCTTTGTGCGGTCTGAGTGCCGATTCCCTTGATAGCTCCGGATGACAAATAACGCAGAATATCAGCCGCCTCGGTAGGTCTGCTGATTTCGCAAACCTGCACGGCAAACTGTCTGCCGTAGCTCGGATGATTTGTATATTTGCCGGTAAGCTTTACAACATCACCCGACGACACCTGCGGCATAATTCCGACAGCGGTCAAATAATCGTCACCGTCAACAAGCTCAATTACCGTGTAGCCGTTTTCATCGTTTCGGAAAACCACGCTTTCAATTGCTCCCTCAAGCTGAAGAAGATTGTCGTTGTCCATTAAAACTTACTCCTCAAATCTTTTTGTGAGTTCGCCGAGAGTAATTTCGTAGCCTGCTCTTTCATAGTCAAGGTAATCCGTACACGGCTTGAATCCATCCGTATTTTTTGAAATCTGCAAAGCAATGTATTCAAGAAAATGCGGATTTTTAATCATAATAGGACCTGTAACATGAGTAGCAAAAAGGTTCTTGTCCTTCAAGCCCTCTGCTTTTGCATTTTCGTAGTCACCGAGTCCGTGTTTAACAGTGAAAAGATGATTTTCAATACCTTTAATTTCACTGCACTTGTTTACAAAGCCGACAATCGGTTTTGTGAGAATGTCAGATGTATAAACAATATCGCCTGTAACTCTGCGTTTGTTTTGCTCGGTAACTGTAAAATCATAAATTCCGAGTCCGTCATAAACCTTGCCGTCAGAGTCTGTAATTGTTTTTCCGAGCATTTCAAACGAGTTGCCCGTCATAAGAATAACCTTGCCGCTGTTGATGTATTCAACAAGAAAATCCTTGTACTTTTTAAAATCCTGCAAAACAAGCTTTTGATTTTTTTCTGTACCCGAACCGATGTAGATAAAATCGTAATCGCCCAGGTCGGCATTGTCAAACAGGGTAAGCCTGTCGGTTGTAAATTTCACACCGCTCTTTTCAAGCATTCTTTCAAGCGCAGAAACATTGGCATATTCTCCGTACAGGTTCATTATATCATGATACAAATGAAGAATTTTCATAATCAGTCCACCTTTACCTTTTCAAGAAATTTACCCTTGTCTGAGAAACAGGTAATTACATAAATCTTTTCTTTGCGGTCATTGTCAAGATAATCAACGGCTTCTTCAATGTCCTTGATAACCTTGATTTTGTTTCTGTCAACTTTTGAGAAAGAAAATCTTGTTGCAAGGTCGTTGCAATATGTTCCTGCAAGCACAATGTTCTTTACATTGTCGCTTTTGAGAAGGTCAAAGTTGATGTCCCAAAGCCATGAAACATCGCTTGTAAAATACTTTCTGCTGACTGCGTCAACAATAATCAAAACATCGCACTTATCCTTGTCGGATGCGGCAAGCTTGAGTGACTGATTGTACGAAATGCTGTTTTCATGTTTTGATGTAACAAGCGTACCCTTTCTGTTTCCGAGCGTGAATGTTACAACACGGAAGTTTTTAAGAACATAATTGCTCAGGCTCTTTGCAATTGTGTTGCCGTCAACACCTGTGATTGACGCAACGGTAAATGCCGCAAGCAAATTGTAAACATTATAAAGCGATTTGAGTGTAAGTTCAATCTTGTACTTATTGTTGATTGTAATTTCGCCTTTTTCAAGATCGGCAGATGTAACTGTGTAGCTTGTATCCTGTCTTTTAAGACCGCAGTTCGGACATTCATAGTTGCCGATGTGGTCGTAGTGATAGCTTGAATATGTCATAGGAGATTTGCAGTGAGGGCAATATGCACCGTCATTATAAACACCGACAAACTCCTTTGTATCGGTCGGAAGATTGCCTGCACCGAACCATACAACATTATCCCTGCCGTAGCCAAAGCACGAAACAAGCGGATCGTCGGCGTTAAGAATAAGCTGAGTTTCAGGATGAATACTATCCTTTACGGCATTGTAAACCCATTCCGGATGACCGTTTCGTGTGAGCTGGTCACGGTAAAGGTTTGTGATAACATAATGAGTCGGTGTGATGTATTTGAATGTATATTTTGCAAAGCGTTCGTCACTTTCAATAAGAAGAATATCCGATTTAACCTTTCCCGAAAGAGTACAGCTGCCGAGAATAAGAGTTGTAACGCCCTCAATCTGGTTAGAACCCTCTTTGTTCCAGGCAACTTTTTTGCCGTTTTCACAAAGAATATGTGCAATCATCTCAACGGTAGATGTCTTGCCGTTACTGCCTGTTACGGCAACAATATATTTCGGCAGTTCAATTCGTCCGAGAATATCGGGGCAGAGTTTAAGCGCAATCTGTCCCGGCAGACTGCTGCCCTTGCCGAGCAATCCTCCGACAAATTTCAGAACCTTGCACACAATAATAGTAAATAGTTTTTTCATTTTGCCACTTCCTTAATTAAAGACAACCTGTGTTGCCTGTACATACCTTGTATATACTCTTCATCATTATACCACAATTTTATTTCTTTGAATATATATTCTTAAAATTTTTTGCAAATTGAAACAGCAGGTTGAAAAAATTATAAAACCCAAAAAAAAACCAAAAATAAAAAGCCCGAAATTCGGTCAGCTTGAATTTCGGGCTTTTCTGCAGACTGCAACAATCCGTTCAACGAGTGGTTTTGATTTTATCTGTACTTTTCAACAAAATCGGCGATAAACTTTTTGAAAACACTTGCCTGTGAAATTCCGATATTTCTGCATATCCCTCTGAATTCCTCAACAAGCTCCTTTGGGGCGGAAAATGAAATTTGACTGTAAACTTTTTGATTGTATCTGTGTTTTACTTCGGTTGATGTGACGGTTTTTCTTTTTTCTTCCATAATAATTCCTCCTCAAATCAAAACGGAATCTCATAATTTAATCGTTTTTTCTGCAAATTTCATTGATATTTTCAATGTAACTATATTATACAAAAGACCGCTGTCCCATTATCCTCCCTATGAATTTTAAAATTGAAATTTATTGTCATTTGAAAAGTAAATTAATTTTTGGATTTACTTGTATTGAAGGTGAGATTATAATATAATAAGCGTTGTTATGTAAATTTTGTTATGTGATTTATTAACGGAGAAAATTATGACTGAAAAAGAAAAAATGCTTAATTCGCAGATGTATAATCCAATGGGCGACAAACAGCTTCGTAATGAACGCTGTTCGGTTAAAAAACTTTGCAGAGAGTACAACAATCTTCCGTTTGAAGATGAAGAGACTCAAAAAATTCTTATAAAGAAAATTGTCGGCAGTACAAAGGAAAATTTTTGCATTACCGCTCCGTTTTGGTGCGACTACGGCTACAATATCGAACTCGGCGAGAATTTTTATTCAAACCACAATATGGTGATTCTCGACTGTGCAAAGGTGAAATTCGGCGACAATGTTTTTGTTGCACCAAACTGCGGATTTTACACGGCAGGTCATCCTGTTGATTATCCGAGAAGAAACGCAGGCTTTGAATATGCCTATCCGATTACCGTCGGCGACAATGTGTGGATTGGCGGAGGAGTTCAGGTTATGCCGGGCGTCACAATCGGAAGTAATGTTGTAATCGGCGGCGGAAGCGTTGTTGTAAAGGATATTCCATCCGACTGCGTAGCTGTGGGAAATCCGTGCAAGCCTATCCGAAAAATCACAGATGAGGATATGAAAACCTGTTTTGACAAAAGTATGAATAAATAACTTCAAGTGAGGATTTTATGGAGCTTAAAAGTAACGAAGAAAAAATTACCCGTGCATTGCTCGTAAGTGTTGACACGGGCGAATATGACGCACAGGCGTCACTTGACGAACTTTTTGAACTTGTAAAAAGTGCGGGAGCAGATCCCGTTTTATCGGTAACGCAGAATCTGCAAAAAATTGAAAAGGGTACTTTTGTCGGCACAGGCAAGCTTGCCGAGATTGCTGAAATCTGCGAATCGCAGGAGATAGATTTGCTTGTGTTCGACAGCGAGCTTTCTCCGACACAGATTAAAAATATCGAGGCTGAAACAGATGTCAGAGTAATTGACCGAACAACGCTTATTCTCGATATTTTTGCCCAGAGAGCAAGATCAAAAGAGGGTAAGCTTCAGGTTGAGCTTGCACAGCTTAAATATATGCTCCCAAGACTTACGGGCAAGGGTATCGCAATGTCAAGACTCGGCGGCGGTATCGGCACAAGAGGTCCGGGTGAAACAAAGCTCGAAACCGACAGACGACATATCCGCAGAAGAATTGAAAGCCTGAAAGAAGAGCTTTCCGACCTTGAAAAGCATCGTCAGATGTTGCGTTCACGCAGAAAAAAGGACGGTGTAATAACCTGTGCAATTGTCGGCTACACAAATGCAGGCAAGTCAACCCTTATGAACTGCCTTACGGACGCAGGTGTGCTTGCACAGGATAAGCTTTTTGCAACGCTTGATCCCACATCAAGAGCGTTGAAGCTTCCGAGCGGTGTAACCGTTATGATGATTGACACGGTAGGACTTGTTCGCAGACTTCCGCACCACCTTGTTGAAGCATTCCGCTCAACCCTTGAAGAGGCGGCACAGTCGGATATTATTCTAAATGTATGCGACGCATCAAGTGACGAGGCAAGAACCCATATGCAGGTTACAACCGACTTGCTTGAATCCCTCGGCTGCGGTGACACACCGATTATAACCGTTCTCAACAAGTGCGATTTGCTTGACGAAACTATGCTTGCACAGGACTTTAAAGCCTGTGTTCGCATAAGCGCAAAGAACGGCACGGGTATAGACGAACTTCTTAATGCAATTGAGAACAATCTTCCCGTCAGAATGAAAAGAGTAAAAATTCTTCTGCCGTTTGCACAGGCAGGTCTTGCAAATGAAATCCGCAACAAAGGCACTCTCATTTATGAAGAATATGTTGCCGAAGGACTTTCGGTTGAGGCTGTTGTTGACGAAGCACTTTATGCTAAACTTGCAAAATATGAATGTGAATAACTTAAAATTTATTTAATTTGACATTCTGTTTTTTGGTTGTTATAATGATATTATGAAAGGAAAATGATATGTCATTCTTTGATATGATTCAATCATTTGACACCTCGGTTCTTGAATTTATTCAGAACACATTTAAATGCTCTTTTCTTGATCCGATTATGGCTTCTTTCAGCTATATGGGTGAAATGGGGCTTTTCTGGATTGCAGTCGGCATTGTGTTTATAATTTTTAAAAAAACTCGCTCAATGGGAGTTATGATGCTTGTTGCAATGGCAATCGGCTTTCTTGTCGGTGAAATCGGAATAAAAAATCTTATAAACCGACCACGGCCGTTTATGGTGAATATCGATTATTCGGCAAGATCGTCTGAGTTGAATCCCGACTTTGGGCTTAACATAGCCATTCCGTCAGGCAGCAGCTTTCCGTCGGGACACAGCTGTTCGTCACTTGCGGCGGCAACCGTTATGCTCATCAAGGACAAACGATTCGGAATTCCTGCACTTGTACTTGCGCTTTTGATTGTATTCTCAAGACTTTATAACTATGTTCATTATCCGTCAGATGTTCTCTGCGGAATGTTACTCGGCGTGATTTGTGCCGTTGTCGTTGTGCTTGTGTTTAAAAAGACAGGCCTTGACAACAGGCTGTCACCGCAAAAGGTTAAAGAAGGCTGATTTTATGAAAAATTACAGATTTGTCGGCAAAACCTCAAAAGAGGCTTTTCTCATCAAGGGAATTAATGTTTTCAACGAGCGTTGGATTCATGAGGGCAGTTGTGCCACCGTGACAAATCCTCAGAACGGCAAAAGCTATGTATTTTCAAAGTACATAAGCGGAGGAGTTGAGTTTGTTGCGGGAAAGGACGCAAGCGGTTACTGGCTGTTCTTTGTTGAGGTATAAAACTGTAAAATTCTTTAAAAGAATAATATATATTGGGAGTAAATGTTAAAAATGGAAAACGAAAAATTATTGGCAAAAAATCTGTTTGATTACAGCAGGACTATTGCAAAGCCCTTGCTTGAAACCGTTGATTATCCGTGGGAGGCTCTTCCGAAAATTAGCGAATTTATCATTGAACTCGGAAAAACTCTTGATCCCGAAATCTACGAGCAGAGGGGAGAAAATGTGTGGGTTGCAAAAAGTGCAAAGGTTTTTGACTCCGCATATCTCGGCGGACCGCTCATTATCTGCGAAGATGCCGAAATCAGACAGTGTGCTTTTATCAGAGGCAATGCAATTGTCGGCAGGGGCGCAGTTGTGGGCAACTCAACAGAGCTTAAAAATTCAATCCTTTTTGACGGTGTTCAGACTCCGCACTATAACTACATCGGTGACAGTATTCTCGGTTACAAGTCACACACAGGTGCAGGTGTAATCACATCAAACCTCAAGAGTGACAAGAGCCTTGTAACTGTTCTTTGCGACGGCGATAAGGTTGACACAAATGTTAAAAAGTTCGGCGCAATGCTCGGTGACCATGTAGAGGTAGGCTGCAACAGCGTTCTTAACCCCGGTTCTGTAATCGGCAGAAACACCAATATCTATCCGCTTTCGTTTGTAAGAGGTTATGTTCCCGAAAACAGCATCTACAAGCGTCTTGGTGAGGTTGCCGAAAAGATTGAATAATATTTATGCATTTGTCGGCAAGCATAATTATTGTGTAGCTTTTATGCGATAAAGGAAAATAACAGATTTTAAATTTTTGCGTTTTTTTGTTGACAATTGTGATGTTATTTGTTACAATAACCAAGGTTTTGATGACTTTTATCAGAACAATTTTCTGCCGTGTGCAGAAGTTGGATTGTATAAGCCCGTAATACGGACGGGCGTATCTACAAACTGCCTTAAACAGTTTACTATAATCCCCGTTAAGGGGCGTAGTATTATGTTTTGGCGGTTTTTTTATTCCCCTTAAATGTTACCCACAACAAATAAAGGAGAAAATGATAATGAAAAAGTACGATGTTATTATTGTAGGAGCAGGTCCGGGCGGAATTTTTTCTGCATATGAGCTTGTAACAAACAACTCTGAAATAAAGGTTGCCGTATTTGAAAAAGGTCATCTTCTTGAAAAGAGAAAATGTCCGATTGACGGTGACAAAGTTAAAAAGTGCATTTCATGCAAAACCTGTTCCATTATGAGCGGTTTCGGCGGTGCGGGTGCGTTTTCGGACGGTAAGTACAACATAACAAACGATTTCGGAGGCACGCTCTACGAACATATCGGCAAGAAAAAAGCCATTGAGCTTATGGAATATGTTGACAAAATCAATATGAAGTTCGGCGGAGAGGGTACAAAGCTTTATTCCACAGCAGGCACAAGCTTTAAGAAGCTTTGCTTACAGAATAAGCTTAATCTTCTTGACGCATCAGTCCGTCATCTCGGTACGGACATCAACTACATTGTGCTTAAAAATCTTTATGATTACCTTGAAAACAAGGTTGATTTCTACTTTGATACACCTGTTGAAAATGTTGAACTCAAGAACGGCAATGATAAGGAAGGATACCTTGTTGACACAGCCGATGAAAATTATGAGTGCAAAAAGTGCATTGTTTCAGTCGGCAGAAGTGGCAGTAAGTGGATGGAACATGTTTGTCATAACCTTAATATTCCCACAAAGTCGAACCGTGTTGACATCGGTGTTCGTGTGGAGCTCCCTGCCGCAATCTTTTCACACCTCACAGACGAACTCTATGAAAGCAAGATTGTTTACCGCACAGAACAGTTCGAGGACAATGTGCGTACATTCTGCATGAACCCGAAGGGTTGCGTTGTAAACGAAAACACAAACGGCATTATCACAGTAAACGGTCACAGCTATGAGGACAAGGCAAAGCAGACAGAGAACACAAACTTTGCACTCCTTGTCAGCAAGCATTTTTCAGAGCCTTTCAAGGACAGCAACGGTTATGGTGAAAGCATTGCCCGTCTTAGCAATATGCTGGGCGGAGGTGTAATTGTTCAGCGTTTCGGTGATTTGATTCGAGGTCGCCGAAGCAATCCGAGCAGAATCAAGGAAGGACTTGTTGTTCCGACTCTTGACGCAACACCGGGCGATTTGAGCCTTGTGCTTCCAAAGAGAATCCTTGACGGTATCATCGAAATGATTTATGCTCTTGACAAAATTGCCCCCGGCACAGCCAACGATGACACACTTCTCTACGGTGTTGAGGTCAAGTTCTATAATATGGAAGTTGATGTTGACGAGCACCTTGAGTCGCCCCACAAGGGACTTTATATCATCGGTGACGGCAGCGGCGTTACACATTCACTTTCTCATGCCAGCGCCGGCGGTGTATTCGTCGCAAGGGAAATCTTGGCAAATTCAAGGGAAATCTTAGCAAATTAAAAATTGACGGCGAGCCGCCGCTCCCAATTCGTGAAGATAGATTGCATAATAAACAGCATATTATGCCCGAGTGCAAAATTGCAAGTGTTTATGCAGTCTATGTTGTAAGGGCGTCCAATGAACGTCCGCATTGATGTAACATTTTGTTTATTCACATAACTTATGATTTAATCAAAAATGTGTATTCATTTGCAACGGTGAACAAGGTTTGCCGTTGCAAAACAGACGATATCTTTCTGCAACTGCAAACAATAAAAATAACCAAAACCTATTGATTTTATTAATCGGTTATGGTATAATAAGCTCGTTGTGAAGCAGACTGAACAATCAGCTTGTCTTGCAATGGTGTTCATTTGTACAATATATTTCTTTTTACGAACAAAGAAATGAATAATTTAGTTCAGAATTGCAAGAAGTCAAAAAGCGTGCAATTAAGTGAGCGGCAGGCCCTGTACGATTGGGGTCTGTGAATCATGTCAGGCGGGGAACCGAGCAGCATTAAGCAGTATTGCCGATGCGATGCAGTAAGTCTGTCGTTCACTCATTTGTACGATTGCCGTTATTTCGGCTGACGGCTTGCATTTTTTGTTGATTGCGGGGTGAATTTTTTGTATCAGGTACTTTATAGAAAGTGGCGACCGAAAACCTTTGCCGATGTTTCGGGACAGGAACACATAACCACAACTCTTTTAAATGAGATCAGCACCAACCGTCTTAACCATGCATATCTTTTTACGGGTTCAAGAGGTACGGGCAAAACTACCTGTGCAAAAATTCTTGCGAAGGCAGTCAATTGCCTTCATCCCGTAAACGGAAATCCCTGCGGTGAATGTGAAATCTGCAAGGGAATTGACGATGGCAGTATTCTCGACATTGTCGAAATGGACGCCGCATCCAACAGAAAAATTGACGATATCCGTCAGATTATTGACGAGGTTCAGTTCAAGCCCGCAAAGTGCAAATACAGAGTTTACATCATTGACGAGGTTCATATGCTCACAACCGAGGCGTTCAATGCCTTGCTCAAAACGCTTGAAGAACCTCCCGAACATGTCATATTCATTCTGGCAACTACCGAAGTTCACAAGCTTCCGCAGACAATTCTGTCACGCTGTCAGCGTTTCGATTTTCACAGAATCCCACCCCGTGCAATAGCAGACAGACTGCTCTATGTTGCAAATCAGGAGGGCGTGACACTGAGCGACAGTGCCGCAATGCTTGCCGCATCTGTTGCTGACGGTGCGTTGCGAGATGCTCTTTCGCTTCTTGACAGATGCATTGCAATCAGCTCGGAAATTGATGAAGATGTTGTTCGCAGTGCCGCAGGACTTGCGAGAAAGACATATCTTTTTGAGCTTTCCAACTGCGTAATCAATAAGAACACCGCAAAGGCACTTGAAATTGTTGACAGGCTTTACGGTGAGTCCAAGGATATGGCAAGGCTTTGTGATGAATTGCTTTCGCATTTCAGAACGCTTATGCTCATAAAGTCGGTAAAAAATCCGAGGGATATCGTGATTATGGCTGACGATGAGTTCGAACAGGCTCAAACGCAGTCGGATTACCTCTCGCTTGCCGACATTGTATATTATATGGATGTGCTTTCAAAGGCATATCAGAATATGGGCAGGGGAACAGGCGACAGAACAGAGCTTGAAATGGCGGTTGTAAAGCTGTCATCGGCTGAGCTTGACGGCACAATTGAGGCTTTGACCGCAAGGGTAACCGCTCTTGAAAAGGCTGTTAAAAAGGGAATAAAGGTGAACTATGTTCCCGAACAGGTGCAAACTGTACCACAGTCTGTTCAAAGTGAAACTCCAAAACCCGAGGTTCAAAATTCCGAACCCGAAAAATTACAGGAAACAAAACCTGTTTCGGAAGAAATAAAGGACGAGCCGGTAATTCCGACGCCTCCTGTTGAGATGCCGACACCGAAACAGCCCGTTCAGCCAATACAGGAACAACCCGTTTCTGCACAGCAAAAGCCTAAGCAAGCAGTTCAAAGACAGAGCGTTGACCTTGATGCAATCTATAATAATGCACAGCCTTTCCCCGATTGGGCAGAGGTAGTCAACAATATGAAACCTGTTTCAAGGGCAATTGCGGCGGCATTTGCAAATTCTGCCGCTTACACAAGCGGAAAATATTTGCTGATTGACACAGATAATGAAATGGCTTTTGAACTCCTCAAAAATAACGAAAGACGACAGGAAATCCGTCAGCTTATTTTAGAAACAACAGGTCAGCACTATAATCTCGGTCCGTACAAAAGACCGAGTGCAAAACAAGAGGAAAAAACCGATCCCGTTGACAAGCTTATTGAAAGCTTGCAGGGAAGCGATGTAATAATAACACAAGAATAACCGAAAGGAAGATAAAATTATGAAAGCAAGATTACCAAAGGGTTACGGCAGCGGCGGAGCAAACAACATTCAGCAGCTTGCCCGTCAGGCTCAGAAACTTCAGGATGATATGGAGGCCGCATCAAAGGAACTCGAAACAAAAGAGTATGAGGCAACAGCCGGCGGCGGTGCAGTTAAGGTTACAGTAACAGGCAAAATGGAACTCACAAAGGTTGAGATTTCACCGGAAGTTGTTGATCCCGAGGATGTAGAAATGCTCTCAGACCTCGTTATGGCTGCCGCAAATGAGGCAATCAGAGCAGCCGCTAAGGAAAAAGAGGACAAAATGGAAACAATCTCAGGCGGACTTAACATTCCGGGAATGTTCTGATTATGTCGGGATATAATGTTGCTCCGCTTGAAAATTTGGTGGAGCAGTTTGAAAGAATGCCCGGAATCGGTAACAAAACCGCTCAAAGACTTGCATATTATGTTCTCAATCTGTCAAAAACAGAAGCGGAACAGCTTGCAGGTGCGGTAATGGATGCCCACACAAAGATTCACTATTGCAGTAAATGCTGTAATCTTACAGACAAAGACCTTTGTCCTGTGTGTGCAAATCCCGCAAGGGACCATTCCGTTATCTGCGTTGTTGAAACTCCGAGAGATGCTACGGCTATTGAAAATACCCACGAATTTAAGGGTGTTTATCATGTTCTCCACGGTTCAATCTCACCGCTTAACGATATCGGCCCCGACAACCTTACAATAAAAGAACTGCTTGCAAGGCTTAACGAGGAATCGGTTGAGGAGGTCATTATGGCAACCAACCCGACCGTTGAGGGCGATGCAACGGCTCTGTATATTTCAAAGCTCTTAAAACCGCTTGGTGTAAAGGTGACAAGACTTGCCTACGGTATCCCCGTTGGCGGTGACCTTGAATATGCCGATGAATACACTCTTGCAAAGGCTCTTGAGGGCAGAAATGAAATTTAATTTCTTGATTTAAACTATTGACAAATTGTCAAAACAGTAGTATAATCTTGTATTCCACAGTAGAAAGGAGGATGTGCGGTGGCAAATATGAAAACGATTGCTCAGAACAAAAAGGCAAGACACGACTATTTTGTCGAGGAAACCTACGAGGCAGGAATTGAGCTTTGCGGTACGGAAGTAAAATCTTTGCGTGCAGGCAGAGTAAATCTCAAGGACAGCTGGTGTTCGATTGTTGACGGCGAAATTTTTGTCAACGGAATGCACATTTCTCCTTACGAACAGGGAAATATTTTCAACCGTGACCCTATGCGTGTGAGAAAACTTCTTATGCACAAAAAGGAGATTTTAAAGCTCTACGGCACGGTTAAGCAGACGGGATATTCACTTATCCCGATTAGTCTGTATTTCAAGGACAGCAAGGTAAAACTTCAGGTGGGACTTTGCAAAGGTAAAAAGCTCTACGATAAGCGTGCCGATATGGCAGAACGCTCCGCAAAGCGTGATATGGAGCGTGCCATTAAAGAACAGAGAAGGTAGTTTGGTGTTATTATGAGTTTGCGTAGCTTGTACGAAAATATTTCGGAATACAGCGATTTCGCTTTAATCGGGCGGGATTTTTCCGCCTTTGATACCGATTATTCCGTGCTTGGTTTTGCAAATTCGTCCGATAAAACCGAGCTCGTTCTGTTGAATTTCAATTGTTCCAAAGATGATATTTGCTGTGAAGATTTGACTTTGAGAGAAAATATCATTCTCGAAAAGAAAAATAATTCTGATTTGTCCGATGATTTTTCCGCAATTGTAATTGACGGACAGCGTTTTGACTTTGACTCAGTATGCGGTGAAACGCTTGAATGTTGCGAATTAACAAGGTCATATATCATCTCAGAGTTTATGAAACTCGGTTGGAAGAGCGACAGGCTTTTCGACGCTCCTCTTGATTCTCTGTTCATAAACTTTATTGAACTTGAGAATAAGATTGATGATTTGTCTTTGCTTGATTTGACAAAGAATGTTGAAATAATATTTTCAAAATATCAAAAGACAGATTATCCGTTAGCAAAACTCAGCCTTGAAGTTGGCAAGGAAGTAAATATTCCGATTGAAATTTTTGACGGCGAAAATCAGATTGTGATTAAAAATCTTAAACTTTTGAATTCAGCCGAAGATTCCGAAATGAAAGAATTTGTCGAAAATGATGTTGTGTTTCCGTATGTTGAGTATTCGTGTGATGATGAAATCTCAGTGATATTCTGCCTTTTTGATGAGCTTGACAAACCTTTCAAAGGTATGGGCGGATTGGCAACCGATGACGGCGTTGTTGCTTTTGCAATGGATGATTCGAACAAAAGCGATTTGAAAACGGCTGTGATATATTCACCGATTGAGCAGAACACAAAGCATATTGAATGTTGTCTTGTCTGTTGTGAAAAAATACTTGATAAGCCTGTTACCGAATACAGGTTTTCAATATAAAATTTTTAAATTGAATATGGGGATGTAAAGGTTTCGACGGGGATTTCAAACCTTGGTAAGCGAGCGGCGGTGCGGAACCGCCATAAAATCCGCAACTTTAAAATTAACTGACAACAAAACAGTTGCTTTAGCAGCCTAAGTGCTGCTCGTTCCTGCACAGAGTACCTCGGCTGTGCAAGGGGCGTCGATTAGAGGTAAATGTGAACAGGGGAGCGCTCCGAACCCTGTCACAGCTTAGGAGCTGCCAAAGTGCATAGCCTGTTGATGGGCGATGCACCGAGGGAGATTTAAAACACCAACTGCGCTCGGAGAAACCCTTGGCAAGATTTTTTCGGACAGGGGTTCGATTCCCCTCATCTCCACCAACTCGGTCACGATTGCATATGCAGTCGTGACTTTTTCTGTTTATGATAATTTCCATAGCTATGTAGGTAACTTTGTTGTAATGGTTCGGTACAATGTTAAAAAACGATAAAAAGCAGAGAGCTTTCGGACTCTCTGCTTTTGTTTGTGTGTGGCTTGTATTTTTGTAGCAAAATGAATTTGTCGTTAATCGGTGCAAGTAACCTTTTTATCTAATCAAAAAAGTAGAAATTATATAGGGTTATTAAACAGACGAAAACGGTATGATTATGCCGATATCTACAATAGTAGAAATTATATATAGGGTTATTAAACTTGCCCTCAGCACCAAGCAGAATAAATATCTACAATAGTAGAAATTATATAGGGTTATTAAACTAACTAAGCAAAAAATGCATCATAACATCTACAATAGTAGAAATTATATAGGGTTATTAAACAAACCTAACATAGCGGCAACTATGGTAGATCTACAATAGTAGAAATTATATAGGGTTATTAAACCCGTCATGCAGATTTACGATAAGATTATCTACAATAGTAGAAATTATATAGGGTTATTAAACAAACCTAACATAGCGGCAACTATGGTAGATCTACAATAGTAGAAATTATATAGGGTTATTAAACCCGTCATGCAGATTTACGATAAGATTATCTACAATAGTAGAAATTATATAGGGTTATTAAACTAAGAAAGTCATATGGACTCCTCAGCATCTACAATAGTAGAAATTATATAGGGTCATTAAACTGTGCTGCATTTGTTTGGTGGGTATTATCTACAATAGTAGAAATTATATAGGGTTATTAAACATTTGCGGCTGACATACACTGTTTTTTATCTACAATAGTAGAAATTATATAGGGTTATTAAACGGTAAGAGCGGTGAAGCCACAAGCACCATCTACAATAGTAGAAATTATATAGGGTTATTAAACAGGCTACGGCAACGATAACCCCGGTGCATCTACAATAGTAGAAATTATATAGGGTTATTAAACAATAACAAACGCTCTGAAAGGTGGTGAAATCTACAATAGTAGAAATTATATAGGGTTATTAAACATCATTTGTATGATTTCATCCTTGTGTGATCTACAATAGTAGAAATTATATAGGGTTATTAAACGAAATATCCCGAAGAAAAACCTTCAACATCTACAATAGTAGAAATTATATAGGGTTATTAAACCCTTACATTGTATGATGTTACATAAATTTCAAAATAACTTAAATAACATATGTGAGATTGTAATAACTTTTTCATTGTTCAATAACCCCATATGGACAAAAATAAATATTAAGACTTGGGTTTGCAGAAGTTAGCCGACTATCAGCAAAGGGGAATCTTCATTCTTGGCAAAACCAAACTTTTTCTATGTATCCTTAGTCTGATTATATACTCTTTTATTATCTGTGTCAAATATCAAGCCTTGACAACGGTACTGTCGGATTGATATTTAACGACAGTACCGTGTTAAAGAGTCGGAATTTAATTATTCGCCATATCATTCTCCTGAACAAATTTCAGCCATTTGTCATTGTGGATTACCGGTTCGACAGTTGAAACATTATCGGATTTTTTGAATTGTTCAACAATCCACAGACCTTTGCGGGCAATGTTGTACGCACCGTTTGCATCGGCATCACACGGAAGCTTGCTCTTTTCATCATATTTTGAACTGTCGTAAAAATTGCCGTTTTTGTCCTTGACGGGAGAAAGAATACGGTCCTCGCCTGTTTCAGGGTTACTGTTTCGCATCTGTAGGGTAAGTCTTAATAATTTAAAGAAATCCTCAAAAAATTTGCCCTTTGTCTGTGTAAGAATTTCAGCTTTCAAATCGTCAGAATCACGATAATTTATAGAATTGTTATCAAATAATTCTTTGAATTTTTCCGCAAGAATTATTGTACGGTAACTCCATTCGTTATTGTTTGCGGGATTTCTGAAAGCTTCAATCCTTTCGCCGTTAGTACAGATTGTCCACTTTTTGCGATAGTCAGACGCAGTCTTTGGAAACTCATCGTAATCAATGTCAAATTCAAAAAAGTCCTCGCCGGCATTGTATCTTATTTCGTCAAATCTTGAAATCATATCTTTGGCTTTGTCAATGTTTTCATATTGAGGATACAACAAATTTACAAAGCCGGTAACGGGATCAATTTTGCTTGTAAAATCAGGACGGACATAGAAAATAAAACCGCTTTGCGTACCAAGCTTATCAAAGCTCTCAAGCTTGTTCGTAAGCTGGTAGGCATGAAGTAAACCGCCTTCTTCATCGGGATCAAGCTTTTTGTCAACATAGTAATTAAGTTTGTCAATCAGCATTTTTTCAAATTTCTGATAAACCTGTTTTTCAAACTTTGTTCTGCCTCGTTTGAATCCGTCAGTCAGCTTTTCCATAACGATGATTGCATCGTACTTGACAACAAGCTGACATATAGCATGCACAGCCTGACTGATATAGCCCTCTTTGAGTTCTTTTATACTCTCAATTGCTTTCCAGTTACGGCGCTGTTCCGTACGCTCTTTTTCTCTTGTTGCAAGTTTTTCCCGGTAGTTAGTTTCGTATGTTTTTCCTTTAAACTTGTTTCCGATAATATTGAGTGAGTGCTGATATATTATAGCACCGTTGCTGTCAATTACGCTGACATAAAGCAAGTTTCTTTCGCCTCTGTCAATTCCTATGATGAAATTGTTGTTGCAGGATTTCAGCAGATTTCTGACATCATCATTGATCATTGCCTTATCCGGAGCTTTAAAATTCATGGTAATAGGGAAGTGAAGTGAAAACTGCCATTTAGTGTAGCGTTTATCTTTAATTAAGTCATAAGGAAAAGTGCTTGCTTTTTTATCATTGAGTGTATTTTTATTTTTTATCGGTGTGTTTTTGGGATGAGTTGGTTTGTCATATTTTATACTTGCAGGACGATAAAACATTTCTGCCTCACCGTTAAGCTTGTACACCACATCTTCAAGATTTCTTTCATCAAACAACATTTTAAAATAAAGTGTATGCAGATTAGGAGTCCCCTTGCTATGCGGTGAAAAGTCTTTGTTGTAGAGCTGGAAAAGATAGATTTTTCCTTCATCTACAAGTTTGTCAATAAATGATGTCGGGATTTTCATTTTTGAAATATTATATCCCTGTGAAGCAACATCATTATAAAATTCGCTGATATCATTATATTCGTTTGTGTTTTTAAATTTAAAGTTATAAATTAACCAATTTGGGTACTTTTTGAATGATTCTTTGTAGAAATCAATTAACTTATGGCAATCATCAAGGCTGAACTTATCACCTTTTTTGAAAGTGCCGTTTTTACGAATTTTAAGTATTTCGTCTGACGGTGACAAAAGTTCCTTGCACTTTTCTGAAAAGAAAACTTTTGGAAGCATTTTATTTGGACCGGGGAGAAGCTTGTAAATTATCTTTTCGTAACAATCGCTTTCATCGCAGTCTTGAAAATCAATATTTTCCAAAATACTATTATTACTTTTATCTATGATTGCAAGATAATACTTTTCATCTTTACAAAGCCAAACGGCACCGCAGTCTTTTTCTTTGTTTCGATCCCAGCCGTTTAATAGCTGTGAATTGCCAAAGTTAAGTTTGATTTTATCGGTTGAAAACGGTTTTTGTGTAACATAATTTCTGACCTTATCATATAATATGTCTATTCTGCTGATATTATCAAGTAATGGTGTGAACTGACTGTAAAACAAATCATTTTTCTCACCTGTAATATTAGTTTCGGACAAAGGCTTGATGAATTTTTCAATTTCTTTTATGACATCAAGAAAATTTTTAATTAATGAAATAGATTTATCGTCATTTTTCAAACCTTTTTCATTATCGTAACTTTCGTTGAGCAGAGGTGCTGCTTCGTTGTATTTGTCTGATAAATTGTCGGTAAGTTGCATTAAAGAAGTCTTGTAGTAATCTACGATAGACTTTTTTCTGATTTCATCATTTTCAGAATTGGAAATCAAAACCTGTAAAAATGAAAGTGAAAGTTTCTTTTCTGCTTTGTATGCTTTTTTTCTTTTGTCTTCACGCTTTTGAATATCTTTGATTCTGCTGTTTAAATTAACGGAGTCATAATTTTTGTTCCATAAATCTTCTATTACCGACCAAGAACCGAACATACTGTTTGACAGATTTGTCACAGATCGGTCATTTTGAATGTAAATTCCATTAAGAGAGGAATTATCTAAATTGCCGAATAATAGCTTTGTTTCATCAATTGCTTTTTTTAATGGCATCCCGTCAAAGGTTTCGTCGTTTGCGTAAAACTCTGAAACAGCCGATAAAAGTTCGTTGTCATCTTCAAACTTTGGCGGTATGAATGATACCTTTTCACTCTCACTTAAAATTTGTTTATACAAAATTTTAAGATTAGGAATTTTATCCCGTTTGGATACTTGTTGATTGTACAAATTTATATATTCGTTAATACCCTTAACTTTTGTACCGTCGCTTGTTGTGTAACCGCCGATGATTTTGTTATATTCGGTAATTCCGGATTGTGGAAGCAAAAAGTTAAAATAATCAACTGTAAAAACATCATACAAATTTGTACCGCATAAGCCGGAATAAGTGGCATCTAAATCATCAACTGCGTTTTTGGATAGTTTAGAAATTGCTTTTTCAAAGGCCTTGACATTGTCAAGATGCTTAGGCAAATTTTCGTTAATGCATCTATATGCGATTGCCGTGGATTCTTCTCCGTCCGAATACATATTTTTTCTGTTAGTGAAGAAACCTGTAAAGTATGTTGTGAAATTTTTAAATGAGGCTACAACTTCCTTTTCGTCATCATTTTTAAGATGTTTGGGAAGAACTATCTCAATCATCTTTTTATTGAATAGTTTGTTATACTCATCCCTATTCTTAAAATTTTTGACGATTTCTTTCCTTAATTCCGATGCACATTCATTAAGTCTTTTTCGGTCTGCATCCGTATTACAGTGATAGTAAATTTCAGCATAATCTTTTAATTTATCTAACCCGGTTTTTGAAAGTACATCCTCATTTAAATTTCTGTAAAACCTGTCTGCTATTTCCTTGATTTTCTGATAGTCCTCTTTAAGCTTTTCATCATTTTCAAGAATTTGCTTTGCTTGAAAATAATCCATTGTTTTACCTACAGGATTCAGTTGCATCCTAACTGTTTTTTGAACTGAATTTCTGTGTGTAAGATGCGATATTTTTTTATGCTCTTGCATAAAATATTAGCTCTCCTTTCGTGTTTAAAGTTATTTTTTCTTGTCTACAATAAAACTAATAATCTACCAAAGTAGAAATTACAAAACTCACAGCACTCACAACATTAATTTTTATATTAGTTTATTGTAAGGGCATTTGTTTTGTTAATTGAATTTTACCATATTTAAACAATAAAATACAATTATAATTATCTACAAACTTATTCATATTTCTTCGTACAATATAACAGATACATATGTAATTATAAACAAATAATAATAGTGTTTTTTATAATGCCTATTCTTACACTCTTTTTTGATTTATGCCAAAATGCACTCACAGACTTTTGACAAGAAAAAGGCTTTGACCTTTTACAGTCAAAGCCTCATACTGCCATGGCAATGTCTTGGGTTTATTCAGTTTTATCATACTGCCTTATAAAACCTCGGAATATTCCGTGACAGTATTTTTGTTTAAATTTCGTTTGGATTTTTACTTTATCATTTTTAAAAATTCCTGTTTTGTCAAAAGCTTTGCAAAGCTGTAGTCACGACATATTTTTTGGCAAATCCTTTTTGTTTCATCGTCCATACCGCAGTCAAGGCAAATTACACAGTCATTTCTTCCTCTGCTTATCCATTTTACCTTTGCGGCAGCACTTCGCAAAATATATTCGGCATTTTCACATTTTCCGCTGACGGGAGCAACAAACATAACGGTATTATTTTTTCTGTTACGAAAGATAAAAAATGTTAATTCACGGACAAATGCACAAATTCCGATTACGGCAAAAACAACAAGAAAAACAGCCGATACAACATTCATGTAATTCACCTCAATACATTTTATTGCAGATGTTTCAAAGTGTGCGGTATAAATCCGCAAAATGCAGAAACAATATAAAAAGCGGCTAATCCGCAAAAATGAATGAGGAGAATGAATACTATGGAAAACAATGCATATTGTAACCAAAGCATTATGTGCTCGGTAACAAACTGTAAGCATCACAACAGCACAAAGGACTACTGTTCGCTTGAAGCAATCAAGGTCGGAACTCACGAGGCAAATCCGACTGTTTGTCAGTGTACGGACTGCCAGAGCTTTGAAGCAAAGTGCAGCTGCAAGTAATTTGATTTGAAGCTTACACCCTCAGCCCCTCGGACTGGGGGTGTTTTGGCTTTAAAAGGGGATGAATTTGTGGAGATTTTTTCATCGGTGATTTTTCAGATTGCGGTTTTGTTTTCGTTTATATTTATCGGTTTTACAATCCGACAGGGCGGATTTTTGCCGGAAAATTCAGCCGAAATTTTTTCAAAGCTTGAGAACAGAATTCTTATGCCCGCCGTTGTAATTAACACATTCCGTACCAATTGTACAGTAAAAAACATAAGTGAAAAATGGGTGTTCATTGCCTACAGCACGGGGGTTCTGCTGTTTTGCATTGCAACGGGATTTGTTGCGTCAAGGTTCCTCGGTAAGACGGAATATCTGAAAAAGGTGTACCGCTATTCAATTTCCGTTTCAAATTTCGGATTTGTCGGAACTGCAATGGTGTCGGGAATATACGGCGCCGAAAGCATGGAGCTTTTTGACTATCTTATGTTCACTTTACCGCTTAATCTGTTTACTTATTCAATAGGAATTGCGTGGCTTGTGCCGAACGGACACGGCAAATTTTCAATGAAAAATTTTGTTAATCCGATTTTTGTTTCAATTTTTATCGGAGCAATTCTCGGTTTATTGCCGATTCCGAAATTCAGACTTGTCACAACAATAATCAATTCAACTGCCGCCTGTATGTCTCCGATTGCAATGATTCTGACAGGCTTTGTAATAGGCGGCTACAGCTTTGCAAATCTTTTCGGCAAATGGCAGACCTATGTTGTTGCAGGAATCCGCCTTGTGTTTCTGCCAACGGTTTCCGTGCTTGTGTTAAAGCTTTTTAACGCACCTCAGGAGGCAGTTGTTGCAACACTTTGCGCAAATGCAATGCCGCTTGGACTTAACACGGTAATCATTCCGTCAGCCTACGGAAAAAGTCCCGATGACGGTGCAAGTATTGCGCTTGTGTCACAGCTGACGGCAGTTTTTACGATACCGATTTTGTTCTATATTCTGCTTTAACCCTTGATTAATTCCCACTCCATTGGTACAATATAGGTATAAAAATTTTGGAGGTTTGATTATGGAATTATCTGAGGCTTTAAATAACAGAAAAAGCACAAGACATTATATAGATAAAAAAGTTGACAAAAGCCTGCTTGATGAAATGCTGTCAGCGGCAAATCTTGCTCCGTCGTGGAAGAACTCGCAGACACCACGCTTTTATGTTGCAACAGGTGAGAAAAGTAAGAATGCCGTAAGAGAGGCACTCCCCGAATTTAACAGAAAAAATTCAGAAAATGCGTCAGCATATATCGTGACAACCGTTGTTCTCAATCGTTCGGGTTTTGACAAAGACGGTACTCCCGTGACTGAAAACGGCAACGGCTGGGGATATTACGATCTCGGTCTTAACAATATGGCACTTTTGCTAAAGGCAACCGAACTCGGCATTTCAACCCTTGTTATGGGTATCCGTGACGGCGAAAAGCTCAGAAAAGAATTTTACATTCCCGAAACAGAGGCTGTTGTCAGTGTTATAGCAGTTGGTTACACGGATTCCGAAATCGTAAGACCAAAGAGAAAATCTGTTGAGGATTTTGCAAAATTTTATGAGGACTGAGAGGTTTACATAATGAATGAATTTATCGAAAAACTGAAATCAAGAAGAAGTGTTCGCAGTTTTAAGTCTGATATGCCGCCAAAGGAAGTTGTTGACGAAATAATTTCCGCAGGTCTGTATGCACCGTCAGGAATGAACAGACAGCCGGTTATTATCGTTGCCGTTACAAACAAAGAAATGCGTGACAAGCTTTCAAGAATGAATGCCGAAATTATGGGAAAAGATGTTGATCCGTTCTATAACGCTCCCGTTGTTCTGATTGTGCTTGCCGATAAAGCTGCTCCTACATATCTGTATGACGGTACTCTTGTAATGGAAAATCTTATGCTTGCCGCCCATGATGAGGGACTTGGAAGTTGTTGGATTCACCGTGCAAAGGAAGAATTTGAAAGCAAAGAGGGCAAAGAAATTCTCAAATCACTTGGCATTGAGGGTGACTATGAGGGTATCGGTCACTGCGTTATCGGTTATGTGAACGGTGAATATCCCAAAACTTCACCAAGAAGAGAAAACCGTGTTTTTTATGTTGAATGAGGGAATTTGTTTTTGAAAGGATTGAACAAGGTTGACTTTGCAACAGTTAAAATATGTTGTCACCGTTGCACGCACAGGCTCAATGAGTGAAGCGTCAAAAGAACTTTTTATTTCCCAACCGGGACTTACAACATCAATCCGTGAGTTGGAAACGGAAATGGGCATAAAGATTTTTACACGCACAAACAAAGGCGTTGTAACTTCAAACGAGGGTGAAAGATTTCTCGGTTATGCACGACAGGTTCTTGAACAGGCAAGCCTGCTTGAGGGAGTGTATAAGTCGGGAACAAAGATAAAGCAGCAGTTCTGCGTTTCAACCCAGCACTACTCGTTTGCAGTCAATGCATTTGTTGATCTTATCCGACGGTTTGCAGGCGAGGAGTACGATTTTTCACTTCGTGAAACCGAAACCTACGAAATTATTGACGATGTTGCAAAGATGAAAAGCGAAATCGGAATTCTTTATCTCAACAGCTTTAACAAAGATGCGCTGATGAAAATTATAAAATCAAAGTCGCTGACATTTACCGAGCTTTTTACGGCAAAGCCTCATGTGTTTGTATCAACCGACCATCCGCTTGCAGACAAAAAATCCGTTACAATGGAGGAGCTTGCCGATTATCCGTATCTCTCGTTTGAACAGGGGGAGCATAATTCTTTCTATTATTCGGAAGAAATTTTCAGCACGGTCGGGCGTACAAAAAATATCAGAGTGACCGACAGAGCAACCCTGTTCAACCTTTTAATCGGACTCAACGGCTACACAGTTTGCAGCGGTGTAATCGACAATGAGCTTAACGGCGATAATATAACCGCAATCCCCCTTGATGAAGAGGGCAATATGAAAATCGGTTATATCGAAAATAAAAAGATTCTGCACAGTAACCTTGCCGAGGCATATATTGAGGCTTTAAAGAAACATATTTGATATAAGAAAAACTAATAGCAAACGGCTGATAACAAGTATTTTACAAGTCTGTGAATTCATAATATAATTAACTCATCAAATTTCCACGGAGGTATTTAAGATGAGTAAACAGCACACACCATTTAGATTTGAAACAGTAGGCAGCTTTTTAAGACCCGATTATCTTAAAAAAGCAAGACTTGATTTTGAAAACGGTAAAATCACAAAAGAAGAGCTTACCGCAGTTGAGGACAAGGCTATTCTTGACCTTGTTGCAAAACAGAAAAAAGCCGGTATAAAAGCGATTACCGACGGTGAATTCCGCAGAGCAACATGGCATCTTGACTTTATGTGGGGATTTAACGGAGTTGAACACAAAAAAACCGAAAACGGTGTTGCATTCCACGGCGAACAGGCTTTGATTGACGATACATGGCTTTCCGGCGAAATCTCGGTTGACAGTCATCCGTTTGTTGAACATTACAAATTTGTAAAGGCTCTTGAGGATGAAAACACAGTAGCAAAGCAGACAATTCCTGCTCCCGCACAGTTTTTCCAGCAGTTCATCATTCCTGCAAATATTGAAACGACAAGGAAGTTCTATTCGACAGATGAAGAACTTATCAACGATATTGCAAACGGATACAAAAAGGTAATCAAAGATCTTTACGATGCAGGTTGCAGAAATATCCAGTTTGACGACTGCACATGGGGCGTTCTTGTTGCGGAGGGTAGCGTAATCCGCTATGGCGAGGATGCAGATTTTAAGAGTATCAGTGAGAAACTTCTCAAGGTAAACAACCTTGCAATTGAGGGTAAGCCCGATGACCTCGTAATCAATACTCATGTTTGCAGAGGTAACTATCATTCTGCATACTTCAGCAGCGGTGCATATGATCCTGTTGCAGAGAAACTTTTCGGTGAAGAAAATGTCAACGCTTATTATCTTGAGTTTGACGATGAGCGTTCAGGCGGTTTTGAACCGTTAAAGTATGTAAGCGGTGATAAAAAGGTCGTTCTCGGTCTTATCACAACCAAGTCACCTGTACTTGAAGACAAGCAGACTGTAATCAATCGTATTTATGATGCCGCAAGGTACATTCCGCTTGACAGATTGTATCTCAGTCCGCAGTGTGGTTTTGCATCATGCGAAATCGGTAATAAGCTTACCGAGGAAGAGCAGTGGGCAAAGCTTGCTCTTGTAAAAGAAATTGCAGAAGAAGTTTGGAAGTAACTATATATAAAAAAGCCGACACTTTTCGGAGTGTCGGCTTTTTATCCGTCATAAATCAGTCCTTGCGTTTTGAACTGAATTTGTATGATATAAGGTTGAGGACAAGGAAAAGTAAGATTGCACCGATTGAGTACATCATCATAAATGTGAAATCCACTTCGTTTCCGAAAAGGTTGAGGTTGGTTGCAAACGCTTTTTCTGCCTCAGCGGCAAACATTCCGTGGTCTGCTCCTGCGAGTGAGGTCGAAATATCGTTAATGCACGGGCTGACAAGCACATTTCTTATCATAGCTGCAATGTGTGAGCCTGGGATAAGATTTACAAATGTCTGAACTCCGTCAGAAAACTGGCTGACGGGAATGTATGCGCCGATTACAAAACCGATTGCAACCGAAATAAGTGTGTTGAATGCTGCATAGGTTGAATTTTTTTTGAAGAATGACGCAACAAACATAAGAATAAGTACAGCCGAAACAGAGCCTAAAATCACAAGTCCGTATAATTTTAAAAGCTCTGTAAATTCGGGAAAGCTTGAACCCGATATGCACGAAAATGCGATGCCTGCCGTCAGCAAAATTGCGCTGATTACAATTGTGTTTATAACCGCACCCGAAAAGTAGGAGAGAACAACCGTACTGCCCTTTACGGAAGAAGCGTTGTAGTCGTAGTCAATCTTGTTCTGCTTGTCGGAAATCATTACCGAAAGCGAGTTCATTGCAACCGTAACAACAGATGTTCCGATAACGCCCGATACAAGCCATGAATTTACAAGTGCGTTAATCAAATTGTCCTCTGTTTTGATGTTGAAGCCGTCAAGCATCGAAGTCATTGAATCTACATAATTCTGTTTGAGAAACAAAAGATATAATCCGAGTATGATAATCTGCGTCATCATTGAGAAGATAATTGCGGTTTTGTCCTTTAAATATACCTTTATATTTCGTTTTGTCATACCCTTGTATGAGCAAAGTGTTTTTTGAAATTTCATATCAGTCACCCAGCCTTTTACCCGTTACAGTCAGAAACACATCGTCCATATTGCCTTTGATAATCTCAAAATCGACAATTTCAGTATGTTTGTTTGTGATTTCAAGAGCCTGTCTGCTGTTTTTGATTTTGATTTTATACGCATCTCCGACTCTTTCAAAATCAAGATTATCGGCCTTGAGAAGATTATCGTTTTCAGAATTTTCTTCCGTGTACCAAACAAGGCTGTTTGACGAATAATCTTTTTTGAGATTATGCGGAGAATCGTTGGCAACAATTTTGCCCGAATCAATAATCACCACATTGTCGCAGTCAACTGTTTCTTCCATATAGTGGGTTGTGAGGAATACCGTAAGTCCTGTTTCTTTGCGAAGATTGTGGATGATTTCCCACACCTGCAGCCTTGTTTTCGGGTCAAGTCCCGTTGTCGGTTCGTCAAGGAACAGGAGCTTAGGTCGGTTAATAAGCGCCCTTGCAATGTCAACCCGTCTGCGCTGACCGCCGCTCAATGTTCCGTATTTTCTTTTGAGAATTTCCGAAAGGTCAAATGTTTGTGTAAGACTTTCAATTCTTTTGGCGATTTCTTTTTTGTTGAGTCCGTAATATGACGCTCTCGATTCAAGATTTTCTTTAACGGTAAGCTGTTTGTCAAGTACAGAACCCTGAAAAACAATTCCGATAAGCTCCTTGATTTTGTTCTTTTCTTTGTCAAGGTCATATCCGCCGATTTTAACATTGCCCGATGTTTTTTCAAGCACCGTACAAAGAATGTTGATTGTGGTTGATTTGCCTGCACCGTTAATTCCGAGAAATGCGAAAAACGAACCTTCTTCAACCGTGAATGATATATCATTTACTGCGTGAACATCTTTATAATTCTTTACAAGATTTTTAACTTCGATTATGTTACTCATTAAAAATCCCCTCCTTCTGTCAACATAGTAGCACCTTGCAATTCAAAAGAAAAGCAATTTTAGCTGTGTTGCAAAAAGAGGGGAGTAAGTTGCGATTTTGTATGTCAAAATGCAGTTATTCGTCCTGATAATCCTCGTCGGCGTTAAATCTTTTGAGCGATTCATTAATTGATTTTGCCGTGCTTGTCCGTGTAATGTAGCTGAAAAGAAATGTCAGCAGATACACGGCGGTAACCATTGCAAAAACCAAAAGCGCCATAGGAAAATTCTTGTACCAACCAAGCAAAAATCCCTCGGTCATAACAATTGCCTGAATAAGGCAGAAATGAATGACAATTCGTATGCGAGCCTGCAGTTTGGTGGGTTCTTCTTTAAAGTAAAAAAGCAGAGTCGGAATTGAAGTTACCGCACCTGTTCCCATTACAACCCACGGAAAATAGGGGGGATAGTATTCGATTAACGCAATTGAATTTGCAAGGCTTACAACAAAAAGCATTGCAACCGTGATTATGAAAAAGTCCTTTATGACTTCTTTTATAATTTCTTTTAAAGAATAATTCATAACAATACCTCACATTCCAAGCTTTTTCTTCAAGGTCGGCACATACTGCCTTGAAATAATTGCCGTTTCACCGTTTACAAGCTTTGCCTCAAAACGGCTGTTGACAGACGGTGACACGGAACGGATTTTACCGATATTCAGTATCATAGACTTTGAACATCTGAAAAATTTTGTCCCTTTTAAAATTTCCTCAAGCTCGTACAGCTTTTGTTTGGTTTCATAAACATTGTTTTTGCAGTATATAAAGGTCTTGTTGTCAACCGACTCTATGTAGAAAATTTCCTTTGTGTCAAGCTTGAACATCTCGCCGTCTTTTGATGCAAGAAGAAAACTTTTCTGCCCCTTAATGCTGTTTGCAAGCGACATAACCTCGTCGCTGATTTCATGACAGCAAATTATAATTTCTTCCCGTTCCTCAATCCCAACCTGACGGATTGTAACATTAAACATCGCATTCCCTCCGTTCATCAACCATTTTACCATATCAAAAAGAAAATTAACAGTACCGCCGACCAAGTTGCAAAATTTGCCGTCCGACTTACAAAATTGCTGTTGACAGTAATTTGTTACTATGATATAATCGCATAAACAAAATATTAACATTGTATTGCTTTTGAGAGGTGTTGTTTATGTTTTGGTTAGTTTTCTGGATTTTGGTGTGTGTTGCAATTCTTGCTTACGGAATTCGCAGAATGGCAAATCACGATTATCGTTTTGGCTCGGGACTTTTCAAGAGCAGTGAAAATAATCTTGACGAAAAGGACGAGTTTGTCGATAAAGATTATTATGACAAAAAGAATCTTTTTAAATAGTATAAAGCAAAATCTAAGGCTCTTGAGTTGTTTCAAGAGCCTTTTGTTGTGTAAAAACGCTCCCGCATTGTACGGGAGCATTTCTTATTTTATCGCTTTTATAAACTTGTAATACGGCTTTTTGATGCGAGGGAGATTATTGTAAATTTCTTCAACGGAATTATAGTAAGCGTTTTCAATAATTTTCAGTTCATCATCGCTTATTGTGTGATTACTGAATCTCGCCTTTTCATACACGGATTTCACTTCATCTGTAATCAGAAGATGCGAAATTTTCGTTAGATTTTTAAGTTCTTTATAAATGCAGATTACCCTTTTATTGTTTCTTCCTGTTTCAAATCTTTGTTTTCTCTTTTTGATAATGATAATTCTTCTTGAGAAAATTGCAATTAAAGCAAGGGCAACAATTCCCAATGACATCATAGCGATTGTAAATCCGTTAAATTCAAATGAAGATTTAATGTCATTTTTCGGCTTTGTGCTGTGAGAAACCGTGCCGTTTGTCGGAGCAGTCGGTGCTGTTGTCGGTTCAACGGTTGTTGGCTGAGTTGTGTCCGTACTGCCTCCGCTTGCTCTTTGAGAGCCGACATACCTTGCCGGCTGAAACGATGACGGTGTACATTCAAGCGGAATCCAACCCGCCGTATCGTTGTAATACTCAATCCATGCGTGAGCGTTATCGGTTGTTACGGTCACGGTCTGATTTGCGTATGCGGTTGCATAGTAGCCTGTAACATATCGTGCCGGAATTCCGAGCGCTCTCAGCATAAGCGTGCCTGCCGTGGCAAAATGGACACAATATCCCGTGTCGCTCTCGTTGAGAAACCAAGTTGCAAAATCTTTGCCCGACGGCATTTTCGGAGTTTTCAACGAATAGGTTTTACTGTTTGAAATATAGTTCTTTACCATTTCAATCTTTTCGGAAACGGTAAGCTCCGAGTCGAGAAAGCCCTCTTGGTCTGCAATTCTACGCAATTCAATTTGTGTTGTTCTCGGAATTTCAAGATAGGTATCATACACAAATGCTTTGTAATCTTCCGCTTCGGAAGAACTGTTATACCTGTATGTGTTTTCGGCATAAAACGGATAGTGCGAATAATTAAATTCGTTTTTATCCGTATCGTTTTTTACGCACACATCGGCAACCGAATTGAGATTGTCAGGTAGACTTTCCAAAAAGTAGGGAACATAGGCAATCTTACTTTCATTCAGCATATGAACCCTTGTATCGGTTAAAGCATTGTTTCCGATTGTTGCCGTAAACGGTACGAAATCCTGCGGATATCTTGTGGCATTATTGTCGGAAATGATACTCCATGTATTGTCCCTGTAGTCGGCATATGCTGTGCCTTTGAGATAAATATTACCGCCAACTGCCGAAGTTACCGTCATAACAGGTGTATGCGTCTGCGTCAGCGGAGAAATATCGTTGAGGTTTGCTTTTTCTTCAAGTGAACCTTTGATTTCATTAAGGTTTTTTTCTGTGGAAGTTTTTCGTCCGTCATCAATATTAAAGCTGTTTTCAATGCTCTGCAAAAGGTTTTCCTGCCAGTCAAATCGCTCATATTTTTCAATCGGATTGAATGCAAGCAAAATTGCCATCACAACAAGCATTGTTCCGAATGAAATTGCCGCAACCACACCGCCCTGTGACGGTCTGAATTTGCGTGTGTTCTTTGAAATGTACAAGGCAATAAGACTTGCAATTGCAATAAAAAGACAAACGAGCGACGGAAGAGTGTTTACAAGAATGAAGCAGGGGACAAGCAGTACCATTGACAGCAATGACGGAATAAAAATACGCTTGTATCGTATCAGACTGATTGTAAAAACTGCACTCAGTATTGCCGAAATAAACACAAAAAGTCCTGTTGCGCTTGTGCCAAGGGTATCTCCCAAAATGATTTTGTTCTGTACGGGAAGATATTGCGAAAGCGGTTTTAAAACCTGAGTAATAACATAACTCAATTGTTCAAGTATGCTTTCAAGTGAAAACAGCAGAGTAAATACAAAAACAATCATAGTGATTGCCACGCTGATAAACAGCACACCCGACTTTTTGACAAGGGAGGCAAGCAATCCGTAAATTGTGCAGAAAATTGCCGTGGGAACTACTATGATGTACCATTCTGTTTTTATATCAAAAGAGGTGACAAGACAGTAAAACAGGCTTGAAATCAATGTTACGCATAGAAGAATGTCAATCGTAAAGCTTGTTTTGTTTTTCACAACAAGTCAACCTCCTCACGATCGGCAAAAATATTGTAATGCTGAAAATCATTTGTGTCGGCAACAAAGCTGCTTTCCGTGTTTAGATAGAGTGCGGAAAAATAGTTTAATATATCGTTTTCGCATCTTATCTCAAAAGGATTGCCGTTCCTGTCGCAGGCAAAGCAAATGCCTATGCTCTTAATCATATATCGGCAGACATACATCAGCTTTGCAAAAACAACATCATTTTCGTCTGCATTATCTCCGAAAAAAGGCATTATAAGACAGTTCTTGATTATCGGAACATTCGGTTCTTTTACAATCAGCCCATCGCTTTTTGACGAAAGCTTCCAATGAACATTGCGCAGACTGTCACCGTGACGGTATTCACGAAGCTCATAAATTTCGCTGTTGCCGACAGGCTTAGGTTTGTATCCCGTAACCGTGAAATTACTGCTGTCGGGGATAATTTTCGGTTTTTGTTGTTTTGGAAGAACACGAACAAAGCTACGCTTTTTAATCTTGATCGGAAGAAAAAATATACCGAGCATATCGTAAACTTTACCGTTTTTGCATACAATGTCAAGCTGTCCGCAATGCTGTGTAAGACTGTTGCATTGCCTGATTAACGGCTTTGTAAATGTACCCGAAAATCTGATTTTTATGTTTTCACAAAGATTTGCTGTAAGGTTGGTCGATTTTATATTCAGCGTGAGCATAGGGCAGAAGAGCGGTTTCTTCTTCTTGCCTGATATTGCAATGTAAAACTCATCCTTGATAAAAATATTTTCTTTTGCAAAAATTTCAATATCGGAGCGTACACTCCGTATCATAAAAGGCAGACTCAGCAAAAGCGAGATTATCGGAATTGAAACAACCGTCAGGAACAAAAACCATGAGAACCAGGCGTAATAAAAAATGCTGAACAAAAATGTTCCCGTCAGCAGACAAAGATAAATTATTATGTTCCTTATCATTTTCAAGTCCTCGGCTTTGGAGTTTTTCTGAGAATTTCGTGCAGAATTTCTTCGCTGTTCTTTTTTGATGCAGAGGCTTTTGCATTGAGAATTATCCTGTGATTTACGGTGCAGATAAAAATATTCTGCACATCTCTCGGCACAATGTAATCTCTGCCCTCGGCAAATGCAACAGCCTTTGCCATATCGGTCAGTGAAAGCGTTGCTCTCGGGCTTGCACCTCTTGAAAGCAACGGATGCTTTCTTGTTGCCGAAATGAGTGACACAATATATCTTGCCATATCATCGCTGACAAAAACATTCTGAACCTCCGACTGCATTTCAAGAAATTCATTCTTGGATACAATGCAGTTTACTGAGTTGAGGGGATTTTTACCGCTTCTGTTAAGCAGCATTTTACATTCCGCATCGCTGTCGGGATATCCCATTGAAAGTCTTACCGTGAATCGGTCAATCTGTGAATCAGGCAAAAGCTGTGTTCCCGACGCTCCTGTCGGATTTTGCGTTGCAATAACAGAAAAAGGCTTTTCAAGCTTGAAAGTGCTGCCTTCAACAGTGACCTGCCGTTCTTCCATTGCTTCAAGCAAAGCCGCCTGAGTTCTGCTGGAAGTTCTGTTTAACTCGTCTGCAAGAAAAAGATTACAGAATACAGCGCCTTTGTTGAAAGTGAATTTTCCTGTATCCTTGTTATAGACCGCAAAGCCCGTGATATCTGACGGCAAAGTGTCGGGAGTGAACTGTACTCTGCCGTATTCAAGACCGAGCACCTTTGAAAACGCAACCGCCATTGTTGTTTTGCCAACGCCCGGAATATCCTCAATAAGAATGTTTCCTCCTGTGAGCAACGCAAGCAGAGTGGTGACAACCGCCCTGTCTTTACCGTTTATTACCTTTTTTACCTCATTGGTTATAAGTTGAAATTTATTCATTATTTGTTCCTTTGTGTTAAAGCTTGTTGTTATATTTTTTATACAATAATTGAATCTGAGCAACGCTCTCTGATTAAATTATATTTGATTTGCTTTTTTATTGCAAGTCTTTTTCGTAAAATACAGACCCACTACAGATGTGAAAATATGTTTTTAGGTTATGCAGAATATATGCAAAAAAACGGCAGTCCGTAAAGAACTGCCGTCTGAAAATTAAATTGACAAATAAGAATTAAACTGTTAGAATAAAACCGTGATACCTGCATTAAACGGTAGGCGGTTTCTCCTCACAAGAGGAGGTGATAACCATGACAATTTCCGATGTATGTTTACTCGGCACTTTAATCGTCAGCGTTATCGCTCTTTGTTACCAAGTCTTTGGCAATAAAAAGTAATTTTGTTTCTTCGTACATATATGTACATTTAAATAAAAAAAGAAACAACCGCCCGAACTTCGACACTCCGGCGGTTAGTTTCTAATCAACAAGTGGAGAATCCGCTTATCGCAGGTATCTCCTTTTCTATAATTATATTATACCAAATAAATAAAAATGTCAAGCATCGTTTTGATACTTGACATTTTTTATTCAACCGAAATTATCTTCCGAGAATTTCTTTTTTCTGCTCATGGTTTTCATCGTACAAAAGACCGCAGACAGCCATTTTTCTGATAATATTTTTAACGGTGAGGTCAAGACCTGTGTTTTCCGAATAGTCGGCAGGATAGATAAAATCAACTCTGTCTTTCATCAGCAAGTCCTCAACCTTGCTGTCCTTTTTTCGGTAAACCGCAATTGAATACCCGCCGTAGGCTTTCATCATTTTCATACACGGAACATCTGAAAGACCGTCGCCTATGTAAATCATATTGCAGAACGGAACCCGTTTGCTGTCCTCCGGCATTGAACGGTTGAGGTCAACATCATTTGCAACATCAAGAACACCTTTGTTAATTCTGTAAACAAACTGCGTTTTGTTGGTGTAATTTACATCGGTTTTTGGCCATACGGCATTGCCGTTTTCATCATAAAGAAATTCACACGCAAAAATGCTTTTGAAGTTTTTGCTGATTTCCGTACCTTCAATAATTTCTTTCATACCCGAAGAAATTACATAATGTTCAACCTGCATTCCAAGCTTTTTGCCAAAGTCGGAAATCCTTTTGAACCAATCCTTTACGCCGTCAAAAAACTCAACATTTTTTCCCATTTCAACAAGGTCATTTCGCAAAAGAGGCATATTCCTTTCACGGGACATTTTTACCATTGCGTACATATACGCAAGAATTGAGTCCATATGTTCGCTTTGACCGAGTTCGTTTGAAAATTTCCAGAACTCGTCTTCGGTCATATTAAGACGGGGGATAAAGCTGTAATCCTGCATATCCTTCGTGCATAGGGTACGGTCAAAGTCATACATAATCGCTGCAACGGGCATTCTGTTCATAACCGCTCCTTATCCGACTGTGGTCGGCTGTGTGACGCTTTTGGCAGATGTTGAATCTGCCTGAGTTGTTGATTCCTCTTTATATTGTGTAATCTTAATGCTTTTGATAACAATGTTCTTAACGGGAATGTCGTCCTTGTCAACCTTAGCCGAGGCGATTTTATCAACAACATCCATTCCGTCAATTACCTGTGCAAATACCGTGTAGCCTCTGTCAACCGCATTGTATGCACCGTCAAGATATGCATTTCCGCCGTTTTCCTCATACAGCTTTTTAACGCTGTCGGGAACGCTGTCGGTATCGTAACAGTTTGTGCCGTTTTTCTCAATGAATGCAGTCAGAAGGTTTGAATCCTTGTAGTTTGCAAGCTGAGTTTTGATAGAATCCCATTGACTTGCAAGATGTTCCCAGCCACCTTCATTCTTATATGTTTCGGCAGTTTTCTGGTTGATGAAAAATGCACTTTCGTTTGTGTCCGCACCCGTGTTTGACATTGCAACAGCGCCTCTGATATTGAAAAGCCTGTCGCAAAATTCATCTTCAAATGCCTCGCCGTACGAGCTTGTACCGCAGTAACCGCCGTTGACCATAAAGTCCTTTGTCACTTTGCTGAAAAGTGAATTATTATACTTTCCTGCTTTTGCAAGGTTTACAAAGTTTGTAACCGCCTTTGGTGCCTGTTCGGGGAAAAGCCGCATTGTTATGTCACCGTATGAGGTGTGAACAACTGCGATTGTATCGCCGTTCTTCGGCATATCAAGCTGAAAACCGACAGGGTTTGAATCGTGAATAATGTTCGGATTGATTCCGAGAGTAGCGGTATCAATGCCGATACTTTCAAGGTAGTTCTGTGCGGTAGGTTCATCAGCCGTGCTTACGGCAGTAGTTGCAGGTGTTGTTTCGTCGGGAGTCTGCGAGACTTCAGCCTTCTTGTCACCGCAACCCGAAAATGCCAATGCAGAAACACACATAATTGATGCAACCGATACGGCACACATTTTTTTAAGATTGTAAGTATTCATAGATTTGTTTCCTTCCTGTCAAGCCTCGTTGTTATGTAATGTTTCCAAAAACAGCCTCGGCTCTTCTAATCTGGATTTTATTCTAAAACACACATATTTATAGTACCATAATTTAAATAAAAATGCAAGTTTGTCGCTTTTTATGAAGGAAAGCGTAGCAAATGCAATAAAATTTTTCTGCAAAAAATTGCGTTCGTGTAATAAGACAGAAAACTTTTTCATATGATTTTCTGTAAACCTAAATATGACGGAGGCTTTAAAATGTCAGAATATTTACCCGAAGGAAAACTTATATCCGAACAGGAAAACATAAATATACTTCACTCATTAAAGATGCTTGAGGATGCAAAAAACAGCGAAAAGATTCTTGAGGCAAAGGCTTGTGTATGCGACAGCAGTCACAACCTTATTGTTGACCTTGCAGGCATAAAAGGCATAATTCCGAGGGAGGAGGGTGCAATCGGAATTAAGGACGGCTCGGTTCGTGACATAGCCGTGATTTCAAGGGTGAACCGTCCCGTCTGTTTCGTTGTCACCGACATAACCGAGGACGAAAACGGCAAACCGATTGTAATGCTCTCACGTGAAAAAGCACAACGCAAATGCCTTGACGCATACATTTCAAGGTTGCGATGCGGAGATATTGTGCCTGCCCGCATAACTCATCTTGAAAACTTCGGTGCATTTGCAGACATAGGCTGCGGAATTGTTGCACTTATGCCCATTGACACAATTTCGGTTTCAAGGATTGAACACCCTGCCGAGAGATTTACTGTAGGAATGGATATCAAAGCCGTTATCAAATCTGTTGAAAACGGTCGTATAAGCCTCAGTCACAAGGAGCTTCTCGGCACATGGGAAGAAAATGCCGAAAGGTTTTGTGCCGGTGAAACCGTGTCGGGAATTATCCGAAGCGTGGAAAACTACGGTGCTTTTGTGGAGCTTACACCAAATCTTGCAGGACTTGCAGAAACAAGAGAGGGAGTCCGTGCAGGTCAGCAGGCAAGCGTTTACATAAAAAGTATCATTCCCGAAAAAATGAAAATCAAACTGATAATTATTGACACCTTTGATTACAAATATAATCCGAAATGCCCCGAATACTATTGCGACAGCGACCGTATCGACCGTTTTGTATATTCACCTGAAAATTGTCGGAAACGGGTTGAAACAATATTCGATACCTGAGTTGACAGAAAAACTCCCGAATGATATTATTTAATTGTGAAATCGAATTATTGTTCGGGAGGTTTAATATGCAGTTTACGACATCCGAGATTATTGTGCTTTTATTTTGTGCAATAACGCTCATTGTCAGCGTTGTCACATTAATAACAGTTCTCAAAAAGAATAATAACAACAGAACGGAGGACGAAATTCAAAGGATATTGCTCAATCAGCAAAGCTTTGCACAGTCGCAAAATGACAGGGCGATTCAGCTTGAACAAAGACTTCACAGCTTTTCAGCCGACAATGTTCAGAGCCTTGAAAATATCAGACGCTCGGTTGATGAAAAGCTTGAAAGTATAAGGCGGGAAAATCTCCGTCAGCTTGATGAAATGCGAAAGACAGTTGATGAAAAGCTTCAAAAAACACTTGAAGAAAAAATGAATAAGTCTTTTTCGCTTGTCAACGAAAGACTTGAACAGGTATATAAGGGACTCGGCGAAATGCAAACGCTTGCGGTAGGCGTGGGTGATTTGAAAAAGGTTCTTTCAAATGTCAAAACAAGGGGCATACTCGGCGAAATTCAGCTTGGTGCAATTCTCTCCGAAATTCTTACAAAGGAGCAGTATGAGGAAAACATTGCAACAAAAAAAGGCTCAAAAAATGTTGTTGAGTTTGCAATCAAGCTACCCTCTGACGGTGCCGGCACAGTATATCTGCCTGTTGATTCCAAATTTCCGGGCGATACATATTCTGCTCTCCGTGATGCGGTTGAAAGCTGTGACAAGCAACGCATTGAATCGGCACAAAAAGCACTTGTTCAGCGTATAAAGGGCGAGGCAAAGGATATTCACGATAAGTACATTGATCCGCCGAACACAACGGAATTTGCGATTATGTTTCTTCCGTTTGAGGGGCTTTACAGCGAGGTTGTCAATATGGGACTTGTTGAAGTTCTTCAGCGTGAGTATAAGGTGAATATTGCAGGTCCGAGTACAATGGCGGCTCTGCTCAATTCGTTGCAAATGGGATTCAAAACCCTTGCCGTGCAAAAGAGAAGTGCAGAGGTTTGGAAAATACTCGGCGGTGTAAAGACCGAGTTCGACAAGTTCAATGATGTGCTTGTAATGACACAGCAAAGACTTGATCAGGCAAACAAGGAGCTTGACAAACTTGTGGGTGTTCGCACCCGTCAAATTCAGCGTCAGCTTAAGGATGTTGAATCCGTCAACTTGTCGGAACAGAATCTTTTTGAATAAGCAAAAAATTAAGGCGAAACAGACACAAATCTGTTTCGCCTTCGTTGTTACTGTTGATTAACCTTTGTAGTCAATCCATTCGTCGTCAACCCATTTTTGCTTTGTATCGTTCCATCTTCTGTACTGGAGCTGTCCGTGACTTCCACGACGCCATTTCCTGTAAATTACATCAGCTATCGGCTGAACAGAAGTTGAATCGGCACCGCTCTCCAAAGCTGAACTGTCAGGAGTTGCAACTTCAACAACTGCAACGCTGTCGGGGGTTGAATCTGTTTCTGCTGCACTTGCAACCATAACGGTTCCCTGTGCGATAATTGCTGTCATAATAAATGCTGTAAAAATTTTTGCGGCTTTCTTTTTCATCTGTCATTTCTCCTTTAATACAAGACAGTAACTATATTCGCCGTTCTCAACTTGCTCATAGGGGATAATAATAGAATTGTCGTATGTATAGACAATGCCTTTCTTTTCATCGTAAGGCTCAAAAATAAGGTGAGTGGTTTTGTCTTTTTCAACGTACACATACATATTTGTTTCGTCATATACTTCGACTTTATCATTGTATTCACCCGATTCAATGAGATCGGCTACGCAATCCTCGTATGTGGCGTCCCAACCGGGGACAATCAAAAAGCAGTATGAAGCAAAGAATATACCGACAATAAGCAATGCCATTAAAGCTGTAACAACATTGTTTATAATTGTCTGTTTTTTCTTCGGGTACAGAATCATTTCCATTCTGCTTATAATTTTTTTGCCCTTATCGTTGGTTACAAAACTCATTCCGACAAGCGCACTTTTCAGTGCAGTTTCCCTGTCGCTCTTTTCACTTTCTTTTTGTTCTTTATAGGCTTTCATTTGCGTTACAAGTACTTCGTAATACACAGTACATCTGTTCTCGCTAAGCTTTCTTGTAACACGCTTGTCACACCTGAGCTCAAGACAGTAGGTTAAATCTTTTTTCAAAAGGTGGGCAAACGGATTCCACCAAAAGATTCCGCAATAAATTTCCGTCAGCAATTTAATCCAAATATCCTTGTTCTTTATATGACAGCATTCGTGCATTGCGATATATCCAAAATCCCTGTCGTCAAATTCACGATTCGGAATAAGAATAACATGATTTAAAAAACCGTATGTAACAGGGGAGATAACGCAATCGGTAATTTTTAGCTTAACTTTTCTTCTGATTCCGCACTTTTGCGAAATGAGGTCAAGCTTTGCCTGCATTTCGGGTGTGCCGTCAATAACATTTGCTTTCAGAGCTTTTACTGCTTTGTAATACTTAATCATCACCCATAAAATGTATATCACACTTCCGACAATCCATACTGACACAAGTAGATTGAGCAATGTGTATTTAGGAACAAACACAGCTTTCTTGTCGGGGGTCAGGACATTCATTATAGAGGCATATACATTGTGATCTGAAATTGTATTTGTAAACCCGAATTCAAACGGCAGAGCCATTCTTACAAATGTTACAGCATACAATCCCAAAATCGTATAAAGACCGCAGTAATTACAAAAGGCAATCTTTTTTCTGAAAAAGTAAAGCAGCACTATAAAAATGCTGCTTATTGCAATAGAAAACAAGAATGAATAAAAACTTATTTGCATAAATTATTTGCCGAGTTCTTCACGGCGCTTTTTAAGGAGAGCTTCAAGCTCATCAAAAACATCTGAGCTTTCGGTTCTCTCAATAAGCTCTGAGAAGAGAGTCGGAATATCGCTGTCTGCAAAATTCGGTCTGTCCGAAATCTGCTTTATTGCATAAGCGTCCTTTGTCATTGTAGGAACAAAAGTACGGGCATAGTTCTTAGTCATTTGCTTAACGCCGACAACCTTAATCATGTCCTTCTTGAGAAGAGAATTGATAAGAAGATTAATGTAACTCTTTTTCCATGTTTTGTTTACTGCTTTCTTAACAATTTCCGAGCTTGTGAGCGGCTCATCGAGGTCCCACAATAAGTACATAATTTCTTCTTCACTTTTAGTAAGCATAATATTTACCTCCAAAATTAAGTTTATAAATAATATTAAGCATTTAACTTGCCTTCATTATACTATTTGGTACAGAAAAAGTCAATAAAAATCTTAAAAAATTATGCGATTCAGGATAAAATCAGCCAATTTTGCACATATTGTCAAAAAATGACTATAAAAATGCGGAAGGTTGTATATTATAAAAAGCATAATATTATGATTTATTCACGAAAATCCTGAAAAAGCACAACAAGTCACCGCAAAATTATTGCGACGACTTGTCTTTTTATTGAAAATATTCAATTAAGCTGTTTTTATTCCGTAATCTTTTTCTGTTCCTTTTTATCGTGGATAAATCTTGCAAGATACACGGCAGGGGTGTCGAGCAGACTTGTGAAAATGTAGATTACATAGCTTGAAAGGAAGATTGTAACAAGCGTTCCGAAATCATAAGTTCCCCAGAATGCAAAAGCAGTGAAGAGGGCTGTGTTCAGAATCTGACTGATGAGCGTTGAACCGTTATTTCTCAGCCACAAAAATCTTCTCTTGTCACCGAATTTCTTTTCCGTGAACTTCCACCACTTGTGATAGAGCCACACATCAAACAGCTGACTGATCGCATATACAGTAAGTGATGCAAAAATCATTCGGGGAGTGTTTGAGAAAACCGCCTTGATTGACGGCATAATCGTGTCGTTCGGACTCGGATTGTAAAGCATCCAGCTTTGTGAAAGCACAAGAAAAAATACCGATGACAGTATTCCCGTAAGAACCGCCTTGTTGGCGGCTTTTTTGCCCTCACATTCCGAGAGAATGTCCGTAATCAAAAATGTTACAGCAAAAAGCACATTGCCGAGAGTCTGTTCCATTGAAAAAGCGTTTACAAGGATTAAAGCCTCAATGTTTGCAAGAATTGTTGCTACGGCTGAAACGCAGTAAAGTCCCGCTTTTCCGAAAAGCGCATATCCCAAAAGTGCCGCTCCGTAGATAAATACTACCGAGAATATAAGTAAAAGTTCGTTAATCATATCAGTCACCCACTCCAAAATCCGTGTTGTTAATTAAAATATCCGTTCTCGGGTTATCCTTATATACAGGATAGACCTTCTGCATAAACTCTTTTATGACAGCTTTGTCGGGTTCAACTCCCGTTGTGTTGTCACACATAATGTTAACGCAAATTCGTTCAAAATATTTTAATCCCAACTCAATATCCTTTTGCATGGTTTCGGCTGTCTGACCTTTAATTCCGAAAAGGAAATTAGCTTCGTCGAAATTCTCAGCAATAACAGCGGGACTGCTCTCTTTGATTCCTTTTTTCAGAACATTTTCTCTGAAATCGCAGTCAAAGGTTTCAAGACCGAGCTTCATTTTTAAATCAAAATCCGCAAAATCTTTTCTGAGCTGACTGATTTTGTTCCGATAAAGATAATGTGCCTCAAAATGAATGGTATTTATCTTTTTTTCTTTGCACACCTGTTTGATAAAATCAAGTGTTTTTTTGTCAAGCTCAAAAACCGAGCCTGAGTTAATGACCTCAAGGTCACCGAAAATTCCCGTAACTTTTTCAAGCACGGCTTTGTTAAGACGAAAATTTTCGTCCTCGTCACTGCACCTGTCGGTGTAGTAGTCGCAGAAGATGCATTTTCTGTAAACGCAACCGCTTCCACGCAGAAGAACAATCTCCCGACTGTTCTTTTCATTAATAATACTGTATCTCTCCATACTCTCTTTCCGGCACAAAAAAAGCACCCACACAAAAGAGGGTGCAAAAAGGGCGTAAAAAGCCCTGTGCCTTTCTCCTTAGTTTTGATAGAAGGAGCAGCCTATCGGCGTCCTTCCGGCAGGATGGTTACGAACTGCCACAGAGTATGCTATCACAAATTCCGTTTTATGTCAACTGCAATTAATTATTGCATTATATATGTTTAAGAGGTATAATGAAAAGAAAAAATCAAGTGCAAAGTAACTTTCTGAGTGACTTTGCAGGCTCAAAATTCCATATAGGAAAATTAGCGAATATTGTCATAAATTCCCGAAAAAAAAGCCTATTTTCTTATATTTTTTAGTTGACAAAGGGGCAAACCTTTTGTATAATAATAAACAGCGTTTTAATATGTGTCTATGCTGTCAAGAGGTGCAGATATGCTTTTTGAGCTTAAATCCGTCTTTCAGAATGACGGTGAAGAAAAACAAGTTGAATATAACCTTGACTTGTCAGGTCTTGATGTTGACGGAGTTTATCCATTCAAAACTCCCGTTGTCGTGACTGCCAAAGCAACAAACAGAGCAAGTTTGATTACTCTTGTAATCAATGCACACTTTGATTACAGCCGTGACTGTGACCGTTGCGGTGAGCCTTATACAAGAGAGATGAATATGAGCTTTGAACACAGGCTTATTCAGACTCTTGCCGATGAGGAAAATGATGACTATATTGAAACACCTGATTTTACACTCGAGCTTGATGATGTTGTAATTTCTGACATTTTTCTTTCGCTCCCGTCAAAGAATCTTTGCAGGGACGATTGCAAAGGTCTGTGTCAGATTTGCGGACAAAACCTCAACAACGGTGAATGTTCCTGTGATAAGCGTCAAACGGATCCAAGACTTGAGATACTTAAACAGTTGATTGACTAAGATAAATTTTGTAAGGAGGTTTTTGTAATGGCAGTACCCAAGAACAAAACATCACACGCAAGAAAGAGCTCAAGACGTTCAACAGTATGGAAGATTAATGCTCCTGAACTTACTGCTTGTCCTAACTGCGGTGAATTAACAGCAGCTCATAAGGCTTGCACAAACTGTGGTATGTACAACGGCAGACAGGTTGTTGTAAAGAAAGACGAACAGTAATTTTTATTACAAACATTACGGGCGGCAGTTATCTGTTCGCCCTTTTGTTTTGCAAATTTTACCGTATATACAAAAACAATTTGCAAACCTGTTGATTAAAAACGGTATTTTGTGTAGAATAAAAGTGTATGTAAAAATGTTTTGCGAGGTGAAGGTGTGGCTGTTAAAATTTTTGATGTCACAACCGGCAGTCATGCCGACAAAGCAGGGATAAAAAAAGGGGAAACCCTCCTTTCAATCAATTCAAACGAGATTGTCGATGTTCTTGATTACCGATTCTATCAGGTAAACCGCAAGCTTACTCTTGAGGTTGCGGATGAGGACAAAAATGTTCGTACCATAGAAATGACCAAGGGAGAATATGAGGAAATCGGTCTTGAGTTTGAAACCTATCTTATGGACAAACAACATTCGTGCCGTAATAAGTGCATTTTCTGCTTTATTGACCAGCTTCCGAAGGGGATGCGTGAGTCGCTCTATTTTAAGGATGACGACAGCCGACTTTCGTTTTTGTTCGGCAACTATATCACGCTGACAAATATTACAGAGCATGAAATTGACCGAATCATAAAAATGCACATAAGCCCGATTAATGTGTCGGTTCACACAACAAACCCCGAGCTTCGTTGTAAGATGATGAATAACCGCTTTGCAGGCGATACATTGAAATATCTCAAACGCTTTGCAGACGCAGGAATAACGCTTAACTGTCAGATTGTTTCCTGTCCCGGAATTAATGACGGTGACGAGCTTGTCAGAACATTGACCGATCTTGAAAACCTCGGTGTTAATATGACTGCGATTGTTCCTGTCGGACTTACACGCTACCGTGAAAACCTTTATCCGCTTGTTCCTTATAATAAGGAAACGGCAGGACAGACAATTGATATAATTGAAAAAATGGGTGATGAGTGCGTCAAAAAGCACGGCAGACGAATTTTCTTTCCGGGTGATGAATTTTACCTCCTTGCCGAAAGAGAAATCCCGTCACCTGAATTTTATGAGGACTTTTCCGCTCTTGAGGACGGAATCGGTATGATTGCGTATCTGACCGATGATGTCGGCTGGAAGCTTGAAGAGCTTGATGCAGACGAAAGCCTTTGCCATAAGGTAACAATTGCCTGCGGTGAGGGAGTGTTTCCGTACATGAAGCGGATTATGTCGATGATTAACGAAAAATTCCCGAATATAACTATAAATACAAGGGCGATTAAGAACAACTTTTTCGGCGGCGGAGTAAATGTGTCGGGACTTGTCACAGGCGGTGATCTTATTGATCAGCTCCGCGGCGATGATCTTGGCGACAGGCTTATTATCCCGTCATCAATGCTCCGTTTTGAAAATGATTTGTTTCTTGATGATGTTTCAACAGATGATGTTGAACGGGAACTCGGTGTAACTCTTGTTCCCGTCAATAACAACGGAAACGACCTTGTAGAGGCTGTAATTGCAGGAAAGGACTGATAAGATGAACAAACCCGTAATTGCCGTTGTCGGCAGACCAAATGTGGGAAAGTCAACGCTTTTCAATAAACTCATCGGTCAGAGATTGTCAATTGTTGACGATACTCCCGGTGTTACCCGTGACAGAATATACGGTGAGGTGGAATGGTGCGGAAAAACTGCCTTTATTGTTGACACAGGCGGTATTGAACCGAAATCAGATGATATTATTCTTGTGCAGATGCGCCGTCAGGCTCAGCTTGCAATCGACACGGCTAATGTTATTATCCTTGTAACAGACTGCAAGTCGGGCATGGTTGCAACGGATATGGATGTTGCGCAGATGCTCCAGAAGTCGGGCAAGCCCGTTGTGCTTTGCGTAAACAAGTGCGACACACTCGGCGAACCGTCACCTGAATTCTATGAGTTTTATAATCTCGGTTTAGGCGATCCTATCGAGGTTTCAGCCGTTCACGGTTACGGTACGGGCGACCTTTTAGACAAGGCTTTTTCAAGCTTTGATTATGATGAAAATGCGGAAGATGACGACACAATCATCAATGTTGCGGTAATCGGCAAGCCGAACGCAGGCAAGTCATCTCTTGTAAACAAAATTACAAACGAGGAACGCTGTATTGTGTCTGATATAGCAGGCACAACCCGTGACACAATCGACACGCTTGTTGAAAATAAGTATGGAAAGTTTAACTTTACCGATACCGCAGGACTTCGCCGTCAGAGCAAAATATATGATAATATCGAAAAATACAGTATTATCCGTGCAAAAATGGCTATTGAACGCAGTGATGTGTGCGTTATTATGATTGATGCGACAGAGGGTGTTACAGAACAGGATACCAAGGTTGCAGGTCTTGCGCATGAGGCAGGCAGAGCGTGTATAATTGCCGTAAACAAGTGGGACGCTGTCGAAAAGAATGATAAAACAATGCAGGAGTTCCGCAAAAAGCTTGACGCAGATTTTGCGTTTATGTCATATGCGCCAAAGGTATTTATTTCCGCAAAAACAGGTATGCGTATCGACAGGCTGTTTGAATATATCATAAGCTGTAATGACAGCGCAAACCGCAGAATCAGAACAGGTATGCTCAACGAACTTCTTGCACAGGCTACAACAAGAGTTCAGCCTCCGTCGGACAAGGGTAAGCGACTTAAAATTTTCTATATGACTCAGGCTTCCGTAAAACCGCCGACATTCGTTTTCTTCTGCAACAATGCACAGCTTTTCCACTTCTCATATCAGCGTTATCTTGAAAACAGAATCCGTGAGGCTTTTGCTCTTGAGGGTACGCCGATCAAAATTGTGGTAAGAGAGAGAGGAGAAAAGTAATGGAGCATATTTCGGCAATTTTAGCAAACTGCTGGTGGATGATTCTGCTTTCGGCGTTGATTGCGTATCTTCTCGGCAGTATCAACACGGCTGTTCTTGTCACAGGCATTGTGACAAAGGGCAAAAAGGATATCCGTCAAATGGGCAGCGGCAATGCAGGCTTTACAAATGTACTGCGCAGTGTCGGTAAAGTTCCGGCAATCATCACCATTGTGTGTGACGCACTGAAGTGTATTATCGCCGTGCTTATCGGAGGGTTCATCTTCTCGTTTGCATCAGTTGCATTTCAGGGTGAAAGTCCTGTTTTTATAAACGAGCTTATCAACTGCGGAAAATATGTTGCAGGTATTTTCTGTATTCTCGGACATTCATACCCCGTGTATTTTCACTTTAAGGGCGGCAAGGGTGTTGTAACCGCCGCCGCTCTTATGCTGACAGAGGATTGGCGTGTATTCATCGCAATTATTGTAACTTTTCTAATTATCTTTCTCTGCTCAAAAATTATATCACTTGCAAGCGTTCTCTGTGCGATTCTCTATGCGCCTTACACCTTTGCAATGACATTTATCTTTGACTTCATAATTTACAAGGATTATTCTCTTACATATGTCATCTTCTCAACTGCGGCGGCTCTTTTAATCGGCGTTTTCGTTATTGTAAAGCACAAAGAAAACATCAAAAGACTTCTTAAAGGTGAGGAAAAGAAAATTACAGCCAAAAAATAACAGCAGTATTGACCGAAAAATGATTTGGTTGTACAATAACTTTGGTATGATATTTGTTATATTTTAAATATTTCTGATACGGAAAATAAATTATATTGAGAGGTTGAATTAAAATGTCAGATTGTATTTTCTGCAAAATCGTTGACGGTTCAATTCCGTCAAAAAAAGTTTATGAAGACGAAAAAATTCTCGCTTTCTATGATCTTGAACCACAGGCTCCCGTTCATGTGCTTGTAATTCCAAAGGAACACATCTGCTGTGCAGACGCAGTTAATGAAGAAAATGTCGGCAATATTGCTCACATTTTCACTAAAATTCCCGAAATTACAAAATCACTCGGACTTACAAATGGCTACCGTATTGTAAATAACTGCGGTGAGGACGGCTGTCAGAGCGTAAAGCATATGCATTTCCACATCCTCGGCGGCAAAAAACTCAACGGCACAATGGCGTAAGAAGGGACTGCAATAATGGATACATATAAGATTAATATTGAGGGACTTGACAGAGAACTCAGAAAATTCCCTGTAAACGATAAGCTTGATATTGCCGCATTTATTATGTTCGGTGACATTGAGATGACAGAGGTTGCCGCAAGAGAACTCCTCAAGCGTGTTCCCGAACACGATGTTGTTGTGACTGCCGAAGCAAAGGGTATTCCGCTTTGCTATGAAATGGCTCGTCAGGGCTGCAGAAACTATGTTGTCGCAAGAAAAAGCGTTAAGGTTTATATGGGCAATCCTATCGGAGTGACCGTTAATTCAATCACAACAAAAAACGAACAGAAACTCTACCTCGGCGAAGATGATGTAAATCTTCTCAACGGCAAGAGAGTTCTTCTTGTTGATGATGTAATTTCAACAGGCGAAAGTCTTCACGCTCTTGAAACGCTCGTTGAAAAAACAGGCGCAAATATCGTTGGCAGGGCATCAGTCCTTGCCGAAGGTGACGCTAAGGACAGAGATGACATTATATTCCTCAGCGAACTTCCGCTTTTCTTTAAGTAATACTGAGTAATTATAAAATCAAATTTAAACAGCTGTTGAAGTGTGCAGATTATACCGTCCGCATATTTTGACGGCTGTTTTCCTTTTTATACCATAGATATAAAGTGTAAAAATTAAAGTGTAGAAATTGTTCAACTTATAAATGATTGAATAGAAACAGTGGTGAATAGGTAATTTAATGAGAAGAGATAGTAGCAAAATTAACAAAAATAAAAATATTTTTTAAAAATAATATTTATATTGACAACTGAAATTCTACATGATATTATAAAAATACCAAAAACGATATACTTGATATGATGAAAATTGACTAATTGTTTTTTGCAGATAAAAATAACCAAATAAATAATAAAAGGAGATGCCATTATGCAAAAAGTATGTTTATGCCTTGCTTTTGTGTTGGCAGCGGTATGTATTCTATGTTCCTGCTCTGATTTACCTGCACCAAGTACCTCTGAAACCGTGAATCCTTCCGTAGATGTTACTTTGAAAAAGTGGGAAGATTGCGGAGCGAGTATTGATAAAGCGGAAGAAATTTCCGGAATTAAGTTTGGCGAAAGTTTGAAAAATATTGTAAGTGTAAGAGCTATTCCATACACGGCGATCGAAGTGGTTTGTTCGTTAGATAAATCTGCTTCTGACAATACTGTGACCTTGCGCAAGGCTGTCAGCTATGCTGTAAAAAACAGTGAAAATCTCAGCGGAGTCAATACAAACGGACTTTCTCCCACAATGGCGACTTTTGAAATTAAGGGTGCGAATTTTGTAAATGAAAAAGGTGAAACTGTAGTAGGAGAATATAATGATAACAATTATAAATATTCTTTTTATTGCAAAAAAGGATTGAATGGTAACCGAGTGTATAATTATATTAAAAAAATGATTACTGAATAAGGATTGATTTTTATGAAACGGCTGTTTGGACTTATAGGATTTACTTTCCTGTTTGTCCTTTCAGCCGTTTTTTATTCGGATTTTAATGAAATTGTATTTGCAATTATCGGCTCATTGGGATTGCTTTCCGTTGCTGTCGGTATATTTTTAATTGCTTCAAAGAAAAATAAATCATTCGGCAAGTCGCTGTGTGCATTTGCTTTTGCAGTAATATATTCTGCGGGCAGTATGATCGGCTATTCCGAATATATTAATAACACGATTACAAATAAATATTCCGATAAAGAAATTACAGCAAGCGGATATATCTGTGATGAAATCATCACCACCGATTCATCATGCAGTTTCGTAATCAAAACCGACAAAATCAACGGTCAGCCGTCAGATGCAAAAATTCAGATTATTTCGTACTCAAATGTTGACGCAGAGCCTTTTGAAAAGGTCAACTTCACGGCTCATACATACAAGAATAATGCAAACTCACAGATCAGTCACGGAATTTTTCTGAAAGCATATTCCTATAACGGCTTCAAAATTGATGCGACAGGAGAGAAAGCAACAACTTTTTATTCATTTGCGGTTTCAATAAGACGGGCAATGAAAAATTCCCTTGATATGCTGTTGCCTGAGGATTATTCAACGCTCTGTCGTGCCGTTCTTTTGGGCGAGAAAACAGCTCTTGATTCAAGCGTTAAAGATGATTTTTCATTGACAGGCACTTCGTTTTTAATAGTGGTTTCGGGAATGCATCTTGTTATAATCACCTCGTTTGTATTGTTGTTGGTGAGAAAATTAACAAAAAACAGATTTTTAATAACAGGTTTTACCACATTCACGGTTATTGCTTTCATGGCTGTAACGGGCTTTGCGCATTCGGTTGTCCGTGCAGGAATTATGATGATAATTGTGTCGTTTGCATCGTCAAATCTCAGAATAGCCGACTCGCTGAATAACCTTGGTTTTGCCGCAATTGTTCTGACAGCTTTCAACCCATATGCCGTAGCCGATATCGGAATGTTGCTTTCATTTTCGGCAACGACGGGCATAATTCTGTGGTCAAGACCGATTGAACGCTCTGTGCTGAGATTCTTTCACTACAAAAACAAGCGTAAGGACGGTTTTGTCGGAACGGTTGTCTATTATATCAAAAGGCTGTTTAAAATCTGCGTAAATATGCTGTCGGTTTCAGTATCTGCATTTCTGTGGATTTTGCCGATAACCGCCGTTGCGTTCAACAGAATTTCCCCGACAGTCATACTTGTTTCTCTGTTATGTGAACCGTTTGTTTCGGCACTTTTGGTGTGTTCCCTGTTGTGTTTGGTACTTTTTATTTGCCCGTTTATATCATTTTTTGCATACCCGTTTGGACTCGTTTCGGGATTATGTTCAAAGGCAATTTTGTGGTTGGTTTCAACTTTTTCACAACTCCCATTCAGCACAATTAAAACCCATTCGCTCTATTGGTTTGTGTGGATAGGTGTCAGCGTACTTCTCGCAATCGGCGGATTGTTTGTAATAAATCGAAAATTCTATGTCAAAATTTCTGTTTCGGTATCAATTTCAGTCCTCGTAATCGGAGCGTCGCTCAATGTGCTTTTAACAACCGACAACGGTGAAATGAAAATCTATAATGTCGGCAACGGTGTTTTTGCAACAGTCAACTGTCCCGACAGCTGTTCCGTAATTTCCTGCGGAGGCAACAGAGCAAGCGCAGACGATGTGACAGCCGATATCAGCGAAAGATACTCAGATATTGAATATATGATAATTCCAAATCAGAATAATAAATATTCTTCTCTTGAACGCTTTGCGGTCACAAAATTTGACTTAAATAATATTTTGGTATATGATAATGACATTGAAAAGCAAAATCTTTTGAACGCTTTTGACGGTAACAGCCGACAGACTTTCGGCGGAAACAGCTATTTTACGCTGAATCTTTCCGATACGGTGACGGATGAGGTAATCTGCATTGACAACACAATGTTTCAGTTCATAAAAGGGAAAAATATGACTGTATTGTTTGTGCCGACAGATGCAGACCTTTCAAATCTGCCTGAAAAGTATCGCAATCCCGATTGTTTGCTGATTGATACAGTCCCCGAAAATTTCGATTTGATATCATGCAATACCGTGATATTTTCGGGATCGGAAAAGCAGTTTAAGAAAAATTATGATTCTATTAAAGAAATCAGTCCAACCGTTATTTCAACATCTGAAAGAAACATAACGGTCAATCTGAACGGAGGATAAAATGCCGCGCATCACCGAAGCAGACCTGAAAAAACAAATTAAAAACAAAAGCTTTTCGCCTGTGTACCTCATCTACGGTTCGGAGCAGATGTTTGTCAAAAGTTACACAAAAAAGCTTTGCGAGGCTGTTGCAGGCAAAAATCCGTCCGATTTCAATTATCATACATTCAGCGGCGACATCGATTTTCAGGAACTTGCCGCATCTCTGCAAATAATGCCGTTTATGGCAGAACGCAACTGTGTTGTTGTGACCGATATTTACTTTGACAATATGGTAAAGGATAGGCTTGATACTCTTAAAGAGCTTACAAGCAGAGCATGGGACGGTACGATTCTCATAATTTCAATGCCGACTTATGTTCCGTCAAAGAATAAAACTTCTTTTACCGCTCTCATAAAGCGTGTTGAAAAAATCGGCAGCGTCTGCTGTTTTGAAAAAATCAACTCACAAATTATCGAAAAGTATGTTGCAAAGTGGGCAAACGAAAACGGCAAGCTGATTTCACACCTCAATGCATCAAAGATTATTTCAAATGTCGGTGATGACCTCAATCTTCTGAAAAACGAGGTCAACAAAATTGCCGCATATGCAAAGGGTGAGGAAATTACCGACCGTGATATCGACCTTTTGTCAACCGTAAACCTTGAAGCAAGAACATATGATATGGCTGACGATGTTATTAACGGCAGAGGTGACAGAGCGTTCAGAAAGCTTGACACACTTTTCTGTCAGCGGGAAGAACCGATTAACATTCTCTATGCACTTTCATCCGCCTATGTCGATGCATATCGTATGCGTGTTGCAGATGAATGCTCAGTCAGTAAAGAAACCGTGGCAAAAGATTTTGCCTACAAAAACCGTGCGTTTGTGTTAAACAGGGCGAGAACCTCCGTTTCAAGGACTTCAACCGAGGCGCTTCGGAAAAGCCTTGATGTGCTTGTTGAAACAGACGAAAAGCTGAAATCAGTTTCCGTTAATCAAAGATTTTTAATTGAACAGCTTATTTCCCGTTTGCTTTTGATTGCAAAGGAGGGCAGAATCTAATGCTCAAAATCCGTGAGGCTGTCATAGTTGAGGGCAGGTATGACAAGATAAAGCTTTCATCAATTGTAGATGCTCCGATAATCGAAACCAACGGTTTCCGTGTTTTTTCCGACAAAGAAAAGCAGTCGCTTATCCGCAAAATTGCCGAAACAAGGGGAATACTTATAATGACCGACAGCGACGGTGCAGGCTTTGTAATAAGGAATTTCCTTAAAGGCTCGGTCGATAATTCAAAAATTAAAAATTGTTATATTCCTCAAATCAAAGGCAAGGAAAAACGCAAGGCAAAAGGCGGTAAAGAGGGGCTTTTAGGCGTTGAGGGTGTCAGCGATGAGGTTATAATAAATGCAATCCGTAAAAGCGGTGCCGAGATAATCGGTGAAGAAAATAATATTTTCGAAAGGAAAATTACTAAAGCCGATCTATTTGTCCTCGGACTTACGGGAACTGAAAATTCAGAAATAAACCGCAAAAAGATTCTTAAAAAACTCGGTCTGCCGTCATATCTTTCAACAAACGCATTTTTGACCGCAATCAACTGTCTTTATTCTTTTGAAGAACTAAAAGAAATGCTCTGACAAAATAAAAAATTCATAGGTTAAATAAATCACCTGTTTCGGCAAAAACTAAAACAGGTGATTTCTTATGAAAAAAAGTTTACGGTTGCGTAACGATTGCATTCTCTTTTCAATAGGCGGAGCAGGCTACGCTCTGCTTGAAATTTTGTGGCGGAGAAAAACTCATTGGTCAATGGCGGTCACGGGCGGAACTGCATTTGTGTCGCTTTTCAGATTTTACAAGCGCTTTTCAAAAATGAATATGCTGCAAAAATGCATATCGGGTAGTGCGATAATTACCGCACTTGAATACTGCTGCGGCTGTGTTGTCAATCTAAAATTCAGGCTTAATGTTTGGGATTATTCAAACTGCCGACTTAATTTAAAAGGGCAGATTTGTCCGTTTTACAGCACCTTGTGGGCATTCCTTTGTATCCCCGTCAGCGCATTATGCACTTCTCTCTGCAAAAAAATACAGTAAAAAACAGGAGCAGTAAGTAAAAATACTGCTCCTGTTATGTTTTATTTATTCAGACTTTTTGTTCTCGCTTTTTTCATCGGATTCGTTTTCTTCGGAAGTGTCGTTTTTCTTGACAACAACCCGTAAAATACGCTGATCCTTAACCTCCATAACGGTAAACTTAAAGCCGTCGGCCTCAATGTTGTCACGCTTGTGGGGTATTGTTCCTGCGTGTTCAAGAATATAACCGCCGACCGTCACGCTGTCACATTCAAGACTGTCCTCGTCCATATCGAACAGACCGAGCATATCTTCAAGCTCCATATCACCGTTTACAAGGAACTCGCCCTTGCCGATTTTGTAGTAGTTATGCTCAATTTCCTCGTCCTCGTCCCATATTTCACCGACAATTTCCTCGAGCAAATCTTCCATTGTAACAATACCGAGTGTTCCGCCGTATTCATCCGTAACGACCGCAAGATGAATTTTTGTGCGTTTGAATGCGTTCAAAATTTTTGAAAGCTGTTGTGTTTTGAACACAAAGTAAGGCGGCTGCATAAGCTCCTTAACATCGGGTGCTTTACCGTCTGCAAGTCGTTCAAGATAATCTCTTGTATGGAGAATGCCGACAACATGGTCAACCGTGCCTTCGTACACGGGAATTCTTGAATAGCGGTTTTCAATGATGATATCCTTGATTTTTTCAGGTGAGTCATCAACGCTGATAAATGTGATGTCAACCCTCGGAGTGAGAATTTCCTCGGCAGTAGTTTCGTCAAAGTCAAGTGCGGAGCGAACCATCTCGCTTTCGCTCTCTTCAAGAACGCCTTCTTCCTCAATGCTCTCAACAATGTATTTAAGCTCATTTTCAGTAACTGAAGGAGCGTCACCGCTGCTGCCTGCAATCTTTAAGGCAATCATTTTGAATCGTGTGAAAATCCACACAAGCGGCGTAAGAACTGCCATAAGTCCTCTGAGCAATCCGGCTGTTTTGAGTGAAAAGGCATCGCAATGTTCCTTTGCAAGACATTTCGGCACAATCTCACCGAATGTCAGAACAAGAAAAGTTGTTGCACCCGTTGCAATTGCCGAGCCTGCGTCACCGAAAAGATTCATACACAGCACAGTCGCAATTGAAGAACAGCTCAGGTTTACAACATTGTTGCAGATGAGAATTGTTGTAAGGGCATTGTCGAAATGCTCGATTATGTAGAGCGCTGCTGCCGCTTTTTTGTTGCCGTCATCCTTGTAACGCTGAACACGCACCTTGTTTACAAACGAAAATGCAGTTTCAATCGCCGAAAAGAACGCCGAAAGCAAAATAAGAACTAAAATGACAACACCCATAGTTATGTCAGATGTCAACTGAATATCACTCCATAACAACTTCCGACAGGTTCTGTCGGAATAATATTTCTTTAATACTACTATAATTCTTTTAAATAATTATTACTTATTAGAAATAAAGAAATAAAATTATTGAAATAATTTTGCTGTAATGGTATAATGGTCACTAAAGGCTTTTTACAATTGAACAGTGTGGCTTGTGCGTCTTATTTTTTGTATGCATACATTTTGCGTGCAATTTCGGTGAAACTATTCTCGGAGGTGCATACAATGCCACAAAAATCAAAATCTTCAAAAGTCTCATCAAAAAAAGGGAACTATGTTAAAAATCCTGCGCCGGATGATGATCCGCAAAAGCTTGCAAACGACAGCCCCATAAGTGAAGAACAAACAGACCGAATCGGCGAAACAGGTTCTGTTCTCACAACTCATAAGGACTGTGTGCTGCATTGCCTGACGATTATCGGTCAGATTGAAGGCCATTACATTCTTTCACAACAAAACAAAACCACAAAATACGAGCATGTCATCCCTCTGCTTGTTTCGGTTGAGGAGGACGAAAGAATTGACGGACTGCTTGTGCTGATTAACACAGTCGGCGGAGATGTTGAGGCAGGTCTTGCAATTGCCGAGGTGATTTCGGGAATGAAAAAGCCGACCGTTTCCATCGTACTCGGCGGAGGTCATTCAATAGGAATTCCGCTTGCTGTTGCGGCAAAGAAAAGCTTTATCGCAAAGAGTGCGTCAATGACGGTTCATCCCGTAAGAACAACAGGCCTCACACTCGGAGTTCCGCAGACCTTTGAATATTTTCAGCGTATGCAGGACAGAATCACAACCTTTGTTGCCGAAAATTCCAATATTACAAAAGACCGTTATAATCAGCTTGTGCTTAACACGGGTGAGCTTGTAATGGATATCGGAACGATTCTTGAGGGAGAAGAGGCTGTTGAAGAAGGCTTGATTGACGAGGTCGGAACAGTTTCCGACGCAATTGACGCTCTTTATGATTTGATTAAAGAAAGCAAAGAGAGCAAGCCAAAGTCTGCAAAATCACGCTCAAAAAAGCAGGAAAAATAATTTCGGGCGTTTTGCCCGAATACATATATATTGTGACGCTTATGATTTGTATGAAATCTTAATTATGCCAACCCATACGGCTTTTCAGCGTACAAATAACAAAGAAGATTTGTAAAACTTATTTTTTGGAGGGAATACATAACTATGTCAATTTTAGATGCTATTATTCAGGGTGTTGTTCAGGGACTTACCGAATTTTTGCCCGTATCAAGCAGCGGCCACCTCGCAATCACACAGCACATTCTCGGTGCAGGCACAGGCGAAAGCAATCTTTTCTTTAATGTAATGCTCCATGTCGGCACACTTGTTGCCGTTGTTGCATTCTACCACAAACTTGTGTGGGATCTTATCAAAGAATTTTTCCTTATGCTCAAGGATATTTTCACGGGCAAGTTCAAATGGAGCAAAATGAATTACAACCGTAATCTCGTTGTAATGCTCATCATCGGTCTTATACCGCTGTTCTTGCTTTTTCTGCCAATCCCCGGAACAGATATGAAACTCAAGGACCTTGCAGACCTGCTTTCCGCAAGTCCTGTTCTCATAGTAACTGCCTGTTCGCTCATTCTCACAAGCGTACTTTTAACAATCGGTATTATCCGTAACCGCAAGAGTGTTGCCTCAACTCACAAACATCTTGCAGCAAAGAGCAATGCCAAGGCAACAAGAGATAGTTTTAATGTTGTTGACGCAATCCTTGTCGGTGTAACACAGGTTTGTGCCGCACTCCTTCCGGGACTTTCCCGTTCAGGCTCAACACTTGCAGTCGGTGAGATGAGAGGCATCTCAAAGCAGAAGGCACTTGACTACACATTCGTACTCGGTATCCCGTCAATCCTTGCGGCGGCACTCCTTGAGGGTGTGGATGCAATCAAGTCACCCGAAGGCTTGAGTAATATTGAATTTCTTCCGCTGATTATCGGAATTGCGGTTTCCGCAGTTGTAGGCTATCTTGCAATCGTAATTTTTAAGTGGTTCCTGAAATCCGACAAAATGGAAATTTTCGTAATCTACACAGCGGTTGTCGGTGTTGCATTTATTGTAATTTCAATCATCGAAATGAACACGGGCGTAAACCTTTTCACAGGTGCGCCGATTGCATAAATTTTAAATGGAGTGATTTTATTGGCAGCTAACAAAAAAACAGCTGACAAAACTAAAAATACTGCGTCGGGAAGAAAAAAGACTTCTTCAAAAACCTCATCAAAAGGTGCAAAAACTGCAAGCAGAACCAAAGCATCCGCTGTTCCGAAAAGGAGCAGCGGACTTTCACCGCGTGTAAGGGCAATCCTCTATGCCGCCGTTGCGGCTGTTTTTGTCTGCATAATTTTCATAAAAGGTTCAAATGTCTGGACAATGATACGCAGTTTCTTTTTCGGAGTTCTCGGATTCGGAATTTTTCTTGTTCCCGTAACGCTTTTTTATTTGTGTGTTATGACCGAAAAGGAGAAACAGGTTGCACGCTATAAGCTGAAGCTTTTCCTTTGTGTCGTCATAATTCTGTTTATCGGGGCGTTGATTTACGCAGGCAGCGGTGCAAAATATTCTGATATGAACTTTTTTGCGTGTCTTGGCAATCTGTTCAAGGATGCCTCCGACACCTCAAGGTATATGACTTTCGATTGCGGAATAATCGGCGGACTGCTCGGCTATCCGCTTGTTGTCCTGTTCGGCAGTACAGCTGCACTTTTTACAAGCTTTGTTGTAACAGCCGCACTTATCCTTATTGTTGCGAACATTTCTATTAAAGATATGACAGCGGCGGCGTCAAGGACAGCCGTACATATCCGTGAAGCAGGTGAGGAGAGGGCAAGAGTTCGCAGAGAACGCAGAGAAGAAAACCGTGAGAGAAAGCTTGCCGAAAGAGGCGATATCGACATTGCGCTTGAAGGCGAAAACAGAAAGTCCTCGGGAAGTTTTATTGACATTCCGCTTGATGACAAAAAGACAAAGGTCAAGAAAACAAAGTCGGCAGTAAACGGAATTGACACGGATATTGCCGATTCAAAGGAAGAAAATGCCGCAGACAAGGATCTTTCACAGGATCTCATCAACATAATCAATCGTGCAAGCAAGCCTATGGGCAAAAGTGCTGACAACACGGTTTCTGCAATTGCAGAGGATATCTCAAACGAAAAATCGGCTTCTAAGACCGAACAGACAGAGGTCAAGCCTGATGCCGAAACTGAGAACATCGTCAAAAAAGCACTTCTCAAAAGCAAAAAAGACAACAGCGAGGATGCCGGCGATGAAATTGCGGAACAGCTTGACAGAGCTGTTCGTTCCGATAATTCTCAAAAAGAAGAAAAGAAGTATCAGTTCCCACCGATTCAGTTGCTCAAACCAAAGCTGAATTCCGATGACAGCGATGCAATGGAAGAAATGCAGAATAATGCCAAAAAGCTTATTGATACCCTCACAAGCTTTGGTGTAAAGGCAAGCATTGTAAACATATGCCGAGGTCCGTCTGTAACACGCTATGAGTTACAGCCTGCTCCCGGTGTTAAAATCAGCAAAATTACAAATCTCTCCGATGATATCGCACTCAGCCTTGCCGCAAACGGTGTTCGTATTGAAGCGCCTATTCCGGGTAAGGCGGCAGTCGGAATTGAAGTTCCGAACAAGGTTGTAAGCATGGTAACAATGCGTGAATTGATTGATTCGGACAAGTTCAGAAACAGCAAGAGTAAGCTCACAACCGTTCTCGGCAGAGATATCTCCGGTGAAATTGTTGTTACCGATCTTGCAAAAATGCCGCACTTGCTCATTGCAGGTACAACCGGTTCGGGTAAATCCGTATGTGTAAACTCAATTCTTATGAGTATTCTTTACAAGGCAACTCCGGATGAAGTAAAGCTTTTGCTTATTGACCCGAAAATGGTTGAATTTTCAAAATACAAGGGTATTCCGCATTTGCTCATTCCCGTAGTATCCGACGCAAAAAAGGCGGCGGGTGCGCTTGCGTGGGCAGTAAACGAAATGCTCCAGAGATATAAAATTTTCTCCGAATACGATTGTAAGGATATTGATTCATATAATTCTCTTATCGAAAAAAATATGAGTTATATGGAGAAAAATCCACCTGTTGTTAATGAAGAGGGAGAAGAGGTTCAGCCTGTTCTTGAAGTAAACGGACTTCCCGTTGCCAAAGAAAAAATGAGCCGTGTTGTAATTGCAATTGACGAGCTTGCCGATTTAATGATGGCGGCTCCGAGCGAGGTTGAGGACTCAATCTGTCGACTTGCTCAGATGGCTCGTGCCGCAGGTATGCACCTTATCCTTGCAACCCAAAGACCTACCGTTAATGTAATCACAGGTCTTATCAAGGCAAATGTACCGAGCCGTATTTCACTCAAGGTAAGTTCAAACACAGACTCCCGTACAATTCTTGATACAGGCGGCGGTGAAAAGCTTATCGGCCGAGGCGATATGCTGTTTTCGCCTGTAGGCGCTCCAAAGCCTATTCGTGTTCAGGGCTGCTATGCTTCCGATGAAGAAATCGAGGGTGTAACCCACTACATAAAGAAAGCTTATTCGGCTCAGTATAATTCTGAAATCGAAGAAAAAATTAAAAGAATTGCTGCAGAAGAAATTGCTCAGGGCAAAAAATCGGGTGATTCAGATTCATCATCTGACGAAGGTCTTGATGTTGACAGCAAAATGGAAGAGGCAATCAAGTGCGTAATTGAAGCAGGACAGGCGTCAACCTCACTTTTGCAGAGGAGACTTAAGGTCGGCTATGCAAGAGCAGGCAGAATGATTGACGATATGGAACAAATGGGAGTTGTAGGTCCTCATCAGGGTTCAAAACCGAGAGATGTTCTCATGACCTACAACGAATGGCTTGAACGCAGAAATGCACTTGAAAACAGAGCCGATTAATAAATAAAGGAGGGTTCAATATGGCTTTTTTACCGATGAACGCAAAAGAAATGCGTGATCGAGGCTGGAACGAAGTCGATTTTGTATATGTTTGCGGTGACAGCTATGTTGACCATCCGTCATTCGGTGCGGCAATAATCACGAGAGTTCTTGAGGATAGCGGTTACAAAACAGCATTCCTTGCACAACCTAATTGGAAAAACGATGATGATTTTACACAGTTCGGAAAACCAAGGCTCGGTTTTATGGTGTCAGCAGGCAACATTGACAGTATGGTTGCCCACTACACGGTTGCAAAGCGTAAAAGACATGATGATGCCTATACGGCAGGCGGTAAAAACGGCAGGCGTCCCGACAGAGCAGTCACAGTTTACTGCAACATAATCAGAAAGCTATATCCCGATTCTCCCATTATAATCGGAGGTCTTGAGGCATCACTCAGAAGATTTGCTCATTATGATTATTGGAAAAACGAGGTAATGCCCTCAATTATTTTCGACAGCAAGGCAGATTTGCTTGTGTACGGAATGGGCGAGCTGCAGACAATTGAAATTGCAAAAAGACTTTCCGAGGGCTATCCTGTTGAATCTCTTTACGACATCAGAGGTGTTTGCTATAAAATTCGTACAGACGATTATGTGCCAAAGTCGGTTGTCGAACTTCCAAGCTACGAGCGTGTAAAAGAGGACAAGCGTGACTATGCAATTGCATCACGCAGGGAGCTTGAGGAGGCTGATGCAGTAAGGGGCAAAACCCTCATTCAAAGGCACGGAAAGTATATTCTTGTGCAGAATCCTCCGATGCAGCCGCTTGACACCAAACAGCTTGATTATGTCTATTCTCTGCCGTATGAGCGTTGGTATCCAAAGTGTTATGAAAGTCTCGGCGGCGTACCCGGTATCAACGAGGTACTGTTTTCAATCACACACAACCGTGGTTGTTTCGGAGCTTGTAATTTCTGCTCACTTGCTTTTCATCAGGGCAGAGCGGTAACCGTCAGAAGTGAAAAGAGTATTATTGAGGAGGCTGAAAGCTTTCTTGATAATCCACGATTCAAGGGCTACATAAGCGATGTCGGAGGACCTACCGCAAACTTCAGACTTCCGTCATGTGAAAAGCAGAAAAAGCTCGGACTTTGTAAAAACAGAAGATGTCTTGCACCGACACCTTGCCCGAATATGCAGGTGTCACACACGGAATACCTTGATATTCTGCGAAAGCTGAGAAATCTCAAGGGCATTAAAAAGGTGTTTATCCGCAGCGGAATCCGTTTTGATTACCTTATTGAAGATGAAAATGACGAATTTTTCCGTGAACTCGTAAAGTATCACATCAGCGGTCAGCTGAGAGTTGCCCCCGAGCATTGTTCGGCGGCGGTTCTCGACAAAATGGGCAAGCCGCATATTGAAAGCTACAAGCGTTTTTGTAAGATGTTCTACGATTTTACGGGCAAGGAAAATAAAGACCAGTATGTAGTGCCGTATCTGATGAGCTCACACCCAGGTTCAACACTTTCGGATGCCGTAGAACTTGCACTTTTCTGCAAGCGTGAAAACATTCACCCAAAACAGGTTCAGGACTTTTATCCGACTCCGGGTACAATTTCAACGAGTATGTTCTATACGGAGCTTGATCCGTACACCCTCAAAGAGGTTTATGTTCCAAAGTCTGAAAATGAAAAAGCTATGCAAAGGGCATTGCTGCAGTATTTCATTCCCGAAAACAAACCGCTTGTAATCAAAGCACTTATCAAAGCCGGCAGACGGGATTTAATCGGTAACGATAAAAAATGCCTTGTAACTCCGATGGCAGGACAAACACAGGGCGGTTATTCAAAACAGAACAACAACCGTAATTCGCAGAATCAGAAGGGAAGAGGCAAAAACGGCAAAGATAAGTTCGCAAAGTACAGACGAAAAAACAAAAAGAAATAAAATCTTTTTCATACTGAAAATATCGGTATGCGTACTTTTTACTGCCTGTGTACTGCTTGTTTCATTCGGAAAACCTCTCGGAATTCCCGATTGGAACGATGTCTATACATTTTTCGGAATTTCAGCCGATATGGAGTCCGATTTTTCTGTTTCGTTTATCAATGTCGGTTCGGCTGATTGTGCGCTGATTAAATGCGGAGATAAAAGCGTGCTGATTGACGGAGGAACAAATCTTGTGACCGATAAAATTACTGCCTATCTCAAACGCAGTTCGGTAACTCATCTTGATGCCGTAATAGTGTCACACCCCGATAGCGACCACATCGGTTCGCTGCCCGATATCATAGATGAATTCGGTACGGGTGTTGTTTATTTCGGAAAATATTCCGACAACCACAAAACACTCGAATACGAAAAGCTTGTTAATTCTATAAAAGAAAATAATATAAAAACCGTAATTCCGGTTTCAGACAAACCCGTTGAAATCGGAAATATGACCTTTAAATTTTATCAACCCGAAAAGGACTTCGGTAACACAAACGATAATTCGCTTGTAACAATGCTTCAATATGACGAAAAGCGATTTCTCTTTACAGGCGACATTTCGTCAAAAAGGGAAGAATCAATGGTTAATTCCGACAAAGAATTAAAATGCGATGTTCTCAAGGTTGCACACCACGGCAGTAAGTATTCTTCAAGTGAAGATTTTCTTGCAAAGGCAAGCCCCGAAACCGCTGTAATAAGTGTTTCGGCTGACGATACGGCACTTCCCGATTACTATATAACAGCCTTGCTTAACAGCGTGTGCAAAAATGTTTATCGGACAGACAGCGATAAAACCGTTATGATAACAGTCGAAAACGGCGAGATTTGCACCAAAACTCATGCCTGAAAGGTTGACTATAAATTAAATAATGTTATAATATTATTGTTTAACTGACAAAAATCGAAAGGAATTTTTAAATATGGGAGTATATGAAGAACTCGTAGCCAGAGGACTTATCGCTCAGGTTACGGACGAAGAAGAAATCAGAGAGCTTGTAAACAGCGGTAAAGCCACATTCTATATCGGCTTTGACCCGACAGCCGACAGTCTCCATGTAGGTCACTTTATGGCTCTTTGCCTTATGAAAAGACTTCAGATGGCAGGCAACAAGCCAATTGCACTTGTAGGCGGCGGCACAGGTATGATCGGTGATCCGTCAGGCAGAACAGATATGCGTCAGATGATGACAAAGGAAACAATTCAGCACAATGTTGATTGCTTCAAAAAGCAGATGAGCCGTTTTATCGACTTTTCTGACGGCAAGGCTCTTATGGTAAACAACGCAGACTGGCTTCTTGACCTCAACTATGTTGAACTTCTCCGTGATGTAGGCGCTTGTTTCAGCGTTAACAATATGCTTCGTGCAGAGTGCTACAAGCAGAGAATGGAAAAGGGACTCAGTTTCCTCGAATTTAACTATATGATTATGCAGTCATATGACTTTTATGCTCTCTATCAGAAGTACGGCTGTAATATGCAGTTTGGCGGTGACGACCAGTGGAGCAATATGCTCGGTGGTACAGAGCTTATCAGAAGAAAGCTCGGCAAAAACGCATATGCAATGACAATCAACCTTCTCCTCAACTCAGAGGGTAAGAAAATGGGTAAAACCCAGTCGGGCGCAGTATGGCTTTCAGCCGAAAAGACAAGCCCCTACGATTTCTACCAGTATTGGAGAAATGTTGATGACGGCGATGTAATCAAGTGCCTTAAAATGCTCACATTCCTTCCGCTTGAAGAAATTGATGAGCTTGCAAAGCTTGAGGGCAGTGAAATCAACAAAGCAAAAGAAATTCTTGCTCATGAGCTTACAGAGCTTGTTCACGGCAAAGAGGAGGCTGACAAGGCTCAGGAGGCCGCAAGAGCAATCTTCAGCAACAAGACAAATACTGACAATATGCCTTCAACAACTCTTACAGAGGCTGATTTTGCAGACGGCGAAATCGGAATTCTTGACCTCATGAAGAAGTGCGGACTCATCCCTTCAAACGGTGAGGGCAGAAGACTTATTCAGCAGGGCGGTGTTTCTGTTGACGATGAAAAGGTAACAGATGTTTACGCAAAGGTTGCAAAGTCTGATTTTGAAAAAGGCTATGTTGTAATCAAAAAGGGTAAAAAGGTTTACCATAAGGCAATTCTTGGCTGATTTTGAAAATTAAATAAGGGGATTAGGGCAAAATGAAAAAGTTTTTTTCGGAGTTTAAGGAATTCATAATGCGTGGAAATGTGCTTGATCTCGCAGTCGGCGTTATCATCGGTGCGGCTTTTCAGGCAATCGTAACTTCTCTCACAAGCGACATCATTTCGCCGATTCTCGGTATTTTCGGCGGTGTCAACTTTGACCAGTTTCAGGTTACAATCAACGGCGCAACAATTATGTACGGTAAGTTTATCACAGCGGTAATCAACTTCCTGATTATGGCTTTCGTAATCTTCCTTATCGTAAAGCTTGTCAACAAGGTTATGTCACTCGGCAAAAAAACTGAACCCGAAGAAGCTCCCACAACAAAAAAGTGTCCGTTCTGTTTCAGTGATATTGATATCAAAGCCACAAAATGTCCCCATTGCACAGGCGATATCATCGACCTTACAGAAAAAACAGACGACAAAAAATAATATCGCTGTTACATAAACAGATATTACACAACTTAACAACCAACAAAAAAGCCACAGTAGAAAGTTAAAATCTACTGTGGCTTTTTAAATTGAAAATTATGATTGAGCGTAACATTGTTACCGTCTGCACAATTATAACACCAAAAACAAAAATACTATTCCGCAGAGGATTGCTATTGCTGCACCGACTATGACATCACGCACATAATGCACTCCTGCACACACTCTTGACACGGAAATCATAACCGCAATGAAGAGGTATGCAATCCCTGCCCACACATTGAACCGCAAAATTGCCATTGCAATGATGAATGCGCTTGCGGTGTGGCGGCTCGGCATACTGTCGGGCTTGCTGTTCTTTGCAAAAACAGGCGCAACTCCGTACCGCACATACGGGCGTTCTTCTTTTATGATAATTCGCAGAAGTGTTATTCCCAAAAACACCCCCGCAGGCACAGTCAGCGACTTTAAAAACAAATCTTTTTGCCATAAAAATGTATATACAAGCAAAATCGGATAGCTCGCAAATACTATTAGCGGAAAAATTTTATATACGAATTTCAACACATTTTTTGCGGATTTGTTATTCTTGAAGAAATCGGTCAGTTTAATATATTGTTTACGGTTAATTTTCTACATCTCCCAATGCTTTTTACACTCAGATTTTAACATAACCGTTACACTATTTCAACATTATATTTATCAAACCAGTAGTCAAGTTCGATTATATACGCAAGGATCTGCGGTGCTTTCATCAGCTGACCGTACCACGGATTTGTGATTTTATCGGGATTTTCAATGATATCTTCAATCCCTTTTCGGTCAAGCAGTTCGTTCAGAATTGAACGTTTTTTAAGAATTTTTCTAACCCTTTTTACACACTCGTTGAAGTAAATCGGATTGTGCGTTTTCGGGTACGGGCTTTTCTTTCGCCAGCAAATTTCTTCGGGCAGAATATCCTCAAAAGCCTTTCGCACAATTCCCTTTTCACGGTTGCCCCATGCCTTTAATTCCCACGGCATATTGTACGCATATTCAACAAGTCTGTAATCGCAGAACGGCACTCTTACCTCAAGTCCGCTGAACATTGAGCATCTGTCTTTTCGCTCAAGCAGACATTGCATAAACCAGTAAAAATTCAGGTAGAACATCTCTCGCATTCGCCTGTCAAGGTCGGTGTCACTTTTAAGCTTTGGGGCAAGGCTTATTGTGTCAAGATACCTCTGTCTGACATACTCCTCGCCGTTTTTCAGCACACCGTCCTTGAGAATGCTCCTGCGAATATCCTGACTTTTTGACCACGGAAAACAATCCTCAAAAAGTATTTCATGGTTGTGATACCACGGATATCCGCCGAAAAGTTCATCTGCACATTCTCCCGAAAGTGCAACGGTGTAGTTTTGCTTGATTTCTTTGCAGAAGAGCAAAAGTGACGAGTCAACATCAACATACCCCGGCAAATCCCTTGCCTGAACACTTTCATAAAGTGCGTCGCACACAAGCGTGTTGTCAAGGACAATTTCCCTGTGCTTTGTGTCGGCATTTTTTGACATCATCGAGATAAATTCGTAGTCGGGAGTAGGCTGAAAATTGCTCTTTTGAAAATATTTTTCGTTGTCACGGTATTCAACCGAGTAGGTGTTGATTTTGCCGAGTTTGTGTTCCTTGTTGTACATTGATGCGGTCTTGACAATTATACTGCTGTCAAGCCCTCCCGAAAGGAAAAAGCACAGCGGAACATCACTCACAAGCTGTCGCTGAATTGCATCAGTCAGCAGATATCTTGTCTTTTCAATGGTAGTTACTTCATTGTCTGTATGCTCTTTTGCCTCAACGGTGTAGTATTTTTTTCGGCGAAGCTTTGAGTGCCTATACATTGCACATTCGCCCGGATTAAGCTCAAATACTCCCTTGAAAACTCCGAACGAAGGTGTTCTTGCAGGTCCTAAAAAGAAAATTTCATTGAGCCCCTGTTCGTCAATTTTCGGCTTGACAACCTTGCTTGCAAGCAACGCTTTTATTTCTGACGCAAACAGCAAGCCACCGTTGTATTCGTAGTAAAACAGAGGCTTAACGCCGATTCTGTCCCTGCACAAAAACAGCGATTTGTCGCTTGTGTTGTAGATTGCAAAGGCGAAAATTCCGTTCAGCTTTTTGCAGCAGTCCGCACCGTATTTAATGTACGATTTCAGCACAACCTCCGTGTCGCTGTGACCTCTGAAATGAAAACCCGATGCCTTCAGCTCCTCACGAAGCTCGGCTGTGTTGTATAGTTCGCCGTTATAGACAATGACATAGGTCGTGTCCTTGTGACGAACCGACATCGGTTGTTTGCCGTTTTCACGGTCAATTACAACAAGCCGCCTGTGCATAAGCGCCGCCCCTCGGTTAATGTACAAACCGTTTTCGTCAGGACCTCGCCTGTCAAGCGTTTCAGACATTCTGTTGAGCAAATCGATTCTTTCGCTCATATCCTGTGAGTGGTCAATCCATCCTGCTATTCCGCACATAAAGTAACCTCCGTCAATTTTGTTTGTAATTTTTGAGTGAATATAAAAAGCATAAAGCGGTAAAAAGCAAAGCCGCTCCCGAAAGGGCAGTTCCTCCGAAAAAACTGAAGTTTTCAACCGTTGATGTTGAAAAAACATCGGTTGTGACGGAGAAAAGTTTTATTCCTAAATGTGTAAGCAATGCGGTGATAAGCCCTTGCAAAATTCTGCACAAGAAAAATAACATTTTATTAACCTTAATATTTCCAAGTGCCGAAAAAATTTGAAAATGTACGCAAAGTCCGCCGAATCCTGCCGAAAATGCAACAACCTCAATCGGCAAATCTTTCGATACCGCAGTAACCGCACTGCAAACTTCCGTGAGTATCAAAAACGGTTTTTGAATATTTTCATCCGTAATGTGTGAGCAGAAAATCTCATTAAATGCCGAAAACAGCACCACAAATGCGCAGATTGCAAACATTCCCCTTGCACCGTCAAGAACAGACTTTACAAGTGCGTCACCTTTTTGCGGAGCGCTTATTAATGTTTCCGAATTAGAATTATCATAAGATTTATTTCTGTAAACGAATTTTAGAGTAAGTCCAAGCATAAAAACCGAAAAGCATTGGGCGGCAAATATAATAAACCCGACTTCAATGCTCGAATAAAGCTGTGCGCCGATAAAATTCACAAGAAATCCAGGCCCCGAACACACCAAAAACAGACTTGCCCGTTTACACTCGTTTTCACTTGCCGTACCTTTTTTATAAAGCGAATTTACCGCCTTTGCGCCAACGGGATAACCTCCGACAAGCGAGAGAATTATTGCCGATGCAAAGCAACCGTCAAGTCCGAAAAGCGGTTTTGTCAGCCATGAAAGATGTCTGCCGATTTTTTCTGCAAGACCGCTATCTGTAATATATGAGGCAAGCACCATGAAAGGGAAAAGTGACGGTACAAGCGTTGAAAGGCACAAGCCTATGCCGTTTTCAGCACCCTTTGAACATTCTTTTGAAAACAAAAGAGCCGTAATGCATAAAAGAAAAATTCCGATTGCTTTAAAAATATTCACCGCCTTTACGGCACTTTTACTCAGGAACATATTAATCACCAATTAATATATATGACGGCAGTTGCATAAAAATAAATGAGAAACGAAAACAGGGGAGATTTTTTTGCCAAAGAAGAAACGAATTGCCGATAAAAACGAAAGGTTGCCTTCTCCGATGTTTGATATGGGAACAATGCCGTATATAGAGATGCTCGGAAACCGCAGAATAACCGTTGAGGGTTCAACGGGAATTTTGCTCTATGACAGCGAAAGCATAAAAATTAATACCTGCAAAACCGTAATTTCATTTTGCGGGAGAGGAATGACATTGAAGTGCATTTCAAGCTCCTGCGTTGAAATTGAAGGCTTTGTAACCGATATCAACTTTCTTTCGTGAGGTGAAACTATGCTCCTTAAAATAATACGCTTTCTCAGAGGAAGTGTGGACTTTACCGCAAGCGGAAAATTCCCCGAAAGATTTATGAACATAACCGCAAAAAACGGTGTGAATCTTTGGAATCCCGTTCCGAAAAAGAACGCAATATCAGCCTCAATGTACCTTTCAGACTACAAAAAAATCAGAATGCTTGCACGCAAATCAAGGGTTAAAACAAGAATAACAGCCAAACACGGACTGCCGTTTATTATTAACCGCTATAAGAAGAGAACAGGACTTTTTGCAGGTGCGGTATGCGGAATTATTCTCTGTATTTTTCTTTCAAATTTTATCTGGTCAGTCAAAATTTCGGGTACAGAGGAAATCAGCAATACATATCTTGAATCGTTACTTGGTGATAACGGGATTTCTGTCGGTGTGTGGAAAAACAATCTCGATACAGATCAGATAGAACGCAATATTCAGCTGAAATGTGACGATATCCGCTGGATGAGCATAAACATAACGGGCAGTCTTGTCACGGTTGAAGTTAAGGAAACCTACAAAAAGCCGAAGCTTGACACCTCAAAAAATCCTTGCAATGTAAAAGCCGTTAAGGACGGAGTCATAACACGGATTCAGGCATATAACGGCAGACCTGTTGTTACAAAGGGCAGCGGAGTTGTGAACGGTCAGATCCTTGTCAGCGGTCTTGACGAAACCAAGCAGGGCGATATGCGTTACTTGAGAGCAAACGCAAAGGTTTATGCCGACATTACCGAACAGCAAACGCTTTCAATTCCGAAAAAAGTAACCTACGGTTACGCTGACGAAAATTATGTTGACAGAAAAAATTTCAGATTTTTATGGCTTGATTTTCCCTGTAACCTTGCCTTTGAAAACTACGACAATTTTGTAAGCACAGTTCACGGAGAAAATCTGTTTATAAATGATGTTGTTCTGCCGGTAGGACTTAAAATCAGAACCGACCGTGAACTTGTAACAACCGAAAACTCTGTAAGTAAAAACAAGGCTGAGGAGATTGCAAAGGCTGATTGTATTCTCTATGAGATTTTTACAAAGAATAAAAGCAAGGTTATTTCAAAACAAATTTCTGTTAAAGAAAATAAAGACGACTACAGGGTGACAACAGATTATATTTTTAACGAAAATATTGCAGATCAGGTTGATTTTGATGTGACAGAATAGAAAAGTTGTGTTATAATCAATTTATATGTTTTGCTTTGAACGACTGAAATTTTGCAATCGGATACAAACGGAGGGATAACTATGAGAATTTTATGTATTGGTGATGTCGTAGGAAGTATCGGTTGTGAATTTCTTCGCAACAATCTTCCTACGCTCAAAAAGGTGAAAGGCGTTGATTTTGTAATCTGCAACGGTGAAAATTCTGCTGACGGCAACGGACTGACACCCGTGTCTGCGAAGCATCTTTTTGACAGCGGAGTTGATGCAATTACACTCGGCAACCATTCTTTCCGCAGAAAAGAAGTCTATGACTGCCTCGACTCAAATCCCTTCATTGTCAGACCCGCTAATTTTCCCGAAAATTCAACACCAGGCAAAGGTATAATTAATGTTGACACAGGGCGAAGAATTGTGTCAATTATAAATATTATGGGTAATTCCTATATGGACAACAACCTGAATTGCGCCTTTGAATGTGTAGATAAAATGATTAAACAGGCTGAAAGCAAAATCATAATTGTTGATTTTCACGCAGAGGCAACGGGTGAAAAAAGGGCAATGGGTTATTACCTTGACGGCAGAGTTTCCGCAATGTTCGGAACACACACCCATGTTCAGACCTCGGACGCACAGGTTCTTCCGAATGGAACCGGCTACATAACCGACACGGGAATGACGGGTACAATCCATTCCGTTCTCGGTGTAAAGAGCGAAATTATAATTGCAAAGCTGAAAAATAAGCTTCCGCAGCGTTTTGACCTTGCAAGCGGAGAATGCAAAATGGAATGTACGCTTTTTGATGTTGATGACAAAAGCGGAAAGTGCGTTTCAGCCGAGTCAATGCGTATTGAATAACACAAATCAGCATAAGGTAAATTGTTTCCAATTGTCAAAAAATATGAAACAATCCCGATTAAGTCGGCTTTTTTTGCAGATAATTAGTGTATTATACTATTGCAAAAAACAAGCTGATAATGTATAATGTTATAATGTGAATTATTGTAAAACTGCGTTTGTCGGTGTAAAATCGGCTTGTGCAGTTGATTAAGAAATGTACATTAAAAGGATGTGCCTAAATGATAAACGGACAAATTCTCAAACAGGCTGTTATTTCGGGTGCGAATAATATTTCAAACCAAAAAAACAGTATAAATGATCTTAATATTTTCCCTGTACCCGATGGAGACACAGGTACAAATATGTCAATGACAGTCAATGCAGCTGTTGCAGCGCTTGAAGATTTTGACGGTACCTGTGCAGGTGATGCCGCAGGTATCACAGCGTCTGCAATGCTCCGTGGAGCAAGAGGCAATTCGGGTGTTATCACTTCACTAATCTTCCGTGGCTTTGCCCAGGGACTTAAAGACATCGAAGAAGTTGACGGCAAAAATCTTGCCGCAGCACTCGGAATCGGTGTTGACGCCGCTTACAAGGCTGTTATGAAACCGACAGAGGGAACAATTCTCACGGTTGCAAGAATGGCTTATGAGGCAGGTATCGAAGCCGCTAAGTACGACAGAGATGTTGTGTCTGTATGGCAGACAATCGTTGACAAGGCTAACGAGGCGCTTGCAATCACTCCTCAGCTTTTGCCCGTGCTTAAAAAGGCAGGCGTTGTTGACGCAGGCGGTAAGGGTCTTTGCGTAATCTTTGAGGGTATGCTCTCTGTAATTAAGAACGGCATTATGATTGAAGCTGACGATGACACAGCTCCTGCAACCGTCAGCACATTTGAAAGTGCCGCAGCTGAATTTGACGATGATATCAGATTCACATATTGCACAGAGTTCATCGTTGGCAGAAATGCCGAGATTGAAACCGAAATCGGCGAGCTTCGCAGTTATCTTGAATCAATCGGTGATTGCGTAGTTGTTGTAAATGATGATGAGATTATCAAGGTTCATGTTCATACGGAACAGCCGGGCAATGCTCTTTCAAAAGGACTTGAGTTCGGTCAGCTTCTCACGGTTAAGGTTGAGAATATGAAGGAACAGCACAAGAATGTCAAGACAACAAAGAAAAAGGCTGAAAAGGAAAAGTTTGTTCCCGCAGAACCTGAAAACGATTTCGGCTTTGTTGCAGTTGCCGCAGGTAACGGTCTTAAAGACCTTTTTAAAGACCTCGGTTGTGACAATGTTGTTTCGGGCGGTCAGAGTATGAACCCGAGTACAGACGATATTTATGAGGCAATTATGGCAACTCCTGCCAAGAATGTTCTCGTTCTTCCAAACAATAAAAACATCATTCTTGCCGCAGAGCAGACAATCCCGATGGTAAAAGACAGAAATGTTATCATTGTTCCGACAAGAACAATTCCGCAGGGTATGACGGCAATGCTCAACTTTGATCCCGAGATTTCTGCCGAAAGCAACGCACAGCTTATGACGGACGCACTTGCGTCTGTTGGCACAGGTCTTGTAACCTTTGCCGCAAGAAGCAGTGAATTTGGCGGTAAAAAAATCAAAGAGGGCGACATTATCGCTCTTGAAAACGGCAGGCTTACAATCACAGAAAAGAGCACAGTTAAGGCTCTTGTCAAGCTTGCAAAGGATATGGTCAGCCGTGACACTTCATTCATTACTCTTATCTACGGTGAGGATGTAAGTGAGGAAGAGGCAGAAAAGGCATACGGAGAGCTTCGTGAAAAGTTCGGTTCAAGAACCGATATTACTCTTGTAAAGGGCGACCAGCCTGTTTACTACTTTATTCTCAGCGTAGAATAAGCATTTAAATCGGATTTTTTCAGGGAGCATAATTTTTACGGTTATGCTCCCGTTTTGTATAACGGAGGTGCGGTATGACATCACTTTATAAAACTCCCGTTACAAATTTGAACGGAATAGGTGAAAAGCGTGCCGCACTTTTTGCAAGACTCGGGATTAAAAGCGTTGGAGATTTGATTAATTTCTATCCACGCACATACGAGGATTGGAGCAACATCAAGCATATTGACGAGCTTGAATACGGTGAAACCGTCTGCATAAAGGCTGTTGTCGCAACATCTGTAAACGATACCCGCATAAGCGGCGGAAGAATTATTTCCAAAACCGCAGTCTATGATGAAACGGGTTCAATTCAGCTTGTGTTTTTTAACAATAAATACATCAGCTCAATGCTCAGACAGGGCGGAGAATATTTCTTTTACGGAAAAATCTCATCCGACAGCTACGGAATGCAGATTGTATCTCCGACTTTTGCTCCTGCTGTCAAGGGAACACAAATCCGTCCGATTTACAGACAAACGGCAGGACTTCCGAGTAAATCGGTTGAATCAGCCGTACGACAGGCACTTTCAATGCTGCCGTCAAAAATTAAGGATCCTTTGCCCGATGCCATAAGAGAAAGATTTGACCTTTGCTCACTCAGACAGGCGTTGTTTGACATTCACTTTCCGAAGAACCGCCAACAGCTTGAAGCAGCCCGAAAAAGGCTTGTTACCGAAGAGCTTGTTGTGCTGAACCTCGGAATGAGAAATCTGCGTGACCACAGCAGGGGGGTAACCTCTCTTGAAATCACAAAGGATTATTCAAAAGAATTTGAATCGCTTTTGCCGTTCACAATGACAAATGCCCAAAAACGGGCGGTGTCGGACTGCATAAACGATATAATCAACAAATCATCTCCGCTGAACCGACTTGTTCAGGGCGATGTAGGTTCGGGCAAAACGGCTGTGGCAGCCTCGATCTGCTACACGGTTGCCAAAAACGGATTTCAGACCGCATTCATGGCGCCGACTGAAATCCTTGCCCGACAACATTATAAAACATTTCAAAAGCTTTTTGAAAATACGGATATCAAGGTTGGTCTGCTGACAGGCACACTCAGGGAATCCGAAAAAAAACAAATCAGAAAATCACTTGCAGACGGTTCGATTGATATGGTAATCGGAACACACGCTCTCATTACCGATAAAACCGAGTTTAAAAATCTTGCGCTTGCCGTAACCGACGAACAGCACAGATTCGGTGTTGCGCAAAGAGCAAAGCTTCTCGGCAAGGGCAACAATCCGCATCTGCTTGTTATGAGTGCCACTCCGATTCCGAGAACACTCGGACTTATAATTTTCGGCGACCTCGACATTTCAATAATTGACGAACTTCCGCCGTCAAGAAAACCCGTGAAAACCGTGTTGCGAACTTCTGCAATGCGTGGCGGAGTGTATGACTTTATCCGCAGTGAAGTAAAACACGGCAGACAGGCGTATATAGTTTGTCCCCTTGTTGAAGAAGGCGAGCTTGACGATGTTGCGTCAGCCGAAGAATATGCCGCAGATTTGATGTTGCGGGAATTTCCTGACATAGCAGTCGGCATAGTTCACGGACAGATGAAGTCTGATGAAAAAGACGAGGTTATGCGTAAGTTTGCCGAGAATGAGTATTCCGTTCTTGTTGCCACAACGGTAATAGAAGTCGGCGTTGATGTTCCGAATGCTACGGTTATTGTGATTGAAAATGCCGAAAGATTCGGACTTTCACAGCTTCATCAGCTGAGGGGAAGAGTTGGCAGAGGCAGTTCGCAGTCCTATTGTATTCTCATCAGCGACAAAGGCAGTAAGACAACAAGAGAACGGCTTGAGGTCATGTGTTCAACGAACAACGGTTTTGTCATTGCCGATGAAGATTTGAAAATGAGAGGGCCGGGTGACTTTTTCGGTCACAGACAGCACGGACTTCCGCAGATGTCAATTGCCGATTTTGCCGACACAAAAAGCCTTGAACTTTCTCAAAAAATTGCAGACTGCATAATGGACCGTTACGGCGATATCCGAAACGATGAAATACGATTGTTAAAAGCAGAGGTAGACCGCCTGTTTGAGCGTGGCGGACAAAATGCTTTAAACTGAAAAACTATAAATGGGAGAATTAAGTAAATGAGAAAAACCATAACCAAAACACTTTCACTTCTCTGTATGCTTTGCATCATTGTCTGTTCCGCTTTCACAACGGCAGGCGCTGCGTCCTATCCTAATGATGTAAAAACCGAGTCGGACTCAATCCTTCTTGTAAATATGGATTCGGGTCAGACCGTGTATGAAAAAGACGCCGACTCAAAGCGTTACCCTGCGTCAACAACAAAGATTATGACCTACATAATTGCGGTTGAAAACATTGCCGATCTTGATAATACAAAAATTCCGATTAAGCAGTCGGTTCTTGATGTTCTCAAAAACACAGGCAGTTCCCTTGCGAATGTTGAAAATCATGTCGGCAAGAGTATGACTGCAATCGATTTGCTTTACAGCATGATGGTTCCCTCGGGTAATGATGCCGCAATGGTTCTTGCCGATTATATCGGTGAAGGCAATGTTGATAACTTTGTCAAGCTGATGAATGAAAAGGCAAAGGAGCTCGGTTGTGAAAACACTCATTTTGCAAATCCTGACGGACTTCATGATCCCGACCACTATACAACCGCCCGTGATATGTACAAAATCACAACCTATGCGCTCACTCTTCCTCGCTTTGAAGAAATCACAAATACCTGTACATACACTTGTGACGGTGACGATACAGCCCTTGTAACAACCAACTACCTCATTGACGCCAACCGTGGCGGTGAGTATTACTATATGTATGCAAAGGGCATCAAAACGGGTACGACTAACGAGGCAGGCAGATGTCTTGTAACGACAGCGTCGGCAGACGGCTATTCATATATGGCAATTCTCCTTCACGCACCGTATGAGGAAGGTGTGACCGAGGACTACGCAACAATGACCGATGCGGCAGACCTTTTCCGCTGGGCGTTGACAAGTCTTGAAATGAACACTGTTGCCACCTCGTCAAAGCCGCTTTGCGAAGTAAAGGTTAACCTTGCATGGGGCAAAAACAGTACATTGCTTTATCCCGAAACCGACCTCAGCGCAATTGTTCCGAAAGACTGCACAGATGAGAATATAATTATTGAACAGGATATTCCCGAAAGCGTTGACGCTCCGCTTGACAAAGGCTCGGTAGTCGGCAAGGCAACAATCTATTACAAAGCAGATGCAAACAGCGAAAAGCAGAAGCTTGCCGAGGTTAATGTTGTTGCAGGCGAAAAGATTGAACGCAGCGGAATTCTCTATGTGTTCAACATCATCGGCACAGTATTCCAGTCCTATTGGTTTATCGTGATTATCGCTCTTATCATTCTCGTTCTTATCATTTACCTTATTATTTCAAAAATTCATGGTAAGCGTAAAAGAAAGAAGAGAAATGTTAAGCATTACCGCAATCTCTGATGCAATAAAAGTGTAATTAAATTGTAAATTTTCTATACTTGAAATTTGAAAACGGTATGTTATAATTATTTTAGGGAATAATTATTCGGAGGTTTTCATATGAAGTGTCCATATTGCAGTTATGAAGAAAGCAAGGTTATCGACTCTCGTTCTGCCGATGACGGCGAAAGAATCCGCAGAAGAAGAGAGTGCCTGAGATGCGGCAAACGCTTTACCACACATGAGGTGATTGAAACTGTTCCGATAATTGTTGTTAAGCGTGATAAATCCCGTGAGGTTTTTGACCGCAACAAGCTTACAGGCGGAATTCTCCGTGCCTGTGAGAAGCGTCCCGTTTCAATTGAACAGATTGAAAATATGGTCAATGATATTGAGGCTCAGCTTCAGTCAAGCCTTGACCGTGAAATCACTTCAAAGCAAATCGGTGAGCTTGCAATGGATCAGCTCAAGAATATTGACGAGGTTTCATATGTACGTTTTGCGTCTGTTTATCGCCAGTTCAAGGATATTAACACCTTTATGGACGAACTCAATAAGCTTCTTACTGAAAAGAAATAGTTTCTTATAAAGAATAATTCCGATACTGTACAGCCTTTCTCGGTTGTACAGTTTTTGTATATTGAGCAAATAATTTGTTATATGAGTATTGCTATAACTTGTTACATTGTGTATAATAAAATTAAAAGCTGTTGTTTCAGGGGGCATTAAAATGCAAAATAAACGCATTATTACAAACTTTCTTGCCGTTTTGATGATTATGCTATGTGCTTTCCTTTCAGGGTGTGACTTAGATAATTTGCCTAAAGGCGAATTGATTGATTCCTCAATATCTCCAAATGGAAAATATACGGTTAATGCTTATCTTTGTTCAGGAAATGCGACTACGGATTTTTCGGTAAGATGTGAGGTAGTGGATTCCGAAACAAGTAAATGCCGTAATATTTATTGGAAATATCATCAGGAAGATGTTTCTTTATACTGGAAATCTGATGAGGTTGTGGTAATAAATGATGTTGAACTTAATGTTTTAACTGATAAATACGATTGGCGAACAGATTGATAATTACATGAACAACAATTTGAATGGGTGAATGATGTTGAATTACACTGTAGCTTATTTTTATTCAGAGGGTAATCCGTTTGGCATAGTTTTTCTAATATTATTGATTCTGTTTCAATTATCAAAATTGATTGTTTCACATATATTAGATAATCGACAATTTGATTCTGTTGAGGTGGAAACTTCTTTTACAAATAAAAGACAAAACAGAATTAAACATTTTGTTTATGATTCTTTAATGGATTTGCCAAGTAGTAGTTTTGTACTTGTGCTTGACAAAGGAACTAATTTAGTTTCTCCTGCAGTTTATACAAAGCAAAACAACAGAATTTCTATGATTAACCGAAATGCCGAATATACTGCATTTGAACACATTGAACTTTCGGACGATACTTATTCAGGTGAATATACCTTTATCAGAACTTGCAAAGTAAAAGACAAGAAAACAGGTGAACAGGTTCTTTTCGCAGCAGTTCCGAATAGAGAAACGAATATTCTTGCATATTCCGATTCTGCACATAAAGCCGACAAAACCGTAACTTTCGGAAAATTCAGAATATTCTGTTTTGTCGAATCTGAAAACAGTCCCTATACTGATTTGCTTGCTGATTCCGAAAAAATTCATCTTGAAAAAACAAAAAGAAAAGGTATGCACTTTATAGGCTTGAATGAAGTTATAAAAACAAATCCTAAGTCTAAAAAGTAATACAAGATATTAAAAAAACTGTACAGCCGATTATGGTTGTACAGTTTTTGTTTTATATGTTATTTTATCGGAATGTAACATTGTACGAATTTGCACAATTTGAGCCGTAGTGGATTGCTAATCCTACCCGATAAAGCCTTGAACGAACACAATAACAATCAGCACGGGGAGTGCGTATTTAAGGTACGGCTTCAGCACTCTTGAAAGTTTAAGACCTTTACCCGTGTTACATTCTTCAAAGTAATTGTCAAAGCCCCAGCCGAATTTTGTTGTGCAGAACAGGAGATAAACCATTGCACCGATCGGAAGAAGAAGGTTGCTGACAACGAAGTCCTCAAGGTCAAGCACACCTTTGCCGAGAATGTTGAAGTCACTCCAAATGTTGAATCCAAAAATACACGGCAGACACGCAAAGAACATAATAATTCCATTGATAATTGACGCCTTTGTTCTGCTCATGCCGAATGTGTCGGTAAGAAAAGCAACAAGGTTTTCAAACACGGCAATAACCGTTGAAAAGCTTGCAAATGTCATAAACAGAAAGAAAAGCGTACCCCAAATCCGACCGCCCGTCATATTTACGAAAACATTCGGAAGCGTCACAAAAATAAGGGCAGGTCCTTGGTCGGGCTGAACGCCAAATGAGAAGCAAGCAGGGAAGATGATAAGTCCGGCAACAATTGCAACAAAAGTGTCCAATGCACAAATCTGAACGGCCTCACCGTAAAGCGTGCGGTCTTTGTTCATATAACTGCCGAAAATTTCCATTGATGCGATTCCGAGTCCGAGTGTGAAGAATGCCTGACTCATTGCGGATGTGATTACTTTGCCGAGTCCTACATCTTTAACCTTTCCAAAATCGGGAACAAGGTAAAAGCTCAAGCCTTCTCCCGCATTTGAAAGCATCATACTGTTGATTGCAAGAATGATAATCAGCGCAAGCAACGCAATCATCATAACCTTGCTGACCTTTTCAATGCCTTTTTGAAGTCCTCGACTGCATACAAAAAATCCGAATACAACGATTATCGCAAGCCATATAATCATCTCAACAGGCGATGCCATAAGGTTGTTAAACACTCCCGAAACCTGTTCTGAGTTCATTCCGCTTTTAAATGTTCCCGTTGCAAATTTATAGAAGTAATCTAACATCCAACCCGAAACAGGTGAGTAGTTCACTAAAAGTGTACCATCGTATGAGTCAAAACAAATTATACATAAAGAAGTATGTCGAATTATAAATAGTTATGTTACGAGCCAGTAGGCTCTTTTTTTATACCCAAATTTAGGTCGTAAAAGTCTATTAACAGGTAATTTGTATAAATATAAGTATTTTATATTGCCAGATTTTACAAAAATAAAACAACGTTCAAAATTATATTTACAACTTTGCATAATGTGATATATAATAACACTATGCAAAAAATATATGCTAAACCAATAACATATTCACCGTATAACCAAAGTGAGGTGATAAAAACAATTTTTAGTAAAAATTAAGAAGAGGTGATAGTTGTAAAAAGAAAATGAGATTGTTACAGGTGAGCCTGATGAGGGTGAATCGAAAACAAGATACAAGAAAAGAAAGCGAACAAGATGAAATGTAAAATTCATCAAAAACAATCGCTCTATGGTTAAGTTTGTCGAGATAAATAGGTCATTTAGAGAAAATTTCTCCAAATAAACGGATACATATTGACTTTTTTGTAATTCTCCTTTACAATATTAAATAAGAAGGAGGGATTGATAATGCTTATTAAAGTGACAGTTGAGAATTTTAAATCGTTTTCTGAACCAACAGAGATGACTATGATTTCTTCTACAAAAATTCAAAAAGGCACTGATCATAGGGTTAAAATTAAAAGTACGAATATACTTAAATACGCAGTAATCTATGGTGCTAATGCGGCAGGTAAATCTAATCTTATTGATTTTTTTTGGTTTTTGAAAAGTACGCTTAATGATACAATTCCTATGGTAGCTACAAAATGGTTTTGTAAATGTAAGGAAGAAAATATAAATAAGAATAGCTCGTTTGAAATTCAGTTCACGATTGGTGATAAATTCTATGCTTATGGTTTTACGGCTTTATTAAATCAACGAAGAATCACATCTGAGTGGTTATATGAGCTTTATCAAAATGGTAATGCAAAATGTTTATTTGAAAGAAATGAAGAAGAAAAATTTCCACACTTGGGCGAAGATGTAAAATTAAACAAAATTGATGAAGCAAAATTCAAAACATATACTGATGATTTTGATGGTAATGAATCAATTTTGTTTCTTACGGAAATGAATAGAAACAAAAAATATTCTGAAGACTCCAAGCTGGTTTTCTTCAAGGAGGTTTATAGTTGGTTATCACAAAACATAATTATCGTTAAGCCTAATACTTCTTTTGATAACTTTCAATATTATAATGATGAAACATCCTTAGAGTTAATCAATAAATTAATAAAAACCTTTGATACTGGTATTGATAAAGTTAGAGTTGAAAAAACTGATTTTGAGGAATTTAGAAAAGCTTTACCGGCTAAGGTTTTTGATTTAGTTATGAAGGACATACGAAACAAGATGGCTCACAAGTCATTATATTCTTCGGCACGAATGACCATGAGAACTGACAAAAGCTTTTTTACTGTTACTTTGGATGACGATGAACCGATTGTATCTACTTTGAAACTCTATCATGGAAAATCATTTTATGATTTTAATTTCGATGAAGAATCAGATGGTACAAGAAGAATTTTCGATTTACTCGATATGTTACTTAACAAAAACGATGACATTATTTATGTTGTTGATGAATTAGAAAGAAGTCTTCATCCAAAACTTACAGAACATTTTCTTGAGCTTTTTATGAATTTCCATAAAGGCCATAAAACTCAGTTGTTGTTTACAACCCACGAAGCATCTATTATGGAGCAAAAGATTTTTAGACGTGATGAAATATGGTTTGTTGAAAGAGATGGAAATAACACAAGTAATGTTTATTCGTTGGATAAGTTCAAAGAAAGATATGATAAAACATTGAGCAAAGCTTATCTTGAGGGGCGTTATGGTGCAATTCCTGTGTTTTCTAATTTTGATTTGACGGAGGAATAAATATATGGCACCGGTAAGAAGTTATTATAATTGGAATCAAAGAAAGAGCGACACAAATGAGGCTATAGAGCCTTATAGAAAGTATTTCTTTATTTGTGAAGGTGCAAATACTGAAACGTGGTATTTCGAAAAGCTGGTTGACTATAAAAAAGAATTGGGAATTAATCCTAATATTGATATTCGCTTTCTCGAAAAGACTCAACAAGATAAGAATATATCTTTCCCCAGAAGACTTATAGAGTTTGCCGAGGAGCAAAAACTTAACTCAGATATATCTTTTGATGCTGAAATGGATAGGATGATTATCGTTTTTGATGCAGATATTTTCGAAGAAAAAGTTAAGGATTTTGATGAAGTTGTAGCATTTGGAGAAAATAATAATATACTTGGTATATCTAATCCTGCATTTGAATTGTTTTTACTTTTGCATTATAAAGATGCTTATGAGAAATATATTAAACCAAATGAAAAGGAGATAATTTCTAACGAAAAGGTAGGAAATCAAAGATATATAAGAAATTTGTTTACTCAGGTGTTTGGTATTAATCCAAAGAAAAATAAATCTATAGGAGAACTGGTTAAGCAAGTTGATTTTGCAATCGTTGAAGAATGCAAAATTAATGAAGATATCCACCAATGCTCAGGACAGGTAACTTGTAACATTGCAAAGATAATCAATGATATTCGCAATAACAAAGCAATTTAATAATACGCAAAAGAGTTAAGTCAAGAAATAAAAATTTCTTGGCTTTTCTTTTTGCGATAAAATAACAGAAATGGAGGTATGAATAAGTGCCATATATAGACCCTAAAGTAGTGCTTGAAGCAAAGAAAATGAACTTGCTAACCATTCTTAAAAACTTTGAGCCACACGAACTTGTAAGACTTGATAAGAACAATTACACCACACGAACACACGATAGCTTGAAAATTTCAAACGGAAAATGGATGTGGTTTTCTCGTGGGATTGGAGGTACAACAGCTCTCAATTATCTAATTGAGGTTAAAGGTTATAGCTTTATTGAAGTGGTGGAAACAATCACAGGTAAACAGGTTGTAGTTGCTCCAAAACCTATCAAACAGGATAATAAATATTATGAAAGACCACTTCTACTATATCGGTTCAGTTCATTATAAAATGATTAGATTTTTGTCTTGACAACTGAACCACTATATTCTACAATAGAGATGAGATGAGTCCGGTGTTTTAATATTTCAAATTTTGAAAACTTTTAATTTTTTATTAACATTTTTATTAACAGAAGGTAAAAGATGAAGAAAGTAAAAAAGATGATTGTGTTGGGTATGGTCGTTCTTTCTTTGATGTCTGCTCTTACTTTTTCAGTATTCTCTGCCGGTAATGTTTCAGATACAATTATCAACATTAGTGCGAGAAGTAACAACGGAGGTACTCCGTGCAGATCTATTTGGCGTGAGAAGAAAGATTATACATCTGTTTGGTGCGAAAACAAGAGCACATCAGGAGGTTCTCTGAGTGCTTGGGTTCAGCGTACAAATAATAAGAATACTTCCTCCGTAAAAACTGTAGACAGATATTACGGTTCATGGAGCTATAATGGGGCAACTAAGAATATGAAAAATTTACCAAAGGGTACATATTATTATTTGCCTAACTATGTTAAAGAAGACGGCTATAAATATGCTACTTTGGGCTACATTATGAATAAGGAAGCTGTGAGTTACCACATAGCATGGAGTCCTGACAGCATATAAAATATTTGTGGCTTTGTAAGTTATGCTCTGTGCCTTTTAATGAAGTTTTGACTTTATATATGCGCGCAAAGCATGACTTTTAGACTGCGGTAGGGAGTTGCTTATAGAGGTGTTTATATATTGAATAAAAAAATAACAACCGTAATTATTTTGATTATCATCTGTGCTTCATCTATAATAGTTTCCATCTTATACCTGATAAAAAATGATATTATTGACATCAACGATATATACACTAATGCTGATGCAAAAAACACACAGGTTGCAAATGGAAGTAATATCTCTTCCACAGAAAATTCAGCGTTGGGCTCAAAAAGTTGTGTTCTGCTTGAGGAAGGTGCTGAATACGATACTATGTACGACGATAGAACAAGCATTTATGTTAAATTAAATGATATAAGCATTTCAAAAAACAAAGCAGAACTTCCCGAATTTGACACATTTGAGGACTGGGATGAAATTAAAGATAGCCAAGGAAATATTACAAATGAATATTCATATGTAGTGCTTAACATTACAATGATGAATAAAGGAAATGAAAATGTGGAGGTATCATTGAACAGCTTACTTTTGCATTTTGGTACAGACGGTGGATATAACGAAGCACGAAGTTTTAATTCAAGTGAGAAAAAGACTTCAAAAAATTATTTTGTAGAAAAACTTGAACCCGGTAAAAAATTGAATGTTAATGTAGCATATGTTGCTGAGGACAAACAACTTAATGAGTACAAAGACCAACTTTATTTGATGACAGTGCTCTCAGGCAATCCTTTAGGAGAAGGAACTATGCAAGTCATCAAATCCGAAAAATAATAAATGGAGAATGATAAAATGCAAAGAATGATTAAATTCGAACTGAAAAGAAGTTTTAAAAACAGGCTGTTTTTAATTTCTTTGCTAATTTCATTAGCATTGGTAACATGGTATTCGATTGAAAGAATACCATACTGTGTGCAGTTGAATTCTGAATTTTTAAATGATGAAAATTTAATGGGATTTTTTGAAATTTCATATACAAACTGGATTGGCAGTCATAATATCTATCTTCAGCAAAACATTTTTTATATGGCTATTCCAATTCTCGCCACTTTGCCATTTGGTAGTTCCTTTTATGATGATATAAACAGGGGATATGCAAGGAATGTGTGCGTTCGTGCCAAGAAAAAATATTATCTTGTGGCAAAATACATAGCTGTTTTCGTAAGTGGTGGTTGCGTGGTTGCTATTCCAATGGTTCTTAGTTTTCTCATTTCTTCAATATTTTTACCGACAATGCTTCCTGAAGCATCTTATACATTTACTAACATATATCCTGCGTATAAGTGGGCTGATTTATTTTATGTGCAACCGTTATTATATACATCGATATATATTTTTATCACATTTTTGTTTTCGGGAGTAACAGCAAGTTTGTCATTGTTTATTACATTCTTTTTAAACAGAAAATTTGTGACTTTTGTTTTTCCTTTTTTCATTTACATTTTTTCATCATTTTGTCTTGAAATGTTGGGATTTGATGCCTACAGTATCAGAAATCTTGTCACGACTACAAGTGAAAGTGGGACTACCTTTTCTGTAACAATTTTATTTTTGATTTTCTTTTGCCTTTCATTTTTTCCGTATTATTTTATTGGAGCGAAAAAAGATGTTTTTTAAAGCGTGTAGAAAAACTTTTGTTGCAATGACATATTTTAAATATTTGGTTGTTTTCTGTTTACTCTGCAGTTTTGTATTGTTTTACTTTTTTGCTTTTTTAAAAAAAAATATGATGGATATAACAGACAACATATGTATGGCAGATTTTGTGGAAGCCGCCGGGGGTCACACGACAACTATCTTTTTTGTACCAACCGCCGCATTACTTTCAACGATATTTTCCGAAAAAAACAGTAACTTTACAAATGCCTATATTCGCTTTAGATTTAGAAATACATTGGTTGTCAGAAATAGTTTGAAAGTTCTTGCTTTTTCTGTGGCTTTTTGCATTTTATTCCTCGTCGCAGTTCTTGGTATGTCGAGATTTTTTTCACGAACAGTAATTAATTGGAATTCATATGAAAGCTATTATTATCTGTGTGAAGGATGCATAAGCAATGTAGGCTTTGCAAAAGTAGTGATGAAAACTTTTGTATGTCTTTTAATTCCTACAATATTTTTTTCTGAATTAATATGTGCTTTTGGCTGTATAATAAACAAAGTATTTCCGTTCTTAGTGACGGTCACAACATGTATTGCAGTTTCATTTGATGGTGATTGGAATATTGACTTTTGGCTCTTGATTTTTGGGACAATTATAGTATTCGTACTAAATTTATTGTTCATGAAAAGAAAGGATTTTTTAAATTGAAAGTTCGTCTTTTTTTTCGTTTGCTTTCGCATGATATAACAGAGGGAATCATACATAATCGTAAATTTTTTATTTTTGCTGCGTTGCTGTTCATATTTATTGATTTCGTGTATTGGCATAATATTAGCTTATATTTTAGTGATTATAATTCGGTTGTAGACTGCGGTGTTCTGGATTTTTTTATGAATGTTTTTGCCGGATGTGACCCTTTTGATCCGGAGGCAAATAAGGGTGTAGATATTCCCATAACGTGGTTTTCTTTTAATGTACTTCCTTATTTGTTTGTGGGATTATACATTACAAACGATTTGCAGACAAGTGCCGATACCTTTATTTTGCGGGTAAAATCCCGATATTTATGGTGGTTGAGTAAAATAGTTTGGTGTGTTGTTTCTTCAACTTTGTACTATTTACTGTTTTTTGTAATTTCGACAGCTTTTACATTGTTTTCCGGTAATTTTTCATTAACTCAAAACAGTTTAATAACTGAAGAATTTTTGGAGCTAAGCACTTATGGAAAAAGTATGACAGAAATTTTCATTTCCTCAGTACTGTTACCTTGGATGATTACAACTTGTCACATGACATTTGATGCAATTATCAGTATTACATTTGGACCTGTTGTCGCGTTTTTGATGATAGTCAGCCTTATGACCACATCTGTGTTTTATTGCAGCGAATTTTTGCCGTTTAACTTTTCAATGTTGATAAGAACTGATTTTTGCGCCATAAATAATATATCAATATATACAGAACTGGAGGTTGCCTTTTTAATAATCGTTATATGTTTATTTTTAGGCTTGCCAATTATCAAAAGAAAAAACATTATTTAAAGTAGGAGAGATTTATGAATATAGAAATTTGTAATTATACAAAAAAGTTATCAAAAAATCTTGTACTGGAAAATATAAATTTATCACTTTCCGGAGGAAAAATTTACGGTTTTGTAGGTAAGAACGGTTCGGGGAAAACTATGCTTATGCGTGCAATTTGCGGACTGATTTTACCTACCAGTGGTTTTGTAAAAATAAATAACAAAATCATAGGAAAAGACATATCGTTTCCTGATAGTGTTGGGGCTTTAATTGAAAATCCGGGGTTCATTTCTGAGTACTCCGGTTTTCAAAATTTGAAGATTCTCGCTCAAATACAAAAGAAAATAGACGATAAAAAAATAGTGGATACTATGAGAATGGTAGGGCTTGACCCAAACGAAAAGAAGAGTTTCCGAAAATATTCACTTGGTATGAAACAAAAACTTGGAATAGCAGCAGCGATGATGGAAGACCCTCAAATACTTGTTTTAGATGAACCTTTTAATGCGTTGGATGAAGCTTCATGTGAAAATGTCAAAAAAATGATTTTGTCCGCAAAAGTTCCCGATAGAGTTGTGTTGCTGTCATGTCATGACAAAAATCAGATTAACGCTCTTTGCGACGAAACTATAGAATTAGCGCAGGGTAAAATCATCAGGAGAGATAGTCTTTATGAGAAAGAAAAATAATTTAAAAGTTATTGTAACGCTCCTTATTGTAACAGTATTATGTATATGTGGTGTCATTAGGTTTTTTAGTATCAATTCAAAATATCCGCAAAACGAAAAAGTTGTATATAAAATGGGCGATTCATTTGTTTGTCAAAATGCAAAATTCACTATAACAGATACATACATGCTTAAGCGTATGGACATTATGAATGATGATGATTTATCAGAATATTTGGAAGAAAATTCTGACTATTTGAAAAGTGAAGATTTGAATCTTGGCTTAATAAAAATTATAATTTCCAATACAACAGATGATGAAATAACTGTTGATTTAACAGCTTTTCATATTGAATCAGGTGCTTTTTCATTACAATTTTATTACCCGCTCGTTATGTATTACAATGATTGTGGAATGTATATTAAACTTTCAAAAGGTGAACAAAAAACGTTTATTGCACCCGTTCCTATCTCTTCTGAACAATTTCTCAATTATGATTCCACCGATATTAGAAACAGAACGTATTATTTGGTATCATCTTTATATCCTCAAAAAATAATGTCAGAAGTCAAATTTAATTAAATTCAAGATATTTAAATTGGTCAAATAAATAACAATGTTGGTTTAGCATAATTAGTGCTGAATTACTTGGACATTGAAAAGTTGCCTCGTTGTATAATCATGACGAAAATCTGATTAACGCAAAACTGCAATACAGCAAGGTGTCGTAATCCGTTTCTTGTTCAAGCTTGAAAAATATTTAAATTTCCTTTTAACGGTAAACTATTGTTTTTTCTCTTGTGTTCGTGCCGCATTGTATTTCTCGTCTGAGTTTGGTTGCAACGGCGGCGGGCATATTCACGGGCAGCTTGCACATTGATTTCATCATTCAGTTTGCCGTCAATCTCACTGTGCGGCGATATTAAAAACGGAAGTGGATTTCTTTTCATTTTGAAGTCCCTTCCGTTCATTTTTCTTTTCGTTTATCTGCTTTACGGCGGCTTTATACCGCGCCAAAGTTTCCTTTACAGACTTTGAATAATCCGTTATGCTCCACTTGCCGGTTTGAGTGTGTCGAATATGATAGTTGATGATTATCAGCCTTTCACGCAGGGTTGGTGGTGATCTGTTGACTGAGCCTGCACAATCTTAGCAAAGCATTGCTGTGCTTGGATTCAAATACCTTGTCACAGCCCTTGCAGCTAAGTGAAAACGGCTCGCCAACCTTGTGTTTTCTCGCCTTTATCAACTGATAGCATTCCCTGCTTTTTAGACGGGCTGTTTCAGCTGCTTCTGCCGCTTAATTTCTTCCTCGCTCAGCTGAGGTTGAGGAATTTCAAACTTGCCGATGAAATTGAGATAGATTTCAACCTCCTGCATACGTTCTCCGTCAATATAATACGGAGCGTGAACTAAAATTTTGTCGATAAACTCATTTATCATCGGCGTAGTAAGCTCGGAAAAATCGGTGGTTATACATCTTTGCACCGCAATCGGCACAATAAACAAGACCCGTCAGCGGATTCGCCACTCCGGTGGTGTCAACACGTCTCGGCGTTTTTGTCAGTTTCTGAGCAAGCTCCCAAGTTTCTCGGTCAATGATTGCTTCGTGCGTGTCATTGAATATCAGCCAGTTCTCCTGCGGATTTTTCACTGAGCTTTTGTCCTTATATGATTCCTTGTGCGTACGGAAATTTACGGTGTCTCCGCAGTATTCCTGTTTTGCAAGAATACTGCGGACAACATATCCGCTCCAACTGAACGGGTGGGTAAACTCCTTTTTGTTTTTCCTTATTCCAATTCCTTTTTTGTAAAGTAAACAGCCGGGGTTTCAACCTTGTCATCAAACAGCGTGCGGGCTATGTCATAAGGTCCGCAGCCTTCTATTGTGAAATGGAAAATTCTGCGGACGACTGTAGCCGCTTCCTCATCAATCAGACAATGATTTTTGTTGTTCGGGTCTTTCTTGTAACCGTAAATAGCCGAGTTGGTTGTCGGCTTTCCCGATTCGTGCAGATAGTTTGCAATATCAAAAGCATGCTATGCCCGAGCGTAAGTGTAGCAACTGGTTTGACGGTTATGTTACAAAAACAAATCCACGTCTAAAAGGTAACACAAGATAACAAAAAACTGTACAGCCGAATATGGTTGTACAGTTTTTAGTTTTATATGTTATTTTATAGGAATGTAACATTGTACAAATTTGCACAATTTGAGCCGTAGGGGATTGCTAATCCTACCCGATAAAGCCTTGAACGAACACAATAACAATCAGCACGGGGAGTGCGTATTTAAGGTACGGCTTCAGCACTCTTGAAAGTTTAAGACCTTTACCCGTGTTACATTCTTCAAAGTAATTGTCAAAGCCCCAGCCGAATTTTGTTGTGCAGAACAGGAGATAAACCATTGCACCGATCGGAAGAAGAAGGTTGCTGACAACGAAGTCCTCAAGGTCAAGCACACCTTTGCCGAGAATGTTGAAGTCACTCCAAATGTTGAATCCAAAAATACACGGCAGACACGCAAAGAACATAATAATTCCATTGATAATTGACGCCTTTGTTCTGCTCATGCCGAATGTGTCGGTAAGAAAAGCAACAAGGTTTTCAAACACGGCAATAACCGTTGAAAAGCTTGCAAATGTCATAAACAGAAAGAAAAGCGTACCCCAAATCCGACCGCCCGTCATATTTACGAAAACATTCGGAAGCGTCACAAAAATAAGGGCAGGTCCTTGGTCGGGCTGAACGCCAAATGAGAAGCAAGCAGGGAAGATGATAAGTCCGGCAACAATTGCAACAAAAGTGTCCAATGCACAAATCTGAACGGCCTCACCGTAAAGCGTGCGGTCTTTGTTCATATAACTGCCGAAAATTTCCATTGATGCGATTCCGAGTCCGAGTGTGAAGAATGCCTGACTCATTGCGGATGTGATTACTTTGCCGAGTCCTACATCTTTAACCTTTCCAAAATCGGGAACAAGGTAAAAGCTCAAGCCTTCTCCCGCATTTGAAAGCATCATACTGTTGATTGCAAGAATGATAATCAGCGCAAGCAACGCAATCATCATAACCTTGCTGACCTTTTCAATGCCTTTTTGAAGTCCTCGACTGCATACAAAAAATCCGAATACAACGATTATCGCAAGCCATATAATCATCTCAACAGGCGATGCCATAAGGTTGTTAAACACTCCCGAAACCTGTTCTGAGTTCATTCCGCTTTTAAATGTTCCCGTTGCAAATTTATAGAAGTAATCTAACATCCAACCCGAAACAGGCGTGTAAAACATCATCAAAAGGTAACAGCCTATCATGCATAGCCAACCGTGAATGTGCCATTTGCTCTTTGGCTTTTCAAGTGTTTTATAGCTTAATACGGCACTTTTTCTGCTTGCTCTGCCGACTGCAAGCTCCATTGTCAGAACGGGAATTCCCATAAGCACAAGAAATGCAAGATAAAAAAGCACGAACAATCCGCCGCCGTTTTCGCCCGTAACATACGGAAAGCGCCAGACATTGCCTATGCCAATCGCACAGCCTGCACTTACAAGGAGAAAACCTGTCCTCGACTTAAAATTTTCTCTTTGCATAAATATTCTCCTTAAAAATACTGTCACTCTAATTATACAAACTTTTCACCGATATTTCAAGGAATAAACTTTTTATTTATGCAATTTGACAGGGATTAAAAAGCTTTGTATACTTTTATTGACAGAAACATTTAAGCCTTGTTTAAGGTTCGAAATATATAATAGAATAAGAAAACTTTCGGGAGGTTACCAAATGCGACTTTTACTTGCAGAGGATGAAAAAGAGCTTTCAAAGGCTCTCACGGCAATTTTAAAGCATAACGGATATTCGGTTGATGCTGTTTATAACGGAAAAGATGCGCTTGATTATCTTCTCGGCGGTGACTATGATTGTGCAATTCTCGACATAATGATGCCGTTGCCTGACGGAATTTCAGTTTTGAAAGGAATCCGTCATGATGGGCTTGACCTTCCGGTTATCATGCTTACGGCAAAAAGTGAAATTGATGACAGGGTTTTCGGACTCGACAGCGGTGCTGACGATTATGTTACAAAGCCGTTTGTCGCAAAGGAACTTATTGCACGAATCAGAGCCGTTACACGCAGAAAATCCGAAACCGAATCGCCTAATCTTACATTTGAAAATATAACCCTCAACCGCTCAACCTGTGAGCTTTCCTCCGATAAGGCGAGTATAAGACTTGCCAACAAGGAGTATCAGATGCTTGAAATGTTTATGTCAAATCCGAGGCAGATTATTTCGCCCGACAGGTTTATGGAGAAAATCTGGGGATTCGATTCCGATACAGAGCAGAATGTTGTGTGGGTTTACATATCATATCTCCGAAAAAAGCTTGCCAAAGTCGATGCGAATGTTCAGATAAAGGCGGCAAGAAATATGGGCTATTCTCTGGAGGCTAAAAATGATTAAATCTCTGAGAAGAAAATTCATAGCAATTGCAATGTGCTCACTTATAGGTGTCCTTGTGCTGACAGTAGGATTTATCAACACATTCAGCTATATTGATGTTGTCAACAAAGCCGACAGCCGACTGTCCCTCATAGAGGGCAACAACGGAACTTTCCCGAAAAACGGTCAACCGCCCAAGGATGACGGTATGAGGGGCGGAGGTAAAATGTCGCCCGAAGCACCGTTTGAAATCAGATATTTTACGGTAACAATAGGCGAAAGCGGAAATGTTACAACAGTTGATACGGGCAAAATAGCTGCCATAACCACATCGGAGGCGTCCGAGTATGCAACAGATCTTTATGCCAAAAATTCCGACAGCGGTTTTTACGGAAACTACCGATACAAAGCCGTGCCAAAGTCAAACGGTACGCTGTATATATTTCTTGACTGTTCAAGGGAGCTTTCGTCATTTTGGTCATTTCTTGTAATCAGCATACTGATCAGCATTGCAGGCATACTCGTTGTGTTTGCACTTGTATTGATTTTCTCGAAAATCGCAGTCAAGCCGTTTGCCGAAAGCTATGAAAAGCAAAAACGGTTCATTACGGACGCAAGCCACGAAATAAAAACACCGCTCACGATTATTGAGGCGAACACGGAGGTTCTTGAAATGACAGGGGCTGAAAGCGAGTGGACGCAGAGCATACGCAATCAGATTAAAAGATTGTCATCTTTAACGCAAAAACTCGTTTTCCTTGCCCGAATGGATGAAAATCAGGGCAAGCTTGAAATGACCGAATTTTCACTTTCGGACGCAGTCCTTGAAACGGCTGACAGCTTTTCGGCAGTAGCAAGGAACAGCGGTAAAACGCTTGATATAAATGTGCAGAACGGAATTTTGCTGAAAGGAAACGAAATGACAATCAGAGAGCTTGTATCCGTTCTCGTTGACAATGCGGTGAAGTACAGCACAGAAAACGGAAATATCTCCGTGTCGCTTGTTGAGGAGTCGGGACACAAAAAACTGACCGTCAAAAACTCGACAACAGCACTTGAAAAGGGCAATCACGATATCCTCTTTGAAAGATTTTACCGTTCCGATTCTTCCCGAAACAGCGAAACAGGCGGCAGCGGCATAGGCCTTTCAATCGCCAAAGCCGTAGCCACCGCCCATAAAGCCAAAATCCACGCCAAAAGCCCCTACGGCAATTCGTTAGAAATAACAGTTGTATTTTAATTCTTTAAAATAATATTTAAGAGCACAAAGTATTTTAACGGTACTTTGTGTTTTTTTATTTATTTGGTTTGACCAAATAAAATATTTTAAAATTCCCCCTTTTTTAAATTTCATTTAAAGTTTGTAAATTATTATATAGCCACAGTAAAGACAGGGAGGTCTTACAATGGGCGTTAAAAATATATTCAAGCGTTACGAACTTAAATTTATGCTGACAACACAGCAGTACATTCAGCTCAAAGAGCTTATAAAAAAATATATGCAGGGAGATGAATTCGGAAAAAGCACAATATGTAATCTCTATTTTGACACACCCGATTATCTTCTCATCAGACATTCAATTGAAAAGCCTGTTTACAAAGAAAAACTCAGACTTCGCAGTTACGGCACTCCGAAAAATGATTCAACCGTATTTGCGGAATTAAAAAAGAAGTACAAGTCGGTTGTCTATAAACGCAGAATCGGTATGAGCGAACAGGCTGCAATGAAATTTCTCTGTGAAAGAAAACCTGTTAAGGATACGCAGATTACCCGTGAAATTGATTATTTTCTCGACTTCTACAACAATCCGAAACCTACGGTTTATCTCTCATATGAGCGAGAGGCATTCTTTTCAAAAACAGACAGCGATTTCAGAATTACCTTTGACCGCAACATTTTGTGGAGAGATTACGACCTTTCACTTTGCAAAGGAGTTTACGGCGAACCGATTTTGAAGAAAAATCAAGTTCTGCTTGAGGTCAAAACTGCGGCGGCAATTCCAATGTGGCTGACAATGTTTTTAAGCGAAAATCACATCTACAAAACATCTTTTTCAAAGTACGGCACAGCCTACAAAACCATTTTTGAAAGATCACTCAAGGAGGAAAAGCACTATGCTTAATAATTTATTTTCAGGTGTATTTGATTCGACAACGCAGAGCGTAATTTCTGTTCCGATGTTTCTATTATGCGTGGGAGTTTCACTTGCAATCGGAATTTTTCTTGCGTTCGTCTATTCCTACAAGAACCAATGCACAAAAAGCTTTGTGACAACTCTTGCACTTCTGCCGTCAATTGTCTGCGTTGTAATTATGATGGTAAACGGCAATATCGGAGCCGGTGTAGCCGTTGCAGGCGCATTCAGCCTTGTTCGTTTTCGTTCGGTACCCGGAAGTGCAAAGGAAATCTGTTCAATCTTTATGGCAATGGGTACAGGACTTGTTGCCGGTATGGGATATCTCGGATTTGCAGTAGTTTTCGCCCTTATTTTAGGAGCTGCGTTCCTAATCTGCAATCTTACAAATATCGGTTTATCAAAATCTGCCGACCGTGAAAGGTCGCTGAGAATCACAATTCCCGAGGATCTCGACTACACAAATATGTTTGACGATCTTCTTAAAAAATACACAACAAACTACAAGATGTTTTCTGCAAAAACCACCAATATGGGCAGTATGTTCAAACTGACTTATCATGTCACACTCAGAAATCCAAGCCTTGAAAAGGAATTTATCGATGCGTTAAGATGCAGAAACGGCAACCTTGAAATTATGCTCTCGGCACAGGAGGCGACTGTTAATGAGCTGTAAAAAAATCATCTCGGCTGTATTGCTTTCGGCATTTATAACCGCAACTTTTGCAGGTTGTTCAAATTCCGACACGCAGACAGCTGATGAGGCAACAACAGTAAAAATATCATCAAGTTCAACTTCATCAAATGCAGACGATTCATCAACCGATGATGAAATGTTCACGGCAAGGGACAAGGAAATCGGATATGACGAATCGGAATGCGAAACGATTACACTTTCAGACAATGCAAGCACAAGCAGTCTTAAAAGCGTTAAGATTGACGGCAACACGATAACCGTAAGCGAGGAGGGAACATACATCGTTTCGGGTACGCTCTCTGACGGTCAGATTATTATTGACGGTGACAAAAATGAAAAAATCCGTCTTATACTTGACGGAGTGACAATCAATTCAAACACAGGCGCACCGATTTATGTAAAGCAGACCGACAAGCTGTTTATCACTCTTGCCGAAAGCAGTAAAAATGTTCTTACTAACAATAAGAAATTCACGGCAGACGGCGACAACAATGTTGATGCGGTAATTTTCTCAAAAGATGATATTACTCTCAACGGCAACGGCAGTCTTGAAATCACAACAAACTGCGGACACGGCATTGTGTCAAAGGATGATTTAAAAATCACAAGCGGTACATATTCGATTACATCGAGTTCACACGCTCTTGACGGCAAGGACAGCGTGAGAATTGCATCGGGTACATTTACGCTCAATTCGGACAAGGACGGTATTCACAGTGAAAATGCCGAGGATACCTCACTCGGATTCATATATATTGCAGGCGGCACATTCAAAATCACAAGTGACGGTGACGGAATGGATGCGTCGGCATACCTGACAATTCTCAATTGCAACGCAACAATCAAGTCGGGCGGCGGTGCATCAAATGCCGAGAAAAAACAAGAAGAATTCGGACAGATGAATAATACTTCATCAAGCACAGACAGCGATACCGCAAGTGCAAAGGGCATTAAGGCAGGCGGAAATCTCACAATTTCGGGCGGTACACTCAGCCTTGACTGTGCAGATGACGCTGTTCATTCAAATGCTGATATCAGCATTTCAAACGGCAATCTTACAATTGCAACGGGTGATGACGGTATTCATGCCGACAGCAATCTTAAAATTTCGGGCGGTACAATCAATGTAACTGAAAGCTACGAGGGTATTGAGGGGCTTGAAATTACGGTAAGCGGCGGTACAATCTCTGTTGTGTCAAGCGATGACGGATTCAATGCCGCAGGCGGTAATGATTCAAGCGGTTACGGCGGCGGAATGCCACAGGATAATTTTTCAGCCGACAGTGACGCCAAAATCACAATTTCGGGCGGAAAGATTACAGTTGATGCAAAGGGTGACGGTCTTGATTCCAACGGCTCGCTCTGTGTATCGGGCGGTGAAATCTTTGTAACAGGTCCTTCGGACAACGGCAACGGCGCTCTCGATTATAACGGTGACGCACAGATTACGGGCGGTACAATCGTTGCGGTCGGTATGAGCGGAATGGCTCAGAACTTCGGCTCATCTTCAACACAGGGGTCAATCCTTTCAAACACGGCAACCAATACAAGCGGTGAAGTTGTTCTCAAAGACAGCAACGGCAATGTGCTTGTTTCATTCACTCCGACACGGGAACATAATTCGGTAGTTGTAAGCACACCCGATGTCAAAAAAGGCTCAACCTACACACTCACAACAGGCGACAGCAGTACAACAATTGAAATGTCGGATATTATCTACGGCGAATCCACCCGGGGCGGAGTTCCCAACGGTGGCGGACAAGGCGGTCCGAACGGCGGAGGTCAAGCCCCCAACGGCAATATGGGCGGAGGCTTTGGCAACAGACCGTAAAGCTAAACTAACTCTACTAACTCTTTCTCAATATTTTTATACAAAAGACAGGAGTCGCTCGCATGAACGATTCCTGCTTTTGCTCCTAAAATTGTTTTTGTTTTCCGATTATTAAAGAATTTAGAAATTATATATAAAAACATGAAGCCCCCACACATGTTCGTGTAGGGGCGGTTTTCTTAAACAAAGAAATTGTCCTTATAATTAATATCTTTCTCCGACAGCAACAATGACACTTCTGCCTGCCATATTAATTCGTTTGTCATAGAGAATAACATTTCTGTCCTCAAGGATTACATCCTGAGGCTCGTTGCCTGTGTTGACATAAAGTTTCCAGTGGTATCCTTCGGGAAGGTCGGGAAGCTCAACATTTACATAATCCCAATAAGCATTGACGCCAAAGTAAACAAACTCGTCAAGTCCCTGTTGTTTAAGACTTGCACCGGCGTACATAACGCCAATCATTCTTGTATCATCGTAATACTTGGCACTCCACGCAACATTTGAATGAATGCTGACAGGCGGATAACTGCATGTTGCCTTGCCTCTGCTGTCTGTGATAATATGGAATCTCTTTCTGAAAGCAATCATATATTTAAAAAATTCAAATACATCCTTATGCTTTTCTTTTCTTGTCCAGTCAAGCCATGAGATAATGTTGTCCTGACAGTAAGCATTGTTGTTGCCGAACTGAGTGTTGCAAAATTCATCGCCTGCAAGGAAAAGAGCAGGACCCTGACTGCACATAAGGGTTGCAAAGGCATTTTTAACCATTTTTATACGAAGATTGTTAATGTTGTAATCATCGGTTTCGCCCTCTGCACCGCAGTTCCAGCTGTTGTTGTCATTAGAGCCGTCAGTATTGTTCCAGCCGTTTTCAAGATTGTGCTTTTCGTTGTATGAATACATATCATAAAGAGTAAATCCGTCATGACAGGTAAGAAAGTTTACCGACGCATTGTAGCCCCTGTAGGTAGGGTCATACAAATCTCTTGAGCCTGTAATTCTCTGAGCCGCATCCCATGCAAGGTGGTTGTCGCCTTTAAGAAATCTTCTGAGGTCGTCACGGTATCTTCCGTTCCATTCAGCCCATCTGTTCCATGACGGAAAACAGCCGACCTGATAAAGTCCGCCTGCGTCCCATGCCTCTGCAATAAGCTTTACTCCGCCGAGAATCGGATCAAACGCAAGGCTCTTGAGAAGCGGAGGCTTATCCATAGGAGTACCGTCCTCGTTTCTTCCCAAAATTGATGCAAGGTCAAAACGGAAACCGTCAATGCGGTATTCTGTTACCCAATAACGCAGACAGTCAAGTATAAATTGCTGCACAATCGGCTGATTGCAGTTGAGAACATTACCGCAGCCGCTGAAATTGTAATACTTTCCGTCCGGAGTGAGCATATAGTAAATATTGTTGTCAATGCCCTTGAACGAGAAATACGGTCCCATTTCATTGCCCTCTGCCGTGTGGTTGAACACAACATCAAGGATAACTTCAATTCCGTTTTCGTGAAGCTCACGAACAAGCTGTTTAAGCTCTCTGCCTTCGTGGTGATGCTCGTGGTCGCTCTCATAGCTTGTGTTAGGAGCAAAAAAACATACGGTGTTATAGCCCCAGTAATCGTAGAGCTGACGACCGTCATAATTACGATATGAGCCCATTTCGTCAAACTCAAAAATAGGCATCATTTCAACGGCATTGATGCCCAGTTCTTTAAGATAGGGGATTTTTTCACGGATACCTGCGAATGTGCCTTTGTTTTTAACGCCTGAGGAGCCGTCCTGAGTAAAGCCTCTTACATGCATTTCATAAATAATAAGCTCTTCAAAAGGAAGCTTCGGCTGAGTGCAGTTGCCCCAGTCATAGTCGCTGTTTACAACTCTTGCCTTATAAACACCCTCATGCTCCTGTTTTTTACCCCAGCCGCTCTGACCGATTACAGCCTTTGCGTATGGGTCAAGAATGTATTTCTTTTTATCAAAAATAATGCCTTTTTCGGGTTCATACGGACCGTCAAAGGAATATGCATACTCAAAATCAATCTCATCAAGACCGAACACGAGCATTGAATAGGTGTTGCCGATTTTGTAAGAATCCGGAAATCTAAGCCTTGCATACGGAATTTTTGCATAAGGTCTGAATAAAAGCAATGTACACTCAACGGCATAAACCGAATGAATAGTAAAGTTTACACCGCCGGAAACGGTTGTTGCACCGTTTAAAAGGAAGTTGCCGGGTCTGACATCGAAACCACCTACATTATCGGTTGGCTTTAAATCCCTCAACATAATATTTAATCCCCCTAAGTTACTCTCAAAAAAACAAAAATTCAGTCATAACACAACATATGTCTATTTTATCATATTATGTGATTTATTCAACACACTATTTGCAAAAAATATAGTCAAATCTTGTTATCACGATTAAAAAGCAGTATTTTTACACAAAAAAAGACCGAAATAAAAAATATATTCGGTCTTTTTAATCATTTGCTTACGCTTATTGTCAACCTATAAAAGTAAATCTGTCTGTTTTTCTGCCGTCAACATCAACTTTTTCGGCAAACATTTCGACAGGTCTTGCCCACACTTCACTTGTGTTGTGGAGATTTCTGTAAATTACAAGCTTTTCACCTGTTTCGCTGTGGGTTGCAAAGTTGATAACCTCATATTCGCCACCCTTGAAATGTAGGTAAATACCCGGCTTGATTTCTTTTGTTGTATTTTCGGTATTGTCCGAATTGTTTTCACAGCAAATTTCTGTTTTAACAGCTTTAACTGAAGTTTCTTCATTTGCAGGAGCTTCGTCAATTTCAGCTACCCTGCAATCTGTATTGTCTGCATTGAAATCAACCCTGAAACTTCCGTCATTAACAACAAGAATTCTCGACTGATACGGCTGCATTTCAATTTCATAGTAACCGTTTACATCAATAACTTCGTTGCCGTTGAGAACATCTGTAAGCTTTGCGTTGCAGCCTGTGTCAAAACCGATTCTTTCAACACGGTCTGTAAGGTTGAATGCAACAAAAACAGTCTGATTGTCGGTTTTTCTTCTGTATACAAGCTTTTCATTCTGAATATTTATGTTTTCAAAATCGCCGTACTTGAGAGCTTCGAGTGCAAGTCTTACTATGCCGAGTTTTTTGATATGCTCAAGAAGTTCATAGTTTGGATTCGGGATGGAATCAAGGTCAAGACAGGGACGAAGCTCATAATCGCTGTAGGCAGTTCTCATACCCTCAATGCCGAATTCACTTCCGTAGTAAATTGACGGTACTCCGGGCATTGTATACATCATCGTGTAAACATTGTTGAGATGATTTTTGTCTTTAAGCATACTTGCAACACGGTTTACATCGTGGTTATCAACGAAATTATATGTGTAGATATTTCTGTAAATACCGCCGTTTGCAAACTGTCTGTTAAGAGAATGAGCAATTTCAAAATAGTTGTGGTCATTATGGCTTGAATAAATGCCTTTGTAGCATTCGTAGTTTGTAACCGAGTCAAGTACATCGGGATTTGCCCAATGATTGTAATCACCGTGGGTAATCTCACCGTAGAGCCAGAAATCGGACTTTTTCTCTTTGCAAACATTTTTTAATTTCTTGAAAAATTCAATGTCAATGCAGTCAGCCGCATCAAGGCGAAGTCCGTCAATATCAAACTCATCAATCCAAAATCTTGCACAGTCAAGAAGATAGTTTACTACCTCGTCATTGTGGAGATTAAGCTTTACAAGGTCGTAGTAACCTGCCCAGCCCTCATAGCTGAAACCGTCATTATAAGGACTGTTGTTCCAAAAGTTTAAATTTTCAAACCAAGACGCATATCTTGAATTTTCACGGTTCTGCTGAACATCTTTGAAGGCAAAGAAATCTCTTCCTACATGATTAAAAACGCCGTCAAGCATAATTCTGATGCCGTTATCGTGAAGTGTTTTGCAAATTTTTTTGAAAGATTCGTTATCACCGAGCCGACAGTCGATTTTTTTATAATCAATAGTATCATAGCCGTGTTTTGAACTTTCAAAAACAGGGTTGAAAACAAGTGCGTTTACCGACATTGACTTCATATGGTCAATCCAGTCGTATATTTTGTCAAGTCTGTATTCCTGTTTGAAATCATTCTCCTTTGGTGCTCCGCAAAAACCGAGCGGATAAATATTGTAAATTACGGATTCATTTATATATCCCATTATATTATCTCCTTTTTGCACAGAATAAAGCAATGTACGAATGCAGTGTTTTGTGTACATTAGTCATAATTATAACACTAAAATTTCTATTGTGCAACTGAATAATTTGTGTTACAATGTAACATATTGATGATTTAAAAATGATTTTAAAAAAATCTCGGAGGAACAAAATGCTCAAAATGCCCGAAAACAAAACAAGAAAAAAATTAAGAATCACACTTTGCGTGCTTTATCTCGTTGAAATCGTACTCTGTGCGTTGCCGTATTTCCAGTACATTGATGAAAAAAATGTACTCCATTCTTATTCCGTATTTGATATTATGTCTGTATGGGGACTCAGCGGTTCAAATGATGCGGTTTTTAAGTATTCGCTCTTTATGCCGATTTTCTTCATTATTCCGATTGCGGGATTTTTCTTCTGCGCTCTTGACAAAGAACGCAATATGAAGAATATCGTTTCAATCATCTGCTGTCTGCTCGGTGTGCTTTCAATCCTCACAATGGTAAGCTATACAATCAGCCTTGCTTCTGTAATTGCACTTCTTTTGTACATTCTCATCTGCTTTCTCACAACGCTTTCAATCTTTGCAAGATTTACCGACAAAGATGCTACAAAAGCTCCTGTTAAGCAGAAAAACACAGACCCGAACAGGGAAGTGTAATTTTACAAATTAAAAGTTGAAAACGGAAGATTGAAAATTTCGGTCGGGAACATAGCTTGCTTAATGCAAAGCATTGTTTTCCCGACTTTATTTTATAAAATTAAAACACGGCAGTTCATCATCTGAAATGATTGCCGTGTTTATTTTTGCCGATTTAAATTTTAAAATTCCGTCAGAACAATGTGTGCCTGAGAATTATCAAGGACTAACGGCTTATCCATATCAACCCGTTTTAATTCGCCGTAAAGTCTGCCGAAAATTACGGTTGTTTTGTCCATATATGCCGCCATAGCCTCGCCTTTTACGGTGAACGGCTTGAATGTAATGTCAACTGCCGAATATCCCGCCTTAAAGTACCACGGTCTGTCAAGCTTTCCGCCTGTACTTTTAACATTTATCTGCGACAGTTTTACAAGATGACCGTCTGTGAAAAAGCAATTTTCGTTGCCGTAACGGTTGTCGCCGACTCTGCTTGCAAGGCAGAGGGAAAAGCGTTTTCCGTCAATAAAGCAGTCGGAGCTTAATCTCTGATAATTATGCTTTCTCGGCTTTGAAAAGCGTGTCCAGTCAAAGTAAGCGTTTGTGGTCGTTTCGTTTAAAGAATATTCCATGCCGCCAACACGGATAATTCCGCCTGCGACAAATTTGGGAACAAAGCGTTTGAGATAAAAATATTTTCTGTCTCTCTCAAACGGTGCAATTTCGTTAAGACTTTCGCCCACCGTCTTTTTGAGATTAATGTTAAAGTAAAGATTTTTTATGCCGCCAAAGTCGATAAAATCACATTTTAAAAATCTTCCGTTCGGTGTGTTTGTCAACTGCAGCTGAAGCCTTTTGTCCGTGTACAAAAGCTCTCCCGAACTGCCCGATTCGGGAAGCTCATTCTTGCTGAAAACAAATTTTTTTACAACACAATCATAAATCACGCCGCCTCTTTTAAGGTCGGCAACCGCAATTTTTACCGCAAATTCCATGCCTAAATTTTCAACCGAAAGATAGAGCGAAACCTCTGTGTTGCTTATGAAATAGCAATCCCTTTCGCTGTGTTTTCCGCTTGTTTTGCTCTGTTCGCTGTTATATTCAAAAACAGGCGTTCTTGCCCAGCCTGCACACATAACCTCTCCGTTTTCTTCAAAAACATTATGCTTTTCGGTTATCTCATGTTGCAAAACAATCCCTCCGTGTTCTCATTTTTAAAATTTTCCATAAAATCACACCATACAATATACACAAAATAATTATGCTTTTCAAGAATTATAACAAAACTGTAAATTTCGTTATCTGCCGTCAACGGTATATGTACTAATTTTCTGATTTCATGAATAATCTGTAATAATATCATATACCTGTGAGGGCGGTTTTTATGAAGAAATTTGTCATTTCGCTTTTAATCTGTGTCTGTTTTCTGTTTTGTTCATGCAGTGCCGACACATCGGGATATCAAAACGAGCTTACCTGTACAGACTGGAGTGCAGAGCTTGACGGCGGCGGAAAGATAAGCCTTTCGTTTGACGGTGAAAATGCGTCCCTTATTATGATGAGCGGAAAAGACAAGGCGGAGCTTTGCGGAAAATATGTTGCCGATGATACAACGCTTGTCATATTTGTGCCGAAACTTTACCGAAACTACACCTTTGAATATATTCCCCACGGAAAAAAGCTTGATTTGTCATACAACGGTTCAAAAATCACGCTCAGCCGTGCCGATAACACGCAAAAAACCGAGTAAATCAGCCGTTCAATGCTTCTTATGTACATTTTGAGCGGAATACGCAGATTAACAAATAATTTTATTGATAAATAAAGTTGTGTGTGTTATAATGTTCTAAGCTATGTTATTATGCCATTTTTGGATTTTTTCGGAGGTATTGTTTTGGTAGTGTTTGGAATTGATCCCGGATATGCCATTGTAGGTTGGGGAGCAATCAATTTTCAATCGAATACATATAAAACTCTTGGTTACGGTGCAATTGAAACCGTTGCCGGAACTGATTTTAACAAACGGCTTGAGTACATCTATGACGAAACCTATGCTATTCTTAACAGATGTCGCCCCGATGCCCTTGCAATCGAAAAACTTTACTTTCAGACCAATCAGAAAACGGCTATCAATGTTGCTCAGGCAAGGGGAGTAACCCTGCTTGCGGCACAAAAACTTAAAATACCAATCTTTGAGTACACTCCTCTTCAGGTCAAAACGGCTGTAACGGGATACGGCAAGGCTAAAAAACCACAGGTTATGGAAATGACCGCAAGGCTTTTAAAGCTGAAAGAAATTCCGAAACCCGATGATACCTGTGACGCACTTGCAATTGCAATCTGTCACACACAGGCGGCAGGCTCACAGCTCAGAAGAGTAATGTACGGAAAGGGACTTTAAATATGCTTTATTCCGTAAGAGGAAAACTTATTGCAATAGAATCAAATGCGGCGGTAGTAGAGTGCGGCGGTGTAGGCTATATGTGCCAGACAACAATGAACACACTCAAAGCCGTGAAGCTTAACACAGAGGTAACGCTCTACACCTACCTTAATGTAAGGGAAGATGCGGTTGACCTTTTCGGCTTTGCAACAAAGGCAGAGCTTGAAACCTTTAAAAACCTCATCAGCGTAAGCGGTGTAGGTCCAAAGGCAGGACTTGCGGTTTTGTCGGAGCTCAGTCCCGAACAGGTTGCAATGGCGATTGCCTCCGATGACCTCAAAACAATTACAAGAGCACAGGGAATAGGCAAAAAAATTGCACAGAGAATTGTTCTTGAACTCAAGGACAAGCTTGCAAAAGCGGCTAAAGAGGACAGTTCCTTTGCACAGGCGGCACAGAACAGCGTTAATGTTTCAACGGGAAATGTTCCGAAAGCAATTGAGGCACTCGGAGTTTTGGGTTATTCTCCTTCGGATGTTTCGCCCGTACTCGCAACACTCGACAGCGCCTTGCCTGTTGAACAGCTTATTTCGCTCACATTAAAACAGATGGGAAGACAGTAACATATGAGTAAAATGGAATTCTCGGATGAATTTGATTTTGAAAACAGAATAACCGATACTTCCGAAATTCCCGAAGATACGGCAGAGAGCGACAACCCTCTGCGACCGAAAACACTTTCGGAATACATAGGACAGGAAAAGGCAAAGGAAAACCTCAAGGTCTTTATCGAGGCGGCAAAAATCAGAGGCGAAACCCTTGACCATGTACTGCTCTACGGCCCTCCGGGACTCGGTAAAACAACTCTTTCGGGAATCATTGCGAATGAACTCGGTGTGTCAATGAGAATAACCTCAGGCCCTGCAATTGAAAAGCCGGGCGACCTTGCGGCATTGCTTACCAACCTTAACGAGGGCGATGTGCTTTTTATTGACGAAATTCACAGACTGAGCCGTTCCGTTGAAGAAATACTTTACCCTTCAATGGAGGACTTTGCAATTGATATCATCACGGGTAAAGGTCAGATGGCGGCTTCATATCATCTGCCGTTGCCAAAATTTACACTTGTCGGAGCAACCACAAGAGCAGGTCAGTTGACCGCTCCTTTGCGTGACCGTTTCGGTGTGGTGTTAAGACTTGAGCTCTACACTCCCGAGGAGCTTGCACAGATTGTTGAAAGAAGTGCCGGAATCCTCGGAATAAAAATTGAACATGACGGTGCGCTTGAAATTGCGTCCCGTTCAAGGGGAACACCACGAATTGCAAACCGACTTTTAAAGCGTGTGCGTGACTTTGCACAGGTTATGTCAAACGGCGTCATCACACTTGAAACCGCAAGAACAGCACTTGACAGACTCGAAATTGACGAACTCGGTCTTGACCGCAACGACAGAAGAATGCTTGAGGCAATCGTTCGTTTTTACAACGGCGGTCCTGTCGGACTTGAAACACTTGCGGCGGCAATCGGTGAAGAGGCTGTAACAATCGAGGATGTTTATGAACCGTATCTTTTGCAGATAGGTTTTGTCAGCAGAACACCGAGAGGCAGATGCATAACTGCCGAGGCTTGCAAGCATCTCGGCTGTGAATTTCCTAAGGGCGTTGTAAATGCACAGCCAACACAGCCGACTCTCTTTGGTGACAGGGAGTCATAAATCAGTCACAATATGAGTGTATAATTCAACAGAGTACAAGGTTTTTACTTGGGTTATACCGAAAATTTCAGTTTTGTAAATTTACAATCTACAAATTATTTAACGGAGGAATATATATAATGGGAAGATTATTCGGTACAGACGGTGCAAGAGGTGTTGCAAACGCAGAGCTTACACCCGAACTTGCAATGAATATAGGCAGAGCGGCGGCAATGGTTCTTATCAGCGATGAGGTTGAACACCCCACAATTTTAATCGGTAAGGACACAAGACTTTCGGGCGATATGCTCGAGGGCGCACTTATTGCAGGACTTTGCTCGGTAGGTGCAAATGTTCACATTCTCGGGGTAGTTCCTACTCCTGCGGTTGCTTATCTTGTAGGCAAATACAATGCCGATGCAGGTATTATGATTTCCGCATCACATAACCCGTTTGAATTTAACGGTATCAAAATTTTCAGTTCTGACGGCTGCAAGCTTCCCGATGCCCTCGAAAACAGAATTGAAGAAATCGTACTTGACCATGTTGTTCCATATGCATTCGCAACAGATGAAAATATCGGCAGAGTAACATATGATACAGAGGCGGCTGATTTGTATATTGACCACCTTGTTTCGGCAGTTGACTGCGACTTTGAGGGTATGGAAATCGCACTTGACTGCTCAAACGGTTCTTCTTCAAGAACAGCCGAAAAGCTTTTCACAAAGCTTGGTGCAAAGGTTCATATGCTTTTTGACGAGCCTGACGGTGTGAACATCAACCGTGACTGCGGTTCAACTCATATGAGCAAATTGCAGAAGTATGTTCGTGAACACAAGCTTTCATGCGGTCTTGCATTTGACGGTGATGCCGACAGATGTCTTGCGGTTGACGAAAACGGTAACCTTGTTGACGGCGATTATCTTATTGCAATCTGTGCAAATGATATGAAGCAGAGAGGTGTACTCAAAAAGAATGCCGTTGTCGGAACAATTATGACAAACATGGGCTTTAACAAGTTCTGCGAAGAAAACGATATGCACTTTGTTTCAACAAAGGTTGGCGACAGATATGTTCTTGAGGCAATGATGCAGGAGGGCTACAATATCGGCGGCGAGCAGAGCGGTCACATCATTTTGCTTGACTATGCAACAACAGGCGACGGTCAGCTTTCAGGTGCAATGATTCTCAGCATTATGAAGAGAACAGGCGAAAAGCTCAGTCAGCTTGCAAAGATTATGGAGCGTTTGCCGCAGGTGCTCATTAATGTAAAGGTCAGCAGAGAGGGCAAGCTCTCATTCTATACAGACAGGGAAATCAAGGCTGAAATCGAAAGAGTGAGCGAAATCCTCGGTGACAGAGGCAGAATTCTTGTTCGTGTATCGGGAACAGAACCTCTCGTAAGAGTAATGCTCGAGGGCGAAAACCTCGAAGAAATTCAGAACCTTGCGGAAGAAGCCGCACAGGTAGTAAGGGAAAGACTTGCATAATGCGATTATCTGATAAATGGAAAGATTATGAACTTATAGATACCTCTGACGGGGAAAGACTTGAAAGATGGGGAGATATAATCCTTATCCGTCCCGATCCGCAGATTATCTGGTCAAGCGAAAAGAAAAATCCTCTTTGGTATTCGGCACATGCCCGTTACCACCGTTCAAATCGTGGCGGAGGAAGTTGGGAGCAGTACAAAAAAGTTCCCGACCGCTGGACTGTAAATTACGGCGACCTCGTTTTCAACATCAAGCCTATGGGATTCAAGCACACGGGTGTGTTCCCCGAACAGGCAGTTAACTGGGATTTTGCCGCAGAAAAAATTAAAAACGAAAACAGACCGCTTAAAATTCTCAACCTTTTTGGTTACACAGGCTGTGCAACTCTTGCGTGTATGAACGCAGGCGCAACCGTTTGCCATGTTGACGCATCAAAGGGAATGGTTCAGTGGGCAAAGGAAAATGCCGCATCAAGCGGTATTGCCGACAGACCTGTCCGTTGGCTCGTTGACGATTGCGTAAAATTTGTACAGCGTGAAATCCGCCGTGGCAACAGGTATGACGGAATTATTATGGATCCTCCGTCATACGGCAGAGGTCCGGGCGGTGAGGTCTGGAAACTTGAAGAACAGCTTTATTCACTCGTAACCCTGTGCAAACAGGTTCTCTCAGACAATCCGCTGTTTTTCATTCTCAATTCCTACACAACGGGACTTTCTCCCGCTGTAATGGAGTATTTGCTCGGAGTTCTTTTGCAGAAGGACTTCGGCGGAAAAGTATCAAGCGATGAAATAGGACTGAAGGTGAGCGACACGGGACTTGTATTGCCGTGCGGCTCAACCGCAATATGGGAGAAATAATAAATGAGCTTTATTTCACTTGACAACATCAGCTTTTCATATTCCGACATTGAAAGCGGTCAGCCGTACAAAAATGCGGTTGACGGTGTTTCCCTCAATATCGAAAAGGGTGAATTTGTTGCCCTTCTCGGTCACAACGGATGCGGAAAGTCAACTGTTGCAAAACATCTCAACGCAATGCTATTGCCGGACAAGGGCAAAGTGTATGTTGACGGAGATGACACATCAGATGAAAACAAGACATATGACATAAGAGAAAAAGTGGGACTTGTACTTCAAAATCCAGACAACCAGCTTGTTGCAAGCGTTGTTGAGGAAGATGTTGCATTCGGCCCCGAAAACCTCGGAATACCGCCAAAGGAGATCCGACAGAGGGTTGATGATGCCCTCAAAGCCGTTGATATGTACGATTACCGTGAACACGCTCCGTTCAAGCTTTCGGGCGGTCAGAAACAGCGTATTGCAATTGCGGGAATTCTTGCAATGCAGCCGCAATGCATAGTTCTTGACGAACCCACGGCAATGCTTGACCCTAACGGCCGTGACGAGGTAATGACAACGCTTTTAAAACTCAACCGTGAAAAGAATATGACGGTTGTCCTCATCACACACTATATGGAAGAGGCAGTCCTTGCCGACAGAGTTGTCGTTATGGACGCAGGAAAAATCCTCACTCAGGGTACACCCGAAGATGTTTTTTCACAGGCGGAGCTGCTCAAAAAGCACCGTCTTGATGTTCCGCAGGCAACAGAGCTTGCATACAGACTCAGGGGGTGCGGAGTGAAATTTGATAAACTTCCTCTCAATGCAGAGCAATGTGTAAAAATGCTTGAGGAGGTGCTGTCATGAGCAAGGTGCTTGAACTGAAAAATTTAAGCTATGTTTACGGAACAGGCACTCCGTTTGAGAAAACCGCTGTCAATAATTTGAGCCTTTCAATTGAAAAAGGCGAGTTTATCGGCATTATGGGACACACGGGCTCGGGCAAGTCAACACTTGTTCAAATGCTCAACGGACTTATGAAACCAACTTCGGGACAGGTTCTTCTTGACGGTGAGGATATCTGGGCAAATCCCAAGGATATCAGAAAAATCCGTTTCAAAGTCGGAATGGTATTTCAGTATCCCGAATATCAGCTTTTTGAAGAAACCGTTGCCAAGGATATCGCATTCGGCCCTACGAATATGGGCAAGAGCGGTGCAGAGCTTGAAAAAGCGGTAAATGACGCCGCAAGATTTACCGGACTTAAAGATGAACTTCTTGAAAAATCTCCGTTCGACCTTTCGGGCGGTGAAAAGAGAAGGGCGGCAATTGCAGGCGTTATAGCAATGAATCCCGAGGTTCTCGTTCTTGACGAACCAACCGCAGGTCTTGATCCTATGGGCAGAGATGTGCTGTTGAGCCAGATTGTGCAGTATCACAAGGAACGCAAAAACACCGTTATCCTTGTATCCCACAGCATGGAAGACATTGCAAGGGTTGCCGATAAGATAATCGTTATGAACAAGTCAAACCTCGTTATGTTTGATAAGACAAAAGAAGTTTTCTCAAAGGGACGAGAGCTTGAAAAAATAGGACTTCGAGTACCGCAGATAACAAAGATTATGCTTGAACTGCGTGAAAAAGGTTTTAATGTTCCCGAAGGAATACTTACTGTTGATGAGGCAATGGACTGTATTTCCTCACTGCTTGACAAGGAGGGTAAAATATGGTAAGAGATGTTGCGTTCGGTCAGTATTTTCCTGCGAACAGCGTAATCCACAAATGTGATCCCCGTGCAAAGCTGATTATGCTTGTCGGATTTCTCGTAATTATTTTCTGTACTTTTAATTATGCTTCGCTTGCACTTGTTGTGCTTTTTACCGCACTTTTTGTTGCGGCAAGCAAAGTGCCTGCAAAGTTCTATTTCAAAAGCATGAAAGTAATTATATTTATTATAATAGTAACCTCAATTCTCAATGTATTCTACGGTTCGGGTGATCCGCTTGTACAATGGGGAATTTTCAGAATTACCTTAAACGGCATTAACAGAGCAATTTTTGTTTCGGTAAGAATCATCTGTCTTATCCTTGCAAGCTCCTGTCTTACATTCACAACCTCTCCGACAGAGCTTACGGACGCAATCGAAAGACTGATGAAGCCGCTTGCAAAACTGCACTTTCCCGTTCACGAGATTGCAATGATGATGTCGCTTGCTTTAAGATTTGTTCCCACACTTCTTGAAGAAACCGACAAAATTACTCAGGCTCAAAAGGCACGAGGTGCCGATATGGAGTCGGGTAATATTATTCAGAGGGTAAAGGCGTTTATCCCTATTCTTATTCCGCTTTTTGTTTCGGCATTCAGAAGAGCCTATGAGCTTGCAACAGCTATGGAGTGCCGTTGCTACCGTGGCGGAACAGGAAGAACACGAATGAAAACTATTCATATGGCAAAGCGTGACTATATATCTTTTGTAATGGTCGCACTTCTAATCGGCGGAGTGATTTTATGCAACATATTCCTGCCTGCGGCAGTTTAAGAAATCTTCTTCTCACAATTTCATATGACGGAAAAGAGTTCCACGGCTGGCAGATTCAGCAGAACGCAATGACGGTTCAGGAGGCTTTTCAAACTGCTCTTTCTAAGATTATCGGTGATGACTTTGATGTAAAGGGATGCAGTCGCACAGACAGCGGAGTTCACGCAAATATGTACTGCATCAGCCTTAAAACAGAGCATCCCATAAAGCCCGAAAGGCTCAAGGCGGCGCTTAACCGCTGGCTTCCGCTAAGCATTGCTGTTCTTGACTGCAAAGAGGTTGCACCGGATTTTCACGCCCGCTATTCCTGCACAAGCAAGGAATATATCTACAAAATCTGGAACAGCGAGGTGCGAAATCCGTTTCTTGACGGATACGCACTTCATTACAGATACAAAATTGACGAAAATCTGCTCGACAAAGCCGCTCAGGCATATGTCGGCAGACACGATTTCACTTCCTTTTGCACGCTTGATAACCGTGAAAAAGGGGATATGACCAGAAATGTAAAAGCCTTTTCGGTAACCCGTGAGGGCAACCTTGTTACAATGAAGGTTGAGGCTGACGGCTTTTTGTACAATATGGTTCGTATTATGGTGGGAACACTTCTCAGGATTCAGCAGGGCAAAATTGCTCTCGATGAAATTCCCTCCATTATAGAAAAGAAAAACAGAAAATATTCGGGTCCCACCGCACAGGCTTGCGGATTGTACCTGAATCGTGTGAATTATGAAAATGACAACAGTTCACAAAAAGGAGTGAACGCTGATGTTTAAAAAATTTAAAGGACATTATTCAAAACGAAAGACACATAAAACCGACAGAGATGTAATGAGCTATGAGGATATGCCTCTTGACGATTATGAACAGGAAAAAACCGAAATGTCGCCGCAGGCTGTCAAGAAAATAGTACTCGGTGCGTGTATTGCCGTTGCGGCAGGACTTATAGTTTTTGCCTTTGCAAACCGTGACAAGCTCACATGGGAGAACATCTCAAACTGGTGGACTTATGATGTACTCGGAAATGCAGGCCACGGCTATCCCGTTGACATTATCGGTTCCGAGGTTTCATCGGGCAACTTTGCAGTGTCACAAGGACATGCCGTGTATGCGTCGGACACCTCGTTCGTAACCCTTACAAATTCGGGTACAGAGGTTGCACGACTTCAGCTTACACATTCAAATCCCGTAATGAAAAACAATGAAAACAGATTTCTCACATACGGAATCGGCAGTTCAAGCTATGAGATAAGCAGTTTTGACGAAACGCTTTACTCAGGCAATGCCGAAAATAAAATATACACAGGTGATGTTGCCTCAAACGGTACATACTGTCTTGTTACCGAGGACAACGGTTATCTTACAACGCTGTATGCCTACAGCAAAAATAATAACAGAATTTACAAATATTCTTTTTCGGAGTATTATATAACATCGGTAGCAATTAACAAGGACGGCTCCGGTTGCGTTGCCACAGGTGTGTCAAGTGATAAGGGCTCAGCGGTAACGGGCGTTTATGTGCTTGATTTTTCACAGGAAAAGCCTGTTTCAACCTACAAAATTTCGGGTGACAGCGTGCTTGATTGCAAGTATCTGACCTCAGATACGGCGGTTCTTGTGGGCTCACAGGCAAGCTATATTGTTAAAAAAGGTGAAAAAAACTACAAAACAGTAAGCTATGAGGACAAAACTCTTTCAAATTACTGCTTTAACACAGATACATCAACCTATACAATGGCTCTTTCAAGGAGCGGTGACGGAAGAAGTGTTGCTCTCATAAGCTATAACAGCAACGGCGAGGCACAGTACACAATAAATACCGAGCACAAAGCCGATTCGCTTTCTGTCTATAAGGGTACGGTTGCAATCCTTGACGGAAATGTTGTTTACGGTTATAATCAAAATGGTGATTTGCTTTATTCGACAAATTCGGGAACCGGTTCAAAAAAGATTGTGCTTGCCTCGGACTACACCGCTTACATTCTCAGCGTAAATCAAATTAGGTTTATTGACCTTGACAGTGTATCGAGCGACGATACCGCTCAAACTTCAAAACAGGAGTAATAAATTTGGTTGCAGATATAATTATTATTGCCGTGTTTGCGCTTTTGTTTTTTATTGATTTCAAGCGTGGCATAGCAATTACAATTCTCAATGTTGCAGGTTTGGCTCTTACGGGCTTTCTTGCATATCACATTTCAAATTTTCTTGCATCGTGGGTTTATACGGCATTTGTTCAGCAGACCTTAACAACAAATCTGCAACAAATGATTGACACTCAGGGCATCAACTCAGCCATTGCAAACAGTTTTTCGGCTTTGCCAAACTGGGTTATGGGAATGCTCGGATTTTTCCTTTCAATTTTCGGATTGGATTCAAGTGTCTATACAAACGATTTCCAGGTTCCGAACTCTGCTGCGGCATCGGTGTCAACTTCCGTGGAAAATCTTATTCAGCCGGTTATCACAGGAATGTTCCGCTTGGTTATCGGCGCAGTTCTTTCAATAATTATCTTTATAATTATAAAAATTCTTGTTAAAAAACTTGCAATAGTGTTTAAAATACCCGTGGTGAAACAGATTAATAAGCTTCTCGGCGGTGTGTTGGGACTTGCAGAGGCGGCAATACTTGTGTTTTTTGCCGTTAATATCTTTTCGGGAGTGCTTGAGTTTTCAAATCCCGAAATGCTTAATAACCCGATGATTTCGGGTGCTGTTTTTAAATTTTTCAGCGTTGCAGTCTGAATGAAGAAACAGGAGGGAACAGTAATGGAAAAAGAAAAAGATGTGTGGAGCTTTAAAACATCCGATTTGGTTACTATACCTAATATTATAACTTATGTAAGATTTGTGCTTATAATCCCGTTCGTATATTTTTTCCTTGCGGAACAGTATATATACGCGGCAATATGTATAGGTTTGTCGGGACTTTCCGATTGCTTTGACGGAATGGCTGCCAGAAAACTCAATCAGGTAACTCCTCTCGGAAAAATCCTTGATCCCATTGCAGACAAGGTAACGCTTTTTGCGGTCGTTATCTGTATGGTGATTTATGTGCCTATGGTTCTTCCGATTCTTGTAACACTTCTGGTCAAAGACCTTCTTATGCTCCTTGGCGGTGCCGATTTAATCAAAAAAAGACTCACTCCGCCTTCTGCAAATTGGTACGGAAAGGTTGGAACAATTATTTTCTACTTTTCCGTATGTCTTATCGTATTTCTCAAGGCCTTTTTTGCCTACGAAAATATGGTGCTTGATCTGATATTGCTTTCGGTTACAGCCGCATCTATGCTATACGCTTTGTATCGTTACGGCAAAATCTATTTTGCAATGATTAAGGAGTACAACGAATCACTTAAAAAGACAGCTGACATTAAAAATAAATAAATTCCGACAAATAAATATTGAATTATTTGTTAAACAGTTGTATAATTCTTATATTACCATGACAGCAAATGTGCAATTTGGTGTCCTAAAAAGGAGTATGCTATGCTTTGTACAAGATGCGGAAAACGGCCTGCGGTTGTTTTCGTTTCAAATAATAATTCCAAAGACGCCCCAACGGCAGGTTATTGCCTTACCTGTGCAAAAGAGCTTGGAATCAAGCCGGTTGAGGATCTTATCAGCAAAATGGGTATCTCGGATGAGGACCTTGAAAATGTTCAGGATCAGATGAACACCCTCATGAACAGTATGGGTGACGGCGATATGTCGCAGCTTATGGAACAGCTTGGTGCGGATAACCTTGCCGAGCAGATGGGCGATTTTGCTAAAGACGGTGACGGCAGTGAGGATGATGACTTCTCTCACGGTGCACCTGCATTCCCTGCATTTTTCAACAGTATGTTCGGCGGACAGAACAACAATGCGACAAATCAGGATAATAATAAAAAAGGCAAAAAAGAGAAAAAAGAAAAGAACAGAAAGCACATCAATCTTTACTGTGAAGACCTCACACGCAAGGCGAGAGAGGGCAAAATTGACCGCATTGTCGGCAGAGACAGCGAGATTGAGCGTGTAATTCAGATTCTTTCAAGAAGAACAAAGAACAACCCTTGCCTTATCGGTGAACCCGGTGTTGGTAAAACCGCTATTGCAGAGGGGCTTGCTCTCCGCATTGCCGCAGGAAATGTTCCTCAAAGACTTAAAAACAAGGAAATTCAGCTTCTTGACCTCACCTCACTTGTTGCAGGTACTCAGTTCAGAGGTCAGTTTGAAAGCAGAATCAAAGGACTTGTTTCCGAAATCAAGGAGAACGGCAACATAATTCTCTTTATTGATGAGGTTCACAGCCTTGTCGGCACAGGTGACAACGAGGGTACAATGAATGCCGCAAATATCCTCAAGCCGGCTCTTTCAAGGGGTGAGGTTCAGGTCATCGGTGCTACAACATTCAACGAATACAGAAAATATATCGAAAAGGATTCTGCTCTTGAAAGAAGATTTCAGCCCGTAAAGGTCGGCGAGCCTACAATTGCTCAGTCAATTGATGTTATCGCAGGCGTAAAAGGCTATTATGAGGCACATCACCGTGTAATTGTTGACGATGATATCGTTCGCAAGACGGTTGTCCTTTCCGAAAGATACATAACAGACCGTTTTCTTCCCGACAAAGCAATCGATCTTCTTGATGAAAGCTGTGCTTGTGCTGCTCTCCGCAACAAGAGCATGGAGCGTCACGATAAGCTTGAGGATGAAAGACAGAAGCTTCTTATCAGAAAGGACGCTCTGACAAATGCCGAAGAGGTAAACTACGAACAGCTTGCCGAGGTCAACACAAGCCTTGCAAGAATTGACAGCGACCTTAAAGAAATTGATCCCGAAACTCTCGTTTCAAAGGTTACAGAGGAGGATATCGCCAAGGTAATCGAACTCTGGACAGGCATCCCCGCATCAAGAATCAAGGAAAACGAGCTTTCAAAGCTTGCCGACCTTGAGAACGAGCTTAAAAAGAAAATTATCGGTCAGGATGAGGCTGTAAAGGCTCTTGCATCTGCAATCAGAAGAAGCAGAGTTCAGATTTCACCTCGCCGCAGACCTGCATCGTTTATCTTTGTAGGTCCTACAGGTGTCGGTAAAACAGAGCTTGTAAAGGTTCTCAGCAAGGAACTTTTCGATACTCCCGAAACTCTTATCAGACTTGATATGAGTGAATTTATGGAGAAACATTCGGTTTCTAAAATTATCGGTTCACCGCCCGGATATGTCGGTTACGATGAGGCAGGACAGGTAACGGAGAAAGTTCGCCGCAGACCTTATTCGGTTCTCCTCTTTGATGAAATCGAAAAGGCTCATCCCGATGTTCTCAATATTTTGCTCCAAATTCTTGACGAGGGCAGAGTTACAGACGCTCACGGCAGAACAGTAAACTTTGAAAATACTGTTATCATTATGACCTCAAACGCCGGCTCAGCGTCAAAGGACAGCGCATTAGGTTTTGGCAAGACTGAAGAAGATGCCTCTAAAGAAAAGGTTATGAAGGCACTTTCCGAGTTCCTCCGTCCCGAATTTATCGCAAGAGTGGACGAGGTTATTGTATTCAACAGCCTTAAAAAAGACGATTTTGTTAAGATTGCAGACCTTATGCTCTCTGAGTATGTACCGACTCTTGAGGAAAAGCACATCAAGTTCACATTTGACGAAAAGGTTTGTCATCTCCTTGCAGAGCAGTCATGCAACGGTGCAAGCGGTGCTCGTGACCTCAGAAACACAATTCGCAGAGAGGTTGAGGAGAAAATTGCAAACGCAATGATTGAGGCAGGTGCAGGCGGTGTAACTGCAATGCACCTTACAGCCGAAAACGGTGAGCCTGTTCTTCAGTCAATCTGATTTTTTACGATAAAAGTTAACACATAAAATTTCCGCATATCGGGCAGTCATCACGATTGCCCGATTTTTTGTTACAATATAATTCCATTAAAGAACAATCCCACAAGGCGAGCCGCCGTACCCTGTTCGTGTAGATAGTTTGTAAATGTCAAAAAACATATTATGCCCGAGCGGAAGTTTTTTTAAAATTGAAAGTTGAAAATTGAAAATGTAAAATTGTGGTCGGGCATACAGTTTGCAAAATGCAAATCATTGTCGCCCGATTGTTTTTGTATATATAGAAGTTGCGTTTAAATGTAGAGGCGGATATCATGCGCCCGCACGGCGAGCCGCCGTACCCTGTTTGTGTAGATAGTTTGTTTTTCATTATACAAACTGTCTACACGAGAGAAAAAAACACGAGAGAAAAAAACACGAGAAAAAAACACAAGAGAAAAAAACGGCTGTGTAGCACAATGTACACAGCCGTTTTTTGAAAATAAAATGAAAGAAAGATTAACCTTTTACAGCACCTGAAACAACACCCTCGATGATGTATTTCTGACATGCAAAGTAGAAAATAATAATCGGAACGATGCTCAGAACGATAAGCGCCATAATAGCACTTGTGTCCGTATGACCGTAACTGCCGTTAAGATACTGAATATGAATCGGAATAGTTTTGTAATCCATATCAAGAATAAGATAGGGGAGAAGGTAGTCGTTCCAAATCCACATTGTTTCAAGGATTGCAACCGAAATAAAAGTAGGTTTCATAATCGGAAGAACAATACCGAAGAATGTTCTCAAAGGACCTGCTCCGTCAACATCTGCGGCTTCCTCAATTTCAACAGGAATTGATTTAACAAATCCCGAGAACATAAATACCGCAAGTCCTGCTCCGAATCCGAGGTATATAATCAAAATACCCCACGGAGTTGTAAGCTTAAGACTGTCGGCTGTCTTTGAGAGGGTAAACATTACCATCTGGAAAGGAACAACCATTGAGAAAATGCAGAAATAGTAGATGATTTTGCATATACGAGAATTTGAACGCTGTAAGTACCACGCACACATTGATGTGCAGAAAAGAATAAGCACTACACCGCCGATTGTAATGAAGAAACTCCATACAATTGACTTCCAGAACGGATAGTTGCCGTGGAACATACCTGTCATATAGCTTTGAAAGCCCTGAAAACTGTCTGCATTCGGAAATTCAAAGATTGCACGGCTGATTGCCGCATTGCTCTTAAAGGAGTTCATCAGTACAATGAAAACGGGAGCAACATAGAATATTGACACAATAGAGAAGAGGATTGTTAAAATTCTCATTCCTGCGGTTTGTTTTTTCTTTACAGGCCTATCCTTAGCCTTTGCTGCAACTTTTGCCATTACTGCTGAACCTCCTTTCTTCTTGTGAAGTAAAGCTGAATAAGGGCAATGATAACAACAATTACGAAGAAGATAACGCCCTCAGCCTGACCTACGCCACGAGAATTCTGGTTTGCATAGAATGTATTGTAAATATTGAGAGCCATCATTTCTGTCTGATAAACCATTGTACCGCTTCCCTGTGATACAATACCCGGAGCACCGCCTGTGAGGGCAAGGTTCTGGTCGAACAGCTTAAATGAGTTTGTAAGTGTAAGGAATGTGCAGATTGTGATGGAAGGCATCATCATCGGCAATGTTACATTTGTAAGCAACTGTCTTTTGCCTGCGCCGTCAATTTTAGCCGCCTCATAAAGATCATGAGGTACGCTCTGGAAACCGGCAATGTAAATAATCATCATATAACCTGCCTGTTGCCAGCACATAAGAATTACAAGTCCCCAGAAACCGTAGTTAGCATTAAGCGCAAGGTTTGTTCCGTAATACTGAAGAATACCGTTAAAAATGTACTGCCAGATGTAGCCGAGAATGATACCGCCTACAAGGTTAGGAACAAAGAAAACAGTTCTGAATACATTTGAACCCCTGATTCCGAGCGTGAGTGCATATGCCACAAAAAACGCAATGAGGTTAATGAGTATAACTGATACTATAACAAACAGTACCGTAAACCAGAATGAATGTAAAAAGCCCTCATTCTGAAAGGCCTTGACATAGTTTCCGAACCCAATGAATACTGCGTCGCTTGTTGTTCTGAATTTACAGAATGAAAGGTAAATGCCGTTAAAGAACGGATATACAAAACCTATAAGGAAAGCAGCAAGAGTAGGAAGAACAAATATAAGAAAATAAATTTTTCTTTTAGGTTTTCTAAACATAATATTTTGCCTTTCCGTTCATAAAAAAGGGGGGCGGAATGCCGCCCCCCTACCGAACCTGTTAAATTAAAACAGAAATCTTACAATCAGCCGTTAGCCTTTGCATATTCTGTTTTCCAACCCTGTACAAATGCAGTCTTAACAGCGTCCCAGTCGCCTGTACCTGCTGCATACTGTGTAAGAGCTGTGCCAACACCGTTTTTCCAATCTTCACTTGGCATTGTTGTGAAGTTCCAGCTTACCGGAGTTTTGCCTGCTGCTGTGAGTTCGTTATCAATCTTAACAAACACATTGGTTGCTTCCTTAGCATTCTTGAAAGGAATTACAAAGCCCATATTATCAGCAAGAGCAGATGTACCTGCTTCGTTTGTTACACACCATTTCAAGAATTCAAGAGTAGCTGCCTGATCGTCAGCACTTGCCTTGTTGTTTACACACCAATAGTTCTCTGAACCTGTGCAAAGACCCTGATTAGCTTCATCGCCTACGCCGATGTAAATCGGGAGCATGCCGAGTTCGTCGTCCTTCATACCTGCCTTGGTAACTGTTGAATATTCCCAGCTGCCGTTCTGGAAGAATACTGCTTCGCCTGATGTGAACTCAGTTTCAGCGTCTGTACCCTTCTTGCTTGCGAGGTCTGCAGGCTTACATGTTGAATCTGTGATGTAGAGGTCCCAGATGTTCTTATAGTTTTCAAGGTATTTACCCTCGATTGCTTCTGTTGATTTGATGCCCTTATCCTTGTACTCAAAGTAGATAGGAAGGTTAGCAAGGTGAGTTTTGAATCTCCAGTCAGATGAAGAATCCATACCTGCTGATGTGAACGCACCCTTAACGCCGAGCTTATCCTTATTCTTCTGGATTTCATCGGCAACAGTCTTTAACTTCTCAAAGCTGTTGATGTCCTCAATTTTCTTAACCGAAGCAAAGTCAGAATCGCAATACTTCTGGAGAAGAGTCTTGTTGTAGATAATGCCGTATGTTTCAATTACATAAGCAATACCGTAAACCTTGCCGTCCTCTTCAAGTGCATAATCCTTTGAAGTAAGCTGATTATAAATTTCTGATGAGCTGAGGTCTGCACAATAGTCTTTCCAGTTAGCAAGACCTACAGGACCGTTAACCTGGAAGAGTGTAGGAGCGTTGTCCTTGTCCATCTCTGCTGTAAGTGTTGACTCATAAGTACCCTCGGCAGCTGTCTTAACAGTTACCTCAACACCTGTTTCTTCCTTGTACTTCTTAGCAAGAGCCTGCCAATCCTTGTCCTGCTCAGGCTTAAAGTTAAGATAGTAAACTTTACCGTTTTTTGCGTTGCCTGCAGCACCTGAACTGTCTTTTGGATTTGAAGATGCTTCGCCACAGCCTACGAGTGCGGTAGCTGTCATCATGCCTGCAACAGCAAGAGCCGCAGCTCTTTTGAATGTTGATTTTTTCATAGTTTTCACCTTAATTAAAAATATTTATCCGCTAAACCCGGATATTGGCGAGAGAACAACATTCTGTGTTCTCTCTATTGCCACAATCATAACACACTATTTATGAAAATACAATAGATTTTTTTAAAAAATTTCTCTGTGATTAGTCAAAACGAAGGTATTGACCAAATGTAATTTCAAAATCAAACAAAAAACAACCGCATATTATCTGAGTTTTGTGACTTATTTGTCAAATAAGAAATTTTAAAGCAACATTAAGGTTACAATATTGTAACCTGTCAAATATGGTCATTCTATTGAAAATGACAAGCGATTTGTGCTAAAATTATGTCAAATTTGTTTTTAAGAAGGTTAATTCAGCAATTATGAAAAATTTCAATCAATCATCCCTTGCACGATTTTTCACCCGATTTCCTAAGCTGTTATTTGCGGGACTGATGTACTCAATTCCGTTTGCCGCATTTTCCGGAATATTCATTCTCATAAGCTTTCTGTCCGGATTCAACAATGTAATATTATGGAGCTTGGGTATAATTCCTGCAATGCCGTTCTATTCCGGACTTGTAATGGTAATCCGCAAACTTTCGGTTGAAAAAGAGGATGTAAATGTTTTCAAAACTTTTGTACAGGCATTTCGTGAAAATCTGAAAAAATCAATCTTCAACGGATTTGTTGCCTACCTCATAGTAGCATGTTCTTTTTTTGCAATTCTCTATTACGGAACACTTGCTCAGACAGACATCGTTTACGGCTCTGTCTTTACCATATATATAGTGTTCTCAATTGCAATGCTGATTATGCTGTTCTATGTACCCTTGCTAACAATTACCTATGACCTCAGACTCCGTGACATTTATAAAAATTCACTCCTGTTGATTTTCGGTAAAATTCTCAGAAATATTATCGCACTTGTGCTTGTCGGCATAGTTTCATTCGCAGTATTCCTCGCAGTAATCTATGCAAAGGGTGCAATGCTTGTTATTGCAGTTGCTCTCTCGGTAATTTTCTACCCGATGATTGCAACCTATATAATAGTATCCGTAATCGCAAAAGGTGTGCAGGAGTCTGTCGGTTACTTTACAGGCGATAATGTGCAGTATGTCCTTACGGAAGAAGAAGTTCAGCGTGAAACCGAAGCAGTCGAAAACGCAAACTCCGATGATGACTACATCTTCGTCAACGGCAGAATGATTAAAAATCCGGCTAAAACGAATACGAAAGAGTAATTTTTAAAGCACTTTGCAAAATGCAGGGTGCTTTTAATTTCATATGCATAATATGTTAGGTATAAGTATATGTGATTGCTGCTTTTTGACTAATATTTAAGCAATATTATGCGATATTTCGCAATATTTTACGGTAAAAATAAACAAATAAAAACCGCACCAAAGAGCCTGAAAACGGCTTTCTGATGCGGTTTTTGTTATGGAGCTGAAGAAGGGACTTGAACCCTCGACCTACTGATTACGAATCAGTTGCGCTACCAACTGCGCTACTCCAGCGTTTAATTTTTCGGTTGTTCGGCTGTAATTCGGCTGTAATAAAGCAAAAATACAGAACGCAGAAATTGCATAAAATATACACACTAACTTCCGCTACATGATTATACATCAAAAATTTAAAGATTTCAATACCAAATTTGAAAAAGAGGTTTACAAAAACAGGAAGAGAGGCATAAAAGTTTTACGAATCAATAATAATAGATGCAGATATAATTCATCGAAAAAATTATTTATGAATACAAAATAATGAGGTTTTCTAAAACCGGAAGATAGGCATAAAAGTTTTACGAATCAATAATAATAGATGCAGATATAATTCATCAAAAAAATTATTTATGAATACAAAATAATGCACAAAAATCATGCCGATTTTTGTTTAGTGAAGTGTTATCACATTTGTGGAATATTTAATTTAAAAGTATTATAATTGAATCGCAGTGTGCAAAGCGGAAATACTTTTATGTGATAGGATGTGCAGAAGATGCCCAAAAGAAAGTGCAGTAATATCGACGCTTCGGTAGGACTCAGAATGCGTTATTACAGAATTCAGTGCGGACTTACCCAACAGCAGGTTGCGGACGCATTAAAGATAAACAGAACAACTTATACAAAATATGAAACGGGAGTTTCCGAACCAAGCCACGAGCTTCTCGGAAAAATCGTTAAAATGTTCGGTATCGATTATAACGCAATTCTTGACAACAGAGATTATTTTGAAAGAAGAGTTGCCGACGGTGACATGACGCTCAATGTACTGACTCTTTCCGAAAGAGCAATCATTGCAAGATATCGCTCAATGTCTAAAGAAGATCAGAAGAAAATTTGTGAATATATAGATATGCTCTACAATGAAAAAGCAAAGAAGATTTTGTAAAAAACACTTTACTTTTGACTTTGATTGTGATAATATAAAACAGATGACCGTGTCTCGGAACAGGGAGTATGCCGTTTGTCGGATTTTCACAGCCCTGCCCTGAGATGTTGGCGACTATTTTTGAAAGGTGGAATTTTTAATGCTTAAAGAAGAAAAGCAGGCTATCATGGCTGAGTACGCAACTCACGAAGGCGACACAGGTTCTCCGGAGGTTCAGATTGCTCTTCTTACAAAGAGAATCAATGACCTTACCGAGCACCTCAAGGTTCACAAGAAGGATCACCACAGCAGAAGAGGTCTTCTCAAGATGGTTGGTCAGAGAAGAAGCCTTCTCGCTTACCTCACAAAGGTAGACATTGAGAGATATCGTTCTATCATTGCAAGACTCGGTATCCGTAAGTAATTTTTTAAGTACACAAGGGCAAGCGAAAGCTTGCCCTAAATTCGATTTTCTGCGGGATTTTTATTTGCTGTTTTTTAGCGGTAAAACGATTAAATAACATATGCTTTTGTGTGTTTGTCAGTTTTGTTTAATGGTTTTATTGCTAAATCGGCGTAAAATCCCGTTTGAATAAATTTGAACTTTATTTAAAATGTGAAACTTATGTTTCGGAAAGGATTTTACTAAAATGAATCGACTTATGACATTCGACAAATACAGAGTATTTGAAACAGAATTTGCCGGCAGACCTTTAAAGGTTGAAACAGGCAAGATGACACAGCTTGCAAACGGTGCGTGTCTTGTTCACTACGGCGACACAACAGTTCATGTTGCAGTTACAGCATCAGAAAAGCCAAGAGAGGGCGTTGATTTCTTCCCACTTTCGGTTGACTATGAAGAAAAGATGTACGCAGTAGGCAAAATCCCCGGTTCTTACCTCAAGAGAGAGGGCAGACCTTCGGAAAAGGCTATCCTCACAAGCCGTGTAATCGACCGTCCTATCCGTCCTCTTTTTGACAAGAGCATGAGAAACGATGTTTCAATCGTTTGTACGGTAATGAGCGTTGATCCCGACTGTCAGCCTGAAATTGTTGCTATGATCGGTGCTTCAATTGCAATTTCAATGTCTGATGTTCCGTGGAACGGACCTATCTCGGGTTGTTCTGTAGGTATGATTGACGGTGAGTACATCATTAACCCGACAGAGGAGCAGAGAAAGGTTTCTCAGATGGCAACAACAGTTGCCTCAACAAGCACAAGAATTGCTATGATCGAGGCAGGTGCTAACTGCGTATCTGATGACGATATGTACAACGCTATTATGGCAGGTCACGAGGCTAACCAGAAGATTATCAGCTTTATTGAAGAAATCAAGGCTGAAATCGGCAAGCCTAAGTTTGAGTTTGCAAGTCTTGAACCCGACCATGATATGTTTGAGGCAATCAAGGCATTTGCAGAAGAAGATGTTAAGGTTGCTCTTGATACAGATGATAAGAGAATCCGTGACGAAAGACTCAAGCCTATCTATGAGGCAGTTCATGAAAAATTTGACGAGATTTATCCCGAAAGCGAAGCTCTCATTGACGAGTGCCTTTATAAGACACAGAAGTTCATTGTTCGCCGTTGGTTACTCGATGAGCAGAAGCGTGTTGACGGCAGAGGAATGGACGATATCCGTCCTCTCGCATCAGAGGTTGGCGTAATTCCGAGAGTTCACGGTTCGGGTATGTTCACAAGAGGACAGACTCAGGTTCTCACAATCGCAACACTCGGTCCTGTTTCCGACAAACAGCTCCTTGACGGCATTGACGGTGAAACAGAAAAGAGATATATCCACCACTACAACTTCCCAAGCTACTCAGTCGGCGAAACAAAGCCAAGCCGTGGTCCGGGCAGAAGAGAAATCGGTCACGGTGCTCTTGCAGAAAGAGCTCTCGTTCCTGTAATTCCTTCGGTAGAAGAATTCCCGTATGCACTTCGCCTTGTTTCGGAAGTTCTTTCTTCAAACGGTTCAACTTCACAGGGTTCAATCTGCGGTTCAACTCTTGCTCTTATGGACGCAGGTGTTCCGATTAAGGCTCCTGTTGCAGGTATCTCATGCGGTCTTATCACAGAGGGCGACCGTTGGATGACAATGGTTGATATTCAGGGCCTTGAGGACTTCTTCGGTGATATGGACTTTAAGGTAGCAGGTACACATGACGGTATCACAGCTATTCAGATGGACCTCAAAATCAGCGGTCTTACTCCCGAAATGGTTAAAGAGGCTCTTGCCAAGACTCACAAGGCTCGTAACTACATTCTTGATGAAGTAATGCTCAAGGCTATTGCAGAGCCGAGAGAAGAGCTTTCAAAGTACGCTCCCAAGATGTTCACAACAACAATTCCTGCCGATAAAATCAGCGAGGTTATCGGTAAGAGCGGTAAGGTTATCAAGGAAATTCAGGCTGAATGCGAAGTTAAGGTTGACATTGAGGAAGACGGCGAACTCGGACAGGTATTTGTTTCGGGTATTGATTCCGACAAGTGTAAGCGTGCAATCGAAATCATCAACACAATCGCTGTTGATCCTGAGCCGGGTGCAATGTACCTCGGTAAGGTTACCCGTATTATGGACTTCGGTGCTTTCGTTGAAATCGCTCCGGGTAAGGAAGGTCTTGTTCACATTTCTCAGCTTGATGTTAAGCGTACAGAGAATGTAACAGATGTTGTTAATGTAGGCGACATCATCCGTGTTAAGGTAATGGAAATTGACGATAAGGGCAGACTTAACCTCTCTCGCCGTCAGGTTCTTATTGATGTTGACGGTCTTGTTCCCGAAAACGACATTGACGCAGAAAGAGCAGCTCGTCCACGCAGACCTCACAATGACCGCAGAGGCGGTTTTAACAGAAACAACAGAAAGTAATTTTTGTAATCTGAAATCTAATACTTTTTAATATTTATACAATCAGTCCCTTTCAATTTGCAAATGCATTGAAAGGGACTGTTTTGTTAATTGAAAATTATGTTCGAGCTGATAATTTGATAAAAAAACAAATTAAGTATTTAATATGTGATTTGTATTCAATATAATTATCATCTTGATTTCAACTTGATAACATAGTATAATTGACTTAGCCAAAATTTCCGACAAATACGGACACAGATTTATAAAGGAGAGAATACAATGCAGGTTAAAATTTCCGATTCTATAAAATATATTGGCGTTGATGACAAGACAATCGACCTTTTTGAAAGTCAGTATCTTGTTCCCAACGGAATTTCTTACAACTCATATCTTATTGTTGACGAAAAGGTTGCAATTATGGATACGGTTGACAAGAGAAAAACTGACGAATGGCTTGAAAATCTTGACAGAGAGCTTAACGGCAGAACTCCCGATTATCTTGTAATCAGCCACCTTGAACCCGACCATGCGTCAAATATTAAGGTCGTTTCCGAGAAATATCCGTCAATGAAGCTTGTTGGTAATGCAAAGACTTTTTCAATGCTCCCACAGTTTTTTCCAGATTTTGATTTTGCCGATAAAACCGTTACAGTCAAAGAGGGTGACGAACTTGAACTCGGTTCGCACAAGCTTACATTCATAATGGCTCCCATGGTTCATTGGCCTGAGGTTATGGTTTCATATGAAAGTGCAGAAAAGGTTCTTTTCTCAGCGGACGGCTTCGGCACATTCGGCGCACTTGACGCTCAGGAGGACGATTGGGCTTGTGAGGCAAGAAGATATTACTTCAATATCTGCGGTAAGTACGGTGTTCAGGTTCAGAATCTTCTCAAAAAAGCCGCAAAGCTTGATATTCGGAAAATCTGCCCGCTTCACGGCCCTGTTCTTGACGAAAATCTCGGTTGGTACATCGGTCTTTACGATACATGGAGCAAATATGAGCCTGAAACCGACGGTGTGTTCATTGCATATTGTTCGGTCCACGGCAACACAGCCAAGGCAGCCGAAAAGCTTTGTGAAATCATCAAATCAAAAACCGACAAAAAGGTTTCGATTGCTGACCTTTCACGCACAGACCTTGCCGAGGATATTGAGGATGCATTCCGTTTCAGCAGAATGGTTGTTATTGCACCGAGCTATGACGGTGGTGTGTTCCCGATAATGAACGATTTCCTGCACCACCTTAAAATCAAGGGCTACAAGAACAGAAAGGTTGCTATGGTTGAAAACGGCTCTTGGGCTCCTTCGGCAGCAAAGACAATGAGAACATATCTTGAAGAAATGAAAAATGTTGAAATTTGTCCTACTGTTGTGACAATCCGTTCTGCCATGAAAGAAGAAAATATTCCTCAGCTTGAACAACTTGCTGATGAAATTCTTGGATAATATCATAATAAATTGACATAAATGCAATAATAAAAGGATATAAATATATATTTATAGCTTCGATAATTACACCTAAAAGATTGCGAATTTTGTTCTGCAAAGGTTGAGATTGTTATTTTTGTAACAATTAGATAAAAATAACAAAGGATATTTTACATCAAAGATTTAATTCCGTTGCAAATGCAATTGAATTTAAAACTCTTTTGTTGTACAATAAAGCTAAAGTTGATGCCCACGGAATAAGCATTGAAACAGATTCGTTTTTAGGTAATTTGTTTTGGAGTTTTGAAATTAGTCGTGAAAAGTTCTTTCTTCTGCCTGTATTCAATGCTTATTTCGTTCATTTATATTGATATATTCCTTCTATAACCCAATATACCCCGAAAATGACCGACGCTTGTTGTCGGTCATTTCACTTTTCGGCGGGTTTCCATTTCGGCATAATTGTACATAGTTGTAATTCAACTAATTTCCCACAGTGAAAAAATTGTCAAATTCGGTAATTTTGCCTATAACAAAATTATGCAAAAAGTGGTATAATAATATCGTAAGAACTCAGTGTTTATCTGAGATTTAAGATGATGCGATTATACGGATGGTGAGAGTATGTACAGTATTGGCGAGATTGTTCTTTACGGCTCAAACGGAGTTTGTGAGATTACCGAAATTACAACGAAAAAAATCGGAAAGAATTCTATTGAATACTATGTTTTAAAACCTGTTTGCTCGGATTCTTCAACGCTTTTTGTTCCGACTCAGAATGAAATGCTTGTGTCAAGAATGCGTGTTGTCCTTTCTTCGGATGAAATTAAAGATATTTTGTCACAGAAAACCGATAATGAAATATGGATTGACAATAAAGCCGAAAGATGTGAAAAAATCAAGGAGATTATTTCGGGCGGCGATTGTATGAAGCTTGTTGAGCTTATCAGGAGAATGCACTTCCACAGTAAGCTCCAGCTCAAAAAGGGCAGACGACTTCACATTACTGACGAGCGTTTTCTCAAAGAAGCTGAAAAAATGGTTTGTGACGAGGTTTCGGTTGTTCTTCACATTGACCGTAACGATGTTCTTCCGCTTGTGCTTGCAGGCTGATTTTTTAAAAAATATATAAAGGATACAGAGGATTAACCGGAGCATTCTTCGAATTGCTTTCAATGTTGTTCCTCTGTTTTTTTATTTTTGGTAATTCTAGGTTGTTTGCCTATTTACAAAATGTTGCATTTTGTAGTAAAATGTAAGAATAATGATTTATGGAGCAATTTAATGAGAAATTTCAAAAAAACTTTATCATTTTTACTTTCAACGGTAATAATAGTTTCATCAGTTGCAGGTGTCGGTACAACCGTTTTTGCCGCAACCGATGAACACACATACAAAAACTTTAAATACAGAATTCTTGACGATAACACAGCCGAAATCTGCGGTTATACGGGCAAGGATGCAGTCGTGACTGTTCCCGACTGCATTAATTCAAAGCCTGTAACCTCAATTGGCAGGACGGCATTTTATTCAGGCAAAATCAAGGAAGTGACAATTCCCGACACAGTAAAAAATATCAAATGGTGGGCTTTTTACGGTTGTGAAAGCCTTGAAAAAATCAACCTGAATTTTGGTTTAAAAACTGTAGGCTACGGTGCGTTTATGAATTGTAAAAATCTTAAATCTGTGAGCATTCCAATGTCCGTAACGCAGATTTGCGATGATTCGTTTGCGGTAAGCTGTTCAACCCAAAAGGGCGTTTTTGACACCTACAGTAAGCAGACAATAAGCACTCAGCAGTATTCAACCGATTCATCGTTCACTCTTGAAGGCTATTCGGGGACTGTCACAGAAAAATATTGCAATGATAATTCGCTAAACTTTGTTTCGTCGGGCAATGTGATTTACGGTGATGTTAATAACAACGGAACTGTTGATGCAGCTGATGCAAAGCTTGCCAAAAGCCTTATCGACACTGTTCCGACCGAGGAAGAACTGACGGCTGCCGATGTTGACGATGACGGCAAAATCACAGAAAATGATGTTAATCTTATTTTGCAGGCTGTCGGCAACGAATTTTACGCACAGCTTTTTCCGTGTGCAAAGGCTATGTATTCTGCTCCCGACTACCTTTCGGGCAGAACTATGTATTGTGACGGCGACAGCGTTGCCTACGGTTCGGGTACGAACACAATGGGAAATTCAACATATTCTTTCTGCAATTATGTTGCCGAAAAATATAATATGACAATGACCAACAAGGCCACTCCCGGTACAACTCTTGCAATAAGAAAGGATTTTATCGGCACAGACCACAGAAGTATCCTTGAGCGTGTCCGTGAAATGAAAGGCAGTTACGATGTTATTCTGCTTGACGGCGGTTTTAATGACCTGTTCAAAAATGTTGAAATGGGTGCAATGACCGATATAAATAATAAATCGGGAAAATACAATGAATATACCACAGCAGGTGCGTTGGAAAGTATTTGCTATTTTCTTGACAAGAATTATAAAGACTCAATTAAGCTGTTCGTACTCTGTCACAATTGCTCAACAAGAACAAAACAGTCACAGTATTGGTCTTTAATGAAAAATATACTTGATAAGTGGGAAATTCCCTATGTTGACCTTTCGGAAGAAACAGAGCTTACCGGTGATAATGAGGAAATTACAACACAGTATTTTAGATATAATGCAACAACCAAAAAAGGCGATGGGATTCACCCTCTTGCATATGCCAATATGAAGATATACGGTCCCATCGTTGCCGAAAAGCTTAACGAAACAGTACAGAGCAAGTCTGAACTTGTTTTGCCGAAAAGTGACATTTCTATGGGACTTTTTGAAAGTTACACCCTTAACAGCGAAATTACGGAGTTGAGGGGAGATATAGATGTCAGCTATTCAAGCAGTAACCCGTCAGTTGCCTCTGTTGATGAAAACGGCAATATTGTTGCCACGGGCATAGGCGATACGGTTATCACGATTTCGACATCTGACGGTAAAACAAAAAATGTGAATGTGAATGTAAAGTTTCTTGCAATGGCGGTTAGCTTTGGCAAAAATAAAATTTCACTTTCAGAGGGTAATTCAAGCTTGCTGAATCTTTCTGTAGCAGACGGTGAGGCGACCTGTTCAACAACCTATTCGTCAACAGATCCGACTGTTGCGTCTGTTGATGAAAACAGCGGAAAAATTACAGCCAACAAAACGGGCAAAACAACAGTATCGTGTACCACGGCAAACGGTGTAACGGTAAGGTGCCTTGTATATGTCACAAGCAGTGCGCTGACTAAAATGCAGAAAGCGTAAGGTGTTTATGAAAATATTTAACAGAAAATTAAAAATAACTTCATCTGCTTTGCTTACATTATGCATGGTTTTTGTAATGACGGCTTGTGCCGAAAACAGCAGTCAGTCCGAAAAATCACAGCCTGCAGAGCAGACGACTGTTCAGCCGACAACAATGTCAGCCGAAGAAATTAATGACCGAAAGCTTGATAAATTCATATCCGATATGACGCTTGAAGAAAAGGTGGGGCAGATGTTTTTTGTACGCTGCCCCGATGAAGATGCTGTGCAACAGGTCAGCGAGTACAATATCGGCGGTTATATCCTGTTTGGCAGAGATTTTGACGGTAAAACCAAAGATGAAGTTGTTGACGATATTCACAGCTATCAGAACGAGGCGGATATTCCGCTTTTAATCGGCGTTGATGAGGAGGGCGGAACGGTCGTGCGTGTCAGCAGTAACCCAAACCTCCGTGAAACTCCGTTTCTTTCTCCAAAAGATACTTATGCAGACGGCGGTTGGGATGCTGTCAAGCAGGATGCAGAAGAAAAAGCGGATTTACTCCTTTCACTCGGAATCAATGTGAATCTGGCTCCCGTGTGCGATATGACCTCGGATGAATACGGCTTTATGTATGACCGTTCTTTCAGCTCGGATGTTGATATGGAAAACAGATATGTGCGAACCGTTGTTGAAACAAGCAAATCAAAAAAGCTCGGCACGGTTCTGAAGCATTTTCCCGGTTACGGCAATAACAGCGACACACACACGGGAATTGCATACGATGACCGTGACTATTCGGAATTTGAAAATACGGATTTTAAACCGTTTTATCAGGGAATTGAGTCCGGTGCCGACTGTATTCTTGTTTCACACAACATAGTTAATTGCATGGACAGCGAATATCCTGCGTCACTTTCACAAAAGGTGCATGATATTCTCAGAAATGAATTCAAATTTGACGGTGTAATTATGACCGATGACCTTATCATGGATGCAATCACGGATTTTACGGGGAATGAAGCGGCGGCAGTCACAGCGGCAAAATGCGGTAACGATTTGCTCTGTTGTTCATCTGTCGATACCCAATATCCCGCAGTTCTTGAGGCTGTTCAAAACGGTGAAATTCCCGAAGCTCAGGTTGACGCATCCGTAAAGCGAGTCCTGAAATGGAAACAAAATCTCGGCATTTTTAATATTGACACCTATCAGAAAAAAGTCAAATCAACCGAACCAACGGATACCGTTGGAAGTGAGGAGTGAAAAGTTAATAGCTGTTAGGTGTGCGGTCGGGAAGATAGTTTATATCATATTTTGCCCGAGTATGCGACTGCAAAAATTCTTACGGTAAAACATAAAACACCCCGAAGATTAAGTTCTTCGGGGTGTTCTGTTTGTAAAGGTTGGCTGAAATATATCTCAACAGATGTGATATGCTGATTGTGCTGTTGACTCTTTCCGTCAGGAAGAAGGCGTAACCTAATGGATTTTTTTACATCATTTTTACTATCTGTTGGAGCAAGTGTAGTTGCCTACTATATTTGCAAGTGGTTGGATAGATAGTAACTTCAACAGCCGACCTATGAAGAAACCCTCGAAGTCGGTAGCTTCGAGGGTTTCGCTTTGCCCAATGGACTATTTACATCATTTTGCCTACAATTATTGTAGCACACATTTCTGTGCATTTCAAGTATATGCCGAAAAATTATTATTATTCCGGATTAGAATTATTTAACACTTTTACAAGCAAAGATTCAAAGCTTTTTTCAAAGTTTTCATCATCTTGTTTTGTACGCTTTTTCGGCCCTTTAATGTGATGCTTGCCGTTTGACATTCTTGCCTTTTTGGCAAGGTGTCTGTCCATAAGCAGACCGCCTATGTTATCATCCGAGAAAATTTTCCCCGACTGATGAATACAGTACGCACCCTTTCCAAGCACAAGTGCCGCAACTCCGTAATCCTGAGTTACCGCAATATCGCCTCTTTTGCAAAGGTTGACAAGCGCCAAATCAACTGCGTCTGCACCTGCACCGATAATTTTTATCTCGCTGTAATCTGACTTTAGAACATGGTTAGTGTCACATAAAAGCATAACGGGAACATTGTGACTTTTTGCAATCCTTTCAACCGATTTTACAACAGGACAGGCATCCGCATCAACAAGAACAGTTATACCGTTCATTATTTTTCCTCAATCTTAATTGAGTTGATAACAGGCTGATTTTTCTTTTCAACAGTACCGTTTGAATCTGTAACAGGTGTGTCCTTGCAGATTTTATCAACAATATCCATACCCTTTGTTACCTTGCCGAATGCGGCGTACTGACCGTCAAGGTGTGTGCTGTCAGCCTGAACAATAAAGAACTGTGAGCTTGCGCTGTCGGGATCATTTGAACGAGCCATTGAGATAACGCCTCTTGTATGTGAAAGGTTGTTTTCAACACCGTTCTGAGCAAATTCGCCCTTGATTGTTTTTTTACTTCCGCCTGTACCGTTGCCAAGGGGGTCACCGCCCTGAATCATAAAGCCTGTAATGATTCTGTGGAAAGTAAGACCGTCATAAAAACCGTCTTTTGCAAGGTCAACAAAGTTCTTGACTGTAATCGGAGCAAGCTCCTCATAAAGCTCAACTTCAATTTTACCGTAGTCTTTAACATCAATAATAGCTGTGTAGCTTGATTTGTAGTCGGTTGTGTCTGTGCTTGCGGATGTTGTTTCTTCGTTTGAAGCTGCAGAAGTTGCTTTTTCAGAAGAACTGCTCTCTGTGTCACCGCCGCAACCGCTCATTAAAAAGCATGTGCAGAGAATAACTGCGGCAACCATAATTGCCGAAATCTTTTTAATTTTTGTCATTTTCAAATTCCTTTCGTAAATAAACTTAATTTATTTTATCATTATTATGTCTGCAAATCAACCTGAATTGACACAAAAATATAAATGTGTTAAAATTTTTTGTATGTGAAATACCGACAAAAGGGGAATGTGGCTTGAAAAATAATGAAATAACCGATATTACTTCAAAACGCAGATTGTTTGAGCTTAATCTCGGTGATGTCCGAAAGTACCGTGACCTTGTTATGCTGTTCGTAAAGCGTGATTTTAAAAATTCCTACAAGCAAACCGTACTCGGACCGTTGTGGATAATAATAAAGCCGTTCCTTTCAACATTTGTTTTTACCGTAATTTTCGGTATGATTGCCAATATCTCAACTGACGGAATGCCTCAATTTCTGTTTTTTATGGCAGGCAACATTTTGTGGTCGTTTTTTTCAAGCTGTCTTAACGGCAGTTCATCAACCTTTATCGGCAACGCAAGGCTGTTCGGCAAGGTGTATTTTCCAAGGCTTGTAATGCCGTGCGCAAATATAATTTACAACACAATCGGTTTTTTGATTAACTTTGTAATGTTATTTATACTTGTTCTTATATATATGTTTACGGGTTCAAATGTTCACCCGAATTTATGTGCATTACTTATGCCTTTGATTCTGCTTTCTTCGGCACTTTTAGGCACAGGCTGCGGACTGATTATTTCGTCTGTAACAACAAAATACCGTGACCTCGATGTGCTTGTTTCATTCGGAGTAACATTGTGGATGTATATTACTCCTGTTGTTTATCCTGTTTCTCAGGTGTCGGATTCATTCCGTCCGCTTGCACTCTTAAATCCTGTTGCTCCGCTAATTGAAACATTCCGTTACGGATTTTTAGGCAGCGGAACATTTCCGTGGCAATATCTCATATTGAGCTTTGCTGTTACGGCAGTCGTTCTTCTGTTCGGAATAATCGTCTTTAATAGGGTAGAAAAGAATTTTATAGATACGGTATGATGTCATGACTGAAATGAATGAAAATTGCGTAATAAAAATTGAAAATCTTTCAAAAGAATACCGACTCGGTGCAATCGGTTCGGGAACTCTCCGTCATGATTTGCAGAGTTGGTATGCAAAAAAAAGAGGTAAAGAAGATCCGAATCAGAGAATCGGTGCCAAACAATACACAAAAGGCGACACATTTTTAGCACTTGACGGTGTGAACCTTGAGGTAAACCGTGGAGAACGCATAGGAATTATAGGCGCTAACGGTGCAGGCAAGTCAACTCTGTTAAAGGTTTTATGCAGAATTACCTCTCCGACAGACGGCAGAGTGCGTTTCAGGGGACGAATTGCCAGTATGCTTGAGGTCGGAACAGGCTTTCACGCTGAGCTTACCGGCAGGGAAAACATCTACCTTAACGGTGCAATCCTCGGAATGACAAAGAAAGAGGTCGCTTCAAAAATAGACAGTATTATTGAATTTTCAGAGTGCGAAAAGTTCATTGACACGCCCGTAAAGCGTTATTCATCGGGTATGTTCGTAAAGCTTGCTTTTGCTGTTGCAGCACACCTTGATGCAGAAATCATGATTATGGACGAGGTGCTTGCTGTCGGAGATATGCACTTTCAGAAAAAGTGTATTGGGAAAATGCGTGACCTTGCAACCGAGGAGGATAGAACGGTCCTCTATGTTTCACACAATATGAACACTATTCGTGACCTTTGCGACAGATGCATAGTTCTTGACCACGGTAAAATTGTTTTTGACGGCGATGTTGAAGACGCTGTAAAAATCTATCTCGGAAGTGCAAACGAAAATTTCCGTGCCATTGAATATGTCGGAAACGAACACAAGCATCATGCCGACAGAAACGACCTATGTCTGCAATTTGCCGGATATAACGGCAAAGATGATAATATTTTCTATGATGACGAGCAGATTTTGCTTGAACTCACATGGAAAAACAAGGCTGATATTGAAAATCTTTGCCTGCGTGTTGAAGTGAGCGATTACCGAAGATATCCCGTTACCGCATTTGTGGTTGAAAATTTCTATTCGGGAAAAAAGGGCGAAACCCACACGGCAAAATTGAAAATAGACATATCAAAAATTGTCCGTGGCGGATACTATACACGCTATGTTTTTTACAGCCGAAAGAACGATGCCGCCCCCTTTGAAACCTTAGAGGTCGCAGACGGTCTGACTTTCAGAAGAAGAAAACCCGATAAATACCAAAACACCTGGCAGAAAGCCTGGGGCAGTATTGAGATGAATGATATTGAAGTTGTATAAAAACAAATTGAAATTTGCGGTTTGGCAAACGGTTAATATCAAAAGAAATATATGTTCCGAATGTTGTGAACTTCTAATTGAAATGTAATGAAAGGAACAATATGAGCGAAAGAACTGATTGTTTTTTAACGCATATCTTGATGAATAGCAAAAGGTCAGCACATAATCGTGTTGACCTTTATTCTTTGCTGGAATTAAATCACGGCTCGACAAACGGTATATTAAAATACTCGGCAACTGATTTTGCAAGATTTCTGCCGATTGCATTAATGTTGTCCCTAATCCATTGAGCTTCTTCGGGGTTGTCATGATATGCAACCTCAATCAATGCCGACGGTGATTTTGTCCGCCTGACTTCTGCAAGTGAGGTGGTGGGGATTATGTCAACATCGTTCGGTTCGGGATAAATATCCTTGTAATTCTTTTGCAGAATTTCAGCGAAACGCTTGCCGTTACTGCTTGTCGGATAGTAATAAATATCTGCACCCGTGTATCTGCCTGCCGAACCCTCGGGAGCGGCGTTGCTGTGAATTGCAAGGTGCAAATCGTGATTGCCCTTGTTTGAATCTGCAATTGCCTGACTCAGCGTCATATCGGGATCGTTTCGCCTGAAATCTATTCCGCTTGCCCTCAAATAAGGCTCCATGGCGTCTGCAATAAGATTCATATAATATTCTTCATTTCCTCCGTCAATATAAGGGTTGTACTCCTGCAATGACGGTGAAAGATAAACTGACGGCATAAAATCTCTCCTAAAATTAATCTCTTACCATTTTATTCGCAAAACCCGTGCCGTTGACAAATAATTTTCTTTTCAAAATTCAATTTGTATTGTATAATGATTACATATGATTTTGGTGAAAATGTTGGCAAGTGTATGATATCACAATTATTATGTGTGAGCAGATTGTAACCGTAGGCAGAATTTTAAGCGTAGGGGCGGATATTGTTCATTTAAAAAACTATTATTTAATGCAAAAACTTGCTTAATTGCTTTATGAAATTATGAAACGGAGAAATTATTATGACTGATGAAATGAGAGCAAAAGTTGAGAAAGTTATGAAAAATCTTGAACGCAACAAGATGAAACCTTATTTTTGCGAAAACAAGGAAGAGGCTCAGGCACTTGTAAAAACACTCATTAAAAAGGGCGAAACAATTTCATGCGGAGGTTCAAAAACTCTCGACGAAACGGGAATTTATCAGATGATTAATTCACCCGATTACAATTTTCTTGACCGTTCCGCACCCGGAATGACTCGTCCCGAGGTTGAAGAGGTTTACCGTCAGACTTTCAGGGCAGACACATTTTTTATGAGTACAAACGCTCTTACCGAAAACGGAGAGCTTTATAATGTTGACGGCAACTCAAACCGTGTTGCCGCACTTCTTTACGGTCCGAAAAGCGTTATCGTTGTATGCGGTATCAACAAAATTGTAAAGAATATTGACGAGGCGATCAAAAGAGTTAAAACAATTGCCGCTCCGCAGAATACAATCAGACTCGGCATTGAAACCCCCTGCGGAAAAACAGGCGAATGTATTTCATTGAGAAAAGAAAATCCCGAGCTCTGTGACGGTTGTCACGGTGACACAAGAATCTGCTGTAACTATGTGGTATCTGCTCAGCAAAGACATATTGACAGAATCAAGGTTATTATCATCGGCGAAGAATACGGTTATTAATTCCCATAAAGAAAAAAGCCGTATCAAAAAGACACGGCTTGGGAGAACTTCAGAATGTAATCATCTGCAATTGTTCTGACTTTTGTTCTGGCTGTTCTGCTGATTTTTATTCTGATTGTTGTTCTGATTCTTATTCTGGCTGTTCTGCTCGTTCTTGTTCTGATTGTTGTTCCGATTCTGATTGAAATTCATTTCAACACCTCCTTTACAAAACTATTATTAACCCGAAAAGGCTTGTTTATTCATGAATGATTTTTTATTGCGAATGAAATCACTTCTGGGTGATGAATTTGACGAATTTTTAAAATTTTACAACAGTGACGATTTCATAAAGGGACTTCGTGTCAACACCTTAAAATGTTTGCCCGAAAAGCTTTGTTCACTTCTTGATTTTAAACTGAAAAAAACTCCGTTTTGCGATGAGGGCTTCTATATTCCGTCCGATGTTAAGTCAATCGGCAACAATCCTCTGCACCACGCAGGAGCGTTCTATGTTCAGGAACCGTCTGCAACTTCGGCAGTTACAATGCTTGATGTTCATGAGGGCGATTATGTCCTTGATTTGTGTGCCGCTCCGGGCGGAAAAAGTACGCAAATCGGCGCTAAACTTAACAGAACAGGACTTTTGTGGAGCAATGAAATTGTTAGAAACAGAGCGAATATTCTTTTATCGAATATTGAACGAATGGGTATTTCAAACGCAGTTGTATCAAACTGCCGTCCCGATGAACTTTGCAAAAGGCTTGAAAACCGTTTTGACAGGATTCTTGTTGACGCACCCTGCAGCGGTGAGGGAATGTTCCGCAAAAATGATGCGGAGCGTGAATGGAGCATTGAGCATGTAAAGAGTTGTGCCGCCCGTCAGCTTTTGATTCTTAACAGTGCAAAGGATGCCCTGAAAAACGGCGGATATATGGTTTATTCAACCTGTACTTTTTCAAAGGAAGAAAACGAGGGCGTAATTTCTCGGTTCCTTGCAGAAAATCCCGATTTTGAACTTGTTGATTCGGGCGTAACATTCGGCAGACCTACGCTTGATTATGCGAGAAGAATTTTCCCGATGGACGGCGGAGAAGGACATTTTGCTGCCAAGCTTCACAAAAAGGGCGAGCCGTATTCTAATTATAATATTCCTAAAAAGAATAATAAAATTGACTCGAAAATTTTTGATTTTTATGACAGTATTTTTATCGACAGACCGTTCGGTGAAAATATTGAGGTTATAAAGGATAAAATTATAGTTCTTCCACAGAATTATAATTTTGATGTAAAAGGCTTGCAGATTCTCCGTGCGGGAGTTATTCTCGGCGAAATTGTCAAGAACAGAATCGAACCGCATCACAGCGCATTTACGGCAGCTAAAAAGGAAAACTGTAAATCCGCAGTTGATTTTGATGTGAACAGTAAAGAAATTGCAGCGTATCTTCACGGTGAGGAAATTGCCGTGTCCCAGGATGTCAAGGGCTATACGGCTGTCTGCGTAAACGGAATCACAACAGGCTTTGGCAAAGCGTCAAATTCAAGACTGAAAAATAAATATCCGAAAGGGCTTCGCATATTAAGATGAAAAAATTATCAGATATAGGTACAATCAAAGATATACTTTCAAGACACGGCTTTACTTTTTCAAAGTCACTCGGTCAGAATTTCCTTATAAACCCGTCAGTTTGTCCGAGAATGGCAGAGCTTTCGGGCGCCGGAGAGGGAGTTGGCGTAATTGAAGTCGGTCCCGGAATAGGTGTTCTCACAACAGAGCTTTGCTCACTTGCCGACAAGGTTGTAGCGGTTGAGCTTGACAAGCGACTTCTTCCCGTTCTTGAAGAAACACTCTCCGAACACGACAATGTTAAAGTTGTAAACGATGATATTCTTAAAATTGACTTGCACAAGCTGATTGAAGAAGAATTTCAGGGCATGGATGTTGTTGTGTGCGCAAATCTTCCGTACTACATCACATCTCCCGTAATTATGAAATTGCTTGAGGACAGACTGCCGATTTGTGCAATCACGGTTATGGTTCAGAAAGAGGCGGCTCAGCGAATTTGTGCTGAGGTGGGTTCCCGTGCAAGCGGTGCGGTAACGGTATCGGTCAACTATTACGCAGAACCCGAAATGCTGTTTTCGGTTAGTGCCGGCTCGTTTATGCCCGCTCCAAAGGTTGATTCGGCTGTTTTAAGACTTAACATTCTCAAAGAACCGCCCGTGAAGGTTGATGACGAAAAGAAGTTTTTTAAGGTTGTAAAAGCCGCCTTTTCACAGCGAAGAAAAACACTTTCAAATTCTCTTGCATCCGGACTTTCTTTGCCAAAGACAGAGGTCAACGCAATTCTTGAAAATTCCTCCGTTCCTCTGAATGCAAGGGCGGAACAGCTTAAACTTGAAGATTTTGCAAACATTGCAAACAATCTTGGTGACTGATTATGAAAAGAAAAATGAACGGCCTTTACAAAACCGCTTTTATATTAATGCTTGTTGCCGCAGTGCTTTTCATTGTTGCAACAATTGTTGCATATGCTCTTGAACGCCCGTATTTCTCCGCAGTTTTCTCATGCAGCGGCACTTTTCTTGCATTTTTGGGCATAATATTTGCAACCTGCAGTAAACCTAAAAAGCGCAAAAGACACCTTGTCACAGATGAAATTGTTGCCGAAAATGATGATATCAACAAAATTTCGGAAAATTCTGTTGACAATGAGGAATAAATTTGATAGAATAGTTGCAGATAAAGGGGAGTAGTTCGCAGATAATCTGTGATATTAATCGTCAGTACATACCGTTTTCGGTATCGGTTATATCTTAAAGGACAAGACTTTTATTGTAGGGTGAGTTGCACCTTGCAATAAAGGTCTTTTTTATTTGCCTTTTTCAGTCTGTCTGTATTCTGCAATCCGAACGGAGGAGAAAATTATGAAAAATTGGTATCAGTTGACCGAGAGCGAAACTCTTGACAAGCTCGGTGTCACAAGCGAAGGACTTTCGTCACAACAGGCTGACAGCCTTCTTGAAAAACACGGAAAAAATGTGCTTGAAGAAAGCAAAAAGAAATCTGTTTTTCAGGTGTTTTTAAGTCAGTTTGCCGACCTTATGGTAATAATCCTTATAATTGCGGCAATTGTTTCAATGTTTTCGGGAAGTGTTGAAAGCACAATCGTAATTTTTGCGGTAATCACACTTAACGCTATTCTCGGCACGGTTCAGCATGTCAAGGCGGAAAAGTCGCTTGAAAGCCTTAAATCGCTTTCGTCACCATCGGCAAAGGTAATCCGTGACGGAAGAAAAATTGAAATTGATTCAGAAAACATAGTTCCCGGTGACATTGTTGTACTTGAGGCAGGCGACCTTGTTGTTGCAGACGGTAGAATAATTAATAACTATTCTTTACAGGTAAATGAAAGCTCGCTTACGGGTGAATCTACAAATATTGACAAAAGTGTGGAGACAATTGAAAAGGAAGTTCCGCTTGCCGACCGCACTGATATGGTCTTTTCTGGCAGCCTTGTAACATACGGCAGAGCAATTGTCGTTGTTACGGAAACAGGTATGAACACAGAAATCGGTAAAATTGCTACACTTATGAATCAGGCAAAGAGCAAGAAAACTCCCCTCCAGCTCAGTCTTGATAAATTTTCGAGCAGACTTGCCGTTATTATTATGGCAATCTGTGTAGTGGTTTTCGGTTTGAGTATGTTCAACGGAATGTCGGTTCTTAACTCTCTTATGTTTGCCGTTGCACTTGCAGTAGCCGCAATCCCTGAGGCACTCGGCTCAATCGTTACAATTGTTCAGGCAATGGGTACGCAAAAAATGGCAAAAGAAAATGCCGTTATCAAGGATTTGAAAGCTGTTGAAAGCCTCGGTTGTGTGTCTGTAATCTGCTCCGATAAGACGGGTACGCTCACACAAAACAAAATGACCGTTCAGAAAATCTATGTGAACGGCGAAAGTATTCTTGAGAATCAGCTTGACCTTAATATTGAAAGCCACCGTCATCTCCTTTACGATATGGTTCTAAACAACGATTCGAGTATCGTTGACGGAAAGGGAATAGGCGACCCGACCGAGTACGCTTTGCTTGAGACATTTCAGCATATCGGACTTGACGAAAATGTGCTTAGGGATGTTCTTACAAGGGTTGAGGAAGTTCCGTTTGATTCCGACAGAAAGATGATGAGCACAAAGTACAAAATGCACGGTGTAAATCATATTCTCACAAAGGGTGCGCTTGATTCGATTCTTGACCGTTGTGTAAGTATAGCAACAAAAGACGGTATTCGTCCGATTACAGATGAAGATAAGGCTGAGATTTCAAGAGTTAACCGTGAATATTCCGAACAGGGACTCCGTGTTCTCACCTTTGCATATAAGGAATCTGATGAGGCTCTCACGGTTGACACAGAGAATGATTATACATTCATCGGACTTGTTTCAATGATAGATCCTCCGAGAGAGGAGTCAAAACAGGCTGTTGCCGATGCAATCCGTGCAGGAATCAAGCCTGTTATGATTACGGGCGACCACAAAATCACAGCAAGTGCAATCGCAAAGCAGATTGGTATTTTCAATGACGGCGACATCGCAGTTACAGGTCTTGAGCTTGACGCAATGAGCGATAAGGAGCTTGACGAAAAAATTGAGAAAATTTCTGTTTATGCACGAGTTTCTCCCGAAAACAAAATCAGAATCGTTGAGGCTTGGCAAAGAAAAGGCAACATTGTTTCCATGACAGGTGACGGTGTAAACGACGCACCTGCCCTCAAAAAAGCGGATATCGGTGTTGCAATGGGTATCACAGGTACCGAAGTTTCAAAAGACGCCGCATCTATGATTCTTCAGGATGATAACTTTGCTACAATTATCAAGGCGGTTGCAAACGGCCGAAATGTTTACCGTAACATTAAAAATGCAATTCTTTTCTTGCTTTCGGGTAATATGGCAGGCATTTTTGCCGTGTTGTTCTGTTCAATCATGGCTCTGCCCGTACCGTTTGAGGCGGTTCACCTTCTGTTTATCAACCTTCTTACAGACTCACTTCCCGCAATTGCAATCGGTATGGAGAAGCCCGAAAAAGATTTGCTCAGACAAAAACCCCGTGATCCGAAACAGGGAATTCTTACAAAAAGCTTTTCTGCTCTTATGCTCGGACAGGGCGCTTTGATTGCCGTTGTAACGCTCATTTCATTCTACATCGGACTTCAGACAAGCCCAGCCGTTGCAAGCACAATGGCATTTGCAACACTCACGCTTGCAAGACTGTTCCACGGCTTTAATTGCAGAAGTACACATTCAATCTTTAAACTCGGACTATTTTCAAATACGGCAAGCATAGGTGCTTTCTTTATCGGAACATTACTGCTCGCATTTGTATTGTTTGTTCCGTTTATGCAGCCGCTTTTCAGCGTTACCGCACTCACAGGCGCACAGGCAGGCTTTATAGCCCTCCTTGCATTCATCCCGACATTTATAATTCAGTTTGTAAAAGTCGTTGTTGAAAATGTAAAAAAGTAAATTTAATAACATTGAACACGGCAGATTGATTTTGTCGTGTTCTTTTATTTTTATCGAATAAAATTCATTGACAAAGAAATAATAATGTAATACAATGTACTATACAAGGAGGTCGGTATTATGGCATTCTCAATCAGATTAACAGAACAGGAAAAGAAAATAGCAGACAGCTATGCTCGGTTGCACTCAATATCACTCGGAGAGGCTTTTAAACAGGCTTTGTTTGAAAAAATCGAAGAAGAATATGACCTTGCCGTTTTTGATGACGCTTATGATGAATACAAAAAGAGCGGTGAAGAAAGCAGACCAATCTCTGATTTTTGGAAGGAACTTGACATATGAGTTATGTTGTAAGAACCACTCCGAGATTTGAAAAAGAATTTAAAAAACTCGACAGATATACCATGAAGATGATTAAAGCGTGGATTGAAAAGAATTTGTCGGGTTGTGAAAACCCCAGAGTAAAGGGAAAAGCTCTCACGGCAAATCGCAAAGGTCAATGGCGGTATCGTATCGGAGATTACAGACTGCTCTGCCTTATAGAAGACGAAGAACTTGTTATTCTTGCTTTGTCTATAGGTCACAGGCGAGAGGTTTATGACAACACTTAAAATTAAAAACACTTAAATAATCAAACTCGGTCATAATCTTTGAATAATTATGACCGAGAATTATTTATTTTGAATTATTTTGATTGAAATTACAAAAATTCCTTGACAAAGTTTGACAGGTTTCTTATAATTAAATCATAACATAATGTTTCACAGGGTATTACAGGATATACAAAAAATAAGGTTAAGAAGGGTGACAGAAATTATGAACATTTGGCACGACATTTCTCCGAAGAGAATTACAAAAGACAAGTTTTATGCAGTAATCGAAATTTCAAAGGGCGGCAAAAACAAGTATGAGCTTGACAAAGAAACAGGTATGCTCAAGCTTGACCGTGTGCTTTTTACATCAACTCACTATCCTGCCAACTACGGCTTTATTCCGAGAACCTTTGCAGATGACGGCGATCCGCTTGATGTTCTTGTTTTGTGCAGTGAAACAATTCAGCCGATGACGCTCGTTGAATGCAAGCCTATCGGCGTTCTCAATATGGTTGATAACGACAGCTGTGACGAAAAAATTATTGCAGTTCCCGTTAACGATCCCAACTACAATTGCTACAGCGATATCAGCGAACTTCCGAAACACTATTTTGAAGAAATTCAGCACTTTTTCCAGGTTTACAAAACACTTGAGGCTGACAAGGTTACTTCGGTAACCGAAACTGACGGTGTTGACAAGGCAAAGGAAATCATTGAAAAGGCTATCACAAGCTATATTCGTGATTTTCAGATGGCGTAAATTTATAAAGACTGCAAAACTAAAAGCTTTACCAAAAACGGTAAAGCTTTTTCTTTTGAATATGTAATTTAATTCTGAAAAGGAATATTAACAAAATTCATTCCTGTATAATAAAAATACGGCGGATTAAAGTTTAAAATCCTTTGCCGAAAAATCTGTCTTAAAAACCGTGACATTCGGCATACGCAACAACGGGTCATACTTGAACGATCTGCATTTTCCGTCTTTGATCTGCTTTGACTTTTTGCAGAACATAATATCATTTTCAATTCCGTTGTATTCGCAATATGAACAGTTGACAGGAATATTCTTGCCAAACAAACTTTTTTTCATAATCAACACCTCTGAATGAATATAGTATATCATTAACTCAGCCGTGTTTCAAGCATAATATTTCGTCGGAAAATATTGACAAAGCAATTAATCGGTTAAAAATAATCTTATTATAAAATATGGAAGGAACACTTATGAAATTTTTTTCAAAAACAATGAAGCTCAACAATATTGATACGGTTCCGTATCTTACATATAATTCTTTATCAGAAATTAGTTTCATCAATCACGCATTCACAACCCGACTCGGCGGTGTGTCAACGGGTGAATTTACATCAATGAATATGGCATTCAACAGAGGTGACAATCCCGACAGCGTAACCGAAAATTACAAAAGATTTTGCAAAAGTGCAGGCTTTGACTATGAAAGTCTTGTAGCCTCGGCACAGGATCACCACACGGTTGTAAGAGCCGTAACATCTGCCGAAAAGGGCATAGGCATCTACAAGCCCCGTGATATGGAGAGCGTTGACGCTTTGATTACAAATGAAAAGGGAGTAACCCTCGTAACCTACTATGCCGACTGCACACCGCTGTTTTTTGTCGATACAAAGAATAAGGCAATCGGGCTTGCTCATGCCGGATGGAGGGGAACTGTCGGCAGAATAGGGGAAAAGGTTGTTGAGAAAATGACTGAGCTTTACGGTACAAATCCTGCCGATATCAAAGCTGCAATCGGTCCCGCAATTTCAGTTTGTTGCTATGAGGTTGACTACCCATGTGCAGAACATTTTTTGAATCTTGCAGACCTTGATAGTTCAAAGTTCGTTTTTGAAAAAGGAAACGGAAAATATATGGTTGACCTTTTAGAAACCAACCGTCAGATTCTTACTGCTTCAGGTGTAAAGAATGAAAACATAACAGTTTCGGATGTCTGCACCAATTGCAACAGCGACCTCTTATGGAGCCACCGTGCCACCAAAGGTCACAGAGGCACAATGAGTGCGTTTATGTGTATTAAAGAAGATTAAAATTTTTGTTTTTGCAAAGCAAAAGACGGTTATTGACCGCCTTTATCTATCTAGATTAATCTTTCCGTTTTTTGCAAACCATACATCGTTTACCTCAAATTCCTTGCCGTTAAGGTAATTAAGAATGCCTGCATCGGTTTCAAAATTGAATTTCAGCTTATAGCTGTAAAGCGCCTGATACTTAATGCTGTCAGGTGCTTTTTTGCCTTTGCCGTATTTTGTATCGCCCACAAGCGGATGTCCGATTGATGCCATATGCGCTCTTATCTGATGAGTTCTGCCCGTCAAAAGTTCAATTTCGGCAAGGCTGAATTTGCCGTTGAAGTCAAGAATTTCATATTTTGTCTTAATTTCTTTTGAACCATCAACCTCATTTTTGAAAACAGTAACCTTGTTTTTACTTTCATTCTTGGTCATATAGCCGTGAAGTGTGTCGCTGTCCCTTTTTGGTTTTCCGTATAAAAGGCAGAGATAGTATTTTTCAAGCTCTCTTGTTTTCATTTTTGCGTTTAAAATTCTCAGACTGTCGGCATTTTTAGCCGCAATTACAATTCCGCCCGTGTTTCTGTCAATTCTGTTGACAAGTGCAGGCGCAAAGGCTTTTTCTTCATCGGGATTGTATTCACCTTTGTCATAAAGGTAGTGCTGAACTCTTGCAACAAGTGAATCAAAGTGATAATTTTTGTCGGGATGAACGATTATACCCGGCTTTTTATCTATAAGTATAATGTTTTCATCCTCATAAACAATATCAAAGGTTTTCGGTGCTTTCATGAACTCATAGCTTTTTTGCTCCGATGCCTCAAAAAATTCGTCCTTAATATAAAAGGTAAGCACATCGCCCTCTTTGAGCATAGTCTGAATATCACACTTTTTGCCGTTTACCTTAATACACTTTTTTCTTATATATTTGTACATAAGCGACTTTGGCAGAGTTTTGAATCTTTTCTGTAAAAATTTATCGAGTCGCTGATTGGCATCATTCTTTTTAATTTCAAGTGTTCTCATAGTCTGTAAAATTCTCCGTAATTGTTTTCTCAGTTTATCTTATATCAATTTTAAAAATAATTCAACCGCTTTTGCACATAATTTGATTTTGTGTATATTCTGATATAGGGTGATACAGTGAATTGCTACACACAGAGAATAAAATCTGCAGTATGCTTTGGACTGGGACTGCTGTGTGCATCACTTCTGCCGAGTGAATGGGTACTCGTCATTGCGGCAGGCGCACTCGTAGTTGTCAGTATTTGTTGTGTTCGGAGGTAATTATGAAAGTTGTACTTATTGAGAAACCAAAATTCATATCGGCAATTTTGAGAAAAATTTACGGAATCAAAAAGGAAACCAAGCCGGAATAATAGTCGTATGTTTGGACGCTGTTCCAAAATCATGCTATTGGTAATATTTTACAATAAATTCGAGCTAAAGATGTGCATAGTTACAAAAAACTTTGCACATCTTATTTTTTAAAATAAAATTATGATTAATCTCACGGGTAATATTTTTCCGCACTCCCTAATATAATTGAACTATAAAACATAAAGGAGAGAAAAATATGGAGTTTAATCAGGAAAACCGCTCGTTTTGCACGCCGTCGGCTGTGCTTGACACGGTTGCCGAACAGCTTGCAGATGTTGACCTCACTCTGCCCGATTATTGTCCGGATATAGAAAAAATTCTGAAATGTACCCTCACACCCAAAATTCAGAGCAGAACCCTTTCGGGAGGTCAGCTTCAGATTGACGGATTTTGTACGGTAAATGTGATGTATGTGGAAAGCATAAAGAAAAGCGTGCGCTGTTGCGAACAAAGCGTGAATTTTTCACAGAACTTTTCGGTAAAAGACGCTCCCGACAATCCGGTTATCATCACAAAAACCAAGCCGGAATACATAAACTGCAGGGCATTAAGCCCCCGCAGACTTGTTATGCACGGAGCGTTTTCATTGTATGCAAAGGTATTTTCAAAAACTCAGACGAGCATTTTCACGCCTTCTGATAATATCGAAACCGACCGAAAGACCGTTACCTGTGCCGATCTTAAATCGTTCTGTCAGGAGCAGTTTTCTGTTTGCGAAGAAATTTCGGTAGGCGAAAAACCGCAGATTGAATCCGTTCTCCGCAGCGATGTAAGCGTCGGAGTGATTGACGCTAAGGCTGTAACGGGAAAGCTTATGCTCAACGGTGAACTTAATCTCAAGCTTTTGTACCTTTCAAACGCAGAGAGCGGAGAAGTTGAAAAGCTTGACTATCTGTTGCCGTTTAACAAAATTTTAGATTGTGACGGAATTGACGAAAACACAATCAACTGTGTTTCCTGCGATGTTATGTCGTATGACATCAGACTGAAAAATGATATGCTTTCCGAAAAGCCGTCGGTGATACTTGAAGTTAAGCTCTGCGTTACGGAGGAGGGCTATATAACCCGTGAGGAGGAAATTGTATGTGACGCCTACTCAACAGAATTTTCCTCGTTGCCGGAGTTTGAACAATTAAAAATTACGGGCGAGGTTGTTCCGATTAATGAACCTCATATGGAAAAAATGTCCGTTAAGATTGATGACGGAAAAATCTCACGAATTCTCGATATTTTCACAGAACAAATAACTGCCGAGGCTTCACACGATGACAGAGGTATGGTTATAAGCGGAAAAATCAACATATGCATATTGGCGCTTAACGGGGAAGATATCCCTGTGTTTATTGAGCGTTCAGCCGATTATGAGCATATTATTTCGCAGACAGACTGTACCTGTGCCAAAATTTTCGGTACAAGGACAGCAAGTATAAGCTACAGACTTGCCGAGGATGATGTCATAGAAATTCGTTGTGAGCTGAAAATCTGCGGTGCTGTTTTTTCGGAAAACAGAGTAAACACCGTAAAAAATGTAAATGTTTTTGAGGATAAACCTATACCTCCCGAAAATTGTGCGCTGACATTATACTTTGCCGACAAGGGAGAAAAGCTCTGGGATATTGCTAAATCCCACAACACAAAGCTTGATTTGCTGCTTTCGGAAAATTCGGCTGAAAATCAGGTGCTCGACGCACCTAAAATGCTGTTGATTACGAGAATATAGGGAGGTATAAAAAATGGAAGAGAGAAATGTTTATCAGGATATTTCCCGAAGAACCGAAGGCGATGTCTATATCGGAGTAGTCGGTCCCGTCAGAACGGGAAAATCCACATTTATAAAAAGGTTTATGGATTCGCTTGTCCTGCCCAACATCCGTGACGAGGCAGTTTACAGGCGTACCGTTGACGAGCTTCCTCAATCTGCGGCAGGAAGAACCATAATGACCACAGAACCCAAATTTATTCCCGAGGAATCCGTTGAAATCAATCTCGGCGGCAACACAACCTTCAATGTGAGAATGATTGACTGCGTAGGCTATATTGTAAACAGCGCAATCGGTTACAGCGAAGAGGACGAACCGAGAATGGTAAAAACTCCGTGGTCAAACGAGGCTATTCCTTTTGATGATGCCGCAGAAATAGGCACTAAAAAGGTAATTACCGACCATTCAACAATCGGTCTTGTTATCACTACTGACGGAACAATCAGCGATATTCCGAGAGAAGATTATATTGAAAGTGAAAAAAGAGTAATTAATGAGCTGAAGGCAATCAATAAACCGTTCATTATACTTCTCAATTCAGTTGACCCTACGGCAGATGAAACAATTCAACTGTCAAACGAAATGACCGCCGAATACAAGGTTCCCGTAATTCCCGTTAGCTGTATGGAGCTTGACGAAACCGAAATCAAAAGGATACTTGCACAGCTTTTGTTTGAATTTCCAATCCGTGAAATAAAGGTTGACATTCCGAAATGGGTTGTAAAGCTCGATAAAGACCATTGGCTGAAATCGGTTGTATTTGATTCAATAAAGAAAAATGCCGCAAAAATTGAGAAAATCAGGCAAATTCAGCAGATAATCTCTGATATTGAGCAATGTGAGTACATCACATCGGCAAAGGTTACGAGTCTTGACCTCGGAAAAGGATATGCGGAGATGGCCGTATCTATCGAAAGCGAACTTTTCTACAAGGTTATCTCGGAAGAAACAGGGCTTGATATAACCGAGGAGTACGAACTTCTGAACTGCATAAAAACTCTTTCGCAAAAACAAAAAGAATTCGACAAGATTGCACAGGCTTATGAACAGGTTCAGGAAACGGGCTACGGAATTGTTATGCCGACAATTGACGAACTTACCCTTGACGAACCGCAGATTATTAAGCAGAGCGGAAAATACGGTATCAAGCTGAGAGCAAGCGCACCGTCAATTCATATGATGAAGATTTTTACGCAGACGGAGGTAACTCCGATTGTCGGTTCGGAACAGCAGTCCGAAGAGCTTGTGTCTTATCTTCTCAGAGAATTTGACGAAAATCCGGAAAAAATCTGGGAGAGTAACATATTCGGAAAATCAGTTCACGAACTCGTTAACGAGGGACTTCACAACAAGCTGTACAGAATGCCTGCCGATGCCAGAAGGCGGATAGGGGAGACAGTTGAAAAAATTATCAATGACGGCTGTAACGGATTAATATGTATAATTCTGTAACGACAAATAACGATAAAATCGCAAAGCTTTAATTCACAAATAAACAGGCTCACAAATAAATAAATTGGTAATATCGCCAAAAAATTATTCGCCCCATATTTGTTATTGAAAATGTTTCGGGAATAAAGTATAATATTCCTATATGCAAATGACAAATATGGGGGTTGTTTTATGAATCTTTCCGATGTAGCTTTATTGGCTAAAGAGGAGCTTTCCCTTGCCGAAAAAGGTATTGCCTCTGCAAAAGTTGTTCTTACAGGTTTTGTTGTTGTATTCGCAATGCTGATTCTCTTGATTTTCATAATCAAGATTTACGGCGCAATCATTCAGAAAGCTCAAGATGCCGGCAAAAAGAGCAAAGAGAAAAAGGCTGAAACCGTAGCAGAAACTCCTGCTCCCGTTGTTGCCGCTCCTGTCGCTCCTGCTCAGGCAGACGGTGTTTCCGATGAGGTTGTTGCCGTAATTTCCGCAGCGGTTGCCACAATGTACGGCTCTTCCGAAAAAGCAAGAATCAAGAGTATTAAAAAGTCATCAGACGGCGGTCGTTCCGCATGGGCAAAAGCCGGTGTACTTGATAATACCCGCCCGTTTTAAGGCAAAGTTTTAAGGGAAAGGATGTTATCTAATGGAAATTTTACAAGGCTTTGCAGATGCCGTTGTCGGTATCTTTGAAGGCTCGGGTCTGTCAACTCTTAACTGGCAGAACTATGTAATGATTGGTATTTCAATCGTTTTGCTTTACCTTGCAATCAAAAAGCAGTATGAGCCGCTTTTGCTCCTTCCTATCGCATTCGGTATGCTGCTTGTTAATCTTTATCCGAGCATTATGGCTCCGCCTACAACACAGCTTTTGACAGAGGCTCAATGTGCCGCACAGAATGTTGCGGTGTCGGGACATGCCAAAACGGTGATTGACGGAGTAACTTATATTGAGAATCCGACATACGGCGGACTTCTTTATTACCTCTATCAGGGTGTTAAGCTCGGCATTTATCCGCCTCTTATCTTCCTTGGCATCGGTTGCATGACCGACTTTGGTCCGCTCATCTCTAACCCGAAGAGCCTTATCCTCGGTGCTGCCGCACAGATTGGTATCTTTATAACATTTACAGGTGCTATTTTCCTCGGCTTTACAGAGGCAGAGGCAGGTGCTATCGGTATTATCGGCGGTGCCGACGGTCCTACGGCTATTTATGTAACAACAAAGCTTGCTCCGCATCTTCTCGGTTCAATCGCAATTGCCGCATATTCATATATGGCTCTTGTGCCGATTATTCAGCCGCCTATTATGAAGGCGCTCACAACCAAAAAAGAGCGTTCGGTAGTTATGGAACAGCTTCGTCCCGTTTCAAAGCTTGAGAAGATTATGTTCCCGGTAATTGTTGTTATTATCATCGCAATCTTCCTTCCCGACGCAGCTCCGCTCGTTGGTATGCTTATGCTCGGTAACCTCTTTAAGGAGTCGGGCGTTGTTGAAAGACTCAGCAAAACAGCTCAGAACGAGCTTATGAATATTATCACAATCTTCCTCGGTACAACTGTAGGTGCAACCGCATCCGGTCAGAACTTCCTTACTTTTGACACAATCAAGATTATCGTTCTCGGTCTTCTTGCGTTCTGTATGGGTACTGCATTCGGTGTACTTTTCGGTAAGATTATGTACAAGGCAACAGGCGGTAAGGTTAACCCGCTCATCGGTTCAGCAGGCGTATCCGCCGTTCCGATGGCTGCCCGTGTATCTCAGAAGGTTGGTCAGGCTGAAAATCCCGGCAACTTCCTCCTCATGCACGCTATGGGCCCGAATGTTGCAGGTGTAATCGGTTCAGCAGTTGCAGCCGGCGTACTTCTTAATGTTGTAGGCTGATAACCGTAACTTAATAAACTATGATAAAGGAAGTCTTTACGGCTTCCTTTATTTTTGCTGTTAAAGAATCCGACAATGAAAAATTTGTATAATATTAAAGAAATTATTTCAATCAATATTCTATGATAGAATTATTGCTGATAATACATAAGATATAATGAGATATAAATATGTAAATTAGTGCCGTAAAAACACCTTTTTTTGCTTTACGGTATGTTTTCTTAATACTTAATATGAATTAAAGGGGCTATATAAATGGCAAAGAATGTAACCATTCAGCGAATTGTCGGCGTCCTTTTGCACAGAATAAAGTTTATTATTCTTGCTACTGTTGTAATGGGACTGCTGTTCTTTATGTATTCACGCTTTGTAATTGCACCGATGTACAGCACATCTACCATGATTTATGTGCAGAACTACAGTTCGTCACAGCGAGAAAATGCCAATACCAAGAGTACAACACCTTCAAAGGCTGCCGATGATACAACCAAAAAGACAACCAATGAGGAAAACCAGAAGATATATCCTGCTGATATTTCCGCCTCTGCAAATCTTGCTGAAATCTGCGTTACACTCTTTAAAAATTCCGATGAGATGACAGCACTCTATGACGGCTGCACGGTTAATGTTGATGTAGCCGATGGTACTTTCTTTATCACGATTACAGTGGACGGTACAGACGCACAGAAGTGTGCCAATGTTGCAAATCAGCTTGCCGAAAAAGCGGCTGAGGTTTATAATTCAAAATTCAGCTACGGTCAGATCGGAACACTTCGTCAGGCGAAGGTTCCTTCGGCTCCGTATGCACCGAGTAACACAAAGAATATGCTTATAGGCGCCGCAATCGGATTAATTGCTTCCTGTCTTATTTCTATTCTTATTGAACTTATCGACACAACAATCAAGTCTGAGGACGATATTCAGGATATCTACGGTATTCCTATATTTGCCGAAATTCCCGACTTTGAGAACCAGGGTTAAGGAGGAACTATGGCTTCTGATTTTAAATTATTTAAAAAGAAAGACGATAAAAAAAATAACGGACAGAATTTTTCTCTTTCCGATAAGAGCAAGTTTGCAATTGTTGAGTCGTATAAGGCCGCAAGAACTAATATTATGTTCTCGCTTTCCGCAAAAGAAAAAAAATGCTTTGCCGTAACCAGTTACTCAAAGGGTGAGGGCAAGAGCACCGTTTCCGCAAATCTTGCAATTTCCTTTTCAAAAATGGAAAAACGAGTTCTCCTTATAGACTGCGACCTTCGCCGTCCTAATGTTCACAACATTTTTAAGCTTGACAATAAGAAGGGACTTACCAATGTAATCGGTAAAATGATTGAAATTGATGAGGCTGTTAAGCATGATGTTCTTCCGAATCTTGACATTCTTCCGGCAGGTACGGTTGCGCCAAACCCCTCTGAGCTTATGTGCAGTACCAGATTTCAGGAACTTTATGAGCAGTTTGTCAGAGATTATGATTATGTAATTTTTGATACGCCTCCTATCGGTGTGGTTGCCGACGCTCTGCTTCTCAAGGATATGATTGCCGGCTTTGTTGTAGTTGTTCGTGAACGCTCAACAACTCACGGCGACCTTCAGCACCTTCTTGACAGCGTAAAGCTTGCCGATTCAACCGTACTCGGTCTGATTGAGGTAGGTTGTACTTATGATTCAAAGAGAAGAAAGAAAGGTTATTACTACTACCAGTATTATTAATCCCAATTTTGTGCTTTGGCACAAAACTACACATTCTCAATAAAAATAACACAAAATCACAGACTTGCAAACTTTCACCAAAAATGACTGTTGCAGGTCTGTTCTTTTTTGTGAAAATAAAAATGCAAGATTACAAAAAATATCTTGCATTTCTTGAGCGAATAGAGTAAAATATATTAGAAATTTAAATTACATTTGCAATAATATTTTAAGGAGTTATTCAAAATGGGTTATCTTGACTTGAGTAAGCAGGAACTTGAAAAAGAGTATGGCAATCTCGTAAAGAGATTTGAGGAGATTAAAGGTATGGGACTTAACCTCAATATGGCAAGAGGTAAGCCCGGCAAAGAACAGCTTGATCTTTCATTGCCTATGCTTGATACAATCAACAGCAAATCCGATTTTATCGGTGAGGATAAGATGGATTGCCGCAACTACGGACTTCTCAACGGTATTACAGAGTGCAGAAAGCTTTTTGCGGATATTCTCGGTGTAGATGCAGAGAATGTTATTGTAGGCGGTTCTTCAAGCCTTAATATGATGTTTGATACAATTTCATGCTTTATGACAGCTCCCGCTGTTGAGGGCTGCAAACCATGGTATGAAGTAAAGAACAGAAAATTCCTCTGTCCGGTACCTGGTTATGACCGTCATTTCGGCATTACTCAGTATTACGGCTTTGAGCTTATTCCGATTCCGATGGACGACAACGGTCCCGATATGGATATGGTTGAAAGACTCGTTTCTGAGGATGACTCAATCAAGGGTATTTGGTGCGTTCCGAAATATTCAAACCCTGCCGGCATCACATACAGCGATGAGGTTGTTAAGCGTTTTGCCGCTTTAAAGCCTGCCGCTAAGGATTTCAGAATTATGTGGGATAATGCTTACTGCATCCATGAAATCAGCGACACACCTGATGTTTTGCTCAACATTATGGATGAATGCAAAAAGACAGGTAATGAAGACCTCCCGATTCTTTTCTGCTCAACATCAAAGATTACTTTCCCCGGTGCAGGTGTAGCCGCAATGGCTGCATCCGAGAACAACCTCAAGGTTCTCCGTGAAAGATATAACTACGAAATCATCAGCTATGATAAGCTTAATATGCTCCGTCATGTAAGATTCTTCAAGGACTATGACGGCGTGCTTAAACATATGGAAAAGCACAAGTCTGTCCTTAAACCAAAATTCGAGATTGTTCTTGATACTCTCGACAAAGAACTTGCGCCTGCTGATATCGCATCATGGAAAAAGCCGCACGGCGGTTACTTTGTAAGCGTTGATGTTTTTGAAGGCACGGCAAAGAGAACAGTCGCTCTCTGTAAGGAGGCAGGAGTTGTTCTTACAGGTGCAGGTGCAACATATCCGCTCGGAATTGATCCAAAGGATTCCAACATCAGAATTGCACCGACCTTCCCTCCGAACAACGAGCTTGAGGTTGCTATGGATGTTTTTTGTACCTGTGCAAGGCTTGCGGCTTGCGAAAAGATTCTGAACAAGTAATCATCATTTGAAAATTTGGTTTGTCGGTTGGATTTTGGAAGAATTTTGTATGCAGTTTATGACATTAGAATGTATTTTTTGATAAATTCAATTCTTTTTTTATTAAATATTTCCGTATCCATTGACATTTTACTAAAAAAATTCTATAATAACTCTGTTACGGTCTGTGATTGGATGTTCGTGACAGAGTTATTTTGACTTTTGAGCAAAATAAAATCACAGCCAATTATTTAACGGAGGTTTCAAAGGCATGAAAAGAGTTCCAAAGCCTGTATTCTTTGTCGTAGCTTTGCTGATACTTGCCTTTTCGTTTACTGCGATTTTTGGTATTTCCTACTACACCGGCGATAACAAAACAACAGTATTAAAGGGCATCAGCGATATACGATGGGGAATTGACATCCGTGGCGGTGTTGAAGCAACATTCAAACCGGCAGGAGATGTTGACGCAACTGACGAGCAGCTTGAGTCTGCAAAGTCAATCATTGAATTAAGAATGGTATCTCAGGGTATCACAGATTATGAGCTTTATGCGGATGCAAAAAGCGACAGAATCATTGTTCGTTTCCCATGGAAGGAAGATTCCGACCAGAACGCAATTGAGGCAATCGAAGAGATTTCTTCAACAGCACAGCTTACTTTCCGTCCCGGAAAGGAATATTCAACAACAGATGTTGATTCAAACGGCGAGTATGTTTACAAAACTCCTTCGGGCGACACAGCTAAGACAATCCTTATGGACGGTTCTTATGTTGAAAGTGCAACAGCAGGTATGACAACAGATAAGTCAACCGGTAAGAATTCATATGTTGTACAGCTTAAGCTCAAGAGCAGCGGTGACAAGAACGGTAAAGAGCGTTTTGCTGACATCACTAAAGAATATCTAAATCAGCAGGTTTCAATCTGGATGGATGATATTATGCTTTCAGCTCCTAAGGTTGAGGCTGAAATTACTGACGGCAATGCTGTTATTTCGGGCAGTTTCACAGCTAAAGAGGCTCAGGACCTTGCATCAAAAATTAATGCAGGTGCTCTTCCGTTCCAGCTTGAAACATCAAACTACGGCACAATCAGCGCAACCCTCGGTGAGAACTCACTTGTTGCAATGGCATATGCTGGTGTTATCGCATTTATCCTTATTGCAATCATTATGATTCTCTTCTACCGTTTGCCCGGTTTTGTTGCAGTTATCTCACTTCTCGGTCAGATGGGTCTTGCCATTGCGGCTGTATCAGGTTACTTCCCTGTATTCTCTTCATTCACAATGACGCTCCCGGGTATTGCGGGTCTTATCCTTTCAATCGGTATGGGCGTTGACTGTAATGTTATTACTGCCGAGCGTATCAAAGAAGAACTTAAAGCGGGCAGAACTCTTGACGGTGCTCTTGAAAGGGGTACAAAGAATTCACTTTCCGCTATCGTTGACGGTAATATGACCGTTATTATCGTATCAATTATCCTTATGCTTGTATTTGGTCCTGCAAATATTCTCTCAATCATCTTCGGTGAGTCTACAACAGGTACTATCTACTCATTCGGTTACACACTTCTTGTCGGCGTAATCGCTAACTTTATCATGGGTGTATTCTGTACAAGAATTATGCTCAGAAGTGTTGCAGGCTTTAAGTTTCTGCGTAAAAAATGGTTGTTTGGAGGTGCTAAGAATGACTGATAAAACTCAGACAAAGGCAGTTTCAAATGCTCCCCTTACAGATGGGGAATTTGCCGAAAAGTATAACAGAGGCCACAAGATTATTGACTTTGTAGGTCACAAAAAGATTTTCTTCGGAATTTCTCTTGCAATTATTATTATCGGTATCGTATGTAACTTTATTTTTGGTACACAGCTTGACATTCAGTTCTCAGGCGGTGCAACTCTTAAATTCAGCTACAGCGGTGAAATCAATCAGTCTGAACTTACTGATTTTATTCAGGTTGAAACAACAGAGGACAGAATCACTACTACATATGCTCAGGATCTTATGGGCGACAGCGGTACAACGGTAACAGTTCAGTTCTCGGGTAACGATTCAATCAAAACCGATATTCAGAAGAACCTTGAATCAGACCTTCAGAAGAAGTATCCGGACAATAACTTCAAATGTCTTGAATCAAATTCAGTTGATGCTTCAATGGGCTTCAGCTTCCTTCTCAAGTGTCTTACTGCTGTTGCAATTGCAGCCGTGCTTATGGTTCTTTATGTAACAATCAGATTTAAGAAAATCGGCGGTCTTTCGGCAGGTGTTATGGCTCTCGTAGCCCTCTTCCACGATGTTGCAATGATTTACTTTATGTATGTAATCTTCCAGATGCCGATTGACGCAAGCTTCATCGCAGTTGTTCTTATGATTCTCGGTTATTCGCTTAACGATACAATTGTTATCTATGACCGTGTTCGTGAGGAAAAGAAGCTTGTCGGAAGCAAAACAGATGTTGGCAGGATATTCAACCTCAGCTGCACAAAGTGTATTAAGAGAACAATTATGACTTCTGTAACAACACTTTCGGCTATTCTTGTTGTTTATGTTGTTGCCTGTGCGTTCAATATCACATCTGTTCAGGGCTTTGCTCTTCCGATGCTTATCGGTATCATATCAGGTTGTTATTCTTCAATCTGTATCGCAGGTCCGCTTTGGGTTATGTGGCAGCGTCATAAAAAGGCAAAGAAGCTTGCCGCTAAAGCTGCGTAAAACAGCCTTCGGATAAATCTATCCGATTCTGCAAATAATTATAAAGGGGTTGCATAAAGATGTTTTATGCAATCCCTTTTGTGTATTAAGACTTTTTAAGCGTTATTTGGAGTGATATATGAAAAAACTTGTTTCAATTTTTCTTTCTGCCGTGATAATTTGCGGTTTGTTATTATTTTCAGCTTGCGGCAGAACTGAAAATGTCAGGAAGTCTGACGGCAAAATCAGCGTAGTAACAACGATTTTTCCTTACTATGATTTTGTAAGACAGCTTGCAGGCGATAAAGTTGATATTCGCCTGTTGCTTTCGCCCGGAAGCGATCCGCACAGTTATGAACCCAAACCGTCAGATATTACAGCAATTGAAAATTGCGATATTTTTATCTGCAACGGCGGTGAAAGCGACGAATGGGTTGACGGAGTTCTTTCGTCAATTGAAAACAAAGATGTAAAAGTGATGAAGATGATGGAGTATGTTCCTCTCAGACATGAACAGTCTATGGATCATGACCATGAACACGACAGTCATGAAGATATGGATGATGATGACGAAGGTCACGATCACGAAGAAGGGGAGGAGTATGACGAGCATGTCTGGACTTCAATCAGAAATGCGGAGCGTATGTCTGCCTCAATCGCAGATGAGTTAATGTCAGTTGACAGTAAAAATTCTAAATATTACAATGACAGAAAAACAAATTACATTTCACAGCTTGACAGACTTGATAAGAAATTTACCGAAGTTGCAAATAACAAAAAGCGTGATACGCTTGTTTTTGGCGACAGATTTCCGTTTCTGTATTTTGTAAGCGACTACAACCTTGGATATGAATGTGCATTCCCGGGTTGCAGTCACGAAACCGAGCCGAGTACAGCCGTTGTTTCTCATCTGATTGATTTTACAAGAGAACACGATATACCCGTTGTATTCTATCTTGAGCTTTCAAGCGGCAAAATTGCTCGGATTATCTCTGAAGATTCTTCTGCAAAGACGATGCAGTTTTCTTCATGTCACAATGTCACAAAGGATGATTTTGAAAACGGTGCAACTTATATTTCTGTTATGGAACAAAATCTTGAAGCATTAAAGGAGGCGTTATACTGATGTCGCTTATTAAAATTGAAAATGCCTCGCTCGGTTATGAAGGCAAAACCGTTGTCAATGATATTTCGGTTGATATAAAAGAAAAGGATTATATCTGCATAGTCGGTGAAAACGGTTCGGGCAAAACTACTCTCATGAAAGCACTTCTCGGACTTTTAAAGCCATTGAGCGGTTCGATTACCTATAGTGACGGACTAAAACAGAATGAAATCGGCTACCTTCCGCAGTCAAGCGATATTCAGCGTGACTTTCCTGCGTCGGTACAAGAGGTGGTGCTTTCAGGCTGTCTTAACAAAAAACACACCTTTTTCTATTCAAAGGAGCAGAAAAAAACTGCCGCCGAGAATATGAAGCTTACGGGCATCTATGATTTACGCAAAAAATGTTTCAGAGAGCTTTCGGGCGGTCAGCGACAGCGTGTTATGCTCGCCCGAGCATTGTGTGCAACTCACAAACTTATTATTCTTGACGAGCCTGTAACGGGACTTGACCCGATGGCAATGGCTGATATGTACGCTCTCATCAAAAAGTTGAATGAAAGCGGAATCACGATTATTATGGTTTCTCACGATGTGAATTCAGCCGTTAGCAATGCCTCAAAAATTCTGCACCTTGCAAAGAATTGGTATTTCTACGGTACGGCACATCAGTATCTGCATTCGGATGCCGGCAAACGCTTTATTCTCAGCGATTGCCCGTGCGATGAATGTCAGCACAGAGTTCACGGAGGTGCTAAAAATGTTTGATATGATTTTTGAAATGTTTTCATACAATTTTATAGTCAGAGCATTCATTGTCGGCACGCTTGTTTCCTTGTGTGCGGCACTGCTCGGTGTTACGCTCGTTCTCAAACGGTATTCAATGATCGGTGACGGATTATCTCATGTGGGCTTTGGTGCGCTTGCAGTTGCGGCGGCACTAAATCTTGCACCGCTTGAAGTTGCTGTTCCTGTAATCATTATTGCGGCATTCCTGCTGTTAAGACTTTCCGAGAACAGTAAAATCAACGGTGATGCGGCAATCGCAATAATTTCAAGTACGGCACTTGCAATAGGTGTTGTATTTGTCAGTGTATCGGGCGTAAATACCGACCTCAACTCTTACCTTTTCGGCAGTATTCTTGCCACTACAACAGCCGACGCAATTATGTGCGGAATCCTTGCACTTGTCGTAATCGTAATATTCATCTTGTTCTACAACAAGATTTTTGCCGTAACCTTTGACGAAACATTTTCAAGGGCAACCGGTCTTAAAACAGGCGTTTATAACACGGTAATCGCACTCCTTACGGCTCTCACAATTGTAATCGGTATGAGAATTATGGGTACTCTGCTAATTTCCGCACTTATAATTTTCCCTGCGCTTTCTTCCATGAGAGTCTGTAAAAAATTCAAGTCGGTAATTCTCTGTTCGGGTGTGCTTTCACTTTGTTGTTTCTTTGTCGGTATGTGCGTGTCATATTCATGCGACACCCCGACAGGTGCAAGCGTTGTAATAGTCAATGCCGCCGTTTTCCTCATATTCCGACTGATCGAATTTATCAATTCCAAAATTAAAAAGAATAATTCTGTGTAAGAATTACAAAATATTTTCAACTAACGGAAACTCGCTTTCTTTAATGGAGGCGAGTTCTTTTTTTGCCTGAACGCTTTCGGCAAAGTACATATCACGGTTCTGTTTTTGTGCAAATGCGGTCATTCTCGAAATGCTTAATCCGATATTGTCAACATAATCGTGAATGAGCATGGTGTCAATCAATTTTGCGTTGTCATACCATTCTTTCTCGGTTTCTTCACATATTTTGAGTGCGTCTTCAAATTCAAGTCTGCTCATCAGTCTGTCGGCACATTCAATTTTTGCAATGAATGAATCAGTTTTGCCCGAAATAAATCCTGTTTCAACAGATGCAAAGCATAGTGCCGCCAGAACAAGTGAAAGTGCAATGTAAATTCTTTTCATATTGTTATTCCTTCTTTATAATGTTGTAATTTCCGAGTGCGTCAAGAGTCATCAGAAAAACATTGCTCTGCTTAATATTTTTCTTTTGCAGAATATTTTTAACATAACCCTTTTCTTTTTCACATAAATTAAGCGAATTTTCAAGAATTTTTCCGTTGCTGACAACTACGGTTTCAATTTTATTGTCCTTAATTTTTAACCCGAAATCCTCGGCAGAAGGCTTTCTCTTCTCAGGCTTTTCAAGAACGCTCACCTCACCGTTTGTTTCAACAATGCAGTATTGAACATCTTCGATTGAAAAAATACCCTGTTGTCTTAATCTGACACTCAAATCTTCTGTAGTAAGCCGCAGCTTTTTCATAGCCGATTGCAGAATCCTTCCGTCTTTAATTACTATAACGGGTTTTCCGCACACAAGACTTCTGAAACCGCTCCATTTCATCATAATAATGCTTGCGGTAATTTCAAGTGCAACGAGAATTGCAACGGGAATAACTCCGCTCAACAGCGGTTGAGATGTGTTCTGCATAGGAATTGATGCGATATCCGACACTATCATTGTGATTACAAGCTCGCTCGGCTGCATATCGCTCATCTGTCGCTTTCCCATTAACCTGACTGCCAGAATGACAAAGGCATAGAGCAAAATTGTTCTGATTATTGAAATTAACATAACATCACCGTTACTAATATTTGCATAATTTGAGCCGATATACCGCAAAATAAAAAGCAGATATATTAAGACGGTGATTAAATGTATAATTCATTAAAAGAAAATATTTCAACTCTGAAGAAATTGTTCAAAAATTCGGCAGACTTTACGGTTCGTGAAATGAATCTAAAGGGACAATGCAGTATAAAATCTGCAATAATCACAATTGAGGGAATGTGCGGAAAGGACACGCTTGCATTGTCGGTAATCAATCCTCTGCTCGATTATTATTTTGACTGCCAATCCCCCGATAAGGTTTTTGACCTTATCAAAAATACCGTGCTGACATCAAGTGAAATTGTCGAGTTCACGACAATTGACGAGGCAATCAGCTTTTCAACATCAGGTTTTGCCCTGCTTGTTGTTGACGGTTGCAGCCGTATGCTTGCAATCGGAGCACAGGGCTTTTCGTTCAGAAGTGTTTCGGAACCCGAAAGTGAGGTAGTGCAGAGAGGCTGCAGAGAAGGTTTTACAGAACCGCTGAGAATCAATATGACTTTAATAAGACGAAGAATCAAAAGTCCCGATCTTGTTTTTGAAACCGTGACAAGCGGATACAGTTCAAACACGCAGATGATGATTTGTTATCTTCAAAACAGCGTGTCAAAGCAAATTCTTAAAGCAATCAGAGAACGGCTTGAAAACTGCAACCTGAAAATGATTCTTGCATCGGGATATTTAAGCAGTTATCTTGAAGACAACAATTCAAAATCACTTTTTTCGGGTGTCGGGATTTCCGAAAGACCCGATACGGTCTGCGGAAAGCTGTCGGAGGGCAGAGTGGCAATTCTGATTGACGGAACACCGTCGGTGATAATCATTCCGCACCTTTTTGCAGAAGAATTTCAAAGCGTTGATGATTATTCAAACCGTCCGTATTATGCGGCATTCATACGGATTTTAAAGTATATTTCGTTCCTTATAGCCGTATTTTTGCCGGGAATATACACGGCTTTTGCACAGTTTCATCCCGAATATTTTCCGACCGGATTGCTCGTGAAAACATCCGATTCTTTGTCGCAAACACCCTTACCTGTAACACTTGAAGTTATTCTCATAACCTTTATCTATGAAGTCATGAGAGAGGCCGGACTGCGTATTCCGAAGCCGCTCGGACACGCTGTCAGCATTGTCGGAGCGCTTGTAATCGGTGAAAGTGCCGTCAGCGCAGGCATAATCAGCTCGTCAACTCTTATGGTTGTTGCAACTGCGGCAATTTGCAGTTATGTCACATTCGCACTCTATCCGCCTATTATGGTGTTAAGATTTTTCTGCGTTATCGCAGGCGGAATGTTCGGCTTGTGGGGAATAGTTCTGCTCACCTGCGGAGTGCTTGTCAATATGTGTTCCAAAACATCAATCGGCGTGCCGTATATGTCATCGCTTGCACCGTTCTCGTGGCGGAGTATGCGTGATGTCTTTGTCAGAGCAGATTGGAAAAGGCTTTCAAAGCACACAATCAAGGTTCAGAAATTCCCCGAAACGGAGGAGATGTAATGCAATCGAATGTAACTTTTCCATCAAAGAGACTTATGCTTTCGCTGTTTGTATGTTCTGTACTTCCGATATTGTTAATGGGGCGGAGCTTTTTGCAGAGCGACAATATTTTTTCAAGTCTTGCGTCAATCGGATTCGGAATATTTTTCACGCTGTTGTGCTTTGTTCCTTTTTATTCGATAAAGCACAGAACAAGACTTGATTTTTCAGCCTTTGCAAAAAACATATCACAAACGGGCTTTTTCTTTGTTTCTTCATATTATTGTATGTATTTCACCGTGATAACCGTTTCTTTTCTGATTAGATTCTGCGATATGTTTGTTTCGGGAGTTAATCCCGATGTCGACACAAAGGTGATTGCCTTTTTGATACTTTGCATTTGCGTTTACGGTGCGTCAAAGGGGATAAATCCGCTTTCAAGAGTCAGCATTTTTGTGCTTGCATTTCTCATAATTGCTTTTGCCGTGATATTTTTCGGAAATATAAAATCTTTTGAATTTGCACCGAACAGCACCTTTGTTACACCCGATTTTTCAAATATTCGGAGCAATGTTGCAGACTGTTTAATCTTTGCGTTTCTGCCTGTTATATTTGGATTCAATTCCACAAGTACCAAAAATCTGTCAATAAAACAACCTGTAATTACAACTCTTATTATATTCGGCACATTAATGCTGACTTTGTTTTTTACCGATTTTGTTATCGGTGCATATTCTGCACAGCAACCGTTTTCTGTTCAGCTATTGTCAAAAACTGCGTATTTCGGTGATATGAAAGGCTTTGACAGCTTTTACCTTGCCGCAGTAACTGCCTGTATTTTCGTTTTTGTAACGGCTGTCCTCATCAGCGTTTCAAACTGCATTGTAAACACATCTTCAAAAAGAACGCTTGTTTTTGTTTCGATAATAGCTTTTATAATGTTTGTTTTGTTTGTTTGTGCAGATAGTTATAATGATGTAAAAGAATTATTGCTGAACAATATTTTTCTGACTGTACTCAATTTTATTTCCGCACTTCTGATTCCTATAATCTATCTTTTTGTATATCGGAGAAAGCTTTATGAATAAAAAATTATTTTTACTGTCGATTATGGCAATTGTTCTGATTTTAGGCGGCTGCTCAAATTCAAATCGAATTGATACTTCTTCGCTTGTTCAGACGATTACTGCAGAAAACAAATCGGGCAAAGCCGTGTATAATTTCTATCTGCTTGAGAACAGCGAGGATGTGCAAGGTGTTTCGGTTGAGGCTGACAGCCTTGAAAAAGCCGTAATATCGGCAAAGAAAGCCTATATCCCTGCGCTGACGCTTTCAAAGCTTGAATTGTATCTTATCGACTCAAATCTCGGAGAAAAAACTCTCAAAACCGATATTGACTATATTTCAAAAGAAACCGCAATTTCACCTTTGACCTATACTGCCCTTTCGGATACAAAAACTTTGCAACTTTTTTCAAAAGATAAAAACGCACTGAAAAAAGTTAAAGAACACATTGTTCTGTTGAAGAATAATAATAACAACCTTTCCGTGACATCTTTATCCATATTCAATAATTTTAAGGGTAAAAACAACGGCTATTTGAGTATTTGTTATATTAGTTCCGATAAAGAATTAAAAGCAGACATTGTTAAAACAGTAACAGAAAAATGAGAAAATTTTATTAAAAATTGAAAAATAATTCACAAAAAGACTTTATCAAAACTGCGTTATGGTGTATAATAGCAATAAGTATATAGCCTGAGAGCATACATCTGCCCGTTAGGCGGTAGAGCGGTTGCTCTGATTTGTGAAAGGTAATAAATATTTAGGATAGGACGATGATTTATGTCTGTTGAATTTTCTGTTCCGCTGTCGCAAATTGCAGAAGCACTGAACCTCACCGAAGTTTATGTCGCTGAAAATTACAAGGAAACTAACATATCAACTGTTGAAATCAACAGACCGGGACTTGAGCTTACGGGTTATCTTGAATTCTTTGACAATAAGCGAATTCAGGTTCTCGGTAATACAGAGTTCTCATATCTCGGCAGATACGGTCCGGAGGCTCAGAAAATGGTTATTGACTCCATTTTCAGCTTTGGTCCTCCGGCTGTAATAATCTGCCGTGATATTGAACCGTCAAACGCAATTCTCGAAAGTGCAAAGCTGCACAAGGTGTCTATTTTCAGCACCCCGCAGAGTACATCGGATCTTACTGCGTCACTTGTACAATATCTTAACAAAGAGCTTGCTCCGAGAATCACCCGTCACGGCGTTCTTGTTGAAGTGTACGGCGAAGGCTGTCTGCTTACGGGCGACAGCGGTGTCGGTAAGAGTGAAACCGCAATTGAGCTTATTAAGCGTGGTCACCGTCTTGTTGCCGATGATGCCGTAGAAATCAGAAGAACTGCCCAGACAACACTCTATGGCCAGTCGCCCGAAAATATCCGTCACTTCATTGAGCTTCGAGGTATCGGAATTATCAATGCCAGAAAACTTTTCGGTATGGGTGCCATCAAGCTGCAGGAAAAGATTGATATGGTAATCAACCTTGAACAATGGGACAGCGCAAAGGTTTATGACAGAATGGGACTTGACAACGAATACATGAAGATTCTCGGTGTCGAAGTGCCTACTCTTACAATTCCCGTAAAGCCCGGCCGTAACCTTGCCGTAATCATAGAGGTTGCCGCCATGAATAACAGACAGAAGAAAATGGGCTACAATGCCGCAAGAGAACTTCTCAAAAATCTAGGAATGGCTGTTGAGGATCTTCCGCCGTCACCAAAGGTTATTGTTGATACATGGGAATAATTCCGCTTTGTAACGGAATACAGGGAACAGAAATTTCATATTCTAAATTAACAACGGAGGGTAATTGAATGGACACTACCGATATTATATATAATTGTGCTCAAAAGCTTGATTGTGACGCAAGACGATTTGAACCGATGAGCAGACACACTTCATTTAAAATCGGCGGAAAAGCAGATGTTTACATAAAGGTGACAAATCTTTCTCAGCTGATGAAAATTTTAAAGGAATGCGATGTCTGCAAGGAGAAGTATATTCTTCTCGGCAATGGCAGTAATGTTCTGGTTCCGGATGAGGGAATCCACGGCACGGTTCTCCGTCTTGACGGTGATTTCAGGAATATTTCATTAATTGACGATACAACAATCTATTGCGGCGCAGGTGCGGCTTTGGGAAGTCTTTGTAAGTTTGCCCAAAAATGCGGACTTTCGGGACTTGAATTTGCATGGGGAATTCCGGGAACAGTCGGCGGTGCTTTGTTTATGAACGCAGGTGCATACGGCGGTGAAATGAAAGATGTTGTATACAGCGTTTCTCACATCACACAGAACGGCGATATCGGCAGAACAGAGGCGGAGAATCTTGAGTTTGGCTACAGAACAAGCGTTTACCGCAAAAACGGTTGCATAATCACAGGTGCGGTATTCAAACTTAAAAAAGATGATCCCGAAGAAATTCAGAACAGAATGAACGATTATATGAACCGCCGTTCAACAAAACAGCCGCTTGAATATCCGAGCGCAGGCAGTGTGTTCAAAAGACCCGAGGGGGCGTTTGCAGGTGCGCTCATTGAGCAATGCGGACTCAAGGGCAAAACAGTCGGCGGTGCTCAGGTCAGCGAAAAGCACGCAGGATTTATCATCAACAAATCAAAGGCTACGGCTGACGATGTAAAACAGCTTGTGTCGGAAATTCAGAAAACTGTTGAAAATGAAACAGGCTACAAGCTTGAATGTGAACTTATTTTTCTATAAAGCAAAAAAGGTGTAATTTTATGGAATTTGTAATCATTACGGGAATGTCAGGTGCAGGCAAAACAGGCGCTCTTCATGTGCTTGAAGACATCGGTTACTATTGTGTTGACAATCTTCCGTCAAGTCTGTTGTCAACACTCTATCGGCTTTGCCTCAAATCTGAAGATGATTCAATGAAGAGGGTTGCGGTTGTTGTCGATGTAAGAGGTAACGAAAAATTTGAGGAAATGTGTTCTCAGATTGAACACTTCAAAACGCATTACGAAAATGTAAAGGTATTGTTCTTTGACGCAATGACGGACAGGCTCGTTGTTCGTTATAAGGAAACAAGAAGAAGACATCCTCTTTCGGAAAAACTCAAGGACGGTTCGGTACTGTCTGCCGTTGAGCTTGAAAGGGAGCTTCTTTTGCCTATTAAAAGAACAGCCGATTATAACATTGACACTACATATATGTCAAACAAACAGCTCCGAGAGCGAATTATGTCAATGTTCATGGAAGACACTTCACAAAGCATTACGCTGACATTTATGTCGTTCGGTTTCAAATACGGAATTCCGCTTGAGGCAGATCTCATTATGGATGTGCGTTGTCTGCCTAATCCTTTTTACATTCCCGAACTCAAACATCTTACAGGACTTGACAAAGATGTGCGTGACTATGTTCTTGAAAGTGAAGAAACAACCGAATTTTTAAAGCGACTTTTGAGTATGCTCGATTTTTCTGTTCCGCTCTATCTCAAAGAGGGCAAAAGCGAGCTTGTTGTCGGCATAGGTTGTACGGGCGGCAAGCACAGAAGTGTTACAATCGCAATGCAGCTGAACGACCACTTTCATGAAAAAGGCTATAGGTGTGTTATTCAGCACAGAGATATTGACAGGTAAGGTGCAGAAATGTCATTTTCCTCGGATGTAAAAAAAGAAATTTGTTCGGTTGAACAGTTTGACCGTGAGGCTCTCAAAGCGGAGCTTTACGGAATGCTTTTATTCAGCAGAAATTTTTCTCCGAACAAAATAACCTTCACAACAGAAAGCAATTATGCGGGAAATCGTCTTATATTTCTTTTGCAGAATTTATATATGCCGATAATTGAAAAACAATCGGCTTTGCGTACAAAATCAAGCGACAGCCATCTTTACAAAATAATTGTGGTTGACGGAAACGATTGCAAGCGTATTTTTGAAGATTTCGGTCATACGGACGGTCAGATTACTTTGCGTGTTAACAGGGCAAATCTTTCAAACGAAGAACTTTCGCAATCGTTTTTGCGCGGAGTTTTTCTTAGCTGCGGTTCGGTATCCGATCCCATGAAAAGCTATCATCTTGAGTTCTGTGTCCCGCACAAAAATCTTTCTCAGGATTTGTGCAAGATTCTTTCCGAAATAACCGAATGTACCCTTATTCCAAAAACGGTTGTCCGCAGCGGCAGTTACATTGTCTATTTTAAGGAGAGCGAGCAGATTTGTGACTTGCTTACCTACATAGGCTCACCGATAAGATCAATGGAAATTATGGGTACAAAGGCAATAAAGCAGGTTCGCAACAATGTGAACCGCAGAATTAACGGCGAGGTTGCGAATATCGGAAAAATCGCAACAGCGTCTGCAAAACAGCTCAGTGCAATCGAACATATAAAAAAGACAGTCGGAATCGATTCTTTGCCCGAGGACTTGCGTGAAATCGCATATTTAAGGCTTGAAAATCCCGATATGTCACTTCGTGATTTGGGACAGAATCTTTCAACCCCAATCAGCCGAAGCGGTGCAAATCACCGTATGCAAAGACTGCTTGAATATGCAGGTACAGAGGTAAAAACCAATGGAAAATAAAAATTTGACTTTTGAGCAGGCAAACGAACTGCTTGAAAAAACGGTTTCAAAAATGGAGAGCGGTGAACTTACTCTCGAACAGACAATGGAGGAGTACGCAAAAGCGTGTGAACTCCTTGCTTATTGTATGAAACATCTTGAACAATGCAAGGGTAAAATTATTGATATAAACGAGAGAATTTCAAAGCTTTCAAAGGGTGATGACAATGACTAAAGATTATGCAAAAAATATTGAAAACGCTTTAAAGAGCTGTCTGCCGAGTACGGATTGCCGTGAAAAAAAGCTGATTGACGCAATGGCTTACAGCCTTGAGGCAGGCGGAAAGCGTGTCCGCCCGTATCTTGTGTTCTCGTTTAACAGCCTTTGCGGCGGAAGTGAAGAGTCTGCAAAGGCATTTGCCTGTGCAGTTGAAATGATTCACACATATTCTCTCATTCATGATGATTTGCCGTGTATGGACAACGATGACCTCAGAAGAGGCAAGCCGTCAAACCACAAGGTATTCGGCGAAGATATCGCATTGCTTGCAGGTGACGCCCTTCTGACGCTTGCCTTTGAAACCCTTACAAACGAAAAGACAGTAAAAATCTGCGGAACTTCTGCGTGTTGCAGAGGTGTTTCCGTACTTTCAAAATACGCAGGTGCGACAGGAATGATAGGCGGTCAGGTGATTGACCTTATGAGCGAAAACACAAACGCTCCGATTGAAGTCCTTCGTGAAATGGACTACAAAAAAACAGCCTGTCTTATCAAAGCGGCTTGTGAACTGGGCTGTATAAGCGCAGGTGCAAACGATAAGCAAATTAAAGCCGCCTCTGAATTTGGCGAATGCATCGGCATTGCTTTCCAAATTCAGGACGATATTCTCGATGTAACCTCCTCCGATGAGGAACTCGGCAAGCCCGTTGGCAGTGACGCAGAAAACAGTAAATCAACATATGTTTCACTTCTCGGAATTGAAAAGTGCCGTGAGCTTGTTGATGAACTTACCGAAAAAGCTGTTAACGCACTTCATGGCTTTGACGGTGATACAAAAGAGCTTGAAGAATTTGCTTACAAGCTTGCAAAGAGAAATAAATAATTCTTTGCAAATATTAATTATACGGATAGGAAATAAATTATGGGTGAGTATGAACTGCTTTCTAAAATTAAATCACCGCATGATGTCAAAAAGCTTAATGACGAACAGCTTGAAAAGCTGTGTACCGAAATAAGGGAAAAGCTCGTTGAAACCGTGTCTGTAAACGGAGGACATCTTTCACCAAACCTCGGTGTTGTTGAACTTACCGTTGCTCTTGAGCGTAGCTTTAATCTGCCGAAAGACAGCATTGTATGGGATGTCGGACATCAGGCATATACCCACAAGCTGTTGACGGGACGCTACGAGCAGTTTGACACAATCCGCAAAAAAGGCGGAATTTCAGGCTTTCCGAAGCGTGCCGAGAGCAAATACGACGATTTTAACACAGGTCACAGCAGTACATCAATATCAGCCGCATACGGAATTGCAAGAGCAAAACACCTTATGGGGGACCAAAGCTACACCGTTGCCGTGATTGGTGACGGTTCATTTACGGGTGGACTTGCTTTTGAGGGAATGAACAACTCAGGCAGATTTAACAAGAACTTTATTGTTGTTCTCAATGATAACAAAATGTCCATTTCACCGAATGTAGGCGCATTGTCACGCTACCTTACAACGGTAAGAATTCAGCCGTGGTATATGCGAGTCAAGAAAATTACGGAAAAAATTCTTTTACACATTCCTCTTATCGGAAAACCTCTGAAAAGATTTCTTCAGGGAGGAAAGTCTAAACTTAAAAATCTTGTGTACAAAAACACTCTTTTTGACTGCTTCGGTTTTACCTATCTCGGACCTATTGACGGACATAACATTGATGAGCTTGAAAATGCGTTTGAGTGTGCAAAAAAGGTGAATTCTCCCGTTCTTGTTCATGTTGTTACCAAAAAAGGCAAAGGCTATCAGCCTGCCGAGGATAATCCGGGCGGATTTCACGGAATAGGCAGGTTCGATATTGATTCGGGTGAACCGCTTTCAAGTCACAAGGGATTTTCGGCTGAGTTCGGAAAGACTATGTGCGAATTAGCCGAGGACGATAAAAAGATTTGCGCAATTACAGCCGCAATGTCGGGAGGAACGGGACTTACCGAATTTTCAAGGCTTTTTAAGGAAAGATTTTTTGATGTCGGTATTGCTGAAGAGCACGCAGTAACTTTTGGATGCGGACTTGCCGCAAAGGGTATGCGACCTGTTTTTGCAGTGTATTCAACATTTCTCCAGAGAGCCTATGACCAGCTTTTGCATGATGCGGCTCTCGGAAAGCTTCACCTCGTAATCGGGGTTGACCGTGCGGGAATTGTTGGTGATGACGGTGAAACTCATCAGGGTGTGTTTGATGTTTCGATACTCAACACCATTCCGAACACAACAATTTTTTCCCCGGCATATTTTGACGGTATGAGAAAATCTCTTTCAACCGCAATTTACATTTGCGACAGCCTTGCTGTTGTGCGTTATCCCCGTGGCGGAGAGCTTTACAAACCCGATGATTTCGGTGAAGAAAATCTTTCTTACGATGTTTACGGAAATCCGAATTGTAAAAATCTTCTCATAACCTACGGCAGACTTTTCTCTTATGCCTGCAAAGCCAAGGAAACCCTTGCAAAACAGGGCGTTGAGATTTGCATATTAAAACTTTGCAGAATTAAACCGATTGATGAAAATGCCGTTGATTTTGCGGCAGATTTCGATAATGTATGGTTTTTTGAAGAGGGCATCAAAAACGGCGGTATTGCGAGAAATTTCTCCGATTTACTCTGTTGCACACAGTTCTGCGGAGATTATCATATAAAGGCTATTAATGACAAATTTGTCAAGCAGATGTCTGTCAGCGAGGCTCTTCATGAGCTTAAACTCGATGATGACGGAATGGTAAACACCATTACCAAAAATTTAAAGGAAAAGAATTAGAATGAAAAAAAGACTTGATATTCTTGTATATGAAAAGGGCTTTACCGACAGCCGTGAAAAGGCTAAGGCGATTATAATGTCGGGACAGGTTTATGTTGACAATCAGAAAGCCGATAAGTGCGGAACTTCTTATGATGAAAATGTTAAAATTGAAGTAAGAGGCAACACACAGAAATATGTCAGCCGTGGCGGTTTAAAGCTTGAAAAGGCCATAGACAATTTTGACTTTGATTTAAAAGATAAGATAACAATGGATATCGGTGCGTCAACGGGCGGCTTTACCGATTGTATGCTACAAAACGGTGCAAAAAAGGTGTATTCAATTGATGTCGGTTACGGTCAGCTTGCTTGGAAGCTTCGCAACGATCCTCGTGTTGTCAATCTTGAACGCACCAATATGAGAAAGGTTACAAGGGAGCAGGTTCCCGATGAAATTGACTTTTTCTCGGTTGATGTTTCGTTCATTTCATTAAAGCTGATTCTGCCTGTTGCAAGACAGCTTATGAGCGAAAATGCACAGGCTGTCTGCCTAATCAAACCGCAGTTTGAGGCAGGCAGGGAAAAGGTGGGCAAAAAGGGCGTAGTTCGTGATCCTGCCGTCCATGTTGAGGTTGTCAGAAAAATATTTGATTTTTGCCTTGAAAACGGCTTTGATGTGCTTAATCTCGACTATTCGCCAATCAAAGGTCCCGAGGGCAATATAGAATACCTTATCCATCTTCGCAAAAGTGATGATCCAAAGTCATACACAGATGTAACACCCGAGCAGCTTGTTGAAAATTCACATGCCGCTCTTGACAAAAAATGAGCAGGTGCTTTTATGAAATTTGCATTAGTGGTCAATCTTTCAAAAGAACGGGCAATTAAATATGCAAAAAAGATTTCTCTTTTTCTTCTTGATAAAAATGCAGAAATTGCTATGATTGAGGAATGCAGTCAGTATTTTAAGGGAATCCACATTCATTATTCAAAAAATATTACGGAGCTTTTTGAATACTGCGATATGGCAATTACAGTAGGCGGTGACGGAACGATTATCCATGCCGCAAAATATGCCGCAAAAGCCGATAAACAGCTTATCGGTGTGAATGTCGGCAGACTCGGTTTTGCCGCAGATGTTGAACCGCACGAATATGAACAGCTTGAACGGCTTATTACGGGTGATTACACAACAGAGGAGAGAATTTTGCTTGATGTTGAGGTCATAAAAGAAGACGGCTCAAAGCACTATCTTGCAGTGAACGATGCCGTTGTCGCAAGAGGTCAGCTTTCAAAAACAATTGATTTGCACCTGACGCTTGACGGTGACGAAATTTCAAAATACAGAGCGGACGGTCTGCTTTTTGCAACTCCGACAGGCTCAACCGCTTATTCTTTGTCGGCAGGCGGACCTATCCTTGCACCGAAAATGGAATGCATTCTTATGACTCCCGTTTGTCCGCACTCGTTATTTTCCCGTTCCGTACTTTTCAGCGGAGAATCTGAGCTTTCGGTTCATGTGAAAATCCCAGAAGAATGCTGTTGTGTGCTGACAATTGACGGTGAAAAAAATGTTCCTGTTCTTGCAACCGACAGAGTTGTAATCCGCAAATCCGATTTAAAGCTTAAACTTGCGTTACTCCACAACCGCAATTTTTATAAACTGCTCAATGAAAAACTGAAAGAGAGGGATTTTTGATGAAAACAGGGCGACACGCACGAATTCTTGATATTATAGCCGAACAGCCCATTGAAACACAGGACGAGTTGCTTACCCGACTTCGTGAAGAAGGTTTCAAGGCGACGCAGGCTACAATTTCAAGAGATATCAAGGATTTACGCCTTGTTAAAACTCTCGGAAGTGACGGAAAATATCGCTATGCTTCTGCGAACCGCAGTTCAACCGATATCCGCACCAATTTTTCAAATCTTTTCAGCACTTCGGTAAATTCAATAGATGTTGCACAGAATCTTGTTGTAATAAAAACCCTCAGCGGAATGGCACAGGCAGTTTGTGCCGCACTTGATTCAGCCGACTATCCGTCTGTTGTCGGAACAATTGCAGGTGACGATACAATCTTCATTGCCTGCCGAACAGCCGACCTTGCGGCGTCACTTACCGAAGAACTCAAAAAGCTTATTTGACAGGACTGATTGAAATGCTCAGAACTTTATATATAGAAAACATTGCCGTGATTGAAAAAACTTCAATAGATTTTGAAAACGGTCTTAATGTTCTCACAGGTGAAACAGGTGCAGGTAAAAGTATAATAATTGACGCAATCAATGCAATTATGGGACAGCGGACATCAAAGGAAATTATTCGCACCGAGGCTGATTCAGCCTTTGTAAGCGCCCAATTTGACGATATTAACCAAAGTATTGTTGAAAAGCTTGATGAACTCGGCTTTTCCGATGACGAGGGAACGCTCGTTTTGCAGAGAACTCTCAACAGAAACGGCAAGAGCAGTTGTAAAATCAACGGCAAGCCTGCAACGGTTTCAATGCTCAAAGAACTTTCAAAGCACCTTATAAACATTCACGGTCAGCATGAAAGCTACGAACTTTTCTCTCCTGAAACTCATATTGATTATATTGACCGTTTCGGTGGTTGCGAAAAGCTTTTGGCTGATTATAAAAAATGTTATGATGAATATAAAATTCTCAAAAAGAAATTAAATTCAGCCGATTCGGACGAAAGTGAAAGATTGAAAGAAATTGATTTACTTTCATATCAGGTGAATGAACTCACAGAATCCGATGTTAAGCAGGGAGAAGAACAGGAGCTTGAGAGCGAAAGAACAGCGCTTATGAGCTTTGAGAAAATCTTTTCTCTGCTCAATGATGCAAAAATGGCTCTTGACGGTGACGAAAACTATGGCGGCGGTCTTGAATCGGTCGATTCTGCATCAACTGCCCTTCAAAAAGCGTCATCATATAATGCTGAATATGAAGAAATTGCAAATACGCTTACAGATGCATATTACAATTTAAAGGATTGTTGCGACAGCATTTCCGACGCCATTGATTCGCTTGAATCCGACCCGCAAAGGCTTGAAGAAGTTGAAGAAAGGCTTGACCTTATCAATCGTCTTACAAGAAAATATAATTGTCCGTCAGACGAGCTTTCGGATCTTGCCGAAAAATATCAGGCAAGACTTGACGAGCTTATGAACTATGACCGCAACCGTGACGAGCTTGCGGAAAAATGCAGAGAAAGCGAAGAAAAAATGCTTGCGGCTGCCGAAAAACTCGGTACTCTCCGCAGAAAAACCGCAAAAACCTTTGCAACAAAAGTAAAATCCGAAATGGCATTTTTGAATATGCCTAATGTTGAGCTTGTTCCGCACTTTGAAAAGTGCGAACCAAATTCAAAGGGAACGGATAAAATGGAACTCCTTATTTCAGCAAACCCGGGTGAAACCCCTCGCCCTGTTGCAAAAATCGCATCGGGCGGTGAGCTTTCAAGAATGATGCTTGCAATTAAAACAGTTCTTGCAAGCACGGACACGGTTGATACCCTCATTTTTGATGAGGTTGACACAGGTATTTCGGGTTCAGCGGCAGAAAAGGTCGGCTTAAAACTGCGTGAAGTCAGCAAAAGCAGTCAGGTTCTCTGCGTGACACATCAGGCACAAATCGCAGCTCTTGCGGATTATCACTATCTTATCCGCAAACAGGTTGAAAAAGGAAGAACATTTACAAATGTAACCCTCCTTGACCATAACGGCAGAGCAGGCGAACTTGCACGAATAATCGGCGGTGTTGATATAACCGACGCTGCACTTAAACACGCAGAATCAATGCTTGAAAAGTATAACAACTGATTTTGAAAGGAGTAACGAATATGACGAATGAAGCAATATTAAGCAGTAACGGAAATTATACACTATTCAGCTTTAACGGCTATGTTATCAGATTCAGAACTTCATCAAAACTCGAAAGATATACAAAAATACTTGAATGGGAAAACGGTTATATTGCAGTGACAGCAAAATATAAAGGACTTCCCGAAGAAGAGGAATATATAGATTTAGTGCCGATTCTTGAAAATCTGTATATTGATCCTGATGAATTTTTAAAACAGATAGAGAAAGTGAGAATCAGTTATGATTGATTTTAAGACAATTGCTGACAATGCTGATTTGATTATAAACGGTTATGCGTTTACAAAATCAGGAGATTACATCAGGGTTTTAAATTTGAATCGTCCTAATAAAGCACTTGTGTTTGATTACAACCAGGAAGTAATTGAAACAAGTATGGATGATATAGAAATTCAAATTGTATTTGATTATTATAATAGAAATAAAAAGTATATGGAGGTATAGCCGTGCCTAAATATTATGAATTTAAAGTATGCGGTTACTATCTCTATTATACCTCACATTGCATTATTGAAGCTATGCATGTCCATGCAAGTGATAAAAAGCTTACTGAATCGGGTTCAGCTAAGTTTTTTGTTAAAAGTAACGGTGATACTACCGTAGAAAGACAGGGAATCCTCTCTGAAAGAGAAGTAAGAATTATTCGTGAATTTATTAAGGATAACTACAAAGAGATGTACCTTAAATGGAGCGAATTAAGCGATAATGGATTCTTTGGTGAATAATTTATTATACTATACAAACGAAAGGGAGCGGCATTTTGAAGCTGTGGTCGGTTGCAAAACTTGATAAAACTAAGGCGGGGGAGATTCAGTCCCGCTATGAGCTGCCTGCAATTGTTGCAATGCTGCTTCAGATACGGAATATTACAACGAAAGATGAAATTGAAAGCTTTCTTTACAACGATTCTTTCATTGCCGATCCGTTTGAAATAAAAGATATGGATAAGGCTGTTGAACGCATTAACAAGGCGCTTGATTGCGGTGAACCGATTTGTGTTTACGGTGATTATGATGCCGACGGTGTCACCTCAACAGCACTTTTATATTCTTACCTTGAAACAATTGACGCAAACGCAATGTACTATATTCCGTCCCGTGAAACCGAGGGCTACGGAATGAACAAAAACGCTGTTGACAAACTCAATGAGCGTGGAATAAAACTCATAATTACGGTTGACAACGGAATTGCGGCAGCACAGGAGGTTGCATACGCAAGCTCACTCGGAATTGATACCGTGGTCACAGACCACCATATGCCGTCAGGCGAGTTGCCAAAGGCTTGTGCCGTAGTTGACTTGCACAGAGAGGACTGTAAAAGCAGATTCAAAAATCTTTCGGGGGTGGGTGTTGCATTCAAGCTGATTATGGCGCTTGAAGGCGAATATTGCGACACAACCACCTTGCTTGACAACTATTCCGACCTTTTGAGCATCGGCACAATCGGTGATGTTGTTGAGTTGAAGGATGAAAACCGAGTATTTGTTAAACACGGACTTGAAAGCATTACAAATACTGACCGTCCCGGACTGCAGGCACTTATCAAAAATTCCGGTCTTACGGGAAAAACCGTATCTTCAACAAATGTGTCATTTACAATTGTTCCGAGAATAAATGCAGTAGGACGACTTGGTTTGTCCGAAAAATCGGTATCGCTTCTTCTTACGGAAGATTATGACGAGGCGGCTGAAATTTCATCGCAGCTCTGCGTTGACAACTCCGAAAGGCAAGAGATTGAGCGTGATATTCTTGAAAAAATTGACGGAATAATCCGCAGAAAACCGTCACTTGTCAATGATAAAATCATAGTAATTGACGGTGAAAACTGGCATCAGGGCGTAATCGGACTTATTGCCGCCAAAGTCAAAGAGGCTTACGGCAAGCCGGCAATCATCATTTCAAAGCTCGGTGATATTGCAAAAGGCTCGGGCAGAAGTGTTGAGGGATTTCCTCTTTGTGACGCTGTTTTTGCCTGTTCGGATCTTCTCACACACAGAGGAGGTCATCCTATGGCTGTCGGGCTTTCTCTGGATTCTGAAAATATCCCTGCTTTTCGCAGAAAAATAAACGAATTTGCCGACAATTTCGGCAAGATGCCGTATGATAAAATCAACATTGAGTGCAAGCTCAATCCGGCGTACATAAACCTTGATTTAATTGATTCCCTGTCGCTTATGCAGCCCTACGGTGCCGGCAATCCGACGCCTGTTTTCGGTTTGTACAATATGACATTGAAGAACATCACTCCGCTTTCGGCAAACAGGCATTTAAGGCTCACTCTGTCCCGCAATAACATACAGATTACTGCAATGAAATTCTTTACATCAACCGAAGAATTTCCGTATATAATTGGTGAAACACTTGATCTTGCGGTAAATCTTGACCGCAATGAGTTCAACGGAAATGTGTCTGTTTCCGTAATTGTCAAAGATATAAAATCATCGGACTGCGATACCGAAAAGCTCCTTGACAGCCGTACAAACTACGAGGATTTTTGCAGAGGAAAACAGCTTGACCGCTCACAGCTTTCGGATTTAATGCCCGACAGAAACGATTTTGCATTGCTTTACAGATATCTGAAAAGCAACGGCGGTTACGCTTTTGAAACCGCAACTTTGGTTCACATGCTTGACAACAGGCTGTCTTTTGGTAAAATTAAAGTGATACTTGAGGCCATGAGAGAGCTCAGGCTTATCGAAATTTCAGAGGGAATGAAAACCTCAAAAATTTCAGTCCTGCCCGTAAACGGCAGGGTTGACCTCGAATCAGCCCCGATTATCAAGAAATTAAGGGAGGTATTCTGATGGGTAAATTTTCAAATGTTGCACACTATCAGGATTTTACGGAACTGAAAAAGATTCTTTCTGCATCTGCTGCCAACACTTACGATATGGATAAAATCGAAAAGGCATATAAATTTGCCGAAAAAGCTCACGGTGACCAGCGCAGAGTATCGGGAATTCCGTACATTCTTCATCCCGTTTCAGTAGCCTGTATTGTTGCAGAGCTTGGTATGGATACCGATTCCGTCTGCGGTGCATTGCTTCATGACACAGTAGAGGACACAGGAGTCACACTTGAAGAGGTTACAAAGCTTTTCGGTGCGGATGTTGCCAAGCTGATTGACGGCGTTACAAAAATTTCAAAAATTCCGTACTCAACCCGTGAACAGCAACAGGCTGAAAATATAAGAAAAATGCTTATCGCAATGGCTGATGATATCCGTGTAATTATCATCAAGCTTGCCGACAGGCTTCATAATATGCGTACAATGAATTGTATGCCGGAACAAAAAAGGAGAGACAAATCACTTGAAAATATGCAGGTGTTTGCTCCGATTGCTCATCGGCTCGGTATTAAAACCATAAAAGATGAGCTTGAGGATCGTTCTCTTCAGTACCTTGATCCAATCGGCTATAAGGAAATCGAAGACGATCTTCTTATGACCGAAGAGGGTCGTGACAAGTTTATTGAATCCATCAAGAATCAGATTCTCGCAAAAACCGAGGGTACAATCCCCGGTGTGTATATCAGCGGTCGGGTAAAGAGTATTAACAGTATTTACCGCAAAACATATATGCAGGGCAAAACAATGGATCAGATTTTTGACATTTTTGCCGTGCGTGTAATCGTTGACACAGTATCCGACTGCTACAATGTTCTCGGTGTTGTGCATGATATATTCAAGCCTATCCCTAACCGTTTCAAGGACTATATATCAATGCCTAAGCCGAATATGTACCAGTCGCTCCATACAACTGTACTCGACAAAAACGCAATTCCTTTTGAAATTCAGATAAGAACATGGGAAATGCATTACACCGCTGAATACGGAATTGCCGCCCATTGGAAGTATAAGCTTGGAATGGGCGCAGGCGGCAAAAATAATGACAAAATGGAGGAGAACATCAAAAAGGTCAAGGATATGATTCTTGATCAGCTTGAGGCAGAAGATGTTACCGACATCGCAAAGAATATCAGAAACGATTTTACGGAAAACGATGTTTATGTGTTCAGCCCGAGAGGCGATGTGTTCAATCTTCCTCAGGGTTCAACTCCGATTGATATGGCTTATCTTATTCACACACAGGTAGGTCACAGAATGGTCGGCGCAAAAATCAACGGAAAGATCGTTCCGATTGACTATAAGCTTAAAACAGGCGATATCTGCGAAATTATCACCCAGAAAGAGGAACACCCAAACAGGGGATGGGTTGATATATGTAAAACCGCATCGGCAAAATCAAAAATCCGCTCATGGTATAAGCATGAAAAGCGTGATGAAAATATTGCCGAAGGCAGGCAGATGCTTGACAAGGAGTTCAAGCGCCACGGCATCAATCTTTCCGAAGAAGAATATCCCGAGTTTCTCCAGAAACTGATGATTAAAAAGCAGTATAATTCCATGGATGATTTCTATGCCGCAGTAGGCTACGGCGGTATTCAGCTTTGGAAGATAATGCCAAGGCTCAAAGAAGAATATCAGAAAGCATATGCGTCAGATATTGAAGAAATTGATGTTCCGCAAGCACCCGTAAAGCGACCGAAGGCATCCGCAGGCGTTGTAATTGAGGGTGCAGACGATGTTCTTGTAAAATTCTCAAAGTGCTGCAATCCTCTGCCGGGTGACGATATTATCGGTTATATTACAAGGGGCTACGGCGTTTCAATTCATAAAAGGCATTGCACGAATGTGCCGAAAGATATCAGTAAAAGTGAAGAACCCGAAAGATGGGTAAGCTGTTACTGGGAGGACGAGGTAGGAGAGGCGTTCAGAAGTACGCTCCAGATTACCGCAACCGACAGAACGGGACTTCTTGCAGATGTTACAATCAAGCTTTCGGATATGCATATTTTTATACATTCGCTTAATTCAAGAGAGGCTGGCAACGGCACTGCCGTTGTTACCGCAACAATTGATGTAATGGGCAGAAATCACCTCCGTGGTGTAATTTCAAAGCTTTCCGACATCAACGGAACAATCGAAGTAAAAAGACTGTAATTGAGGTTATAATTTATGAAAGCAATTTTACAAAGAGTTACCAATGCCAAGGTTGAAGTTGATTCAAAAACCGTGGGCGAAATCGGTACGGGTTTTCTTATTCTTCTCGGAGTTGAAAACGGTGACACCGAAAAAGAGGCGGACGCACTTGCCGCAAAAATTGCAGGTCTGAGAATTTTTACAGATGAAAATGATAAAATGAATCTTGCTCTTACCGATGTAAACGGTTCGGTGCTTGTAATTTCAAACTTTACCCTCTGCGCCGACTGCTCACACGGCAGACGCCCTAACTTTATGGCTGCAGCAAGACCTGACACAGCCGATACGCTCTACGAATATTTCTGCAAAAAAATGCACGATAACGGAATTGAGCGTGTTGAAAAGGGGATTTTCGGCGCCGATATGAAGGTTTCGCTTGTGAATGACGGTCCCGTTACTATTGAAATCAACACAAAGGATTTGAAAATATGATAGATGTAAAAATTTTTAATGTTACGGTTCTTATGACAAACTGTTGTTTGCTTACAGACAGAAAAACAGGCAAAATGGCTGTAACCGATCCGGGCGCACCGAACGAAGAACTCAATTCTGAAATTGAGAAAAACGGCGGAAAGCTTGAATATGTAATTCTTACACACGGTCACTACGACCACATAAGCTATGCAAAACAGCTTGCGGAAAGGTTTGACGCAAAAATTGTTACGGGCGAGAAGAATAACGAATTTCTCAGCAATCCTGCACTCAATCTTACCGAAAAGCACAGACTTTCACTCAAACCGTTCTCAGCCGATATTCTGCTTAAAGACGGTGACAATTTCATGCTCGGCAACACTGAAATCAAATATATCACCACACCTGGACATACAAGCGGTTGCGGTTCATATATTTTTGATGACACAATCATTTCGGGAGATACTCTTTTCTGCGAATCATACGGCAGAACAGACCTTCCCACAGGTGATGATGCCGAAATGGCAAAGTCAATCAGAAAGCTTAAAAATCTTGAGGGTGATTACCGTGTGATTCCGGGACACGGACCGACGACAACACTTGACCACGAGAGAAAATACAATCCGCTGATGAGGATTCTTTAATATGAATTTATATGTAAAAAATCACAATTTTCATTTTGAACTTGAAAACCTTACAAGGCTTTTCTTTCCAAATGAAAAAATAACGGTAATAAGAGATTTTTCAGAACCACAGCCTCCGTATATCTATACGGAGGTTTCGGATAAAATCACAATTTCGGTGAATATCGGCTCTTTTAATAAGTCCGAAACAGCTGTAAAAAAGCTTACGGATGATGACAACGAGCTTGTTTCGGCACAGCTTTTGTACAAACTCCTTTGTGATTTTACGGGACTTACACAGCCGTGGGGGATACTTACGGGAGTTCGTCCCGTAAAGCTTTTAAGACGACTTGCCGAAGAATCAAGTGAAGAACAGGCTGTAAAAAAGTTTGAAAACGATTTTTTTGTCAGCAACGAAAAAATAGCATTGTCAAGGGAAACCGAGCATAACGAACGAAAAATTCTTGAACTTTCAAAACCCGAATCGTTCAGTCTTTATGTCGGAATCCCTTTTTGTCCGTCAAGGTGCAGTTATTGCTCATTTGTAATGGCGTCAATCGAAAGGGCTGAAAAGCTGATTGAACCGTACACAAAGCTATTATGTGAAGAAATTAAACGGACAGCCGAAATTGCAAACAAGCTTGGTTTAAGGCTTGAAACCGTATATTTCGGCGGCGGCACTCCCACTACTCTGAGTGCCGAACAGCTTGATACGGTGCTTGGAACAGTAAACAATAGCTTTGATATGTCAACCTGTCGTGAATTTACTGTCGAGGCAGGTCGCCCCGATACAATTGACATTGCAAAACTTTTTGCTTTAAAAGAAAATAAAGTTGACCGAATCAGCATAAATCCGCAGACTGTAAACGATGAGGTGCTGAAAACTATCGGAAGAAAGCATACTGCTCAGCAGTTTTTTGACGCTTTTGAGCTTGCAAGAAAATGCGGCTTTGATAATATCAACACAGACCTGATTGCAGGCTTGCCGACAGATACCCCCGAAAGCTTTAAAAATTCACTTGATTCAATCGTCAGGCTGAATGCGGAATGTATCACGGTTCACACGCTGTGCATGAAAAGAGCGTCCCGCCTTACAACCGAGGGAGTAACGCTTGATTTGCAACAGGCGAAAGATGCAAGAGAAATGCTTGCTTACACTCAGAATATTCTCGGACAAAACGAGTACATTCCGTACTATATGTATCGCCAGAGCAGAATGGTCGGTAATCTTGAAAATGTCGGCTGGTCAAAAAAAGGCTTTGAAAGCCTGTACAATGTTTATGTTATGGACGAAACCCACACAATCCTTGCCTGCGGTTCGGGTGGTGTTACAAAACTGAAACGCAACAATCCCGATTATCTCGAAAGAATATTCAATTTTAAATATCCGTACGAATACATTGACCGTTTTGATGAACTTATTCAAAGAAAGTCCGGGATAATGCAGTTTTATGGTCAATAACACAGTTGATTAATGCTGTCAACGGTGTTATAATACGACATATGTGATTGCATACGGAAGTGAAATTGTCATATATTGAACAAAACAGAATTCTTGTTCATAATTTGTTTTTCTGATGAGATAATTTTAAGAAAGGTCGGATTAATATGGGAAAATTTGATGAAATTTTTGACGATGTAGTTGTCAATGCAAAAGCCTGTGCATCTGCTGTTTCGCAGAAAGCGTCAACAGTTTATGATGTTTCAAAGCACAAGATTACTGCCGCTGAAATCAGAGGCGATATCAACAAAAAGCTTCGTGAACTCGGTGCTCTTACATACAAATCTGAGGTTCACGGAACAGACAATTCACAGCAGATTAAGCTTATCGTTTCGGAAATTTCCGATTTGAAAGATAATCTTGATGTTGTAAACGAACATATTGCCGTGGCAAAAGATCAGAGAAGATGTCCCGGATGCAATGCTGTTATTCCTAAAAATTCTGTATTCTGCAACATCTGCGGTATCAAGATTGACGATACTGATGAGGATTTTGAACTTTGATTTTTTATTAATGGGTGATTATTTTTGTCTAAATTAAAAACTAAAAAATACAATGCCGTTGCAAACGCTGAGAAGGACGCTTCTCAAACCTTTGTCAAAGGTGCGGCAATTCTTACTTTAAGTATGGTAATTGTCAAGGTTTTCGGACTTCTTGACAAGGTTATTCTTACAGGTATTTTCTCCGGTGTTTCTTTTGAACAGGCTGTTGCAGGCGGAACGGAAACCGTCAATTTTGCATCTTTCGGTCTGGGCCTTTACAGTAATGCCTACGAAATTTTTGTCGTAATTTTCACGGTTGCAACGGGCGGTCTGCCGATAGCAATTTCAAGACTTGTATCTGAAAGTACGGCACAAAAACGATTTAACGATGTAAAACAAATTCATAGGGTTTCAATTCCTTTCTTCGTTATTGTCGGCATTCTTTCATTTGCAATTCTTGTCGGTGCAAGCTTTATCTATGTTCAGATTATAGAGTCACCGTATTCATTGCTCGGTATGCTCTGCCTTTCTCCGACGGTATTATTCGGTTGCCTCGTTTCAATTTACAGAGGATACTACGAAGGTCAGCGCAACATGTTCCCGACTGCCGTTTCGGAAATTATAGAGGCAACAATCAAGCTCTTTATCGGTGCATTCCTCGCTTACATCATTGCACACCTCGGTATGAATTCTTATGCTGAGTCAGGCACGGTTTTCGGACTTTACATTGCAAATCAAACCGAGGCTTATCAGACAATCGTTTCATTCTCGGTTGCCGGTGCAATTATGGGTATCACCCTCGGAAGCGCCACATCATTTGTGTTTTATATTCTCAAGTTTAAAATTCAGGGTGACGGAATTCCGGAAGAATACTACCGTAATTCCGTAGAGGCTCGTTCAAAAAGAGAAACTTTTAACAAGATTCTCAAAACAGCCATTCCTGTTGCAATGGGTTCACTCATTATGAGCGTAGGTTCGCTTATTGACCAGGTAATTGTTCAGCGTGTACTCCTCAATATGATTGAAACTAATCCGCAGGCTCTGCAGGCACAGTACAGTCAGTATTTCACAGCCGATATGTTCTATGCCGACACAAAGACAATCCACACCAGCCTTTGGGGTTGCTACTCAGCCGCCCTCACTTTTCTTCAGCTTGTAACAGCCGTAACACAGGTGTTCGGTTCAAGTGCTATGCCGAATGTAACAAGTGCATGGACAAAGGGCAACAAGGACGAACTCAAAAAGTCAATCGAAACTGTTATCCGCCTTACAATGCTTTTTACATTCCCGATGGCTCTCGGTATGATGGCACTTTCGTTCCCGATTATGGGACTTGTGTATAACGATCCGCTTATTACAGATGTCGGCGGAAGAATTCTCCTCATCATGGGTGTTACAACAATATTCGGTGCGGCGTCAACTCCTGTATGCAGTATGCTCCAGGGCATCGGCAGAGTTGACCTCCCGATGAAGCTATACACAGTTTGTATGGCTGTCAAAATCGGCATTACATGGATGTTTGTAAGCGTTCCGGAAATCAATGTTCAGGGTGCAACTGTCGGTTCAATGATTACCTATGCAATTATGACAATCGTAGGTATGTATCTGCTTATCAAGTATTCAAAAATCAAGCCTGATTTATTCGGTACAACAGTAAAACCGCTTATCGGTGCGATTGCAAGTGCCGCTTCGGCATTCGGCGCATATCACCTTATGGAAAGCATTATCGGCTCTGCAAGAATGTTAATTGCAGTTTCGCTTGCAGTTGCAATCTTTGTTGCGGTTATCGTTTATATTGCTGTGTTGTTGATATTGCGTGCTTTTACGGCAACAGAACTGAAATTTTTGCCGAAAGGTGAGAAAATTGCAAAAACACTTGAAAAATTAGGATTAATTAGGTAAAATATATATCTGTTGCGGTTGTTTCCGCTTCTCAGATAAAATTTGCATTGTCTAATAAGATTATCGGAGATGTCACGAATGAACTTTACAGAAAAAGAAAATTATAATTTTAATGACCTTGTTGAGATAGTAAAAATCCTTCGTGCACCCGACGGTTGTCCGTGGGACAGAGAACAGACTCACAAGTCAATCCGCTCAAATTTTATTGAGGAAACCTATGAGGCTGTTGAGGCAATTGATACCGACGACCTCGATTTGCTTAAAGAAGAACTCGGTGATGTTCTTCTGCAGGTTGCTATGCATGCGGAAATCGAAAGTGAACAGGGAACATTTGATATAAACGATGTTTGTGACGGAATCTGCAAAAAGCTCATTATCCGTCATCCCCATGTTTTCGGTGATGTCAACGCTGACACTACCGAAAAGGTTCTCAAAAACTGGGATGCCATTAAGATGAAAACAAAATCCCAGAAAACTCAGACACAGGCAATTCTCAGCGTGTCAAAGGCACTTCCGTCACTCATGCGCAGTACAAAAATCCAGCAGAAGGCCGCTAAGGTCGGCTTTGACTGGGAAAATGTAAACGGTGCGCTTGATAAGCTTTTTGAAGAATGTGAAGAGCTTAAAGCTGCTGTTGAAAACAATGATGTTGAAAATCAGCGTGAAGAACTCGGTGATGTGCTTTTCTCAGCAGTTAATGTTGCAAGATTTTTGAACATTGACAGCGAACACGCACTCTACGATGCCTGTGACAAATTCACCGACCGTTTTTCGTCTGTTGAAAAGCTTGCAAACGAGCGTGGAATAGATATGAAAACGGCACCGTTATCTGTACTCGATTCCCTTTGGGATGAAGTTAAATTATCTAAGAATTATTAATTGGAGGTTTATTATTATGAACAAAACAGAACTTATTGCTGCAGTTGCCGAGCAGAGCGGACTTTCAAAGAAGGATGCAGAAAAGGCAGTTTCTTCAACAATAGACACAATCATCAATACAGTAGCTGAAGGCGAAAAGATTCAGATCGCAGGTTTCGGCACATTTGAACAGCGTCAGAGAAATGCAAGAACAGGTTGTGACCCAAGAACAGGTAAATCAATCGAAATTCCTGCTTCAAAGGTTCCTGCATTCAAGGCAGGCAAGGGCTTTAAGGATGTAGTAAACAAGTAATCTTGTTTTATATTTCGGGTAATGGTACGCTGTATCATTACCCTTTTTTATTAAAAATCGGAAGGGTTTATAATATGCGACTTGATAAATATTTAAAAGTATCCCGACTCATCAAACGCAGAACAGTTGCAAATGAGGCGTGTGACGCAGGCAAAATCACAGTTAATGACAAGGTTGCCCGTGCGTCCTATGATGTAAAAGTCGGTGATGTAATCGAAATCACACTCGGTTCAAAAAGTGTAAAGGTTAAGGTTACAGAGGTAAAAGAAGTTGTTCGCAAGGAAGATGCGGCAACAATGTATGAGGCGGCAGTCTGATTTTTTACCAAAATTAAAACACAAAATATTACTTTGGATGAAATTAGGTGAGTAGATTATGAATAAGACAATTAATTTAATATTGGCAATATTATCTGTAATTACTTACATTGGGATTATTGTAATGAAGTTTTACACACAGATAAATATACCCAATGGCTCTTTCGTAATAATGACTTTATTGTTCATTATTTCGGTATGCCAATTTTTAAATTCGTTAAAATAATCTACACACGAGGAGAATATGTGTATACCACGACATTCATCAGGTTTACTAGTAGGAATAATTATCAACTTAATAAATATAAATAAATCGTAAGTTGAGGTATTAAACTATGAAATATTGTTGTGTTAAACAATGTGATATAACTGATTGTGGTGCTTGGTTTTACGGCAAAGGGTGTAAAAGGCAATCAGGAGGCGTTCTTCTCTGAATTCCCTCTTCTTGCTATTGCTCATGTTATTGTTGATGGCAATCTGATGCACTATGTTGTTATACATAAAATCTCAAAAAAAGAAGAATAATTTTATTTTTTTCTCCGTATAAATTACTGACAAATAATTTATACGGAGGTTTTTTTATGCAGGAAATGCCAAAGGCTAAGAATCATACGGTTATGCTTGATAACAGGGGGAAGCTTGTTATGACAGGCACGGAGGATGTGTCGGGCTTCAACGAGGAAACGGTGTCGGTAAAAACCTCCTGCGGGTGCCTTGTAATCAAAGGGGAAAATCTGCACATTGATAAGTTAAACCTTGAAACGGGAGATGTTTCAATTGACGGAAAAATTAACGCAATGCAATACCTCGGCAACGGTGCGTCAAAATCCAAACTTTCAAAACTCTTTAAGTAGGTGTAATCTTGGAACTGACTTTTGCACAGCAGTCAACCGCATTTCTCTGTTCACTTGTATTCGGAGCGGCGGCAGGATTGCTGTATGATATATTTAAAATAATCAGAATGACGCTTTGCAAAGGAAAAGCGTCGGTTTTTGTTACAGACTTTCTTTATGTTTTTATTGTATCACTTAATCTGTTCATTTTTTCCGTTGCATATATGCTGGGATTTTTCAGAGTGTTTGTAACGGTCGGTTCATTTCTCGGTTTTGTTATTTGTCGATTAACCCTCGGCAGACTTTTATCGCTTGTATATTGTCCGATGATTCGTTTTACGGAGAGTGTCTGTGTGAAAATTTCGCAAAAAATTAAAAAAAATCTGAAAAAGCTATTGAAAAACAGCAACAACATATTGTATAATGAGGGTAAGAATAAAGGTATATTTAGAAACGATGAGAATAATTCAGCAGAGAAAGCAGATAGTTTTGAAGATGAAAAAAAGCACAAAGAAAGTAAAAGAAAGTACTGTGGCTTCTCGGCAGACAGAGGACGGCGCAATAAAGGAGATAACTCCGAAAAAGCGTAAAAAAGGAAGATATATTCTGATTTATCTCGCAATTATCGGTTTTGTTTTTTATGCCGTAATTACAATTATCAATCAGAATGTTCAGATTGCCGAGAAAAAGGCAGAACTTACGGATTTGCAACAGCAAATCAGCGTGGTTGAGATTCAGTCGCAGTATCTGAAAAAGGTTCAGAATTACAAGGGTGACGATCTTAAAAAATATATTGAAAAAATAGCTAAGGATGAATTAGGCTATGTCGGTGACGGTGAAAGAATTTTCATTAATGTTGCCGGAGAATAAAAGGGTAGAAATAATTTTAAGGGGTAATAAATTTTTATGGCTATTGAAGTCGGAATGATTCTGGAAGGCAAAGTATCAGGTATTACAAAATTCGGCGCATTTGTTGATTTGCCGGATTCAAAAACCGGTATGGTACATATCTCGGAGGTTGCACCTACCTTCATCAATGAAATCAGTGATTATGTAAAAGTAGGACAAGAAGTAAAGGTTAAGGTGCTTGCTCTTAATGACGGAAAAATCAGTCTGTCAATGAAACAGGCTCTCCCGAAGGAACAACAACAGCAGAGAAAACGCTCTGACAGACCTCAAAGACAGAATCACAGAAGCAGAGAGCCATACAAGCCTGCTCCGCCCGTAACTTCACCGGGTGATTACGAGTGGCAGAGTTCACGCAGAAATGCTCCTTCTTCGTTTGAGGATATGATGTCAAAGTTCAAGCAGACAAGCGAGGATAAGATGTCCGATCTTAAGCGTGGCGGAGAAAGCCGTGGCTACAGCCGCAGAGGCAACGGCAACGGCAGAAAATAAAAAATTATATAAGGGAGGCAGATTTTATGAAAATCACCTACACAGCAAGAAAAGTCAACCTCAGAGATAACTTTAAGGAAAGATGCGAGAAAAAGCTTTCAAAGTTTAATCGTATTTTCTCAGAGGATGCTTCTGTCAATGTAGTTGTCACCCTCGAAAAGAACCGTCAGACTGTTGAAATTACAATCCGTGACAACGGTATGATTTATCGTGCCGAAAGCACAATGCCCGAAATGAACGACGCTCTTGACAAGGTTTGCGACATTCTTATGCGTCAGATTCGTAAGAATAAAACGAGGCTTGAAAAGAAAATTAAATCCGCCGGTATTGAAGATTTAATCACGGAAGCTGCTCAGACTGATGAACCGGAGGACGATGAATACAGCGTAGTTCGTAAAAAACATGTTCTTGTAAAGCCGATTTCGGTTGATGAAGCTATTCTTGAAATGAATATGGTAAACCATAACTTCTTTATGTTTATCAATTCCGAGACAGATGAAATCAATGTTGTTTACAAGCGTGCAGACGGCAACTATGGTGTGCTCGAGCCGACAACCGATTAATTTTTTAAAAGCAAGGGGTATCGGTTATTCCGATACCCTGTTTTTTTGTCTTTCAGTCTTAATAGAATTTGTGTATCAATAAAACAGGAGATAAATATGAGTATGAAATTTTCCGCTCCATGCATTTTCGGTCTTGAAGGTCTTTGTGCAAATGAGCTGAGATATCTCGGTGTTGAAAATGTCAATGCCGAAAACGGCAGAGTTACCTTTACAGGCGATTGGTCAACACTTGCACTTGCAAATATAAATTCCCGTTATGCGGAGCGAATACTCATTCTTCTTGCGGAATTTGAGGTTCACACCTTTGACAATTTGTTCGAGGGCGTAAAGGCAATACCGTGGGAAGATTATATCGGAATTTCCGAGGCTTTTCCCGTAAAGGGAAGATGTCTTGATTCCGACCTTATGAGCGTTCCCGATTGTCAGAAAATCGTTAAAAAGGCAGTCGCAGACCGCCTTTCACAAAAATATATGCTCCCGTGGTTTGATGAAACAGGTGCTCCGCATCAGATTCAGTTTCTCATTCTTCGCAACAAGGTAAGTATTATGCTTGACACTTCGGGTGCAGGACTTCACAAGCGTGGATATCGTGCCGATTCAAATGATGCTCCTATAAAAGAAACACTTGCCGCAGCTATGGTTGACCTTTCAAGAGTAAGGGCAAACCACTTTGTAACCGATCCTATGTGCGGCAGCGGCACAATTCTCATTGAGGCGGCTATGAAAGCACTTAACATTGCTCCGGGACTTAACCGTTATTTTGCCTGTGAACATTGGAATTGTGTTCCGAAAGATGTTTTTGAAACAGCAAGAGAAAATGCAAGACAGAAAATAAGACACGACGCAACATTCAGGGCGACAGGTTACGATATAGATGATTCAGCCCTTGCAATCGCAAAGAAAAACGCAGAAATTGCAGGAGTTGCCGACAGAATAACATTTGCAAACCGTGATATTAAAGATTTTGAACTTGAGGACGGTTTTCAGACAATCATCACAAATCCGCCATACGGTGAACGATTACTTGATGTAAAATCAGCTGAAAAGCTGTATGCAGTTATGGGTGAACATTTTAAAAGAATGAAAGGTAAAAGCTACACCGTTATAAGCCCCGATGACGATTTTGAAAAAATCTTCGGCAGAAAGGCTGACAAACGCCGCAAACTTTATAACGGAACGCTTAAATGCGAACTTTATATGTATTTTAAATAATTTTCATTACATTTTAACGGCATAAAAAACAGTTGATTTTCTTTCATATTTATAGTATGATAGAAAGCGATGACAAAATTTAAGGAGGTATCACAGTTGGACGAGAATAAAGAAATTCTCACTTCTGAAAATGAGGCAGAGAATACCAACACAGATACAACAGCAGAAACAACAGAAAATACAACATTCGTTGCAGATGAGCCCACAGAAAGCGAAGAAATGTCTTTTGCTGAAACAGAACCTGCAAACGAAAACGGCGTGACTGCTCCGCAGCCAAAGAAAAAGAGTATTATTCAGCTTCCTATCATTATAGGTATCGTAATTGTTGCGGTTGCAGCAGCTACTCTTTTCGTAATCAAAGGATTTTTTGATACAAGCATTGTAGGAACATGGATTGAATCTGTTGATGTAACAGGCAATTCAGCATCATCCGACGAGGCGTCAAAGGTTGATGTTTACTACACATTTAACGGTGACAATACTCTTGATTACAGAATCGGTTCAATGGTTTGGAACGGTACATACACGGTTTCAACAGATGATTCGGGTAATCAGACACTTGCCATGACGCTTAACGGCAATGAAACAAGCTGTAACTACGCTGTTTCGGGTAATATGTTCTCGGGCAGAACCCTTGAACTTTCAACTTCAACAGCTAAAAACAAGGTGAAGCTCAAGTCAGGTTCAGAGGTTAAGCCTGAATTGAAGGTTGATAAGGACTTCAAGGCTGACAAGAAAATCACAGGTTCATGGACTTATGATAACGGTTACGCTAAGATGACATACAAGTTCAATGATGACGGTACTGTGGAAATCAACCAGTCAGACGCACTCAATGTTGACGGTACTTACTTAATCAAGAACGGCACAATCATCATCAAGTACTATTACACAGATGAAGTTGAAATGGATGTTGCTTATTCCGTAGAGAGCAACGGACTCAAGCTCAATGACATTCTCTATACAAAGGATGACGGTTCTGCAAAGGCTACTACAACAGCAGTAACCGAGGCGGCTACGAAAACAGCTGCAACTTCAGCAAAATAAATCTTTTGAACTTTTAATGCAGGGCAACGGCAGATTATCTGCTGTTGCCTTTTTAAAAATACAATAATATGGGGAGGATTAATATGACGCCGCAGGAAGAATTTATTGAAATCTACAACAAATATATCACAAGACAGGGTGCTGACGAGCTTCTGGAATGGCTCAAAAGAACCGATTTTTTCACCGCCCCTGCAAGTTCAAAATATCATTGTGCCTGTGAAAACGGTCTTGTAATGCACTCCGTCAGCGTGTTCAATACAATGATGGAAAAGCACTATGATGAAGAAACCGACAATATTGAAAGTTTTGCAATCTGCGGACTTCTTCACGATTTGTGCAAGGCTCAGTTCTATAAGGTTTCAAGCAGAAATGTTAAGAATGAAAAAACAGGTCAGTGGGAAAAAGTTCCGTATTATGCAATTGAAGATCAGTTTCCCTACGGCCATGGTGAAAAGTCTGTTTTTCTCATTGAACGCAAAATGCATCTTAAAATTGATGAGGCTATGGCAATTCGTTGGCATATGGGTGAATTTGGTGACAAAAACAGCAACACAATCAGTCAGGCATATGACAAATATCCGCTTGCCGTAAAACTTCACCTTGCAGACCTTGAATCAACCTTCCTCCGTGAAAAAGGAACTTCACAGGTTAATAACAGGTAATATTTTAAACACAGGTGCAGATACTTATTTTACCGATAAATTTATGATATGGGGAAACCAAAATGGATTTTATAACAGCTCAGAATCGTGCCCAAGAGCTTACAAAACAGCTTGAATACCACAACAACCTTTACTACAATCAGGATGAACCGGAAATCTCCGACTACGATTACGATATGCTCATGCGTGAACTTGAGAATATCGAAAAGGAATTTCCGTCACTCAAATCTCCTATGTCACCGACAAACCGTGTCGGCGGTAATGCAGGAGAAAAGTTTTCTCCCGTTACTCATGAGGTTGTAATGGAAAGCCTTCACGATAGTTTTTCACACGAAGAGCTTCGTGAATTTGACGCAAGAGTGCGAGAAACCGTGCCGAATGTACGCTATGTTGTTGAACCTAAATTTGACGGTCTTTCCGTATCGTGCGAATATGAAAACGGTGTTTTTGTAAGAGGTTCAACCCGTGGCGACGGCTCTGTAGGTGAAGATGTAACCGAAAATCTTATGACAATTAAAAGTCTGCCAAAGCGTATTCCGAATGCACCCGAATATCTCGAGGTTCGTGGTGAGGTGTATATGTCGTTCAATTCGTTTGATGCACTCACTCGCAGACAGGAAGAAAACGAGGAAAAAACCTTTAAAAATCCACGAAATGCCGCCGCAGGCTCACTTCGTCAGAAAAATGCAAAAATAACCGCTCAGAGAAGTCTTGATATATTCGTGTTCAATATCCAGCAAATCAGAGGGATGACTATTGAAAGCCATATTCAGGGGCTTGACTATCTTACGGAACTCGGCTTTCCAACTGCATTTTACAGCGTTTACGATAATGTTGACGAGGTGATTGAGGAAATTGAGCGCATAGGAAATATGCGTGGAGAGCTTAATTATGCAATTGACGGCGCTGTTGTCAAGGTTGACAGCTTTGCAAGCCGCCGACTTCTCGGCAGTACCGCAAAATATCCCAAATGGGCGGAGGCATATAAATATCCGCCCGAGGAGAAGTCTACTAAACTTCTCAATATCGAAATCAATGTCGGCAGAACAGGTGTGCTTACTCCTGTAGGTAACTTTGAACCCGTACTTCTTGCCGGAACAACAGTAAGCCGTGCCACACTCCACAATAAAGATTTTATAGATGAAAAAGGTATTTGCGTAGGAGATACGGTTATAATCAGAAAAGCAGGCGAGATTATTCCCGAAGTTCTGTCAGTTAAGGAACACGCTGAAAATGCCGTGCCGTTTGAATTTCCGTCAATATGCCCGTCCTGCGGTAATCCCGTTACACACGATGAGGGAGAGGCGGCAATCCGTTGTACAAATACGGACTGTCCGGCTCAGCTGACAAGACATCTTATTCACTTCGTAAGCCGTGACGCAATGGATATTGACGGACTCGGTCCTGCAATTCTTGAACAGCTTTCAGATGAAGGACTTGTAAAATCTCCTGCCGACCTCTACAGACTTAAAGCAGAAGATATTTCAAGCCTTGAACGCAAGGCTGAAAAATCTGCTCAGAATCTTATTTCTTCAATAGAAAAATCAAAAGAAAACGAACTTTTCAGACTTGTTTTTGCTCTCGGAATCCGTAACATAGGTCTTAAAGCCGCAAAGATAATCTGCGAAAATTTTGCAACAATTGACGATATTATGAGCGCAAAGGCTGAGGACTTTGAAAAAATAGACGGTTTCGGTGCTGTTATGGCAGAAAGCCTTGAAAATTATTTTTCGCTTGACGGCACAAAAGAGCTTATTGCAGACCTTAAATCACTCGGTCTGAAAATGAAACCCTCTCAGCCTAAAAACACGGGCGGTCTTTTTGAAGGCAAAACCTTTGTCCTCACAGGCACACTTCCCACAATGACAAGAAGTGAAGCCTCAAAACTCATTGAACAGAACGGCGGCAAAACAAGTTCGTCAGTTTCAAAAAAGACTTCATATGTCTTGGCAGGCGAAGATGCCGGCAGTAAACTAACCAAAGCCCAAACCTTAGGTGTTACAATAATTTCCGAAGAAAAATTAAAAGAAATGCTGTCAATGAAATAGTTACAATAAATACTTGACACTGTTTGTGTTGTTATATAATTATAACAAAAGGGGTACTTAAATTGAAAAAATATTTAATTTTAGCTGTTGCAACTTTACTTGCTGTTTTGTTATCTGCTTGTAGCGGAAATGTAAAAAGTAATGATACTTCTGCTGAAAATACAACTACTCAGGTTTCAACCTCGGTTAATGAAACAGCTCAGACATCAAATGCTGAATTGCCGAAAATTTATAATCCGACCAATGTAGAAATCCGTGATAATGAAGATGAAAACAAAGTTATTATTGAGTCATCTCAAATCGAGTATGTGTGTTTGCTTGATGATATTAACGGTATGGTGTTAAATATGAAACTTACAGCTGACGGAACTGATAAGTTTGCAGACTACACTAAAAATAATATCGGTTCTGCTGTTCGGTTTGTTATTAACGGAAAGACGGTTTCAAACCCGTATATAAATGTTGAAATTACTGACGGCAATATTAATTTTACAGGTGATTACTCCGATGAAGAATATAAGGCTATCTTTAGTGAAATAAAAAGCAAATAAAACAATTTTCAATCCTCCGATTTATGTCGGGGGATTTTTTTGCCCTTTTGACATATGACTGTGCTTGTCTGCATAGTATTTATTGTACAAACTCTTTTGGGAGGAATTTAAAATATGCTTGCTGAACAAAACGAAAAGAGATTTACGGCGGCACTCAACTGCCTTTGCAAGAATATTTCACGCAGACTTTTACCGCTTGCACCTAAATTAGCCGATTTGGTTCAGGAAATCAGACTACGGCTTTCACGACCGCTTGCACTTGTTTTTCCCGACAATACATACTACTTAACGCAAAACGGCGGACTTAGCAACACAATCCTTGACGGTGCAATGCTTGTTGTGTCAAAAGCCGATATTGTCGATACATTCAACAACATTTGCAACTACTCCGTGTATAACAGACAGAACGAAATTGTAAACGGCTTTGTCACAATGTACGGCGGTCACAGGGCAGGAATCTGCGGAACAGCGGTCGTAAACAACGGAAAAATTGTGAATATCCGTGACATAACTTCAATCAATGTCCGAATTGCAAGGGAGCATAAGGGTTGTGCGGATTCTCTTTATAATAAGATAATTGCCGTTTCGGGAGGTGTTCTCATATGCGGAGCACCTTGCAGCGGAAAAACAACCGTACTTCGTGACCTTGCAAGACTTCTGTCAACCAAGGGTAAGAAGAATGTTGCCCTGATTGATGAAAGAGGAGAGCTTGCAGGCACGGCATCGGGTAAATTTCAGAATGATATCGGAATGTGCGATGTCTATGATTCATACAACAAGAGCGAGGCAATGCTTCACGCAATCCGCAGTATGGCACCCGAAATTGTCATATGCGATGAAATCGGCTCAAAAGAAGATATCTATGCCGTAGAAAAGTCGGTCAACTGTGGAGTTCGGATAATTTCATCAACGCATTGTGCAAATGAATACGAGCTGAAACAGAAAGCAAACATGGTTTCTCTCATGAAAACAGGAGCATTTCAAACGCTTGTGTTTCTGTCAAATAGAACCCACGCAGGTGAAATTGTGAAAATATCGCAGGTAGGTGACAGCTTTGCCGTTTAAACTCATAGGATGTTTGCTTGTTGTCTGCACGGGTACAATGATAGGTTTTGTTTTGTCGGGTAGGTTATACAAACGCAGAGATTTTCTGAAATCATTCACGGAATTTATATCATTGCTTGCAACAAATCTTCGCTACAGCGGTGATGATATCTTCACTCTGGTTAATTCCTGTGCGGAAAATTCAAGCCTTGATTTATTGCTTTTTTCAGAATGTGACAGACCTTTTGACGAATTGTGGCTTGAAAGGGTAAAACAATTATCTTCTGAAATACCGCTTTCAAAATCCGATATTTCAATGCTGAACGATTTCGGAGGTCAGCTCGGAAAAACCGATACAGAGGGACAGTTAAAACATCTTGAACTCTACGAGGTGTCATTTTCAAAACAGCTTTCATCAGCCCTTGATGCCATAACAAAAAAATCAAAGCTATACAAAACAATGGGATTTTTTGCAGGAAGTGCAATCGCCCTCATGATGATTTAGAGGTAGTAATGGATGTTGAACTTATTTTCAAAATTGCCGCTGTAGGCATAATTGTTGCGGTTCTTACCCAACTTCTCATACGAAGCGGTCGAGAGGAGCAGGCAATGCTGACCTCACTTGCCGGACTTATAGTTGTGTTGACGCTGATAATAACGCAAATCAGCACTCTGTTCAACACAATAAAACAGCTTTTCGGTTTTTAATATGAATATTCTGTCAATTTCCGTGCTTGCCGTTGTGACCGTAATAATCTGCGTAATGCTCAAACCGAAAAATGCGGAAATCTCCGTAATGCTCGGTATAAGCTGTTCCGTTATTATTTTAATCGGCGTGCTTACTCAGGTTTCGGCTATCGTTACAACAATCAATCAAATCATAGCGTCATCGGGAATAAGCATTGACTACATAGTAATTCTGCTGAAATCAATCGGAATATGCCTTGTCACCGAGTTCGCCGTGAATACCTGCAAGGATTCAGGCAGTCAGTCGCTTGCGTCAAATGTTTCGCTTGCAGGAAAAATTATGGTCACGGTAACGGCACTTCCGCTTTATTCGGATATTTTAAAAACCGTGTTGTCACTTGCAGGCAATTGAGGTGAAGAAGTGAAAAAAAGTGTTGTAATAATTACTGTCGTGTTTGTGCTTATCACCCTTTCATGTGTCTGTGCAAACGCTGAAGAAGGTGAAATGATTTATGATATGTCAAATGTTTTTGATTCGCTGTCCGACGATATAAAACAGAGCCTGCAAAATATGGGTGTTGATTTGGGAGATTTTTCAAAGCTTGCCAACCTGTCTTTTGAAAATGTAATGGGCGAAATTCTCTCGCTTGCACTCGGCAACATTTCTTCACCGCTTAAAGGTCTTGTCAATATAACCGCCCTGCTTTTGCTCTGTTCCGTAATCAGCGCCTACAACGGTTCGCTCTCCTGCGATATTTCAAACTCGCTGAACATAACCGCAACGCTCTGCATAACCTGTGCCGCAGTAGTCCCGGCTGTCGGAGTCATCGCATCAACGGGTTCGGTAATCTGCACCGCATCAAATATAATGCTTGCCTATGTTCCTGTTATGGCTGTAATTATGGCAAGCTCGGGTTCTGTGGCAGGTTCGGCATCATACTATGCCGTAATGATAGGGGCAGGGGAGGGTGTGTCACAGCTTTCATCAAAAATAATAGTTCCTCTGCTCAATATGTTCCTCGGTCTGTCAATAACATCCTCCGTATCGCCGTCCGTAAATCTCAGCGGTTTTATGTCAATGATTTCAAAGAGCGTAAAGTGGCTTTTGGGCTTTGCTATGACAATCTTCACAGCCGTGCTGACATTCAGACAGCTTATAAGCGTTTCGGTTGATAATGTTTCAACCCGTGCTGTAAGGTTTACTCTCAATTCATTTATCCCGATAGTCGGTTCGGCACTTTCGGATGCCTACAAGGTAGTTCAGGGCAGTATCGGACTTTTGAAATCGGGAATAGGAATAATAGTGATTCTGTCCGTTACAATTGTGTTTATGCCAGTGATTTTGCAGGGAGTAATGTGGATGTTCACCCTTTGGATCGGCAAATCAACGGCAGAGGTTCTCAATCTAAACGGTCCGGCAAAACTGCTTGAAAACATATCGTCTGTGTTTTCAACTCTAATAGCCGTTTTGCTGTGCATTATGTCAATTTACATTCTTTCAACGGCGGCGGTAATTATGCTTGGCGGAGGGTCATCATGAGCGGACTTTTTACGGTTGTTGTTGTAATGTGTGCGTCTGCGTTAATATGCTCGCTTGTTCAGACCTTTGTTACAGACGGCAGTACAAAGAAAATCATCAGCCTTGTTTTAGGAGCTTTTATTATCTGCTGTATGGTTGTTCCCGTAAAAAATGCCGTATCGTCATTTAATACCGATATTGAGGAAAAGCAAAATTCTGCAAAAGAAATATCAACAGATGATGAGGCATACAGCAATGCAGTTATAAAGCAGACGGAGATAAATCTTGAAACTGCATTAAAAAATCTTCTTTTACAGAATAATATTACAATCAAATCGTGTGACATAATTTTGAGCAGAGTTGAAAACAACGGCATAATCATAGCGTCAATCAGCATATATATAGACAAAGAATTTGTTCGGTACACAAATCTTGTATCGTCAATTGTTTATGACAATTTCGGAATTACACCAAACATTATGACGGAGTGAATTATGGAAGACAAAACAAGTTCAAAGCTGAAATCAATGCTCGACAGTAAAAAAATAAGAAATATCATAATCGTTGTCGGCCTAATCGGTATTGGTTTAATATTTCTTTCAAACTGGGTTGATTTCGGTTCTTTGACATCAGGAAAAGGAGATGAAGCATTTTCCGTAAAAACATACAGCACAAAAATAGAAAATGATTTGCAGACGGTGATTTCAAAAATTCAGGGAGCAGGCAAGACGGAAGTTTTGCTCACAATGGAAAATTCCGTTGAATATGTTTATCTTGACAACAGCACCACCAAAACAAAGGAAATTGAACCTTTGATAAGAGGAGTGCTTGTAGTGTGTGAAGGCGGTGATGATCCTGTTGTGGTTGAGCGTGTCACCGATGCAGTCACAAAAGCGCTTGATATTTCAACAGCAAAAGTATGTATTACAAAATTATCAGAATAAAGGTCGGGAGTAATATGAAATCTAAGAAAAAATATATTGTTTTTGCATCACTTGTGCTTGCACTTTCAGCGGCTGTGTACATAAACTGGCAGCTTTCGGGGGCAAAAACTCCCAAAAGTGCCAAAGAACTCGGAGCGGCATCATATGTCAGTGCAACCGCTTCGGCGTCGGATGATGAGGTGCAGCAGACGGCGGCACTTTCAAACGAGAGCAAAAGCTATTTTTCAGCCGAAAGGACAAAGCGGCAGGCAACTCAGGATAAAATAATTGATGATGCAAAAGAAATTTTCAATCTTGCTAGCTCGTCCGACGCCGACAAAAGCGAGGCTGAAAAGAATGTTGAAGAGCTTCTAAAAACCTTTACAATTCAGGACAGCATTGAAAGTATTGTCAAAGCCAAAGGATTTTCAGAATGCCTTTGCTATATAAGCGATCAAGGTGTATCGGTAATTGTTCCGAAATCTCAGCTTGACGATACATCTGTTCTGATTATTGACGATGCCGTGGTTACTCATTATGAGGTTGATTATGACGATATATCGGTAATAGGGGCATGAAATTAGCAGAGGGCATAGTGTCCTCTGCTTTTTTTATGCATAAAAATATTCCTATGTTCACAAAGAATACTGCGCAATAGGCTGAAATTTTTCCGGAAACTTGTCAATCGATTTAAACGGATATATAATTAGAATTATAACAATTAGAATTAAAACTATTAAAGAGAGGGTTGTGTATGAAAGAGTCAATTCACTATCTGCTGATGTCTGACCATATGCTTGTGCAAAAGGCACTTCTCGGCAGTATCAAAGAATCGGGACTTACATTGGGTCAGCCGAAAATACTCGATTACCTAAAAGACCATAACGGCTGTGTACAAAAGGATATTGCGGCAGGCTGTCACATTGAGCCTGCGTCCATAACCGTGATTTTGCGTGGTATGGAAACCAAAGGCTATATCGCAAGGAAATCTCTTGGCGGCGACAGAAGGTCACTCTATGTTTTTCTCACCGATAAGGGAAAAGAGTATGTCCGATATCTCAATGAAAAATTTGACAGCGTAGAAAGTATTGCAACAGACGGCTTTTCAGAAGAAGAAACGGAAGTGTTCCAAAGTCTGCTTGCAAAAGTGTATGAAAATATGACAAAGCATTTTGAAAAGGAAGTTATGTAATGAATTTAAAAAATATGAAGATCAGATTGCCGATGTATTTTATCGGTCTTTTTATAATGACAATCGGAATTGCACTTTCGGTAAAATCAAATCTCGGTGTATCTCCCGTAAGCTCAATCCCATACACAATGACCTGCATATGGGGCATAGAAATGGGCAAGGCAACAATCATATTCCACATTGTCCTTGTGTTCATTCAGTTTTTGTTACTTCGCAAAAACTTTAAATTAATAACCCTTTTGCAGATTCCCGTAGGCGTTATCTTCGGCTATTTTACAACATTCTGCAACTACCTTGCATCATTCTTTCCGACACCCGATAATCTTATTGTCAGAATCTTAATGGTGCTTGCAAGCTCCGTTATTGTCGCAGTCGGAATTTTTCTGTATCTTCCTGCCGATGTTATTCCGCTCGCAGGCGAGGGTGTAATGTCTGCTGTTTCACAGGTTACAAAAATCGAATTTTCAAAGATAAAAATGGGTTTTGATATCACTATGGTGGTAGTGTCGGCAGCGGCTTGTCTGATTATGATTCACAGCCTTGGCAGTGTCGGTGCAGGAACAGTAATTGCGGCATTTCTTGTCGGATTTATTCTCGGCATTATCAACAAAGCTTTCGGAAAATACAGAGATAAACTTCTTAAAAAGACTCCGTCCGTTCAGGTTGATGAAAAAACTGATGATGAGCAGAATCCTACATATGTAATCACCGTGTCAAGGGAATACGGCAGCGGCGGCAGACAGATTGCAAAGGCACTTGCCGAAAGTCTTGGGTTTAAGTATTACGATAACGAGCTGATAAAACTTGTTGTTGAGAAGAGCGGCTATTCTCCTGATTTTATTGAAAAGAATGAACAGACAATTAAAAATCCTTTACTTCACGATTTCTTTGCGTGGTACGGCGGACCGCTTGATACCGCAAATATGCCGAATGTCGAAAGACTTTTTAATCGTGAAAAAAATGTAATAAAAACCATTTCACAGAATGAATCCTGCGTAATAGTCGGCAGACTTGCAAACGAGATTCTCAAAAACAAAAAGCATACATTCAATGTATTTGTATCAGCCGATGAAAATACCGAGGCAGAGAGAATTTCCGAAAGGGATAATCTTTCCGTAAACGATGCTCTTAAAAAGGTCAGAAAGGTAAACCGTGAAAGAGCCGACCATTGCAAATACTTTACATCTTCCGAATGGGGCAATGCAGATAACTACGATTTGTGCATAAAGTCCGATACATTTGGCTGTGATGAGAGCACTAAAATTATTGAAGAGTTATTCAGAAAGAAATTTCCGAAATTCAAATGATTTGTCACAGATATCTTTGTCAATTCTTATTTACATTCAATTTCAGTTATGGTATAATCTTGATGATAATAACTACCTTTATTAAATTAATTTAACGAAAAGTTGGGCTTAATATGGATAATGAAATGAACAATGTAACTAATGATATTGAAGTTAATGATATTTTTGAGGAAGAGGTTAATCTTACAAGAAGTGAGTCGAGAGAGCAGGCTTTTATGCTTTTGTTCTCAAAGTCTTTTGACGATGAGCCTCTTGAAGAAACAATAGATGATAATTCGGAAATGTTTGTAGGCGGTGTTTGCGCATATGCTCAGGCTGTAGTTTCCGGCATTGAGGACAAGCATGAGGAGATTGACGAAATCATTGCAAGCCACCTGAAAAAGGGCTGGACTCTTTCAAGGATTTCAAAGCCGTCGCTTGCTATTCTTCGCCTTGCAATCTATGAGATGAAGTATCTCGACAATGTTCCGCAGAGCGTTTCAATCAACGAGGCTGTTGAACTTGCCAAGAAATATACAATCGACGAGAGCAAATTTGTAAACGGTATTCTCGGCACATATTCCCGTGAATTTTCGGGAAAGTCGGAGAAGTGATATGAGCCTTTTTCTCGGAATTGACACTTCAAATTACACAACATCGACCGCCCTTTACGACAGCAAAACGGGCGAAATGGTTCAGCAGAAAAAACTTCTTCCCGTAAAAGAAGGTCAGCTCGGACTTCGTCAGAGTGACGCTGTGTTTCACCACACAGCACAGCTGCACACGCTTATTGAAGAACTTTTGAAAGATGTTGATACAAGCAAAATAGCCGCAATTGCGGCGTCAAGCCGTCCAAGACCTGTTGACGGCTCATATATGCCGTGTTTCACCGTTGGAGAGAACACGGCAAAAATTTTATCTTCCGCAATGAAAATCCCTCTTTACACATTTTCACATCAGGAGGGACATATCTCGGCAGCATTGTTCGGCTCGCAGAGAACAGATTTGTTTGATAAGCAGTTTATCGCTTTCCATGTCAGCGGAGGTACAACCGAGGCAGTATTTGCCAAAGGATTCGGCACGGGCTTTTCCGTTGAACTTGCGGCACACACACTCGACCTTAATGCAGGACAGGCAATTGACCGCACAGGACTTATGCTCGGTTTAAAATTTCCGTGCGGTCCTCAGCTTGAACAGCTTGCCCTTAAAAATACAGAAAAAATCAAGGTAAAACCAACTCTCAAAGGCTGTGATTGTTGTCTGAGCGGAGTTGAAAATCTTTCTAAAAAGCTGATTGACGAAGGCAAATCTCCCGAATATGTTTCGGCATTTTGTCTTAAATATATTGAACAGACCTTGTCCGAAATGACCGAAGGACTGCTTGAAAAATACGGAGAAATTCCATTGCTTTTTGCCGGCGGAGTAATGTCAAATCAAATAATAAAAAATTCTTTTGAAGAAAAATATAATGCAATATTCGCATCGCCGCAGTTTTCGGCAGATAACTCGGCAGGAATTGCATATTTAGGATACAGGAAGTATAACGATGTACACACCCGAATTTAGCAAACCACGAGTTTTAAGTGTTTCACAACTGAATTTCTATATAAAGTCAATTATTGAAAATGACGCAAGGTTGAATTTTGTCTTTGTTACGGGTGAAATTTCAAACCTAACCGACCACTACAGAAGCGGACACATCTATCTTTCAATCAAAGACGAAAAATCTGTTATAAGAGCCGTAATATTTGCCGGCAATGCCCGTAATTTAAAGTTCAGACCGACCGACGGAATGAAAGTAATCTGCCGTGGCAGAGTTGCAGTCTATGAACCCACAGGTCAGTATCAGCTTTATATTGAAGATATGCAGCCCGACGGCATAGGTGCGCTTTCGCTTGCATATGAACAACTTAAAAAGTCGCTTGCCGAAAAAGGACTTTTTGCTCCCGAACATAAGAAGAAAATTCCGCCGTTTCCGAATTCAATCGGTGTAATTACTTCTCCCACAGGTGCGGCAGTTCAGGATATCCGCAACATTCTTTCAAGAAGATTTACGTCTGCCGACATAATTATGTGCCCCGTACTTGTTCAGGGTGAGAATGCTCCCGCCCAGCTTATTGATGCCGTACAGAAACTTGATAAATACAATGCCTGTGATGTTATCATAATCGGCAGAGGCGGAGGTTCAATTGAAGATTTGTGGGCATTCAATGATGAAAACCTTGCTTATGCAATCTACAACTGTAAAATTCCCGTAATTTCCGCAGTCGGTCATGAAACCGATTTTACAATCTGTGACTTTGTATCCGATCTCAGAGCGCCGACTCCGTCTGCGGCGGCAGAGCTTGCAGTTCCCGATACTGCGGAGCTTGTTGATTACTATAAATCGCAAAAGCAGTATGTTTCGTCAATGGCAACATTGAAATTGAGGCAGGAGTATAATGCTCTTACAGAATTAAAAACAAGACTGTCCGTAGTATCACCACAACAGAGAATTTTTGAATATGAAAAATCTCTTGAACTTTGCAAAACGAAAATACAGCATTTTGTTCAGGAAACAATAAATAAAAAGACTGCTGACATCACAAAGACAGCCGCTAAACTTGAAGGACTCAACCCCGTTAAAATTCTTTCAAGAGGTTATTCAATTGCCGAAAAAAACGGTAAGGCGGTAAATTCCGCAAAAATGCTGAACAGCGGAGATGAATTTACACTCCGTTTTTCAGACGGTGAAATAAAGGCAAAAGCAACAGGTGAGTAAAATGGCATTTACACATTTACATCTTCATACAGAATACAGTCTGCTTGACGGTGCCTGCCGTTTGAGCAGACTTGCAAAAGCTGCAAAAGAAAAAGGAATGACTGCACTCGCAATCACCGACCACGGTGTAATGTACGGTGCAGTCGATTTTTATAAGGAATGCAAAAAACAGGGTATAAAGCCGATAATCGGCTGTGAAGTGTATGTTGCACCGCAAAGCCGTTTTGACAAGACCTCATCCTACGGAAAATACTATCATATGGTTCTGCTCTGCAAAAATCATACAGGCTATCAGAATCTTATCAAGCTTGTGTCAAAGGGTTTTACGGAGGGATTCTATACAAAGCCGAGAATTGATGATGAACTCCTTGCCGAGTATCATGAGGGCTTAGTCTGCCTCTCTGCCTGTCTGGCGGGTGAAATTCCTCAAAAGCTCCTTGACGGTGATTATGCCGGTGCAAAGTCAAAGGCAGAATTTTACCGTGATATATTCGGGAGTGAGAACTTTTTTATAGAGCTTCAGGACCACGGAATTGAGGAACAGAAAAGGATAATTCCAAGCCTTATAAAAATTGCCCGTGAAATCGGTGTTGACATTGTTGCAACAAACGATTGTCACTATATTGAAAAACAGGACAGCACGGTTCACAATATTCTTCTCTGTATTCAGACCAACCGAACAGTCAATGACAGCGACAGAATGGAGTTCAAAACTTCGGAATTTTATCTTAAAACAGAAGATGAAATGCGTGAGGTGTTTGCAAGTTACCCCGAAGCAATCGACAATACACAGAAAATTGCCGATATGTGCAATGTGGATTTTGAATTCGGTGTACGCAAGCTTCCGAGATTTGATGTTCCTAATAACGAAGACCATCTGCATTATTTCAGAAGAAAATGCTACGAGGGGCTTTATAAACACTACGGAGAAAATCCTGACAAAGCTCTGATTGACCGACTTGAATATGAAATCAACACGGTGTCGCAAATGGGTTTTGTAGATTACTACCTCATTGTAAATGACTTTGTAAGCTACGCAAAATCGTGCCAAATTCCTGTCGGACCCGGCAGAGGCTCGGGTGCTGGCTCACTTTGTGCCTACTGCATAGGCATAACCGCAATTGATCCGATAAAGTACAATCTTCTTTTTGAAAGATTTCTTAATCCCGAAAGAGTCAGTATGCCCGATTTTGATGTCGATTTTTGTAAGGAACGCAGGGGAGAGGTTATCGACTATGTTGTGCGTAAATACGGCGAAGATCATGTTGCACAGATAATTTCGTTCGGTACAATGGCGGCAAGAGGTGCAATCCGAGATGTCGGAAGGGTGCTTGAAATTCCGTATGCGATAGTAGATTCTGTTGCAAAGCTTGTTCCTATGGAACATGATATGACAATCGAGGAAGCGCTGAAACTGAGTCCCGATCTGAGAAGTCGCTGCAATAACGATCCGCAGATAAAAAAACTGCTTGATGTTGCAATGAGCATTGAGGGAATGCCTCGCCACGCAACAATGCACGCCGCAGGTGTTGTAATCACCGACAAGCCGGTCAGCGACTATGTTCCGCTGTCAAAAAATGACGATAATGTTGTAACACAGTTCACCATGACGGCGCTTGAAGAACTCGGTCTTTTAAAAATGGACTTTCTCGGGCTCAGAAACTTAACCGTAATCAATGATGCAGAAAAGCAGATAAAACATAAAAATCCCGACTATAATCCCGATATGGTCGATGAAAATGACAAAAAAGTTTTTGAAATGTTTTCAAAAGGATACACGGAGGGTGTGTTTCAGTTTGAAAGCCAAGGAATGAAAAATGTTCTCACTCAGCTAAAACCGGAGCGAATTGAGGATCTTATAGCTGTTACGGCTCTCTATCGTCCCGGACCTATGGACAGCATTCCCGTTTATATTGACTGTCGTCACAATCCGTCGCATATTCGTTACAAACATCCGCTTTTAAAGGAAATTCTCGGAGTTACAAGCGGTTGCATAATTTATCAGGAACAGGTTATGCAGATTTTTAGAACGCTTGCAGGCTACAGTCTCGGCAGAGCAGACATAGTGCGCCGTGCAATGAGCAAGAAAAAACTTGCCGTAATGGAGTCGGAGCGTGAAATATTCATTCACGGTCTTACTGATGATGACGGAAATATCATAGTTGAAGGATGCATTCGCCGTGGTGTTGATGAAAAAACGGCAATTTCCGTTTATGATGAAATGGAAAGCTTTGCACACTACGCATTCAACAAATCCCATGCGGCGGCATATGCCAACATTTCCTACAAAACTGCATGGCTCAAATGCCACTATCCCCGTGAATATATGGCGGCTCTGCTTTCAAGTGTTCTTGATAATCAAAATAAACTTGCGTCATATATCACTGAGTGCAAACGGCTCGGAATCCGTGTATTACCGCCTAATGTCAACGAAAGCAATCTTCATTTTACGGTCAGCGGAAACGATATCCGTTACGGACTTCTTGCCGTTAAAAATCTCGGCAGAAATTTCATAGATGAAATCATCTCGGAGCGCATAAACAATCCTTATGAAGATTTCTTCGATTTTTGCAAAAGGCTCTACGGCAGAAATATGAACAGCAGAGCAATTGAAAGTCTGATAAAATGCGGTGCATTTGACGGACTCGGAGCAAATCGCAGACAATTGCTCGCAATCAGTAAAACCGTTCTTGACGATGTTGAGTATGAAAGCAGAAGAAATGCGGGCGGTCAGATGTCGTTTTTTGATGATGCAGAGGTTGATGCTCAATCATCAAAGCCCAAAATTCCCGATTTGCCCGAATTTCCCGTTTCTGAACTTTTGCATATGGAAAACGAAATTGCGGGAATGTATCTCAGCGGTCATCCGCTCGATGAATACACAACTTTTTCAAAAGCAATCCATGCCGACAAAACGGGTGATATAATCAATAATGACAGCGGTATGTATTTTGACGGAAAAAAAGTCAGCCTTGTCTGCATAGTTGCAAAGCTGAAAACCCAGCTTACAAAAAATAACAGGATTATGGCTTTTGTCAATGCCGAGGACAGATACGGAATGCTTGAAATCGTGATTTTCCCGAATGTATATGAAAAATATTCCGCTCTCCTCGGTGCAGGCGGTGCGTTGCTGTTCCGTGGAACTGTCAATTTAAAAGAAAATGAAGAGCCGAAAATCATATGCGATTCCATAGCGTCTGCCCGTACAAACGAGGATTGCAAAAATAACCCTGTTGCAATAAAAAACACAGAACATTTTTCACAAAATTATCAGATGCAAGCCGTGAAAACTGATATACAAAAGCCTTCTGCGTTGTATTTGCGTATTGATGACCTCAATACCGACAAATACAACCGTGCAAAGCGTGTTCTTGACATTTTTGATGGCAGAACGCCTGTTATTTTCTATCTTACCGACACTAAAAGAAAGGTGAAAGCCCCCTCGTCAATGTGGGTTGATATCAATCCTGTAATGATAAAAGAACTCAAATATCAGCTTGGTGACGAAAATGTGGTGGCAAAATAACCAAAAACAAACTTTTATTTCAGTTATTTGTAATAAAAATTAGTGAAAGCTATTGAAAGTTTCGTTTTTATGTATTATAATTTATGTTGTTAAAAACACTTTATTGCATAAAAGTGCAGAAGTATATGATGCTTTACAGCGTGAAAGTGCTGAAAGCTTAGGAGGAAATTAAAATGAAAAAAGCTAAAAAGATTGTCGCAGTTGCTCTTGCGGCGGCTTCCATGTCACTCGCATTTGCAGGATGCGGCGGTTCTGCAGAAAGCTCAAAGACGGATAATTCAGGCACGGACGGTAAGGTTTACAATATCGGTATCTGTCAGCTTGTTCAGCACGAGGCTCTTGATGCCGCAACAAAAGGCTTTAAAGATTATCTTACTGAGAAACTCGGTGCAGACAATGTAAAGTTTGACGAGCAGAACGCTCAGGGCGATTCCGCAACCTGCGCTACAATCTGTAACCAGTTTGTATCTTCAAACTATGACCTTATTCTCGGCAACGGTACTGCCGCACTTCAGGCAGCATACACAGCAACACCGAATATTCCGATTCTCGGTACTTCAATCACAGACTACGGCACAGCGCTCGACAAGTCTGATTGGAACGGTGTTTCGGGTATGAATGTTTCTGGTACAACAGACCTTGCTCCGCTTGATCAGCAGGCTGCAATGCTCAAGGAGCTTTTCCCCGATGCAAAGAATGTCGGAATTCTCTACTGCTCGGCTGAGGCTAACTCAAAGTATCAGTGCGATACAATCACTCCTTATTTCAAGGATGCAGGCTATACTGTAAAATCATATTCATTTGCAGATTCAAACGATGTTGCCGCAGTTGCAAAGACTGCCTGTGATGAGAGCGATGTTCTTTACATCCCGACAGATAACACAGCGGCATCTAACACAGGTATCATCGACAATGTTGCCACAGCCGCAAAAACACCTATTGTTGCCGGCGAAGAAGGCATCTGCAAGGGCTGCGGTGTTGCAACACTTTCAATCAGCTATGACGAGCTTGGCAGAAAAACAGGCGAAATGGCTTACAACATTCTTGTAAAGGGCGAGGACATCACAAAGATGAAGGTTGAGGCCGTTCCGAATGTAACAAAAGAATATATCAAAGATCGTTGTGACACATACGGAATCAAAGTTCCCGACGGTTACACAGAAATCAAAGCAGAATAATTCATATTCAGAAAAATAATATTGGCAGGGGTGCCGTGCAAGCGACACCCCGATATTTTATGTATAGGTGGTTTTTATGGATTTTTTAGCAAACTACTTCGGTTCTCTTAATCCAATGAGCTTTTTATCCGCACTTCCGGGTAATATTGCTCAGGGTATAATCTGGGGACTTATGGGACTCGGTGTATTTCTCACCTTTAAGCTTTTGAACTTTGCTGACCTAAGCGTTGACGGTTCATTTGCAACAGGCGGTGCAGTAACCGCAGTTATGCTCATCAACGGCTGTCCCGTTTGGGCAACAATCATCGTAGCAATCCTTGCAGGTCTTGCGGCAGGTCTTGTAACGGGACTTCTTCACACGCTTCTCGGAATTCCAGACATTCTCGCAGGTATCCTCACACAGATTGCTCTTTATTCAATTAACCTGAATATTATGGGAAAATCAAACCTCCCAATCAGCTACAGAAACTATACGCTTGTTGTTTCTGCAAGTAATATAAATATGGCAATTCTCGTAGGTCTTGGAATTTGTGCCGTTGTAATTGCCGCAATGTATTGGTATTTCGGCACGGAACAGGGTTCAACAATCCGTTCAACAGGTTCAAACCCTGCAATGAGCAAGGCACAGGGCATTAACATCAATTTTACAAAGGTAATTGCTCTTGCACTTTCAAACGGACTCGTTGCGCTTTCGGGTTCACTTTTTGCTCAGTATCAGGGCTTTGCGGATATCAACATGGGCAGAGGCGCAATCGTAATCGGTCTTGCCGCTGTAATCATCGGTGAAGTTCTCGGTGAGGCAATTTTCCGCAAGCACATGAATTTCATCATCAGAATGCTCTTTGTAATTGTCGGCGGTATTCTCTATTATATCGCAATGGGCATCGTACTCTGGCTCAAGATGCCGACAGACGATACAAAGCTCTTCACGGCAATTATCGTTGCAATCTTCCTTGCAGTTCCGTATCTCCAGAAAAAGAGAAAGACTTCATTCAAGAAAGTTGCAAAAATGAATGCTAAAAACGCACAGAAGGAGGGTTAAGAATGCTTGAAATCAAGAATGTATGGAAAACCTTTAATAAAGGCACAGTAAACGAAAAACAGGCACTCTGCGGGGTTAATCTCACCCTCAATGACGGCGATTTTTGTACGGTAATCGGCGGTAACGGCGCAGGCAAGTCAACAACACTCAACGCAATTGCAGGTGTGTGGCCTGTTGACTGCGGTCAGATTCTCATTGACGGCAAGGATATTTCCGCATTGCCCGAGCATAAAAGAGCGCCGTACCTCGGCAGAGTATTTCAGGACCCGATGACAGGCACGGTAGCCGATATGGAAATTATAGAAAACCTCGCAATTGCCGCAAGACGAGGCAAAAAAAGAGGACTTTCGTGGGGCGTAAAGGCTGACGAAAGAATCCGTTACCGTCAGATGCTTGCAGAGTTCGACCTCGGACTTGAGGACAGAATGTCCTCAAAAGTAGGACTTCTCTCTGGCGGTCAGCGTCAGGCAATAACACTCCTTATGGCAACAATCAAAAAGCCAAAGCTTCTTCTGCTTGACGAGCATACAGCAGCCCTTGACCCGAAAACAGCCGCAAAGGTGCTTGAGCTTTCCGACAAAATCATTGCCGAAAACAACCTTACGGCACTTATGGTAACTCATAATATGCATGACGCAATTACTCACGGCAACCGTCTTATTATGATGAGTGACGGCAAAATTATCCTCGATATCTCAGGTGAAGAAAAGAAAAATCTTACGGTAGAACACCTCCTCGAAATGTTTGAAAAAGCAAGCGGTTCAAAGCTTGAAAACGACCGTATGCTTTTAAGCAAGGATAAATAACCAAAAATCATATAACCTCAAACAAAATGCCCGACACCGCAGTCGGGCATTTTTATTTGTATATTAAACTATGCACGGTTATCCGTAGATGTGTCCGTTGGATTGCCGTCACGCAAAGGCGGAAAATTTTCCGTCAAACTGATTTTATAATGTTACTTTACAACATCCAAATATTGAACTTTCAGCAAAATAACATTATCAAATTTGTAACCACGGCATAACAATTTCTTAATCGGAATAATTAAAAACACCGATATATAGACAAATTCTACAAAAAACGCACCATAACTTGTGCATAACATAAAAATATCTTGTCAAAACGGCAAAACTGAATGTAAAAACAAACACAAAACTATCACATTAAACAAACACAATAAAATTATTGCAACCTAATTGAAAAAATCAATCTAAAATGGTATAATCTACTATAAAGAATATGGGTTAGTGTTCACATTTTGACTGAAACAGGTAAAGAATACAATTTTCGGCTGGATTCTCGTTGTTTTTTGTAAATTAACTTCAAAATCCCGTGGCTTTGCCGATTATGTTTCACCGTTGGTCAGGCGGTAAAGGTCGAACCCGAACCTAACCAAAACCAAAATATTCGGTTATGGAGGTAATATTTATGAAAACAAAAATTTCTCATTTAGGCAGAAGCACTGTTTCCGTCATCCTTGCGGTAATGATGCTCCTGTCAACAATGCTTATCGGCACTATAAGTGTTAATGCGGCTGATTATTTTACAGTTGGAGATACTTTATATTTGGATATTTCAGGTGCAAGTTATGATGCGACTGAAGCTAATGCTGAGTTTTACATAAAATTTTATAAAGACGGTGATAATAGTTTTAGTTGGTCGAAACTTAGCCAAATTAAAGATAAAGTATATTCCGGTACAGTTCCGACTGGAGAATGGGATCGTGCTGTATTTACAAGGGTTAATAGTCAAACTTTTGACTCCACTAAAAGTTGGATTGCTAGTACTGTTTACTCAAGCGCTACAACAACAATAAGTGATAAGGGCAATCATAACTGTTGGTCACTTAATAATGGAGATATGAAAGGAACTTGGACAACCTATTCAGACGGTTCTGGCGGTGGTTCGACATCTACTGCTTACTATGTAACAGGTGAAACTGGATTGATAAATAGTACTAATGCATGGACCCAAAAGCAGGAATCAGATAAGATGACATATAGTGATACTGACGGCTATTATTCAATCACATATACCGACAGAAAATCTGGTATATATAAATTTAAGATTACAGATAATAATGGTGCATGGTTTGGCTACAGTGAATTTGATGATGTGACGAACAACGGTTGTACGATTGAAAATTCTAGTGGAGATATTTCAGTAAAATTTGATCAAAAATCTAATGTTACAATCAAGTTTAATATTGATAGTCAAGGTAAAAAACATCTTTATGTTATTGCAGAATCTGCTCTCTCTAAAGTTGCTGATTCTGTGACTTTAACAGCTTCACCTGAAACTGTCAAAGTAGGTAATTCGGTTACTCTCACAGCTGTTGCTAATAACCCTGTTTCTGCAAATCTCAGATATACATTTACTAAGACTTCCGACGGTGGAGCTAATGAAACACAGAATAATGACAAACTTACAGTAACCCCGACTGCAGCCGGCACTTATAAGTATAAGGTTACAGTTTCAGCTGATGGTTATTCGCCTGTCACAAGCACCGAGGTTAGTTTTACAGTAACTGATTCTGTTAAATATTATATTTGCGGTAGATTTAATACTACATGGCATGAACCGTCAGCTAATGATCCGCAGTTTGTAGAAGATGAAAGCAATCCTGGTCTTTTCTACTATGAAACCGGTGAAACTATAGCTGATTTGTCAGGTACGATATCAGAAACTTACGGCGATACTCCAAAGTATTTTTATATATACAAAACAGCGACGAATGAATCAACTAATTATCTTACCACAAGTGATAATGCCGGGCACAATTTCCAGAACAATACTGTTGATAGCCCACTTGCGCTTAGTAATAAAACTGGTACAGATGAGAAGTACCTTGTTCGTTTTAACGATGATAAGGACACTTCTACAACTCCGGTTACCATTTGGCTTGATACAAGAAATAACGAATATAAGCTTTGGTATACAACAGCACTTCCTCATACTGTTACTGTAGCAGATGGTGTATCGGTAACTGTTGATAAGGCAACAGCTACAACCGGCGAAACGGTTACTGTTACTGCAACCTCAGTTCCGCAAGGACAGATTCTTGACACAGTAACCGTTGTGGGTGCTGACAATACACCGGTTACAACCACCGTAAGTGGCAACACCGCAACATTTACAATGCCTGATCAGAATGTTACCGTAACAGGTGTAACATTCCGTACCGCAAACACATACACAGTAAAATTCAGTTCGAATAACAGTGAATACGGTACTGTTTCTGCAATGAAAGGAGCAACTTCAATCACTTCTCCTGCAACAGTAACCGAGGGCGATACAGTAACATTCACTGCAACTCCAAAGGATGGCTACGCTCTTTCCGACTGGACTGCAACGGCTAATGGTACATCAAATACTTATAACGATTCTTCGCTTTCTCTTAAGATTACAGCTAACACAACCGTAACCGCTAACTTTAAAGTAGAAGATTCAGGTACAATCGTGAATAATATGTACTTTTTGTATGGCAGCACTAACAACCCAACAAGTTGGGAAGGACAGCAGGGATATAATCAATCAGGATATGGAAAGTACAATGTTTATGAAAAAGACGGAAAATATATAGTAACTCTTAATAAAGAACATTATAAACAACTGTATTTTGCTTTTTCAACATCTAACTATTATAAGAACATGACACCAAAGGATAAACTTGCCGGTGTAAATCCTGATAATCCTGTTGATTTAAGACTTGTCACCACCGGTAAAGAAAGTTTTAATGCAGATAATACCCAATATGTATTCGGTATGATGAGTATTGTAAGTGAAAATTCTGAATATATCGGAGATATAAAAATCATCTACGACCCGACTGCTAATACATATACGGTAAAAGCTACCAAAGATAGTGCTTCTGATACAACCGTAAATATTACAGGTAAAGACGGTACAATTCGTGCGGGCTTTACTAATACTGGTGATAAAAAAACTACCGCTGTTTTAGGTGATACAACTCTTTCAATAACAACTCCTGATGATAAAATAATTACTGCATCTGATTCATACAAGATTGATGGTAAAAATCGTGCTGTTACTGCTAAAAAAGTTCCTTATGGCTCAACAGTAACCGTTACAACCACCATTGACCCTGACGCAACCTTTGCAGGTCACAATGGCAGCGATTACTATGTTAAGGGATTCAGCGTAAACGGTATCTTTGGCGGAGTTCTTTCACAGACTGAAGGTAAAAATCATAGTAGTGATGTATATACTTATACTTTTGAAGTAAATCAAGAGATTTATGGTTCAAAACTTGAAATCACCCCTGTGTATTTCCTTAAAGATGATGCTAACTGCGTATATTTCTACATTGAGAACTACGATTCTGCAAAACAAATTTGGGGCAATACTCCTTCATGTTATGTATATTATGGTAGTGGTAAGACAACATTAGAAGCATTAGGCTATTACCCCGGACAACCAATGGTTGACTACAACGGTTCTATCTTTACTCAGATTCCTAAATCTATAGACAATGGTGGTATCAGAGTGGATATTACAGGTATGACGCTTAATAACTATGTTTGGGACGATGTTCATAAAGATTATAACGGTAAAAATCAGAAAGAAGATAATGCACAGACATACGACTACGATGATTTTGTTAAGATAGCTGAGAGCTCTGTTGCTCCTGATAACATTATTTATCGTTTTAAGTATAATGAATTCAAAAATGAACCGAAAGCTACATTAGAAGCTTCTAAAGCTGATCCTAATGGTTGGGAAGTATTCCTCGACTACCAGAATTATCCGACAGATATTTTTGGTAATAGAATTGGTAATGATAAGCTTGACTATAAGGATACTGATAGTGTAACGAATAAGGATAATTACCTGTCAATTATTTCGGACGGTTACCAGAATAACTACATCGGTAAATATGCAACTGCTTGGAGCATTTATAACAAGGCTGGCGATAGAGTGGCTACTATTCCTTCATCAGCTCTCTTGTATGCCCTTGGCAAGTCCGATGAGCAAATAAAAAAAGCCATTGATTCTGCATCAACTCCTCCTGACTTCCTCCCCGGTAAGACAGATAGAGATACTTATTGGAAAACATTTAAAACTTTATATCAAAATTATAAAGATGTTTATGCTCAGATTAACTTTGAGGCAGCTATCACAGGCGGTGGTGAGAAGGGTAACCGTCTTGACGGTCGTTGGTACTATACTCAGAGTAAACAGAAAATCACCGGTGAAATCAAGATTCAGTATGCAAATACCCTTGATGACTACAAAGTAGGCAATTTCCATGATGATAAATTTGCTGATGATGAACCTTCATCAATTGAAGGAACGACAACAGGAGCAAGTGCATACTTTACCGATCCAGAGAATAAAGTAAGAAAACTTGTAACTGAAGCTGATAATACTCAGGATTATAAGTTTATAGTTAATGCAACTTCAACGGCAACATACACATTTGTTGGTTGGTACCGTCTTATTGATGGTGATTACAAGGCAATCAATCCTTCAGATATGAGCAGTTTGACAGGTGCAGTTACACGAAATTCAGATGTAACGCTTGTTGCTCGTTATATCAAAACTCCGGGCGGTACAATGACCTTCCACCATTCATTGTACAACGGAGAAAATGCAGGCGGTGGTAAAGCCACTACCGAAATTCAGGTTGTTGTTAAAAACAGCAAGGGCGAACCTCTTTATGATTCAGGCAGGATTGCAGGCACAGCTTCAATTGATAAGACTAAGATTACTAAATTAGCAACGCAAACAGGTCTTACTGTAACTGTTACTCTTTACACAACAACAAAGAACCTTTATGATTTCAAAGGCTACTATTCTGCTGAAAACACAACGGAGATAACTGCTTTTGCTCCTACTACCGGTTTTACAACAAGTGTTAACGGAGACAGAACAAAAGGTCTTGTAACTACATCAGAATATACGTTCTCGTTTAATGAATACTACAATAAACATAAGAATACTCTTATTGGTGATAATGCGGGAACAGTTTATTATAACTTCTATTCTGACATTACTTCTATTAAAGTACCGTATAAGGTTCAGTTCTCTTATACTGACAGAATGGGTGATCAAAAGTATTATAACAAGGCTGGTTATGTTGATCCCGAAAATACTTCATCATACACAATTGTTGAGGATGGTAATGATGTAAAGGTAACTCTTACAGATAGCTTTATCCTTACTCTTGCACCGTATGAGTCAAACTTTACAAAGAATCTTACTTGGGATAAACCTACAGATTCTATGCCTTTTGATTCATCAGTTAGTAAGTCAATAGCTTCAGCTGTTGTTAATTCAACTCAGTCAGACAAAAAAATCCACCTTAATGTTTTCCGTGACGGTAAAGGTGCTCCTACTCCAAGGACAAATACTGCTGGTGCTTTTAAACTTTTCACAAAAAATGATTCACCTGAATTACCTTACGGTTCAGTATTCTATACATCAAATGGTGACGGAACTTATACTTATGATATCACTGCTCCGAAAACATATACCGATGAAAGTGGTAATGTACTCAAATTTATGTATTGGGAAATTTACTCCGATCAGGAATGTGAGAATCTTGTTATTAAAGCATACAACAGTGAAGGACATTTCAGCTATGTAGCGTATGATAACTGTTGGATAGTTCCTGTTTATGGCGAAAGCTCAACTCCAGTTGCATCTGTTAAGGAAGTTTCTACTTCAACTCAGTTTATGGAAGTAACAAGAAATCAGTGGACAGCAAAAACAGATTCCGCTTTTGCCGGATTTGACGCTGATAGTATGAATACACTTGATACAAATAAAGATTTTATTAAGGGTAACGATGAAGACAAGCTTTACGCTGACTTTGTACTTAACTTCTTCTATAATGGCAAACAGCTTAGTGTATTTGATCCTGACAGCAGTAAGGTTCAGACAGGTATTGTGATGCAGAAGTTAAAGTTAGAAAACGATTCCATTGGTGTAGGTTACAATACTGATATGAAGTACTACGCTAATAAGTACATCAATGATCTTCCTGCAGCAGCTGAAGATGCTAAAAATAAAATTTTGACAGGTAAATCAAGTATCGAGTCGCTCACAAAACAGATTAATAATGATAGACTTGATAACAAGAACAGACTTCAGTATTATGCTCGTTTCAATAATACCGAAACTAATGCAAATTGTGTTTATAGAGTTTACACTTATATTAAGTATGTTAATGAATCAAATGATACTGTTGTTGAACTTGGTGATCCTATCTACTTTACACTCTATGATGTTGCGAACGCAACCGTTTGATTTTAAATTTATTGTGTGCAACAGACAATACTGTTGCACACATAAAATTTAGGAAGGAGTTATTTATGAAAAAAGAGTATTCTTCTCCTGAATTTGAATTAGTAAAATTTAAATTCGAGGATATAATTTTGACCGGTAGTCTTGATGATACTCCTGAGGCTACTAAGAGTGATGGTGACGATTGGGGGTAATGATATGAAAAAAACATATTGTTTAAAATCCCTAAAACGCTTTTCCGGATTGTTATTATCTGTATTTTTGATTATTATTTCTACATTTCAAATTTCTGCGGCTTCATATGAAACCGGCGGCTTTGTATATTCTGTTTCCGACGGTAATGCGAGCGTAACCGGATATAAAGGTGATAAGACCGATATTGTTCTTCCGCTTAAGCTTCAAAGCTGGTCTGTATCGGAAATTTCTGATTTTGCCTTTGTGGGAAAGACCGCAATAACATCGGTCAGGCTTGACGAAGCAAGATATCTTAGAAGAATCGGTACTGATTCTTTTTACGGTTGTACTTCACTTGAATCAATTTCAATTCCTATCTGGGTGAGAGATTTTGGCTCTGCCGTGTTTCAGAATTGCACAAGTTTGAAATCTGTTACCTTTAACTGTGTGCCGAGTAAAATTACCGATCAGATGTTCTACAATTGTACTTCTTTAGACAAGGTATATTTACCTGCCGGTACAAGTGCGATTGGTAAGAGTGCTTTTGCTGAATGTGCATCACTGTCAGAGGTGTTTATTCCTACATCCGTGACTTCTATTGCTTCTAACGCTTTCAGAAACTCTCCGAATGTAACAATCAAGGGCAGTTACGGTTCTTATGCTGAGGAATATGCAAAGGCTAACAATATTCCGTTTGAGGGCATTTCTGCTTATGATGTCGGTGATGTTAATATGGATGGCGAGATTAATATTTTAGATGCAACTCTTGTGCAGAAGTATGTTGTCGGTATTGTTGAACTTTCGGCAGAACAAAAACATCTTGCCGATTATAACAACGATGGTGACATCACGGTAGTTGACGCAACGGAAATTCAGAAGTTTATCGTTCATTTAAACTAACCAATAAAAAAACAGGCTCACTTTTTGTGAGTCTGTTTTATTTCGGAGGACGCTTTGCCAAAATATTTAATAGCTGATTTTATCGTTGAAATTGAACCAAAATTTGATTACTTAAAAAAATTGTGCGAACCGTTTTTGTATGAAGGGGAGAGAAGTGCAGATTTTTCTGCAATACCGTCAGACTCATACTTAAATTCCCTGTTGAGCCGTATGGTTGAAGGTTCAACCATTGATGAAGCCGAAGAATTTGCAACGGCGTCAATTTTTAACCGCAAAATAATTCACCGTGGCGCTATGCTTGTACATTCCTCAGCACTTGTTTTTGACGGAAAAGCGTATTTGTTTTCCGCCGATTCAGGCGTCGGCAAATCCACTCATACAAAGATGTGGCTGAAAAGATTCGGCTCAAAAGCTCATATTCTCAATGACGATAAGCCTGTTGTGAAAATTAAAAACGAAGTCCCGCTATGTTGCGGAACTCCGTTTGACGGCGGAGGCGGAATTGCTAACAACGAAACCGTCCCCGTAGGTGCTATAATATTCATTGAACGCGCAGACGCTAATTTTGTTACAATTCCTGACACAAATGAGATTGTGCAAAGGCTCTACAAATCGACTGTCAAATATGTGAATAAGTCGGACGGAATGTCTTTGCTCTCAAATCTCGACAATCTTATTCGACATACAAAATTTTATGTACTGCATTGTAATACAGATGAGTGTGCCGTAGATGTTGCCTACAACAATATAATTAAAAACTGCAAATAAAAGACGGTCTGCGAAAACAGACCGTCTTGTTATAGGTATAAAATTGATTACTTGATTTCCTTAATCCAGCCTTCGGGAGCTTCGATTCTGCCCATCTGAATACCTGTAAGTGTATCGTAAAGCTTCTTTGTAATCGGACCCATTTCATCCATACCGCTCGGGAAACAAATTTCCTTGCCGTGGTCGTTAATTTTGCCGACAGGTGAGATTACGGCAGCTGTACCGCAAAGACCGCATTCTGCAAAGTCCTTAACCTCATCAAAGTAAACTTCTCTTTCCTCAACCTCAAGACCAAGATAATGCTCAGCAACATACATAAGTGAACGGCGGGTAATTGAGGGGAGAATGCTGTTAGACTTTGGAGTAACAACCTTGTTGTCCTTTGTTACAAAAATAAAGTTAGCACCGCCTGTTTCTTCAACCTTAGTTCTTGTAGCGGCGTCAAGATACATATTTTCGTCAAAACCTTCTGCATGAGCGGTAACAATAGCGTGAAGGCTCATTGCATAGTTAAGTCCTGCCTTGATGTGACCTGTGCCGTGAGGAGCAGCTCTGTCAAAGTCTGAAACCTTAATTGTAATAGGCTTTGCGCCGCCCTTGAAGTAAGGACCTACAGGAGTAGTAAATACTCTGAACTGATATTCTGCCGACGGCTTAACACCGATTACAGGACCGCTGCCGAACATATACGGACGAATATAAAGTGTTGCGCCTGTGCCGTACGGAGGAACATAATCGGCATTTGCCTTAACAACATTGCAAACAGCCTCAACAAACTTTTCTTTTGGAAATACAGGCATCTCAAGACGCTTACAGCTGTCCTCCATTCTCTGTCCGTTAAGGTCAGGCCTGAACACAACAATTCTGCCGTCACAGGTAGTGTACGCTTTCATACCCTCAAAGCAAGTCTGAGCATACTGCAAAACGCCTGCACATTCGCTGATAGTAATTGTGGTGTCGGCTGTCATACTGCCGTTGTCCCACTTACCGTCTTTATAATTAGCTACAAATCTTTCACCGATGGGCATATAACCGAAGCCAATGTTTTCCCAGTCAATATTCTGCTTTTCCATCATAATTACTTCCTTTCGATATAAGAAAAACCCTCATTGGTTATACACATATTTTAGCACTTTAACACGCAACTTGTCAATGTTATAACAGCATATTTCACCGTTTTTATGATAATTTATACGCTTTTTAATGTATAATATGAATTTTACTGCATAAGAAACTTTCATTTTGCCGATATTATCTTTTAAAGGGCAAAAACAAACAACAATGTTCTTCTACAGAATAAAAAAATTGCTGTTGGGATATATACTTAATTTAATAAGTTACATGGGTGATTTTATGGCTGAAGTTGTAAAAATAGTATTGACGGGAGGACCTTGCGGTGGCAAGACTTCCGCATTGAAATATATCAGCGAAGAGCTTAAAAAGCTTAATATTCCTACAATTACAATCGGTGAGGTTGCAAGCAGATTGTTTAGTGAGGGCAAAACCCCCGAAAATGTCGGTTCTTATGAATTTCACAGAGAACTGTTTGAAATTCAGCTTGCTGAGGAGAATGAAAAAACGCAAATTGCCAAAAATATGGATTGTGAAAAGGCAGTTTTGCTTTTTGACAGAGGATTGCTTGACAGCAGAGCATATGTTACGGAAGATGAGTTTGCAAAGTATGCAGGTATTCACAATTTGAATGAAGATGTAATACGAAGCTCTTATGACGCAGTATTTCATCTTGTGACTTCCGCAGACGGTGCAGAAGAGTATTACGGAAAAGAAACCAATATTTTCCGCAGAGAAGAAAGTCTTGAAAAAGCAAGAGAAGTTGACACAGATGTTATGGCTGTGTGGACAGGCACACCGCATCTGAGAATTATTGATAATTCGACCGACTTTGATACTAAGCTGAAAAGACTTCTCAAGGAGGTTGTCGCATTTCTAGGAATTCCGAAACCGCTTGAAATTGAAAGAAAATTTTTGATTGAATATCCTGATATTGAATTTTTGAACAGCATAAAAACCTGTCGCAGAATTCCTATTACACAGGCATACCTCACTACTCCCGAGGAAGGATATTTCAGAATCCGCAAAAGGGGAGAGGGTGACAAGGCTGTATATATCAAAACTGTAAAAATCAAAATATCGGATATTAAGCGGATCGAAATTGAAAATTATATTTCAAAAGAACAATACGACTCGTACCTTGCTCAAAGGCAGTATGTTACAGGCGTCATCAGTAAAGACAGATATTGCATTGTTGACAACAGCACCTACTGCGAACTAGATGTTTATCCGTTCTGGAATGACAGGGCAACAATAGAAATTGAATTGCTTAGTGAAGATCAGCGGTATCAACTTCCTAAGTTTGTAAAGCTTATAAGAGAGGTTTCGTCTGAACCCGATTACAGGAATCTTGCACTTGCTCAGAAATACGGAAAGCCGTAATTTGGCGTATTTTGTCCGAAAAAAACTTTTTAAAAATTAAATATGAAAAAAATTCAAAAAAGTGTTGACAAATATGCCGTATATGGGTATAATATAAAGGCTGACTGAGGTCAGCAACTGATGCGCCAATAGCTCAGCTGGATAGAGCAACTGCCTTCTAAGCAGTAGGTCAGGGGTTCGAGTCCCTTTTGGCGCGCCACTTATGGTGGGATTAGCGTAGTTGGTTAACGCGCCAGTTTGTGGCACTGGAGACCGCCGGTTCGAATCCGGCATTCCACCCCATTTGACTCATTAGCTCAGTTGGCAGAGCACTTGACTTTTAATCAAGGTGTCCGGAGTTCGAATCTCCGATGGGTCACCAACAGCCGCTGAAGAAATTCTTTGGCGGCTTGTTTTTTTAATAATCAATAAAAGCAGAATATATACTGAGCCGTCGCCAAGCGGTAAGGCAACGGACTTTGACTCCGTCACCCGTGGGTTCGAATCCCGCCGGCTCAGCCAAACAAAAAAGCCAGCAAACAAGCCTTATTCAGTATTTATCGGCTTGTTTGTTGTTTTTTGAAAAACATTTTTTGTGTTAAAACTTGATTTTTTGCGTTAAAACTTGATTTTTTGATTTAAAATCCAACACGAAATAAATAAATTACGCTTGCTTTTCTGATTTTCAATTGCGGTCGGATTTATTTTTGGAATTTGAGTAGGCGAAAACATTTAAAATCTTCTTGGCTTTTGCCATAATATCATCTCCTGTGATTTGGTATCGGCTCTTGTTCCAGCAAGTAAAAATGCCGACACCCTTTCAATTTTCCTCGTACTGTTCCAGCAGTACGGGGATTTTTTAATTTATTTGAATTTCTTTTCCGATGAATATAAGTTTTCCTATCAACTGTTCCTGCTGAGTTTTCCAGTAATTAGCATCACAGACTATCACAAGTTTTTTCTTTGCTCTGCTTACAGCAGTATTTATTACCTTTAAACCGTTACTCTTTGGACACTTTGAATTAGTGAACCATTTGTTTGTAGTGTCAACAACGCTAAGAATAACTATGTCCCACTCTCTGCCTTGTGAGCCGTGTATAGTTAATACTTCTTCTTTACCGAAAAATGCACTATTTAATGCTTTTTTCTGGTCTTTATACGGTGTAATTATTCCGTATTGAATATCTTCTTCTTTGATTTCATAAACATAAGATACTATACTGTCTACCTCTGTTGAACTATACCTTTGTTTTGGACGCTCTAACTTCGGAGAGTTTATGTAAAATATTTCTGTCGGTGTATCATCTGAACCGTGAAATGAAGGTGTGTACACATTATCAGCAAGAACCTTGGCTAATTTTGAGCCAAAACGAAAAGTGTGGTTTAAATTAAATTTGTTGATAAAATTAAATGTTGGTTCTTCATTTTTTAAATAGCGCAAAACTAAGTCATTAGGTTGCAAATTATAGTCCTCTAAATATAGAGCTGACTGAGCATACATTGCAACAAGTTCATTTTCACCGCTAAATTCATCATCATTCATTTCACAGATTGGCGGTAACTGCATATGATCACCGAGCATTGTCAGAGGACAATGATAACTCAGCAAGATCACGCCTTTTATAAGACTGCAGTAACCTGCCTCATCAAGAAATATGTGACTTGGTTTAAAACTGTCATCAGGCGGAATACGGCTGATACAAGCGTCAATGGTAGCTGCAATTATACTTGCCTTTCCCATTCTTGAACTTGTGGTGTTTTCCAATGCTTTACTCCTTTGTCTTATGCTATCATCTTTATCATGAGTAAGACATTTTAATTTATCAAGTAATTCATCTTCGGTAAGATGGGTGACATTTGTGTACCGTTGTTTCCTGTTTTCTAAGGAACTTCTGCCTTTGTTTATTTCATTGTTAAAGTTTTCAGTAATAGTTGAGAAATTATCAAATGTAATATTTGATACAAATTTATTCAGATGTGGCCAAAATGAGGTTTTCTGAATAGCTTTATTTAAGAAAACAGAAAAATTGTTTCTACATTCCGATTGCAGTTTTGCAAGTTTGATATTCTCGTTTTCTAAATTTACGATAAGATTATTAGTATCTTCGATTTTATTTTCAATATTATTGAGATTATCAATTGAGTTTTTCAGTAAACTTATATATTTTGCAAGTTTATTTTTAAACAAAGACTTACGAAAACCGTTGCTGTATTTATTCACAAGTTTTGTGAACTTTGAAATATTGGAAGTACAATTACTTTTTTCATCATCAAAAGACGGTAACAATAATTTAGAATATGTTATTTTACCTTCATTGTTTGTAACTTCTCGTTCATAAGAAAGTATTTTATCCTTTTGTGCATTCATTTTAGAAAAGTAAACAGGTACAACTTCTGAGCATTCATCAAGTTGCTTTTCAAAGATAAGTGCATTTTGATATTCTCTGAACAACCTAATTGTTTTTTGTGTTTCAAATATTTCAGCATCAATATTCTCAATTTTATTATCAAGTATTTTAACAACTCTTTCAGCTTCACTTACTTCACAACAAGCCGGATATTCGTCATAAAACTCGTTTGTCGGCGAACCTATTCTAAACACAGAACCAATGCTGATTCCTGATTGTTGAAGAACCGGAAGAATACCCCAAAGGGTTTGTTCAACAGCGTTATTTGTGGGAGCTACTATAAGAATTTTAGCGTCTTTGTCTGCTTTTAAATATGACAGTACACAACGAGCAAGTACAAAACGAGTTTTACCGGTACCGGGAGCACCCCATATATAGGAAATAGGAGAAGCAAGAACACCTTCTACAGCTTTTGATTGTTCTTTGGAGGGTTTATCTTCAAGTTTACTGTCTTCAACATAGGGTATATTATTTGTACTTGTAGGAAAACTAATACAATTACCATACCTTTGATAAAAAGAGCCGACATTCTTTACAAGAAATTTTAAATCAATAATAAGCTCTATATCGTTTATTTCAGAAGAACTGAGATATTTTTCAAGAGTCCTGTCAGGAATTATTCTTAAATATTTTTCTTTACGGTTAGTTTCTACAATCTGATATTCTTCTCTGGGAAATATGTTAGAACTTATTTTTATCTGCATCATATCAACATCAGATAAAGGTGCGTTTGTGTAAAGTCTGTAGTATGGATCGTATTTTGAAACACGCTCAACGCTGTACTTTATCAAAGAACCTTTATTCATACGCAGATAATCATAATATAATTCAGAACTGCGTATAGCCGCATCTCTAAAATTCACATTATCACCTCGAATATGTATTCAAAATTCAATATAAATAATATTCCCGACACGCTTGAAATCAGGCGTGTTTTTCTTTTATGTCTGAAAAATCGGGAACAGTATATTTTGCGTTGCCGATTAAATCCTCTGAATATTCAAGCAATTTTTCTTTTCCGCTATCATTAAGCAAATTGTAATTATGCAATAGCTTTTGTGTATCATCTTTGCTTTTTATTGGTTTGACATTCCTCTTAATTTCGGAAAATGTATCTAAGATATTTTCAACCTTATAGATTTCACACAACTTTAGAAGTAAATCGGCATCAGGTTGACTTCTGGCATTTTCCCAACCGCTCACGGTCTTTCCACTCTTTCCAATGATTTCACCGACTTCATCAGCGGTCATACCTTGCTCCGCTCTCAATCTTTTTAAGACTGAGGCAATATATTCTCTTGACATTGGGTTATCTCCTTATCTGAATTATCATTATAAATATATTGTATTTTCAGATGTCAAGATTGTCAAGACATAATTCTTAATTTCTAAGAAAATTATTTTAAAAAATGCTTGACAATCTTAAAAGTTAAGGGTATATTATAGTTACAATCTTAGAAATTAAGAAAGGCGGTGACATAAATGATAAGACATAACATTCTCGACATTTTTAACGAACGAATTTATGAGTTAGGAATTAAGCAGAAGTACATTGCTGAGAAGATGAACATAACACAGGACAGGTTGTCTAGAATCCCGCCGGCTCAGCTATGAAACAGGCACTTGCAATTATGTAAGTGCCTGTTTCAATTATAGTTACCTGTCGAGGGTTATGCTATTGCGTTACAACGATACACATACAAAAGAATTCAAAAGAAATTTTTTTAAAAATACTCTTGACCTAAAGTTAGCTTTAGGTTATATAATATAGCTAAAGAGAGATATCTCTGATTTATATTTAAAATTTATATGATAAGGAGCTCTGATTACGATGTATATTGAAAAAATAAACGGACCGCAGGATGTTAAGAAATTCAGTATTGATGAACTTAACGCTCTTGCGTCGGAGATGCGTGACGCTTTACTTCACCGTGCAAGTGTTCACGGCGGTCATTTCGGCCCGAATTTCGGTATTGTAGAGGCAACAATTGCCCTTCATTATGTATTTGATTCACCACATGACAAGTTTGTGTTTGATGTTTCACACCAGTCATATCCTCATAAAATCCTCACAGGCAGAAAAGAGGCATATATTGCACAGGAGCATTACGATGATGTAACAGGCTATACAAGCCCCATAGAGAGCGAACACGATATGTTTACTGTCGGTCACACATCAACCTCTGTCAGCCTTGCCTGCGGACTTGCAAGGGGCAGAGATGTAACAAACGGTAAGGGTAATGTTATTGCACTTATCGGTGACGGCTCAATCAGCGGAGGCGAGGCTCTTGAAGGCTTTAATGTTGCCGGTGAAATGGATTCAAACCTGATTATTATAGCAAATGATAACCAAATGTCAATTGCTGAAAATCACGGCGGACTTTATAAAAATCTCAAACTTCTTCGTGACACAGACGGCAAGGCTGAATGTAACCTTTTCAAGTCAATGGGGCTTGATTATGTATATGTCAAGGACGGCAACAATATTGAAGAGCTTATCAAGGATTTTAAGTCTGTAAAAGATATTGATCATCCTGTTGTTGTTCATATTAACACTCTTAAAGGTAAAGGCTATAAGCCTGCTGAAACTGACAAAGAAAGCTGGCATTGGTGTATGCCGTTTGATATTGAAACAGGCAAAACTACTGTTAATTTCCCTGATGAGGAGGACTACAGCTCAATTACAACAGAATATCTTAGAAACAAGATGAAGTCTGACAAGTCAGTTGTGGCGATTACAGCCGGCACTCCCGCACTTTACGGCTTTACTCCTGATGAGAGAAAAGCATTCGGCAGACAGTTTCTTGATGTAGGCATCGCAGAACAGACAGCCGTTGCAATGGCATCTGCTATCGCAAAGAACGGCGGCAAGCCCGTATTCAATGTTTACAGCTCATTTATCCAGAGAACCTACGATCAGCTTTCACAGGACTTGTGCATTGATTCAAACCCTGCAACAATCCTTGTACAGACTGCATCTGTAAACGGTATGACAGATGTTACACATCTCGGAATTTTTGATATTCCCATGATTTCAAATATTCCAAACCTTGTTTATATCGCTCCGACAACTAAGGAAGATTACCTTGCAGTCCTCGACTGGAGTATTGAGCAGACAGATTACCCTGTTGCAATCCGTGTTCCTGTTGCAGAACTTGTTTCAACAGGCAAGCCTTGCACAAAGAATTTTGCAGAACTTAATAAATATGAACTTGCTCAGCAGGGCGGTAAGATTGCCGTAATCGCACTCGGTTCATTCTATGGAATGGGGGAACAGGTTGCAAAGCTTATTGAAGAAAAAACAGGCACTGCGCCTACTCTTATCAATCCTTACTACATTACAGGCGTTGACACGGAACTTCTTGAAAGCCTCAAGAAAGATCATGATGTTGTTGTGACACTCGAAGACGGAGTGCTTGACGGTGGCTTTGGTGAGAAGATTGCCCGTTTCTACGGTTCGTCAGATGTAAAGGTTATCAATTTCGGTCTTAAAAAGGAATTCCTTGACAGATACAATCCTGCCGATGTACTCAAAGAAAACCGCCTTACACCCGAACAGATTGCAGAAGATGCAGTCGCTTTGATTTAAAATAAATATATGGCAAAAGAGGTTTGGACAGAAGAATAAAGAGCAGTTGCATATATATTTCTCTTGTGATACAATAAACTCAGTTATTTTAAATCTTAATTTTTACAAAGGGAAATATTATGAGAAAGACTAAATTTATAATCACCTTGTTAATGGCTGTTCTGATGACTTTTTCATCAGCCTTTTGCGTAAGTGTATCTGCGGCGTCTTCGCCCGATGAGGCGGTGATTTCGGGCAATTATGACGGCATTGAGCCTATTCCCACAGAAAAGCCCGAGGATAAGCCCGTAAAGCACGGCAAGGGCTTTTCAAGCGGAGATTACGCCTTGTTCTATACTCAGACAACATTCCTTGCACTTCTTGCAGGATACCTGATTATCTTTAAAGCAAAGGGTACAAAGACAAAAGAGAAAATGCACAGAAGAAAACTTGACCGAAAGTGAAGTGGAATATGAAAATAAGTGAAATATTTTTAACTGTTCTTTTTATTTTTTCGGCACTTTCGTCTTTACTGACCCAAATACCTGTTATAAGAAATTCAATTATATTTTTTATTCTCTTGTTGATTCAGCTTTTGCTTGTATTTATATTTCATTATAACATAAATAATATGCGATTATACGGTGTTGTTATTGCTACACTTGCTGTGTCTAACATTATCAACGGTATTATCGCATGGTGTTGGGCATATCAATCAATTAACAGCATAAGCGTACCAATAAAACAGGGAACAGACACACTTGGAATTGTTATGGCAAAGGCATCATTTGGTATGTTTGCCTACCTTATTTCAGGGATTGCAATAGTTGTTTTTGCAGAATGTATTGGTTCGGTATTTATAAAATACCGAACCAAAAAGAAACAACAGCTTATTCACAACATCTAAAACAAAACGGATTGGCTCAATAAAAATGCCAATCCGTTTTATTATGTTGACACATTAAAACAGCCCGACCAAATTACGGTCGGGCTGATAATTTATGCGCTTTCAGCACTTAGTTCTTTAGCTTTTTTCAAAGCAGCATCTTTTTGCTTTTTCTTTTTGATTACCTTGAGTCGGCTGAATTCCTCACGATCCTTTTCATCAAGTGCGTCAGAAATGAACTTAACGGTTTCCTCAAAACGGGGAATCATAATGTTTTTAAGAGCATTTGCTCTCTTCTGAGTTTTCTTGATTGAATCGGCAAGGCGGTAAACGCTGTTCTCAATTTCAGCAAGTTCAACTGTAAGGTTTTTAACTTCGGTAAACTTAGTGTAAACCTTATCAATTGCCGAGTTCGTTGTGCGCAGACCGTAGTGTAGGTAGTGATGGTCCTCTCGTTCCTCAATAGTAAGAATCGGAATTTCAACACCCATAACGCTTCTTGAATCAAGTTTCAAACCGTCCTCATAGGGAATAGCGTTAGAAATATCTTCACAAAAGCCGTTGGTAACATTTGCCGTTTGAAGTGCTGTGTAAGCCTCTGCATAAGCGTCATCAATTTTCTGCTGGATTGCGTTTGCATGGTCGATAAGCGTCATCATTTCTCTGATAAGAATGTTACGCTTTCTGTCCAACAGTTCATAGCCGTTTTTGGCGAGTGCAAGGGATTTCTTAGTATTCATAAGATTACCCTTGGTAGGTACTGCCTGTACTGCCATAAATGCTCACACTCCTTTCTTCAAACGATTATTTGTCACCCTTATAGTACTGATCAAGCAAAGCGTCGTCAACACGGTCAAGTTCTGCTCTCGGCAATGTTGAAAGCAATTCCCAACCAAGGTCAAGACTCTGTTCAATACTTCTGTTTTCATTAAAGCCCTGATTAACGAACTTTGATTCAAACAATCTGCCAAACTCAATGTACTTCTTATCAGTAGGGGAAAGCTCCTCTTCACCGATAACAGATGCAAGCGATCTTGCGTCAATTACCTTTGCATAAGAAGCAAAAAGCTGGTTTGCAAGAGGCTGGTGATCGGCTCTTGTGTAACCCTCACCGATACCGTCCTTCATAAGACGGGAAAGGGAAGGAAGAACATTAACAGGCGGATACAGTCCCTGTCCTTGAAGTGAACGGTCAAGAACAATCTGTCCCTCTGTAATGTAACCCGTAAGGTCGGGGATAGGATGAGTAATATCGTCGTTAGGCATTGTCAAAATCGGAATCTGTGTAACAGAACCGCTGTGACCTTTAATCATACCTGCACGCTCATAAAGTGATGCAAGGTCAGAATAAAGATAGCCGGGGTAACCCTTTCTGCCCGGAATTTCACCTTTTGATGACGAGAACTCACGAAGAGCCTCGGCATAAGATGTCATATCGGTCATAATAACGAGAATGTGCATATCAAGCTCAAATGCAAGATATTCAGCAATTGTAAGAGCACATCTCGGTGTAAGAGTTCTTTCAATGATAGGATCGTTTGAAAGGTTCAAAAGCATTACAACTCTTGAAAGTACGCCGCTTTCTTCAAAGCTCTTCTTAAAGTATTCTGCAACATCTTTTTGAACACCCATTGCGGCAAATACAACACCGAAGTTAGAGCTGTTTGCACCGCTGATTTTAGCCTGTCTTACAATCTGAACGGCAAGGTCATTATGTTTCATACCTGAGCCGGAGAAGATAGGCAGCTTCTGACCTCTGATAAGAGTCATAAGCGTATCAATGGTTGAAATACCTGTGTTGATGTAGTTTTTAGGATAAACACGGGAAACAGGGTTGATAGGAGTACCGTTGATATTAGCCTTTTTAACAGGGAAAATATCTCCGAGTCCGTCAATAGGTTTGCCCGCACCGTCAAGTACACGGCCGATAATTTCAGGGGAAAGAGGCATCTCCATAGGATGACCTGTAAGTCTTGTTCTTGTGTTTTTAAGGCTGATTCTTCTTGTACCCTCAAAAACCTGAACAACTATTCTTTCGCCCTCAATCTGAACGACACGACCCTGACGCATTGTACCGTTATCGAGACGAATGTCAACAATTTCCTCGTTGGAAACGCCTTTAACACCGTCCATAACTATAAGAGAGCCGTTAATTTCTTTAACGCCTACATAATCTATAATCATTATTGCGTTCCCTCCTTATTAAGAAATTGCAGCAAGCTTTTCGTCAATTTCCTTAATGTAATCGTCAAACATTTCAGGCTTGCTGTTAGGAATATCATACTTCATCTTTGTAAGCTTATCAAACAGACCAAGGTTAAGAATCTTGGAAAGCGGAATATTCTGAGCAACTATATCCTTAGCTTTGGCATGAAGATGAAGAATGGTTTTCATCATAAGCTTTTGCTTTTCAAGCGGAACATAAGTATCATCGGCATGGAAAGCGTTCTGCTGTAAGAAACCGACACGAATTACTCTTGCTGTTTCAATTACAAGCTTCTGGTCATCGGGGAGTACATCCGAACCGATAAGCTTTACGATTTCCATAAGTGAACTTTCTTCCTGTAAAAGTGCGCTTATTCTGTTTCTGTATTCAATAAAATCCTCACCGAGATTTTCCCTGAACCACGGATCAAGGTCGTTAAAATATTCGCTGTAGCTGTCCATCCAGTTAATGGCAGGATAATGTCTTGAATAAGCAAGAGCCTTATCAAGAGCCCAGAAACATCTTGTAAAACGCTTTGTGTTCTGTGTTACAGGCTCAGAGAAGTCTGAACCCTGCGGAGAAACCGCACCGATAAGCGTTACAGAACCTTCGCCGCCGCTGAGAACCTCGGCACGACCGCCACGCTCATAGAACTCGGCAAGTCTTGAAGGAAGGTACGCAGGGAAACCTTCTTCGGCAGGCATTTCTTCAAGTCGGCCTGAAATCTCACGGAGAGCCTCAGCCCAACGGGATGTTGAGTCAGCCATCATGGCAACATGGTAACCCATATCTCTGTAATATTCGCCAAGAGTAATACCTGTGTAAATTGAAGCCTCACGAGCCGCAACAGGCATATTTGATGTGTTGGCGATAAGTACGGTTCTGTCGGTCATAGGACGCTGTGACTTTGGGTCAATAAGCTCTGAGAATTCCTCAAGAACCTGGCTCATCTCGTTACCACGCTCACCGCAACCGACATAGATGATGATATCGGCGTCGCACCACTTTGCAAGCTGGTGCTGAGTCATTGTTTTACCTGTACCGAAACCGCCCGGAATAGCTGCTGTACCGCCCTTTGCGATAGGGAAGAGAGTATCAATAACTCTCTGACCCGTGATAAGCGGAACAGATGATGTAAGTCTTTCCTTAACAGGACGGGAAGTTCTGATTGGCCACTGCTGACAAAGGGTAAGGTTGTGCTCAACGCCTTCGTCATCCTTGATTACAACAACTGTATCAAAGAGCTTGTAGTCGCCGTTGGGATTAACCTTTACTACTTCACCCGAAAGCTCAGGCGGAACCATAAGTCTGTGTTCAATGATAGGAGTTTCGGGGAGAGTAGCGTAAATTTGACCGCCCTCAAGTTTGTCACCGACTCTGACCTTCATTGTAACATTCCACAGCTTCTTGTCATCAAGAGCAGAAACCGAAGAACCACGGTTAATAAACGCACCTGCTTCTTCTTCAATAGCCTTCAGCGGTCTTTCGATACCGTCAAAGATGTTATCAATAATACCGGGGCCGAGAAGAACATTCATAGGAGCACCGGTACCCTCAACGGGATCGCCCGGTTTAAGTCCTGTTGTTTCCTCATAAACCTGAATAGTTGTGATGTCGTCTGTAATACCGATGATTTCACCGACAAGCTTTTGCTTGCCTACATGAACCATTTCCATCATCTCAAAGCTGTCGGTATTTTTTACGGTAACAACAGGTCCGTTTATTCCATATATAACATTGTTGTTTTCCATATTATTACCATCTCTTTCAAAAGAAATTAACAGTCAGCAAGATTAAAGCACACTCAGTCCGGAATTTTCAATAAACCATTCTTTCTGTGCATAGAGCTTGCTGTCAAGAGTTTCATCGGCAACAATATTCATTGCCTTGCAAAAGCCTTTGATTCCGCCGATTTTAATTGATTTGTCGGCAACAACCTCGGTGCTTCCTGCAAAAACTGCCTTGATTTTGTCTGAGTTCTTCATATCTCTTTCGTTGACATAAACAACACAGTCGTTGTCTGCAAAAAGCTTAGCAACTTCCTTTGCACTTTTTACAAGGCTGTTTGAGTAATCTGATGTTTTTGTGTATTCAACAAGCTTTTCTTCAGCCTTTTTAAATACGCTTTCAGTCATTTCAGCTCTCTCGAGAAACAGTTTTTTCTGACCTTCCTGAATTTTCTTTGCAAGAATACCCGTCTGTCTGTTTCTTGATTCTTCAAGTTTGTCCTTGATATATTTTTCGCTGTCATGTCTGCCTTTTTCGGTTGCCTCTTTCAGCTTTTCTTCTTTAAGCTGAGCAACCTCTGTCTGCATGGCACTTCTTTGTTCATCAGCATATTTTTTAATGGCTTTCAGAAAGTTATCTGTTTTGTTTTTGGAGTTTTCCATTAAAAATAACCTCCCTGAATAAATTCAGATATGTGATAATTACAGCTTTACGCCGATTGCGTCCTGAACATATTTTGTAATACTGTCCTTGGTTCTTCCGTTACCGTGACGGTCGGGAATTTCAACAATAAGCGGCTGTTTGCGGTTAAGCTTGAGGTCATAAATAAGGTCGGGACAGAGCGAAACAAGTGTTTCCGTAATAAGAATAACTGCAATATCATCCCTGTTCACAGCCTTTTCAAGCTCACTGCGTACCTCATCCTCCTGATGAACAACTACGCCTTCAATACCTGCAAATCTCATACCCATTTTGGTATCGACATTATCACTTATAAGAAAAAATTTCATAATAATCAATCCTTAACGAAACTTAAATCGCTTAAATTATCTTGCAAAGATAAGAAGAATTGAAACGAGCATACCGTAAATAGCGATACCTTCACCGAGTACAACGAAGATGATTGCTTTACCGAATGCCTTAGGATCTTCACTTGTAGCACCGATAGCGGCAGGAGCAGCGTTACCAACGGCAATACCGCCGCCGATACATGAAAGACCTGTTGCAAGAGCGGCACCGATATATGCAAGACCGTCAGCCATACCAGATGTAGCGGCAGCGGCATCACCTGTAGCAGCACTTGCTACGATAGGGCATACCATGCAGAATGCAAATACAGCAGCGAATGAGCAAATCTGAGTAAGAACTGTTTTCTTTCTGCTCTTGCCGTGTTCAAAAGCCTTTACTGCAAGAATTGCAGATGCACAAAGGAATACTACCGGAACAGCTAACATAATTAAATTGAATAACATAATAATACCTCCAAAAAATTATCAATCAATATTTAATTTAACAGGTTCGTAAGGTCTGCCTTCACCGGAATAGAAACGGCTGAACATCTCGTAATATTCAAGTCTTAATACCTGAATTGCAACAAGAAGCGCCTCAAGAACCATTACAAAAACATTACCAAAGACAACTACGGGCCAGTATGCTACTGCCGGAGCTGTCTGTGCAAGTACGAAAACAACCGTCATCATACCTGCGTGTACAAGAACGAATGCACCGACTCTTAAAAAGCTTACCGTGTTTGTAACATACTCAAGCAAAAATTCGATTGACTCGATAGCATGCTCAAGAATATATCCGCCCCAGCTTTCGGGCTGCCAGTCTTTTTCACCGGTAATAAGAAGTCCGAGAGGCTCACCGAAAAAGATGAGCAGATAGGGGAGAACGATAAGGCAAAGAATGTATGCAAGGGAAAATACCTGCAGACCCAATACGAGCTGTCCTGCAACACCGAAAATAATTGAACAGTAGAATACAAGACCTGCACAACCGCTTGATCCGAACAAGGCTCTTCCCACTTCTCCCTGCTTGAAGGAACTGTAAATATTAAGTCCCATAGCAACCACAACAAGCGAAATACCTATTGCAACAGCCGCAAGAAGAATCATTACAATTGAGCCTGATGACATTACTTCAATCGGTTTTTCATCAAGTCCGAAGAGTGCCTTGTAAAGAGGATCGAGCACATGCTCAAATCCGAACACACTTCCGAACACACAGCCGAATATCGCAGAAGAAATTCCGCACGGCACAAGAATCTTACCGATTTTCATTTTCTTGAGTTTCCACATAAGCGCACCGACAATTGATACACAGATGCCCTGACCGAGGTCAGCAAACATTATGCCGAATATAATGACATAAGTGATAGCGATAAAGAGTGACGGATCAATTTCGTTATATTTCGGAACACCGTACATCTCTGTGTAAAATTCAAACGGTTTTGCAAGGAAACAGTTTTTGAGTTTGACAGGCGGCGATTTTGCAATCTCCGTCTTGCCGTCTGAAAAATCTACATTGACGCTGGCAATTTTTTTGAGTCTGCGTCTGAGAGGCTTAGCATCCTCTGTAGGAACCCAACCTACAATGATAAAGCTTTTGCTGTATTGCAATGCTTTTGTGCGGATTTTGGCATAAAGATTAAGCTCTTCAAGCTTAGAAAGATATTTACAGATTCTAACCTCATATTTGTCAACATAATCGTCAACCCGCTTTTGAGCTTCTTTAAGCTTTTCCTCAAGGTGGGGGATAAGACTCTCAAGTTTTTTCAGATGAATTCTCGGTGTGTCATTAATTCCGAGAACATCGCATTTTTCAAAATATAATCCCGAAAAGATTCTGTCAATTTCCTCGGTTTTATCAATCGGAGCAAAATAAACACCCCAATAGTGTGATTTGTCTTCGGTACAGACAATAAAATCTACATAAGGATTATCTTTATAGGCTGAAAGCTTTTCAAAGCTTTCCTTAGGCAGTCTGCCAAAGCGTGAACTGATATACTTTAAGGTTAAAACCTTTTCAATTTCAACCCCAAGTCCGACAAAGTGTGTGGTTTCAACAAGATTTTCCTTTGCCTGCATCAGCTGTTCTTCAACAAACAGCCTGTCATCTGCAAGAACTTCAATGTCGCTGTTTATTTGATTTGTAAACAGTTCAATTTCTTTAAAGGTCGGATTAAAGTCACTTACATCAACAAGATTAAACTTGCGTTTTGTAAGACTTAATGTTGCCTTAAGAGTGTTAAGAGGTTCAGCATAGATGTTTTTTGATTGCAGATGCGTAAAATCCTTTGTGTTGCTGTAAAAGGATGAAACATCATCGGGATGGAACACACCTGATTCACCAAGTACCGATATTACATTATCAATATCCCTTGTAAGCCCGATAATGCTTACGGCCTGCATGGTTGAAACAGCCAAATTTTAATCACCTCTTCTTAACAGTCATCACATTTTTTATTTAATAAGCAATGACTGCGTAAGTTTATTGTCAAGTTCATATCTTGTGCCCTCAATCAGAGTGACAATATTCATCAGCTCTGTTTCGGCAACAAAAATATATGAAATCATTACAACCGAAGGGTTGTTGGAAAAGTGCATATTTTTCCTTGCAAGCCTGTATTTTACTCTCGGTGAAATATCGCTTGCATAAACATATCCGATTTTATCAATCAATCTTCCGTTATGCGTATTCTGCATAATTGAGAATATCTCGCCCGAAGATTCCGCCTTACACATCATGTCAACGGTCTTTTCGCTGAGATTTGTGTAATCAAGCAAGAGGTTTGCTTTGATATCATCGGGAGAAAGCTTATAATACTTTTTCAATCTCAGAATTCTCGAGAAAATATTATAATCGTTAATCGTAAAGAGAAAGTTGATAAGCTCGTGCTTTTCCTGTCCTTTTGTTGTAGCTTTAATCAGTTTTGTCAGTTTTCCGAACACCAAGTTATACAGCTTGTTCTCAATGTCCGATATTGGAAGTCGATTTTTCTCATCTGGAGAAAATTGCTTGAGAATATCGTAGAATTGGGAGGACTGTGTGGCGTTCAGAAACTCTTCATAATTTTTTGCGTTGGCAAGCTTGTTAACATCTATTTCCGTATGCTTTGAAATATACGCCGGGAATTGATAGATGAACTTGTCAGTCGAGTTTGAACTGAGCAGGATAAGGAATCTTATAATCTGCTCAACCTCTAATGTCGAGATAATGTATGATGACAAACCCGAGCTTACGCTCGAATCGTATCTGCACAAAGAGTCAAATTCATAGAAAAGGTTTTGTCTCAAAAGAGCCTCAAGCCGTCCTCTGTGAATTTCACGCTCACTGACATCCGTCAGAGCCTTGGAGTAATGCGTATTATTTTTAAGATACGACATAATCTCCCCGACGCTCTGGCAGGCAAGCAAGCTTTGATAATCCTTTTCGGTAAGTCTGTTACCGAACTTTGACCTTGCTTTTGTCAGAACTGCAAACGAAGTTTTTGACATTATCCGCATACACCTCCTTGTAAACAGTAAATGGAATGTTACTGTGCAACCGTTCTTTTGACGATTTCGTCAACCCACTTGTCACAGTTGAGTTTAAAATCAGAGTCAAGCTTGATATGCACTGAATTGTGCTTGCTCTGAATTTCCTCCCATTGCTGTTCGGCTTTCTTTGTTTCCTGAATGTCGTTGCGTTTCACAACCTCTTCAGCTTTTGCCATGAAGTCGTCATAAATCTTCTTCGTTTCGGCTTCAATAGTTTTGGAAAGTTCCTCTTTTTCTTCAAGAGTATCCTTTTCCATGGCTTTGGCTTCGTTGTCGGCATCAACGATTTTTTTAATCATATTCTCCATAAAACCACCCCCGTGAAAAATCAGTTTTTAAGCGCCTGAAGCGGAGCCGGAATTCTTCCGCCACGCTTAATAAATGCCTCCGGTGAACCTTTCCTTACAGGCATAACGGGACCTCTGCCGAGCAGTCCGCCGAAATTAAGTTCTTCGCCTGCACTTTTTCCGATAGCCGGAATAAGTCTTACCGCAGTTGTTTTGGTATTTACCATACCAATTGCAGCCTCATCTGCAATGATTGCAGAGATAACCTCGGGAGTTATGTCACCGGGTACTACAATCATGTCAAGACCAACCGAACATACGGCTGTCATTGATTCAAGTTTTGTAATATCAAGGTAACCTTCAGTAGCGGCATGAATCATACCTGCATCCTCGGAAACGGGGATAAAAGCACCGCTCAGACCGCCGACATGGGAAGAAGCCATAACGCCGCCTTTTTTAACAGCGTCATTAAGAAGTGCAAGTGCAGCGGTTGTACCGTGGCATCCGCACACTTCAAGTCCCATCTCCTCAAGAATATATGCAACACTGTCACCGACAGCAGGTGTCGGGGCAAGTGAAAGGTCAACAATACCAAAGGGAACACAAAGTCGCTTGCTTGCTTCTCTTGCAACAAGCTGTCCCATACGGGTGATTTTGAATGCAGTTTTCTTAACCATATCTGCAATTTCCGTGATGTCTTTTCCGGCACCGTCTTTTGCAAGAGCGGCTCTTACAACGCCGGGACCCGATACACCGACATTGATAACAGTATCGGCTTCACCGACACCGTGGAAAGCACCCGCCATAAACGGGTTGTCTTCGGGAGCGTTACAGAATACAACGAGCTTTGCGGCACCGATGCAGTTTCTGTCGGCTGTAACTTCTGCAGCCTGCTTAACGACCTTACCCATCATCTTAACAGCATCCATATTGATGCCGGCTTTTGTAGAACCGATATTTACGGATGAACAAACGAAATCGGTTTCGCTCAAGGCCTGTGGAATACTCTCAATAAGAGCGTAGTCACCGCTTGCAAAACCCTTCTGAACAAGAGCGGAATAACCGCCGATGAAGTTTACGCCGAGTTCCTTTGCGGCTTTGTCAAGAGTGTGGGCAAACTTGACAACATTCTTGCTCTGGCACGGAGCGGCTACCATACCGATAGGGGTAACTGAAATTCTTTTATGGATAATCGGAATACCAAATTCCTTCTGGATGTCTTCACCTGTTTTAACAAGGTCTTTTGCATTTCGACAGATTTTGTCATAAACCTTTGTGCAAGCCTTATCAATGTCCTCGTCAATGCAGTCAAGCAATGAAATACCCATTGTAATTGTTCTTACATCAAGGTTTTCATTGTCTATCATATTTATGGTTTCAAGTATATCTCTTGTTTCTAACATATTATGTATATCCTTTCAATTCGGTAGCACTGATCAAATTCTGTGCATGCTGTTAAAGATGTCCTCGTGCATAACATGAACCTTTGTATTTGTTGATTCTCCGACAGCTTTGAGGTTTGTACGGAGCTGCTCAAATCCGATGTTGGATTTGTCAATTTCAACAAGCATAATCATAGCAAACATATCCTGAAGAACACTCTGTGTTACTTCCACGATATTAACATCAGCCTTTGAACAGGCCTCTGAAACTTTTGCAAGGATTCCAACGCTGTCTTTACCGATCACTGTGATAACTGCCTTCATTTTTTACCTCCTGTTTATGCAGATTTTCGTTGGGATTCTGCATAAAACTGCTTTTCTTTATTTGTGCATATTATATAACTAATTTTTAATAAAGTAAAGTGCAATATTGAAAAAATTTTTTTCATATGTTATCATCTTTTTTGTGAGGTGTTTTACTAATGAAAATATGTGATATTCATACCCATTCAAGCAACTCTTTTGATGCTGAAAATACAGTTGAAGAAATGTGCAACAGTGCCTGTAACAAGGGACTTTTTGCACTTGCAATCACCGACCACTGCGAAGCTCCCGAGATTTTGCTCGGCTCTGAAAGTGAGTACGGAGATTTCAGCAAATTAATTCCAAAATCGAATTATGAAACTTCGATTATGCAAGATAGATACAAGGGTAAAATCAAAATACTGAGAGGCATTGAACTCGGTGAGCCGATGCACAATGACGAATGTACAAAAAAAGCACTTTGTTTTGGAGATTTTGACATAATAATCGCATCCGTGCATAACCTGAGAAACAGACCGGATTTTTATTATATGGACTTCAAAAAAGAAGATGCACATATAATTCTCGATATGTACTTTGATGAACTTCTCGAAACCGCCTCTTTTGACAGCTTTTGTACTCTTGCACATCTTACATATCCGTTGAGATATATTAAGCGTGACACGGGCGATATTCCGAGTCTTTCACCGTACAGAGATAAGATTGACCTTATCTACGAAACACTTATTAAAAAGGATAAGGCTCTTGAAATTAATGTTTCGGGACTGTTCAAGGGACTCGGTGAAACTCTCCCTGCATTTGATGAAATTAAACGCTATCACGACCTTGGAGGCAAGTACATAACCCTCGGAAGTGACGCACATAATATAAATGATGTCGGCAGAGATATTGAAAAGGGAATAGAGCTTGCTTTTAAAGCCGGATTCAAATCATACTATATATATGAAAACCGCTGTCCTTATGAAATAACAATTGAATAACAAAGAATTGAAATAGTTCTTTAAAATCAAAAAGAGGATTCCGCACCGACATGATGTGAAATCCTCTTTGATTTTTTTGAATTCAGTACTCAACTGCAGCACATTATACTGCACTTTTCTGAAAATTGCAATACCTATTTACAAAGTTTTTGCAAGATTTTTTATGTAATCCTTCAATAAATCTTTTGTTTCAGGGTGTTCAAGCCCAATTTCTATCTGAGCCTGCAAGATTCCGAATTTATTGCCCATATCGTATCTCTTGCCCTCAAACTCAACGGCAGTCATTCCTTTTGTTATTGCAATCTCTCTCATTGCGTCTGTAAGCTGAATTTCTCCGCCGATTCCGGGTTTTGTATTTTCGAGAATTCCGAAAATTTCAGCCGGGAGCACACATCTGTCAAGAATCGAATAAAGCGAAAGAACTTCTTCGGGAGTCTGAGGCTTTTCCTTCATATCCGTGCAGGCAAAAATATTGTCATGCATATGTTCAACTTTGAGCGAACCGTACTTGTGAATGTCTTTGGCGTCAACCTTTTTAACGCCTACAACTCCTTCACCGTATTCACCGTAATGATCGATGAGCTGTTTGATTGCAGGAACCTTGCCTGTAATAACGCCGTCACCGTACATAACGGCAAAAGGTTCATTGCCTACAAAAGATTTTGCTTTGAGAACGGCATGTCCAAGGCCTTTCATTTCTTTCTGTCTGATAAAAGAAATGTTTGCAAGGTTTGAAATATTTCTGACTGTTTCAAGAAATTCTGTTTTGCCGCTCTTTTCAAGCAGACTTTCAAGTTCGGGAGAAGCGTCAAAATGATCCTCAATAAGTCCTTTGCCACGGTTTGTGATGATGAGAATATCTGTAATTCCTGCCGCAACAGCTTCCTCAACTATGAACTGAATAGTTGGCTTGTCAACGATAGGATACATTTCTTTCGGCATATTTTTTGTTGCGGGAAGAACTCTTGTACCGAGTCCCGCCGCCGGGATAACCGCCTTTGTTATACGCATAATATTCCTTCTTTCTGTTCTGTTTTAGAGTTTTATTTAAATAAAAAATATCGGTAGATAATTTGCAACAATCAGTGCGGCTGCAACTGAGATTGCAAGCGGAAGGTTGACCCCGCCTTTGGTTTCAAGAACTTCTGCAAGATGTTCTTGATCTGTTGTGCTTTTGATTTTTTTAATCTTTTTAACTGAATGGTTAAAAAAGCATTTGTTTGCTGTCAAGCCGCATATCAACATCACCGCCATGGAAATTATGTTTGCAATCAAGGGTGATAAAAACAGCCAAAAATCTTCGGTTGAAAGTCCAAAATTATTTGTTAGCGAAACAACCTGACCCGACCCCTGTGCCTGAAGTATATTATTATATATATTTTGCCAAGCAGGAAGAGTTTTTATATAACCCGAAGCGATTGTAGAACCGAATGTCAGCACGGAGAAAAGTATTCCCAAAGCATACATTTTTCGGTACAGAAAATATATTCCCGATAAAATAAATGCGGAAAAATTGAATCTGCTCTTTTTAAACTTATTGATAAAGCTGAAAATCCTCAGATAATAAGGGGTGTTCTTACCAATGAATTTTGCGGCTTCACCTGCAGTGATATCGTCAACAAGCGGTTCGTCGCTCTTCATTCCTGCCATAGGATCAAAAGCGGCAGCCATTTGCGGATTTGCCTGACCAAAAGGAACACCGAACGGCGGCATACCCTGATTCTGATTGAAATTCGGGTTTGGCTGACCGTTATTCTGATTCTGCTGAAAGTTCGGATTATTCTTGTCGTCATCGTAAAGCGGTGCGCCGCAGTTACAGCAATAGAACATTTCTTTCGGATTTTCCGCTCCGCAGCTCTTACAAAGAACTACACCGTCTTTAGCGTCCTGCTCTGCCTGTTGTTCGGCCTCTTCCTGCTGTTCTTTTTCAAAAGAAAAGTCAGCGCTGTGTCTGTCTGCAAAATGACAATGACCTTCTTTTTCGTAACATTCTCTGTGATGCGGTGTTCCGCACTCAGGGCAGACTACAACATCGTCACCCTTTTTGAACTGTTTATCACATACCGGACATTTGTATTCTGTAAATTCCATTATAAACCTCCAAAGAATACACGATACTGTGTACCTATACACTTTAATTATAACAAATAGTATTGACAAATGCAACTTGTTTTTGTGTATAAGTTTACTTGTGAATAAAATAGCTGTTTTTCTTTACTTTTGTGGATGTTTTTGCTATAATATTAAATTGTGAAAGAATAAACTATATTCAGAAAGGTACATGTTTATGGTACAGTTTGAGGAATTACTTTTAAAGCTTCAGGCTCTAAAGCCTGAAATAGACGATTTGTCCGATGCACTCGGCATGAAAGGTATGCTCTCGGAAATTCAACAGCTTGAACTCAAGGCAACCGAGCCGGGATTTTGGGACGATGTGGAAAAATCACAAAAGGTTTTACAGCGTACGGGCTCTTTAAAGGGCAAGGTTGAGGCTTACGAAGGTCTTGTTGCCAAATACGAGGATACTCACGCTTTGATTGAACTTGCAAATGAGGAAGAGGACGAATCTCTTCTTGAAGAGGCAGAAAGCGAAGTTGAGGCTGTCAAGGAAAATCTTGAAAAACAGCGTTTGCAGACTTTGCTCACAGGCGAATATGATAAAAATAACGCAATTCTTACATTTCACGCAGGTTCTGGCGGAACAGAGGCTCAGGACTGGGCTGAAATGCTTTACAGAATGTACACCCGTTGGGCAGAGGCTCACGGCTTTAAGGTTAAAGAAGTTGACTACCTTGACGGCGATGAGGCAGGACTTAAAAGTGCCGTGCTTCTTGTTGAAGGTGAAAATGCTTACGGCTACTTAAAGAGCGAGGCAGGCGTTCACCGTCTTGTTCGTGTATCTCCGTTTGACTCGGCAGGCAGAAGACACACAAGCTTCTCATCTCTTGAGGTTATGCCGGAAATTGCAAAAGATACAGAGGTTCACATTCCGCCCGAAGATATTAAAATGGATGTTTACCGTGCCAGCGGTGCAGGCGGTCAGAAAGTCAACAAGACTTCATCTGCTGTTCGTCTTACTCATATTCCTACAGGTATCGTTGTTGCCAGTCAGGTTGAGCGAAGTCAGTATCAGAACCGTGATGTTGCTATGAATATGCTTATTTCAAAGCTCGTTGAAATCAAAGAGCGTGAGCATCTTGAAAAAATCGAGGACATCAAGGGCGTTCAAAAGGAAATAACCTGGGGTTCACAGATCCGAAGCTATGTATTTATGCCTTATACAATGGTAAAAGACCACAGAACAGGCTTTGAAACAGGTAACATTCAGGCTGTTATGGACGGCGATCTTGACGGCTTTATCAACGCATATTTAAAGTGTGCAAGTCTTGGCACACTTCAGAAATAAATTTCATATTATACGGAAAGGCTATGAATTAGTATGAAGTATTTAGTAATGCTCTGTGACGGTATGGCTGATGAGCCAAACGCACAGCTTGATAATTCAACTCCTATGGCAAAGGCTGTTAAGCCTTGCATGGATTACCTTGCCTCAAAGGGCGAGGTCGGAATGGTTAAAACCGTTGCCGAAGGACTCAAACCCGGCAGCGATGTTGCAAACCTTTCGGTTCTCGGTTATGAGCCTGCTGTTTATTACAGCGGTCGTTCTCCGCTTGAGGCGGCAAGTATCGGTATTGACCTTAAAGACACCGATGTAACATTAAGATGTAACCTTGTAACTCTGTCCGATGAAGAAAACTACGAGGACAAGTCTATGGTTGACTATTGTGCAGGCGACATTTCAACAGAAGAGGCAAGAGAGCTTATCAATTATGTTGAGGAAAAGCTCGGCAACGATATTTTCAAGTTCTATTCTGGTGTTGCATACCGTCATTGTCTTGTATGGAAAAACGGCAATCCTCATCCGGGTGAACTCACACCTCCTCACGATATTTCAGGTCGTGTAATTAAAGAATACATTCCAAAGGGTGACGATACTGCCGCTCTCTATGATTTGATGAAGAAAAGCTATGATTTGCTCAAAGATCATCCTGTAAACAAGGCGAGAGTTGAAAAAGGACTTCGTCCCGCCAACTCAATCTGGCTTTGGGGCGAGGGTACAAAACCCGCTCTTGACAGCTTCTTCGGCAAGTTCGGCAAAAAAGGCAGTATGATTTCTGCTGTTGACCTTCTCAAAGGTATTGCAATTTGTGCCGGCATGAAGAGCGTTGATGTTGAGGGTGCAACAGGCTATATTGACACAAACTTTGACGGAAAGTGCAAAGCCGCAATTGATGAATTCAAAAACGGTGCGGATTTTGTATATATCCATGTTGAAGCTCCCGATGAATGCGGTCACAGAGGAGAGATTGAAAATAAAGTAAAGGCTATTGAACTCATTGATGAGCATATTCTCAAGCCCGTAACCGATTTTCTCAGAACTTTTGATGATTTTGCCGTTCTCGTATGTCCAGATCATCCCACACCTCTTTCTATCCGCACACACACTTCAAATCCTGTTCCTTATCTTATCTATGACAGCAAGAACGAAGTTGACAGCGGCGTAAGCAAATTCTGTGAAGAAGAGGCTAAAAAGACAGGCAACTATATTGAAAAAGGTTTCACAATGATGGATTACTTCCTTTCTAAATAATTTTTTGCTCTGTACTACATAATAAACCAAAAAAATAACATCCTTGCAGATATAATGAAATTAAAAATCTGTAAGGATGTTTTTATGTTGTGCTTGTTCATTATCATAACAATAATGAGTGTAATTACCTTGTTTGTAATTGCGTTTTCTTATGTAGTAAAATTCCTTATCGGAATAATAATTAAACTTATACACAAAACCGATTTAGATAAGTTTTAATGCTTCAACAAGAGCCTTTGAAAGCTGATCGGGACAGGATGTGCCTCTGCCACGGCAGTCAATGCCTTTTAATCTGTCAACAGCGTCTTTTGCGTCCATACCTTTTACAAGCATACAAATGCCCTGAGTATTGCCTGAACAGCCACCCACAAACTCACAGCTTGTGATTTTACCGTTGTCATCAAGCTCAAGATTAATCTGTCTGGAGCAAACTCCCGTAGGAAAATATGAATATTTCATTGTAATACCTCTTTTCATAATTTGAAATCATATTATCACAGAAACAGAAAAAAATCCAGATAATTTTATTTTTTTGTTTTTAAAATTGAAAATCTATGTTATAATTTAAATACAGATTGCACTTTGTTACAAACTTTGCTCCCTGTTATGAAAGCAGAGCTTTGTTCTGATTAAAATCCAAGTGCAGATGTTCCACAGCTCTGATAGAATGGAACTATTATAAATATTGTAACAGACATTTACAAAAAGCAAATCACAGAAAGTAGGATATAATGTCAATTAATATAGATTTGGGAGCATGGAACTCAATTTTTGCAGTTCCCTCCAAAGTAGTCGATGAAGGATTAAAATTTTCCGACGGCGTAAAGCTTAAAGTCCTTTTGTTTGTCCTTCGTAATGCCGGTCGTTCCGTTGACGACACAGAAATTTCAAAGGCAACAGGTGTCAATGTAACCGATATTCCCGAGGCACTTGACTATTGGGTTAGTATTGGTGTATTTAATCGAATTGAAAATACCTTTACTCCCGTAAAAAATAACGAGGAATTTGTTTCTGCACCGCAGACTTCTGTTCAAACGGAACAGACACCGCAACCTGTTCAGACTGTTTTACAGCCACAACAGACAGTGCCACAGCCTGTTCAAGCGGTTCAAGAGCCTGTAAAACAGGAAACAGAACAGTCGCCAAAGGAAAACGCAGAAGAACCGCAAAAACATTTTACGGCTACAAGACCGCAAAAGCCGGATTTTGTATTTACGGCACAAAGGCTTGCAGTTGATGAAGAATTAAAAATGCTTGTTGAAGAAACGCAGACAACACTCGGAAAAGTTCTTTCAAATTCCGATATCGCAACTCTGCTTATGCTCAAGGACACCTGCGGACTTCCGCTTGATGTTATCTTTATGCTTATACATTATTGTGCAAGCATTGATAAGGGCAATATAAGAACGATTGAAAATATTGGTATTCAATGGGCAAATGACGGTGTTTATTCGCTTGAGGCGGCTGATAACAAGATTAAGCAGATTCAAAAAACAACGGCAAACTTTTCAATTGTTTCAAAAGCATTCGGACTTAAAAATGTCGGTTCTCCCACAAAGAAACAGCTTGAATACGGTGACAAATGGGTAAGCGAGTGGAAGTTTTCGCCCGAAATGCTCAGAGAGGCGTATGAAAGATGCGTTGATACAAAGGGAACAATGAATCTTCGCTACATTGACGGAATCTTAAAGCGTTGGAATGCAAGCAATCTGCACACGCTTGACGAACTTCATAAGTATGAAAAATCAGCGTCAAAGCCGTCGCAGAAACAGTCGTCATCTTATGATATTAATGAACTCGACAAATTTAATTCACTTGATAATTTTTAATTAAGAGGTTGGTATGGGATACAGCAATAGTGTTTATAAGGCTGCTTCGGACACATTACATGAACGCAGACTTAACGCCGAAAAGGCAGCGGAAAGAAGAAAAGAAGAGATTTATAAAAAATTCCCCCGTGTGAAAGAACTTGAAAAACAGATTTCTGTGGGCGGAATCAATACAGCTCGTGCAGTTCTTGCAGGCGGAGATGTGAAGGACGCCGTTTCAAAGCTTCGTGATCAGAATCTTGCAATGCAGGCAGAGGTCAGAAAAATCCTTACAGATAACGGTTATCCCGAAAATTATTTTGAGCCCGATTATTTTTGTAAGAAATGTAATGACAAGGGCTATTGTGACATAAACGGCAAAACTGTCAGATGTTCATGCATGAAGTCTGCTCTCATAGCCTGTGCATGTGCCGAGCTTAACAGAAACGCTCCGCTGTCACTTTCTACATTTGAAAGCTTTAATCTTGAATATTATGACAAGACTGTTGATCCAAAGCTTAAGGTATCTCCTTACGACCATATGAGCAGAGTTTTAAGATATTGTCAGAATTATGCCGACAACTTTAACTCGCATTCGGAAAGTATACTTATGAAAGGCGCAACCGGACTCGGCAAAACTCATCTGTCGCTTGCAATTGCAAACGAGGCAATAAAGAGGGGTTACGGTGTAATTTATGCGTCTGCTCCGCAACTTGTTTCAAAGCTTGAAAAAATATATTTTTCAAACAAGGAAGATGATTCAACATTCGATATGCTTGTTGAATGCGACCTTCTTATTATAGATGACCTCGGAACGGAATTTCATTCTCAATTTTCCGTATCACAGCTTTACAACATTTTTAACTCAAGGATGTTGTCAAACAAGCCCGTAATTATAAATACAAATCTGACAATAAGAGATTTGCAGGAGAATTATACTGACAGATTTGTTTCAAGAATCTGCGGAAATGCCCGTCAGCTTGATTTTTTGGGCAGAGATATAAGGATCAGACGAAAATAATTTTAAAATATTTTCGTCAAAAATCCTGTTGCTGTCGGCTGTTTTGAAGGTCTGAAAACTTTTTTGAAAAAATTTTAAAAAAAGTATTGACTTTTTGAACGATATGTCTTATAATTCATATCGTTGCAAGTTCGGTAGCAATTACATCTTGTGGAATAGTGTAACGGTAGCACGACAGACTCTGACTCTGTTTGTTGGGGTTCGAATCCCTATTCCACAGCCACAGCCCCGAAGTTATTCGGGGCTCTTTTATTTCGAGGTGTAGCGCAGTTTGGTAGCGCACATCGTTCGGGACGATGGGGTCGCAAGTTCGAATCTTGTCACCTCGACCAGTTTGGCGCCGTACTTTTTAAGTTCGGCGCATTTTCTTTTTTAAAAAATTTGGAGGTAATTTTATGAAAAAAGTAATTTCGCTTGCAGTTGCTCTTGTTCTTTGCCTTTCGATATTTGCAGGTTGCGGTGCAAAGGAAGTTAATCTTGCTGATCTTATGGATAAGATGAATTCCGAGTACAGTGTAGATGCAACAAAGTATGAAACAAAGGATGATATGTACAAATATTACAATATCAATGCCGATGATATCAAGCAGTTTGCCGCTGAGGTCGGTAAGTCTGATACAGACAGCAAAAATACAGAGGTAGTTCTTGTTGAGGCAACTGATTCGGATGCCGCTTCAAGAGTTGAAACTGCTCTTACAAACCGCTATAATTCAATCTTTCAGCAGAATGCTTCCTATTCGGCAGAAGAGCTTGATATGGTGAAAAAATGTAAGGTTACAAAAGACGGTAACTTTGTTACAATGATTATCGGCGAAAAGGCATCCGATATGCTTACAATGTTTAATGACAGCATTAAATAATTTATTTAAAATTTACTGAGGGCGAACATCGTTCGCCCCTTTCTTTTGCAATATTTTAAGGCAGGTTAAAAATGGTACAGACTGAGATTCAAAAAAACTTTTCACATATGAATGATATGCAGAAACAGGCTGTTTTCTGCACAGAAGGACCTTTGCTCATACTTGCAGGTGCCGGTTCTGGCAAAACAACTGTTCTTGTTAACAGAATAGCCTACATTTTACAGTGTGAGCTTTGTAAACCATGGCAGATACTTGCCATTACTTTTACCAATAAAGCCGCAGGAGAGCTTAAAGAACGAATCTGTGCGGCAGTTCCCGAGGGCGGTGCCGATATATGGGCGGCTACCTTTCATTCAACCTGTGCAAGAATCCTTCGCAGATACGGCGACAGAATCGGTTATACAAGTCATTTCACGGTTTACGGGACTGACGATCAGAAAAAACTCGTCAAGGATATTTTAAAGCAACTCAATATTGCCGAAAAAACTTTGCCTGTAAAATCAATTCTCTCCGAAATTTCAAAGGCTAAGGATAAAATGCTTACTCCCGAAGAAATGCGTAAAGAGGCTGAATTTGACAGCAGAAAAGCACAGATTGCAAAGGTTTATGAAATCTATCAGACAAAGCTTAAAACAGCTGACGCAATGGATTTTGACGATATGCTTTGCAATACCGTAAAGCTTTTTGAAACAGCACCCGATATACTTGACTATTACAGAAATCAGTTCAAGTACATCATGGTCGATGAGTATCAGGATACTAACAAGGTGCAGTATAAGTTTGTAAGCCTGCTTGCAAGCAAATACGGCAACATCTGCGTTGTCGGTGATGATGACCAGAGTATCTACAAATTCCGTGGTGCTACAATCGAAAATATTCTTTCTTTTGAAAATACATTTAAGAACGCAAAAATGATTCGCCTTGAACAGAATTACAGAAGTACACAGAATATCCTCAATGCCGCTAACGAGGTCATCTCAAATAACACAATGCGTAAGGGTAAAACTTTGTGGACCGAAAACGGTCAGGGCGAGAAAATTAAGGTACATACAGCCGAGAATGAGCGTGACGAGGCTAATTTCATTGCTCAGACCATTCTTGACGGTGTAGCCGACGGAAGAAAATATTCCGACTATGCAATTCTTTACAGAATGAATGCCCAGTCAAACGCAATTGAGCAGGCTTTGTCAAGAAGCGGTGTGCCGCACCGTGTAATCGGCGGTCACAGATTCTATGACCGTGAAGAAATTCGTGATATGGTTGCATATCTTCAGGTTATAAATAATCCTCATGATGATGTCAGACTTTCAAGAATTATCAATGTTCCTAAAAGGGGAATAGGTGCGACAACCGTTTCCCATGCCGCAGACATTGCCGCAGGACTCGGCGAAAGCATTTACGATGTAATCAAGGAGGCGGAAAACTATCCGCAGCTTTCCCGTGCCTCTGCAAAGCTCAAAGCCTTTGTTGCACTTATCGACGGACTTATTGAAGCCGAGCAGAGCGGCGAATATTCTCTTGCAGAATTATATAACCTTGTGATTGAACACACATCATACGAACAGTACCTTAAAACCGAAAAGGACAACCCTGAAGTTCGTATTGAAAACATCGAAGAACTTTCTTCAAATATCGTCAAGTTTGAAGAGGACTACGGAGATGAGGCAGACCTCTCTGCATTTCTTGAAGAAATTTCTCTCCAGACTGATATTGATAACTACGATGCAGATGCAGATACCTGCGTAATGATGACATTACATTCGGCAAAGGGACTTGAATTTCCTGTTGTATTCATCGCAGGCATGGAAGAAGGAATGTTCCCGTCCGTTGCAACAATGATGAATCCTGATGAACTCAACGAGGAAAGGCGACTTGCCTATGTCGGAATTACAAGAGCAAAGGAAATTCTCTATTTCACAAAAACAAATTCGAGAATGCTGTTCGGTTCAACAAGCTATAACAAGGGTTCAAGATTCTTAAACGAGATTCCCGATAATCTTCTTGAATACAGCGGCGGAAGAAAACAGATGTTCACACAGGCGACCTCCGGTTTTGCATCAGGAACAGGTGAAAAGGTTTCTGTCGGCAAATCGTCTGGAAGCTCGTATTCACCGAATAAATCGTTCGGATTTACAAAACCTCCTGTTAAGAGCGGTGCTGTATTCAATGTCGGAGATTGTGTTCAGCACAAGGTGTTCGGCAAGGGCATGGTAATGAAAGCCGAGAAAATGGGCAATGATACTATGCTTGAAATTGCCTTTGACAAAGCCGGCACAAAAACTCTTATGGCGAACTATTGCAGTAATATGAAAAAAATCTGAGGTGATTAAAGTGTTTATATCATCAAAAAAGGTTCTGTGTCTTGCAATTTCTGCGTTGACAGCTTTTTCTGTGTGCCTTACAGGTTGCGGAAAAGACACGCAGTCTTCTGTATCTGCTACCGAGAAAACAACTGCCGTGGTTGCTTCACAGCCTGTAACAAAGGCGGCAACCTCCGATGAGCAGACACAAGAACCCACATGGAACTATTCCGAACTCAAAAGAAAATCTTCCGATATTTCCGAAAATCTTGACGCAATAATAACCGATAACAAATTCAGGGGAACGGTTTATGTCAAAATCGGAAATGCTCTTGAGTATATCGGCACTAACGGATTTTCCGACAAGGACAGGCACACAAAGAATTCTACGGACACATGCTTTAGAATTGCTTCGCTCACAAAGCAGTTTACTGCTGTTGCGGTTATGCAGCTTGTTGAGGAAGGAAAGCTTTCACTTGATGATACAATCGACAAATATTTTCCGTCATATAAATACGGCAAAAAAATCACCGTTAAAAACCTGCTTACAATGACAGCGGGCATAAAGGATTACATTAATAAAGACGGCGATACCAATACCTATGCATACAGCGAATCTCAGATTGAATATAAGGTTTCAGCCGAAAATTCCGCAAAGAAAAATAAAAAAGCCGTAATGGACTGGATACTTGATCAGGAACTTAATTTTGAACCCGATGAGAAGTATATGTACTCAAACAGTGCATATTTTCTTCTCGGTGATATCATCGAACAGGTCAGCAAAACCTCGTACGAAAAATATATTAAAGAGAATATTCTTAAGCCGTCGGGAATGATGAACACAGGCTTTGAGAGCACAGATAAGCTTGCTGTAGGATATCAGGATATTTACGATAATGCGTGGACATTGTATCCCGGAGTAGGATATTCTGCAACTGGTTTAATTTCAAATGTTCCCGACTTACTCAAATGGGTTGACGCTCTTTGTACAAACAAGCTCATTTCGGAAAAATCTTTTAAAGAAATGACAACACCGTACAAGGGCAATTACGGCTACGGTTTTGTTGTATCAGAAGAAAGTAATGCGGTTTCTCACACAGGAAAAATCGACAAATATAATGCCGCTCTTGTTTTTACCAAAGACGAAAATCAAATTTATATAGCACTTTCAAACTATTCAAACAGCAGTCCGATTAATCTGTTTAATAACATTAATAAAACACTTGCCCCGTTTTACGGTTAATTTTCGGCTGTTAATCACCAAAAATCAAAACCTCCATAAAATGTATTGTTACAGTGCATTAATTGAACTGTCAATACTTTTACGGAGGTTATTTTTATGTCAGATGTACCTTTCTGTTCCTCGGAAAATGCATGCACCGAAGGCGGCGAGCAAACTAGCGGTTGTGAACCTGTTTGTATCAATGTTTCACGAATCTATGACAGTTGCGGAGCAAAAGATTGCCTTTCAAATCTTCCTGTTATGTTTACCGAAGCAAACCAGAAAATTATTGATGGGGCTTGTTCCGTAAAGATAAGTAATGTGCGCATAATTACATCTACGGTAGAGGTCGAGCCTGTTGCATTCCATCGTGGCTTTTATTCGGTTGATATGATGTACTATTTTGCCGTTACCGTTGAAGCCTATACAGCCGCAGGTGCGATTCCCGAAACTGTCACAGGTCTTGCAATGTACGGCAAAAGGGTTGTGCTTTACGGCGGTGAAGGCTGCGTAAAGTCATTCTCCAGTGACAAAGATGTTGTTTGCGATACATCAGATTCGGATTGTCCGTGCAAATATCCCTATTGCCTGCCGAGAGCAACGGTTCAAATTTCAAATCCAATGGCATTGTCTGCAAAACTACAGGATTACAATAATGCGAATCCGATAACTGTTTGCAGAACATTTCCAAGTTGTGTTATTGATTACCTTGACGGAGAGCCTGCACAGCCTGAAACACAGCGAGTGCTTGTTACAATCGGTATTTTTACGATTACAAGGCTTGAAAGAGATGTACAGATTATGATTCCGTCCTATGATTTTTGTGTTCCCCGCAAGGAATGTCCGTCAACGCCCGATGATCCGTGCGAAGTTTTCAGTAAAATTGATTTTCCAACAGACTCATTCTTTCCACCAAACGCAATACACCGCGGCGACTGTGACTCTTCTCATACATCTTCTTTTAAATGCGGTTGTGAAAACTGATTATACAGAAAAACGGGGCTGATTTCAGTCCCGTTTTGTTATGCTATTTTGAAATTGTTTCATAAAGTAATTTTATTCCGCTTTCAATTTTTACATCTTTTATTCCCGAAAAGCTTAACACAATCATATTTTCGGCTTTGTTGAACTGCATAGTTTTAATTAATGCGTCGTCAATTTTCTTTATAACAGAATTGTCAATCGTTTTATCCTTAAAAATCAGCGAAACATAAAGCGAAGTTTCGTTAAACACAATTTTAACGGAGGTTCCGAAATATTTCTTTATGTTTGAAAGCATAAGGTTGCTTTTTTCAAGATAAATTCTTCTTGCTTTTCTCAGATGAACATCAAGCTTACCGTTATTAATATACTTTGCAAGGGCAATTTGTTCTGTTTTTGACGCTGTCTGATTTGTGTATTTTTTGATTTTGTTGTATTCATCGGTGAGCTTTTGCGGAAGAACCATATAACTGATTCTGACAGAGGGAAGAAGTATCTTTGAAAAAGAGCCGAGATAAACCGTGTTTTCGGTATCATAATTCTGTACGCACGGCATAGGGTGCGTACTGTATCGAAGTTCACCGTTGTAATCGTCCTCAATAATCAAAACATTATTTTCTTTTGCCCATTTGATTATCTCAAGTCTGCGTGTAACAGGCATTGTAATGTTGCTGTTTACGGTAAAATTAGGATTTATAAGAATTATATCGGGATTGATTTCTTCAAGTGAATCAATACAGGCTCCGTATTTATCACATCTGAAATATTTGATGTCATAACCGTGACTGTTGAACACATATTCACTCTGAATGTAGCTGTAATCCGCAAGTGCGATTTTCTTATTATTGCCGAGAAGTGAACAGAGTATGTGCAAAAGCGTCTGAGTACCTGCTCCGACAATAATATTTTCGTATGACGTGTTTACACTCCGTGTGCCGAGGCTGTATTTTTGCAGAGCATTTCTCAGAATTTCTTCACCCTGTTCTTCACCGTAGGAAGTGAGCAGATAGTTTTGATTTAAAACTTCTTTAACATATTTTTTCCATTCGTTTATGTTGATTATACCGTCATCAATGCTTTTACTGCTGAAATCATATTCATAGTATCTTTTTGTTTTGTTGGTATTTGAAGACATTTTATCGCTTTTTGACGGTGTACCGCTGAACTGTGCCTCAACATAATATCCGCTTCGTGGTCTGTTTGATATATATCCCTCTGCACACAGCTGTTCATACGCTCCGTTGACAGTAGTTTTTGAAACATCAAGGTCAGTACTCAATCGCCTTATTGACGGAAGCTTTGTTCCTTTTTTCAGACTTCCCGTTTCAATTGATTTTCTGACCGACATATAAATCTGCCTGTAAAGCGGAGTTTTATCTTTTTTATTGATAATTATAAAATCGTACAGCATAACATCACCTACTGTATTTTAACATTTTGAAAATATTATTGCAATATCAGTGTATTACGGTTGAAATTATTTCCGTTAAAATGTATAATTGTATGGTATGGCATAAAGTCACTGAAATGGCATAAAATACTAATTGCAGAGGGGATTTTACAATGAATGCTATGGCTGATAAATTTTTTGACAGTATAAAAGGGAAAAAAGTTACTTTTATCGGAATCGGTACAAGCAATCTTCCGCTTATAAAACTTTTTGTTGAAAAGGGTGCAAAAGTTACTGCTTGCGATAAGAAGAATTTTGAAGATTTGGGACAGAACGGTATTAAGGCTAAAGAGTACGGTGCAGAACTTTTACTCGGTGAAAATTATCTTTCCGAGATTGATGCCGATATCGTTTTCAGAAGTCCCGGCACACCTTTTTACAAGGATGAGCTTGTTGCACTTCGTAACAAGGGCGTTGTTCTTACATCAGAAATGGAAGTTTTCTTCGACCTTTGCCCGTGTAGGATTATTGCTGTGACAGGTTCTGACGGCAAAACAACCACAACAACGATTATTTCGGAATTTTTAAAGGCGGCAGGTCTTAATGTACATCTCGGAGGTAATATCGGCAAGCCGCTTCTTCCTGAGATTGAAAGCGTGAATGACGATGACTGTGCAGTAGTTGAGCTTTCAAGTTTTCAGCTTATCTCTATGAGAAAGAGTCCGGATATTGCCGTGGTAACAAACCTTGCTCCCAACCATCTTGATATACACAAGGATATGCAGGAGTACATTGATTCAAAGAAAAATATCATTCTTCATCAGAATGCTTTTTCAAAGGCTGTTCTCAACCTTGATAATGAGATTACAAACGGCTTTTCCGACAGCGTAAGAGGTCAGCTCGCAAAGTTCTCCGTAAAGGAAAATGTTTCAAACGGTGCTTTTCTTGACGGTGATACAATCTGCTATAATGACTACGGAAAAATTACCCGTATTATGAACATTCATGACATCAAAATTCCCGGTATGCATAATGTAGAAAATTATCTTGCCGCTGTTTCAGCCGTATGGGGACTTGTTGATGCAGAAACAATGGTAGCCGTTGCAAAGACTTTTGGCGGTGTTGCTCACCGTGCAGAGTTTGTAAGAGAGGTTGACGGTGTTAAGTATTACAACGATTCAATTGCGTCAAGTCCTACAAGAACCGCACTCGGCACACTTTCACTTTACAAGCAGAAAATCTGCATTATTGCAGGCGGATATGATAAGCATATTCCTTATGAGCCGCTCGGCCCCGTAATCAACGATAAAGTAAAACTCCTTATTCTTCTCGGTGATACTGCCCCGAAAATTGAAAAAGCCGTTAAGGAGGCTTCAAACTATGATGCAGATGAAATTGAAATCGTCAATGTAACAAATATGGAAGAGGCTGTAGCTGTTGCCCGTGAGCGTTCAACAAAGGGAGATATTGTTTCGCTTTCACCCGCAAGTGCAAGCTTCGGACTTTACAAGAATTTTGAAGAAAGAGGTAATCACTTCAAGTCAATTGTCAACGCTTTGAAGTAAGATATACAATGAACACAAAAGAACTTATTTTTGAACTCTGTTGTGCAATGGGTGTGTCGGGCAGGGAAGAACCCGCTTTGTCTGTTGCCGAAAAGTTTTTATCGGACTACACGGATGACATAAAGATATCAAACGGCAGTCTTATGGCTGTTTGCGGTAACAAAAATTCAGATAAAACCATATTGCTTGACGCTCACATTGACCGCATAGGGTTTATGGTTACCGAAATAAATGAAAACGGATTTGTAAAAGCTTCTCCGTGCGGAGGAATTGACGCAAGAACTCTTGCCGATACTCTGCTTTGTTTGCAGAACAATCCTGATATAACAGGTGTTGTATGCTGTATGCCCCCTCATCTTTCTGACGGAAAAGAGGACAAGGCTATGCCAACCGACAAAATCTGGGTTGATTTCGGTCTGCCGTATGATGAAGTTAATAAACTCATTTCATTCGGTGATATGCTGACATTTGCCTCAAAGCCTGCAAATCTTTTGAACGGCAGAATTGTTGCGCCTTGCCTTGATAACAGGTGCGGTGTTGCGTCACTTGTTAAGTGTGCAGAGTTATTAAAAGACAATGAAACAGATTATAAAGTAATTATCCTTTTAAGCTCTCAGGAAGAAACATTTGGCACAGGCGCTAAAACAGGTGCTTTTACCGTTGAAGCGGACGAATCAATTGTTGTTGATGTGAGTTTTGCATCTCAGCCGGATGTTTCGGGGTTCTATTCTTCGGTTGAACTCGACAAAGGACCAATGATTTGCATTTCTTCAATTCTCAACAAAGAAATGAGCAAATCGCTTGAAAGCGTTGCAAATAATAAAAATATACCGTATCAGCTTGAACCGATAGCAGGCAGAACAGGTACAAATGCCGACCATATTTCAATCAGCGGAAAAGGTGTAAAAACTGCTGTTGTATCAATCCCACAGCGATATATGCACACACAGAATGAAGTTGTTTCTGTAGCTGATGTTGACAATACGGCAAAGCTTATTGCCGAATACATTAAATGCGGAGGTGCTTTCAATGATTGACATAAAATTGCTTGAACAGCTTTGCCTTTGCAACGGTATTTCGGGTGATGAGGGAAATGTTCGCAATCTTATAATTAACGAGATTAAAGACTGTGCCGATGATATTAAAACAGATAATCTCGGCAACCTTATTGTGTTTAAAAAGGGAGAAAAGTCTGCAAAAAGCAAGCTTATGGTGTCGGCACATATGGATGAAGTAGGTCTTATGGTAACGGATATAACATCTGACGGTTACCTTAAATTTGACGAGGTCGGAGGAATTGACAGAAGAGTTCTTCCCGGTAAGCGTGTATGTGTTGGCAGAAACGGTCTTAACGGTGTAATCGGTGTGAAACCGATTCATCTTACAAACGGTGATGAAAAAACTGCTGTTCCGAAAATGAATGATATGTACATTGATATCGGTGCCGAAAGCAGAGAAGATGCGCTTAAATATGTAAACTACGGTGACAGCATTAATTTTGAGGGCGATTTTAAGATTAACGGCAAAACTGTTGTTACAAAGGCACTTGATGACCGTTTCGGCTGCTATGTGCTTATTAATCTTATAAAATCCGAACCCGAATATGATATGTATTTTACATTTGTCGTTCAGGAAGAAGTGGGACTGCGTGGTGCAAGACCTGCGGCTTTTACGGTTAATCCTGATTTTGCTCTTGTTATCGAAAGCACAACTGCCGCTGATGTTGCAGAGGTTGACGCATCTCATCAGGTATGCAATTTGTCAAAAGGCGCAACGGTTACCGTAATGGATAGGGCGACAGTTTATGATAAAGAAATGATAAGTGCCGCTTTTGAACTTGCCGAAAAGAATAACATAGCTGTTCAGTATAAGAGAGCAGTTGCAGGCGGTAATGATTCGGGTGCAATTCATCAGAGCAGAGGCGGAGTGAGAACTCTTGCGGTATCACTTCCGTCAAGGTATATTCATGCTCCTTCAACTGCGGCAAATCTTGATGATTGCGAAAGCGTTTTAAAACTTGCAAAAGTATTGTCCGATTATATTGCGGGCGGAAATTTAGCGAAAGGAAAGACGGTCTGAATGATAGTAACCGCCAATGAAAATTATATAAATGTAATTATGAACCTGTCGGCGGAAGATCCGTTTGCGTGCAGAATAATTTCTCAGTACAACAGTTACGATTCATCGCTTGCTTTTGTTGACTACTGGACGATAATTGACGATAAAACAGATGAGTGTACAGGTGCAATTTCCCGATGCGGAACAAACTTCATTTTATTTCTCACAGATAAAACAAATCTTGAAGAAGTTTCGTCATTTATGCGTGTTGCGGGTGCGTCAAGTGCAATATGCAGCGGAGATTTTAACCTTAATTTATACGGCAGTAAATCCGTTTCGGGTGTTATTCTGAAAAAATCAGAACCGTTTGAAAATGTTGACGAAAGTATAAATTTTGCTGTTCCCGATATTAAAGAGGTTTATAATCTCATCGTAAGCTGTGCCGATGAAAATTTTGTTCCGCCGCCGTTTGATGATTTTTATGTTGATGTGAATCACAAGCTTCGTCATAATGCAACGAGAATGTACGGAGTTTATGACGGTACAAAACTTGTTGCAATGGCTATGACCGTTGCCGAAAGCAGTAACGGTGCCGTGTTGGGTGCGGTATCGTGTCATCCCGACTACAGAAAGCACGGCTACGGTTCAACTGTTGTAAAGTACATATCCAATAGGCTGATTGCCGAGAACAAGACCGTGTATCTTCACAGAGCCAAGAATGCAAATCAGTCGTTTTATAATAATCTCGGTTTTGAGCAGTGCGGATCATGGCAGGAATATTATTTTGAAAGGTGATATATTTGAGTTTTTTTGATATAGATGAAAGAGTTATAAAAGCATCCGAAAAGGCAATGGAGCTTTGCAAGGACAAGCTTGCGGAGATTGACGATATTCAGGAATACAACCAGCAGAAGATGATAAAGGCTTTTCAGCTTGCAGATGTTCGTGAAAGTCACCTTTGGGGTTCTACAGGCTACGGATACGACGATGCAGGCAGAGAGGCTCTTGACAAGGTCTATGCCTATGTCTTTGATGCAGAAGACGCACTTGTCCGTCATAATTTCGTAAGCGGTACTCATGCCCTTACAGTTGCACTTTTCGGCGTTTTAAGACCTGGGGACACAATGCTTTCCGTAACAGGAATGCCGTATGATACAATCCGTTCTGCTATTGGCATTGAGGGTGACTATCCGGGCTCACTCAAGGACTTTTCAATAAAATTTGAAATGACCGAGCTTAATCCTGACGGCACACTTGACTATGACAAAATCGCAAGCGACATTGCAGAAAAAAAGCCTAAAATGGTTTACATACAGCGTTCAAGAGGCTACAGCATAAGACCTACGCTCACATGGAGAGAAATCAAAAAGCTTTGTGAAATTTCAAAAGCCAATTCGCCCGAAAGTATTATTATGCTTGATAACTGTTACGGTGAATTCATTGACAAGGTTGAACCTTTGTCGGTTGGTGTTGATATGATGGCTGGTTCTCTTATCAAGAATCCGGGTGGCGGTATTGCTCCTACAGGCGGATATATTGCAGGTAAGAAAGAACTTGTAGAGATGTGTGCCTACAGACTTACCACTCCCGGTACAGGCAAGGAAATCGGTGCTACTCTTAACGCAAACAGAGAACTTTTTATGGGTGCGTACCATGCTCCTCATGTTACGGGGGAAGCACTTAAAACTGCAGTATTTGCATCGGCACTTTTTGAAATTCTCGGTTATGAAACAAGTCCTAAGTACAATGATGCAAGAGGAGATATCATTCAGCTTATCATGCTCGGTAATGCAGAAAAGGTATGCCGTTTTTGCGAGGGTGTTCAGAGCGGTTCGGCTGTTGACAGTTTTGTATCTCCGATTCCGTCGGATATGCCGGGTTACGAAAGTCAGGTAGTTATGGCGGCAGGCGCATTTACTCTCGGTTCTTCTATTGAACTTTCTGCAGACGCACCGTTGCGTGAACCGTATGCAGTATGGATGCAGGGAAGTCTTAACTTCCACAGCGGTAAGCTCGGTGTAATGCTTGCGGCAAGTAAGATTTTAAGAGATGAAAAATAATATACTCTAAGTGCTTATTTGTTACTTTGATTAAAACAGAAAAATAAAACAATTAAACCGACCTATGATTTGGATCATAGGTCGGTTTTTAACAATATGTACCGATTCAAAAATTCTTAGTTGTGATGTTTGGCGCGGTGCAATATCGTACCGTACGCACTACACTGAACAGTGTATAGAAGTGCGCCCTTACTGTTCGATAAGTTGGAATTTGTACTACGATTTTTCGGCTACTGCAAATATTCCTGCTCGTCTAAAGCTACCCATTCCATTAGGCATAACAAATTTATCGTAATAGTCGCAAATTTCGAGAAAATCTTCGTTTGCACTAATTGCGTTGATTTTTTCGTGCACATCATCGGCGGTATTTTGCCGATAAAGGTGTATCAAATACAGGTGCGTCAAGCTGCCAATGCTGCGGCATTCCAGGACATTCATCCCATTTTTATCCAAAACATCCCTTAGTTCGCCAACATCGTAGGATTTCAGCTCGGCAATAGAAGTTAGTTCTTCGGCGTCGTCATAGTTATCTTTGTTAAAATAACCGGTTTCCATCATATCCTTTACAGACGGATGGATTCGATTCAACTTTGTAAGGCTGTAGTTTAACCATGTGGCTGTCATACAGCTTTTACTGGAAACAGAAAGTATTACCTTTTTGCCAACTCGGCAAATTTCAGAAATCACATTGCCCGCTTTATGTCCAGAAAAAGAAATTGCACCATCAAAACACAAAACTAAATCAAATTCATTGTCCTCAAATATATCAAGACAGGTTGCATCTTGCTTGGTAAAGGAGATATTGGGCAGGTTTATAGCTTTGTCTTTTGCCGCCTTTATCATTTCATCGGATAAATCTAGATGAACAACATCAAAGCCCATTCTTGCCAACGGAATAGAAAAAGCGCCTGTTGCTGCACCTACATCCAGTATTTTACGAACGCCCGATAAATGATGTTGAATCGCTTTGAACCTTAAAAGGCGGTTTATTTTCTCATCGTCATAATCGATTTCTTCTACTTTGGAAATTTCATCCCAAAATTTCTCATAATCGGTCAATGCCATTTTGCTCACTCCTTTGTTATTTTATGATGCTCACCTTAAAAAGTGGGATTTTTTAAGGTGATTTTTTATTGCGTAAGTTTTTAAAAAAGTCGGTGAGAAGTTTTGAACACTCCTCCTGCATAATACCGCCGACTGATTCGGGCTTGAAATTGAACGGCATTTGGAACAGATTCGTAATTGTACCGCAAGCGCCGTTTTTTAAGTCGTATGCGCCGAAATATACCTTTGGAATATGAGCGTTGATTATTGCACCGGCACACATAGGGCAAGGTTCAAGTGTTACATAAATTTCACAGTTCCACAATCTCCAACCGCCAAGCTTTTGACAGGCATTGTAGATTGCGTCGGTTTCGGCATGAAGAAGAGCGTTCTTGCCTTGTTCACGGCGATTCCTTCCTGTGGCAACAATTTCATCATTTCTGACAATTACCGCACCGACGGGAACTTCGTTTTCCGCAGCGGCAATCTCAGCCTGTTCAATAGCCTTTTGCATATAGTATAAAGTTTTATCCATTGTTAATTAATCCTAAATTTGTGATTGTAGTTATCAGAAAAAGTACAAGTGAAAGTATGATACCGGGATTCACAAGAAATGCAGTCATTTTCTCTTTTAAGCTAAGTTCACTTACAATTCCGTCTTTCTTATCAGACATTTTAAAAAAGTTCTTATCTTTTTTGGCGAGTACGATATATGAAATGAAGCCTGCAATACAGAAGAAAATAATCAGGCTGTAACTGATTATTGTTGCCGCATAATCGGAAACAATGTTTGCATCTCTTAAAATGCTCATGGAAACAGCATATAGGTTATTAAGAAAATGGATTGCAATTGACGGAAGAATGGAATTGAATTTGCAATCGACATACGCAAAAATAAGTCCGAGAATAAACGCAAACGGAATTTGTGATATATTCTGATGCATTGCACCGAACAAAATTGCAGAGCCTATAACTGCTGTTGTATCACCGAACTTTCTCAGAGAACCCATAACTATTCCTCTGAAAGCAAATTCTTCGGCAAAAGCGGGGACGATTGCTGTTGAAATTATGTTCAGAACAATACTCAAAACACTTGAATCTCCGATTGTCAATCCCGAAGATGTGTTTTCAATTCCGAAAAGCGAGAAGTTGTCTGCGATAACACTCGTGGCAACATTTGCAATCATCGCACCCCCCATTCCGAGAAACAGAATGGGTATCATACTTTTTTGTTTTACATATTTTGTGCTGATAATATCATTTAAACTGTTTCTTGAAAGCTTTATATAAAAAAATGCAGGAACAACAACGGCAAATACGGAAATAAATATATCCATAAAGTAAGTCAGTATTGAATAATTGTCAGAATAAATATATTTTGCCGAACCAAAAGCCTTGAAAACTTCTACAACTATCATTGCGCTTACTGTCATTGTAAGCGAATACGCAAATACAAAAAAACCTAAACCGCTTGATCTTTGCTTGAGATTATCATACTGAAACTCTTTTTTGAAATTGCGGTTATAATTAAGGTTATTGTCGTAAAACGGCATATTATTACCCGAAAACTGGTTATTTATCAAATTATCACATCCTCAAAGCTATTCTAACATAGAGGCATATTATTTTCAAGGATTAAAACATCCGTATAAAGTATTTGCATGATTAAAATGATGTAACCCGACAAAAAGCAACTTTAAAATACAGTATAATAAATTCACCCAAAATCGACGCCAAAGAAGAAAAACCGTTTGTATTTTCACACAAATTGATTCATCTCTATTTACAGCGTAGTAATTATGGCAAAAAATTTAAAAATATAACTTGATTTTTCCTGATTTGTATTGTATAATATGTTTTGCATTTGCCGGTGTGATGGAATTGGCAGACGTAGCGGACTCAAAATCCGCCGGTAGCGATACCGTACCGGTTCAAGTCCGGTCACCGGCACCAAAAGGACATTAACTCTTAGGGTTAGTGTCCTTTTTCAGTATATTTCGGAGGGCGATAATTATGGGCGGAATAAGCGTTATGATTTTAATGGGAATGCTTTCGGCTATGTATGTGTTCTTTATAGCAGTAATTGCCGTGCTGATTATTTATTTTGCAGTAAGCTATGTTTTTGAGAGCATTGCGGCAATGGGTATGTGCAAGAACTTGTACTGCAAGCGCAGCGGTACAGCTTGGATTCCGTTTTATAATAAATATCTGCTCGGTAAAATTGCAGGGAATAAGGCTTTAGGCATAATTGAAGGTGTGCTGAACCTTTCAATCGCAACCGTTGCCGTTCTGTTTTTCTGCTTTGAACTGGAAATCGGTATCATCGGCTTGATTGCCCTGTTAGCTTGTGTCATTGCCTCATTTGTGATAGATGTAATTATCGCTGATAAAATATTTAAAAATCTTAACATCAGATATTCGGATGTTCTCACAGTAGTAAATGTTTTTACTTTTGGCTTGTCAAGACCTTTAATCCTTTTTATATTCAGAAATAAACAGAATACAGTCAGATTTTAATTTCTAAGGAGCAATACACGCCGTATTGTTCCTTTTCCTTTTGCAAAAATGCCCTGTTTAAGATTATTTTTGTTTCATAATTATTTGATACAGGCAATTTTTTAAAAAATTCGTCAATTTTTTTATTTTTAATTCTCATACGGTTGCTTATTTTTGATTTATATATTATAATATATCTTGTATTGTTTTTTAATTACGGCGCAAAGCCGCATCTTTATGGAGGATTTGATTATGGAAAAGAAAGAATTACTTTACGAAGGAAAAGCTAAAAAGGTATTTTCTACAGAAGATCCCGATCTCTGCATCGTTTCCTACAAGGATGACGCAACTGCATTCAACGGCGAGAAAAAGGGTACAATCGTTGGCAAGGGTGTTGTAAACAACCGTATGTCAAACTTTATGTTCAAGCTTCTTGAAAAGCATGGCATTGCAACAGACTTTGTTGAAGAGCTTAACGACAGAGATACAGTCCTCAAGAAGGTTGAAATTGTTCCTCTCGAGGTAATTTTAAGAAATAAAGCTGCCGGCAGTCTTTCAAAGCGTCTCGGTCTTCCCGAAGGCACACCGATGAAGACTCCTGTTCTTGAATTCTGCTATAAGAACGATGAACTCGGCGATCCTATGGTAAATGAATATCACATCCTCGCAGCAGGCTTTGCTACAAAGGAAGAAATCGACACAATCACAGAAATGGCTTTCAAGATTAATGAGCTTATGATTGAATTCTTCAAGCAGTGCAATGTTGATCTTATCGACTTCAAGATTGAGTTCGGCAGATACAAGGGCAAGATTCTCCTTGCTGACGAAATCTCTCCCGATACATGCCGTTTCTGGGATATGGATACTCAGGAAAAACTCGACAAAGACCGTTTCCGTCGTGACATGGGCGGCGTTGAAGAGGCTTATGCCGAAATGATGAAGCGTGTAGGTCTTGCATAATAACTACATTGTGAATTTTTGAATTAAGATATGTGAATTAAACTTTGGATAGTTATTTTGATTAATCGGATGGTGGCACCTTGGAATTTTCTTTCGATAATTTTGCAAAAGAAGGTCTGCATGAAGAGTGCGGAGTATTCGGCATATTCAGCGACGGCACAATTAACCCTGCATACGCTTGTTATAACGGCTTGCTTGCTCTCCAGCACAGAGGACAGGAAAGCTGCGGCATCGCTGTATCTGACGAAGGTGTAATTGATTATCACAAAGATATGGGCCTTGTTACCGAGGTCTTTAACAACAAAATTCTTGATTCTCTCAACGGACAAATGGCGGTTTCGCATGTCCGTTACTCGACTGCAGGCGGTTCTGTGCTGGAAAATGCACAACCGCTTGTTATGCGTTATGTAAAGGGTACGCTTTCAATCGCTCATAACGGCAACCTTACCAATGCGCTTGAAATCCGCAGAAGTCTTGAACAGCGTGGCGCAATCTTTCAGACAACAATCGACAGCGAGGTTATCTGCTATGTAATTGCCCGTGAAAGACTTAAATGTCATTCTGTTGAAGATGCCGTTGCAAGAACGATGCAGGTAATTGAGGGAGCTTATTCGCTCCTTGTTATGAGCCCGAGAAAGCTTATTGCGGCTCGTGATCCTCACGGATTCAGACCGCTTTGTATGGGCAAGTACAACGATTCATATGTTTTTGCAAGTGAAAGTGCGGCTCTTGATGCCTGCGGTGCAGAATTTGTCCGTGATGTTGAACCGGGCGAAATCGTAATTGTAGACCAGAACGGTGTCCGCAGTATGAAACCCGACCTTGGTGACAAGAAAAAGGCACTTTGCATTTTTGAGTATATTTACTTTGCCCGTTCAGACTCCTTTATTGACGGAGTAAGCGTTTATGAGGCAAGAAAGCAGGCAGGACGAATTCTTGCAAGGAAATACCCTGTTGAGGCTGATATGGTTGTCGGTGTTCCCGAATCGGGAATTGATGCCGCAATCGGTTACAGCGAAGAATCCGGAATTCCTTATGAAAAGGCTATTGTGAAGAACAGCTACATCGGCAGAACCTTCATAAAGCCAAGTCAGAAGGAACGAATGAAAAGCGTAAAAATTAAACTCAACCCGATTGCCGACAAAATCAAAGGCAAGAGAGTTGTTATTATTGATGACAGCATTGTGCGTGGTACAACTGTTGACCGAATTGTTACAATGCTCAAAGAGGCAGGCGCAAAAGAGGTACATATGCGTATCAGTTCACCTCCGTTTATGTGGCCGTGTTATTACGGTACAGACATTCCGTCAAGAGGAGAGCTTATTGCCTGCAACCATACAATCGAAGAAATCACAAAGCTCAGCAAGGCTGATTCCCTCGGATATCTCCCTGTTGAGTCACTTCGTGAGATGATTCACAACGCTCCCGTAGGCTTTTGTGACGGTTGCTTTACGGGTAATTACCCAGCTCCTATCACAAAAGAAACCTTTAAGGGCAAGGAGCGCGGCGGAAGGCGGAATGAACTTCGATGAAAACAATAAAAAGGACAACTAATTGAAAGGATGTAAATAATGGTAAAAGATACTTATGAATCACCCTTGTCAGCCCGTTATGCAAGCAAGGAAATGAAATACATTTTCTCGCCTGATAAAAAATTCAGAACATGGAGAAAACTCTGGATTGCTCTTGCAGAATCGGAAAAAGAACTCGGACTCCCAATTACACAGGAGCAGATTGACGAACTCAAGGCTCATGCTGATGATATCAACTATGAAGTTGCACAGGAAAGAGAAAAAATTGTTCGTCACGATGTAATGTCACATGTATATGCTTACGGTGTTCAGTGTCCGAACGCTAAGGGCATTATTCATCTCGGAGCAACCTCCTGCTATGTAGGTGATAACACAGATATCATCATTATGACAGAAGGACTCAAGCTTATCAGAAATAAGCTTATCACCGTTATCCGCAACCTTTCAAAGTTTGCCGATGAATACAAGGCTCTTCCAACCCTTGCATTCACTCATTTTCAGCCTGCACAGCCTACAACAGTAGGTAAGAGAGCGACTCTCTGGCTTCAGGAGCTCCTTATGGATCTTGAAGATGTTGAGTATCAGCTTTCAAAGGCTAAGCTTCTCGGTTCAAAGGGTACAACAGGTACACAGGCAAGTTTCCTTGAACTCTTTGACGGAGATCACGAAAAGTGCAAAATGCTTGACCGTAAGATTGCAGAAAAAATGGGCTACAAGGCTTGTTTCCCTGTATCAGGTCAGACATATTCAAGAAAGCTTGATTCACAGTTCCTCAATGTTCTTGCGGGAATTGCTCAGTCAGCCGCTAAATTCTCAAATGATATCAGACTTCTTCAGCACCTCAAAGAGGTTGAAGAGCCGTTTGAAAAGAATCAGATCGGTTCATCGGCTATGGCTTACAAGCGTAACCCAATGAGAAGTGAGCGTATAGGTTCACTTTCAAGATATGTTATGGTTGATGTTCTCAACGGTTACTTTACAACTGCCACACAGTGGTTCGAGAGAACTCTTGATGACTCTGCAAACAAGCGCCTCAGTATCCCCGAGGCATTCCTTGCAGTTGACGGTATCCTTTCACTCTATGCAAATGTTGCAGACGGTCTTGTTGTTTATCCAAAGGTAATTGAACAAAGACTCAGAAAAGAGCTTCCGTTTATGGCAACAGAAAACATTATGATGGACGCAGTTAAAAAGCGTGGTGCTGACAGACAGCAGCTTCACGAGAGAATCCGTGAGCATTCAATGGCTGCATCAAAGGTAATCAAGGAAGAGGGCGGAGAGAATGATCTTCTCGAAAGAATTGCCGCAGACGAGGCATTCGGCGTTACTCTTGAAGAGCTTGAACACATTCTCAAGCCTGAAAATTACACAGGCAGAGCCAAGGAGCAGACAGAGGACTTCCTCAATGAGTGCATCAAGCCTGTTCTTGAAAAGTACGCAGATGTTGAGTCTGACAAGCCTGAAATCAATGTTTAATTAAACTGATTTAATCGAACCTTTGGTTCAAGTATATATTTTATTTATAGCAGACCATGCGTCTGTAAAAAGGAGTTTTGTAAAATGGTAAAAGCAATTGTAGGTGCCAACTGGGGCGACGAGGGCAAGGGTAAAATTACCGATGTTCTCGCAAACGACAGCGACATCGTAATTCGTTTTCAAGGCGGTGCAAACGCAGGACATACAATTGTCAACGATTACGGAAAATTTGCTCTTCACCAGCTTCCTTCGGGTGTTTTTCATCAGAATATCACCAATATAATCGGCAACGGTGTTGCTTTCAGCGTTGAAAACTTCGTTAAGGAAATGGCTCACCTCAAAGATCGCGGAGTTCCCGAGCCAAACATTATTATTTCTGACAGAGCACAAATTGTTATGCCTTACCATGTAGCATTTGACTGCTATGAGGAAGAGCGTCTCGGCAAAAATTCTTTCGGTTCAACAAAGAGCGGTATCGCTCCGTTCTATTCTGACAAGTATTCAAAAATCGGTTTCCAGATTAATGAACTTTATGATGATCCCGATTCACTCAGAGAGAAAATCAGACACGCTCTTGAAATCAAGAATGCAACTCTGAAAAACCTCTACAACAAGCCCGAAATCACAGAACAGGAAGTTTTTGACAAGCTAATGGAATATAAGGAACTTCTTGCTCCTTATGTCGGTGACGCATTCACTTTTGTTCATAATGCGCTCAAAGACGGAAAGAATATTCTTCTTGAAGGACAGCTTGGTTCACTCAAGGATACTGACTTCGGTATTTATCCTATGGTTACTTCATCCAATACAATCGCAGGTTACGGTGCTGTAGGCGCAGGTATTCCTCCGTATGAAATCAAAGAAATCATCACAGTTGTCAAGGCTTATTCAAGTGCAGTAGGCGCAGGTGAATTTGTTTCTGAAATCTTCGGCGATGAGGCTGACGAACTCCGCAGAAGAGGCGGTGACGGCGGAGAATTTGGTGCAACAACAGGCAGACCGAGAAGAATGGGTTGGCTTGACCTCGTTGCAACACGCTACGGTTGTATGGTTCAGGGTGCAACACAGGTTGCTTTCACGGTTCTTGATGTTCTCGGATATCTTGATGAAATCCCTGTTTGTGTAGGTTATGAGCTTGACGGCAAGGAAATTGACTACTTCCCGTCAACAACAAAGCTTAAAAGATGCAAACCTATCCTCAAAAAGCTCAAGGGCTGGAAGTGTTCAATTTCAGGTATTACAGAATATGATAAACTTCCTAAGGAATGTCGTGAATACATTGAATTTGCCGAAAAAGCTATCGGTGTGCAGATTACAATGGTTTCAAACGGCCCTTCAAGAAACGATATTATTTACAGATAATTAAAATATTAACTGAATACCGCACAAACTCTGTGCGGTATTCTTTAAATTTGAAAGGAATTTTACTATGAGCAGTGCTGCAAAAGAAACTGTCATTGTTCTTGATTTCGGCGGTCAGTACAATCAGCTGATTGCAAGAAGAGTTCGTGAGTGCAATGTGTATTGCGAAATTCTTCCTTATACCGTTGATATTCAGAAAATCAAAGACATTAGCCCAAAAGGTATTATCTTCACAGGCGGTCCTAACAGCGTTTATGACGAGTCATCACCGCATTATACTCCTGAAATTTTTGAACTCGGAATCCCGATTCTCGGCATTTGCTACGGTTGTCAGCTTATGGCATACACGCTCGGTGGCAATGTTGTTTCGGCTACAGACAATTCATCAAGTGAGTACGGCAAGACCGTTACAAGATACAGTAACAATGATATCCTCTTTAAATCCGTAAAGAGTGAAGGAATTTCATGGATGAGCCACCGTGACTATATCAATGAAGCTCCCGAAGGATTCAGCATTACAGCTACAACAGATGTATGTCCCGTAGCCGCAATGTCATGTCCTGAAAAAAAGTTTTACGGTGTTCAGTTCCATCCCGAAGTTAACCATACAGATAACGGTAAAGATATGCTCCGTTCATTCCTTTACGATGTTTGCGAATGTAAGGGTGAGTGGAAAATGGAAAGTTTTATCGACACAACTGTTGCACAGCTTAAAGAGCAGATTGGTGACAAGGGTGTAGTTCTCGGACTTTCGGGCGGTGTAGATTCATCTGTTGCCGCAGCACTTCTCAGTAAGGCAGTCGGTAAACAACTTACCTGCGTTTTCGTTGATCAGGGACTTATGAGAAAAGACGAGGGCGACTTTGTTGAGCAGACCTTTACAAAGCTTTTTGATATGAACTTTGTCCGCATTAATTGTCAGGAAGAGTTCCTTGCAAAGCTTAAAGGTGTTGAAGAACCCGAAGAAAAGCGCCACATCATCGGCACAGAATTCTATAAGGTGTTCTGGAACAAAATCCGTGAAAGCTACGGCGAGGGTTACTTTGCACAGGGTACAATTTATCCCGACCGTATCGAAAGTGGTAAAGGCGATGCCGCAAAAATCAAAACACATCACAATCAGGTTGGTATCCCGGAAGATATCGATTTTGCAGGTGTAATTGAACCGCTTAAAGACCTTTTCAAGGATGAGGTAAGAGTAGTAGGTGAGAAGCTTGGACTTCCGCACGACCTCGTATGGCGTCAGCCGTTCCCGGGTCCGGGACTCGGTGTGCGTGTAATCGGAGAAGTTACAGCCGAAAAGGTTCGTATTCTTCAGGAAGCCGATGCAATTCTTCGTGATGAAATGGATAAGTGCGGTTACGCAGATAAAATGAGCCAGTTCTTCGCAGTCCTCCCGGGTGTTAAAACCGTAGGCGTTATGGGTGACGCAAGAACATATGACGAACTCATCGCCCTCCGTGCCGTTACAACCGATGACTTTATGACAGCCGATTGGGCAAAAATCCCCTACGAAATCCTAGGCAGAGTCTCCAACCGTATCATCAACGAAGTTGACCATGTAAACAGAGTTGTGTACGATATAACATCGAAACCCCCAGGAACTGTAGAGTGGGAATAATTTCACACCTGTGATAAAGCCCGTAGATAAAGGCTTTTTGCCGTGTTTGTGCCCTTTGTGGCAACAAAATGGCAACATTATTTGAATTATTGTAAAAGTAAAGAGCTAACTGATTTTTATAGTCAGTTAGCTCTTTTTTTGCTTTTTATTAAGCAATTACTTTTTCGAGGCAAGCACTTGTAAAACCTTTTACTGCACTTTCAGCAATAAGACCAATACAACTTTTAACTAATTCTTGAGGCTTTTTACTTTTTAGAAACTCGTTACTTTTGTTTGTTGCAAAATAATATTCAATATTATTATGTAATTCAATACGTATGTATCCGGCATCGGCTAAATCTTTAATATAAACCTGAAATTCGACTTCATTTAATTTATAAAGCTTTGCACAAACGCCTTCTCTGTTAATACAAGCTTTAACTATACTTTTATAGATTGCATTTGTGGTTTTGGCTCTTGCTTTTGTATATGGTGGACGTGCAAGATCTGGAATAAAATATTCATTTGATTCTTCATTTATATAAGCTCCTGGGATATATCCATCTTTTATCCATTTAATCACAGTACTTTCGTTTTTTAAATCAAATAAATTCATAAACTCCTTAATTGTCATTATAGTAGCTCCTTATTTATTGGAATTAAAAGCGTTAAACTTTGGATAGTTATATCTCCAGTTATCGTATTCTTCTTTTGTGATTTCTCCGTTTTTGAACTTTTTGGCTTGTTCCTGCCAAGCGGAAAACATATCGAACATTTTAAGATAGTTTGTTCCCATACCTTTATCAAGTCGTATGCAAAGCTCGTCATCAAGTTTATCAATACGGAAACCATATAAATCCTCAAGAGTAAACAGTGTGTGCATTAAGCCGTTGTAACTGTCAATGTCAGGAACAGAAAGCGCCTGCGGAGATATATCGAAAACCTCTGCAAGTTTATTTGTTAAATCAGCCTTAGGCGTTCTACTTCCGGATTCATACTGTGCCATACGAATGTCAGCGGTCTTTTCAGGAAATCCGACCACCTGTCCTAAATATTTCTGTGTCATTCCGCAAAGATTACGAAAGAATCTTATTCTCTCTCCGATTGCCATAAAATACGCTCCTTACTTATGTAATGTGCAATCAGTATATCATATATGTTTAGTATATGTCAAGCAACATAAAACAAAAAAGTTTAATATTTTTGCGAAAACCACTTGACATAACGGAATATGTTCAGTATAATCATTAAGCAAATAGCGTTAAGTTGTTTGCGAAAACTAAATATCCGTCATACATCACGGTAATGGTGTATCCGCTCGGGCAAATCGGAATGCGGTCAGAAAGTTCTCCGACACTAAATAAACAAACTAACAAGAATTGAAAGGAGGTTTCAGTATGAGTACAACATTTATGAAAGTACAAGATGTTGCCGACGAATTAGGTATTTCAAAATCTTATGCCTATAAAATCGTGCAGCAGCTTAACGAAGAGTTAAAAGCACAAGGCTTTATAACAATTTCAGGACGAGTAAACAAACAGTATTTTTTAGAAAGAGTTTGTTATGGTACAGCCGAAAAAGAAAGGATGTGATATCAATGGCTGTTTATAAGGAAGAAAAAACAAATACTTGGCGTGTTATCTATCGCTATACCGATTGGAATGGCGAACGAAAGCAATCACAAAAACGAGGATTCAAAACAAAACGTGAGGCTCAGGCGTGGGAAAGAGAACAACTTAATAAGCTTGGCGGAGATTTGGATATGAATTTCAAGAGTTTTGTTGAACATTACTCCGAAGATATGCAGACTCGACTTAAAGAAAACACTTGGGAAACCAAGAAACATATTATTGATAAAAAGCTTATTCCATATTTCGGTAAGTTGAAAATGTGCAACATAACGGCACAGCAAATTATCACTTGGCAAAATGAACTTATCAATTACAAGAATGATAAAGGCAAGCCTTATTCGCCGGTGTATTTGAAAACAATTCACAATCAGTTGTCTGCAATCTTTAATCACGCAGTCAGGTACTATAATTTGAAAGAAAATCCTTGCCAGAAAGCAGGAAGTATGGGCAAAAAGAAAAATCGTGAAATGCTCTTTTGGACAAAAGACGAATATCTTAAATTCGCCGATGTGATGATGGATAAGCCTTTATCCTATTACGCTTTTGAAATGCTCTATTGGACGGGTATTCGTGAGGGCGAGTTGTTGGCATTAACGCCTGCGGATTTCGATTTTGAAAAGCAGACTGTCACAATCAACAAGTCATTTCAGCACTTGAATGGCAGAGATATTATAACTTCGCCGAAAACAGAGAAAAGTAACCGCACAATTCAGTTGCCGAAGTTCCTTTGTGATGAAATGCAGGATTATCTGAAAATGCTTTACGATGTGGGGTTGGAGGACAGAGTGTTTCCAATTACAAAAAGCTATCTGCACAGAGAAATGGACAGAGGCGCAAAAGAAGCAGGCGTAAAAAGAATCCGTATTCACGATATCCGCCACAGCCACGTTAGTTTGCTGATTGATATGGGATTCTCTGCAACGGCTATTGCAGACCGTGTGGGACATGAAAGCATTGATATAACTTACAACTATGCGCACTTGTTCCCGTCAAAGCAGGCTGAAATGGCGGATAAGTTAGATATGGTAAGGGGCGAGTAAAATGTCACTTAAAAACAGAGATGTTCACAACCGCTGGAGAAACAAAACCGTAGCGTTTCGTGTATCGCCTGAGGAAGATAAGCAAATTGAAACTTATGTACAACTATCAGGGCTTACTAAGCAGGATTATATAACAAGGCGACTTACCCACAAAGATATTGTTGTTCAGGGCAATCCGAGAGTGTTCAAGGCCTTGCGAAATCAGCTTGCCGATGTGCTTACAGAATTACAGCGAATAGAAGCCGGCGGCGAAGTAAATGACGAACTACTTGACTTAATTGAAATGATAGCCGATATTTTCGGCGGGTTAAAGGAGGAATCAGAATGATAGATAAAAAAGAAATGACCGCCCCGAATGTATCTGTTGGCGCAGATACGGAGCAGTCAATCCAAAAATGTACTGACATTAGTATAAACGATAACGATGAAAATATCAAGGATTTGGACGAAAGTTTTCGTGAAATGCAAAGAGAAATGCTGAGGCAAATGGATCCGTCATATTTGAAAACCGTTTCAATGTCGGCTCTGTATGATACCGATTTCGAAACACAAACCGCACTTATAGACGGTCTGCTTTATCAGGGAACTTACTTGTTCGTGGGTTCTCCGAAAGTAGGAAAGAGTTTTATGATGGCACAGCTCGCTTACCATATCAGCACTGGAACTCCGCTTTGGAATTACAGAGTCCGCAATGCAACCGTTCTTTATTTTGCCCTTGAAGATGATTACCCTCGCTTACAGCGCAGGCTCTATCATATGTTCGGCGCTGACGGAACGGACAACTTGTATTTTGCAACAGAAAGCAAAACCGTAAACGGCGGCTTGGAAGATCAAATAAGAGGTTTTATTCAGGAACACCCTGACACCGGACTGATTATCATAGATACGCTAAAGCGTGTTCGAGAGACAGGTGGTGCGGATTACAGCTACGGCAGTGATTACGATGTAGTCGCAAAGCTGAAAGCGCTTGCCGACAGCTACAAGGTAACAATGCTTATCGTCCATCACACACGCAAACAGCAGGCTGACGATAAATTTGATACAATCTCCGGCACAAACGGATTGCTCGGTGCGGCAGACGGCGCCTTTGTTCTCAGCAAAGAGAAACGAACAACCAATGCCGCAACGCTTGACGTCACTGGCAGAGATCAGCAGGATCAGCGAATACACCTTGTTCGCAATCCGCAAAAACTTATATGGGAATTTGAAAAAAGCGAAACAGAAGTTTGGACAGAGCCGCCTGACCCGCTGCTTGAAAAGGTATCGACTGTTCTTTCTTCGGACAGTAGCCGATGGGACGGGACGGCTTCTGAATTGAGCAAACTTATTGGATTGGATATTAAGCCTAATGTTCTGTCGCTAAGACTTAGTATCAACGCCGGGCGGTTGCTTAAAGATTACGACATTCATTACAAAGCGAGTCGCACGCACAGCGGACGAAAAATATCCCTTTGGAAAGAAAGCGTGTCAATGCGTGACGACCGTGACAAACTCTCCGAGAACGGTGATGTGGCCTAAAACATTGTCACCATCGTCACAGTTTGTCACAGCAAAAGTTTAGCGGAGTGTGCAGAGAGTGCCTTTTCAAAGGCGGCTATTTGCCCTTCGGAGAACGCAAAACCTGCTTGCAGGTTGCATTTTTGATGGGCTCGCCTGTCAAAAGTGCTTTTGCGTTACTCTTGACAAGAGTAACAGAACCGAGGACGAGCAAGTTTATGAGATTGGAGGTGTATATAATGCAAAGAACGATAAGTGCAATGGTAGGTAAAGGCTCGGTCAATCATAACAGCCGCAAGTTCAAGACGGAAAATGTTGACGGTAGCAGAACGCATTTGAACATTGATTACTGTAACGAGCCGATAAAGAAAATCTATCACGAATTGTTTGACGAAGCGCTAAAAAGATACAATGAAAAGCAGACAAGAGCCGACCGCAGAATAGAAAACTACTATGAGAAAATCAGAAACTCAAAGCAAGAAAAGCCGTTTCACGAACTGATTTTACAGATTGGCGATAAGGAAAATATGAGCGCCGAAAGCGAAAACGGACAGCTTGCACGGCAGGTTTTAGATGAGTATTATCGGGGATTTCAAGAGCGAAATCCCAACCTAAAAGTGTTCTCTGCTCATCTGCATATGGACGAGGCAACGCCCCATTTGCATATTGATTTTGTTCCGTTCACAACTGGCAGCAACCGTGGACTTGATACAAGAGTATCACTCAAGCAGGCGCTTGCCGCACAAGGATTTAAGGGCGGAACCCGTGGAGATACCGAGTGGAATCAATGGGTAAGCGCAGAAAAATCCGCACTCGCATTCGTTATGGAACGACACGGAATTGAGTGGAAACATAAAGGAATGCACGAAACACATTTGTCTGTTCTTGATTACAAAAAGCAAGAACGAGCGACGGAACTTGAAGAATTAGGGGCTAAAATCGAAGTAAAACAAGCAGAATTTAATGTGTTATCCGAGCGAGTGTTAAACTATGATGATGGTTTGGAAAACTTAAGAAATGTGGAAGAAATGCTTGATAATGCACCCGAATATCAGCTCTCCGAGCCGCAAAGTTTTATGTCCGCAAAAGCATATAAAGCAAAAATTGCAGAGCCGCTTATTCAAAAATTAAAAGCGTTAGTCAAGACTGCATTGGCTCGTTGCTTTGAAGGTTGGGACAATTACCATAGATTAAATATCACGAACGGCAATCTCTATCGTGAGAACAAAATGTTATCGAAAATAAATAGCAAGCTAAAAAGCGAAAACGAAAATTTGCGTTCGGAAGTCAAAGAGTATAAACTCTTGCGCAAAGTTTTCGGACATAAACAGATTGATGAGTTGCTTGAACAGGCAAGAAATATCAAAGGTCGCAAGCGTGAAAATCCACGCTCAAGATAAATAAATTTTTGGAGGTAAAACAAATGGCAAAGACAATTTTTGAAAAAGCAGGCGGTACTTACACACAGGTGGGCGACTATATGTTGCCCGATTTATTACTGGCGGAAGAAGAAAAGGAAGCGAATATCGGCGTTTGGGGAATGAGGCATAAACGATATTTGAAGCAAAATCACAAAGTGCCTTACTACAATTTGCTGACAAGCGGTAAGCTCAATTCATATCTTGTAGATATTGAACAGCAGGCTCAAGACCTTTTTTCTCGGCTTGTAAAAGACTTAGCCGAAAAAGAAAATGTAACCGAAAACTTAAAAGCAACTGACCAAATGCTATGGGTTCGAAAAATGAACAATATCCGTAACCGTGCAACGGAAATTGTAAATGCGGATATAATTTACAAGGTATAAACATAACGACGGCAGGGAGTAATCTCTGCTGTTATTCGTTTCTGAAATTTTACATCAATCACGAAATATGATATTGCTATTATTCGAGATTTAGAATATAATATAGTAAATGACACACAGTGCAGAAACAGGAGGTTTTTATGGAATTTATGTCTGCAAGAGAAGCCGCTGATAAATGGGGCATTTCCCAAAGAAGAGTGGCGGTTTTGTGCTCTGAACAAAGAATTAAAGAAGCAACTATGGTCGGTAATATGTGGATTATTCCTTCTTCCGCAGAAAAGCCCATAGATGCAAGAAGTACACGATATAATCAAACCGAAGAAAAAGCAGTTAAACCTTTTTTGAAATGGGCAGGCGGTAAAGGGCAGCTTATTAAAGAAATTGAGCGCTACTATCCTTTTGAAAACGGCGAAATAACCAAATATGCCGAGCCATTTGTCGGCGGTGGTGCTGTTTTGTTTGATATACTTAGTAAATATGATTTAGATGAAGTTTATATCAGCGATATTAACGCTGAACTTATCAATACTTATCGTGCTATCAGAGATAATATTGATGATTTAATTGAAATACTTTCTGCAATGCAGAATGATTTTATATCGCTTGATACAGAACATAGAAAAGGATACTATCTTAATAAACGTAGCAGATTTAATGAACTAAAAGTCAACGGTGACAAAAATATAAATCTTGAAAAAGCGGCATTGATGATTTTTTTGAACAAAACCTGTTTTAACGGCTTATACCGTGTGAACAAAAAAGGTTTATTTAATGTTCCTATGGGAGCATATAAAAACCCGATGATTTGCGATGAAAACAATCTCAAAGCAGTATCTGAGAAGTTGCAGAGAGTTACTATCGTATGCGGAGATTACAGAAAATCGGCAGACTTTATTGACGAAAATACCTTTGTTTATTTTGATCCGCCATACAGACCTATTACAGATACAGCAAGTTTTACTGCATATACCGAAAACTTGTTTAACGATGAGGAACAGATTGAACTTGCACGATTTGTTGATGCTATGCACAGAAAAGGTGCAAAGGTTGTAATCAGTAATTCTGATCCCAAAAACTCAAATACAGAAGATGATTTCTTTGATAATATTTACTCTGCTCATAAAATCAAACGAGTTGAAGCAACTCGAATGATTAACTGTAACAGTGAAGCGAGAGGAAAGATTAAAGAATTGCTCATTAGCAACTTTTGATGGAGGAAAAGAAGATGAGTTATGAGTACGATGTTGCATTGTCTTTTGCAGGAGAAGATAGAAAATTTGTGGAAGATTGTGCGGAAATTTTACGTTCGTTAAACATTAACGTTTTTTACGACAACTACGAAAAAGAAGTATTGCTTGGGAAAAATTTATACATTTATCTAGCAGATGTCTATCAAAATAGAGCTCGCTTTGCCGTTGTTTTTGTTTCAAAAGCATATAAGAAAAAAAGGTGGACAAATCACGAACTTGAGTATATAACTGCACGAAAATTCACCCAAGATGAAGAATATCTTTTGCCTGTAAAACTTGATGAAACAGAATTGAACGAAATACCATTAACAACAGGTTATTTGCAGGGCAATAGTCCAGTAGAAGTTGCGATTACAATTGCTAAGAAAATCAACAGTAAACTAGATGTAGACTTAATGCTTTCTGAATTAAAATATTATCTCCCTAATTACGAAATAGATATTATCGACAGTGAAGTTTCTTTCAGGTGCGAGCAAGAAGATTTTTATGCTGAATATCCCATTGGCTTTATGATGGAATTATATCGCCAAGATTTAATTGAAAGAGCATTCGTGCTACCGGCTATTGTACCGAATTAATAGGAGGAGTTATTTATGAACAGAAATTTTAGCACTTGGCTGTCAGGTTTTCGTGACAGTATCGCAGACTATGGTTATTACATAGATTTTGAAAAGGTTCACAGAAACGTCGATAATATCAAGGTTGAGCTTAATATCTTAAATTCCCTCATCGGTTCTAAAAATATTGAAGCTGATTTTGAAAATTTGATGAGAAAATATCCCGAAGTATTAAAGTGTATCCCTCTGCTCTTAGCAGTTCGAGCAAATGAAATCTACTGTCAAGATGAAAATGGCGGTCATTTGTTTCAATTCGACTTTGGAAAGTATCCGCCGAACAGCCACGCTCATTATGAGAGATACAAATATTTTATGCGTGAAACCGGGCTGTTTGATTTATTAGAAAATCATATAGTGAATAATTTGGTGGACTATGCAACGGGCGTCGAAACAGGTCTTGATTCCAACGGTCGTAAAAATCGTGGCGGTCACCTTATGGAAGATTTAGTTGAGAGTTTTATTCAAAAAGCAGGTTTTGTAAAGGGCGTTAATTACTTCAAAGAAATGTATATTCACCAAATTACAGATAAATGGAATATAGATTTATCCGCTATTTCCAATCAAGGCAAGATGGAAAAACGTTTTGATTTTGTTATTAAGACTCCTAATATGATTTATGGTATCGAAACTAATTTTTACGGTGGCGGCGGAAGTAAATTAAACGAAACAGCACGCAGTTACAAAACACTTGCTCTCGAAACCGACACAATCGACGGTTTTACTTTTGTTTGGTTTACCGATGGAAAAGGTTGGACAAGTGCTCGCCATAATCTTGAAGAAACCTTTGATGTTATGGAATACGTTTACAATATTAAAGATATGGAAGATGGAATTATAGACGCCATTATGAAATGAGGATATATATGCAAATTAGTTCAAATATTTCCAATGAGGAAATAAAAAGCTTACAGAAAAGTTTTTATGAATATTTTGAAACTGGATATGCGTTTGAAGATTTTTTGAAAGAATATCTTCTTAAAATGGGTCTTGATGAAGTAGAAGTAACACAGCGTTCAAGAGACGGCGGAATCGATTTAACGGCTATTCGCAAAGGTGTTGGGGATTTCAGTGAAATCGATATTACACACTACTACATACAAGCGAAAAGATATGCTTTGAAAAATAAAATCGCTGTAAAATCAGTAAGGGAATTAAAAGGAACAATACCTTTCGGCTATAAAGGAATGCTTATTACAACATCAGATTTCACAGGAGACGCTGTAAAAGAATCTTCAAATGATCCCTCTAAACCAGTGGTCTTAATAAATGGAAAGTCTTTGATTACAAGCTGCATTGATAATCAAATTGGTTTTATTTTTAAGCCTATTTTTAGCAGTGAGCAAATGGATCTTTTTGTTAAGAAACGCAAATCTGATGCGTCAGCACAAATAAATGTAAAAAACAATATTGTTAATGATTATATAGAAAAAACAATTACAGCTAATGATATACGTGCAAGAATTGTTTCTGTACCTTCTTCTGTGATGAAACAATTTGATATTGCTTTGAAAAGTGTTAGTGTGATAGTTAATGATAAGGATAAATACTTTTTCAACATAAATAAAGGAAGAAATTATTTTGGCGGTGTAACTGCATTTTTGAGAGATTATAATATGATTTCTGATGAGGGGGTTATAACGCCTAAACAAAGTAAGTGGAAATATGATGCAGATAATAAAATAGTCAAAATATACATTGGGGAACAGCAATGAATAAAAAGAAAATAACAAAATGGGAGCCTGATGATTTCGAGTTGGAAATGACGACGCATTGGTCTTTTCCAAAGCGTGGAGATTGGGCAACTCACGATGCAAAATGGCGAGGAAATTGGTCGCCTTATATTCCACGAAATATTATATTAAGATATTCAAAAGAGGGCGATGTCGTTCTTGACCAATTTGCAGGCGGTGGAACAACTCTCGTTGAAGCAAAGCTTTTGAACCGTGATATTATCGGCGTTGATGTCAATGATGTTGCACTCTACAGATGTAAAGAAAAAGTGAATTTTGAACACGAAGGTGCAAACGGAAAAGTTTATATCCGTAAGGGCGATGCAAGAAATTTAGATTTTCTTTCGGATGAAAGTATTGACCTGATTTGCACACATCCGCCATATGCCGATATTATTAAATATAGCGATGGCATTGACGGAGATTTGTCGCAACTCAAAGTGAAAGATTTTCTTGAAGAAATGAAAAAGGTAGCTGTGGAAAGCTACCGTGTTCTGAAAAAAGATAAATTTTGTGCCATACTTATGGGCGATACAAGACAAAAAGGCTGTATGATCCCAATGTCTTTTGATGTTATGAAAATATTTCAAGACGCCGGATTTACTCTTAAAGAGTTGATTATTAAAGAACAACATAACTGCAAAGCAACGGGATATTGGAAAACAAATAGTGTAAAATATAATTTTTTACTGATTGCACACGAGTATTTGTTTGTGTTTAGAAAATAAAAATTTACACTAAACCTCGCTCATTAAGTCCTTCAAAAAGCATTCTTCGTCCAGAGTAATTCCAGTAAGCACAATCTTGCTCCATAAACAACCATTTAATAGCCAACAGAATTATTTGGATAGGATGTTCTGTTCCTTCATGATCACAAAAGTATGCATTGATTTGAGACAAATCAGCATCAACGCAGTTGTAAATTTCTACAATTGCATTTCTTACTGTATTATACTCTTCAGGGTATGTGTTTAAGCAATATGTCAAAGCGTTAAAGATATCCTGATGACTGGGATTGCTGTATCGTCTGTTCTTTTTGAAATACATGCCTTTTACATTAACCGTAAAGTCAAATCCCTTATTCAATTGTGTAGGCCGTTTGAGGTAAATACCATAATTCCCATATGTTTCAACATTATATTGATATCGTGATGCATTATTTCCTCGACCAGTGCCAGAAAATTCATTCAGAAAACAGGATATAAGTTCTATTCTCATTTGAGTTCGGTTACTTACGGGCAATTCATAATCTACAATGTGTGATGGCATAATTTATTCCTCCAAAAATAATTTATATGTTTCAATTCCAAGTGCATCAGCTATACGCTGTATATTTTCAAGCGAAATGCTGCGGCGGTAACACTCGATAGCACTTATGTAGGTGCGGTGCATGCCACACTTCTCGGCAAATGCTTCTTGGGATATGCCCAACGCCTGTCGATAACGCTTCACGTTTGTTCCAAAAACTTTTACAATATCCATACTTGCAAACCTCCATACTATATGGTACAATAATGAATACAATAAATCTACAGACAATAAGTAACATCTACTCAAGGTGGTGATTAAATGGCTAAAAAGGCTATAAATAAAATTATATATTTCGACAAAGAAACCATTAGAAATATTTTGCAAGAAAGAGACCATGGCGAACTATCAAGAGTAACGGATATATCATCAGCAGCTCAAGTTCAAACCTCCATCACTACGGAAGCGTCAGCAAAATTGAAACTAGAAGTTCCTCTGGTTTCACGAATTTCTTTTCTGTTTACCGGTAAAATTGATGCGTCTTATGTTATCAAAAGAGACAGCACAACAACTATATCATCAACGGAAATTTCTGAATTCGAAAAACTAAAACCACTTCTTATGTCTATCCCTAACATCCAGCTTTCTGATATTGAAAATTCTTCAACATCGCTTAGAGTTGCTGGAGGATACCTCAAAATCGTCAAAGGCGGAATTGATGGCTTAGATACAAAAGAATTTAAAACTGTGATGGATAGCTATGATGGCTACGATACATATAAGGTGGATGAAAAACGCTATGTCCGCTTTAATAATTCAGCATTCGTAAGTAACTATAAGAGAAATGATCTGCTAACAACAACCATGACGTTATATTGTGTACCTGTGGGAAGTTTTGATAAAATGCGCTTTGATTTTATCCAAGAGATAAGTAAAATGGAGCGCTTAATATCAACCGCTGAAAAGCCTCAAACTTTAGCTGATTTGTATCCATCAGAAATTGAAATTAAGGGAAAAACCAATAGGGCAAATGCTCAGAAAGAAATTGAAAATGTAACACTTTACGACGTTTTATATGCCTGTGTTACTGCGGAGGCATCATATGGAGGATAAGCGTAAATATCATATAATTATCGGTTCAAAAGCTTATTTTGATGCCTCTCTGCCGGATTTTTCTGAAGAAGATGAGGTGGATACTTTTCTGGAGCTTGTAAAGCTTTCAGATGCAGCAAAACAGAGCCGTTACAATTTCGATCAATATGCTAACACGTTAATTGTCAAAAACAACAATTATCACGGGATCGTCGAGGCAGCGCATGATCGTTTGGGTCCTTTGATTGAAGACTTAACAACCGATGATGCAGATATTTACATTCACAATCCACCCCGTGTTCTTAAAGAATACTTAGAAGATCAATATAAGCGTTCTCTTATAGAATTGGATGTTAAGTCAGAAGAATATGGAATAAAGCGTGATTCAGAAATGTTTGTCGAGAATATCGCAAGCATATCATCGAATTTGTTTGGACAGGCAAATGCTATTGCAGAAATAAGTAAGAGTCTGTGGTATTTAACAACCGTCAAACGAGAGAAACCATATGTGATAATGTTGTATGGTAATAGTAGCTTGGGCAAAACCGAATTGGTGAGGGAGATTTCCCAAAAATTCTTTGGTAGTAAGTGCTTAGAAAAGCACTTGTCGATGTTTAAAAACAACAATTATTCAGAGTATTTTTTTGGAGATGCACCCAATCGCAAAAGCCTTGGTTTTGACCTGCTTGAACGTGAATCAAATTTAATCTTCTTTGACGAGTTGGATAAATGCCCGGAACACTTTTTCTCAGCGTTTTATACGCTGTTTGATAACACCCTTTTCAAAGACGCAACGTATGATGCGGATGTGTCTGGCATTGTAATTATTCTAACATCTAATTATCAAACTGAGGATGAAATGAAAAAACAGCTCGGTCTTCCCATTTTTTATCGTATTGACAAGATGATTCATTTTGATGATTTTGGTTGCGATACGATATATGCGATTGTTAAGAGTGAAATCGAAGCCAGAAAAAGCGAATATAGTGACAAGCTAACTCCAGAAATGGTATATGCCGCCGTAAGCCCATTAGTATCCGCTACTGGCGAAAATGCAAGAACTATAAAATATAAAGTTCAGCAAGTTATCGAAGAACTCTTATTCCAAGAGGTTGTAGAGAAGATGACAAAAAACTGAAGCAATTATGATGCTGAGTAGACAAGATATACTTGTATTGCGTGGCAACGAAATGGCAACAAAAAATCGGATAGCATATGCTTTACCGATAATTCAAATAATATAAATACTCTCTGATAAATCTCATAAACAAAAGTGTTTAAGATTGGTTTACAGAGAGCGAGTGGGAATAATATCAGGAGTTGCGTAAACCCGCATAAACACAGGGTTTTCAGCTCTCAAATTCTCGATTTGATAGCAAAATGATAGCAAACCGTAAAACGACTTTATTCTAAATGTTCTATCGGTTTGCAGGTACAATTATCTTAATACTATAAAAGGCATTACTGACTTTTGCAGTCGGTAATGCCTTTTTTGTGCCTGTTTTATTACACTTTTTAATTCCTCTATGTTCAAGTATTTATCATTTATTTTTCTATGTAACATTGCATGACAATTAGGGCACACGGGAATTAAGTCATTTACTGGATTAACGATATATTCTTCGTTTATTTTAGAAAGTGGTATTTTGTGATGAACATGGATAAAATCCTTACCGATAGCACCATATTTTTCTTCAAAATTCAATCCGCAAACATGGCAATAGCAACCATTTGATTCAATGCATTTTTGTCTTGCAATAGAACTGCGTTCAAATCTGTTAACATATACAGTTGTTTTTGCACCTTCAACACAATTATCAGTTTCGTCTGAATCTGGGAAGGTATCTCTGTAGTAATTATCATTCATATACTTTTCAATATACGCCAGCAGTTTTTCATTACTAATCTTTATTGAACTTTGTGGAGCAGAAGACAAACCGTTATTCATTAGATTTTCAAGCGTTAAGTATTGGGTATTTACCTGCTCCAATAATTTCAATCTTGCATACATTCCAGATAAGGCTTTATAATATTCATTTTTGTCTGTCCAAAGGCTATAATCATTTACTTTTTCGTCCGCTGTTAAATTGATTTGTTCAACAATTGTTTTATACATTATCTTTTTATACGGTCGAGTACAGTAAATATATATAATATCACCAACTTGATACTTACGGTTATTTTGTCTCCAGTCAATAAAACCCCATTTTTGAAAAGCACTAGCGTGGTCATAAAGCTTACCATTGGCGGGAAGTATCCAGTTCATAGAGCGTTTCCTCCTTTAATTTTTTCTGAAATAAACAATTAAAAGTCGATATTATTGTTTATAGTAGTTATATCTCCAGTTATCGTATTCTTCTTTTGTTATTTCTCCGTTTTTGAACTTTTCGGCTTGTTCCTGCCAAGCGGAAAACATATCAAACATTTTAAGATAGTTTGTTCCCATACCCTTATCAAGGCGTATGCAAAGTTCGTCGTCAAGTTTATCAATACGGAAACCGTATAAATCTTCAAGTGTAAACAGCGTGTGCATTAATCCGTTGTAGCTGTCAATGTCGGGCACAGTTAAGGCACTTGTCGATATTCCGAATACATTTGCAAGATTGTTTGTTAAATCAGCCTTTGGCGTTCTACTTCCGGATTCATACTGCGCCATACGAATGTCAGCGGTTTTCTCCGGAAAGCCCACCTGAATACCAAGGTACTTCTGTGTCATACCTTTTAAATTTCTGAAAAATCTTATTCTTTCGCCGATTGCCATACTATAGCTCCTCTCACTTTACTGTTAAATATCATAGCATAACAAGTTAAGCAATGTCAAGCAACATAAAACAAAAAAGTTTAATATTTTTGCAAAAGCCTCTCAACATAACGGAATATGTTTAGTATAATCGTTAAGCAAATAGCGTTAAGTTGTTTGCAAAAACTGAATATCCGTCATATATCACGGTAATGGTATATCCGCTCGGACAAATTGGAATGCGGTCAGAAAGTATCCGACACTAAATAACCAAAAAAATTATAAATGTTATTGTGCAACACCCATTATCCTGTAATGTGTAAAATTCAAGCAGTTGCAGGAGGCTTTGCTGTACAAATATTTATATTTTGATACCTAAACCGTAGGTGACTTAAAAAACGCCGCTAATTTCTGCGCCGTTTTTATCATATGCTGAACCTCAAATATGTACAGCGTCTTCTGCAAGACCTGCATATCCACGCATAATGACAGATACGCTGTTAAAGGAAAAATCTGTGAATAAATTTTGTCTGTTAATGCTGACAGATTTATGATACAATAGTGCTGTTAGTTTGAATTGAGAAGTGGGTAGAAATATAAAAAATGAGGAAACTGAATTTTACAAAAGCACTTAAAAACGCATTACCGTATGTATTAACGCTTATACTTGTCGGTATAATGACTTTTGTTGCGGAAATATTGGATGAGGGGGAGATAATCTTTCCTGAAATAACGGCACTTGCAATTGGCTATATGGTTACACAAAAGCAAGGTTGGAAAGTCAATGACAGCCGAATGATTGCGTTAATTGCGATTTGCGCTGTTGCGGGTGTGCTGACAGTCCGATACATAAAAGTCGGGCTTTATCTTGAAATATTGATTGCATTTGTATTTGCACAAATTCTCTTTATGCTTTCGGGAACAACATTTGCACCGATGATTTCGGCAATTGTGTTGCCTGTTATGATGCAGACCGAGAGCTTCATATACCCGATTGCCGCATTTTTGCTGACAATTGCGGTTGTATTATTCCGCAGATTTCTTTTGAAAGTTAAAATAAGAGATAAAGAGGATTTTCAGTCGGTAAACCTGCATACAAAGAGCGATGTGATTGACACAGCCGTAAGAACAATCTGCGTTGCCGTTGTGGGGTTCTTCGCAATTTGGTCTGGCTTTAAATTTGCAATTGCACCGCCGTTGCTTGTGGCGTTTACGGAATTTTCCCGTCCGAAAAATAGGCCTCGCAACAAGCCGGTAAAGGCGGTTTTGCTGATAACAGTCTGTGCATTTGTCGGAGCGGTTTCAAGATATGTGCTGAATATGACTCTCGGATTGCCGTTGACAGTTGCCGCATTGACAGCCACGGCGATAATGCTTGTAATTGTTTACTGCACAAAAATGTATATTCCGCCTGCCGGAGCATTGACAATTTTGAGTATGATTATTCCTAGTGAAAGCGTACTTTTGTACCCGTTGCAGATACTTGTCGGAACTGCGGTAATAATGCTGATTTCACGGCTTTTGTTTATGAAACGGCAAAATTAAAATAATCTTAATTTAGTTATATTATTCTATAGAGGAAATTAAATGGATATATTTATTACAATTTTAGTTACATTTTTTGCAGGAATGGGCGCAGGTCTCGGAACAGGTTTTGCAGGAATGAGTGCGGCGGCTGTAATAAGTCCGATGCTCATAACTTTTCTTAATATGGATCCGTATATGGCAGTCGGAATCGCACTTTCGTCCGATGTTTTGGCGAGTGCAGTTTCGGCTTATACATACCATAAAAATAAAAATCTCGATGTCAGAAACGGTTTGATTATGATGGCGAGTGTGCTTGCGTTTACGATTGTCGGCAGTTATGTTGCAAGCATTGTTCCATCAGCTACAATGGGCGGATTTTCCGTGTTTATGACATTTTTGCTCGGCATAAAATTTATCATCCGTCCCGTTATGACAACTAAAGAAGCTATGCTCGGTGTATCGGCAAAAAAGAGAGCAATCCAGTCTGTAATCTGCGGAATGTTAATCGGCTTTATCTGCGGATTTATAGGTGCGGGCGGAGGAATGATGATGCTTTTGATTTTGACGACCGTGCTGAACTATGAATTGAAAACCGCTGTCGGCACAAGCGTATTCATTATGACATTCACCGCCCTGACAGGCGCAGCTTCGCACTTTATGATTGGTGGCACACCCGATTGGTTTGTGTTCATTCTCTGCATAGCGTTCACCCTTATATGGGCGAGAATTGCCGCCGTCTTTGCAAACAAAGCTAAGCCCAAAACCCTGAACCGTGCAACAGGCATTGTCCTCGTGGTGTTAGGTGTTGTTATTATGGGATTTAAGCTTTTAGCAAAATAAAAATTGACAGTTTAAAATTCAGGTCGGGCAATAGATTTGTAAAATGCAAAAATTTCTGTTGCCCGATTTTTCAACGGTTATGTTGGGGCTAATAGAGTAGGGCGAAACAAGTGCTTGCTTTGAACAATATTCAATGCTTTTTTAACAATTGCATTATTATTTCACAAAAAAACAAAGGAGCTGCGAAGAACGAAGTCTTAAACTTCATTTCTTCACAGCTCCTTAAATTTTCGTGTCAGATGTGCTGTACTCAGCTTATTCCCATAAGCTCCAAATCCATCACGCAGGTTGCGTAACTCAGTTAGTGGGCAGACTACTTTTAAAACTATAGCTTTTGAGTAGGGGTGCAAAATGAATCTTTAGTTATTCTAATTCATTAACGGAATTATAATCTTCCGACTTAATCTATCATTTGTGGAGTTGTAATTATAATTTATCATAGCATACAATCGCTTGATGACGATAATAATTATAAACTTTTAGGTTTTGCACATGAGTTGCGAACTTTTATTGGACACGGCAGATAGACACGCATAGGAGAAAAATAATCGGTGCTTTTAGATTTCATCATATTCAAAATAAATCTAATGCCGTAAATGCCCATTGCATATACAGGTGCGTTTACCGTAGTGAGCGGAGGGTTTGTATATCCCGAAAGCTCCGTGTTATCAAATCCCATAACAGAAATATCCTCAGGAATTTTGTAACCGTTTTCTTGCAGAGCTCTCATTGCACCGATTGCAATATGATCACTTGCCGCAAAAATAGCTGTGGGGAGATTCCCTTTGCTGATCATTTCTGACATCATTTTATAACCGGATGATGTTGCAAATTTGTCCTGCATAATAAACCCATCATATTTAATGTTTAGTTCATCGCAAATGTCTGTGAAAGTGTTGAGTCGTTTATCAGGAAATATCGTTCCGTCCTCAAGCTGTTCAATGCCTCCGATAAAGCCAACTGTTCTATGCCCTAAATCATACAGATATTTAACAGCATCTGTTACTGCCTGACGAAAATCAAGTGATATTGATGTAATTTCAATATCATCGACAGTCATGTCAAGAAAGACGATTTTATTATTGAGAGAATGCAGTAATTTTATTTCTTGTTTACTAAACTTTCCAAGGCAGATTATGCCATCAACATCACAGAGTACATTCTGATAGTCATTGTCTGTTTTAAAGGTTCGTACAATACTTATATTATTTTTTGAACAGTAGTCCTCGATACCCTGTCTCATCAAAAAGTAATAATTATCTTCAATTTCCTGTTTGGAAGAGAACCATTGTAGAATTCCAATGCGACATGAAGGTGCTGATATAACTCTTTTTTTCTTAACATAATTCAGTTCTTTAGCTGCTGCAAATATTTTTTGCTTCGTTTCAAGTGAGGTGCTGAGGGTAGTGTCATTATTAAGCACTCTTGAAACAGTAGCTACTGATACATTTGCCTTTTTGGCAACATCTCTGATTGTAGCCAATTGAATCACCTCACTACCATTATAGTGAAATATTACTAAAAAATCAAGTTGTGTTTAGTGAAAAACAGAGAAAGCAAAAATGTTTACCAAAAACTATTGACAGTTTACGAAACAAAACATATAATTTAGTTAACACAGAAACAAAAGAAACATTATTATTAAATAATAACGAAATCTTTTGTGCAGGTTGTCACGGCGTTTCATTTAAAATTAAAAGGAGGAAAAATTATGAAACAGACATCATCACAACCAAGACTTGATGGCAAAATCCCAGGCAGAATCAAATACACCTTTGCTTTAGGTGCCCTCGGCAAAGATATGATTTATGGTATGATTGCCACATTTTCAATGATTTATTTCACAGACATCATCAAGGTTAACCCGGTATTTATCGGCGTAATGTTCTTCGTTGCAAAGTTATGGGATGCCTTTAATGATTTGTTTATGGGTATGATTGTTGATAACACACGCAGCAGATGGGGTAAATTTATTCCATGGCTTGTAATAGGTACTCTGGTTAATTCAATTGTATTTGTTGTTTTATTCACAGACTTCCACCTCGATGGCGTTGGACTTTGCGTATTTGCAACAGCAGCTTACATACTCTGGGGTATGACTTACACAATTATGGATATTCCTTATTGGTCAATTATTCCTAACCTCACTTCAAATCCTGAGGAGAGAGAAAAAGTTTCGGTACTTCCGAGAATCTTTGCAAGTATCGGTCAGTCACTTGTTATTGCAGGCTTTGGTGTTCAAATTATTGAGGCTCTCAGCGGCGGCACAACAAATCAGGCAGGTTATCACAGATTTGCAATCATAATTGCAATTGTATTTATTCTTACAATCGGTATTACAGTAATCAATCTTCCGAAAAAGAGAGATGATTCTGTTCCGGAAAAGAAAGTTAAGTTTAAAGATATTTTCTCAATCATCGGCAAGAATGATCAACTTCGTTGGGCGGTAACTCTTATCTTCCTTTACAACATCGGCATTCAGTGCATTATGGGTGTTGCAACATATTATTTCAAATATGTTTGCGGTGATGCCGGAATGATGTCATCATTTATGATCAGTGCATCAATCGCAGAGGTTGTAGGTCTTATTGTATTCCCTAAGGTTGCAAAATTTCTCTCAAGAAAAACTTCGTTCCTTCTTGCATGTCTTTTACCGGCATTTGGACTTGTAATGCTTTTGCTCGTAGGTATTTTCGCTCCGCACAATGTAGTGCTCACATCAATCTCGGGTGTTATTGTAAAACTTGGTACAGGTCTTGAGCTTGGTTGTGCAACAGTATTCCTTGCAGATGTTGTTGATTACGGCGAATTTAAGCTTGGTACAAGAAATGAAGGCGTTGTATTCTCACTCCAGACACTTATCGTAAAATTTACAGCGGCTCTTACAGCACTTGGTATTGGTGCGGCACTTGGAAGCACACAGTATATTCCGGGACAGGAACAGTCATTTGCAACAGTAGCATCAATCAGTACACTTATGTGCATTGTTCCTGCGGTTTGTATGCTTATTGCTTATGTTGTTTACAGAAAGAAATATAAACTCAATGACGGTATGATGAAGAAGGTTATAAACACAATCGGTGCAAGAAGAGAAGGCAAGATTGATATGACACAACAGCTTGATGAAAGCGGTAACACAGAGCCTTCTATGTTCCTTCCTACAGTTGCGGAAAAGGCAGGTAAATAAAATGATTGATACTAAAACAGCAATTGAAAAAATTACAAACGGCGAATTTGATAATCTTTTCACTGATATATATATAGATTCATCAATGATTGATTATCAGAAAAAAAGATATATTCATGCAATTGAGCAGTATGAAACAATTTTTTGCCCTGATAAAGTAGCAATATTTAGTGCTCCCGGCAGAAGTGAGGTTTGCGGTAATCATACAGATCACCAGCATGGAATGGTGCTTGCAACATCAATTAATCTTGATACTATTGCTGTGTCGGCTAAGAATAACAATGATGTTGTAAGATTTGTTTCTGACGGTTATGATATGATTACTCTCAATATAAATGACCTCGAAGTAAATAATGATGAGGCAGGCACAACAGTCAGCCTCATCAGAGGTGTTCTTCGCGGACTTAGGGATCGTGGATACAAAATTGGCGGATTCAATGCTTATGCAACAAGTGATGTACTTGTTGGTGCAGGACTTTCATCGTCAGCAGCTTTTGAGGTAGTTGTCGGAACTATTATTTCCGGTTTATATAATGATATGAAAATAAATTCAGTTGAGATTGCTCAGATTTCTCAGTATGCTGAAAATGTATTTTTCAAAAAGCCGTGCGGACTTATGGATCAAATGGCTTGTTCAGTCGGAGGAATGGTTAACATTGACTTTAAAGATCCGACAAAGCCAATTGTTAAGAAAGTACCTACCGAATTTGAAAAATATGATTACAGTCTTTGTATTGTTGACACAAAGGGCGATCATGTTGATCTTACAGATGATTATGCTATGATTCCCTCGGAAATGAAAAAGGTTGCAAATTTTCTCGGAGAAGATTATCTGAGAGATTGTGATTCAAACGAATTTTATATTCGCCTTGACGAAATTCGTGAGGCTGTTGGCGACAGACCGGTACTTCGTGCAATTCATTTCTTTAATGAGGAGCATAACGTTAAAAATGCCGTTTCGTCACTTGAAAACGGTAAGTTTGTTGAATTCCTTGACGCAATCAGAAAATCCGGTAATTCATCGTTTAAGTATCTTCAGAATGTATATACAACAAGAGATATTCAACATCAGAACATCTCGGTAGCCCTTGCACTCAGCGAAAGCCTTCTTCGCAATTACGGCGTGTGCCGTGTTCACGGCGGTGGATTTGCAGGTACAATTCAGGCGTTTGTCAAAAATGATTTTGTAAGTAATTACAAAGAATTTATAAATAAAATTTTCGGAGAAAACTCATGCCATGTTCTCAAAGTGAGAAAATACGGCGGAATAAAAGTAATGTGATTATGTAGGTTTTGTTTTTATTAAGGAGGACAAAATGAAAATTCTTGTTTTAGGCGGTGCCGGATATATCGGTTCGCATACAGTTTACAGACTTATTGAAAGCGGTAATGAGGTTGTTGTATTCGATAACCTTGAAACAGGTCATATCGAGGCGGTTCATCCCAAAGCAAAATTTTATAAAGGTGATCTCAGAAACAGAAGTGAAATTGACAGCGTTTTTGATAAAGAAAAAGGTATTGATGCTGTAATTCATTTTGCAGCCAATTCACTTGTCGGTGAAAGTATGACCAACCCTCTCAAATATTATGATAATAACCTCAACGGCACAAAGGTTTTGCTTCAGTCAATGGTTGCTCACGAAATTGATAAGATTGTATTTTCATCAACAGCGGCAACATACGGTGAGCCTGAGAGAACTCCTATTCTTGAAACCGTTCCGACAAATCCGACAAACTGCTACGGAGAAACAAAAAAATCCATGGAGAGGATGTTCTATTGGGTTGAAAAAGCACATGGTTTAAGATATGTTTCTCTCAGATATTTTAATGCATGCGGAGCACATATCAGCGGAAAAATCGGTGAGGCACATAATCCTGAAACCCACCTTATTCCGATTATTCTTCAAGCGGCACAGGGTACCCGTGACCACATAAGTATTTTTGGTACTGATTATCCCACATCTGACGGAACTTGTATTCGTGATTATATCCATGTCACTGACCTTGCACAGGCTCATATTCTTGCAGTTGAATATCTTATGAAGGGCGGTAAAAGTGATATATTCAATCTTGGCAACGGTGTAGGTTTTTCTGTTCGTGAGGTAATTGAAAAAGCAAAAGAGGTTACACAGAAAGACATTAAGGTTGTTGAAGAAAGCAGAAGAAGCGGCGATCCTGCTGTATTGATTGCATCAAGCGATAAGGCGAAAACTGTACTTGGCTGGAAACCTGAGTATGATGATCTGAAAACAATTATTAAAACAGCGTGGAAATGGCATTCAACACATCCCAATGGCTATAGTAAGTGAGGCGGTATTTATGAAGAACAGCGTTTACGGCTTAATATTAAGGCTTGTTTCATACGGAATCAATACAGGGCTTATTGAAAAAGAGGATATAATCTACACGCAAAATAGGCTTTTATCGTTGTTCCATATGGATGAACCCGATGACAGTTGTACTTGCCTTACAGCAGATAACGAGGATACTCTTGAAGAAATTTTGTCGGGACTTCTTGATTATGCATACGAAAAAGGAATCATTCCCGAAAATACAGTAACATATCGCGACTTATTTGATGTGAAACTTATGGCTTCACTTGTTAAGCGACCGTCAGAAGTAATAAGAGAATTTTGGCAGAATTATAGCTGTTCTCCTAAACTTGCAACCGATAGTTACTATAAATTCAGCTGCGATACCGATTATATAAGAAGATATCGTATAAAAAAAGACTTAAAGTGGAAAACATCAACCGAATACGGTGATATTGATATCACGGTAAATCTTTCAAAGCCTGAAAAGGATCCGAAAGCTATTGCAGCGGCAAAACTTCAAAAACAGTCGGGCTATCCGAAATGTTTGCTTTGTAAGGAAAATGAAGGATATGCCGGAAGAGTAAATCATCCTGCAAGAGATAATCACAGAATTATTCCGCTCACCATTGACGGAGATAACTGGTTTATGCAATATTCTCCGTATGTTTATTACAATGAACATTGTATTGTATTTAACGGTGAGCATACACCAATGGTAATCAATGATTCCACATTCAGAAAACTGTTTGATTTTATTTCACAGTTTCCGCATTATATAATCGGTTCGAATGCTGATTTGCCGATTGTAGGCGGTTCAATACTTACACATGAACATTTTCAGGGTGGCAGATACAGCTTTGCACTTAATAGGGCAGAGGTTGAAAGAAAGTTTATTGTTAACGGCTTTGATGATGTGGAGTGCGGAATTGTAAAGTGGCCTATGTCAGTTGTAAGATTGACAGGTAAAAACAAGGACAGCATTATTTCATTATCTTCTCATATTCTAAAGAGTTGGAGAGCGTACACGGACGCAGATGTTGGCATTTTTGCCGAAACAGACGGTGAAATTCACAACACTATCACTCCGATTGCTTTTACAAATGATGGAAAATTTGTTATTGACCTCGTTCTCAGAAATAATATTACAAGTGAAGAGCATCCTCTGGGAGTATTTCATCCTCATGCGAATTTGCATCATATAAAAAAAGAAAATATCGGCCTTATTGAAGTTATGGGACTTGCAGTATTGCCCTCAAGGCTTAAAGATGAAATGGCTATTTTAAAGGATGCTATTCTTAATCACAAGGATGTAAGTGAAATCCCGAAAATCAGCAAACATTCCGAATGGGTAAATGAATTTGTTTCGCAGTATGATGAAATCAATGAAAATAATATTGATTCAATAATTCAAAATGAGATAGGAAAGGTGTTTCTTAATGTTCTTTTGGATGCAGGTGTATTCAAAAGAACTCCTGAAGGACAAAAGGCTTTTGATAAATTTATAAAGACGCTGTAGTAAAGGAAGTGCTAAAATGTCAAAGGTAAGTGTAGTAAATTTTGAATCTACATCCAAAGGTGAAACCACTCATCTTTATACAATAGAAAATAACAGCGGAGCAAGCGTGACATTATGTGATTTAGGCGCAAGTGTCGTTTCGATAAAAGTTCCTGACAAAAACGGTAGTATTAGAGATGTAGTTCTCGGCTATGAGCACATTGACGGTTATGAATTTGACGGAACATACTTCGGTGCTACTGTCGGAAGATGTTGCGGAAGAATTGCTTACGGCAAGTTTACTCTTAACGGAGAAGATTATCAGCTCCCTGTAAACAATGGGAGTAACCATCTACACGGCGGATTTAACAGCTTTAGCCGCAAAGTGTGGCTTGCGGTAGTTGATGATAAAGTTCCAAATACAGTTCTATTTATGCTTGATAGTCCCGACGATGATGAGGGCTATCCCGGAAATATGAAGGTCTTTGTACGCTACACCTTTGATGATGAAAATGTACTTACGATAAAATGGTCGGCAGTTTCCGACAAAGACACAATATGTAATCTGACCAATCATTCATATTTCAATCTTAACGGACATAAAAGCGGTAAAGTTACAGAAAATCACAAGCTGAAAATAAATGCAAATTTCTTCATACCGATAAATTCAAACCTCAATCCCACAGGAGAGATAACTCCCGTTAAGAATACATCGTTTGATTTTACCGAATCCAAGTTAATTGGAAATGGTATTGACAGAAAAAACGAGCAGATTGGTTTTGCAAACGGTATTGACCATATGTTTGTGCTGAATCATTCTGATGAAGAATTTGTGCTTGCGGCCGAAGCTGAGGGTATTGATAGCGGAATCACATTAAAATGCTATACTTCTCAAAAAGGTGTTCATGTATATACAGCAAATTATGTCGATGTTTTGTCCGATATGGGAAAGGATTCAGCAACATACGGAGAAAATTCAGCGTTTTGTCTTGAAACCCAAGGCTTTCCCGATGCTGTAAATCACAAGACTTTTCCTACGACAATATTAAAAGCAAACGAAAACTATACACAAACTACGAAATATATTTTTGGTATAAACAAATAAAATAAGCTAATTTCTAACTCCTTTTAAAAATAAAATCTCTCTAAAATCAAGGACCGCCTATTTTCTTGGGTGGTCCTTGATTTTTAATCTATGAGGATGTTTCATATTTTACAGTATTACACCGCCTTAAACATATTCTGTTTTAGCGGTTATGTGCAATTCTGCCTGAAAATCAACCTGTTCTGTTTGCGCCGTAAAACCGGAACATTCCTCTTGCACGGCTGTTCTTACAAACTGCATTTTTCAAATGCAAAAATAAAATTATTGATTCCGTATTGTCTAAAAATCCTTTGTTGCATACTGATAAGGCAGATAAGAAAAATCACGGCAAGGGAATTTCTATAGTAAAAAGTATTGCCGAGAAGTATGGGGGAGATGTAGTTATTTCGGAGAAGAATAATGAATTTATAGTTTCGGTAATTTTAGATAACCGAATTTTTACCAAAAACCCACTATTTTTACCTGATTAAAATCAAATATTCTAAAAAATGCTATCCTTTCTTTAAGGCGTTATGCCAAGAAAGCGGAATACAGATACAAAATAATCAGTTAACGCATAAAATAGCAATAAAATAGTTTGACTAATATATAATATTGTGTTAAAATTATACGAAAAAGGATAGCATTTTTGTTTTGTATTGAATTTTATGTTTTAGCCGTATTTGCGTTAATTCCGTTATTATACTTTGGTCTTGTGTTGCAGGAATTTGAAACTTTTATTATCGAAAAATTCAAATAAGGTTTAAAGCTACTTCCGTAAATAAGAATTATAGAGTGCAATTTTTGTCGATTTTTTTACAGTTTTTGCACAATTGAAGTTTACAGTGCTGTTTTGAGATATGATTTAACAAAGTAAAAGGGAAAAGCAAGCCGTAATATTTAATATAAATCAAAAATTAAGGAGAGTTGAATTTTGAAAAAGGGTAAAAATTTGCGTAGCGTTAATACTGACGGAGGTGTGAATTTGCAATTCAAGCTTCTGTCGGCAATCGGAATTATCATTATAGTTTCCGGACATTGTTATCATGGCGGAATGGAACTTGCTTATAACTGGTTTCCGCCGTATTCGTATAATTTGGCACTGTTTGTATTTATATCGGGATATTTTTACAAAACCGATTATGAAGAAAATGTCGGAAAATACATATGGAAACGAACAAAGCGGCTTCTTATTCCTGCGTATCTGTGGAATATATTTTACGGTGGTATGGTTGCATTTCTCGGTTTGTTTGGATTTACTATAGGTGCAAAGCCTGATTTATACAATCTTTTTGTTATGCCGTTTGTTGACGGTGAGGCTTTTCAATATAACCTCGGTTCATGGTTTGTGTACCCGCTGTTTTTGGTTTGCATAATAAATGTGCTGTTCAGAAAATTTTTGAAACTGATTCATCTTGACAATGAATTTATAGTTTTGATAGTGTATCTCGCAATCGGAATGATAGGAATTAACACTGCAATAGAAAATCCGACTGCAATTAACGGTATAGTGAAACTTCTTGTCAGAACAATGTTTTTTCTGCCGTGTTATGAATTCGGTCGCTTTTATAAAGCTGTGCTTGAAAAGAAAGACACTCTCAATAATGTTGCGTACTTTGCAATTATATTTGCTGTACAGATGATACTTTTAACTTTTTGCAAAGATTTGGAGTACACTCCGTCGTCATTTACTAAATTCAACAACGGTTTTATAATTCCGTATATCTCGTCAATCACAGCAATTGCATTTTGGCTGAGAGTTTCAAGATTGCTTGTACCTGCCATAGGAAACAGCAAGCTTGTAAGGCTTATAGCTGACAACACATACGGAATTATGGTAAATCAGCTTGTAGGTTTTATGTGCCTAAAATTTGTATTCTACGGATTAAGCCGCATTACTTCAGGCTCATTGTTTGGTGACTTTAATGTTGCATCATTTAAATCAAGTATATGGTACTACTATCTTCCAAACGGTTTGCAACAGTGGGCTTTTGTATATCTTATATTTGGTCTGTTTGTACCGATATTAATTAGCATTATTTTAAATAAAATCTGTCATATTGCACACAGTTCTATTTTAAAAAAAGTATAGTTATTTTGAGAATAACGGGGATGCAGATTAATGAGAAAATAATTTCAATATTTCTATTAAATTGCAAATTCATAATGAAATACAGATACAAAAATCTTCATAGGTAAGCCCACCCATAAGTCACTGAAATTGTACCAAAACAATAGATATTATGTTGTATTTGCTTTTTGTTTGTGATACAATTTAAAGCAAAATAGCAACAGCCTTAATGATGTAGTAAGAATGGTCGACCTTTCGGGTACAGAAGTTGCAAGCTATGTTTATGACGAGGAAAGCGAGCTTTATTATCTCCAATCCCGTTATTACGATCCTTTTGTAGGAAGATTTTTGAATGCGGACGCTTATTGTGATACAATGTCAGGTTCTCCTTTAAGCACCAATATGTTCGCTTATTGTGAGAATGATTCTATTAATTACGCTGACTATGATGAATTTAGGATAACTGTAAATGTAAAGCGAACCAATAACAGCTATGATTTAAAAGTCAAATTACCATGGAGTGACATTTCCAATTATTTTAATTATCTTAGTATATCTTATGGAATAGTTGGACTTGTTGCATGTTTCATTCCTGAACCCGCAGTTTCTAAGGCTTTAGGTATTGCTGCAGGAATAACTTCATTGATTTCAGCTATTGCATCAACATTGATTTCTAATTACAAAAAAATAAAAGTATAAATTTTAAAATGTCATTTAATTATCAGAAAGTTAAAAAGACTGCGTATTTCTATATTATTAATACGTGGTGGTTAAAAGTAAGAATAAGATTCACAGCCAAGTCAATACGAATGTACAACTTGAAAGGGAGTGTTACATATTGAATCCTGTGTCAATATTTTTAGAAATTTTATTTTTATTTAGCTTAATAATATATATAGTATATGTATTTGTAATTAAAAAAGACTACTCTGTATCAAGAATTATTATCTTTGCAATCATATTGTTGTCTTTTGTAATTAATATGTTAAACTTGTTTTTTCAATAACATTTTTGCAAGATTTTATTCAAAATAATTTTAAAAAATTTAATAAAAAACTACCTAACGGTGGTGGTCGGCAAGGTCCTGGTGGATGGAAGATATCAATAAATGTTGCGAAACATGCCGGTAGTGATTTGAAATTATTGGATAAAACGGGCAAAAGAATAGCCACTTTATGGGAAGATGGTAGTGTAAGGGGAAAATAAGATGAATACATCAGAAATATTAAAAGAAATGAATATTACCTTTGATGATGAAAAAGATAGTTTATTTGATTTCTTTTTAAAACATAAGGGAACTAAAGTATTGGATATATTTCCAAATACAATAAATGACAATGAAAAATATCGAACAGTTGAGGTGTTTTATCAAAAAGTTTTAGATCATTGTATGAAAAAGCAGGAGTTTGAAAACATAGAAAATCGTTTTTTATATTTTGTTAAGACTTTATGGCTTTATAATGAAACCTATGTTAATATTCTTTCTCCTGAAATTTTTAATAATTATTATTATAAACGCAACAAGAAGATTTTAAAAAAGAATAGTATAGTGAACTTAAAGTCTATTGCCGGTACTGATGAATTTTTGTTGATCAAAGATAAAAATGTTTTAGGTTCAGCCTGTATTATTGCAACTCGTGATATTTCTCCGGTTGTTTTTTATTTCAGAAATTCTAAAATCCTGTTTTTATTAAATGGATGCACAGGACTGCTTTATTATGGTTTTCCAAAAGATATTTTATTTACCAAACGAGTGGCAAATAATTGCTCATTGTATTTGCATAAAGCAGAGGCAAATAAATAGAAAAATAGCAATACTTAATTAATTGAAAAACTATTATTATTTCTATTAATAAGAGAAACATTTTTGCAACTAAGATGAACAAGATATCGGCAAAAGAGTTTTTAACATAGTTAATAGTTATCTAACTTAAAGAGCAAGCTGTTCTTGCAGTGGCGGGTGACAGTTTATTGTCGCTTGCTATTGCTTTTACTATGATTTAAATGGCAAATCTTACAGATGAATATCGTCAGGTGACGGCGGAGATTTGTCGTATTTCCTATGCTACGATTCAAACGGCAACGCAACATCATTCTCATATAATGGTACAATGTACTTTTATGTGAAGAATTTACAGGGTGATGTAATCAGAATTATTGACCTCGCAGACGTAGAAGTTGCAAGCTATGTTTATGACGCTTGGGGTAATATAAAAGATACCAAAGGCGAGCTGATAATTCGAGAAATAAAACCCGATTTGCTACCGTGGCTATGTTTATGATACCGAAACTTCACTCTATTATCTCCAAAGTCACTACTACGATCCATTTACAGGCAAATTTTTGAATGCGGATATATATTGCGATACGAACACAGGTACTCCGCTAAGTACAAATATGTTCTCTTACTGTGAGAATAATGTGGTAATGAATATGGACAATAAAGGCTATAGCATAGGTATATCTAGTGGTTGGGTATCATTTGGTATTGATTTGATTATTGATGTGTTTGCAGCACCTGTTGCCTTAGCATACCATGCAATAAAAATTGCAGTAAAAACGTACCTCAAAAAATATGGAGTGAAAAAAGTTGCAAAGTATATAATAAAGAAAATAATATCAAAATGCAAAAAAATTCTTATTAAATTTACTAGATTACTTAATAAGCTATTAATGAAAGTTATAAGAACCTCTACAAAATTAATTCGAGATGACATTATCAATAAAGGAATAGGAAAGATTTTGGGTGTTCTTAACAGTAAAAGAGTAAGTCAATTATATGACGCGGTTTGTATGTTCCTATCTACCGGGGCATTTATTGCGGGAGTTCTTGATATTGTTACTGATAAACATTTTGATGGTGTTATACGCATTTAGTAAGTATAAAAGAGGTTTAAAATATGGCAAACTTAATAGTTAATCTTAACAATTACAATGATAGCAAATGTGAAATTATTGTAAATGGTATCGATATCTTTAAAAATCAAAAGCGTATTCCTATTACCAAAAGTGGGACATATAAAATCAATATTATTATTTACAACACTATGAAAATAAAAAATAAATTTCATTTTAATTTAAAAAACTTGCTTCCATATTTTCCTTATTTTTATAGAAAGGAGGTTGAAAGCGGAGGCAAGATTAATAATTACAGAATTACTTCATGGGACAATTATATCGACTTTATATCCTTTGATTTTAATGCTACTTTTGATGAAAATTTGATTGAAAGAGAAAATATTTTCCTGAATGTGAATTTTGATTTTATGGGAAAACAAAATTATATTGGTGGAAATGATTTCTATAATTACCCACAGGTATCATCAAATGATGAAATAGAAATAACTGACATTGAGCTTAATGAGAAAAAAATATTGAATAAAAGTAATTATAAAAGAAATCAGTTTTTATTGTGCGTAACACAGAGTCTATTCTTATTGTTTGTGGGAATTTTATCGTTTGTATTCATAGCAGATTGTGGTAACAACTTATTTTATAGCGTTATTTCAATATTAGTTATAATACATTCTGTTTATACATTCGTAAGAAATATAATCAAATTGTATAGATATATTTCTTAAAAGTTAATTTGTTTGCAAGAATAAAATATTTGAGTAAATCAATAAAATTAATCGAGTAGGAGGCTACCCATTAGTTGAGTAGCCGACCTCTCACACCAGCATGGAGTGAATAAAACGATACCTTCTTGTAAATATTAAAAAGTAAGGAAATATCGCAGAGTATAAAATAATCAATAACAATTACTTATTTAATATTTTTAACATCTGAGCCATTGGGCTCTTTTTTTATCCCTAAAATTCCTGTAAACTTATTTTTTGTGTGACAAGAACAGTTGACAAAAACAGTGAAATAGACTGGGCGAGGAATGTTGAAACAGGAAGAGCCAGAAACATAGGAAATCGCCATTGCCATTGAGGTTTTCACGGACGGCTATTTATATCACCGACCTTCAGATCAGCTATATCACGAATGTCGGCGCAGGACAGGGGATTCTCAAGGTTGGCAGCTCTCTTGTGCCGTTTGTCAACAAGTTTCCCTGCAATACCGAGCTTTACAAGCTGATGACGACTAAGTTTGGAGAGGGATAAAATGCAGAAATTGCGGTGTTCGTGTCGTATCATGAGAGGTTAGCAAAAATAATCGTGTTGATTAGTGCAAAAATTCAAGTAAATTTCATTGATTTTTACACGAATATCTGCTATACTATGGTCAGTACCTTTAAGGAGGACTGCTTATGTATAGAAAGATTATGGGATTCTTGGAAGCGTGGAAAGATAGCGAACACCGCAAGCCCCTTATTTTACAGGGCGCAAGACAGGTCGGAAAGACCTATTCCATTCTGGAGTTCGGGCGCACCCACTATGAAAATGTGGCATACTTCAACTTTGAAACCAATCCAAAGCTGAACGAAACCTTTGAGGAAAACATCAGCCCCGATTATCTGATACCGATTTTGTCCCATATCGCAGGTCAGACTATCGTAAAGGAAAAAACGCTGATAGTCTTTGATGAGGTGCAGCTCTGCGAAAGAGCGTTGACTTCGCTCAAATACTTTTGCGAGAACGCTCCGGATTATCACATCATCGTCGCAGGTAGCTTGCTCGGTGTTGCGGTCAACAGAGCAAAATTCTCTTTTCCCGTAGGAAAGGTCGATATGAAAACGCTTTATCCTATGGATATGGAGGAATTTATGTTGGCGCTTGGTGAGGACGATTTGGTAGAGCAGATTAAAAAGTGCTTCCAAACCGATATGCCCCTGCCGTCTGCCTTACACGATGCCGCAATGCAGCTTTACCGTCAGTATCTTGTGGTCGGCGGTATGCCGGAGTGCGTGATGCAGTTTGCCGAAACAAAGGATTATATCCTTGTTCGCCATACGCAGGACACCATTCTTGCAAGTTATCTCAACGATATGAGCAAGTACAACAACTTGAATGAAATCAAGAAAACCAGACTTGCCTACGATAACATTACCGTTCAGCTTTCCAAGAAGAATACCCGTTTCCAATATAAGTTGATTAAGAAAGGCGGACGGGCTTCCGAATTTGAAAATGCGATTGAATGGCTTTGCCTGTCCGGTATCGTGTCACAGGTCTACAAGGTGGAGCAAATCAAAAAGCCGCTTGAAAACTACCGTGATATTGATGCGTTCAAGATTTATGTTTCCGACTTAGGACTGCTTTGCGCCAAGAAAGATTTAGCCGCCAATGATATTCTCTATATGGTCGAGGAAATTAACGATTTCAAGGGCGGTATGGCGGAGAACTATGTCAATGTGCAGCTCACCATTAACGGCTACCACACCTACTATTGGGAGTCCGAGCGTGGGGCTGAAATTGATTTTATCATTCAGCGTGACGGTCAGCTCATTCCCATTGAGGTCAAGTCTGCCGACAACACCAGAGCCAAGAGCTTAAAGGTCTATATGGACACCTACAAGCCCGCTTATGCAATCAAGCTCTCTGCCAAAAACTTCGGCTTTGAGGACAATAAAAAAACCGTTCCTCTCTATGCCGCATTTTGTATCCGAAATTAATATTACAACAGTAACGCTCACAGAAAATGTGGGCGTTATTTTTGCCCCTAAAACAGAATAAGAAATGATAACGCTTATGAAGAATTACACGAAAGTCATTTGTATCAATGGACTGCAAGAGATGAGCGAACAAGAATTAGATTCCTTTACAGATTTGAAGAATACACTCCTGAAAACACTGTAAAGTTTCTAAAATGCAGACAATTCAGATAGATAATGGCACAGGATTTATCAAAAAATATCAGCGATGAGAGATCCTATCCGTTTGGCAAAATACTTTCTAAGCTGGGAATAAAGAACATACTTATACCGTTGAGTACATTTTTGCATAATAACTAAGTAAAAAGAAGTCACCAAAACTATAAAAGATATTTCTATGATTGGAAACAATTTTGAAGTGTTGACGAGCGGAATGCCAAGTTTCTAAAACATCCGTTTTGGAGTAAAAATAAAACAATGAATGAGAACGCTGGTAAGGAAAGGTCTAACTACTACTGACAAAAACACTATATCACACTCTTATTTATATTATTATCAAAAAATTGGTCACATCCATTTACTATGCCAAATATTACTTAATAAAATAATTAATGCTATTGCATTTTTTATAGTTAAATTGTATAATGATATTTGAAATATGGAGTCACAAAATAAGAGAAATATATTTTACATGGAGGTAGTTAATATGCTAAAAAGAGAAGAATTCGAAGCGACAGAAACATTTGTGTATCATGCAGAACGGGATTTGGGAAAATCCATTGTTGATTCTTTTTTTAATAAAAGTATAGATGGGATTGATATTGAAGAAATAGATGATAGCGATATTGAAAAATTTATGTCGGTATATCGAAAATATAGCAAGAAATTTTCGGATATCTTATCAAAAAATTTAATTGATACTTTAATTATGTGTGGATTTAAGTCAAAAAAGTCAGCCGGTTTTTCAAAAGATGAGTGTGCCGAATGTTTAGTAGAAACAGTAAATCAAATGCTTGAAGCAATAAAACCAGATAGAACAGAATTAAATAATTTAGCCGATAAAAGATTTGACAAATATTTTTCAAAACTAACAATGTCAAATGTTAAGCAAGCATGGTTATCCGGAACATCTAAATATGTAAATCGCATTGATATATTTAAGATTTGCTTTGCTCTTGGTTTGAAATCAAAGTATGATGAAAAATATATTGAAGGTGAACCTTGCTATGAGAATTTATTTAACAAAGTATTTAATCAGCGCTATTGCTTAAAGCGTCCTGATGAAATGTGTTTTAGTTATTGTTTAAAGGTTGGAAAGAGCTATGGTGACGCTCTTGGTTTGTATAATAAATATCTTGGAAAAACCAATAGTAAATCTAACGAGTGTAATAATATTAAAACCGGAGATGATACACAGACAATGTTTAACGCATTGTCTGGTATAAAAAATGATGATGACTTTATGGAGTTCTTGCTATTTTATCATAATGATTTTTTAAATAATAATACATCAATTAAAAAATATTTAATCAGTGTTATTAATTCATACGAAGCAGATGAAGATAAAAAAATATTATTTAAGAAAAATTATTCAAAATACAATAAGATGTATATAAAAACTGATTATAAAAATTATAATGTAAAAAAATTATATTTTGCCGATAATATAATGATAAATGATGAAAAAATAAAAGATTTTAGAGATTCTTTAAAAGAAATAGACTTTGATAATGATATTATTTCACAGAATTACACAGATGATTTTTATCTTATAAATCAAATTTTAGTAAAACTTAATTTAAGAAAAAAACAAAAGAATAAGCGCATTGGTGAATTTGATGAGTGGGAAATTAAGAGGGATACTCATAATGAGACTTTAGAATATTATAATGATATGAGGAAACTGATAATTATCACTAATTTCTTAGATTATTTTATTCAGCAATCGGATAACAAGATACATTCACCGGCACAAAAATCAGAGGAATTTATTTACAATACAAATGATACTCTTAAAAAATTTAATTTTAATTACTTATATCCCTATAATAGCTTTGATTTGTTCTTTTATTTATGTAGTTTGACGATTGAGCCAGTGGGTACATATTATAGAATTCTGGATTTTTGTTATTCGAAATTACTTGAATATTGAAATTTATAAAATTAAATAATGCCAATTATGCTATATTTAAAAATCTCCCGTTTTTTTGCGGGAGATTTTATTTTTTGAGAAAATTCATTGTTTTGAGAAAAAGAAAAGCTTTCCATATGGTTCAATAGTCTTGTAAGGAGGTAATTAGGATACTTAATGGCAAAATATGCTTGCCAATAAAAATCAAGGAGGCAATAGTATGAATACATCTAATATCAATTTAGAATTGCAGGAAATATTGAAAAACTATGATGATGTCATTTTTGATACCTGTGCTATATTGAGTTCAGGATTTATTCCTCTACTCAAACGAAATGCTTTAAAAGTTGAACAAATACATAAGCATCTGCTTTTGCATAGTGCAGTAATCAATGAATTAATCAGAATTTCAAGAACGCCCGAAAATGATAAATACGAGTTGTCAAAAGAAACGCTTTACATTCTTAAGGCACTTGAAATGAAAAAGATTTTCAAATACATAGGCAATAACAGAAATCTGAAATTGGCGGATCAGCAATTTCTTGAATTTGTCATCAATAACAGATCACAAAATAAAATTCTTGTGATTACGCTTGATAATGATTTAATCAACGATATTTTGATGGAAAATGAGTTAGAATCATACTCGGGCAATACAATAACGGTAATGAAAATTACTGACGATGGATTTTTAAATGAAGTCAACAGTATGCCAAAAAACAGAAGAGCAGAATCACATGGTAAGGTGGATTATTTGAAAATGTTTAATCTTGACAATACCAACACCGATAACAACTAATAAAAGGAGTTTTTACTATGAAAAATACAATTACTTTATCCGAACTTGCAAACAAAAGGGAAATCTTTATTGATTATAGTGCAGTTTTTAACACACATTTTGTGAATATGATGATTGAACAGGCACGCCCATTACACGATGCTCAAAAACAGATTACTGTACACAGAAGCGTACTGAATGAACTTACAAAACTTGCTGAAAATGGAAGCATTGGGGACAGTACAATTGCAAAGGAAAGAATCGCTCAGCTTAATGCTCTCAATTCTGCAGGAGTAGTTAATTATATTGGAAATTCACTTGAGCCTCGCTCTTCTAATCAGCAATACATTGAACTTATGGTTACTTACAGAAACAAAAAAGATTTGGCGTTTATTTCTGACAATGATGCATTTATCGCTGATATTGAATTGCAAAACAAAATTTCTTCGTTTCCTGGTAATCAAATAAGTGTATTCAAATATGATGAAAATGGAAATCTTGTGGAAGATGCCTGTGAGATGCAGGACATTCATGAAAGTGAGGCTAAGATAAAATCTCCTGAAAGTGGCGACAAAGTAGATCGACTTATGAGTATGTTCGGCTTGAACTAAAAACTATTTAATTTTGATTTAGAGAGGGGGTGATATGCCTACTATTCTATATTTCAACAAAATAATTAAAATTTAAATTGAAATATTAGTGAATGTATTATATAATTTTATCAAAGGGGGATTTATTATGTATGTTTTACCCACGGAAAGACAGATTTTGCCTAATAATACAACAATAACTTTAAACGGTACCGAATATAAAATTCTTGACACAAAAGGCAGAGGTGCAAGCTGTGTTGTATATCTTGCAGAAAATTGTACAAATAAGCGTATTGTACTTATAAAAGAGCTTTATCCAATCAATCTTGGAATTTTCAGAGATAAAGAAAATAATCTAATAGTGCCAAACAGTTTTTGCGAACATTTTAAATTTTACAAGCATAAATTATGTGAAGCATATAAACTTCAACTTGAATTTCATAATAGTGATGAAACAGGCAACTATACCAGTGATGCGGAAACAATGGTTGAAGCATATTCAACACTCTATGTCATTATGAATAAGGTTGTTGGCTCATCATATGACAAGGTAGTTCCTGAAAATATCACTGATGTGCTTGAAGTATGCAAATCTATTGCAACAGTCATCGGTTTTTATCACAAAAAAGGATATTTACATCTTGATATTAAGCCTGACAATATTTATGTTTTAAAAGAAACAAATCAAATTATAAATCTTTTCGATTTTGATACGGTAAAATTAAAGTCTGACCTTGAAAACGGTAACTACATAGCAAGTACAAATAAAATCTCTGCACCTGAAATTTCAAAAGCAGAAATTGACGAGTTTACCGGCAAGTATTTGCAAGAGGTTGATGAGCGTGCGGATATTTATGCTATCGGTCATATTCTTTTTGAAAAGGTAATGGAAAGAGATGCTAAAAGTTCAGACATTATACTTGGCAAAAAATTTAATTTAGGAAAAACAAAGCTTTTAAAAAATTCATCCCCACAGCTGCGTGAAAAGATACAGGAAATATTCCAACACACAGTTGTAAGAATGAAATCTGAGAGATATTCAAATACAGACGAACTTATAAAAGCATTGGATCAGGCACTTGAGATTTCAACTGAGGAACAAGATGGATATTTGATTGATAATAACATTACTGTTACAACATCAAGCAGCTATTATATCAGCAGAAAAGACAAATTGTCAGAAATCCGACAGCATTTAGAAAATTATCATATTGCATATCTTTATGGTATCGGCGGTATCGGCAAGTCAGAAACTGCAAGAGAGTATGCCGAAGAATACAGGGATTCTTATACAACAATACAGCTGTCTATATATTCGGGTGATTTAAAGTCATTAATTGCCGGACTTGAATTTTCTAATGACAATAAAACCGGTGGTTATTTTGAAAAAGATATAAATATCAGATACGAAACAAAGCTCTCTCTTTTGTCAAAGGCGATGATAAATAATGAGAGAACTTTGCTGATTATTGATAACTACAATGTTGAACCTGATTCAGATGAATACAAGAGAAATGTAGAAGTGATGAAAGATCTTAAAAAGTTGCATATTCATATTCTTTTTACGACAAGAACATCACCGAATGACGATAAAACAAAAATTGATATAGAAGAACTCTCAAAAGAAGAGTTAAGACATATGTTTTTTGCCATAAATCCCAAAGATAAGGACAAAGAGGAACGAATTGCACAGGTGGATGAGCTTATAGAAACAGCGTACAGACACACTTTAACAGTTGACCTTGTCGCACATCAAACAGCGAAAATTGAAGATTATGGTAAGAAAACACTTTCCGATTACATAAAAGTTTTAAAGGAAAGCGGAATAAACAGCGGAATAAATGTTGTGGTTTACAACAATAAGGATGATAATGAAAAGAGTGACATTATTTTTGAGCATATCAGAGCATTGTTTAATCTTACTGCATTAACTGAAAAAGAAAAATATATAATGGTAAATGCTTGCCTTTTGCCATTATCAGGTATGCCAGTCGCAGAATTTGAAAGCTTTATAGATTTAGAAAATTATCCGAATTCCAAATCAAATGACGGATGGGGTGAGGACAGCACAATTTCTAATCTTGTAAAGAGTGGTTGGATAAAGAGAATAGACTGTGAAGTGCAAAAAATAACTCTTCATCCGATTGTTTCAGAAGTTACTGTAAATGAACTTAAGCCGGAGATAACTGAGGATAAGTGTAAAAACTTTTGTGATTCTGTCTCTGAATTAATAGATAAGAATAATTTGAAATCAGTTGACACCTATAAAGATATTTTCGTTAGTAGTGCAGATGCTTTAATAAAGAACGAGGATAGAGATTCATTAGTGTATGTTAAAAAAATAGCTTTTCTTTTAGATGATTTAGCATATTATTCTGAATCACTTTGTTATTATATTAAAGTATTGGAAATCAGGGAAAAAGTACTACCGGAAAATCATCCAGATATTGCAACATTGTATAATAATGTAGGTTGTGTATACGGTGAATTAGGAAATTATAAAAAGGAACTTGAGTTCAAATTAAAAGCGTTAGCAATCCAGGAAAAAGTACTGCCGGAAAATCATCCTGATATTGCAATATCATATAATAATGTAGGTTCTGCATACGGTGAATTAGGAGATCATAAAAAGCAACTTGAGTATTATTTAAAAGCCTTAGGAATCAGAGAAAAAGTACTGCCTGAAAATCATCCTGATATTGCAGCATCATATAATAATGTAGGTTATGCGTATGGCGAATTAGGAGATCATAAAAAGGAACTTGAGTTCAAATTAAAAGCGTTAGCAATCCAGGAAAAAGTACTGCCGGAAAATCATCCTGATATTGCAATATCATATAATAATGTAGGTTCTGCATACGGTGAATTAGGAGAGTATAAAAAGGAGCTTGATTATTACTTAAAGGCATTAACAATACGAGAAAAAGTACTGCCTGAAAATCATCCTGATATTGCAGCATCATATAATAATGTAGGTTATGCGTATGGCGAATTAGGAGATCATAAAAAGGAACTTGAGTACTTATTAAAAGCATTAGGAATCAGAGAAAAAATACTGCCTGAAAATCATCCTGATATTGCAACATCATATAATAATGTAGGTTCTGCATACGGTGAATTAGGAGATTATAAAAAGGAACTTGAGTATTATTTAAAAGCCTTAGGAATCAGAGAAAAGGTATTACCGGAAAATCATCCTGATATTGCAATATCATATAATAATGTAGGTTCTGCATACGGTGAATTAGGAGATCATAAAAAGGAACTTGAGTACTATTTAAAAGCCTTAGGAATCAGAGAAAAAGTACTGCCGGAAAATCATCCTGATATTGCAGCATCATATAATAATGTAGGTTCTGCATATGGCAAATTAGGAGAACATAAAAAGGAACTTGAGTACAAATTAAAAGCCTTAGCAATTGAAGAAAAAGTACTGCCTGAAAATCATCCTGATATTGCAGCATCATATAATAATGTAGGTTATGCATACGGTGAATTAGGAGATCATAAAAAGCAACTTGAGTATTATTTAAAAGCCTTAGGAATCAGAGAAAAAGTACTGCCTGAAAATCATCCTGATATTGCAACATCATACAATAATGTAGGTGGTGCGTATGGCAAATTAGGAGATCATAAAAAGGAATTTGAGTACTTATTAAAAGCCTTAGCAATTCGAGAAAAAGTACTGCCTGAAAATCATCCTGTTATTGCAACATCATATAATAATGTAGGTCATGCATATGGTGAATTAGGAGATCGTAAAAAGGAACTTGAGTACAAATTAAAAGCTTTAGCAATTGAAGAAAAAGTACTGCCTGAAAATCATCCTGCTATTGCAGTATTATACAATAATGTAGGTTATGCATATGGTGAATTAGAAGAACATAAAAAGCAACTTGATTATTATTTAAAAGCTTTAGCAATCCGAGAAAAAGTACTGCCTGAAAATCATCCTGATATTGCAGCATCATATAATAATGTAGGTTCTGCATATAGCGACTTAGGAGATCGTAAAAAGGCACTTGAGTACTTATTAAAAGCCTTAGCAATCCAAGAAAAAGTATTGCCTGAAAATCATCCTGCTATTGCAGCATCATATAATAATGTAGGTTATGCATATGGTGAATTAGAAGAACATAAAAAGCAACTTGATTATTATTTAAAAGCTTTAGCAATCCGAGAAAAAGTACTGCCTGAAAATCATCCTGATATTGCAGCATCATATAATAATGTAGGTTCTGCATATTACGAATTAGGAAACCATAAAAAGGAACTTGAGTATTATTTAAAAGCCTTAGCAATTGAAGAAAAAGTATTGCCGGAAAATCATCCTGATATTGCAGTGTTATATAATAACATAGGTGCTGTATATATGGATTTGAAAGAGTATAAAAAGGCATTACAATATCTGTTGTTGGCAACTCCAATTTTTGAGCAGACAGTACCTAAAAATAATACACAGCTTGCAAGGCTATATAGTCGCATTTCAAAGGCTTACGCAAATTTAGGAGATGAAGAAAACTCAGAAAAATATTTAAAACTTTATCAGCAATATAATGATCAATAAGTATGTCTTTAAAAACAAATAGATTTCAATTAATAGCTACACAGCAATGTGTGGCTATTTTTTTATGTAAATATTTTGTAAAGAGCAAAAAATTCATTGTTTTCAAAGAAAATGGAATTACCACTATGATATAACATAATTGCAAACACAGAAACCGCTAAACAAGTATAAATAATTATTCATTCTAATGTAAAATTCACGAAATATGAAAAATTAAATTTTTTTGTAATTTATAATTTTATTATAACGAATCAAGAACTTGGGCGAAACTAAAAAATTGATGAAAATTCATTAAATATAAAAGATTAGAGTTTTTTACGATTTATAATTAAATTATAATAAATTAATACGGGAAGATAAGTATTTAATAAAAGTTCACAGAATATTAAAAACTGTATTTGAGTACGATTTATAATTTAATTACAGTAATTCAGGCAAAAAAGAAAAAGTAAATTTTTAAAAAAGTTCACGAATTACAAAATATTAAGGTCGAAAAATATGGTATATAGTTAGTATAGAAAAATTTTGCGGATAATTATATCAAAAAACAGAGCTAAAAAGTTTATTAATTAAATACGAAAGAATACAGGCGTTTTATTTGATATGATTAAAGCATGAAAGCTGCTATATAAATCTCAAAGAGATTTATATAGCATTAAGAAAGAAGGTGGTTCCAATGCCGATGAACAAATAAAATAATATCATCCGCTACACACAATTTTTTTAAAAAAGGAGATACTTTTATGGGCTGGTTAGGAGTTCTTATTATAATCGTTTTATTATTCTTTTCAACACAAATTTCTGCCGGAATAGGAATATTTATCTTGATTTTAGCAGGAATAGTATTATTTGTAGGAATAATATGTATTTCTGACGGCGGTGTAATATCCGGAATTCTTCTTATAATTTTAGCGATTGCTTTAGGATTATTTGCTTTAATTTGGTTTTAATAAATCATTACATATTTTAGGAGGACATAATTATGTTATTCAACAGTTTTTATTCAATCATTTATTTCTTAAACAACAAGCACATTTATTTCGACACCACCGCTGTTCTCAGCGGTGGGTTTGAAGGATTTATTCAGCGTTGCTCGGCACCGTTTGACAACAGAGGCAAAAAAATTTACATACCGTTTGCCGTGATTAAAGAACTTTCCGACAAAATTAAAGACCCTCAGGATGAATTTAATCATAGAGCGAAAAAAGCTCTTGAAACTATTTCAAAATATAAAAATATGGATTTGCTTGAAATAACAGGTAGCAATACCGAAAATGATTCTTCAAAACAGCAGCTTGTAAGAATAGCGGTAAAGTACAGAAGTAACAAAGAACTTGTATTTGTTACACGCAATTCAACCCTTGCAAAAGATCTTATTCTTCAAAACAATATCAAATCATACAAGGGTAATCGCATCTGTGTGTTTGATCTTGATGACAGAGGTCTTTTTACCGATTATGAAGAAGAGAAAAAACAGTGTGCCAAAAGCACGCCAAAAGATAATTTTGACGATAAAAGCAGAGATATTTTAAAAAGTTTTGGTTTATTATAATTGGAGGTTTTATTATGTTTGAAAATAATTATTTTAACACACAGGAAAACACAACTGCAAAATCACCGTTTTCAGTCTATGCCGAAGAAAATCACAAATTGATTTTGCCGGAAAAAAGGACAAGTCTTGATGAAATTGATTTCCTTCTTGATAAAGGCTACATCGGAGAAAATGAAAAGCTTCTGTTGATAATTACAAATAATATGTGTTTTGCAACAAGTCGCCAGCTTACTCAAATGTTTAATTTAGCAGGCTTTAATATTGATCAGGCAAAAACTCAGAGTATGCTTAAAAAACTTAAAACAAAAAGCTTTATTAAGCAGGTTGAATTTTATAATCAATCAAATGAAAGTATGAAAAGCAGTTTTAGAGCATATACTCTTGGTCAGCATGGCGTAGGTATATTGTACGCAAGTCAGATAAAGCCCAAATTACAGGGATACATAAATGCAATGTCAACATCAACAATCAAAAAGACTCTTGCTGTAAATCAGCTTATTATAGCCATGCTTGAGTACCATTCAGGTTCGTTTGAGACACATTCTGTGGTGCTTAATAAAGATCGTACAGAGGATGGCTTTATTATCCGCCCTAATGCGATTGTTAAAAACGAAAATGAAGCTTATTTCGTTGATTGCATTCGCAGAGATGATGGTTGGAAAGAGGAGTTTGCAGACAGACTCAGCAGGTATAACAAGGTTATTAACGATTATGATTCTTTGAATTATAAATTTAGTAAAAAACCAAAACTTATCGTTCTTGCAGAGGATTCAAAACATTGTGATGAAGCAAAAGAGTTTACCTACTCTTATTCTGATATAGAGATCTCCTACATTGACGATATTTCAATCTATAACAATCCACAGACAGTGAAATTTCTCTGATAATTGAAATCTTGCCTGCCAATGGGTTGCCCATTGGCAGGTGATAAAAATTTTTATCTTTTAATAAAATTCACAGTTTTCAAAAAACTATAAGTTCTGAGTAATTTATAATGGTCACAAAGGATGAGAAAGGTGGTCATTATTATGACAGAACAAATTACAATTAACGGAAAAAAGGTTTATGAAGGCACAGTAACATTTGTAAGTAAAGGATATGTAAAGATTACATTGCTGTCAGGGGACAAGGGTACATTATTTTTAAATGAAATTACTGATTTACCAATCAATTTGATAAGTCATTTTAAGGTGGACAGTAAAATATATGTACTCATAAAGAAAAGATGTTTTGACGGTACATTGGTTTTATCGATGAAAGGATTATTTAATAAAAATGTATCTACTTACAGTAAGAGAGAAAGCCTATATTGTACAGCCATTTCAACTTGTAACTTAGGTACATTCGTACAGATTACTCCTGATTTAATAGGTTTAGTTTATAACATTTATCTGCAGAAGGGTACAAGTTTACTTGCAAGTGTCTGCAGTATAGATGATATCAATCACAGAATATCTTTAGTTTCCGAAAGTGTTCTTTATGATGAGCCGGATGCACGAGTAAATCTTAACTATGGCGACATAAGTATGGCACAGAACATGGCAGAAGAATGTGCAGCTTAACTAAATAATACTACTTTTAAACAGCGATAATTTGAGGGAGGTGATTTTATGAGTAGCAGAAAATATACTGCTTGGGACAACTCTGATCGTGAGGATTTCTATGATAAATATGGTAATCTGACAACAACACATGTTGACAGATACGATTTAAACGGAAACTATACTCACACAGACGTTTATAACGAGCATGGAGAAAAGATTGATAGCTTTGTAAAGTAATATCAGTCTGTCAGGCAAGAGTATTGTTTCGGCAATACTCTTGCCAAACATGAATTTATATTAATAGATTGTGAGGATGATTTTATGAAACCCAGTATGTTTAACATTGCCCAACTTTATAACGATAACATTCTTTTATACAATACATATTCGACATCGCTCGTTGAAATAGAGCCTGCAATTTATAATAGAATTTTTATTGATGGTAATTATTCTTATCACAAAGATGAAATAGACGCACTTTTTGAACTTGGATTTCTTGTTGAAAATGATTGCGATGAGCTGTCGGAACAAGAGCTATTACGAAAAACTGTGATAGAAAACAACAGTGATAAAATCGCAAATATCATCATTGCTCCGACTATGGAATGTAATGCACATTGCTACTATTGCTTTGAAAAAGGATTCCGCAAAGGCATAATGACAAGAGAAACAGCTGATTGTTTGATTCAATATTTATTTGAGCATTGGAATCATGATGAACTTGGAATCACATGGTTTGGCGGGGAACCCCTAATTGCGACAGATATTATTGATTATATAGTGGATGGGTTGATAAAAAGAGGCATCAATTTTTCATCAAAAATTACAACAAACGGTTCTTTACTTACTGAATCGGTTATTGAAAAAATAAAAAGCAAATGGAATGTAGAAAAAATTCAAATTACTGTTGACTCAATCGGAGAAGACTACAATAAAATAAAAAACTATTCCGATTTGGAAAATCATTTTGAAATCGTTATGCAAAACATTGAGCTTGCTTTATTAAATGATTTACAGATAAAAGTAAGAATAAATTTTGATCCGGAGAAAAAGCAAACTGTTGTTAATACATTTAATTATCTAAAGGACAGATTTAAAACTTATGATAATCTTTCAATATACTTTGCACCAATAGATGAAGATTCATCTATTGTAAAAAATATTAATCAAAATTTTACTGAAATGAACGAGCACCCGTATATATCACTAATTAAGTTTGGAAGAGAGAATAAACTGTTTCGTGGATTCCCTGATGTAGAAAATGATATAAATAAAAATACATCACCCAGAATAGAATTGCTTAAGAAACTTAAAATTTTCCCTTCTCCGACTAATTGTTATGCTACTTGTCCGAGTGTATATTCTATTGACAGTAATGGCAATATATATAAATGTCATCGAACACCTGGAAGAAAAGAGTTTGCAAGTGGGGATATTTTTAACGGAATTAAGAAAAACAGTGAGTATGAATTTTTCTGCAACACAGATTTAGCGTATGATGAATGTAAAGAGTGTGCTGTTTTACCAATATGTCAAGGTGGTTGTAAAATCAACGGACGAATATTTAGCGGTAAGGAAGCATGTGCACCTTGAAAAATGATAATTAATAATCTAATCTTGTTGTACAAGCAGGACTTAGATGCACTATATGAAAGGAGGTGATGAAATGAAGATCATAAATTATCAGTCCAAAAAGGATATGTGCATATTTATGGAGGCAAGTGCTAAACTCAGCTATTCAGGCTGTGACAATGACTGTCCTAAATGCAGAGTATCTGACGGCTAATAATAGCTTATAGGCAAGGTGGTTCTTTCTTGCAATAGATTGCAGAGAGAACCACCATTGAAAAATTCATACAAATATTAATTTATTGGAGATATATTTATGGACGATTACACTTTTGAAAAAGATGAAGTCAGCAATGACGAAAAAACTGTGGAATATGGATTCGATAGCTGTCACTACATTGATTTTTGGACTTTTCCTACAAATAAATGTATGTCCTTTGATGTGGCAAAATATGAAATTATTTGTGATGTTAAAAATGTTTGGTAAGTAAAAATAGAGAGTGTCTAAAAAACGGCACTCTCTGATTGCTTTTATTGACAAAAATATTGAAATAAAAATAAATTTATTGTATAATTATTTTCAAGGTGATAACTTATGAATAATAGTAGTTATGAAAACGATAACAGAACATTTTTAAATGACGGTACAATAATTAACCTCAAAGGTACTGAATATAGAATTTTAGAATTAAAAGGCAGAGGTGCAAGTTGTGTTGTATATCTTGCCGAGAATTGCTCCAATAATCGTAGTGTGCTTATCAAGGAATTTTACCCTAAAAAATGTGATATTACAAGAGATGAAAATAATAATTTAGTTATATCAAACAGTGACAGTAATATATATAGAATTCTCAAGGAACAGTTGCGTAAAGCATATAAACTTCAGCTTGAATTTCATAATAGCGATGAAACAGGCAACTATACCAGTGATGCGGAAACAATGGTTGAAGCATATTCAACACTCTATGTCATTATGAATAAGGTTGTTGGCTCATCATATGACAAGGTAGTTCCTGAAAATATCACTGATGTGCTTGAAGTATGCAAATCTATTGCAACAGTCATCGGTTTTTATCACAAAAAAGGATATTTACATCTTGATATTAAGCCTGACAATATTTATGTTTTAAAAGAAACAAATCAAATTATAAATCTTTTCGATTTTGATACGGTAAAATTAAAGTCTGACCTTGAAAACGGTAACTACATAGCAAGTACAAATAAAATCTCTGCACCTGAAATTTCAAAAGCAGAAATTGACGAGTTTACCGGCAAGTATTTGCAAGAGGTTGATGAGCGTGCGGATATTTATGCTATCGGTCATATTCTTTTTGAAAAGGTAATGGAAAGAGATGCTAAAAGTTCAGACATTATACTTGGCAAAAAATTTAATTTAGGAAAAACAAAGCTTTTAAAAAATTCATCCCCACAGCTGCGTGAAAAGATACAGGAAATATTCCAACACACAGTTGTAAGAATGAAATCTGAGAGATATTCAAATACAGACGAACTTATAAAAGCATTGGATCAGGCGCTTGAAATTGCAACTGAGGAAAAAGATGGATATTTGATTGATAATAACATTACTGTCACAACATCAAGCAACTATTATATCAGCAGAAAGGACAAATTGTCAGAAATCCGTCAGCATTTAGAAAACTATCATATTGCATATCTTTATGGTATCGGCGGTATCGGTAAGTCGGAAACAGCAAGAGAGTATGCAGAAGAATACAGGAGTTCTTATACAACAATACAGCTGTCTATATATTCGGGTGATTTAAAATCCTTAATTGCCGGATTGAAAATTGCCAGATCAAAAATTTCAGACGACTGTAATCAAACTGACAATTCTTTCGAAAAAGATATAAATATTAGATATGGAACTAGGTTAGCCATTTTGTCACAAACAACGATGAATAATGAAAGTACTTTACTAATTATTGACAACTACAATGTTGAACCTGATTCAGATGAATATAAGAGAAATGTAGAAGTGATGAAAGACCTTAAAAAGCTGCATATTCATATTCTTTTCACGACGAGAACATTACCGAATGACGATAAAACTAAAATTGATGTAGAAGAATTTTCAAAAGAAGAGTTAAGACATATGTTCTTTGCCATAAATCCAAAAGATAAGGACAAAGAGGAACGAATTGCACAGGTAGATGAGCTTATAGAAACAGCGTACAGACACACTTTAACAGTTGACCTTGTCGCACATCAAACAGCGAAAATTGAAGATTATGGTAAGAAAACACTTTCCGATTACATAAAAGTTTTAAAGGAAAGCGGAATAAACAGCGGAATAAATGTTGTGGTTTATAACAATAAAGACGATAATGGAAAGAGTGACATTATTTTTGAGCATATCAGAGCGTTGTTTAATCTTACTGCATTAACTGAAAAAGAAAAGTATATAATGGTAAATGCTTGCCTTTTGCCATTATCAGGCATGCCGGTCGCAGAATTTGAAAGCTTTATAGATTTAGAAAATTATCCAAATTCCGAATCAAATGACGGATGGGGTGAGGACAGCACAATTTCTAATCTTATAAAAGGCGGTTGGATAAAGAGAATAAACGGTGAAGTGTCAAAAATAACTCTTCATCCGATTGTTTCGGAAGTTACTGTAAATGAACTTAAGCCGGAGATAACTGAGGATAAGTGTAAAAACTTTTGTGATTCAATGCAAGAGTTAGCAGATAATTGTGAAAACGACTTAAAAGCGGTAGAGCCGTACAAAGATTTATTCATAAAGAGTGCGAATTTATTAATGAAAAGTGAAGATGAAAAAACTGCAAATTATCTTAGTAGTGTATCATATGTATTATTTAACTTAGCATACTATGTAGATGCATTGTTTTATATGTTAAAGACTCTGGTAATACGTGAAGAGAAATTGCCAGAAAATCATCCGGATATTGCATCATCACTAAATAATGTGGGTTGTGCATATGGCAAATTAGGTGGCGATAAAGGCTATGAAATAGAATGTGAATATTGTTTGAAAGCTTTAGCAATACGAGAAAAGGTATTGCCAGAAAATCATCCAGATATTGCAACATCATTAAATAATATAGGCTATGCATACTGTGAATTGGGTGACCCAAAAGAAGCACTTAAATATCTTTTAAAAGCCTTGACGATACGAGAAAAAGTTTTGCCTAAAAACCATCCAGACATTGCGGAATCCTTAAATAATGTAGGTTCTGCATACGGTAAATTAGGTAAGTATGATAAAGTATTTGAATATAAAAAAAGGGCACTTGTGATATGGAATAATGAATTGCTTAAAAATCATACAGAATGTGCAGCACCATTCCATCATATCGGTGTTATATATGGTGAATTAAAATGTTATAGAAAACAATTGGAATATTTTAATAAAGCTTTGACAATCCAAGAAAAAAAGTTATCAAAAAATCATCCAGAAATCGCGTTATTATATAATAATATAAGTGCCACTTATATGTGCCTAAGAAACTATGACAAGGCATTGCCTTATATGCTTAAGGCAGCTTCAATTTTTGAGCAGACAGTACCTAAAAATAATGCACAGCTTGCAAAGATATATAGTCGTATTTCAAAGGCCTATGCTAATTTAGGAGATGAAAAAAATTCAGAAAAATATTTAAAACTGTATCAGCAATATAACAATCAATAGTATGTCTTTATATAAAAAACTAAAAAAGCGTTGCGTGAAAACCGCCCTGATATTGCAACATCGTATAATAATGTAGGTTGTGCATATGTCGAATTAGGAGAACATAAAAAGGCACTTGAGTATTATCAGAGATTATTGTCAATCCAAAATGATACATTGCTATAATTTTATATAGCTCAATTTATTAGCTGATTTGAATAGGAGGCAAGTGTGAAAGAATATCAAATTAATGTAAATAACAGCAAAAATCAAATTCAAAAATTTATTGTAGAGGAATATGACAACTATGTAGTGTTGAAACAATATTTATCAAATGAAATTGATTTGGTAGAAATTCCTGCAAAAATCAATAATAAGAATGTCACTATTGTTGGAGATTGTTGTTTTTTTAACCATCCTGAAATTATAGGTGTTTACTTTTCTTCTGCAATTCAATCTATCGGTAACGCTACTTTTGCCTATTGCAAAGGAATAAGCAAGTTGAATTTGCCTGATTCAATTAAAGAAATTGGTGTATCTGCATTTAGAGATTGCACCGGTTTGAATAGAGTTGTAATGCCAAAACATTTGAAAGTTTTAAGTGCAGGTTTGTTTGCTTTCTGCCACTTGAATTGTGATGCAGAAGTTGTTCTGCCACATGAACTTGAGGAAATAGATATTCACGCTTTTTATAGCGGTGGTTCTTTTGAATTGAAAATTCCTGATACCGTCAAAAGAATTGCGGTAGGTGCATTTAATGGAGGACCAAAAGTTATTACCTCACTTCCGTATGATAAAGGTTGGTATCTTGATTGGCCTTATGGAGAAAAAATTGTTTTTTCAGATGGACAAAAAGGCATTGTTTCAAACATTACATATGTAGGCATTGATTGTACAAATTCCGAAATTTTGGAAGTTACAATCGGTAATAAGAAACAAAACATTTTTTATCCCTGTTGTGGAGAAAATGTTTATAAATTTGAAAATATTCATAGTCAACAGATGATGCAAGAGGATATTAAAAATTATCCTGAAGTAGAAGAATTATATCAAGCATGGCTTAACGGTTTGGTATGATTATTTATGCATTATGTGAAGAATTTTTTGTAAAGATAATTATTTAAAACAAGGCGTTGTCGCAGAATGTGAAATTCCGTGTCAAACGGCACAAAGGGCAGTACCGCAAGTAAAGGCGGTAAAGTAACAGTCGATAATTCACCCGCAACAGAAGAGGACGGTTACTATCAGTATCTCGGAACAACTTCACTCAAGGTTGAAAATCCGACAAGTGAGAATAACTCCGCATTCTTTACAGGCTTTGCTCATCAGTTCAAAGAAACAACTTTCAACGGCAAAGATGTAACTTTCTCCGCATATGTAAAGACAAAGAATGTAAAGCAGATTTACAGCGGCGGTTCAGTCGGAGCAATCCTTAAAGTTAAGTGCCTTGATTCATCAGGCAAGACTGTAAAAGAAATCAACAGTATCGGACTTACAGGCACACTTGATTGGCAGAGAATCAGCGTAACAGCAAATGTGCCGAGTACAACAGCGTCAATCCGTGTGTATGGCTTGATTAGATACGCATCGGGTACAGCTTGGTTTGACTGCATCCAGTTTGAAAAGGGTAATTGTGCCAACAACTTCAACGCTCTTCAAAACAGCAATTTCAGATCAAATGACAACTGGCTCACAGAAGAAAACAAGAGCATTTCAGCCAACAACGGAACTGTAACAATAGGTGGTACAGCAGGTGCATTTGATGATGGAGAAAATGCCGATTCATCAAGCGATGACTCAACAGACAAAACACAGCCGTCAACATACACGAAAATCGTTACAGAAACTGAACCTAATGACAGTATCACTACATATGATGATTACGGTAATGCAATCTAGTCCGAGCAGGGATTTGTAGTCAGAGAGGTAAAGAAAACCTACGAAGTTGAATCTTCCGATACTTCGACCGATGAGGACGGCGATGAGACAGATGACAGCACATCATCAAGTTCTTCACTCGGCTACAAGTATATCTATCAGAATGTAAAGGTAGATAAGGCGGGAGTATCATTTAAAATCAACGGTACTATGTATTACTATATCAAAGACCTGCAGGGTGATATTACCGAAATCGTTGATAAAGACGGCAAAGCAGTTGCAGAGTATGCCTATGATGCGTGGGGCAATATGCTCACCGAAAACAACGGCACACTGACAGTCGGCAAGCTGAACCCGTTCCGTTATCGCAGTTATGTTTACGACGAAGAAACAGGCTTGTACTATCTCCAAAGCCGTTATTATGACCCACTCACAGGCAGATTTTTAAATGCGGATGTTTATTGTGACACTTATACAGGTAACCCATTAAGTACAAATATGTTTGCTTATTGTGAGAATGATGCAATAAATTATGTAGATAACGATGGTAGAAGAACTTATTTTCTTAATGGTATAAATAACAATAGTAAAAATGGTATTACATGGTATGCCAGTGCATTAAAAAACAAGTTAAGTAAATATGTGAAAGATGTAAGAATTATTGCAATTTATAAAAGTAAAGAAAATGGAGTACGTAGTACAATAAAAGGTGTCGCACAGGTGTTTTTAGAGATGATGAATGTAGATGTGTATACCAATAGTGTTGTTAATATTATAAAAAAAGACCTGAAAAAGAAACCGTTATCAAAAAATGAACAACTAAATATAATTGGATATAGTGGAGGTGGGCAAGTTGCGTTGAATGTTTCGGTCAAACTAAAAAATAAGGATTACTAATGTTGTTCTCATTGGCGCTCCTGTTGCTAAAATTTGGCGTAGTAAGACAAAAGTTTCTATCTTATATGCGGGTTATGATCCGCTAGGGTGGACAATAGGTTTTGGTTTCAAATCATATTTTACAGGTTGGTATGGACATACAGATTATTTTAATAAAGAAAATATTGGCAATGTCGTTAATATTATTAGGAGAATAATAAAATGAAGCTGAATTTTAAAATTTACGCTTTTTGCCTTTTTGTTGTTATTTCTATTGTAAGTGCTTTATGTTCTTGCAGTAATCGTTCTGAGCAAAAAGGTTGTTATCCGGTTGAAGAACAGAGTTACTTTGACGGCTATGAAATAATAAATGACAAGGTAAAATTTCGGTACTCAATTCATTTTGTAAATGGACTTGATTCGTCATGCGATGTAGCTATTTATGCAATTTTCGATAAATCTGAATTATCTGATTGGGTAGAAAATGATGACGCAGATAGCGAAGAAAATCAGTTTGAAGGATTAAAAAAAGATTGTTCTGATAGATTAACTGTGAATTTAAAAGCTCATGAATCAAAAGATATAATATTTACTTTTCAAGGCAAATACCTTGGCGGAAAAGTCAATGAGAATCTTTCATTTCCAACCGATATAATTTTATTATCTTAACTTATAGTAAAGGGGGAAGAAGGCTCTTTTGAGTCCATTTCCATTTACTATTCAAGCGGCGAAACTTCATATTACTATTACACATTTGACGGTTCACTTGAAAGCGAATATCGCACATCATCAGATGGCAGCCTCCTATGATAAGAAAGAAATTATCATAGGAGGTGATTTTTTTATTGTACATTTTTGGCGATTAGCCAAATGAATTTATCTGACAGAAAACGCATAAAACAGCAACAAAATAGTTTGACTAATATATAATATTGTGTTAAAATTATGCGAAAAGGAGGGTGACAGCTCTATGGAGCAATATATGCCGATAGTGTGGATAGGCTTTGCAATATTTATGTTGCTTTGCGAAGGCTTCACAACACAGCTTGTATCAATATGGTTCGTTCTCGGCTCGGTTTGTGCCGCCATTACAACTATATTCACAAGTGACATAACAATCCAGTCGGCGGTGTTCCTTGTTGTGTCACTTGTATCGCTGATTGTGACACGACTGCTTGTAAAACGCTTTAAAAGGCGTAACAAAACAACGGGAACAAACGCAGACCGTCACATCGGTCAAGTCGGGTTTATGCTCACAGATTTAACCGATATTGACGAAATAGCACAGGCAAAGGTCGGTGCGGAAACATGGACTGTAAAGTCCAACAAAGCACCGCTTTTAAAAGGAACAAAAGTTAAGGTTCTTGCAATAGAGGGCGTAAAGCTCATAGTAGAACCCGTAACAGAATGAGAGGTAAATAATGGTAGCACTTATTATTTTAGGAATTATCCTTTTAATCCTGCTTATAGTAATCGTAAGCAATGTCAAGGTAGTGCCGCAGGCACACGCATATGTAATTGAAAGACTCGGAACATATCATGTAACATGGTCAACAGGACTTCATGTAAAAATTCCGTTCATCGACAAAATTTCAAAGAAAGTTTCACTAAAAGAGCAAGTGATCGACTTTCCTCCACAGCATGGAGTGAATAAAACGATACCTTCTTGTAAATCTTAAAAAGCAAGTGTATATCATAAAATTGAAGATAATCAATAACAATTACTTATTTAATATTTTTAACATTTGAGCCATTGGGCTCTTATTTTTTGCCTAAAATTCCCGTGAACTTATTTTTATCGTGTTGCAAGAAAACGGTGAAATAGATGAGGGCAGTATTTTATGGTAAATATAATGAAATCAATGGCTTAAGATTTTATGCGTGGTGGAAATTTATCTGAATAATCTTGCAACTTATTTTTAATCTCGGAAAGTTTTGTTTTATCTAAACCTTGACATATATATATTTCTTTTGGATTTGTTGAAAGGCCGTAATATAATCTAAGCTGGAATGCATAAATGTCATTCACTTTGGTAATCGCAATTGCAAGGACTGTTGTAATTGCATAAAAGTCCGCCATAAATCCGCTTTCCTTGTCGGTAACAAGATTGTCGATGTAGTTAATAAGTGTGTTCAAGCTATAATTTGTAAAGTATCTGTCACAGTGAATGGTGGTACCATTACCATCTGAATAAACGATTTTTACAGCAAGATAATTTGCATAAAAATCATTTTCTACATCATCAAAGTCATGATTAAACGGAAACCAATAGTTTATGATAGATAATTCAATTTTTTTATTTTTTTCGTAAAATGTTATTTGCATCTTTTTTCCTCACTTTATATTTCAACTTTTTTCATTATATTCTTGAGCATGAGATAAAAACAGACAATAGAAAAGCCCCCTATGGTAGAATAAAAGAAACTATCGTAGGGGGGGTCGTAGGGGGGTTAATGACAAGAAGCTACAGACACATGAGCATTTGTTTTATTTTTTGCTTTCAAAACCAGTAACATCATGATTAACAGTCATGCGCTCAGGATATTACATACGGTCATAAAATATATAACGGCAGCTTACCATATACACTGTTGTATTGCAAAATTTGTTTTCTGTTGTTTGGAACACTTTTTATTTATTCGCTTGCTTTTCCGCCACCTCAATCCAGGCAAGCGATTCCCATTTTATAGGAATAGTTTCGTTGGTGGTGTTTGTTTTTATTGCTTTTCGTATTGCTTTCTGTATTTTAAAGTATGTTTTATATTCGGGTAACTTACTCCATGATTCTTTCGGCTTGTCTTCTAATCCCAAAGCATTCTCAAACTTATTTTTATTATCATAAGCTATTTCGATAATGTAACTGTCAATCGGTACATGTAAATATTCCGGCTTTACACCTGTTGGTAAAGCATTAAGTAACCACAAGTATTTTAAAGTCATATTAACCCATTTTTGTGCCTGACCAATGGTGAATTTTTCTTTTTTTTTAATATTTTAGTATTTGATTTGTCGATTGAGTTATTCATAAAATTTATAATTTCTTCGCATTTTGCTTTATGCCAATCATCAAAATCAGAGTTTTTAAAAGATATTTCTCCTTCTTTGGTTTTAATAGGAGAAAGAATATTTTCACATATATTTTTAATCAACTCATTTTTAGAATCTATGAAATTGGTTGCCTTATCTTTATCTTCTTCACTTGACTTTTTTGATTTCATTTCTTCTAATTTAGATGACGAGTATTCATATCTTACCGTGCGGGCAAGGTCTAAATATGCCCTTTTGGCACAAATATATGGAATATCCTTTTTACTTTTTTGTTTCAAATCGGATTCTTTTATTCCAAAATAGCTGTACAATAAAAAATCAAAGGCTTTGTTATTTTTTACTTCTGTCATAATAAAATCTCCTTATTTATTTTACTTACTGTAAATTTTCAAGGCTCTTTCAGCCTCTTGTCTGAGTTTTTCAACGAGTGTTTGTGGTTCAAGAACAACAACATCGGTTGAGTAGTTTTTTGCAAACTGTAACATTGCAATTTCATTTACATTTGCCGTGACTGTAACATGCGAATCGGTTTCATCGGAAAATCTTAAATCCTTTTCAAACATATCAATAACATCACTTATCATTGCTCTTGTAATGCGAAATTTCGCTTTTATTGTACCGCTTGAATACATATAGATATGTTCGTCCATATACTTTTCAAGGTTCAATTTCCGATTGTCTGATCCTGTCAGTTGTTCAAAAGGCTTTACAGGTTCGTCAAGGATTTTGATTTTTGCAATCCTGTCAATTCTGTAGTTTGAAATATCATTGTACTTATCATAATTGCAGATGAGGTAATACTTGCCCTCTTTAGCTGCCATTTGGTACGGATTTATTATATATTCTCTTACGCTGCCGTCAGGTCGTTTGCGGTAGTGTAATTTCTTGTCTGTTCCGTATTCATAGTAGTAAAACGATACTTTTTTATGCTTGGAAATTGCCTCGTCAAGCACATCAATAATATAAAAAAGTTCCTTGTTATCAATCTTATAATCTGTTGAAACCGAAATGTGTTTTATCCTCGATTTGAAATAAATATTTGACAATCCTTCAAGCTTTTCAATGAGTTCTTTGCGTTGGGAATAGGGAATATGCTTTGAAAAAATCAGGCTGTCAATAAGCAATCTTAATTCGCTGTCAGAAAAATCACTCACATAATAATAGTCTGACCATATGTAACTTTCTTCAAGTTCGCCCGTGACTTTATTAGGCACCATTCTGACAGTTTCTTTGTATTCAATGTTGTAACCTAAGTCCATAAGATTCATAATGTTGCGTCTGATAGCTTTTCTGTCAGCGACCATATTGTATTTGTTTTTAAGAATATCAATAATATCTTTTTGACTTATTCTGTGGTCGGCATCGGTGTATTTCCGTAAAATATCAAGAATGTTCATAATCAGTAGCTTTTTCGGCTGATAGTTTGATGCCTTGTCTTTACTTGCTGATTTTTCAGTATGATTTAAAGTCATAAAATCCCTCCTCTGTATATAATTATATCATCTATTATATCATACTACAATACGATATGTGACAAAAATAGTACACAAAGATTTTTAAACTTATTTGTGAGATGTGCCATAAACAGAACATAGTGCCTGATATAATGCATATAACATCAAGAGGGGTGATATATATGTGCGATTAAGAGGATTATTCTTTTGTGGTTGAAAAGGCTTATGATAAGATTTACAAATTAGCATATAAAAAAGCAAAAGAGATTTATGGTGAGAATTTACCGTATTTAATCGCAGAGAGGTTGGAAAAAGAACTTCTTTTTATTAAAAAATATAATTATGCAGGCTATTATCTGCTTGCATATAAAGCTGTCAGCTATATCAGACAATCGGGAGAGTATGTAACCAATCGTGATTATTCTTCGGTCTTGGTTGCGTTCTTACTTGGAATAAACACGGTTAATCCATTACCGCCACACTATTATTGTGCTGATTGTCATTATGTTTATTTTGATAATTCGCAAATTGACGGATTTGATCTCTCTGATAAAATATGCCCGATATGCGGTAGAAGCTTGAAAAGGGACGGACACGCTATATCTTGTGAAATGTTTATGGGACAAAACGGAAGTAGGTTACCCGATTTCGGTTTGATGTTTCCTTATGAAATCGAACATTCTGTTACAGAATATCTGGTGAATTATTTTGTTAAAGAGCTTGGTTATTCTGAGAATGAAATAAGAGATGTAATCAGAAAAACTAATATTCTTTCAATCAATTTTTTAAGTCTTACAAAAACCGGTGTGTTCCGATTTTTAGAAGATTTTACAGATGTTTCGCCAGATAACATATCATTTGATGACAGAAAAGTTTTTGAATTTTTCAGTAATCCCGATTCTGTAGGAACAATTTATTTCTATTCTGATTGCAGCAAAAAGGTTTTGTCGTGTTTTAAACCGAAATCATTTGATGATTTGGTAAGAATTGTAGGAATAGCTGGGGGGGACTTGTCTTACCGCAAATGAATGTGTTGCAATTTTAAATGATAATTACGATAGAGGTAACCTTGGAGAATTACCGGTGTTTAGAGATGATGTTTTCAATCGGTTGATGAAGCAGGGGTTTGCAAGAAATACGGCTTTAGACATTTCTGAATATGTCAGCCATAGGCATTTTAAGCAAAGCTGCAATCGAACGGATGAATATATAGGCATGATGCGTGAGAATGGTATCAGTGAATACTACATAAAAGTTTTAAGAAAATTGGATTACTTGTTTCCAAAATCAAGGTCTGTGCTTGACGCAATGAATTTATATCGTCTGGCATGGTATAAGGTGCATTATCCGACAGAATACTATTGTGTGTTTCTTTCAAATATTTTTAAAAGCGGAAACACAATTGATTACGGTGACAAGTATAACTATATGGAAATTATTAAAGAATGTGCAGATAAAAATATAAACTTCCTTGAGGCTGATAAAGAAAAATCAGATTCACAACTATTTCTCTCCGAAAACAGAAATATCCGTTTGCCGTTAAATAATAAGCAATATTTTGCAGATAATTGTTGACAATATACAGTTATAAGTATATAATTAAGCAAAATCTATATTAAATAACTATTAAGAGGTGTAAATATGGCTGATTTTAAAGAAACTTTTAAAAAAATCAATGAATTAAGATTTGGCAAACTTATACAGTATACTGATCCGCAAAATCAATCCTATACTTATGATGATGAAACGAAACGCTATATCAGAAGCGATACACCTACTGCTGTTTGTCAAGAGTGTGAAGATAATTCAGCGAATAAATCGTCTGATGGTGAATTTTCTTTACAGATTGTATCTCACGGTATTCATTCGCTTGATTTATTTAAAATACAAAAATTTAATGATTATTCTGATTATCGTGATGATGCTGTAATGTTGGTTATGGAAAGTCCGGCAAGCAATTTAGATGCTTGTTATAAAGAAGAAATTGACGGAAAACATCCCGCAAAAGTATGGTGGTGGGCGGATGGTAAAAGTACCGATGACCATAAAAGTACTGATGAACGTACTACATATCCCTATGGCTTTTCTTCAAAAAAGTATGGTGAATTTTTCAACTCATTTGTGCATACCTTTAAGCTGAAAAATGCCTATATGACTAATTTAGTCAAGTGCGGTATGTTGAATTCAGATTATGATAAATACGCAAATTTAGATAAATTCCCTGCAGAATGTAAAAATAATTGCTTCGATAATATCTTTCTGGAAGAGGTGGAAAGACTAAAGCCAAAGGTTATTTTTACTTTGAGCAGTAAGGTATATAATTACTTAAATGGGGGAAAAGTCATAGAAAAAATAGAGAAAAAATTAGGCGCTAAACCTTATATAGTAGCGCTCCCACATCCTGCTCGCTGTCGACAAGGCTTTACAAATGAATTTTACCGCACACTTTGGTATTGCCGAACACTTGAGGGTATGATCAACGCAGGCATAATCACTGACAAAGAAGAGCAACATAAATATTGGGACAAATATGTTGAAGATTACAAAAACTGGAAGGAAGATAAAAATGAAAACAGAATTTGATATTTTATGTGAGTTAAGCAATTTAGAAAACAGATGAAATGAATTGATTAGTAATAAAAATATGTTGGCATCGGGAGAACAGAAATTGGACTACGACAATTTCGCAGATTTGGTTGATCAAACATATAATGTTCTTAAAGAGAATGTCGAGAATTATAAAGATTTGCCGTCTCAATTTGTTGAAGCTAATCCGCTGTTTATATTTGGTTATGCAGAATTGGTATCGACTGTTAGCAGATATTCAGGAACAGAAAATATGATGGAGTTCAATGACGATTTATATTCTTTCATTATTGATTGCCAAAAAATTAAGTGAAGTTATGTGTCCAAGTTATATGAATAAGAATTTTGACAATAAACTTTCAATTATACCTGAAACCGGTAATCCTGAAACATGTGAAAAAGAATATGTATATAATATTGGTTCTCACGATTTTTCGGATTTCATTGAACTTGGAGAAGTCGTTTCATACATAGAATAACTAACAAAGTTTACAATGAATTCAATATAATATATCAGATAGTGGCTGCGAAGAATGAAGTTTTAAACTTCATTTCTTCACAGCTACTTTGTGCTAAATTCACTAATCAAGTAGAGGAAAAGCGCCTCTTGCTACTAACATAATTAACGGTTCGCTTTAAAGCGAATATCGCACATCATCAGATGGCTGCCTCCTATGGTAATTTCTTTATTATCATAGGGGGTAATTTTTATGGTTCATCACGATTTTTTGTGGGACGGTGAACGGACAGAAAGAAAAGAAAAATAGCTAATCAAGGGAGACTACCGTTACTAATAAACGGTGTCTTTAAAAGTTTCGGACAACAATCTATTACCTATTGCCTCAAATGTCATTCCTTTATTCAGATATTTCTGAATTTCTATCCTGTCATCAATGCTCATGTGTTTGTATTTTTTACTCGTTTTCCGGGCCTCCCCTCTAAGAGTAAAGTCTACCTGCAAATTCCTTTCCAAAGTAACTTCAACAGTGAAACTTAATTTGGAAATTAACTAATTGGACTAATTTTATGTTTTTAACAATAAAATCCTTTACAAAACAAAGTTATTATGCTATAATACCAATAAAGATGTTGAAATAATTACCTGAGATTTAACTGTTTTATTTATCATACTGTAGAAGATGTTTTGTAACCGTTTTATTACGGCTTTTATTTTATCATACCGTTCGCAAGAAGTTGCGAATTTTATTCAATAAATTGGCAAAATAATGATACCCTTTGTCATAGAGAAGAATAGATATATGAAAATAAGTTATAAAAAACTATGGATTTTACTAATAAAAAAAGATATAACACCTGTCAAATTACGAAAAGATTTAAATATTGCAACAGGTACCATGACAAAATTGCGAAAAAACGAAGAGGTTGCATTGTCGGTACTATTAAGAATTTGTGAATATTTGGATTGTAATATAGGAGATATTTGTGATGCAGTTAAGACAGACGATATATACTGAATTAAATCAGTAAATTTATGGGGGATTTTTATATGGAACAAGGAACAAAAATACAATTTTGCCCTTACTGCGGTGGTAAACTGGACAGTAATGCAAAATTTTGCAAGACTTGTGGAAAACCGATTGTAGTGGTACCTGATTTTCCGAAAAACAGCGATAGTGAAAAACTAAATGAAAGAAAAACTGTTTATGAAGGTTGCATTCATAAATGTCCAAACTGTGGTGAACTTCTTGATTCTTTCACATCTAATTGCCCAAGCTGTGGATATGAGATTCGTGATGCGGGAGCAACAAAGTCGGTACATCAACTGTTTATTGAATTAAATAAAGCGGATTCCATTGATAAAAAGATTTTTTTGATTCGTAATTATCCTATTCCTAATACAAAAGAGGATATTCTTGAATTTATGGTACTTGCATCGACAAATATTAAGGGAGAAGAAAATAAGGCAATATTTCAAGCGTGGCTTGTAAAATTTGAACAAGCACATAAAAAAGCTCTTTTGATTTTTAAAGATGATGATAATCTTGCCAAGGCTCAGGAAATCTATTATGATTGTCAAGTCACTGTGAATAATGAAAAAAATCGTAATATAAGAAAATTCACAATAAATACGGTCATAAGAAATATTGTTGTTTGTATCGGAATTGTTCTTTTAATTGCAGCGGTAGTTGTTGACACATCAGGTGGAAATTCTTCTTTGATTCAATTGGTAGCTTATATAGTACTAATATCATCAGCAACAAGTCTTTTTTCTCGAAAAGCCGATACAATTGATTACTTAATCGGTCTTGCCAGTGGGGTGTTGATATTCATAACATCTGCACTTCTTTATAATGGTTCAATGGGTTATCTTTGCGGTGTCATTGTTCTGATTATCGTAGTTAGCAATTTCATAAAAAATCAAAACCAAAAAAGTAATGAACGGGAGGAGTAAATATGTCATTATTACGCAAGCCAAATGCAGGCGGTTTTATGGATGAAATCCGTTGTGATGAGTCTTCATATTTGATTTGGAAATGGCATCCAAATTACTCAGTGCAAGGAAACAACAACAGAGAAAATGCAATCCGTTGGGGTTCTTCACTGAGAGTGAAAGATGGTGAAGTGGCTGTTTTTGTTTATAAACAAAAAGATGGTACTATGCAGGATTTTATTGTTGGACCTTTTGACAAAAAAATTGAAACATCAAACTTTCCTGTCCTTGCGAGTATTATCGGATTAGCTTATGACAGCGGAACGCCGTTTCAGGCTGAAGTGTATTTCATAAATTTAGCAAAAATAATACAGGTCAAATTCGGTGTTCCTTATTTTGATGTTTATGATCCGAGGTTTTCCGATTTTGGTGTTCCGGTCGCAGTTCGTGGAACAGTTAGTTTTGGAATTACCGATTACAAAGAATTTATCAAGCTGCACAGATTAAGCAACTTTAATCTAAATGATTTTCAAAAGCAAATAAGGGACGCAATATGTCGTTATGTAAAGGATACGGTGACAAATGCCCCTGCAGCAAATAATATTCCTGTAATTCAGATTGAAAGTAAGGTTGCTCAAATAAATGATACAATTGAATACGATATATGTGAGCGACTAAAAGATACTTTTGGCGTGAATGTTTCAGGTGTTGATATAGGAGCAATTGAAATAGACAAGCAAAGCGAAGGATACAGGCAGCTTATCAGCATTACAAAAGAAATTACATCAGAAAAAATAAAGGCTGAAACAACAGACTATGTTGAGCGTCTTCGCATTCAGAGAGAAGAGGGGCAGTATGCAATGCATAAACAGACTCAGTCTGCTAACATAGGAGCATTTAATATTGAAAAGCAAACAGAAGTTGGAATTGCAGGTGCAGAAGCCCTTGGACATATGGGAGAGAACGGAGCCGGAAATGTCAAATTAGGTGGAAGTGACGGCGGTTTTAATCCCGTTGCAATGATGGCAGGAATGGCTGTCGGCAGTGCAGTCGGACAAAATATAGCAGGAACCATAAGCGGCACGATGCCTGCTGCAAATATGCAAGTATCATCAAATGGCACTGTTCCACCACCTGTACCCGAAACTATGTATTATGTTGCAGTTAACGGTCAGCCAACAGGACCATACAGTATGGCAGTGCTGACATCTATGATTGTAAATCATCAGGTAACTTCATCAAGTTTGGTATGGAAGAACGGAATGTCTGAATGGTGCAAAGCAGATTTAGTTGATGAACTAAAAAATCTGTTTAATACAAACATTCCTCCGATACCCGAAACGAAAGAATAAGATAGAAAATATAACGGTCGGTTTGAAGTTAACTTCCATCTCAGGGGAACAGCCTATTTATGAAGAAACCACTATCGGTTCAACAAGGGGGAAAAGAATTATTACCTGATTGACACTGAGACAATTATACCATGGGCTTTACTAAGCCGATTAAACAATTTTAATTTAGTAATTCATTAACCAAGATACACATATTTGTGTATCTAAAAGATATTATACGAGGAGGTTATAACATGAAATGTCCACATTGCGGCGCCGAATTAACAGTTGATACAAATTTCTGTTCATATTGCGGAGAACCGATTAAAACGGAAACACCGGAATCTACGGAAAAATATAAAGCAAGTCATAATGAAAATAGATTTAATACAAAAACATCCAATGAATTTCCTTTTGATTTTCCTGATTTGAATTCAAATCAAAATGTTATTAAGCATAAAAAAGATGTTATTAGCGTATTATCGATAATTGCATTGGTATTATTCGGTGTTATGGGACTTATTGCCCTGTTTACCGGAAGAGCAATTGCTACAGTAATCGCTTTTATACAGATAGCTTTGATTATAGTAACAATTGTGTTTAAGAAGAAATTTTCAAATTCACGCAACAAGGGTTTGGGGACAATCGCATTCGTTTTATCACTTGTATTGATTTTTCCGTTTTTATCTCTGTACAATACAGGTGTTTCAAAACCGTCTGGTTCTGGTGAAAGCAGTAGGTCAAACGAAAAAATTGAGTGGGAATCAATTGTGTTAAAAGATAGATTACCAAAACCAAGTTCAGAATACGGTGAAATCAATTCAAACTCAAGTGATAGATTAAGCGCTTATGTATATAAATTTTCTGCAAATGATTTTGTATCATACATCGACTTATGTAAAGAAAAAGGTTATACTGTTGAGGCAGAAGAAACAGGTGATTCTTTTGACGCATTTTCAAAAGATGGATATAAACTGTCATTATCTTATATGGAATACAGTGAAGAGATGGGAATTTCTCTTGATGAGCCTATAGAACTCAGCAAAGTAGATTGGCCTGATAGCAGCCTTAGTAAGAAACTTCCAAAGCCGAATTTTGAAAAGGGACTTATAACAGAAGATTCTGACGAATTGTTTTCTGCATACATAGAAATGTCGTTTGATAATTTTAATAAATATGTTCACAAATGTGAAGAAAAAGGATTTACGGTTGAGCGAGATTCCGAGGATAAGTATTACAGTGCTAAAAATGGTGCAGGGAATGAACTTGAAGTATCCTATTATGGCAACAATGTAGTTGAAATATCAATTAAGGAACCTATCTTCAAAGTGAATATTAACATTGATTGCGAAGAAAATTTAGTGTTTAGCAAATATGATGTTAAAGTTAGCATTGATGGACTCTACGAAGAAACAATAAGTCATGGCGAAAGTGAGAGCTTTGAAAAAGAATTAAAAGCCGGAAATCATAAGATTGAATTTGAAAGTGATGAAGATCGTGATGTTAAAGGCAGTATAAAAATTGAAGTTAAAGGAAACGATACTTTTGACATAACAATTTCATGTACAAGCACAAAAATCAAGGCAAAGCTTGACTCGTCTGATGATTCCGATAATAAATCAATCAGTGATAATGAGGATTCTGATGTTGAAGAAACGACGAAAGAAGAGAATAAATCCGAAAGTTCAAAGGCCTCAAGTGATAACAAAAGTACAGTTCTTACAAAAAAGAACTGTAAGGATCTTGCAAATATTCTCCAAAAAAAGGATCCTGCTGATGAAAGCATTGAGAAATTCGCTAAAAAATATGAAGGAAGAGCTATTGAATTTGACGGTAATATTGTATTTTGTAGCAAGCATGGTTCGTATGACACAAGATTTGATTACTTGTTAAGTACAGGTGATTATAACCCAAACAGCCAAATTGGTCCACAGTTTAAATTTGAGAATGTTGGCTATTATGACTTGAATACAAACATGGATACGGTAAGCGAGGGTTCAAATGTTCACATTAAGGCAATTGTTGATCATTATGACGCAAGCAGTGAGCTTTTTTATCTTGAACCTGTATCTGTGACTTCCAGATAATTTCACTTAGAAAATCGCTGTAAGGGTTGTTTTGTCGACGCCAAAATATATAACGGCGCCGATGAAACGACCTTGAGAGTTTTGCGGACAAAGGATAAGCCGGCATTAACCAACAACTATACGTTTTTACCAAGGCTCCGAATTTTAAGTGCAGAAGTATCTCTCTGGATATCCTCCTACTGTGGAACGCACCGGAATCGTACCGAGTAAAATAACAAAAACAAGTGATTAGTATTTCAACCACCGTGAATTTACACGGTGGTTGTTTTGACGGTTGCATATATACTTCTGATAGAAAGCTTATTTCATGGTATGACGGATATTCTACTCTGAATAATGCAATTGATTGTAAAAGCGAAGCACACCAACAAGGAAAATATTCTTTCCGTATAAAAGGTGAAGCCGGCAAAGTAAAAAGTATCTGTCAGAATGTAAATATTACAGGAAAAGAAGAAGATACATATATTGTCAGCGGTTGGGCATATGCAAATGCTGTTCCAAAGAATGAGGATGATACGAGGAAGTTTAAAATTTCCGTAAAAATCACTTATTCGGATAACTCAACAAAGTACAAAACACCTGCACCGTTTAATTACTCGATTTCAGGTTGGCAATACACATCTGCAGCTTTTAATTTGAGTGACGGAACAAATAAAGTAAAAACTCCTAAAACCATAACAATATATCTCAGTTATCAAAATCAGGAAAATTATGCGTATTTTGATAATATTTGTCTTGTAAAAGACAACGCAATGAGTTATACTTATGATAAAGACGGAAAAGTTATCAGTGTAGTTGATAATTCTAAAAAGCAGTCAACTATGGAATATAATAATTCTGACTTAACAAAGAATATTGACGCCAAAGGTTATGCATATACCTACGGTTATGACAAAGCTCATAATGTAACTAAGGCTACAAGTCAGACAGGTATGAATTATAATTATACCTACGCTAAAGGCTTGGCTACATCACTTGAAGTAAAGTGTGACCCTAAAGTAACAGATGTAGGTATATTAAAAAGTGAAGTTACTTATGATTCAAACGGCTTGCTTTCAAGTGCAACCGATCAGGACGGCAACAAGGTTGAGTATAAATATGACGGTAACAAAGGTACCCTTACGCAGACAACAGATAAGCTTGACAGCAAAAATCCTGTTGTAACAGACTATACTTATGACAGCAATACCGATCAAATTAAGTCGGTTAAGCAGTCTGACAGTAGCGGCAACGAGTATTCAATCGCATACTCTTATTCATCAAAATCAAAGTTACTTGAAAAAATCTCTCGTGACGGAACTGATTATTCAATTAAGTACGATGAATTCGGCAATAAGATTGATTCAAAGGTTGGCTCACAGTCACTTGCAAGCTATTCTTATGGCTCAAACAATGGCCCTCTTTTAAGTTTAACTTACGGTACAGGTCAAAATGTAAGTTATGCTTATGATGAATTTGGTAATGTAGAAACAAGAAAGTATAACGGCAAAACCGCATTTAACTGGTATTCCGACCGTGGCGGTAATATAATTCGTGAAAACGATTATCTTAATAAACGCTTGACTGATTTCACATACGATACAACAGGCAGACTTGTTCGTCAGACTGTTGCTGACTCATCTGTAACAGGAAGTTCCAACAAGCTCTTGTTCGGCTTTGAGTACTCATATGACCTTAATAATAACATTACACAGGTTGTTACAAAGACAACGGATAAAACTGTAAAGAACAAGTTCACATTCGTTGAAGATAACCTGCTCAAAACTTTTGAATTGAGCACAGGTAAAAAGGTCGATTATACTTATGACGGACTTAACCGTCTTACAAAAACATCACTGACTACTTCCGCCAATACACCTATTGATACAACATACACTTACTTTGCGAGTAAGCGTTGTTCGGATTATACAACTACAAAGTTGAAATCCGAAACTATCAACGGTGAGAAGTATGAATATAAGTATGATGCTCGCAGTAATATTACTGATGTTACCAAAGACGGAGTTTTACAGTATCATTACGGTTACGATATGATGAATCAGCTTGTTAGCGTAGATGATAAGCTGAACGGTAAAGTTTATAACTATACTTATGATGCCGGCGGTAACCTTATATCCGAAACTGTTACCGATTCAAACGGTACAACAAGCAATGCGTATGAATACAACAATTCAAATTGGGGAGATGTTCTCACATCATATAACGGTCAGAACATAACCTACGATGAAATCGGCAATCCGCTTACATATCGTGACGGAATGTCAATGACATGGAAAAACGGCAGACAGCTTGCAACACTCACAAACGGTGATACAAGCATAAGCTATGGCTATGACAGCGACAGTGTTCGTACAACTAAAATCGTGAACGGTGTGAAATACACATATGCTTATCCTAACGGACAGCTTATGTATGAAACCCGTGGCGACGCAAAGTTCTATTATTCATACGATGCAAACGGAATTTTGTATAATGTCAGATATACTCTGACTGACGGCGGTACCGAATATTCGTATTATTACACCCATAATTCCCGTGGCGATATTGTCGGAATTTATAACGGAGTAGGTGAACTCAAAGCGCACTATGAATATGACGCTTGGGGTAATGTGATTTCTATAACCGATAATAACGGAAATGCAATCACAAACCCGAACCATATCGGTAATTTGAATCCATTCCGATACAGAGGCTATTATCAGGACACAGAAACAGGTCTTTACTACCTGATGAGCCGTTACTATGACACAATAACCCACCGTTTTATCAATGCCGACGGTTATTTCCAGTCAGGCGGAAGCATTTTAGATGCTAATACTTTTGCTTATTGTGGTAATAATCCAGTTAATCTTTCTGATCCAAATGGAGAGCATTCTTGCGGTGCTCCTACTTGCCCAAAATGCGATTCTACACGTAGAGCTTTTTTACAAACCGAAAAAGGAATAAAATTATATAATAAGTGTCATGGTACAAATTATTATGGAGTGAATGACAAAGGGGATTTTATAAAGTACAAACAATCCTCAGGTTCGACTGGAGCTACACATGCAGTTAGTACGATTAATTCTGGGCTTAGTACAGCAGCAGGTGCGGTTGCAAAAGCACCAAAACCTTTTTTAGCAGCGTTAAAATTCAATGCGGCTCTTTCAGCTCCATTCAGTATATTTTCAATTAGTGTTGATACAGCAGTTAATTTTTCTAATCCTTTATTAACCGACTCACAAAAAGGTTTATTATTTGGATTTGATATTCTTATGGCTGGTGTAGGTATTTTTGCTTCTACATGTTTTCCCGGAATAGGAGGTATAGTGTGTTCAGTGGCAGCTTCTTTAGTAACAATTTCCGTATCGACATATTTGAGTAATGTATGGAGTAGTGAAAATGAAAGAAAGTGGTGTGGTGTGTAAAAAAAAGAAAGTATATCTACTTTCTCTTTTGCTTTTTTTGATTTCTTATTTGACTACAGTTGTTAATATGATTGTTAATATTATTACTGGTAGTTTTCATTTATACATTTTTAGTACTTTAAGCTTTATGTTGCCATGCTATAAATCTATTAAAACAACAGATGTGTTTGGTATCGTTTTAACAATATTGTTGTTTTTGATTAGTTTTCTGCTCATATTTTTTACCGTAAAATATGATGTGTTAAAATATGATCAAAGCAAAAGACCGTTGTGTTATACGAGCTTACTCTTGTGGTTTTGTATAACTCAAATATTGTCTTTGTGGATACTGGCTGATTCACATTTGCAAAATTATATTTATTTGTCTGTCGCTGAATTTCATGAAAGTGAAGAGTTACAGTACATGAACTCAATAGTTATTTTTGCAATATATCAAATCATTATAGGCTTAATACGATTGTATGATTCTAGAGAAGCATATGACGCAACCAATATTTCAATCGTTCCACCTTTTGAAAAGTATTTTACTGAAAAAACTATTTTTTGTTACACCGTTCCTAATTATATATTTTCCTGTATAGGAGTCTTATCAATTATATATATTAGGTATGTTTTTATCGACAGTTATGCAATTAGCTTTTGGATTTTTATTTTCTGTGTGCTTTTTAGTTTATGCCTTCTGCTTGCAACTTTAATAAAATATCGCCAGATTGTAAAATATAGAGGTGTCGAAATAATTGTAAGAAAGAATTTTAAAATATCTATTTTTCTGCAATTGAAATTAGTTTTTTTGATATTTTGCACATATTGTATAACGTTGTTGTTCGCTTGATTTTTGATATTGGGTAGAACATTTGCGTTAAGGAGGCTCGAAAGAGTTTCCTTACTAGTTGATGGAATTGAATGGAACGGAAAAACAGGAAGAGAACATATAAAATCTTGGTATTAAAAGGTAGCATAGATGATTATGAATATTGATATTAAAACATATAGCTATAGCAAAATTAAAACATTTGTGAATCTCAGATATTTATCAATGCGAATTCCTGACTTAATATTTAAAATGTTAAGCTATTTTGCATACAACTTTTTAATGGTATCAGTTATAACACTTCAAATTTTTACAATGCAAGCTCACCCACTTGAAGGCTTTTCATTTTTTGATGACCGTGTAGTACCATTTCTTATAACTGCAGGAATTTTGTCTTGTATTATGTCAATTGTAACTGTATTTGTGTATCATTACAAAACAAAATGGAGTGTAATACTAAATAGTGCTATAACTTACTTTTATGTTTCTATAATATTATTTTTGCTTTCGTGTTTTTTTGCGTTTGAGTTTACTGTTTTTAATGCGATATATGCTATATTTAAGATTGCAATATATGTTTTTTCTTATTTTATCTATGTAAAGTATTTGTTAGAGAAAAAATTGCCGAAAATTGAGGAGATAGTTCACAATGGAAGATCGTTTCCTGCGGGAATGATAGCAGGTGCGCTTACCATTGCTATAAAACCTGTTATTAGCCTTTTAGGTCAAAATGGTGGTCTTAGCACAGCTACATTTAATGACTTTATTGCATTTTTTGAGTATTTAATTGCAGTTTGCCTAATTGTCAACATGGTTGATGCCTTTGTCAAGGCTTACTACGCAAAAATATATAACATCAATTAACTTATTAAGATACTTTTTATAACAAGATAGGGTAGAACATTTGCGGTAAGGAGGCTCGAAAGAGCCTCCTTTTTAATGCTTGAATAGAATACAAGTAAACCTCAAAACATAATATAAGACGGACTGTTTTGAATGATGAAAATGTTCGATAGAAAACGCATAAAATAACAATAAAATAGTTTGACTAATATATAATATTGTGTTAAAATTATGCGAAAAGGGGGGTGACAGCTCTATGGAGCAATATATGCCGATAGTGTGGATAGGCTTTGCAATATTTATGTTGCTTTGCGAAGGCTTTACAACACAGCTTGTTTCGATATGGTTCGTTCTCGGCTCGGTTTGTGCCGCAGTAACTACAATATTTACAAGCGACATAACAATCCAGTCGGCGGTATTCCTTGTTGTGTCACTTGTATCGCTGATTGTGACACGACCGCTTGTAAAACGCTTTAAAAAGCGTAATAAAACAACGGGAACAAACGCAGACCGCCACATCGGTCAAGTCGGGTTTATGCTCACAGATTTAACCGATATTGACGAAACAGCACAGGCAAAGGTCGGTGCGGAAGCTTGGACAGTAAAGTCCGACAAAGCACCGCTTTTAAAAGGAACAAAAATCAAGGTTCTTGCAATAGAGGGCGTAAAGCTCATTGTAGAACCCGTAACAGAATGAGAGGTAAATAATGTTAGGACTTATTATTTTAGGAATTATTCTTTTAATCCTGCTTATAGTAATCGTAAGCAATGTCAAGGTAGTTCCGCAGGCACACGCATATGTAATCGAAAGACTCGGAACATATCATGTAACTTGGTCAACAGGACTTCATGTAAAAATTCCGTTCATCGACAAAATTTCAAAGAAAGTTTCATTAAAAGAGCAAGTAATTGATTTCCCGCCGCAGCATGGAGTGAATAAAACGATACCTTCTTGTAAATCTTGAAAACAAAGGAAATATCGCAGAATTTAAAATAATCAATAACAATTACTTATTTAATATTTTTAACATCTGAGCCATTGGGCTCTTTTTTTATGCCTAAAATTCTTGTATACTCATTTTTCGTGTTGCAAGAATGGGTGACAAAAACGGTGGACTTCGCAAGCTTCATGCTCAACCAAGCTTCTTAATATCTCCGACCTTCAGATCAGCTATATCACGAATGTCGGCGCAGGACAGGGGATTCTCAAGGTTGGCAGCTCTCTTGTGCCGTTTGTCAACAAGTTTCCCTGCAATACCGAGCTTTACAAGCTGATGACGACTAAGTTTGGAGAGGGATAAAATGCAGAAATTGCGGTGTTCGTGTCGTATCATGAGAGGTTAGCAAAAATAATCGTGTTGATTAGTGCAAAAATTCAAGTAAATTTCATTGATTTTTACACGAATATCTGCTATACTATGGTCAGTACCTTTAAGGAGGACTGCTTATGTATAGAAAGATTATGGGATTCTTGGAAGCGTGGAAAGATAGCGAACACCGCAAGCCCCTTATTTTACAGGGCGCAAGACAGGTCGGAAAGACCTATTCCATTCTGGAGTTCGGGCGCACCCACTATGAAAATGTGGCATACTTCAACTTTGAAACCAATCCAAAGCTGAACGAAACCTTTGAGGAAAACATCAGCCCCGATTATCTGATACCGATTTTGTCCCATATCGCAGGTCAGACTATCGTAAAGGAAAAAACGCTGATAGTCTTTGATGAGGTGCAGCTCTGCGAAAGAGCGTTGACTTCGCTCAAATACTTTTGCGAGAACGCTCCGGATTATCACATCATCGTCGCAGGTAGCTTGCTCGGTGTTGCGGTCAACAGAGCAAAATTCTCTTTTCCCGTAGGAAAGGTCGATATGAAAACGCTTTATCCTATGGATATGGAAGAATTTATGTTGGCGCTCGGTGAGGACGATTTGGTAGAGCAGATTAAAAAGTGCTTCCAAACCGATACGCCTTTGCCGTCTGCCTTACACGATGCTGCAATGCAGCTTTACCGTCAGTATCTTGTGGTCGGCGGTATGCCGGAGTGTGTAATGCAGTTTGCCGAAACAAAGGATTATATCCTTGTTCGCCATACGCAGGACACGATACTTGCAAGCTATCTCAATGATATGAGCAAGTATAACAACTTGAATGAAATCAAGAAAACCAGACTTGCCTACGATAACATTACCGTTCAGCTTTCCAAGAAGAATACCCGTTTCCAATATAAGTTGATTAAGAAAGGCGGACGGGCTTCCGAATTTGAAAATGCGATTGAATGGCTTTGCCTGTCCGGTATCGTGTCACAGGTCTACAAGGTGGAGCAAATCAAAAAGCCGCTTGAAAACTACCGTGATATTGATGCGTTCAAGATTTATGTGTCCGACTTAGGATTGCTTTGTGCCAAGAAAGATTTAGCCGCCAATGACATTCTCTATATGGTAGAGGAAATTAACGACTTCAAGGGCGGTATGGCGGAAAACTATGTCAATGTGCAGCTCTCCATTAACGGCTACCACACCTACTATTGGGAGTCCGAGCGTGGAGCTGAAATTGATTTTATCATTCAGCGTGACGGTCAGCTTATTCCTATTGAGGTCAAGTCTGCCGACAACACCAGAGCAAAGAGCTTGAAGGTCTATATGGACACCTACAAGCCCGCTTATGCAATCAAGCTCTCTGCCAAAAACTTCGGCTTTGAGGACAATAAAAAAATCGTTCCTCTCTATGCCGCATTTTGTATCTGAAATCAATATTACAACAGTAACGCTCCGAGAATAATGTGGTGACCCCCAAAAGTTAGATTTGAAAGCGTAGTGGCTTTTAGCTGCTACGCTTTTGTTATGCAACTAAGGCATTAATCCTGTACTCAACCGGACTTAACCAGCCGAGTTTCTGTTTGATTCTCTTGTTGTTGTAGTAATCAATGTATTTGATAATTGCTTGTTTAAGCTCTTCATAGCTGTAATAAACTTTTCCATAATATATTTCTTGCTTTAATATTCCAAAGAAATTTTCCATAACAGAGTTATCGTGACAATTTCCTTTTCTTGACATACTCTGAAATATTCTGTTTTCTTTCAGCTTTTGTGAATATGCTTTCATCTGATAAGCCCATCCTCTGTCAGAGTGAAAAGTCCTACGATATGAACAGTCATTAGTGATAGTAATAGCTTCATCTAATGCACTCATAATGTTCTCGGCAGATGGCTTTTGAGATATGCCAAAACTCATAATTTCTCCGTTAAACATATCCATAAATGGATCAAGATAGAGCTTTTTGATTATCATTCTGCCCTTGCTGTCAACCTCATAATACTTAAATTCACTTGTATCTGTTGTGATTTTCTGATGCGGTACACTTGTGTTAAATCTACGGTTAATCCTGTTTGGAGCAATCTTTCCTACTTTACCTTTGTATGAACTGTATTTTCTGCTTTTATGAGTAAACGAGGTTACTTGCAGGTTCAATTTCTGAACAATTCTTTGAACTTTTTTCTTGTTTACAAAAATATTTCTGTTTCGCAACTCTCCCCAAATTCTGCGATAACCATAGTCTTTATGCACTTTTCGTATATCAAGAATTTCTTTTTCTAATTTTTCATCCGGGTTCTCTCGCTCAAATCTATTTTGCCAATACATATATGTTGACTTTGGAAAACCTGTTACGGCAAGAATATCTTTTAGCCTGAATTCTCCTCGGAGACTGTGTATTATTCTTGCCTGTTTTTCGGAGGTTTTTCTTCCTCCAAACGCAATCTCCTCAGCTCTTTTAAATACGCATTTTCAATCCTTAATCTTAAATTCTCATCTTCAAGCTGTTTCAGATATTCTGATTCAGCTTTTTCTTTTCCTGTGTTAGGTATTATCTTTTTTGGTTTAGACACTTTGGGTTTCCGTCCTTTTCTCTTTGGTCGTAACGCATCAGGTCCAACTGCTCGGTAATCGGTTACCCATTTTGCTATCATTGGTGGATTATTGATACCTAAACTCAATGCAAGTTCTCGATACGATACTTCCGTTGTTAAGTATAATTCTACCACATGCATCTTAAATTCAAAAGAGTAATTTTTCTTTTCTCTTGATCGCATTAATCCTTTGTTTCCAAATTCTTTGTATGCTGAGATCCAATCTCGTAATATTGTTTGACTCGGTATCCCATTTTCTTTACATAAACTTTTATATCCTCCTTTTCCATTTATGTAGTCCATTACTACCTTCTTCTTGAATTCATAACTGTATTTTGACATAAAAATACCGACCTCCAAAGTTAGAATTTTTAGGTCTAACTTTTGGTGGTCGGGTCAAAAATGTGGGCGTTATTTTTTTCTAGTCTTTTTTTATGCCTAAAATCTCTGTGAACTTAGAAAAAGGTGGTAAGAGCAGTTTGTTATTTAAAATAAAAATGCTATGACTGGTTGTTTGAGGTTAAATTAGAATTTATTCCAATTACGGAGGTAAAATCATGAAAAAATAAATGTGGCAGTTACAACACCCATAAGAATCAGGGTATTAATGCTGCAAAGGGTTCATATTTTACTTTCAATTATTAATGAAGTGAATTTAACTCAGTGCATATTAATTTCGCTACTTATCCGTATGAATTAACAAGTAGAGTGTTATTGTTGATTTAAATAATAAAAATTCAGATGGACTACAGATTAATAATTTAGAATTATGTTAAGACATATAAAAAATCACAAGGCGAATCATTATGAAAAATAAAATTGCGATAATTTTAACATTACAATTTATTATTACTGTGTTTGCTTTCAGCGGATGTGGTGAAAGCACAGCTTCAAGCAATTCCTCAAAGCTTACATATTGTGCATACAATGAGGATGCTATTTGCGATATTATTAAAAGGTACAATAAATATTGTACAAAGCATTACGATGAGTCCTATCAAATTGAAATCGTGGAATTTGAATCTCAGGAAGAAATGAATATTAAAATTTCAACAGAGGTTATGTCGGGTGGCGGACCTGATATTTTTTCACTAAGTCAAAAGCTTCCTTTTGAAAAAATGGCGGCTAATAGCACTCTTTTAGATGTCGATGAGCTTATAAATACATATTATTCCGAGATTAACTTTGACGATTATAACTCAAAAGTAATGGAATCGGGAGTGATTAATGGAAAACGCTATTTTGTACCTTTGGCATATTCTATAGATGCTTTTATATCGACAGAGGAAACGCTGAGTAAGTACAATTTAGTCTCAACTGACTTTTCGTACGAAGCATTAAACGATGCTCTTTCGCAAAGCGGAGAAAGCTATTCTCTTTTTGGAAGCACGGAGGATAACTTGAATTTCTTTTATTCATTTTTAGCTCAATTTTTTGACTATAACAGCAGTGAAATTGAATTTGATACTAAAGATTTTTCAAAAAGCTTAGACTATATTTATGATTTAATTAACAACGACACTACCGATGAAAATATTTATTATTTTTTATATAAAAATATAAGTAAAGGTGATTCTGTTTTTTATAAGCAATTTTCGTCATTTGAACTTATGGTCAGAACCTATGCGTATTTGTATTATTACAGCTCTACTTCAGTGCTTGTAAACAATTTCAGTCAAAGTCAAAATATAATTTCTGCATCTGTTGATTTTGGCATTGCGTTCAATTCCAATTGTAAGCATAAAGAAAAGCTGTTACCTTTTATAGAGTATTGCTTATCTGAGAGCATTCAAACAAATTGGAATACAGAATATTGTGCTCTGGCTGTTAACAACAGCACTTTGAAAAACTCGATCGGTTCAGCAGAACAGGCGATTGATTTTGACGAAGACGGAAACATCGACAGTAACGAAGAAGCAATTTTCGAGAAAGCGTTTACCACTGTTTTAAATGATTACGGCTATATGATTGACAATATAACTGAGTGCAGTTTATATAGTTTTTATGATTTGTCCGACACTTATTACAACTCCTCGGTTATCGGAGATATTGTGAACGATTACTTAAACGAGGATATTTCAAAAGAAAAGTTTATTCGTCAGCTCACAGCGGCAACGGAAATTTATTTAACGGAATAGACTAAGGATAAAATGTAATTATGTTCACACGCTTTTTATTTAAACCGCATGAATCTATTAAAGTCATACTAGCTATACTTTTAAGTGTTATAATAATTACTTCATTTTCAAGTTGTGCAATAAAAAATAACAGCGAACAAAATCATCTTGTTTATTACACATTAAACGATGAAGACTCTCTGTCTTGGATTATAGAAAAATACAATAAATACTGCATAAACAGTAATAATCCGTCTTTCCAAGTTGAGATAGTTAAATTTGATTCTGAACAAGAAATGTCAACGCAGATATCAACTGAAATTATGGCAGGAAGTGGACCTGATATTATTTCACTTAGTCAAAAATTGCCTTTTGAAAAATTAATTGAAAGCCGTTCATTAATGAATATTTATGATTTGCTAAAAGGTGATAATTCTTCAAATGCAATAAATCTTGATGATTATAACGTTAACATACTCAACGCAGGAGTTTATGATAACGGTTTATATATTGTACCGCTGTTTTATGGAGTTGATGTATTGGTATCTACAGAAGAAAGATTGAAAAATTTCGATATCAAAGAAAATAACGGCTTTTCTTTGACATACAGTAATTTTTCAGATGTATTTGAAAATTATTTTTTAAATGATGAAGGCTATTCATTTGTATCTAATGAGTTGTCGGATTTTTTGTGGTTTGATTATCCAATGCAACTCTTTTGCAGATTTTTAAACAGCTATGTTGATTTTGAAAATAAAGCTGTGTATTTTGATACCGATGAATTTAAAGATAATTTAGATGTAATGATGCAGATGTTGACGATTTCTCAAAAAAACAATACAAATGAATTGTTTGACGGATTGTATATAAATCGGTCATTTCCGTTGATGGCAGGAAGTTATTCTTATTATCAATCTATAAATGAAACACCTGTAGTCTTTCGTGGATTGACAAAAAGCAAAGATGTTAATTCTGCACACATACAGGCTGGATATGCAATTAATAATAATACACAACTAAAGGAGCAAGCACTTGCGTTTATAAAATATACTCTTAGTGATGAAATTCAAGAAATTGGTGCAACAGCATCAGGAAGTTTGAGTTTTCCTGTGAATATGTCTGTTTACGATAATGCTAAGCTTGTTGCCGGCTCAAGAACGGATGATAACAATAAAATTATCGGGATTGACAACGATTTTATGAAAGCATACATTAACATTGCCGATAATGTAAACGCTTGCACCTTGTATCGAGATGTGTCACATTCATATTATAATGACAATGTTATCGGTGACATTGTTGACAATTATATAAATAAAGGTATATCAAAAGATAAATTTATTCGTCAGCTCTCGGCTGCTACGGAAATTTATTTAACGGAATGAATGAGGGTATATGGAGTGGATTGTGCCGAAAGGTGGGGTGGAGATGAAGAAATCGTTTGTCAGTTTGTTTTTGCTTGTTTTAATCGTGGTTATAAATTTTGTGGGGTGTACCGAGAGCGAAAATTTTGGTGATGTGAAAAATAGAATGACCTATTACACATCTAATGACAGTGATGATTTTTGTGATCTGATAAAAATATACAATAATTATTGCCTACAAAATTATGATAAATCATATCAGATTGCTGTTCTAAAATTTGCTTCGGAAGATGAAATAACCACAAAGTTGTCAACTGAGCTTATGGCCGGAAAAGGTCCTGACATTATTTCAATCAATCAGAAATTACCGTTTGAAAAGCTATTAAACAACGGCACATTTCTTGATGTAAATAAGCTTTGCGATAACAACACACAAGCGGATAAAATAGACTTTAATAATTTTAACAGTGCAATAATGAAGTGCGGAATTTATAACGGAAAACGGTATATTGTACCGCTGTTTTACGGGACTGATGTATTTGTTTCAACACAGGAAAAGTTGAAAAAGTTCAATATTTCCTGTGATAACCATACTGTTTTGACATATAAAAATCTTTCCGAAAAATTTTCTTCGTTCAGTAATGAAAAGGCAAATCTTGGTTTTATAAGCGGTTACAATGACACAAATTCTATGTTTAATTATCCTATGCAATTATTTAACCGATTTATAAATAACTATGTTGATTTTGAAAATAAAGTCACATATTTTGAAAGCGATGATTTCAAAAGTAAACTTGACACAATGTGTAGATTGCTGAATGCTTCAAAAGAAGATTTTCCTGACTTCATATTTGATGACCTTTACATGAACCGTTCGTTATCACTAATGGTAAGAAAATATGCGTATTATAAATCGGAGAATGAAACACCTGTGATTTGCAGAGGATTGGTTAAGTCGGATAATGATTATTCCGCATTTGTTCAGGTTGGATTTGGAATAAACAGCAATACACATTTTGAAAAGCAAGCGTATGCTTTTCTTAAATTTGCACTTTCTGAAGATGTTCAAACTAAAATGTGCGGGGCAAAAGGATTTTCATATTCTGCAAACATATCTTTTCCGGTCAACAAAAAGGCATTTGAACAGGCAAAATATAGTGCCTCAAAACAAGCTGATGATGACGGAAAAATTATAGGGATTGATAACGATTTTATGAAAGCATACATTGACATTGCCGATAATGTAAACGCTTGCACTTTGTATCAAGATGTGTCACATTCATATTATAATGACAATGTTATCGGTGACATAGTTGATGATTATATAAGTAAAGGTATATCAAAGGATAAGTTTATTCGTCATCTTACATCGGCAACTGAAATTTATTTGACTGAGTAGGAATAAATTATGAGAAAATCTAAATTAACAAGAAAACAAAAGGAACATATAGCAGCATACCTGTTTATATTACCGTCTTTTTTAGGCATAGCGGTGTTTTATATTGTGCCGTACATAATTTGTTTTACCAAAAGCCTGTATGTCGGCGATACTTTTGTGGGCATAGAAAATTACATACAGCTTTTTCAAAATAATACATTTTTGCTTGCCCTTAAAAACACGGGTATATTTACAGTTACGGCAATACCGCTTTTAATGGTGATTTCGTTTTTGATAGCGTTGTTTCTTAATTCTTTTAATAAAATATCTTCCTTTTTCAGAAGTGCATTGCTTATTCCTGTTGTAGTTCCGATTGCATCTCTGATTTGCGTGTGGCAATTGGTTTTTGATGATTACGGTGCAATCAACGGATTACTTAATTCACTTGGATTTAATACTGTTGAATTTTTTAATTCGGAATGGTCTATGGTGATGATCGTTTTTATTTATGTGTGGAAGTACTGCGGATTTTGTGTGATTCTTTTTACGGCAGGCATTGCCAATGTTTCACAATCTCTCTACGAAAGCGCAAGGCTTGACGGTGCAAAAGCTCATCAGCTTGTAACTAAAATTACTATACCTATGATTGCGCCAACTACATTTTTTGTTTTTCTAATGGAGCTTATTTATTCATTTAAAATTTTCCGTGAGGTATTTGCTTTGTTTGGTGATTATCCAAACACCAATGTGTATTTTTTGCAGAACTTCATCAACAACAATTATTACAATCTTAACTATCCAAGATTGTCGGCGGCATCAATTGTCTTATCGCTGTTTATAATTATTGTGCTGTTTATTTTCTTCTGCTTTGAAAGGAAACACAGTTATTCTTGAGAGGTTTGTTATGAAAGATACGGTTATAAAAATACTAAAATATATTTTGCTGATTGCTGTAACTGTGCTGTTTTTGTTTCCTGTCATTTATATGCTTGCTTGTTCATTTATGACAGGTTCACAGGTAAGCGAGATGCTCAATTTTTCTGATGGGAAATATAAAGAACTCAATATGATTCCGAATATGGCAACTTTGGAGCAGTTTTATCAGACTCTTTTCAGAAAACCCGAATATTTGTTGAAGTTCTGGAATTCGGTTGTTTGTACTTTTCCGACAGTAATCGGTCAGGTTGCAGTATCATCATTGGCGGCTTTTGCTTTTGCAAAATTGAAATTCCCGTTCAGGGACAAGCTGTTTTTCATATACATAATTTTGCTCATTTTGCCGTTGCAGGTAACACTTGTGCCTGATTATATGATTCTTGAAAATATGAATTTGCTGAATAATTTTCTTGCGGTAATTTTACCCGGAACTTTTTCTGCATTCGGAATTTGTCTTTTGAGGCAAAGTATAAAATACATTCCCGATTCCGCAATTGAGGCGGCAAGAGTTGACGGTGCGTCATATTTGAAAATATTTACTAATATTATTCTTCCGCAGATTAAGGGCGGACTCATAACACTTGCGTTGCTCTGCTTTATTGATAATTGGAATGTAGTTGAACAACCGCTGATTTATTTTGATAATGAGGGTATGTATCCGCTTTCCGTAACGCTTACTGATGTCGGTAGTTCGGATTACGGCATAATATTTGCCTGCGGAGTTATATTTATGATTCCTGCATTGCTTATTTATCTTTACGGACACAGGGATATTGATTCGCCGTTTGTCGGAACTGATAAGGGATAGGAGAGAGGCTTTTATGAAAAAAGATAAGCTAAAGAGCGTAGTGTTGAAATTTTCAATTGTATTTTTTATTGTGATTGCATTACTTACATATTTTTCAAAAACAATCAATAATATGCTTCTTCCAAAGGTCAAAGTGGTTTCGGTTCAAACAGGTGTAATTGACGATACCGCAGGTTCAAATGATATGAAAACACATTATCTTTTGCCTGTTTCATCGGTGGATGGGGCAGGCAATACGGGAATAGTATTTGTTATAAATAAAACCGAAAACGGTGATGCAACAGTTGAAGAGGTTTCGGTGGATATATGTAACAGTGACGAGCTGTATTGCGAGGTGACATCGGACTCACTTTTTGGCGACAGTCAAGTTGTATATAAAACAACCAAGAGTATAGAAAATGGTTCAAGTGTTTATATTGAGGAGGAAACAGTGTGAGCAAAAGAAAAATTGTTTCGTTTCTGTTACTGCTGTTGCTGACTGTGAGCGTTTTTATTGCGAATATTATAATTATTGAAAATGCAAAAGAGCAATTGCCTGATGTTACTCAATTAACTTATGATAAAAATTCCGAAACTGCTCCAAAAACGGTTTCTGAACTTGAAAAGCTGTTTGAACGGATTACTGACAAAGGCATAGCTTTTTGTTCCGAGGGTAAAGAAACAAAAGTTAAGGAAGAAACCGTAACTACGGTACTTGTGAATGAAAACTGGTTTTCAGATTATAAGACCGAAATTAACGGCGAAAATATTTCGTCCCAAAACAGAGATAAGGTTGCAATAATCGGAAGTTCTCTTGCTCTCAAACTGTTTTTTACGACAGATGCAGTCGGTAAAAAGATTTGCATTGACGGAAATCAATATACAATTTGCGGTGTGATATGCGAAAACGAAAGTTTAATAAATAAGTTTTCTGCTGACGACAAACAGAGAGTGTATGTTCCATATACAACATCCGAAAATTATGGTGACAGAACGGTTGATATGATTGTTTACGATAATTCGGTATATACGGGAGCAATTGTTGAGCAAATGGATTTGCCGCAGTATTATTCGGTTAATCTGAATGATAAAAACCAAACGCTCTCGTCATTTGAACATATTTTATACCTTGCAATATTTATCGGATTTAGCATTATTGCATTGAAGTTGTGGTATAGGTTCAGTAGAAAATTTTTTGAGGAGATAAAAGAAAATCTCAAATTAAACTACTTTCTGAAATCGCTAAAAAATATTCCTCTAAAATATGTTGCACTTGTGCTTGTTTTTGCAGGAATACCTGCCGTGCTTTTGATTGTGTTTAATATTTGTGATTTCAGCATTTTTATCCCCTCAAAATATATACCGAATGATAACATTTTCGACATTTCAAATTACCTGAATGTGCTTGTCGATAATGCACAAACATTAAACTCACAAAGCCTAACAGGAAATCCAATGCTTGTAAATCTGTTCTCAAGAACATTTACAGCGTCACTGTGGCTGACAATAATATTTTTGATTAGTATTATAACCGTGCTTTTAAATTTGACAGAATTAAAACTTCATAAACATAAAAACACCGACAAGCAGTAACTAAACTTGACACATACAATTTATCTGACAGAGAATGCATAAAATAGCAACAAAATAGTTTGACTAATATATAATATTGTGTTAAAATTATGCGAAAAGGAGGGTGACGACCGCTTGTGAAACGCTTTTAAAAGCGTAATAAAACAACGGGAACAAATGCAGAATGCCACATCGGTCAAGTCGGTTTTATGCTCAAGAATTTAATGGACATACAGATTATTTTAATAAAGAAAATATTGGCAATGTCGTTAATATTATTAGGAGAATAATAAAATGAAGCTGAATTTTAAAATTTACGCTTTTTGCCTTTTTGTTGTTATTTCTATTGTAAGTGCTTTATGTTCTTGCAGTAATCGTTCTGAGCAAAAAGGTTGTTATCCGGTTGAAGAACAGAGTTACTTTGACGGCTATGAAATAATAAATGACAAGGTAAAATTTCGGTACTCAATTCATTTTGTAAATGGACTTGATTCGTCATGCGATGTAGCTATTTATGCAATTTTCGATAAATCTGAATTATCTGATTGGGTAGAAAATGATGACGCAGATAGCGAAGAAAATCAGTTTGAAGGATTAAAAAAAGATTGTTCTGATAGATTAACTGTGAATTTAAAAGCTCATGAATCAAAAGATATAATATTTACTTTTCAAGGCAAATACCTTGGCGGAAAAGTCAATGAGAATCTTTCATTTCCAACCGATATAATTTTATTATCTTGACTTATAGTAAGGGGGTAAGAAGGCTCTTTTGAGTCCATTTCCATTTACTATTCAAGCGGCGAAACCTCATATTACTACTACACATTCGACGGTTCACTTGAAAGCGAATATCGTACATTATCAGACGGCAGTCTTACTCATTATATTGTTACCGATTCAGACGGTAATAAGGTAGAAAAGACATCTGTAAACGGTCAGACTAAAACTATCACTACGGGTACTGATAAAGACGGAAAGTCATTTGTAAGCAATGACGGTGTAACTAACGAAACATCAACCGATGATTTCGGCAGAGTGTCAACTGTAACAACAAAACAGAACGAGAGCAATGCCGTATTTACAAAGCAGTATTCTTATTATCACGGCAGTGAAAGTAATGCTACTACAAATATGGTTGGCGGTATCAGTTATAAGTTGAGTTCTGATAGGGGGGTTCTGGATTACAGCTATAATTACAACGATACAGGTAATGTAGAGAATGTGTATGAAAACGGTAAAAAGGTAGCCGTATATACATACGATGAACTAAATCAGCTTGTATGGTATGCAGATACCCGAACAGGTCGCTATATCATAATAGTTTATGATAACTACGGTAACATTCAAAAAATGGAATCGTATTCACTCGGAACTAACTGGGCACCTGTAAAATTACTCGAAACAAGAACTTATTCATACGGTGATACTAACTGGAAAGATAAACTCACCGAGTTTGACGGCGACAGTATTACATATGATAAAAACGGCAATTCATTGACATACCGTGATGATATGACTTTTGAGTGGGAGAACGGAAGAATTCTTAAGAATATAAACACTTCCGATAAAGCTATTCAAATGAGCTATGACTCAAACGGAATGAGAACACAGAAAACCGTTGACGGAGTTAAGACTAACTATTACTACGACAGCAGTAATAACCTTTTTGCTCTTACGCAGGGTAATGATACGCTGTTCTTCTATTACGATAATTCTGGTGAAGTAATGTCGGTTTCCTGCAACGGAACAATGTATTTCTACATCAAAGACCTTCAGGGCGATATTACCGAAATTGTTGATAAAGATGGCAAAGCAGTCGCAGAGTATGCCTACGATGCGTGGGGCAATATGCTTACCGAAGACAACGGCACACTCACAGTCGGCAAACTGAACCCGTTCCGTTATCGCAGTTATGTTTATGATGAAGAAACAGGCTTGTACTATCTCCAAAGCCGTTATTATGGCCCGCTCACAGGCAGATTTTTGAATGCGGATGTATATGCTGACACTCAATCAGGCACACCGCTTAGCACAAATATGTTTGCTTATTGTGAGAATAATGCGATAAATAAATCTAATGATGAAGGAAAATATGCTTGGTGGATACAGTCGCCAAATAGTGTTCCACTTATTTTAGGGAATGCTGGGCATACATCACTTTTATTGAAAGAAAAATCAGGGTATTGGTGGTATTTCTATTGGGGAGATAGAAGTGTTCAGTTGTTATTTATAGAAACTTCTTCCCTAAGGGAAATTACAGGTAAAGTAAGAGATCAGATCAATTATTATAACAGGAACTATTCTAATAAATTTGGTAAGTTGTACTATTACGAAAATTATACGCAAGCTATACAATTTTCTGGGCATTTTGAAAATAGTATTAAAGAAATTAAAAAATTTATCAGTAATAATTGGTATTCATATAGCTTTGGCATTAAAAGAAAGATTTATGTTAGGTTTAGATATCCATCAAAAAAATATAAAGGTAAAGACCGACCATATTCTCATATATTAACTAAAAATGACTTTTACGATACATTGTTTAATAATTGCTTGCAAGCCAGTGCTTATTATTTAAAGTATGGTAGTTTAAATAATAACGATGTGCAATTCAAGTTACAACTGATGCATGTGGGTACTGTTCCAAAATTTGGAAAATGGGTAACATATTCACATAGTTCACGAAGGTTTTAAGAAAGGTTTTTAAAATGAAAAGGAAAAAATCATTAAAAGTCATTACTATTGCTTTGATATTTTGTTTCTTTGCAGTTGCAGGAGTGGTATATTTTTCACTTACCAGCGTTCCGCAACATAATGTTAAGATTGAAAATGAGCCGGATAACAATAGTTATATGAATACTTGCTCAAATGTAATGTGTAATTTGGCAAGAGTTGGTGACAAACTATATTACAATGCGGCAAACGACTTTTTTAAATACGGAACATATGAAATCACTTCGGACTATACCAAGCGAATTTATTGGAAAGGTCCTGCAATTACAAGTGAATGCCTTGATTTAAACCGTGTTTCCAATGAGAATATTTTTTCACCTTATATACACAATGACATTGTTCAGTATTATGATTTGAATCAAAAACATTATAAGGAATATTTGAAATTGCCTGATCTTAATAATGATAACGCTTCGCTTGAAGAATTGTTTGTTGTAGGTGATGAACTCTATTTCAGCTATTCTGAATTATATAAAGGCAATGTTATAGGCGATACTATGGTAGTTTACGGTTTCTACAACCTTTACCGACAAGATGAAAATGATACAAAGTTAATATTGTCGGTGGATAATCTTGATTTTGACTATATTTCAGATCTTCGATTTTATGATGAATATATCTATTTGGTTGCAGGAAAAAGAACAAGTGACAAAGAAGACGCTTCTACAAACCTGTTCCTTTGTAAATATAATCAAAATAACGGAAAGTTAGTTTATAAAATTCCTTATGCACCAAGTAGTGACTTTGTTGAAATTACTTGTTTATCTGCTGTGAACGACAAGGTGTATGGTACAATAGTTAATCGTTCTGATAACGGGTATGAAACGGTTTATTGTGCTGATTTGAAAAGCGGTACTATAAATACATTGTTTAAATCAAATGCAGGTATGGTTATCAACAGCTACAAAGATAAGGTGTTTTTATCAGTTGAAAACGGTAAAGACAAGGGAATATATTCAATTGATACTTCAACTGACAAAACTACTAAAATATTTAATGATGATATCGAGTTGAACGGTCTTTATATCGTAGATTCAAAATACCTATATTTCACAGATAATGCGTATTTTAACCTTTACAGAATAACTCAAGACGGCAAAAATCTTGAAAAAGTGTTTGGCTGATTTCATTATCATGTTAAATGGAGTTATAAAAGTATATAAGCAATAATTTAGGAGGCTCAGTCGAGCCTCCTAATCTTAGATGTATTCTCCACAAGTGTTTTTTACATTTAGCTGTTTTTTGAAAGCGAATATCGTACATCATCAGATGACAGCCTCCTATGGTAATTCCTTTATTATCATAGGAGGTAATTTTTATTGTACATTTTTATCGATTTGCCAAATAAATTTATCTGACAGAGAATGCATAAAATAGCAACAAAATAGTTTGACTAATATATAATATTGTGTTAAAATTATGCGAAAAGGAGGGTGACAGCTCTATGGAGCAATATATGCCGATAGTGTGGATAGGCTTTGCAATATTTATGTTGCTTTGCGAAGGCTTCACAACACAGCTTGTATCAATATGGTTCGTTCTCGGCTCGGTTTGTGCCGCCATTACAACTATATTCACAAGTGACATAACAATCCAGTCGGCGGTGTTCCTTGTTGTGTCACTTGTATCGCTGATTGTGACACGACCGCTTGTGAAACGCTTTAAAAAGCGTAACAAGACAACGGGAACAAACGCAGACCGCCACATCGGTCAAGTCGGTTTTATGCTCACAGATTTAACCGATATTGACGAAACAGCACAGGCAAAGGTTGGTGCGGAAACTTGGACGGTAAAGTCCGACAAAGCACCACTTTTAAAAGGAACAAAAGTTAAGGTTCTTGCAATTGAGGGCGTAAAGCTCATAGTAGAACCCGTAACAGAATGAGAGGTAAATAATGTTAGGACTTATTATTTTAGGAATTATTCTTTTAATCCTGCTTATAGTAATCGTAAGCAATGTAAAAGTAGTACCGCAGGCACACGCATATGTAATTGAAAGACTCGGAACATATCATGTAACTTGGTCAACAGGCTTGCATGTAAAAATTCCGTTCATCGACAAAATTTCAAAAAAAGTCTCATTAAAAGAGCAAGTGATCGACTTCCCTCCACAACCCGTGATCACAAGAGATAATGTCACCATGCAGATTGACACGGTTGTGTATTTTGAAATTACCGATCCAAAGCTTTATACTTACGGTGTAGAAAGACCGCTCAGCGCTATTGAAAATCTTACTGCAACAACATTGCGTAATATCATCGGTGATCTTGAGCTTGATAACACACTCACATCCCGTGATACAATAAACGGTAAAATCAGAGTGATTCTTGACGAGGCAACCGACGCATGGGGCATTAAGGTAATCCGTGTCGAGCTTAAAAACATTCTTCCGCCCCGTGAAATTCAGGATGCAATGGAAAAGCAGATGAAGGCAGAGCGTGAGCGCCGTGCAAGAATTCTTGATGCAGAGGGTGAAAAACGCAGTCAGATTCTCGTTGCAGAGGGTATGAAGGAATCTGCAATTCTTAAAGCCGACGCTGTTAAGGAGCAGAAAATCCGTGAGGCACAGGGTGAAGCTGAGGCTATTCTCACAGTCCAGAAAGCTAATGCCGACGCACTTAAAATGCTCAATGAGGCTTCTCCTACCGATAGAATTATTCAGCTTAAATCACTTGAAGCATTCGGTAAAGCCGCTGACGGCAAGGCTACAAAGATTATCATTCCTTCAGATATTCAGGGGCTTGCGGGTAATGTTACCGCAATTAAAGAACTCTGGAAAGATGATGTGCCAAAGGCATAAAGAATGTGAAATTTACGGCAATTTTTCGGGCACAGAATTCTGTGTCCGATTTGTTGCATAAAATTGTGGGGGATAGGAAATGCAATTTTTACTTGACCTGTTGTGGTACTTCGTAATTTTCTCGTTTTTTGGCTGGGTGGCGAGCAGTTTCCGTTCGCTTCTTCTTGAGAAAAAATTTAGTAACAACGGTTTTTTGGCATCACCGTTTTGTCCTATGTACGGATTTTCGGCGGTTATTTGTTATACGGCACTAAAACCGTTTGAAAACAGCAAGTTGATTTTATTCATCGGTTCAACTCTGATATTATCTGCACTTATGGTTGTGGTCGGTGTGCTTGTAGAAAAAACTCTCAAATTTAAGCCATGGGATTTTTCTTCCTCGAAATTCAGCATAGGCAATTATATAACTTTTCCTTATGCACTTTTTCTCGGATTGCTCGGTATGCTGCTTGTCGGATTGATAATTCCGGTGCTTCGCACAGCCGTTGAAGCAATTCCTTTCTGGGTAAGTCTTATTCTTGTTCTTTGCTTCTGCGGAATTATTGTAATTGATTATGTTTTTTCAATGATAACAACAATCCGTCTGCTCAGAAGAATTGCAAAGCTTAAAAATTCTTCCGAGCTTATGGATAAAGGCGCAACAGAGGTTGAAATTCAGGAACTTGAAGAAAACTATAACCGACTTTTTACAGAAAATATTTTAAGAAAAAGACTTGCACACGCTTATCCCGATCTCACTCATATGGCTTATGTAAAGCAAATTAATGCGAAAATCGAGGAGATTAAGCAGGATAATATGAAAGAATATACACAAACCTTTGAAAGCAAAGAGGACAAGCCGTTTGCTTACGGATTCTGTTTTACAAAGCTTTTTTATCTGTTTGTGATCGGTTCTTTCATTGGCACGATTCTCGAAACAATATGGGCGTTCTGCGTTGACGGACATTTTGAAATGCGTGTCGGCATGGTTTACGGTCCGTTTATTCCTGTTTACGGTGGCGGTGCGTGTTTTCTGACAGCCGCTTTGTATAAGCTTTACAAGCTTAATGATACGCTTGTTTTTGTGATAAGTGCTTTTGTCGGAGCAGGTTTTGAGTATTTCTGTTCGTGGTTGCAGGAGCAGATGTTCGGCACGGTTTCATGGGACTACAGCGACACCCCGTTTAACCTTGACGGCAGAACTAATCTTATGTATGCCCTTATCTGGGGATTCCTTGGTCTTGTCTGGGTGCGTTATCTGTATCCGTGGACAGCAAAGCTTATTGAAAAGATTCCTAAAAGAGCAGGTGCAATTATTACAACATTTCTGATTGTATTCATGGCATTCAACGGCTTTATGTCCGTAACAGCTACGGCAAGATGGACTCAGAGAACAGAGGGAGTACCTGCGTCAAACAGCTTTGAAGAATATCTCGATGAAAAATTCGATAATGAAAAGATGGAATTTCTTTTTCCGGGTATGAAAAAGGCTGCAGAGGCGGGAGTTACAACCGAGGGCATAATTTCCAATGAAAGACCGTATCTTGATGCTACAGATCCCGATAACGGCATGAAAATCGAACAGGGAAAAGATGTTTCCGAGATTAATTAATATCATGAAGTGGCTATGCTTTGCACAGTCACTTTTTGCTTTTTGGCGGTATTTTAAAAATAATTTCGCCTGACTATTGAATTTTAACCGATTTTTTTATATAATTAATTAGTAATGCTTTATTTATGTCGATTCAAAGCATAAATTGGCATATTTGTCCTGACTTTGTCTGCCCACGGCACGGTTTTTGCGGCAATTTATCAAGTGGGCGGAAAGGCTATGAGTAATTATGAAAAAGGTTGCAATTATTATGGGCTCCGACAGTGATTTCCCCGTAGTATCAAAGGCTGTCAGTAAACTCAAAGAATTTGGCGTAGAGTATGAGGTTCATGTAATGAGCGCACACCGTACTCCCGATGCGGCAATTAAGTTTTCGGCAGAGGCTAAAAAGAACGGTTTTGGCGTAATCATTGCCGCAGCAGGTATGGCGGCACATCTCGCAGGTGTTCTTGCGGCAAAAACAACCCTTCCTGTGATAGGAATCCCATGTAAGTCGGCTCAGCTTGACGGTATGGATGCTCTTCTCGCAACAGTTATGATGCCTACAGGAATTCCGGTTGCAACAGTAGCAGTTGACGGTGCGGCTAACGCTGCAATTCTTGCCGTTGAAATGCTCGCACTTTCCGACGATTCTCTTGCAGAGAAGCTTGAAAATATGAAAGCTGATATGGAAAAAGGCGTTGCCGAAAAAGATAGGGCAATGCAGGCTAAGGTGGCAGAGCTTTGATTAAGAACTATGTAGATATTGACACAAAACTTGACAAAGTAAATGACGAGTGCGGTGTGTTCGGTATTTACCGTAATGATGACGATATTGACATTGTTGCCGCCGCAAATGATGCGCTCTACAGCCTTCAGCACAGAGGACAGCAGAGTGCAGGTATCACCGTGAACAAAGACGGTGAATTTACAACTGTCAAGGAACTCGGTATGGTGTCCGAGATTTTTACACCCAAAGCACTTGAAAAACTTCCGAACGGTAAGATTGCAGTCGGTCATGTCCGTTATACTTCTTCGGAATCACTCGACCGTGCATCTAACCAGCCGCTTGTTATGCGATATATTCAGGGTTCAATCGGTATTGCAAACAACGGCTCAATTACAAACTTCAATGAAATAAGGCAGGAGCTTGAAACGGGCGGCGCTGTTTTTCAGTCCAATTCTAATGCTGAAATTATGGCGTATGTTATCGCAACCGAAAGATGTGTAACAGACACGCTTGAAGATGCTGTTCTTTCTTCAATGAGAAAGCTCAAGGGTGCTTACTCAACTGTAATTTGCGCACCGAGCCGTCTTATCGGCTTTCGTGATATGCACGGATTTCGTCCGCTCTGTATCGGCAAACTCAAAAACAGCTGGATTTTCACTTCCGAAAGCTGTGTTATCGACAGTCTCGGCGGTGAATTTGTCCGTGATGTTGAGCCGGGTGAAATGGTAGTAGTTGACGAAGAAGGCTTTCACAGCTACAAATTAAAGCTTTTGCCCGATAAAACATCTTTCTGCCTTTTTGAATATGTTTATATCGCAAGACCGGACAGCGTAATCAACGGTGTCTGCGTACATAATGCAAGATTCAAAGCCGGTGAACTTCTTTATGATGAGTTCCCGATTGAGGCAGATATGGTGTGCGGTGTTCCCGATTCGGGACTTATTGCCGCACAGGGTTATGCAAAGGCTTCTGGTATCCCGTTCAGCACAGGTTTTGTCAAAAATAAATATATCGGCAGAACAGTAGGTTCGGGTAAAGATAAAAAGAAAAGACTTCTCAGAACAAGACTTACCGCTTTGAAGGCTAATGTTAAAGGCAAGAGAGTTGTTATTATTGATGACTCAATCGTCAGAGGTGAAACTTCAAAGCATATTGTTCGTCTTATGCGTGAGGCAGGAGCTGTCGAGGTGCATATGCTCATCAGCTCACCGCCGTTTGTATGTCCGTGCTACTTTGGTGTGGACATTCACGATAAAGAAAGTCTTATTGCAAACAAGTTGACAACAAGTGAAATCTGTGAATATATCGGTGCAGATTCACTTGGTTATCTCAGTATAAACAGTCTCAGAAAAATTGCTGAGGGTGCAAATATAGAATTCTGTGACGGTTGTTTCACGGGCAGCTATGACGCTGAAATTCCGAGAACAATCTTTGTAGATAAATACGCTAAAAAAATTAACAGAAAGTGACGGAGTGATTACAATGAACAACAGCTTTTCCGAAAGCTATAAAGCGGCAGGTGTTGATGTAACAGCAGGCTATAAGTCTGTAGAGCTTATGAAAAAGCATGTGGCACGCACAAAAATTGACGGTGTTATTTCAGGCATCGGCGGTTTCGGCGGACTTTTTGCCCCTGATTTCAAAGATATGGAAGAGCCTGTACTTGTCAGCGGTACTGACGGTGTAGGTACAAAAATCAAGCTTGCTTTTCTTCTTGACAAGCATGACACAATCGGTATTGACGCAGTTGCAATGTGCGTAAACGATGTAATTTGCTGTGGAGCAAAACCTCTTTTCTTCCTCGATTATATCGCAATCGGCAAGAACTATCCCGAAAAGGTAGCTGAAATTGTATCAGGCATTGCAGAAGGCTGTGTTCAGTCCGGTTGTGCTCTTATCGGCGGTGAAACTGCAGAGCATCCGGGTCTTATGCCTGTTGATGAATATGATGTTGCAGGTTTCAGCGTTGGTATTGCAGACAAGCCAAAGATGATTGACGGTTCAAAGCTTTGTGAGGGTGATGTACTTTTAGGACTCCGTTCTTCTGGTGTTCACTCAAACGGTTTTTCACTTGTCAGAAAAATCTTTGATATTAACGAGGAAACAATCAATGCCGAGTATCCTGAGCTTGACAAAACTCTCGGTGAAACACTGCTCACTCCTACAAAAATTTATGTAAAACCTCTTCTTGCTCTTATGGATAAGGTTGATGTAAAGGCTGTTTCACACATCACGGGCGGCGGTTTCTATGAAAACATTCCCCGTATGCTTACAGACGGTCTTTCTGCCAAAATCAAAAAGGACAATATTCCTGTTCTTCCTATTTTCAAGCTTATGCAGAGAGTAGGTAATATCCCCGAGCACGATATGTTCAACACATTCAATATGGGTGTAGGTATGATAATCGCCGTTGCCAAGGAAGATGCAGACAAGGCTCTTGAGGTTCTTGCGGCTAACGGTGAAGACGCTGTTGTACTCGGTGAAGTAATCAGCGGTAATGACGGAGTAGTGTTTGAATAATGAAAAATATCGCAGTTCTTGTGTCGGGCGGTGGCACAAATCTTCAGGCACTTATTGACGCTCAGAACAGGGGAGAGATTAAAAACGGAAAAATCTCTCTTGTTGTGTCCTCAAATCCAAACGCTTATGCACTTGAAAGAGCAAAAAACAATTCGATTGCAACTGAGGTTATCAGGAGAAAAGACTATGCCGAATTTGATGAGTATGATTCTGCCGTAACCGAGCTTTTGAAATCCAAGGATGTTGACCTTGTTGTTCTTGCGGGATTTATGACTATTCTCGGAAGGCAGTTTATTTCTGCTTTTGAAAACAGAATAATCAATATCCATCCGTCGCTTATTCCGTCATTCTGCGGTGAGGGCTATTACGGACTCAGAGTTCATGAGGAGGCTCTTAACAGAGGCGTCAAGGTAACGGGTGCTACCGCACATTTTGTAAACGAAGTGTGCGACGGCGGTCCCATTATCATTCAGAAAGCCGTTGAAATTCAGAACGGTGACACACCCGAAATTCTTCAGAAAAGAGTTATGGAACAGGCTGAATGGAAGATTCTTCCAAGGGCGGTTTCGCTTTTCTGCGAAGATAAAATTATAGTAAAAGACAATAAAACCGAAATTCTTGACTAACGGAGGAAAAATATGAAACCTGTATCACTTTACAATGACATTGCTTCAACTTCATATCCGGGCAGAGGCATTGTAATCGGCAAAAGTGCAGACGGCTCAAAGGCTGTTATTGCATACTTCATTATGGGCAGAAGCGAAAACAGCAGAAACAGAGTGTTTGCAGAAACCGAGGACGGTATCAAAACTCAGGCTTTTGATCCGTCAAAGCTTGTTGATCCGTCACTTATCATCTATTCTCCCGTAAGAGTTCTCGGCAACAAAACTATCGTTACTAACGGTGACCAGACAGATACTGTTTATGACCTTATGAATGAAGGTCAGACATTTGAACAGTCACTCACAACAAGAGAATTTGAGCCTGACGGTCCTAACTACACTCCGCGAATTTCAGGTATCGTTGAGTGTGAAAACGGCAAGATGAACTATGCAATGTCAATTCTCAAAAGTGCAGATGGCAATCCCGATTGCTGCGAAAGATACACATTTACGTATGACAAGCCGATAAACGGTCTTGGCAGATTCATTCACACATATATGAGTGACGGCAATCCGCTTCCGAGCTTTGAGGGTGAACCTACACTCGTAGAAATCGGTAACGATGATATTGACACATTTGCCGAGAAAATCTGGAATTTTCTCAATGAGGATAACAAGGTTTCACTTTTTGTACGCTATATTGACATTGCTTCAAATAAGGCAGAGTCAAGAATTATCAATAAAAACAACTAATTTATTTTTCGGAAAGGATGAATCCAATGAACGAACTTGCTTTAAAATACGGCTGTAACCCGAATCAGAAGCCTTCGAGAATTTTCATGCAGGACGGCAAAGATCTTCCTGTTGAGGTTCTTAACGGCAAACCCGGTTATATTAACTTTCTCGATGCATTTAACTCATGGCAGCTCGTAAAGGAACTCAAAGCGGCAACAGGTCTCCCTGCGGCAGCATCATTCAAGCATGTAAGTCCTGCCGGTGCGGCAGTTGCAACAGAGCTTTCTGACACACTCAAGAAAATCTATTTTGTAGATGACCTTGAACTTTCTCCGATTGCAAGCGCATATGCAATGGCAAGAGGTGCAGACAGAATGTCGTCATACGGTGACTGGGTGGCTCTTTCCGATACTTGCGATGTTCAGACTGCAATCCTCCTCAAGAGAGAGGTTTCTGACGGTATCATTGCTCCTGACTATACTCCCGAGGCTCTTGAAGTCCTCAAGTCAAAAAAGAAAGGCAACTATAATGTTGTAAAAATTGACCCGAACTATGTTCCTGCTCCTATTGAGCATAAGGATGTTTTCGGTATTACATTTGAACAGGGCAGAAATGAACTCAAAATTGACGAAGAAATGCTCCTTCAGAACATTGTAACAGATAATAAGAATTTTACAGAGGAAGCTAAGCGTGACCTTCTTGTTGCTCTTATTACTCTTAAATATACTCAGTCTAATTCCGTTTGCTACGCAAAGGGCGGTCAGGCAATCGGTGTAGGCGCAGGTCAGCAGTCAAGAATTCACTGCACAAGACTTGCAGGCAATAAGGCTGATATCTGGTATCTCAGACAGCATCCGAAGGTTATGAACCTTCCGTTTGTTGACAACATCCGCCGTCCCGACAGAGATAACACTATTGATGTTTACATCTCTGATGATTATGAGGATGTGCTTGCTGACGGTATATGGCAGCAGTTCTTCAAAACTAAGCCCGAACCTCTTACAAAGGAAGAGAAAAAGGCTTGGCTTGCAACATTTGACGGTGTTTCACTCGGTTCTGACGCATTCTTCCCATTCGGTGACAACATTGAAAGAGCAAAGCGTTCAGGTGTTAAATTTGTTGCACAGCCTGGCGGTTCAATTCGTGATGATAATGTTATTGAAACCTGCAATAAGTACAATATGACAATGTCATTTACGGGTATTCGTCTTTTCCATCACTGATAGAGGTGCGGTTATGAAAATTTTAATGATTGGTTCGGGCGGCAGAGAGCACGCTTTAATTAAAAAGCTTCTTGAAAGTCCTAAATGCACAAAGCTTTATTGCGCTCCCGGCAACGGCGGTATTTCAAGAGATGCTGAGCTTGTTAATATCGGAGTTATGGATAAAGAAAATATGGTTAAGTTTGCAAAGGACAATGCAATTGACCTCGTTTTTGTAGCTCCTGATGATCCGCTTGCTGACGGTATGGTTGACGCTATGCAGGAGGCTGGAATCAGAGCATTCGGTCCTAATGCAAATGCCGCTATTATTGAGGCGTCAAAGGTTTTCTCAAAAAATCTTATGAAGAAATACGGCATACCTACTGCAAAGTATGAAGTATTTAATGACGCTCAGAAAGCAATTGACTATATAAAGAACGAAAATACCGCTCCCGTTGTTGTAAAGGCTGACGGTCTTGCACTCGGCAAGGGTGTAATTATTGCTCAATCTGTTGATGAGGCAATTGAAGCAGTCAAAGAAATTATGGAGGACAAGAAGTTTGGCGACTCAGGTAACAATATCGTTATAGAAGAGTTTCTTACAGGTCCCGAGGTTTCTGTTCTTGCATTTACAGACGGCAAGTGCGTAAAACCTATGGTCAGCTCAAAAGACCACAAGCGTGCTTTTGATAATGACGAAGGTCTTAACACAGGCGGTATGGGCACAATCAGCCCGAACCCGTATTATACAGATGAGATTGCCAAAGAATGTATGGATACAATCTTTATCCCTACAATTGAGGCGATGAATAAAGAGGGCAGAACTTTTAAGGGTTGTCTGTACTTTGGACTTATGATTACACCGAACGGTCCAAAGGTTATTGAATACAATGCCCGTTTCGGCGATCCTGAGGCTCAGGTTGTTCTTCCAAGACTTAAAACCGACCTTGTAGATATCTGTGAGGCTGTTATTGACGAAAAGCTTTCCGACCTTGACATTGAATGGGACAACGGTGCTGCGGCTTGTGTTGTTATGGCAAGCGGAGGATATCCTGTTTCATATAAAAAGGGTATAGAGATGTTCGGCCTTAATGATAACGGCGGTGTCGATGGTGCAATCGTTTATCATGCCGGCACTAAGTACGAAAACGGAAAGTTCTATACAAACGGTGGTCGAGTTCTCGGTGTTACTGCAACAGCGGATACACTTGATGAGGCACTTGAAAAGGCATATGCCGCAGTAGAAAAAATTTCCTTTGAAGGCGCTCATTACAGACACGATATCGGCAAAACTAAATAATATATTAAGAGCCACTCATTAAGAGCGGCTCTTTTTTCAGCCTGCATTTTTAATCTGCAGTCTTAATTTGTCAGAAATCATGGCAATGAATTCGCTGTTTGTGGGCTTACCTCTGTCGTTGTGAATTGTATATCCGAAATATGAGTTCAGAACATCAATGTCACCTCGATCCCATGCAACCTCAATTGCGTGTCTTATAGCTCTTTCAACCCGTGAAGAAGTTGTTTCGTACTTTTTGGCAACCGACGGATAGAGCTGTTTTGTCACGGCATTGATAATTTCAGGATGCTCAACAGACATAATGATTGAATCACGCAGATAGTGATAGCCTTTGATGTGAGCCGGAACTCCTATTTCATGGAGAATATCGGTCACTTTCATTTCAATTCCGAAAGCGTCAATAACTCTGCCTTTGCCAAAATTGTTTTTCTTGCTCAAATCCGACAAATCGCTGATAATGGCGCTTAATTCGGAAATGTTATACGGCTTCAACACAAAATATGATGCGCCCGAATTCATAATTTCACGCTCAAGAACAGTGCTGTGGAATGACGAATATACCATAAACACAGGCACTTTCGTGTTTTCTCGTGTAATACTTCTCATAACACCGATTGCATCAAGCCTTGTCATAAATGAATCCATCAGTACAACATCAGGGCTTTCTCTTTTAATTTTATCGCACAATTCTTCTCCGTCTTTTGCGCAGAAAATAACGGAAATATTCTTACTCTGTAAGATATTAAGATTTTCCTGCGTAAATTCGGAAGCGTCATCGGTTACGATTAGTTTTATTTTGTTGTTCATTGTGATTTCCCCCAGTAATTTTTGTTGTACTAATATTACCACAAAATGGTAAAGTTGGCAATACCTTCCATAAAACTTTTTTGAAAAATCGAGAAAAAAGTTTTATAATTTGCGTTACTAAATCAAAAATGAACAAACCATCATATATTTAGTGTTGATTATTGTAGCGATTTGCCATATATTGTGCAAACACACCGTAACCCTCTTTAGGATTATTCAGAAAAACATGGGTAACAGCGCCGATAATTTTGCCGTTTTGAACTATCGGACTGCCGCTCATACCCTGTACAATACCGCCGCAATTTTCGAGCAAACTGCTGTCGGTTATTTTTATGACAAAATTTTCATTTGATGTCATATCACGGTTGCATATTCTTTTGATTTCAATATCATATTCCTGTGGCGTATCTCCGACAGGCGTTGTTACCATAACAGCCTTTCCTGTTTTTACCTCATCGTCATTTGCAATAAGATATTTCTTGTTTCTTTTATAATTTTCACTTGTTAAATCTCCGAAAATTCCTAAAGGTGAGTTGACGCTCAAATTACCAAACTTTACATCGGTAAAATATCCGCAGAAACTGCCGGCTTTACCGCAGACGCTTTTTTCAATGCCGCTGATTTCAGCTCGAACCGCTTCTCCTGATTTTAACGGTAACAAAGCAGCCGTGTCACAGTCGCATATTCCATGACCGAGTGCGGCAAAATAATTATTGCTGTCATCATAATAGGTCATAGTTCCGATGCCTGCGCAGCTGTCACGAACCCACGCACCGAGGAGATATACTCCCACGGTATTTTTAATCGGTAAAACGGTTTTATTTTCGGTTTTGCCGTTTCTATCAATTTCAACAGTAATTTCATTGCCGTTAGATTTTTCAATTTCAGACTTTAATTCTTCATTTGTGCTGATTTTTGTATTATTTACTTTCTTTATAATATCGTTTACTTTAAGTCCGCCGTCTTTTGCGGGGCAAACATATTTTTCACCGTCATAGTAGCTTTCAAGCTTGATTATCATTGTTCCGTTAGAATAAAATTTTACTCCGAAAGCCTCACCGCCAATATAAACCTCATTTTTATCATCAGCGGCATAAGACGAAAAAGTCGATAAAGTAAATAATAATGTGAAAATCAGGGCAACTGATATAATTTCTTTAAATTTTCGCAAAAAATTCACCTTCTTTCCGTTGCCTTTATTATGATTTGCATTTATAATATAGATTAGTGCGTTGATGAAAATATTAAAAATGTTACTGGCAGAGGATTTTCCGAAAAGGCGATAAACAGCCGTGCATTGTAAATTATTTTCTGAAATTATATCATTTTCTTATTATGAGGTATATATGGAAAACACAAATTCTAACCTTGTCGGTCTTACCGATTCCGAAGTTCAAAAGCGTATAGATGAAGGAAAGGTAAATATTTCAACTAATATTAAAACCAAATCAATCAAAAGAATATTTTGTGATAACATTTTTACGCTTTTCAATCTTATAAATGTAATTTTGCTTGCGGCATTGATTTTTGTGGGTTCACACAAGAATATGCTTTTTATCGGTGTTGTTATCGCAAATATAATTATAGGTATAGTTCAGGAAATTCGTTCCAAAATAAGCGTTGACAAGCTGACTATTTTGTCTGAGAAAAAAATCAATGTTCTCAGAAACGGTAAAATTGCAGAAATAAGTAAAGATGAGATTGTTCTTGATGATATTCTTGTGCTTTCAAGAGGAAGCCAGATTCCTGCCGACTGCATTGTATGCGACGGCAACTGCAGAGTCAACGAAAGTTTGCTTACAGGCGAATCAAATCTTATTGAAAAAAATGTCGGAGATGAACTTCTTTCAGGCAGTTTTATTGCGGCAGGAAAATGCTATGCTCAGGCTGTAAAGGTCGGAGCCGATTGCTATGCCGCTAAGATAAATAACGAAGCTAAATATATTAAAAAAGTAAATTCTCAGATTATGGAGTCATTCAATTTCATTATCAAAATCTGTACATTTGTACTTTTTCCGATTGGCATTGCATTTTTTATTCGACAATTCACCCTGCCCGATGCAACATTGCAGTCTGCTGTAATCAGCACTGTTGCGTCGCTTGTCGGTATGATTCCAAAGGGAATGATTCTTCTTACAAGCTCTGTTCTTGCAGTATCAATTATCAGGCTTTCATCTAAAAAGGTGCTTGTACAAGAGATGTATTGCATTGAAACACTTGCAAGAGTTGATGTGCTTTGTCTTGATAAAACGGGAACGCTTACAACAGACGAGATGACAGTAACAGGTGTTATTCCGTTTGGGTCTGATGAAAATAAAATCAAGAAAGCGCTTTCTTCAATTGTAAAAGCGTCTGATGAACTGAATGCAACTTTGTATGCTCTGCGTGACTATTCGGATTCCGTTTTACCGTATGAGTGCAGTAAATTCTGCGATTTTTCGTCCGAAACAAAATGGTCGGGCGGTACATTTGAAAACGGCAAGAGCTACATAGTCGGTGCGACTGAATGTATTTTAAAAAGCAGAGAAAAGTATTCCGAGGTATATTCTGAGATTGAAAAGATAAATCAAACCGTCAGAATCCTTGTTCTTGCCGAAAGCGATAGTGAACCGGACAAAGACTCATTGCCTGATGATTTAAAACCGCTTGCACTCATTCTTATCAAGGATAAACTTCGTGATAATGTAAATGAAACGGTAAAATATTTTAAGGAACAGGGTGTCACCTTAAAGGTAATTTCAGGCGACAGCGTTAAAACCGTTAAAAATATTGCACTTGACACAGGAATTGAGGGTGCAGAAAATGCAATTGATATGTCAACCGTGACAACAGATAAAGAGCTTGAAGATGCGGCAGAGCGTTGTAATGTGTTTGGCAGAGTAACTCCGGCTCAAAAGAAAAAGCTTGTGGTTGCCCTTAAAAAGCACGGACATTCGGTTGCTATGACAGGTGACGGAGTAAATGATGTTCTCGCACTCAAAGAGGCGGATTGCTCCGTAGCTATGGCGTCGGGCAGTGATGCCGCACGAAATGTGTCACAGCTTGTACTCGTCAATAATGACTTTGGCGCAATGCCGAGCGTTGTGGCAGAGGGCAGACGAACAATCAATAACCTTGAACGAAGCTCTGCACTCTATCTTGTAAAGACGATTTATTCGGTTATACTCTCAATTTTCTTCATATTCTTCCGCACAGGATATCCCTTTGAACCGATACAGCTTACGCTTGTCGGTGCATTAACGGTTGGATTGCCTTCATTTGTTCTCGCACTTCAACCAAATAAAGATATAGTAAAAGGTAATTTCACCGTAAATATAATAGCAAGATCACTCCCAACAGCTTTTTGTATTTCGGCAGATACAATATTACTCGCAATTTTAAAGTATATGACAGATATGCCACAGGCACAGTTTTCAACTCTCTGCGTATATCTTACTGCATTTTCATGTATGCTGCTTGTAATCAGATTATCAATCCCGTTCAATCCGCTCAGAGCCGTTATGGTCATCGGATGTTCCGCAGGAATAATAATCGGTTCAATCTTCTTCGGCGGATTGTTCTCACTTGCACCGCTTACATTTGAAAACATCGTATTGCTTGTAATCTTTGCTGTAGGTACATTTGTCGTATTTAATATACTCTACAATATAGCACAGCACTATATAGAAAAATTCAAAAAGGAAAGTCATCTTAAACTGACTGCAAAAAGAAATGCAAATAAACAAAAACGCTGAAAAATTAATCAGACAACTGAATAATCAAGGCTATGAGGCTTTTATTGTGGGCGGTTGTGTTCGTGATTATCTTCTTGGTCTGACTCCGCATGATACAGATATTTGTACAAACGCATTGCCTGAGCAGACAAAAAAATGCTTTGAGGCTTATCATACCTTTGACACAGGTATCAAACACGGCACAATTTCCGTTGTATGCGGCGGTGAAGTCTATGAAATCACAACCTACCGTATTGACGGCGATTATTCCGATAACCGTCATCCGGACAGCGTAAGCTTTACACGGAACATAAACGAAGATTTGCGACGCCGTGACTTTACGGTAAATGCAATGGCATATAACGCTGAATACGGTCTTGTCGATCCGTACGGCGGTAAAAATGACCTTAAAGATAAAATTATCCGTTGTGTCGGAAATCCCGATACACGCTTCAACGAGGATGCTCTGCGAATCTTGCGGGCATTACGCTTTGCTTCTGTTTACGGATTTTCAATTGAAGAAAACACATCAAAGTCTATATTTAAAAATGCAGACTTGCTAAAAAACATTGCAACAGAGCGTGTGATTTCGGAATTTCTAAAGCTCATCTGCGGTAAGGATGCCGTAAAAATTCTTGACGCTTACCGAGAAACGATTGCTGTTATTATCCCTGAAATTACCGTTATGTTTAATTTCAATCAGAACAACATTCATCATTCGTATGATTTATGGCAACATACCCTGACTGCACTCGGCACAATTGAGCCGAATCCCATACTTCGTATGACAATGCTTCTGCATGACATCGGCAAGCCTTCTGTTAAAACTACTGACAACAGCGGTCAATCGCATTTTCAGGGACATCAGCTTGAAAGTAAAAAAATTGCAGACAGCATTCTGCACAGACTAAGATTACCGTCTGATTTTATTAACAAAACTCTTCTGCTTATTGAATATCATGATGTCCGTTTTAACGGCAGTAAAAAGCTTATGAAAAAGGTTATGAATGTACTCGGTACAGATCTTACAAAGCAGTTGTTAGAGGTAGAATATGCCGATATATCTGCCCAGTCTGAATATCAGCGAGAAGAAAAGCTCGGATATCTTGAAACGGCTGAAACACATCTTAATGAAATAATCAAAGGTAACGAATGTTTTAAGCTGAGTCAGCTTGATATCAACGGTAAAGATGTTTTAAACCTTGGTGTAAAAGAGGGAAGAGATGTCGGAAATATTCTCGATTATCTGCTAATGCTTGTAGTAGATGCAAATGTTCCAAACAAAAAATCAATACTCATATCAAAAGCCAAAGAATATATTTATGGTAATCAAATAAATAAGTAATTAAAAAAGAGGATTTCAGCGAAAACTGAAATCCTCTGATTTTTGTTTAAAATTAAAGAACCTTTGATAAAAATTCTTTTAAACGGTCGTCCTGCGGATTATTGAAGAACTCCTGCGGATTGTTCTTTTCTTTGATAACACCGTCGTCAATAAATACAACATCGGTTGCAACTTCCTTTGCAAAGCCGATTTCGTGAGTAACAACAACCATTGTCATACCTGCCTTGGCAAGCTCTTTCATAACATCAAGAACTTCGCCGACCATTTCGGGGTCGAGTGCAGATGTTGGCTCGTCAAAGAGGAGAACATCGGGATTCATCGCAAGCGCTCTTACAATTGCAATACGCTGTTTCTGACCGCCTGAAAGCTGGTTAGGATATGCGTTTGCCTTTTCGGCAAGTCCTACACGCTCCAAAAGATCCATAGCGTCTTTTTCAGCCTCATCTTTGCTCTTGCCAAGAAGCTTGACAGGAGCCATCGTAAGGTTATCAATAACAGTCTTGTGGGGAAAAAGGTTAAACTGCTGGAACACCATTCCCATTTTTTGACGGTGAACATTTATATTAACCTTTGGATCCGTAATATCTGTACCCTCAAAGAAAATGTGTCCGCCTGTCGGTTCTTCAAGTCTGTTAAGGCAACGGAGAAAAGTTGATTTACCCGAGCCTGACGGACCGAGAACAACAACTACATCGCCTTTGAAAATGTCAATATCAATACCTTTAAGAACCTGAATATCCTTACCAAATGATTTTTCAAGTCCTCTTACGGAGATTAATGCGTTATCTTTCACTCTTTTTCAATCTCCTTTCAAATCTTCTGAGGATGTACGAAAGCACAAGTACAATTACAAGGTAAATCAATGCAACCGTAATAAGCGGGAAGAATGCCTCGTAAGTCCTTGAACGAATCATATTACCAACATATGTGATATCTGCAAGTGCAACATAACCTGCAACCGAAGTTTCTTTGAGAAGTGTAATAATTTCATTGCCGAGTGCAGGAAGAACATTTTTAATTGCCTGCGGAAGAACGACCATTGTCATTGTCTGTCTGTTGTTAAAACCGAGTGAACGGCTTGCCTCAGTCTGACCGATGTCAACAGCCATAATGCCCGAACGAACAATTTCTGCAACATAAGCGGCAGAGTTCATGCCAAATGCAATGATTGCGGCAAAGATACCGTTTCTTACAGATGCAAGAATAATGTAATACATAATCATCAACTGAACTACAACAGGTGTGCCTCTGATAACAGTAATGTAGATGTTGCAAATCGCATTAAAGAATTTCAGAACACAATCACCGAAGCTCCTGCATTTTCTCTTGTCAAGCTGAATATCGTGAGTAGCTCTTACAAGAGCAATGACAAAACCGATAATAACACCGATAATACCTGCAAACAATGTGATTTCAAGGGTTACAAGCAAACCGCTTAAAAGTTGCTGCCATCTGTTATCTGTGATGAATGTGTTTTTAAAGCTTTCGCCGAGATTGCCGAACAAACTGCCCGACGCACTGTCGTTTACGATAATAACCTGAGTTGTGTTTGCATATGAAGTTGAAAAGTCGATATTTTTTCTTCTTTCCGGTGTGTCGGTCATACCTGCCATACCGAAATCGTCTTTGCCGGTCTGAACAGCAGTGATAACAGAATCAAATTCCATATCATCAATAACAAGTTTTTTACCGAGCTTGTCACAGATTGCTGTAGCCATCATCGGATCAAGACCGACAATTTTACCGCCTTCAACATATTCATACGGTGGAAAAGCAGCGTTCGTAGCCATATGAAGTTCACCGTCATACTTGATATCCTTAGGTGATTCATAGGGTACGGTATCAGTATTACCCTCTATGTAATAGCTTTTGATTTTGTCCAGAACACCCTCGTCTTTAAGCTCTGCAAGAGCTTTGTCGATTTTTTCGGTGAGTTCATGATTTTCCTTTGAAATGCAGATTGCATACTGCTCTTCCGCAAAAGGTTCATCAAGAATTTTTAGTCCTGCATTTGCTTTTACAAATTCCTTTGCCGGTTCACTGTCAATTACAACACAGTCGATTTTATTCTGTGTAAGAGCTACGATAGCGTCTGCACCCTTGCTGTAACGCATAACCTTGGTGCCGTCAGCCTCATAGTCAGATACAAAAGTATCGCCGGTTGTACCTGTCTGAACACCTACGGATGCTCCTTTGATATCATCGGCAGCCTTAATTTCCTTTACCGATGAATCACCGCATCCGGTGAACAGAAAAACAGTGGAGAACAGCATTGAAATCAGTACCAATAAAGTAACTGTCTTTTTCATTGTTTTCCTCTTTTTCTTTCTCTTAAAATATTTATTTGCAAATCTTTATCAGATTCTTGCAACGCCTGATTCAATTGCAGCCTTCTTAACAGCCTCAGCAACAGTTTTGCCGATTCTCTTGTCAAATGCCTCGGGAAGAATATAATCTGCATTAAGCTCTTCATCGCTCACGAGTGAAGCAATTGCAAAAGATGCGGCAACTTTCATTTCTTCGTTAATATCGCTTGCACGGCAGTCGAGAGCACCTCTGAAAATACCCGGAAAAGCGAGTACATTATTAATCTGGTTAGGAAAGTCACTTCTGCCTGTACCTACAACAGCCGCACCTGCCTTTTTAGCAATGTCAGGCATAATCTCGGGAGTCGGATTAGCCATAGCAAAAAGAATAGGATCCTTAGCCATTGACTTAACCATTTCTTCGCTTACGCAACCTGCGGCAGAAATTCCGAGGAATACATCAGCACCCTTCATTGCATCTGCAAGCGAGCCCTCAAGGTGCGAAAGGTTAGTAATTTCAGCCATTTCCTGCTTAACAGCGTTAAGTCTCGGATCACCCTTGCAGATAATGCCCTTACTGTCGCAAAGCGTAATGTCCTTTACACCCATATTAAGAAGGTGCTTTGCAATTGCAATACCTGCCGCACCTGCACCGTTCATAACAACCTTGATTTCGTCAAGCTTCTTGTGAACAAGCTTGAGTGAGTTGATAAGACCTGCGGCAACAATAACGGCAGTACCGTGCTGGTCATCGTGGAAAATCGGAATATCGCACTTCTCTTTGAGCTTTCTTTCAATTTCAAAGCATCTCGGAGCGGCAATATCCTCAAGATTGATTCCGCCGAATGAACCGCTGATAAGGTAAATTGCGTTTACAATTTCGTCAACATCCTTACTTCTTACGCAAATAGGAAATGCGTCAACATCGCCGAATTCCTTAAAAAGCGCACATTTGCCCTCCATAACAGGCATACCTGCCTCAGGACCTATGTCACCAAGACCGAGAACAGCTGTACCGTCGGTTACAACGGCAACAAGGTTGTTTCTTCTTGTGAGTTCAAAAGACTTGTCATAGTCCTTCTGAATTTCAAGACACGGTTCTGCAACGCCGGGAGTATAGGCAAGAGAGAGGTCTTCAGCCGAGTTAATCGGAACTCTTGAAATAACTTCAATCTTACCGTTCCACTCATAGTGTTTTTTGAGTGATTCTTTTCTGATATCCATATCGGTAACTCCTTATAATAAATTCCCTCTCATTATACCCCTAAAAAGCCGTTATATCAAGTAAAAATCACAAAATTCATTTGACTTTTGTATAAAAAAGGTATAAAATAAGTGTGCGAGTGTGTTGAACAGCTGCGAGCAGCTGCCGAAAGGTACTGTGCGAGGAAAGTCCGGGCTTCACAGAGCAATAATAACGGCTAACGGCCGCCGGAGGCGACTCCAGGGATAGTGCAACAGAAAATTACCGCCATTATATGGTAAGGATGGAAAGGTGAGGTAAGAGCTCACCGGAGGGCAGGAGACTGCTCTGCCGTGTAAACCCTATTTGAAGCAACACCGTGGTAGGACATTATACGCTTGCTCGGCGTGTCCTTAGGAGGTGGCATCGAGCAGATTCGGTAACGGTCTGCCAAGATAGATGGCTGTTCACGACAAAACCCGGCTTACAGACACAGTCGCATATTAAGGCACCTTTTATGGGTGCTTTAATATTATTGTCGAATTTTAGCAATTTGTACAAATATTATGCACATATGCAATTAATTTAAAAAAGCATTGCATTTACGCTGCTCTTTATTGTACTTTGCTTTATGCTGAAATCTATTGAAATTGATTTAATTTGATTTGTTTCAGTCGACTGATTCGACACATAGTAGAGTTTTGGAATTAATTTGAAAGGTGTGTAAAAATTTGAAAACAAAATCAAAAATACTCAGCGCAATATTGAGCGTGAGCATCCTGTCGGCAAGCCTATCTGCCTTTGTATCCGGTTCACTCGGTGTTCAGGCGGCAGAAAGCTCGCCAACCGTATCGGCTAATAAGTACAAGCTCAAAGATAACATTCAGGACGGTGTAATTTTACATTGTTTTGACTGGACTTATAACGATATTAAGGCTGAATTGCCTAAAATTGCAAAGGCAGGATTTACAAGTATACAGACTTCTCCGGCACAGCCAAACGGAACAGGTACTTGGTATTGGTTATATCAGCCAATTTCATTCAGTATCGGAACAAATGGTATCGGCACAAAGGCTGAACTTCAGTCGCTTTGCGATGAAGCAGATAAGTACGGAATTAAGGTTATTGTCGATGTTGTTGCTAACCATTTGAGAGGCGATCACAACAACATAGACAACGATTTAAAGCCATCCGAGTATTGGCATACCTTCGGCGGAGGTATTGACTGGAAAAACCGTTGGCAGGTAACACACGGCTCGATTGGTATGCCGGACATTGCAACCGAAAATCCATATGTTCAGCAAAAAGTCTGCAACTATGTTCAGGAACTCAAGTCGGTAGGTGTTGACGGACTTCGTTGGGACGCTGCAAAACACATTGGCGTTCCGAGCGAGGGCGACGATTTCTGGAAATCGGTAACACAGTACGGTCTTTATAACTACGGCGAAATTCTCGGTGGTCCCGATGACCGTTCGACAGGCAATGAAGACATTATGAAAGAGTATACCGATTATATTTCTGTCACAGACAGTAACTACGGTAAAGAACTTCGTGATTCATTTAACTCAGGCAAAGCACCTGCTTCAAGCGGAAACTGGAGTGAAAAAGGCATTTCAAACGATAAGCTTCTTTATTGGGGTGAAAGCCATGATACATGGTCAAACAACAAAGACTGGGGCTTTTCAAATGAAATGAGTCAGAATGTTATTGACCGTGCCTATGCGGTTGCGGCAAGCCGTAATAAAGTTACTGCTCTTTATTTTTCCCGTCCTTCTTCGACCAACAAAGAAAGTATCAAAATGGGAGAAAAAGGATCAACTCATTACACCAGCAGTGAGGTTGCCCAAATCAATAAGTTCCATAATGCAATGGACGGCAAAGCTGATTACTACACAGTGTCAGACGGTTGTTCTGTAATTACCCGTAAAGACGGCGGTGCTGTTATCGTAAAAGGCAGCGGAAGCGGCGAGGTATCGGTAGAAAACGGCGGCGGTTACGCAAAACCGGGTACATACACAGACGCTGTTTCAGGCAATACATTTACAATTACATCAAGCACCATTTCAGGTACAATAGGTTCATCAGGTATTGCAGTAGTCTATGATGCCGAACCCGAAGGACCTTCAGCGTCAGTAACTCCGGGTTCAACAAACTACAATACAGATGAGCTCACACTTACGCTCAATTGCAAGAATGCAAAAAATGCTCAGTATTCAATTGATGACGGTGCATTTGTAAACTATACAAACGGTCAGCAAATTACAATCGGTACAAACCTTGCTTACGATACTGTAACCACAGTAACAGTAAAAGCAAGCGACGGCAAGACAACATCTGATCCGGAAACATATACATACACAAAGGTAGACCCGAATGCCGTAAAGGTTGTTGCTTATGATAACTCATCAACCAAGTGGTCTAAGGTCAATGCATATTTCTGGAGTGATGATAATAAAGAAATGACATCATGGCCGGGCAAGAAAATGACCGACAAGGGTAATAATATTTTTGATATTGAAGTGCCTGACGGTGCAAAATATGTAATCTTCAACAACGGTGACAGTCAGACAGATGACCTCATGATTGCAGACGGTAATAAAATTTACAGCAACGGTTCTTGGCAGAACTATTCGACTGTAAAACCCACTCAGCCGACTACAGCTCCTTCCACGACAGTCCGTCCTACAATCGCAACTCAACCTACCACATCACAGCCTGCTACAACACAGCCTTCTACAACTCAGCCGGTAACAGATCCTTCAAACAGAATTCTTATCGGTGATGTTGATTTAAACGGAACATTTACAGTCTGTGATTCAACAGAGGTTCAAAGATACATTGTTAACCTATCGACTTTAAGCGATGAGGCTCTCATTGCGGCAGATGTAAACAAGGATTCTGTTATTTCTGTAAAAGACGCAACTATGATTCAGGCTTATATCGTTAAGCTTATTGTTGAAGACTCATACTGCGGTACTTACACAGAAAATGTTGCACCCACCCAGCCTACAACAAATGTCACAGAGCCAACAACCGAACCGACTTCAATTCAGACGAAGAATTATGTTTATTTCAATAATACGGAAAACTGGTCAACAGTAAATGTCTATGTATGGAGTTCAAAAGATTCTACTTATATGAGCTGGCCCGGCAAGGCTATGGAAAGTATAGGTAATAACACATACAGATTTGAACTTCCGAATGGTGCAGAATATGCTATATTCAATAACGGTTCAGCACAGACAGGTGACTTAAAAATCCCCGATGTAAATATGATTTACTCAAACGGACAGTGGAGTAAATACTCCAAGTAAAATTTAACAAGTTTATCTAAGAGCCGCCCCGCACAATCAAGCGCATTTTGCTGTTTTGATTTTTACTGTCGGGGCGGTACTGTTATTTGTTTAAATCACAATACAAAATAAACGGTTCATCACGATTTTTTGTGGGATGGTGAACGGACAGAAGAAATAGAAAGATAGCGAATCAAGGTGAAGAAGTCATCTTTTGACTATCCCACATTTTTCTGTAATGAGGGTAAAAAAAGCAATGTTTCCATTTGTTCGGAAACATTGCTTTTTTTAATTTTTTACTTATTACTTTAATTTTGTATCTATATATTCTATGTACGGTTTGCGATTATAAATGCTGTCTTGGTGATTTTTATACCATTCAAATTCTTCTTTCAATCCATCATACAAAGATACTGTATTTGGCATTAATTCATTTTGTTTTGTTACATCAAGCACATATTCGTAATCGTAGAAGCAAAAATAATCTCTTTGCGGAATATCTTTCGACACGCTTACAAATTCAACTTCTCTGCCTGCCGCTTTGTAGCAAAGCTCAACCCATTCTTTTATTGTAACGGTTTCTTTGTTTCCAACATTAAAAATATGATTACTTGGGTGCTTTTCTATTATTATCTCAATAAATTTACAAAGGTCTGACACATTGAAAAATTGCAATTTCATATCCCCGTTTTCAGGAATGTAAAATTTCCTGTCTAGAATAGCACAATCAAACGGAAAAGCTTCTCTGTATAAATTTTCATACATACCGTAAAAATACGGCGGACGAAGAATATACGCGTTTGGGACATTATCAAGTAAGTATTTTTCTGCATTGAGTTTGTTAATTCCGTAATCACCCCAGACAGAATTTTTACCGCAAGTTTGATTTTCAGTAAACGGTTTGGGATTTGTTTCGGGATAAACTGCACTTGAACTGATGAAAATGTAATCATCAAACGAAACACCTGAATTTAAAAGAGCTTTTATATGCTCGTCAGTGTACGCCGTGATATCAAGAATTAAATTAAAGTGTTCGTCAGCAAATTTGTTGCCAAGATTTAATCTGTCGCAATTAATCAGATGTACACCTTGTGATTGAGGTCTGCTATTTCTGTTTAGAATAAAAACTTCGTTGCCTTTACTCACAAAATGCTCGGCTGCATATCTGCTTACAAATGTCGTTCCGCCTGTGATTAGAATTTTCATACCAAAAACTCCTTGAATAATATTTGCATCACCGTATGGTGATAACCAGCATTAATTATCTATTCAATTTTTATTTGATTTTTCTATAATTTTTTCGGCACATTTAATGCCGTCAACTGCGGCGGAGATAATTCCGCCTGCATAGCCTGCACCTTCGCCGCACGGATAAAGTCCCTCAATAAGTACGCTTTCGAGTGTGTCTGTTTTTCTCATTATTCTGACGGGGGAAGAGCTTCTGCTCTCAACGCCCGTCAAAACAGCGTCACCGTCATCAAATCCGTGTAACATTCTGCCCATTTTCACAATGCCCTGAGCCATAGAAGTGCAGACATATTCAGGCAAAATCTCGTTCAGATTTGAAAATTCATAATTCGGACCGATACTTGGCTTTACATCACCAAGGTGAGTTGATTTTCTGTTATTAAGAAAATCGTCAACTCTTTGTATGGGTGCATTATAATTTTCACCGCCGGCAACGAATGCTTTTGATTCAAGCTTTCTCTGCAAATACATTCCGGCAAGCGGATGGTCGGATTCATAATCATCCGGGTTTATTCCTACAAGCAACGCTGAATTTGAATTTTCGGCATTTCGTGCAAATTCACTCATACCATTGGTGCAAAGTCTGTTTTTTTCGCTTGATGCATTGACAACCTTGCCTCCCGGACACATACAAAATGTATACACACCCCGTCCGTTATCAAGGTGTGTACTCAGCTTATAATTTGCCGAGCCGAGCTTTTTATTGCCCGCAAACCTGCCGTATTGTGCCTTGTCTATTTTCTCACGAAGATGTTCAATTCTTGCTCCTACCGAAAAAGGCTTTGCCTCAATCGGCAACTTTAAATCATAAAGCATCTCAAAAGTATCCCTTGCGCTGTGACCGATTGCAAGAATAACATTGTCTGTTTCTATAATTTCATCGCCGTTTTTGGTTTCAACGGTTATAGATTTCAGCTTGTTATCACTAAAAGTCATTGAAACAAGCTTCGTTTCAAACATAACCCTTCCGCCAAGCTCAATAATCTCGTTGCGGATATTTTTTATTGTGCCTTTTAGCATATCCGTTCCGATATGTGGCTTTGCGTTATAGAGAATTTCATCTGGTGCGCCGTGACTTACAAATTCTTCAAGCACCTTGCGTTGTCTTATATCTTTTGTACCTGAATTCAGTTTTCCGTCAGAAAATGTTCCCGCACCGCCTTCACCAAACTGAACATTTGAAGTTATATCAAGCTGACCGCTTGTCCAGAACCTGTTTACATCGACAGTTCGTCTGTCAACATCACGACCTCTTTCAATAAGAATAGGATTTGCACCGCTTCTTGCCAGAATAAGTGCCGCAAATAATCCTGCCGGACCTGCTCCGACAACAATGGGGGAGGGCGCATTGCCGAATTTCATCTGATTATATTCATACTTTCTCGCAATTTGAGCGTTACCGCACTTTTTGCAGACTTTATCCTCGTTGATATTAAGTTCAGCGTCAACGGTTGTAAGAAAGTAGATATTATCCTTTTTTCTTGCGTCAACCGATCTGCGAAAAATCTTACAGCTTTTTATGGATTTTTCTTCAATCCTCAACTGTTGGGCAACTGCCTTGCGAACCGATTTATCATCGTAGTCAAGGCTTAAATGTATATTGTTCACTCTGATCATAAATTTTCTCCTGCAATAATTCCGCCTGCAAATGCAAAATGAAGATTAAATCCTCCGCATTCACCGCAAAGGTCAATTGCCTCACCACATACAAAAAGATTTTTTACAATTTTACTCATCATAGTGTTTTCGTCAATTTCTTTACCTAAAACACCGCCCAAAGCACATTGTGCGTGTGAGAAATCTTCTTTTCCGCTTACTGTAAATGACATCGATTTTATTGTTTTGCAAATTCCTGATACTTCGTCCTCTGAAAGCTTGGAACAAATCTTTGACAAATCAACTCGGCTGATTTTCAGAATTGCCTGTCCGATTCTCTTCTGAAAAATTCCTGTCAAAAGCTGTTCACACGGCAAATCAGAAAACAATGATACATGTTGTCTGATTATTTTAGTCAGCTCATTTTCCGAATAATCGGGCAATAAATCAAGCACTATTTTGTCGTTCGGTTTAGCAAACAACGAAAGATTGAATACGCAAATTCCCGACAGCGAATTCTCGGTAAATTGAATTTCTCCTGTTTCTTCCTTAATTAATCGACTGTGTTCACCGTATAACTGTGCCTTGCCCGTAACTCTCAGACCTTTTAATGTTTTCAGAACATCGCTTTTAACCTTAACAGGGCATAAAGCAGGGGAGAACGAAACAACCTTATGGCCGAAATTTTTAAGATAATCAATTGCACTTGCGTTTCCGCCAAGCTTAGGTGCGGCTTTTGAACCGTTTGCAATCACAAGCTTGTTACATATGAAATCGTACTTTTTCTTGCTGTCATCAGACGAAATTTTAAAACCGTTTGAAACTTTTTTTATAGAATTGACATTCTGTTCCGTGAAAACATCTATTCCGAGTGCTTCAACCTGTAAACGCAGAACATCCAGAACAGATGCGGCGTGTTTGCTTATCGGGTAATATCTGCCCTCGTTATCGTAAAAACTTAAAAGACCAAAGTTTTTAAAGATATTCGCCATTTCATCACCGCTGAATCTTTCAAAAATTTTTTTACTTTGCTTTTTGAAAGAACCGACATATTTATCGGGAGATATACAGTGATTTGTCAGATTACATCTGCCGTTGCCTGTTGACATCAGTTTTTTGCCTAATCTGTCATTTTTTTCGATTATTGCAATTTTCTTTGAACGGTCATGTTTCTTTGCTGTGATTGCACACATAAGTCCCGATGCACCGCCGCCGATTATAATTGCATCATATATATTTTTCTTTTCCATTTTATAAATTCACCAAAAAATAAGGGCAGCTGATGTGCTGCCCAAAATTATTTACGGAGCAAAAATAAAGTTGATTCCGTTTGCAACAAGTACCGAACCGATACCCATTATAATACCTGCGATAACAACACCGCACATAACGGCTATAACGCTTTTCTTAAATCCGAGGTCAAGAATACTTGCTGCAAGTGTTCCTGTCCATGCGCCTGTGCCGGGAAGAGGGATGCCTACGAAAAGCATAAGTGCAACAAACATTCCGTTGCCTGCTTTTGCCTCAAGTTTTCTGCCGCCTTTTTCGCCTTTTTCAAGACAGAAAGAAAAGAATCTGCCGATAAACTTCTTGTCAGAACCCCAAACAAGAACCTTTCTTGCAAAGAGGTAGATAATCGGAACCGGGAGCATATTGCCTAAGATGCAGACTACATATGTCCAAAAAAGATTTAAGTCATTTGCAACCGCAACAGGCACAGCACCTCTGATTTCCACTATCGGAACCATTGAAATAAAAAATACTATTAAATACCACATATTTGCTCCTTAGAAATTATATTTTGCCAATACCTGATAAGTATAACAGATTTAAATGCTTTTTTCAATATTTGAGCAAGATAAAATCTTCCATAATAAAGCCTTAAAATTTGATTTATTTATACATTATGATAAATAATTATTCAAAAGTTGACATTGACTGAATAATCTGTAAAATATACTTTGGAGTGATTTGATGAAAACGAATTCCTGTTCAATACGATTTAGAATTATTATTTTTATTCTAACCGCATTTGTAATTGCATTTGCGTTTATTCATTCTTCAATGCCGTCAGTTGAGTCGGCACAAGAGAGTGAAAGCGTCCTTGATTTTGTCACAGTAATTTTAAAATTATTCGGAATTGAGCCGAATCTTTCGGACCACATAATCAGAAAGCTTGCTCATTTTACGGAATACACCGTACTCGGAGCATTCCTCTGTTCATGTGCGTATTCATTTGACCGAATCAAACCTATAAAATTCATACCTTATACCGTTTCAATCGGACTGTTTACCTGTTTTGTTGATGAAACAATTCAGCTCGGCATAGATGGAAGATCTGGACAGGTAAGCGATATGTGGATTGACTTTTTCGGTATGTTGCTCGGTACGGCTGTAATGCTTGTTGCATTTTGGATTTACAGGAAAATACGAAAGATCAACTAACTATTTGTATGCGAATAAGAAAGGAATCAGTATGGGAAGTATGGAAAATTCAGTAAAGCCCCATGAAAATAAAATGGGAACTATGCCAATGACAAGGCTCATTCTGACAATGAGTCTGCCTGCAATTTTTTCAATGACAATTCAGGCAATGTATAATGTTGTTGACAGCATTTTCATCGGCAACTATGACGCAGACGGACTGACCGCAACTTCGCTTGCGTATCCTCTGCAAATGCTTTTGATTGCGTTTGCAGTCGGTACGGCAGTCGGTGTAAACTCGTTTGTTTCAAGAAAATTAGGTGAGAAAAATTTTGTTCAGGCAAACGACGGAGCAACGCACGGTCTTGTAACCTGCGTTTTTAACTATGTAATATTTTTATTGCTCGGACTTTTTGCGGTTCGCCCGTTTATGGCAATGTACACGCAGAATGAGGCTATTCTAAATTACGGAATCCAGTATCTGACGGTTGTACTTTGCTTCTCGTTCTTTTCAATTGTACAGATTATGGTTGAAAAAACGCTTCAGGCAACAGGCAATATGATATTCCCGATGTTATCCCAGCTTTTCGGTGCAATTGTAAATATTATTTTTGATCCGCTCCTGATTTTCGGTATAGGAATTTTCCCTGAAATGGGCGTTCTCGGTGCGGCAATTGCTACTGTATTCGGTCAATTCTGCGGTATGGCTTTCTGCCTTTGCATTCTTTTCTTTAAGAATAATGAAGTTAAAGTTTCGTTCAAACATTTCAAATTGAATGGTTCTACATTAAAATCTATCTATGTTGTAGGCTTTCCGTCTGTAATTATGCAGTCAATAGGTTCCGTTATGATTATCGGACTCAATGCAATTCTTGCTGTTTCGGAGGCTGCCGTTACTGTTCTCGGCATATATTATAAATTACAGAGCTTTGTATTCATGCCTTGTTTCGGACTCAATCAGGGCGTAATGCCGATTATCGGTTATAACTACGGTGCAAGAAAGAAAAAGAGAATGTATTCCGCTTTAAAGCGCGGCATCATCATTGGCGTAATTATTATGGCGGTCGGCACAATTCTTATGTGGACAATCCCCGAACAGCTTATTGCTATGTTTGGCGGCACACAGGATATTATGGATATCGGTGTTCCTGCATTCAGAATCATAAGCCTTTGCTTTATTCCTGCCGCTGCCGGCATTATCTTTACAACACTTTTTCAGGCAGTCGGAAAGGGATTGCGCAGTCTTATTATGTCATTCTGTCGTCAGCTTGTACTCATTCTTCCGATTGCGTGGGTGCTTTCTATGGTGTTTGATTATACAGCCGTATGGTATGCATTCCCGATTGCGGAATTTTTCTCGTTACTGCTTGCAATTGCATTTTTTGTCAACCTTACAAAAGGTGATTTCAAAAGCCTTGACCAAAAGATTGAATGACGCAGTTAAATTTGTTCACCTCATTGCATATATTGCATTGAGGTGATTTTTTTGACAGAAAATAATGATAACAGAAATACCATTACATATGACGATGACTGGAAATCTGTTTCATATTCGGAATACCCTAAGGTATCGGAGGAGCTTGATTCAGATGAGGAGGATGTGAACTCTTTATCGGCTGAAAATAGTGATGAAAAGAAAAATTCTCCGAAACAGCTTGTGATAACGATTCAGCTTATGTGTTGTATTATTATAGCTCTTGCGGCTTTTTTACTAAATTTATTCGGCGGCGAGATCTATGCCGCAACACGGGAATGGTATTATTCAAACCTTGAAAAATCCGTTGTTTTTGATACGGGCGATAATAAAATAGATTTATCAAGCCTGTTTACTGCAACAAGCGATGAAGTTTCGTCTGCTGAGCATTGATTTTACGGTTTCGTATTCACTCGTTTGTATTGGAGCAATATGTGTGATACTGAATATATTTTTAGGATTTCTATGTTGCATTATGGCTGTGATTATTCATGAATGCGGTCATCTTTTTGCAATGCTCATTTGCAAATCTCCGCCTGATAAAATCAAAATTTCGCTGTTTGAAATCAAGATTACCAACTCTTCAAGGCAGTTAAACACAACCCGTCAGAACATTTTTATAATTTTTTTCGGACCTTTAGTCAATTTCATTTGTTTTATTCTGTTTTATCTGTTATACTTATGTAATAGTGAGTTTTTATTGCCGATTGCCATGGCGAACCTTTGTACGGGACTTTTTAATATGCTGCCGGTTATGTCGCTTGACGGCGGACAGCTTATGTATGTTATTTTGTGCAGAAAATTCTCGGAAAAATCAGCCGAAAGAATCATAAATATAACTGCTGTTATAATTCTTTTTCCGCTGACGGTACTCGGCTTTATGGTTTTGCTAAATTCAAAATATAATTTTTCTCTGTTGTTTGTGTGTGCTTATCTCATTGCGTCACTTTTATGTAAAAACAACAGGTACTACTGACGGAGGATTTCTATGGTCAGCAAAGAAGTTGAAAAATTACTTCTGAAAGTTCAAAAGCCGGGAAGATATGTCGGCGGTGAACTCAACGAAGTAATCAAGGATAAAAAGAAAGTAGATTTCAGATTTGCCTTCTGCTTTCCCGATACCTATGAAGTAGGTATGTCCCATCTCGGAATGAAAATTCTTTACAGTCTTATGAACGCTGTGCCGTACATTTGGTGCGAAAGAGTTTTTGCCCCATGGGTTGATATGGAAGAAGAGATGATAAAACACAATATTCCGCTTTATGCGCTTGAAAGCGGAGATCCCGTGTCCGATTTTGACTTTATCGGTTTCACTCTCCAGTATGAACTCAGCTTTACAAATATGCTCAATATGCTCAGGCTTTCGGGTGTGCCGATTAAAGGCTGTGACAGAAAAGAACTTAAAAACATAGTAGTTGCAGGCGGACCGTGTGCCTGCAACCCCGAGCCGATTGCAGATTTTGTCGATATTTTCTTCATCGGTGAGGGTGAAGAGGTTGACCTTGAGGTTATTGAACTTTTCAGGAAGTGCAGAGCCGAGGGTAAATCAAAACAGGAGTTTCTTGAACTCTCATCTAAAATTGAGGGTGTATATGTTCCTGCACTTTATGATGTAACATATAACGAGGACGGCACAATCAAGTCATTCACTCCAAAAGGAGATGCTCCCGCTAAAATCCACAAGCGTATTATGCTTGATATGGACAAGTCGTTCTATCCTGATAATTTTGTAGTTCCGCTCGTTGAGATAGTTCATGACAGAGCGGTTCAGGAAATTTTCCGTGGCTGTATAAGAGGCTGTCGTTTCTGTCAAGCTGGCATGATTTACCGTCCTGTCCGTGAAAAATCTCCCGAAACTATAAATAAACAATGCAGAGCATTATGCGATAACACGGGTTACGATGAAGTTTCGCTTTCTTCACTCAGTTCAAGTGACTACAGTCAGATTGTACCGTTGCTTGACAAGCTGAATGAGTGGAGCAAAGACGAAAAAGTCAGCATTTCACTTCCGTCACTGCGTGTTGACGGCTTTACCGATGATATTATGAATAAGATTAAAACCGTACGCAAGAGCGGACTTACCTTTGCTCCTGAGGCAGGCAGTCAGCGTATGCGTGATGTTATCAATAAAAATGTTCGTGAAGATGAACTTTTGCAGACTTGCACAACTGCATTTGCAGGCGGCTGGACTACGGTAAAACTTTATTTTATGATTGGTCTGCCTACCGAAACAATGGACGATGTCGCCGCAATTGCCGGCCTTGGTCAGTCTGTAGTTGATGCATATTACAAATGTCCCGAAAAGCCGAAGGGCAAGTCGGTGCGTGTAACCGTGTCTGCATCCTCTTTTGTGCCAAAACCGTTCACACCGTTCCAATGGGAACCGCAGGATACAATCCCTGTTCTTCATGAAAAGCAACAGCACATCAAGGACAGTATTACAACAAGAAAAATTCAGTTTAACTATCACGATGCCGATACAAGCTACCTTGAAGCAGTATTTGCAAGGGGTGACAGAAAACTTTGTAAGGTTATGGAGCTTGCATGTGAAAGAGGTTTTCATTTTGACGGCTGGAATGATTGTTTCAGCCTTGAAAAGTGGCTTGAACTCTTTGATGAATGCGGTGTTGATCCGTCATTTTATGCAAACAGACACAGAAGTTTTGACGAAATTCTTCCGTGGGATCATATTGACTACGGTGTAACTAAGGATTTCCTTATCAGAGAATGTAAAAAAGCGTACGCAGATACAACAACTCCGCATTGCAGACTGAAATGCAACAACTGCGGTGCGGCTAAATACGGAAAGGGTGTGTGTTTTGAAAAGCGTAAGAATATGGTTTAAAAAAGATTTTGAATGTCGCTATATTTCGCACCTTGATCTCAATCGATGTATGCTTCGTGCATTGCACAAGAGCAAAATCCCTATCTGGCATACAGAAGGATTTAACCCGCATCCGTTTGCAACATTTCCGTTGCCGCTTTCGCTTGGTTTCAGAGGTGTAAACGAATGTATGGATGTCAAGCTTGAGGATGAAAGCTTTCCGTTTGAAGAAATCATCTCAAGGCTTAACGATTGTCTGCCGAGAGGACTTCGTGTGTTTGATGTGACGGAACCCGTTATGAAAGCCGGAAAGATTGCTTTTGCATCATTTACAATCAAGATTTCCTGTGACGGTGAAAACTCCCGTACAGTATGCGAACAACTCAAAGAACTGCTGACAAGCGAAAGTATTGAAGTTGAAAAGAAATCTAAAAAAGGCATAAAAACCGTTGACATAAAACAGGGTATAAAGAGCTTTGAAGTAACCGAGAAGTTCGACTTTGCAGAACTTGATGTTGTTTTGTCGGCAGGCAGCTCCGATAATGTGAATCCGAATCTGCTTGTATCGGCTTTTGAAAACCGTTTTTTGGTTTCCTGTGATATCGACATCACAAGGAATGACCTCTACAACGCAGATATGGAATTGTTTAGATAGGTGAATATATGTTTGAATTTACAATACGAGAAAATGATTTTTTAAACGGATTTTTGGATTTATTGAGTGACTATGTAAATAAGTCGTATAAATTTACCATGTCATACCTAACGAGTCCTCTTTTGTCTGATGTGCGTGAGAGCGAAAGACTTGTTTTGCTTGTAGTCAACAAATCTGTTTTTCAAAATATGTACAGTTTCATCAAGCTGAATGACAGCAATATGCAGTTTGCATCATTTTCCTGTCTTGAAACAGCCGTGAACTCAATGCGACTTTACAATGTCCTTGCTACAAATCCGGATTATATGCACGAATATATTACCGGCGGAAACTTTTCGCTTGAAGTCTGTGAAAATGAAATTTCAGAAAAACAAAAAAAATACAAGAAAGGTGAAGAGGAGTTCTCGCTCCGTGAATTTGCAACCGGACTTGGCAAATTCAATTCTTTTGAATTGAAAAATGCAGCTGTTGCGTCACAGCTTGTTGACGGAAATATCTTTCTCGGACTTTCCTGCGGCAATGAACTCGGAGAGGATTTGCAGGATGAAGTCAGAAAGAGTATGATTGGTGCATACCTTTCACTTTCAAAGCACAATAAAATGTTTTTTAACGGCGGTATAGATGATACTCTTGAAGAGCTTGAGGACAAGCTCTATGCAAAGTTTCTTGATTATATCAGAAAGTTCTCATAATCTTTTTAAACTTTCACATTACTTTACACAAGCGTTCAATTTTCTGTCACATAAGACAGTTATTATATGCTTGTAAGTTAAAGATAAACAAAAAACACTTTAACTTCACATAGATAATGCTTACAAGAACTTTTCATAGATTTCCTCTCTAATATGTCGAAAGACACAAAGGTCGGCTTTTCTGCCGACCTTTTTAATTTATCAGGTGTTTTATTATGAATTACTACTCCCTTAATAAATATCTCAAAAATACATTCGGTGAAAAGGTGTACAAAATTTCGCTGAACGGTAATATGACCTGTCCGAATCGTGACGGAACCCTCGGAACAAGGGGCTGTATTTTTTGCAGCAGGGGAGGCTCCGGAGAATTTGCCTCCGATGCACTTCTTCCTGTTCACGGACAAATCGATCAGGCTAAACTGCGAATAAAAAAGAAATCCGACTGTAAAAAGTTTATTGCATACTTTCAGCCGTTCACAAATACCTATGCGCCTGTTGAATATCTTGAAAAAATATTTACAGATGCAATTTCAGAACCCGACATTGTTGCTCTTTCAATCGCAACCCGTCCCGATTGCCTGGGAAATAATGTGTTAGGTCTTCTTGAAAAACTGAACAAGATAAAACCTGTCTGGGTAGAACTCGGATTGCAGACCGTTCATGAAAAATCGGCAGATTATATAAGAAGAATGTATCCGCTATCCGTTTATGACTCAGCTACAGAAAATCTTCATAAAATCGGAATCAATGTAATTACACACATTATTTTGGGACTTCCGAACGAATCTAAAGAAATGATGCTTGAATCTGTAAAATATGCAGGCAGTAAAACCGACGGAATCAAACTGCAGTTGTTGCATGTTTTAAAAAACACAGACTTGTGTGATGACTATGAAAGCGGAAAATTTGATGTGCTTTCAATGGAGAATTATATTGATATTCTTTGCGATTGCGTTGAAGTGTTGCCTGAAAATGTTGTAATTCACCGTTTAACAGGTGACGGGGATAAAAAACTGCTCATTGCACCCATGTGGAGTGCCGATAAAAAGCGTGTTTTAAACTCAATCAACCGTGAATTTGCAAAGCGTAATATCACGCAGGGAAGAAAGGCAAAGTAAAAGACTTCCGAATCAATCATCGGAAGTCTTGTTTTCAAGAGTATTGTCGTTGTGATTTTTCTCTTTTTCAGCTTTCTTCTGAGCTGTTTTTTTACCGATTGCATATGCAACAGCTAATATAGCCAAGCATCCCGCAGTTATGCCAATGCCGGCAAGGAAAAATTTTATTTGCTTATCTTTAATGGGATTGTAATCAATATATTCGTCATCTGAGACATTAACAGTTGTAGGCTCGGTCGGGTGTTTACTTTTACCGCCCTTTCCTGTAGCTTGTGTGCTGTTTTTATTGTTTGACGAGGAACTTCCGCCGCTAACCGTTCCCGACGCATTTTTATATATTCTGATACACGATGCAGTGCAACTTCCAACATCCATAAAGTTCACATCGGAATCAACACATTGATTCACAGTGTAGTCAATATACGCAGTACCTTCTTTTATTGTTTTGAAATCAAGCGTTAAGACATCGCTTCCGCCCGAAATATTTTGTCCTTCAGAATTAAGAAAAACAACTTTAACCTTGCCGCTTTTCTTGTTGACCTGAATTTTTGAGCCGTTATTCACTGCCTTAACCTTTCTGAATTCGATATAATCTGAGTCATATGTAAATTCAAATGTTGCGGCAGAAAGTCGATTGGCGGAATTTGCGGAAAGTGCAACACTGAACAGTCTGTTCGGCTTCATATCTGCATTCTGCATTTCAAAGCTTACGCTTGCGGTTGCAAATGCACTTGTTAAAGATATTTGCAATAAAACTGTCAAAATTAAAATAATAGAAAATAGTTTTTTCATGGTTCGCCACATAAAATTAAAATATTTCAAAATCTCACTTGATTTTTCCGATTTCATTTGATATAATAAACAGGTCGTTTGGAGAGATGTCCGAGCTGGCCGAAGGAGCATGATTGGAAATCATGTATACGGTGAACACCGTATCAGGGGTTCGAATCCCCTTCTCTCCGCCACAAACGCTGAACTTTATTTTAGGTTCAGCGTTATTTTTTTGACCTGTTTTTCTTAATAAAAGGTGTTGTTTCTCATATATATAATTGTATCGTATGGCAAGATTTGTTGTCAACGGATTTGCGGTGAAGAGTTAGCACATACAGTGCATTTGCAGTCATTTTTAATAGTTTTTTAACATTTCATATGACATAACCATTCAGCTTTCGGTTATTTATTCAAAAAACTGCCACTAAACCTTTACAAACCCTACAAGATATTGTATTATATTAGTAATTATAAATTACCATGGGGTGTTATGTATGAAACCGAAATATAAAAGAGTATTATTAAAACTTTCAGGCGAATCACTTGCAGGCGAAATGAAACACGGAATTGATTTTGAAACTGTTCTCAAAATCTGCAAGCCTATTAAAGAATGTGTTGACGCAGGCGTAGAAGTCGGCATCGTAGTAGGCGGCGGTAACTTCTGGCGTGGCAGAAGCTCAGGCGAAATGGACAGAACAAGAGCCGACCATATGGGTATGCTTGCAACAACAATCAACGCACTCGGTGTTTGTGATGCACTCGAACAGCTTGGAGTTAATGTTCGTGTTCAGACAGCTATCGCTATGCATCAGATTGCAGAGCCGTACATCAGAAACAAAGCAGTTCTTCACCTTCAGAAGGGCAGAGTAGTAGTATTCGGTTGCGGAACAGGCAATCCGTTCTTCAGCACAGACACAGCAGCGGCTCTTCGTGCGGCAGAAATTGAGGCTGATATCGTAATGAAGGCTACTATGGTTGACGGTGTATATGACAGCGATCCCAAGAAAAACCCGGATGCAAAGAAGTACGATACAATTTCTTTCCATGATGTTCTCAACAAGGATCTCGCGGTTATGGACAGCACAGCGGCATCGCTTTGCAAGGACAATAATCTTCCGATTCTTGTATTCAGTATTGAAGATCCCGAAAATATCTACAAAGCTGTTTGCGGTGAAAACATCGGTACAATCGTAACAGCCAACAATTAATTTGAATTTTTTACTGACTTTTTAACAATAATTATTACACAGGAGGCATAAATATGCAGACACAGTTAAAAAAAGCCGGCGAAAGTATGGACAGACGACTTGAGCATATGCGCACGGAATTTTCAGAAATCAGAGCAGGCAGAGCAAATCCCGCAGTTCTTGATAAGGTAAAGGTTGACTATTACGGCGCACCCACACCCGTAAATCAGCTTGCCGCAGTATCTGTTACAGAGGCAAGAACTCTTACCATCCAGCCATGGGATGCGTCTGTATTAAGACAGATTGAAAAAGCTATCCAGACTTCCGATATCGGCATTAACCCACAGAATGACGGTAAGATTATTCGTCTTATTTTCCCGCCTCTCACAGAGGACAGAAGAAAAGAAATCGTAAAAGATGTTCAGAAGATTGCTGAGGAAACAAAGATTCAGATTCGTAATGTCCGCCGTGAACTTATCGACAAGCTTAAAGCTATGAAGAAGGACGGCGAGCTTACAGAGGACGATCTTAAGCAGGGCGAAAAGAAAGCTCAGGATCTTACAGATAAGTATGTCAAAGAAGTTGAGAGCGTTTCTGCAGTAAAGCAGAAAGAAATTTTGGAGATGTAATATGGCTTTTTTCTCAAAGAAAAAAGATGAGCAGATTGGGGTTACAGACCTCAATCTGCCTTCACATATCGGAATTATTATGGACGGCAACGGCCGTTGGGCAAAGAAAAGAGGACTTCCGAGAAAAGCAGGTCACCGTCAGGGTGCTAAAACTTTCAGAACAATAACAAGATACTGTTCCGATATCGGAATAAAGTACCTTACCGTATATGCTTTTTCAACCGAAAACTGGAAAAGACCGCAGGAGGAAGTTGATGCACTAATGTCGCTCTTTAAATCATATCTTAATGAAGCACTTGAAGATTTTAAGGATGACAGTATTGTGGTAAAATTCATCGGTGACAAGTCGGGTTTTAATGATGAACTTCGTGAGCTTATGATTGAAAACGAGGAGAGTTCAAAAGACCGTGACGGTATGGTTCTCAATATAGCTATGAATTACGGCAGTCGTGATGAAATTGTCAGAGCCGTCAGAAACATTTCCGAAGATGTCAGAAACGGAAAAATTTCTTCCGATGACATAACAGAAAATCTTTTTTCAAATTATCTTTATACCGCAGGTCAGCCCGATCCCGACCTTATTATCAGACCGAGCGGTGAATACAGAATTTCAAATTTCCTTTTGTGGCAGTCAGCCTACACGGAATTTGTTATAATGAACAAGCTTTGGCCTGATTTTCAGAAATCAGACCTTGACGAAGCGTTAAAAATATACTCCTCCAGAAATAGAAGATACGGTGGAGTCTGATGAGAGTTGATATAAAATGAAATCCCTCAAGCCACGGCTGCTGACAGCCGTAATAGGAATACCAATACTGCTGATCGTTCTGTTTATTTCGGAACTTTGGCACCCATTTGTAGGCATAGTCATAGGAGCATTCTCGGCATTTATGATAGGCGAGTATCTTCATGCAAGAAAGATGCTTTATAAATTTCACCTTTCAATACCTTGTATGCTGTTTGCTTTCCTGCTTTCGGTTTTAGTTACGACAAAGTATCTGTATGTTTTGATTTTTGCTTTTATACTGACAGTTTTTGCTGTAATGATTTTTAAACACGAAAAGACAAACTATGCCGATGTTGCATATTCAGTGTTCGGAACTTTTTTAATTTCTTTTGGAATGAGTGCCGTACCGATTGCTTGTGCATCATCTGTATCAATTACTTTCTGCTATATATGTATTTTCGCATTACCGTGGATGGCAGACGCAGGCGGCTTTTTTATCGGAGCATCGTTCGGCAAGCACAAACTTTGCCCGAAAATCAGCCCTAAGAAGACTGTTGAGGGCGCAATCGGCGGAATACTTTTTTGTGACTTCACAGCAGTAATTATCGGACTTGTGTTCAAATTTTTGGTTATGCCTGATGCTAACATTAATTTCTGGGCATTGATTCTTCTCGGTGTAATTGACGCTCCTGTTTCAATTCTCGGTGATTTGAGCTTTTCACTTATCAAAAGAAATTTCGGAATCAAGGACTACGGTTCAATTTTTCCCGGTCACGGCGGAATGCTTGACAGGTTTGACAGCATAATATTTACTGCCCCTGTTCTTGTGGCAATCAATCAATTTATACCTTTCATAACAGTGGGGTAAACTAAAATGGTAAATTCACTTTCAATTCTCGGATCAACGGGTTCAATCGGAACTCAGACGCTTGATGTTGCAGATAAACTTAATTTAAAAGTTTCCGCACTCACGGCGTCAACAAATATAAAGCTGCTTGAAGAACAGGTAAGAAAATACAAACCTGAACTTGCAGTAGTTTTTAACGAAGAAAAAGCCAAAGAATTCAAAGATAATATAAAAGATACAAACACCCGTGTTTTAAGCGGTATGGATGGACTTATTGAGGCGGCAATGCTTGAGAATGCCGATCTTGTTGTAAATTCGGTTGTCGGAATGGTAGGCTTAAAGCCTACACTTGCAGCGGCAAACGCTAAAAAAGATATTGCTTTTGCAAACAAGGAAACGCTTGTAACAGGCGGTAAGCTTGTATGTGATGCGGTAAAGAAGAACGGTGTAAAGCTTCTTCCCGTTGACAGTGAACATTCTGCTATCTTCCAATGCCTGCAGGGAATGCCTGAAAAGAAAATGCTTAAAAAGCTCATTCTTACAGCATCCGGCGGCCCGTTCTTTGGCAAAACAGTCGAAGACTTAAAGAATGTAACAGTTAATGAGGCACTCAATCATCCAAATTGGAGTATGGGTGCAAAAATAACCATCGACTCTGCTACAATGATGAACAAAGGTCTTGAAATCATTGAGGCAAGATGGCTTTTTGATGTTCAGCCCGAAAACATTGATGTTGTTGTTCATCGTGAAAGTATCATACATTCTCTCATAGAATATGTAGATAATTCCGTAATTGCACAGCTTGGACTCCCCGATATGAGGATTCCGATACAGTACGCAATTACATATCCGGAAAGATATGAGTCACCTGTCGGTGAATTAAGTCTTGCTCAAATCGGCAAAATGACTTTCTTTGAACCTGACTATGATACTTTCAAATGTCTGAGAGCCTGTAAAAAAGCTCTTTCACTCGGAGGTGTTGCAACAGCAATTGCCAACGGTGCTAATGAGGAGGCTAACCGACTTTTCAGAGAAGGTAAAATCACTTTTCTTGAAATCGGTGACCTTGTTATGGGTGCAATTGATAACATAGACAATTTTGAGCCTTTATGTGTTGATGATGTGTTAAAGGCAGACAAACTTGCAAGAGAGTATGTACTCTCTAAGCTATAATTTGCGGTAATATTTTTCAATGCTGTCTTTGCAACGGCAATGAATATTTTGGAGTTGATTTATTTTAATGCAAATTTTAACAGTTGCGGCTCTTATAGTGATAGGAATATTACTTTTTGAGCTTATAATTTTTTCTCACGAATTCGGTCATTTTATTACCGCAAAGCTTTCGGGTGTAAAGGTAAATGAATTTGCACTCGGAATGGGACCGAAAATAATCAGTTTTGTTAAAGGCGAAACAAGATATTCGCTTCGTCTTTTTCCTATAGGCGGTTACTGTGCCATGGAAGGAGAGGATGAAGACAGTGAAGAAAAAGGTGCTTTTAATAACGCAAAAGTTTGGAAGAGAATGATTATCATAATCGCAGGTGCGGTTATGAATATTCTTCTCGGCTTTGTTATGATGTTTGCCTTTACCGTTCAGGCAGACAGCTACAGTTCAACTACAATATCTCAGTTTCAACCCAATGCATTTACTGCAAACACAGGTTTACAAACAGGGGATAAGATTGTTGAAGTGAACGGTTATTCGATTTGGAATTCACGAGATTTGCAGTTTGCAATCTCTACTCTTCCATATGAAACAGTAGAAGGCAATACCCTTGAAGTATACAAAGAAAGAGCAACATCTGCCGCTTGCGGTGTATATAATAAGTATGCAAAAGACGAGTCTCTTTCAAAGGATGAACTTCAAAAATACTACAATGCTCTTTCTGAGGGTTGTTCAAAAATAAATAAGGCTGCAAACAAAGACGAGGCTAAAGAACTTCTTGACGAAACTTGCAAGTCAATTTATGCACTTGACAAATCATATGATATGTCAAAGTATAAAACACCCGAAATAGACACAACTACATCAAGACCGAGATTCATGGGTGATGTAAAGGTTGTTCGTGACGGCAAAGAAATAACACTTGAAAATGTTCAGTTTTTCACCTATTACGCTGATGAAGATGCCGAAAAGGAAAACAAACCTACTGTTGCGTTTGACTTTGCAGTTGAACCGATTGAGAAAAATGTCGGTACTGTTCTCGGTGAAACATTCACACAGACCTGTTCAATGGCAAAAACCGTGTGGACATCTTTGGTGTGGCTTGTTCAGGGCAGATTTACATTCAATGATATGTCAGGTCCTGTTGGTATTGCTACAGCTGTCACTCAGGTTGCATCAATGGGACTTCAAACAGGCTTCGGAGATGCAGTCAATAACATTCTTTTTGTAATGATACTCATTACGGTAAACCTCGGAATTGTAAATATGCTGCCGTTCCCGGCGCTTGACGGCGGAAGATTCTTATTTTTGCTGATTGAATGGATATTCAAAAAGCCGATTCCGAGAAAGGCAGAACAGATTGTGAATACAGTCGGTCTTGTTCTGTTGCTTGCATTTATGCTTATTATTTCGGTGAAAGATGTGTTCCAGCTTGTAACGGGAACATTCCCCGGAATGTAGACAAACGGAGGAAATTTTATGGGAAGTAAAATTCAGGTAACTGCCGGCAATGTAAAAATTGGCGGCGGTGCTAAAGTAAGCGTTCAGTCAATGCTCAACATTCCCTCAACCGATATTGAGGGTTCTGTAAGACAGGCAAAAGAGCTTGAAGAGGCCGGTTGCGAAATTATTCGTGCAGCTATTCCTAATAAAGATGCAGTAAAGCTTATTCCTGCCCTCAAAGAGGCTGTAAGCGTCCCGATTGTAGCCGATATCCATTTTGACTATAAGCTTGCGCTTGAGGCATGTGCTGCAGGCATCGACAAAATCCGTATCAATCCGGGTAACATCGGATCAGATGATAGGGTAAAGGCGGTGGCAGACGCTTGCCGACAGCGTGGCATTCCGATTAGAATCGGTGTTAACTCAGGCTCGCTTGAAAAGGAAATTCTTGCAAAATACGGTCATCCCACACCCGAGGCACTTTGCGATAGTGCCTTGTACCATGCATCACTTCTTGAAAAATTTGATTTCAACGATATTGTTCTTTCAATGAAAAGTTCAACCGTTTCTACTATGATTAAAGCCTATGAGCTTGCCGCAGAAAGGTGTGACTATCCGCTTCACCTCGGTGTTACAGAGGCGGGAACAGAAAGAATGGGTATTATCAAATCTTCTGCCGGAATCGGTGCATTGCTCCTCCATGGTATCGGTGATACAATCAGAGTTTCACTCACAGCCGATCCTGTAAAGGAAGTTTATGCCGCTCATGATATCCTCAAGGCTCTTGATATTGAGAAAGACGGAGTTCAATTTGTTTCATGTCCGACTTGCGGAAGAACAAGGATTGACCTTGTGAAGATTGCAAACGAGGTTGAAGATAAACTCAGAAACTGTAAAAAGAATATCAAAGTAGCGGTAATGGGTTGCGTTGTAAACGGTCCCGGAGAGGCGAGAGAAGCTGATATCGGCATCGCAGGCGGTGACGGTTGCGGTCTTGTATTCAAAAAAGGCGAAATTCTTCGCAAAGTTCCGGAAGATAAACTCGTTGACGCACTTTTGGAAGAAGTAGAAAAATTATAACTCTACCAGCAGTCAAAATACATTTGCTGTAATATGACAGAAGGACATATATGAAAACATTAGGAGAAGTCTTTGACTCCAAATTCGGCATTAATCTGCCGCAACAGATTTCACAGGGAGAACTGACACAACTTAATATTAACAAACAAGCCCGTTTGATTACTTTAGCAGTAAAATTCAACGGGCTCGTTGAGCGTAATACGCTTTTTGACACGGAAAAGCTGATTACCAAGACACTTGCGTATCATACTGTAATAAAACCGCATTTTCCGACAGAGTTGTTTTCCGCTGATTATTTTCCTCAGCTATACGCAGCCGTAAGGCGAGATATTCCCAGTATTAACGGAACTCTCAACAATGCTGAGGTTAGGTTTGAAAACAATACGCTTACGATAAATCTTCTTAACGGCGGAAAAACTCTCCTTGACAGTAAAGGCTTTGACAAAGCACTTATAAAGCTCATTTCGGAAGAATTTAATCTTTACATTTCCGTTAATTATACCGGAACCTTTGAGGTTGAAGAAAACAGCGAAGAATACAAAGCCGCTATTCAGGATGCTCAGGAGAAAATCAACCGAGAAAATCTTCAGAAAGCCGCTGAATTCTATCAGGAAGAGGTTGAAACAGCGGAGAAAAGAGAAGAAAAACACGCTGAAAACACTACTGTGGAAATTGAAGTTCGTGAGGGCAAGTTTGCAACACCGCAGATTATTCAGTCCTCAATCCGTCCGTTATACGGTCGTTCAATCAGGGGAAAAATGATTCCCATTTCTTCAATTTCAGGTGATTCGGGAAGAATTGTGGTATGGGGCGATGTATTTGATATTGAAAAGAAAGTCACTAAAAGCGGTGACAAAAATATTTTCACAATCGACATAACCGATTATACGGGTTCAACAACAGCTAAAGTATTCAATTCAATCAAGGAATCAGCCGTAATTGATAATATTAAAAAAGGCGATACAATCGTTGTTCAGGGTGATGTTGAGTACGATAAATATGCAGGCGAACTTGTTGTAAATGCCCGTTCAATCGGTACGGCTCAAAAAGTAAAAGTAGTTGATAATGCCGAGAAAAAGCGTGTTGAACTCCATATGCATACAAATATGTCGCAGATGGATGCCGTAACATCGGCAGGTGACCTTGTAAACCGTGCTTATCAGTGGGGACACAAAGCCGTTGCAATTACTGACCACGGTGTCGCACAGGCTTTTCCCGATGCAATGAAAGCTGCAGATAAAATCAACAAAGACGAAGAGAAAATTAAAATCATCTACGGTGTTGAGGCATACTTTATGGATGACCTTGTAGAGTCTGTAAAAGGTGATGCCGACACAGGTTTTGACGGCACATTCATCTGCTTTGATATAGAAACAACAGGTCTTTCAGCCGCCCGTGACAAGATTACCGAAATCGGCGCAGTCAAGGTTGAAAACGGTGTCATCACCGATACTTTTTCAACCTTTGCAAATCCCGAAATGCCGATTCCACAGAAAATCACTCAGCTTACAGGCATTACCGACGATATGGTAAAGGACGCTCCGTCACAGAGCGAAGCGGTTAGTGCATTTCTTGAATTTGCCGGTGACAATGTGCTTGTTGCTCACAATGCTCCCTTTGATACATCATTTATAGCAAAAGCCTGTGAAGATATGGGCAGGGAATATAACTATACTTCAATCGACACGGTTGCAATTTCAAGAGCAATCCTTACAGATATCAAGAACTGTAAGCTTGATACGGTTGCAAAATTTTTAAGGCTCGGCGACTTCAATCATCACAGAGCAACCGATGATGCCGAAATGCTTGCGAGAATTTTTATAAATCTCTGTCAGCGACTCACAGATGATTACGGTATAACAAAAACAAACGACATTAATACAAAGATAGCAGGCGGAGATTTTAAAAAGCTTCCGACCTATCATCAGATTATTCTTGTAAAGAATAAAACAGGTCTTAAAAATCTTTACAGACTTATTTCTTACAGTCATCTTAATTATTTCTACAAAAAGCCGAGAATTCCCAAAAGTGAGCTTGTGAAGTACAGAGAGGGACTTATAATCGGCTCAGCTTGTTGTGCAGGTCAGCTTTACATGGCAATTCTCGAGGGTAAGCCGTGGGGCGAACTCAAACAGATTGCGTCATTCTATGATTATCTTGAAATTCAGCCTGCAGGCAATAACAGCTTTATGATTCGTGACGGCAGATTCAATTCTGTTGACGAACTTCATGAAATTGACCGTACAATCATTAAGCTTGCAAAAGAACTCGGCAAGCCTGTATGCGCAACCTGCGATGTCCACTTTATGGATCCGACAGATTCCGAATTCAGAAAAATTCTTATGGCTGGTCAGGGCTTTAAAGATGCCGAACAGCAAGCTCCGCTTTATTTCAGAACAACCGCTGAAATGCTCAAGGAATTTGAGTGGCTCGGCAAGGATAAAGCCTATGAGTATGTAGTAGAAAATCCCAATAAAATCGCCGATATGTGCGAATATATCAGACCTATTCCAAAGGGTACATTCCCGCCTAACATTGAGGGCGCACAGGAACAGCTTATTGATATTACATGGAAAAGAGCAAAAGAAAAATACGGTGATCCATTGCCTGAAATCGTAAAGGCAAGACTTGACAAGGAACTTAATTCAATCACAACCTACGGATTCTCGGTGCTTTATATGACTGCGCAAAAGCTTGTTGCAGACAGTGAGGCACACGGATATCTTGTCGGTTCACGAGGATCGGTAGGTTCGTCTTTCGTAGCTACTATGTCCGGTATTTCGGAGGTTAATCCGCTTTGTCCGCACTATGTATGTCCAAACTGCAAACACAGTGAGTTCATCACAGACGGCAGTTACGGCTCAGGCTTTGATATGCCGCCAAAAAACTGTCCCGAATGCGGCACTCTTATGGATCAGGACGGCCACGAAATTCCGTTTGAAACATTTCTTGGCTTCAAGGGCGACAAAGTGCCTGATATCGACCTTAACTTCAGCGGTGAGTATCAGTCAAAATCTCACCGTTACACGGAAGAGCTCTTCGGTAAGAATAATGTGTTCAAAGCGGGAACAATTTCTACAGTAGCCGAAAAAACAGCACTCGGCTTCGTTAAGAAGTTTGCACAGGAGCGAGGTCTTGTAATGCACAAGGCTGAGGAAAAGCGTCTTGCAATCGGTTGTACGGGTGTTAAGAGAACCACAGGTCAGCACCCGGGCGGCATGGTTGTTGTGCCGAGAACAAACGATGTTTACGATTTCTGCCCTGTTCAGCATCCTGCAAATGATGTGAACTCAGATAACATCACAACGCACTTCGACTTCCATTCAATTCATGATACAATCACAAAACTTGATGAGCTCGGACACGATGTTCCGACAATCTATCATTATCTTGAACTCTACACAGGTATCCCCGTAATGAAGGTTTCAATGAGCGATCCCGAGGTTATGTCGCTGTTTACTTCTCCGAAAGCACTCGGAGTTACTGAGGAAGATATCGACTCAAAAACCGGTACATTCAGCCTTCCTGAATGTGGTACGTCTTTCGTAAGAGGAATGCTCATTGAGGCACAGCCCAAAACCTTTACCGACCTTTTGCAGATTGCAGGTCTTTCGCACGGTACCGATGTATGGCTCGGAAACGCTCAGGAACTTATTCATAACGGAACCTGTACAATTTCGGAAGTAATCGGTACTCGTGACTCGATTATGACTTATCTTATGCACAAAGGTCTTGAACCGGGTATGGCGTTCAAAATAATGGAGATTGTCCGTAAAGGTAACGCAACAAAACTTCTTACGGAAGAACACTTCAAGGCTATGCGTGAACACAATGTTCCCGAATGGTATATTGATTCATGTATGAAAATTAAGTATATGTTCCCGAAAGCCCATGCCGCAGCCTATATGATTGCAACGCTCAGACTCGGTTGGTACAAGGTTCACAAGGCCGTTGAATATTATGCGGCATACTTTACCGTACGAAGTGAAAATCTTGACGGTGCAATTGCCATGCAGGGACATCAGGCTGTCCGTGACAAGATGAACAACATAAAACAAAAACAGAGTGTTCACGAAGCGACGGCCAAGGATGAAGCAGAGTTCCAGACTTTACAGATTGTCAACGAAATGATGGCAAGAAAAATTGAATTTCTTCCTGTTGACATCTACAAATCCGAGGCTAAAATGTTCAAGGTAGAGGACGGAAAAATCAGACTTCCGTTTTCATCCTTACCCGGTGTAGGCGGTGCCGCCGCAGATTCACTCGCAGAAACGGGTAAGCACACAGAATATCTTTCAATTGAAGATATGCAGATAAAAACAAAGGTTACTAAGGCTGTTATTGAAACACTGAAGGATGTCGGAGTTCTCAAGGATTTGCCTGAAAGCTCACAGATGTCATTATTTTAAGGAGTTGTCTAAATGAAAAAACTGCTTTCGCTAAAAACTTTGCTGATTTGCATTTCATTTACAGTATTTCTTTTACTTGTAAAAGATAATATGGATGTTGTGTGGTCGGCAATCGGTTGGATAACAGGCATAATCACTCCGTTTGCAATCGGATTCCTTTTTGCTTACATCCTTAACTATCCGTACAAATTTTTCTACTCCAAAGTTTTCGGCAGAATGGGGCGAAAGCGAAAATTCCTTGCTAACTTCAGAAAACCCCTTGCGCTTATTATAACCTATGCAATTGTAGTAGCAATTTTTGTTGTTATAATCTCAATTGTAGTTCCGCAGATTGCAGCCAGCCTGTTTAGTCTTATTAACAGCCTGCCGCAGTATGCAGGCGTACTTTCTGACATGACAAAAACAGTAGTGCATTGGATTAACCATACATTCAGTATGGAAATTGACGCAAGTGAAGTAATAAACAACTTCTTCAAGTATATCACAAACCTTATTTCGGCAGGCAATATCACCAGTTTTCTCGGCAACTCTACAAATACCGTATTCAGCGCAATTATGTCTATGTGTAATGGTGTGTATAACTTCCTGCTCGGAATCGTTATTTCAGTTTACTTCCTTGCCGCAAAGGAAACACTTTGCCGTCAGATAAAAAAGCTTGCTGTTGCTTTTATTCCGATAAAGTATCTTCCTAAGATTTATGAAATTGTCGATATTACAGATACAAAATGCGGTCGTTTTCTCGTTGGCGATATCATTGATGCGGCTTTCCTCGGTGTTCTCACATTCATTACAATGTCAATTTGTCAATTACCGTACGCACCGCTTATTGCGGTTCTTATCGGTGTAACGAATATTATTCCGTTCTTTGGACCGTTCATCGGTGCAATTCCGAGTGCTTTTATCCTCTTGCTTATTGATCCGATTTACATGATTATTTTCGTAATCATTATAGTTATAATTCAGCAGCTTGACGGCAATCTTTTCAAGCCGAAGATTATCGGCAGTCAGGTCGGTCTTTCAAGCTTCTGGGTACTGTTCAGCGTAATTGTCGGCGGAGGAATGTTCGGTGTGCTCGGTCTTATTCTCGGAACTCCAATCTATGCCGTAATCTATGCTCTTGTCGGCAAGAGAGTTAAAAACAAAATTGACTCAAAGGGTAGAATTGCTCAGGAAGCTCTTGATTTTGAGGTGCTTAACTATACCAAAATTGCCGCAGAGCAGAAAAAACTTCGTGAAGAAAAAGAAATGCAGCATAGAGAAAAATTTATGAAATTCATCAACCGTAACAAAACAAATGATGAAGACGAATCCTCAGATAATACAAATGAATAATCGTAAAATTTTCGTTTCATCTGATTAGTGTTGACAAATCAAGTTTAGTGTGTTAATATATTACCGTATTAACACACTAAAGCGTTGAGAGGTAATTATGAAAAAGAATTTAAAAATGACTCCCGAGGGAACAAAGGACTTTTTGTTCGCCGAATGTTCCGCTATGGATTATATCTGCACAAGCATTGAAAAGGTATTTGTAAAAGGCGGATTTAAACGGGTAATAACTCCTGCTCTTGAATTCTATGATGTGTTCTCAATTCCGTCAAGCGGAATCTCGCAGGAGTCAATGTTCAAGACAACCGATAACAAAGGCAGACTTCTTGTTGCCCGTCCTGACTCCACTCTGCCGATTGCAAGAATGGTTTCTACAAGACTTAAAAACAATACACTTCCTGTTCGACTTTACTACAAGCAGGCAGTATATCGCAACAATCCGTCACTTGCAGGAAGAAGAAACGAATTTCTTCAGATGGGTGTTGAACTTCTCGGGGCAAAAGGAAAGAGAGCCGATCTTGAAATTCTCACCTCGGCAATAAAAAGCATTTCAGCCGTTGCCGATGATTTCAGAATTGAACTCGGACACGCCGAAGTATTCAATGCTCTGTCAAAAGAACTCGATATTGATAACGATTATAAAGAAAAAATCAGAGTATCAATCGAAAGTAAAAACTACTCGGCGCTTAACAATCTTCTTGACAAACTCAAGCCTTGCAAGACTGTTTCCGCAATCCGTTCGCTCCCGTCACTTTTCGGCGGTGAAGAAGTGTTTGATGAGGCATATGACATCTGTAAAGGTACAGGCGCCGAAAACGCTCTTGATTATCTCCACACAATCTATAAAGAACTTTCCGTGCTTGAACTCGGCAACAAGCTTATCATCGACCTCGGACTTGTTCAGAGAAACGATTACTATACGGGAATCGTATTTTCAGGGTATATTAACGGAATCGGTGACGCTGTTATTTCGGGAGGAAGATATGACGATCTTCTCAGCGAATTTGACGCTCCTATGGGTGCGGCAGGCTTTGCGATTGATACAGACGCAATTACAATGAAACATCTTTCCGATGATGATGTGAATTATTCAGATAATCCCGATGTTCTCGTCTTTGCAGAAAACGGACATGAAATGAAGGCTCTCAGATATGTTGACGAGCTTAATGAAAAGGGAATAAATGCACAGTTCAGCGTACTTGAAACTCTTGAAGAAACAGAACAGTTTGCAAAATCAAGAGGAATTGCAAAAGTTGAAAGTATATAATCAAGCTGTCGGAAAGGATTAAATATGAAACCATTAAGAATTGCTCTGACAAAGGGCAGACTTGAAAAGACCACAATTGAACTTCTTGAAAAAATCGGATATAATTGTGATGAAGTAAAAAACAAGGGAAGAAGGCTTATTCTTCCGATCGGCAACAATGATTTTGAAGTTGTGCTTGCGAAAGCCGCAGATGTAATTACATATGTTGAGCACGGTGTGTGTGACCTTGGTGTCGTTGGCAAGGATACAATTCTTGAAAACGGTTCATCTTTTTATGAACTTCTCGACTTAGGATTCGGTAAGTGCCGTTTTGCTCTTGCTACAAAAAAGGACTCCGATTTTTACGGCGGTTACAAAACAAAGACAATTGCGTCAAAGTATCCCAATGTAACCAGGGCATTTTTTGACGATAAAAATATGGATGTAAGAATCATTAAGATTGAGGGCTCGGTTGAACTTGCTCCTCTTGTAGGTCTTGCAGACGGTATTGTAGATATAGTAGAAACGGGTTCAACGCTCAAGGCTAACGGACTTGAAGTAATTGAATGGGTATGTGATATTTCAGCAAGACTTATTGCCAATACAGCAAGTCTTAAACTGCGCAAGGCTGAAATTGAAGAATTGCAGAAGAAACTGGAGGCTGTCACAAAATGATTACAACTGTTGTAGCAGACGGAAAAAACGAATATGAATTTATTGATTTGCTCAAAAAGAGAGCGCAGAATTCAGATAAAAATGTAGTTCCGATTGTTTCGGAAATCATCGAAAATGTTGCAGAAAACGGTGATAAAGCCGTAAAGGAATATACCGTTAAATTTGACGGAAAAGCACCTGAAAAGGTAGAAATCACTTCCGATGAAATCGACAGCCTTATTGAAAAATGCGATAAGGATTATCTCGAAACAATCAAAAAGGCAGCCGCAAATATTGCAGACTTCCATAAAAGACAGGTTCAGCAAAGCTGGCTCACAACAAAGAATAACGGCGTAATGATGGGGCAGAGAATCAGAGGCCTTAAAAGAGTAGGTATCTATGTTCCGGGTGGCACTGCAGCATATCCCTCATCAGTTCTTATGAACGCAGTTCCCGCTAAAATTGCAGGTGTTGAGGAAATTATTATGTGTACACCTCCGCAGAAGGACGGTACACCGAATCCGAATATCATTGCCGCCGCAAAGGTAGCAGGTGTTGACAGAATCTTCCTTATGGGCGGTGCACAGGCAGTGGCCGCACTTGCATACGGTACAGAATCCGTACCAAAGGTTGACAAAATCGTAGGACCCGGCAATATCTTTGTTGCAACAGCAAAAAAACTTCTTTACGGAACAGTTGACATTGATATGATTGCCGGTCCGAGTGAAATACTCATCATTGCCGATAAGTCTGCAAATCCAAAATTCCTTGCCGCAGACCTTATGAGTCAGGCAGAGCATGACAGGCTCGCGTCTGCAATTCTGCTTACCGACTGCGAAGAGCTTGCCAAAGAAACTGAAACAGAGCTTGAAAAGCAGATGACCGCTCTTTCAAGAAAAGATATTATCCGTTCATCGGTTGACAATTTCGGTGCAGTTATTGTATGCAGTGATATGTCACAGGCGATTGAATTTGCTAACGAGCTTGCTCCCGAACATCTTGAGGTTTGTTGTGAAAACCCAATGGAGTATGTCGGCAAGCTTGATAATGCCGGCTCTGTATTTCTCGGCAACTACAGTCCCGAGCCTCTGGGCGACTATTTTGCCGGTCCTAATCATGTCCTTCCGACAAGCGGCACGGCAAGATTTTTCTCACCTCTTTCGGTAGATAGCTTTGTAAAGAAATCAAGCTTTATTTACTATACGGAAGACGCTTTGAGAAAAGACGCCGAAGATGTAGTTCGCTTTGCAGAAACAGAAGGACTTACAGCACACGCAAATTCAATTAAAGTGCGTTTTGATATGAAATAAGAATGGAAGTTATGCAATGTCTTATGAATTAAACAAAAAAATTCGTGAACTTGAACCGTATGAACCAATCAGCGGTACATATAAAATTCGGCTTGATGCAAACGAATGTCCCGAAAATTATCCTGATTTCATTAAAGAAAAAATCAAAAATGCAATTGATACAATTGATTTCAACCGCTATCCCGATCCGCTTGCGGAAAAGGTTGTTACGGCTTTTGCGGATTATTACGGAATCAACCCAAAATATGTAACCGCGGGTAACGGTTCAGATGAACTTATCTTTTTGATTGAAGCCGCATTTATGGAAAAAGGGGATAGGATGCTTTGCGTTGCTCCCGATTTTTCAATGTACAAATTCTATTCATCAATCTGTGAGGTTGAATGTGACACATTTATCAAATCCGACGACCTTTCAATTGATACGGATGCACTTATTGAAAAGGTAAATCGTGACAATATCAAACTTTTACTCTTTTCAAACCCATGCAATCCGACGGGGCAGGGAATGACCGCCGAAGATGCACGCAGGCTTGTTACAAGCGTAAATGCACTTGTAATTCTTGACGAAGCATATATGGATTTCTGGGATCAGAGTCTAATAAATGAGGTTGAAAAGTATTCAAATCTCATTATTTTCAGAACCGCATCAAAGGCAGTAGGCTCAGCGGCACTCAGACTCGGTTTTGCCGTTGCAAATGAAACAATTTCAAGAGCTGTAAAAGCGGTAAAATCTCCGTACAATGTGAACACATTTTCTCAGGTTGTCGGCAGTATAATATATAAAAATAAAGATTATCTCAAAAACAGACAAAAAACAATTGTCAGAAACAGAGAAAAGCTGTATAATGACTTATTGGAGTTGTCCGCTCTTTCCGATGATTTTAAGGTTTACAACAGTTGTGCAAACTTTGTTTTTGTTAAAACGTCATTCGGCAAAGACTTGTGGAACTATCTCAAGGACAATTCAATTGTAATCCGTTTTATGGGCGATTACATCAGAATTTCCGTTGGCACAGAAGAAGAAAACGAAGAACTGATAAGTTGCATTAAAACTTATTTATCGAGGTGATTGTATGCGCAGTGCATATGTTGAGCGTAAAACGAAGGAAACCGACATAAAGTTAAAACTAAATCTTGACGGCGGCGATATTAAAATTGATACAGGCATAGGCTTTTTTGACCATATGCTCAATTCGTTTGCCACTCACGGCAGATTCGGACTTGAGGTTTCGGTAAAAGGCGACCTCTGTGTTGACGAACACCACACCGTTGAAGACACAGGTATAGTTCTCGGCAAAGCATTTGCAGAGGCTCTTTCAACCAAAGAGTCAATTGAGAGATTCGGCAGTTTTTATGTTCCTATGGACGAAGCGCTTGCGTTTGCATCTGTTGACATCAGTGGCAGACCTTATCTTGTATTCGATGCTGATTTTCCGCAGGAAAGATGCGGCGGCTATGACTGTTCAATGACAGTAGAATTTATGCGTGCATTTGCATTTAACGCACAAATCACACTTCACCTCAAATCTGTTTACGGTGACAACTCTCACCATATCACAGAAGCTTTGTACAAGGCTTGCGCACACGCACTCCGTCTTGCCGTAAAGCAAAATTCTTCAAATGTACTTCTTTCTACTAAAGGAGTGTTATAATGATTATTTTACCCGCTATTGACATAAAAGACGGCAATTGCGTCCGTCTTTTCAAGGGTGATTATGCAACCGTTCAAAAGGTAGCAGAGTCCCCGTATATTGCCGCTCAGGGCTTTGCTGACGCAGGTGCAGAGTGGATGCATATGGTTGACCTTGACGGTGCAAAAGATGCAAAGCTTGTTAATGCCGATCTTATTGCAGATGTTGCAAAAGCCTCGGGACTTTCTGTTGAAGTCGGCGGAGGAATCCGTGATATGAAAGCGGTTGAATATTATCTTTCAAGAGGAATAAACCGTGTTATTCTCGGTTCAGCCGCAGTTAAAAACCAGCAGCTTGTTATTGATGCCGTAAAAGAATACGGCAACAGAATTGTAGTTGGCATTGATGCAAAGGACGGCATGGTTCGTGCAGAAGGTTGGATTGACAATTCGGAAATCAACTACATTGAGCTTGCAAAGCGTATGGAAGATGTCGGAGTAAAGACTGTTGTGTTCACAGACATTGATCAGGACGGTACTCTTGCAGGTCCTAACCTTAAACAGCTTGATAACCTTGCTCACGAAGTCAGCTGTAATATTATCGCAAGCGGCGGTGTTGCAGTTCTCAAGGATATCATAAATCTTGCAGAACTCGATGTTTACGGTGCAATCTGCGGCAAGGCTATCTATACAGGTTCGCTCGATTTGAAACAGGCGATTGAAGTAACAAATAAAATCTGAGGTAATTATGGATCTTGATAAATATTTTGTAAAATCCGAACTTATTCCCGCAATTATTCAGGAAAAGTCAACGGGTGAGGTACTTATGCTTGCATATATGAACCGTGAAAGTATGCAAAAAACTTTTGAAACCGGTTACACATGGTTCTGGTCAAGAAGCCGTCAGGAGCTTTGGAACAAGGGTGCAACATCAGGTCATTTACAAAAGGTAATTGATATATATGCCGACTGCGATGACGATACATTGCTCATCACGGTTGAACAGACAGGTGCGGCCTGCCACACGGGAAATCATTCCTGCTTTTTTAAAAAATTAAAATGAGGAGAATTTTAATATGAACGACAGAGAAGTTCTTGAAGCACTTTATGCTACAGTAGAAAACAGACGAGATAATCCAAAAGAGGGTTCATACACTTGCTACCTTCTTGATAAAGGAATTGACAAGATTCTTAAAAAAGTAGGCGAGGAGTGCAGTGAAACAATCATTGCGGCAAAAAATGATGATAACAGCGAAACTGTTTATGAAATTGCAGACCTTATCTATCATCTTACTGTAATGATGGTAAAGCTCGGCATTCCGCTTGAAGATGTTCTTGCCGAACTTGACAAGAGAAGCGAAAAGACAGGAAACCTTAAAAAGTTCCATGTTGTTGACAAAAATTCATAACAAAAAGTGCAAACAAAAAGGCCCTATGACTTTGGTCATAGGGCTTAACAGTATGTATATATTATTTTTATGCATTAACAAAAGCAAATTTAGAAATCGCCTGTTTGAGATTATCATCAGGTTCTGATTCAAGAAGAAGTTCAATCGGAATTTTTTCGTCAATTGCAAAAAATCCCATCAACGAATGAGCATCAACAGTATTATCGCCGTTTCTTAGCATCATTACTGTATCCGGAAAGTGAGCAAGAGTTTCAAACATATCAATCATTTCTTTTTTATTTTTAACGGAAACCGGTACAGAAAACAAGATCTCACCTCCATTGTTCATCTTGTCTATATTTTATCATTAATTTTTGTCTAAATCAACAACGAATTAATGAATTTTTGCAATTTCAACTATTTACCCAAAAAAGGATGGTTAGTGAATGAATTTTAATATAATTACACTCGGCTGCAAGGTTAATCAGTATGAATCACAGGCAATGCGTGAAGATATGCTGAAAAACGGTTTTCTTCTCTCGGATGACAGGGACAGGGCAGACATAACAATCGTTAACAGCTGTACGGTAACATCCGTAAGTGACGCAAAAAACCGCAAGATTCTCAATCGTGTCCGCCGTGAAAATCCTGACGGAATTGTTATTTTAACCGGCTGTATGCCACAGGCTTTCCCCGAAGAAAGCGAGAACTTTTCAAATTGCGATATCGTACTCGGCAACGCAAAGAGAGCCGAACTTGTTCCTTCAATTTACAAGTTTCTCGAAGAAAAACAGAAATTTGTTCATATAACAGAGCATATCGGAAAAGGCGAAAAATACGAAAACCTTTCCGTATCGTCACTCGGAGAGCATACAAGAGCTTTCATTAAAATTGAGGACGGTTGCAACAGATTTTGTTCTTACTGCATTATTCCGTATGCAAGGGGCAGAGTGCGTTCAAAATCTCTTGAAGATTTAAAGGCAGAGCTTATTCAGGTTGCCGCAAACGGTTACCGTGAGGTTGTTCTTGTTGGTATTAACCTTTCCGCCTATGGACTTGACGAAGATTTTGATCTTGCAGATGCTGTAGAATGTGCTTGTTCCGTTGACGGAATTGACCGTGTAAGACTCGGTTCAATCGAACCCGAAAGAATGGATAAAGAAATGATTGCTCGTCTTGCCGCACAGCCAAAGTTCTGTCCGCAGTTTCATCTTTCACTGCAGAGCGGTTGCGATAACACACTCAAAGCAATGAACCGTCACTACAATTGTTCAGAATACGCTGAAATTGTTACAAATCTCAGAAATGCTTTTGAAAACAGTTCTATGACAACCGATGTAATGGTTGGATTTGCCGGTGAAACAGAGGAAGATTTCAACGCATCTCTTAATTTTGTAAAGTCAATCGGCTTTGCAAAGGTGCATATCTTCCCATATTCACGCCGTAAAGGCACTGTTGCCGATAAAGCACCAAATCAAATTGATCCGCAAATCAAAGAGCAGAGAGCCAAAATTATGGAGCAGGTCTGCGATGAAACCAGAAGGGAATTTCTTAAAGAGCAGGTTGGTCTTTGTGAATCTGTTCTCGTTGAAAGACTTCGTCACGGTTATCTTGAGGGTTACACAAAGAACTACACGCCTGTTCATATTAATTGTGAAGATACAAGTCTCTGCGGTAAAATTATTGATGTAAAAATTACAAAATCATTTGATGACTACTGCGATGCTGAATTAGTTTAAAGCGTTAATCAGATTATTGATCTCTTTTTTTGCAGTATTATCCTCAAGGCAATTATAGCTGTAAAGCATAAAGCCCCTGACAGATTTGTTGTTACGCAAAATATCGTATTCATCGGCAAGAATACTGTCACTTAAAAGCCATGTTTCTTCGTCATATTCGCCTTTTCCTGCTTTATAACCGCCAAGACCGACATACAGTTTTACATTTTCGTCAAAATCAAGAGATGTCCAGCTGTTAAGGCAGTCTTCAAAAGTCAGAGCTGGGTTTTCAAGGCTAAAGTAAATTTGCGGACAGATGTAATCTGCAAAGCCTTTACAGGTACACCACGATTTTACATCGGCATACAATCCGTCATTGTTACCTATATTGCCTTGCGGTGATATGCCGAACTCAACTGACGAATCCACACTTTTTATTGTTCTGTAAACCTTACAAATCAGCGTATTTACATTCTGCATTCGCCAATTATCAAGGCTCATACAGTTTTCTTTACCGTATTTTTCAATATAAGCCTCATACTGCTTTTTATCAAAGCTTTCATCCTCAGTAGGGTAGAAGTAGTCGTCAAACTGTATCCCGTCAACATCATAATTTTCCGCAATTTCCTTTGCACCGTTACAAATCAGCTGTTGTGCGGTTTCATTTGACGGATCAAGAAAAATTCCGTTATCGGTTTTTATACCTATTTCGGAATTCTTTATGTAAGGATTGTTGTCTGAAAGTTTTTTCTGAGTTTCATTTGAACTGACTCTGTATGGATTAATCCACGCATGAATTTTCAAATTGTTTTCTTTGCATATATCACACATAATTTGCAGTGCGTCATATTGAGGATTTTCACCCTGCGTACCCGTGAGAATATGTGACCACGGAAAATAGCTTGACTTATATAATGCGTCAAAAAAGGGGCGTACCTGTACAATAAGCGTGTTGAAACCGCTTTCACGGCATTTTTGTGCTATTTCGGTAAATTTATCTTCAAACACTTTTTGTGTTTTTGAGCTTTCATTTTCCATTGAAAGCTCCATATATGATACCCACACGCCACGCATTTCTTCATCACTTTCGGGTGTGTCGGCGGTTGCCTTTGATGATAAAGCTGCAATATTGTTGATATCATTCTGCTTTTTGGGCGGTTTTTCTCTTGTAAATGAGCTTATGCAGATAACGCTTAACATAGCTATTACAGATACAATAATCGGAACAATCTTTTTGTTTTTCAATCAAATCATCCTTTGGAGTTCTCATGGAAATTTTCATCATATACATTTGCATCATCAGCCTGATATCAATTATCGTAACAGTCTGTGACAAATACTTTGCAATTCACCGCAAATGGAGAGTCAGAGAAAGCACATTGCTGATTCTCTCCGCACTCGGAGGAAGTGTTGCAATGTACATTACAATGCAATTAATCAGACACAAAACAAGACACATTAAATTTATGCTCGGTATACCGATAATATTTATTATTCAGCTGATAATTCTGTTTTTTGTTTGGAGGATGGTTTATGTCTGACAGACTGTATTTTTCCGTACCTGACGAATGTGACAATATGCTTGCTCAAAGATTTCTGCGTGATAAATGCGGTCTTTCTGCAAGAATAATAACACGACTGAAAAGAGAAAAAGACGGTATTTTGATGGACGGGAAAATTTTAAGAACAATTGACTGTGTGCAAAGCGGAAAAACCGTTTCAATTGCAATTCCCGATGAAAAATGTGAAATTGAACCGACAAAGGGGACACTTGATATAAGATATGAGGATGAACATTTTCTTGTGGTAAACAAACCGCATTCCATGCCTGTTCATCCTGTAAAGCAGCACCAAAGCGATACGCTTGCAAATATTGTTTCGTACTATTGCAGTCAAAACGGCAAGACGTTTGTATTTCGAGCAATTAATCGACTGGACAAGGATACCTCAGGGCTTGTTCTCATAGCTAAAAACCGTTTTACAGCCAATGCCGTAAAAAATAAAACGCATAAAGTCTATTACGCTTTATGCGAGGGCGAAATAAATACCGAAGGTGTAGTTGATAAGCCAATGGATTTGCGTGATGATTCCAAAATGGTGCGAATTGTCCGTGATGACGGAATGAAAGCAGTTACGCACTACAAACCGCTTGTTGCAACAAAGGATTTTACATTGCTTGAATTGTGGCTTGAAACCGGCAGAACACATCAGATTCGCTGCCATATGGCTTATTTAGGGCATCCGCTTATGGGAGATGACTTGTACGGCGGAAAGCTTGATAAAATTTCAAGGCAGGCACTTCATTGTGCAAGGCTTGAATTTTATCATCCGATAAAAAATGAATACATTACGGTTACTGCCGAGATCCCCGAAGATATGCAATCTGTAATAAACAAGAAAGAGGATTGAACAATAAAAAGTTCAATCCTCTTTAAAACTTACAAACTTTTATTGACAATTTCCGGACAAAAATCTATGTGCGTTCCTCACACTTGCAATGACAGTAACATTATTTGCAGCTTGTTCAGGAAATTCCGATTCATAGGATTCAACATCGTCAGTTGCAACAAATGACAGTACTTCGTCAGATAAAACCTTAAAAGTTGCCGTGTTTAATATGCCGACACTTTATCTTATGCAGACTTTTAATGATATGGGCTACTACAAGGACAACGTTTTTTTCTGTTTATTCAGACGTTATTTCAGCTTATGGCACGGGCAATGCAGATGGTAATCATCTATGCGGTCGCAGAGGCTGTTACACCTGTTGTAAACGGAATTGGCAGCAAAGTAATCGGTGTTATCGATACTTCAAACGGACTTGACGGTATTGCCGCTATATTTTTGAACAAGAAATGTGATATTAAAATTATTGCCGACAAGTAATAGTGTTCTATGTTAATACTTGTCGGTGTTTTTATGCACTTTTTGCATAAAATCGGAATGGCATAACGGAATATAAATACAAAAATCCTCATATGCCGATAGTGTGGGTAGGCTTTGCAATATTTGTGTTGCTATGCAAAGGCTTTACAACACAGCTTGTTTCAATATGGTTTGTTCTCGGCTTGGTTTATGTTTGCGGATTTAAGCGATATTGATGAAACAGCTCAGGCAAAGGTCGGTGCCCAAATATGGACAGTAAAGCCCGACAAGGCACCGCATTCAAAAGGAACAAAAAGCAAGGCAACTGTACTTACATAACTTTCTCTCCGAAAAGCCTATATGTGTTCATGGTGATAATTACTAATTTCTTGATATCTTAGTGTACAATAATAAATTAGTCACACAAACTTTGTCAATAGTGGAAAAAAATAAAATATTGTTGTTGAAATAAATTGAATATTGGATTATAATAATAACCGATAATGCAGAAAACGAATGAATATGTAAAACGGAGGTAGTTCTATGGAAGAAAAGGATGAAATTGTTATTTCATTGTCAGATGTATGGAATATTATTAAGAAAAATGCTGCTTTTATTATCGTAGTTACGCTTATTTGTGCTATCGGAAGCTTTTTCATAACAAGATATTTTATTCCAAAGTCATACACGTCTTCAATTCAGTTATATGTTGATACGTCAAATGATGATGAAAATAAAAACAACCTCAATATACTTTCTGAGCAAACCTATGCACAGAATCTTGTTGCTACATATATTAAAATGTTGAACACAAATACTTTTTACACAGAGCTTTCCGAGCATATAAACAACAAATATACCGCTAAACAGCTTAGTAAAATGGTTTCTTTCAGCAGTGACGAAAAGACAGAGATATTTGACGCTAAGGTTACTACTTCTTCTCCAAATGATTCAAAGCTTATAGCTGATGCGGTTGGAAAGGTTGCACCTGAGGCTATTTCAAGACTTAAATCCAAAGCAACGCTAAAGATAGTTGATTATGCTCAGTTGCCTACTGCTCCTTCATCTCCGAATGAAATAAAGAACGTAATAATTGCAATGATAGTAGGACTTGTTATATCTGTCGGAATTTCATTGCTTAGAGCGTTCCTTGATAAAAAGATGAGATACAACGAGGAAATGACTATGATTGGAGATATTCCGATTCTTGCAGCTATTCCAAAATTTGACGCAGTAAATAAATCGAACAAAAAAAAAGATAAGAGGGAGTCAGTATGAAAAAGTATCCAAAAAGAGGCTCTTTTCAAGATGTAAAACTCAATGCAGAGGCAGTCGGCTTTCAGATAAAAGAGTCTTATAAAAAAGCAAGAACAAATATTGCTTATTCAATTGTAAAAAAAGGCTGTAAAATGGTGTCTGTTACAAGCTCTTCAAAATCCGAAGGAAAGACTATTACGGCAGTTAATATAGCTATTGCACTTGCACAGCAGGTTGATACTAGGGTACTGATTATTGATTGTGATTTGAGAAGACCTAGAATTCAATCGGTGCTTGAAATACCTGTTGACAAGGGAATTACAAATTACCTCAATTTTGAATGTGAGGTATCTGATATAGTTTACACTTCTAAATTGGACAATCTTGACGCTATCTGTTGCGGTACTATTCCTCCGAACCCGTCGGAGCTTTTATCAAGTGACAATATGAAAGAATTAATCAAAGAGCTTTCAAAACAATATGATTATATTATATTTGATACTCCGCCAATTGGCGTAGTAATTGACGCTTTACCAATAATAAAGCAAACTGACGGTGTTGTTGTTATAGTCAGAGATAATGTTACCGACATCAGGGACTACAAAAAAACAATTGATATTCTCAAACGCTCCGAAGCTAATATTATCGGTGTTATATTTAATGATGTTGAGCCTGTCGGTAAACGCAAATACGGCGGAGGATACAAATACGGTTACTACGGCGAATACGGCTATTAATTTTTTGTTAGAGGGGTGTAGTTTTGGCGAAAAGAATATATGCAAATGAAAGAAAAAACAATATTTTCGAAAAAAAGGTTATGCCTGAAAATAATATTTATTATGCAACCTTAAAAACAAGACACGGTTACCGGTGGCTAAGAAGATTTCAGGATATTTTATTCTCTCTGATAGCTATTATTATTCTTTCTCCCGTTATGCTGATTACAGTTATTTCTATCATTATTGATGATCCCAAAGGAGGTCCTGTTTTTTCGCAGATAAGAGTGGGAAAAAACGGTAAAGAGTTTAAAATGTATAAATTTCGCTCAATGGTTGTTGATGCGGAAGACAGGCTTAAGGAACTGCTGGAAGAAAATGAAATGGATGGACCTGTTTTTAAAATTGCCGATGATCCGAGAATTACAAGAGTCGGAAAATTTATAAGAAAAACAAGTATTGATGAGCTTCCACAGCTTTTTAATATTCTAAAAGGAGATATGAGCATTGTGGGACCTCGTCCTGCTTTGCCCAGAGAGGTTGAGCAATATTCTGCTTATCAAGCCCAGCGATTGTTTATTACACCGGGTCTTACGTGTTACTGGCAAATTCAGCCAAACAGAAATGACATTTCTTTTGATGAATGGGTCGAGATGGATATACAGTATATCCGTGAACGCAGTTTTCTTGTGGATTGGAAAATCATATTTAAAACAATTATCGCAGTTCTTACTAAACAAGGAAGATGATTTGGGAGGTACATATGAAAGGCATAATTTTAGCAGGTGGGTCGGGTACCCGACTTTATCCGCCATGTGGCATGTAAGCCGACAAAGTGATATTACCGATTTTGAAGAAGTAGTAAAACCGGATTGAATGATATATACAGTTTTAACAAGATTCATACACTGACAGTGTTCGATTCAACAATCCAACACTTAGAAAAAACATCATTGCAGGGTATACAGGGTTCGATTATATAAAGCAACACTTCGACTATAGAGAAATAGAGACGAGTGTACTTAACTGATATTTTATGGAGTAGAAAACAAGGGCAATATGATTGTCAGGGTAATTGGATACGACAGCATAAGAAAACACTTAGCCGCGTGCGATTATTACACAGCTGAAATTAGAGAGAAATACCATCCATATGGATGTGCAGATAGATATAAAGGAGCAGAGGGGACAATATTGGTTGGAGAACACTATGAAAGATAGATTTGCAGTGTCCATGTTCGGACAAAAACGACTGTCCCGTGAGGGTGGTATAGAGATTGTTGTAAAAGAATTATGCACCAGAATGGCAAGAGATGGATGTCAGGTTACCTGCTACAACAGATCCGGCCATCACGTGAGTGGTGCAGAGTATGACAATAAAATTGAATATGATGGAATCCGACAGAAATTTGTTCCAACCATTGAAAGAAAAGGTCTTGCAGCGGTTAGCTCCTCTTTTTTTGCGGCTCTGTACAGTGCTTTTGGAAAATATGATGTGATTCATATTCATGCAGAAGGTCCGGCTTTTTTTTCATGGCTTCCAAAGATGTTTAGGAAGAGGGTTGTGGTTACCATTCATGGTATAGACTGGCAACGGGAAAAATGGAAGTCAGGATTTGGCTCTAAATTCATCAGGCAGGGTGAAAAGAATGCTGTAAAGTATGCAGATGAAATCATCGTTCTGAGTAAAGGTGTTCAGGATTACTTCAAAAATACCTATGGTAGGGAGACACATTTCATTCCGAATGGTGTGAACAGACCAGAAACCCAAGAAGCTGGTTTAATAACAGAAGAATTTGGACTGACAAAAGATTCCTACATATTATTTCTTGGTCGACTGGTACCGGAAAAAGGTATCCGGTATTTGGTTGAAGCGTTCGAGGATGTCAAAACAGATAAAAAATTGGTTATTGCTGGTGGCTCTAGCGATACGGATTCTTTTATGGTGGAACTGAAAGAGCTGGCAAAAGATGATGATAGAATCATTTTTACCGGATTTGTTCAGGGTCAGATGCTTGATGAATTATATAGCAATGCGTATATCTACACATTACCTTCTGATCTGGAGGGAATGCCTTTGAGTCTGCTGGAAGCTATGAGTTATGGCAATTGCTGTTTGGTTTCTGATATTTCAGAGTGCGCTGAGGTTGTGGAAGATAAGGCATTGATTTTCAAAAAATCGGATGTGAATGAACTTAGAGAAAAGTTACAAGATGCTTGTGACCATCCAGAAAAAGTTATGGAGATGAAGGCACAGGCAGCTGACTTTATCTGTAAAAAATATAACTGGGATGAAGTAGTAAAGGAAACGATGAAACTGTACATGAGAAAATAAAAAACATTATATTCAATAGAAGTACGACCTGTACCCGGACAACGCACAACTGTTATGTTGATAGGTAGTTCAAAATAAAAGCATAGAAAAGAGGAAACAGTTATGAAGGGTATTATTCTAGCAGGAGGATCAGGCACTCGTCTGTATCCATTAACGAAAGTTACGAGCAAGCAGCTCCTACCCATTTTTGATAAACCGATGATTTATTATCCGATGTCCGTTCTGATGAACGCTGGCATCCGTGACATTTTGATTATTTCCACGCCGCAGGATACCCCTCGCTTCGAGAACCTGCTGGGTGATGGACGCCAGTTTGGTGTGAACCTGACCTATGCTGTTCAGCCTTCCCCGGATGGACTGGCACAGGCCTTTATCATTGGTGCTGATTTTATTGGCAACGATTCTGTGGCAATGGTGTTGGGCGATAACATCTTTGCGGGTCACGGATTGAAGAAGCGCCTGCAGGCAGCAGTCCAGAATGCAGAAAACGGCAAGGGCGCAACGGTGTTTGGCTACTATGTGGACGATCCAGAGCGTTTTGGTATTGTGGAGTTTGACAAGAACGGTAAGGCCATTTCTATCGAGGAAAAGCCAGAACATCCGAAGAGCAATTACTGTGTCACTGGCCTGTACTTCTATGATAACCGTGTGGTCGAGTTTGCAAAGAACCTGAAACCTTCTGCACGTGGTGAACTGGAGATTACCGATTTGAATCGCATTTATCTGGAGGATGGCTCCCTGAATGTAGAGCTGCTGGGTCAGGGCTTCACTTGGCTGGACACTGGAACACACGAGAGCCTTGTTGATGCTACCAACTTCGTGAAGACTGTGGAACAGCATCAGCATCGTAAGATTGCCTGTCTGGAGGAAATCGCATATCTAAATGGCTGGATTAGCAAGGATGAGCTGATGGAAGTCTATGAGGTCATGAAGAAGAACCAGTATGGACAGTATCTGAAGAATGTCATGGACGGCAAGTATCAGGAGCATCTGTATTAATAAAAGAAGAACCAAAAGATAAGTGTAGAGGAGAACTAAAATCATGAATATTATTGTTACCGGCGGTGCTGGTTTTATTGGTAGTAACTTTGTGTTCCACATGCTGAAGAAGTATCCGGATTATCGAATCATCTGTCTGGACAAGCTGACCTATGCGGGCAATCTGTCCACACTGGCCCCTGTTATGGATAACCCGAAATTCCGCTTTGTGAAGGCAGATATCTGTGACCGCGAAGCTGTGGACAAGCTGTTGGAGGAAGAGCATCCGGACATCGTGGTCAACTTTGCGGCAGAATCTCATGTTGACCGTTCCATCGAAGATCCGGGTATCTTCCTCCAGACCAATATTATCGGTACCAGTGTGCTGATGGATGCTTGCCGCAAGTACGGTATCCAGCGTTATCATCAGGTTTCTACCGATGAAGTTTACGGTGACCTGCCGCTGGATCGTCCTGATCTGTTCTTCACCGAGGAAACTCCGATCCACACAAGCTCTCCGTATAGCAGCTCCAAAGCAGCCGCTGACCTGCTGGTTCTGGCTTACCACCGTACCTACGGCCTGCCTGTGACCATTTCTCGTTGCTCTAACAACTATGGTCCGTATCACTTCCCGGAGAAGCTGATTCCGCTGATGATTGCTAATGCTCTGGCTGACAAGCCGCTGCCTGTTTACGGCGAGGGTCTGAACGTCCGTGACTGGCTGTATGTGGAAGATCACTGCAAGGCCATTGATCTGATTATCCACAAGGGCCGTGTTGGTGAAGTCTACAACGTCGGCGGTCACAACGAGAAGCAGAACATTGAAATCGTGAAGATTATCTGCAAGGAACTGGGCAAGCCGGAGAGCCTGATTACCCATGTTGGCGATCGTAAGGGCCATGATATGCGTTATGCTATTGATCCGACCAAGATCCACAATGAGCTGGGCTGGTTGCCGGAGACCAAGTTTGAGGACGGCATTAAAAAGACCATCCAGTGGTATCTCGATAATCGTGAGTGGTGGGAGACCATCATCAGCGGTGAGTATCAGAACTACTACGAGAAAATGTACAGCAACCGCTAAAAGCCAGAGGAGGAAAGAACATGAAGTTTTTTGTAACAGGCGTTGGCGGTCAGTTGGGCCATGATGTGATGAATGAGCTGCTGAAGCGCGGTCATGAAGGTGTTGGTTCTGATATTCAGGAAAACTACAGCGGTGTAGCAGATGGTTCTGCGGTAACAAAAGCACCGTATGTAGCACTGGACATTACCGACAAAGATGCTGTTGAGAAAGTTATTACAGAAGTAAATCCGGATGCTGTAATTCACTGTGCAGCATGGACTGCTGTGGATATGGCAGAGGATGACGATAAAGTGGCAAACGTCCGTGCTATCAATGCGGGCGGCACGCAGAATATTGCAAATGTATGCAAGAAACTGGATTGTAAGATGACCTATATCAGCACGGACTATGTGTTTGATGGTCAGGGCACAGAGCCCTGGCAGCCAGATTGCAAGGATTATAAGCCTTTGAGTGTATACGGTCAGACAAAGCTGGAAGGTGAGTTGGCAGTCAGCCAGACGCTGGAGAAGTATTTCATTGTCCGCATTGCTTGGGTATTCGGTTTGAACGGTAAGAACTTTATCAAGACCATGCTGAATGTCGGCAAGACACACGACACTGTTCGCGTGGTCAATGATCAGATCGGCACACCGACCTATACATATGATTTGGCTCGACTGCTCGTTGATATGAATGAAACTGAAAAGTACGGCTATTATCATGCGACCAACGAGGGCGGCTACATCAGCTGGTACGATTTCACGAAAGAAATCTACCGTCAGGCTGGGTATAGGACGGAAGTGCTTCCGGTAAGCACAGAGGAATACGGTCTGAGCAAGGCTGCCCGTCCGTTCAACAGCCGTTTGGATAAGAGCAAGCTGGTGGAAGCTGGATTTACTCCGCTTCCGACTTGGCAGGATGCGTTGCGTCGTTACCTGAAAGAAATCGAGCAGTAAGAGGAGATAGAGAAAATGGGACAGATTAAAGTTGAGAAAAATGTAGGCGGCATCGAAGGCCTTTGTGTGATTGAGCCTGCTGTTCATGGTGATGCTCGTGGTTATTTCATGGAAACCTACAACGAAAAAGATATGAAGGAAGCTGGTATTGATATCCACTTTGTGCAGGACAATCAGTCTATGTCTACAAAGGGTGTGCTGCGTGGCCTGCATTTTCAGAAGCAGTATCCGCAGTGCAAGCTGGTGCGCGCCGTGCGTGGCACTGTATTTGATGTTGCGGTTGACCTCAGAAGCAATTCTGAAACCTACGGTAAGTGGTTTGGTGTTACCCTGTCTGCTGAGAACAAGAAGCAGTTCCTCATCCCAGAAGGTTTTGCGCATGGATTCCTGGTTCTGAGTGACGAGGCAGAGTTTTGCTACAAGGTCAATGACTTCTGGCATCCGAACGATGAGGGCGGCATGGCTTGGAACGATCCGGAAATCGGCATTGAGTGGCCGGAGCTGAAGGGCAAATACAAGGGCAGCGCAAGTGCAGAAGGTTACACGCTTGAAGATGGCACTGCACTGAACTTGAGTGATAAGGATCAGAAGTGGCTGGGCTTGAAAGATACTTTTAAATTTTAAGATGTTATATAGTCATTTCTAATAGAGCGACTGCATTTGAAACAAAAAGACAGCTACGATTTGAAAAATGTCTTTGATAGTGAGGAAAATAATGTCTGAATATCTGATAAAAATTATAAATCGAGTTATCGGGATTCTTAAAATTCTGTGCTGGAAAATTTTATATGGGAGTCGCTTTCATTTTGGCAAAATGACTTTCTTTTATCCGGGATGTCATTTGATGATTGAAAAGACAGGAAGCATTAATATTGGAGATAATTGTTTTTTTAATCGTAATTGTTCAATGACATCTCTGGGCGAAATTAATATAGGAAATGATTGTATATTTGGGGAAAATGTCAAGATATACGACCATAACCATAAAACCGATTTTACAAATGGACTCTTTAGAAAACAAGGTTATGTTGTAGGACGAGTTGAAATTGGATCTAATGTCTGGATAGGAAGCGATGTCTTAATTCTTCCCAATGTTAGGATTGGAAATAATACCGTTATTGCGGCTGGTGCAATAATTACAAAGAATATTCCGGACAATGTGACTTACATACAAAAAAGAAACAGTGTGGAGGTGCAAAATGGATAAAAATCTCCGGTTTAGTATTGTTGTACCAATCTATAATGTTGAAAAATTTCTTGATCAGTGCATAACAAGTGTTCTGAGCCAGAGCTACGATAACTATGAGCTAATTCTTGTGGATGATGGAGCAACTGATAATAGCGGTAAAATTTGTGACGCTTATGCTTTGAAGAATGATCACATTCGGGTTATACATAAAGCAAATGGCGGATTAGTTAGTGCTCGAAGAGCTGGTGTAATGGCTGCAAAGGGCGAGTATGTTGGCTATGTAGATGGAGATGATTGGGTTTCAGATAATTGGCTTGCTGAAGTTAATAAAGTGATTACGGAAGCTCATCCAGATGTTGTGGAATATAATGCATTCAAAAGCATAGATGGAAAAAATGTTGAAATGAAAACCTCGCATTTTAGAGGATTCTTTGGCGAGAAAGAAGTTAAAGAAAAGATTGTTCCATGCATGCTTTGTGATAGGAATCAAAGATTTTACACATTCGGTGTTTTGCCAGCAGTATGGTCTAAAATGATTAAGACCGAAATTCTAAGAGATAGTCTTTGTTCTGAAGACAAGATTACTTTTGGTGAAGATGTCGCATGTATATACAATAGCATATTAGAATGCAAGTCTTTTTATGGAATTGATATTCCACTATATTATTATCGGCAAAACAGTCAGTCTATGACAAAAGCGTATGATGCGCGGCGATTTGAAAGATTAGGAGTTTTATTTGCTTATCTGAATAAGGAACTGTTACGGAATAATCAACAGTTGAAAAGTCAGTATGATAGATATGTTTTGTTCTGTATTTTTTATGCGTCCCTTAATGAAGCTAAGAATACTGCTAGTTTCAAAGAAATGGGCAAGAAATTTGAAGATGGGTTAAAAAAACTTGATTTAGAAAACTTCGTCAATAAAACAACCATAAAGATTGGTATACCGTGGAATATGATGCTTTACCTCATAAAGAAGAAAAAGTATAGAATGCTAATGGTGTTATGCAGGGTGATTGTTAAAGTCAAGTATTCATATAAAGCATAAGGAAAAGATTATGAAAAAAATTTGTTTTATAACACGCCATGCGATTGTAAATTATGGCTCTTTTTTGCAGACGTATGCTACACAAAAACTATTTGAAGACTACGGATATAATGCAGAAGTTTTGGATTATGTTCGAGAAGATGAAGAATATCATAATGTGACAGAACTGCTGTTGAAAAAATCTAAAAAATGGAACCGGAATATTTTTACTAGACTTATATATAGAATCGTTCAATGGCCGGATCACTACATTTGTGGAAGAGCATTTGAAAAGGAAAGGGCAAAATATCTGAATTTGAGCGAGCGCATTACAAATCCAGCTGCAGATGCAAGCAAAATACCGACGGCTGATATTTTTTGTACAGGTAGTGATCAAGTTTGGGGAGAAATTGCTCAGGATGATGTAGATCCCATGTATTTCTTGAGTTTTGCTCCGCACGATGCGAAAAAGGTAGCTTTCTCTGCAAGTTTTGGAAAAGAGAATTATCCGAAAGAAAGAATTGATAAGTTCAGAAAATTATTACATGGATATGACTGCATAACTGTTCGGGAAGATAGTGCGGTTAATATAGTAAATAGAGCGGGATATGAGGCAACACAGATTCTTGATCCAACAATGATTTTTGGCGGAGATAGATGGAAAGAACAATTGCTGCCTATACATGAAAAAGGGTATGTGTTGCTTTATCAACTTAATGCCAATTATGAAATGGATGAATATGCGAAGCAATTTGCAGATAAAGCGGGGCTAAAATTGCTTAGAGTTTCTGTTGAGGCGCATAACTGTATGCGGGTAGGAAAATTTAAGCTGTGTTTATCACCGTTTAAATTTTTATCATATATTGCAAATGCAGAATATATGATTACTGATTCTTTTCATGGTACTGCTTTTGCAATAATGTTTAACAGGCAGTTTGTCGAAGTATTACCGAAAGAAAAAATTGCGAGAAATTTGAGTGTTTTGAAACAGTTCGGGCTAGAGGATAGAATATTAAATAGTCATAGTGACTTTTCATATATTGATCAAAAGATTGACTACAAGATTGTAAATGATTTTTTAGAAAAGTATCGGAGGCAATCGAATGAACTGTTAAAGAAAATGCTTATATGATGGAGAAATGTAAGGATGATTGAAGTAAACATAGTAGGGCAATTGGGAAATCAACTTTTTGAGTATGCGTGTGCACGACAGTTGCAGGAAAAATATGGTGGAAAGATTTATCTTAACACATATGAAATGCGACAGAATACGCCAAATTTTCGTTTGGCTTTACTTGACTTTAATTTAAATGAAAATGTGGAGGTTGTCTCAGAAAGACCGTTAAAGGAAGCAAATGCAGATAACTATTCAGTCAAGATCTTAAGGAAATTTTTTCCAGACTTGTACTTTAACATGATGGCGAAAAAAGGTGTTTTTGTTTGGAAATCTGCACGGATTTATAAACCTTTGCCTTTGTTAAATGAAAAATTGCAGAAGCAAATTGTCCTCAATGGTTACTGGCAAAGCGAAAAGTATTTTTCTGACGTGGCAGAGATTCTTCGAATGGAACTCACTCCGAAAGAACCACTTCAACCACAGAATGAAGAACTATATAATAAAATCAAAAATACAAATTCTGTTTGCGTTACTATTCGGCGCGGAGATTTTATGAACGAAAAAAACAAAGGTACTTTTTATATATGTGATAATACATATTTTAGAAATGCTCTTGCCTATATAAAAAAATGTCTGCCGGATTGCACATTCTTTGGCTTCTCCGATGATATAGATTGGGTGAAAAACAATATGGAATTTCCAGGAGAAGTCTATTATGAGAGCGGAGTAGATCCGGTATGGGAAAAATTGCGTTTAATGTCAGCGTGCAAACATTTTGTACTGTCCAACAGTTCGTTTAGTTGGTGGGCTCAGTATCTATCAAATGAAAAGAAAAAAATTGTGGTTGCACCGGACATCTGGTATAAGACAGGAAAACATGCTAAAGCTGATTTATATCAAGATGATTGGAAATTAATACATATAGGGTGAGAGAATGGAAGCTATTTTTGCGGGAATTGTTTTATTCAATCCGGAAATTAGTAGATTAAAGGAAAACATTACACATATTTTAGGTCAAGTGGATCGATTAATATTGGTGGATAATGGATCTAATAATAAAGAAGAAATTCAGAGCGGAATCCAAAATTTTAACACAGACAAAATACTATATATAGACTTACATAAGAATAAAGGAATTGCAGCAGCACTTAATGTCATTGCGGAATCAACGGAAAGTTGTGGTGTAAAGTGGGTTCTTACATTGGATCAAGATACTGTATGTAAGGATGATATAATTGACAAGTATAGACCGTATTTGTCTATGAAAAATGTTGGACAGTTTACATGCCTCTATCAAGACAGAAATTTTATAGAAGATGAATATAAAAATGAAGGCTCTGAATTTGGTAATTTAAAGGAAGTACCTTGGTGTATTACTTCAGCGGCATTACTTAATGTGGAAGCGTGGAAAAAAGCTGGAAAATTTGATGAGAGTCTTTTTATTGATCAGGTTGATTACGATATGTGCCTTACGATGAGAGAAAAAGGGTATTATATATATCAGGTTGGCTTTGTGGGGTTTGTTCATGAGATAGGGCAGGGACACATTATAAAAGTCGGATCTTGGAAAATAAAAACGTGGAATCACTCACCATTTAGAAGATATTATGGAACAAGGAATGCTATAATCGTTGCAAAAAAACATAACGAAATCAATATGATGCGTGCTATTTTAGGCGCGGTCAAACATATTGTCATAATATTTGTTTTTGAAAACGATAAATGGAACAAATTATCAGCAGGTGTTAAAGGATTAAGAGATGGATTTTGTATTGCCTGGAATCGGGAAAGAGGAATGTGACTAATGCAAAATAGAGTACTTATATTAATGTCGACATATAATGCAGAAAAGTACTTAGTCGAACAGATAAAAAGTTTAAGAGAACAGAGAAATGTTTGCGTAAGTATTTTATGCAGAGATGATGGCTCGACTGATAATACAATTCATATTTTAAAAAGTTTGGGAATAGACTATTATACAGGCGGTAATCTAGGCCCAGCAAGAAGCTTTATGGATTTAGTTGAAAAATGTTCCGAGACATATGAGTATTACGCGTTCTGTGATCAAGATGATTATTGGTATCCAGATAAATTGAAAACTGCAATCGAGTATATTGATAATGAAAAAGAAAGCCCGGTACTGTATTACTCAGCTGTCAATGTTACGGATGAAAAACTTAAAGTGATGTATAAATCCTTTAAGACAATGCCAAATGCGCTTTCGGAAATTGCATTATCCTGTGGTATTATGCAAGGCTGTACACAGGTGTTTAATAGACAACTACTTTTACAATTGAAGAGACATAAGCCTAATTCGATAGCAATGCACGATTTTTATATTACGCTTGTCTGTAAATTTCTTGGGGGAAAATTTGTGATGGACAGTTCTCCGCAGATATCCTATAGGCAACATAGCGCAAATACATTGGGCATTACAGCGAAAAAAAGAGCTTCATTTTACCAACAATACAGCTACACAATTAAAGATGCGGAGTTCTATAAAGATAGCTCTACATTATCAGATGAGGATGAAAAATTTGTTGATGCGATTAATAATTATCTGGCTGATGGAAGTTCCCGCATAGATTTAATAAATATTGTGATAAAAACGACATTTTCACTAAAATGGAAACTAACTTTAGTGAAAAATTTGTTATTAAAAAGATTTTGAAAACTTAATAGTGGACAATGAATATATAAAATAGAAGATAACGACTTTAACAGATAAATATAGCACTATATCAAAAAATACCAGAGTCAACTTAAAGTGATTTGAGATTAAATTTTGCTTTCAATTGCTTCAGCGTGATTTCAGAGTAATAATCGTTTAACAGTAGTCTGGTTACTAAAGTGAAAGGAGCAGAATGATGAAAAAAATACTATTAGTCTCTCATCGAGGATATATGGATGGGGGAGCTATGTTGGCTTTTTGCGATGTAATTACTTATTTAAAAGAGCGATATCAGGTAACCGTTCTTATTCCATGCGAGGGCGATTTTTCTGAATGGCTCGAAAAAAATAAAATAGAATATATTATTTTGAAAACTCATCCGTGTGTAGTTGACAGGTCTATCAGTATAAAGGGTAAAGCTAAATTTATGATTAATGGTCTTTCTGATTATTTGGAAGTACTGCGTCATAAAAATAGATTTTCAGATTATGACCTGATTTATACTAATACGCGTGCAACTCTGATTGGATGTTATTTATCAAAACTTCTACATGTTCCTCATGTATTGCATTGCCGAGAAATGATATCGATAGGCAATGACTGGCTTACATTACCGTGGACAGCTAAAATGCTTAATAATTATACCAATAAAGTTCTTGTGATATCCAAGGCCATGTTGAATAACACAAAAGATATTGATAAAGAAAAAATGAAGTTGATATATGATGGTGTATCCTATAAGGGGGAACTAGATTGTATTAGCAATTTTACAAATAAATCAAAGTTTAGAATTTTGATGGCCGGATCAGTGACGCCAGCAAAAAATCAAATGGATATTATTTGCGCAGTAGGTCAACTAAAAAAAAGAAATATACAGGTTGATCTAATAGTTGCAGGACAGATTTCGAGTTCATATCAAAAGTATTACAATAAGCTTCAAAACCAGATTAAAAAAGACGATATAGAGGGTAGTGTAAAATTTCTTGGAGTTGTTAAGAATATGAAAAGCCTTAGAAAGACAGTCGATTTTGAAGTAATGTGTTCGAAATTTGAAGCGTTTGGTAGGGTAACGGTAGAAGCACTTAGGAGCGGAAAACTTTTTATAGGCGCTAATACGGGAGCTACATCTGAAATTGTAGAAGATGGTATAACAGGATATGTATATCCTGTAGGAAATTATAAAAAGCTTGCAGATATTATCGAATATTGTATTAATAACAGTGAGAAGTCAAATCAAATCTGCAATAATGCATATGAAATTTTGAATAAGAAGTTTAAAAATGAGCAGATGCTCGCTGGTATTGAAAATGTAATCAAACAGGAAATATAATTTGTCAATAGTTGGAGAAATGTAATGGAGACTGTATGCAGTAATAATAAATGTAATGGGTGTATGTCTTGTTTGGACATATGCCCCAGAGAGGCTATCCATATTGAAAAATCATTAAAATCTTATAATGCACATATTGATATAGAAAAGTGTATCGCATGTGGTTTGTGTCATAATGTTTGCCCTAGCAACGCAAGTCGTTTAGCACATCCACCGCGAATGTGGTGTCAAGGATGGTCAAATGATTTAGAAATAAGGAAAAATGGATCATCTGGTGGGGTGGCTACTGCACTAAGTTTGAATTTTATTAGAAACGGTGGGTATGTATGCAGTTGTGTTTTTAATGATGGAAAATTTGGCTTTGTAATTACCGCAGATGAAAAGGATTTGGCTAATTTTTCAGGATCAAAATATATTAAGAGCGATGCTATCGGCATTTACTCAAAGGTTTTCACACTATTACAGAGAGGAGAAAAAGTCCTATTTATTGGATTACCGTGTCAGGTAGCTGGGATGGTGAATTATGCTAAATTTAAGAGGAATGATAAAAACTTATATACGGTTGATTTAATATGCCATGGAACACCATCACCGATGTTTCTTGACATGTTCTTAAACCAATACGGAGTTTTAGCAAAAAATTGTGATAATATTGGTTTTAGAGTTAAAGATTCATTTCAAATCAATGATAACTCAAGAACATTTTCTTCTGTGGGAGTATGTGACCGTTATATGACCGCATTTTTGTCGGCATTGAATTACACAGATAATTGTTATAGGTGTCAGTTTGCTAAAAAAGAAAGAGTATCAGATATTACCTTAGGGGATTCGTGGGGAAGCAATTGCGACAGCAATGAATGGAAAAAAGGGGTTTCTCTTATTTTGTGTCAAAGCGATAAAGGAGAGGAATTATTGTCTCAATCGAATCTGCATCTTTTTGATGTTGATCTGGACAATGCTATTGCGCATAATCATCAACTTTCTGCGCCTTCTATTGCACCAAAGTCACGTGCAAAATTTTTTAGAGACATTGAAAAAGGCATGAATTTTAATGGAGCTGTAAAAAGGGCTTTGCCAAAAGAATGTATTAAACAGGATTTCAAAGCACTTTTAATAAAATTACATATCCTTCCTAGAGCTGCTGGGGGGGGCAGAGTGACTTATCAAGTTATTATAAGGGAAGCAAAAAATGAGTGAATCATAGGGAGGACTTAGTTTTGCATGAAAAATTGACAATAAGAATTAAAAAATTGACAATAAGAATTAAAAGTATGCAACTATTTATTTGCGCTTTTATCTTCTTACTTTATGCTTTTACTGTGGGATTGCAGGATAAAATATATCCGTTTGCAACATATTCTGTACCGCTATTTTTTGCAATAGGAATTTATTTTCTGTACAAGTATGCGCCAAAAAAAGGATGGAAAATCAGCAGTATGGACATGATGGTTATACTGATGATATGCATTATACTTTTCTTTAACAATGCAAATATAGCTCATGGTTCGATGGTTGAATTAGTTTATACGGTGGCTATTTTTTTGTTTTATATATTTGGACATAGGTATTTAGATTGGAAGCCTTATATGCTTGGCATACAAAAATACATTGGAATTTTTTATGCGTGCATGACTATCTATACAGTGGTTAACCCTGCGTTTTTTAATAATATTGTAGTTCCATTGTTTAAGGATTACGGATATATGGATCAAATGAGTCAACTTTTTAAGCAAGGATTCATTACCGGGTTTACACCACATTATAGTACCAATGCTATGTATTTAGCGGTTTGCTTTTCAGTCCCTTTTGCTAGCTTTATTGCAGAGAAGAAAAAAAGTAATCTGATTATATGCTTCCTGTTATTAGGCTCAGTTTTACTAACAGGCAAACGAGCTCATGCAATTTTTATTCTAGCAGCAGTTGTGGTTACTTACTATGTATTAAATTCAGACAAACCGTTGACACGATGGGGAAAAATCATAATTGGACTTGTGATTGGAGCATGTATACTTACTGTTGCGGCAGAGTTTGTACCATCATTGCTTAATGTCGTTTATCGGTTTATTGAAACATATCAAACTGGAAGTCTTGAGATGGGTAGAGATGTGCAGCGGGCATATGCACTTGAGGCATGGAGCACACATCCGATATTTGGAATTGGGTGGGATTCGTTTAAATATTATTTTCAGTCTGTTAGAGGAATTTATATTAATGTACATTGTGTGTATGTTCAGTTGTTATGCGAAGTTGGCATTGTTGGAAGTCTGCCATTTTATTTGTTTTTTGTGTTTTCATTAATTCACTCAATTAAAACACTTAAAATCGTGGCAATAGAAAAAATACAAGATAAAGAAATTCGATTTTCACTTGTGTATGCGGTGTTTGTTCAGGTGTTCTTTCTGTTATATTGCTTGACTGGAAATCCATTGTATGATGCCCCGACTCTCTTTACATATATATTCGGGTGCGCAATAGGGGAATATTATTATAAAATTATTGTATCATATAAAATGATTGAATCTCCAATAGAGAAAATAAAATAGAGGAAATTAGTGACATGAATTGTGGAATATTAACGTTTTATTTTGCACATAATTACGGTGCTGTTTTGCAAGCATATGCATTGCAAACATATATCTCAAAACTTGGACACGCCACTTTTATTGTGAAGCGTTATCCAGATAAACTTAAGAGAGAGTATTCTTTGAATCCATTTTGCGATTCGAAATCAATTAGAAATTTTTTGAGAAAATGTAAAGCCATTCCAAAGCGAATGAAACAGTATACAGCCTTCGAAAAATTTATAAATAAGAATTTCAACTTCTCTGAAGGTGATTTAGATGCTATTGTATGTGGTAGTGACCAAATTTGGAATGAAAAAATTACGGGTGAGACATCTCTATATTATGGAGCAAATTATGAGAGCTGCCCAATTAAAATATCTTACGCTGCGAGTTTTGGTTCAAATAAACTAACCCTGTTTGAAACTAAGTGTGTAAAAGAATACCTTACAGATTTTCAAGCAATTTCTCTAAGAGAGAAAGACTGTTTAACAGATGTTGCCCGTTTAACCGGAAAGGATGCTAAATTAGTTTTAGATCCCGTTTTTTTATTAGATGTTAATTTTTGGACTAATTTTGCTAGTAGAGCGAAATATAAGATAAAGGAAAAGTATATTCTCTATTATTCGCTCAAGGAAGATCGTGAATTGATTGCACAGACAAGAAAGTTGTCTGAGCAAACCAATTGTACTGTATTATGCATTCATCCAACATGTAGTAACCTACATGTTGGATGGAAGCAATTACATACTGTAGGTCCATACGAATTTGTTTCGTTGATAAAAAATGCGGAGAGCATAGCTACTAATTCTTTTCATGCAATTGCTTTTTCAATTATTTTTGAAAAGAAAACGCTTTATAAATCGTTTTCAAAAACCGATAACAGAGTTGAATCCTTGTTGAAATCTCTCAATGCTTCACATTTAAGTAAGAATGGCTTGTATGATTTTTCAGCTAAGGATGAGAGGAACATTGAAAATTATTTGAACGAATCAAAGAAGTTCTTGATGAATGCCTTGGGAAATAATACGGAGAATGTCTAGATGAATAGGAAGAAATTTATTCGAAATATAGGAACGGGTTTTGTAGGACAACTTATTATCATAATTCTTGGGCTAATTGTTCCAAGAATCATGATTACCAGTTATGGCTCCGATACAAACGGCCTGTTAAGCACTATTTCTCAGATTTTTGCATATATGGCTTTACTTGAAGCTGGAATTGGTCAAGCTGCTAAAAATGCTTTATATAAGCCCATTTCTCAAGGAGATCGTAGGGGGATATCACATATAGCATCGATTGCACGAAGGTATTTCCGTAAGGTTACTATTTATTATGGTATATGTGTACTAGTTTTGTCGCTTGCATGTCCAATAATCATTAAAACCGATGTCGATAGTTTTACAGTTTTTCTTGTTGTTCTTTTTGAAGGACTAGCAGGAGTCATATCATTTTATTTTGTTGAAACTCCATCGACAATATTAATGGCAGATGGTAGAGGCTATGTTAACAGCACAATTTCTGTTGTTAATAAAACTATAAGCTATGCCGTAAAAATTGTAATGGCTGCTTTTGGCATTAATATTGCTTTTTTACAGTTTGTTTATTTTTTGCTGACGGTTATTAAGGTGTTTTTTTATAGATGGTACTTTTATAAAAAATATAGTTGGATTGATTTTTCTGCGGCATCTGCTAAAGAGAAACTAAAAGATAGAAATGCGTTCATTGTAACAGAAATTGCATGGACTATATTTTCTTCTACCGATATGATAGTTTTGTCGGTTTTTGTAAGCACAAAATTATCCAGTGTTTATTCTGTGTATAGTTTAGTATTTAGTAATCTTAATTTACTTTTGAACAGCGTTTACTCCAGTGTTTCATATGTTTTAGGATGTACATTTCATGAGGATGAGAAAAAATATGTTACTTATCATGACGCATTCACAACGATTTTCATGGGTGGAATGACGATTTTGATGTGTATTACATATATTTTAATTCTTCCATTTATACGTCTTTATACCAACGGTGTGACGGATGTTGAGTATATATATACTATTCTTCCTGTTATGTTTTGCTTAGTACAGATTTTGTCCTGGAGTAGATATGTATCTGGCAATTTAACAGGATTAGCAGGATACGCAAAAACTGTAAGTTACATCTCAATTGCCGAGGCAATAGTGAATCTTTTTCTCTCAGTTTTATTTGTTCAAAAGTGGGGGATTATTGGCGTATTGTTTGCAACGGTAGTTGCTTTGCCTATTAAGGTGATATACTGCACATACGTATGTGATAAAAAGATACTTCGCAGATCTGTGTGGAGGTCTATGAGGATATTTATACCTAATTATCTTCTTTTTGCTATTACTATTGTAGTAAATCATGCAATCAATCTAAATATTAACAATTATTTAAGTTTTGCAGTAAATGGTTGTATCGTGTCAATTGTTTGTTTTGCAGTAGGTGGAATAGCGAATTATATCGCTAATCCAGAATGTATAAAGATTGTGAAAAAAATTATTAAAAAAAGATAAGCCATCTTTATACTTCGGATTTTGAAATTGCAAATTACTTACAAATGGATAAAACAACAATGTGTGATAAAGTTGACTAAATGTAAGGAAGGAATAAAATCTTAAGAGCAGAGCAGATAATATTGACATTTTGAAAGCATTATGCGCTTTCTTAATTGTCTGTATTCATGTTCCGTTTCCAGGAAAAGTCGGTGCATATTTTACGACACTGACCAGAGTAGCAGTTCCTGTTTTCTTTATGATTACAGGGTACTTTTATTCGGATACCGTTGCACGGCATAAGGAAAAGCATCAAATCAAGAAGATACTCTACTTGCTTGTAGAAGCAAATGCGCTTTTCTTCATCTGGAATATTGCACTTAATGTCCTCAGAAGGGAGAACATAGTAGCCTATATTCGGTCGATTTTTACGGGAATGAATCTGCTAAAGTTTTTTCTTCTTAATGAATCTCCGCTGGCAGGACACCTCTGGTATTTAGGAGCAATCTTTTATGTGCTGGTGATTGTTTTGCTGATGGACAAGTTAAACTGTCGAAAGGTTCTGTACTATTTAACTCCAGCTCTGCTAATTGCAGATTTGGTACTTGGAAAGTATTCGCTGCTTATTTTTCATCGGGAGTTCCCGTACATACTGGTTAGAAATTTTCTTTGTGTAGGAATACCGTATTTTTGTATTGGAACCCTTATCAGAGAAAAACGATGCTCTGAAACATGGAATAAAAAAGCGCTTCAGATATTGATTGTTGTGTTTGCGATAACTAGTCTTGCAGAAAGATTTGCTTTGGTGAATGCTGAAATGAACGCTACGAGAGATCATTATCTCAGTACGACTTTCTTGGCAATCTGTCTATTTGTCTATACGCTCAAGAGTAATTGGCATAATAAGGAATTGGCTGTGATTGGAAGAAAATATTCCACATGGCTTTATATTATTCATCCGATTTTTATTACGGCTTTCTCAATGGTAGCGGGTAAACTTGGCATAAAATCGATTTACAGATGTGTTGCACCAATTGTGGTTTATTATGCAACACTTGTATTCCTTATCATTCTACAGAAGATTAAGATGGCAATGAAAAGCAAATAATACACAGGAGGAACAGCTTATGGTGGATTTGATAGATACAATAGTATATGCAGGAAGGTTAAAAGACAAATCTGACTTGATGAGCAGTTCTTCTGGTGGTGCTTTTACGGCACTTTCTGACTTCTTCCTGAAAAATGGCAATGCTGTGGTGGCAGCAATCTATAATTACGAGAATCATACTGCAGAGTTCAAAATGATTTTGGACGAAGAACAGCGTGAAAGAGCAAAAGGTTCAAAATATATGCAGAGCAAGCCTGGTGATATTTACAGGAAAGCGTATCACTGGCTGATGGAAAATCCGGAGAAAGAGTTGCTCTTTGTTGGCATGGGATGCCAGTCTGATGGATTTCGGAAGTTCAGCGAAATAAAAGGAATCCGTGACCGGGTGTACATCGTAGATATTATCTGTCATGGATCTCCAAGTCCAAAGTTGTGGAGAGAATATGCTGAGTCTATTCAGAAGAAAGATGGAAAGATAACTTATCTCACCTTCAAAGACAAGCGCAATGGTTGGAAATCCCCAACGGCTTATGTGAAAGTCAATGGAGCAGAGAAGCCAATTAAAGATTATGTTAAGGTGTTTTATAATTGGTGTGCGTTGCGGCCATCTTGCTATGAATGTCCTTATGCTACCACAGAAAGAAAAACAGATATGACCATTGGCGATTTCTGGCATATTGAGGAGACGATTCCAGACTTCTATGATCCTAACGGCAACTCGTTATTCTTGATTCACACAAATCGAGGAGAAGAGCTGTTTGAAAAGATTCAAGGTGACTTGGATTGTAGATTGAGTAATACAACACAATGCTGGCAGGCGAACCTTGAAGCACCGACCAAGAAGTCTGAGCGAAGAGAAGAATTCTGGAATGATTATCAAAGGAAAGGAATTGATTTTGTTATGAAGAAATATGGAACAGTTCCAATGAAAACAAAAATAAAGAATAAACTCCTCAGAATTATCGGGGGGGTACGAACTAAGTAACCTCGATTATGCTGATCACTCCGAAAGGAGGGTAGCATAATGAATTGGAAGCAGCCTAAAGTATATGCAGTGAAACATAAAGATGAATCGACAAGAGCGGCTTCCAGATCGGGTGGTATTTTTACAGCCCTGTCTGGTCAAGTATTGTCCAACGGCGGTGTAATCTATGGATATCCTGACGGATGATTTCAATGCCGTACATATTCGCGCTGATAGTACGGAAGAACGCAATCGGATGAGAGGCTCTAAATATATTCAGAGTAGGTTGGGCAATACATTCAAAAATGTGAAGGTAGATCTTGACGCACAGAGAAGTGTGCTTTTCTCTGGAACGTCCTGTCAGGTGGCAGGATTGGAAAAATACCTTGGAAAAGAATATGATAACCTTTTCTGTGTAGATATTGTTTGTCACGGAGTACCGAGCAAAAAAGTGTGGGACGCATATCTACACTGGCAAGAGCAGAAAAATCATTCTAAAATTTCAAGTGTGGATTTCCGTAATAAAAAAGATTTTGGATGGCATGACCATGTAGAAACACTTTATTTTGAAAATGGAAAGTCTACGAGCAGCCGGGTCTTCAAAGAGCTTTTTTATGGACATACAGTGTTGCGACCGAGTTGCTATGAATGTCCTTATAAGTCTGTGATGCATCTGGGCGATATTACAATTGCAGATTATTAGGGTATTGAAAAAGTAGCTCCAGAGTTTGATGACAACAAGGTCGTTTCGCTGGTGCTGGTAAATAATGAAGCTGGTAAAAAAGCCTTTGAAAAAGTAAAAGAAGGGCTGATTTGGAAGCAGACAAAGCTGGAAGATAGTATGCAGCCACCTCTTAAAGCCCCATTTCCGAAACCAGATAATAGAGAGCAGTTCTGGAGTGATTTTGAGAATAAGTCGTTTGAGTATGTTGCAAAGAAATATGGTGGCATCGGGTTAAAGAATGATGCTAAATCATTTTTGAGAAAGATTAAGAGAAAAATCAAAAAGTTGGTGAGTAAAGGTGGAAAGAGAAATTCCAGTACTATATAAAAGAAAAGAAGAATGCTGTGGATGTACAGCCTGTTATGCTATTTGTCCAAAAGAAGCTATTTCTATGGTCGAGGACGAAGAAGGCTTTGAATATCCAAAGATAAATGAAAACAAATGCGTGCGGTGCTACCAGTGCATTAAGGTATGTCCGATAAAAGCATCACGAGCACAGTAAGGAGAAATTAATAGGGAACGAGAACTCCATGTGCTACTATTATCGCATGGCTTATGAGTTTGTTGTGCGCATTGCTCTGTGGATGGTTGGTAAGGAAAGATGAGTTAATAGAAAGAGGTGATTGGTAATCAAGTGGTACATAAAATCAATAATTCAAGATTTCGGACAACCAGTGTCATACTTGATTCCAGCCATCTTCTTCAGTGGAGGCATTGTATTTGCTGTTAGCTGGTTATGTGGAAAGAAGAGTACAATAAAACATAGAATTCCATTTGCCTTTTTCTTAGCGTACATTCTCGTTATTTTTCGCGTAGCTTTCTTATGCAGGGAACCTGGGAGTAGAAAGGCTATTAGCTTGGTCTTGTTTGAAACATGGGGACATACCTTTCATATGCACGCTATGTTTGTTGAAAACATTATTATGTTTATTCCGCTTGGTGTACTGCTACCGATATTGTTCAGAAAATTTAGAAGTGGATGGGCATGTGTGCTGACTGAATTTATTTGCTCTTGTAGCATTGAGATATTGCAGCATATTACTCAAACAGGATATTTACAATTGGATGATGTGGTGACAAATACAATGGGTACGCTGTTGGGATGGTTTATATGGTGTGCATGGAAAGTGAACAGAAAAATATGAACACGATGATACTCAATTACCGATGCATTAAGGTATGTCCGATAAAAGCTACACGAGCATAGGAAGGAGAGATTATGAACACAACATTACTTATCATGGCGGCCGGAATCGGCAGCCGATTTGGAACAGGAATTAAACAGTTGGAGCCGGTCGATGATAAAAACCATATCATCATGGACTACTCAATTCACGATGCAATCGAAGCAGGCTTCAACCATGTAGTATTTATCATCCGTAAGGATATCGAGAAGGAGTTCAAAGAGGTCATCGGCAATCGCATTGCCTCCATTTGTTCTTCTCACAATGTAACTGTGGAATATGCTTTCCAGGATATCAACGATATTCCGGGAGAACTTCCGGCAGGCCGTACAAAGCCGTGGGGAACTGGTCAGGCTGTGCTTGTTGCTAAAAATGTGATTGATACTCCGTTTATCGTTATCAACGCAGATGATTACTATGGCAAAGAAGGTTTCAAGGCTGTCCATGAGTATCTGGTGAATGGCGGCAAGTCCTGCATGGCTGGTTTCGTTCTGAAGAACACTCTGTCCGATAACGGCGGTGTGACTCGCGGTATCTGCAAGATGGATGAGAATGGAAACTTGACTGAGGTTGTGGAAACCAAGAACATCGTAAAGACTGCAGATGGAGCAAAGGCAGATGGTGTGGTTGTTGATGTGAATTCTCTGGTTTCCATGAATATGTGGGGCTTGACTCCTGATTTTCTGGATGTGCTGGAAAATGGTTTCAAGGAGTTTTTCGAGAAAGAAGTACCGAGCAATCCTCAGAAAGCCGAGTATCTGATCCCAATCTTCATCGGTGAGCTGCTGGAGCAGGGCAAGATGTCTGTGAAGGTTCTGAAGACCAACGACACCTGGTACGGCATGACCTACCATGAAGATATCGCAGCAGTAAAGGACAGCTTCAATAAGATGTTGAAGAACGGCGTGTACAAGGCTGACTTGTTCAGTGATCTGTAAACGATGATGAAAGAAATGATTGATTTACTCGGAAAGATCCTCACAAACATCCTGACTGCTCTTTATGAACCTTTTGCATTCTCACTGCTTCTCTCGTTCTTTGCAATGTTTTTCTACCTGTATGCGTATGAGCCAATACATGCCGGCAAAGGGTGGAAGAGTGCCATAGTAACGTGGTATCAGAAATTCAAAGAGAGTGTGTTTTTTCGGAAGTTGTTTTTCTTATTTTTTGTGACCTCACTTATTCTGTTCCGAACCCTGTTAAACCGGAGCATTTGGATGAATCCTTTATCTGATGTTATGGGCGGATGGGGCATCTGGAAGACAGTGAACGGAGAAAAGCAGCTGACAACAGAGTGCATTGAGAATGTGATTATGATGGTGCCGTTTTCAGCAGCAGTGCTGTGGACATTCGGAAAGAAGATAGGAAACGGCTGGAAGAAAATACTGTGGCAAAGCGGGAAGGTAGCATTCATTTTCTCGATAAGCATTGAGATGTTGCAGTTATTGCTTCACTTGGGAACATTCCAGCTATCAGACATCTTCTATAATACAGTAGGTGGAATGATTGGCGGTTTGATATATTGTGCAGTGATGAAGGCAAGAAAGCGTCTGTAAAGCTAGACGAAATTGTGATATACTGTGAGCGGTAGCTCCCATGTTGCTCTGATAATCACACACCTCTCCGTAGCGAGCAACAGGCAACGATCTTATAGTCGGCTAAGATGTGAAGGTTAAGACAAGATTTGAAAGGGGTTTTAGAAGATGGCAAGCGGATATACTGCAAGAACTGCGTTTTACAACAAATTGCAGTCTGAAAAAAAAACAGATGAATTGAGTGCAATCCTACGGAATGAAGAAGCGCAAGATGACTTCTGGAATTTGTGCAAGTCATACGCGGAGATTGGTATGAATGCTCCAAAATATCGAACACCTGGAACTTGTGAGGTGCAAGGAGTATTTCAATACACAGACGTAGATAATGCAAAAGATAACACTGTGGCTTTCATCCGAAAATATAGTATTAATGGTAAAGAGGATTTTTTTGATCTTGTAAAGAGACTGTATGTTCATGCGGTTGAATTTGACGATGCCAGACATAGTGGGTTGGTCGCACCAGAAACGACTTCTATGAGTGGATACGCTGGAATATATTATAATTTTGCACAACTTCCAGATGATATATTTGATATAATTAAAACAGATAGTTTGGATGGATTGAATTAATAGTTATCTTTTTACTTGCGTTGTTAGATGATGTTTTATGTGCTAAATATTAAATGAGGAACACAAAAATGTCCAGAACCAAAGGAAGCAAGAACCGCCCAAAATCCGACTTTGCATCCCAGATCGCAGAGAAGAGCAGTCCGTTATCCAGAATCTTACCGCAGAGGTAGAGGCAATCCAGAAGGATATAGAAGAAAAGAAAGCCGACCTAAAAGCTAAGAAATCTGAACTGAAGTCCGCCAAGAAAGAATTAGCCAAACTCGAAGCAAAGAAAGCAAAAGCTGAGCATAAAGTAGCGGAAGAAGCAAAAAAGTAGGAAGCCGAGGCTGTGGTTAAGAAGCTGCTGGCTGGCGGCATGAGCGCGGACGAGATTCTCGAAAAACTGAAATAAAGCCTACGCCGTGTGGATATACTGAACTCCAGGGATTCACACGGTAATTTTTGAAGGTTGTTATATAGTTTATAACGGAAATAAAATAGGTTCATCACGATTTTTGCGGGATGGTGAACGGACAGAAGGAATAGAAAGATAGCAAATCAAGGTAAAGAAGAAGTCGTTGTCACGGTAACCGTAGCCGATTCGTTTAGCGACCTTAATCTTGTTGTTGAAGCCTTCGAGCTTGCCGGTGCTGATTGAATAGATGGCATGGGCAGATAACCCAGGGAGCCGTTTTTCTTTTCAAACTGCAAAACCGTACCAATGTAGATTGTAAAATAAAGTGTGTAAGTTAGAAAAATAGCTTGCACACTTTTTCAATTTTTGGAAAGTGTGCTACAATGAAAGAAAGGGCGTAACCTTCAATACGGCTACGAATTTGACGGTTATCAATCAAGCGTCCATATCTGTATGGAGTTTCAAAAGCTCCTTAATATTTCCGACCTTCAGCTCAGTTATATCACGAATGTCGGTGCAGGACAGGGGGGTTCTCAAGGTTAGCAGCTCTCTTGTTCCGTTTGTCAATAAATTACCACGCAATACCGAGCTTTACAAGCTGATGACGAGCAATGTAAAATGCTGAAATTGCGGTGTTTGCGTTGTATTGTGAGAGGTTGGCGAAAATAATCGTCTTGATTAGTGCGAAAATTCAAGGAAATTTCATTGATTATTACACGGATATCTGCTATAATGCGGATATAGTAAGTGTACCTGATAGTATTGGGATAAATATAAAAAAACATCGAAATCAATGTGATAAATGGTTATTTAATAAATTGAATGAGCATGAATTTTGGGAGAAGGATGACTCCGGAAATAAATTAGGGGTTGGTGTTTGTAGTGAATCGTTCATATATTGGTTGAATGAATTTGTTTTAAAAGATTCTAAAGAGAAAGCATATATTGTGCGAAAAAGTATTAATAATTATGATGAAAGTTTGCCTACCATATATTATTGATGAACAGAGCATATTGACAACTTATGTGAACTATTTATTCTTTTGTACAAAAACTAATCTGTTGTAATTTAATGCACGAGTCCCAATGAAAAGCAAACAATAAAAAATTTAAAAATGTAATAAAAAAGATACCTTATTTTGGCAAAAAGCTCCTTTCAAAAATTAAATTCAAAAAAATTTGAAAATATGATAGCAGGAGCGACGAACTCAGCGATAGTAAATAAATTCTTAAATTATATAATTGAAAATGTTGATATAGTGTTATCAGTAGGCGGAGCAATTTCTGGCATTTTAGATTATATATTTGATAAAAGTATAAATAATGTTATATGGAAGTTTAAATTATGGTGATAAAAATATCATGCAAATACATAAAAGATAATGCTTTTGATATTACAGTTGGGCAGGAGACACGCACAATTACCCACGAAAACAATCAGGCTGTTTTTAAGTTGAGCGAATCAAAAAATTACAATATTGAAATTTGCAAAAAGTCTTGCAAAAGCAATCATTCTTTCAGCAATATTTTGATTTTCTTTTTCACTATGATATTGCAAGGCATTTTCAATATTCTATTGATGAACACCGATTCAAAGTGGTATAATAAGTTAAGTCCTTATATTATTAAAACTAACTTTAATGTTTTCATAGATAAAGATACCGATTTGGAATTTATTTACAACGAAGGATATTTTTATTATGACAGGAAAACTAAAAAGTTACCCACGATAAGTTGGATAGATTGCGATAATATAGTTCTTGTTAAAACGGAATACACCATAGATAAGGTTAATTTGACCAATGCATATTGTAAATATGTTAAGAAGTTTATTTCTTGTGCATCAGTCTGTGAGCTGATATTCTTATTGCTAATACTACTTGCTGTTTCTTACAATAATTTTACAGCAGCTATCATTTGCTGTATATTTTTTGTTTTGGTAATAATTATTCAAATTATTGTTTTTAAAAAAGAGTTTATGAGATTAAAGAAAATAGGTGACGTGCTTTAATTTTAACCCCAAAATACTTTATGTATTCCTGTGTTTCTGTATCTTAGTGTAGCTTTTTGTTATTTTCTATTTTAACTTGCTATGTAAAGAAATATTGGCTCATATGACGGGAGCAGAACAACACAGGTTAGAACTGTTCGCAGTGACGGTACTCTTGTATTTAATATAGACTATGAGTACGCAGACGGTAAGGCTGAAAATTCAACAACTAATCTTATCAGCAAGTTCAGCCAGTCATATGGCGGTGACAGCGTTTTATCCTACGATTATTCTTATGATAACAACGGCAATATTACCGAGATTAGACAGAACGGCAAACTCATAAACAAGTACACTTATGACAGTCTTAACGAGCTTAAAGAAGAATATGATTATGTAAATAAATTTTACATTAACTATTCTTATGACGGAGCAGGAAATCTGCAAAATAAATATTAACAGGTTCTTGATCCCAACTACGGTTATCCGACAGGAACGCAGAACGGTAATACATACGAGTACACCGATACAAGCTGGAAGGATAAGCTGACAAAGGTTAACAGCAGTAATATTTCATACGATGCAAACGGCAACCCTCTGACATACCGTGACGGAATGAGCTTTGAATGGGAGAACGGAAGCATTCTCCTTCCGACAAATCCGTTCAAATGAGCTATGACTCAAACGGTATGAGAACACAGAAGTCTGTTGACGGAGTTAAGACCAACTATTACTATGACAGCAACAAAAAACTTATTGCCCTTGTAAAGGGTAATGATACTCTGTTGTTCTATTACGATTCAGACGGTAATACGGTAGAAAAGACATTTGTAAACGGTCAGACAAAGACTATTACAACAGGCACAGATAAGGGAGCAAAAAACATGAAAAAAATAATACAACCAATATCAATATTGTTGATCATAACGCTGTTATCTGCGATATGTATAATACCATATGCAGCGACTATCGTTAACGGTGGTAATTACGAATTTACAGTTATGGATGCAACCAAGGTCCAAAAGTATGTTGTAGGTATGATTGACTTAACTGATGATGAGAAATTTCTTTACGATACTAATGGCGACAATGTGTTGACCGTTATTGATGCCACTAATATTCAGAAAATTATTGTTGGATCTCAATTCGATACATCAGAACCGTCATCTTTGACAGAAACTACTTCGGTTTACGGAACTGAAGCATCCACAGAAACAACGATATCGGATTTCTCCTCTGCTTGTACTGAAGTAACAACTGAATACACTGAAACTACTACAGAATGTGTTGAGGAAACAACAACTGTTGATGAACCATCGACAGAATCGACTGAAACAACTACGGAAGAAGTTACTGAACCTTCAACAGAAGAGTATACTGAGCAGATTACTGAACAGCCTACTACAGAGCCAAAACCAACTGTTCCGCCTAAAAGTGTGAAATTCAATAAGAATGGAATAACACTTGGGGTAGGGGAGTCATATACTCTTATTACTACTATTGAAAATGGAGATATTTCGCAAGTAGAGTTTACTACAGATAATAGTGGGGTAATTACTGTAGACGATAAAGGCAAAATGACTGCTGTGGGCATTGGTGTCACTACAATTACAGCAAAAACTTATAACGGACTTACAGCCAAATGTAAGGTTACTGTTAAAAAGCTTGCTAATAGCATAAAGCTTGATAAGACAAGTATTATACTTGGAGTCGGTGAACAGTATGATTTTTCAAGCTATGTGCCGAGCGGAACAGCAGCTTATTATCGTTCTTATTATTCAGATGATCCGAATATTGCTTTTGTTCAAAAAGCCGGAGGTTTGATGACCGCAAAAAAGGCAGGAACCACAACTGTGAGATGCAAAATGCCAAACGGTACACAAGCAACCTGTAATGTAACGGTCAAGCCGCTTGCAACATCTCTTAAACTTAACGCAAGTGAAATTGTACTGTACATAGGTCAGAGTTTTGACATTAACAGCAGTGTTCAAAAAGGTACAGCGGCATATTACAGACTTTATTCATCAAGCAATTCAAAAATAGCTGCTGTAACAAGAGGCGGAGGTGTCGTCAAAGGAGTAGCGACAGGAAAAGCAACTGTAACTTGCACTTTGAATAACGGAAAAAAAGCCATTTGCAATGTATACATAATGCCACAGAGCAAGAAGATTTCAAATGTTCCGTTAATCGGTCAAAGTAAGCTCCCGACAGGCTGTGAAACCTGTAGTGCAACAATGCTGTTGAATTTCTACGGATATAAAATTTCTGAAACGACATTTGCAGATAAGTATTTGGTAAAAAAACCTTTCGGTTATTCAAACGGTTCATACACAGGACCTGATCCGAATTGTGCTTTTGTCGGAACACCCTACAGCTCCAACAGCTACGGTGCATACGCTCCGATTATGGCAAAATGTATGAACAAATACCTTTCCGACAAATCATACAAGGCTGTAGAAATCAGCGGGAAAAGTCTTGAATATCTTTCGGGTAAGTATGTTGCACAAGGTCAGCCGATTATGGTGTGGGCAACAATTAATATGTCACCGTCATTTAAGACAACCACTTGGAGAGTAAACTACACCGATGAAAACGCAAAATATAAACTCGGCAGTTACTACACTTGGACTGCCGGCGAACATTGTCTGTTACTCACGGGCTATGACAAAGATTATTACTATTTCAACGACCCATGGACAAACGCTCGTACAAGATACTCAAAAAGCCTTGTAAATACAAGATATAACGAACTCGGCAAACAAGCTGTAGTTATGGTGAAGAAATAACAAGAACCTTCTCTGATGAATTTATCATTAGGGAAGGTTCTTTCTTTTATTTGTTAGTATATTCTATTAAGGTAAAAATGCCTTTAGGAGCTTAAAATAAATCGCTATGCGTTCCGGTTCTTGTCAGATACAAAATAAGTTCTTCATTACTAATTTCGTAAATCAAGAGCCGGTCGGGGGTAATGTGACATTCCCTACAGCCGGAATAATTTCCAATTAGTTTGTAATCTTTATATTCCGATGGCAGTAGTTGTTGTTCAGCTATCATTTCAACAACATCATCAAGCAATTGAATATTGTATCCACGCTTAATTGCCAGCTTAACATCTCTGTTGAATTTTTGTGATGGCACAATTCTTAATTTACTCATTGGTAATATCCTCTAAAAGCTCGCTAAATGATGCATAGGTTTTTTGTTTGGATTTTTTTTCAGTTCTTCAACTTCTTTAATGGCAGAAATTGTATCTGCATTTGGAGTTTCATAGTTAATGACATTGAGCATATAACGGATAAGGTTGCCCTTTACATTTTCGCCACCTTTTACAACAATACTTTTATAAGCGTTGTAAATATCACGGTCAACGGTAAATGAACAAGTAATCTTATTGGTACTCATAATTTTATCACCTTCCAAAAAAATATTACTAAGCTAACACGGCGGTATCACCGACACAGTTCGTTTTCGTAAGTTTCTGGTCGGCTGTGCTGCTCTTGTTTCAGAGCAGGTAAATTATTAATCCGCTGACATTGCACCAAGTACCGCAAAGGAATGGCTGAAAGTACTTGTGGGACTTCACATTGTTTATCTGCTTGCCCCATATTCAAACAATGAACTGAAACGGCTCAGCAAAAACACCGAAACTGTATTTCTGTGACACCGGTCTTTGTGCTTACCTTTCGATGTGGCTGACGGCAGACACTCTCCGTAACGGTGCTGCAAGCGGTCATTACTACGAAAATCATGTGGCAATGGAGCTTGTGAAAAACTACGCTTACGCTAAATCTAAAGTAAATATTACCTATTTTCGTGATTCTAACGCAAAATAGATTGATGTTTTCATCGAGGAAAACAATGTCATTCATCCGTTGGAAATAAAAAAGAGTGCTTCTCCTGATCGTCGTGAGGTCAAAAAGTACAGCGTAATTGACAAGGCTTCTTTGAACCGCGGAAACGGCGGCATCATATGTATGTGTGAGGAGCCGATACCGATTGACAAGGATAATTGTTTTATTCCGAGCAATCTAATCTGAATCACTCCCATAGCAAAAGTATATTTTCAAGAAACTAAGCAGAGCCCAAAAGCTCTGCTTTTTGTTTTAGTTTGCCCGGAAAATGACAGAAAAGGAATGAACGAAATGCCTAAGAAAAACGACTTAAACCGTCTCCAAAAAAATCGTGATATACCTTTTTTAATGTTATTTAACTCTGTTTACGCTGTAAATTGTAAATCCGTTGAATTCCTTTTCATCCTTGTAAACAATGACGGAATCCTTTTTGCCGTAATATTGGTTAAGATAATTTTCTTTGATAAAAGTAATGTTCTTATCAATAACATATACATTTCTTCCGTCAACTACCGCCTCATAAATATTTGTTGAGAGGTTGCGGTTCACAAGCTGATTTGTCCGATGAAGATAGCCGAAGCCGTCAACATTATGGAGAAAATCGGAAGAAAATCCCCACAGCGGATGAATATAGTTATCGGTATATGAAATGTATTCTTTAGCTGTTACAGGATCGAGAACATAATAATTTTCAGGATGTCTGTCAACCTCAGTATAAAGATCACTCGGCTTTTTGTCATATGAAACAGGAGTAATATGGAAGAAATATGACGCACAGCTTGCCACACCTAATATTACAAGCACAATAACCGAAATAAGAACAGTTTTTCTGCTTTTATCTGTAATATTGCTGTATTCGTCTTTTCTGAGATGACCGAAATCAAACGAATACATTGTAAACGAAAGAATCATCAGCAAAATTCCGTACATTGTGTATGCCGAAGAATCCATTGCATAACGAACATACATACAAGCCGCAAATCCCACCGCAAAATACAGAGCAGGGAAGAAGGCAAATCTTTTTTTCTGAACGGTAACAAAAACAACCATAACGGCAAGTATTGCCGCAAAAGCAATAAGATATGAATCAAAATTTATAATATGTCCCCATGCATCTGAAAACAATGCACCCGCATTATCAAAGAAATTATACGGATTTTCCCGTTTTTGGATATCCGCAACCTTTTCAAGTGCAGCAGTATTCAGCCCGTTGTTTTCATCATAATATCCGTCAACAAAAAGTTCATACTCATTTGCCGAATTTATTCCGACCGAATTAAGCTCCTCAGAGTAATCGGAATAGTTCGGAAAAGCATTATCATCGGTCTTATCGGCAAGGACGCTGTATCTGTACAGCCCCGAAGTTTCTGCATTTGCATTATTGACCGAATATGAATAATATTCAAGACCGCAGCCGACAAGAACAATAAAGACAAATACAAGCACAAAAGGTCTGAAATACCAGAAGAATTTTCTGAACGGCAACTTGTACTTTCTTTTTGCAATCATATCACCGATGAAGAATGCAATGAAAAACGCAAGTCCTACAAAGAAATATTTGAAACATAAAAATGTTCCGAATACAACTTCAAGTACACCAATCCAAAACGGGAGAGAGTACCTTTTATTTCTGATTGCATTAAGTGCCATCAGAAACCCTGCCGCAAGCAGCAAAGCGGCGGTTTTACTGCTTAAAATGTTTGAATAATGGTCAAATGAAAACAAAATATTCAGCACAAGAGTGAATATGAAAGCCTTGTGCTTTCCGAATTTATCGGCAAAAACAAATGTAACAGAAGAAAAAGCGGCACAGGAGAGAAGAATTTGAAAAAGTACAAAACAGTTGAAATTCAAAAGAATGTACTGCAATGAACCGGTAATTGTCGCAAAAATGTAGTTAATATCATTATTGTAATAGTTATGATACTGACAGATATATAAAGAATTGTAAAAATCGTCAGCACTGTCATAGGAAAATGCAGTAACACCTATAATCAAAGCCATAATAACAATATTAATTGCCAAAGCAAAGAAGGTCTTGCTTTTTAGTGCGTTTAATATTTTATCTTTCATAATAACTCCTCTGCATTATCTTTCTTGTTTAAAAATCACTTTCTTGATCTTCTTTCGTTAATCAAGAGCTGAAGATTCTTCTGTTCGTAAGTATTAAATTTAACATTCTTCTCAAATTCTTCGGGTGTATATTTGCCCTCATACCATGACTGCGAGTTAAAGTATGCATTAAGGCTTGCGTCCTTAAAAATTCTGCCTCGTCTTGCATAAATCTCATTAATTGCAAGCTGTAAGTCGTCATCACTCAAAGCGCTTACCTGTGCGTTGCTGAGATATGAAGAATCACTGTTAGGGAAGATAAATCCGCCGTTATTATTAGTGTTTGTATTGCTTGATGACTGTGAATTTGAATTGCCCGATGAGCTGTTCTGACTATTTGATGACTGATGAGCCTGTGTTGCAGGAGCTTCTGTTTCTCTCTGAATCTGTCCGCTTGAGATAACAAGTTTAACAACTGTACCCGTACTTGCGCTTGTGTCACCTTCCGGAGTCTGGGAGATAATATATCCTTCCGGATAATCATAACTGTATTCATAGTCAGAAATTTCAACGGTAAATCCTGCCTGTTCAAGAAGCTTTTTACCGTAACTGTAACCGTAACCGACAACGGGAACAACATTGTTATATGAAGAAGATGTTGTAACCTGTTCTGTTGTAGCAGGAACTGTAGTAGGCATCGCCGTACTCGGCGCCTGTGTGGTTACTTCGGCAGATGTTGCAGTTTCGGCTGTAGTAGTTTTATTGTCAGTAGATGAATTTGACAAACCGTTATAAACGCAGAAACCGATAAATCCGAGTGCGGCGGCAATTACAACGGCACAAAGAATAATGATAAATTTATTCTTCTTTTTCTTTACATTTTCTTTATTATCTTCTTCATCTGTATATCCGAATTCATTGTCATCATCTTCAAAGCTGTTATCGTCAAAGTCGTTTTTTTCTTCGATTTTTTTAGTATCGTCAGCTTTATTGTCAGTACGCTTAACAGACGGCTCGTCCTCAAAGAAATCACCGTAGTCCTTGCTTGATTCATTGCTTGTAAGAACATTTTTATGGTCTGCACCGGAGTAATCGTCAAACACTTCAACGCTTGTAACAGGAGGAAGAACTTCCGGAGCTACTTCGCTGTTGCTTGAAACATCTTCAAATTCTTCAGCTTTTTTATCTGTAACAGTTTGTTCATTCTTGTCATCTTCACTTGATACGGAACTGATATCTTCAAATTCAGGCTGTTTTTCTTCTGATACTTCGTCAGTTTTAACCTCGGAATTTTCAGGCTCATCAACTGCATCTGTAACATCAACAACCTCAAATCCGCCGTTTTCATCAGCATCAGACTCACTGACTTCATCTGCATCTACAGGAGCATTACCGTCAACAGGCAAGGATTCTTCACCGGCTAAAACTTCGGCAATGCCAAGCTGTTCGCCGCCTTTAAATTCATTATCAAGAACAGCGTCCTCAACTGTCTGAACCTCATCCTTATCGTCAAAATTATCCTGCGGTTCAGTCGGCTCTGTATCTTCAAATTCATCATAATCATATTCTTCAAATACATTTCCGTCAAAATCCGTGTTTTCGGGAACAACAACATCGGGATTCGGAACAGGGGAGGATGTACCGATTTCAGTCTTGATAGATGTGAGAGCATTTTTAATGTTGCCTGCATTCTTCCAGCGGTTTGCATTATTCGGCTGACATGCAATTACAATAACACTCTTGAGTTTTTCGTCACCCTCAGACGGTGCGGTAACAGCCTTGCCCGAAAATCTTTCTTCACAGGCATTCTTTCTGTCGCATGAATCACTTTCAAACGGAATCTTACCGCCGTTGCACATTGCATACATAATTATTCCGACAGAATAAATGTCGGTTGTATAGTCAACATTTTCCTGCTTGTAAACCTCAGGCGCAACAAATGAGGTATCCGTAATCTTGCCTTCAAAATCTGTAAATCCGCCGATTTTATACCTTCCGTCAGCGGTTACAAAAATATTCTTTGGCGAAATATTACCGTGAAAAATATTCTTTGCTTCCAAAGTTTCAAGCATTTCACTCATCCGAATACCAAAATCAACAACTTCATTCTCAGCGAAAGTTTTGGTTTTCATAAGCTCTTCAAGACTTGTGAGTTCTTCTGTAAATATGTACAAATCACAGGTTTTTTTGTTCTGATTATCCTGAACATAAACATCCAAATAGTTTGAAACACCGTCAAGCTCCTTAACCGATTCAATAAAATCAGCCTCTTCGGTAAAATACTCGGCATGTTCATCGGTATAATTGCTTTTGCCGACAAATGCGTGTCTGAGAATCGCATTTTGAGCAGTATTTTTATCAATCTTTCTTGATACCTTGTAAACTTCACAGCCGTTGTCTTCCCCAACAAATGAAGTAACCTTCCAATCCCTTAAATCTGCCGGCAATTTAATTGTTTTTGCCATACTAACACTCCTTAAATATTTCCTTATTTTTCATATTATATCTAAATCAAGGTCATTAACCCTCACTATCTCATTCTCCGGATTATTGTACCATATTACGAGCTGTTTTACCATAGATATTTCAATTTTTTAAAAAATAATTCTAATTTGTAATTAAATCTAACATAAAAACAGCAGTCCGCCTAAACGAACTGCTGAAAACATAATTTCAGTAAAATATCTTACTCGATCTTATCTGATTTTTATTTTTTCCTTTTTGTTAACTCCGATAATTCCGCCTATTCCTCCTCCCAGAACGGATGACATCAGTTTTAGCAGGGTTAGTATCGTTATAGGCTCACCGTTAAAAATCAATGCAATAGAGGTTAGGACAAGAAAAATAAAAAATCCTGTCAGCGAACCCACCGCAAGACCTGCACTTCCTGTAATTCTTGATGATATTATTCCCGACATCAGCGTTGCAACACCGACCATGCCAACTGTGCAGTAATTAAGTATATCGACAGAAATTACTCCCGATGACATCATCACGGCTGCAAGCAAACACATCAAAATTACCAGTATGAGTATTCCGCATACTGATGAAAACAAAACAGCCTTTGCAAGTAGTTTTTTATCAGACATAAAACAACCCCCGAATATATTCTGTTACAAATATATTCGGGGGAAAGAACATTCATTCAAAAAGTTATTCTTTTGTAGCTTTAGTTTCGTCAGAATCTTTCTTCTTGCCAAAACCGAAGAAGCCTTTCTTTTCAGGCTGACCTGCCTGCTGTGGCTGTTCCTTAACTGTGTCAACAGTAGAAATACACCACTTTTTAAACTTCATCTTAACTCTGTCGGAGCCTGTTTCAATGATGATAGCGTCCTCGTCGTCCTTAATGGCAACTACTCTGCCCATAATTCCGCCGATTGTTGTAATTTCATCACCGATCTCAAGAGAGTTACGAAGCTGAGCTTCTTCTTTTTTCTTCTTTGAGTTAGGTCTGATGAGGAAGAAATAGAGAGCTGCAAAAATAGCAACATAGAAGAGAATCATAAAAATCATACTTGATGACTGATTTCCGCCGCTTGCACTTGCTTCTGCAACTACAGGTAAAAAGTTTGTCATTTTCGTCATTCCTTTCATACAATGTATTGATTATATCAGTTTTAATCACATCTTGCAAGTATTTTTTCTGTTTTGAAAAAATATTAGATACGCACGCCTAAAATGTTGCGATATTTCTCGTAAAATTCCATATATGTGCCGTTATCAAGCTGAGTTCTGATAACTTCCATAAGATTATTGTAAAAATAGAGGTTGTGCAAAACAGCAAGCCGCATTCCGAGCATCTCACCGCTCTTGAGAAGATGTCTTATGTATGCCCTTGAAAAGTTTCGGCAAACAGGGCAGTCACAATGCTCGTCAATCGGAGATTCATCCGTTTCATATTTTGCATTGTTGATGTTACGCACTCCGTCCCAAGTGAAGAGCTGACCGTGTCTTGCGTTTCTGCTCGGCATAACACAGTCAAAAAGATCAACACCTCTTGCAACACTTTCAAGAATATTCACGGGAGTTCCGACTCCCATAAGATATCTGATTTTATCTTTCGGAGCAAACGGCTCAACCTCTTCAATGATATGGTACATCGTTTCTGCAGGCTCACCCACGGCAAGACCTCCGATTGCATAGCCGTCAAGATTAAGCTCTGCAATTTTTTTCATATGATTGATGCGCAAATCGTCATAGATACCGCCCTGATTTATGCCGAACAGCATCTGGTTTTTATTTATGGTATCATCAAGACTGTTGAGCCTTTTCATCTCTGTAACGCATCTTTTAAGCCATCTTGTGGTTCTTTCAACGCTGTTTTTTGTATATTCATATGGAGAAGGGTTTTCAACGCATTCGTCAAATGCCATCGCAATTGTAGATGCAAGATTTGACTGGATTCTCATACTCTCCTCAGGTCCCATAAAAATTTTGCGGCCGTCAATGTGAGAATTGAAGTAAACGCCTTCTTCTTTAATATTTCTCAACTTTGCAAGAGAGAACACCTGAAATCCGCCGCTGTCGGTAAGGATAGGACCGTTCCACCTTGTAAATTTGTGAAGTCCGCCCATTTGCTTAACCTTTTCATCACCCGGACGAAGATGCAGATGATAGGTGTTGCAAAGCTGAACCTGACATTTTATATTCTTTAAATCAAGCGCAGAAACAGCACCCTTGATTGCACCGCATGTTGCAACATTCATAAAGGCAGGAGTCTGAACCGTACCGTGAACCGTAACAAATTCGCCCCGTCTTGCGCTGCCTTCCTTTTTAATTACCTTAAACATAAATCCTTAAAATCCTCCTATGATATGAACATAGCGTCACCGAAAGAGAAGAATCTGTACTTTTCCTTTACAGCTTCTTTGTATGCATTCATAATAAAATCATATCCCGCAAAAGCGGATACAAGCATAATGAGTGTACTTTCGGGAAGATGAAAGTTAGTAATAAGTCCGTCAAGCACCTTAAATTCAAATCCGGGATAAATAAAAATATCCGTAAATCCCTCGCAGGGCTTGATTTCTCCATACATTGCCGCAACACTTTCAAGCGTTCTGCAGGATGTTGTACCTACTGCAATAACCCGTCCGCCGTTTTTCTTAGTTTCATTTATGAGCTTTGCGGTTTCTTCGGGGACTTCATAATGCTCGCTGTGCATTTTATGCTTTGTAACATCGTCAACCTTAACCGGTCTGAATGTACCGAGTCCCACATGAAGTGTAACATACGCAATCTTTACACCTTTAGCCTTGATTCTGTCCATAAGCTCGGTTGTAAAGTGAAGTCCTGCCGTCGGAGCTGCCGCAGAACCGAGTTCATGGCTGTAAACCGTCTGATAGCGTTCCTTGTCTTTAAGCTCGGCTGTAATATAAGGAGGAAGAGGCATCTGACCGATTTTGTCAAGAGTGGTAAAGAAATTCTCTTCGCAATCAAAATCAACTATTCTGTTGCCGTCATCCTTAACATCAACAACTGTTGCACGCAAAATCCCGTTACCAAACGAAAATTTTGTGCCTACTCTTGCTTTTTTACCCGGCTTGCAAAGTGTTTCCCAACGGTTGTTCGCAACCTGCTTCAAAAGCAGAAATTCAACTTTTGCACCTGTTTCGTCTTTGATACCGTAAATTCTTGCAGGCAAAACTCTTGAATCGTTGGCAACAAGAAGGTCACCCTCGTTAAGATAATCAATAATGTCATAAAAATGTTTATGCTCCAGAGTTTGTTTTTCTCTGTCAAGCACAAGCAATCTTGAACTGTCCCTCGGTTCAAGCGGAGTCTGTGCGATAAGCTCTTTAGGCAAATCGTAATAAAAATCACTCGTCTTCATTTTATTTCCTTTCAAGAACTAAAATTGCTTTTTAAAAGCTGTTCTGTCAAAAATCTTTGTAAAACACAAGTATTTGTCCTGTAAAATTCTCAAAATAATTGACATTACCCTTTTAAAATGATATATTATCTTATTATGAGCAGTTTGCATAATCGACAAACAGTCGTGTTTTCAGACATCTCTTCATATAATATAATATTTGTTTGAATAAGGCAACCGCTTTTTTAAAATTTGTTTAATTCGGAGGAATTATTATGAAAAAGTATAAAGTCGGTATTATCGGCGCTACCGGTATGGTAGGTCAGCGTTTTACACTTCTTCTTGAGAATCACCCGTGGTTTGAGGTTACTGTTCTTGCCGCAAGTAAGAGAAGTGCCGGCAAAACATACGGTGAAACAGTTGAAGGCAGATGGCATATGACTGCTCCTCTTCCTGAGAAGTACAAGGATATGGTTATCGTTGACGCTGAAAATGTTGAAGAGGTTGCATCACAGGTTGATTTCTGTTTCTGCGCAGTTAATATGAAGAAGGATGAAATCCGTGATCTCGAAGACAGATATGCAAAGGCAGAGTGTCCTATCGTATCAAACAACAGCGCTCATCGTTTTACAGATGATGTTCCTATGGTTATTCCTGAAATTAACGCCGATCACATTAAGATTATTGACGCTCAGAGAAAGCGTCTCGGTACAAAAAGAGGCTTTGTTGCAGTTAAGTCCAATTGCTCACTTCAGAGCTATGTTCCTGCAATTCATCCTTTAAAGGCACTCGGCGTTGACAAGGTTCTTGCCTGCACATATCAGGCAATTTCAGGCGCAGGCAAAACATTCAAGACATGGCCTGAAATGGTAGATAATGTTATTCCTTACATCGGCGGTGAGGAAGAGAAGTCAGAGCAGGAGCCGCTTAAAATCTGGGGTAAGATTGAAGGCGACAAGATTGTTAAAACCGATGATATTTCAATCACATCACAGTGCATCCGTGTTCCCGTATCTGACGGTCACACAGCAGCTGTATTTATGTCATTTAAGGACGGCGTAAAGAAACCTACTGTCGAAGAAATTATTGACATTTGGTCAAACTACAGCGGCAGAGCACAGGAGCTTGATCTTCCGAGTGCGCCAAAGCATTTTCTCCACTACTTCACAGAACCCGACCGTCCGCAGATTAAATCTGAAAGAAATCTTGAAAACGGTATGGCAGTATCGGTTGGCAGATTAAGACCTGATACTCAATATGATTATAAGTTCGTTTGTATGTCACACAACACATTAAGAGGCGCAGCAGGCGGTGCAGTTCTTCTTGCAGAGCTCCTTTGTGCTGAGGGCTACATGGACTGATTACTTACGGAGGTAAATTATGTCTAACCACATTTTTACAGGCTCAGGTGTTGCACTTATCACTCCTATGAAGTCTGACGGAAGCGTAAACTACGATGTTCTCGGCGATCTCGTAGAATTTCATGTTCAAAACGGTACCGACGCAATTATTGTATGCGGTACAACAGGTGAGGCGGCAACTCTTTCGGAAAAAGAGCATTGCGAAACAATTTCTTTCGTTGCAGAAAAGACAAACGGCAGGATTCCTGTTATTGCAGGTACAGGCAGTAACGATACTTCAACAGCCGTTATGCTCTCAAAATCTGCCGCAAGCACAGGCGTTGACGCACTTCTCTGCGTAACTCCTTACTACAATAAAACATCTCAGCAGGGTCTTGTAAGACACTTCAATGTTGTCGCAGATTCGGTTGATATTCCGATTATTCTTTACAATGTTCCTTCAAGAACCGGCTGTAACATCAAGCCAAAGACTTATCAGGAGCTTTGCAAGCATCCTAACATCGTTGCCGCAAAAGAGGCAAGCGGCGACATCTCTCAGGTTGCTCTCATCCGTTCACTTTGCGGTGACAATCTTGACATCTACTCAGGTAACGATGACCAGACTGTTCCTTTCATGTCACTCGGCGCTCTCGGTGTTATCTCTGTATTCGCAAACATCTGCCCAAAAGAAATGCATGACATCTGTCAGCTTTGTCTTGACAATGACTTTGCAGAGGCACAGAAGCTTAACTTCCACTATCTTGAGCTTATGCATATGCTCTTCAGCGATGTTAACCCGATCCCCGTAAAGACTGCCATGAATCTCTTCGGCTATGAAGCAGGCGAATGCAGACTTCCGCTCGTTCCCATGAGCGTTCAGGGTTACCATGACCTCAAGGATTGCATGGAGAAGTATGACCTTTTAAGCAAGAAGGTTAAATAATCAACCTTTTATTCGTTTAAAATTCAAGAAGTTTAAAGGGGAATAAAAAATGGTAAATACAGCAATAGTCGGTTGTAACGGTAAAATGGGTTGCTTTGTGGCACAGGCTGTTCAGAGCCGTGAGGATTGCAATGTTTTGTTCGGTGTTGACGCATTCGGTGAAAGTAATTATGATTTTAATGTTTTCAAGACTTTTGACGAGGCAACCGAAACACCTGATGTAATCATTGATTTTTCAAATCCTGCAGCTCTTGACGGTATGCTTTCGTATGCAGTTGATAACAAAGTACCTTGTGTTATCTGCACAACAGGCTTTTCTAAAGATCAGATTGCAAAAATCGAAGATGCGGCAAAGACAATTCCTGTTTTCTATTCAGGTAATATGTCACTCGGCATCAATCTTCTTATTGAGCTTTCAAAAGAGGCTGCAAAAATCCTCGGAAACCAGTTCGATATTGAAATCGTTGAAAAGCATCATAATCTCAAGCTCGACGCTCCGAGCGGAACAGCTCTTATGATTGCAGACGGAATTTCGGAACAGCTTGACGAAGAGCCTCAGTATGTCTATGACAGACACAGCTACCGCAGAAAGCGTTCAAAGAACGAAATCGGTATTCATTCCGTAAGAGGCGGCACTATTGTAGGCGAACACGAAGTTATCTTTGCAGGTCACGATGAGGTTGTAACAATCTCTCATCAGGCTCAGTCAAAAGAAGTTTTCGCTGTCGGTGCTGTTAATGCGGCAGTATTTCTTAAAGATCAGAAACCGGGTATGTACAACATGGGCAACCTTCTTTCTGAAAAAATGAACTGAAAAACAACACCTTTAAGCACGGCATAAAAGCCGTGCTTTCTTTTATGTCCAAACTTTGCCTACTTTCATAATATGTAGTGTGATATATTGTTTTGAGATGTCACAAAGATTTAACAAAGGGTGGAAGTTATGGAAAATAATTTAATAATATTCGGCTCGGTAACTCTTGCCATGAAGAGCCGTAACCTACTTTTAAAAAACAATATTAAATCAGGGCTTGTAAGAACTCCTATACACCTCAATCGAAAATCATGCGGATACAGCCTTTATGTCCCGGGAAATTTTGAAAGGGCATTGGAAATTATCAGGAGTAACGGTATTGCTGTTAAAGGAACAGCCGCTGTTGATACCTTATGATATATTTTGACAACGGTGCAACCACCTTTCCGAAACCCTTATCCGTAAGAAAAGCGATTAACGAAGCTATGTCCGACTACGGAGCAAATCCGGGAAGAAGCGGTCACAAAATGTCGGTAAAATCATCTGAAATAATGTATTCCTGCCGAGATAATGCCGCAAAACTTTTTGGCTCGGAAAACCCCGAAAATATAATATTCACGCTTAACTGCACAACGGCTTTGAACACAGTTATTAAAGGCATATTAAAGCAGGGTGACCATGCCGTAATCTCATCGCTTGAGCACAATGCTGTTGTCAGACCGCTTGAAACACTCAAGAAAAATAAGATTGAATACTCTGTTGCCGAATGTGTCCCTTATGATGATGAACAAACAATCGAGAATTTCAGAAAACAATTCAAATCTAACACAAAACTTGTAATCTGTACCCATGCTTCAAATGTATTCGGCATCAAACTTCCGATAGAAAGAATAGGTGCACTTTGCAGATTAAACGGCATTCTTTTTTGTGTTGATGCCGCACAAAGTGCAGGAACAGCAGATATCAACCTTTCTGACAGTTGTATTGATTTTCTCTGCACCGCAGGTCACAAAGGGCTTTACGGACCGATGGGAACAGGCTTGCTTATTATAAACAGCGAAACAACTCCGGACAGTCTTATTCAGGGAGGAACTGGAAGTGATTCCGCAAACCTCAATCAGCCTGAAATTCTCCCCGATAAGTACGAAAGCGGAACGCCGAATCTTCCGGGAATAGCAGGGCTTAATGCAGGAATAAAGTTTGTCCTTAACAAAAAAACAGACAGAATATATAATTCCGAGTTAAGTCTTGCACAAATGCTCTACAAAAGGCTTGAAAAAGCGGAAAATGTAATATTATACACCAAAATGCCTGAGAAAAGTCACAGCGTTCCTGTAATGTCCTTTAATATCAAAAATACCGAAAGCGAAACGGTTGCAAAAATTCTTAATGACAGCTACAACATTGCCGTAAGAGCAGGACTCCATTGTGCGCCCCTTGCACACAAAAGCTTCGGCACTCAGGATACAGGAACCGTAAGAGCTGTTGTATCGGCATTTACAACAAAAAATGATGTTGTATATTTTGCAAATGCCGTAAGTCGTATTTCTAAGAATAACAAACAGAAAAAAACAATTTAAAAAGGTTGCAATTAATAACAAAAGTATGTTAGAATAATAACAAGGAATTTAAAAATAAAGGAAGGGGAAAGCAGATTGGAAATATTTAACAGCATTCTTTCCATTATCAAGACTATACAGCTAAGAGATATTGTCGATATTCTTGCAATTGCACTGTTGATTTTCGGACTGTTCAAGCTTATTCAGGAAACAAGAGCAGTTCAGCTTCTCAAAGGTGTAATTATGCTCCTGATAGTGTATTTTCTTTCGTCTCTGTTTGGTCTTGTTATGCTTTCATCCCTGTTGCGAACATTTTTCGAGGCAGCAGTTGTTGTTATTGCTATCATCTTTCAGCCGGAAATCAGAAAGGCTCTTGAACAGATGGGACGCAACAACACCTATAAAAAATATATAAAAATATTTACTAAGCACCACAAAGGTGATGAATGGAAAAAGGCTGTAGAAAAGTCAATCGTAGATGCGGCTGACACAGCAGTTCTTTTCTCTCGTTCAAAAACAGGTGCTTTGCTTGTGTTTGAAAGAGAAACCATGCTTTCCGATATAGCCGCTACAGGCACAATTATTGATGCCGAAACATCAGTAGCTCTGTTCGGCAATATATTTTTTAACAAAGCACCATTGCATGACGGTGCAAGCATTATCCGTGACGGAAAACTTTTTGCAGCAGGATGTATTTTACCGCTCACATCAAACCTTAATGTAGATATCAATCTCGGTACACGACACAGAGCAGGACTCGGTATCAGTGAACAAAGCGACGCTGTTGTCCTTATAGTAAGTGAAGAAACAGGTGTAATTTCTCTTGCGGTAAACGGTATTTTGCTCCGTGAGTTTACAAGAGAAGAACTAATCAAAAAGCTTGAACAGTTTCTCATCTATGATCGTGGCTATGACGATGATGAACCGCCGAAAAAGTTTTTTCAGAAGAACCCGAAAAGTTCAAAAAGAGAGAAGGCTGAAAAATGAAAAAGAAAAAACTCTCTCTCAACAAACTGTTTCAGAATAACAAATTTCTGATTATACTCGCCCTTGTAATCTCAACAATAACATGGGTTTATATGAGTATGGGTACAACAAATGATACAACCGTAACAATAAGCAATATTCCCATTCAGATTGAATTGCCTGACCAGCTTGATAACAACGGGTTGCAGGTATTCCGTGATACGAAGCAGACTGCCACGGTAACCGTAACAGGCAGCAGAGCCGTTCTCGGTTCTATCGGAACGAAGGATATTACTGTCACGGGTGCTACAAACGGAATTGACTCGGCAGGAACTTATCAGCTTTCGCTTTCAGCCGTAAAAGCCAACCCGAGTGCCAACTTTCAGATTATCTCAACCGTTACGCCGTCAAATGTCAATGTAATTGTTGATTATCAGCGTGAAACAAGTTTCCCAATTCAGGAAAATGTTGTTTACAAGGTTGCCGACGGCTACTATGCGTCAACCTCCCTTGCATCAAAGAATATCACAATCTCAGGACCTCAAACAGAGATTGCCAAAATCGCAAAGGTTTCGGCATCGGCAGAACTTGACAGTACACTAAATGAGCCGACATCAACGACCGCAAATATTGTGCTTTATGATAAAACAGGAAACAAAATCTCCACCGAGCTTCTTACAATGGAGTTTACGGATGTTGAGGCTACAATTTCCGTTCTCCCCGAAAAGACGGTAAATGTAATTCCTGAGTTTATTAACAAACCCAAAGGTCTTGATTTAAACGATGATATGCTTACGGTTGAGCCTTCAAAGATTCTGCTTGCAGGTCCAAAAGAAGTGCTTGACAAGACTGACAGCGTAAAGCTTGAGTCAATCGATTTTGCAACACTTTCAAACAAGCGTTATGAGTACGATACGCAGGGAATAAACATCCCGAGTGACTGCAAAAATATCAGTAACTCAACCTCAGCAAAGCTTGTACTTGACCTCAGCGGTCTATCCAAGAAAACCTTTACTGTTGATTCATTCAAAGTAAGCGGTCTTTCTTCAAAATACAAAGCCGATGTAACACAGACAAGTATGAATGTTACCGTAATCGGCAGTGAAGAGGAACTTAAAAGCCTTAAAAGCTCAGATATTGAAGGCGTAATTGACACCTCAGATCAGAGCGGAACAGTAGGCTCGGTTCAGATGCCTGTTACTTTCAAACTCAGCGGTACTGACACCTGTTGGGTAAGCGGAAGCTACAAGGCAAATATCACAATCAGCGAAAAATAACCCATAAAAACCGCAGGCATTTTGATGTCTGCGGTTTAGCTTATTTGTATTAAATTACATTCTGATTCGATTTGAACTGCCTCGCCTTACAAAAGCTTTGTTCATATCGTCAGTATTGTGATATCTCACGCTCTGTACAAGACCAAGACTAATGAGTGTACTCAAAGCCGAAGTACCTCCCGAACTGAACAGGGGAAGTGTTATTCCGACTACGGGAAGAAATCCAAGCACCATTCCTATATTTACAATTGTTTGCGATGCTATCATTGAAAACACACCGTAACAGATATACTTGCCTTCAAATTCACTTGAATTTTTTGCATTCAAAATCACTTTTAATATAATAAAAAACAAAATCAGCAAAAGCGCCATGCATCCGACAAATCCGAGTTCCTCTCCTGCAACGGTAAAGATAAAATCGTTTTCCTGTTCGGGGACGATTGAATGTTCAACACGCTGTCCGTTAAAAAGTCCGCTTCCGAAAGCTTCACCGCTTGCAATTGAAACCTTACCCTGATACTGTTGCCAACCGTAATTTGTAAGTGCATTCCCGTCAAGGTCAAACAAAGCAAGAACCCTGTTGCGATGTTCTTCATTCATAAACACATTCCATATAATAGGAATTGCACACACAAGCAATCCTCCGAAAATGACAAAATATCTCAGTTGAACACCTGCCGCAAATGTCATAACCAAAAACATAAGCGCAAATATAAGAACCGTACCGTCATCACCCTGAATATGAATAATTGCCATTGGTATCATTGCATGAAGTGCAAGGAAAAGTACTCCCGAAAACTTTTCAATCATCTTCTTTTCTCTCAGCCACGACAAATGCTTTGAAAAAGTTATGATAAAACAGATTTTTATAAACTCAGACGGCTGAATTGAAAATCCGCCCGGAAGATTAATCCATGCCGTATCATCTGTTCCGCTAACCTGAACTCCGAACACAAACACAAGTCCGGCAAGAACAATTCCCACTATTGCGGCAATGTACCATTTTCGTATAAGAAATCTGTAATCGGCAATTGATATAAACACCGATGCCGCAAGACCGACAGACACAGCGATAATCTGAGTTCTTAGATAACTGTATTCGCCCGACCGTTGCATACTCGCAATCAAAAGAAAACTGTACGCAACAGCGGTCAAGGTCAACAGCCACAACACTGCGTCACACTGTCTGAAATATTCATAAATATTTGTAATAACTTTTTTCACCCAAAACAACCTTTGAAATTAATTTTACCCTATAATTATATTAAATTACGCTCTCAATATCAAGTATAATTTCAATACAGAATAATACAAGTTTCGCATTTTGTTATAATAATAAAAACATGAATTTGATTCGGAGGTATATTATGTTATCTGATATCGAAATTGCTCAGAGTGCAGAATTAAAGCCTATTGCAGAAATTGCAAATCAGCTTGGGATTTCTGCTGATGAGCTTGAGTTTTACGGAAAGTACAAAGCAAAACTTTCTGATGAACTTGCAGACCGTGTAAAGGACAATCCTGACGGAAAGCTCATCCTCGTAACAGCAATCAACCCAACACCGGCAGGCGAGGGCAAAACCACCACTTCTGCAGGCCTTGGTCAGGCAATGGCTAAAATCGGTAAAAAAGCAATCATCGCACTCCGTGAACCGTCGCTTGGTCCTGTATTCGGAATTAAGGGCGGTGCCGCAGGCGGCGGTTATGCACAGGTTCTTCCGATGGAGGACATCAACCTTCATTTCACAGGTGATATGCACGCAATTACAGCAGCCAACAACCTTTGTTGCGCAATGCTTGACAACCACATTCAGCAGGGCAACACACTCGGCATTGATCCGAGAAGAATTCTCTTCAAGCGTTGTCTTGATATGAATGACCGTGCATTAAGAAATATCACAATCGGTCTTGGCGGTAAGGTAAACGGTGTTCCGAGAGAAGATCACTTCATCATTACAGTTGCCTCAGAAGTTATGGCAATTCTCTGTCTTGCAAATGATATCTCCGACCTTAAAGAAAGACTCGGCAACATTCTTGTTGCATACACATACAGCGGTGAACCCGTTTTTGCCAAAGATTTGAAAGCAGAGGGAGCAATGACTGCACTTCTCAAGGATGCAATCAAACCTAACCTTGTTCAGACGCTTGAGGGTACTCCTGCAATTATGCACGGCGGACCTTTTGCAAATATCGCTCACGGCTGTAACAGCATAAGAGCAACAAAGCTTGCATTAAAGCTTGCCGATTACTGCATTACAGAAGCTGGTTTCGGCTCGGATCTCGGTGCTGAGAAGTTTCTTGACATCAAGTGCAGATATGCCGGCATTGCTCCGTCGGCAATTGTAATCGTGGCAACATGCCGTGCATTAAAATACAACGGCGGCGTTCCAAAGTCAGATGTTTCAAATGAAAACATTGAGGCACTCAAAAAAGGCATTGTAAACCTCGGTGTTCACATTGACAATATGAGAAAGTACAATGTTCCCGTAGTTGTAGCGATTAATCAGTTCGGTACAGATACAGATGAAGAACTAAAATACATTGAAGAATATTGTATTTCAAAGGGTGCAGACTTTGCCCTTTCAAATGTATTCGGAAAAGGCGGAGAAGGCGGCGTAGAGCTTGCAAATAAGGTAGTAGAGGCTTGTGAAAAGCCGTCTGCATTTAAACCGCTCTATTCACTCGACCTCACACTCAAGGAAAAAGTTGAAAAGATTGCAAAGGAAATCTACGGTGCATCAAAGGTAAACTACACAACAGCCGCAGAAAAAGCAATCAAGGAAGTTGCGGCACTCGGCGGAGACAAACTTCCCATATGTGTGGCAAAAACACAGTATTCACTTTCAGATGATCCTACAAAGCTCGGTGCTCCAAAGGATTTTGAAATCACAGTAAGAGATGTAACAATTTCAAACGGTGCAGGTTTTGCAGTAATTTATACAGGCAATATTATGACAATGCCGGGACTCCCGAAAGTTCCTGCCGCAGAAAAAATTAATATTGATGAAAACGGCAAAATCAGCGGACTTTTCTGATATGGTTAAATTGATTTCTCACAGCGCCGATGAAACCGAGCAAATCGGCGAAAAAATTGCAAAAAAGCTCCACGGCACAGAGGTAATAGCCCTTTTCGGCGGACTCGGTATGGGCAAAACCGCCTTTACAAGAGGATTGGCAAGAGCCCTCGGTGTTGATGACGGTGTGTCAAGCCCTACTTTCGCCCTTGTAAACGAATACAGCGGAAAGTACAATATCTATCATTTTGATATGTACAGAGTTAATTCATGGGATGATTTATACTCAACGGGATTTTTTGACTACATTGACAACGGCATTCTCGTAATTGAGTGGAGTGAAAATATAGAAGGCGCACTTCCCGAAAATGCAATCAGAATAACGATTGAAAAAGGGGAGAGCGATGACGAAAGAATCTTTGAAATTGAAGGTGTTGAAATTTGAAAATTCTGTCTGTTGACACATCTGCAACAGCTGCATCTGTTGCACTTTCAGAAGAGAGCAAGCTGATCGGTGAAACTTTCATAAACACAAGCCTTACCCACAGCCAGACGCTCATCCCTATGGTTGAACAGCTTTTGAACAATACAAAAACGGAAATATCCGATATTGACGCAATTGCTGTCAACGCAGGTCCGGGTTCATTCACGGGAGTAAGAATCGGTGTTGCGGCAGTAAAAGGTCTTGCTTTTGCAAATAATATACCGTGTGTTTCGGTTTCAACACTTGAGAGTATGGCTTATAATTTCCTTTCAACCGACTGTATTGTATGTGCCGTAATGGACGCACGCTGTTCACAGGTATACAATGCACTGTTTGAAATTAAAAACGGAGTTGTTACCCGACTTTGTGATGACAGAGCATTATCGCTTGATGACTTAAAAAACGAACTGCTGTCTGTTGACGGAAGAATCATCATAGCAGGTGACGGTACCGATATTACCTGTAAATACATCGGTAATGAAATTAAAAATGCAGAGTCTGCTCCCGTAAATCTAAAATATCAGAGAGCGTCTTCAACTGCACTTGTTGCGTTTGAAATGATAAATAACGGACAAACCGTTTCGGCACAAGAGCTTATGCCGGTATATCTCCGCTTGCCTCAGGCACAGCGTGAGCTTAATAAAAAACTTGGAGGTAGAACAAAATGATAGCACTCGGATGCGACCACGGCGGATATAACCTTATCTGCGCAATCAAAAAATATCTGGATGAAAAAGGACTTGAATACAAAGAGTACGGCACTTTCAGCGAGGAAAGCGTTGATTATCCCGTTTATGCCTACAAGGTAGCAACTGCAATCACCTCGGGCGAATGCTCAACAGGCATTCTCTGTTGCGGTACAGGCATCGGTATCTCAATTGCCGCAAACAAGGTAAAGGGAATCAGAGCCGCAGTTGTTTCAAACGAATTTTGTGCTGAAATGACTCGCAGACACAATAACGCAAATATTCTTTGCATGGGCGGCAGAGTTACAAGCGAAGAAGATGCTGTTAAATTTGCTGACATCTTCCTTAACACACCTTATGAAGGCGGCAGACACGAAAACCGTGTGTCAATGATTACAGACATTGAAAACGGTACTTTTAAAGCATAAACAAATTAAAAATAAGATTAAAACGCTCTTTTTATTAAGGGCGTTTTTCTTTTTGAAACTTAGATTTCTTATTTGTAATATTTTGTAATTGTTATTTCTGATACAGAACCATTTTATAAATATTAATTCTATTCAGGAAATTAAGGAAAATCATTCTTTCTCAGTAAGAATTATGTGTTGTGCTAACTGTATAATATTATTGAAACTTTCCTTTATTATAAGTGTAATATAACTACTATATTTCAATTTGTAACCAAATTTACGAAAAAATTTCATTTTTTTAAATTTATTTACAAAAACCCCTTGTTTTTTTTCCTTTTTAGTATTATAATAACATCACAATGTTTTTAAAGAATTTTAAAAAAGAATTAAAACGATTTGGGAGAGAGTAAAAATGAGATTAAGAAAACAGGAACTTGGAGACAGAAACCTCGTAGGAAGCAGGGTTGAGGCTGTAAGAAAGCAGAAAGGTATGAAGCAAAAGGAGCTTCTTGCCCAATTACAGGTTAACGGCGTCGATATGAACGCGTCAGGACTTTCAAAGCTTGAAGGTCAGATTCGTTTCGTGACAGATGTTGAGCTTGTTGCACTTGCCGATATTCTTGAAGTGTCTGTTGACTACCTTCTCGGAAGAGAAAACTGATTTTTTAACCGAATCTTTAAATTGCACCGTAGATTTTTTCTGCGGTGCTTTTATTTTTTGCTGATAAATGTTGACAAGCGAGTATTTTAATTATATAATCATAACAGCGTTACATAACAATGTTATGAATTAGAGGTGACTACTGTGATTAAAAATAAGGCAGCTTACACAATTTCATTCGAAACTCTTACGCCAAAACTTTTTGAAAGTTTGTACAGGTCGGTAGGTTGGGAGTCGCCTTGCATTGAGCAAATCGAAACCGCCTTAAATAATTCATATGCAAAATTTGTTGCATATGACGGTGACAAACCTGTCGGAATGGTGAGAATTATCGGCGACGGCGGTATGTCATTCTATATAAAAGACTATGCCGTTATTCCCGAATATCAGAGTAAGGGTGTAGGAAAAGCGTTAATGCAATTTCTTGAAGATTACATACGCAATTCTATGCCTGAAGATTGGTCAGTAAGCCTTGAACTTATCAGTTCTAAAGAAGCAGTTGCTTTTTATGAAAAATTTGGATTTGAACAAAGACCATGCGACTGGGATGGTCCGGGAATGTTCAAAATGTTAAGATAAACTAAGGAGTGTTTCATTTGGCAAAGCAAATTGAGGGCGTTTACGAAAACATAATAGCCTGTGCCACAAAAGAATTTCTTAACAAAGGCTATGCTGATGCATCTCTGCGAACAATTGCCGCCGAAGCACACACAACAACAGGTTCAATCTATACCAGATTTGGCGACAAAGAAGGGCTTTTTGAAGCTATTGTCGGAGAACACTACACAAAGGTTATGCAGATGTACAAAGCCGCTCAGGAAGAATTTGCCAATCTGCCTGCCGAATCTCAGCCAAATAATCTGGCAAGCTTCTCAGGCGACTGTATGTATGATATGTTTCTGTATTGCTATGATAATCTTGAAATTTTCAAACTGATTCTTTTAAAATCGGATGGTACAAAATTCTCCCATATGATAGATGAAATGGTAGAAATTGAGGTAGAGGCAACCCATAAATATCTGAATGTTCTAAAAAAACTCGGAAAACCGTCTCCGAAAATCGATACTAAACTTGAGCATATGATTATTACGGGTATGTTCAATACCTATTTTGAACTTATAATCCACGAAATGCCGATTGAAGACGCAAAACTTTATTTCAAAGAAATGTGTGAATTCTATACGGCTGGTTGGATGAAAATAATGGGGCAGGTTTAAGCCCTATTATTTTTGAATAACGGTTAGCAATAACTAACCTAATTTTGAATGATAATCGAAAACGACTGCAGCGTTTTTGTATCAGATATACAAATTATCCACTTGGAGGAGATCTATTCTTGAAAAAGCAATCGAATTTATCAAGACTTATGTCCTACGCAGGAAATCACAAATACTTTACTTATGCTTCCTGGATTCTCTCGGGAATCAGTGCTGTGTTTGCACTTGTTCCTTTCTATTATCTTTGGAAGATTATCAAAGAAGTACTTGAAGTAATGCCTGACTTTTCAAAGGCAACAAGTCTTGTACACAACGGATGGATGGCAGTAATATTTGCCGCTGCCGCATTTTTAATCTATGTTGCAGGACTTTTATGTTCGCACAAAGCAGCTTTTCGGGTTCAGACAAATCTGCGAAAAAATATGATGCACCACATCATTAAGTTACCCCTCGGAACTCTTGAAGCTCTCGGAAGCGGTAAAGTACGAAAAACGGTCAACGAATGTTCAGAATCAACTGAAACATACCTTGCTCATCAGCTGCCCGATATGGTAACCGCATACATAACACCTATCGGACTTCTGTTTATGCTGTTTTTCTTTGATTGGAGATTCGGTCTTTTCTGCTTAATTCCTATTTTGCTGAGTTTTGTTATTATGTTCACACAGATGACAGGACCTACACTTAAAACTAAAATGGAAGAATATCAGAATGCTCTTGAAGATATGTCAAATGAAGCTGTTGAGTATGTAAGAGGTATTCCTGTCGTAAAGATATTCGGTCAGTCTGTTTTTTCATTTCACCGTTTCAAAAAGTCTATTGACAACTACAGCACATGGGCAATTTCTTATACCGAGAGTATGAGAAAACCAATGTGTATTCTTACAATGCTTATTAACGGAATTTTTGCATTTATTCTCATCGCAGGTATGTGGTTTACTTCAGGCGGAGTAACAACCAATTTAATTCTCAGCATCTTGTTCTATATTATCATAACTCCTGTATTAACCGTTACAATGACAAAAATAATGTTCCAGAGCGAGAACACAATGCTTGTTACAGACTCACTCAAGAGAATTGACTCAATTCTTAATCTTGAGCCGCTTGAAATCACAGATGCAAAAACACCTAAAGACAATTCCGTTGTTCTCAAATCGGTTTCTTTCAGCTACGATAGGGAAGATAAAGCCAAAAAAGCAATTGACGATGTATCGCTTTCAATTAAGCCAAACGAAACAGTTGCTTTTGTAGGACAGTCAGGTAGCGGTAAAACAACGCTCGCAAACCTCATAAGCAGATTTTTCGATGCTGATGAGGGAGATGTACTTATCGGCGGTGTAAATGTCAAAAACATTGATAAAACTATTCTGATGAATACAGTTTCATTTGTATTTCAGAACAGCCGATTAATAAAAGGCACAATTCTTGATAATGTCAAAATGGCAAGACCTAACGCAACCAAAGAAGAGGTACTTTCAGCTATTCACAAGGCGCAGTGTGATGAAATCATTAAGAAATTTCCTGACGGTATAAATACCGTAATCGGAACTCACGGCACATACCTTTCAGGCGGCGAACAGCAGAGGATCAGCATTGCAAGAGCAATCCTCAAAAATGCACCAATTCTCATCCTTGATGAGGCAACCGCTTTTGCCGATCCCGATAATGAGGCAAAAGTTCAGCAGGCAATTAATGAACTTGCAAAAGACAAAACCGTTATTATGATTGCACACAGACTTTCTACCATTGCAAATGCCCATAAAATCTATGTGCTTGAAGGTGGCAAGATTGCCGAATCAGGTACAAATGACGAACTTGTTGCAATGGGCGGCATATATGCAGATATGATGAAAAATTATGTTTCATCCGTAAATTGGAAAGTTTCAAAGGAGGGTAAATGATGATTAAAAAGCTTCAGCATAAATTTGCTCTTTCCGAAAGAGGCGCAAAAGACCTTATTCAGGGTATAATCGCCTGTGCATTACAGAATATTTCATTTATGTTTCCTGTAGCTTTACTTTACTTTTTCGTAAGTGATTTGTTAAACAGCGGTATAAAACCCGAAAAAATATGGTTCTATATTTTAGGCTGTATCATAGCACTTGCTCTAATTTTTGCAGTAACCTATTGGCAATACAATTCAACCTTTCTTGCAACATATGTAGAAACAGGCACAAGAAGGATTACACTTGCTGAAAAGTTAAGAAAAATTCCTCTGTCATTTTTCGGCAAAAAAGATCTTGCCGACCTCACAAGCACAATCATGGCAGACTGTACATATCTTGAAACAGCATTTTCACACTTCATTCCACCGTTTGTCGGAGCAATAATCTCAACCGTTCTTATCTCAATCAGTCTTTTCTTCTTTGATTGGAGAATGGCAATTGCCTCTCTTTGGGTTCTTCCTGTTGCATTTACGATAATCGGTTTGTCATCAAAAGTTCAGAAGAGTTTAAACCACAAGTCTATGGATGCAAAAATGGCTTGTGCAGACGGCATACAGGAATGTATCGAAACAATTCAGGACTTAAAAGCAAACAATGCGGAACAGGCATACATGGCTGGTCTTGATACAAAAATTGACAATGTAGAAAAGCGTGCTTTGAAAAGTGAATTTGGAACTGCCGCATTTGTAGTATCTGCCGGATTAATTCTGAAACTTGGCATTGCTACAACAGCGCTTGTAGGCTCAATCCTGCTTATAAACAGACAGCTTGATGTTCTTACATTCTTTATGTTCTTGCTTGTTGTATCAAGACTTTATGATCCGATGCAGTCTACTTTGCAGAATCTCGCCGCAATCATCAGCACAAGCACAAATGTTGCAAGAATGAACGAAATTCTTGATCATGATGTTCAGACAGGCGATACAAAGCTTACAAACAAAGGCTATGATATAAAATTTGAAAATGTAGAATTTTCATACAACAACAAAGAGAATGTTCTCAGAGATGTTTCATTCATAGCTAAGCAAGGTGAAGTTACCGCTCTTATCGGTCCGTCAGGCGGCGGTAAAACCACCGTATCAAGACTTGCCGCAAGATTCTGGGATATTAACAATGGTAAAATCACCGTCGGCGGTATGGATATTTCCAAAATTGAACCCGAACCTCTTTTGTCACTCTATTCAATTGTTTTCCAGGATGTAATCCTATTCAATAATACGATTATGGAAAACATCAGGCTCGGCAAAAAAGGCGCTACAGATGAGGAAGTTCTCCTTGCCGCAAAACTTGCAAACTGCGATGAATTTGTTTCAAAGCTCCCTGACGGTTACAATACGGACATTGGCGAAAACGGATGTCAGCTTTCAGGCGGTGAAAGACAGCGTGTTTCAATTGCACGAGCATTTCTTAAAGACGCTCCGATTATTCTTCTTGACGAGGCTACAGCGTCGCTTGATGTAGAAAACGAAACCCTTATTCAAACAGCTCTTTCAAGACTTATCAAAAATAAGACCGTAATTGTTATCGCTCACAGAATGAGAACAGTTGCAGGTGCAGACAAAATTGTAGTTTTGTCAGACGGCGTTGTTGCCGAAGAAGGCACAGCAGCAAGTCTTAAAAAGTCAAACGGAATATTTGTTCATATGATGAACTTACAATCCGAAAGCAGTAATTGGAAACTCAATTAAATATAACCCTAAACGCAAAAGGAACAACTGTAATGTTTGTTCCTTTTCTGCGTTGACATATTAAAAACTATACTGTAATATTATTTTGTAGGATAAAGGAGGGATGAATGTGATTGACCTCAACAACATTGAAAAATACAGAGAAAACAATCGAATAGAGGCCAAAAAGGCAACAGGCGGATTACCTAAAAGCTTGTGGGAAACATATTCATCCTTTGCAAATACACTCGGAGGAATTATACTTTTAGGTGTAGAAGAATACAGGGACAAATCACTTCATCCCGTAAATCTGCCCGATCCGGATGAACTTATTGAGGAATTTTGGGAGATAGCAAACGATATTCAAAAAGTAAGCACAAACATTCTTTCATATGATGATGTTTATGTGCAAAAAATTGAAGAAAAGCATATTATCGTTATTACAGTGCCAAAAGCAAAAAGATTTGACCGTCCCGTGTATCTTGACGGCAGTATTCATAATTCATACAGAAGAAACGGCGAGGGTGACTACCGTTGCACACTCGACCAAATTAACGCTATGGTGCGTGATTCTGAGATTAAAACACAGGATATGAATATCATCGAATGCATGACTGCTTCCGTATTTAATACCGATTCACTCCATAGCTACCAAATAAAAATGTCAACTGTTAAGCCAAATAATCGGCTTCAAAATTTGTCGGATAAAGATTTCTTGCAGGCAATAGGAGCAATCGGAGTAGGGGAAGACCTTTTGTTTCACCCTACAGCCGCAGGACTTCTTATGTTCGGTAAGTCAGAATTCATCAAAAAAGAATACCCGTCCTATTGTCTTGAATATAAGGAAACAACACAAGATGATAAACACACAATTATTTCATCAGATTTAAATTCTGACTGTGAAAACCTTTATGATTTCTTTATAAAGGTCTTTGAAAAAATTTCATACGATATAAAACTGACAGCAAACATAAAATCAGACATTACACCGATTACAACTGCCTTACAGGAAGCTCTTGCAAACTGCCTTATAAATGCCGACTATTATGGTTCAAACGGTGTTGTTGTTATGAAAGATGATGAAAGTATTACAATATCCAATCCAGGCGGATTTAGAGTTGAACTCGACGCCGCAAGAGCGGGCGGTATATCCGACCCCAGAAACACGGCAATTATGCGTATGTTTAATTTGATAGGAATCGGCAGTAACGACGGATTCGGTATTTCTAATATTTTCTCCGTTTGGAAAAGTCACGGACTTGTTCTGCCGGTCATTGAAGAAAGTTTCAACCCCGAAAGCATCACCCTAAAGCTTTCGTTTGTTCCTGAAAGCAAATCAACTAAAACTCAAATTTTACAAAATCGTCCCGATATTGAAACAGACAGGCAGGATGCTGTAATTTCATACATTACTGACAACATCACGGTAACTTCAAAAGAAATTTCCGAACTTCTCGGAATAAGTCATAAAAAATCGAAGCAACTTCTTCACAAACTTATGGCAAAGGATTTTGTTATAATCAAAAACGGAAAATACACCCTAAAAGCATAGAAGGAACTTAATCAAATTTCGGAACGTCAATCCACATAAGCGTTGCTTATAATTGCTAGGTTGCTTATTTTTGCAAAAGGAAAACCGTCTGCTGTAAATAAATGCCAAAAAATAAATTTGTCTATATCTGCCTTTCATGTGCCGCAAGAGGCTGTTCATAACTCTGCTGTTACAAAGTCTTGCAAGACAATCCCGCAGGTGCAGATGTGCCGATTAATAATTTGAGCATGGTTGTTTCAATAATCTTTTCGTACATGATTTTCAAAAAAAATGTCCGCAAAATCAAACATAAGTATTCATATAATATTCGCAGTCACTTACTTATGATTTTACGGATTAAATTTAAAATTTACAAATTTGTGTAATTTTGCTTGACAATCACACAAAAAACAAGTACAATAAACAAGGTAAATCACTAATATTCGGAGACGTATCGAAGTGGTCATAACGGACATGACTCGAAATCATGATGCCCCCTGAGGGACGAGGGTTCGAATCCCTCCGTCTCCGCCATAAAAAAACACCGTAGTTCTGTTAGAATTACGGTGTTTTTTTGCTCAATATCAATAGTCGGGGGGTAATCCGAAAAATTTGAGTATATGATATTTACAAGTGGCTAATTATTTTCATGTCCTGTATCTATTGATAAGTATAATCTAAAAATCCTGTTATGATTGCAGTCCCACTTATTTTTGATATTCATTACTTTCTAACTTGGTAATATTCTGATTTGTAATAAATCCTAAACACGGTGGAAAGTTCTCTGAAGCCTTAACGGCAGATTTGCTACTATAAAACAGAATTTTCTGTCTGCGTGAATAACACATTTATCACAAGCTTTTTCTTTGTAACAACAAGTTAATTTATGCATAAAATATCATTGAATAAAATAACGGTTGGTGAAAAAGGTGGCATTGAGTACAAGAGAATTGCTTGCAAGGCTTTTAAAATGTGAGGCAGGTGGGGAAGGTGAAAACGGAATGCGTGCAGTTGCGTCGGTAATTGTAAACCGAACCCGTGTTCCAAACGGGGAATTTGCAAGAGTCAGCAAGGGCGGAGATTTCCGTGCCATAATGGAACAACCAAATCAATTTACCTGTCTTAAAACAACTGTCGGAGGACAATATAATCCTCAGAATGTTTATAATATACGCCCTGACGAAATTCATTATAACATCGCCGATTGGGCATTGGCGGGCAATACCGATTCATCTGTCGGAAATTCAATTTTCTATTTTAATCCATTTTCAGATACCTGCCCAACATTTTTTCCGTCAAACAACGGAGTAATTTACAACAGGGTAGGAGATCATTGCTTTTATTCGCCTACCGAGGCTTATTCCAAAACATAAAGGAGCATAGCTTAATGGATAATTCTTCAAATATGACAGTTAATACAACTCCTATGGCAAATCAGATTAATCCCGAACATCTTTACGGACTTGATAAAAACAAAGCCTGCATCAACAATTCATGTCCGTCAAACACAGCGGATATCGGATATTATATTCCTGCGATTGACGAAATTATGCGACACAATCCGTGCGCACCGTCTGTTGCACACAATGATATGACAGAAAAAGTTCAAAAATCAAATGACAATCCCTCACTTGAACAGGCAGAAATAGCATATGAAGAGGGCGGTAGTACATCGGAAGAGCAACCTAAAAATATAAATAAATACAGCGGAAGTCTTCAAAATATACCGTTTATTAAGGACTTAAAAAAAATAGATACATCTATACCTGTTTTGCCTGCAACCCCTGCCACAACGGCGAGCCCCGGAGCTACTGTTGCAACGCCGATAATGCAGAATATCGGAATGTCGATGAGTGATTATCAATATCCTTTTCCTGTAACAGCTGAAAATCTGAGATATCACAACGGTTTTATGCGAACACAAATCGGAAGAAGAATCACCGTTGATTTTCTCATGGGAGCAAACACAATTGTTCAGAAAACAGGCTATCTTTTAGGTGTTGCTCAGGATTATATCCTTATAAATGAGATTGACACCAACGACATCACAACCTGTGATTACTACAATATAAAATTTATAAGGTATTATTACTAAACCAGAGCGGCAAAAACTAAAGTTTATAGTTTTTGCCGCTGTTTTATTGTCATTATTTGCTATGTGTACATCATTTCATTATTTTAACATATAATTTTCTATAGTGTAAAAAATTAAAAAATTGTAAGAAATATTGAATTATTGCTGTAATTTGTGATATAATGTGAGCGTTGATGTTATCACTTCTCAATAAACAAACAACAGGTAGCTATAAGACCTGTTACATATTATTTTATCTTGGAGGAATCACCATGAAATTCTGTAAATATTGCGGAGCACAGCTTGAAGACAATGCTGTTTGCAACTGCGAAAAGTCAAGAGCCGCTCAAGCACAGGCTCAGCAGGCAAATGCACAGGCACAGCCTCAGTATCAGCAGCCTGTTCAACCACAACAGCCACAGTATCAGAACCCTGTTCAGCAACAGTATGCACAGCCGCAAAACCCTCAGACACAGCAGTCGCCTTATGCCGTAAATAACACAGCACCCATTGGGGAAAATGCTTTTGTTAAGGCTTTAAAGAACATTCCTGTTGTGTTCACTTCATTCTTTAAGGATTCCAAAACTGTTATCAAAACAGCAAAGGCTGAAAAAGACATCATTCTCGGCGCTCTTTTCTCGGCAATTTTCTTTATTGCACTCATTCTTGGCAATATGTTTCTTATGCTTTCTATGAGCGCACTTGATTTTCCGAAAACACTTCTTGTAAGTCTTGTTACTACTGTCCTTATCGGCGGCTTCTATTCTGTTATTCTCTTTGCATATGTAAAGAAATACAAAACCGAAGAAAACACAGCCAAAGCATTTATTGATTCATTCATCACATTTTCAATTGAATCTATCCCGGCATCAATCGGTTGGATTTTGGCAGGTCTTTGCGCATTAATCAGCGTATATATGTTCCTTTTCTTCTTCGTAATCGTTATGCTTTACCTTGTTATTTCACTTGTAAATCAGGTAAAAGCTAATGTTCCCGAAGCAAAGAACTCTGCATTATTCACTTTAATTCTCACACTCATCGTTGCCGTTGCATTTATGATTGTATTCTTTATTGGCGCAAAACTTACTATGTGGTCATTTAACACAGGTACATTTGCAACAAGTGTTCTTACATCGCTCATCGGCGGCGGTTCATACTCTTCATGGTATTAATCTGACATACAAATTCATAACATAAAATTAACGCTCCGAATTTATTCTCGGAGCGTTTTTTATATCAGTTCACTGATTATTGAATTTGAAACAAGAAAACCTTTCGGTGTAAAGCTGATTGACTTGTCCGTAACATTTGTATAGCCGTATTTTTCATACTCTTTAGCTTTTTTGATAATGTAAGAGGGGAGGGTGTATCCGAATTTTTCCTCAAATTCAGAATAATTAAGACCGCTTTTCAGCCTGAGAGAGAGCATAATAAATTCCTCCTCATCTCCGCCAGTACCTTCAAAAGACAGCTTATTGTTATTAAAATCGTCCATGCTTCTTGAATAAAAGAACCTTTTGCCCTCAAAAAATGAGTGTGCAGACGGACCTATGCCTATATATTCACCGCATCTCCAGTAATTGGTATTATGTCGGCTCTCATAACCCTGTTTTGCAAAATTAGAAATCTCATATTGCTTGTATCCGAGAGAATCAAGCATTTCAACAGCTTTCAAATACATTTCGGCCTGCATATCATCATCGGCAAGCTTAAGTTTATTTTGCACCTTATAAAACGGAGTATTCTCCTCAATTTTCAAAATGTATGATGAAATATGAGTAACTTTGCAATCGGCACAGAAACTGATTGATTTTTCAAGGCTTTCAATTGTCTGATTAGGAATTCCCATCATCAAATCAAGTGAAATATTATTAAATCCCGCACTTTTAGCCCTTTCAACAGAAGTCTTTGCGTCATCTATGCTGTGAATTCTCCCAAGCAGCCTTAATTCATCTTCAACAGCAGTCTGCATTCCCATTGAAATGCGATTAAATCCGCAGGCATACATTTTTTTAAAATCAATAGTTTTGGCGGAGTCGGGATTGACTTCAACTGTAATCTCGGCATTATTTTGAATATTAAAATTAAACTTGATAAAATCAAGAATATCACAAAGTCTGTCTGCACCCAAAATACTCGGCGTGCCGCCGCCGAAATATACGGTTGCAACATCTCTTTTGGCTTTTTCAGACCAGTATTTTATTTTATCTTTTAATTCAATCACATAATTATCAAAAGCGTTTTCATCTGCATTGCCGCTGAAAAAGTCGCAATACGGACATTTATGTTTACAAAACGGTATGTGAATATAAAGACCGATAGAATTACTCATAAAAAACCTCATAAATGATTTTGAGGCAGAAACACAAGTTTCTGCCTCGATTTGGAAGGTATATGAAAAAATAGGAAAAATCACATTAAGTCCTTCTGTACCAATATATTACAATATATTTACAAATTTGTCAAGTTTTTGTAGCAATTATTTTTCTCACATTTTCTCCATTCTTTATTGACATATACCATCCCAAAATAGTAAAATATAGAATTGTGGATATACTTAACCTCCGAAGGGAAGAAAGATATGAGTTCATTTAAAGAAGAAATCAGCAAGCGCAGAACCTTTGCGATTATTTCGCATCCTGATGCGGGTAAAACAACACTTACGGAAAAGCTCTTGCTCTACGGCGGAGCAATTAACCTTGCAGGTTCGGTAAAAGGCAAAAGAACAGCAAAGCATGCTGTGTCCGACTGGATGGAAATTGAAAAACAGCGTGGTATTTCTGTTACATCATCGGTTTTGCAGTTTAAATATAACGGTTATTGCATAAATATTCTTGACACACCGGGACATGAGGATTTCTCGGAAGATACCTACCGTACACTTATGGCGGCAGACTCTGCCGTAATGGTAATTGACGGTTCAAAGGGTGTTGAGAAACAGACTATCAAACTTTTCAAGGTCTGTGTAATGCGTAATATTCCTATCATTACATTCATCAACAAGATGGACAGAGATGCAAAAAATTCTTTTGACCTTCTTGAAGACATTGAAAATGTTCTCGGAATTCACACCTATCCCGTAAACTGGCCAATCGGTTCAGGTAAGGAATTCAAGGGTGTGTATGACAGAAATTCTAAGAAAATCCTTGCTTTCACCGCTAATAACGGTCAGAAAGAAGTTGAAAAGAAAGAACTTACGCTTGACGATCCTGCCCTTGAAGATACAATAGGCTACTATCATAAGCAGGATTTGTTTGATGAAATAGAACTTCTTGACGGTGCAGGCGATGAATTTGACCTTGAAGCAGTCCGCAACGGTCAGCTTACTCCTGTATTCTTCGGTTCGGCTCTTACAAACTTTGGTGTTGAACCATTCCTTGAACAGTTCTTACAGCTCACAACTCCACCTCTGCCAAGAGAAACAGTTGATGAAAAGGTTGAGCCTATGTCAGACTTTTTCTCTGCATTTGTCTTCAAAATCCAGGCAAACATGAACAAGGCTCACCGTGACAGAGTTGCATTTATGCGTATCTGCAGCGGCAAGTTTGAAAAGAATATGGAAGTGTTCCATGTTCAGGGCAACAAAAAAATGCGTCTTTCACAGCCACAGCAGATTATGGCTCAGGAAAGAGAAATTGTTGACGAGGCATATGCGGGCGACATCATCGGTGTGTTTGATCCGGGCATTTTCTCAATCGGTGACACAATCTGTTCACCGGGACACAAGGTACAGTTCAGGGGGATTCCTACATTTGCTCCCGAACACTTTGCACTTGTCCGTCAGAAAGACACAATGAAGCGCAAACAGTTCATCAAGGGTACAAGTCAGATTGCACAGGAAGGTGCAATTCAGATTTTCCAGGAGCTTGACGCAGGTATGGAGGAAGTTATCGTTGGCGTTGTAGGCGTACTTCAGTTTGATGTTCTTAAATACAGACTTCAAAACGAGTACAACTGTGATATCATTATGGAAACACTCCCATATGAATTTATCCGTTGGATTGTAAACGATGACCTTGATCCGAAAATTCTTGACCTTGCGTCCGATACTAAGAAAATTCAGGATCTTAAAGGCAATCATCTTTTGCTCTTTACAAGCTACTGGAGCATAAACTGGGCGCTTGAACACAACAAGGGACTTGAACTCGCTGAGTTCGGTACAAACTAAATATTTAAAATATCGGAGGATATATGCTGTACGACAAGCTTAAAAATTATTCAAAAAGCGGCATATATCCTTTTCATATGCCCGGACACAAAAGAACGGACATTACAGAAGAGGGTATAATACCGTATAATATCGACATAACCGAAATTCATGATTTTGACAATCTCCATTCACCAAACGGAGCTATTGATGAAATTCAAAAAAAGGCTGCAAAGCTTTACAATGCAAAAAATGCTTTCATTCTGATTAACGGTTCAACAGGCGGAATACTTTCTGCAATCCGCTCAATGACAAATCAAGGCGACAAGATCTTAATGGCTCGTAACTGCCACAAATCTGTATATAATTCAGCAGAACTGTTTAATCTCAATGTCGATTACATTTTTCCCGATACAGACAGCAGATACAATATTCTTACATCGGTTTCACCTTGCGATATAGAAGATAAACTTACAAAACACAATGATGAAATCAGACTTGTAATCATAACTTCGCCTACATATGAAGGAGTTGTTTCGGATATAAAGTCAATTTCCGAAATCTGTCACAAACACGGAGCAAAATTACTTGTTGACGAAGCTCACGGAGCGCATTTTCCGTTTTCGGACAGTTTTCCCGATGAAGCACTTAACTGCGGCGCAGACGCCGCAGTATTGAGTCTGCACAAAACTTTGCCGTCATTAACTCAAACTGCATTGCTCATAACAAATGACAGCGAGCTTTCTGAAATTCTTGCCGAAAATTTGGCTGTATTTGAAACAAGCAGTCCGTCATATATTTTAATGAGTTCAATCGAAAAATGTCTTGATTTCTGCGAAAACAGCAATGATAAATTCAATGAATATTGTTGCAATCTTAAAACGGTCAGAGAAAAACTTAAAAATCTAAAATACCTGAAAATTTATGATAAAAGCGATACTGATTTTGATTATGATATCGGCAAAATTGTAATTTCAACAGCGAACGCAAATATTTCGGGAACAAAGCTTGCTGAAATACTGCGAAATAATTATCAGATTGAAACCGAAATGGCATATTCGGACTATGTAATTGCCATGACATCTGTTTGTGACACTGAAAAAGCTTTTGATATGCTTTCAGATGCTCTGATTTCAATTGACAGCGAACTTTTAAAAGAAGCCGACACCGAGCGTGTTCCGTTAAAAAATCTCTACACAGGCAAAAATTTCAACGCCTGCGAGTTGTACAAATTCAACAAAGAAACTATTCCGTTTCAAAATTCGGAATTCAGAACTTCTGCCGAGTATATCTGGGCATATCCACCCGGAATTCCCCTCATCGTACCCGGTGAAATTATAAGCAAGGAACTTATAAATTACATTGAATATCTTTCAGCCTGCAAGGTTGAGATTATGTCAACAAAAGGCGGTATGACGGACAACATAAGCGTAGTTAAAAAAGATTGACAAATCAATGGCTGTGTGATAATATTAAACTAACAAAATCTAACAAGGAGTTTGATTTATTATGAAGAGAATTAAAACTATCGAAACTCGTGACCTCAAGAAGAGCGTTAAGACAGGCGGTTGCGGCGAGTGCCAGACTTCATGTCAGTCAGCGTGTAAGACATCTTGCGGCGTTGCTAACCAGCAGTGCGAAAAGTGCATGAGCGAGAAATAATTCTATTTTAATTTGATTATTAAGGATTATCGCCGTTTTCCCAAAGGGTTAACGGCTTTCCTTTTGTCTAACGGAGATATTATGATTCATCAGTATAAACTTAACGGATACAACATAGTTCTTGATGTTTACAGCGGCAGTGTACACGCAGTCGATGACCTTGCTTATGATGTTATTGCAATGTACAAAAACGCAACAAAAGAACAGATAATCGACGAAATGCTTTCAAAATATGCAGATAATCCTGAGATTACAAAAGAAGAAATCTCCGACTGCATTGATGATGTAAAAGAGCTTGAGGAACAGGGAAAGCTCTTTACAGACGACAAGTACGAAAACCTTGCATTTGACTTTAAAAAGAGAAACACAGTAATCAAAGCACTTTGTCTGCACATTGCTCACACCTGTAACCTTAACTGCGAATACTGCTTTGCAAGCCAGGGCAAATACCACGGCGAGAGAGCGCTGATGAGCTTTGAAGTGGGCAAGAGAGCAATTGACTTTCTAATTGAAAATTCAGGCAGCAGAGTAAACCTTGAGGTTGACTTCTTCGGCGGAGAACCTCTTATGAACTTTGACGTTGTAAAGCAAATTGTTGCCTATGCAAGAAGCATTGAAAAGGAACACAACAAAAACTTCCGTTTTACACTTACAACAAACGGTATGCTTGTTGATGATGATGTAATTGAATTTGCAAACAAAGAATGTCATAATGTAGTTCTCAGCCTTGACGGCAGAAAAGAAGTGCATGACCATCTTCGCAAAACTGTAAACGGAAAGGGCAGTTATGACATTATCGTTCCGAAATTTCAGGAATTTGTCAAAAAAAGAGGCAACAAGGGTTACTATGTAAGAGGCACTTATACACATAATAACACAGACTTCACAAACGATATTTTCCATATGGCAGATTTGGGATTTACAGAACTTTCAATGGAGCCGGTTGTATGTGCTCCCGATGACCCATATGCACTTACATATGACGATTTGCCTATCCTTTTTGAACAGTACGAAATTCTTGCAAAGGAAATGCTCAAGCGTGAAAAAGAGGGCAGACCGCTCACCTTCTATCATTATATGATTGACCTTACAGGCGGTCCGTGCATTTATAAGAGAATCTCGGGTTGCGGTTCAGGTACAGAATATATGGCTGTAACACCTTGGGGCGACCTATATCCCTGTCATCAGTTTGTAGGCGACGAAAAGTACAAGCTCGGCGATATTTTTAACGGTGTTTCAAACACGAAAATTCAGGACGAATTTAAGCTTTGTAACGCATACGCCCGTCCCGACTGCAAAGACTGCTGGGCAAGACTTTATTGCAGCGGCGGTTGTGCCGCAAACGCTTATCATGCAACAGGCTCAATCACAGGTATTTACGAATACGGCTGTGAGCTTTTCAGGAAAAGAATGGAATGTGCCATTATGATGAAGGTTGCAGAAGCAGAAGAATAAAGTTACGATAAAATTTTCAGGCAGATACATTTTTCTTGTATCTGCCTGTATTTTCGAGGTGCTGTATGAACGAAAAAATTATTATGCTCGGCACAGGAAGTGCGATGGTTACCGACTGTTATAATACCTGTTTTCTTCTGAAATCCGAAAACGACTGTCTTCTTGTTGACGCAGGTGGCGGAAACGGAATTTTATCCGCAATTAAGAAATCCAGAGTAGCTTGGAACAGCATAAAGACAATGTTTATTACTCATTCTCACACCGACCATATATTAGGTGCCGTGTGGGTAATAAGGCAAATAAGCGCTCTTATGAATTCAGACAAATATGACGGTAATTTTAATATTTACTGCCACGATGAATGTGTTGATTCAATCACGGCAATTTGCAACCACACACTTGCACCGAAATTTCTCAAAAATATCAATACAAAAATTTTCATCAATGAAGTAAAAGACGGCGAAAAACAAAATGCCGGCAGTATCCGACTCACTTTCTTTGATATATTTTCAGACAAAACAAAGCAATTCGGATTCAAGGCTGTTTTTCCGTCAGGAAAAGTTCTCACCTGTCTCGGTGATGAACCGTTCAATGAAAAATGCAGAAATTTTGTTCAAAACTGTGATTATCTTATGTGTGAAGCTTTTTGTCTTTACAGTCAAAAAGACATTTTTAAGCCTTACGAAAAATTCCACAGCACAGCACTTGATGCAGGAAAACTTGCAGAGAGTCTTTTTGCAAAAAATCTTATCCTGTATCACACCGAGGACGAAACACTTCAAACACGCAAAAGTACATATACTTCAGAGGCGAAAACAGTTTTTAACGGAAATATATTTGTTCCCGATGATTTTGAAGTTATTGACTTAAAATAATCTCATAACACCTGCTGTAATCATACAAAGCACAATTCCCATTGCAGTAGGCAATGCCATAGAAACAAGCGTCCATTTAAGGCTACCTGTTTCTTTTTTTATTGTCAGACAGGTTGTTGAACACGGATAATGAAGAATGCAAAGAATGATCGTACATACAGCCGTTGTAATTGTCCAGCCATTCATACTGAGAAGTTGAAACAGCTGATCGTAGCTTGAATAATCAACAAGAGTACCGCTTGCCATATATGACATAATTATAATCGGAATAACGGTTTCATTAGCAGGAAATCCAAGTATAAATGCCATTATTATAACGCCGTCAACCCCGATAAATCTGCCGAACGGATCTAAAAAATCAGTACAATATTTTAAAAGTGAAACATCGCTTATATGCACATTTGCAAGAATCCAGATTATCGCACCTGCCGGAGCGGCAACCGCAACAGCCCTTCCTAAAACAAATAAAGTTCTGTCCAACAGCGAACGGACAATAGTTTTTAAAATCTGCGGCTTTCTGTACGGCGGAAGTTCAAGCACAAATCCGGACTGTTCGCCTTTCAATATTGTGACTGAAAGTACCTTAGATATAACAAGTGTTATAAAAACACAGAAAACTATTATTCCAATCAACAATGCCGCTACCTCAAGCGAACTGCTCAGCGTAAATGCCGTACCTGCAAAGAACATGAGCAGTAATGCAATTATTGTGGGAAACCGTCCGTTACACGGCATAAAATTATTTGTAAGAATTGCAATCAGCCGTTCCTTTGGCGACTCGATGATTCTGCAACCCGTAACTCCGCAGGCATTACAGCCAAGACCCATTGCCATAGCAAGACTTTGCTTTCCGTGTGCACCGCACTTCGAAAAATACCTATCAAGATTAAATGCAATTCTCGGCAAATATCCCAAATCCTCAACAAGCGAAAACAACGGAAAGAATATAGCCATAGGCGGCAGCATTACAGATACCACCCATGACAGAGTTGTATAAACTCCGTCAATCAAAAGTCCCGTTACAACATCGGGAGCGTGTAAAAAATCAAAAAGAATATACAGTTTCTCTTTTATAAAACCAAACAAATTGCTTAACCATTCGCTCGGATAATTTGCACCGACAACTGTTATCCAGAACAATATACCAAGCATTGCAAGCATAATCGGTATTCCCGTGGTTTTGCTTGTAAGTATTTTATCAAGCTTTCTTGTACAAGCATTTAACTCTGATTTTTCATATTTTACGCAATCACTTGAAATTTTGTTACCAATTTGCGAAAGCTTTTCAATATTCTGTTTGTAGTTTTTTTCGGATAGTATATCAACGCCTTCAAAATTTCTTTCTACCCTAAAACATTTTATCTTTCCGCTGCATACATTATAGATCGCTTTTTTTAATTCATCCAAACCTTTTTTGTCTGTTGCACAGGTTTTTACAACAGGTATTCCAAGATTTAGCGATAACTCGTCGCAGTCGATTTTTATACCGTTTTTTTCAGCCTCATCACAAAGATTAAGACAAAGAACTGCATTCTTTGTGACAGATAACACCTGCAATGCAAATGAAAGATTTCTTTCAATAACTCCGCAGTCAACAACTATTACAACGCAGTCATTTTGATTTTGTATAAGGCAGTCCCTTGTTACCGCCTCTTCGCCCGAAAATGAAAGCAGGGAATAGCATCCCGGTAAGTCCGTAATACAAAATCTTGCGTCTTTGATTTTGCAACAACCTCTGGCAAACTCAACTGTTTTACCCGTCCAGTTTCCCGTATGCTGTCTTAATCCCGTCAGTTCGTTAAAAATTGTACTCTTGCCGACATTAGGATTACCGGCAAGAGAAATTTTGTAATCGCAATCCGAGACATCCTTTTTATTAAAAGATGATTTATCCGTAGAAAACAATAAAAAAGCCTCCTTTTATTCAGGAGTAACAATGATATCTTTGCAATCGTTATTTCTCAGTGCCACAACGGCATTTTTAACAAGATACGCAGACGGATCACCGAACGGACTTGTAAACAAGGGGATAACAGGACTGTTCTCCATAATACCAAAATCAAATATTCTGTTTTTGATATTTTCATTACAGTTCACACGATAGACAATCCCCGTAACTCCAAGCGGTAACTTGTCAAGCGAACATTTTTCTTTCATCTGATTCACCGATTTCAACTTTTTATTAACAGCATATTCAATTCATACAAGTAAGTTACACAAAAAGCCGGCCATAAACTAAACTTATATCGTACCTGAATAAACTCTGATATCAGAAAAATTTTAAGGAATTGACACGACTATAAACAGGTGTTATAATTAAATGCAGATTTCAAATGTATATAACTTAATATGGGTTTACGGTTCAAAATGCATCTTGCAGAGTAGATAACAGAGAATTCGGTGAGAATCCGAAGCAACAGTCATTACTGTATTTGGCATTGCCATAAGTCAGGTCGCTGTCCGTATGCCTCGGATTTTGCAAATCTTGGACAGGGAAGAGGTGCAGCCGACCATATCTATACAGACTTTTGGTCTGTATGGTTTTGTTTGTTGTGCCTTCCAAAAACGGAAGGCTTTTTATTTTGCCTTTCGATATATACAATACAATATGGAGGAAAACACTATGAACAAATCTTTCAAAAAAATCCTCTCAATTGTACTTTCTGTAATGATGATTTCGTCACTTATGACGGTTTCACTTTCAGTAAGCGCAGTTGAAGACGGAAAAGTAAGAGTAATTGTCAGAAATGATACATACTCAGTAGAAAACGGCGCTCCGTGGGACGGTGTTCTCGTTGACGAGTGGGTAAGCATTAATAATGACACTACTATGATGTCAGCCGTTGTTGATGCACTCAACAATCACGGCTACACACAGGAGGGTGCCGAGAACAATTACATCTCGTCAATTAACGGTCTTGCTGCATTTGACGGCGGTACAATGAGCGGTTGGATGGGAACTCTCAATGACTGGTTCACAAATTCAGGTTATGCATCCTATACAGTAGCAGACGGCACACTTGAGAGTGGTGATGAAATCGCTATTATGTATACTTCAAACGGTTACGGCGAGGATATCGGCGGTACATGGGCAAATAACGATACAACTGTTAAATCGGTTGAGATCACAGGTGCCGAGCTTTCGGGCGAATTTGATCCGTCAGTTACAGACTACACACTCACAATCGACACTCCGTCAGCTGATGTAAATGTAGTTCCTACTGCAACTAACAAAAACTTCCAGACAAGAAAATATAAGAATGAATATCTTCCTTCTGACGACAGTGCGTTTTACAAGAGAAGTCAGACTGTTAGTGTTTCTGACGGTGACAAAATTATCATCGGTTGCGGTGATACTGCATGGCCGTCGATGAACACAAGTGAAGGCGGTACTGTATATACATTCACAGTTAAATATGCTCCTTCCGCAGCTGACACAGTTTCAAACAAGATTGACGAGGTTGCAAAATATCTCGCATCACAGGATGCCCCCACAGTTTCTTCAGTAGGCGGCGAGTGGACAGTCCTCGGTCTTGCAAGGGCAGGTAAAATCACTGACGAAATTGCAGACAGTTACTATCAGAATGCAGTTAAGTATGTTGAAGAAAAAGGTTCTGCAAAGCTTCACAATACTAAATCAACAGACAATTCAAGAGTAATCCTTGCACTTACGGCAATCGGTAAGGATGTTACGGATGTTGCATCATATAACCTTCTTGAACCGCTTGCAGATATGGATTATGTTAAGAAGCAGGGTATCAACGGTCCTGTCTTTGCCCTCATTGCACTTGATACGGGCGATTATGAAATTCCACAGACTGACGCCGCAAATCCCACAACAAGAGAAAAGCTCGTACAGACAATTCTTGATGCACAGGTAGCAAACGGTGGCTGGACATTTTTCGGTTCAACTGCAGATCCTGATATGACAGGTATGGCAATTCAGGCACTTGCTCCTTACTATTCAACAAACAGCGATGTTAAAGAGGCAATTGATAAAGCACTCACAGCAATGTCAAACGCACAGAATGAAAACGGCGGATTTGCATCATGGGGTTCTGTAAACAGCGAAAGCTGTGCACAGGTACTCGTTGCACTTACAAGCCTTGGAATTGATCCTACAAATGATGAAAGATTCATCAAAAACGGCAACACACTCATCGATGCTATGATGAGTTTCTCCGCTGAAAACGGATTCGGTCATACAGATACAAAATACAATCAGATGGCTACAGAACAGGGCTTCTATGCTTTTGTTTCATTTGACCGTCTTGTAAACGGCAAAACTTCGCTCTACAATATGACTGACCGACTTGCAGAAAATTATGCCGTAGGCGATGTTAATCTTGATAACACAGTTTCTGTAATTGACGCAACACTTGTTCAGAAACAGATTGTAAACCTTGAACAGCTTTCAAAGGTTTCACTTATCAAAGCTGATGTAAATCATGACGGTGTTATCAACGTTGTTGATGCAACAGTAATTCAGAAAATCATCGTTAAGCTCGTTTGATTAAAGTTCACAAGTAAAAATTGGTTATGGAAAAGATAAAAAAGTTTGTTAAAAAAAATCAAATACTTTTAATTGCGGTGTGCGTTTGTATTGCCGCACTTACAGTAGCATTTTTTGCAGGCGGCAATCGACAGGAAAATAAAGTTCAAACTGCATCAACTGCCTCCTCACTATCGACAACAAATGCAGACACAGAAACAACTTCTGTGTCTGCAACAGAGAAAACCACTCAAAATCCTACCGATTCCGCTAAATCAAACAAAGATAAAAAGGACAGAAAAAATTCCGAAGATAAAAAGAACAGTAAGGATAATTCGCAGAACAGTAACAGTTCAGCTGTTGAAAAAAGTGAAAAATCCGAGCAGAGTTCAAGCAACAGTTCTTCGGATAAGAAAAAACCGTCTTATTCATCAAACAGTTCTTCAAAACCGAACAAAAAGAATGATGTTCAGCCGACAACACAGGATAAGTACAAAACCGATCCCGTACCGTCGGGAAAGCCAAAGCCGGTTGAACCGGAAGAACAGGAAACAAAAGATACAAATCTTTATTGTACCTTTACAATTACCTGTTCAACAATTCTCGACAATATGGATGCCCTTGATCCGGAAAAAAAAGAACTCGTTCCAAAGGACGGTATAATTCTCAAAAAACAGAAGGTTCAATTCAAAGAGGGCGAATCTGTATATGATGTCCTTGTAAAAGTTTGTAAGGACAACAATATTCATATGGAATCAAGCTGGACTCCTATGTATAATTCCGCTTATATTGAAGGAATTAACAACCTCTACGAATTTGACTGCGGTTCTCTTTCGGGTTGGATGTACAAAGTCAATGAATGGTTTCCAAACTACGGCTGTTCACGATATGTGCTGAAAAACGGTGACGATGTGGTCTGGTGCTACACTTGTAACTTAGGCTATGATGTCGGCGGAGGATACGCAACAGGAGAATAATGATGAAGGATACTTTTTCAAATATGCACCCCTTTATCAATTTTATATTTTTTGCACTTACAATAGGGTTCACGATGTTTATCATGAACCCTGTTTGTCTTGCTGTCAGTTTTTTATGTGCGCTTGTAACTGCTTTATACCTTAACGGCAAAAAAGCTGTGAGATTGTCACTTGTTTTTCTTTTACCTATGATACTCTTGATAGTTCTCGTAAATCCTGTTTTTAATCATGAAGGAATGACTATACTCACATATTTTCCGTGGGATAACCCACTAACCCTCGAATCAATCGTTTACGGTATTGCAAGTGCATTTTTGCTTTCGTCAACAGTTTTATGGTTTTCTTCATTCAATGCAGTAATCACTTCCGACAAGGTAGTTTTCCTGTTTGGCAGAATAATGCCGTCATTGAGTCTGGTGATTTCAATGGCATTGCGTTTTGTTCCAAGATTTTCGGCACAAATGAAGCTTGTGCGTAATGCACAACACACAATCGGGAGAGATATAGATGAAGGAACATTGTTTCAAAGAATAAGAAATGCTGTAAAAATCCTTTCGATTATGATAACATGGTCGCTTGAAAACGCAATTGAAACAGCCGATTCAATGAAAAGCAGAGGTCACGGTCTTAAAGGCAGAACATCCTATTCACTTTATAAATTTGACAAAAGAGACGCATTTATGCTTTGCACAATCCTTTTTACCGGATTGGTACTTATGATTTTGCTTTTTACAAACGCAATAAAATTCAGATACTATCCGTCAATCAAGGGCGATTTGTTTACGGTGCAAAGTGTTATTTTTTATATATTCTACACATTTTTAATGTTGATTCCGCTATCGGTAAATATAGGAGAGGGGATAAAATGGAAACATATGCAATCAAAAATCTGAGTTTTCGATACCCCGAAACCGGTATTGATGTACTTAAAGATATTACTTTCAGCGTAAACGAGGGCGAGTTTATCACAGTCTGCGGTCCGTCAGGCTGCGGAAAAAGCACACTTCTCAGACATCTGAAACCCGATCTTTCACCGCACGGTGTTCTTTCGGGAGAAATATTCTTTGAAGAAAAACCCATATCAGACCTTTCTCACAGGGAGCAAAGCAGTAAAATCGGTTTTGTTATGCAATCACCTGAAAATCAGATTGTTACCGATAAGGTATGGCACGAACTTGCTTTCGGACTTGAAAGTCTTGGTTATGACAACAATACAATCCGAAAAAGAGTTGCCGAAACAGCTTCATTTTTCGGAATCCAAAATTATTTTGAAAAAAGTGTTCTTGAGCTTTCGGGCGGACAAAAGCAAATTTTAAACCTTGCTTCAATTATGGCAATGCAACCGTCCGTTCTCATTTTGGATGAACCGACAAGCCAACTCGATCCGATTGCGGCAAGCGAATTTTTGCACTGCGTTTCACGCATAAATCACGAGCTGGGGACAACGGTGATAATAACGGAACACAGACTTGATGAGGTGCTTCCGCTTTCAGACAGGGTGCTTGTCATCGAAAACAACGGAATTTCAGCTTTTGACTCTCCTCAAAAGGTCGGGAAAATTCTTAAAGAAAAAAACAGTAAAACATTTCTTTCTATGCCTGCTCCGATGCAGATATGGCAGGCTGTTACAGAAAATGACAATACCGACTGTCCCGTAACTGTTCCAAGCGGCAAAAAGTGGCTTTCGGAATATGCCAAAAGTCATAAAATGTATGAGCTCAAACCCGAAAGCATTCAGAAACATTCTGATAAAGAAGCAGTAAGTCTTAATGATATTTGGTTCAGGTACGAAAAGTCGGGTGCAGATGTACTAAAAGGTCTTTCACTAAAAATATATCAGGGGGAATTTGCGGCTATACTCGGCGGTAACGGAATGGGAAAATCAACCGCTTTGTCAATTATCTGTTCACTCAACAAGCCATACAGAGGCAAAGTTGAAATCTCTCCGCTTAACAAAAATTCTTTTGACACGCTCGTAGCAGTATTACCTCAAAATCCGCAGACACTGTTTTTGAAAAAAACTGTACTTGAAGATTTGTACGAAGTCTTTGACGGCAGAAAAGTCAGTAAAGAAGAAAAAGAAAGACGGGTTACCTCAGCGGTAAAGCTGTGCAGACTTGAAAGCCTCTGTAATCGCCATCCTTATGACTTATCTGGTGGTGAACAGCAGAGAGCGGCTCTTGCAAAAATTCTTCTCATAAGGCCTCAAATTCTTTTGCTTGATGAACCTACAAAGGGACTTGATGCCGAATTCAAGATTGAATTTGCTCAGATTATATATGACCTCAATAAAGCCGGCATAACCGTTCTCATGGTAAGTCACGATGTAGAGTTCTGCGCTGTATATCCAAGCCGCTGTCTGATGTTTTTTAACGGTGAAGTTGTGTCGGAAGGTACACCGAGAACTTTCTTTTCGTCAAACAGCTTTTATTCCACCTCTGCAAGCCGAATGTCAAAAGGCATAATAGATAACGCAGTATCATCAAATGATGTCATATATGCCTGCACAGGTAAAAACAGAGATATTCAAATTAACAGAAACACACCTGATATTGACCTTTTTAAAAATGACACCGAAAACATTCCTCTGAAAAAGGAAAAAGCTGAAAATAAAAAGCTTTCTGTTTTTAAAAAAATCTTCGGATTTTTTGGTGCAGTACTGTTCATACTCGGTCTGATTATAAATCTGGAATATATTCCGAATTTTTCAGCCAAAACTTTACCTACCTGGTTCAACTGGGGAATTATCGGAGTATCTGTTGCGTTGCTTATGATTGCTTTCGGAACAAAATCAAAACGACCGATTGACCTGCCGAGAAAAAGTTCAAAACTGAGTAAAAGAACCGTCAGTATGGCAATTATGGTTTTGCTTGCAATTCCAGTTACAATTTTTGTTGGAATGACATATCTTCAGGATCAGAAATATCTTTTTATTTCACTCCTAGTTATGATTGAGTGTATGATTCCGTTTTTTCTTGTTTTTGAAGGCAGGCACCCAAAAGCGAGAGAGCTTGTCATAATTTCCGTTCTATGTGCAATAGCAGTTGCAGGTCGGCTTGCATTTACAATGTTGCCTCAATTCAAGCCTGTTGTGGCAGTTGTGATAATTTCGGGAGTAGCATTCGGCGGTGAATCGGGATTTCTTGTCGGTGCTGTAAGTATGCTTGTTTCAAATCTTATGTTCGGTCAAGGACCTTGGACGCCATGGCAAATGTTTGCAGCAGGGATAATAGGTTTCATTGGCGGTATTCTCTTTAAAAAAGGTCTTTTGGGCAGAACAAGGACTTCGCTCTGTATATACGGTTTCATTGCCACAATGGTCGTTTACGGCGGACTTATGAACCTTTATTCGGCGCTAACATCACATTCCGCATTTAATCTAAATATGCTCATAACTTTTTATGTTCAGGGCTTTCCGATGGATATTGTTCACGCAGTTTCGACTGTTATATTTCTGTTTTTCGGAGCAGAACCTATGCTTGAAAAGCTTGACAGAATTAAAGTTAAGTACGGACTTATCGAATAAACCTAAACAGCAGATAAAATTTCTGCTGTTTTTTTGTGCTGTAATTTAAAAATTTTCGACAAAAGTATAGACATAATCCGAAAATAATATTATAATTTTGGTGTGTCTGATTTTAATCAAACAGTATTTACAATCTAAAACGGCAAACTGTAAATACTTTTAATTCAGAATTAAAAAGGTTAAAGGAGAAAAAACATGGGCGGATTTATGGGTGTTGCAGCAAAACAGGACTGCGTATTCGATTTATACTTTGGAATTGACTATCATTCACACCTTGGTACAAGAAGAGGCGGTATGGTTGTTTATGACAAAGAAAAAGGATTTGACAGATCAATCCACAATATTGAAAATGCACCTTTCAGAACTAAATTTGATAAAGATATGCAGAGTATGAAAGGCAAATTCGGTATCGGCTGTATTTCCGACTACGAACCGCAGCCTCTTATAGTTCGTTCACATCACGGTACATATGCAATTACCACCGTAAGCAAAATCAATAATACAGATGAACTTGTTGAAGAAATTTTTGAAAAAGGCGGTTCACATTTTCTTGAAATGAGCGGCGGTGAAATCAACGCAACCGAGCTTATAGCAACTCTCATCAATCAAAAAGAAAACCTTGTTGACGGCATAAGCTATGCTCTTGAAAAAGTTGACGGCTCTGTTTCGCTCCTGTTGATGAATAAAAACGGCATCTATTGTGCAAGAGATAAGTACGGCAGAACTCCTGTTGTTATCGGCAAAAAAGAAGATGCGTTTTGTGTGGCGTTTGAATGTTTTTCATACAAAAACCTCGGCTACAATGATTACAAAGAACTCGGGCCGGGTGAGATTACGGTAATTACAGACCAAAACTGCATTACACTCAAAAAGCCCGGTGATAAAATGAAAATCTGTACTTTTCTGTGGGTTTACTACGGCTATCCTGCAAGCTCATATGAGGGTACAAGTGTTGAACAAATGCGTTACAACTGCGGTGCAAAAATGGCTGAAAGAGATTCCGTAAAGCCCGATATCGTTGCAGGTGTACCCGATTCAGGCATTGCTCACGCAGTAGGCTATGCAAATGCATCGGGAATTCCGTTCTCAAGACCGTTTATTAAATATACACCTACTTGGCCGAGATCATTTATGCCGACAATTCAGAGTCAGCGTAATCTTATTGCAAAAATGAAGCTTCTCGCAGTTGAGGATTTAATCAGAGGAAAGAGCCTTCTTCTTATTGATGACTCAATTGTAAGAGGCACACAGCTTCGTGAAACAACGGAATATCTTTTTGAAAGCGGTGCAAAAGAGGTTCATATCAGACCTGCGTGTCCTCCGCTTGTATACGGCTGTAAGTATCTTAACTTCTCAAGATCATCTTCTGAAATGGATCTCATCACAAGACGAGTTATTGAAAGACTTGAGAACGGCAATGTTACAGACGAAATCCTTCAGGAATACACAAATCCCGATTCTGAAAAATACGAGCAGATGGTTGATGAAATCTGTAAAGAACTCAAGTTCACATCCTTGCGTTTTAACAGGCTTGACGATATGCTTGATTCCTGCGGAATTGACAAATGCAAACTCTGTACTTATTGTTGGGACGGTAAGGAATAATTAATTTTTACTTATAAAAATAAGGCATTTGCAATGAGAGTTCTCAAAGCAAATGCCTTTTGTTTTTACTTAGTATGCAATAATTTCGTAGCCGTCCTCAGTTACAAGAACCTGAATTTCCCACTGAGCAGACATTGAGTTATCTTCTGTATAAATAGTCCAGCCGTTATCCTCATCAACGAAAATATCAGGTTTTCCTGCGTTTACCATAGGTTCAATGGTAAAAATCATACCGGGTACCATAAGCATTTCCGTGCCTTTTTTAGAAATGTAACTTACCCATGGATCTTCGTGGAATTCAAGACCGATTCCATGACCTCCTACTTCACGAACAACAGAGTAACCTTTACTCTTTACATAATCATTGACAGCCTGACCCATATCTCCGAGAAAGCCCCAAGGCTTAACCTGTTTGAGTCCTTCATAAACTGCATTTTTTGTTTCTTCAACAAGCTTTCTGTTTTCCTCGCTTACATTACCGATACAAAACATTCTTGAAGAATCGGAGAAATATCCGTTCAAATTAGTTGAAACATCAACATTGATTATATCGCCGTCTTTGATTATTACATCTTCCGACGGAATACCGTGACAAACTTCGTTGTTTATTGAAGTACATACGCTCTTGGGAAATCCCTCAAAATTAAGGGGAGCCGGAACACCGCCCATTTTGGTTGTGATATCATACACCCACTTATCAATTTCAGCCGTGCTGATACCTGCCTTAATATGCTCTGCAACATAATCAAGAACTGCAATATTAATCTTTGCACTCTCCTTGATTTTTTCAATCTGCTTAGCATTTTTCAAGATTTCATGGGAGGGAACAATGTGACCCGCACCCTCAAATTCCTCAATTTTTTCATCAAAATCTATATGACATTTTTTATACTTTTTTCCGCTGCCACACCAGCAAGGATCATTTCTGCCAGGTTTTTCCATTTTACTAACTTCCTTTCATTTTTCCAATTCATAATCCTTGATAATTATACCACCAAACAAATTTTATTACAACATCTTTGTCGTATGCAAAAATCCAAAAGAAAAATCTTGTCAGAAAAAGTTTTGTAGTATATACTGAATAAGTAATATATAATCTCACACTCGGCATATTTTTATGCAGAGGTGTTTGTATGAATAAAAAAATCCCGACATTTTATGCTCTCTGCTTTATACTGTTTGCAATATTCTGCATTATTATGGTATCTGTTTTTTTCAGACTTAATCCAACAAAATCTGTTATAACCGAAAACAAAACAGAGCCGATAATTGTAATTGACGCAGGTCACGGTGGCGAAGACGGGGGAGCAGTAAGCGAAAGCGGTGTGCTTGAAAAGGACATCAATCTTTCTATAGCAAATAATTCAGCTGATTTATTAAAAATTTTCGGATATAAGGTTGTTCAAACAAGAACAGATGATGTATCTCTTGATAACGGAGAAGATTCGGTTCATTCAAGGAAAGTTGCCGATTTAAAAAAACGGCTCGAAATTTTCAATTCAGACAAAAACAATATTGTAATCAGTATTCATCAAAACAAATTTTCTCAAAGCAAATATTACGGAACTCAAATTTTTTATTCCCCGAATAACAGTCAAAGTCAAAATCTTGCGGAATGCATTAGAAATTCCGTAAAAAAATGCTTACAGCCTGATAACGAACGGCAATGCAAAAAGGCAGACGGCTCAATCTATCTTTTAAAAAAGGCTGAAAACCCGTCCGTTATTGTGGAATGCGGATTTATTTCAAATCCGGATGAACTTGCTAAGCTGCAAAGTGACGAATATCAAAAAGAAATGGCAACTGCAATCATAACAGGATTTTTAGATTATACTCATCAATAAATACAGGAAGTGAAATAAATGGCTTCAAAAATCAAAAGTGTTTACATATGTTCGGAATGTGGATACGAATCGCCTAAATGGTACGGAAAATGCCCATCATGCGGCGAATGGAACACAATGAACGAAGAAATTAAAGATACATCAAAACAGTCAGCAACTGCAAAAACACGCTCTTTTGCAACCTACTCAAAACCATACGCCATATCGGATATTTCAACCGAGGATGAGCACAGATATGACACAGGTTGCGGAGAACTCAACCGTGTACTCGGCGGAGGAATTGTAAAGGGCAGTCTTATACTTCTGGGCGGTGATCCGGGCATAGGCAAATCGACCGTTCTTATGCAGATTTGTCAGTACCTCGGCGATACTCTGAAAATCCTCTACATATCGGGAGAGGAGTCAAAAAGACAGCTCAAACTCCGGGCAATAAGGCTTGGTGTAACTTCGCCGAATCTGTATGTAATGACAGAAACCGATGTCGAGGTTATTTGCGAACAGATAAAAAATCTCAAACCCGACCTTGTTATGATTGACTCAATTCAAACTATGAATCTTTCAGAATTAAATTCATCCCCCGGCAGCATTACACAGGTAAGAGAATCTGCTAATATGCTGATGAGAACCGCAAAAGGACTTGATATTCCTATGTTTATCGTAGGTCATGTCAATAAAGAGGGTTCAATTGCAGGTCCAAAGGTGCTTGAGCATATCGTTGACACCGTACTGCATTTTGAAGGTGACAAACAGATGAGTTGCCGTATTCTTCGTGCAGTAAAAAACAGGTACGGCTCAACAAATGAAATCGGCGTTTTTGAAATGACTGATAAAGGGCTTAACGAAGTTGCAAACCCGTCTGTTATGTTGCTTTCAGGTCGTCCGAAAAATGTTTCGGGAACTTGCGTCACCTGTACAATTGAAGGTTCAAGACCAATTCTTGCCGAAACGCAGGGGCTTGCCACACAAAGCGGATACGGCAACGCTCGCAGAATGGTTACAGGATATGATTATAACAGACTGTCAATGGTACTTGCCGTTCTTGAAAAAAGAGCAGGATACTATTTTTCAAACTGCGATACCTACATAAATATCGTAGGCGGATTGCGAGTTGACGAACCTGCGATTGACCTTTCAATTGCCATGGCACTTATAAGCAGTCTGAAAGATACTCCGATTGACGAAAACGCTGTTGTATTCGGTGAAATCGGTCTTGCAGGCGAAATTCGTGCTGTATCAAACGCTCAGATGAGGATTAATGAGGCGGTAAGACTCGGCTTTACAAAAATCATTCTGCCGTATCATAATCTAAAAGGTGTTTCATGTGATGATGCCGAATTGATCGGTGTAAAAAATATTCGTCAGGCATTTGAAGCGGTAGGGCAATGAGCAGTTTTGTAATATCAAGCAAATACCCATGTTTTGCCGATGAGCTTTCAAAAATGGGGCATAATGTTATATTTTCGGACACTGTCAAAGCATTTCCGCAACCTGAACAAGCTCATGCCGATATGCAGATTTTGACGATAAATAATACTGTTTTTGTACTTCAAGAGTGCGAAAAGCTAAAAACTTTGCCATATAAAGAAAATTTGATTATATGTAAAAACAAAGCAGGGAAGAAGTATCCCGAAAATATATTGCTGAATTTTCTTTTCTTTAACGATAAGCTTTACGGTAAAGTATCTGCAATAGATCCGACTCTTTACAAATATTGTGTAAAAAACGATATTGAAATCGTAAACATAAACCAAGGATACGCAAGATGCTCAACCCTAATACTCAATAATCGCACTGCCGTAACAGCTGATATTTCCATAAAAAATGCCCTTGAAAAAGATGGGGCAGAGGTGTTATTAATATCCTCTGGTGATATAAAACTTGAAGGATATGATTATGGATTTATAGGCGGTGCAAGCGGAAAAATCTCTGATAATACCGTAGTGTTTTTAGGAAACGCTGAAATGCATCCCTGCTATTCTTCCATAAGAGAATTATGTTCTAAAAATAAAATTGAAATTAAAATATTATGCAAAAATATGCCACTCACAGATGTGGGCGGCATAGTAAAACTTTTTTAAACTTTTTTCTTAGGTTTTATTTTTGCAAGCGGATTTGAGTCAGCGGCATTTTTCATTTGTTCGGAACTCAAATGCGTATAAATCTCAGTCGTACCGAGATTTTCGTGTCCGAGAACCTCTTTAAGCACTCTGACATCAACTCCGCCTTGCTGATACATAAGCGTAGCAGCGGTATGCCTAAGCTTATGACAGGAATATCCTTGAGAATCAAGTCCGATTTTCTCAAGATATTTATATACCATAGCCTGAATTGTTTTCACGGACATTCTGCGGTGATTACGGCTAATAAACAACGCTTTTTTATCCTTAACTTCATCAACTGGACGCACCTTCATATACTCATTATAAGCGTCAATGCAGGCAGAGTTTAGATAAACAATGCGTTCTTTATTGCCTTTACCGACAACACGCATTGTACCGTCACTATGAATATCATTATAGTTAAGACCTGCCATTTCAGACACACGGAGTCCGCAATTGAGGAAGAGAGTCAATATACAATAATCACGCTGTTTGTTATTTCCGTCAACTGCATTAAGAAGCTCAATGCTTTGTTCAAGAGTAAGATACTTTGGCAAAGCTTTTTTATTTTTTGGCGATTCAAGCTGTTCCACGGGATTTGTATCAAGCAAATGTTTATTATTGGTTATGTACTTAAAAAAGCCTTTCAGACTGGAACATTTTCTTGCACGGGACGCACTCTTATTGTTGCGGTCACGATAAAGAAAATTCATATAATCATATGCAAGTTCAAGATTAACTGTTTTAATTAAACCAAGGTCAACATCGTCAATTTTAATTTCATCAAAATCAGTACCGTCAGGCACAAGACCACGCATTACTTTTAAAAATCTAAAAAAAGTTCTGAGATCAATAAAATATTCGTCAACGGTTTTCTTCGACATATTTTTGATTGTCTGCTTGTAAATTAAATAGTCCTTCAAAATTGCAGGAGCTTCATCACGAAAATCAACTGCCATAAACACACCACCGTAAATTTATTTCTTATAAAGAATAACTCAAAGAAGTTGAACTAAAATCTGTATTAGAAGAATTATAATGCTATTATAACACAAAAAAGGGCGGTGTATATTCCAATTGCGAAAATTATACAAAATGAATATTTTGTATAATTTGGGGAACGGGTAAAACAAGATAAATCCGAAACATATTGCTAACGCTAATTTACAGCATTTAAATTACAACAGCCGTACAGACTCAAACGAATCTGTACGGCTGTAAATTTAAAAGGATTTAACTTTTAAATTAGCAAACGCCCTGCTGAATCATTGAATCAGCAACCTTTTCAAAGCCTGCAATATTAGCACCTACTACATAGTCACCTTCATGACCATACTTCTTAGCTGCAGTAGAAATGTTCTTGTAGATGTTAACCATAATGTTCTTGAGCTTAGCGTCAACTTCTTCAAATGTCCATGAAAGACGCTGTGAGTTCTGGCTCATCTCAAGAGCTGATGTAGCAACACCGCCTGCATTAGCAGCCTTACCAGGTGCAAAGAGAATGCCGGATTTCTGGAGAAGCTTTGTAGCCTCAAGAGTTGTAGGCATGTTAGCGCCTTCGGCAACAGCATAGCAACCGTTAGCGATAAGTCTTTTAGCGTCTTCTTCGTTAAGCTCATTCTGTGTAGCACATGGAAGTGCAACATCACACTTAACTGACCAATCGAATTTGCCTTCGTGATACTCTGAGTTAGGACGATAGTTCTTATACTCTGTAAGACGCTGTCTTTTAACTTCCTTGATTTCCTTAATAGCATCAAGGTCGATACCTTCAGCATCATAAATCCAACCTGTTGAATCAGCCATTGTAACTACCTTAGCACCAAGCTCTGTAGCCTTTTCTGTTGCGTAGATAGCAACATTACCTGCACCCGATACGCAAACAGTAGCACCCTTGATGTCCTTGCCGTTATCATTAAGCATAGCCTCTGTAAGATAAAGAAGGCCATAACCTGTAGCCTCTGTTCTTGCGAGTGAACCGCCCCAGTTGAGACCCTTACCTGTAAGAACGCCTTCATATACATTTCTGATTCTCTTATACTGACCGAACATATAACCGATCTCACGAGCACCTGTACCGATATCACCGGCAGGAACATCTGTGTCAGCACCGATGTGCTTACAAAGCTCTGTCATAAAGCTCTGGCAGAATGCCATAACTTCTCTGTCGCTCTTGCCCTTAGGATCAAAGTCAGAGCCACCCTTACCGCCGCCGATAGGAAGACCTGTAAGTGAGTTCTTGAAAATCTGCTCGAAACCGAGAAACTTAATAACGCCGAGGTTTACTGACGGATGAAGTCTTAAACCACCCTTGTAAGGTCCGATAGCACTGTTGAACTGAACACGGAAGCCACGGTTAACCTGAACCTTGCCGTTGTCATCAACCCAAGGTACTCTAAACATAATAACTCTTTCAGGCTCTGTAATTCTTTCGAGAATACCATTCTCTTCATACTTTGGATTCTGCTCGAAAACGGGCTCAAGTGAAGTAAGAACTTCGGTAGCGGCCTGAATAAACTCAGGCTCATTTGCGTTTTTTGCTTTCAGCTTTTCAAGCTGTTCACTTACATATGACATAAGTAAGTCCTCCTTAATAAAATTCGCATAAATTATACGGAAAAAATTCCGGTTATGCTGCAGCACAGTAAAGCACTACAATCAACATATTAATAATACTATACTTTTAACGATTTTGCAATATCTTTTGTGAGTTTCTTGCAAATTTTTTCAAAATTATTGAAAAAACAGCCAATTTCATTCCTTTTCTGCAATTCATTTTACAAATCTCCCAAGTTTAGTTGCATTTTCGTACATTTTACGAGCTGAATTTTATGAAAATGTATTCATGAATCCAAGAATTTCATTTGCATTACAATATTTTGTATAATTCATATTTGATTTACCAATTAAATTTTAGTTGCAAACAGACATATTTTATGATAAAATTCAATCAGTAATACTATTTGTAATATTTTCGAAGGTGATTTATATGGACTACTGCAAAAGATTAAAAGAATTAAGAGTCAAAAACGGATACACACAAGGGCAAATTGCATTTATACTTCACACAAGACAGGAACAATACAGCAAATACGAAAACGGAAAACGAGAACTGCCTATTAGACATTTGATAACACTTTGTTGTCTTTATAAAACTTCAAGTGATTATATTCTCGGAATAGAAAAATTTGTAAAATAAAGCCGTCGTCAATACCAAATCCGAGTATTGACGACGGCTTTATTGTTATATAAAATTGCCGGATTATTGAATTTTTTCTTTAAACATCATCAGAAAACTTACAAGGAGCAATCCGCATGAAACCCATATTATATGCGTTCCAAACGATAATGAAAGATTTCCTCCCAGACCTGCTCCGACTGCAAAGAAAAATATAACACCAAAATAATACATTGCCTGTCTGAGCTGTTCGGGCTTTCTTTCGTGAATAAAGCCTGACAGAGCAGCCGTACCGCTTCTCAAATTACCTATGCACATTGTGCTGGCATAGGAATATCCTCTGACTTTTCTGAAAGTCTGAACCTGCATTGCACAGGAAAACGATACAATTACCGCCGCAACGGTATCCATACTCTTCGGCATGAATCCAACCGCAAACAATATGATAATTTCAAACAAAAGTATTCCCTGTCTCCAATGTATCTTTTTGAAATACTTGAATTTTTTCTGTATCAAATCAGCTACAAGGACACCTAACGCAAATGCAAGAATAGGAAAAAGATATTTAAGCCCCTCTCCCCACTTTCCTGTCATAAAATTTGTACTCATAAGCACAACGTTACCCGTCTGTGCATTTGCAAATACTCCGTCACGGGTAAAATATGTATATGCATCCTGAAATCCGCCTGATAACGCAAGAAATATACAATTTCTAAATGCCTCAGACATCTGTCGTGTCGGCTCAAGTTCCTTAAAAAAACTTCTTATCCTAAACACAATACTCAACTCCGAATCTATGCGCTAATCTACACAACACAACACCGAACACAATTCAGCGGCTCGGTGTTGCACAATAATTATAATTCGATTATCAGATATCGTTCTTTACTATATCCTCGTAGCTTTCACGCTTAACAACAACTCTTGCTTTGCCGTCTTTAACCATTACGATTGCAGGACGAGGGATTCTGTTGTAATTTGACGCCATAGAATAGTTATAAGCACCTGTTGAAAGAACAGCAAGTGTATCGCCTACTTCAACCTTAGCAACCTTTGTATGCTCCTGAACGAGGTCGCCGCTCTCGCAACACTTACCTGCTACCGTTACGATTTCATCAGGCTCTTTGTCAGCCTTACCTGCATTTACTACGGTATAAGCAGACTGATAAAGTGCATATCTGATGTTATCTGTCATACCACCGTCAACGGATACATATGTTCTTACATTAGGAATTTCCTTTTTGCCGCCTACTTTGTAAAGTGTAATACCTGCTTCGCCGACAATTGAACGCCCCGGCTCAATAAAGATATACGGAACAGGAAATCCGTGTTCTTTAGCCTTTGCCTTAACAGCCTCAGAAACCTTTTCCATATAGTTTTCGTAAGGAACAGGTTCATCATCCTTAGTGTACATAATACCAAAACCGCCGCCGAGGTTAAGCTCTGAAATAACGATTCCAAGTTCATCGTGAATCTTGCCCATAAAGTCAAGCATAATTTCGGCAGCAGTGACAAACGGATCAATATCAAAAATCTGTGAACCGATGTGACAATGAAGTTCCGTAAGATTTACATTATCGTACATCTGTGCCTTTTTAACCGCCTCAAAAGCTTCGCCTGTTTCAAGAGCAAAACCAAATTTTGAATCAATCTGACCTGTTCGGATAAAGTTATGAGTATGAGCATCTACACCGGGCTTAATTCTAAAAGAAATATTAGCCTTCTTACCCATTTCACCGCAAATTTCATTGAGAAGCTCAAGTTCGTAAAGGTTATCAACAACGAACTTTCCTACATTAGATTCAAGTGCAAACCTGATTTCATCAGCAGTTTTATTGTTTCCGTGGAAGTGAACTTTTTCCATCGGAAAGCCTGCCTGTACAGCTGTATAAATCTCACCGCCTGATACTACATCAAGACCGAGTCCCTCTTCCTTTGCAATTCTGCAAAGTTCCTTACAAGAAAGAGCCTTACTTGCATACAACGGCATACCGTTACCGTGGTAATACTTTTCAAAGGACTTTACATAAGCCTTGCACACATTTCTGATTGTTGTTTCGTCAAGAACATATAAGGGTGTACCAAATTCTTTGGCAAGTTCGAGTGTATCGCAACCACCGATTGTGAGATGTCCCTTATTGTTCACATTAAGACATTCGCTAACGAACATTTTACTTATACCTCCGTATTTTTAAAATTTGCTATTGAAGTTTCAATAAGTTTCCTTATTTCATCATTTCCGAAGCCTGTTTGTGCAGAAAACGGTATCAGCGGAACATGTTCAATTGTACTGAAAATGTCCTTATAATACTCAATCTGCTTTTCAAACGCAGTCTTTTTGAGTTTATCACTCTTTGTAAGAACTGCGGCAAAGTTAAATCCGCCTCTGTAAAGGAAATCTATCATATGCAAGTCATCATCAGTCGGAGGATGACGCAAGTCAAGAATCTGAATAACGAGCGGACGCTGTCTGTCCTGTGCAAAGTAGCCTTCCACAAGCTTTGCCCATCTGTCTTTTTCTGCTTTTGAAACCTTTGCATAACCGTAGCCAGGCAAATCAACCATACGAAACTCTTTGAGCTTATAAAAATTAATGGTAGCCGTTTTGCCCGGTTGAGCGCTTACTCTTGCAAGGGCTTTTCTCTGAACAAGTTTATTGATAAGAGAGGATTTTCCTACATTTGAATGACCTGAAAATACAATTTCAGGCATATCCGATTCCGGCAACTGATCAACACGACCTGCCGCAAATTCAAAAGCGACTTCATTAAAGTTCATAAAATCCCTCTCTTTCACTGTTTTACTGCGTTTACAGTTTTCGTTGCAGAACGTACTGCTGTCATATCAATTCCGTTCCATTGGTTATCGGTAATTCTCACGGTATTATTCACCGCAAGTGCAACTACCTCCGAAAAATTCCTAACAGGAATAAACTTTACCTTTTCAAGAACCGCCTTATCGACATCTTCAAGATCAGGTTCGTTATCCTTTGGAATGATTACTGTTGTAATTCCGTTTTTAAAAGCAGCCATGCTTTTCTCTTTAAGACCGCCTATAGGAAGAACATTCCCTCTGAGGGTAATTTCACCTGTCATGGCTATATCGTGTCTTGCAGGCTTTAAAGTCAGCGCTGAGTAAATTGCGGTTGCCATTGTAATGCCTGCAGACGGTCCGTCCTTTGGAACAGCACCCTCGGGAGCATGAATATGAATATCCTTGTTTTTGTAAAAATCGGAATCAATTCCAAGAACCGACGCATGACTCCTAATACAGGTGATTGCTGTTTTAGCAGACTCCTGCATAACATCACCGAGAGAACCTGTAAGTTCAATCTTTCCTGTACCCTCCATAACGGCAACTTCAATAGGTAAGATTTCTCCGCCTACAGAGGTCCATGCAAGTCCGTTTACTATTCCGATTTCATCCATTTTGGCAAGTGAATCAGGAATAAACTTTTTATGACCTAAAAATCTTTCTACCTCTTTTTCGTCAATCTTGAATACTTCCGTACCCTCTGTAAGCTTTTCAACGGCACATTTTCTCATAACTGAGGCAATAAGCCTTTCAAGGGTTCTTACACCGGCTTCCCTCGTATAGAAATCTATGAGAGCGTATATGGCTTTCTGAGTGAATTTGAGTTCCTTTGAAGTAAAGCCGCACTCATCAAGCTGTTTAGGAATGAGGTGCTTCTTTGCAATATGGAATTTCTCTTCTCTTGTATAACTGCTGATTTCTATAATTTCCATTCTGTCACGGAGCGGTGCCGGAATAGTTGAAATGTCATTTGCAGTTGTAATAAACATCACATTTGACAAATCAAACGGAAGTTCAATGTAGTGATCAACAAACTTATTATTCTGTTCAATATCAAGAACCTCAAGCAAAGCCGATGTCGGATCACCCTTATAATCAGCGGCAAGCTTGTCTATTTCGTCAAGAATAAGTACAGGATTATTAGTGCCGGCATGTTGCAATGCATTAATAATTCTACCCGGCATCGAACCGATATAAGTCTTTCTGTGGCCTCTGATTTCAGCCTCATCACGAACGCCGCCAAGAGCGATTCTTTCACTTTTTCTGCCTATTGCCTTTGCAATCGACTGAGCAATTGAGGTTTTACCGACACCCGGAGGTCCTGCAAGACAGATGATCTGTCCTTTTTGCTTTTCACTTAACACACGAACGGCAAGCTGTTCAATGATTCTCTTTTTAACTTTGTCAAGTCCATAGTGAGTCTTATCAAGAGCCTTCTGAACTTTAGATATAACGATTTTATCTTTAGATGACTTATTCCACGGCAAATCAAGAACCGTATCAAGATATGTACGAATCACAGCCGCTTCCTGACTGCCATAAGGCATTTTGCTGAGTTTCTTACATTCTTTATAAAGAATGTCGGCAGACTTTTCGTCAAGATTAAGCTTCTCAATTTTATCGACATAGTTTTCAGCATCGTCAATCGGGGAATCATCTTCACCGAGCTCTTCCTCGATTGCTCTTTTCTGTTCACGAAGAAAATAATCACGCTGATTTTCATCAATTCTCATTTTAGCTTTTTGAGATATTTCGTCCTCAAGTTTAAGAACAAAATTTTCATTTACAAGTACATCAAGAACAGATTCAAGTCTTTCGGATTCTGGGAAAGTTTCAAGAATCGACTGTTTAACTCTGTAGTCAAGAATGAGATTAGCTGTGATAAAGTCGGCAAGTTCACCCGGTCTTTTGCAAAGGGCAACCTTAAAAATAATATCCGACGGCATCTTCGGAGAAATTTCAAGATACTTGTCAAATTCATTTTTTACGGTTCGCATAAGAGCGGAATCTCTTGCTGTAAGATACTCGCTTTCTTCCTCATACGGTTTAACTTCTGCAACAAGACACTTTTCGTCAAAAACAGGATTTATAATTGTAGCCCTGCATTGACCTTCAATTACAATTCGTGTAGTATTTTCAGGCTGTTTCAAAACCTGTACAACCTTGGCAATTACACCCGTGTCATAAACATCAAATATATCCGGTTCGTTTATTGCGGCATCCTTCTGAGAAGTAAGAAAAACAAGTTGATCGGCTTTCATAGCTTTATTTATAGCCGTAATACTCTTTTTCCGTCCAACATCAAAATGAATAAGTGATTTTGGAAAAACCACCAACCCTCGCAACGGAAGAACAGGGAGAGTCAGATTTTTTTGCATATCAAAATCCATTTAAATTCCTTTCATAAAAGCAAAAAGCTGTATTGTTATTGCAATACAGCTTTAATTCACAATATCAAGACGCTGTGCTGCGCTTCTGACGCTTCTTTGCATCTTTTTGAGTCAATTTTACGGAATTTGTCTGTAACAATTCCTTTTTGCGAGTAATTTGCGGAGCCGCACCGTTTTTGATAACGCCCTCTGTAATAATAATCTTATCAATAGTAGGATCAGACGGAGCCTCAAACATAAGGTCTGTAAGAATATCTTCCATAATTCCTCGAAGTCCTCTTGCGCCTGTATGCTGATCCTGCGCCTGTTGTGCAATAGCTCTGAGTGCCTCTTCTTCAAAAAGAAGTTCAACACCGTCAAGTTCAAAAAGTTTCTTATACTGCTGAACAATAGAATTTTTCGGAACAGTAAGAATCTTAACAAGTGCATCCGTGTCAAGACCGCTCAAAGCAGTAATAACAGGCAAACGACCGATGAGTTCAGGAATAATTCCGTACTTTACAAGATCATGTGCTGTGACCTCTTTCATCCAATCGGTTGAATCAAGCTCCTGCTTTGACTGAACAAGTGACTCAAAACCGATAACAGAAGAACCCTTGCGCTTTTCAACTATCTTTTCAAGACCGTCAAATGCACCGCCGCAGATAAAAAGAATATTCTTAGTATCAATCTGTAAATATTCCTGTTGCGGATGTTTTCTGCCACCCTGTGGCGGAACATTGGATACAGTTCCCTCAACAATTTTAAGCAAAGCCTGCTGAACTCCCTCACCGCTTACATCTCGTGTAATAGAGGGATTTTCGGATTTTCTCGCAATTTTATCAATTTCATCAATGTAAATTATGCCGTGCTCTGCCTTTTCAATATCAAAATCGGCTGCCTGAATGAGTTTTAAGAGAATGTTCTCTACATCCTCGCCGACATAACCTGCTTCGGTCAGCGTAGTTGCATCAGCAATTGCAAAAGGAACATCAAGAGCCTTTGCAAGCGTCTGAGCAAGTAATGTCTTACCGACACCTGTCGGGCCGAGAAGCAACACATTACTCTTAGCGAAATCTACGCTCTCATCATTTGAAAAAGCACGCTTATAGTGATTGTAAACAGCAACGCTCAGGGTAACTTTTGCATGATCCTGTCCGATAACATATTCATCAAGAATTGTCTTGATTTCCTTTGGTTTTAAAAGTTCATCAACGGACAGTTCGGGGGTCTGAGGTTCTCCCGATTTTGAAAGTTTATTTTCATTTTCACGTTCAAGCTCGCCTGATTCGCGAAGAATATTCATGCAGAGCTCAACACACCGGTCACAAATATAGACACCGTTGCCGGCAATAAGTCTGCCTGCCATCTCCTGAGGTTTTCCGCAGAAAGAGCAATAAATATCTTCGTTATTTTTGTTAGCCATCAGTTTACCTCACCTTTATCTTTTTTCGATAACCTTATCAATCAAACCATACTCAAGTGCCTGCTGTGCAGTCATGAAGTTATCACGATTGGTATCCTTTGCAATAACATCAATCGGCTGACCTGTGTTGTCAGCAAGAATCTGATTGAGTCGTTTTTTCATATCAAGAATGTGTCTTGTGTGAATTTCCATGTCAGTAGCCTGACCCTGAGCACCGCCTGAAGGCTGGTGAATCATAATGTCACTGTTAGGAAGTGCAAGACGCTTACCCTTAGCGCCTGCGGCAAGAAGAAATGCACCCATACTTGCAGCCATACCCATACAGATTGTGGAAACATCACACTTGATGTAATTCATTGTATCAAAAATAGCAAAGCCGTCTGTTACGCTGCCGCCGGGGCTGTTGATGTAAAGACTGATATCCTTTGTCGGATCTTTACTTTCAAGGTAAAGCAACTGAGCAACTACAACGCTTGCACTTGCACTGTTTACCTCTTCGTTAAGCATAACAATTCTGTCTTCAAGAAGACGGGAATAGATATCAAAAGAGCGTTCGCCCCTGCTTGACTGTTCGATAACATATGGTACTAATGCCATTTAATCATAACCTTTCTTAAATAGTGATTAACAGATATAAGAAAAATATTCAAATTACTTAATAACAGCTTTGTCCTTTACGAGATTAAGAGCCTTTTCAACCTTAACATCTTCTGTGAGTGATTCAGCAGGAACAGCCTCCTTAACCTTATCAACATCCATCTTGTAAGCCTCTGCCATCTTGCCGTATTCAGCGTCAAGGTCAGCCTCTGTAACTTCAATATTTTCTTTTCTTGCAACTGCTTCAAGAGCAAGTCTTAACTTAACTCTCTTTTCAGCCTCTTCTTTATACATACCCTTGAGTGCGTTTGCATCCATACCCATGTACTGCATATATGTCTTCATATCAAGGCCCTGTGAACGGAGACGCATATCAAATTCTCTTACCATCTCGTTAGCCTGATTGTCATACATTGCCTCAGGAATTTCACCCTCAAGGAGTTCCATAAGCTTTTCGGAAATCTGATTGTCAATATCCTTGTCAGCCTCATTCTGAAGGCGTTTAGCAACAGTTTCTTTAAGCTCAGCCTTGTACTCATCAAGTGTTTCCTTATCGGAAACATCCTTTACAAACTCATCATCGACTTCCGGAAGTTCCTTAGCCTTAATTTCGTGAAGGTTGATCTTGAATTCAGCTTCCTTACCTTTAAGCTCTTCAGCCTGATAATCATCCGGGAACTTAACTGTGATTGTAAACTCTTCGCCTGTCTTGTGACCTACAATCTGCTCCTCAAAGCCGGGGATAAAGTTGCCTGATCCAAGCTTAAGGTTGTAGTTTTCAGCCTTACCGCCTTCAAACGCTTCACCGTCAACAAAACCCTCAAAGTCAATAACTGCAACATCATCATTCTGAGCAGCTCTGTCATCAACAGTTACCATTCTTGAGTTACGGTCACGAACCTTCTCAATTTCTTCGTCAACGAGCTCGTCTGTAACCTCTGTTGACTTCTTTGTAACTTCAATACCGAGGTAGTTATTAATTTCCATTTCAGGCTCAACAACAACATTAGCCTTGAATGAGAAACCTTCTTTGCTTGCCTCAATAGCCTCAAGGGTTTCAACCGAAACTATCTTGATACCTGCTTCTTTAGCAGCCTCATAAAGAGCATCAGGATAACAATCCTGCATAGCATCTTCATAGAATACTTCCGAGCCGTACATTTTCTCAATTACATGACGGGGAGCTTTGCCCTTTCTGAAACCGGGGATATTGATGCTTTTAACCTGCTTTTTATAAACTCTGTTAACAGCGTTACCAAAAGTTTCACCGTCAACATTAACCTCTAATTCATATGAATTAGCCTGTTCTTTTTTTGTACATTCCTTTAATGCCATTTTAATATTCCTCCAAAGTTTAAATTCAAAATCAAGAAATCATCTTATTATATCACAACAAAATAATTTTGCCAATAGAAAATACAGAATTTATCTGACTAAAATTGGCATAAATGACAACCTGTCACAAGAAATCAGCTTAAAATCAATACCTTCGTATTCACCTTCAATTGCAAACCTCATATTCTTTTTTCCGTGAAGGTGTCCGTAATAACATTTTTTGATGTCATATTTCAAAAGAACATTAAATATTTCGTCACATTTTGTTGTTCCGTAAACAGGAGGATAGTGTAAAAACACTATCGGTTCCTTTCCTGTTTTTATAGCTGATTGTATTGACATTTCAAGTCTGCCGACTTCCCTGTTCAGGACTTTTATATCATTTTGAGATTCATTCTCAAGAAACCATCCTCTTGTACCGCAAATTGCGTAATCGTCAACAACATATGAATTATTGAAAAGGATAGATATCGAATCAAGTGAATTATTTTTCAGAAACACATCCATTTTTGTCTTGGTGCTCCACCAATAATCGTGATTGCCTTTATTGAAAATTTTCTTACCGGGAAGATTTTCTATGAAAGTAAAATCCGTAAGAGTTTCTTCAAGTTTCATTGCCCAGGAAATATCGCCCGACACAACAACCGTGTCATTATCGGTAACAAGCTTTCTCCAGTTATTTTCAAGTCTTGAAGTATAATCGTTCCAGCCCGCGAAAACATCCATAGGCTTATCTTCACCAAGTGAAAGATGTAAATCCGCTATAGCAAATAATGCCATTAATCTATACCGAGTGCTCCGAGAACATAATTCTCCATATCATTAACTTCTGTAACATCAGAGAATCGAGCAGTTTTATTTTTAAGATTTGCAAGAGGTGCAGGCACTTCAGCACCAGAAACCTTATGAAGTTCATCAACCATATCAAATTCTGTTTCAGGAAGTGTTGCGTTTGGTTCAACAGCCTCAAGAACAGCCTTAGAGAATTTATACGGACTTGCAGTTGACGCAATTACAGACGGTGTCTTGTCGCCTGTTTCCTCAACATACTGCTTGTACACATTGATTGCAACAGCTGTGTGAGTATCACAAAGGTACTTATCCTGCTCAAACATCTCGTGAATGGTAGCCTCTGTGTTCTTATCATCACAGAATCCGCCGTAGAACTTTTCGTTGATAACAGCCTTTACATCATCACTTACTTCATACTTACCTTCTGATTTGAGTGCATTCATCCAGCCTCTTGTAACTTCGTCATTATCACCTGAAAGCTTGTAGAGAAGTCTTTCAAGGTTACTTGAAACGAGGATATCCATTGAAGGTGAAATTGTTGTATAGAAGTTTCTGTTCTTATCATAAACACCTGTTTTGATAAAATCTGTAAGAACATTATTAGAGTTTGACGCACAAATGAACTTGTTGATTGGAAGTCCCATGAGACTTGCATAATATGAAGCAAGAATGTTACCGAAGTTACCTGTCGGAACAACAACATTAATCTTGTCGCCAAGCTCGATTTTACCGTCATTTACAAGATCGCAGTAAGCCGAAATATAGTAAACAATCTGCGGAAGAAGTCTGCCCCAGTTGATTGAGTTTGCAGATGAAAAAAGCATATTATTCTCAGCGAGCTTTTCTGCAACCGAAGGTGTAGTAAATATCTTCTTAACACCTGTCTGGGCATCATCAAAGTTACCCTTGATTGCACAAACACGAACATTTTCACCTTCCTGAGTATTCATCTGATGCTTCTGCATCGGACTTACACCGTCAACAGGATAGAAAACAACAATCTTTGTGTGTTCAACATCTTTAAAGCCTTCAAGAGCAGCCTTGCCTGTATCGCCTGATGTAGCAACGAGAATAACAGCTGTCTTGCCGTCATATTTCTTCTTGAGTGACTTTGTGAGAAGATGCGGGAGAATCTGGAGTGCCATATCCTTAAACGCACATGTAGGGCCATGCCAGAGTTCAAGAATATTCAGGGTTGTTCCGTCAAGATTACAGTATGAAATAGGAGCAGGATTTTCACCGCCGAATTTCTGAGCTGTATAAGCCTTTTCTACGCAGTCGCTGATTTCATCTTCTGTGAAATCAGAAAGAAAATCAGAAAATACTTTCTTTGCTCTTCCTTTGTAATCTGTTTTCAAAAGTGCCTTGAAGGTATTTTCATCATACTTAGGAAATTCCTGCGGTACAAAAAGACCGCCGTCCTTTGAAATACCCTGTGCAATGGCCTGTGCCGCAGAAACTACTTCTTTGGCATTTTGTGTGCTGTTGTATAACATTGAAATCTTCCTTTCAAATTGCTTTAAACATCAAGTATTTTACTACATTATTCGCTGATTGTCAAAGTTTTCAAAGAAATTATACGCATTTTCGTAAAAAATCTTTTTCAAAACGCTTTCGTTGTAGTTATTTCTAAGAAAAAGTTCATAAATTTCGCCGATTGAATCGCTTCCGACAATATCACTCGGCAAATCGCAGCCGTCAAAATCCGTACCGAAGCAAAGAGAATTTTCGCATCCGAGTGACAGCATATATTCGCAATGCTTTAAAATATCATTCATGCATGCTTTATCCGGATTATTATTAAGAAAAGCATTGTGCAAATTTAGACCTATAAGTCCGCCTCTCTGTATTATAATTTTAATCTGCTCATCTGTAAGATTTCTCGGATTTTGAGTAATTGTCCGTGAATCTGAATGAGTTGCGATAAACGGCTTATTCGTCTGATTGACAACATCATAAAACAGTTCATCGCTTGCATGGGATATATCAATTACAATACCGTACTTTTCCATTTTGGCTACTGCAAGTTTTCCGAAGTCCGTTAAACCGCATTTATCTTCCGATAAAACACCTGAACCAATCTCGTTCATCTCATTCCATGTGAGAGTCATTATTCTGACGCCGAGTTCTGCAAATCGCTTTACATTCTCGATTTTGCCGTTCAATGCTTTTCCGTTTTCTACTGTAAAAAACGCTGAGTTTCGATATTTTGAAAAAGCATTATCCGTGAATTCACCGACACCTAACAATTCAATTCCAAGTCGGTTACATTCGGATTTCAGGTAATCAGCCGATTCAAAGAACAATTTTTCCGCCTCATTACTGTCAAGCGTGTCGGGCAACCATATAGCATAACACTGTAACTTGCGGGATTTGGAATTGTTGTTTAATTTCACTTCATATGAGGGATTATCCAGTTCGGACTTTTCGGTTACTGCCTTATAGAGCGTGTCACAATGCAGGTCAAAAAAATTCATGGCAACCTCCCGTCAGAATGCATCTTCAATATAATTAATGCCGACAAGCTTAAGATTATCACTGTTGACAAAAACTTCGCATACATCAAATCGACATTCTTTATCTATATTGTTTTCATACATATACATATCGGCAGTTTTTAATATTTTCATCTGCTTTTTACGGTTAACCGCATCAACGGGTTGTGTAAGAGAATTCTCTTTTCTTGTTTTAACCTCAACAAAGGCAATTACTTCCTTATTTTCGGCTATGATATCTATTTCGCCGTAAGGCTTTTTATAATTTCTGGCAATAATTTTATACTTATGTTTTTTCAGATATTTTGCGGCATAAGCCTCTCCCTTATCACCTGTTTGTTTAGTAGTAAAAATCATTTCTTATTGTATATTTTCTTCAAGAAGCTCGGTCTATGATACTTACACGGTCCGTATTTAAGAATCGCCTCAATATGAGCCTTTGTGCCGTAACCCTTATGCTTTGCGAATAGGTACTGAGGAAATTCTTTGTCGTATTCATAAAGAAGCCTATCCCTTGATACCTTGGCAAGAATTGACGCACAGGCAATTGACATTGATTTTGCGTCGCCTTTTACAATACATTCGCCTTCAATTGACAACGGAGGCATTCTGTTGCCGTCAATCATAGCATAATCAGCCCTTGATTCAAGTCCTTCAACTGCCCGTTTCATTGCAAGCATAGCAGCATTAAGAATATTCATTTCCTCAATTTCTTCAACGCTTGCAAATGAAATGCTGTATGCCAAGGCCTGTTCCTTTATTACATCAAACAAAGCCTCTCTCTTTTTTTCAGAAAGCTTTTTTGAATCATTGACTCCTTCAATAACGGTATTTTCGGGAAGTATAACTGCGGCGGCGCACACAGGTCCTGCAAGCGGTCCTCTGCCGGCTTCATCAACACCGCAGATATTCAGAAAACCTCTTGCAATATTTTTATTTTCATATTCAAGCCAATCCATTGTTATCTCCCCTGCGGCATTTCAACTGTAATTCTGCCAAGCTTTGCACTTCTGAATTCATCAAGCAACATAATTGCGGCTCTCTCGGTATCTATCTCACCGCCTGAAACAAGCATACCTCTCTTTTTGCCAATCATTTTCAAAAGCTCGTATGAATCAATATTTTCGATATCTTCGTTTTCTAATTTGAATCTTGTTATAAAATCAGCAGGCTTGAGTTCCTTGATGAAATCAAGAAGTCTTACCGCCAAAAGTTCGATATCAAGAATTTGGTCTTTAACCGCACCTGTGAACGCAAGATGCTCTCCGACTGTCTTATCGTCAAACTTTGGCCAAAGCACACCCGGAGTGTCAAGCATTTCAAGATTTTTTGCAATTGTATACCATTGATTGCCTCTTGTAACGCCCGGTCTGTCCTCAACCTTTGCACGGTTCTTCTTTACCATTTTATTGATAAAAGAAGATTTGCCTACATTCGGAATACCGACAATCATAATTCTGATTGTGGGATTTACCATTCCTTTTTCTTTTAATCTTGCAATCTTATGGCTCATAACCGTATTTACGGCTGGTGCAAATTTGTCAAGACCTCTGCCGCTTTTACAGTCAACCGGGATAGCAACAAGATTCTGCTTTTTAAAATAGTCAATCCACATTTTCGTAGCAGTTTGATTAGCCATATCGCATTTATTGAGAAGAATAACTCTCGGCTTGTTCTGAACAAGTTTTGCAAGATCGGGGTTACGACTGCTGACAGGAATTCTTGCATCAATAATTTCTGCGACAGCATCAACAAGTTTAAGACTTGACTGAATCTGTCTTTTTGTTTTGGTCATATGACCGGGGAACCATTGAATAGTCTGCATTTCGCTCATATATGTACATCCTTTAAAAATTATCTGTTAATATAAATACTTGAATCTGTCAAGCGGGAAAAATATGAATTGTGCTTTTCCGATTACATCATCGACAGACACAAGGCCTATGCTTTTATCACGGCTGTCAAGAGAAATAATTCTGTTATCACCCATTACAAAGATATAACCTTCAGGGATAACATACGGAATTTGCAATGGATTTGACGGCTCTCGTGTTAAAGAAGAAACATACGGTTCATCAATTTTTATACCGTCAACATAAACTGCATTTTTACTGTAATCCACAACAAGCGTCTGTCCTTCAACGGCTATAACCCGCTTTATAATTCTCTTTTCAATCTGATTTTCAGCGTTAATAGCTACAATATCGCCGCATTTTGGCTCATACATAAAATTTGTAATGAAAATTTTATCATCGCTGTGGAGCGTGTCAAGCATCGAATTTCCCACAACATTGGCATCTCTGATGATAAAAGTAAACGCCACGGATATAATTGCAAACACAAAAATTATTGTCCGTGTAAAATCAAACATATAATCCGTGATTTTTTTATCGTTAATTTTAATTCTGATTTTATTCTTTTTAGGTTTTTGAGGCATATAACCCTCCGTAAAAAATAAAGCTTATTTCTATTATAAAACAGAAATAAGCTTTTCACAATATCAAAATTTAAATTAACATTAAATTTTTACAATCTTTAGCATCAGTACAGATAGCCGAAGTGGTCGAACGGATAAACTACAAACTGTGCCTTACCGATTACATCATCAACATCTATAAGACCGATTTTTGTACTGCGGCTGTCCATTGAATCCTTTCTGTTATCACCCATAACAAAAATTTTGCCCTCAGGAATAACCTCCGGAATTTCATTGTCGCCTATATTGTTGCCGTAGGTTGAACCCTCTATGTACGGTTCATCAAGAACAACACCGTCAACTATGATTTGGTCGTTGTCATAATCGACCTTAACAGTCTGTCCCGCAACAGCGATAACACGCTTAATAATCGGACTGTTATACTCTGCACCGTGAGAAATAACAACGATATCGTTATTTTGGGGAGTGTAGAATAGATTTGTTACGATAACCTTGTCGTTAGTGGCAAGTGTGTTATTCATTGATCTGCCTTCAACATCAACAAGGCGGAACAAAAAGATAAGGCAAACCACAACAACCGAAATTGCAAACAGGATACATCTTACCCAGTCATAAAAACCGGACATTGCGCCTTCCTCTTTTGCAACAAGAAATTGTTTTTCGGAAATTGACGGTTTCTTATCCACATACATTTCAGGATTGATATCTGAAGAATCGTTCACACCCTCAGGCTGAAGCACAGCCATATTAGCCTCATTGACATTATTTTTGCTTTTCTTCAACTTTGTCACCTGCTATAAAGAAAAATAGTAAAAAAAGGGACTTTTAAAAGTCCCTTTTGATTTCGTGAATTACTTACGAATCTGCTCTTTAACCTTAGCAGCCTTACCAACTCTGTCACGGAGATAGTAGAGCTTGCTTCTGCGAACCTTACCGTAACGAACAACCTGTACATCTTTAACATTGGGTGAATGGAGAGGGAATACTCTTTCAACACCAACGCCGTAAGCTACTCTTCTTACAGTAAATGTTTCAGCTACGCCACTGCCTCTTTTAGCAATAACAGTACCCTCAAACATCTGGATTCTTTCTCTTTCGCCTTCACGAATGTTTACTGATACCTTTACAGTATCACCTACGCTGAACTCAGGTGTTGTTTCCTTCACGCTTGCTGCAGCAATAGTCTTTAATGCGTCCATTTTTTATCCTCCTTATTTTTCCGACATTCTTACTCAAACGAGCAGCGGACTGTCACATCAAAATGACGGTTAAACCGTTATTTGAACCTCGTCGAGAGTTACGACGGTTTCAAATGCTTTAATATAATACCACATACGGAATAATAATGCAAGTGTTTTTTCAATTTAGTTTAAAAAATCGGAATATATCCCGTCAAGCTCCGATTAATGCGATGATATATTCTCAAGCTTTTTAAGATATTTTTTGAAATAGTCAGGCAATTCGGAAGTGAATTCAATATATTCACTGGTTTTTGGATGAATAAAACCGATTTTTCTTGCATGAAGGCATTGTCCTTCAAAATCAACTTTTTCATTCTTTACGCCATACACCTTATCACCCGACACAGGATGACCTATATAAGCCATATGCACTCTGATTTGATGAGTACGACCTGTTTCAAGCTTGCATTTTATATGTGTGTAACCTTTATACCTTGTTATTACCGAATAATGAGTAACCGCATTTTTGCTGTTCTTTTCGATAACACACATTTTCTTTCTGTCTTTAGGATTTCTTCCGATTGGAGCGTCAACTGTTCCCTCATCATTTTTCAGATTACCAAATACAATTGACTCATACTCTCTTGTAAAAGAATGCTCCTTAATTTGTTCTGCAAGAGAACGGTGAGCAAAATCATTTTTTGCGACAATCAAAAGACCGCTTGTATCCTTGTCGATGCGGTGAACAATGCCGGGACGAAGTACGCCGTTAATTCCCGAAAGGCTGTCGCCGCAATGATAAAGCAAAGCATTTACAAGAGTACCGTCGTAATTTCCGGCGGCAGGATGCACCACCATTCCCTTTGGCTTATTCACAACAAGCAAGCATTCATCTTCGTAAACTATATCAAGAGGAATATTTTCCGCTTTAGCCTCATAAGGCGTCGGATCGGGAACATTTACAACAACAATATCACCTTGCGAAAGCTTGTACTTTTTTGAAACAACAGAGTCGTTTACAAGCACAGCTCCGTTCTCAATAAGATTAACAGCGGCAGAGCGTGACAAATCAATATTTGCATCCGAAATAAATTTATCAAGTCTTACACCGCTTGTTTCACAATTCAGTTTAAATTCATTCATTGCTTTTGTTGACCTTTTTTTCGGATTTCATAACATTAGAGAAAAACAGAACATAAACTATAAGAAGTAGTGTTCCGACTGTAATGCAGTAATCGGCAAAGTTACACACAGGGGGAAAGAATGAAACGCTGATGTAATCGACTACAAAACCATAAAAAATCCTGTCAATCAAATTACCTATTCCGCCGCCGATTATAAGTGCCGCAGAAATATAGAACATCTTTCCTGACGGTTTCTTCTTGAACATAATATATATTATTATTGCAATAAGAACAGCAGTAACCGCTACGAAAAACCAACGCATATCCGAAAACATTCCGAAAGCAACGCCTCGGTTCTCTACATAAGTAAAATCAAGTAATCCGTCAATGGCAGTTACTGAACCGACAGGCTGAAGATAGGTAAGCACAAAATATTTTATTATCTGATCGGTGGCAGCTAAAAGCACACCGATTATAAGAGCAATAACAGGCATTTTATCCTCCATAAACATAAATCGGTGTGTTTTATCACACCGATTTATTGTAATAGCAGTTATCATTTAAGATTCTGAACACAGCGGAAACAGATTGTAGGATGCTCTGCACACTGACCCACCGTCTTGCTGATAGCCCAGCAACGCTCGCACTTTTCACCCTCAGCTTTTTCAGGTTTGATTTCAAGCTCACCGCCGTTATCAACAATTTCAACTTCGGAAACTATGAATGCGGCACAAAGCTCAGGCTCAGCCTTTTTAAGGAATTCAAGTGTTTCGCCGCCTGCACAAAGTGTTACCTTTGCTTCAAGCGAACCCTTAATTGTCTTATCCTTTATAAGGGATTCGAGTGACTTTTTAACATTATCACGAAGTTCGTGGATTCTGTCCCAGAAAGTCATAAATTTATCGTCAACATCAATAGCGATGTTTTCGGGAATCTCATTAAAGATAACATGATCTGCATTCTCATTTGAGGAATGCGGCATGTATTTCCAAATTTCATCAGATGTATATGCAAGGAGCGGAGCAATCATTCTTGTCATTGCGTCAAGGATAACATAGATTACGGTCTGAGCGGCTCTTCTTGAGAGGCTATCAGCCTTTTCTGTATAAAGTCTGTCCTTGAGAACATCAAGATAGAAGTTAGACATATCAACAACACAGAAGTTGTGAATGCTGTGATATACAATATGAAACTCATAATTATCGTATGAAGTTCTAACCTTTGTGATAAGGTCATTAAGCTTTGCAAGCGCCCATTTATCAATCGGCAACACCTTGTCAAAGTCAACCATATCTGTATCGGGATTAAAGTCAGAAATGTTACCGAGAATATATCTTGCGGTATTTCTGATTTTTCTGTATGACTCGGAAATCTGCTTAAGAATGTCCTTAGAAATATGAACGTCAGTCTGATAGTCGGTTGATGCAACCCAAAGTCTTAGTACATCAGCACCGTACTGTTTAATAACATCCTGTGGGCTGATGCCGTTACCAAGTGACTTACTCATCTTTCTCGATTCATCGTCAAGAATCATACCGTGAGTAAGAACAGCCTTGTAAGGTGCTCTGCCTCTTGTAGCAACGGAAGTAAGGAGAGATGACTGGAACCAACCTCTGTACTGGTCGTTACCCTCAAGGTAAAGGTCAGCAGGTGATTCAAGGTTATCACGCTGTTCAAGAACAGCGGCATGTGATGAACCGCTATCGAACCAAACATCCATAATATCTTTTTCTTTATCAAATTCAGTACAACCGCACTTCTTACACTTTGTACCGGCAGGAAGAATCTCTGCGGCTGTGTGATTGTACCAAGCGTTTGAACCTTCTTTACCGAATAAGTCTGCAACAGCAAGCATAGCATCCTTATCAATAAGAGCCTCTCCGCAATCCTTACAGAAGAAAATCGGAATCGGTACACCCCATTTTCTCTGACGGGAAATACACCAATCTTTTCTTTCTCTTACCATTGATGTAATTCTGTCCTTGCCCCATGCAGGAATCCACTTAACCGTATTGATAGCGTCAACAGCCTCATCCTTGAAATCGTCAACCGAACAGAACCACTGGTCTGTTGCTCTGAAAAGGATAGGAGTTTTACATCTCCAACAATGTGGATACTGATGGACAATTTTCTTTAATGCAAAAAGTGAGCCATTTTCTTCAAGATAGGCGGCAATCTTCTTATTAGCCTCATCAGTTGTAAGACCTGCAAACTGACCTGCCTCTTCTGTAAGAACACCGTTAGAATCAACAGGACAGATAATCGGAATCTCAGGGTAATTCTGACATACATTGTAGTCGTCAACACCGTGTCCGGGAGCTGTGTGTACACAACCTGTACCGCTTTCGAGAGTTACATGCTCACCAACGATAACAAGGGACTCTCTGTCAAGGAAAGGATGTGCTGTTTTTATATACTCAAGTTCACCGCCCTTTACCGTTGCTACAACTTCAAAGTCTGTTATACCTGCCTCATCAAGAGCAGACTTATAAAGCTCTGACGCCATAACAAGGTATTCATCACCTGTTTTGATTACAGAATATTCAAATCTCGGACCTACGCAAATTGCGACATTTGCGGGGAGTGTCCAAGTTGTAGTTGTCCAGATTACAAACTTAACCTTTGAAGGATCGATTCCCATATTTGAGAAAACGCCCTTATCGTCGGTTACATTAAACTTTACATAGATTGAATGGCAAGGATCTTCAGCATACTCAATCTCAGCCTCGGCAAGAGCAGTCTTACACTCCGGACACCAATAAACGGGCTTCAAGCCCTTGTAGATATATCCCTTTGTAGCCATTTCTGCAAACACTCTGATCTGTTCAGCCTCAAACTCATGGTTAAGAGTGATGTACGGCTTATCCCATTCACCGATTACGCCAAGTCTTTTAAACTGCGTACGCTGATCGTTAATGTAGCCTTTTACGAACTCTTCGCACATTTTACGAAGTTCAACAACAGAAATTTCAGCAGAATTACCGATACCGGCTTTCTTTCTTGCTTTAAGTTCCGTAGGAAGTCCGTGTGTATCCCAACCCGGAACATACGGAGCTTTAAAGCCTGCCATATTCTTGTATCTTACGATAAAATCCTTAAGAATCTTATTAAGTGCATGACCAAGGTGAATGTCACCGTTAGCATAAGGAGGGCCGTCATGAAGAATGAACAGAGGCTTTCCCTCATTTACTTTCATAAGATTTTCGTAAACCTTTTCATCTTCCCAATTTTGAAGTGTGACAGGCTCGCTTTTTGGTAGACCTGCTCTCATATGGAAGTCTGTCTTTGGAAGATTAAGTGTTGAATTATAATCCTGGGACATTTTATATTCTCTCCAATATCTAAAATCTAAATAAAAATCAGTCGGCAGTTACATCATAGTTATCACCGAACTTGAGATGACTGAACTTGCTCTGTCTTTTAGGATGAGCAGATACTTCTTCAGTTTCAGCAATCGGCTCAGCTTTCATTTCTGAAGGTACTGCAATCTTTACATCATCTTCAACCTGAGGCTGTGCAGGAGCTGTCACATCCTCTGTAGGATACTTTTCGTCAAGTTCAGCTTTTGAAGCCTCAACATCGGAGGTTGAAGGAAGATCATCAATTGACTTAATATGCTTACTGTAAAGTGAAATAAGTTCATTTCTGAGATTAGCCGCATCTGACTGAAGCTGTAAATAATGCTCTTTCTCGGCAGCAGTCATATTGTTTGCGTCAACAAGGAGAGTCTGAGCCTTTGTTTCAGCATCACGAACAATCTTTGCAGCTTTTTCCTTTGCTTCTCTTATGCAGGCATCAGCAACCTTCTGTGAAGCAAGCAAAGCGTTTCTTACTGTTTCTTCATCTGCTCTGTACTGTTCAACTCTTGTTGCAAGAACATCAATCTTATGAACAAGGTTAGTTTTTTCTTTCTTCAATTGTTCAAAAGAAACAATGACTTCATCAATAAACGAGTCAACATCTTCAGCTCTGTAACCACCGTTAAGAGTGGCTTTTCTGAAGCTTATATTTTTAATTTCATCAATTGTAAGCATTTATCTGCACTCCTTATTTATAATGTATAACCGAAATTCTCATTCGACCTTTTCCTGTAGTTCCAAGTATACCTTTTAAAACGAATTTGCCTTTTCCGCGAATTGTAAAAACATCATTTTCCTTTAGGTTAAGACTGATATTTTTAGTTTCTTCAAAATTAACACATACGCTGTCCGAAATAATGACAGTTTTTGTTTTTTCTCGTGACAGTTTACATACAGCGGCAACAATATTATCAAGTCGCAAAGAAGAAACTATAAATGTTTTTTCTTCTACTCCTCTTCCCTGCGGAAGCTTTGACAAATCAGCGTCATCAACCTTAACGCCGACTCTGCCGACTTTTGAAATCTGCGACTTGACATAATCGGATAATTCCGCTTTTACAAACACAACAGCCCGTCCGTCCTCAACAAGAATATCCCCGACAGTTTCACGCTCTATTCCGAGCGACATCAAAGAACCGAGAAAATCACGATGAGTGAGTCGGTCGCATTTTCTGAAAGAAAATTCAATGCCGCATATTGGGAACATACCTGCACTCGGTTCATCAAAAAACAAGCCAAGCATTTTTCTCTCGGAATCATCATACCCGCCAAAGAAAAGGTAGTTGTCGAAATATGCTTTTTTAAGTTCGGAAACAAGAAGAGCTTGTTTCCTTTCACTCATAAAAGGCATAAAATACGGTTTCTGTCTTGTCAGACAAAGGTCCATACCGTTATTAAGCCGAGCAATCAGCTGTTTGTCATCATCCGAAGTAAACACCGTTGTTCTCAAGCTCATCAAGTAAATCGTCGCCTGTCAGGTCAACATTGCTCGGAATAATGATATATGTATTTGTAGCGACACGCTTGATTTTACCACGGTTTGCATATGCAACACCGCTGAGGAAATCAAGGATTCTTCTTGCCATATCTTTATTTGTATCTTCAAGATTAAGAACTACTGTGTGAGCCTTCATAAGCTCATCGGCAATTGTGCGGGTTTCTTCGCCGAAACGCTCAGGCTTGAATAAACCAACCTGAAGATTGGTGGTAGCATTAATGTTTACGACCTTGTTTCCGCCGCCGAGATCTCTTTCTTTTTTAGTGTTTCTTACAGGTTCTTCTTTATAGTCTTCTTCTGCACCTTCGTCAGCATAACCATATTCATCGTACTCATACTCATCATCGGGGGCGTCCCACATGCGTTTAAACTTATCTACAAAACCAGCCATTATATAATCCTCCTAAAATTATGTATAATTCCTTGCACCGAATAATGCCGAACCAACTCTAACCATATTTGCACCTGCAAGTACAGCTTCGTAATAATCGGCAGACATACCCATTGAAAGAATATTCATATCTATATTATCTAATTTTTTTTGCGAGATGTCAATAAATATATTATGCATTTTATTGAAAAATTCAGAAATTTTCTGTGAAGATTCACAAATCGGAGGTATTGCCATAAGACCTTTAACTGAAATACCGTCCAATTCGGCAATCTGACAAAGTAATTCTTCAAGCTGTTCGGGCATAACGCCTGACTTGTTTTCTTCTCTGCCGATATTTACCTCAACAAGAACATCACAGTTTTTATTGATTTTTAAAGCCTGTTTAGAAATTTCCGATGCAAGCTTTATTGAATCGACAGACTGGATAAGGTCAACCTTATCGATAATCTGTCTTACCTTGTTTGTCTGCAAGTGACCGATAAACTGAAGAGAACAGTTGTCAAGGTTATACTTATCATACTTTGACAAAAGCTCCTGAACCTTGTTTTCACCTATGTGGTCAAGTCCAAGTGAAATTGCGTGGTTAATAACCTCAGGTTCAACCATTTTTGTTGCGGCAAGAAATGTAATATCCTCACGCTTTCTTCCGGACTTTTCGGCAGCCTCGGCTATTCGCTCATCAATAAATTTGTAATTGTATTCAACGTCAGTTAACAACTTTTCCGTCATACAAATCATCTCCTTCAAGAATTACCTGATCATATAACTCAACTGTTGTGCCGTCAACAAGGTCTTTGCTGTCCGGCTCCGGATCGCAAATAACATAATCATCGTCGGCATACAGAATAGATATCTGTTTGAATCTTACTTCACTTCCGTGAAGCACATATACACCCTGAACCTTAACCTGTTCGGTATGTTTATTGTCATTGTCATCATAGGTTGTCTTTGTTACATAGTCATCATGAATAGCCTTTTTGCTGATTCTCAAGCCTGTGTATGAACCAAGACCTATTTCAATCGGTTCCTGTCTTGCCTGAGCAAGGTCGGAATTCATATAGTCACACTCAAGAATAAGAAGAGCGTCGCTGTCTTTTGTTTCCTGATAAATCCTCTTGATAGTGGCAGGAATGCTTTCAGACGATGCGTCAGAGAACAGCACCGTAGCGGAACCGTCCCACAAAGAAAGTCTTGTTGCCTCATCAGCCGTAACCTTACAGGCAACATACCATTTCAATCCCGTTACAACCTTGCCTGCAATATTGCCGGACACTTTTGTCTGCTTTACATTATCAAGGTCAGAAAGAGTTAGACGATCAAGATTATTGTAATCAAGCGCATTTTCATATCCGTCACAATGTGAGAGAAAACAACCTGATTTTTCAGTCGTAATATTACCTGTTGATTTTCCTGTTTTGCCTTCAAGAGTGGCTATTTCAGCCTGGAGTTCTGAAATTCTGTCATTAAAGTTAGTTGCTTTGCCTGTGTAAATCTGTCTTTGGTTTATTGAATAAAGCAGATTATTTGTGACATTATCAATATTTACCAAATCACCGTCATTGATACTGCGAATTTGTGAAATAATATTATTATTTATATTGTTGTTGATAGTATCAATACCTATGTTGCCGGCCGTGCTTGTTTTTTGAAGTGTCTGCAAATCGGAAAGCTGTTCCTGTAATGCGCTGATTTTTGACTGTGAAGCTGCGTCATCATCATTTGCATATGATTTTGCAATTTCACCGCCGGCTTTTACCTCATCACCGTCATGCACTGTATATGAAAGCACACCCGAAGTATTATTCTGAATCATATTTTCATCACGGATAATAAATCCGTTTGAATAAATTTTATCCGTGACTGTTGTTTGAACAGCATTTTCAGTCGGATACATTTTAAAATTTGTACTTATCAGAAGATAGGCGGCATAAACAACTGCAAGAACTGATAACGCAATCATCAAAATTCGTCTGAAAAGCAATTTATCCATAAAGTAAGCCTCTTTCGATTACAGCCTTTGCATAACTGTATATTTCTTCAAATGAATTATATTCATCAATATAAATCCAATTAATCTCCGAATCCCGCTTAAACCAAGTAATTTGTCTTTTTGCATATCTGCGGGTTTCCATTTTCAATTTTTCAACACAATCATTCAGATTTTTATTTTCTTTAAAATAAGGAATCAATTCCTTGTATCCTATCGCCTTTATTGATGTATAGCTCAGGTCGGAATTAATAACCCGTTCAGCCTCCTCAAGCAAACCTTCTTCAAGCATAATATCTACACGCTTGTTTATTCTGTGATAAAGCACCTGTCTGTCACGGCAATTAAGACCGATTTTTACAGTTACATACGGAGACGGAATTTTATGTGATTCTTCAATCTGTTGTGTGATAGTTTTTCCTGTTGTTTTGTAAAATTCAATGGCACGGATTATTCTTTTAAGATTTCTGCTTTCACGAAGTCTTTCAGCCGATTCCGGATCGAATTTTGCAAGCATTTCAAGCAACCTGTCTGTTCCCTGTTCTTCGGCAATCTTGCGAAGTTCTAAACAATATTCTTCATCCCGTTTATCATCACTGAAAGAAACATTGTTCAGAAGTGAATCAACATAAAGACCTGTTCCGCCGACGATAAACGGTAATTTGCCTCTTGAATGAATATCTGCTATACATTTTGAAGCATCAGTTACATATGACGCAACCGAATATGTTTTATCAGGCTGAAGAAAGTCCATCATATGATGAGGAATTCCGTCCATCTCTTCTTTGGTAGGTTTGGCTGTTGCAATCTGCATTCCCCTGTATATCTGCATAGAATCGGCAGATACGATTTCACCGTTAAAATGCTTTGCAAGTTCAACCGAAAGTTTTGTTTTGCCTGATGCGGTAGGACCGACAATTGAAACCGTATTAATAGATTTTCCCAAAAAATCACACCCTGCCAAACTGTTTTTCAATTTCACCCTTTGTAAGAACAATGCAAATCGGTCTGCCGTGAGGACAATACTTGATTTCAGGATGTTCTTCAAGGTGTTTTACAATCCCTATAAGCTCCTCAGGAGTACTTTTATTGCCTGCCTTTATAGCTGAACGGCAAGCAACATTGCTGTAAAACCAATCCATTTTTTCGGTAAAGATATCGGTTTTCCCCTGAGAAATGTAGCCCGACATCTCGGTAATGCAATCTTCAATTTCAACAGCCGGAATATACTGCGGAGAACTTCTTACAATAACCGTGCTGTTACCGAAATCTTCAACTTCAAAGCCGCAATCGGAAAACATATCAAGATTATTAATTGCCGCATCATACTCGGTTTTTCCGAGAGTGACTGTAACAGGAGCAAGTAAAATCTGCCTGTAGTCAGCAGCCTTTTCGGCTTTGAGTTTTTCATAAATAATTCTCTCATGAGCGGCATGTTTGTCTATCAAAATAATATCTTTATTGTTTTTTTCTGCAATGATATATGTATCGAAAGCCTCTCCGATATATTTGATGCTCGTCTGATTATCGTTTACAAGAACAGGCTCTTTTGATTTTTCAATAGATTCTTCCGAAACAATTACATTAACCTCTTTAGGGCTTACAATCGGATTTTTATCGGTAATACCTTCTGTATCGTTTTTTTCATCTTCGACAAGCGAAGTTGGCTGAACAATTTCAGGCTTGAAAGTTGATTTTAACTTTTCTTCCTCTTTCGCCTTATTTATCGCCTGTTTGCTGAAAATATCAAACGGATTGGATATATCCGCAACTTTTATATCATCAATGGACTTTGTAACAGAACGAATAGCTGCCTCATCATTCTTCTTATTATCATTAAATGCGACATCCGAAAACGGATTAAAATCATCGGATTTTTCGGATGTAACAACAGGTTTTGCAACCTCTGTTTTTTGTATGTCAGATATCGGTTTAGCATACTGTTTTTGTACAAAATCATTTTTAGAACTTTGCACAACAGGCTTGTTCAGAATGGCAGGCGCATTGTTAAACGGATTAAATTTATTTTGCACCTCATTAAAAGCCGTTTCCTTTTTAAATGATGCTTTTTTACGGCTGTCATACTTCATAAGTGAAGATTTTACCGCATGATAAATCGCATCAAAAACAGGTCTTTCATTTATAAATCTGACCTCAAGCTTTGAAGGATGAACATTTACATCAATAATTTCACACGGCAATTCGATATTAAGAACACACGACGGAAATTTTCCGACCATAATTGAGCCCTTAAAAGCCTCCTCAAGTGCAACCATAGCCGTTCTGGTTTTGATGTACCTTCCGTTGATAAAAAAATTCTGCATATTACGGTTTGGTCTTGAGTGTTCGGGCTTTGAAATATAGCCGTAAACCTTTATTGCATCAAGCTGATAATCAACAGGAATAAGTCCTTTCGCAAAATCTTTTCCAAAAACCGAATATATTGCAGAAATAAGTTTTCCGTCGCCGAATGTACGAAGAACCTGCTTTCCGTCTTTAATGTATGTAAATGCAATTTCGGGATGTGACAAAGCAGTTTTGTCGATTATATTTGAAACAGCGTTACCCTCCGAAACATCCTTTTTCAAAAATTTTGCACGAGCAGGAATGTTGTAGAACAAATCTCTGATAACAAAGGTTGTGCCGACAGGACAACCTGCATCATCAAAGCTCTGTTCTTCACCGCCGTCAATTTCATATGAAGTTCCGATTTCCTCGTTTACATTCCTCGTAATAAGTTGAAGTCGTGACACTGCACAAATTGACGCTAGAGCCTCTCCTCTGAATCCGAGTGTAGAAATACTGTCAAGGTCAGATTCAACCTTAACTTTACTGGTTGCGTGTCTTAAAAACGCAACTTTGATATCGTCACGGTAAATACCGCAACCGTCATCGGCAACACGCATGAATGTTGTACCGCCGTTTTTTATCTCAACGGTGATATTTTTTGCGCCTGCGTCAATTGAATTTTCTACAAGTTCCTTTATAACCGACGCCGGTCTTTCAACAACCTCGCCGGCGGCGATAAGTTCTGCAACATGCTTATCAAGTACATTGATTACACCCATTTGTGTCACCTCCTAATATTAAATCATACCCTTGAGTTCGTAAAGCAAGTTCATTGCTTCAATCGGAGTAAGAGTATTTATATCTGTATCTTTCAGCTTTTCAATCACGGGACTTTCAGCCGAACCGATAAGTGAAAGCTGCATATCGTCTGAATTATCCTGCTTTTGAATATTGGCATTCTCGTTTTTATATTTGCCGTGTTCAAGGTCCTTTAAAATTTCCTTTGCTCTTGAAATTACAGACTGCGGAATGCCTGCAAGCTTTGCAACCTCAATGCCGTAGCTGTCATCTGCTCCGCCGGGAACAATTCTTCGCAGAAAAGTAATGTCATCGCCACGCTTTTTAACTGCTATGTTATAGTTTTTTACACCGTCAAGGAGTTGTTCCATAACCGTGAGTTCGTGATAATGAGTTGCAAAAAGTGTTTTTGCACCGAGTTTTTTTCTGTCGGCACAAAATTCAAGTACAGCCCTTGCGATGCTCATACCGTCAAAGGTCGAAGTACCTCTGCCGATTTCGTCAAGAATAAGTAAGCTTTTTGAAGTTGCATTTTTAATAATATTGGCAACCTCGCTCATCTCAACCATAAAGGTTGACTGTCCAGATGCAAGATCATCAGACGCACCCACACGAGTAAAGATGCTGTCTACAATTCCGATTTCGGCAGAAGACGCCGGAACAAAACTGCCTATCTGCGCCATAAGAACAATAATGGCAATCTGTCGCATATAGGTTGACTTACCCGCCATATTGGGACCTGTAATAATTGCTACTCTGTCATTGGCAGAATCAAGGCTGACATCATTCGGAACAAACGGTGCATCTTTTAATAGAGCCTCAACAACAGGATGTCTCGAATCTTTAATTCTTATAGCAGTTGAAAGATTTACATCAGGTCTTATGTATCTGTTGTCAGCCGCAACATTTGCAAGTGATGTAATAACATCAAGATTAGCAATGGCTTTTGCGGTTTTCTGAATTCTTTCAAGATTATCCGAAACCGTCTTTCTGACATCATCAAAGAGGTTGTATTCAAGTGCAACCGATCTGTCTTTTGCACCGAGAATTCTGCCCTCTACATCTTTCAAATCCTGAGTAATATATCTTTCACAATTGGTGAGTGTCTGCTTTCTTATGTATGTTTCGGGTACCATGGATTTATATGAATTTGATACTTCAATATAATATCCAAATACCCTGTTATAACCGACTTTAAGCTTAGGAATTCCCGTTATATCACGCTGTTCAGCCTCAATACGGGCAAGAATTCCCTTTGAGTCATTCATATCGCCTGTCACGGAATCCAGCTCTTCGTTATAACCTATCTTAATCATACCGCCCTCACGGACTGTAAACGGGGGTTCTTCAACGATTGCAGAATCAATAAGAGAATGAATGTCCTCAAGCTTATCAATGCTTTTATAAATATATTTAAGATAAACCGATTTACAATCAACGAGCAAATCCGAAATCTGCGGAAGATTCTGAATTGCTCCGCAGAGTGAACGCAAATCTCTTGCATTTGCAGAACCGTAAACGATTCTTGTCATAAGTCTTTCAATGTCAAATATACCAGAGAGTGTGTCTGTAACATCCATACGGAGCATATTATCGTTTACAAGCTCTTCAATTGCACTCTGACGGTTATTGATTGAAGTTATATTAAGCAAAGGATGTTCAAGCCATGAACGCATAAGGCGTTTGCCCATTGCGGTTTTTGTCTTGTCAAGCACCCACAAAAGTGAACCCTTTTTATCCTTTGTCAGCATAGTTTGTGTGAGCTCAAGATTACGCTGTGTGTTGTAATCAAGGCTCATATATTGATTTTCTTTGTAGAACTCAATGTGATTTATTCTTTCAAGTCCCGTTTTCTGAGTATCACGAAGATATGAAAGCAATGCACCGAGAACGCACACAACAACAGATTTGTCAGATACGGTACTGTATTCATCCGTAAACTGTGATTTTACAACATCGGTACATACCGACTCGTCAAATTTTTCATCTTCGAGCATTTCAACTCCTGCCGAAAGTTTCGCTTTAATGAACTTCGGCAGTTCTTTCAGCTTTACAATGTCACCGCCAATGAGAATTTCACGGGGATTATAGCTTGTAAGCTGATTGGTAAGAACATTATAGCTGTCATTACCTCTGATTTCCGTAGCGTATAATTCTCCTGTGGAAATATCACAAAAACAAAGTCCTATAGTTTTATTTTTAGAATACATACAGCAAATGTAGTTGTTTTTGCTCTCATCAAGCATACTCGATTCCATTACGGTACCGGGAGTAATTACTCGAATAATATCACGCTTTACAAGACCTTTTGCCTTTGCAGGATCTTCCGTCTGTTCGCAAATTGCAACCTTATAGCCCTTTGCAACAAGTCTTGCAATGTAACCCTCACAGCTGTGAAACGGAACTCCGCACATGGGAGCACGCTCGGCCTGTCCGCAATCCCTTCCTGTAAGAGTAAGTTCAAGTTCCTTTGATGCAAGCTTTGCATCATCGTAAAACATTTCGTAGAAATCTCCAAGTCGGAAGAACAAAATGCTGTCTTTGTTTTCTTCTTTAATTTTGAAATACTGCTGCATCATTGGAGATAACTCCGCCATTTGTTTCACTTCCTTAATAAAATTTAGAACCGTTTATCAGCCGCAACCGCCGCATGTAGCACAACTGCCTGAGCATGATGACTGGCTGTAATCAGCAGTTTCGGGATCTGCGCCCTCAGCAGACTGCTGAACAATTGCGAGAACTCTGTTTGCAACAACATCAAAAGCAGCCTTTGCATCATTGTAGGCAATCATATTCTCGTTTGACATAATCTGAGAATATGCCTCTCTCATCTCGGTATTAAGCTTTGAAAGCTTTTCCTGATCTCTCTCTTTTTTTGATGCTTCATTGTTTATTGACATTCTTTTAAGATTGAATTCACCGATAAGACGCTGAAGCTCCATATCTGCATCTGCATTCTTCTGAGCGTCCTGCAATTTTTTATATGAGTCCTCTTCCTGAATGAGTCTTCCGAGTTCCCTTGCTTTCTCAATGATATCCATAGTTTTAACCTCCGATTATTTTACAAGCTCACCCTTTAATATCCAGTTGCGAGCTTTTGTTATTTTTACATTTCTGAATGTTCCGATACAGTCCTTTGATCCTTCAAGCTCAACTATTATGTTACCGCTTGTACGACCGCACAATTCACCGTTCTTATCGTTTTCACCTTCAATAAGTACCTTTTCGGTTTTGCCAACCATTGAAGAACAACGCTTTGCCGCAATTTCTTCCTGAACATCAAGAAGTTCACGGAACCATTTTGATTTTTCTTCAGCGGAAATCGGATCATCCATTTTAGCAGCAGGAGTACCTACTCTCGGCGAGAAAATGAAAGTAAAGAGCGATGTAAACTCAACCTCACGGATGAGCGATAAAGTTTCTTTGAAATCTTCATATGTTTCACCCGGAAAACCTACAATGATATCACTTGTAAGTGAAAGACCGTCAATTTTCTCTTTAGCATAATTGATTATTTCAAGATACTTTCTGCGGTCATAGTGACGGTTCATTGCTTTAAGCACTCTGTCCGAACCGCATTGGAACGGAAGGTGAAGATGCTTGCTTATATGAGTACCCGATGCAATTGTGTCAATAAGTTCCTTTGAACAATCCTTCGGGTGAGATGTCATAAAGCGAAGCCAATAATCTCCGTCAATTGAATCGACCTCACGCAAAAGCTGTGAAAAGTTTACTTTCTCGGAAAGACCTTTTCCGTAGGAATTTACATTCTGACCGAGAAGGGTAATATCTTTATAACCCGACTCAATCATATTTTTAGCCTCAGAAACAATAATATTCTTTTCACGACTGCGTTCTCTGCCTCTTACATAAGGCACAACACAATATGTACAGAAGTTGTTGCAACCGTACATAATCGGTAACCAACCCTTGAAAGTGCCGTCACGCTTAACAGGAAATCCCTCATAAAGTTGATTATCGTCATTACCTCTTTCAAACACTCTTTTGCCGTCAAGAAGAGCGTTATACATAAGCTCAGGAAAATGGTGCAATGAATGAGTACCAAACACAAGTCCTACAAAAGGAAAGCTCTTGTAAATTTTATTGGCAACATGCTCCTGCTCCATCATACAACCACACAAAGCAATAAGAATCTGCGGATGCTTACGCTTTAGATTTTTTAATGCACCTACATTGCCAAACACTCTGTCCTCAGCATGTTCTCTTACGGCACAGGTATTGAAAAGTATGAAATCTGCATTGTCAGGTTCATCTGCAAACTCAAATCCCGACTGTTCAAGCATACCCTTAATTTTTTCACTATCAGCCACATTCTGCTGGCAGCCGTATGTTCTGATATACGCAACAGGCTTCTCTCCTCTTTTGCGGATATCCATAATTTCAGCTATTAAATTCATATACTCCGATTGTTTTTCGGAAATCTTCTGACTGTCAGGCAAAGAAATGCCTCCTAACCCATTGTATTAACTGTTAGATTATAACACAAGATATACGGTTTTTCAATGTTTTTCACAGGTTTTTCAAAATTTACTTCTTATAAGTCTGAAACAGTGAACCGTATCCGGACGGTATATTACCCACTATTACGGATTGTGCAATTTCAAAATCGGTAGTAAATGTTATTTTGCCTGAATAATCAAGCGAGGTTGTCATTATTTTTGAGGTGAGCAAAAGCTTTATATGGTGGATTGTCTGATTTATTCCTGCTTGTTCAAATGTACTTATAACTTCCGAGGAAAAGCTTCCTGTAAGGTTAAAACTCACAGGAATGCAAGGACCGACATTTGAGAGTATTGTAATATTCGTAAATGCACCGAGAGGTATTTCAATTTCATTGTCATATACCTTAGCTATTTCTTTTTGTACGGCTTTCGTAATGTCGGCTTTAATTCTGTTGATTTTGAATGAATCCGTTTCAATTGACTGCACATTTCCGTTTTTATCACAATTAATCTTTGCAATATCACTGTAAGAATAATTAAGCTTGTCAAGTGTATTATTCACTGCATCGCAGACAGAATTTACAGACAATATTTCAGCCTGAATTCTTATGTACTCCGGTCTGAAATCTGACAAATGCACCTCGCAGAAAACAGTAACACCGATAATCAGTAAAACCACAGAAAGAAGTATTTTCTTTAAAAGAACAAATTTTCTTTTACACCTTTTTCTGTACAACATAAAAACACCCCTCGTATATACTATACGAAGGGTGTTTGTTTTGTTAATTATTCTTCTGTAACCGAACAACCGTCGCATGATGCACAATCAGCATCACACTCGTCATCTTCCTCATTGCTGAAAAGCTCTGAAAAATCAAACTCGAGGTTCTCACCGCAGTTAGGACACTCGATTTCGCCTTCAAGAAGGACATCTTCGGAAACATTAAGCTTCTGACCGCATGAATCACAAGTCACCTCATAAAAAGGATTCTCTTCATCATCAAAATCGTAATCGTCATCTTCATCGTCATAATCTTCAATGTCATAGTCCTCGTCATCGTAAACATCAGACTCAACATCAGCAAGATCCTGATCAATTTCGTCAACCTGAGCGCTTAACTCATCGTAAAGTTCTTCCATGTCAGATACTTCAAAAGCCATATCATCAAGAAGATCAACGATTGCATTAAGAACCTTTACTTCAGGTTTTGACTCATCAAGCTCAAGACCGTCGCAAAGACCGCGAATGTAAGAAATTTTTTCAGTAAGATTCATAACTGATTCTCCCGCAGAAATTATGCTCTGCCCATATATTCGCCTGTTCTTGTGTCGATCTGAATAACTTCGCCCTCATCAATAAAGAGAGGAACTTTAATTTCAGCACCTGTTTCAAGAGTTGCAGGCTTTGTAGCGTTGGTTGCTGTGTCACCCTTAAAGCCGGGATCTGTCTTTGTAACCTTAAGTTCAACAAAGTTCGGAGGCTCAATGCCAAATACATTGCCCTTGTAAGAAAGAACCTTGCACACCATATTTTCCTTAACAAACTTAAAGTTGTCGCCGAGAACGCTCTTGTTAATCGGAATCTGCTCCCATGTTTCTGTATCCATGAAGTAGTAAAGATCGCCGTCTGAATAGCTGTATTCCATATCCTTTCTGTCAATGAAAGCTGTGGGATACTTATCGTTCGGGTTGAAAGTTTTTTCAACTACTGCGCCTGTAATAACATTTCTGATTTTAGTTCTTACAAATGCAGCACCCTTACCGGGCTTTACATGCTGGAATTCAATGATTGATACAACCTGACCGTCCATTTCAAATGTAACGCCGTTTCTGAAATCACCTGCTGATATCATTAGTAATACCTCCTAATTATCTTTCATACGGAAATACGGTAATGTATGCCGTAATATAACAATTTACATTATACATAACAATGACAAAAAATGCAAGACTTTTATTACACAATAATGAGTTCTTTGGGGAGTGAAACAAAGTTTTTGTACCCTGTATCAGTCACGCAAAGCATATCTTCAATGCGAACACCGAATTTACCCGGCAGATATATTCCCGGTTCATCGGTTATTATCATACCTTTTTTCAACATTATTTCACTTCTCGGAGATACAACGGGAGATTCGTGGATATCAAGTCCTACACCGTGACCGGTTGCATGACCGAAATATTTTCCGTAACCGTTTTCCGAGATTATATCTCTTGCAATTTTATCGACATCAGAACATTTTGCTCCGGGTTTTACGCTGTCGAGTACAGCAAGCTGAGCATTTAATACGATGTCATAAACCTTTTTCATTTCTTCATCAGCCGACTTGATTGCTACCGTACGCGTAGTATCGCTGTGATAGCCGTCAAAAATTGAGCCGATATCAAAAGTAAAGAAATCTCCCTCACTGACAATATCATCTGACGGAACTCCGTGAGGCAATGAAGTCTTTTTGCCTGTAATTGTGATGAGATCAAATGAAACACCTTCACCGCCGTTAAGCTTTATGAGATGTTCAAGCTCAAGTGCAACCCTGCGTTCGCTGACACCGGGTTTTAGGTAATTCAACACTTCAAGATATGACTTTTCGGTTATCTCCTGTGCTTTAGCTATTTTTTTAATTTCTGATTCATCCTTGATACATCTGATTTCTTCAATCTTATGATCAAGACTGCCGTCACAAACGCACTCAATATTATTTTCCGAAAAAGCCTTTTTAAAACGATTATATTTTTCAACCGTAATATCGGATGCCTCAAAAAATACATTCACAGCAGAATTGTTCTTTAATTCGCTTATAAGGTCTTTAAACAACTTAGTAAAGCAAACAACCCTGCATCCGCTTGATTTTTTTAAAGCAGCCTCATAATATCTGAAATCAACAAAAAGGACAGTTTCATTTTCAGTCACAAGTAAATAGCCTTCGCTGTGAAAGAATCCGCAAAAATAGCCGATATTCTTCTCATTAGTCAACAAAGCAGCCTGACTGTTACTGTCAAGAACCGTCTTTAAATTTTCAAGCCTTTGCTCAAATAAAGAGTTTTGCATTACATCAAGTCCTTTAATGCATTGATTGCGAGAAAGTAACTGTTTTTGCCAAAACCTGCAATCTGACCGACACAAACAGGTGCGATTACAGATGTATGTCTGAACTCTTCTCTTGCGTGAATATTAGACATATGAACCTCTACAAAAGGAATCTTTACACAAGCAATGGCATCTCTTAAAGCATAGCTGTAATGTGTGAGAGCGCCTGCGTTAATTACAACACCGTCAAAGTTACCCTTTGCTGAATGAATTTTATCGATAAGATCTCCCTCGTGATTTGACTGAAAAACTTCGGCAGAAAAGCCGTTGCTTTCTGCATATGAAATAATCTGCTTTTCAATATCGGAGGCAGTTTCTTCTCCGTATATTCCCTTTTCACGGATGCCTACCATATTGAGGTTAGGTCCGAGTATAACAAGAATCTTTTTCATAGTGTCACCTTTTTTCAAAGAAATATGAAGATAAAACAAAAAAGCGGACAGAATGCTCTGTCCGCCTGTTTGATTACCTGTATTTGCGTTTGCGAGCTGCTTCGGATTTTTTCTTACGCTTTACAGAGGGCTTTTCATAAGCTTCTCTTTTGCGAACCTCAGCAATAACGCCAGCTCTGGCACACTGCTTTTTGAATCTTCTTAAAGCACTTTCAAGGGATTCATTCTCTTTAAGTCTAATCTCTGCCATCTATCTTCCCTCCCATCTGCCACCGGGCATGGGTAATTTGCATATAATTGCAAATGTTATTATACATTATAACTCGAATAATGTCAATAGCATTGTAGAAATTTAGGTCAAATTAATTTTAAAAGTTGAATTATGGCTTAACAACAAGGTTTACAAGTTTCTTCGGAACAACAATTTCTTTAATAATTTTCATTCCGTCAATAGCCTTTTTGACATTTTCATCATTCTTTGCAAGATCAAGAACAGCATCCTTGTCTGCATCAACAGGAATGTTAAGCTTAGCTTTGATTTTGCCGTTTACCTGAACAACAATTTCTACACTTTCATCAACGCATTTTGACTCATCATATTCAGGCCACTCAGCTTCGGCAAGAATACCGTTGCCAAGCTTACAAGCCTCGTAAACTTCTTCCGTAACATGAGGAGCAAACGGATTAAGGAGAATTGAGAAAATTCTGAGTTCTTCCTTATTAATTGACTTTACATTTGAAATATCGTTGATTAAAGCCATAAGAGTTGCGATAGCAGTATTGAACTTTATATTTTCAATATCCTCGCCAACCTTTTTGATTGCCTTGTTAAATGCACCTTCAAGCTCAGGTCGGATTTTATCACCGTCAATGAGCACGCTCTGAAGATTCCAATAACGCTCAACGAATCTGCGACAGCCTCTGATGCTTGCCTTACTCCACGGAGCAGCTTTTTCAAAGTCACCGATGAACATTTCATATAAACGCATTGTATCTGCACCGTATTCGTCAACGATTTCATCGGGATTTACGACATTGCCTCTTGATTTACTCATTTTCTCGCCGTTTTCACCGAGAATCATGCCGTGTGAAGTACGCTTAGCGTATGGTTCCAAAGTAGGAACAACACCGATATCATAGAGGAACTTATGCCAGAAACGGCTGTAAAGAAGGTGGAGAGTTGTATGCTCCATACCGCCGTTGTACCAATCAACAGGTGACCAGTAGTTAAGAGCCTCTTTTGATGCAATGGCATTTTTATTGTGCGGATCCATATATCTGAGATAGTACCATGATGAACCTGCCCACTGAGGCATTGTATCGGTCTCTCTCTTAGCCTTACCGCCACAGCAAGGACATGTTGTGTTAATCCAGTCTGTCATCTTGGCAAGCGGTGATTCTCCGTTATCAGTCGGTTCATATGACTCAACCATAGGCAGTCTGAGCGGAAGGTCTTTTTCATCAATCGGAACATAGCCGCACTTCTCACAATATACCATCGGAATAGGCTCGCCCCAATAACGCTGACGGGAGAATACCCAGTCACGGAGTTTGTAGTTAACCTTTGAATGACCCTTACCCTCACTTGTGAGCCAGTCAATAATTTTCTTCTTTGCTTCATCAACAGTAAGGCCGTCAAGCATGCCCGAGTTAACCATAATACCCTTGGCACAATCTGTGTAAGCCTCTTCCTGAACATTGCCGCCTTTAACAACTTCAATAATAGGAAGGTCGAATTTTTTTGCAAATTCCCAGTCACGGGTATCGTGAGCAGGAACAGCCATAATAGCACCTGTACCGTATGATACAAGAACATAGTCAGAAATAAAGATTGGGATTTCCTTATTGTTTACAGGGTTTATAGCATTAACACCGTCAATTCTGACGCCTGTCTTTTCTTTAGCTACCTCTGTTCTTTCAAAGTCAGACTTACGAGCGGCAGCCTCCTGATATTTCTTAATTTCGTCCATATTAGAAATCTTGTCAGCCCACTTTTCGATCATTGGGTGTTCAGGAGAAATTACCATGTATGTAGCACCGTAAAGTGTATCGGCACGAGTTGTATAAATTGTAAGTGTGTCACCTGTTGTAGTTGTAAAATCAACCTCCGCACCCTTACTTCTGCCAATCCAGTTCTTCTGCTGTGCTTTTACTCTGTCAGGGTAATTTACAAGGTCAAGGTCATTGATAAGTCTGTCTGCATATTCTGTAATTTTAAGCATCCACTGTGACTTAACCTTGTGAACGACTTCACTTCCGCAACGCTCGCAAACCCCGTTTACAACTTCTTCGTTTGCAAGTACGCATTTGCACGAAGTACACCAGTTTACATTCATCTCCTTTTTATAAGCAAGACCGTGCTTATAGAGCTGAATGAAAATCCACTGAGTCCACTTGTAGTATTCGGGATCTGTTGTATTGATTTCTCTGCTCCAGTCAAAAGAAATGCCGAGTGACTGAATCTGCTTTTTAAAACGGGCAATGTTCTTCTTTGTTACAATTTCAGGGTGAATGTGATTCTTGATTGCATAGTTTTCGGTAGGAAGACCGAAAGCATCCCAACCGATAGGATAAAGAACATTGTAACCCTCAAGTCTGCGTTTTCTTGCAACTGTATCAAGTGCTGTGTACGGACGGGGATGACCTACATGAAGGCCCTGTCCCGACGGATACGGGAACTCGATAAGAGCATAAAACTTTTCTTTTTCTGTGTCATCACTTGCATGGAACACACCTTTATCTTCCCAGATTTTTTGCCATTTCTCTTCTACGGCTTTATGATTGTATTTCAAAGTAACCCCTCCTGCAATTAATCAACGATACCTGTCAGGTCAACGCTTTCGCCGTCCTGCCAAAGTCTTTCAAGGTCATAAAAATCACGGGCCTCATCATCAAACACATTGACAATAACATCAATGTAGTCAAGAAGAATCCATGAATTTGATCTGTAACCTTCTATATGACTTACCGAAATTCCTGCCTGATCAAGCTTGTATTCAACCTCATCGGCAAGCGCCTTGACATGGGTTGAGCTTGTACCTGTTGCAATTACCATATAGTCGGCAAGAACAGAAACATCGGCAATTTTTATAATCTGAATATCAAGTCCCTTTTTTGAACTCAGGGCTTTTGCTGCAAGTATTGCTTCATCGTAAGAACTCATTTGTTTTTTCCTTTCGTTTGGGATATTTGCAGAACAATTTCATTATAGCAGGCAACTTCATCGGGATGAATCGCAAGCTGTCTTTTAGAAAGATCCTTGAATGTAAACTGATAGCCGTAAAGCATAGCCTCCTCAAGGCTCTTTTTAGATTTCTTTCTCATTGTTGCCACACCGCTGTATGTACGCTCCTCGGAAGTAAAATCAGCGGTAAAAATAACTTTTTCCAAAAGACTCATTCCCGCTCGTCCTGTTGTGTGATACCTTATTGCGTTGAGTATATCTTCATCATCAATGCCAAGCTCATCACGGACAACAATGCTTCCGCTCATTCCGTGCCAAAGCTTTGGTGCATGAAGTTGAACATTGTCTAAAATTATACCACTGTCGATAATAATTTGCAACTGCTGTTCCTTTGGCATTTCTTTGGTTATATCATGCAAAATACCGGCAATCTCAGCCTTATTTTCATCAGCACCATAATGTTTTGCGAGCTTTTTAGCCTCTTTCGCAACATTTACACTGTGACTAAATCTGTAATCGCCCATTCTTTCACGGATTATTTTTTTGTAATCAGAGATATTCAAAGCACTCACTTCCGATATAAATTATTTTTTATAATATAATCGTAAACACTTTTATCAAGCATACCGCTTATCAAATCAAATTCATCAAGGTTATCCCTTATGAATGTTGACGATACGCTTATTACGGGATTTGGCAGAATAACCGCATCTGCTCCCATAGGTTTCAGAACATTCTTGTAGAATTTTTCAAGTTCAGACTTATTTTCATCATCACGGGGAATTGTTATTATTGACGATTTTTCAAATATGATTTTGGGATTTTTCCACCTATCCAGAGTCAGAAACATATCTGCACCCATTATTGTATATAAGTGATCATCAGGATAAATTTCTTTTAGCTGTGTAACAGTTTCGTAGGTGTAGCTTTTTCCCTGTCTTTTAATTTCGATATCGGACACAGAAAAGTTTTTCTTTCCCTTGCACGCAAGTTCACACATATTAAGGCGATCGTTTTCGCTTGCAAGATTCTTGCTTATTTTGTGCGGCGGAACAGCCGTAGGTATCATAATAATACGATCAAGTCCAACACTGTCCATACAATACTCGGCAAGCATTATGTGTCCTTTGTGAACAGGATTAAAAGTTCCGCCGAAAACACCTGTTTTCATAATTACTTCTTTGCCTTTGGAAGCTCGATAACAGGCTCATCATCGTTTCTTCTGTAAAGTACAAATTTTGAACCGATTACCTGAACAACATCCGCAGAACATTTTTCTGCGATAGCTTCGGCAGCTTCTCTTGATGAATATGCACTGTTTTCAAGAACCTTACCTTTTATAATTTCTCTTGCCGTAAGAGCATCATCTGCCTGTTTGATGATATTATCCGTAATTTCACCCTTGCCAACAATAAGAATTGTATCAATACGATTTGCAAGTCCTCTGAGAAATGCTCTCTGTTTGCTGTTCAACATATATTAATTCCTTTCAAATCAGTTGTTTTTGAAATAATTTTCAAGTTTAGCTTTAAGTTCTGTCAAAGCCTTTCCTCTATGACTTACGGCATCCTTTTCTTCGGCTGAAAGCTCTGCAAAACTCTTGTCGCCAAACATAAAAATCGGATCATAGCCAAATCCGTCTTTGCCGATTGGCTCATAACCAATTTTACCTTCACAAATACCCTCGGCTGTTATCTTTGAACCGTTGGGAAGAATGCAACAGATTGAAGAAGTGAAGTGAGCAGAACGCTTGTCATCATCGACATTTTTCATCTCATCAAGAAGTTTAATGTATCTTTCTTCATCTGTCAAGCCTTCACCGCCATAGCGAGCCGTGTAAACGCCGGGTCTGCCGTCAAGAGCGTCAACACACAAACCCGAATCATCGGCAACAGCCGGAAGTCCCGTTTTTAAATAAGCCGCATTAGCTTTGAGAAAAGCGTTTTCGGCAAAAGTAGTTCCGTTCTCCTCTACGTCATCAAGAGTTATTCCCTCTTCTTTCGGAGTAACCGCATTGATTCCGAGAGGATTAAGTATTCTTTCAAGTTCGAGAAGTTTCTTTTTGTTATTGCTTGCAATTATAAACTTCATATTCATCATTCCTTAATGCTGAAAAGTGCGTCTGCAAAAGCATCGGGATCAAACGGCTGTAAATCGTCAATTTGCTCGCCTACACCGATATATTTAACAGGGATGCCAAGACCGTCCTTAATTGCAAGAACCACACCGCCTTTTGCAGTGCCGTCAAGCTTTGTAAGAACAATACCCGTAATTCCGGTTGCCTGTCTGAACTGCTCAGCCTGATTAACCGCATTCTGACCTGTGGTCGCATCAAGAACAAGAAGCTTTTCTTTTGACGCATCCGGAAGCTCACGGTCAATTACACGGTTGATTTTTGCAAGCTCATCCATAAGGTGCTTTTTGTTATGAAGTCTGCCCGCAGTATCACAGATTATTACATCTGCATGTCTTGCCTTTGCGGCTGAAATTGCATCATAAATTACAGCAGCAGGATCACTGCCTTCTTTCTGCTTAATAATTTCGCACTTGCTTCTGTCTGCCCAGATTTCAAGCTGTTCAATTGCGGCAGCTCTGAATGTATCGGCTGCGGCAAGAATAACTTTTTTGCCCTCTTTTGAAAGTGCATTTGCAAGCTTACCGATTGTAGTTGTCTTTCCTACACCGTTCACTCCGATTACAAGAATAATTGACGGAGATGTTGCAAGATCAAGTTCTTCACCGCCTCTGAGCATATCGGCAATAATTTCTTTGAGAAGCGAAGTAATTTCAGACGGATCTTTTATACCTTCCTTTTTTACTCTTTCTCTGAGTTCTTTACAAATCTTTTCGGCTGTCGGAACACCTACATCGCCCATAACGAGCAATTCTTCAAGTTCTTCAAAAAGCTCATCGTCAATTTTTGTAAAAGATTTGAGCATTGAGTCAATCTGACCTACAACCGCATCACGAGTTTTTTTCAGTCCCTCTTTAATCTTTTTGAAAAATCCCATATTATCACTGTCCTTATAATTACTTTGAATCTATACCGAGTTTTTCCGCAACTTCGGTTGAACGAAGTTCGAGTAATTTTGAAATGCCCTCATCCTGCATTGTAACACCGTAAAGCACATCGGCTTCTTCCATTGTACCACGGCGATGCGTAATGAGAATAAACTGTGTATTATCTGTCATTCTGCGAAGATATGCGGCAAAACGATAAACATTTACATCATCAAGAGCCGCCTCTATCTCGTCCATTACGCAGAATGGAGCAGGTCTGACTTTCATTATAGCAAAATAAAGTGCAATTGCAACAAGCGCTTTTTCACCGCCTGACAACGCCTCAAGATTTATAACAATCTTACCCGGCGGATGAACAAGAATATCAATTCCGCTTGTCAGAATATTTTCCGGATCCGCAAGCGAAAGTGACGCTGTACCGCCGCCGAAAAGTTCTTTGAAGGTGTAGGTAAAGTTCTTATTAATCTGATCAAAGCTCTCGACAAACACTTCTTTCATCTGCTTTGTGAGGTCAGTAATAAGCTTTTCAATCTCTTTCTTTGACTTTTCAACATCATTTACCTGTGCGCTCATAAATTCATATCTTTCGGAAACGTCTTTGTACTCTTCAATAGCGGATACATTTACATTTCCCAAAGACCTGATTTTTTGTTTAAGCTCGTTAAGTCGCCTCTGCGCCTGTTTTGAGTCATCAATTTCAACGGCACAATCTTCTGCCTCTCGTCTTGTCAGTTCATATTCTTCCCAAAGCTTTGAGATGATATCATCATACTGCTTCTGAATGTTGATTTTTCTCTCTTCAAGTCTGGCAAGCTCTCTGCCTGAGGTTTCACGCTCTGATGTTTTATCACGCTCAATAGTTCTGATTTCGGCACTGCGTTTTTCAAGCTGTTCTCTGTCAGCATTGATTTTTTCAATAGCTTTTGAGCGTTCATTCTGATTGGCAATCAACTCTTCAATTTCTGCATTTGTAGAATTTATAAGCTCTGTCTTTTCAAGAATAACACTTTTGATTCTCTCAATCTCTTGATTTAATTCTGCTTTTCTTTCAAGGTTTTCATTGCCTGTTGATTTTGCAAAAACAATATCCGAATTAAGAGCGTCGATATCCTTTTGCGAAGAAACAATTTCAAGTCGCAGATTCTGTAACTGCAAAGAAATTTCTTCACGCTTTTTTGTAAGCTCTGCTCTGCTACCCGTAAGTTCATTTACCTTTTCTTCGGCAGCAAGGATTTTCTTATTGAGTTCAACAAGGAGCTGCTTTGCGGAATTTTTATCTTTTTCAAGAGTTTCAATTCTCCGACGACAATTTGTAATTTCATTCATTGAATTTTCAACAAAAGCACCTGCATTGGCAAGTTCATTGTCACAGGCTCTTTTTTCAGCTTCAAGTCTTACGAGATTTTGCTGGAGATTTGAAAGGTCTGCTCTTGAACCGAGCAGTTGAGCTTCAAACGCCGAATATTCACGAGAAATTTCAATACTTCTGTTTTCGGCATCTTTTGATTTCTGTTCAAGGACTGCAGTCTGCTTTTTAAGTGTTTCAATCTCATTTGCTCTGCTGAGAAGTCCTGTGTTTCTGTTAAGCGAACCGCCTGTGAGTGAACCGCCGGCATTAACAACCTGACCGTCAAGAGTTACAATTTTAAATTTGTAAGAATACTTCTTTGCAATTGTTGTTGCGCAGTTCAAATCCTCTGCAATCACAATTTTGCCAAGTAAGGAATAGAGGATTCCGTTGTATTTATTATCGCATGAACAAAGATTTGCGGCAACCCCTACAAATCCGTAGCAATCTTCAAGACCGTTTTCACGGAGTTCTCTCGGCTTGATTGTGTTAAGCGGAAGAAATGTTGCACGACCGCCGTCAACGGATTTAAGATATCTAATTGCCCGCTTTGCATCCTCATCGGTTTCGGTTACAATGTTCTGCATAGCCGAACCGAGAGCCGTTTCAATTGCAACTCCGTATTCTTTCGGAACTGAAATTACTCGTGAAACAGGGCCGCATATTCCGTGAACCTTGCCGTGACTTTGAGCGTTGACAACTGTTTTTACGCTCTTTGAAAAGCCCTCAAGATTACGCTCAAGATTTTCAAGAAATGAAATTTTTCTCATATGCTCCTTGACATCAAGCATAAGTTTGTTACTTTCTTCACGGAGTTCGTCTTTTTTCTTTTCTTTTGAAGACAGTTTAAGCTGTAAACCGTCTATTGTATTTTTCAGCGATTCAATTTTTTCTTTTGCAACACCGATTTTATTATCATAATCTTTTGAAATATCGGCAAGTTCTTCAGACTGCGTTTTCTTTTCGTCATTAGATGAAATTAAAGATTCTATTCTTGAATTAAGTTCCGAAACCGTGCTTTCGGCAGTCATCTCGGTAACTCTTGCATCAGCCGACTTTGAAGTAAGAACAGAAAGCTCGGCAGTAATTTCCTGCAAAACATCACTGCTTTTACCCGAAGTCGTATTAATTACGTTAAGCTGTTCCGAAAGCTCACTGTACTTTTTCTTTTTAGCGATTATATCAGCGTCAAGTTCCGAAATTTCTTTTTCCTTATCGGCAATTCTTTTTACAAGTTCATCCGCATTGACATCAAACTGTGCAATATCATTTTTTATTCTGTCAATATTTTCATTGTTATGCAGAATATCATTCTCCGCAACAGACACAAGAGAACGCTTCTCTGAAATCTGCGATTCAATGTCCGTGATTTCGGTTCTGATATTTTCTATTTTAGAAGAATACTCACCGTTTTTTATGTAAATTTCTTCACTTTCGGTCTGAATTTGTTCAAGTGCGGTTTCAGCGTCATCATATTGAGATTTTGCAATTGAAATTTTCTCATCCTGAACCTTTAATTCATTTTGTGAACGGTCAAGAGTTAAAAGCCAGAGTGCAATTTCAAGACCTCTTTTTTCTTCGGAATATTCAAGAAATTTTTGAGCTTTTTCAGACTGTTTTTCAAGAGGACCGACTCTTTCTTCAAGTTCGGTTACAATATCACGAAGTCTTAAAAGGTTGTCCTCCGTACTTTTTAGCTTTCTCTCAGCGTCAATTTTTCTGTATCTGTAGCGAGAAATACCCGCAGCCTCTTCAAAAATTTCTCGTCTGTCCTCACCTTTTGATGAAACAATGCTGTCAATCTTACCCTGACCGATCATTGAATAACCGTCACGACCGAGGCCTGTGTCCATAAAGAGTTCGTTGATGTCTTTAAGACGAACAGCCGCTTTATTGATAAGATATTCGCTTTCGCCGCTTCTGTAGTATCTTCTTGTAACGGCTATGTCATCGCCGTTAAAATCAAGAGCACGGTCTTTGTTGTCGATATTCAAAGTAACTTCGGCATAGCCCTGTCTTTTACGCTTATCTGTTCCGTTAAAGACAACATCTTCCATTTTGGCACAACGAAGGCTCTTCGGGGACTGTTCACCGAGAACCCAGCGGATAGCATCACTGATGTTACTTTTGCCTGAACCGTTAGGACCGACAACCGAGGTAATTCCCTGTTCAAAAGATAATTTAGTTTTATCGGGAAAGGTCTTGAAACCTTGAATTTCCAAAGACTTTAATCGCATCAGCAAGCTCCTATTTTAAATATAACTCATATTTCTGCAAAGTATCGTCAAAACAAACCGAAAAATTATATCCGAGTTCATTCAATTTTTTTACATTACTTCTCTTTTGTCCGAGAAATTTTGACAAAGATTTAGAATTGATAACAACCGTTTTAATTTCATTCAAATCGGGAAAATCTTTTGCTTTTTCGATAAACTTATTGTAAAAAAGCATATTTTCGCACAATTCCTTAAAAGCCGGGTGATAGTTGGCACCGTAGCTGTTATTTACAAGGCTGTCGGAATAATGAAGTCCGAGCCTGATAATTTTTATGTTGTTCTTTTCAAAAAGTTCAATCAGCCTTGAACAAAGATTGACGGACTTTTCAAGACTATACGGTGTGTATTCTCCGTTAAGGTAAAGGTCGGCAAGCTTTGTATTTTTCATGATGACCGTAGGATAGATTCTTACGGTATCGGGATTTATTTTCACAAATGTTTCGGCTGTATATAAATCCTTTTGAATATCTGATTTATACAGTCCCGTCATCATCTGCAAGCCAAGTGAAAAGCCGTAACTTTTAATAAGTTCTGAGGATTTGAAAACATTTTCAGCGCTATGTCCTCTGTCATTTGCAAGCAGTACATCGTCTGACATAGATTGCGCACCAAGTTCAATTGATGTCACACCATAGCTTTTCAAAATATCAAGAATTTCTTTATCAATATAATCGGGACGGGTAGAAATTCTTATTCCGCAAAATTTATCTCTGAACTTTTTAGTTGCATCAAGGAGAGATAACATATAGGTTCTGTCAATAGCTGTAAAACTTCCGCCGAAAAATGCAATTTCTGCATTTTTGGTGCGTTCGCCCAAATCAGAAGCCGCTTTATCAAGTGTCTGTTCAACATCAAAGGGAGTCGGCTGATATGCCTGACCTGTTATCTTATTTTGATTGCAAAAACTGCACATATGCGGACAACCGTTGTGCGGAATAAAAATTGATACATTACTGTGTTTAATAACCCATCAGCTCCAAAGCTTCTCTGGCAGCCTGTTGTTCCGCTTCTTTCTTACTTCTTCCGCCGCCTTTGCCGATTACATTACTGTTGAGATGAACTTCAACAACAAAGTGTTTGTTGTGGTCAGGACCGCTTTCACCAACGAGAACATATTCAAGCTGTTCACCGGGATTTTTCTGGATAATCTCCTGCAAGGCTGTTTTATAATCGTTAAGTTTCTTCTTCTTTGAGTTCTTGATTGCAGGAATTACAAAATTAAGAATATGTTTCGACGCAGGATCAATACCACCGTCAATATAAATTGCTGCAATCAAAGCCTCAAAGGCATCGGAAAGAATTGACGGGCGTTCTGCACCACCGTTGTTTCTTTCGCCTTTACTTAACACAAGGTACTTTCCGAGTTCAATCTGCTTTGCAAATTCAAAAAGAGTTTTCTCGCAGACAAGTGACGCTCTGAGCTTTGTCAATTCGCCTTCGGGAAGTTCGGGACAATGCTTGAAAATATAATCGGAAACAACAATTGAAAGTACCGCATCACCGAGAAATTCAAGTCTTTCATTATATTTTATGTGTTTAGCCTTATGTTCATTTGCATAAGAAGAATGAGTAAGTGCCTCTGTAAGCAAATCTGTATTTTTGAATGTATAGCCGATTCTCTTTTGTAAATCTTCCATTATAAAACTCCTAAAGCAACATTATTTGCAAAAATTAAAGTGATGAAGAGATCGCTTCAATAGCATTTGCTTTTACATATTCAACAGAAAGTCTGATAGCATTCTTAACTGTAACAGCCTTGGCACTTCCGTGTGCTTTGAACACCGGCTTTGATGCACCGAGAATAGGCGCACCGCCGTATCTGTTGTAATCAAAATGTGTTTTCATATTTTTAAGGTCCTTCATAACAAGACCTGCTGCAAGTTTACCCTTGACGCTGCCCATAAACATATTTTTAATCTGATTCATCATTACAAGAGCAACGCCCTCATATGTTTTGAGAATCAAATTACCTGTAAAGCCGTCACAAACTACGACATCACATACTCCGTTCGGAATATCCCTGCCTTCTACATTTCCGATGAAATTCAAGTTACTGTTCTGAAGAAGTTCATGCGTATTTCTGTAAAGTTCTGTTCCCTTGTGATCTTCTGCACCGACATTGGCAAGTCCGACACGGGGGTTTTTGATACCCATAACCTTTTCCATATATATTGAACCCATAACAGCAAACTGATACAGCATTTCAGGACGACACTCAACATTTGCACCGCCGTCCATAAGCATAAAGAATCCACTTTCAGACGGCATAACAGGAGCAAATGCAGGGCGTTTAATCCCCTTAATTCTTTTTATTGCAAGAGTTGCTCCGATACACAATGCACCGCTGTTTCCTGCACTGACAAATGCATCACCCTTGCCCTCGTTAAGCAAGCGAAGACCTACAGCCATAGAACTGTCTTTTTTTTCTTTAAGAACGGACTCAGCGGAATCTTCCATTGTGATTTTCTGTGTACAATGACAAATATCAATATTATTCATTGACAGTGAGTTTTCCGAGAATACATTTTTTATTTTGGTTTCATCACCGGTCAAAGTTACATTTATGTTATATTCGGCAACTGCCTCAACACAGCCTTTGATAATTTCCAATGGAGCGTTATCACCGCCGAATGCGTCAACAATTATGTTCATTCCATTCACCTTAAATATCCTTTAAATAATTATCCAAACTTTTCAACGCTCTTGCAGAATAAGCTGCACCACGCTCCTTTTTATCTCTCGGTCGGTTTTCAAGCTCCGGCAAAACTCCGAAGTTTGCACCCATTGGCTGAAACTTTTTAACCGACGAATCAGAGATGTATGCCGAAAGTGCGCCAATCATTGTATCATTTGGTAATGTAATTGTGCTTTTCCCCTCAGCAACTCGACAAGCATTTATACCTGCCATAATTCCCGAAGCTGCGGATTCCATGTATCCTTCAACACCTGTAATCTGACCGGCAAAAAAAAGACTATGATTGTCCTTAACAGAAAAATCGCTGTTAAGTATTCTCGGCGAATCAAGAAAAGTATTTCTGTGCATAACACCATAACGAACAAAGTCCGCATTATGAAGTGCAGGAATAAGCGAAAACACTCTCTTTTGTTCGGGGAATTTAAGATTAGTCTGAAATCCTACAAGATTGTACATATTGCCGGCTTTGTTTTCTTTTCTGAGCTGAAGAACCGCCCAAGGTCTGTGACCTGTTTTTGGATTCACAAGACCGACAGGTTTCATAGGTCCAAAGCGAAGTGTTCCCTCGCCTCTTTGTGCCATTACCTCAACAGGCATACAGCCCTCATACACCTTCGGATTGCTGACATCGCAATCATGCAAAGGTGCTCTTTCTGACGATATGAGTGCATTGTAGAAGGTTTCATATTCCTCCTTGTTCATCGGACAGTTGATATAATCGTCACCGTCGCCCTTATCGTATCTTGATGCACAAAAAGCGTACTCCATGTCAATACTTTCAGCGGTTACAATAGGAGCGGCGGCATCAAAAAATGAAAGAGAAGAACCGAACATTCCACTTATATATTTGGCAAGCGGTTCAGAAGTAAGCGGTCCGCTTGCAACAACCGTGATTTCATCTTTCGGAATTTCACAAACTTCTTCTTCGTAAACCTCAATAAGCTCACTGCTCTTTATGCCTTCCGTAGCAAGAGAAGAAAAAATATCTCTGTCAACAGCAAGTGCTCCGCCTGCAGGAACTTTGCAGGCATCTGCACACTTCATAAGGAAAGAATCGAGTCTGCGCATTTCTTCTTTCAAAAGTCCTGCAGCGCTTTCAACACGCATGGCTTTAAGAGAATTTGAACAAACAAGTTCAGCGTATTTCTCAGTATGATGAGCAGGCGTTTTTTTATTCGGTTTCATTTCATAAAGATGCACTTTTATTCCGCGAGAGGCAATCTGCATTGCCGCCTCACAACCTGCAAGTCCTGCACCGATTACATTAATATGCATTTATTTATCATCCGTATCTGCTGTTTTAGTATAACCGCATCCCTCTGTTGCACAGAACAATGTCGGCTTTTTGCCTTTTTTCTTGAAGAGAATTCCTCCGCACTGCGGACATTTCTCGTTTGTTGGCTCATTCCAACTTACAAAATCACACTCGGGATAGTTGGAGCAGCCGTAAAAAATTCTTTTTGTCTTGGTACGCTTGATAATGACATCGCCGCCGCACTTCGGACACTTAACACCCGTTTTTTCTACATACTTAATGATGTTTTTACATTCAGGGTATCCGGGGCAGGCAATAAATTTACCGTATCTGCCGACTTTAACAACCATCTGACGACCGCACTTGTCACAGATAATATCGGTTTCGTCTTCTTTTAAATGAAGCTTTACACCTTCCATATCTGCTTTTGCTTTTTTGAGAGTTTTATCAAAATCTCCGTAGAAATTGTCAAGCAAAGCATGCCACTCTTCTGTTCCTTTTTCAACCTTATCAAGGTCTTCCTCCATCTGATTTGTAAATTTTACATTTACGATCTTTGGGAAACGCTCTTTCATAAGATTGGTTGTAACCTCACCGAGTTCCGTAGGAACAAGGCTTTTACCCTCACGCTTAACATACTCATGACTTGTAATTGTTGTAATTGTTGCGGCATAAGTTGACGGTCTGCCGATTCCGTATTCTTCAAGTGCTTTGATGAGTGACGCCTCCGTATATCTTGCAGGCGGCTGTGTAAAGTGTTGATTTTTCTTCAACTCTTTACATCTCACAATCATATCTTTTTCAAGTGGTGGGAGCTGTGTAGTCTTTTCTTCTTCAACATCCTTGCTTTCCACATAAAGTGTTGTAAAGCCTTCAAAATCAACTCTGTATCCTGACGCCTTAAATGTATAACCGTTGGCAACAATATCAGCCTGTGTTGTTTTCTGGATACAATCAGCCATTTGTGATGCAGTAAATCTGTTCCAAATGAGCTTATATAGCTTATACTGATCCGATGTAAGGCTTGCCTTTACGCTGTCGGGAGTAAGGGAGGGCATTGACGGTCTTATAGCTTCGTGACCGTCCTGTGCATTACTTCTTGATTTAAAAAATCTTGGCTTTGGCGGAAGAAACTTTTCACCGTAAGAATTTTTTATGTATTCGGTTACCTCTTCAATTGCAACATTTGAAATTCTGAGTGAGTCGGTTCTCATATAAGTGATAAGACCGGTTGCACCCATACCTTCGATATCAACGCCTTCGTAGAGTTCCTGAGCAACCTTCATTGTTCTTCTCGACTGGAAACCGAGTTTTCTCGATGCTTCCTGCTGAAGAGTTGATGTTATAAACGGAGGTGCAGGAGATTTCTTTCTTGTACCGTTCTTAACCTTTGTAATTACATACTCGGCATTTTGAAGATCAGCCTCAATTTTATCAGCCTGTTCACCGTTGGTAATCTTAATCTTACCGTTTTCATCGGAATACAAAGATGCAGAAAAAGATTTTCTGCTGCCCTTTGGTATGAACTTTGCATCAATCGACCAGTATTCCTCAGGCTTAAATTTTCTGATTTCCTCTTCTCTGTCTACAATAATTCTTACAGCAACAGACTGAACTCGTCCTGCAGAAAGACCTCTTCTGATTTTCTGAGAAATAAACGGACTGAGTTTATAACCGACAAGTCTGTCAAGAATTCTTCTTGCCTGCTGGGCATTTACAAGGTCAATATTAATTGATCTCGGATTGCTCATACCGTTTGTAACACCGGATTTTGTAATTTCATTGAATTCCACACGGTTAGTTTCATCTGTGGGTAAACCGAGAATATAGGCAAGATGCCAGGAAATTGCCTCTCCCTCACGGTCAGGGTCGGTTGCTAAATAAATATGCTCGCTTTTTTCAGCGGCTGATTTTAAATCATCAACAAGTTTTTCTTTTCCTTTTATAATTTCATACTTTGGAGCAAAGTTCTTTTTTATATCAACACTTAATCTTGATTTAGGCAAATCACGGACATGACCCATTGAGGCAACAACCTCGTAACCGCTACCAAGGTATTTTTTAATTGTTTTTGCCTTAGCAGGTGACTCAACAATTACTAAATCTGACATATGTTTTCACTGCCTTTCTGCCCTGTTATGTGTAAAAGGGCAACGGAATATCGGATAACGAATAATAATATTCGGTAAATATCATTTTAAAATATAATTTCTTCCCTGTAGTGCCGAAACAAGATCTTTCATTTCAAGCATCGTAAGTGCGGTAAGCACCTTAAACACAGGGATTTTTAAATCAGCTGAGATTTTATCTATATGAACAGGCTCATTACCGATGTATTCATATACATCCTGAGCTGTTTTTGGCAAATTTAAGTTTTCTTTATGAACAGGTTTTTGCACAACCGTTTCTGATTTTTCTGATACATACGGCACTGCGGTTTTAGCGGGCTGTTGATCATTTTGTTTATTAACATAAATTCTTGCAGGAGCTTGTTTTCTTATACCTTTAACAGGAAAATTGCCCGTATCAGCAAGAGAAATATTGTCAATATCGAATTCATCATCAGTGGTTGCATACAGGCTGTCAAACTCGCAGAGTATGTCCATAAAATCGGTAACGGGTATTGCAAGACCTTCTTTAATGAGAGCGTTTGAACCTTCATTCTGAGGGCTGTTATTTCCGAGCAGAGCAAAAATTGTTTTGCCTTGTTCTGCGGCAAGATTTGCGGTAATAAGCGAACCGCTCTTCTTTCCCGCTTCCATAACAAGCACTCCGTCCGATAAAGCGGCTATAATTCTGTTTCGGGCAGGAAAATAGTAATTCCTCGGTGTTTCATCAGGCGGATACTCTGTAATGACAGCACCTCTTTTTGGAATTGTACTTCTAATATCTGAATTTTCCCTGAGATATGAACAATTAAGTCCGCAACCTCTGACACAAATTGTAATTCCGTCCGTAGCAAGTGCGCCTCTGTGCGACGCACCGTCAACACCTAATGCGCCTCCGCTGACTATAATTGTTCCGTATTTTGACAGTGCATATGCAAAACGGTAGGAATTTTCTATTCCATACTTAGTTGCTCTGCGAGTACCGACAATACCGATTGAAAAAGTATTGTCAATATCAGGCATAACACCGTTTATATATATGAGAGCAGGAGGACATTCAATATTGTAAAGACATTTTGGAAACAATTCATCGTCAATGCATAATATCGAATAATTGCATTCAATACATCTGTCTACGATTTTCTTAGCGTCATCAAGACCGGTTGAAGAAAATCGTTCAAGGTCTTTTTGTGAAAAAATTCCGCAAAGACGCCACTCCGAAATACCGCCGTAATAAAAGGCAGACACATCGGAATACATTTCGGATATTCTCTTTACCTTTGGATTATTATAGCCTATCGAAAGTGTAATCCAAATCCAGTAACAGGCATTACGCGAAATCATTTCATCATTTCCCACATTATTATTGATGCCGCAACGGCGGCATTAAGCGACTCGGCTCTTCCCTCCATAGGAATAGTAATTTTATGTTTACAGGCACTTATTGTTTCTTCTTTAAGACCGTTTCCTTCATTACCTACTGCAACGATGCAAGGCGAAACAAAGGGAGTCGTTGTAATCTTATCAGCCGACGACGATACGACTGCCGCATAAGATTCAAGTTCACTGTGTGCATTCAGATAACCTGAAATTGTATCCGACACAACAAACGGAAGTCTGAACACTGCCCCCATACTGCCTCTTACAACTTTAGGACTGTAAATATCGCAACAATCGGCAGAAAGGACAATACCGGTAACATTCAGAGCCTCAGCCGTTCTAAGAATTGTACCTAAATTGCCGGGATCCTGCAGATTATCGAGTGCCAAAAATTTGTCACCAGTCTTTATTTTATCAAAACAAGCAGTTTTGTCAAGTGCTTTTATTACACACAGAAATCCTTGAGGCGACTCTGTATCACACATCTGATTAAATATCTTATCAGATACAATGAATGTTTTGTCGGAATATTTTTGCAGTTTTAAAAAGTCATCCGCATATTTCTCACTGGCCTTTTCACTTGCGAAAAAGGTGTCAATATGTGCCTTACTGAGCATTGCATCCATACAAATGCGAACACCTTCTGCAATGAAAAGTCCTGATTCACGCCTATATTTTGCACTTTTTCTAAGCTTTACGGCATTTTTTATATTAGAATTATCTTTGCTTGAAAGTATAGTCATAAAACCATCCAATTTTCTGTAAAAAACAATTGCGTTTGGGATAACCCAAACGCAATTACAAAGTAAGTTAAATTAAGCGTTCTTAGCCTGTTCAACAAGTGAAGTAAAAGCAGCAGGGTCTGAAATTGCAATTTCAGAGAGCATCTTACGGTTAAGAGCAATGCCAGCCTTCTTCAAGCCGTTCATGAAAGTTGAATAATTTGTGCCGTTAGCCTTGCAGGCAGCAGAAATACGAGTAATCCAAAGACGACGGAAATCTCTCTTTCTCTGCTTACGACCGATATATGCATAATTGCCTGACTTCATAACAGCCTGTTTAGCCATTTTAAAGTGTCTTGATTTTGCACCCCAGTAACCCTTAGCAAGCTTTAATGTCTTTTTTCTTCTTTTGCGAGTCATCATCGCACCTTTTACTCGTGCCATTATATATTACCTCCGTTTATGTTAGTTAGTAGTCCTCAATGATTATTTGTAAGGAATAAGACGCTTGATCTGAGCTGTGTTTGTCTTATCTGCAGCAACAGTCTGACGAAGACCTCTTTTACGCTTTGTTGTCTTCTTGTTCAAGATGTGACTTTTGTTAGCGTGAGCACGGATAACCTTACCATTCTTAGAAAGTTTGAATCTCTTTTTGGCACCGCTGTGAGTTTTAATTTTAGGCATATTAGTATCCTCCTTAGCTTTAATTACTTATTAGTCTTTGGTGCAAGAAACATAAGCATATTTCTGCCTTCAAGCTTTGCAGGCTTTTCGACAACAGCTGTTTCACTGCAAGCATCAGCAAATCGTTTCATTGTTTCAAGACCGATTTCAGGGTGTCCCATTTCACGACCTCTGAAACGAATTGAAACCTTAACCTTATCGCCGTGTTTGATAAACTTCAGAGCATTATTAAGCTTTGTATTAAAATCGTGTGTATCGATATTAAGAGAAAGCCTTACTTCCTTGATATCAACAACTCTCTGATTTTTTCTTGCTTCCTTTTCCCTTTTAGCCTGTTCAAAACGGTATTTTCCGTAATCCATAATTTTGCATACAGGAGGATTGCTCTGCGGAGCAATTTTAACCAAGTCAAGGTTCTTCTGTTCTGCCAAATCAAGTGCTTCTTTAGCTGACATAATGCCAAGCTGCTGACCATCAGAGCCGATAATTCTCAACTCTTTGTCACGGATTTCTTCGTTAATCTGAATTTCTTTCTTGCTGATGGGTAAACACCTCCAAAGTCTCATAAAAACAATAAATGCGGACAGAAACACTCCGTCCGCATAACAATACTAAAAAACTTCGGTATTGACCCGTGCAGACGGCACCCCACAGGTGAAAGCATCTCTGCTTTGCTTTATTTTACCTGACTATTATATTACATATACACTTGTTTGTCAAGCGTTAATTTCGAAAAAATAAAATTTATTTTTTTCAACTTGCTATTTCAATTTGCGATATTTAAAAATTCCAAAAATTAAAAACTCGAAATTCGGTCAAACTGAATTTCGAGTTTTCTGCAAACCGAGAGCAGAGAAGTCATTCTCTGCTCCGATTATTATGCTTTGTACGCCAAAATAATTATTTAACCATGCTTGCAACTTCTGCAGCAAAGTCATCCTGACGCTTTTCAATGCCCTCGCCCTTTTCAAAGCGAACGAATTTCTTGATTTCGATAGAACCGCCAAGCTCCTTAGCAGTATTCTGTGTGTACTGCTTGATGTTGATCTTATTGTCCTTAACGAACTCCTGGTCAACAAGGCAGTTCTCCTTGTAGAACTTACCAATCTTACCCATAACAATCTTGTCAGCAATCTGCTCCGGCTTACCTTCGTTGATTACCTGCTGACGCATAACTTCTTTCTCATGCTCGATGATTTCTGCAGGAACTTCACTCTCATTGAGGTAAGGAGTGTTAAGAGCTGCAATCTGCATTGCAACATCCTTGCCGTATGCAACAAACTCAGGCTTTGCAGCGAGGTCTGTATCAAAGTTAACGAGAACGCCAATCTTACCGCCTGCGTGTACATAAGCAACACAAGCACCTTCCATACGCTCAAAACGACGAATCTGGATATTCTCGCCAATTGTGAGAACCTTTTCCTGAAGCATTTCAGCGATTGTCTGCTCCGAACCTGTTGCCTTGAGTGTGAGGAGAGCCTCAACATCAGCAGGGTTCTGCTCGATAATTGTGTTAGCACAAGCCTTAACAAAATCCATAAATGAATCGTTCTTAGCAACAAAGTCTGTTTCAGCGTTAACTTCTACAACAACACCTACTGAGAGGTCATCGTTTGTGCAAGCGTATGCAACGCCTTCTGCTGCTATTCTGCCTGCCTTCTTAGCCTGCTTAGCAAGTCCCTGTTCTCTTAAAAAGTCAACTGCTTTATCCATATCACCGTCGGCATTTGTGAGTGCCTTTTTGCAATCCATCATGCCGCAGCCTGTTTTTTCTCTTAATGTCTTTACATCCTGAGCTGTAAATGCTGCCATTTTGAAAACATCCTTTCAAATAAATTTATATAAAACGAGGTTATAATCACAAATGATTATTCAGCTGTCTCTTCCTCAACAGCTGCAGCGCCCATGCGGCCCTCTCTGCCTTCGATAACAGCGTTAGCCATTGCACCTGCAATAAGCTTTACTGCACGAATAGCATCATCGTTACCCGGGATTACATAGTCAATCTCATCAGGATCGCAGTTTGTATCTACGATAGCAACGATCGGGATATTGAGCTTCTTTGCCTCTGAAACGGCAATTCTTTCTTTTCTTGGATCAACAATGAAAAGTGCGCCGGGCATCTCTGTCATATCCTTGATACCGCCCATGAATTTCTCAAGCTTCTCAATTTCGAGGTTGAGCTTAATAACTTCCTTCTTAGGAAGAAGATCAAATGTGCCGTCTTCCTGCATAGCACGGAGCTGCTTTAAACGAGCAATTCTTCTTCTGATTGTTGCAAAGTTTGTGAGCATACCGCCGAGCCATCTTGCGTTTACATAGTAAGCGCCTGCACGCTCTGCCTCTTCCTTAACAGAATCCTGAGCCTGCTTCTTTGTACCTACAAAGAGAACGCTCTTGCCTTCTGCTGAAAGCTCACGAACAAAGTTGTAAGCTTCTTCAAGCTTCTTTACACTCTTCTGAAGGTCGATAATGTAGATACCGTTACGCTCAGTAAAAATGTACTCAGCCATCTTAGGGTTCCATCTTCTTGTCTGGTGACCAAAGTGAACACCTGCTTCAAGAAGCTGTTTCATTGAAACTACTGCCATAATAAAAATCCTCCTTAGGTTAAAACCTCCGCTGTGCCTTTGTTTTTATCAACGCAATAAGCAAATTCTATGAATCTGCCACCCTGTTGACAAGCATCAGCGTGCGAATTGCCTGTATATTATACCATAAAAGTAAAAAAAATCAAGTGATTTCGAAAAAGTTTTTTCAAAAACACCTGATATTTTCTTAAATATTAAATTGTTTTCGGAAACTCCGATCAATACCACAAATCAAAGAATCTTACATTACCGATGCTTGTGATGTAATTCTGTGATTCATGCCAGCTGCTTGAACCGACATAGAAGCAAAGAACTCTGTGCTGAACTGCCGAGCCGTTCTGATCAAAGATAAAGGAAACAGCATTTTTTACATCCTGATTCGGTGCATAAGCAGTCGAACCGTAATACTGATATTCCGAAATAATTCTGTCAATTGATGTTGTGTTTGAACGGTTCATTGCGTCACGGATTGACTGTGCGATAAGGGCACAGCCTGTGTAACCCATTGAACCACCTTCGCCCATTACAAGTCTTTCGAGTTTCTCTCTGTCATAGCTTGAAAGAGAAACAGGAGAAGGACTGTAGGACGGATCCGGATTGGCGATACTTACAAGGTAGCCACTCTGATAGTTTGACGAGCTTGATGTACTGTCTGTATAGCCGTAATCCGATGAATTAGATGCGGAACTGCTGTTGTCCGATGAACTGTCAACATAGCTTGTATAGCTCTGTGAAGTTCGGCTTGAAGTTTCTGACTCCGAGGGCTCTGACTTTAAACTTTCAGCCTTTTTGGAAGCCTGTGAACTTTCGGCTTTCTTCTTCGCAGTTTTTGCAGATTTAGTTTCCTTTTCAGTTGTTTTCTGTGTAGTAGCTGCGGATGTTGTAATCTCTTGGGTTACGGGGGCAGTAGTTTCTTCAACGCAGTTATCTGTAATAACGAGTGAAAAATCATTGATGTTACCGACTGCAAGCGAAGCAGCACGGCTGTCTTCAAAAGCATCTACATCCGGTGCAAGAGTTGTTGTCGGAACAACAAGAGCAGCTGCCGCCAGAGATACCGCAATAGCATAGGACAATGCCTTAAAGCCTTTGTGTTTTGACTTCTTTTCGGGTTTGCGAGTTCTCTTTGAACTCTCCGAATTGTTGTCACATCCGTAGTGTTTATAGTTTGTCGCTCTCAAAAATTTATCCTCCCTGTGATTTTTGCACATTAAGGTAACTACTATAACTGCCGTCAAAAGCAAGCGTATATACAAGATGTAGTTATCTGTTTAAAAATGTGCCAAGTCCTTTAGTCGTAAAATTTTATCAAACACACAATTGCAATTGTATTAAAGCACAAACTTTTGAAAATTGCAAGTTTGACAGGGAAAGATAAATTGTAACAATTGTAACCGAAATGTTACTTATGTGGTTTTAATTTCTTTAAAAAATAATGATTTGTGCATTATGCATAATTTAGCGAATATTTCTTAGGTTATTTTGCCTTAATGCGAAAATTTAAAAAAATTCAAAATTTAGCCCCAAAACGGGGTTTTTTCGGCTTTTTTACTGGCTTTGGAGTCTGGCAACTGATGATTACCGTATCCTCTCCTATGAGGTCAATTTTCTCCCACGGAATTATGTAGTCCTGACATTTTCCCACCAGATTAAAAAATCCGGGTCTGCCGAAAATAACAATTGACACAACAGTTGCGCATTTGGTATCCACAATAACATCGTCGATAAATCCTATTCTTGTTCCGTCACAGGCGCTTATGACTTCCTTATGTCTTAAATCGGTAAATCTGCAATTCATATAACCACTCCGAAATCTGTTTTTGATATACATATATATGAAAAAGAACGGTCATTATATTCATTGACATTTATATCATAATTTGTTAGAATTGAATCACAATATTTTCGCAGAAAAGGAGCGATAATTATGAATTATGTATTTATGACAGATGCCTCCTGCGACCTTACACAGGAGCTTGTTAACGAAATCGGCGTTGAAGTTCTTCCGATGGAATTTCATATGGAGGACAAGTCCTATCTTCATTATCCGGATTGCAGAATGATGAGCCTCTCGGAATTCTACAGTAAGCTTAAAGAGGGTATTGATTCAAAGACAACACAGATTAACTATGACAGCTTTTACAAGAGCTTTGAAAACTATCTTAAAGCCGGCAAAGATATCATTTACACAGGCATTTCAACAGGCTTGAGCGGAACATACAACACCTGTATGATGGCTGTTAAGGATTTAAAGGGAGTTTATCCGGACAGAAAGATTATTGCAATTGATTCTCTTTGCGATTCGGCAGGACTTGGACTTCTCATCTACCTTGCAGGCAAAAAATACAGCGAAGGCGCTACAATTGACGAACTAAAAGAATACATTGAAGACACTCGTATAAAAGTATGTCACTGGTTTGTTGTTGAAGACCTTGATCAACTCAAGAGAGGCGGTAGAATTTCCTCTGTTTCCGCAACATTCGGCAAAGCTTTGCAAATTAAACCTCTCATCAGTGTTGACGATGAAGGCCATCTTATCAATGTTGCAAAAATCAGAGGTAAGAGCAATGTTGTTCCGGCTCTTGTAAAACACCTTGAAAGAGATGCCGAAAATCTCAAAGACAGCGTTGTTATGGTTGCCCATGCGGATAATCCGGAAGGCGCCGAAGAACTTAAAAAGGCAATCAAGGGTAAGTGCAAGGAAGTTGTCATGACGGATATCGGTCCTGTAATCGGTACTCATGTAGGTTCGGGAATGCTGGCAGTCCTTTTCCTCGGCACAAGAAACCTTAAATCGTAATCAAAATACAGCAAAATATGTAATAAGCGTGCAGTCTGAATTAAACTGCACGCTTTTCTTTTGTCAGTCTCTTGTGTAATATAAAAGGCACATTACACTTACGCCGACAAATCCGCCTATAAACAATCCGATAATTAATCCTGCAATCAATAATTTACCTCCTGACCATATTTTGACAATTATTATTTTCCGCTTGTGAGATAATAAGCAAAGGTAATAAATTTAATGGAAATGTTATTAGAACAGCATTCCGCAGGGGGAATAAAATGAAATCTGTTTACATAGATGTACTGATTACCGTAAATGTTTTCATTGACTTTATACTTATTTTATGCACCAAAAAGGCTCTTTGTATCAACACTTCGTTTAAAAAAATGTTGCTTGCGTCGCTTCTGGGAGGAGTGCAAAGTCTTATTGCACTTTTCCCTCCCCTGCCTTTCTTTTTTAATATACCTATCGATATTCTATGTGCCGCCGGAATTGTGTTATGTGCATTCGGCAAGTGTCCGTTTAAGTGTTTTATCAAACGAATATCCGTGTTTCTTTCTCTCTCATTTTCATTCTGCGGAATTATGATGTTTCTGTACAACGCTTTCAAACCGAAAGGTATGGAAGTATACAACGACACAGTGTATTTTAACATTTCGCCCGTCCTCCTGATTATTTTAACTCTTGTCTGTTATTATATTCTAAAATTGACGAAAATATTGACGAAGGGGGGCAACGGTTCGGGAGTTTGCAAAGTTGAAATCAAGGTTAACGAACAAAGCTATTTTTTCCCTGCAAAGATTGATACGGGTTGCAACCTTGTTGAACCGTTTTCGGGAAATTATGTCATTATTGCTGAACAAAATATTTTTGATAATTATGTTCCCGATGAAACCAAAACAAGGATTATTCCGTTTGAAAGCCTTGGCGGAAACGGAATTGTAAAAGGATTTCCTCCCGATAAGGTTAAAATTGACGGCAAGGAAATCTGCAAAAACATTTATATAGGCATATGTAATGATGTATTGAAAGGAGATGTTAAGGCAATCATACCGTACGAACTTGTAAAAATATCAGAATAGGAGCAATGTTATGTTTTTAATGAAGGTTATTCAGAAAATCCGATTTGCACTCGTTATTGAAAATGAAATATTCTACATTAACGGCAGTGAAACTCTCCCCCCACCGCTTACACGAGAAGAAGAACAGCATATTATGGAGAATATTGCAAAAGGAGACAGTAAGGCAAGAGAACCGCTTATTGTCCACAATTTAAGACTTGTGGTATATATTGCAAAAAAGTTTGAAACTCCGAATGCAAGTGCGGAGGATTTGATTTCAATAGGCACAATCGGGCTTATCAAGGCGGTGAACACCTTTTCTCCCGAAAAGAATATTAAGCTTGCAACCTACGCATCAAGATGTATTGAAAACGAAATTCTGATGTTTTTACGAAAATCATCGCAACTGAAAAATGAGGTGTCGATTGACGAACCGCTGAACACGGACTGGGACGGCAATGAACTGCTTTTATGCGATGTTCTCGGAAGCGATCCTGACACGGTAAACAGAAATATTGAATGCGAGCTTGAAAAAAGTCTTGTTTTGCAGGCAGTTTCAAAGCTTCGTGACCGAGAATGTCTTATTATGGAGTTACGCTTCGGACTTAACGGACGAAAGGAACACACGCAAAAGCAGGTTGCCGACAAGCTTGGAATTTCGCAGTCCTACATATCAAGGCTTGAAAAGAAAATTATTCGCCAATTAAAAATTGACCTTGACAAAGCAGTATGATTTTTGTCTGAACCCGAACCAATAACATATTTCGTATTAAAAACGAGAGCAACAGGCAATTATGTCCTGCTGCTCTCGTTTTTATAAAACAGTATCTGAGGGATTGGTGACAGTATCAGAGTCATTATTATCTCCGTCACCCATAATATCGTCAATTCCGTCTTCAATATCATCCATCATATCCGAACCCGAATTTCCTGTTTCATTTTCTTCGTTACCGATGAAACCATCCGAATCTGAAACTTCACCGTTTTCAGTTATACTTTTTGAAGTTTCCTGCGTATTTGATGTTTGTGAAGTCTGACTTGTTGTGTCAGTCATACTGTCGTTTTTATCATTGCCGCAACCTGTGATAAGACATACTGAAATTAAAGCTACGGCAAACAGACCTAAAAATTTTTTCAAACTAATCAATCCTTATAAAAATAAAATGGTACTGAATCAACAGCACCATTATTATTTACGGAATTTTTCGGAATATTTAATTTGGAATTTAATAATTTTAATCTTTTGCAATAACAAGATGAGGGTACGGAATTGTGATACCGTTTTTATCAAACTCTTTCTTGACATTTTCTTGCAGGAAGAAATAAACCTCGTAGTAATCATCAGGAGTTGCCCATGCAAAAACCTTAATCTGCACTCCGCTGTCAAGATGTTCACCGACTCTTACAGTAGGTTCGGGATCTTTTAAAATCATCTCATTTGTTGCCATAAGGTTGAGAATAATCTCACGCACCTTGTCGATATCATCATCATAGCTTACCGAGAAAGTGCAGTCAACCCGTCTCTGCTCAACCATTGTGCAGTTTACAACATTGTTTGATGTAAGTCTTGAATTAGGAATTGTCACAAGTTTATTATCAAGTGTATGCACAGTTGTTGAGAAGATATTGATTTCCTCAACCGTTCCTTTTACTCCCTCAAAATCAAGAATATTACCCGACACAAACGGTTTGTTTATCAAAATTACAAGTCCGCTGACAACATTTTTCAGCAAATCCTGTAATGCAAGACCTGCTGTAAGAGCTGCCGCACCGAGTGCCGTAATAAGCGACGCAACATTCACACCGATTGTCCCGAGTGCAGTTACTGCAACAATGAAATAGAAAATCACCTTGAGAACGGACAATACAAAGCCTTCGGCTGTACCGTCCATTCGTGATTTATTAAGGATTTTTCGGAGAATCCCTATAATCAACCTGGTAATTATATATCCGATAACAATTACAGCTACACACACAAGAGCCTTCGAAAGATATTCAAGCAACTTTTCTTCAGTGATATTCATATCTACACCTCTGCATCAACAAGAAATTCGGAAATCTTTTCTCCGTTCTCATAAACAGAAACCACTATATTGCCGTTTTCATCAAAAGAAACGCTCTTACCTGTGCGAACACCGTTTTCGTAATTGCTCACATCAATAAGATTTCCGTTTCTGTCAAATCTTGCACCATAGCCGTCAGGAGTATTATTATCCCACTTACCCGCATGCATTGTACCGTCACTCAGTCTGTAACCGACACCGCCGCCGTTGCGTGAATTATCGGTCCAGTTTCCAACATAATTTATACTGCCGTTGTTATAATAGCAAACACCGAATCCGTTGCGCCTGTCATCAAGGTATTCACCGTCATATGAAGTCATACCGTCAGGAGAAACCGTTCTGCCTCTGCCTGTTCTGCAATTATTTTCATCAAGATTACCGAAATAGGTATATCTTCCCGATTTAGTAAGAATCACCACATCACAATGGGGTTCTTCTTCGTTTACAATTTCAGGATTTTCTTCATCGGATTCTTCTGTCGGCACATCATCTATTTGGCAATGTGTGCCGATATTTGCTTCAACTTTTTCAAAATCAGTTTCTTCATCTTCGGAAGCTTCACCGAAGCTGTCAACAGTTACAACACTTTCGGAATCTTCTGTCTGTTCATCTGCTGTTTCTGTGACAGCGTCTGTATCATCTGCAATTTCATGTTCTGAAATTTGAGAATTTTCTTCAACCTCATCATCCGAAAGCTGTTCGTCTTTCTCGCCTGTTACAATTTTAACTTCCGCCGGTTCAAAATCTTCTTCGGCAGTATGATTTATAATTTCACCGAACAAATCCTTATTTGTTTTGTGAGCCTCAACAAGAATTTTTTCGATAATATCGTATGCCGAATAATCTTTCTTACTCACGGGTTCAGCAGTGTCGGAAACATTTGGAATATCTTCGTCCGTAAGATAAGCGCAATCTTCGAGACTATAAGCATTTTCGGGAACAAAATCATTTTTGAACAAATCACCGTTAAACACAAATCCGCTGTTGCCGTAAGATTTTTTCTCCGTAAACGGCATATCTGACGGTAAAAAACTTGCATCATACCAGAGCATACCCACATTTGAATATATCAAAACCCTTGAATTTTCGTTTGACTGCTTATCAGACGGGAAAAGAGTTTTTACGGAAACAATCCCGTTATCGTCAATATCTTCGGTAACAAGAGTTATAATTCCGCTGACTTTGCGTGGATATATTCTCGTGATAAGCTTATCGGCAATGCTTCTGTTAAAATATTCCGTGCGTAACCATGTATGATTACGGTCAAAAAATTGTCTTTTGAATACAATTCCCCTGTCATTGTATGTTATAACAGAATAAACTCCGCCTGTTGCCCTTTTTACGGACTGATAAGGAAGATTATCCCTTGTTACCTTCCACGAAAGCGGTTCATTCTTCGTCAGCAGACAAGACATCTTGTAATCCATACCGTGAAGTTCGATTTCGGTAATTTCTTTTTGCTCTTTACAGCCTGAATTAAAATAGTTTGCACGGACACCCGCAAGTGCATCATTCTTAAAATCAAGTTTTTCATAGTCTGAAACAAGAACGGAATATATAATTAAGCCGTCAGTCAGCTTTTGAGATTGTTCAAGCATTATGAATTATTCCTTTCAAGAAAATTCTGTGTAGCGTAACCCTAAAAGAAAATAAAGGGCGAACAATGTCCGCCCTGAAATAATCGAGTTATATTTAAATCAGATAGAAATTGTCATAGCAATCTTGTAAAGCTCTTCATCAAACACACGAGGCATATCAAGTGCTTCGTTGATATCAAGATCAATAATCTTGCCACCCTGCATTGCAACAACTCTGTTACCGATATTCTGCTCAAGAAGTTCAACAGCCTTAAAACCCATCTGGCTTGCAACAACTCTGTCACGAAGTGTCGGAGAACCGCCACGCTGTACATGACCGAGGATTGTAGCTCTTGCCTCGATACCAAGACGCTGTTCTACATACTTTGCAAGATCTCTTACACCGCCGACACCCTCGGCAACAACAACGATAAAGTGTTTTTTGCCTGTTTTCTGAGTGTTGATGATTCTTGCGATTACATCTCTTTCGATATTGTACTGAACCTCAGGAACGAGGATAGCTGTAGCACCTGTTGCGATACCTGTCTGGAGAGCAATATCACCGCAGCGTCTGCCCATAACCTCAACTACAGAACAACGGTCGTGTGACTGTGCTGTATCACGGATACGGTCAACCATCTGAATAGCTGTGTTCATAGCTGTATCAAAACCAACCGTGTATTCCGAACAGGCAATATCGTTATCAATTGTGCCGGGAACACCGATACAGTTAATACCTGCGTTTGTAAGGCAACGAGCACCTCTGAATGAACCGTCACCGCCAATTACAACAACACCGCTTACACCGATGCTTCTGCAAAAATCGGCAGCTCTCTGAATACCGGCAGGAGTAGCGTACTCTTCGCTTCTTGCTGTGTAAAGCATTGTACCGCCGTTACCAATGATATCAGATACACTTCTGAGGTTCATTTCCTCAACATCACCGTTGAGCAAACCGTTATATCCACGGTAAACACCGTAAACCTTCATTCCTTTATTTATACCGGCACGAACTACAGCTCTGACAGCCGCATTCATACCGGGAGCATCGCCGCCGCTTGTTAATACTGCAATTGATTTCTGTGTCTGTGACATTATAATCTACCTCCATAGGTTATTAACTTCTACCATTATAATACAATTGTTTTTTGTTTACAAGTGGATTTTCGCAATTTTAAAAAAATAAAAGATTTTATTACAAAAACATTTAATTCTTTTTACCATTTTGTTACAGAAATCTGTGAATTTGTTCATAAATACACTGTTTTCACCTCTCTGTTTCGATAAAATAACAATATTTTGTAACAAAGACTGTAAGTTTGTTGACTTTTATATAATATGGTTTTATAATTACCCTTGGATAAAAGACAGCTTTTGTGCCTGTCTTGCGACAAGTCACCTGAGTGACAATTTTTCGGGAGGATAATTTATATGACTAAGTTATATCTGGCTATTCCCTGTTATAACGAAGAAGAAGTTCTGAGGGATTCGGCGGAAAAACTGCTAAACAAATACAGCACGATGATGGCAGAGGGCAAAATTTCTGCCGACAGCCGTATTGTGTTTATTGATGACGGCTCAAAGGACAGGACATGGGAGATTATTTCAGAACTCCATACAGAAAATCCTATTTTCCAGGGCATCAAGCTTTCAAGAAACAGAGGTCACCAGAATGCACTTCTCTGCGGTCTTATGACTCTTAAAGATAAGGCTGACGCTGTGATTTCAATTGACGCAGACCTTCAGGACGATATCAACACCTTTGATGAAATGGTGGCAAAATACGAGGACGGTTGCGATGTCGTTTACGGTGTTCGTTCTAAAAGAGAAACAGACACATTTTTCAAGAGATTTACAGCTGAAGGATTCTACAAAATTCTTAATCATATGGGTGCTAAGGTTATTTTTAACCACGCTGATTTCAGACTTATGAGCAAAAGAGCGCTCAACGCTTTTTCATTATATAAGGAAACAAACATCTTCCTTCGCGGTATGGTTCCGATGATCGGCTTTAAGTCTGATATTGTTACATATGAGCGTTCCGAAAGACTTGCAGGTGAAAGTAAATATCCGTTAAAGAAAATGCTTGCACTTGCGTGGGAGGGTATTACATCTCTCAGCATTCAGCCAATCAGAATAATTACATGGCTCGGTGCAATCGTATTCGGCATCAGCCTTATTATGATTATCTACTCGCTCATCAGCTTTTTCTGCGGTTGGTCTGTAAGCGGTTGGTCAAGCCTTTTATGTTCAATTTGGGCAATCGGAGGACTTCAGCTCCTTGCAATCGGTGTTATAGGCGAATACATCGGAAAGATTTATATGGAAACAAAGCGCAGACCAAGATTTATTGTTGACAAAGTTCTTGATGACGATGAACAGTAATAGAATCACCAAAGTCCTGACCAGAATTTTCGGCGGAGTATTTACGGTTTGTTTTGTTTTTCTGTTTGTAAATATTATCATAATCGGCTTTGACGGAAATGTTGACAGAAGATTCGATTCATTTTCAAAGATGTTCATTCTTTTGATTTTTGCCGTTTTGACCGTCGGAATATGTGCATTGTATTTTCATTACACCTCCGATAAAAGCTGTAAGAGGATTAAAGCGAAGTCGAGATTTGAATTGAACGATAAAAATACCAAAAAGGTTATTTTTATCGGTTGCGGTATTCTTCTGATTGTTGAAATTATTTTTGCGTTGCTTACCGATTTTGAACCTGTTGCCGATTTGCATAACATCAAAAGATATGCAATGTATTTTTCAACCCACGGCAATTTCAATCTTATTGAACAGGATTACGCACGCGATTATCAGTATCTTGTAAGATATCCGAATAATATGGCATTGCTTTTGATTGTGTCGCTTGTCGGAAGATTAAATTACCTTATATTCGGTCATTATGTTGATTTTGCACCTGTTGTTGTTAATATTTTGGCGATTAATATTTCAATAATGCTGACGGCATTTACAGCAAAAAGACTTTTCGGCAACAAAAAGGCTCTTTTTGTACTTGCTTTTTGTGCCTTGTTTTTGCCTTATCTCACCTATCTGCCGTACTATTACAGCGATTCAATGTCGATGCCGTTTCTTATCGGAGCTGTTTATCTCATTGTTTCCGCATTACAGGTTGACAACAGAAAGAGTATGTACGCAAAGCTTTGTGCTGCAGGTGCATTGATTTTCCTCGGATATAAGGTTAAGGGCAGTCTTATCATACTGTTCGCAGTCGGAATTTTATTGTTATTCTTGAAATTCAGATTAAAAAAAGCAATCTGCCTTATTCTGGTGTTTACAGCAGGGTTAGCTGTGATTGGATTCGCATACAATACAGCCGTTGACGCTATCAATCCGATCACGAAACAGCAGTATGAAAAATATGAATATCCTGTTACTCACTGGCTTATGATGGGACTTAAAGGTCTTGGAAATTACGATGAGCATGATGACTATTACACTCGTTCATTTCCCTCGAAAAAAGAAAAACAGGATGCTAACATTAAGGTTATTAAAGAAAGAATAAAAGATTACAAATTTAGCGGTTTGTATGAACATCTGACTGAAAAAGCTGTTTGGACATGGCAGGACGGTACATATTACATTTCATACCATAACAGAAAGCCAAAGAATGATAATATTCTTATGGATTTTCTGCATATTGACGGAAAGTACAACAAGGCTTTCCAAAATTACAGTTCGGCTTTACAACTGTTCATTTTATTGATGATTTGTATTTCGGCATTAAAAACTCTTATCAAACCTAAAGTTGATGAGATGCTGTTAATCAAAGGAGTTGTATTTGCGGCATTCCTTTTCTTTCTGTTATGGGAAACAAGGTCAAGATACCTGTTTGATATGACGCCTCTGTTTATTCTGCTTATGGTTGACGGTATGGATACCGCAAAAGCTTTTCTTGATTCATTCGGAAAGCCTAAACAACAAACAGAAAAACAGGCATAATTTAATAATGTTTTCAAGTGACAGCCGAAACTGTCACTTGTTTTTTGTCATAAAATCAATGTTACAACATTACAAACTTTTTCATTAAAAATCAATATTTTCGTTTGCAATTTATTGCAATGATGCCTAAATTATGCTATTATTACTATATGTGCAATGATTTGCAAATTTCAAGCTTGAAAGGTAAAAATTATGGATTATGAAAAGCTGAAAAAGAGGGATTCCTCGCTGGACATTTTGCGAATAATCGCAGTCTTTACCGTTTTATCGGTTCATTTTTTTCTACACAACGGATTTTACAGCCAGACAATCGAAGGGACACCGATGTATGTTGCGGTTGTAATGAGAACCCTGTTTTCCGTTTGCGTTCCCTTGTTCATGTTGCTGACAGGTTATTTGATGAGTAAAAAAGAACTGAGTAAAAAGTACTATTCGGGAATTACAAAAACACTTGTTGTTTTTGTAATCTCAACACTTGCGTGTATGATTTACAAAAACATTGCACAAGGTGATGTTTTTGACCTGAAATCTTTCATACTCGGAACGCTTGATTTTACCGGTTCCAACTACTCCTGGTACATTGAAATGTACATAGGGTTGTTTCTGCTTGCACCGTTCCTTAATCTTGCTTACGGAAAACTTAAAAGCAAAAAGCAAAAGCAGGTACTCCTTGTAACAGCTGTTTTTCTGACAATCATCCCCTCGTTATTTAATATTTTCAATTTTGGTTCACTTGATTGGTGGACTAATCCGACTTCATCTGATGAGTTTCAGAAACTTGTCCCAAGCTGGTGGCAGGGATTCTACCCCGTTGCATACTACTTTGTGGGTTGTTATATAAAAGAATACGGATTGAAAATGAAAACAAGAACAATGCTTGTACTCTTTGTTTTTTCACTTTTCGTATTCAGCACATTCAATTATTTCAGAAGCTACGGCACAACATTCAAATCGGGTACATACATTTATTGGTACGGATTTGAACCGTTTGTTTTATCTGTACTGCTTTTTCTCTTGATTAAGAGAATCAAGACCGATAACTTCCCGAAAACCGCTAAAATTGCACTTTGGAAAGTTTCTGACCTTGCACTTGGAATTTATCTTATTTCCTTTATTTTTGACAGCATTGTTTACCCCGTACTCTGCGAAAAAGTAATATTAATGCCTGACAGACTTCCGTATTACTTTGTTACGGTTCCGATAGTTTTTGTGCTTTCCGCCGCCGCATCATTTATTATGAATCTTGTTGCAAAACTGCTTATTGACGGTTTTAAATCGCTTGCGAACATAATAAAGGATTTGCGTTCAAAGCCTGATAAAGGAAAGTGGCAGCACATAATTTTTGCTGTGCTTATGGCTTTTGCTATTGGATTTTCACTTTGGAAATGCTATTACGGTTTTGGCGGTAACGACGAATCGTTTTATCTTACAATCCCGCACCGATTAACTCTCGGTGATTCGTTACTCGGTGACGAATGGCACCTCACACAGCTTTCAGGATTTCTACTTTTGCCGTTCGTATGGCTCTACACAATGATTACGCAATCTACTGTCGGAATAATCTTTGCGGCAAGAGTTTTCTATGTAATCTGTCACGCTGTTATTGTGTGCGTTATCTATTCAAGACTTAAAAAGTACGGATATTTCTCAGTATTCGGGTGTGTGCTTTATTTCCTCTTTACACCGTTTGACATTATGGCATTGAGTTATAACACAATGGGACTTGACCTAATTGCGCTCACAGGTGTTTTAATGGCAACAGCCGATTATTCAAAAAAATTACCGCTCATAATCAGCGGACTTGCATTTGCAGGCGCAGTTCTCTGCTGTCCGTATCTTGCGGCAGTTTATGTAATATATATTGTTGCAGTAGGAGTTCACTATGTAATTAAGAAAACTGCTCTTAATAAAAATGTGTTCAATTCTGAACTTTTCTCGATTAAGACTTTCCTTTGGTTCACTTTGGGAGCAGGAATACTTGCAGTTATTTTTCTTGTATTTGTACTTTCAAGAGTAAGTATTAATGAGATTTTCTCAAATCTCCCCTATCTTCTTGCCGATCCCGACCATCCGCAAATGGGCTTTATGGCAAAGATGAATTACTACTTTAAAACAATCGTAGAATGTCACACTCATTTTAAATATGTACTTATGGCATACGGTGCTACCGCAATTGTTATGTTGCTTGACAGAAAGAGAAAACAACACCGTTCGATTTATCTTATTCTTACAAGTGCAATCGTTATTTTGTCGCTTGTAATGTTTATGCCAACAATGACAAGCGTTTACTACAATGCGATTATGTTCCCGATGATTTTCATGGGCATCACAGCGTATGTTCTTTCTGAAAATAAGCAAAGAGAGTTGTTTGCTTCACTCTTTGTTCTCGGAATTTTTTATTCTGTCGCATTGTGTTTCTCTTCAAATCAGTATTTTTATGTAACTGCAATGGCTTGCACCGCATCAAATATTGCAAGCTTTGTATTCATCGGGAATCTGATTAAAGAAATGAAAGCAAATCCCGATAATCTTGACTACGCTGTTCCGTGTAAATATTTTGCATTCGTGATGACTGCGTTTCTGATTATTCTGCAGGCTTGTTTTCAGATTACCGTCAAGGCAGAACATTGCTTCTGGGACAGTGAACCGAAACAGCTGACACAGACAATTCAGAACGGCCCTGCAAAGGGTATAAAAACAACACAGAATAACGCACAAACCTATGAGCAGATTTATGCCGATATCAGTCAGTATCAGAATCTTGAAAAAGGAAACATACTGTTCCTTACGCAAAAAACATGGACTTATCTTGCGGCGGAGGATTTTCCTTACGGAACGCTTTCTGCATATGTTACGGGTGAAAATCAGAACAGTCTTGCAAGACTTCGCTCATATTATTCGGTAAACAGCAAAAAAATTCCGAAATATATCTACATTCCGAAGGTCTCAGAGTGGGATAATCTTCAGCAGATTCTTCTTGAGGCACAGCAGAACGGTTACTCTTTGAGCGAAAACGAAGTTTCGTATAAACTTGTAAAATAAATAATATTTTACAGATTTCAGACATAAATATCACGCAGGGATAAAAATTATGATTTCTGCGTGATATTTTTTTGTTTTTCAGCACATATTCTTGAAAATGTACAAATAAAAAACTTGTTTTTTTTTGTGAATTATGGTATAGTGAATTATGATAGGCAAGAAGGGCTTGTCACAGAATTTGGTCGCATTTTTGTGAAAATTTTAAGTTGGGGGCATAATCATGGATATTAAGCAGACTTATAACGAATGGCTTGAAAACGCAGTTGAGGATAAAGACCTTAAGGCAGAGCTTGAAAGTATAAAAAACAACGAAGATGAAATTTATGATCGTTTCTACACAGCTTTAAAATTCGGTACCGCAGGCCTCAGAGGCATTATCGGTGCAGGTACTAACAGAATGAATATTTATGTTGTTCGTCAGGCTACACAGGGACTTGCTAACTATGTGCTTAAAAAGTACGGCAATGGTTCTGTTGCAATCTCTCACGACAGCAGAATTAAAGCAGATTTATTTATGAATGAGGCGGCAAGAGTTCTTGCGGCAAACGGCATTAAGGTTTACATCACATCAGAACTTCAGCCTACTCCCGTTCTCTCTTACCTCGTTCGTTACTTTAAATGTCAGGCAGGTATTATGGTTACAGCCAGCCACAACCCTGCAGCTTACAACGGCTATAAGGCATACGGTGAGGACGGTTGCCAGATGACTGATGTTGCCGCAAACACTGTATATGACGAGATTTCAAAGCTTGATATGTTCAAGGATGTTAAAATTACCGATTTTGACGAGGCAGTTAAGAGCGGCATGATTGAATATGTTGACGAGAGCATTTATGACACATATCTTGAAAAAGTTATGGAACAGCAGGTTAACCCCGGCGTTTGCAAGGGTGCAGACCTTAAAGTTGTTTATACACCGCTTAACGGTACAGGTAATAAGCTTGTGAGAAAGGTTCTCGGCAAGATTGGTGTTAATGATGTAGTTGTTGTCCCCGAGCAGGAACTTCCTGACGGCAACTTTACAACATGTCCTTATCCGAACCCTGAAATCAAAGAGGCACTTGCAAAAGGTCTTGAGCTTTGTGAAAAAGAACAGCCTGACCTTCTCCTTGCAACCGATCCTGACGCTGACCGTGTAGGTATTGCCGTTAAGGATTATGACGGCAGTTACAGACTCATTTCAGGTAACGAGGACGGTGTAATGCTCACCAATTACATTCTCTCTTGTAAAAAGGCAAGCGGTAAGCTTCCTGAAAAGCCTGTTGTAGTAAAAACTATAGTTACCACAAAACTCATCAACAAGCTTTGCGAAAAATACGGCTGTGAACTCAAGAATGTTCTTACAGGCTTTAAGTATATCGGTGAAGTTATTCTCAACCTAGAGAAAAAGCATGAAGAAAACAGATATCTCTTTGGTTTTGAGGAAAGCTACGGCTATCTTTCAGGCACATATGTAAGAGATAAGGATGCTGTTGTTGCGTCAATGCTCGTTTGTGAAATGGCAGCTTACTATAAGAAACAGGGCCAGTCACTTGCTGAGGTTATAGACGGTCTTTACGAAGAATTTGGTTACTACCTCAATCAGACATACTCATTCGAGTTTGACGGTGCCGCCGGTATGCAAAAGATGTCTGATATTATGACAGCTGTAAGAGATAACACACCAAAGAGCATTGCAGGCTACGATGTTGTTAAGGTTTCCGACTATTTTCTCAGGAAAGAAACAGATGTTGCAACAGGCAGCGTTACCGACATTGACCTTCCTAAGTCAAATGTTATTGCTCTTCACCTTGCGGATGACAACGCTGTTATTATCCGTCCAAGCGGAACTGAGCCAAAGATTAAGCTCTATATTACTTCAGTCGGTAAGGATAAAGATAATGCTGCAAAAATCTGTGAAAAGCTTGTTGTTGCAAGCAAAGAGATTCTCGGCATTGAGTAATTGGAATCGACATATAATAGTTGCACCTAAAGTTAAGGGGACAGATTTTTCTGTCCCCTGTTTTATGTGTATTTTATCAAAAACGCAACTCCCCTATCTGTCCTGTTAATACATTGTATAACACGCAAAGCAGAGGTGACTGCTGTTGCAGTCACCTCCGTAATCGGTTGATTTATAAATAGCAATTTTTAAAGGGGTATGTTGTTATTTTAAATTAAATAATATGCCCTTTGGACTCATCTCCAATATCGGATATTATGTCCTTGACAATAATAACTTTGTATTACATTGGACTTATCTCCGTTCTTAAATTTGAATATAAAAGTCTTTTGACCGTTAAAATTCATAATATCAATCAGTACAACAATTGCTTAAAAGCTTATCAACTTTTCCTCTAAATCAATTGTACCTGTCCTTAAACTAAGTCTTTGGAATTTTGGACTGTCAGCCTATATAGTCATCGGAATTAACTCCTTTTACTTTAGCTTCGACTAACTGTGTTTATACATCTGAGTATGTATACTACAATCAAACTATAAGACCTAAATCTCATTGGAATAATCTCCTATTGTTTGCAGATTTCTATGTCATCCCGACATTTTCTTTACTGCTAATCAATGCTTTATTTACGACTTATATTAACTTTTCGTCAAATCAATATCAGTAACCGTATACCGTCAATTCCCGTTAATGGATTTTATTTTTGACCTTGTATCGGTTTAAAATCTCAAGCATACATCGGAATATCTCCAATCTTGTCGCACAAGCGAGATTTAATTTAAGTTCTTATCTCATCGGAATTATCTCCTGACACTTTAGTTTCGACTAATTGTGTTTATACATCTGAGCATGTACACTACAATCAAACTATAAGACCTAAATTCTCATTGGAATAATCTCCTATTGTTTGCAGATTTCTATGTCATCCCGACATTTTCTTTACTGCTAATCAATGCTTTATTTACGACTTATATTAACTTTTCGTCAAATCAATATCAGTAACCGTATACCGTCAATTCCCGTTAATGGATTTTATTTTTGACCTTGTATCGGTTTAAAATCTCAAGCATACATCGGAATATCTCCAATCTTGTCGCACAAGCGAGATTTAATTTAAGTTCTTATCTCATCGGAATTATCTCCTGACACTTTAGTTTACCTTGAATTTTAGAAATCAGATTGAAATTTACGGTTTCACTCTGTATTATAAGTTTCCAAATTTACATTCCGTTTGAACTGCTTATTAAATTCAGCCTCTTACATTCTTTAAATTCAGACTACTCTGTGTGCCGTTGTATAAGCTGTTCATCCATTGGTTTTAGTATTAATTTCCATTGGACTTATCTCCGTTTCGGACTTATTTTGCTTAAATAACGATTAAGCTTCCATTGGACTAACCACCAATTTTTAGATTTCAATATATATTAAGTTATAATTAAAATTCCGTTCTCCCGAGTATTAAATTCGATAACCTTTAATGCTTAATTGGACGAATTTCAATCATAAGATGTAGATTGCTAAAGACGAATTCGGAATGCTCTTGCGATTAAAAATTAATAAATATGTTTTTATAACATCAAAATAATCAGCTGTTCCGACAAAACAAGTAAGAATTAGAAGATCATCTCTTAGAATACACGGGCTGTAGAGTTAGGTGGTAAGCTCCGCATATAATCTCTGATTTGTTTGAAGTAAGGTTTTCTTGCTTTCATTTTTAAAACCTCCTTAAGTTCTTTTCTTTGTCTATATTATACAGTTAGTTGTCCACATTGTCAACACTTTTATTAAAAATATTTATAATTTTATTTTCAGAAAATCTATTGAAGTAAAATTTACATTGTGTTATAATGAAAATGTTGGGGTGTTTATCAGTCGGCAACTTTTTTGAGTGCCGACTTTTTTCTTTTTTATATACTTCAAAATGCCTAAAATATTGATTATAACTAAACTTTAGTGTATTATTATGATGTCATAAAGTATTAAAGAGGTCATAATTGTGAACGATAAATTGCATATCAGAACGGCACAAATAAGCGATGCCGAAGAATTGCTCGCTATATACAAACCATATATTGAAAACACGGCAATCACATTTGAATACGATGTTCCAAGCATTGAAGAATTTGCAAATCGCATAAAAACTACGCTCAAAAGGTACCCTTATATTGTAGCCGAACTCAATGGAAAAATTGTCGGCTATGCGTATGCCGGAGTTTTCAAAGGCAGAAAAGCGTATGATTGGTCAGTTGAAACAAGTATTTATATCCGCCTTGAGAATCACAGAAACGGAATCGGCAGAAAACTCTACGAAAAGCTCGAAGAAATTCTAGCAAAGCAGGGTGTGACAAATGTAAATGCTTGTATTGCGTACACTGAACATGAGGATAAACATCTGCATAACGACAGTGTTTGCTTTCACAAAAAACTCGGTTATAAAACTGTCGGTATTTTTCATAAATGTGCCTACAAATTTTATAAGTGGTACGATATGATATGGATGGAAAAATTTATTGCCGAACACAGTGCTAATCCAAATGATATTATCCCCTACCCTATGCTGAATTGTTAACAGAACCATAAGATATAAGTATCCCCGAAAAGTTCGATAAAAAACTTTTCGGGGATTGAATTTGTCAATAAAAAATGGGTACTGTCATAATATTGCTTACAATTACTATAAGCCGAAATTTTTAATAATATACCACTTAATAATGCAATTTAGAATTATTTTTCAAGCTTTGCAAAACTGTCTTTGCAGACATATCCTGCATATTCTCCGAGATCAATTTGCTTGATATCGTGACTTACATGTCTTTCGCTTACAGGAATCATTTCCATATAGTCCCCGTAAAGATACTTCAGGTACTTATCATATTCTTTAGGAATAGGCAGTTTTGCATTTTCAAAATCAACCCATATCGCCTCATCAAGCCATTCGGCAGGAAAAGCTCCTCTTGAAACATTTCTTCCCATACTGTCAAACAGATATTTCGGATTTTTCATATTCTTATGAAGTGAAATAAGTTTGTTTTGAACCTTTTGCAAAAATCCAAGCGGAAAAATCTTTCTCAGAATGTTCGCACACAAAGAAGAAAATCTGCTGTTTGCATTCACCGAAGTGCCTCTCCACTTATCAAGCACCAGCCACCTTGAGCTTGCAGTTGCTTTCATATGAATTTTTCGTAAGAAAGCATTGTTTGAAGTATAATCCTGTGCAAGCACATCAAGAAAAATTCCGTTATGAATATTGGGAAATCTTGATGTAAACTCAGTAGAAAGCAGAGTATCATTTATTCGCAGTTTTGTAAAAGGAAAATGGCTGTCTTTTTCATTTTTTTGAGTCTGTGCAAAAAGATAATTCGGGAGTTCACTCGGCAATACCGAAAGAAACCTGTCGTAATCTTTTCTAAGCATCATAACATCTGCATCATCGTCCCACGGAATAAAGCCTTTATGTCTTACTGCACCCAAAAGACTTCCTCCGCCCAGGAAATACTTAATGTTATGCTTTTTGCAAATTCTGTCAACCTCAAGTAAAAAGCCCAGAAGTATCTGTTGAATATCATTAAGCTTGCCGTCATATGAATCGGAAAACATAAATATACTGTCATCATCCATTACCTCGTGTCCCGAAATAAGGAGTGCGTCCTTGTAGTTGACCATTGATAACCAACCAAGCTTTTTCAGTCTTGTGCAGTCAATGGCACAGCCGTCCGTAGAATCACCTGCGGAAGTTATGTTAACCTCACACTCATCAAAAGCATCCGAAAGCGTAAGTGAAAATTCCGCCGAATTTACGGTTGAAGTATCTGAGCAGGCGTTATACACCTGATTGTTCTCACCGTTACAAAGAACAAACAGAACAGCAGAAATCAAGTCATTAACACTTATATAAGACACTTTAGGTGATTTGTTCTTAACATTCAAAGATTTTCCGTGAACAGCCGATTCCAGCATATTCCTTACAAAATCAGAACTTGAATTTGCAGATATAATCTTGCCGCTTCTAACTGCTTTGATTGAAAAATCATACATATGAGATGCAGAAAAATAAAGATTCTCAACGGACTGAATCAGCATTGCTTTTAATGAATCCGAATTAAAAGCGGAATGTGTTTTTTCTTTTTCGGAAATAACAAAATCTTTTCCGAGTGTTCCGTAAATCGAGGCGTCTGACACAAGAACAGTTTCTTTTATATTTAACGCATTGACAGCCGAGATAATATTATTTGCCCTGTTGATATGATTTTTAAATACATCAACACCTTCAACTCTATCAGAAAGCAAAAATCCCGTTTCAATAAGTATATCTCCGCATTTATTAACCGAATGAAGTGAAGAATACTTTACGATGGAAAAATCTGATGAATCGATATAATCGAATCTCCTGTCATAGCTTTCGTTATCCTCTACAAGCAAAAATACAGCTATGTCTGCTTGTTTTTTTAAGTTAACCATGCGAAGCGATGATACAAGAGAAAAGGCGAGTTCTCCGCCTCCTGCTATAAAAACAGATTTTCCGAATAATTTACGGATGTTCAAATTTTTATAACGCAAAGCTACAAGTGCTCTGTCCTGTTCAAATTGGTTAAGTAACAACTCAGACATAACTGTATTCCTAATTTCTGTTATTAATTTTCTTCAAGAATTCCGACTGCTCTTCTTATTCCTTCTTTAAGGTCAACAAGAGGCTTCCATCCAAGACTGCAGAGTCTTGAACTGTCAAGAATTTCGGGGGTTTTTGCAAGAGCGGAAGTATCAACCTCAGGCTCCTTTTCATCTTCGGGATTGGCAAAAGCCAAAGTCATATTTCTCTCAGGGAAAACCTCACAAGCTGTCTTGGCAAAATTTCTTATTGTTGTATCTGATTTTTCATAAGAAATGTTATACGGTGTAACATTTTCACCGTTAAGCATAATGTATATGAGAGCAGAAACCGTGTCTGTAACATAGCAGAATGAACGGTTAGCCGCACCGTTGCTTTTGAGAAGAATATTTTCGTGACGAACAATATTTGCAATAAACTGCGCCCAGACACGATCATCCGTAAGACTGCTGGCGCCGTAAATATAGCTCGGTCTTGCAATCTTCACATTGAGTCCAAACTGTTTGCAATAGCTTGCGGCAAGAGTTTCAGACGCTCTCTTACCCACTGCATAACAATTTTTATAGGAAGTAAAATCAATATAACCGATATCATCTTCGGAAATACTGTTTTTACCGTTGTGCAAAGCACCATAAACTTTAAGGCTTGAAACAACAAGTACAGACTCACTTTTGCTTTCAAGAGCAAAATCAAGAATGTTTGATGTACCGCTGAGATTTGCGTTAATAGTGCCTACAGGATCGGTTTCAAATTGAATATTACTTGCCTGACTTGCGGCATGAATAATAAAATCTGCTCTCTCACATTCAATCTTATTTGTAACATCGGCAACAACAAGCTCAATGTCATCTCTTTCAAGAAGAACGCCAAACTTTTTCTCGGCTCTCTCTCTGTTTCTAACAAACGCAAGGAGCTTGATGTTATTGTTATAAAAGTCATTTCTTGCGAGAAATGTGAGGACAAGATAATAACCGATAAATCCTCCTGCACCGGTTATAAGAACGGTTTTACCGTTAAATCTGTTCCAATCAACATTTGTATTTGTAATTTCTTTAATATCGGAAAAAACCGTCTTTTTTATATTACTTTGAACATTATAATCCATATTTAAGTTCTTCCTTTGCAAACTGCTTGTAGTTTTCATAATAGAACTGTGATCGCAATGTTGTGAGATCCTCAGGTGTTGTTACCTTAATGTTGAATCTCTCGCCAAGGAAAAGATGAACCTTTTCTCCGAGCTCAATAAAAAGTTCACTTGAGGAAACAGGGTTTGTAATACCTCTCTTGTAAGCTTCTTCGTGAGCCCAAAGAATTCTTTCCATTGTATATCCCTGCGGAGCCTGTGTAATGTACATTGTACTTCTCTGGTAACTCTTGCCGCAGGTTTCTCCGTCCTCACTGTAAAGAAGTGAATCAATACTCGGAGTAACAGGAACGGCTGTTTTGTACTTTTTTGTATCCTTAATACAGTTAGTGATGAGTTCTTCGCTGAGCATGGGACGAACACCGTCACAGATAAGGATGATATCCTCAGGATCTTTTGAAAATTCAGCAGTAGCCATTACGCCGTTGTGAATAGAATCAAAACCGTTAGCACCGCCCGGAACAACAGCCTTTACCTTTGGAACATTGAATGCCTCAATAAGCTCATTAAGGTAACCGATCCAGTCAGCCTTACAGGCAACAACAATCGCATCAACCTTAGGATGACGGGCAAAATGCTCCATTGTGTGAATAATAATCGGCTTTCCGCCAACCTCAAGAAACTGTTTAGGCATATCGGAATACTTCATTCTTGCACCGATACCGCCTGCAAATAACATAGCTGTAACCATAGTAAGACAATCCTTTCAAAACACAAATCAGACTTCACTTTTAACATGCAGTCAAATTTATTTTTTCAACAGCAGAATTACGCAGTAAAAAACGCATCTGCACTTTGATATAACTATTAATATGATACCACATTAATGCATTTTTTGTCAACAAAAATACTTTGTACGAATGTTTTAATCGACTTTGCCGGTTTACGGTGAATTTCTTATACCGTATTTTCAAAATGCTTTTTATTTAGGCACATCATTTTGACGCACAATTTAATATTTTTAATACCTTATAAAATTAATGCGGGAAAATGCGGGAATGAGTAAAATTGTTTTATTCTTTATTCCCATTTTTCTTTTAAGTATATATAAATACAGAAAATTTTGATAAAATAGAAAAAATTGCAGAAAGCTGTGTTATTTATGTTTGACAAAAATTTGATTGATTTATCGGTTATGTCTACCGAGCAGATTGACAAAATTATCCGAAAAGCTAAAAAGATTATGCAGAGTCCCGCCGACTATCGACACGCCTGTGACGGCAAGATTCTTGCTACATTATTTTATGAACCGAGTACAAGAACACAGATGTCATTCCAGACGGCTATGCTTAAACTCGGCGGAAGAACAATCGGTTTTGACAATCCGATGAATTCATCCGTTTCAAAGGGCGAAAGCCTTAAAGATACAATTACAATTGTCGGCGAATATGCCGATATTATCGCAATGCGTCATCCTGTTGAGGGTACTGCCGCTGCGGCATCTCTCTATGCAGGTGTTCCCGTTATCAACTGCGGTGATGGCGGTCACCTTCATCCAACTCAGACGCTTGCCGACATTATCACTCTCAGCTGTGAAAAAGGCAGACTTGATAACCTCAGAGTAGGTGTATGCGGTGACCTTCTCAACGGCAGAACAGTTCATTCGCTTATCAAGACACTTGCAAAATATCCGAACAACAGCTTTGTACTTATCTCAACAAAGGAACTCAGCGTTCCGCTTTATGTTATTGACATTCTTGAAAAGAACGGCTGTAAGTATGAAATTTCTCATAGCCTTGCAGATGCAATCACAGACCTTGATGTTCTGTATATGACAAGAATTCAGCGTGAGAGATTTGCAAGCGAAGAAGATTATCAGGCACAGAAAAATGTTTTCGTTCTCGACAAAGAAAAACTTGACAAGGCAAAGGAGGATATGATAATTCTTCACCCATTGCCAAGAGTAAACGAAATTACAGTTGATATTGATGATGACCCGAGAGCGTTGTATTTCAAACAGGCTCAGTACGGTATGTACGGCAGAATGGCACTTATTCTTCTGCTTTTGCAGGATGATGAGTTCTTTGTTGAAAACAGACCGTTTGTTGTATCGAATCATCACTGCAACAATCCGAAATGTATCACACAGCAGGAGCCATATCTTCCGAACCTCAGCTACGAAAAGCTTGGTATGGTAATGTGCGGTTACTGCGACAAGAGAATAGACTGAGGTGTATTAAATGAGTGAGCATAAGAAAAAGAAAAATCCGGCGGCTACTATGATGATGACCTCTCTCGCCTATATTGTACTCGGCATTGTGACGGTTGTCTTTCCGCAAAAGGTGCTTGATGTTTTGTGCTATGCACTCGGCGGTGCAATGACTGTTTACGGACTGTTCAACATAATTTCTTTCTTTGTTGACAGAGAAGGCGGAATGTACTTTGAACTTGTAATAGGCGTTATTTCAACCGGATTCGGTATATTTGCTTTGTTTTCACCCACTTCAATTGCGGCAATAATCAATATTCCGATTGGCATTATCATTATTGTTGACAGCATTATGGATATGAAACATTCGCTCACGCTGAGATCGCTCGGTATGAGAAAATGGTGGATTCCGTTTATTATAGCAATTGTAATGATTATGTTCAGTCTTACAACAATTTTCTTTACAAACATTTTTGGTGCATTGCTTATGATTGCACTCGGAATTGCGCTTATTTATGAAGGTGTTTCGGGATTTTCACTTATTATTCTGCTCAGCCGTTATCACAAAGAATACGACCGCAATCAAAGAATGATTGATGCAGAAGCAACCGATATAAACTGAATATGATTAAACCGTCCGCAGATTTTACGGACGGTTTTCTTTTTTATACGGTAATGTATGCGCCGAGGTGGATACTGCAAAGAATACATTCTTTGACGGTAAGTTCTTCGGACTGCTCCATCGCCGATTTGTACAAATAAAGTTGTTTCTCGTAAAGTCCTGCAAGTTTTGTTATATCTTTTACCCTGTCGGTTTTGTAATCGACGATAACAAGCTTTCCGTCCTCAACAAACGCAAGGTCAACCGCACCCTGAATTATTACTGTTGCATCGGTTTTTACACCTTTATATTCATCGAATACTTCCGACGGTTTAAGCCTTGCGGTAAATCGTTTTTCACGCATTACATGCTGTGACGCAATTATACGGTCAATTAGTTTGGTTGACAGAAATTCATTAAGTGTTTTTCTGTCAATCATATCAACCTGTTCCTGTGTAAGTTTTCCGTCATTTAAAAGACGGTCAATTTCAGTATCAAGACTTGCTCTTGCCTGTTCAAAATTGCAGTATTGCAAAAACTTGTGGTGAGCAGTACCTCTTGCAACAGGAGCGGAATTTTGCTCGGATACAAATGACGGTTTTGAAAGAATCTTTTCAAAATAATCACCGTTCTGACTGTGTGCAATATCGGACGCACTGACCTTTTGCGGGAGTGAAAGAATATCCCTGTTTCTGTATTTGAAATCAAGATTCTTTTTCAAAAGTTTTGCATAATCAAAAGTATCATCGGATACATCGGCAACCTGTAACAGATTTGTTGAAGTAATATCGTCCTCAAAGACATTATCCTTATCAATCATTTTTTCATCAACGATAATCTGCAATTTCCAATCTGATTCTCCGTTGTGCGAAATTACCTTTGAACCCGGCATAATATCGTTACGCAGATTATTGAGTGACGGGTGAACTAATGCACAAAGACAGAGCCAGTCGCAATAGCTTTGACAGCTTGTGACAGTATAGGGTTCAATTACACTTTCGGACACAAGCTTTGAATACAGCCTTTCAAGATAATCACTGCACTTTTTTACTGCACCGACACAGATAAGCTTTTCCTTTGCTCTTGTGAGTGCAACATAAAGCACACGCATTTCCTCGGCAATAAGGTTTTCTTCAATTTTAAGCCCTGTTGCAAGGCGTGGGAATGTGTTGTAAACAACACCATTGCTCTGAGTCTTGATGCCGAGTCCCGCCTTGCTGTCGAGAAGAATATCGTTTCTAAGGTCGGTTTTATTGAATTGGTGGGTTATGTCGGCAATAAAGCAAACCGGAAATTCAAGTCCCTTTGACGCATGGATACTGAGAACTCTCACGGCATTTGCAGAGTCGCCCTCATTTTGTGATGATGCGTCAAGGTTTGTCTTATTGGCAATAAGCTTGTCGGTATATGAAATAAAATCAGAAAGGGTTTTATAGCCGTTGCTCTCAAAACTTCTTGCATATTCACGCAACAGCTCCAGGTTTTTAAGTGCCGAATCATTACCGCTGACTGCAAGCGAAATAGACATAAATCCTGTCATTTCACACGCTTTTGAAATGAGAGCGTCAACGGAATTTGTACAGGCACAATCACGCAGAATTTTAAGTTCATCAACAAATTTTCTTGCCTTATCGTTTGTTTTCGCATATTCGCAGACAGAAGAGTAAAGTGAAGTTTTTCTGCTTTCACAACGCATTTCGGCAAGCTCATCGGGAGTGAACGCATACATAGGGCTGCACAAAACCGACAAAAGCGGAATATCAATCCCGGGATTGTCAATTACACGCAGAAGGTTGAGCATAATTTTGATTTCAACTGCATCAAAAAAATCAGACTTATTCTCGCTGTAGGCAGGAATACCGCTGTTGTTCAGAGTGTTGACATAAGTTGCGGCCTTTCCGCTTGGACTGCGAAGAATTATTGCAAAGTCGCCGTAACGGGCTTCACGCATTATATCTCCGTCCTTAACTCTAAAGCCCGAATTAATCATATCGTGAATTTTATTCGCTATGTACTTTGCCTCAATTTCTTCTTTTTCAAGGTCTGAGTTTTCGGATTCAACCAATGAAATTTCAAAATTGCAATCATCAGACTTTGGGAACTCAGCGCCGTTAACCAGCCTTTCATCGGAATTATATTCCATTTTTGCGGATTCCTTGGTCATTATTCTTTCAAAAATAAAATTGACCGCATCACACACCTCAAAACGACTGCGGAAATTTCTGTCAAGAATTATAGTTGCAGGATATTCTGGATTTTCTTCATTGAATCGTTTATATTCATTTTTGCGTTCAATAAAAATTTCGGGCTTTGCCTGACGAAATCCGTAGATGCTCTGCTTTACATCGCCAACCACAAAAAGATTGCTTTCATCATTGCTTACCGACTTGAAGATAAGGTCTTGAACATCATTTACATCTTGAAATTCGTCAACCATAACAGCATCAAATCTGTTTGAAATCTCCTGAGCCTGAACGGTTTTGGTATAACCGTTTTCATCATCAGGCTTTGCAAGAAGTTTTACAGTAAGCGATTCAATATCGGCAAACGAGAGAATATTTTTCTTTGCTTTGAGTTCGGAAAGCTTTTTGTCATACGCACGAACAAGTGTAAACAAGGTAGATATGAACCTATGAAGCTGCGACAATTCAAGCCTTGCATCTTCCTCGCTCCAAAAAAACAATGATTGGAGTTTCTTCACCGTTTCTTTGACCTCATCTCTGTTAGATGAAACAGAAATTTTAATCGGATTATCCTTGTATCCTTTCGGGCATTTCATTCTTCCTGTTTCAAAAGAAAATATTGCCTGTCTGATTTCATCCCACGATGAAGAAACAAATTTTAATTGGACAAGTGTAAAATATGCTGAATCACCGACAAGCAGGGGTTCGACTGCATCCCGGAGTTTTTCGTCATCTTTTAATCGAAGAATAGAATTTTCAGTCAGATTGATTCCGTGAAGCACGGCGCTTTGAGCATAGTCGATTATAATTTTGCCCCACACAGTTTTTTCAATGTCGGTTTCAGAATAGTTTTCGAGCATATCATCAAGCCATTTATCGGGGAACGGCTGAGTTGTAAGAAACTCGGATATTTTAAGGACTGTTTCACGCAGTTTTTGGTCGCCCTGTTTTCCTTTAAAAAGATCAAGCAGAGAGTAAAAGCAGTCATCTTCGCTGTCATAAAAGCTTTCAAATGTATTGTCGAGTGCCTCTTGCCTGAGAATTTCAAGCTCACCCTCATCGGCAATACGAAAATCTCTTGCAACATCGAGCGTATGAAAATATTCACGGACAATATCTCCGCAAAAGCTGTCTATTGTAGAAATATTTGCACTGTACAAAAGCTGTCGCTGTGCAAGCAAATGAGCGTTATACGGATCATCTTCAAGAAGTTTGTTGACTGCCGCCTGTATTCTTTCACGCATTTCGGCAGCCGCCGCTCTTGTGAATGTTACGATAAGAAGGCGGTCAACATCAAGGGGATTTTTCTCCCGTGTAATAAGCTTTATTACCCGCTCTACAAGTACGGCAGTTTTGCCCGAACCGGCGGCAGCCGATACAAGCACAGAACCGTCTGTTGCATAGATTGCATTTTTCTGTTGCGGAGTCCAATTTCTTGACATTACTCTTCCTCCTTTCCGTTAATTTCGTTTGTAATTTCTTCGATAACGGTCTTGTTATCGACAGAAAAACAAGTTATCGGGTTACTCTGTCTGTAGGCACATACGCTGTCGTAAGGGCAGTATTCGCATGAATCGTGACCGCCTTTGAGCGGTTTCGCCTCAATGTTGCCGTTATAGATATTTTTGCCCATTTCAGCGATGAGCATATCAACCTTTTTAAAGATTTTACCGAATTCTGCAAGTGTTGCAAGGCTTGTTGAAGAAACAGGCTCGCCCGCTTTAATTTTTACAGGAATGTATGTTGCGGCGTCTGTCTTATCCATTCCGTGAATTATTTCTGTGTCTTTGAGCAAAAGTCCGTTCATCTTTAGCTTTTTATTAAGTTCATCGGGCAGTTCGTCAATTGATTTCAAACTGTCTGACGAAATATACGGAACGGTTGCAGGCATATACAAAATCCCGGCAGGTACAATATCTCCGTATTTGTCACCGCCCGAAGTCTCGATTGAATGGAGATACAAAAGCATCTGAAGATTGATTCCGTAGAGAATATCGGAAAGCTTAAACTGTTTTGTGCCTGTTTTATAATCAATAATACGCAAATATGTTATATCAGCTCTCTGCATAATATCTACTCTGTCAACACTTCCGCAGACTGCAATTTTGTGACCGTCGGGCAGTGCAATTGTATAGGACGGAATATCCTCGCCAATTTTAAGTTCACAATCGGCAACAAAAAATTCACTCTGGGAAAGTTCCTCCATAATATGTTTCATCAGATACATCACATTATCAAGAATTGTCTTTAGGCGGTATGTGAATGAATTTGACTCAAGCTGTTCTTCACCGAAATATTTAACTGCATATTCCGCAAGATATGCGCAGACTATTTTTTGGAATTTATCTTCTTCAAGCGATAAATACTCTTCCTTAGTATATTCGCCGAAAAAGCGTTCAAGTATGTAATGAACACTCGTTCCGTACTGCATGGGGTTGATTTCTGCTCTTTGTCTTTCCCGAACATTCAAGGCGTAATTACAAAAATAGGAAAATCTGCAGAGATTGAATTTTTCAAGCTGTGATGCTGAGATATTGAGATTTTTACCAAAAAGCTTTTCGGCATTTTTCTTGTCAAATATCTTAAAGGGAACTTTGTCCTTTGCGTTTATGAGTGAATCAAGCTTTTCAGAATATTCGGGATTTTGTGCAAAAATTTCAAGCAACGATTCCGGCACTTTTTTGCCTTTTCCAATCATATAGGCAACTGTATCAAAAGCAGGACGGAGTGCGTACATACTTTCCTTTTTGCCGTCAAAATCAAACTTGTCATATGCAATGATATTTTTAAATACCTTTTTACATTGCAAAACAATTTCGGACGGCTGATAGGTTGTTCCCGTTATGTCCGATGAATAAAAAGATACGGAAAGAAACTCACTTGCAGAGGTCATACAGGAATATGCCATAAAGGTTTCAAGATTATTAAGTGCCGCAAAATCGTCACCGAGTTCAATTTCGTTCATTGCAAGCATCTTTAACTCAAACGGTGAGAAAATGCCTGATGTATGTGGTATTGCAGGAAAAATTCCGTCAACACAGCCAATGAGAAATGACGCTTTCTGCTTAGAAATTCGTACCCTTTGAGCGGTTGTTATCGTTACGCAATCTATTGTTCTCGGAATATCTGACAATTGCATTGCGTTAATCTGTAAGCTCAAAAGCTCGTAATAACGCTTTACAGTCATTGTTTTTGTACCGATTACAGCGGCGGTTTTGTCAAGAACAGCCATAAACATATTCCAAACTCTTATCTGCTCCGCACCTACCGATTTATCGTATGAGCGTTCAAATTCCGCATACATTCTGCGTAACGCATCGGGAACTTTAAGTTCTTCAAGAAGGGCATAAAACAGCTTTGAAATTTCAAGTCCGTTTTTATCCTTCGCATTTTCTTTGAAAAGAAGTAACGGTTCAATAACTGATTCACGCAGATTTTCAACCTTTGCAAGAACCTCTCTGTCATAATCCGAAAACCTGTCAGAATAGCCTTTAGGATTCTGAACAAATTTATTTTTAAAAGCCGAGCCTGAAACATTCCATACAAAAAGGTAGTTTTCAAAAAGGCTTATTTCTTCAACAGAAAATTCAGTTAAACCCGATTTCAAAAGTGCAAGCACATCTTCTCTGTCAAAATCGTAAATAAGGCATCTGAAAATTGAGTTTACAAGCCTTATTACGGGTTTTACATCAATATCTGCGTGTTCATCGCTGAAATACGGAATTTCGTATTTTTCAAGAATTTCGGACAAAACACCTCTGTACGGTTCTGTATCGTGACAAATTACGGAAATGTCGGAGTAGAGATAACCTTTTTCTATAACAAGATGCTTGATTTTACCGGCAACATATTCGCACTCGTCATACATATCAACGGCATTATAAACACAGATATTTTCAGGAACAATTTCAAGCGGTTCAATGTGCGGTCTGAAAATATTCTGTTCAAGCAAAGCAAGGTTATCGTTTTTAAAGCGGTGCAAATCGGTAAGCTTTATCGGAGCTTTAATATCAACTCCGTCACGCTTTGCATATTCCTTGAGAATTTTATATGTCTGTTGTGAGGTTGCAAAAACCTCCTCAGAACCGTCCGTAAGAGGATCAAGAGTAAGGGTAAAATATGTAGCGGTACAGTCACGAATAAGGCTTCGTACCACCTTGAGCTGTTGCATTGTAAAGCCTGAAAATCCGTCAAAGATTATCGTATAATCCCTGAGAATATTATTCTTTAAAAGAATATCATTAAGCCTTGTCAAATCATCTATAGGGTCAATATAGCTTTGACTGACAAGAGCGTCGAATGTATCGCTTATGAGGGCGGTTTCGTTGAGTTTTGTCTTTAAGGTTTCATCGTCAACAAGCATTGACGCACTTCTGAGTTCATCACTTGTAACCGAACTTTTCTTCAAATCGGAAACAGTCTGCAGCATAACATCAACAAGGCTTTTGTTGCCCTTTGATGAAAGCAGACGGAGTTTTTCGGTAAGCTCTTCAAGCGCAAGGCTCATTACAACGGCTCTGGTTCCCTCGTCAATAACATTATCGGCTGAGCTTCCCGTCAACTCAAAAACATATTTGCAAAGTCTTGAAAAACCGAACACAAGGACTTTTTCGGCTTTTTTTGCACCGAACACATCAAGCAGAGTTTTTTCACATTCAAATGTGCTCTGGTCAGGCACAATCAGCATTACGGGAAGATTGCTGTCGGCAAGCTCGCCTGCAATCTTCAAAGCCTCGGTACTTTTTCCGCTGCCGCTTTTTCCGAGAATAAATCTCAACATTTCATCACTTCCATAAATTTAATTTACAACAAAGTAATTTTATTTTAAATATCTGTACAAATAATAACATATCCTGTGGGTTATTTAAAGAACTTTGCTGTTACTAAACAAAAATTTTCTGAAAAAGTTCTACTATGAAAAATTTATATTCCACCTTATCATCAGTTACTAAGCTGTATTCATCATCCGAAAGAACATCTTTTGCCCTGTCTTTTCCCTCATCTGCCGTTGAAATGCAGATTGACGGGTACATTACGCACCACCAATTATGACCTTTTGCATTGCCGATTGTTATGCGAAGTGCGTCGTACATTCCGGCAGGCAGAGTATAGCTTTCGTAATGGCGGGTATCAAAGTGCATATTGACAATTTCAGCTTTTACAGGATAGTTATAGCCGTTTTTGTACACCTCATTTTGTGCAATTTCTTCTATAGTTTCAAGGTTTGCTTTTACATATTCTTCGGCATCCGACTTTGAATTTGCCGTATCAAAAAGAATTTTTGTCCTTTCAAGAACCTTATCACGAACCTTGAGTTTCAATGCCTGATCTTCTTCCGTGTCTGAATTTGCAAGTATGTGAAAGCGAAAAACATTGTTAGGGATTTCAGCACACACCGCCTGAAACGGAATTACCGAATAGAGTGTTGTAAGTACGAATGCGATTATTGCTGATTTGATTAAAAGTATTGATTTATTTGTTTTCATAAAAATAACCTGTCCTCTCTTGAAATAAGTATGGACAGGTTATTGTAATTTTAATCAGAATTATTAAATTTTATCAAAGCACCTTGCAACCGTCTGAAACGGGCTTGCAGAGAAAAACTTCTTTGTAGCTTTCACAAAGCTTGTCATAGCACTTCTTGGCTCTGCGTGATGAAGTGAACACACCAAACACGGCTGAACCCGAACCGCTCATACCTGCTCCCCTTGCCTTTGATTTGAGCATAATACCCTTGATTTCATTAACTTCCGGAATTTGCAGAGCAAGTTCAAAGTCATTGAAGATTGTTGTTGAAATCATAAACATATCTCTGCTAAACAGTGCCTTTACCATTTCATCGGTATAGCAGGCGTGAGGATTGAGTGCGTCAACCTTTTTGTATGCATCTGCAGTAGACACGCTGACTGTGTCGGGTTTACAGATTACAATGCTGTCACAACGAAAAGAGGCAACTTTTTTGATTGCAGTGCCTATTCCCGTGCAAAGCTTTGTTCCGCCCTCAAGGCAGAAAGGCACATCCGCACCTACTTTTTCACCGATTTCTCTCATCTCTGCCGGCTTGAGCATTGTTCCGAACATATTGTTCAAGCCTAAAATAACAGCCGCACCGTCACTGCTTCCGCCGGCAAGACCTGCCTGTGTGGGAATTTTCTTGTCAATGTCGATATGAATGCCCTTAACATCCGTTTTGCAATAATCAAAGAACTTGTAAGCCGCCTTTGCACAAATGTTTGAATCATCGCAAGGCACGCCCTCACAGTTACATGAAATTGTCACCGTGGCGCTTTCATTGTCTGTGATTGTGATTGTATCATACAAATCAACGGCTTGCATAACAGTTGAAATATTGTGATAACCGTCTGCTCTCTTTGAAAGAACATCGAGAGAAAGATTTATTTTTGCAGGAGCAAGAACTTTTACTTCCATATTTTAACCCTTTTTCAGTTCATCAAGAAACTCTTTGATTCTTTCAAGCGCAATTTTAAGATGCTTGATAGAATATGAATATGACACACGGACAAAGCCTTCGCCCGATTCACCGAACGCAGTACCCGGAACAACGGCAACATGCTTGTCCACAATAAGTCTTGTACAGAATTCCTCACTTGTAAGGCCTGTGCTTTTGATACACGGAAACACATAGAATGCACCCAAAGGTTCAAAGCAGGTGAGTCCCATTGCGTTAAAGCTGTCCACAACAAGCCTTCTCCTCATATCATACTCGCCACGCATCATCTCTACATCTCTGTCACCGTTGCGCAGAGCCTCAATAGCGGCATACTGTGCGGTTGTAGGAGCAGACATAATTCCGTACTGGTGGAGTTTTGTCATCTGAGCAATAACAGGAACAGGACCGAGTGCATAACCAAGTCGCCAGCCTGTCATGGCATATGATTTTGAAAAGCCGTTTACAACAATAGTGCGCTCATACATACCGTCGATTTCAGCAATTGAAACATGGTTTTTATTGCCGTATGTAAGCTCACAATAAATTTCGTCCGAAAGGATAAAAATGTTATGTTCCTTAATTACCTCTGCAATTTCTTCAAGATCTTCCCTTTCCATAATTGCACCCGTTGGGTTGTTCGGGAACGGAAGTACAAGAAGCTTTGTCTTTGGAGTAATTGCGGCACGAAGGTCTGACGCTTTAAGTCTGAAATTATCTTCGTTTTTTGTGTTGATAATAACAGGCACGCCGTCTGCCATAACTGTAAGCGGTTCGTAACAAACAAATGAAGGTTCGGGAATGATAACCTCATCACCCGGATCAAGCAATGTCCTGAAAACAAGGTCAATTGCTTCGCTGCCGCCGACAGTTACAAGCGTCTGCTTTTTGGCATCATACTCAATACCGAATCTTCTTTTGTAGTAAGCTGCAATTTCTTCACGAAGTTCGGCAAAGCCTCTGTTCGGGGAATACCATGTCTTACCTTTTTTCAGACTGTTAATGCCCTCTTCACGGATGTGCCACGGCGTCTGGAAATCGGGTTCGCCGATACTCAGAGAAATGACATCGTCCATTTCGTTAGCTATATCAAAAAACTTACGGATACCCGAAGGTTTTACCGTTGAAATCTTTTTATTAATAAAATTATTGTAATCTATCACAGAATTAAATGCCTCCCGTCACGCTTCTCTTCATCGCTGAAAAGGCACGCCCCTCTGTCTTTGTAGCGACGCATAATAAAGTGTGTACCCGTTGAAAGCACACCGTCAATTGTAGAAAGCTTTTTGGCAACAAACATTGCGATATCCTGCATTGACTCACCTCTTACAATGAGAGCAAAGTCATATGTGCCTGCCATAAGATAGAGAGATTCAACCTCTTCAAAGCCCATGCAGAGTTCTGCCATTTCGTCAAAGCCTGTTTCCTTTTTAGGAGTTACCTGAAGTTCGATTAAAGCCTCAACATAGCTGTCGTCAACCATATCCCAGTTTACGACTGCCTGATAGCCCTTGATTACCCCCGAATTTTCGTATTCCTTAATCTGCGCCTTAATGTAATCCTCAGGCTCGCCGAGCATTGCCGCTATTTCCGCTGTTGTAAAACCGGAATTTTCACTTAAAAGCTTTAATAATTTGTCCATATTTATTCCTCCCTGAGAATATATTAAACGCAAAATTTTGCGTTGCAAGCTGAATTTGCAAAAAGCGACATCAAAGGATGTCGCTTTGACAATTTCAATTTTTAATATTTATCTGCGCTGTTTGCACTGTTATTTGCTTGCTCTGTGGCAGTTCACATAGCTTTAGCGGTGGGAACTGTCTGCACATAGATTATACAACCTGTACCTCTCGCTTGTCAACTGTATTTATCATATTGACGCATAAGGCGGTCATCAAACATATCAATTCGTTTTGCGCATCGGCAATTTCAAGTTCGCATCCTAAAGGGTGCTTGATGTGATTGCATATCTGTGCGTTGTCAACATCAACAATGCTGAAATTTTTTGAAATTACATCACCGAGAATTCTCCAATTATTTCCGTAGAATCTGCATTGAACCATATTATTGGTCATAAGCACCACGAGGGTTGCCGCTGTTTTGTCTGTTTTTAAGGTAAATGAATTTACCCCTGCAACAGGCAACTGTCGAAGTCTTGCAACAAGGTTTTTATTCTCATCAAGAATATTAAGCCTTACAATGTTGTTGACAACACCACGCATACTCCTCTTTCTGCGTTTCATAACAGCAGTATATTTATCCCTGCCCAATTCATCACGAATCAGAAAACAAACATCGGACGGAGATACATCTCGTGTAATAAACAATTTCATAAAATCACCGTCAAAATTTTATTTCTTAATCTTCTTCAAGATTTTCAAGCCAAAGATTTACACACGCATCACTCGGCATTCTCCAATCTGAACGAGGGGAAAGTGTTACAGAACCAACCTTCGGTCCGTCAGGCAGACATGAACGCTTGAACTGCTGAGTAAAGAATCTTCTGACAAAGGTTGTGAGCCACTTTTTGATTGTGGCATTGTCGTATTTTCCTGCAAATGATTTCTTTGCAAGGTAGTATATTTTATTCGGCTCAAAGCCAAATCTTACCAAATAATATAAGAAAAAGTCGTGGAGTTCATAAGGACCAACCACATCTTCGGTTTTCTGTGCAATTTCGCCGTTTTTATCGGGCGGAAGAAGCTCGGGACTTACAGGTGTGTCGAGAACATCAAGAAGAACGGTTTTTAGAACTCCTTCGCTGTGCTGTGCCTCATAGGCAGTGAGATAGCGGACAAGGGTTTTCGGAATTGACACATTTACGGCATACATACTCATATGGTCACCGTTGTAGGTTGCCCAACCGAGAGCAAGCTCAGAAAGGTCGCCTGTACCGATAACAAGACCGTTATATTTGTTTGAAAGATCCATGAGAATCTGTGTTCTTTCTCTCGCCTGTGAGTTTTCGTAGGTTATATTTGTAACGCTTTCATCGTGGTTGATATCTGCAAAATGCTGACGAACAGCTCTTGTAATGTTAATATCTTCAAAAGACACTCCGTAAGCCTCAGCCAGAAGCTGTGCGTTTGATTTTGTACGCTTTGTCGTGCCGAAACACGGCATTGTTACAGTATGAATATTCTTTCTGTCTATACCGAGCATATCAAAAGCATGAACGCAGACGATGAGAGCAAGCGTACTGTCAAGACCTCCTGAAAGTCCTAAAACAGCATTTTTAATCCCCGTGTGAGCAAGTCTTGTTGCAAGACCTGTTGCCTGCATTGTTATAATTTCTTCACAACGGGCATCAAGGTCTGATTTGTTTGACGGAATGAACGGAGTCCGAGAAAACTCTCTTGTAAGCTCGGTATGTTTTAACGGCATATCAAAATATACCGAGGTAAAGTTATTGTCATCACTTTTTGTAAAAGTATTTGTCTTTCTGCGTTCTGCCGAAAGCTTTTGAACATCAATATCGGCATAGATAATGCCTGTTGTAAAGCGCTTGCTTTCTGCAAGCAGAGATGCGTTTTCGGAGATTATGTTCTGTCCCGAAAATACCATATCAGTTGTGCTTTCGCCAAAGCCCGAATCGCTGTAAATATATGCACAACAAAGCTTACCGCTCTGCATCTTTACAAGGTCACGGCGATACTGTGCTTTGCCTATTACATCATCCGATGTTGACGGATTGCAAATTATAGTTGCGCCGTGTTTTGCGTGTTCAACAGACGGAGATGCGGCAACCCACAAATCCTCGCAAACTTCAACACCGAAGATGAAATCACGCATTTTGTCACAACAGAACACAAGATTGTCTGAAATTATGGTTTCGACGCCTGCATATGAAATTTCATCATAGAGGTTCTTGCCGCTTGTGTAGTGACGAACCTCGTAAAATTCGCTGTAGTTAGGGATGTTGACCTTAGGTACAATGCCGAGGATATCTCCCTTATAAATTACTGCGGCACAATTGTAGAGTGCCGATTCAATTGCGACGGGAACTCCTACAATTGAGATTATGTCAAGGTCTGCTGTTTCTTTAAGAATTTTCTCAACTGATTTTTCAGCCGCATTAAGCAAAACACGCTGATAAAACAAATCGGAACAGGTGTAGCCCGTTACGCAAAGTTCGGGAAACACAACCAGTGACGCACCGTTTTTGTGTGCCTCTTTAATCTGTTCAATAATATTTATTGTGTTGGTTTTACAGTCTGCAACCCTGATTTTCGGTGTTGCGGATGCAACCTTGATGAAACCGTATTTCATAAAATTATACCTCACAAAATAATAACCGCAGAAGCAAAACACTCCTACGGTTATTATACATCAAATTTTCCGATTATACAAGCATCAGAGCATTGTTCTTGTTACCCGTCTGAGTCTTTTTCCGTGAAAAAGATACTGACTTTCAAGCGTCGGTTCAAACTTTGTGATGTAGCAACTCATATATCCCATAATCAGCCAGAACCACACCACCATAAACGATATGTCATAAAGCAATGCCTTTTCAAAGCAGGCAAAAATCAAATATGCGAAAAGAAAAGCAAACAGACAGGGATAAACATCGTCACGATATGTTTTTTTCTGCAAAAACAGGTGCTGTGCGGAGTGTTTTGCAAATCGAAAACCGAAAATTCCGAAAAGAACAAAACCGATTACACCCGTTGAAACAAGAATTGTAAGAAAACCGTTATGCAAATCACTTTTGTGATACGAATATTCCAAAGCACCGTTTGAATATTCGGCGCTGTAGAGAACAATATTTCCGTTGGAAATTCCGATAATCGGCGACAGTTTGAAAAGATTGATTGATTCAAGCCAAAGCTTCTTTCTTCCGCTGTCAATGTTTTTGTTTTCGTGTGAAAAGGTGATTTTATCCTTTTCAAGCTGTTCTCTCTGTTCGGGAGTCAGTTCTTCCTGCACAAGCTCGCTTTCAGTTTTGCCTAAAAGCAAATCGACAACAGAGGTTGTCTTTGATACAACAACGGAAAATCCTTCCTGACAAATCGTTCTGAACATCAAGGCAGAGCCTGTAAGGAAAACTCCCACAAGAAACAGCGCTGTAATTTTCAAAATGATTTTTGAGGGTGAAAGTCCCGCCTTGTCGGCAAAGAACATATAAACTATATAAACAATTGCATATCCGAGAGCAAGCACAAGTGATGCGTTTGAATCGCACAGAATGAGCGAAAACGCATTTGTGGCAAGACAGGCTACAATCCATATCTTACTGATGCCGGGTTCAGGAATTTTTTCGGCAATTCTGCGCATAAAATGCCCTTTTGAAAGTATATGGCAACAGAAAATCGACACCACAGATATGAAGCCGAGGAGATTCGGGTTGACATAACAACCGGTGAACCTGTTTTCGTAAACGGTAAATTTAATCCAGTACCATTCAAATTTAAAGCCGAACATAAGGCAGGTTATGCCGATTATGTTCATTACCGTGGTTGCGTACATTATGAATTTTGCAATGTGATAAAGCTCTATTCTGTAATCAAATTCAGGCTCTGTGTGCATTCCGTAAAAAAGAAAAAAACACATTACAACGTGCAGAAGCATAAGAAGGCTGTAAAGAAATGTCTGTGAAAAATTGATGAGCATCGAAAATACCGTTACGGCAAGAAATGCTCCAATCCATATTCCGAAGCGTAGTTTAAAAAAAGTATTATTATGTCTTTGATTATATACCGAAAGGCATACACCCCATATAAAGAGAAAAACAAGAAGTACATACGCAGGAATCTGGAGAAACGCAATGTTTGTAAAAAACAAATCTATAATGTAAATTCTTCTAAAAAGCGATGAATCGGAAAAAAATCCTCTGAGCTTTTGTTTAAAATCGGTCATCTGAATACTCCAATCAAAACGAAATCAGCTGAAAACTTCTTTTACGGTTTTGAACATCAGCTTTATATCGGAACCAAAGCTGAAATTTTTGACATATGAAAGATTGAATTTCATTTTTTCGGGAAGAATTTTTTCAACATAAACCCTGTCAACATCTATCTCGCCTTTCAACAGCTTTTCTTCATCTTTATACATAATTGACGCCAACGAGGTTATTCCGGCAGGCATAAGGAGTGTTGCAAGATATTCGGGTTCGTACATATCTACATAATGCTGAACCTCCGGACGGGTTCCGACTATTGACATACTGCCCGAAAGAACATTGAAAATCTGCGGCAGCTCGTCAAGACGATATTTTCGCAAAATTCTTCCTGTTTTTGTAACTCGGGAGTCGCTGTCGGTTGTGACAAGTGTTCCGAGCCTGTCAGCTCCCGTTACCATTGTACGGAATTTAAGAATTTTGAACTTCTTTCCGTAGGTTGTAACCCTTTCCTGTCTGTAAAACACAGGACCTTTTGAGTCGGTTTTAACTAAAATCGCAATAATTGCAATCGGAATGATGAGAAACACAAGAAGAATGACAGAAGCAAAAATATCAAGGATTCGCTTTAAAACAAAACTTCCCTGTTTTTTGCAGAGAATGTCATAGTATTCTTTTACTTCGGCACACTGAAACTGCGGCGGAAGCTTTTGAAATGATTTCATTAAATTAAAAACTCCATTCTGTGTGTTTATTGAACATACTGTGGGGGCTGATTTATGCGATAAAAACGGGATTTTGCCGTATTTTTCCGCACTAATCCATTATCAAAAGCATTATATATCTTTTAAAATCATTTTTCAAGGCTATTTTCCTTACAAAAAGTTTACAATTTAATAAAAAGAATTTTAACACAACGTAAAAACCGACGGTATGCAGCCGTCGGTTTTTAGGTAATTTTATGGAGTAATCAAGCACATAGAAAGGAAGTTGTTAGTTAATTAATATCGATATATGATTTATCGTGTTTATACTATATCATACCTTTTAGTCATTGTCAACACTTTTTTTAAACTTTTTCAATTTTTTTAATACTTTTTAATTATTTCAACCAAAAGTGTTAAACATCTTGACTAAACGCTCAAAAAATTGTAAAATGATTACGGTAGAAAAAGCAAACCCAAATTTCTTAAAAATCGGAGGTTCCGGAATGGCTAACGAATACACACCCGACCTCATTACTCTTATCGGTGATGACGGTAAAGAAATAGAATTTGAAATTCTTGATATCATTGAAAACGATGAGGGCAAGTTTTATGTACTCTACCCGTTCTTTGAAAATCCAGAGGATGCTGTAAATGATTCGGGAGAATATTATATTTTTGAAGTTACCGAAATTGACGGTGAAGAAGAGCTTGCCGAAATTGAGGATGATGACAAGCTCGACAGAATAGCCGCTGTTTTTGAAGAGCGTTACAATGAAGAATTTTATGATGAAGATGACTAACAGTTCATTTTTCTGCATATAAATAGTATTGCAGGACTAAAGATTAATAAGTTTGAATTCCTGCCCGATACGCGAATGATTTTAAAATAACCCTACAACATTTAAATCGGGAGCTTAGCTCCATTGAACGGTGTGCAGACCTCCCGTTTTCTCGGAAGAAGGGAGCCTGAAGTTCAAGGGCGGGCACCCACCTGTCACTCAAGTAGGCAGGTTATTGCAAAAATCATACGGTCGGGCGGGTTTTTTATTGTTATTAAAGCTATAAAAAATATAAATAATATATAAACAGGAGTAGTAATAATATGAATATTTCCGTTTTAGGTTGCGGACGCTGGGGCAGCTGCATTGCCTGGTATCTCGACAAAATCGGTCACAATGTTTTAAGCTGCGGACTTGCCGACGCACCCGAATTTATACAGCTTAAAGAAACACACAAAAACGACTATCTCACCTTTCCAAAGTCAATTGAGGTTTCTTCGAATCTTGAATATGCGATTGAAAGAGCCGAGGTTATTATAATTTCGATTTCATCGCAGTATCTGCGTTCGTATTTTGCAGATATTTCAAAGTACAATCTTGAAGGCAAGACAATTGTCCTCTGCATGAAGGGTGTTGAGGCAACTACAGGCAAAAGGCTCAGTGAGGTCGTCGGTGAATTTGTTGACGAAAGCAAGACACCCGTTGCAGTTTGGGTAGGTCCGGGACATCCCCAGGATTATGTAAGAGGTATTCCGAACTGTATGGTTATTGACAGCAATAATCACGATATTAAGGAAAAGCTTGTAAATGAATTCACAAGCGACCTTATCAGATTTTACCTTGGAACTGATCTTATCGGCAGTGAAATCGGTGCTGCCGCAAAGAATGTTATCGGCATCGCCGCAGGTATGCTTGACGGACTTAACTACACCTCTCTAAAAGGTGCGTTAATGGCAAGAGGCACACGAGAGATTGCAAGACTCATTAAGGCACTCGGAGGCAATGAGATGAGTGCTTACGGTCTTTGTCATCTCGGCGACTATGAGGCTACCTTGTTTTCAAAATGGAGTCACAACAGAATGTACGGTGAAAGCTTTGCAAAGGGAGACAGATTTACAAAGCTTGCCGAGGGTGTTATGACATCAAAAGCATTATACAAGCTCGGTCAGGAATACGGTGTTGACCTTCCGATTGTTGAGTCTATATACAAGGTTTTATTCGACGGAACAGATATCAAAGAGGCACTCGGAACTCTGTTTATGCGTTCTGTCAAGAAAGAATTTTAATCGGGCAGGTACATAATATGGGTAATACTAAAGCTAAGAACAATTCAAATAAACCTAAACAGACTGCAAAAACGGTTACTTCAGTTAAAAAGCAGAATACAGTCGAGTATGTTATTGTAAACATTCTTTGTCTGTTTGTATTCATAGCATTTGCATACATAGCAATTATGAGCTTTGTGCAGACAAGCGTGTTTGATTCGGCAAATTACGGCAGTGAAATAATTTTGTATCAGACGGATAACATTGCGCTGAACATCCTGTTCACTTCCCTGTTTACCGTTTTTATATTTAAAATGAAAAAGCATTGTGACTTTTTTGCAAAGGTCAATCTGAAATTTATGCATATAGGTCTTGCGGCGTTCGTCATGATTGTGGGACTTGTCTGGATATTCTCGGTAACCTCTGTTCCTGCGGCTGACAGCTACAACATCTATGAAACAGCGTCGCAGGCGGCTAAGGGCAACTATTCGTCATTCCACAATAACAGCGGTTTTTACAACAGCGATTTTTACAGCGGATATTCTTACTACAACTTCTATCCGTTCCAGCTCGGCTTTGTTTTTATCAGCGAAATCTTTTACAGAATTTTCGGTACGGACAGTACAATGCCGATTCAGGTATTCAATGTAATGTGTACAGCCGCCGCTTATATAGGTATTGTAAACATTACAAGACTTCTTTTCAAAAAGCGTTCGATTGAATTTATTACAATTCTTCTGCTTGCCGGCTGTTTTCAGCCCGTACTTTTCTGCACATTCGTTTACGGCAACATCATCGGAATGTGCTTTGCAATCTGGGCATCATACTTCCTCATCAAGTATTTTCAGACAAACAAGTACCTGCTCCTCATTCCATGTGCCGTACTTCTCGTTATTTCAACACTTGCAAAATACAACAACCTGATTTATCTTGTTGCGTTTGTTGTTATGCTGATTATTCACACAATTAAGGCTAAAAAGTGGCAGAGCATTGCGTTTGCACTTGCAATTTGCATTGCTGTTGTCGGAACAAGCAACCTCGTTATCATGAGTTATGAGAACCGTTCGGGAGTGAAGCTCTCAAGCGGTGTTTCACAGGCTATGTACCTTGATATGGGCATTAACGATTCATATATGGCTCCCGGTTGGTACAACGGAATTGCCCTCAACGATTATAAAAACGCAGGTCTTGACGCAAAAGCCGCAAATGCACAGGCTTGGACCAATATAAAATCAAGAATGAATTACTTCGGTAAAAACACAAACTATATGATTGACTTCTTCTCGAAGAAAATTATCAGCCAATGGAATGAGCCGACATACGAAAGCATATGGGTTAGCAAGGTCAAGTCTCATACAAATGAGCTTAATTGGATCGGCAACGGAATGTATGACGGCAGTATCGGACAGTTCTTTGAACTGTACTTCAACTTCTATATGCAGATTCTTTTCATTGCGTTTGCGGCAGGAATTTACTTCTTGTTCATTAACAGAAAGACAAATATTGAAACCGTACTTCTCCCTCTTGTTATTCTGGGAGCGTTCGGATATCACCTATTATTTGAAGGCAAGTCGCAGTATGTGCTGACTTACATAATTCTTATGATTCCCACTGCGTCTTTTGCATTTGAGTGTATTCTTAACGGCAAATATACAAAAATCAAAGAATTTGTCGGAAAACTGAAAGAAATTCCCGACGGTAAAGAAAGCGAAAAAGCCTGATAAAATGATTGAAGCGGACAGTTAATCATGTCCGCTTTTTCTTTGCTCTTTTTTGACAAATGCAATACCCGTACTGCCCTCTCCTATATGACTTCCGACAACAGAACCCACGCTGACAATACTGCCCTCAACAAAAGGAATTCCTTTTGATATTATGAGCTTTGATAAATACAAAGCCTGATTTTTTGCGTTTGTGTGCATTATATACAGCGGATAATTTTGGTCTATGCCAAGCTTTTTCAGCGACATCAGCATATGATTCATACCGTGGCGCATTCCGATTGTTTTCGCCTCAAAGGCTACACTGCCCGAACCCGTAATGCTGATTACGGGTTTTATTCTTCCTGTTGAGCCGAGTAATGCGGCGGCATTTGTATGTCTGCCGCCCCCATAGAGGTACTTCATATCGTCAATACAGGCATATACCATAATTCTGCTTCTGAACCTAAGAAGATGTTCGGCAATTTCTTTTGCTGTAAACCCGTTGTCACGCAGGCGAAGTGCCTCGTTTACAAGAAGCTTCTGACCTGCCGAAGCAGATTTGCTGTCTATCACATAACACCCCTCATATCCGAGCAAATCTCTTGCAAGAACTGCACTCTGATATGAACCGCTCAATGCCGAAGAAACAGTTATCACCACAACCGATTCGCCGTTATCTCTCGCCTTTTTCAAAGAACATTCGTAGACATATGGCGAGGGTTGAGAGGTTTTCGGCAAAGTCTTCGACAGCTTTGCAAGCCTGTAAAAACGTTCCTTTGAATGTAAAAAATCATCCTTATATTCTTTTCCGTCAATATACACAGCTAACGGAATTGTAGAAATTCCGAATTTTTCACTTTCTGAATGTTCAAAATCGGCGGCTGAATCGGTAATAATTCTGACCATTTAGGTATCACCTCAAAAATAATATCTTGAAATATTATTTTCAAATTTACCTTTATTATGCAAAAATCCCGACAGCAAAAACTGTCGGGAGGTTGATTTGCGTATTCAATTTCCAAAATTATTAATTCCGATACCGTCAAAACCCATTTCATCCAAAAGGGACTTGTACAAATTTACATCTTCATCCGTGTATGACATACGGTTTTTGATGCCCGATTTAAAATTGATATTTCTGTCTACAAAAAGCCTTTTTCCCCACATATGACACCATGAAATCGGTAAAAGGAACGGTGTTTTTTTTACATATGGATACTTATACTGCATTTCGGATTTTGGTGGAAATATTGAGGACACAAGATATGAGAACTTTGATTTGTTATTCTCGGTAATTGTCTTGTGAGAATTTATCATCGTGCCGACATCTACCCTGCCGAGTGTACCGCTGAGCAGAATATATTCTTCGATATCATCAAATTTAAGTTCAGCCTGTGGCTTTGCAAACCAGTTGAACGCAATCTCACGAACACGCTTTTCATACTTTGCAATACCGATTTTTTCAAGCATCACATTAAGATAGTCATAATCAAGCTCAGATTGATGATTTTTCAAGAAAACATAGCTGTCAAGCACCATTCTTGCTCCCATTCCGCCGATTCTGAAATGATTCGAGTTATGAACAAGCATATAGATATAAAAGTCCTCATGGCTCATTTCATATGAATAGCTGTAGCCGTCACGCTTTGTTGAACGGTCAAGCTGATTAACAAGCAACGGATAAGATTCCTCGTTTTCATGTACAAGAGTTGCATGCATTTCAATGTTCATCATCGGCTTTTTTTCAAAATGATACTGGTTGTCATCTTCATTCAGAAAAGTGTATCCAAGTTCGGAAAATACTTTTTTGACCGAATCAGCCTGTTTTCTGTCAAAAAGGATATCTACATCGGACACGGAACGAAAGTCGGAACGAGAATATTCCTTTTTCATAAAATAGCCCTTTAAGGGAATATTCTTAATTTTGTTTTCATCAAAAGCCTTGAGAATCTTTTCGGTTTCATATGAGAGATTTCCGTCAATCAGCATTTCAACCGACAAATTCTGCTTGAATTTTTCATATACTTCGGGCGAAACATACTTTTTGTCGAGCGACAAAACCGCATTGGCAACAAGCGATTCAACACTGCAGTAGTTTGCAAGCATTTTTATCGACTGCCATTTTATCCCCTCATAAGGAATCGGAGGTGCTGTTCCGTTTACAGACGATGAAACAAGCTCAAGCAGATACTTAAATTCAATTTTTTCGTTATCGTTAAGATGTTTCCTCATTTTTCCCCTTTTTTCGTTTTAAGCTTTGAAAATGCATTTTTACTTCTTGACACAGTTGATGCAATAACCTTTCTTAGCGGTTTTGAATAGAACATAAATTCAAGGTATGCTCTGTACTTCATTGAGTCAACCGTGTAGGGCTTGCCCTTTCTGTAAAAAGCAGTTACCACTCCGATTACATCATCATCGGTAATACCTTTTTCAACAGCAAACTGATTGTCACCGCACATAGTATAACTGCCGTCACTTCCGAAATTGACGACACGGTGCAATACATACGAGCCGTCTTTTCGCCTGTATAAAGGCAAATCAAAAAGATGAAGTCTGCCCTTCGGTTTTGATAAAACAACCGTATCATCACCGTCTCGGAGCATTGGGAGCATACTTGTTCCCTTCGGATTGAAAGTAACCGATCCTCCCATCTCAAGCTTTTCGGCTATAATCTGCATTACATCATCAAGACCTACTTCTTTATTCAAGGACATCAGCCTCTCTTAGCTTTTGAATAAATGTATCAATATCGGCACTCGCCTTTTCTTCGCTCACTTCATACTCATCAAGCATTGCTTTGAGCAAATCAGCTTTTTCGCAATCGTTTTGGAGCTTTTCAAAAAGGAATGCACCCGTTTCATTGAGGTTGATAATTCCGTTAAAATCAAGCGTCAGCTTGTTTACGGGAACTACAACATACGAATCTGCAACCTTTCGCAGAACAAAATCTTCTTTTATCTTCATAACATCACCTGTTTTCCGTGTGAAATTTTTTCGTACATACTTGAATTATAATATACCTTTCGACAAAAAGCAAGAAAAAGGATTTGAGCATAAAATTACCGCAGACCTTTTGAGTCTGCGGTAAAAAATTATCTATAGTATTACAGCTTACGGGATTAGTACATTCCGCCCATATCAGGTGCTGCCGGAGCTGCCGGAGCTGCAGGCTCTTTGATGTCTGTAACAAGTGATTCTGTTGTGAGAACCATTGCTGCAACAGAGCTTGCGTTCTGGAGAGCTGAACGAGTAACCTTTGTCGGGTCAACGATACCTGCCGAAACCATATCTGTGTATTCCTCTGTAAGAGCGTTGAAGCCATAGCCAACCTTGTTAGCCTTCTTAACATTCTCGCAGATTACGCTGCCCTCAAGACCTGCGTTAGCAACAATCTGACGGAGCGGTTCTTCAAGTGCTTTAAGAACAATCTTAGCACCTGTCTTAGCATCACCCTCGAGAGTGTCAACGAACTCTGCAACAGCCGGAATAGCGTTCATGCAAGCGATACCGCCGCCTGCTACGATACCCTCTTCAACAGCAGCCTTTGTAGCGGCAAGAGCATCCTCAATACGGAGCTTCTTTTCTTTCATTTCAACTTCTGTTGCGGCACCAACCTTGATAACTGCTACGCCGCCTGCGAGCTTTGCAAGACGCTCCTGAAGTTTTTCACGGTCAAAGTCAGATGTTGTTGTTTCAATCTGCTGTCTGATCTGAGCAACTCTGCCCTTGATAGCTTCCTTGTCACCTGAGCCGTCAACAATAATTGTGTTTTCCTTTTCAATCTTAACCTGACGGGCAGTACCGAGCTGATCAACTGTTGTATCCTTGAGTTCAAGACCGAGGTCGGATGTGATTACTGTACCGCCTGTGAGTGTTGCAATATCCTGAAGCATTTCTTTTCTTCTGTCACCAAAGCCCGGAGCCTTTACAGCAACACAAGTGAATGTACCTCTGAGTTTGTTAAGTACGAGAGTTGTAAGAGCCTCGCCTTCAACATCTTCGGCGATAATAAGGAGCTTCTTACCCATCTGAACAATCTGCTCAAGAAGTGGTAGAATTTCCTGTGTAGTAGAAATCTTCTTATCTGTGATAAGGATAAGCGGATTGTCAAGCTCTGCAACCATCTTATCTGTATCTGTTACCATATAAGGAGCGATGTAACCTCTGTCAAACATCATACCTTCAACAACCTCGCTGTATGTTTCGGCTGTCTTTGATTCCTCAACTGTGATAACACCGTCTGTTGTAACCTTTTCCATAGCCTCGGCAATAAGCTTGCCGATGAATTCATCCTGTGATGAAACTGTTGCAACTCTTGCGATATCGTCTGTACCGGATACCTGCTTGCTGTTCTTCTTTACAGCCTCAACTGCAACATTTACAGCGTCTGCAATACCCTTTTTAAGTACCATTGGGTTAGCGCCTGCAGTTACATTCTTCATACCCTCTCTGATGAGAGCCTGAGCAAGAAGTGTGGCAGTTGTTGTACCGTCGCCTGCGATATCGTTAGTCTTGATAGAAACTTCCTTTACAAGCTGAGCGCCCATATTTTCAAAAGGATCTTCAAGTTCAATTTCCTTTGCAATTGTTACACCGTCATTTGTGATGAGCGGAGCACCGAACTTCTTATCAAGAACAACATTTCTGCCCTTAGGTCCGAGTGTGATTTTAACTGTATCAGCGAGCTGGTCGATACCTTTCATTAAAGCTTTTCTTGCTTCTTCGCCGTATGCGATTTGTTTAGCCATTGTAAATTACCTCCGTATATTTAGTTAATTATTCAAGAGTTGCGAGTATATCCGACTGGTTTACGATTGTGTATTCTTCGCCGTCAATCTTTACCTGTGTGCCTGCATATTTACTTGCGATAACCTTATCGCCTACGCTGACATACATCTTTACTTCCTTGCCGTCAACAACACCGCCGGGGCCAACAGCAACAACTGATGCGAACTGTGGCTTTTCCTGAGCAGCAGATGAAAGAATGATACCGCTCTTTGTTTTCTCTTCAGCCTCTTCAACTTTTAAAACGACTCTGTCAAGTAATGGTTTGATTGTCATAAATACAGCCTCCTGTAAAAATTTTAAATTGCTTTTAATTAATTAGCACTCTTGTTTCCTGAGTGCTAATTATATTTTATACCATTTTCAAGAAAAGTCAAGAGAAATTTGACTATTTTTGACCTTTATTTTGTGACAGTTTTCTGAAATTTTTTCCAATCTCAATTTTATCGAGTATTTTAAGATAATCAGTAACTATAACTGTTTTATATCAATAAAAAAGACGGACTGCAAAAAGTCCGTCTTAAACATTGTTATTAATTTTATCTGTTTGATGATTGAGAACTTGTCTGTTTCTTGCCCTTGCTGACAATAAGAACTACCGTTGAACCGTATTCGAGAGTATCACCCTCAACATGTTCTTTGTAGCGGATTACCCTTCCCTCAGCAACCTTGTCACTGTACTCATATTCTGCTGTTGCAAGAAGTCCCTGAGCGGCAATGTCAGATGCAACGGTATCAAGTTTTTCACCCTCAACCTTCGGCAGAGTCCTCATCTGTGATCCCTTGCTTACGCAAACACTCACTACTACGGAATCTTCCTGAGTAATTTTTGAACCTGCGGCAGGAGTCTGTGACATAATCTTACCTTCTGCATAATCATCGCTGTACTCATCGTTAAAAGTTCTGTAGATTGTGATACCGCTGTTGCTGTCAACACTCTTAACAGCCTCTTCATATGTCATTCCGATATAGTTAGGAACAGTAGCACCTGTCCACTCTGTGCTTTGAGTTGAGCTTACACTCGCATCAGTATTATTTGAGAACATTCCGGCAAGCGGATTCTGCATAAGCCAGAACACACCGGCAATACCGAGAACAAGAACCGTGATAGCAGCCGCAATAATAATAATTGAAGCGTGTGACATACCGTTTGAAGTCTTGCGTGTACGCTCTGACTTTGTGAGGTTCATGCTTGCTGTTCTTGAAATTTCGTCCTGAATTGCCTTTGCTGTATGAGCAACGGAAAGCTGTGAACGAAGCTCGTCAAAATCTGTAATACGGTTTTCACGCTCAACCTGCAAACCGTTAGCAAGAGCCGAAACAACATGCGGAGGAAGTCTCTTTACAGTTGTTGTACTCATAAGAAGTCGGCTGTCCTTACGGCGTTCTACCGCACTCTTTGGCATATGACCTGTGAGGGCATAGAAAAGGGTTGCACAAAATCCGTAGATATCCGTAATATCGTCAAGAGGAAAATTGTCGTCATATTGTTCGGGAGCCGCAGCACCTGAAAAAAGCTGAGATTTGAGAGGCGTGCCTCTTTTACGCTCATTTTCCGATGCAAAGCCTGAAATCTTAATTTTACCCGATGCTGTGATATACATATTCTTAGGTGCGATAGCATAGTGACCGACACCTCTCTTGTGAAGAGCCTCAAGCGCAGAAATTACAGGCATAAAAAGCGGACGGGCAATATCCCATTCAAGATGACCGTTACTGCGTTCAACATACTCCTCAAAAGGAATAAGATCCTCGTTTTGCTCAACAACATAAACTGTGTTATTTTCTTCAAAAATGTTGTGAACATTCATAAGAGCGGAAAGCTCACGGAGTTCTGAAAGAATCCTGTAATAGTTAAGAAAATCGTCCTTGAGTTTATTATATACAAGGCGGTTTTCATAATTTATTCTGACCTCGGTAGTTCCTTCTTCACGAGAAAAAAGTCCGATAGGAAGAAATTCGCAGATGATTACAATGTCACCTGTCTGCTTGTCGTGGCTTATATAGCGTGTGCTTTCGCCGTTGGTATCAATTCCCGCACCTACGATGTAGCGGTTCTGAAGAATTGTTCCGTACGGTAAAAAAGGAGCTTGCTGTTTTTCAGTTGTATCAAATCCGCAGGACGGACAAATCTTGTTGTCACCTATTTCCTGCATGCATCCCATACACAATGACATATTATTACTCAACTCCAAATAAGTATCAATTTCAAATTTTGTCTGAAAAGAATTATACCATAAAAACATATTTCTTTTCAAGACTTAAAGGTGTTAATATAGTTACAATTTTGTTATTGCAAAGCCTTATAAAGCAAATTCTTTGCAAATATTGTTGTATAAAAAATGTGGTGGAGATAACGGGGCTCGAACCCGTGACCTTCTGACTGCCAGTCAGACACTCTCCCAGCTGAGCTATACCCCCATATAATGTTGACATTGCTTTTGACATATACAAGATACATTTACAGACAATGTCAAGCTATAATTTTAACAGTCTATCAAATTAATTATAAGTATTGCATTTCCGTCATATATGTCAATTGTTGTCATATCGGAAGTGAATACATTTGAAACACCCAGAGTAACGCTGCTCGAAACATAGTATTTTTCAAGAGGATACTTTGTTCCCGAATAGCTTACACAGACACTCGGACATCCGAAAGGGAAAAGCGAAAATGTTTTGCCTTTAAAGTTTTTATATTCATAATGACCTACGGGAAGAAATTCTATTTTCTCTTTTTCAGAAAGGAGAACGCCCTTGCTTCCGTGTTCATGAATATAAGAGAGAACCGCCACATTTGCAAAGCTGTGGTCAAAGCGACCGCCCAATGCACCGAGAATTGCTATTTCGTCAAACCTTTTTTCAAGTGCAAGGTCAACAGAGTGCATTGTGTCGGTATCATCCTTTTCGGGAATAAGGCGGACCGTTTCGCAGTTTGGAAACAGTACATCAGGCTCGGAATCAAAATCTCCTACAACAAGGTTCGGAGTAATGCCTGCCTGTTTTGCAAAATTGCAGCCTCTGTCGGCACATATCACATAGTCATCAGGTTTTATAACCTCGGACAAAAAATCCGAATTTGTGTCAGGCGAGCCTGCAATAATCACACAACGCATAATTACTCCTTTATCTGCCATGATTTAATGTCCTTGACCTCGTTATACATCTGAACATAACTGCGGTGACGGGTTTCTTCAATTTCACCGTCAGAGAGCGCCTCAAGAATCCTGCAGCCTTTTTCACAGGTATGCGAACATGAAGTAAACATACACTCCCCTAAATATTTTTCAAATTCAGGAAAGCAATATTGCAGCCGGCTTTTGTCAATCATTTCGTAACGCTGAAGATCAACGGTTGAAAATCCGGGTGTGTCTGCCACAAAACAACCGTCAAGTTCAAACAGTTCAACAACTCTTGTTGTATGTCTTCCTCTGCCGAGTTTTTTGCTTGTCTGCCCTGTTTCAAGAGAAAGCGATGGAAAAAGCTTATTGAGCAATGTGGACTTGCCGACGCCGCTGTTACCGATAAAGGCTGAAACCTTGCCGGACAGATAGCTTTTGAGTTCTTCGGTTTGTGAAGAATCATCTTCCGAACAGAGAAAAACCTCAAAACCTGCGTGTCTGTAGATATCGGCAATCTTATCTCCGTTTTCCAGATCATTTTTTGTAACGACAATTACGGGTTCCATATTATTGTTTACCGCCGCCGCAGTCATTTTGTCAATAATCGTAAAATTCGGCAACGGTTCAACAGTTGAACACACGAGAAGAAGAATATCAAGATTTGCAAGAGCAGGTCTGCGGAGCTTGTTTTTGCGTGGAAGAATTTCTTCTATCGCACAAAAGCCGTCATTCGGAACAGATATATTTACCCTGTCCCCCGCTACGGGAGAGTTTCCGCTTTTGCGAAAGCTCCCCCTTGCCTTACATTCGTAATCCTCACCATCGGCACGGACATAGTAAAATCCGCCGATTGATTTCATTAAAATTCCGCTTTTAGTATCCATACTTCACCGATTAAAGTTCAGGATCATCCGTAACCGGCTGAACGGTCGTGTCAGGCGCTACATACGGATCTGTGTAATACTGTGTCGACGGTTCGGTTTCGGGAGGAGCGGTTGTCGCACGGACATAATCATGTGACGCCGTAGTGGTTACCGCTGCCGATGCAAAGTCAACCGAATACTCTCTGTAAGCCTGACCGTCAAGCTGAATTACTACAGTTGAAGTGCCTGAGCCCTTGAGCTCAAGAGTATAGGTCTTGTTATATTTCGGAACAAGCGTCTTTGAATTACGGGAATCAACCGCACCGTCAACAATTACAGTCATATCGACTGAATCTTCAACATCCGATGGAAGGTCAACGAAGATATTAACTGTGTTTTCGTCACCGAGTCCCGAGCTTACAGTCAGGGTTACAACAGAGCCTGCGTCAACCTTGCCGTACTGGAGAGGTGACATACCGAGGACTGTATCCTTTGGTTCTTTGCTTTCATCATCCTGTACTGTTTCAACGGTAAGTCCGAGATCAACAAGAGTCTGCTTTGCTTCGGAAAGCATAAGTCCGTCAACCGACGGGAGTGTAACCTGTTTGGTTCTCTCACCGCTTGCAATATATACATATACCGTTGAACCGATTGTAGTTTTTACACCTGCTTTCGGGAAGCACTCAATTGTGTAGCCCTTTGGTGTTTTAGTGTTTTCTACATAGACAATTTCAGGAATAAGATTCTTTTCCTTGAGAGCCTGAGAAGCCTCTTTTTCGCTGTAATTGGTTACATAAGGAACAGAAACCTCTGTGTCCGTTCCGTTTACGGTTACCGTGATTGTTGAGCCTGACTTAACCTTCATCGAACCGCCCTTAGGCTCTTGATCAAGAATTACGCCCATTTCCTTTGACTCATCATATTCACTCTTAACCTCAAACTTGAAATCATTCGGGTTATTTTCTTTTATTGAAACAAAGGATTTGCCGACATAATCGGGAACTTCAACATCCTTAGCCTGTGAGGTTGAGCAGCCTCTGAACATTGCAAGCGCAAAGAAAATTGCACACACTGCAACAGCCGCAATTACAATACCCTTGACTGCATAGTAGGAAGGCTTATGTTCCTTTACAAAATCCTCATCGGCAAACTGTTCTTCTTTAACAACAACATCGTCCTGCGGCATATCAACTACTTTTGTTGCCTCGTTGTCAATTTTATTTCTTACCCCGCTGTCACGCAGAGAGTGAACAAACTTTGTGGGCTGATTATCAACAAAAGACTTGTTGCCGTAATCAAAAACGATTGACGGATTAAGTCTGAATCTTTCGATATCAGAAAGCATTTCTGCGGCAGAAGTGTATCTGTCGGACGGAAGCTTTTCCATTGCCTTCATAGTAATCTGCTCAAGACCTATCGGGATTCCCGGATTGATTTCACGAGGATGCTTCGGTGTTGACTGCAACTGCATAAGCGCAATTGTAACGGCACTGTCACCGTCAAACGGAAGCTTTCCCGTAAGCATTTCATAGAGCATTACACCGACAGAATAAATGTCCGTTTTTCCGTCAGTTGCGTCACCTCTTGCCTGCTCAGGGGCAATGTAGTGAACAGAGCCGATTGCCTGTTCCGTCATTGTGCGTGTCGATTTATCGGAAAATCTTGCAATACCGAAATCGGTAACTTTGATTGTACCGTCCTGCAACAGCATAATATTTTGCGGCTTTATATCACGGTGTACAATTCCGCACTCGTGAGCGTGCTGTAAAGCCTTTAGAATCTGTGCAGTCAGGTGGATTGCGTCTTTCCACTCAATAATGCCCTGCTGATCAATATATTCTTTGAGGGTAATGCCGTCAATATATTCCATTACGATATACTGAATCATATCGCCAAAGCTTACATCATACACCTTTACAATATTCGGATGTGAAAGCATTGCGATGGCTTTTGATTCATTTTTGAAACGGCGGATAAACTCCTCATTGTTGAGATACTCGTCTTTAAGAATTTTTACGGCAACTTCACGGTCATCAACTGTATCGGTACAACGGTAAACATTTGCCATACCGCCGACACCGATAAGCTCGTGGATTTCATATCTTCCGTCAAGTCTTTTGCCCAAATATTTATCCAAAACGGTCAACTCCTATCCTTAGTAAATTACGGTAGCTGTGATATTATCAGAACCTCCGCCGTCTTTCGCCTTGTCAACAAGCTTTGTGATAAGACCTTCGCCACGGTTTTCGTGGCAGATTTTGACCATATCTCCTGTTGTAACGCAATTTGAAAGTCCGTCGGTACAGATGAGAAGAACATCACCGTAAATAAAGTTGGCTTCAATATAGTCAAGGCGAACGGACGGTTTTATGCCGAGCGCCCTTGTTATAAAGTTCTTGTTCGGATGATTTTGCGCCTGCTCATATGTAAGCTCGCCTCTTCGAACCATTTCCTGAACAACGGAATGATCCTCTGTAAGCTGCTTGATTTTACCGCCTCTGATAGCGTATGTGCGACTGTCACCGACATGAACAACATGAACGGTTGTATCTTTTACAAAGACGAATTCACATGTAGTTCCCATACCCGTGAGCTCGGGATCTTTCATGGACATTTCAAAGACTTTCATATTGGCATTGACAACAATTTCCGCCATAAGCTCGCCAATCTGCTCCTTGGTCATATCATCTTTGTACAAGTCGGTAATTTTGGTGCTAATATAATCAACTGCCGTTGCGCTGGCAATATTACCGCCGTTTGCACCGCCCATTCCGTCACACACAACTGCCCAGACACAGCTGGGAGAAATAACTCCGAAGCGACAGTCATCCTGATTCTGATTACGAACAAGTCCGATATCACTTTTGCTGAATACTTCCAAGTTATTTACCTCCTTCTTCAATATGCTTTCTTTTGAGCTGACCGCACGATGCGTTTATGTCACTTCCGAGTGTTCTGCGCACGGTTGCTCCGATATTTTTAGCAGCAAGAATATTTATGAATGCCTGCTGTCTTTTAATATTGCTTTTTAAGTAGCCTGTTCCCTCAACAGTATTGACGGGGATCAGATTAACATGGCTTTGTGTACCCTCAAGTCGTTTTGCAAGCTCTCTTGCGTTTTCATCGCTGTCATTAACTCCGCTTATCATAGAGTATTCAAATGTAACTCTGCGACCTGTTGTTTTGAAATAATCTGAGCAAGCCTTTAATAATTCTTCAATAGAATATTTTCTTGCAATGGGCATTGTTCGCTGTCTTATCTCATCGTTCGGCGCGTGTAATGAAACGGAAAGCGTTATTCCGAGATGAAGTTTTGCAAGCTCATAAATTTTCGGAACTATACCGCAGGTTGAGAGGGTAATATGTCGCATTCCAATGTTAAGACCGTTGTCGGACGAAACAAGTCGGAGAAATTTTACAACATTATCAAAATTATCAAGCGGTTCACCCATTCCCATAAGAACAATGTTAGAAATTCTTATGTTAAGGTCACGCTGTGCGGCCTCAATCTGTCCGAGCATTTCCGACGGTGCAAGACTCCGTGAAAAACCGCTTTTGCCTGTTGCACAAAACGTACAACCCATTTTACAGCCAACCTGTGTTGAGATACAGATTGAATATCCGTGCTTGTAACTCATTACAACAGACTCTACACATTCGCCGTCATTAAACGAAAAAAGGTACTTGACTGTTTTATCATACCTTGAAACAAGTTTTTTTTCAATATTTGCAACAGAAATGTAACTACTTGATTTCAAAAAAGCCTTTAAATCGGCAGGAATGTTACGCATATTGTCAAAATCGGTCACATTTTTGTACAACCAATCATAAATCTGCTTTGCTCTGAACTTTGGAAAACCGTTTTCTGTGACAAATTCAGTCAGCTCATCAAGCGTCATTGACTTGATATCCGTTAAATTATTCAATTTGACGCCTTCTTTCCGAATAAGCTGATGTAAAATCCGTCTGTTCCGCAGGTGTGCGGCATAAGTGTTATTTCGTATGGTTCTTCATCAAATGCACGGGTAATTCTGTTTGGAAGTTTTAACGGTATTCCGTAAAAATCGGGATGTTCCTCAAGAAAACGCTTTGTGTTTTTATTGTTTTCATCAGGATTCAATGTACAGGTAGAATAGACAAGCTTACCGCCTACTGCAAGGTTATCCGCACTTGCACAGAGAATCCTGTACTGCAAATCCGGCAAATCGTTGGAAATAAGGTCGTCCTTGTATCTGATTTCGGGCTTTCTTGACATGATTCCAAGACCGCTGCACGGAACATCGCAGAGGATTCTGTCCGCCACAGGAAGTGCCGTGTCATTGGTTGACGCATCACGCAGAAGCGTTGAAATACAAGTGATGCCAAGCCTTTTAGCACCTGCCGAAATCAGTTTCAGCTTATGGTCGAACATATCGCAGGAAAAAATTCTGCCGCGATTGTTCATATACTGAGCCGCCGAAAACGACTTTCCGCCCGGTGCGGAACATACATCAAGCATAATATCGCGAGGCTTTGCATCAAGAAAATTCACGCAAAGCTGGCTTGACACATCCTGAATATGAAAAAGTCCGGACTTGTACGCTCTGAGTCTTTCAACCGAGCCTGTATTTTCAAGATAGAGTGCGTTGTCAATAAACGGAATTTTTTCCGCAACAACACCCTCATCGGATAATTTCTTAATTAATGTGTCTTCATCTGTTCTGAGGGTATTAACACGACAACAGATTTTGGCTCTGCCGTTAAGAGATGCCAAAAGCTGTTCGGCATTATCTTCTCCGTAAGAATTAACCCACAATTTCACAATATTTTCGGGAACAGAATATTTTACCGAAAGATATCGAGCCCTGTCCTTTTCATCGGGTAATGTGTATTTATCCTCTGCCCTTGTGATATTGCGAAGAATTCCGTTTATGAAACCCGATGATTTCTGAAGTTTGTGCTTTTTGGCAAGATTAACGCTTTCGTTGACTGCCGCACTGTCGGGAACTTTGTCCATAAACAAAAGCTGGAGTATTCCAAGGCGCAGAATATTTTTTGTTTTTGTTTCAATTTTCCTTAACGGAATTTTAGAATAAGACCTGATAATATAATCAAGCGTGATTCTTCTTTCCAGAACGCCGTAAACGAGTGCTGACACAAAAGAGCTGTCAACACCCGAAAGACGGTTTTCCTTTATGGCATTATTCAAAGCAATATTTGAATATGCTCCCTCGTTTTCAATTTTAAGCAGCACATTCAGTGCAATATTGCGTGTGTTTGCCATTTTAATCTCCAAAATAAATTATCTTCTGCGATTGTTCGCAATTATAATTAATCTTAAAAGCTGCATAATTGCAGTAAGAGCCGCTGCAACATATGTCATTGCGGCTGCCTGAAGCACTCTCTTTGCTCCTGTGTATTCTTCACCGTAAAGAAGTTCGCCGTTTCTGATTGTTTCAAGCGCTCTTTTTGAGGCATTGAACTCTACGGGAAGTGTAGCGATTGTAAAGAGTACGGAAAGCGCAAACAGGATTATACCTATATAAAGAAATACAAAACCTACTCTCTGTGTAAAGCAAAAACCGACTATAATAAAAATCCAACTGAGGCTTGAACCGAGTCTTGCAACAGGAAGAATAAACGAACGGATTCTGTTAGGCAGATAATTTTCTGCGTGCTGAACTGCATGACCTGCCTCATGACAGGCAACGCCTACAGCCGCAACAGAGGTGCTGTTAAAAACCGTGTCGGAAAGTCTGATTACATTTGTTCTCGGGTCAAAATGGTCTGTCATACTGCCTGCAACATGTTCAATTCTGACGCCTGTTACACCGTGCTGACGAAGAACATATTCAGCCGCCTGAGCGCCTGTCATATTTCTTGAATTTCTTATCTGTGAATATTTTGAAAAAGTTGTTTTAACTTTGACCTGACAAATCAATGTTATTATGATACAAGGAACAATAAACACAAGATAGGTCATATCAAATCCGTAAAAGAAGCCCATAAATCAAACACCTTTCTGTCTGCATATTGCAGACGGGAATTTTTAACCGATTACATCGCCGACAGAAAGCCTGTGGCCGGCAAGGAATGCCTCGGCGGTCATTTTCTTTTTGCCCTCAGGCTGAATTTCACATAGCTCAACCGACTTTTCACCGCAGGCAACAATCAGCGGTTTTGTGCTGATTACAGTTCCCGCTTTTCCGCTCTTTTCACAGAGCAAAGAAGAATGAACCTTTATCTTTTTACCGTTAATTTCGGTTGTGGCAATCGGCCACGGATTAAGTCCTCTGATTTTATTATGCACCTCAAAGGCCGTTTTTGTAAAATCAATCGGACAAAGTGATTTGTCAATTTTTGAAGTGTGAGTTGCAAGGCTTTCGTCCTGCTTAATCGGAGTGATTTCGCCCTTTTCAAGAGCAGAAAGTGTGTCAAGAATAAGTTCTCCGCCCATAAGAGAAAGACGGTCAAAAAGCTCCCCCGAGGTTTCGTTCACACCGATTTCCGTTTTGACAACTTTCAGAATGTCACCTGTGTCAAGTCCGACATCCATTTGCATAGCTGTTACGCCTGTTTCCTTATCACCGTTTAATACGCTCTGCTGAATAGGAGATGCGCCTCTGTATTTAGGCAAAAGCGAGCCGTGAAGATTGATGCAACCGTACTTTGCGGAGTCAAGAACCGACTTGGGAAGAATTTTTCCGTAAGCCGCAACAACAATGACATCGGGATTATATTTATTGATAATTTCAAGAGGTTTGCCGTCCTTAAAGGTTTCGGGCTGATACACGGGAATGCTTAGCTTTTCTGCGCACACCTTGACATCGGGAGGAGTCATTATCATCTTTCTTCCCCTCGGCTTGTCGGGTTGTGTAAAAACGGCACAAACCTCATGTTCCGAATTTGCAAGAGCCTTGAGTGCAGGTACGGCAAAATCCGGAGTACCCATATAAATTATTTTCATATCTTCACCTGTTTATCAGCTATTCATTTCTTCAATTTCGGCAGGAGTCAACATTCTTGTTGCAACCTGAGTAAAGAGGATTCCCTCAAGATGGTCGAGTTCGTGACAAAAAGCCTTTGCAAGCAAATCCTTGCCGTCAATAACAAATTCGTCACCGTGTCTGTCCTGTGCCTTAACCTTTACATAATCGGGTCTTACTGTGTAACCCCACTTGCCGGGGATTGAAAGACAACCCTCAAGAGTTTCCTGCTTGCCGCTGTAAGCGATGATTTTCGGGTTTACAAGCTCAATCGGACCTTCGCCGACATCAATAACCACAACTCTTCTTAAAATTCCGACCTGAGGAGCGGCAAGTCCCACTCCCTCAGCCTTGTGCAAAGTTTCAATCATATCGTCAATAAGATCTGCAAGGCGGTCATCAAACTTTACGACAGGTCTGCATTTTTTTGTGAGAACGCTGTCGCCCTCTTTTACAATTTGTCTTAAAGCCATAAATTATATCCTTTCGCTAACAGGTCAGAGCGTTCATATCCGCATATGTACTGACCTTTCCAAATTCCTTATTCTTTCCGAATTCTATCATAACCGCTGAGAGCAATGCTCTGAAATCACGGTTATTTTTACATTTTATTATAAGTTTATATCTGAATTTGTTGCTCACTTTCACAACATTTGCGGGTGACGGACCGAGTATTCTCAAAGGCATGGCAGGGTATTCGCTTCTTGCGTGACTGACAAAGCACTGCAAAAAGCTGTTAGCTGCTTTCATTGTAAGCTGCTGTTTTTCACCCGAAAAGCCGATAAGACAGATATCCGCAAAAGGCGGATAAAGCATTGCTTTTCTGACCTGAATTTCGGTGCTGTAAAAGGCAAGATAATCCTGTCTTGCCGCCATAGAGATTATTAGGTTGTCGGGAGTGTAGGACTGTATAACAGCCATACCCTTTGATGCCCCTCTGCCGCTTCTGCCGACTACCTGAGTTAAAAGGGAAAATGTTCTTTCGTAACTTCTGTAATCATCGGCATACAGCATATAGTCAGTGTTGAGAACTCCCACAAGCGTCACATTGGGAAAATTGAGTCCCTTTGCAACCATTTGTGTTCCCACAAGAATATCGTACTTACCGTCTGCAAATGCCGTTATCATCTTTTCATAGGATGATTTTGAAGATGTTGCATCGGTATCCATACGCAATATTCTTGCATCGGGAAAAAGCTCTGAAATTTCACTTTCAGCCTTTTGAGTGCCGGTTCCGCCAAATCTTAAAGATTTGCTGTGACAAGACGGACATTCTTCCGTGTAAGGCACGGAATATCCGCAGTAGTGACACATCATTCTGCGGTTGGCGCTGTGATATGTGAGCGATATTGAACAGTTGGGACACACAACAGGTTCACCGCACATTCGGCAGGTTACAAAGGTGTTGTATCCCCGTCTGTTTAAAAGCAGAATTGACTGCTTGTTATTTTCAAGATTATAGTGCAGATTTTCAAGCAAGGTTTCGGAAAATCCCGTTACATTGCCGTTTTGCTGTTCAACATTCATGTCTGCGACAACAACCTTCGGCAAAACCGCATCGCCGTATCTCTCGGTGAGCGTGTTAAGCGAATATCTTCCGCTTTTTGCGTAGTAATATGATTCAACCGACGGAGTTGCCGAACTTAAAACAAGCAAGGCATTATCGTAGCTGCATCTGAATTTTGCGATTTCTCTTGCATGATATCTGGGGGAGCTTTCAGACTTATAGCTGTACTCCTGTTCCTCGTCCATTATGATAAGACCGACTTTTTCAAACGGAGCAAACACGGCACTTCGTGTTCCTATAACGATTTTTGCAAGACCTTTTTTTACACGCTTGTATTCATCAAGCCTTTCACCGAGTGAAAGTGCGCTGTGAAACACGGCAATCTGCTCGCCGAAACGCTTTGAAAAGGTTGAAACAAACTGCGGTGTAAGCGAAATTTCAGGCACCATAACGATGATTCCCTTGTTATCGTTTATTACACGCTCAATCAGTTTCATAAAAACGCTTGTTTTTCCCGAACCTGTAACACCGAACAAAAGGCTTGTATGCGGTTTTGAATCGGCATATTCGGCATATAGGTTATCGCAGGCTGTCTGCTGTTGTTTTGACAACGCAACAGGGGCAAGACTTTCGTCCTTTGTTCTGTCCTCAATACGGAACACTTCTTCGTCATAGTAGTAGATAAGACCTTTTTTATAAAGTGCGTCCGTAACGCCTGTTGTGACACCCGTGAAGTAACAAACCTCTTTAACGGAAGTTCCGCCTGTCATTTTGATAAGGTCGAGAACGGCTTTCTGCTTTTCGGTAAGCTTGATATTGTCGCTGTCGGCAAGTTCGGTCGGAGCAGCCATTTTCATAACCGCATCCGAAACCTTTCTGAAAGCTTCATCTGATTTGTAAAGATAACCCGACTTTACCATATCTTCAAGAATAACCGTGTTATCTAATCCGAAATCGTCAAGAATTTTATCGGACTTTACGGCTTTTCTTTTTGAATGAAGGTAAGCAAAAATTCTTTGCTGTTCCTCGGAGAGCTCTTCTTCATCTACACCCTCACGAACACCGTAAAGCGTTGTGATTTTGTAATTTATACCCGCAGGAAGCATTGTTTTTACCGCATCATAATAGGTGCAGAAATAATGTTCTTTCATAAACTCGGCAAGCTTCAAAAGTTCTTTTGACAGGACAGGTTCTTCATCAAGAACGGAACAAATGCTTTTGAGCTTTTCAACCGGAATGTCATCACTCACGGGAGAAAGCTCAAAAATTATTCCCTGTTTCTTTTTGTTGCCTCTGCCGAACGGAATGAGAACCCTTTTGCCGACCTGAACCAAATCGGTAAAGGCAGACGGTACAAGGTAGTCAAATAATTTATCGAAAACATATGTTGTGTTTTCAACGGCAACCTTGACTGTTAAATCAGAGCTCATCTTCGTCAGGCTCAAGAATGTTGATTTCATGACCTTCGATTTCCTTGATTGCGATAAGAACAGGCTTATCCTCTGTTACAATCTGTTCCTCTTCAAAAGTCTGAGTAATTTCTCTTGCTCTTTTTGCAACGCCTACAACAAGTGCGTACTTACTCTGCTTACCCTGTAATAATGAATCCACATCAACTTTATGCATAATAATTCTCCTCTTAAAATATTTTATGTTAATTTTCTTTGTATATTATTTAATGAGGTTTTCATCCTCTTTATGAAGAATATCGAGAACCTCATTTATTGCTGTTTCAAGGTCGCCGTTTACCACATTGTACCTATATCTGTCCTTGTAGCTGATTTCCTCGGCAGCCTGTGCAAGTCTTTTTTGAATAGTTTCTTCATCCTCTGTACCTCTTCTGCGAAGTCGTCTTTCAAGCGACTCCATTGAAGGCGGAAGAATGAAGATACTGAGAATGTCGGGATATTTGTCAAGAATCTGAAGTCCGCCCTTGACCTCAATCTCAAGCAGAACATCATAACCCTGATTGAGCATATCTTCAACCTGCTTTTTAGGTGTGCCGTAGAGATTGCCGCAAAACTCTGCGTGTTCAAGATAGCCGTCTTTTTTCAGAACATCGTTGAACTGTTCTCTTGTTAAAAAGTTATAATGAACTCCGTCAATCTCTCCCTCTCTCGGTTCTCTTGTTGTGTTTGAAACCGAAAGACGGATATTTTTGTCACGGTCAAGGAGTTCCTTAATTATTGTACCCTTGCCTACACCCGATGAACCGGTAAACAAAATAAGATTTCCTTTTCTGTTAATGCTCATCCTTGTTTTCCTCACTTTCGTCCGTTCTGTTTTGAATTGCCTCACATGAAATTGCCGAGAGAATAACATGATTATTCTCGGCAACAATCACCGATTTGCATTTTCGTCCGCAGGTAGCGTCAATAAGCAGATTGTTCTGTTTTGCATCCTGAACAATTCGCTTTACGGGAGCAGAGTCCGGAGCAACTACTGCAACAATCTTGTCGGAGCTGACAAGATTACCAAAACCGATATTAATAAGCTTCATCTGTTCACCTTATTCGATATTCTGAACCTGTTCACGGATTTTTTCAATCTCACTCTTGATGTCAACAACCTTATGTGCAAGAATTGCATCCTGAACCTTTGAACCGATTGTATTTGACTCACGGTTCATTTCCTGAATGATAAAGTCAATTTTCCTGCCGACAGGCTCGTCATATTCAAGAAACTTTGAAAGCTGGTCAAAGTGACTGCGAAGTCTTACGGTTTCCTCCGCAACGGCTACCTTATCCGCAAACACGGCAACCTCTGTGAGAACCCTCTGCTCGTCAACCTTGACATCATTTTCAGCAAGCGTCTGCTTGATGCGTTCCATAAGTCTTTGTTCATACTCGGCAACAGTCTGCGGAGAACGCTCCTCAATTTCACCTACAACAGAAAGAATTGTGTTGGCTCTTGAAAGAATGTCCTCTTTCATCTTCTCGCCCTCAGTTTCACGCATTGCAACAAAAGCGTCAACTGCAATCTTTGCGGCTGAAAGAACATCGGCAGTAATTTGATCCTCGTCCTCAGGCGCTTTGTGAACCGTGAAAACATCGGGAAAGCGTGAAAGTGAAACTGTTGAAACATCATTCGGAATATCGTACTTTTCGCTGATTTCCTTAAAAGCGTTGATATATCCCGAAACAAGCTGATGATTAACAGTTACATCACAGGGTTCTTCATCGGACGCACCGATTGATACGAACATATCAATCTTGCCTCGTGAAACCCTTGAATTTACATAGTTTTTAAGTTTGTCGTCAAGAAATCCGTAACTTCTTGGGGTTCTGCAGGAAAATTCAAAATAGCGGTGATTCACGCTTTTGATTTCAACGGTAATCTCCCGACCGTTGATAACGGTTTCACATCTTCCGAAACCCGTCATAGATCTGATCATTTCAAAAACTCCCTTCGTAAAATTATATTTTCGGCATTTAAGCTTTATTTTTTATATTTACATCAAATTTATCGGCATTTGTTTTCTATAACATAGATTATAGCACCACAGGCGATATTTGACAATGGAGTTATTACAAAACTGTAATAACTTTTTTTGTTTACATCACAAAGGTGTGTGTGATATACTTAATAAGATAATTATACTTTATTGACAAAGGAATGATATTAATGTCAGGACATAACAAATGGAGTACAATCAAGCAGAAAAAAGGTAAGAACGATGCCGCAAGAGCTAAAGTATTTACAAAAATCGGCAGAGAACTTATTGTTGCGATCAAGGAAGGCGGAAGTGCCGATCCTTCCGTTAACTCAAAACTCAAGGATTGTATTGCAAAAGCAAAGGCTGCAAATGTACCTAACGACAACATTGAAAGAATCATCAAGAAGGCGTCAAGCGATGCCGACGCTACAAACTATGAGGCTGTTACATATGAGGGCTACGGTCCAAACGGCGTTGCCGTAATTGTTGAGGCACTTACAGACAACAGAAACAGAACAGCAGGCGAAGTAAGACATTACTTTGATAAATTCGGCGGCAATATGGGTACACAGGGCTGTGTAAGCTTTATGTTCTCAAAGAAGGGCGTTCTCGTTATTGAGCGTGAGGACCTTGAAAAGGATGAGGATACCGTAATGAGCGATGCTCTTGAGTGCGGTGCATCAGACTTTGAGGCTGACGATGATGTATTTACAATTTACACAGAAACAGATGATTTCGGCGCTGTAAGAGATGAGCTTGAAAAGCTCGGCTACACATTCGTTTCTGCTGAAATTGAAATGGTTCCAAGCACATATACAAAGCTTGAGGACGAAGAAACTGCAACTAAGATGCAGAAAATGCTTGATATGTTCGAGGATAACGATGATATCCAGAATGTATGGCACAACTGGGAAATGGACTGATAAAGTTTATTTCTGACAAAAACAAATTAAACCGCTCCGATTGGGGCGGTTTTTGTTTTGTCAATTTTTTTGTCTTGAAATTAAGACAAGGTCACGATTATCTGCTTCGCCGTCAAGGTTAAAATCGGCGGCTTTGAGATATGCACCGTCTAATTCTGCATTATCACAGAGGTGTTTTTGCAAAAGCGTGACATCCTTTGAATTTACATTGCCCTCGCCCGTCACATCTCCGCAAACTGCAATGACATAAGTCCTTGAATCTATAACGGCAGTAAATCCCGTTTTCAGCTTTCCGCTCTTTGCAAGAGTACCGTCCGCCTTATATACATTTTCGGCAGAAGTTTTGTTTTTGAAATCGGAAAGGGTTTCTCCGCTGTAAATCCCGTAAACTATCCCATCAGAAAACAGGTATTCGGAATTATTCGGTTGAATATCTGATTTAGAAGAATTGTGATCGTCATTACTGCCGTCATTGCCACTTGTTTTCTTTTCTACAAAATCACCCGAGCCAAATACCTGAACCGTTCCGTTATCAAGCAAAACAGCACATTGATTTTTGTAAGATACAACAGCAGTTGCTCTGTCGGGAATTGACACGCTTTTTGTTTTTTCGGATGTTTTCAGATTAAGTCGATAATTCACGGCAGAATATACTTTTCCGTCAGATACCGAAACATTTTCGGCTGTGGCATTTGAAACATAATTCCTTGAATTATCTGACAGCGAAACAATAAACCCGTCTTCGTTTATAACTCTGTTTATTCCTACGTTATAAATATTTTTAAGTTCACCTGTATCGGCAACATAGGTTGCCGATGATTGTGAAAGCTTGTAAATTGAACCGTCACAAAGTCTTGCGTATGACTTTCCGTTATTATTAAAAACCTCGTTTACATTGTCTGAAAAAGTTATTTTCGACTTTTTATCAGATGAAAAATTCCTACACGCAACATAAGATTTCAGGCTGTCGGTCTTTATATAGTAAATGCGATTATCGGTTACCGAAAAGGAATTGGTCATTAAATTTTCGTCAACAAAAGTGTTATGCGAAACATTTCCGTTATCAAGATTAAGAGAATACACTGAATATTTGTTAGTGAAAGCATCGTCAAAAACAAGTGCATAAGTGTAGTTTCCGCTCTGTGACACACTCCTTATCCGACCGCCGACAGAAAAATTGTATGCAGAAAAATCGGGTACAAGCCTTGCTGAAAACACTGTATTTCCCGAAAATGCGCACACAAATCCGCCCTTGCCGTTGCTGTCACTTTTTACAGACGAACAAGCGGCAAGGTCAGTCAGATTGTATTCATCATACGCACGGCTTCTGCACACACCGAGAAGTGTGATAAGCATAACAGCCACAGTAAGGGAAATCAGTCGTTTCATAGCCTGTACCCGATTAAATTAATTTAAAACAAAAGGGCATCCTTTCGGATGCCCACAAAAGTTCTGATTATTCAGCAGCTTCTTCAGACTCAGCAGGTGCCTGCTCGTCTTCAGGAAGAAGTGCACGCATTGAAAGGCTTACACGCTTCTTGTCGAAGTCGATTGCAGTAATCTTAGCTTCAACAACATCGCCAACCTTAAGTACATCAGCGGGCTTTTCAATTCTCTTGTTTGCAATCTGAGAAATGTGGATAAGACCGTCAATGCCGGGGATGATGTTTGCGAATGCACCGAATGTTGTAAGACCAACGATTGTAGCCTTAACAACTGTTCCCTCGGGATAGTTGTTCTTGAGGATTTCCCACGGATTGTCTTCAGCATTCTTGAAGCCGAGAGAAATCTTCTTTGTTTCCTCATTGATATCCTTTATGTAAACATCAACTGTATCGCCTACATTAACAACCTCGCTCGGATGCTTAATGTGTGTCCATGAAAGCTCTGAAATGTGAATCATGCCGAACACGCCGCCGAGGTCAACAAATGCGCCGTAGCTTGTAAGTGACTTAACAACGCCCTTGTAACGCTTGCCGACTTCGCAGGTTTTCCAGAATTCTTCACGCTGAGCAGCTCTCTGCTCCTTGAGTACGCTGCGGATTGAACCGATAGCTCTTCTGCGTCTGCCGTTCTGAGAAACTTCGATAAGTCTGAAATCAACATCCTGACCTACGAGGTCTTCAAGGCTCTCTTCACGAGTTGCTGTTGCCTGTGATGCAGGGATAAAGATTCTTGAGCCGTTGTAAAGAACGATTACGCCGCCCTTAACTGCCTCAGTAACCTTGCCGGAGAGAACCTCCTGTGACTCTGCCTTTTCTTTGAGCTCTTCCCAACCCTTCTGTGCATCTACTCTGCGCTTTGAAAGCATGATAGTGCCTTCCTGATCATTGGTCTTCATAATAAGAAGCTCAATAACATCGCCTACTTTAACTACATCTTCGGGTCTTGCGTTAGGATCGTTTGAAAGCTCTGAAGCAGGAATAAAGCCTGTCTGCTTTCTGCCGACATCTACCTGAACTTCGTTGGGAGCTATGCTCAGAACTGTGCCCATTACCCTCTCGTTTGTATTAAAGTTTTTGAGGGACTCCTCAAGCATCTCCTCAAAAGATGGTTCAAAATTTGTTTCACCGGATTTTACTTCACTCATTGTATCCAGTACCTCCTTTATTATCCTTGCAGGCGTTGAAGCACCCGCAGTTACGCCGATTGATTCGGCAACCGAAACCTTGTTTAAATCAAGCTCGGCAGCGGTTTCAATGAGAACCGTGTTCTCACACTGTCTTTTGCATATATCAAAAAGCTTTCCCGTATTGGAGCTGTGCCTGTCGCCGATTACAACCATAAAGTCGGATTCGGCGGCAATCTGAGAAGCTTCGGTTTGCCTAACTTGCGTAGCATTACATATTGTATCAAATATTTTTGCATTTGTACATAGCTTTTTTATCTTTTTTACACATTTTTTCCATTCTTGTGTGTCAAATGTTGTCTGTGCGACAATTTGCACCTGTTTATTATTCTCTTTTAGAATATTCGGCAATAAATCATCAAGCTCTGCCTCGTTATTAAATGTGTAACAATCACTTGCACAATGACCTATTATACCGCAAACCTCGGGATGATTTTTATTTCCTGCAATCAAAACAACATCATTTTCAGGGTTTGTGTTTGATACAATCTTGTGAATTTTTTTAACAAAAGGACACGTTGCGTCCTCAAAGTTAATTCCTCTTTTTACAAGAGAATCAATAACGCTTTTTTCAACTCCGTGTGAACGGATTACAAGCGTTGTATCGTCAGTAAGCTCGTCAACTGCTTTAACGGGAGTGCATCCTCTTTCTTCAAGCTCGTGAACCATTTCCATATTGTGGATAATAGGTCCGAGGGTTGCAACCTTTATTCCTTTTTCAAGCAGTTCATTTACGATATTGATTGCACGGTTGACGCCGAAGCAGAATCCTGCCGAATCAGCCTTTTTTATACTCAATTAAATCCTGCTCCCTCATTCTTTTGATTTCGTCCATGATCATGGTTGTTGCACCTTTAAGCTCCCGTCTTCCGCTGTCCGGAGTAAGTCCGAGCTTTTCGGGTGTAAGAGGTTTGCCGAAGTGGATAACTCTCTTTGCAAATGTATGCTTTTTGTTGCCTACAATTGTGATGCAGGCAGGCACAACAGGCACCTGCATCTGCTGTGCAACAAGAGCGCATCCGCTGCGGGGGCGCATAAGTTCGCCTGTTTTGGAACGACCGCCCTCAATAAAGATTGTCATAATCTCGCCGTCACGGATAAGGTCTTCGCCTGTCTTGATAGCCTTGCCGTCACCTGCACCCCTTTCAACGGGGAATGCACCGAGCGCACGGATTAACGCACCGAAGAATTTATTTTTAAAAAGTTCAATTTTTGCCATAAAGAACAGTCTGCGCTTTTTCTGCGACAAACCGAGAAGAACCGGATCTGAATTTGATATATGGTTACTTGCAATAATCATGCCTCCAACAAGCGGAAGCGGCTCTTCAATTATAGTTTTATATCTGTACAAAAGTTTGAAAACAGGCTTGCAGACAGCTTTGCCGACTGCATAAAGTGCCTTTGACTGACCCATCAGATATTCTCCTTTATAACGGAAATTATTTTTTCAACCGACTGCTCAAAATCAAGCTCTGTTGTGTCAACGGTAACGCAACCCTCGGCAGGCTTGAGCGGAGCTGTTTTGCGGTGAGTATCGTTGTAATCACGGGTTATTACATCGTTTAAAATGTCGTCGTATTTTACATCCATACCCTTTTCAACAAGTTCCTTATATCTTCTTTCGGCTCTTGCCTCGGGGGACGCTGTAAGAAAAATTTTAACCTGTGCATCGGGCAGAACAACAGTGCCGATATCTCTGCCGTCCATAATTACATCATGCGTCTTTGCCATATTTCTCTGCAAATCAAGAAGATATGCTCTTACAATCGGTACGGCAGAAATTTTTGACGCCATCATTGATGCCTCCGGAGTTCTGATGAGTCCGGACACATCTTCGTTGTCAAGCAGAACAATCTGCTCGCCCTTTTCATTGAATGTTAGATCAACTGTGATTTTTGAAAGCAAATTCTTTACCGCATTTTCATCTTCGGGAGCTACGGAATTTCTTGTTGCCGACAGACCGATTGTGCGATAAAGTGCTCCTGTATCAACATAAATACAGTCAAGTGCCTTTGCAACTCTTTTTGCAATTGAGGATTTACCTGCTCCTGCAGGACCGTCCAAAGCGATTGCTATTGACATAAATTACATCCTTTCAATCAAATATATTATGTATAATCAAATCAGATATATGCACTGTTTTCTCCGGCAAGCCGTCCGGTACTCCATGCAATCTGGAGATTAAAACCGCCTGTGTAGGCATCGCAGTCGATTACTTCGCCTGCAAAATACAGACCGCTTACAAGCTTGCTTTCCATGGTTTTTGGGTTGATTTCGGAAGTTTTTACACCGCCTGAGGTTATGATTGCCTCCTCAATCGGTCTGAAACCGCTGATTTCAACCGTAAAGCATTTGAGAATTTCACAAAGAGCGTGTCGCTCCTCTTTTGTAATTGAATTACACTTTTTGTCAAAGGGAACTCCCCAGCGTTTGAGAACGGGAACTATGATTTTTCTCGGCAAAAGCTTAGAAAATGCGTTTGAAACATCACGGTTTGAATTCTCTTTGAAATCGTTCTGAATACGCCTGTCGAGGTGTTCAAAATCAAGCGCCGGCTTGAGGTCAATTTCCGCGATATAACGGTCGGGCTGAATATCACGGATGTGAGAGCTTGCCGATAAAATCATCGGACCGCTCATTCCGAAATGTGTAAAAAGCATTTCGCCGAAGTCGCTGTAAACAGCCTTTTTACTGTTCTTATCAACTATTCTGAGCGCAACATTTTTGAGGGCAAGCCCCTGCATATCCTTGCATTGTTTATCACCGGAGGTAAACGGCACGAGCGACGGTTTGAGCGGAACGATTGTGTGTCCTGCCTGTTTTGCAAGTGTATAGCCGTCACCTGTTGAGCCCGTAAGCGGATAGCTTTTACCGCCGCAACAGATAATTACGCTGTCGGCATAGTAGGTGTTTTCTTCACACCTAACACCTATAACGGCACCGTCCTCAAGAATAAGAGCGTTTGCCGTATCACACACGATTTTACAACCCGATTCAACGGCATAATCATGCATTGTATCGACAACATCAACCGATTTGTCGGATACGGGGAACACACGATTTCCCCTTTCGGTCTTTGTTTTAAGTCCTTTGGATTCAAAAAATTCGATTGTATCCTCGGGAGTAAATGCATTGATTACAGAATAGAGAAATCTTCCGTTTACGGGAACATTATTGATAAAAGTCTGCACATCGCAGTTGTTGGCAAGGTTACACCTTCCTTTGCCCGTTATCATAATTTTCCTGCCGACACGCTTGTTCTTTTCGATTATCGTAACTGATGCACCATAGAGCGCCGCAGTTGCACCCGCCATAAGGCCTGCCGCACCTGCTCCGATTACCACAACTTTTTTACTTATCATCATCTTCAATATTACCCATTATTTCTCTGTCACGGTTGGTGTAAACTCCGTCACGATTCCACACAAGCTCAAGTCTGCGGAATGTGTCAGAAACCTCATCCTTCTTTTTAAGCACGGTTGCAACAATAAGAGCATTGATAAGACTTAACGGTGCAACGAGTGAGTCTACAATTGACGCCATATCGCTTCTTGCAATAAGCACGGAATCGGCACTCTGAACAAGAGGAGAAACCATACTGTCCGTGATTGCAATTGCGTGAGCACCCCTTGAACGGGCAAAGTCCATTGCCTCAACCGACATTGAACTGTAACGGGGAAATGAAATACCGATCATAACATCTTTGTCGGTGATTCTGAAAATCTGTTCAAAGGTTTCGGTTTGACTGCCGCTTGTGATAACACGCACATTGTCAAAAATCATTTCAAAATAGTATGCAAGGAAGTTTGCGATTGCCGCTGTTGAACGCACACCGAATATGTAAATACGCTCTGCCTTGCAAATTTCATCAACTGCACGAGCAAAATCCTCATGAGATGTTTCTTCAATTGTTCTGCGGATTTTATCGATATCCTGATTAAGAACGCTGTCAAGCACATTGTCGTTGCCGATACGGTTGGAGGTAACTTCAATACGCTGAACAGATGTGAGCTTGTTGCGAATCATCTCCTGCATTGCTTTTTGAAGCTTAGGGTAGCCGTCATAGCCGAGCTCGGTTGCAAAACGAACAACCGTACTCTCGCTGACTCCAACAGTTTCACCAAGCTTTGATGCGGTCATAAATGCCGCCTTATCGTAATGCTCTTCAATAAAAAGAGCAATTCTTTTTTGTCCCTTTGAGAGGGAATTCATCATTAAATCTATTCTTGTGAGCAAATGAGTAATCATTTTTTTAATATCTCCCATTGTAAATAGTAAAAACAGACACACTGTCTTAACCAATTCATTTTAACACAAGAACTTGCAATTTACAATAAGATATAAATTAAATTATTGTAAATTTTACGAAATTATGAAATATGCGTCGGTTTATGTTGCAATAATAAATGTTGTATGGTAAAATTGTTTAACAGAAAGCAAATGACGGAGTTGATAAAAATGATAGCAGTTATTGATTACGGCGCAGGCAATATCCGCAGTGTTTACAAAGCGTTAAAGCATATCGGCTGTGAATGTGTGATTACAAGAGATAAAGACGAAATTATGAATGCAGACGGTGCTGTTTTGCCGGGTGTCGGTTCGTTTGGCGATACAATGGACACAATGAATTCATACGGCATTAAAGACACGGTTATTGAGTACATAAACAGTGAAAAACCGTTTTTAGGCATTTGTCTTGGACTTCAGCTCCTCTTTCCCGAAAGTGAAGAAAGTCCGAATGTAAAAGGTCTTTCGGTTTTTGACGGTACAATCACAAAGATTCCGTCAGGCGAAGGCTTAAAGATTCCGCATATTGGTTGGAACAGCCTTAAAATCAATGAAAAGAGCAGACTTTTCAAGGGCATCGAACAGAATGCATACGTTTATTTTGTTCACTCATATTTTTTGAACGCAAGCGACAGGAGCATTGTTTCGGCTCAGACGGAATACGGTGTTACGATTGATGCCGCCGTTGAAAAAGGCAATGTTTTCGCAACTCAGTTTCACCCCGAAAAAAGCGGCAAAACGGGACTTAAAATTCTCAAAAATTTTGCTGACATTGTAAAGGGCAGGGAGGAATAAATATGTACGCAAAAAGAATAATTCCATGTCTTGATGTAAAAAACGGCAGAGTTGTAAAAGGTATGAGTTTTGTAAATCTTGTTGACGCAGGCGATCCCGTTGAATCTGCAATGCAGTATGACAAACAGGGTGCTGACGAGCTTGTATTTCTCGACATTACCGCATCAAGCGATTCAAGAAACATCACCATTGACATGGTTGAAAAGGTTGCAAATTCAATCTTCATTCCGTTCACGGTCGGCGGCGGTATCAGAAGCGTTGAAGATTTCAATGTTTTGCTCAGAGCCGGCGCAGACAAGGTGTCCGTAAATTCAGCCGCTGTTCATCGTCCCGAACTCATCAGCGAGGCGGCATATAAATTTGGCAGTCAGTGCGTTGTCGCCGCTATAGATGCCAAGAGAAACGGTGACAGCTGGGAAGTTTATGTGAACGGCGGAAGAACTCCTGTCGGTATGGATGCAATTGAATGGGCTGTAAAATGCGAAAAACTCGGTGCGGGAGAAATTCTCCTTACAAGCATGGACGAGGACGGTCAGAAAAAAGGCTATGACATTGCTCTTACAAGGGCAGTTTCCGAAAAGGTGAACATTCCCGTAATTGCAAGCGGCGGTGCGGGCGCACTTGAGCATTTTTATGATGCTTTTACAGAAGGCAAGGCTGACGCAGTTCTTGCGGCATCACTTTTTCACTTTGGTGAAATTCCGATTCCCGAGCTTAAAAAATATCTCAACAAAAAAGGAATTCCCGTAAGGCTTTAATTTACATACAAGGTTTATACAAAAGGCGGTTATGCAGAATATGCACAACCGCCTTAAAAGTTTTTAAGATTAAATTTTATCGTTTAAGCAAGATTAACTATGATTTTCTGAATCAATGTTGCATCTGTAATCTCAATAATGCCGTTACCGTTTACATCGGCAATCTTCATTGTTTCTGCGTCAAAATCTTCAAGCTTTACGATGTATTTCTGAACAAGTGTTGCATCAACAACAGTTACACTGCCGTCACGGTTAACATCGCCTTTGAGAGTTTCATCCGATGAAGACGAACCTACAACGAATGTCTTTGTTGACTCTGCCTTGTTGCCGTTTGCATCAACTGCAACCACACCGATTGAATATGTGCCGTCAGCCGACGGAGTCCATACACATGAATCTGTGTTTGAGTTCTGAACTGTTTCACCGTTAACTGTGAATGAATAAGTTACATCACCTGTAGCGTGATAGCTTTCTGCCAAAAGTGTGACAGGTGTGCCTGCACTCTGTCCCGAATTGAGGTTTGCACCGAAGTTAACTTCAAACGGAGCTTCGTTTACTTCTGTGTCGGGAAGAAGCGCACCGATTCTTGCAAGCGGAACTGTGATATTGTCAATATCTTCTTTCTCGTGTGAGGTTGAAGGATCGTAGCTGTACTCAAGATTTGCCTGATCGAGCATTGAGGGATCATGCGGAAGTGTATCCATACCCGATGTGCCGTATGTGAGAATCTGCATTGCACCGATACCCTGTGTTTCAATGTAGCTGCGGTCAATACCTAAAGTATTGAGCGGAACTGCAATTTCGTAAACATAGCCGTATGAGTTCTTGTAACCTTCATCGAAGAAGTCAACCCAGTTTGAGTTCATATCGAGGTTATCTCCTGATACTCTTGAACCCTTTGGAGCGTTGATACCGAAGAGTGATGTACTCTTTGTTCCGTTAGCGTATTTGATTTTAAATCCGTTTTTATTGTCCTGAGCCTGAAAGCTTGTTACACCGATTGGAATTCTTGTGTCATAGTTGAACATATATGTTCCGTCTGTGTCCTGAGTATCCGCCTTGAAGATTGAAGCGCCGCCGTTTGAGTTGTTGGAGTCAAATGCAACAAGTGTGTCTATATGAGTTGTAAAGCCTGTGCCTCCGTCTTTTGCAGTGCCGTTTGTGCAGCCCCATACGAACGGATTGGTATACACAGAACCGTCCTTGTTTGTACCTACTGCCTTGCCTGTTGCCTGCTTTGCAGGGTCAATTGACAGAGCAAGATACATAGGAATACTGTTTCTCCAAGGACGAGCCTCATTTGATGCGGCAAAGTTGTCCTCGGGAGAAGTTATGTATGTTGTGTTAGCCATTTCAATCAGGAAATAAAGATTATCGTCATCCCATGCACTGTAGAGAGCATAAGCATCCCACGGCTGTTCATGCATTGAAGAAGGCATATAAACTCGCGGATCATCGTTTGCAACACCCTGAGCAATAATCATTGAGCTGTCCCAGTCGCTTAAATCACCGTCAACAGAGATTGTCTTATGCTTGCCGAGCTGCATTTCAGGGTTTGTGCCGTAATAGCCGCCCTCAGGCTCTGTTGTGTGGCCGTCTGATTTAGCGGAGAAAGTTGTCTTTGACGCTGTAAAAGTCTTTTTGAAGGTATATGTCTGCTCCGTTTCAACCCCGTCTGCACCTGTTGCATAAAGTGTAAGCGTAACTTTTGAATTGCCGATTTTGCCCTCGCCGACTTTTACCGAATCACCGTTTGCAAACTCTTTCTTAGCTGAACCGTCAACTGAGTAATAGCCCTTGTCGGCATTCTTTAACGCAAGCTTTACATCAAGTGATTCTGTTGAAAAAGACGTATTGTTTGCTGTAAGTGTGTAACCGTAAGCGTGATCATCAGGCTTGCCGTAATCAATCCACTGCTTTTCGGCTGTGAGCATTTTACATTCGCCGGCTTTGAGTGAAAGACCTGCTGCCTCAGGATACTGCTCCTTGCCGTTGCCTTTTTCAAGACCGTTGTTGAAGATGATTTTTTCCGATTTAAAAGAAGACGCAAAGCTTGCCTTATAAAGACCGCTGTCCTCTTTTGTCATAAGCTCTCCCGGCCATTCGGCATTTTCCTTTGTGCCGTATGCGTAAACATAAACATCCTTCCATCCGTACTTTGAGTTGTCAAAGTACACCTCTGAACCTGACGATGTTGCTGCCGAAACACCACCTGCCGACACGACAAGTGCTGAAAGCACCATGAGTGCGGCAAGAACAATGCTCGTGATTTTTCTTGTTCTTTTCATTTTGATTCCTCCATTTCATAATTATGGGCAATGTGATTGCTTTTATTATAGCATTTTGCACTTGTTTTTTCAATTCATTATCACATTTTTGTTTCTTTGTACAAGTTATTGTGCAGAGTTTTGTAGACTTAATTAAATAAAGCTTATTTTTGACTATATTGCAACATATTTTAACCATAAAAAATCCGCTGACATAAACTGTCAGCGGATTTAAAGTTTTCCAAAAACAATATTTGAATAATCAGTTTTCTTTTCTGTAGAAAGGTTCAACACCCTTTACTGCATTTTTTGCAAAATCCATTGAATACGGCATCATTGAAAGCTGAATTTCATCGTCAAGGAACGGATTTGCAACCTTGCTGATTGCATCGAATGTGCTTTCCATATCACCGAAGAAATCAACCACGATGAAGTAGCTCTTTTGACCGTTCTGCTCAATCAAGCGAAGATATGCGGCATTTACTGTCGGCTCTGTGCTGAAATGATTAATAAGAGCAGCCATAAGATCAATCGGATATTCTTTAGGCTCGCCGAGACTGATTGGTGAACCCGGTTCGATTGTCTGATTTTTGAGTTTCATATAGTCCTTCTGCTGTTTGAAAGAATGAACCATCTGTTTCGGGAATGTTACGCTCTTGCCGAAAGGATTGATTACAAAGCCCTTCACATCAGCCTGAGGATCCATTACCATCTGGGCAATACTGTCAAAGTCTGTAACAACCTTCTGTGCATTTTGAGTGTCTTTCCACTTGAAAAGTTCGTCTGTGTCCGTAAACACACCGAAAAACTTTTCTTTGTTGCCGTTTTCAAGAAGTCTGAACTGAACCTGGGTTGACTGCTGCATAACAGTCTGACCGTTGGTTGTCTTAGCCTCTGTCTTTGGTGTTACCTTTGCAGGGAGAATGAATTTTGCCTTCATAACCTCATCAATCATCTTGTTGATGTTTTCGGTTGTGTTGTCATCCTGCATTTTTTCAATAGCGGCTACGAGGTTTGGATTCTTGATTTCCTCTGCCGGCACTTTGCTTCCTTCCATTTTTGCGCCTTTAAGTTCGCTCATGCTTTGTTACCTCCGTTATTCTGCTGTATGATTTTTGTCGGGAAATACTGCAAATCGTCGGATACTTCACCGTCAAAGAAAATAAAATTCGGTGAATTTAAATCTCTTTTGATTACGCAGTCGTAAGCTCCGTCTTTTTCTTTTTGTTTCTGCACCGATGTGTGGTTTTGCATTACAGACATCGGTGCAAGCATAGCATAAAATTCATCTTTTACATATAAGTAAATTCAAGTCTTTCGTAAGTTTTGACGCCTTCGGCATTTTCCGCACGAAGCTCAAGCTTTGAAACATCGCTGTCACCGTGCTTGATTGTTACTTTGTCACCGTCTTTGTACGAAACAGCCTTTCCGCCGTCAAGGGAATATGTGGCATTATCTGTGTTTGAACAGGTGAGAGTTACCTCGTATGTATCATCGCTGTATGTAAACTCTGTTTTTGAGTCAACACCCACGCTTGCAGGTCTTGCATATTCAGTGTATCCCTCATTATAAAGAACTACAACTGAATTTTCAGGGATATCCGTATCACAGGTAATCTTACCGTTTTTAACAGTATATTCGGTTTTGCGGTCAACACGGTCAACATATGTTCCGTCAGCAAGATTTGTTTCAAAATCAACATTGAGAGCATCATTTGTATTGACAATTACAGCTCCCTTTGTACCTCTTTCAATCATAAGAGCAGTTGAGTCAAGGTTAGGATTAACGAGATTTTCGTCTTCACCTTTCATTGCTGTTCTGAAGAAATTCACTGCGGAAACGCGGTTGTCCTTGTACATATCGTCACCCTGTGTGCCGATTCGGTTCATGCCCCATGAATTGTCGATTGAGCTGTTATACGGACGGTCAAAGAAGAGCGGTGTTCCGTCTTTTCTTGCCGTGATTATTGCCCAGCCGAGGACAACCTGTTCGCTGTCGATATTGTTGTACGTGCCGTCATTGATGTAGTTATCGTGGGATTCAACCCATGTTACGATACTCGGGTCTGCGTTGCCGATCCAGTAATCGGACACAACAGCCGTGTCAATATTGCCGCTTGCAATTCCCGAACGAATTTTACTGCCGTAGGTGCTTGATGTGGTTCTGCCGATTTCCTTTATATAGTCGGCAAGCCTGTCATTGTCGCCCTGAAGCACTTCGCCGTAGATAAAAAGATTTTCTGCGTTATCAACTTCTTTTGTTGCTTTTTCCCAGAAGTTGTTTTTAAAGCCGTCATCTTCTTTTGGATCATCGGAAAGTCCGATATGCTTTGCCGTGTCATATCTGAAACCGTCGGCACCGCAGGCAATACAATCGTTAATGTAATTAAAGAAATACTTTTGAAACGAAGGTCTTTCCGTGTTGATGTCGGGAAGTCCTCCCATCTCATGCGTGGTGCAGGCAAGTCTGTCGCCGAAATCATTAAGGGGCGTTCTGCCCTCCTTGTGATAAAGGGTTTCAAGACTTCCGCCGCCGGCCTCAATAAGATCTTCGCTTACCTCATCAGTTGCCGGAGTAGTGTGGTTTGCAATTACATCGACAATAACCTTTATACCATACTTATGGGCCTCATCGCACATTGCCTTAAATTCATCACGAGTACCGAGCTGATAATTACCGATTTTGAAATCAGTCGGCTGATAGTGATAGTACCACTTTCCGTTGCCGTAAAGATCCATACCGCCGTCTTCGCCCTCAAGGCACTCGTTAATCGGAGATGTCTGCACAGCCGAAAAACCTGCTGCGGCAATATCCCCCATTGACTCCTTTATTGTGTTGAAATCCCAACAAAATGCTTGAAGAATCGCACCGTCATCCACCTTGTCGGCTGTTTTGTAGTCAATTGACGCCGGCTGAGTTTGCGAGCAGCCCGTACCCGATACTGCAACAGCAGTAATCATAAGAGCCGAAAGAATTCCTGCTGATATTTTTTTAAACATATTTCACCGTCTTTCTGTTTTTAACTTACTTGAGATACAGTATAACATAAATGATATGATTTTTAAATAGTTTTTGGCATTTTTGCCATATTTTTTTATTAAAACGCCAATAATGACACAAACTATGTTTTTGAGCAAAAAATCGTTACGATGTTTACAATAGAAAAAAATTGAATATTGTCACAAAAGAAAAATTGTTGTATACTAAAAATATAAAAATGAAAGGAACAGCTGCATGAGTCACGCGATAATTATTCCTATTTATTGTGAAAACAGAAATACAATCAACCTCTGCAATGAATTACAGAATTTTGGAGCTGAGCATATTGTTGTTGTCAATGACGGTCTTAATCCCAAATCGGAATATTTTAACGAATTGACAAGTATTGGCTGTCATCTTGTTCACCTGAAAAATAACAACGGCAAGGGTGCAAGCCTTAAAGCAGGCATCAAATACGCTCATGATAACCTTTATAATATCACGGGCTACATTACCTGTGACGCTGACGGACAACATACTGCAAATGATGTTATGAAAATCAGCCGTATGCTTGACCTTAGAAACGGCAGTCTGATTCTTGGCAAAAGAGATTACAAAAAGTCTAAAATGCCGATTAATATACGAATCGGAAACAGACTGTCCTCGGCATATTTCAAGGTTATTACGGGCAAAAGCTGCAAGGACACTCAAACAGGACTGCGAGGTATTCCTGCATTTCTGTATGACACGGTGATGAAAACAAAGGGCAGTCGTTTTGATTTTGAAATGAATTTTCTCACAAAATGTGCCGACATGAGAGTCCCGTTTTACTTTGTGAACATTATAGCCGATTGCTCAAACTGCAGCAGCAATTTTCGTCTTATTAAGGACACCTACCTTATCTACAGAACTCCGCTGAGATTTGCGACGGCATCAATCGGCTGTACGATAATCGACCTTGTTTTGTTCACGATATTTGCATATATTCTGCCGTCACATATGTTCTTTAACATTATGCTGGCAACGCTTATGGCACGAGTTGTTTCGGGCGGAATTAATTTTCTCATCAACAGAAAAGTTATCTTCGGCAATACGGATAACGAAGCAAAACAGGCACTCAGATTTTTTATTCTGTTTTTCTGCATAATGTGTGCAAGCTCACTTATTGTATCGGCGCTTTGGTTCCTGCCGATTCCCGTCACACTCACAAAAGCGATTGTCGATCTTTTGTTATGGACAGTAAATTACAAAATGCAGAGAATATGGGTTTTCAAGGACAGTAACAGACTTAAAAGAACTCCCAAAAGCAAAAGAAAATAAACCAAACGAAAACGGTGACACGAAAATGTCACCGTTATTTTTATATAATTTTCAGTTGCTGTCAATATTTACAAAACCTCTGCCCTTTATTGCGCCTGCAGTCGTTACGATAATAAAGGCATTGGGATCAACATTTTTGATTCCCGATGTGATTTTGTAAACCTCTTGAGGACGGACTGCGCACATAATAACTTTCTTGTCATTACCGCTGTATGCACCCTCGCCGTTGAGGTATGTTACACCTCTCTTTAGGTTTTTCATAATATTGACACTTACTTCTTCATAATTGTCCGAAATTACAAACATAAGCTTGCCGTTACCTCTTGAAGTACCGTAGCTTACAGCATCAATTACCTTTATGCTGATAAAAATTACAAGCAAAGCATAGAGTACATTTTCAATGCTGTGATAAACAAAGAATACCATTAAAAGCACAAGAATATCGGACACAAGGATTATCGTACCCGTTGAAATAAACGGAAAATGCTTGTGAAGATTCAGTGCGATGATGTCTGTACCGCCTGTTGAACCGCCTCGGTAAAAGATAAGACCGAGTCCGAGACCGTTAAGCACTCCGCCGAATCCTGCGGCAAGAATTGTATCGCCCGTATATGCAGGCAAAATCGGTGTAAGAACGTCAATCATAACCGAAACAAGTGCCGTTGCAACAAGGGTTCTTGTAAGAAAACCCTTTCCGTTCTCAATAAATCCCCAGATAAAAAGCGGAATGTTCATCACAAAAATCATAATACCTATAGGCAACGAGAACATATAGTTTAGCATTGTGGCAACACCCGTAAGTCCGCCCGGGGCAACATTGTTAGGTGATGTAAACATTGCTACCGATATGCCGTAAAGAACTGCTCCGGCGAAAATTACAAGATAATCAAAAAATAGTGTTCCTGCCTTTGCAAGACAGGAATTCGGTTTTAAATTCGTTTGCATAAAATCACTCCCCGAAACGAGTATGTATAATTATTTCAAAAAGCTGATTTATTCTGTCAAATTCTTTATTAATCTGCAAGTATCCGAAAAGTGCTTCAAGTCCCGTTGCGCTGTGATAATCGGCAACAGAACCGTTTTTGGGAGTACATTTCGGTGCGGCATTTCTGCCTCGCTTATAAACGGCAAGCTCCTTTTCGGTTAGAGTCGGCATAAGAATTTTTGCAAATTCAGCCTGACTTTTGCAGTTTACAAGCGAAACCTTTATTTTATTGAGTTCTCCGACACTGCGGTTAGCCTTGCGAACAAGGTATTCACGCACAAGCAGGTCATAGACGCCGTCACCCACAAAGGCAAGTGTAAGCGGAGAAATTTCATCGGCTAATGAATGAACAGATGTATTTTCCATATTAACTCCGTATCACGCAATATTAATCCATAAAGTCAAATTCAAGCTCATAAATTGAAACCGTGTCGCCGTCCGAACAGCCTTTTTTTCGGAGTGCGTCAATTACACCGCCGTTTATGAGAACTTTTTGGAAATAGTTAAGGCTTTCGTAATCGTCAAAATTAATACCCTTCATAACCTGCAACAGCCAGTCAGCCTCAACGGTATAGATTCCGTTCACATTCTTGATTATAACAGAATGGTCATCAAAATCATCAACGGTCACAATCGGAGCAGGCTCTGCCTCGTAGTGAGTGATTGGAGGAAGTTTTGAAAGCATTTCCTGAATCTTTTTGAGGAGCGGATCAACATCATAGCGGATTGCCGCCATAATCGGGAAGAAATCATAGCCTTGATCTTCGACAAACTTCTTGAAGTCTGCAATTTGCTCATCGGTTGCCATATCGCACTTGTTGCCTGCAACAACCATCGGACGCTCTGCAAGCTCGGGATTGAACTTTGCAAGCTCATTGTTGATTGTTATGAAATCCTCTTTCGGATCTCTGCCCTCACTGCCCGAAACATCGACAATGTGAACGAGCATACGGCAACGCTCAACATGGCGGAGGAACTGATGTCCAAGACCTGTACCCTGCCATGCGCCCTCGATAAGACCGGGAATATCAGCCATAACAAATGACGAGCCCTCACCCATTGACACAACTCCGAGAACAGGAGTGATTGTTGTGAAGTGGTAGTTCGCAATCTCAGGCTTTGCCTGTGAAACTACGGAAACAAGGGTACTTTTTCCGACATTCGGGAAACCTACAAGACCTACATCGGCAAGAAGCTTGAGTTCAAGAACAACATCAAACTCTTCACCCGGAAGTCCGGGTTTTGCAAAACGGGGAACCTGACGGACAGGAGTTGCAAAATGTGGATTGCCCCAACCGCCTTTACCGCCTTTTGCAACAATATAGGGTTCATCACCCGAAACATCGGCAAGGATTCTTCCGCTGTTCTCCTCTTTTACAACAGTTCCGACAGGAACACGGATAACAAGGTCCTCGGCATTTTTACCACGGCATCTGCCGCCTCTGCCGTTTTCACCCTTTTTTGCGGCATATTTTCTTTTATAACGGAAATCGGCAAGTGTTGAAAGGTTGGAATCGGCAACAAAAACTATGTTACCGCCTCTGCCGCCGTCACCGCCGTCGGGACCGCCTGCCGCTACATATTTTTCACGGTGAAACGAAACGGCACCGTCACCGCCGTCACCTGCTTTTATTTTAATTTTCGCTGTATCTACAAACATATTTTTCTCCGTAACAGTTTTGCTGTTTAATTATCTGTACAAATGTAAAGAATCTCAGACCTGTTTGTTATTAGTATAAACAGAAATGCAAAAAATAAGGGTGGATATAAAATCCACCCTCATAAATTTTGAGATTACTGCTCAACAGGATAAACGCTTGCACGCTTTCTGTCTTTGCCGACACGCTCAAATCTTACAACACCGTCAATCTTTGCGAACAGTGTATCGTCAGAGCCTTTGCCTACATTTTCACCAGGGTGAATATGTGTGCCTCTCTGCTTTACAAGGATGTTGCCTGCGAGAACCTTCTGACCGTCTGCACGCTTAACGCCAAGACGCTTTGATTCACTGTCACGGCCGTTCTTTGTAGAACCCATACCTTTTTTATGAGCGAATAACTGAATGTTTATTTTAAGCATTACCTTACACCTCCGAAAATTTAACTTTAATAAAATTTTTGTATTGCTCCGAAAGAGCAGTTAAGTGAAGCTTTAAGCCTGAGAGTATATCACAAGCCTTTAAAGCGTCATTCGGTGACATTCTTACTTTCATAAGACCGTCATCCTCGGTAACCTGTGCATTAATATGCAAAATCTCGGTGACAGTGTTTGCAGTCATATATGCGGCAGAACTGATTGCCGCACATACAATATCGCTGCCCTCTTCGGCAAAGTCGGAGTGCCCCGATATTTCAAAACCGCAAATTATATCATCTGATTTAAAAAATGTTACCGTAGTCATTTTTAGGCTTCGATAGAAGTAATCTTAACCTGTGTGTAAGGCTGTCTGTGACCTTTTGCTCTCTTTTCGCCCTTCTTAGGCTTGTAAGTGCAAACTCTGATTTTTTTGCCTTTACCGTTCTTTACAACTTCACCTGTAACCTTAGCACCCTCAACGAGCGGTGTGCCAACCTTGATGCCGTCGTCTGTGCCGACTGCCACAACATCAAATGTTACTGTGTCGTTTGCTTCTGCGTCAAGCTTCTCGATGAAGATAACCTCATCGTTAGTTACCTTGTACTGCTTGCCGCCTGTCTGAATAACTGCGTACATTTTAGTACCATCCTTTACATTGGGCTCGCTATGTGCAGGTGGAACGAATCACTTAAAACCCACAATATGCGGCTTATATACTATACCACAAAGAAAACTTTCTGTCAACAATTTTCCCGATATTTTTTGAGTATATCAAATGTTATTCTGTATTCTGCAAGCCTTGAGAGTATTTTTCATAAGAGTTGAAATTGTCATAGGACCTACACCGCCCGGTACAGGTGTGATAAACGAGCATTTATCCTTAACATTTTCAAAATCAACATCACCGCAGAGTTTGCCGTTTTCATCCCTGTCCATACCGACATCAATCACAACCGCACCCTCTTTTACCATATCGGCAGTAACAAACTTCGGTCTGCCGACTGCGGCTACGAGTATATCTGCCTGTGAACAGATTTCAGCAAGATTCTTTGTTCTGCTGTGACAGATTGTTACCGTGCCGTTTTCGTGGAGCAAAAGCATTGCCATAGGCTTGCCTACGATATTACTTCTGCCGATTACAACGCAGTTTTTACCGCTTACTTCAATGTTGTAGGAATGGAGCATCTCCATTACGCCTGCAGGCGTGCATGGAAGAAAATCATACTCACCGAGCATAATTTTGCCGACATTTACGGCATGGAATGCGTCAACATCTTTAAGCGGGCTGATTGCCTCAATAACAGCCTTATCATCAAGGTGTTTCGGCAACGGAAGCTGAACAAGAATACCGTTGATATCCTTCTTATTATTGAGAGTTTCAACAAGGTTTAAAAGTTCTTCCTGTGTTGTTTCTGCCGGGAGTGCATACTCCTCAGACTTAAAGCCTACAAATTCACAAGCCTTTTTCTTGTTGTTTACATATACTCTTGACGCCGGATCGTCACCTACGATTACTACCGCAAGACCGGGGGTTATTTTGTGAGTTTCCTTTAACTCAAGCGTCTGCCTCTTTACTTCTTCCTTTACCTGTGCCGATACCTTTTTTCCGTCGATAATCTGCATAGAAAGAATCCTCCTTTTTTCTGTTTATAATTAAGAATACAATACCTGTTATAAAAATTACTGCCGAAAGAACCTGTGACACCCTTATGTCTGCTCCGAAAATTTGGAACGGAAGATAAAGACTGTCTGTTCTTAGTCCTTCAACAATTGTTCTTTCAAATCCGTACCACACAAGGTACATAAAGAAAATCTGTCCCGAATATTTCTGTTTGTATTTTCCGTAGAAATGAAGAAGTACAAATCCGAGCAGACACCACATTGATTCATAGAAGAAACACGGGTGAACTCCTATGTTGTCTGTTCCCTCGCTCATCATTCTCCAGGGCAAATCCGTAGGAGCGCCGTATGCCTCCTGATTCATAAAATTGCCCCATCTGCCTATTCCCTGTCCGATAAGGAAACCGACCATTGCAATGTCAAGAACAGGCATAATCTCCATTTTCTGTATTTTGGCAACGGTCAAGCCGCCGAGCAACGCACCGATTATTCCGCCGTAAATGGCAAGTCCGCCGTTATTGATGTAGAGAATTTCAATCGGGTTCTGTCCGTAATAATCCCATTTGAAGAAACAAAAATAGAGTCTTGCACCGATAATTCCCGTTATCATTCCTGCAAAAACACAGTTGACAAGCTTTGAACCGTCAACCTTGTAGCGCGGTGAACTTTTCCACGCATACAGTACGGCAAGCAAAAGTCCGCAGGCGATGATTATTCCGTACCAATAGACCTTGTAATCACCGATTGAAAACGCAATCGGGTTAATATCAAATTCCCAGCCAAATCCGGGAAACTGTACATGATACGGCATAATTACACCTCTTCAGGCTGTTTTACAACAGACAAAGTACAGTTATCGACATCGAGCATCTCGGCAAGCCTTGCGTTGATATCCTCAAGCTTTGCATTTGCAACCGCATCAATATAGGCAAAAATTTCGTTACCCTGCATTGCGTAGTCGATAATTGAATTTGAAATTGCGCTTACTGAGTTGAGCGATGAAACCGAATCGCCGTAAACAGATTTTCTTGCAATTTCAAAGTCCTCTTTATCAATACCGTTTTTCTTAATATCCGAGATATACTGCTTAATCATCTCAGCCGCCTGTTTCGGCGCTCTTGATTCACCGCCGAAGATTACCGAGCAATAACCCGGACCTTCAAAGAGTTCATAAGAAAAGCTTGAATTGATGAGGTTTGAATCCATAAGATTTCTGTAGAGTATGCTCGTGTTTGATGCAAGTGCCGAAAGAAGAATATCTGTGCATGCAAGCTGCTTTTCGTTAAGAGGCTTGTCTGCTTTCTCTTTGAAGCCGAGATTGAACAAAGGCATTGAAACAGGGAAAGTCTGTTCAACATAAGGTTCTTTGATTTCATAAGGCTCTGTTTCAAAATAGTTCTTGATTTCCTTTTTCTCACAAGGCTTGAGCATTTTATCGGCAACTTTAAGCACACCGTCAACCGTTACATTACCCGCAACGCAGAGAATCATATTATTGAGGTTGTAGAACACATTGTAAACTTCATAAAGCTTTTCGGCTGTAATTTCTGAAATTGTTTCAACCGTACCTGCAATATCAATTTTTACAGGGTGATTGTGGTACATACCCTCAAGCATATTGAACATTACTCGCCAATCGGGAGAATCGTCGTACATTTTGATTTCCTGACCGATAATACCCTGTTCCTTTGCAACTGTCTGAGCCGTAAAGTAGGGATCCTGAACAAAATCAAGAAGAATTTCAAGACTTTCGTCAAACTTGTCCGTACATGAGAAAAGATAGCAGGTTTTTTCAAAGCTTGTATATGCGTTTGCATTTGCACCTGTTTTTGCGTATCTTACAAACGCATCGCCTTCTTCACTTTCAAAAAGCTTGTGTTCAAGGTAATGGGCGATACCGTCGGGAACTGTAATTATATCGCCGCCGTTAACGGAAAACTTTGTGTTGATACTGCCGTAGCGTGTGCCGAAAATTGCATATGAAGAAGTGTAACCCTCCTTTGGATAAACAAAAATTGTAAGTCCCGATGGATGTTCAACTTTATAATAGCTGTCGCCTGCAATTTCCGATTTTATTTCTGTAATATTCATTCTGTCCGCCTCCCTTACTTATTTTTGAGAACATAAACCGTATCAAGCAAGAGCTTGTTTGCGGCATTTACAATCTGCTCTTTGGTAACGGCATTAACCTCAGCGGAAACTTCTTCAACAGTTTCAAGGTCGCCGTTAAAGATTCTTCCTGTGTACCAGTTTTCAATACCGCTTACGCTGTCACTGCTTGACTTGAATGAATTAACAACAGCAAGCTTTGTTGCCTCAATTTCAAAATCTGTAATTTCGCCGTTCTTCATATCCTCAATTTCTTTGAGAATAGCTTTTTCGGCTTTTTCAAGATTTTCGCCCTCAACACCGCTGTTGATATACATTATACCCTTGATTGAATCATAGGAGGACGAGCAGTAATAGCAAAGGCTCTGCTTTTCACGAACATTGTTAAAGAGTTTTGAGCTTGCAGTACCGCCGAGAACAGCGCACATAAGTCTTTCGGCAACCGCCTCTTCGTCACCTGCGGAAATCTGTGTTCTGAATCCCATGACAAGTTTTGACTGTGAGAGCTCCATTTCCTCTGTAATATGTTTTTCTTTTGAAACATTCTTAACAACATCAGTAGATGAAGTCACAACATTTCTTTCGATATTTGCAAAGGCTTTCGCAAAAACCTCCTTCGCTTTATCGGCAGGGCTGTCGCCTATATAGAGAATCTCAAATTTTGCGGTTTTGAGAAGATTCTGCCATGCCTTGCAGAGTGATTCGGCAGTTGCGGCCTTGATTTTTTCGGCTGTGCCGTAACGCTTGATTCCGAAAACCTCATCCTTGCACATATGCTTTATAAGCTGTCCCATTGCATAGATTCGCTTTTCGTTGAATTCCGAATCAATCACATCAAGAAGTTGTCTGCGTTCCTGTTCAAGTTCACTTTCAATAAAAGCGTTGTTCTTGACATTCGGCTCAAAAATTACGCTGCACAAAAGCTCCGAAAGTTCTTTGGCAATGCTGACATCATCAAGAGAATATCTGTCATCAAGACCTGATACGGAAATTTTAATTACCTGGCTTTCACCGTGTTTTGAAAGCGAAGAAGTGAGGTCTGCACCGTAAAGTGAGCTGAGTTTTTTGCTGAGAACAGTAAAATCGGGATATTTTTTGCATGAACGAACAAGCAATCCGCCCACAAGTGCATTTTCCGACGCTGTTTCGACAGAAAGCGGAACAACAATATTCACGCTGATTTTCATAGTTTTAAAACGGCTGTCCTTAATGTTTGTAAAGTAAACACCGTTTGCAATTTCATTTCTGTTGATGAAATTCATTTAATCAACTCCGTTTTCAGATTATCAGTCATATTGTATCACATTTTGATTTATTATAAAAGAGATATAAGAAAAAATCACAAAAGTGCACTAGCAATTTGAAACAATTTTACTTTTTCGTGCAAGGGTATCGACATATTTTCCGAATTTTACCGCAATTTTATCTGTATAAGAATCTGTTAAGTTTGTTGCTTTTAATTGTATCATAAATAAAAACAAATGCAACTATACGAACTTATTGACATTAAATTCCCGACAGCACATTTATTCTTTGTCTTTGCTTATCGGACTATGACCGAGAAAGTGCCTGTTTTTCAAAAGCAGTCATTCTGAAAGAAATACGGCACAGCGGTTTCTATACCTACTGTGCCGTATTCACTATATTTCCATGACAGAGCGTAAAATATTACTTATCTTTAATTTTGGCAGAATGTTTTTTACTCTTACCGAATGCCGTTACTCCTTTCATAACGCCGCCGCTGATAATCAACAATGCAATCCACAAAACAAGGTTGCTGTTGCCGCCTGTCTGAGGAGACTTTGAATCATCAGGTTTAGCCGTTACAGTGTCAGGCTTTTTGATTTCTTCGGGTGTCGCATCTTCATGAGCAGAGATTGTCTTTTTGCAGTAATCGCAGATATGGTTTTTATCCTTATCTTCATGCTCGGAGATTATCTTTTCGCAGTAATCACAGACATGGTCTTTATCTGCGTCATTATGCAGACATACATATCCGCACTCTTGGCACACACCGTCTTTCCACTCGTGCGCTTCACTTGCCACAATCACAGCACCACAGCAGTTCCATTTTTGTTCGTGATTAAAAGCGGTTCTTGTCGTCCATTCCTGTACACCGCCCTTGTGGTTTGTTCCGTCAAATTCTCCGTAGGCTTTACCGCAGACATCACATACCGCCTTTTCGGTACAGGTGGCATTGCCGCCTGAACAATTTTCGGTTTCAAACGCATCGCATCCGTCCACGGTACATTTTCGGGTATGCTTACCGTCATTGTCAGATACCCATTCACCAAAGGTATGGCCGTTGTTGACTGTTACGGTCATTTCTGCGTTATTACCCGCTTTGTCGGTGACAACTATCTTCTGCTCGCCGTTTGTCGGAGAGAGAACAAAACCTCCGTCTGCATCAAGCGTAACCGCCGTGCCGTTTACGGTAACGGTATCAACATACTTCTCGTCAACAGTGACGGTTTGTGCCTCACAGTAGGTCTTGCCGTTCTCAATACCGCTGATTACAGGCTGAATATTATCAAGCGTTATACGGTCGGAGCGAAGGTATGTTATGTTAATATTTTCATCAACAAGCATTACATAAACAATATATTCTCCGTTGGGGTCTATGCTAAACGGTTCTTCATACGCACGGAATACAAGAGAGTTCAGTTCAGCCTCGGAAAGCTCCTTATCTGTTACCAAATAGGATACAAACACAACTCCGCTGTTATCTACGGCATTTATAGTTACCTCCTGTGTATCCTTAAAGAATATGCCAAAGGTAAGCTTGTTTAAGAATTCATTCCATTTATTTGTGCCTATGATAATTTCGCCCGTCGGCTTTTCGGTATCTTTCCACCGTGCCGTGATTGTAATGTTTTCGGCAGGCATGGTTTCGGGGATTTCCTTATCCCAGCCCTTAAAGGTATAACCTTTTCTTGTCGGGTTGTCAGGGGCGGTAATTTTCGTACCGTAATCCTGTGTAATGGGTGCAATCTCACTTCCGCCGTTGGTATCAAAGGTTATTGTGTACTGATTAATTTCCCATTGTGCTTTGACCGTTATATTCTCCGCAGGCATGGTTTCGGGGATTTCCTTATCCCAGCCCTTAAAGGTATAACCTTTTCTTGTCGGGTTGTCAGGGGCGGTAATTTTCGTACCGTAATCCTGTGTAATGGGTGCAATCTCACTTCCGCCGTTGGTATCAAAGGTTATTGTGTACTGATTAATTTCCCATTGTGCTTTGACCGTTATATTCTCCGCAGGCATGGTTTCGGGGATTTCCTTATCCCAGCCCTTAAAGGTATAACCTTTTCTTGTCGGGTTGTCAGGGGCGGTAATTTTTGTACCGTAGTCCTGTGTAATGGAATCAATCTCACTTCCGCCGTTGGTATCAAAGGTTATTGTGTACTGATTGATTTTCCATTGTGCTTTAACCGTTATATTCTCCGCCGGCATGGTTTTGGGGATTTCCTTATCCCATCCCTTAAAGGTATAACCTTTTCTTGTCGGATTATTAGGGGCGGTAATTTCTGTACCGTAGTCCTGTGTAATTGGTGCAATCTCACTTCCACCGTTGGTATCAAAGGCTATTGTATACTGATTGATTTCCCATTGTGCTTTAACTGTTATATTCTCCGCAGGCATGGTTTCGGGGATTTCCTTATCCCAGCCCTTAAAGGTATAACCTTTTCTTGTCGGGTCGGCTGGAGCGGTAATTTTCGTGCCATAGTCCTGTGTAATTGGTGCAATCTCACTTCCACCGTTGGTATCAAAGGTTATTGTGTATTTATTCGTATTCCACACGGGATAGAGCGTCAGCGCCTCGTTTTGCGTATAAATATCTTTAAGGTCATATACCTTTTCGCCGCCGTCAACGGTTGACCAGCCTACTTGCGTGTAGCCCGCGCGGGTGAACAAAGCGCCGCGCAGGGTAAGAATATTGTTGTGGGGTTTCATATCCGTCACCGCACTGCCGGCGCCGTATGTGCCGGGGAGGTAAATCACCTCATAGTCGCCAGTGATCGAAAGCATGGAAACATCGGCAGGTACGGTATCGCCGGGTTTATAGCAGTTCCCATTTTCATCCGACCAATACAACTGTGCATCTGCCGAAATGCCGTCCGGGCGGGGCAGTCCCTCGGCAGAGGGTGCAGTAAAGCTCTCGCCGTTTTTCACGATAATGTTGATCCAGTTCTGCTGCTCGCCGGGCATAAATTTACCCGTCCGCAGCTCAACCGCCTTTAGGCTGTCAGCGGCAAGATCTGTCGGCAGCTCAAGGACGGGACGGAAACCAGTGTCTCGCATCGGAAGGGTTGGCCTTGCCCAAAATGTAGCCTGTGCAGCGAAGTGTCCACCACGAGATAGATACATTCCCTCGACATTCCCAGTACCTATATCCTGGCCGAAAGAGCGCATTTTATACCAGTTTTTGATATAATCGGCTGACTTCTGATAGATCGTATCCCATTCATTGTCAATTGGTGCAAGACCAGAGCCTTCTCCTTCATTACGGTGATGGTCTCCAACAGATGGGGCGCGGAGCGTATAGTTCACGTTACTCGCTGTATAGGTCTGGCCATAAATCAGGTTCATTTCTGCCAACGTCTCCCGCTGCAAAGAACATTTCACGTTATAATCTGCAATAAACAAGCTATGTTCGTAAGAGGTGGTATCGTTGTCGGCTTCATTTTTCAATGAATATGCATTCACCGTGCCCACATAAGTAAAGGGCACATAATGCAGCGTGCTGTCAGGCAGATTGCTGTTTACCGTTCCGGGAATATCCATTGCCGAAAGGTCAAAATAGTATCTGCCACCCGAGGCGAGGGTAAATTGCTCTGATAAAGCAAACTGCGCCGTGAGCTTGGTAACGTCCGCCGGAACACTGGCGCCGGGCGCGTAGAGCTTGCCGTTGCTTCCGAGCCACATGAAGTAGCTGCCTGTATTTCCGTCCGGGCGGGTCATGCCGTCGGACGCAGGCGCGGCAAAGCTCTCTCTGCTTTTCACAATGATTTGAATATCCTCGGAGCTGCCGCCCAGCTTGCCGCCGCCAAGGTCGAGGGTAACGGCTTTCAGCCCGTCAGAGCCAATCGTGCTAGGGTTCATGACTTCAAGGACGGGGCGGAAACCGACGAGCGGGAGGGAGTCCGTAGCATCGTCGTCGTTCCAGCGTCGGCCCGAATCGTACCCGCGAACCGCACGGAGCGACGAGTTGTATCTTGTTGTGTCCTCCCCCCACGAATATATGCCATTCCAGTTTTTGATGTAGCCGCTGTTCTTGTTCAGCATTGTGTCCCATTCGTTGCTTTGGGGCACGCCGCGTTGGGAATCGTCTAAACCCGTACAGTCACTTCCCGCAGACGGTGTGCGCAGGGTATAGTCCACGCCGCCGCTGGCATAATTTTTGCCGAAAATCAGATCTGCGGTATTCAGGGCATCCCAGCTTACCGTATGCGTTACGGCATAGTCCGCAATGAATAGGCTGTGGGGATATTTATTCTTCTGAGCATACTCCTCGGTGGTTGCCATTTCCGATGTGAGCTTATAAGCGTTGACCGTGCCTGCATAGGTAAAAGGCACATAATGCAGTGTGCTGTCAGGCAAATTGCTGTTTACCGTTTCGGGAATATCCATTGCCGAAAGGTCAAAATAGTATCTGCCGCCAGGGGTGAGGGCAAACTGCTCGTCAGGCTGACTTTCCACCGTCAGCGTGACATCCGCAAAAGCACTTGCAAGGTCGGTCTTGCAGTCACCGTTATACTGTTCATTGAAGACCTTCATGGTATAGTCGCCCGGTGCAATGTCAGACGGGATTTTGATTTCAACCGTTCCGCTTGCGGCAGTAGGCTGTGCAACTCTGCCGTAATACTGTGCGCCGTTGTTATCCGCCAGGATGACAGAGATATATTCATTTTTCCCTGTGGTCGCCCCTTTGTAATTCAGCGTAACGGTATCGTCGGGGGCGGCGCTGACAGTTTTTTCCGTTACGGCAAAATTGCGTCTACTATCTAAAAGCGTCAATTTCCACTCGTTTCCGCTGTATTCGGGAATCGGGGTCAGCCCTCCGTCAGGCTTTCCGCCCACAGCGGCAGATGCAAAAAGGACAGGGTTCAGATTTAAGTTAAAAGCGGGACGAACAGTCCGATGATTATTGAAAATGAGCATAGAGTACCCAGAGTATTGGACAGAACCATCACTACGCACGACGGCGACATAATATTTATTGGAGCCGGGGGAGCGCAGCCACCAACCGCTTGTCACCCAATTCGGATGTGCAGGCTCCAAGGCACGCAGATCGTTGTTTACAGCAATAGCCTCTTTTGCGGAAAGTGGCCAGAATACAGCGTTATCCACCTGCCCTCCCGCTACACAGTCGGTATTCTCTCCGTCGTAACTTCCGCTTGTAAGCGCCCGTTTCTTTACGGCAGCATTTTCTTCTGTCGTCAGCTTTTCCGCAAGCGCATCTATCGCGGTTTTCAAATTACTCGGTGCGTATTCGTTGTTTAATATGGTATCGGCAAATGGTATAACTCCCATAGCGCCTGCCGCAAGCAGGGTAATATCCCCCTGTGAGCTTGTAACACCGTTTCCGTCATAGCCGATAACTCGCCATGCAGCGGGATTATTTTCATGGTTTTGCCCGAAATACACAGTCGGTGCGGTCGCTGTGTTTACATTTTTACTTAACACACTTAGTGCATCTGCACCAAGCTGTATCGCAGCAGAGCCCCCTGCCCCAACCTCCTCGGCGAATACGCTTATCGGCGTAAGGCAGAGCATCATGCATAAAGTCAGCAGGATACTGAGTATTCGTTTTTTCATTTTTCGCCACCTCCGTTATATGAATTTAATCAAGAGCAGTTATTGTAATAGTACCTCTGAAGCCACCGAGATAAGTATTGTATGCCGAATTTTCAAACCACAACTGCAATGTAATGTCTTTATTTGACGCATCATACATTCTGTTGAAATTAAAGGAATGTTGATCATTGGTTTGCGGTATTTTTGCCCCGTCCCTTTTTATTCGTGTAAGCTCCCTGCACAGATCGTCATCATAACCGTCTATCATCTGAATAGAGTAATTGCCGCTTTTGTTAGATTCGTTTGAACCAACTTCGAGAGAACCGCTTAAGCAGACATTGTAAATATGTCCTTTTTTGAGTGTAATATTATTCCTGTAGGATGAATAGGATGAAATCAAGCCGCCCTTGTTTATTTTTTCGTAGACAGAAATATTGACACGACTGTTATTCAGTACTGTCCTCGGAGGAGCGTCTGCCTCTCCGTAAAAATATCCCGAACAGCTGCCGTTCTGACCTGCATCACCCTTGTCGCCTTTATCTCCCTTGTCACCCTTTTCGCCTTTTTCACCGTCAACACCTGTGGCTTTCACTCCCGTATCGGTTGTTCCAATCCACCAGTTGCCGTTTTCACCGATGAACGGAGTGTTGCCGTCTTTGCCGTCAGCGCCGTTTTGTCCGTTTGTTCCGTCCTTACCGTCAACACCATCTTTACCGTCAACACCATCTTTGCCGTTTATACCGTTCTTACCGTCTGTGCCGTCAAGACCTTTCAAAATTGAAAGATCGTAAAGGTTAAGCCATATTTCATCGCCGACATAACGCCACTGTAGGTTATTTTCATTTACACGGAACTCAGGTGTTTTTCCGTTTGCTCCGTCCTTACCGTTCTGTCCGGCATCTCCTTTATCTCCCTTGTCGCCTTTTTCACCGTCAACACCTGCGGCTTTTACGCCAATGTCGGTCACTCCGAGCCACCAGTTGCCGTTTTCACCGATGAACGGCGTATCGCCGTTTTTGCCGTCAAGACCATCGACACCGTTTTTTCCGTCGATTCCGTCTTTTCCGTCTTTTCCGTCAAGACCTTTCAAATTTGAAAGGTCGTAAAGATTTAACCATATTTCGTCACTGACATAACGCCATTGAAGATTGTTTTCATTTACACGGAACTCCGGTGTTTTCCCGTTTGCTCCGTCTTTACCGTTCTGCCCTGTGGGTCCTTTTATATCGGAAATGGCAACAAGGTTTTGCCAGTCTTCTCCCTCATATCGCCACTGTATATATTCTGTTGTTCTTTGTACCTCTATGTTTTTGCCGTCAAGACCGTTTTTGCCATCAATGCCGTCTTTGCCGTCAATACCGTCTTTTCCGTCAAGACCGTTCTTTCCGTCAGTACCGTCTTTGCCGTCAATGCCGTTTTTACCGTCAGCACCGTTTTTACCGTCAATACCGTCTTTTCCGTCAGTACCGTCTTTGCCGTTAAGACCGTTTTTACCGTCAAGACCGTTTTTTCCGTCAACACCGTTTTTACCGTCAGTACCGTCTTTTCCGTTAAGACCGTTTTTACCGTCAGTACCGTTTATTCCGTTCTTACCGTCGGCTCCGTCCTTGCCGTTTTTTCCGTCAGCACCTCTGAGCGTGTTAAGAGCTACAAGATCGTGCCATTCCTCTTCGGCGGCATCTCTCCATTGGATTGCTGTGCCGTTGTTTCGCACCTCCGGCAACAGAGTTTTGCTGTTTTCCGCCTTGCTGCATACGGCAGCAAATGCAATGCAAAGCACAAGACAAAGTGCGGTGGTAACACAGTATATTCGTTTTTTCATTTATCATTGCCTCCTCTCAAATATTGTGAACGGTATTTATCAGCAAACAGGGCGACACCCTGTTTTAAGACCTCCATTTGGGTTTTTAAATAATATTCATCCTCAAACATAGCATAGTGAACACAGGCACGGACAAATATAAAAATGAGCGGTGTAATCACCGTGTACGGAATGCCGATTTTCGGCTCAAGCCGCTTGGCATACTCGGTATAGCGCTCATTTACCCCCTCAAAAAATTTCTTGCCGTGCTCAATATATTTCGGATGGGTATAGACCTGATACATCAGCCGATATTTCTTGCCGTGCTTCTTTGCGGTCCAATACGGAACCTCTTTCACAAATCGAACAACATCCTTCGGGTCGGTGGGAGCTTTTTCCATAAAATCATCCTCGACCTTTTCCATACAGTATGCAGTTGATTCAATAATCAGTTCATCAACACTGTTGAAATAGGAATACAGATTTCCCGTTGTACAGCCACACGCTGCCGCCAAAGCCTTGATGCCCGTACCGTTCAATCCATTTTCAGCATAGCATTCAAAGCATTTTTCCATTATTTCCCTCTTACGCTCGTTGTGCTGTTCCTCTGTTGTTCTCATAATGTTCGCTTCCTTTTGATAACTAATCGATTAATTAATTATAGTATAGCACAGAGCTACGGCAATTTCAACAATTAATTAAGAAAAAATCGCAAAATATTAAATTTTTATCGCATCTGTAGGAAATTTTACTGCTATAGCAGTACCCTTTTCCGAACTTTCTTCCACACGAACTTTACCATTGTGCAGTGCAACGATTTCCCACACCAAAGAAAGTCCCAATCCCACGCCGCCGTATTCTCTGCTTCGGGATTTATCCACACGAAAGAAGGGCTGAAAAATACTTTCTCTGTATTGTTCGGGGATGCCGTAGCCGGTATCCGCAACCGTAATAACAAGCTGATTGTCTTTGTGCGTTACGGTAATATTCACTGTACCGTCAAAACGGTTGTAGCGTATAGCGTTTTCGGTCAGATTGTATAACAAACGATAAATCAGCGTGTCACTGCCTGTCATAACAGCATCGCCCGTGCTTTCAAGTGTAATGTTGTTTTTCTCTGCAAGGGGCGCAAGGTCAGTGAAAATCTCTTCTACCATAGGACCTATCTCTATGCGGTCGGCACACGATACTGTACGAAGCTCACTCATTTCCAACAGGGTTTTTGTCATTTGCGTCATTCGTTCGGTCTGCTCACGCAACAATCGGAGGAACTCCGCAGTTTCCGGCAATGCCTCGGAATGCTCTGCCGAAAAAAGTTCAAGCTGTGCCTGCATAAGCGAAAGCGGCGTACGCAACTCGTGTGCGGCATTTCCCGTGAACTGTCGTTGAGCGGTGAATCCCTCATCAAGACGGTCAAGCATCCGATTGAACGACTTGACAAACTGTCTCAGTTCAGGCGGAACTTCTTCGGTTATCTTCATATCCGTCAAATTGTTAGGTTGAACCTTTTCAACCCGTGCGGTAAAAGTACGCAGAGGCTTCAGCGCATGCCCGCTTAAAAAATACGCAAGCACACCGCCTAACAATGTTGCCGCCGCCGTAATATACCAATTGGTAGCGATAAAGGATTCCTGTGCTCCGTTAATTACGATAGTCAATTCACGATCAAGCTTTTCGTGTTCGGGATCGAAAAAGTCAGGTTCTCCTTTGTCCGTATCTCCGTAACCTGTAACATAAGAGCCTATGGAATCCATGTAATGGGTGCCGGAATAGCCGATAAGAAGATTCATAAAAATACAGGTAGCTCCGATAAGAAGTGCTGTCATCAGAGTTATGCGCCATTGCAAAGATAGCTTTTTCATATTTTTTCTTCCTCCATAACATATCCTTCACCAATGCGATTGCGAATCGGGTCATAGCCGAGTGCCGCACGCAGTTTCTTTCGTAATGCAGAAATATGTACTCTTATTGAATTGCTGAAATTGTCAACACTGTTATCCCAAACATGGTCGAGCAGTTCTTCCTGACTGACGGGGCGGCCTTGATTAAGAAGTAAATATTCAAGTATTCCGATTTCTTTTCGGGTAAGTGACAGCTCCTGACCGTCAGCAACAGCAACACGGGCTTTGGTGTCAAAAGCAACCTTTCCACAGTTCAAAACAACATTGTTTTGTGTAAACCGCCGTCGAGTCAGACTGCGTATTCTTGCCTCAAGCTCCTCCAAATGAAACGGCTTTGTCAGATAATCGTTTGCTCCGGCATCCAGTCCCTCCACCTTGTCGGCAACCTCACAGCGTGCCGAAAGAATTAACACTCCGGTATCTTTGTCGGTTTGTCGCAGAGTTCGCAGTACCGTCATCCCGTCTGCACCGGGTAAATTCAGATCAAGTAAAACAAGATCGTACTTTTCCATTCCGAGCAACTCAATTGCTTTGTTTCCGTCATAGCAAAAATCAACGCTGTATGCCAGTCTTTTAAGGCTGCGAACAATTGTCTCGCACAGCGCACGCTCGTCTTCAATTACTAAAATACGCATAAAAACTCTCCTTGTTATGTTTTAATATTTCTTTGATAATTTAATTATATCGCTAAGGCATAAAGTTTTTGTTAAATTTTCGTTCTTAACAGAGATTTTACATCCTCTGTGCTACAATGAAAGCACAAAAGAAAGGGGTGACCGAATTGACTCGAAAGAAAAAAGCCGTATTTCAGATCGTACTGATTATCTGTGGAATTACGATGCTGTGTTACGGAGCCCTGCGAGGAGAAGCAGAAACCGTGTTAAGCAAGGCAATCCGGCTGTGTTTGGAGTGTGTGGGAATTGGATAACAAAAAACCGAAGAAAAAAAGAGGCGGTGTATCGCAGTTCCTCTCACGCTTTCGATGGCTTATTCAAGCAGGAGCAACTTTGTTGAGTAATATTCATCTGCCGAATTTTTTTAAGGGCGGAATTTATCAAGGCAAAGGAAAGGCTGTTTGTGTGCCCGGACTGAATTGCTATTCCTGCCCGGCGGCATCGGGAGCCTGCCCAATCGGCTCGTTTCAGGCAGTGGTGGGTTCGTCAAAATTCAGTTTTTCATATTATATCACAGGATTCCTCATATTGATAGGGGTTCTGCTCGGGCGGTTTATCTGCGGTTTTTTGTGTCCGTTCGGATGGCTTCAGGAACTGTTACATAAGGTGCCGACAAAAAAGCTTCCCACTAAAAAGCTGAAACCGCTGACATACATAAAATATGCAGTTTTGCTTTTTGCTGTATGTTTACTGCCAATGCTCATTACAAACGATGCGGATATGGGAGATCCTTTTTTCTGTAAGTATCTTTGTCCTCAAGGGGTACTCGAGGGGGCAATCCCTCTTTCCGCTGTCGATTCGGGAATCCGCGCCGCACTTGGTACGCTCTTTTCGTGGAAGCTGGGCATATTGATCGCAGTAATCGTACTGAGTGTGCTTTTCTACAGACCGTTCTGTAAGTGGCTGTGTCCTCTCGGTGCATTTTATGCATTGCTTAACAAGGTGTCACTTTTCGGAATGAAAGTAGACAAACACAAGTGCATTTCCTGTGGAAAATGTGCCAAAGCATGCAAGATGGATGTAGATGTAACCAAAACTCCCAACCATACCGAATGCATACGCTGCGGTAAGTGTATCCGTGCCTGTCCTGTCGAGGCGGTCAGCTTTTGCTACGGCTTTGGCAAAGGAAAAGAAAATGATTGTCCCGCTAAAAAAGCGGAAACAGCAAAACAAAAAATTGAAACAGAAATTAAAACAGGAATTGAAACAGAAAAGGAGTAAACACTATGAAAACGACTAAAATTTTAAGCTTACTGACTGCCCTGGTGATGTTGTTAAGCTTTGCCGCCTGTGGCACAGCCAAAGGCAATACGACGAATACTACTGCAAATAAGAAAAGCGAAACGGCTATGCTGACAGCTGTGAATCCGAAAACAAAAGACGAGGCCGCCGACCTGCATCAAAAACTGATGGCACAGGAAAATGCTATTCTTTCCGAAAACAGCAAGCTTTGGGAAAAGGTATTTGCTTCAGCCGATAAAGGTATGGCGATGAATGAGGACGGCAAAAACTACGGCGATTTTCTTCTGAAAACAATTGACGGTATCAAGGATCAGTTCAGTGCAGATGAGTTGAAGCTGCTTAATGAAGGCGCCGAAGAGATTAAGGAAATTGAAGGAAAGCTGACGCTTTTGGAACAAAAATTTCCCGGATGCGGAGAAAAACCGTCTGATGGAGATATGAGCGTTCCGGCGGAAAACGGTAAGCCCATCGAAAAGGATGATCTGAAGAAATTCCCGACATTTGACGGCAAGGATCTTGACGGAAACGAAGTTAAGAGCAGTACGCTTTTTGCAAAAAATACCGTTACTGTAGTAAACTTCTGGTTTACCACCTGCAATCCCTGCGTGGAAGAACTTGCCGACCTGGAAGCTCTGAATAAACAGCTTGCAAAAAAAGGCGGAGCAGTAGTCGGAATCAATTCATTTACACTTGACGGTGACAAAACGGCTATCTCTGACGCAAAGAATACTCTGGCAAAAAAGGGTGTGACCTACAAAAACATTTGGTTTGATTCAAAAAGTAAAGCCGGAGAATTCACATCCGGATTGTACTCCTACCCCACAACTTATGTTGTCGATAAAAACGGTAATATTGTAGGAGAGCCGATTGTCGGTGCAATAACCTCCGAAAAGCAGTCTGAAAAGCTGGAAAAGTTGATTGATCAGGCAATTGCAAACAGCAAGAACTAATGTGTGCCCTGTCCCGACAAAGTATCAATAACGCATATTTTCAGGTTCTGTAAATTTTACATATAGATTCCAACAAATATGCCAATAATTCAACCAATATAATTTTTCGTACAACAAAACCTCCTGCAACGGATTTTACTCTGTGCAGGAGGTTTATTCTTATTCCGATATTTTATGTTTCATCATTATATCTCTATAAAAATTTTTACATAGCTGTAAAGCTGTTTATCATCACAATAAATTTGTATTCTGTTCAAGCATTAAAAAGGAGGCTCTTTCGAGCCTCCTTACAGCAGTTGTTCTACCCTATTTTATTGTAGAGTTTGTTACTGTCAAAATGCAAATATCAAAACTGCCGATGCGAGAAAAAGTGCAAAAGTAATCGGTTGAATTTTTATGTATTTTTCAACTTTTGCAATTCGTTCTTCCGAAAAAGCATTTGATTGTACTGCTTTTTTGTAATCTCGATAAGACATTACAAACATAAAGATTGAAGCAATTATAAATGCAGTATAAAACACATATAAATAACTCTCCAAAAGCGAACCAAAATATTTTGTAATCAAAGAAAATGAAAAGCAAGCTGTCTGGAAAATCGGAACTAAAATACTTCCTTGAATTATTCCGTCACATTTATCCTCAGGCTTATTATCCTCTTCATTCGGCAGAAAATAATCATCTGCAAGGCTTGAATTAATATGAACCCTCTTACGGTAGAGTTTTAATAAAGCTGCAATCAACAGCAATAAAAACATTGCTAAATTACTGTAAATATAGATTGAAAATTCAATATCGTGAAAGACATAAACTAAATCTGAGTCGCTATACATAGTTAAAGCATAAAAATAAGCATTAACTATAACTACCCAAGCATATATTCTTTTAACCTTTTTAAAAAGAATATATATTGTTGCAAAGTGCATTGCAAACAGCAAAAGCAACAAAGATATAAACACAAGCAAATCATACGGGTTATGTGTTTTAAAAAAATTCATAAAAGGATAAAAATTCAAATACAACGCAGTTGTGGGAAACATAGTTAAATCCGAAGTAATTATGCAATAACCAATGTTCACAAACAGCAATAATATAAATAAGCTTTGTAATCCTACGACAATTGAATAATAAATTTTCTTTGCTTTCATTTAAAACATCCTATCTGTTATTTTACTTTTCATATTTGACTATATCAAAAAGAATTCAAACGAAATCAATAATGTGTGTGGTGATATCATGGCTGATGAGATTAATACACAAAGAAATTTTTTTGGTCAATTCGGTTTTTCTGAATACTATTGACGAAAAAATCACAATGTCGGCAACAAAAGGCTTTGCTGTAATAACTGCTCATATTAAATTCTTATTGAATGTATTAGATTGATTTTTAGTGATTAAATGTGTATAATGTATATTGGGAGGTATCTATGGGAAAACAAAATTATTTTTTCAGCGGAATTACGGACATACTGATTCTTGCCATTTTGTGTGAGCATGACAGTTATGTGTATGAAATTGTAAAATTCATAAAAGAAAAATCAAACGGATGCCTGTCCATATCTCAGAACACCGTTTACGCAGTCACCTACAAGCTTGTTAACGAAGGAAAAATCAGCGAATATTCAAAGCTTGTCGGCAAAAAGCGCACACGAATTTATTATCATATCGAGGACGAAGGTCGGGCATATTATGAAAACCTTTTGGAGAGTTTTCATAATGCATACAGCGGTGTAGAGAGTATTTTAAATATTTTAAAAGAGGACAAGGGCAATAAACAATAACGGGGATTCCCTATGTTGTCAAGAAAATAAGGACAGGCAAATACATCAAAAGACTTATTGCGGTTGTACTTATTCTTGCACTCATATCAACTGTTACATACTGCATTGTTTTGCATGAAGACCATCAGATTACAAAAAGACAGGAAGCTGTTATAGCCGAAGATGTAATCGAATAGTACAAATTCCGTTCGGATTTTTTAAAATTTACAGACCGATTTCAAATTTGATTTTGAAGTCGGTCTTTTGTTTTAGAAACTTAGCCAAATATTTTTTCAAAGTTTTTACCGTCTGATGTAATTCGATACAGATTTCTCTCGGAATCAATAAAATAAATCAATTCATCATCCAAATTATAAATAAAGCAAGCCTCTTTTTTGCATATACGCTCAAACTCAGAAGTTTTGCTGTTCACAACATAAATTCCGTTGTCCTTATTCGACTTCTCAACCGCCAAGACGGGCTGATTATCAATAATATTAACCGTAACTACTCCGTCGGTATTGAAAATTTTTTCGATTTTCTTTGTTTTAAGATTTATGCGATAAACCGCACTAAAATTTCCCGATGTAAAGTATATATATGTATCGGTGGCGATTAAATTATAAATTTCATCTTCGCAGTCAGGAAGATTTCCGATTGTAAACTCATCAACAACCTTCTGAGTATTCATATCATATCTGCATATAGACATAATATCGTTGTCTTGGTTAGGATAGCAAACCATATTCTTGTTGATATAAGAAGAATAGCTCATAAGAACCGAATGAAAATTCAATTTTTGAGCGTCAAAGATCTTTTTTAATGAATTGTTTTCATATCTATATATGCCGTTGTCGATTGAGTACAGATATATTGTGTCATCAACTATTGAAAAATTTTGATACAATTTGATTTTGTCGGGATTTTTGATAGTCATATAATCTGAAAAAGAATTCCGTTCGACATCATACTTTTTGATAATCAAGTCACCGCACAAAACTTCATAGTTATATAAAAACGGATTATCGTCTGAATCATCTGTATAACTTTCGGTTGAATAAAGTACATCATCAAGAATAATCCCATTGTATGTTGTAGAAACGGAAGTAGCATATGCGGGAAGTAATGAAATACCGCCCCAGTCTATTCGCTTTGTTACATCCGCACTAATCTCATACAAGCCGGATTTCAAGATATTTTCATTCATGTAATTGTAATACAATTTATCGCCTATTTGAACTAAATTTGAACCTGTATTCACCTTGTCATTCTGATAGCTGTAATTCACATTGGTAGATTTGAGAGTAATTTTATAAAATGATACTGAATGATAAAAGCAGAAATAAGCAATGCCAAAAAACAATAACACACTTGCAATAATGATTGCAATTTTAATTCGTTTTGATTTTTTAGTCGCATCTTTTTTCATAACTATTGCCTCCTGTCCTTCTAATACAATGAACATAAGTGTTCTAATTGTATTATATCAATAGACATTGCAAAAAGCAATACTTATTAATATTTTCTTTATCTAAAAGTCATATATTCATATCTGCCAATGCTTGAATAACCATATGCAAACATAGCGAACAATATAAATACTGACCAAAATTTCAAAAATTTTATAGCCGTATCATATTTCGATGTTGTGTACATTTTGTTTAAGTCATCTAAATAAGCAACTATATTATTAATTAGAATAGATAATGATGCGCCGCCCCATGATGCTACTATTGAAATATGTACACCCGCTAAATTAAATGTCAAAAGCAGCAACACACCATTTATGACAAAGAATAGTGCAATCAGTTTTGTAAGCGTATCAGAACGAAGGCTCTCATAGAATCGCCAATCTTTCGATTTATAATAATTATTAGCATAAAGGCACAAACACAATATTCCGCTTAATATAAATATCACAGTATTTACCGTGTTATCAGAACTATCAATCAGTTTAAATAATGTGAGCAAGAATATAGCAACTGTCAGTACAACATCAAAAGCAAAATATATCAAATATGACTTTACAATACGTTTGTTGCCGTTTAACTTTTTCGGATTGACTTTACTGTAATCTATAGTTTCAAAGTCTATTTTATTGTTTTCCGTCATGTCAAACACCTCATCTCGCCCATTCTCTTTTTTTCAATTGGTTGGATACCAATATAATGACTAATTTTATCAATATCGGTTTTGGGATTATCTGTCAAAAGAATTAACTCAACCATAATCAAAAGAGAATGGCTTAACAGATTTCATATCATTAATTACAAACATGCCTATAGGCTTGTATTTGAGTATATTGAAACCTTTTATAATATCGTTAGGATTCACAGCCACTGCGACTATATGTCTCCTAATGATTTTGAAAAATTGTTTGAGAGGGTATCTTCTCTGCCAGCAGCTTAGTTGGCAGAACTTCTCATTTTATTTTGTGCTAAATCTTGACACAGGACCATATTATGTACGGTCAATAAATCATACCGATGATAATATCGTTCATAATGTTGCCTACAAAACTAATTTTAAGAATCGGAATAAACAACAAATACGGTACATTGCACAATGAAACAATGTGAAGTAATTTGCTTTTCTGTTTTTCGGGAACATTCAGATTTTTATACACAACGGTCTGATTAAACAGATATATAAATGCGTAGGCTGTGAGAATTTCAAAAAATGCAACGATTATTCCGCCGTAATGTCCTGAACCAGTTATCGTCAGATTTCCGATAAAGCCAAGTAGAATACTGTCCGCAATTTTCTTGAAAATATTATCAAAATTAAATACGCATAAGCATATCACCGTCCATATGAGTGAAAACAGAAAAAATGAAATCAATATGCCAAGCTCGGAAAATACACTTGCTTTTAATATAAATCGTTTTTCATCAGTGAATTTTCGCACTTTGACTGCATATATGGCAGAGTTTGTAATGAGCAGGCGAATAAAGCTTACTGCCAACAATGCAATGAAAAAAAGTATCAAATACAGCATTTCCATACAATCACCTCGAATCGCTTATAACGCATTACTTTTCTTTTGTAACTTCATCCAGACCGATAAAGTAGATACCTTTTCTTTTAGATTTTTCAAGATGAATCTTTTCGGAATCAACAATCAAATCCGTGTAGAGGTTATTGTCAGTTTCGACAAAACAGAATATTCTGAATTTGCCGAAAGTTACGGTTTTGTCGGCTTTATGTGCAGAATCGGAATATGCGAGAATATCTGTTTCACGATTTGGTACTGCCACAAAAAGAACCTGTTCTCCTGTCTTTTTATCTCTGATTTTGTAACTTCTGATAAATGTGTAATCTTTTGAAAATGAACCGTTGTTAATTTCAATTTGTTCATACACATCAACATCAGCATTCCTGTTAATCATAGAAACCCTACCGTTTCGCTTTGTATAAACTGCCGGTGTGATTATTTTCGTTTCCTCATCAATCATTAAAACAAATTTGCTGTTTGGTAAATCTATTAAGGTATCATAGACAAAATGTTTAATAGTAGTAAATCTCTTTTTAGAAATTGATACTTCCGATTTAATAGATTTATAATAAAGTGAATTAATAAACTCTTTTAACAAGAAACACAAAAGTAAATACAATCCATACGGGATAAGAAATGTAAAATCTAAAAGAGAACCATTAACATGATTAACACTTACGCTAAAAACAATAACTTCCATATAATCACAACCTACCATTCAGCATGTAACTTTCAAAAGAATTATCTTTATTGAGCAACAACACATTTTCGGCAAAATGTAATAACAAACCTGTTTCGGTCATTATTGGAAATGAACAACCGTATTTCTTGTTATCGTCATTTTGAAAACCGAATTTCAGCACGAACTTATAGTGTCCGAGATTATCGTATTCAGCAAGCCCTATTGAGAAAAATGACTCCGCAGACAAATCAGTATCGCCTATTTCCCAGTAAAATTCACTATGTTGCTTATCAATCAAATTTTTGATTAAGTCCGACAAAGCAATTATGTTTTCTTTTGTGACATATACTTTTGTTTCAGCACTAATATTTTTGGCTAATGCCTTTACCATAATTTGATATAAATCAGCATCTTCCCATATTTTTTTAAATAACAAATTATTCATTTTTCCATATCACTTGTTCATTAATCTTGAAAGTAATTTTTCATACTTTGCATTGATTGTAATTTGCGTTGCGGTATTGAATACAAACGAAGTTACTCCGTCATCACAACCGTAATCGTCTATCTGTCTGACGGTGCAGATTCCGTTTTCCAGCGACAACGGTAATCCCGTGATATTCTCATTACCGCTGTGCAGCAATTCTATACTTACTACGAAGTTTTTAATTATTGCGGATTTTATTGCAGAATCAAATACAGCGTTACCGTCAATTTCAACGCTGTCTTCAAAAGTATCCGTTTCAATAAGTTTCTCCATTTTTTGATTATATTTTGAATCATACTCGATTCTGAAGAAATCAGATACCATTTTTACAATTACACCGTCACAAGTTCCGTCTGTATTGTACATTTGAATTGCAACCTCATCTTCGTTAAGTGCAATAATCTTGCCGTAAATAAACTTGTCACATTCATCATCTGTATAAAAACTGCAATTTTTATTGCTTTGAAAAGCTTTTAATAATTCCGAATACATCGTATCACCTCATAAATTTTTTCAGCTTTGTTTGATTTATCTTTATATTGTCTTTCATTTTATCTGTTTCAATTTTCAGTACATTGACATTGTCAGATAAAATTGCATTTTTAAGATTTTTAAAATATGATATGTCTGTTTCATATTCCCTGATTCTGTCATAACTGACAGATGCGGATTTTTTTAAATCATTCATATCGTCATTTAGCATTTTCAGATACTTTTCAATTTCATTTTCTGCCGAGTTATATTCTTTCAAATACAAATAAATATAAATGAAGTCTAATCCCAAAAAATCATTAGTTTCTTCTAACTTTTCCTTACCTAAGCAGATTAATTTGTCATACATCAGATATTTGTCAAGATATTCGGAAACTGATTTTGCACTAAAAAATGACTCATATAATTCACTGTATTTTGAAAACATTCTGCTAATACAATTTGTAACATCTGATTTATCGGTTGCATCGGCAATATATTTCTCACCAGACAAACGACTTAATGAAAAATCATCTTCTCCGTCATAGATACACTCTCGCAAAGATATCATTATAAAGTTTACTGAAACAATTTATATTTTGCGTATAACCGTGTTCTGCCATAAACGAATCAAATTGTTGCACAAATAAATTTTTAAGGCAATCTCCCATAGTATACTTCCTATCTGATTTCGATATTTTAAATACAAAGTAATATTATCACCAATGAAATGCAATACAACAACATCAGCAGTATATGCATTACAATTAGTTTGCATTTATAATTTTGGATTGATGTTACTTTTATGTTTTGATTTTCCGATTTTATAAAATCAGAAATATTGTATGCCGTATGATACACTATACCTATACCTAAACACACATAAATAAAACAAATGAGGAATGCAGACTTGACGCCAAAATATATTAGAAAACTACAGGTAATCGGCGGAATAATTGCATAAACAGTCGGCAAAATCAAAGGCTTTTTCAAGGTATGGTAATATTCCTTTTTATTTTTCTTTTCTGCATATGCAACAGCCTTCATAGGGTTGTCATATTTCCTATCCATAAATTTAGCATACTTTGAAATTTGAATAAAAAAGAGAATTCCGCAGAAAATGGAGCAAGCAATTCCGAACCATACGCACAAAAGAAGTTCGTTTGCTTTTTCTTCATATGTGAGATTATTTACAGATTGACCGATTAAATCGGAATCAAGCAAAATAGGTATAATTGAGCCGATTAGTAAGCACCAAATTGCCGTTATACCGCTTGCAAGCCACTTTTTAATGTTATCCGATGAATACATTTTAAACAGCCAAAACAACATAATTAAAGTTACAGCTATTAAAACAATTGAAACTGAAATTTCAAAAGGGTTATGACTTACAACAAACCTTGACACAAACTGAATCGGCAAACACAGACTTGTCAAAAAGATGTTTTCGGTACAACTCATCAAGTTTACAATAAAATTAATTATCGTAGACATTACAATGAATAATAACAAAAGTAAATGAATTTTTTCTACCGACTTAATATTTTTGTAATTGAAATTTTTCATAGTTAACACCATCATTTTAAAGAATCGTAAATGCAATTGAAATTTGCAATTTCTTTTTCGTTGTACGGTGAATCGGGGTTGTATTCATACATTGACAAAATCCACTCAATCAGCGTGATATCATTGCCGCTTTTAACAAGGCAATTGTCGAGCAAATATCTAATTACTGTTTCACGATTGTAGAAAAATGTACCTGAATACATTAGATAATCACACAACAGAATTGTATGCTTGGGTGTATTCTCATTTGAAACCACATAAAGAAGATAACAGAACATATCTCTGTTATCAACCGATGAAAATTCTTTTTCAATGTTCTCAAGTGTATATTCAAAGTCGGATTTTTTAAGTTCGTCATATACAAACTGAAAATCTCCGTGTTTGATTTTATTTTTTAATTCTTTGAAATCCGGCATAATATCACCTCATTAAGAGTTCAATTTGTTATATTCATTAATTGCAATATAACTAAACAAATCATTCCCGTTTATAAGACACAAAACGCAATTTGCGCAAATGATTAGACACATCACAATTGCTATAATATCAATACCAAAAGCTAAAGTGTGTTTTTTAGTTATGTACTTATTATGCAGTCGAGTTGCAACTAACAAAATTATAGAAATTAACACAACATAATGAATAGCTTTTATCGTACCTAATATTTCATTCGCACCCATAAGTGTAATAATTGTCAGATAAATACTTTGTGATATTAACAAAACAAATGTAAGAACAGATACAAAAATCGACTCCGTTTTCGGCATTTTTGGACTACCCTCAGACAGTAATTGTTTACAAACAAATACATCTAAAATCACCAGAACGCACAATACTGTTGCAATAATAATTTTCATTGCAACAGAAATAAAAAACGGATGCAAGAACAATATGAAATCAAAAGCTATACCGCTTATTAATAAAAGGGTATTCAGAATATAATAGCGATTTAATTTGGTTTTCATAACTCTCTCCTTAAACACCAAATTTTGATAAGTCTATATTACAGCAAATATCATTAAAATATTTTATCAGCATACCATACTTCTAAAATAAAAAACAGATATTATAATTTTTGCAATTCAATTATAACTATAAAAAATCCAATATGCAACAAATTATGCGGCTTTGTCGGCACATTTAGAATATATAACAAAGAAGCGTGAATAATTTTAGCATTAATGACCGTTAAAAATCATCACGCTTTCAAAGCGTTCTTTAGCATCTGTAATTTTACCTTTGGTAACTATAAAGAAAGTTAAATTAATAATCAAAATAAATACAATTGAAATGATTGTCGCAAGACACAAGTTTGCAAGACTAAAGTATGTAATCAAACCAAATAATACCCCCGCCAAAGAAAATAAAACAGCCAAAAAGTAATATATTTTGTTTGATTGCAAAGTCAAATTTACTTTAAGGTTTTCGTCAAGCTGTTTTGTTTGAATTTTTATTAATGGAGCTAATATGCCCTCACGGGAAAGTAGTGATGTAGATGTAACTTTTAAATCAGTAATATTTTTAGGGTTATCACAGTAAAATTCATATCCATTATCGTATGAAGAAAAACTGCAATTAAAAGCAGTATGCTTTTTGAGTTTATCGTAAAAATCAGTTTCGGAAATCTTAATAATATATTCAAATGATTTTTTCATACTTCTCCCTCATTTCCAATCAAAGGCATTTTTTGACAACACAAGTTCTGAGTTATCTGTAACTTCTTTCAATACAGGCAGAATTTTATTGTAGTCCTCTGCGTATATAAAAAGTTCGGAATGGCAGGTCGGTTGCAAAATGACCTTACTGCTCGGAAGATACAAATCTATGCAAGCAAGATACCTGAAGTTATTTTCTACGATACAGTCTATAATCAAATCATCTTCGTAACATTTGAGTGCGTAGCTTTTATTCTTTTTTATATAACTTCTGAGATTGTTATAGCAATCATAGCTTTTCTTATCCGACCAACTTTCAAACAGACATTCTTTTTGCGAAAAATTATTACCGATTACGATATAATCGTTTAAAGCGGAAACTATCTTTTTAATTGCATCACTGAATAAATTTGCGACACGGTAAAAATCCGCCTTATCTGATAACGAGGCGTCATTATCAAAACCACCGTCCCAGTATTTTTTATATGTAATGTAATAAATTTCTTTCTGTTTGTAAATTTTTCTTTTAAATTTAATTTTATCATCGCTGATTTTTATCATTTTACAATATCCTTCCGAACAATAGTGCTTACATAGGAATTATAAACTTACTTTACCTCTTTGCACTTTTATTATACTATTTTAAAACAATATTTGTCAAGATTTGTATTAGTTATTTTAATACATTAATCCCGATTTTTTAAATAAAAATCGGGGAACAGAAATTATTTTATCTGTTCCCCGAATGTGTTTTATAAAATATTAAATTCAGTAAATTATTCTTTTACAATGTTTTCAAATGTGTGCCAACCGAGAACTGCACATTTTACACGGGCAGGCATATGAGAAATGTCAGACAATGCTCCGCCCTCCTCAAGCTCTTCAATTTCTTCGTCAGTTGCTTTACCTTGAATCATTTTAAGGAAAATATCTTTCAGATGTTCGGCTTCATCAACTGTTTTGCCGATAATCAAATCAAGCATAATATCGGCTGACGCCTGGGAAATTGCACAGCCGTCACCTGTAAATGAACCGTCTGTAATCACACCGTCTTTGATATTAAGATTAAGCACAATGTCATCACCGCAGCTTGGATTCACACCCTCAAGGCTTACCGTTGCCGTATCAAGCGGATGTTTGTGCATTGGATGAAGATTGTGATCGGTCAGGATTTCATTGTAAAAGCTTCTGTTATTTTCCATATCCCATTCTCCTTCTGACAGATGACACGCTGTTCAAAAACGCATCAATGTCATCTTTCGTATTGTAGAAATAAATGCTTGCCCTTGTTGTTGACGGAACGCCTAAAAATTCCATCAAAGGCTGTGCGCAATGGTGTCCTGCACGGACTGCAATACCATCAGCGTCGAGAATACTGCTGACATCATGCGGATGAACTCCGTCAATTGTAAAGCTGATAATTCCGCAATGCTCTTTCGGATTGTTGCTTCCCTGAATATTGATGTGAGGAATTTTCATAAGTCCGTCAAAGGCTCTTTTGGTAAGTTCTTTTTCAATACCGCCGATTGTATCAAAACCAATATTTTGAATATATTCAATTGCGGTTTTCAGCCCCCATGCGCCAGCCGCATTTACCGTTCCTGCCTCGAATTTATGCGGTAAATCGGAATAGATAACCTTGTCCCTTGTAACGGAATCAATCATCTCACCGCCCGTTAAAAACGGCGGCATTTTTTCAAGAAGGCTTTCTTTGCCGTACAATACACCGATTCCGAATGGTGCCATAAGTTTGTGACCGGAAAATGCAAGAAAATCCACATCAAGCGACTGAACATCAACGGGATTGTGCGGAACGCTCTGTGATGCATCAAGCACAACAACTGCACCGCATTCCTTTGCAAGCTCTGTGATACGCTTTATGGGAGTTTTGCAACCGAGTACATTTGATATGTGAGTTACTGCCACAAGCCTTGTACGCTCCGAAAAAGCCTGTTTCAGCTGTTCTTCGGTAATTGTGCCGTCAGGGTTGCATTCAATGTACTTTACCGCTGCGCCCGTTTTTTCTGCAACAACTCTCCATGGCAACTGGTTGCTGTGGTGTTCCATTACAGTGACAAGGATTTCGTCACCTTTTTTAAGAAAATTCATTCCGTAGCTGTAGGCAACAAGATTGAGGCTTTCGGTTGCATTGCGTGTAAATATTATTTCACGCTCCGACCTTGCATTAATGAACTTTCTGACTGTTTCACGGGATTGCTCATAACACTCGGTTGCTTTGAAACCCAAATCATAAAGTCCACGCAGAGGATTTGCATTGCATTTTTTGTAGAACTCCATTTCCGAATTTATAACTGATTCAGGTCTTTGAGCAGTTGCGGCACTGTCGAGATAGACTACAGGATTTTCTCGCAAAAGCGGAAAATCTTCCTTAAAGTTTTTCATTTGCATAGCCTGTAACCTCCTCCAAACAGGATTTTGCAAGCGTTTCAAGCTCCTCATCACCGATTTTCGAGCATAAAGCGTCAAGCTTTGCACGAGCCATAAGGTTACAAGCCTCTTCTTCGTCAAGGCCTCTGCTTGCAAGATAGAAAAGCACATCATCGGACGGTCTGCCGATTGACGCACCGTGGTTGCCCTCAACATCCTCTTCCGCACAAAGAATGAGCGGTACGGTCTGATTGATGACATCTTCGCCTAAAATGAGAACATCTTCGTTCTCATCGCCTTTTGCACCCGATGAGCCGAGCGGAAAATCAATTGTACCACGGAATAATTTATGTGCTTTATCTCTCAAGACACCTCCGGCATTCATTGAGCTGACGGTCTTTTTGCCGATATGCTCGGCAACATAGTTCATATCAAGCAACTGCTCGTCCTTGCAATAGTAGCCGACATTGAGGTCAAGATTGCTCTGCTTGCCTAAAAGTGTTGTTTTTGTGCCTGTATAGGTTTCATTTCCGCCGATGAAAAGCTGTAATATCTCTGCGGTTGCATTATCTTCACATTCTGCACCGACATCGTTTATAAAGCGGAAATTTTGCGAAAGGAGATTAAGCTGTACGAGTCTTATTTTTGCACCTTTTTCAGCTTTAAATTTCGTCCTTACGGCACAAATACCGCTTGCGTTCCACGCTGACTGCATTGTCATAAACACGGTAAGTTCTGTGTTTTCGGGAGCGTATAATTCTATGTCTGCAAAAGCGTTTTCACCGTTTTTACAATTAAAAAACAGCTTTTCGCTTTTTGTTTTATCAGCAGATATTCTGATTTTTTCAGGCTGTGATATTTTTGAGATTTCGTCAATCTCCTCGCCCATACCTGTCTGAATATTTGCAAATGAATCCCGAATTTTTGAATCGGAATTGTTTGTATATTTTTCGATTATTTCTTTTTGAACAGGAATACTGTTCCACCCGTCAACGGGAATGCTTCGGATTTTTGCCTGATTCACTCCCAATCGGTTCCAAGTGGGTGACGGAAGAAAGTTCACTGTTAAGTCTTTATTATCAACCATAATGTCCTCCTTATCCGATACTGCCCTTCATTTCAAGCTGAATGAGATTGTTCATTTCAACCGCATATTCAAGCGGAAGTTCCTTTGACACATTGTCTGCAAAGCCGCTGACTATCATCGCCCTTGCATCCTCTTCACTAAGACCTCTTGACATAAGGTAGAATACAGCCTCATCGCTGATTCTGCCGATTTTAGCCTCGTGTCCTATATCTGCGTGCGGAGTTTTGATATCCATTACAGGAATAGTATCTGAGCGTGACTTTGAATCAAGCATAAGTGACTGACACGAAACGGCAGATTTTGCATTTTCGGCAGATTTGTTTACAACAACGGAGCTTCTGAATGTGCTGATACCGCCGTCTTTTGAAATTGACCTTGTGTTCATAAACGAAGATGTTTCTTTGCCGATATGAACTACTTTTGCGCCTGTATCAAGGTTCTGTCCCTTGCCTGCAAAAGTAATGCCCGTAAACTCCATTCTTGAACGGTCGCCTTTTAAAATTGTCATCGGATAAAGATATGACACATGAGAACCGAATGAACCCGATACCCATTCCATAGTACCGCCGTCTTCAACAAGCGCTCTTTTGGTGTTAAGGTTGTACATATTTTTTGACCAGTTTTCAATTGTTGAATATCTGAGCCTTGCATTTTTCTTTACAAAAAGCTCAACGCATCCTGCGTGAAGATTTGCTATGTTATATTTCGGAGCAGAACAACCCTCTATAAAATGCAGGTCTGCACCCTCGTCAACAATAATGAGCGTGTGTTCAAACTGACCTGCACCGGGTGCATTAAGTCTGAAATATGACTGCAACGGAATTTCTACCGATACTCCCGGCGGAACATACACAAACGAACCTCCTGACCATACTGCACCGTGAAGTGCGGCAAATTTGTGGTCATTCGGACGGACAAGTTTCATAAAATATTTTTTTACCATGTCGGCATATTCGCCCTTTAACGCACTCTCCATATCGGTATATACTACGCCCTGTGAGGCAACCTCTTCACGAACATTGTGGTACACAAGCTCGGAATCATACTGCGCTCCGACACCTGCAAGGGACTTTCTCTCTGCCTGAGGAATACCGAGTCTTTCAAATGTATTCTTGATATCTTCGGGGACTTCTGACCATTTTGCGGTCATTCTTGTGTTCGGACGGACATAGGTTGCAATATTGTCCATATTAAGTCCGTCAATGGGCGGTCCCCAGTTTGGAACTTTGAGTTCATTATAAATTTGAAGTGACTGCAAACGGAAATTCTGCATCCACACGGGATCGTTCTTTTCCTTTGAAATTTTTTCTACAATTGAGGCATCAAGACCTGATTTGATACGGTAGGCATCATTTTCTTCGTCTTTGATATCATAGACACTTCTGTCAACATCATCGACATATGTTCTTTCTTTCATCTTAATACCTCCGTCAGAACTTTTCTGCATAAAGTTCAAGATACTTCTCAAAACCGTGTTCATTGATTTCATCAATCAACGATGCGTCGCCTGTTTTAACTATATGACCGTTTACCATAATATGGGTATAATCAACTTTGAGAGATTCGAGAATACCTGTGCTGTGTGTGATGATGAGCAATGCACCGTCACGGTTTTTCTGATAGTGTTCAACACCCTTTGAAACTGTGCGAACCGCGTCAACATCAAGACCAGAGTCTGTTTCGTCAAGAATTGCAAGCTTTGGATTGAGTAAAAGCATCTGCAAAATTTCTGCTTTTTTCTTTTCACCGCCCGAAAAACCTACATTTAGATCACGCTCGGAATATGACGGATCCATCTGCAAAAGCTCCATGGCCTGTCTGAGCTCTTTTTTAAAGTCCCAAAGGCGGATTCTTTTGCCACGGTTCTTTTCAAGAGCGTTACGAATAAATGATGAAAGCGAAAGCCCCGGAACCTCAAGAGGACTTTGGAATGAAAGAAAAATTCCGTCCTTTGACCTTTTATCGGGTGTTTCATCGTTAATGTTTTTTCCGTTAAAAAGTATTTTGCCTGAATTAAGCGTATATTTAGGACTGCCCATAAGTGCAAATCCAAGCGTTGACTTGCCTGCACCGTTAGGTCCCATAAGCACATGCGTTTCACCTTTGTTTATACTAAGATTTATATCGTGCAGAATTTCCTTTTCCTCTACACTTACAGTCAAACCGTTTACATCAAGTAATTTGTCTGCCATTTCATAATCCCACCTTGTTATATTATCAACCCACCAAAGAAGTGGATAATTAAAATATAACCTTTTCAACCCATTTTGTCAATGGGTTGGTATTGCATTTTTATCGTTTTTTGTATATAATCAAGGTATATAAGCAAAACAGGCTTACAAAATATGCAAGCCTTGCCAAAAGGGGATAATTTTATGCTGATTTCAAGTAAAGGTCGTTACACGCTGTATGTGCTTGTCGATCTGGCAAAAAACGGGCAGAACAGATATATTCCGCTCAAAGAAATTGCAGAAAGACAGAATATTTCCAAAAAATATATGGAAAGCATACTCAAAACCCTTGTTGACCGCAATCTGCTTGAGGGCGTAAAAGGAAAGGGCGGCGGCTATAAGCTGACCAAAGAACCAAAAGATTATTCACTCGGTGAAATTCTCAGGCTTACGGAGGGCGACCTTGCGTCTGTTCCCTGCACTTCAAAAACTCACGAACATTGCAATCATATGGAATCGTGTCCCTCACATCCTATCTGGCAACAGCTTGACAATTTAATCAATAATTACCTTGACAGTGTAACTCTTGCAAATTTGCTTAATAATGAATAAAATAAATACGCACAACCTCTTTGCTTTTGTGAAGATAATGTGCTATAATAACAATAGACAGATATAATTTAAGTTATTTTTGCACAAATTAAGCTGTCACTACGAATCTATCAGCAAAAGCAGGTGATTTTATGGCTTTCGATACATTTGACGAGGGTATTAATCCCGGTGGAATGAGAAGCAAAAACGAAATTAAAACCTTGATATGTTATTTGTATAATTCCGTAAAAGAAAATATAGATAAAGGAATTGTCATACAGGCAATTCTAAAGCAGGGACTTGCCAATTATTTTGAAACAAGCTCCGCCTTTGACGACCTTGTTACAAACGGTAACCTTGTGCCTGCCGATGACGAACACAAAACATATGCGCTCACGGAAAACGGTGTTGAAATTGCAAAACAGCTTGACAGCATTCTTGCGTACTCTATCAAAGAAAAGGCATACGCTTGTGCGGTTAAGCTCCTTGCCGTAAAGAAAAATGAGATTGAAAATAAGGTTGATATTGTAAAAAATTCAAACGGATTTACTGTTAAATGTTCTGTATCCGGCGGTGATATGGATTTGATGAAGCTTGATGTTTATGCTCCCGAAATAGAACAGGCTCTTATTCTCAAAAAAAATTTTCTTGACAATCCGAAAAAAGCGTACAAAATTATGCTTGCACTCCTGACCAAAGACAAAGAAACTGTTGGTGAGGCTCTTGAGGAACTTTACGGCATTGTATAAAATTTCATACAAACAATTAAGGGGCTGTCGATGTGACCGCCCCTTCTGTGATTATTCAGAAAAAAAGATTAAGACCGAGCATAAGCGTTACTCCGGGTATTCCTCCTATTATTGATACCAAAAGTGATAAAAGGCTTATGGGCAAAGTTACGCCCGTAAAAGCTCCCGTCAGATTGACCGCAAACAATGTTGCTGCTCCCAAAGTCATTGAAAGCAGAGAGTGTTTGAACGGATGCTTGTTTTTGCCGAGAAAGTGCAAGATTGCGAAAGTTATAAATGTTACAAAAATAATCAGACATATTCCCCACCAAGGCATTTTTAACAACTCCATATAAAAAGTAAAACCGCCAGAGGATTGCCCTGACGGTTAATTTTATGCTGATTATTAAGTTAATATGCTTACAGTACACCGAACTTTGAAAGCACATTAAGTGCAATTACAAAAATTACGAATATTGCAGCAAAAACTTTTGTCCAGCGTGAGAGGAACGCATCAATCGAACGAGCCTTATTCTTTGAGAAATAAGAATCGGCAACACCTGTTACAGCACCGATACCCTGCTGATTACCCTCCTGAAGGATAATTACAACGATAATGGCAACAGATACGATTGCGAGCAATACGCCTAAAACAATGCCCCAAATGCTCATTTTTATCTTCCTTTCATTTAATAAATACGAATAAAACAAATTCTGCTTTAATAACTGTTTTATAATACCACATAAGCACAGCTTTTTCAAGAGATATTACAAGATTTTTATTAATTTTTTCAAAATCAAATCAGCGAAAGCTGTTCGTCTTTTGAATCATCGTTCACGGGCAACGCACCTCTTGCAGGAAGTGAACTTGTTCTGTAACGCTTTGGATTTGTAAAAGTACCGTCTTTATAGCGTTCTATGCTGAAAAGTCTGTGACCTTTTTTAGGCTTGAGAACGGCAACACCCTGTGTTGAACGGGTTGTTTTGAGAGCGAGTGCACCCGTGTGAACAAGGAGCATATTTCCCGATGACGCCTTGAAGAGTACCTCTTCGTCCTCATGCATATAGAGAAGTCCGACAAGCGGAGATTTGTCGGAATATGCGCCCGTGAGCTTCTTACGGTTAGTCTTTGTTGCGTAGGATTCAAGCGGAACTTTTGCCGCCTTGCCGTTTTCAAAAGCAAAGAGCAGCATACCCTTATAGTCCTTTGTAACAACCATTTTAACTGCGTTTTCGCCCTCATCAAAGCCAAGTTTTGCGGCAACATAGTCACCGAGTACGCTTGCCTTTGTCTGTGCAAAATCATCAGCCTTTGCCTTATACACCTGACACTTGTCTGTAAAGAACAAAAGGTCGCAGTTGTTTGTGAACTCAAGCTCCTGAATAATTTCGTCACCGTCTTTAAGCTTTTGCTCGCCGCTCATTCTGAGCGACTGCGGAGTAATCTTCTTGAAATATCCCTCTTTTGTAAAGAAAAGATTAACAGGATAATCGGGAATCTCGACTGTCTCTTCCTCATACTTTGCAACATCGTCATAGATTATGATACTCTTTCTCGGCTGACCGTATTTCTCGGCAATTGATTTGAGTTCTTTGACAATGATTGTCTTGATTCTTGCCTTGCTTTTTAAAATTTCGTCAAGCTCGGCAATCTCTTTTTCAAGGTCTTCAAGGTCTTTTGTACGCTTTAAAATGTATTCACGGTTAAGATGACGAAGTTTTATTTCGGCAACATATTCAGCCTGTATTTCGTCAATTCCGAATCCTATCATAAGGTTTGGCACAACCTCGGATTCTTCATCGGTTTCACGGACAATCTTTACCGCCTTGTCAATATCGAGAAGAATTTTTTCAAGACCTCTTAAAAGATGAAGCTTGTCAGCTTTTTTGTTGCGGTCAAAATATGTTCTTCTTCTGACGCACTCAATTCTGAAAGCAATCCATTCTTCAAGCAACGCCTTTACACCGAGAACTCTCGGAACACCTGCAATGAGCACATTGAAGTTGCAGGCATAGGAATCTTCGAGTGTTGTAAAGCGGTAAAGCTTTGTCATAAGCTTGTCGGCATCAACGCCACGCTTGAGGTCAATTGTAATTTTAAGTCCGTCAATACCTGTTTCGTCACGAATATCGGAAATTTCCTTGACTTTACCCTGCTTTACAAGGTCGATTACCTTTTCAATGATAACCTCACAAGTTGTTGTGGCAGGAATTGAAAGAATATCTATACAGTTTGCAGACTTGTCATAGACATACTTTGCACGGAGCTTGATACTTCCTCTGCCCGTTTCATAGACTTGATTGATGACATTTTCGTCATAGATAATCTGACAACCGCCTGTAAAATCAGGAGCCGGCAGAGTTGACTTTATATCATGGTCGGGATCACGGATAAGTGCCGCTGTTGTTTCGCAGATTTCACGCAGATTGAATGAACAGATATTTGACGCCATACCAACGGCAATACCTGTGTTTGCGTTTACAAGTACAGACGGAAATGCAACCGGCAAAAGTGACGGTTCTTTCATTGTATTATCGTAGTTATCTACAAAATCTACGGTATCTTTGTCTATATCACGAAACAGCTCGTTGCAGATTGCGTCAAGCTTTGCCTCAGTATAACGGGATGCCGCCCACGCCATGTCACGGCTGTAGAATTTACCGAAGTTACCCTTTGAATCTACATACGGATGCAAAAGCGCCTCATAGCCCCTTGAAAGACGAACCATTGTATCATAAATTGCAGAGTCGCCGTGAGGATTGAGCTTCATTGTTGCACCGACAATGTTTGCCGATTTTGTTCTTCCGCCGTTCAGAAGTCCCATTTTGTACATCATATACAGGAGCTTTCTGTGCGACGGCTTGAACCCGTCGATTTCGGGAATTGCACGGGAGAGAATTACGCTCATTGCATACGGCATATAGTTCTCTCTGATAGTGGAAACGATTGGCTGTTCCACTACTTCACCCGCACCGTTGATTACACCGTGAGTTTTTGACGGTGAAGTTCTGCGGGGAGTCTTTGAAGATTTTTTCGCCATTTATTTCCACCTCCAATCAGCTTACATCAAGCTGGTCAATATATTCGTTGCCGTGTTCTACTATATAATCTTTTCTTCCCTGAAGATTGTCACCGAGAAGAACATCAAAAATTTCCGCTGTCTGTTCTGCATCGGCAGGAAGAACCTTGATAAGTCTGCGTGACTCGGGGTTCATTGTTGTAAGATTCATCATATCGGGTTCGTTTTCACCAAGACCTTTTGAACGCTGAATTGTGAATTTCTCCTTGCCGAGCTGTTCAATGAACTTATCCTTTTCAACCTCATCGTATGCAAAATATACATCGTTTTTGGATGTAATCTCATAAAGAGGCGATTCGGCAATAAACACCTTGCCTTCTTCAATGAGTGTAGGTGTAAGTCTGTAAAGCATGGTAAGTAAAAGTGTTCTGATCTGGAAGCCGTCAACATCGGCATCGGTGCAGAGAATAATTTTGCTCCAACGAAGTGCGTTCATATCAAAGCTTGAAAGATTCTTGTTTGCTTTTGACTTAACCTCAACACCGCAACCGAGAACCTTGAGCAAATCGGTAATGATTTCGCTCTTAAAAATCTTATCGTAGTCGGCTTTAAGGCAGTTAAGTATTTTACCTCTGATTGGCATAATTGCCTGAAAATCGGGGTTTCTTGCCTGTTTACAGGCACCGAGAGCAGAATCACCCTCTACTATGAACAGTTCACGCTGTTCCGTGTCTTTACTTCTGCAATCGACAAATTTTGCAACACGGTTTGTTATGTCGAGATTGCCCGAAAGCTTTTTCTTTATGTTAAGTCGTGTTTTCTCAGCATTTTCACGGCTGCGCTTATTGATAAGCACCTGTTCGCAGATTTTTTCTGCCTCAAGCGGATTTTCAATAAAATAAACTTCAAGGCTCTGACGGAGAAATGCAGTCATAGCGTCCTGAATACCCTTGTTTGTAACCGCCTTTTTGGTCTGGTTTTCATATGATGAAACACTTGAAAAAGACGAAATAACGCACACAAGGCTGTCCTCAACATCGTCATACTTGATTTTGCTTTCGGTTTTGTTATATTTATTATTTTGTTTTAAGTAGCTGTCAATCTGGTAAACAAAGGCATTCCGCACCGCCTTATCGGGAGCGCCGCCGTGTTCAAGCCAGCTTGAGTTGTGGTAGTATTCGGTGAGATGCACTTTATTTGAAAATGCAACCGAGATATCCATTTTGCACTTATATTCGGGCTTATCGTCACGGTCACGGGTTTTAACCTCGGTTTCCCAATGCTGAATTGAGCTGAGTCCGTTTTCACCGACTACCTCGGCAACATGGTCAACAATACCGTTTACATAGTTATAGCTTGTTGTATCAAAGCTTTTGCCGTTTTGATTGCGGAAAACAAATTCAATTCCTGCGTTGACAATAGCCTGTCTTTTCATTATGTCAAGAAAATATTCGGGCTGAATGTCGATATCCGTAAAGACTTCGAGGTCAGGTTTCCAATGAATTTTTGTACCCGTATCCTTTTTGCTGTACGGCTCTTTTTTGAGCTTGCCGACAATCTCGCCTTTTTCAAAACGGAGAGTGTATCGGTAGCCGTCACGGCGGATATCAACATCCATATACTCGGAGCTGTACTGGGTTGAACAAAGACCGAGGCCGTTCATACCAAGGGAAAATTCGTAGCTTTCACCCTCGTTGTTATTATACTTACCGCCGGCGTAGAGTTCGCAGAAAACCAGTTCCCAGTTGTAGCGCTTTTCGTTTTCGTTGTAGTCAACGGGAATTCCTCTGCCGTGATCTTCAACCTCAATTGAGCCGTCGGAATAGCGTGTAACTGTGATTTTTTTACCGTAACCCTCTCTCGCCTCATCTATTGAGTTTGAAAGAATCTCAAACACGGAGTGCTGACAGCCGTCAATACCGTCCGAGCCGAAAATTACGGCAGGACGCTTACGGACACGGTCGGCACCCTTTAGCGTTGTGATACTGGTATTATCATAATCGGTGGTTTTCTTTCTTGGCATTTTACTCTTCCTTTATCATTTTTCACCACGCAGTTTTTTGATTTTATCACGCAGATATGCGGCGTGTTCAAATTCAAGCAACTTTGCGGCAGCTTTCATTTCCTTTGTCAGTTTTTCTATCAACTGTTGTTTTTGTGCCTTTGAAAGCTTTTTTGTATTCTTAAATTCACTGTCATCGTGAGTAGAAATTTCAAGTATATCGCTGACCTTTTTGACAATAGTCTTTGGAACGATGCCGTGTTCAACATTATATTTATTCTGAATTTCACGGCGGCGCTGTGTTTCGGTTATTGCAACCTTCATTGACGGTGTTACGCTGTCGGCATACATAATAACCGTACCCTCGCTGTTTCGTGCGGCTCTGCCGGCAATCTGAATAAGCGAACGGGTTGAACGGAGAAATCCCTCTTTGTCGGCATCAAGTACGGCAACAAGAGAAACCTCGGGAATATCAAGTCCTTCACGCAGAAGGTTGATTCCGACAAGAACATCAAATTCTCCGAGTCTTAAATCACGGACAATCTCCATTCTTTCAACGGTGTCAATGTCATGGTGCATATAACGAACCCTGATACCCAGCTTTTCAAGATATGCGGTAAGGTCCTCCGCCATTTTCTTGGTAAGGGTTGTGACAAGGGTTCTTTGATTTTTGGCTGTACGGATATTGATTTCTGACACAAGGTCGTCAAGCTGACCTTCGGTTGGTCTTACCGAAATTTCAGGATCAAGAAGTCCTGTAGGTCTGATAATCTGCTCTGCAACAACAGCCGATTTTTCAAGCTCAAAATCGCCCGGCGTTGCGCTTACATAAACAGCCTGATTTATTTTTGAATAGAATTCGTCAAAGTTGAGCGGACGGTTATCAAGTGCAGACGGAAGTCTGAAGCCGTAGTCAATAAGGCTCTTTTTTCTTGCATAGTCACCCGCAAACATTCCCCGTACCTGTGGAAGCGTTACATGGGACTCATCGACAAAGAGCAGAAAATCATCGGGGAAATAGCTTAAAAGCGTGTACGGCGATGAGCCCGGCGCTCTGCCCGACATTATTCTTGAATAGTTCTCGATACCCGTACAAAATCCGATTTCCTGCAACATTTCCATATCGTACCTTGTACGCTGTTCAAGTCGTTGTGCCTCAAGGAGCTTTCCGTTTTCACGAAAATATGCAAGTCTTTCCTCAAGCTCCCTGTCAATTTCCGCAAGAGCCTTTTTCATCTTATCTCCCGACACAATGTAGTGTGACGCAGGATAGATTGCGGCATGTTTCAGAACAGCTTTGAGTTCGCCCGTAAGCGGATTGATTTCGGAAATTCTGTCAATTTCATCTCCGAAAAATTCGACACGGATTATAGAATCGTTTGATGCGGCAGGGAAAATTTCAACCACATCACCACGAACCCTGAATTTATTACGGGTAAAGCTTACATCATTGCGTTCATACTGCAGTTCAACAAGCTTTTTTACAAGCTCATCACGGGACTTTTCCATTCCGGGACGGAGTGAGATTACCATATTACGGTAGTCAATAGGATCGCCCAGGCTGTATATGCAAGAAACCGAGGCAACAATAATTACATCTCGTCTTTCAGAAAGTGCAAGCGTTGCGCTGTGGCGGAGTTTATCAATCTCGTCATTGATTGAACTGTCTTTTTCAATATAAGTATCCGTCTGTGCAACATATGCCTCAGGCTGATAGTAATCGTAGTATGACACAAAATATTCAACCGCATTTTCCGGAAAGAACTCTTTGAACTCACTGCAAAGCTGAGCCGCAAGAGTTTTGTTGTGTGCAAGCACAAGTGTCGGTCTTTGAACCCTCTGAATAACATTTGCCATTGTAAAAGTTTTACCCGAACCCGTTACACCGAGGAGCGTCTGTTCACGGTTGCCTGCATTTATACTGTTTACAAGCTTTTCGATTGTCTGCGGCTGGTCGCCTGTCGGCTGATATTTTGAATGAAGTTTAAATTCCATAATACACATCACATTCCAAATACGGATTTTTTATTATGTTTCCTGTTACAAGGCTCTTTATTACAAAAGTCCTGTAACAGAAAACATATCCGAACAAAATTTCGATTTTAATTATAGAACAGATGTTTTAAATTGTCAAATGTTTCTTTTAAAGAACATTATTACTTTTCATAATAGAAGATGTTCCCCGCAAGCCTGCTTTCACGGAGAGAAACATAATCATCATCGGTTATTATGAAATGGTCGATAAGCTCAACTCCGACAGTTGCAAGCGTACTCTTCAAAACTATTGTTGTGTCAAGGTCGCTTCCCGAAGGCAGAGCTGTTCCGCTGGGATGATTATGTGCTATAAACGCAGTTTTGGCATTGTGACGAAGTGACAAATCAACAATTTTTCTGACGGGCATATCGGATGAATTGAGTGAACCTTTTGAAATTATATCAAAATAAATCATCTTGCCTTTTGCATCACCGAGCATGAGAGCGACACATTCGTTTGTTCGACCGATAAATTTTGCTTTAAATATTTTACCGAGATTTTCATAGTCGATGATATTATCATGTGACATCTTTGATTCGGTATAAAGCCTTGCCATTTCGGGCAACATTTTGAGCAATGCGGCGGCATTTTCAGACAGACCGAATTCCTTCATAAGCTCGTCAATCGGAGCGTCACACACTCCGCCGACAGTGATATAACGGTCAAGCAGACGATGTGCAAGAGGATTTGTGTCCTTTCTCGGAATAGCATAGTAAAGGAACATTTCAAGAGCCTCATGTGTTTCAAACACATCAAAGCCGTTTTCTATGAACTTTTTACGCATTCTTTCACGATGACCGCTGTGTTCGTTATCGGTTGTCCGTGCCATATTATCCCCACCGCAAAATAAGTTTTTTTCAAACTTTGGGGGCGGATAAAACCGCCCCGACTGATTAATATTAATAATTAAAAGCTGTTATTCCTTTACGCCGTACTGCTCATAGTAAGCGTCAATAGCGGCTTTGAGCTTGTCGTCAATAATAACCTTGCCCTTGTATTCCTTGTTGTAAAGGTGTTCAACAACCTCTGCCATTGTTACAATTGCAGTTGTTTTAAGTCCGTACTTTTCTTCAATCTCGGAAAGTGCGCTCTTTGTACCCTTGCCACGCTCCATACGGTCAACGGAAACAACAAGACCGATTGGGTTTACATCGCCCTGAGCCTTGATAATCGGGAGAGTTTCTTCAATTGAAGTGCCTGCTGTTGTAACATCTTCGATGATAACAACCCTGTCACCGTCATTGATAGGACTGCCGAGAAGAATACCCTTGTCGCCGTGATCCTTAACTTCTTTTCTGTTTGAGCAATAACGGATATCCTGACCGTATTTTTCGCTGATTGCGATAGTTGCGGCAACAGAAAGCGGAATGCCCTTGTATGCAGGTCCGAAAAGAACATCAAAATCAAGACCGAACTTGCTGTTGACAGCCTCTGCATAATACTGACCGAGACGGCGGAGCTGAGCGCCTGTTCTGTAGAAACCTGTGTTTACGAAGAAAGGAGTTTTTCTTCCGCTCTTTGTAACAAAATCGCCAAATTTGAGAACCTGACAATCAACCATAAATTCAATGAATTCCTTTTTGTAAGCTTCCATCAATAAAACCTCCGATACAAAATAGCTTTCGGACAAACATCTGTAATATCCGACAGTTTTACATAATTCAACATTGCAAATTCTACCACAATATCTCGTTTTTGTAAATGACAGTTACACAGCTGTAATCAATCGTAATGTTATGTTAAAACAGAAAAAGACTTCGCAACAAAGTACGAAGTCTTTTTTGATATAACTTTAATTACCACTGAGAACAAATCTCCCAGTTATCCAAAGATGTTGCAAAATCGCTTTCATTTTCAACGATTCCACCGGTATAGAAATATACATCTGTATAACCGACAATATATTTTTGTATGGTAGTGCTCTCTTTGACAGTTATGGGAAAGGCATTCCAATTCACTCTTGCTCTCAACTTCTGTGCACAGTTAAAATCAACCTCACCTACTATATATTTTTGAACAAGCGTAACATCTAATACATTAACAACTCCGTCACCGTTAACATCACCGAGAACAATATTCTTACAAGTCATTGTATTAAAAACTTCCAATAACTCATAGAAACATTCACTTATGTATTTCTGTTGTTTAATAGTATAATCTTTATCGAGAATTCCCTCGCCATACTCTTTAAGTTCAAAATTCGGATTGTTAACACTAAGGGCATTAAAAAGCTTTTCCCTTTTTTCAACAAATGTATTCCAAATTTCGTCAGAGTACCAGTTATTATCGTTTTTCTCATTAACAGCATAATAGCAAGTATAGCCGGCACCACTTGGGCTTATCCACGGATTCTCATAAAAATCCTTTAATTCATCATATTTATTTTGTAATTCTATACTCTCTGTTTCTTCCGATAAAGATAAAATTTCTTCTGCCAACTTATAACTATGGTCATAATAGTAATATGCATACGGCTTTTTACCGGTAGATGAAATATCCATCTTTACTTTTAACGCATAATTATAAATATACGAATAACTTTGTGACACCGCTGAAACAGAAAAAACGGCAGTGCTTGCAATTAATAATACAGCAAGTAATAAAGCACTTATTTTTTTAATACTCATAATAATCTCCTTTCAAAAAAGCAAAAAAAGTAAACTCACGACCATACAATAAATTCGTTGTAAATTTATTGCATTATTTAAGACAGCTATATCTTATTTGATTCTAATAATATCACTTTCAACAATATTTGTCAATAATTACAAGAATAAATTTTTGGACATTAAAAATTTTATTTAATCAAACAAAATTGTGCACCAATTCTTTTGCCGCAAACGACAAAATTACGCTTGACTTTATAGAACAAGTGTTCTATAATTAAATAAAAACAAATGTTCGAGGTGATGCGTTGTGAATATTAATTGTGCTGTTGACAAAAGCAAATATAAAAAGGACAGGGTTATTCTTCACAGCGACTGCAACGGATTTTATGCGAGCGTTGAGTGTTTGCATCATCCCGAAATCAGAAACAAACCTGTTGCCGTGAGCGGTAATGCGGAAAATCGGCACGGAATTATTCTTGCTAAAAATGAGATTGCGAAGAAGTATAATATAAAAACAGGCGAGGCAATCTGGCAGGCAAAGCAGAAATGTCCCGACCTCATAACCGTTCCTCCCCACTTTGATTTATACAAGCGATTTTCAAAAATGGCAAGAAGAATTTACAGCGAATACACCGACAAAATCGAGCCGTTCGGGCTTGACGAGGCATGGCTTGATGTTACCGACAATAAGAATATGAGCGGCAAAGAGATTGCACTCGAAATTAATCGCCGTATAAAGCAGGAGCTCGGAATAACCGTAAGCATCGGAGTCAGCTTTAATAAAATTTTTGCCAAATTCGGAAGTGACTATAAAAAGCCTGACGCTATAACGGAAATCACGCGGGAAAATTACAGGGATATTGTGTGGAACTGTCCTGCAAAAGACCTTTTGTATGTTGGCAGAGCAACGGGCAGAAAGCTTGAATCTATCGGCATTTATACGATTGGAGATATCGCAACTGCAGATGTTACGCTGTTGCGGTCATATCTCGGAAAATGGGGCGACCTAATTTACGGCTTTGCAAACGGATATGACTCTTCCCCTGTTGCCCATATGAACGAAAACAGCGAGGTAAAGTCAATTGGTAACTCAACCACAACTCCGAAAGATATGGTAACCTTTAACGATGTAAAACAGGTTATATTCGTTTTGTGTGACAGCGTTTGCAGAAGAATGCGTGAACAGGGGTTTATGGCAAAAACGGTTTGCATTACGATTCGTGACAACGAGCTGATGTCATTCAACCGACAGCACACAACGGAAATCCACACAAATCTTACAAAGGATATAACAAATACGGCTATTGAGCTTTTCAAAAAAAGCTATAAAATGGAAAAGCCGCTGAGAAGTATCGGGGTAAGCGTTACGGATTTTATTCACGATGATCAACCGCACCAGATGAGCCTTCTGCGTGATGAAAAGCGACTTATTCAGAACGAACAGCTTGACAAAACACTTGACAGATTAAAAAAGCGATTCGGCAATTATGCTGTTCGCCCTGCCGTTTTGCTTGATGACAAGGAGCTTTCGGATTTTAACCCAAAGGAGGATCATACAATTCATCCTGTCGGATATTTATGATAACGATGCATCTTAGGCGAAAAATTAAAGATGTTTCTCTGATTTTAAGGGAGGTAACAAGCTATGAAAAAGTATGTTAAAGTTACTGCTACATTTGATTGTGACGGAGATCTTATCCCCGAATATATTGTGTGGGATGACGGAAGGAGATACCGCATTGACAAAATTTCCGATGTGCGGTATGCGGCGTCTCTCAAAGCAGGCGGTGCGGGAATACGCTACACCTGCCATATCCTCGGCAAAGAACGATACCTGTTTTTGGAGGAAAACAGGTGGTTTGTCGATGCCAAACAATAAGCGGAGGATTATATGCATAAGGTCAAAGCAAAAGGAATTTTATCTGCCGCAAACGGCATGAACATTTACAGAGGATGTCAACACGGATGCATTTATTGTGACGCACGCAGTAAATGCTATCAGATGAATCACCGATTTGAAGATATTGAGGTGAAAGAAAATGCCCCGGAATTGCTTGAAAACGCTTTAAAAAGGAAACGCAGAAAATGTATGATTGGTACGGGTGCGATGAGCGATCCGTACATTCCCCTTGAAAAAGAACTTAAACTGACACGAAGATGTCTTGAAATAATCGACCGCTACGGATTCGGTGTAACCGTACATACAAAATCGGCATCTGTTATGAGAGATATTGAACTGTTTAAAAACATAAACGATAAAAGCAAGGCTGTGTTGCAGATGACGCTTACAACGGCAGACGAAAGCCTTTGCAGAATAATTGAACCTAATGTTTCAGCTACTAAAGAAAGATTTGAAACGCTAAAGGCATTTCACGAAAACGGTATACCGTGTGTTGTGTGGTTTTCTCCGTTTTTACCGTTTATAAATGATACGAAAGAAAATATTGACGGACTTTTAAAGTATTGCATTGACGCAAAGGTTCGTGGAATAATATGCTTTGGCATAGGTCTTACTCTGCGTGACGGTGACAGAGAATATTTTTACAGCCGGCTTGACAAACACTTTCCGAATATGAAGGAACGATACATTTATACATACGGAAATTCATATCAGCTTACAAGCAGTAACAATAATGTTCTGATGAACAGGATTTCAGAAGTTTGCAGAAATCACGGAATTATGTTCGGAGTTGAAAATGTGTTTTCGTATTTGCATAAGTTTGAAAGCAAAGCCGAACAGCTAAGTCTGTTTGACGGAATATAGAAAAATAAAAAAGATATACGGCAAAAAATTTTACCGTATATCTTTTTGTTTTAAGTATTCACTGTTTTACAAATGTGATTTCATAGTCGTTATATTTAAGCACAACAGCCGAAATTTTACCGTTCTTTTGTGTGAGTGCGGCGGAAGTATTTGTTCCGTCATCAAATGACAAATTGACTTTGTCCGAAGCTGACACGGTATATTTTCCGCTGTGAGTTCCGTCATCCGGACTTCCCGGCGAAAGCCATAAAGTAAAAGTGCCGTCATCGGAAAATGACATAGAACCCTGATAAGCGCTGTAATTTGTGTTGTAAACCTCACTCATTTCAACCTCATCACCACTCGCATTCTTAGCACCTTCGGGAATCCATGCAGACGAGGTAAGCTCGGCGGTTACTGACGGTGAAAGCACATTAACGGCAACGATTGCCGCAATGATAAATACGCAGGCGGCAATAACCGATGAAATAATTGCTGTTGTTTTCTTTTTCTTATTCTTCTTTTTTACAGCCCTGTTAGCCTCAAATTTTGCATAGTCAGGCTTTTTAACAGATTTTTTACTCATTTAGTCACCGATATTTTACTTAAAGGATACAATAATTCCGCCGTAGTTTACGGTAATTTCAGCAGGAACATCACCGTTCCATTTGGTTACGGCAGCAATAACATTTTTATCGTTGGAATATGTTATTACAACGGAGTCGCCCTCAACGATGTATGCACCCGAATTTGCCGAGGCACTTGTGATTCCGTCAATGAATGTTCCGTCCTCATTAAAAGTAAATCCGCCGCCTGAATAAGCAGAGCCGAAAAGATCTCTCAAAGAATATTCTTCAGAAGAATTTTCATCTTTTGCATAGTACGGAATAAGAGTTGCACTGAATTTTGGCTTTTGCTCCTCTCCGCTGATTGTCGGAACAACAATTTCACTGTCATTTGAAGATGTTTCGGCTGTGTATCCCTGTTCTGTCGGCTCTTGTGAAGCTTCACCCGATTTGGTTGCAGGCTGTGTGGCTTCGGATACAGAGTCGGAAACATTCTGTGTTGAGTTTGTATTATCGGCGGTTGTTGAAGCAGCCACAGTCGGTACTGTTGTTGCCGAATTATTATTTTTACCCGAAAGATTCATAAACAGGATAACCGCACCTGCAATTACTGCAACAAGTACAACAACACAAATAATTATTATCAATGATTTTTTTGAACTTTTAACTGCGTGTTTACCGCTCATTTTGCGTTCTTCCTTTCTTCAGCCTCTTTTTTAAGCTTTAAAAGATAACTTCTTTTCATCATTTTTCCGTTATAGAAAATAAATTCATCACCGTCAGCCGATTCATCAATTTCAAGATCCGAATAATCTTCTGCAACAGGCTCTTCATCATCACGGAACTGACCTTTGCGTCTGTTCTCCATTTTCTTATCAATTGTCTTGCTCTTTGAATCCTTGTCAACAATCATTGAATACATATTCTTATAAACTGCAGAATTGATTATAAAAGATAGAATTGACGGAACAATGAACAATGCAAGAACAATTGTGAAAATGATGAGCAGTACCGGAGTAAAACTGCACATAAGCACTGTTGCACAAACGAGAAATAAAATAAGAATTCCGAAAACTGCAAACAGATTGTGTTTAAGCTCACCGAATGTCATAAGTGCGCTGTTTTTGTAAATATCCTTCATCTTGATATCAAAAGTAACCGTCATAGGCGGAACATAGAAGAACATAAACAGAAAGAAAATTGCAATTAAAATACAAATAACAAGCGGAACATAAAACATTCCGTTTTTTGAACCGAGTCCGAGATAAAGCACAATTGAGTAGTAGCTGATAAAAACAGCGGCATACATCACAACGCCGTGTATGAGAAATCTGAGCAGATTTTCCTTTATTCCGCCTATAAAATTTGAGAAAACATCAACATTTTCCTCTCCCCTTACCATATGGGAAGTAACCTGAGTTACGCCGGCATAAAACGGAAAAAGCGGAATTATCGTAAGAAAATATATAAACATTGAATTAAGACCCGTAATGGTATTAATCAAAAAGAAAATTCCGAATATTACGGCAAACGGCAATGCAAAAAGCACATTCGTTAGCAAAAGTCGTGGTAAATTGTGAAACAATGACGAGAAAAATCCTGTCAATGCTACAGCGTTCTTTTCCGATGCCATAGCGCCCTCCAAAATTAAAAATTGAACGCTCCCGAAAACAAGCACCACAAAGCCGTGTCCAGCAAGGTTGAACAAAAGGTCATTATGAGTGCCGAAACAGATCGGGAACAAAAATCAATCACCTCATTTTTCAAAGAATTTGTTTGATGAGAATGACCGATTAAGCTGAAAAACATCTGTTTTGAAATTTCAAAAGCATATGCCGACAGCTTTACAAGTGCCAGACAGAACAAAAATGTTCCCGGCAACACAACAAGCAGATAAAAACCTGCTCCTTTAAGTGAATATGTAATAATAAGATATGCCGCAGTAAGTCCTGTTCCAAAGCCTTTAAATGCTGAAACAAACGGCAAAAACGGTATTCCCCACGGTGCAAGTCCCAAGAGGAATACAACCGTGAGAAATATAAAATCAGATGCAAAGCAGGCACAAAATGTGCTGACGGCATTCTGACCGAGCCTTGCATCAAGATTTGTAGTAAACAGAAAATCAAGGGAATCAAGCATTTGCTTATCGGCTTTTGATGCATAAATTGAACCGAAAACAAGTCCGGTAAGAAAAGCCGAAACAAAGATAAGCACCACGGAATATCGCCTTATAAAAAATCTGACATCAGACGGTGAAATTCCCTTTGATCTGCGAAAAAGATAACGCTTTTTAAAAGAAAATACAATGCTTTTCATAAAATACATTCCTCTCATTGGTTGTCCGTTAAAATATATGAGGAATGTATTCATTTTATGTTAAGGCAAAATTATTTACCAAGCTCCTTTGCCCTCTTTGTACAAGCGTCCATGCCGTCAAGAACAGCCTCATAGAAACCGTGTTCTTTAAGCTTATCCATAGCGGCAATTGTTGTGCCTCCCTTTGAGCAAACCCTGTCTATGAGTGTTTCAACAGGCTCACCGCTGTCACGGAGCATTGCTGCCGAACCCTCAAGAGTTGCACAGACAAGGTTCATGGCTCTGTCATAGTCGATTCCGCAATTCTTTGCGTAATCAGCCATAGCCTTTGCAAAAAGATAAATATAAGCAGGACTGCTGCCGTTTACCGCAATTATTTCATTCATATGGCTTTCGTCAATATATTCGCAAACACCGCTGCCGGCAAACATATTGTAAACGATCTCTTTATCCTCGTCACTGATATTCTCTGACGGACAAAGGGCTGTTGCACCCTTTTTGAGCAAGAGAGGTGTATTAGGCATAACCCTTACAACAGGGCAGTCACATTCAAGACCTTTTCTTACATATGCAATAGATATGCCTGCGGCAATTGATACTACGGTTTTGGCTGTTGTAATGCTGTTTTTGAGAGACTCAAGAACTTCGGGATAATTCTGCGGCTTGACTGCAAGAACAACAATTGAGCTGTTCTTTGCAATTTCATCGGCAGATGTCATTACATTTGCACCCATATTTTTCATAGCGGCACACTTTTCTTCGCTTACATCAAAAACATTGATAAAATCAGCCTTGCCGTCGTTTTGTGCCATAAGTCCTTTTATAATGGCTGTTGCCATATTGCCTGCGCCTATGAAACCTATTTTTTTCATTTTAAGACCTTCTTTGCAAAAATTAATATCAGATACCGAAACTCGGGTTTGAGTAACATGAGAAATGGAAGTGGTGATAATTGTGCTGACCGTCACGGTCATAATCGCCGTAGAGGAAGGTTTCCGCCTCGTCAACTCTTCTGTACAAAAGTCCCCAATAGCAAGAACCTGCCGCATGGTGGTACTGCAAAAGTGCATCAATAAGGTTCTGCTTATTGACATTATTCAAATCTCTTGAACCGCCCGAAGCAGAAACATAGTCCTTGTGGATATATCCTGTTGTGCCGTTTGAAAGCTTAACTTTATACCAGTTTGTGTTATAACGCTTGCCGTCAACAAATTTAAGTTTTGTTCCGTAGTTCATACAGGTAATAACGGAGTAGTTAGTTCCTGCACCTCTTCTGAGGTTTACATCGGAAGCACTTACAATACCCGACGCTCCTGCCTTAATTGTTCCGCTTGAACCTGTGTTCAAAAGAACCGACTGAAGCTCGGAGTCATTGTAGAACACACCGCTGCCTACATTGTACGCAAAGCAAACGAGTGCGTCAAATTGCTGTTGATTGAACTTTATGCCGTTATTTACAAGGTAGGAATTTGTTGTTGTGGTATATCCGCCCTTGTTCACGGTCTGACAAAGATAAGCATATGCCTGATTTGAAGTTATGTTGTTGTAGAACTGTTCGCCTGAAATTACAACCTTGCCGTAACCGAGTGTAGGATCGGTTGTAATGCTGTCTGCTGTGACTTTTGAGAGAAATCCCTCATAGTTTGCAATAAGCTTGATTACCTCGTCACTCGCTCTGCGCTCGGCACAGGCTGTGGTGGTTTTATTGGTTGTTGGGGTTACAAACACCTCGCCCTCACCGCCTCCTGCCGTGGTGTAATACTGTGACTCGGTTTTAAACTTTGAGTACGCCTTAACAGACCATTTGCCTGATTTTGAAAGCTTTTGTGTGCCTGTCCAGATATAGGAGTTACCGTCTTTAACCTTATTTTTTGCAGTTACCTTGTAAGAGGTTGAGCCGTTTGTAACTACAAAATACACGCCTACCCTGTCTGTGTCGGTAATAGCCTTAAAGCTTACATTTGAATTAAGCGGAGCGGAGTTTGGTGACGCATAGCAGAAACGCACACTCTCCCTCGGCATAACATGGATAAGACAGGTTGCCGCACCGTATGATGTTGAGGCAGTGATTGTTACATAGCCCTTGCCTACCGTATCAACAACACCGTTCTTAACTGTTGCGATTTTCGTATTTGAACTTGACCATGTGACGCCTCTTGTGCTTGATTTCAAAAGCATTGACTTCTGCCACGGAAGATTTACATTGCTGTTGGATATATTTACCGATGAGCCGGATTTTACGGTAATTTTGCAGGTTGCAGAATGCGAACCGCTTTTCGCAGTAATTGTTGCAGAGCCTGCTTTCTTGGCTGTTACAATACCACGAGAGTCAACGGTTGCAACGCCTGTATTTGAGCTTGACCATGAAACACTTCCCGACGCTGTTGCTGTGATTGCAAATCTGTTGCCTGTGAAAATTGATTTGCTTGATACGGAAAGTTTAACAGATGAACCTGTTGACGGTTTTGCGGTTGTAGGCTGAGTCGTCGTAGGCTGTGTCTGACTGTTCATCTTAACATAGTCTTTCTTTACATAGCCTGTTTTTGAATTTGATGTAAGCTTAATATTATACCAATCATTGTTATAAAGCTTTGTGCTTACAAAAGTAACCTTTGTATTCAATCGCATACAATCAACGACAGAATAGCTTGTACCGGCACCGCTTCTGAGATTTACATAATCGTCTGTTATATAACCGCTTACGGTTGACGCTGACGCAGTCGGCTGAGTTGCAGGCTTGGTTGCCTTTGTAGCAGGTTGTGTTGCCTTTGTTGTAGGTTGGGTTGAACTGTTCATTTTTACATAGTCTTTCTTTATGTAACCTGTTTTAGCAGTTGAAGTAACCTTAACCTTATACCAGGCGGAGTTGTAGAGTGAAGTGCTTACAAAAGTAAGCTTAGTATTCTTCCTCAGGCAATCAACAACAGAATAATTTGTGCCTGCTCCGCTTCTGAGATTTACATAATCATCAGAAACATAGCCTGTTACGCTTGATGCCGTTGCCGAAGAACTTACGGCAACATATTCCTTTGTAACATAGCCTGTCTTTGAATTTGATTTAAGCTTGATTTTGTACCACTTTGAGTTATAGAGCTTTCCGTCAACAAAAGTAAATTTTGTGTTCTTTGCCATACAGGTTATAACCGAATAATTCGTGCCTGCACCGCTTCTCAGATTTACATACGACGCATTTATATAGCCTGATGCGCCTGCTGATACGCTTGCGGAAACCTCCTCGGTTGATTGAGCCGCATTAGCCGAAAATGCAGTTATTGCAACAGCACCTACCGATACTGCCATAAGAACCACAAGGACTATGCAGACTATGCGGACAAACAATTTTTGCTTTTTCATTTAGGTCCACCTTCTCAAAACTTCTTTAAATTATAATTACTTGTGAAAATTACCGAATATTTTTCCTCTTAATCTGCGAACATACTGCATAACAAAGACGGTAATTGCATAATCATAGAGCAAAAAGAAAATATTTCCGGCAATCAAAAATGCCCACGGAATATAAAAACCGAAAACGGTAAATTCATCTGTCGGAATTGACAACAGCCATGTTGCAACAAAGAACGAACCGATGGCGGCAACATTAAATACCGCAAACTTGAGTATGTATTGAACTGCCCTGTTTTTGATTTTAAATTCAAAAGCGCCCTTTAAAATGGGATAATAGCCAAAGAGTGCAATGAAATATATAACAGCCTCTTTATCGCCGGCAAGGAGCGTTGAAAGCACGGCAGTTACACAAAACACACCGATTGCCCATCCATAACCGTATTCAACAACTATGCAGGAAATGAGAATTCCTGCAAGACAGGGCAAAGCGTATGTTCCGATCGGAACGAGAGATGTCATCATCATAAAAACGAGTGAGAGCGCCGCAATAATTCCGCAAACCGCAATACGCATTGTCCCCTTTTTGATACCGTTTTTCTTCATATTAACATCCCATTCTGCAACAATCACACAAGCAGTTTGCACACATCATTCCTGCACAAACATCGCAGAAGGATGAGCCTGTTGCGTTAGGATTTGTTTGAGTATAACCGCCGTAGTTGTATGATCTCTGGCTCTGCATATTGTTAAGAGCGGCTCGGTATTCCGTGTTGTTGGGGTCCATATTGCACGCAGTTGTGAAATATGAAAAAGCCTGTTCAGACCAACCTCTGCGGTATGCAATCATGCCCTTGAGATAATGCCATTCGGCGGTTCTCATCGACTGTGCTGTGTTTTCAAGAATCTGATCGGCCTGATCAAGAAGTCCTCTCTGAATGTAAATTCTTACATTGTAGAACTGTGAGCTTGAAGAATTTGCGTTATAGGACGAACTGCCTGTTGAGCCTGTACCCTTACCCTTCTGACGCATCTGATTAATCATATCGTATGCCTCATTAATCTCCTTCATTTTCTGCTCCGCAACATCCGCAAGAGGACTGTCGGTGTAGTTATCGGGATGATATTTTTTAGCAAGGTTTCTGTACGCTGCTTTTACTTCTTCATCGGTAGCTGTTTCAGACACACCGAGAACCTCATAAGGATTATTCATTATTGACCTCCGTATCAAGTTTGCTTGTTACTCTGTTTTGTGATGCAGGGAATCCCAAAAGCATCATATTATCTAAAATTCCCTTAAAATCGGTAAAGTTCAAAAGATTGTAGGCATCATATGCCCTTGCAAGTGACTGATTCAGCACCACTTTTATAAAATCCGATGATTTTACCTCACCTGTTTTCTTGTTTACAAACGGATTAAATCCGTTTGATTTGATATCTTTTTCTATATCATCTGCGGCATCGACAAGATAAATCCACCTGCCGATATGATAGCCGAATTCATAGAGAACTCTTTTTTGAATTTCATCATGAGCCTCAGCCGACAATACAGCAGCGAGCATTAATGCCGTTGGATGAGCCGACATATCTACAGACGGCTTTTCCGAATGTTCAGCATCATACTGCATCTTCATCATATCAGAAACCGCTTTGTCCATATCGGGATACTTATCTGCCGCCTTTTTCCTCTGATGAGAAAAGAAAGGCTTTATGATTCTGCACAAAAGCTTTTTAAAAAATCCGCTGTCCTGAATATCATCAATGATTTTATAATAAACCGATATCATTGAAAATGCGGCAGCCTTTCTGTATGCGTCACCGGAATCTGTTGCAAACTTGCATTTTTTAAGAGGATTACAGGTGCATCTGCCGTCTTTAAAGCCTTTGCATGAACGGTTAAGCGACATTAAAAGCATTGCATAAAATGTGCAGTCATAGCTTAGCGTAAATCTTGTAAACACGGAGTAATCCTTACCCATTTGCCTGCAAAGACCGCAATACACAGCCTTATAAGCCTCGGATTCACGAACAAGCAGTTCGCTCTTTTGAATCTGCAAATAACCAAACACGGATTTTCTCCTTTATACAATAATACATAGTATATTGTACAACAAAACAGAGTTAAAAGCAACAGAATAACGGTATATTCTTTGGATAATCAGCCAAAATGAGCTTGTTAACGGGAAATGTTGCAAAAATTTTCTTCTCATATTATAATCATAGTGCAGATGTTCTCTTCTGTTAAGAATTGAATGTCAAAAATTATTTGCAAAACTAAAAAGGAATTTGCATATTATGAATGTTTACGATTTTGATAAAACGATTTACTACGGGGACTCAACAGCCGACTTCTATTTATTCTGCCTTAAAAGACATAAAAAAATACTCACTCTTGCCCCATCACTTTTGGGAGCATTTTTAAAATTCTATGTATTCAAAAAAGGTACAAAAACTGATTTTAAAGAAAAAATGTACAGATTTCTTACCTATTGCGATACTGAAAAGGATGTAAATGATTTCTGGAAGGAATACATAGGAAATATAAAACCGTTTTATCTTGAACAAAAGAAAGATGATGATGTAATTATTTCGGCATCGCCCGAATTTTTGCTGAAACCCGTTTGCAAAAGGCTCAAAATAAAAAACCTTATGGCATCAAAGGTAGATATACACAGCGGAAAATATTCGGGTGTAAACTGTCACGGCAAGGAAAAGGTAAAACGATTTTATGAGGCTTTTCCTGACGGAAAAATTGACAATTTTTATTCGGACAGTTACAGTGATTCGCCGCTTGCGGAAATTGCAGAAAAAGCTTTTATGGTTGACGGCGACAAGGTTGAAGGTTGGATATTCTTTAAATAATTTTTACGGAACAGAAATCTGTTCCGTATTTTTATTTTTTCGGGCTGCCAAAACATTGAGCCGTGTTTGTGTCCGACAAGTGTTTCAGCGGTTTTACCTGTTGAAATAGAAAAATTGCTATATGTCATACTTCCGTCCTCGCCAATACGGCTTGTTCATCGTCAAAGTGTCATCAACGCTCTCCCTAAAAACAGTTGTTTTCTTCTATCCACTTTTGTTTTTACGGTTACTCTCTCCCCGTCATATTCACTAATACAAATTGATATAACGGTAACTTGCGAGTGACGGTGATTGCTATATGTCAAACTTACAACCTCGCCAATGCGGCTTGTTCATCGTCATACTTTCATCAACGCTCTCCCTAAAAACAGTTGTTTTCTTCCATCCACTTTTATTTTTACGGTTACTCTCTCCCCGTCTGAAATATAGTCGCCTTGCGTTGTGCATGGACGCACTTCCTTATGCTCCTTATTTCATACAGCGCTTTGCTCCCTAACCGAAGAGCCGAGGTTCTGTACCCAAAAATAACGACCGGCGAGGACTAAGCCGTGAAAATTACGCAAGTAATTGGAGCGGATTAGACGAGTGAGAGTTATTTTTGGAAACAGTACAGAACTACGAGGCTTGACAGTTTCCGCCACAGGCGGCGGTCGCAAGGCTACCTCAAGTCCCGTCATCGCTTGCTTGCAAAATAGAAAAGACTTGATACACACGGTATCAAGTCTTTTCTATGGTGCGAGTGACGGGACTTGAACCCGTACGTCGTGAAACACACGCCCCTCAAACGTGCCTGTCTGCCTATTCCAGCACACTCGCATTTATTAGATTCTTGTCGGTTTCTCAACTCAACAATCAAGATTATATCATAAGGCATTCAACTTGTCAACACATATTTGAAAGTTTTTTCAATTTTCTTACATAATTTTTTCTCTATCTGCAAAAAACGCATAAAAACTGAAACTTTATGCTTTTACAAAAATGACATCGGGATAGGCTGTATCCCGACATCATCCTATTTTTTGGCAATCAACCGAGAATTTTTTCTGCAACTTTTGGCAATTCATCGAACGAACTGATTGTATATTCGGGATTTTCCGTTGTGCCGAATCCGTATGACGCAAACACGAACGGTATTTCTGCATCTTTTGCGGCAATTTGATCGCCGATTGTATCGCCGAGATACAAAGCATTATCAATCCCGTTACGCTCCATAACAAGCTTTATATTCTCTCCCTTTGTCAGATTGGTTCTGCCTGACATTTCAAAATCGGAGAAATATTTTTCAAGCTTATGAGCAAACAAAAATGCCTCTATATATCCGCATTGACAATTGCTGATTATGCCGAGAAAATAATTCTTTGAAAGAATTTCAAGTGTACTTTCAAGATTATCATACAAATGACCGCCCGTTTTGCGAAGTGACGGAATCTGTTCCGCACAACACTCCTTTACAATTGCGACCGAATTTTCAAGCGGAAGCTCGGGCAACATTATTGACGCAATCTGTTCAACCGTCTTTCCCATATAGCTGTTCATTTCTTCAAGTGTGATTTGCTTTGTTGTTTCTTTATGTTTTTTAAGCACATCATTCCACACAGGCAAAATCACATCGCAAGTGTGCCACAATGTGCCGTCAAGGTCAAATAAAACTGCTTTTTTCATAAATTCTTATCTCCGGATTAAATATGTTTAACGGACTCCCGTTGCCAAAACGATATTATCACAACGGATTTTGGTTGTCAAGGTATGGTGCTGTAGATATGTTACTTTACTTGTGGGCGTTCGATAAATGCCCTTACTGACTACAAAAAAATTATGTGGTAAAAAACAAGTTCCGTCATATTCCCTATTGCAATTTGTTGTAGCAGTAACTGCGAGTGACGGTGATTGCTATATGTCAAACTTACAACCTCGCCAATGCGGCTTGTTCATCGTCATACTTTCATCAACGCTCTCCCTAAAAACAGTTGTTTTCTTCTATCCATTTTGTTTTTACGGTAACTCTCTCCCCGTCATATTCACTAATACAAATTGATATAACGGTAACTTGCGAATGACGGTGATTGCTATATGTCAAACTTCCGTCCTCGCCAATGCGGCTTGTTCATCGTCATACTTTCATCAACGCTCTCCCTAAAAACAGTCCACCGGACTGTTTTCTTAACGGTCGTCTTCAAGTCCCATCATCGCTTGCTTGCATAAAAATAGAAAAGACTTGATACGCAAGGTATCAAGTCTTTTCTATGGTGCGAGTGACGGGACTTGAACCCGTACGTCGTGAAACACACGCCCCTCAAACGTGCCTGTCTGCCTATTCCAGCACACTCGCATTTTTCTCTCACTTTTTTCGTGAGCAGTATTGATTATACGGTAAAACTGTAATTTTGTCAATACTTTTTTTAAAGTTTTTTAATATTTCTTTCCCCTGCATTGAATTGCAACACAGGGGAAAGATTTTAGATTCTAAATAGATCAGTTTTACGATCTTGTACCCTTTTTTACCTGCTTTTCAAACTTGTCAAGACAGGTATTCCAGTTATCGTATGACGGATCGTTACGCTTATCTTTGAAGAGCTTTGTATCGTCAAGATACTTTCCGACATAATCCGTCAGTTTCACCGCACCGTTATAGTTAAGGTGATCTCCTTTATCCTTTGTATCCTTTTTCCAATCAATCGGGATATCATCACGAAGAAGATTGGTATCGATATAATCAACACCGAGATCCTTTGAAATTGCTTCCATAGTGTTATGTCGCTGGTAGTTCCAGTTTTTTGTGCTTGGGGTGCTTATAAGCACAAGTCTTGCGCCGTGTGTTTTACAGAATTTAGCAATTCCGTTGAGATACTTTTTGTTGGTAGAAAGTATCGGTGCAGAAACATCGGAATATTTCATATATTCCTTGATAGCCTTATCTGTCGCAGGCTTAGACTTTTTAGTAAAGTAATAACCTTTGTTATTCTCATTCGCAGTATATTCAACTGTAGCCGAAAAATCCTTGAGCTGAAGATTCTTCCAACGGTCATGATATCTGAACACAGGAAAAATCTGCTCTGCCTTATATGTGATTTCATCCTCAAGATAAGATTTTCTGAAAATCGCATTGGTTTCAAGGAACACAATCTTCGGACTTTGATTTTCAAAAGTTTTTTTCAAAAATTCCATTGAGTACACAAGCTTTTGAGACGGAGAAGAAACATCATACGAGGTAATTCCGTAGTCCCTCCAGATATTGAGCGGAATGAACGAATGATACACCTCACTGTCACCGATAAACACAGTGTCAATACTGTCTTTAGGTTCACTGAAAATACCGTTTGCTCTCGGATAATGAATGCCCGATGCCTTGTCATTTGACTTTGGCTGAAATATGAGTGAGGACACCTGAAGTAATCCGAGAAGTATTGCAACAAACAGGACACAGCTGACAATTCTCTTAATTATTTTCTTCATAATCAGACCTCCTTAGAAGTTCGCATAAATCGGATCAACGGCAACATAACCCTTGCCGTAAGCACCGAAGATTATGATGAACATAATAAGAGCGTAAACAGCCGCCCATCTTATAACAACATTTCTCTTTGCAATTGCACCACGCACACATATTCCCTTTTCATTGAGAACGCTGATTACAAAAATAAATGCAAGCGCAATAAGCACGATCATAACATCATGCATATCAATTTTAAGCTTTTTCATAAGCTCATAGTTAAGGCTTGAAAAGCTGAAATCGGTCACCATTTTCCCGAACATTGAAAGACCTGTTGTAAGTCTTTCTGCTCTGAAAAACATTTCGCCGATAACAACAAGTATGCATGTACGAACTATCTGAAACACTTTGTACGCAAAGCATTCGGAATTGATGTGAAGCTTTTTATTGAATGCGGTAACCGCAGGGGCAATGATGTTACCCGACAGAATAAGCACAAAGTGGTACATACCGAAGAATATGTAACCCCACGCAGAACCGTGCCACAGTCCGTTGCAGAACCATACACAGAACAACGCTATGCTTCCCGCAAGCAACGGACCAAAGTGGTTGCCGAGCTTTTTGCGTGCGGAAGATGTAAGATTTTTCATCGGCTTTGACATGGTGACGGGATAGAAGATATAATCCTTGAACCATGTGCCGAGTGTAATATGCCACCTTTTCCAAAATTCTGAAATTGATTTTGAAAAGAAAGGTCTTTGAAAGTTTTCGGGCATTGTAACGCCGAAAATCTGAGCAACACCCATTACGGCATCCATTGTACCGGAGAAATCGCAATAGAGCTGAATTGTATAGGCAATTGCTCCGAGAGCGATTATTCCGCCCTGATAGTCATCGTAATGGCTGAAAATCTGCTTAATCATAGGATTAAGTCTGTCAGCGATTACGAGTTTTTTCATAAGACCGAAAAGAATACGGACTGCACCGAGTTTTAAGTTTTCAAACTCAATTTGCTTTACATTCCACAGCTGATTGGCTGTCTGACCGTAACGGCAGATAGGTCCTTCTACAATCTGCGGAAAGAAAGACATAAACAACGCAAGTCTTAATATGTTGTCATCTGCTTTAATAAGTCCTCTGTAAACATCAAAGAGGTACGATACAGCCTGCAAAGTAAAGAATGAAATACCAATCGGCATTATATAACTCGGAATATCAAACTGAATCGGAATATTCAAAAACAATAACAGCGAATTTACATTTGTTGTAAAAAACGGTGAGTATTTGATTACAAGCAGACCGCCTATCATAAGTACGGCGGCAAACAACAGAACTCTGCGACTGCGGTGGAGATATACCTTTTTAAGAGCCTTTTTCTCCTCCTTAGGCACAGCCTTTAGCGCCGCACTTTTTTGCGTTTGAATCCTGTCAAGCCACAAGCCGAAATAATGGACGCCCATTATTATCAGGCATAAATAGGCAATCAACTGACCGCTTATCAGCCAAAAGAAAGCAAAGCTTGCAATAAGCAGAAAATACTTTCTTGCTTTTTGCGGAATTACGGCATACACAACAACTGAAACAGGCAGAAAAATGACAAGAAACGCTACCGAAAAATACGAGGTCAATGTGTCAAGACTGCCCGCCATCAGTAATGATGGAAGATCCATCTTATTCCTCCTCTTGGAGTCTTTCAATCATACTCCACATTGCCTTTACTGAATTAAAGTTTGCAGGAACAACTTCCACTGCAGGAACTGTCACATCAAAAGCGTCCTCAATTTCAGCAATAAGAGAAATGATTGAAAGAGAGTCAAGATAGTGACCGTCAATAAGGTTTTCACAGCCTTCGTAATCTACATCCGGTTTAATGTCCTCTAAAATCTCAATAAGTTCATCCATTTTAATTCGTTTCCTTTCTGTAATTGGGTTTGTTTAAATTAAATGTTTCAAAGGAATCACGGACGCAAAGATATGTTCCGTCCTCCTTTTTTATGTAAACCGAGGGAATATCACGACTTAAAAACAAAGAAATTCCCTCTGTCATACAATAAGCACCTGTGTTTTCAAAACAAATTATATCACCGATTTCAATATCAGGCAAAGAAATCTGTTTTGCGATTATATCATTCATTGAGCAAAGCGAACCGCAGATATTCCATGATTCGGTACACGGCTCGGTTTCTTTTCCGCAAACCGAAAGGTACGGCTGTTTCATTGCCATATGCTGACCGTAGTACACAATATGGTTCATTCCGCCGTCAACAAGAAGGTAGTTCTCCCCTTTGTTGCACTTTTTATCAACGATATGCGTGTAGTATTTACCGCAGACTGCGGCAATGCTTCGTCCGAGTTCAAGCGTGATTTTCGGCTTTGAAGTCATCTCATTCAAAAGCTGTGCAAATCCGCCGATAAGCTCGTCCTCATTTATGGTATCTTCCTTGAAATAGGTTGCAGGGAATCCTGTGCCGTATTCAAGCTCTTCTGCGGTATAATCATATTTCTCTTTGAGAAGAATAAGAAGATTGTCAAGTTTGTCAATTTCTCTCTTGAGTTTTTTAAGAGAAGTTTTCTGTGTTCCTGAAAAGAACTGAATACCGAGTATGTCGAGATATTCAAATTCGTTTCTTTTTGAAATAATTTCTTCAATTTCATCGGAATTAATTCCGAACTGACTTCCGTTTGTAAGTCTTAAAAGCAAAGAAATTTTCTTTTTATATTTTTCGGATAATTCTCTGAAAAGATTAAACTGTGTAAGTGACTCTACGGTGAATATTCTGTCGCATTTTCCGTTTGCAACCATATTTTCCATAACTTCGGGAGTTTTGTACACACCCGAAATCACCATCATTTTATCGGGAATATCAAGTAAATCGCAGATTTCAGCCTCACCCGGTGAGCAGATTTCAAAGCGGTCAACATCATTTTCAAGTTCTGCCGTAATAAATGTGTTCGCCTTGATTGCATAGCAGATTGCAACATCTTCGGGAAGCATTTTTCTGAGATATGCTACTCTGTCTTTGAGAGTTTTTACATCAAAAACATAGAATGCAGTTTTGTTCTGCTTTAATATTTCGTTCATTTTCTTCTGCCCCCTGCAATTTCAGCAAGCTTTTTACGGTCAATTTTGCCGTTCTTTGTTAGCGGCATTTCATCGACCTTGCGGATAACGCCCGGAATCATAAACGCAGGCAAATCTCTTGACATTGATGCGGCAAGCTCGTCCTTTTCAATTGAGCCTACGAAAAAGCCCTTGAGCCTTGATTTTTTCTCATCAAAAATACAACAGCATTGCTCAACACCGTCAACGGCTGACATCTCACGCTCGATTTCCTCAAGCTCTATGCGATGTCCCATATATTTAATCTGAAAATCCTTTCTTCCGCTGAAAACAAGTTCACCTTTTTCGTTGTATCTTGCAAGGTCGCCCGTTCTGTAAATTAATTCGGGATAGTACGGATTAAGCGGATTCTGAACAAAAGCCTTTGCATTCTGTTCGGGATTTGAGTAATAACCGAGTGCAAGAGCAGTACCTCTCACGCAGATTTCACCGACTTTGCCAACCTCTGAAATTCTGTTATTATTCTCATCAAGAAGAATAACATCTTCATTGGGGAACGGTTTGCCTATCGGAATACCGTCTGCATAGTCGCAATCGTTGTCGAGAATATGGTATGTGCAGTTACAGGTGATTTCAGTCGGTCCGTAAAGATTGACATACTTCGCATTTGGAAGATGTGAACGGAAATTTTTAAGCGCCTTGAGCGGCATAACCTCACCGCTGAAAAGAATCTTATTAACGGTTTCGGGAGTTCTGTAGTCAAGCGCATGGAATGTGCTGATAAGGCAGAGAGCCGAAACAGCCCATATCATAACAGTAATCCTGCGGTCACATATGAAATCAATGAGTTCGGCAGGAGCGGAGAACATTCTTCTCGGCACAACAACAAGAGTTGCACCTGTTTTAACAGCCGAATAGATATCCTTGACGGACACATCAAAATCAAACGGTGCTTGATTTGCTATTACATCGTTATTATCAATGCCGAATATTTCGGTAAAATGGTCAATAAAGTCAATTACACTTCTGTGACACACAACAATTCCCTTTGGAGTGCCTGTTGAACCGGAAGTGAAGTTGATGTAGAGCGGATCTGTGTCAATTTTATGGCTGCGGATTTCGCCAAGCTTTGCATAATCAGGCTCCGATTTTGCCAAATCTTCAAAGGTCACAATTTTTCTTTCAGAGAAATATTCTTTCGCTGTTTCAAGCAAGCTTTCAGAAGTTACAATCACCTTTGGATTGAGTACGGAAACTGTGGTTTGAAGTCTGTTCTGCGGAAGCTCCGTGTTGAGAACAGAATAAAATCCGCCTGCGTACACGGTTGCAAAAAATGCCGCTACCGCATCGGCACATTTTTCCATATATATGCCTACTGCATCTCCCAATGTGATAAGTTCAGAAAGGGCGGTTCCGACAGATGAGCTGAGTTTTACAAGCTCGGAATATGAATAGGAAACCTTTTCGTCAGTTACCGCACATTTTTCGGGGAAGTATTCGGCTGAGTTTTCAAGATAAGCCAGCACACTGCTGTTCATAGCTGCACCTCATTATGTATTTGTATATTAATCATCAAATTATAAAATCGTTGACCAAATATTATATATTGCAAACGCATTAATATAATACCACAAAATTCGTCAAAAAACATCACAAAAATGTCACAAGTAAGCGATTATTTGTATTTTCAGCAATTTGCACAAATAATCAGTCTGCAATCGGCAGTTTCACTTCAAATACTGCACCGTCAAGGTAGTTATACGCCGTTACGCTGCCCTTGTGAAGATGTATAATCTCATTTGCAAGCGACAAACCGATGCCCGTTCCGCCGTCACTGCCTTTGTAGAATCTGTCAAAGATATGTTCAATATCATCACGGTTTATACCGTTACCGTCATCCTTGAATCTGATATAAACATATTTCTGATTGGTTTCGCAGGCAACAGTAATTTTCTTTTTTGAATATTTCAGACCGTTTATTATGATGTTTCGGAATGCCCTTGCCATTTGATCTTCATCACATTTTACATAGATTTCTTCATCGGGAAATTCAGGCACAATGCTTATGCCGTTCATCTGCTGAACAGCATCAAGTGACCGAAAACAATCGTAGAGAACCTCTTTTATGTCAAGCTTTACAAGGTCAAGCTTAAAATGTCGTGAATCGATTTTTGAAATTGAAAGAATTTCCTCAACAAGACCTGTCATTCTCTCGGTTTCCTGCATAATTATGCCTGCGGCATTTTGCGGATCTACAACATCCATTTCAATGCCCTCGGCATAGCCTTGAATTGCCATAAGAGGGGTTTTGAGTTCGTGAGAAGAATTCTGAAAGAATCTGCGCTGAGTTTTCTGTGATTCCTCGATTTTAACACCGAGTCTGTAACCGATTATGCTCATCACAACAATTGCGCAAAGAAAAATTGCTGAAATAAGCCAGTTGAGCGAACGGGTATATTTTACGATATGGTCGATATTTATGTACATTAAATACACAGGCGAATCGTTTTCATCAGATTCTGAGTCGTCCCAATAATCATAATTCTGCGGTTCTTCATAAACTGTAAACACATAATAGCCGTTATCTGTTTGAAGTGTATATATTTGTTCTTCGGATATATCGTGATTCTTAACCCATTCTGTGAGTTCGTATGTGCTTTTTAATGAAGTTGAATTTGAGCCGACAAGGCTGTTGCCCTCGAGGGTGTTTTTGTCATTAAGAGCGTCTGTTACATTAATGTAGTAAATATCCGAGGTGAAATACGAATCCTGATAACCGCTTTCAAACTTTTTTTGAAGAGTTGATTCTTCAGTTGATTCCTCATTGGAATCTTCTTCATAATAATCCGAAGAATCATCTTCACTCTCATCGTTGCTGTTAGAAATATAATGCTGATAATCAATTTCGTATTCAAGAGCGTCTTCTGCCTCACTTACGAAGTGGGACGGCAAAACTATATTTAAAATTCCTGCAAATGCGAAAAAAAGTAAAATCATTGACGACCATACAATAATCAAAATACGGAATTTTATGTGTTTCACTTTTTATCCTCCGCAATGCTTATTCTGTAACCAAAGCCCCATATCGTGCCTATGCTGACATTACTCCCTGCAAGGCTTAACTTTCTGCGTATTCTTCGCAAGGTTTCATCTGTTACACGGGTTTCAACTTCGGTATCGAATCCCCACACACCCTCAAGAATTTCTTCTCTTGAAAAAGCCTTTTTCGGTTCTTTTAACATATATGTAAGCATTTTAAGTTCTGTTTTGCTCAAAGAAACAGGCTTGCCTTTGCAATAAAGGCAGTTTTCCTGTACCGAAAATCTAAGATTTCCGATTTTAATATCCGAAAGCTCCTGACCTGTCACCTTTTTGGTGTTCATATCCATTCTTCTTAAAAGGGATTTTACTCTCATTAAAAGGGTTGTAAGTCTGAACGGCTTTGTCAGGTAATCATCGCCCCCGAGGGTTATTCCCCTTACATAGTCATATTCGGAATCTTTTGCGGTCAGCATAATTATGGGAACATCAGTTATCGTTCTGAGCTGACGGCATATTGTCAAGCCGTCTGTTCCGGGCATCATTATATCAAGAATTACAAGTTCACACGGTTTTTTAAGGAATTCCTCCATAAGCTCGTCACCGGTTTCAAATGCGGTAACGCTGTAACCGTCACACTCAAGAAACTTTGTAATAAGGTCACGAATGTTCTTTTCATCATCCGCAATATAAATTGATGCACCCATAGTAAAAATACCCTTTCTGAGCAGAACCGCAAGCTTTAAGCGTAATTTTCATCACAATCATATATATTATACCAAATTTCAAAGTAAAAATCCACCGAGAAATGAACCTGAATTGTAATAAAAGTGTCACAAAATGTATTAAACAGAGTAATTGCAATGAAAAATTTTTTGAAGTTGACAAAATAAAAAAATTATAGTATAATTTTTGAAGTGTATAATGGTTTAATTGGAAACGCACATTTCTCCTTAAGGAAATGATAACGAACAACACTTATATGTTTACTAAGTTATCATTTTTATAAAGGAGATTTTTTATGCCAAAAACTAAATTTCAGGAAGTTATTTTTACGATTATCATGGTGTTCTTTATGGTTTATGCCATGATTTGCTACAACACGGCTCTTAATATCGGCGAAATGAAAAACGAAGTTTTTCTTTCCGCATTCAAAGAACTTTCTTTTATGGGACCGATTGCATTTATTCTTGACTTTTTCATTATCGGTCACATTGCCAAAAAGCTTGCTTTTAAGATTGTAAACCCTGCAAAGGATAATCCTTTCTTCCTTGTTCTTGCAATTTCTGCAATTTCGGTTATCTTTATGTGTCCTCTTATGAGCCTTGCTGCCACTCTTATTTTCAAAAATGCGGGTGTTGAGATTATTTCGGTATGGCTTGAAACTACCGCACTCAACTTCCCTATGGCACTTTGCTGGCAGTTGTTTTTTGCAGGTCCGATTGTAAGATTTATTTTCAGACATATTTTCAGAAGGTCACTTACAGCAGACAACACACATTGATTACACAATTACAAATAAAAATGCTCTGTACCGTTTAATTTGGTACAGAGCATTTTTGTTTTTGCATGATTTTTAATCTTCAAAAAGCGAATTCATCAGATTTTTAATTTTTTCTTTTCTGGCTTTTGTTTCATCGCTGTTCAGAAAATAGCTGTTTTCCTGAAAGTTGATTACATCGCCTTCTTTGATATTTTTCGGCAGGGCTTTAAGTTCAAGATTCACTATATCGCCGTTTTCACACTCAAGAACAGCCTTGTCGCCTTCTATTCTGTCAACAATAAATTTTTTCAAGCTTATTCATCCCTTTTCATTGAAGTTTGTCCCGTTTTGATAGTCACACCTGAACCCTCGGTTGAAATAACAACTGTTCCGTTTTCATCGGTTCTGTATGTTTCAACATTAAATTCATCAAGCAACTTTAATGTGCTTTTGTGCGGATGTCCGTAGCTGTTATCCTTGCCGAGTGAAATAACCGCATATTTTGGATTTACCTTTTCAAGCAACGCTTTTGTTGTTGAAGTTCTGCTTCCGTGATGACCTACTTTAAGAACTTCTGCACTCATATCTGCCGTAACGGTTTCAAGCTCTTTCTTTTCGGCATCTCCGAGGAACAGAAAGCTGTCGTTTTTATAAGTTATTTTTAGAATTACAGAGCAATTGTTCAGATTATCCTCGTCAATCGTTACGGGAGCAAGAATATTTATGCTGAAATCGTTGCCATCAATAATATTCATACCCGCTTTGGCTGACTTGACTTTAAGTCCCTTGTCTGCAATTGCCGTGAGCAGATTCTCATAGGTCTTGGTTGTGGTTGTAACCTTAGGCATATAGATTTCGCCGATATTATTATGCTTTACAACATAAGCCATTGAACCGATATGGTCGGCATGAGGGTGAGTTGCAACGAGATAATCAATATTTGTGTATCCGAGATTATTGATATATTCGGTAATACTTTTGCCGTACATATTTTCGCCTGCATCAATCAGCATACACTTTTGATTCGGGAGTTCAATAAATATGCTGTCACCCTGTCCGACATCAAGGTAATGAACCGATAACATTCCGATTTCTGAAACAGTTGTTTTGCTTTCCGAATCGGAACCGTTCACATTGATATTGATTGAACACGAACAAAGTGCAAGACAGATTACCGCAAACAATGCAGTAAGCTTTAATATTAACTTTGAATTAATTTTAATTTTTAACACCTCACAATTCCGAGTCTTATTGTACAATAAACAAGGCAATATTTCAAGAACAGAAAAAGGAGAGCCTTTGCGACTCTCCCCTTTTGATTATCATTATGCGGTTTTGCCTGTATAAAGCTGATAGTATCTGCCCTTTTGTTCAAGAAGCCGTTCATGTGAACCACGCTCGATGATTCTGCCCTTTTCAAGAACCATAATACAGTCTGAATTCTTGATTGTTGAAAGTCTGTGGGCAATAACAAAGGTTGTTCTGCCGTGCATAAGCTTATCCATGCTGTCCTGAACCATCTTTTCGGTACGGGTATCAATTGAACTTGTAGCCTCATCAAGGATAAGTGCGGGCGGATCTGCAACAGCGGCTCTTGCAATCGCAAGCATCTGGCGCTGTCCCTGACTGAGATTGCCGCCGTCACCTTTGAGCAGGGTGTTGTAGCCGTCAGGAAGTTTTCTGATAAAGCTGTCTGCGTTGGCAAGCTTTGCCGCTGCGATAACCTCTTCGTCTGTTGCGTCAAGTCTGCCATAACGGATATTTTCCATTACGGTATCCGTGAACAGGTGTGTATCCTGTAAAACTATACCGAGTGAACGGCGAAGGTCGCCTTTTTTGATTTTGTTGATATTGATTCCGTCATAACGGATTTTACCGTCCTGAATATCATAGAATCGGTTAATAAGGTTTGTGATTGTTGTTTTGCCTGCACCTGTTGAACCGACAAACGCAATCTTCTGACCGGGTTCTGCGTACAAATCAATATTGTGAAGAACGATTTTATCATCTGTATAACCGAAGTCAACATCGTCCATAACAAGCGCACCCTTGAGTTCACGATACTCTGTTTTGCCTGTTGTGCTGTGAGTATGCTTCCAAGCCCACATACCTGTTTTTTCCTCTGTTTCAACAAGTCTGTCGCCATCTTTGCGGACATTGACAAGTGTTACATATCCGTCATCAACCTCAGGCTCTTCGTCAAGAAGTTTAAAGATACGGTCTGCACCTGCAAGCGCCATAACAATTGAGTTAAACTGCTGGCTGACCTGATTGATAGGCTGGGTAAAGCTCTTGTTGAATGTGAGGAAGCTTACGAGTTTACCGATTGTAAATCCGAGGAAGTTGTTGAGAGCAAAGATACAACCTACGATTGCACAAAGTACATAGCTGATGTTACCGATTTGTGCGTTAATCGGCATAAGGATATTTGCAAACTTGTTTGCGTTGTATGAACTGTTGAAAAGCCTGTCATTAAGCTCATTGAATTCTTCAATGCTCTTTTTTTCATGATTAAATACTTTTACAACCTTCTGACCGTTCATCATTTCCTCAATGTAACCGTTAGTCGCACCGAGGTCTGCCTGCTGTTTTGCAAAAAACCTTCCGCTTCGTGACGCAAGCTGTTTTGTTACAAAAAGCATTACACCAACCATTACAAGTGTAAGAATTGTAAGAGGAATACTGAGTGTAAACATACTGACAAGAACGGCAATGATTGTAATTCCGCTGTTGAAAAGCTGAGGAATACTCTGGCTGATCATCTGACGGAGAGTGTCAATATCGTTTGTGTAAACACTCATGATATCGCCGTGAGGGTGTGTGTCAAAGTATTTTATCGGAAGGCTTTCCATATGTTCAAATATCTGACAACGCAAATCACGCATTGTACCCTGTGTTACATAAACCATAATTTTTGCGTAGATAAATGCCGACGCTGCACCGATTGCATAGAAAATTGCAACTCTTAAAATTGCTCCGAGCATCGGTCCGAAGTCACGGCTGCCGCTCTGAATCATCGGAGTGATGTAATCGTCAATAAGATTCTGAATAAACAATGAACCCTGAACATTTGCAAGTACGCTGATGAGGATGCAGACGAAAACAATAATCATCTGAAATTTATATTTTTTGAAGATAATACCGAATAGTCTTTTAAGAACCTGACCTGAATTTTCAACCTTTTGTGCAGGTCCTCGGTTTCTTCTTCCCATTGGTCCCGGCATAATTACAGCTCTCCTTTCGCATCAAAATCACCGTTGCCGCTTGTCTGGGCAACATAAATTTCATTGTAAATCGGACTGTTTTTGATAAGTTCTTCGTGAGTACCCACTGCGCTTATCTCACCGTCATCCATTACAATAATCTTGTCTGCGTGTGAAACGCTTGATACACGCTGTGAAATAATCAGCTTTGTAGTATCGGGGATATTCTCGCTGAATGCCTTGCGGATGCTTGCGTCTGTTGCGGTATCAACTGCACTTGTCGAATCATCAAGAATAAGAATTTTCGGATTTTTCAGCAAAGCTCTTGCAATGCAAAGACGCTGTTTCTGACCGCCCGAAACATTAGTACCTCCCTGTTCGATTTTTGTGTTGTACTTATCGGGGAAGCTTTCGATAAACGCATCTGCACAGGCAAGCTTGCAGGCATTGACGCATTCTTCCTCTGTAGCATTTTCGTTGCCCCATCTTAGGTTGTCAAGGATTGTACCGCTGAAAAGAACATTCGACTGGAGCACAACCGAAACCTTGTCACGCAGAGTTTCGATATCATAGTCACGAACATCTTTTCCACCGACCTTAACAGAACCTTCGGTTACATCATAAAGTCTTGCAATAAGGTTTACAAGGCTTGTTTTTGAAGAACCGGTACCGCCGATAATACCGATTGTTTCGCCTGATTTGATTTTCAGGTTGATATCGTTGAGAATCGGTTTTTCGGCTTTTGTGTTGTATGAGAATGAAACATTGTCAAACTCAATGCTTCCGTCCTTAACCTCGTAAACAGGGTTTTCGGGATTTGCAAGCGTTGATTTTTCATTAAGCACACCTGCAACACGCTTACCGCTTGCAAGGCTCATTGTGAGCATTACAAACACCATTGCCACCATAAGGAGATTCATAAGAATGTTCATACAATATGTGAGCATACTTGTAAGTTCACCTGTTGTAAGCTCACTGCTTACGATCATATTTGCGCCAAACCAGCTTACGAGAATGATTGATGCGTATGAAGTAACCATCATAATCGGTGATACTTTTACCATTGCATTTTCAGCCTTAACAAAGAGTCTGTAAACATTGTCGGCTGCCTTGCGGAACTTGCCGACCTCATGTTTTTCACGGACAAAAGCCTTTACAACTCTGATTGAAGTTACATTTTCCTGAACGCTTGCGTTGAGTTCATCGTACTTTTCAAAAACCTGACTGAAATACTTGTATGTTGCCTTCATAATAAAGACAAGAACAATTGAAAGCAAAATTGTTGCAATGAGATAAATGCAGGCAAGCCTTGCATTGATGATAAATGTCATTGCCATTGCACAGATGAGCGATACAGGCGCTCTGAAACACATTCTTAAAAGCATCTGATATGCATTTTGAAGGTTTGTTACATCCGTTGTCATACGGGTAACAAGTCCTGCGGTTGAGTAACGGTCAATGTTGGCAAACGAGAATGACTGGATATTTGCAAACATTGAGCGTCTGAGGTTTCTTGCAAAGCCTGCCGAAGCTTTTGCACCGTAGATACCGCCCATCATACCAGCAAACAAGCCCGTGAGTGCAAGTGCGCCCATATAACCGCCTGTTATGAGTATGTGCTGCATATCGCCCTTGTTGATACCGTCGTCAATCATTGATGACATAAGAAACGGAATAATTGTTTCAACAACTACTTCAAGTATCATAAAGAACGGAGTCAGAACGGATTCTTTGACGAAACCTTTGATATTTTTTGCCAAAGTTTTTATCATACTTATCTCCTTCCGTTTTAATTTGCATTTTCAAGTCCGCTGAGAATTTTATTTACAAGAAAAAGAAATTGTTTCTTCTCTTCTTTTGTCAGCAGACTGTCAAGCAAAGTTTCGTTTTTGGTTATCATATTTTCGATTTTGTAATGAAGTTCAATACCTGTTTCGGTCAAGACAAGTTTTTTGAGTCTTGCGTCACTTTCAACGCTCTCCCTCGTTATGTAATTTTTCTTTTCCATAAGTTTAAGAATACTTGTAACGGTTGAACGGGCAATTGAAAATGCGTTTTCAATATCTTTTTGATAAACATCTTCATCACGATGATCATAGAGATATGCAATAATCCAGCCGTGCATAAGAGTCAGCTTATCCACACCCTTATCCTTGGCGGAATAGATTAACTTTCTCTGCAAAACCTGATTAAGCACCTTGATTTCGTGACCGATTGAATCATTAAAGCGTTTGTTGCACTTACAGCTTTTTACGCTTTTGTCATCACACATTATTTCACCTCCGAAATCACACTTATGAGATATTGTTCTATATAGAATAGTTCGATACAAAACAATTTGTATCAGTAATTATAGCACCTTCATTTTGAATGTCAAGAGAAATTACAAATAATTATTCAAAGTTTCACATTGCTGTCACAAATCAAAAGCGACAGCTAAAATTACAGCTGTCGCAGTTGAAATCATATTCACTTTGCACAAATTATGACAATTGTCACTTTTTTAGGATTTCTGTCGCATCACGGATATCGGGGGTTTTGTCACCGTTGATATCACAAACAAAAAGAGCATACTGATTTTCGTCATAATCGTCAAAGGTCAGTTCTTTGATAAGATACTTCTGAATAAGCTCAGCGTCCTTTTCATCTGTTTTGCCGTCAATGTTGAGGTCTTTCATATTTTTGGGAACGCAACCGCCGTCAAGCACAAAATCAATACCGCTGTCGTTCATGAGTTCATCGGCTCTGTTTTTGTCAACATCAACAATGTAAAGTCCCAATGTGTCAAAGCATTGATAAACATACTTTGCATCCTTTAAAATCTCGGCTTTCTTTTCTTTTGCCCTGTCATTTGTTATGCCTGCACCTTGAAGGTGTGAGTCAAGCTTTGCAATCATCTCCATTGCGTAATCGTTATCCGTCATTGCACGGTCGAGATCAACTCCGTTCGTTACATAAAACCAACCGAGCGAACCCATAACATATAGATTATTCACATCAAGTCCGCAGTAAACGGCAATTTTCCCGTCCTTGTACTGACCTTTTTTCATCGACATTTTGGAATAGCCCTTGATGATACTGTAACCGAGCTTCATTCCGTCCTCGCTGATATAGTCAAGATCAAATGCCGCTGCATTCGTGCATGAAAAGCACGCTCCGCCGATGAGCATTGCAAATACGAGCAATATTGAAATCACCTTTTTAGAAAATTTTCTTTTCACAAAAAACACCTCCATTGGTAGTATCACCGAACGGAAGTGTTTTATTTTGATTTATTAACTTTTATTTGACTTATTATTTTTTCTTTCTTTTCTTATTTGATTAAGCTCTGAACCTTTGGTTTTTACATTTCTTTTAAATTTTGCAACGGTAAACACTTTTATCCTGTCATGATAGACATAATTGATTTCCGCACAAACCATAAGACAAACCATAAGAAAGTAAAACCAAATCATAATAACGGCAATTCTTGTAAGACCTCCGTACACGGAGAATCCGTTGAAATCCGACACATAAACCGAAATGCCGAACGAAAGCACATACCACGAAACCGTGCAGAGAAACGCACCGGGCAACTGCGACTTAAAGCCGTATTCCTTATGCTCACTGCGTGAGATGTTAGGAAAGTTCCTGTAAATCAGCGCAAACAATACCGTGAGAAACATAAAGATAAGTATATATCTGAGATGATAGATTATTCCGATTATGTCCGGCAACGATTTTAGATGCGGTGAAAGAAAATCGTTAATTGTTGAACCGAGGACAATAAGTACAAGTGACGCAAGCAAAATTACAAACAACGCAATTGTGTAGAACATTGCTCTTATTCTTAAAAAGAACCAGTTTCTGTTTTCGTAAGCGTCATAAATTCTGTTAAGACCGTTTGTGATTGCGTGGATTCCCTGTGCCGCCGACCACAGAGTGACTACAAGCGTTACAAGAGAAATTCCCACAGCACTTTCATAGGCAGAGGTCAGAAAGTATGTTAAGTCATCGGCAATTTTTGACGAAAACACACTGCTGAGTCCGTGATAAACAAAATCAATCGGAATGTGCAGGTTCTGCAAAAGTGACACAAAGAACATTGAGAGCGGCACAGACGATAATATAATAAAGAATGCCGACTGTCCGGCAATTGCAAAAATATTATCGTGAACGCATTTGCTTGTTATCGGTTCAAATCTGCCTGTTATTCTTTTGTAAAGTTTTATCGCCTTGTCAACGAATTTTACCCTCAATGCGTCACCTCCCCTATTTCTATATGATAATTATTTTATACCGTTTTTCTTCATCTGCACATTATAAGAAATTCTTGTAAGAAGTTTTTCGGGTGCAAAATGTCTGAAAAACGACACCGCTTTCATTTCAAAGCCGGGTGTGATAATCATTTTGCCCTTCATGGTCATGTCAACGGCATACCTTGCAACAAACTTCGGGTCAAGTCCTCTTATGCAGAATTTAACATCCGCAACATTATTGAAGTTGGTTTTTACGGGACCCGGGCAAAGTACGGAAACCTTGACATTTTTATTATCCCTACGCATTTCCTCATGAATTGCCTGAGTAAGACGGACAACATAATTCTTTGATGCATAGTAGCTTGCAAATGTCGGTCCTGCAAGAAATCCTGCGGCAGAACCTACATTGAGAATATATCCGCTGTTTCTCTCCGCCATATCTTTAAGAAAAAGCTTTGTGAGAATGTGAACCGTTGAAACATTGGTGTGAATGAGTTCAAGCTCTCTTTCAAGCGGAACATCCAGAAATTTTCCGTAAGCACCAAAGCCTGCGTTGTTGACAAGAAAATCAATCTGTTCATTTTCATTCTTAATATGCTCATACAAATCCATGCTGTCGCTTTCTCGTGAAAAATCAAGCGTAATTACCCTGACATTCACATTTGAAAGTTCCTCTTTCAGCTTGTTAAGCTTATCTGTTGAGCGTGATACAAGAATAAGGTCATAACCGAGTTCTGCAAGATATCGGGCGATTTCTTTACCTATGCCCGAGCTTGCGCCTGTAATCAAAGCCTTCATTAGTTTTCATCATCCTTCGGTTTTTGCGCTGTGGCACAAAGCCATGTTGTACCTTCCTTAGTGTATGTGTTTATGTTTTCAAAGCCTGCCGATTCAAGTACGGCTCTGATTTCCTGCGGAGTTACCGACTTGATATTCAGCATATTTTCAACCTTTTCCCACTTGAACGGATCATCGTCTGTTCTGAGCATTTCAAAAAGCAGCATAACCGTTCCGCCCTGTTTGAGAACACGGAAAACTTCTTTTACATCATTTTCCTTATCAGGCCAGAAGTAGTAGGTTTCAACCGCCGTAATATTATCGAAAGTATTGTCCTCAAAAGGCATATCGGATACTGATGCCTGAAGAATTTTCGCTTTGTTGCAGAGTATATTTTTTGAATTGAGTTTTTCGGAGGATTTTACCGAGAGTTCGGAATAGTCGATTCCGTAAACCTTGCCGTTGGCAACAATTGAGCAAAGTCGGTCAACGGTTTTTCCACCGCCGCAACCTATGTCAAGTACAGTTGCGGTGCGTTCAATATTCATATGTTCAAGTCCCCATGAGGTGAGGCTTGAATGTCCTTTATTCATAGCCTTAATCATCATTTTGCCCCAAAAGCCGTTTGGCTTTTTAGCATTCTCAACCAACTTGCGGTATTTCATAAAAATCACTCCAATCTAAAATTTTCATCTGTTTACTGTCTTATTATCTATTATTTTCTTTTTCTTCCTGTTGAATTAAGTTTTTGAAGCAGAAGTGCAAGGAAAAATGCACCGCCTACTATAACGATGAACCAAACAAATGACATATACAACGGTTGATTCATCACACGCAAAAACGGGTATGGACCGTCAACTGCACCGACTATATTAAGTATAATAAGCAGAATCGCATATATTAATGTAGGGATTGTAGCCGTGAAAGCTGATTTTGTGTTAAGGTGAGGTTCTTTTTCAAAAAGCACAAACGATAAAATTGTAAGAATCGGACACAAAGTATGTAAAAAGGTGAAGTCTTTGTTAAAAAGCATATAGAGCCAACCGTTTATGCCATCTCCACGCATCGGGGAAAGCACGGCAAGAACTACGATAAATGTTACCGAAAGCACAGCCGCCGCCATATATTTGAACATTTGAACCGAGTGCGGAATTTCTTTTCCGCTTTTGAGATATCGCACCTGAAAGCCTGCCATAACCGCACAGGCAACAAGTGCAAACAGGTTGCTGTCCTCAGTGTAATATACAAGCGGATAGCAGCCTATTTTGAAAAACACGATAATTATTGCGGCAATCTCACAGGCAATAATCGCAAGGTTAAATACCAAAGCCGTTTTTGTTTGTTTAATTTTAAGAGTATTTTGCATTTTAAGTCCTTTTCTATGTTAGTTTGTTAGTTTCTTTCAATCAATGCCACGCTCTCCACATGGGAGGTTCCGGAGAACATATCGCAGGGGGTGATTTCTTTGGGGGTGTAGCCGTTTTCTGTGAAGAATTTTAAATCTCTTGCGAGGGTTGCGGGGTCACAGGATACATAGACTACACGGCTCGGCGACATTCTTGAAATTGTCTTTACAAGCTCTTCGCCGCAGCCTTTTCTCGGTGGGTCAAGGATTACGCAGTCGGGTTTTAAGCCATCTTTTTCAAGCTGAAATGCGGCATCTGAGGCATCTCCGCAGATGAATCGTGCATTTTCAATGCCGTTTGCTTTTGCATTTTCATTTGCATCTTTCACGGCATCTTCAACAATCTCCGCACCGATAAGCTGTTTACAGGAATCCGCCATTGTAAGACCTATTGTACCCGTTCCGCAGTATAAATCAAGCAGAATTTCGTCAGATTTAAGATTTGCATATTCTTTGGCTTTGCCGTAAAGCTTTTCAGCCTGTTTTCTGTTGATCTGCCAAAACGAAAACGGTGAAATCTTAAACTGCAATCCGCAAAGTGTGTCGGTAATATGGTCACTTCCGTAGATTGTTCTGTTTTTTCTGCCGAGAACAACATTGGTTTTTTCTCTGTTAGAATTAATAATCACACTTTTTAACTGCGGAAGTTCGGATTTGAGCATTTTCACGAGTAAATCTTCCTGTTTAAGACCGTTTGCGTTGACAACATAGCACACCATAAGCTCGCCCGAAACCTCGCCGATTCTGATATAAATGTGGCGAAGTCTGCCCTTGCCTGTTGTTTCATCATAAATTTCCGTGTTAGTTTTTGCGATAAAATCTTTTGTAATTTCAATTACCCTTGCAAAAATTTCGGGCTGTAAAATACAGTCGGTGCAATTGATTATGCGGTGGCTGTGGAATGAGTAAAAGCCCGTCACAACATTTCCGTCACGGTCAAGACCGACAGGATACTGCGCCTTGTTGCGGTATCTTGTGATATTATCCGACGAAATTATCGGCTTGAAAACAACATTATCAAGACCGCCGATGCGTGTTACGGCATCCTCTACTCTCTGCTGTTTTATTTTGCATTCTTCTTCATAAGAAATATGTCGCCATGTGCAACCGCCGCACTTCATAAAGTTTTCGCAGTCGGGAGTAATTCTCGCCTTGGACGGAACGAGAATTTCTTCGATTTTGCCGAAAGCGTAGGTTTTCTTAACCTTTAATATACGCACATTGAGTTCGTCACCGATTGCAGAACCCTGTACAAAAACGGCAATGCCGTCATCTGTTCTTCCGACTCCGCTGCCCTCGGCAGTTGCCGAAGTTATTGTAAGGTTTACAATATCGTTCTTTTTTAAAGTCATTTTATCACTCTGCCATTTTATGTGTATTTTTAGTTATAATCCTATTCCCCTTTATTTTAGCATTTACTCTACAATTTGGCAACAATTAAAACACAGTATCCGTACAATACACAAAAATTGCACAAATATTAAATTAGGTATTTATTTTTTTGTCCATTCGTCTTATAATATGAGTATTGCAGTTCTGTCACGGCATTGCTCTTTGAATGCAAATCAACCTGTGTTCCGACTTAAATACAGGCAAAGCGGAATGATTTTTCTGACAGACAAATATACTTATCAGGAATGGAGTGGACTATTGTGAATTACGACAGTCTTATGGATAACATAAAAAGAATACATTTTATCGGTATAGGCGGCAGCGGAATGTGTCCGCTGGCTGAGATTCTTCACCACGAGGGCTATGAACTTTCGGGTTCGGATATGAACGAGGGTGAAACTCTTGACAGAATTAAGGGTTACGGAATTCCCGTATTTATGGGACACGCCGCAGAAAATATTAAGGGTGCAGAGCTTGTTGTTTACTCAGCGGCTATTAAGGAAACTAACCCCGAAAGACAGGCAGCAAAGGAACTCGGTATTCCGTGCATTGAAAGAAGCGTAATGCTCGGTATTGTTACAAGAAGATACAGAAGAAGTATTGCGGTTTCGGGTACACACGGCAAAACAACTACAACAGCTATGCTTTCACAGGTGCTTATCGGCAGCGGTTTTGATCCGTCAGCTATTATCGGAGGAAAACTCCCGTTCATCGGCGGTAACAGCTATGTCGGTCACAGCGATGTAATCGTTTGTGAGGCTTGTGAGTATGTTGACACATTCTTACAGCTCAATCCGTTTATTTCGATTATTCTTAATATTGACGCAGATCATCTTGACTACTTCAAGAATCTTGACAACATTAAGAAGTCATTCAACAAATTTGCTCATCAGACAACAGGCTTGCTTGTTATCAACGGTGACGACGAAAACACTCTTGATGCCGTAAAGGATGTTGAGATTGAGAAAATCACTTACGGTTTTGGCGAAAACTGCGATTACAGAGCTGAAAACATCAGCGCAGACAAGGGTGTTCACGAGCAGTTTGACCTCTACTATAAGGGTGAGAAGCTCACACAGATTAAGCTTATCGTTCCCGGAAAGCACAACATTTATAATGCACTTGCCGCTGCGGCTACTGCACATTATCTTGGCGCTACTCCGAAGGAAATTTCCGAGAATCTTCACAAGTTCGGCGGTGTTCACAGAAGATTTGAAATTCTCGGCACACCTGACGGAATTACTGTTGCCGATGATTTTGCTCATCATCCCACAGAACTTACCGCAACACTCAATGCCGCAATGAAAATGGGCTTTAACAAGGTTTGGGCAATATTCCAGCCGCATACATTTTCAAGAACAGCCATGCTCCTTGACGATTTTGCGGAGGCTCTTAAAATTCCGGATCAGGCAATTATTTCGGCTATTCTCCCTGTTCGTGAAACAAACACATATAACATCTATTCTACTGACCTCGGTGCAAAGGTTCCGAACTCTGTTTGTCTTGACACCTTTGAAGAAATTACCGACTATGTTTGCAAGAATGCCAAAGAGGGCGACCTTATTCTTACAATGGGCGGCGGTAATGTCTATATGTGTGCCAATATGATTTACAAACAGCTTAAATATATGGAAGAAAATAAATAAGATTTTTAAACAAACAGAAGAACCGTGCTTTTATGGCACGGTTCTTTTTTCTTTTATTGAATATTAAGTAAAAATGAACAAAGCTCCGTGCGGTTACGGAGCTTTGTTCGTTAAGAGAGAGTTTTTGTCTACAGCTTTGGCTGTATGAATATTTATATAAAAAGCTAAAAAGCTTGTTGGCTGTTATTGACCGAACATATAGTTCCAGATTGAGTCGCTGTCACTTTTATCTGAACTTTTGCCCTGTGATTGTGACGACTTATTCTGTGTTTTTGAATTGCCTGTTGAAGAACTGCCGCTCGGTGAATATTCTGCAAGAGTGAGCTTGAGATTTGCAGTCTTACCGCTTCTTGTAACGGTAAAAGTTACTGTATCTCCCACCTTTGAATCCTTGAGGGCTGTTTGAATGTCTGATTTTGAAGAAACACTTGTACCATTTACTGCGGTAATCATATCGCCTCTCATAAATCCTGCTTTTTCTGCATTAGAACCGCTTGTTACCGAAAGAACATAACAGCCTGTGTTGCTGAGTCCGTAGTAGAATGCGGAATCGTCGGAAGTGATATCTGTAAGCTCCATACCGAGGTCAACCTTGCCCTTTACATAACCGTATGTTTTGAGATCGTCAATTATATCAAGAACATTGTTAATCGGAATAGCAAATGCAATACCTTCAACCTCTGTTGCACTGTCCTTTGCGTTTACAATACCGATAAGCTCACCGTTTGAGTTAAAGAGTCCGCCGCCTGAGTTACCGGGGCTGATCTGAGCGTTGTGCTGGAGAAGCGTCATACTCTTACCCTCAACCGTTACCTGACGGGCAAGTGCGCTGATAATACCGTCTGTTACTGTACCGCCGAGCTGTCCGAGCGGATTACCGATTGCAACAACATAGTCGCCTACTGCAAGATCTGAGCTGTTGCCCATTGTTGCGGCTGAAAGACCTGTTGCATCTACTTTAAGAAGTGCGATATCGTTGTCCTCATCACTGCCGATTATCTTAGCCTTGTATGAAGTTGCACCGTCACGGAGTGTTACCGTGATATTCTCCGCACCTGCGATTACATGGTAGTTTGTGATGATGTAACCGTCCTCGGAAATGATAACACCTGAACCTGCACCCTGCTGAACATACTGCTGAGCAAATCCGCCTGTTACAACGCTTTCGGTAGCAATTTCAACTACGCTGTCGGCTGTTTTCTTAACAATTTGGGAAGTTGTTCCGCTGAGAGCGGCATTGCTTGTGGTTGATGTGCTGTTTGCGGATGCCTGCTTGATGTTTACACTTGAAGATGAGTTGTTGTTAAGTGATGATGCAAGCATACTGCCACCGAATCCTGCACCGCCGCCGAGAATGATTGCAGCTACAAGCATTGCGGCTACAAAACCCTTTGATGCGGGTTTCTTCGGCTTTTTAGGCTTTTTAACTTTTACTTTCTTAGCCTTTGGTGCGGAATACTGTTGATTTGCATACGGTGAACCCGACTGTGAGCCGTATGGATTCTGTGACGGATTGCCGTATGAATAGTTGTTAGTCTGCTGTGAAGAATATGGGTTTGAAGAATACTGTGAACCGTATGAATCCGATGAGTAGTTCTGTGAAGATGTACCCGATGCTGAGTTTGAAGAATAAGCGCTTTCATAACGGTTAGGGTTGTGTGACGCATTCTCGTTGTTACCGTTTATATACGAATGGCGGTACTCACCCGAATTTACACTTGATGTTGAATTTGTGTTCCATTCATAAGAGCTTTCTGTGTTTTCTGCAGTTGATGCAGACTGTGAATCTGATGATGAATGAATATCCTGATAGTTGTTGTCAGCAGTATTATTATCTGACGAATAACCGTCATAACCGTTTTTATTGTTTTCAAAGTTATCGTTCATAACTGTACCTCCGATTAAAAGTTATATTTTCAAAAGACTTCATCGAATGTCGGTGTTGTTTTTTGATGTTGTAGATATAATAAAGCCCCAAAGTGAAAAGTATATGAAATACGGCTGAATTAATGTTGAAAGCAAGAAAATAGTATGTGAAAATTCGGTGTGCGTTGTGAGGAGTATGGCACAATCATCTGTATTCACGAAAAAAGGGCAGAACAAAACGCTCTGCCCTATATAATGTTTAAGATAATAACAATTTTAAATCTTAGTTATCCTAAATTTGATAATAACGAAATAATTCATCAAGAATACTTTTCATATTTTTAAATTGAGTATTTGTGATTTTTATGATTACGCAAAGGAATAAAGTCAGAATAGCTACAATTATAGTTGGAAATCCCAAAATTCCTGCAACCGAAATAAAATGAATACCGATCAAGAAGAAATACAAAAAGATTGCTAAACCAACAGCCATTATTGGATTTGGAAACATTCTGATTGTTAAATCAGAATATCCACAATCTTCCTCTATCTTACCTGAAAAAATCGGACTCAGTCTATAAATTCCACCAAAATTTACAGACTGTACAAACTTCATTTTAAAGCCCTTATCAGTAAAGTTTACATCATAGGAAAATTCATTTCCTTTGATACTAGGACCACACTTAGAACGACTTCTGATTATATCATTTATCTGTGATTCTGATAAAGAAAGTTTATAATGAAGTTTATCAAAGAATTTTATAATCATAGAAATAACTCCATATGAAAATGTACTCAGTTTGCCGAAACGGTGTTGACCTGTTCTTTTGTTTCGGGCTTCTTTTCAACCTTCTTTTCGTTAAGCTTTTTCTTTACCGAAACTTCGTCAAACTTCTTTTTGAAGGATACTCTGCCGTTGAACTTCTTTCTGCAATATTTGCATGAAAATTCGGCGGTAAAGCTTTTGTTGTGAAGTCGCCACTTTGAAAGCTGAACAAGCGGTTTTCCGCAATTTTCACAATCGAAAAACATAACGCTTTTGTCAACATCGGGACTGTTGATATCTGTGACAAAATGATTTTTGAACAGCAGTCTGTCATAGAATTCGTCACAAACAGCATCCTTAATGTAAGGCTTTAACGGATACTTACCGTAAAAAGCCTTCATACATTCCAATGTCAGGTACACATCGGCAAGCGCTCTGTGCTGATCATCTTCCGAAAAATCAACACCTGCCATTTCGGCACAGGCACCGAGTCCCAGCTGACAGGATGAATCGTGCAAATCAAGACAATCTTCACAATAGCTTTGCAGATTGCAATAGCGTGAGAGAAACGGAAGTCTGGTTCTGCCCGTGTAGTAGCTGTAGTTTTCGATAAGAGCATGAAGGTCGGAGTCGCTCCATGTCATAAGCACACCGTCACCCAGAAAATCCGAGAACATGCTGATTGCTTTGATAAAGCTGACGCCATCGTCCTTCAACTCTTCATTTGTTATTTTAGTAAGCTGTTTTACCTTACTGCATAGCTTTTTGCCGATTTTCGGAGCAACAAGCATTGTAAAGGTGTCGCATACATTCAGTTCATCATCAAGCTTAACCGCACCGATTTCAATTATTTCATTGACAAATTTGTGCAGAATCTTGCTGTATGAACCGTTCCATTCAAGGTCAAGAATTACATAACTCATTATTTTAATTATTTCTTACGGAATGCCTGTTTCATACGCTGTTCTTTTGAAAGAATACGCTTACGCATACGGATATTTTCGGGAGTAACCTCAACAAGCTCATCATCAGCGATGAATTCAAGGCACTGTTCAAGCGACATAATTGTCGGAGGTGTAAGCTTGAGGGCATCATCAGAACCCGATGCACGGGTGTTTGTGATGTGCTTTTTCTTGCAGACATTAACTGTGATATCCTCAGACTTCGGACTTGCACCTACAATCATACCCTCGTAAACAGGAACACCGGGTCCGATAAAGAGTCTGCCTCTTTCCTGAGCGGCATAAAGACCGTAGGTTACAGTTTCGCCTGTTTCAAAGGCGATAAGTGAACCCTGATGGCGGGTTACGATTTCACCCTTGTATGGCTCATAACCGTCAAATACATGGTTCATAATACCGTTACCGTTTGTATCTGTAAGAAATTCGGGGCGATAACCCATAAGACCTCTTGACGGGATTCTGAATTCGATGTGAGTAACACCGCCTTCACGAGTACCCATATTGATAAGCTCACCTTTTCTTGAACCGAGCTTTTCCATTACAGGACCGACATATGTGTCGGGAACTTCAATGATAAGAAACTCCATAGGCTCATGAAGCTTGCCGTCAATCATCTTTGTAATAACCTGCGGACGGGAAACCTGAAATTCATAATTCTGACGGCGCATTGTTTCGATAAGAATTGAAAGGTGGAGTTCACCTCTGCCCGATACCTTGAATGTGTCGGCGCTGTCTGTTTCTTCAACACGAAGTGCAACATTTGTTTCAATTTCCTTGAAAAGTCTGTCACGAAGGTTACGGGAGGTTACATACTTACCCTCTCTGCCTGCAAACGGTGAGTTGTTTACGATAAAGTTCATTGAAACCGTAGGCTCGTCAATCTTTACGAATGGGAGCGGCTCAACGCAATCGTTTGAACAGATTGTTTCACCGATATTGATATCCTGAACACCGCTTACGCAAACGATGTCACCAAGTGTTGCAGTGTCACATTCAACTCTTTTAAGTCCTTCAAACTGATAGAGCTTTGCAATTCTTACATTCTGAGTTGTACCGTCTGTGTGACAGAGAACGGCAGCCTGTCCGTTCTTTGCAGTACCTCTTTCAACACGGCCTACACCGATTCTGCCGACAAACTTATCAGAGTCAATGTTTGAAATAAGGAGCTGGAGTCCTCCGTTCATATCACCCTGAGGAGCAGGGATTTCTTTTACGATTGCATCAAAGAGAGGCTTCATATCCGTACCGGGTTCATGATAATCCTCTGACGCATAGCCGTCACGGGCAGACGCATAAATTACAGGAAATTCAAGCTGGTCTTCATCGGCACCGAGTTCGATAAAGAGGTCGAGAACCTCGTCAACAACCTCTTCGGGTCTTGCACCGGGACGGTCGATTTTGTTAAGAACAACAAGCGGCTTTTTGCCGAGGCCGAGTGCCTTTTTAAGAACAAATCTTGTCTGCGGCATACAACCCTCAAATGCGTCAACAAGCAATACAACACCGTCAACCATCTGGAGAATACGCTCAACCTCACCGCCGAAATCGGCATGACCTGGGGTGTCAACAATGTTAATTTTGATGCCGTTGTACATTACGGCTGTCGGCTTTGAAAGGATTGTGATACCTCTTTCACGCTCAAGGTCATTAGAGTCCATTACTCTTTCTTCTACATTTTCATTTGCTCTGAAAACACCGCTCTGCTTCAAAAGCTGGTCAACCAGAGTAGTTTTGCCGTGGTCAACATGGGCGATAATTGCAATATTTCTTAAATTCTCTCTTACATCCATAAAAATACCTCGTTTTGCTAAAATCACTTAAATCTTATTGCATACATCAAGCATTATAACACTATAAAAGCTAAAATTCAATTTATATTTTTCATCACCTTTTATGCTAATATCCGACACTTTTTGAACATTTTTCCGATAGGAAACCGCAAAAAATATTTTTTAGTGAAAAAATAACGATTTTTGCTCATTTTGTGTGATTTTTTCTTTACAATATCTCAAGATTGTTATATAATTAACATAGTGTTTTGCATTTTTTGCATGACCTGAATTATGATAGGCATTAATTTTTAGGAGGTAATATTATGGGCTACACGATTGCGCAGAAAATCATCAAGAATCATCTTGTCTGCGGAGAAATGACCGTTGGCAGTGATATCGGTCTTAAAATCGACCAGACTCTTACTCAGGATGCAACAGGCACTATGGCTTATATCGAATATGAGGCTATGGGCATTCCGAGAGTAAAAACAGAAAAAAGCGTTGCTTACATTGACCACAACACACTTCAGACAGGTTTTGAGAACGCCGATGACCACAGATTCATTCAGTCTGTTTGTAAAAAACACGGTATCTATTTTTCAAGACCCGGCAACGGTATTTGTCACCAGGTTCACCTTGAAAGATTCGGTAAACCGGGAAAGACTTTAATCGGTTCTGACAGCCACACTCCGACGGGTGGCGGTATCGGTATGCTCGCAATCGGTGCAGGCGGTCTTGATGTTGCTGTTGCAATGGGCGGCGGCGCATACTATATTACTATGCCGAAAATGGTAAGAGTTAATCTTACGGGCAAACTCAGTCCGTGGGTTTCTGCAAAAGATATTATTCTCGCAGTTCTTCGTGTTATGAGCGTTAAGGGCGGCGTCGGCAAGATTGTTGAGTACGGCGGAGAAGGTGTTGCCACACTTACGGTTCCCGAAAGAGCAACAATCACAAATATGGGTGCAGAGCTTGGTGCTACAACTTCTGTATTCCCGTCTGATGAAACAACAAGAAAGTTCCTCAAGGCTCAGGGTCGTGAGGAAGACTATACAGAGCTTAAGGCTGATGATGACGCTGTTTATGACGAAGTTATCGAAATCAACCTTTCAGAGCTTGAACCGCTCGCAGCCTGTCCGCATTCACCTGACAATGTTAAGCCAATCAAAGAGCTTGAGGGCAAGAAGATTGATCAGGTTTGTATCGGTTCATGTACAAACTCAAGCTACCTTGACCTTATGAGAGTTGCTCACATTCTCAAGGGCAAAAAGGTTGCAGACAATGTATCGCTCGCAATTGCTCCGGGTTCAAAGCAGGTATTTAATATGCTCGCTCTCAACGGCGCACTCGGCGACATGATTGCGGCAGGTGCAAGAATCCTTGAAAGTGCTTGCGGTCCGTGTATCGGTATGGGACAGTCACCTAACAGCGGCGGTATCTCACTCAGAACATTCAACCGTAACTTTGAAGGCAGAAGCGGAACGGCAGACGGTCAGATTTATCTTGTATCTCCCGAAACTGCGGCTGTTTCTGCAATCAACGGCGTATTTACAGACCCGAGATGTCTTGGTGCGGCTGCTGAGATTGAAATGCCCGAAAAATTCCTTATCAATGACAATATGGTTATTGATCCCGCTCCTGTTGAAGAAATGGATAGCGTAGAAATTCTCCGTGGTCCTAACATCAAGAGCTATCCCGAAACTCATCCGCTCACAGATTCTATCGAGGCGTCTTGTTCACTCAAGGTCGGCGACAACATTACAACCGACCATATTATGCCTGCAGGCGCAAAGATTCTTCCGCTCCGTTCAAATATTCCGAAAATTTCAGAGCATTGCTTTACAGTATGCGACAAGGAATTCCCAACCCGGGCAAAGACACTCGGCAAGAGCATTATTGTCGGCGGTGAAAACTACGGTCAGGGTTCATCCCGTGAGCATGCGGCTCTCGCTCCCCTTTTCCTCGGTGTTAAGGCTGTACTCGTAAAGAGCTTTGCAAGAATTCACAAGAGCAACCTTATCAATGCAGGTATTCTTCCGCTTACATTTGTAAACGCAGAAGATTATGATAAAATCAAGCTTGGTGATATGCTTGAACTTCCGAATGTTAAGGACGAAATTGCAAACGGCAAGCAGGTTACTGTTGTAAACAAGACAACAGGCGACACAATTGTTGCTGACTGTGAGCTTTCAGACAGAACAAGAAACATTATCATTGCAGGCGGTCTGCTTGACTACACAAAGGAGAACAGCTGATATGGAAAAAATTAAAATGGTCACTCCTCTCGTTGAGATGGACGGCGACGAGATGACAAGAGTCATCTGGAAACAGATTAAAGACATTCTTATCACACCTTATGTTGACCTCAAAACAGAATATTATGACCTCGGTCTTGAGCACAGAAACGAAACAGACGATCAGGTTACGGTTGACAGCGCCAACGCAACAAAGAAATACGGTGTTGCCGTTAAGTGTGCCACAATCACACCTAATGCCGCAAGAATGACAGAGTACAACCTCAAGAGTATGTGGAAATCACCTAACGGTACGATTCGTGCTATCCTTGACGGTACGGTATTCAGAAGCCCGATTCTTGTTAAGGGCATTGTTCCCTACATTCCTACATGGAAAAAGCCAATCTGCATTGCCCGTCACGCATACGGTGATGTTTATAAGAACACAGAGATGAAGGTTGAGGCAGGAAGCAAGGCAGAGCTTTGCGTTACAAAGCCTGACGGTACCGAAGAAAGAAGTACAATCTTTGACTTCAAGACTGACGGTATTATTCAGGGTATGCACAACATTGACAAGAGTATCTCATCATTTGCCCGTTCATGCTTTAACTATGCACTTGATCAGAAGCTTGATGTTTGGTTTGCTACAAAGGATACAATCAGCAAGATTTATGACCACAGATTCAAGGACATCTTCAACGAAATCTTTGAGAATGAGTACAAAGAGAAGTTTGAGAACGCAGGTATTACATATTTCTACACACTTATTGATGACGCTGTTGCAAGAGTTATCAGAAGTGAAGGCGGTTATATGTGGGCTTGTAAGAACTATGACGGCGATGTTATGAGTGATATGATTGCTACTGCATTCGGTTCGCTCGCAATGATGACAAGCGTGCTTGTTTCTCCCGACGGCATCTATGAATACGAGGCTGCTCACGGCACAGTTCAGCGCCACTACTACAAGTATCTCAAGGGCGAAGAAACTTCCACAAACTCTGTTGCAACATTGTTTGCATGGACAGGCGCTCTCCGCAAAAGAGGTGAGCTTGACGGTCTTGACGATCTTATGAAGTTTGCAGACAAGCTTGAGGCCGCAACAATCAAGACAATTGAGGACGGCGTTATGACAGGTGATCTCTACGCTATCTCGACACTTGAGAACAAAAAGAAAGTAAACACAGAAGAATTTCTCAAGGCTATTGACGAGCGCCTTGCAGCATCTCTCTGATTTTAAAGTTAAAGGAGCATAGTGAGTAATGTCTAAGAATGACAGTATTTCAATGTCGGTTATCAGGCGTTTGCCAAGATATTACCGCTTTTTATCAGAACTGAATGACCAGAACATTGACAAAATTTCTTCAACTAAGCTTGCACAAATTATGAATGTGACCGCCTCACAGGTAAGACAGGATCTTAACTGCTTCGGCGGATTCGGTCAGCAGGGTTACGGTTACAGCGTAAGTCAGCTGAAAGAGGAAATCAAGAACATTCTGGGACTTAACAACGATTACAAGGCCATTCTTATCGGTGCGGGTAATCTTGGTAAGGCCGTTGCAATGCATATGAATTTTGAAAAACTCGGTTTTGAGCTTATCGCTTGTTTTGACAGCAACGAACAAAAAGTCGGTTCAAAGCTCAACGGAATTACAGTTAAAAACGAAAGTGAACTCGACGATTTTTGTAATAAAAATCATATTGACACAGCGTTTTTGTGCATTCCCCGTGTTTGTGTTGAAAATGTTCTCGATAAGCTTTATTCACACGGAATCAAGAATTACTGGAATTTTAGCCACTATGATATAAATGCTCGTTATAATGATACTATGGTAGAGAATGTTCATCTCAGCGACAGCCTTATGACTCTCTGCTACAGAATGAACAACAACTGATAAACCAATGACTCCCCGACAGTTTTATAAGCTGTCGGGGAGTTTTCCGTTACAGAGCAATAATAACCTTTTTTAGCGATTAAAAGGGCTGACCGTTTAAGGTCAGCCCTCTTTTGCAATTTGTGTTTGTGATTTCAGATTAACCGAATGTAACCTGCTCAGCGATTGGAGCGTTGGGGTTAGTGTCAGGGTTATCTGTGTAGAATGTAAGGTATGTACTGCCCATAACAGCAGAGTCATCAATTACAATCCACATTTCGTTATCTACAAAGCCCTTGTAGTCAATTGTTTGGTTAGTAGCGTTATCGGATACAATTACATTGTATGTACCTGCTCCCTTATATGTGAAGCTGTAATCAAACCAACCGTTTTCACCTTCAGTCATAGGATCACCCGGCCACTCTGACATAAAGTTGCCTGAGTCTTTGCCCTTGAGGTCTGAACCCCATATCCAGAGGTATGGCGTCCATGTAAGTGAACCGTTGTGCTTTACATGAAGTTTGATGTCAAGGCTTGATGCAATGTAGTAGTAGTTTACCTCTGCCTCACCGTAAGGAATTAAGCCAGACTGATTTTCCGGCATTCTGTTCGGATCAACAGCGTAGCCAACAACCTTGAATGCCGTTGATTTATATGTGCTGCCTGCTCTGCCTGAGAATACGATTGAATCAGTAAGCTTCTGCTGTTTTCCGTCAGCGTCTGTGTAGTAGTAGTTTACTGTTACTTTACCGGAAGATACAGGAATTCCAACAACATACTTCATTATCATTGTTGAATCTTCAACGTTGAAAGTACCGTCATAGTTTAGGTCAAGAACTGATTCATCAACTGTAGGAGTTTCAAGCTTTACAATATACTTCTGAAGAAGTGTAGCGTCAATTACATTAACTTCACCGTCACCGTTAAAGTCAGCGTTCTTGAGTGATTCAGGAATGTAGTCTGTGTAATAGTATGTAACCTCCTGCATATCGGAAGTATATTTGCCTTCTGCATTTCCCTCAATACGACTTACGATGTATGTATCGGGAACAACTACACTCGGAACAGTTACATAACCTGAGCCTACAGAACCCTGAAGGATTACAGAATCTTCAAGCTTTTCGCCTGTTGCTTCGTAAACATAGTTAACCTTAACCTTACCGTTTGAAGATTTGATGCCTGCCGACTCATAGCCTGCCTTGTCAACAGCTACGATAGCCGAACGAGCAGGAACTGTGAATGTTGAGCCTGTCACCTCGCCGAGTGAGTCAAGACCTGCTGTTTCACCGTTAGCGATAACAACCCAATCTGTTACGGATGTATCCGAAAGGGTTACATCTGCAGCTGTGGTTGCATTGTTATAAATAACAGCCATCTTGTTCCATTCACCCTCAACATCGTTCTGAATTGTGAATGAAATCTGATTTGTTGAAGCAGAAACCTTTTTTGTGAATGTGTATTTGTCAGCATATGAATTATCCATAGCTGTGAGAGGCGAGAATGCTGACTTAATCTGCATCATACCCTTGTAGTAAGAAACTACATCGGCATAGTCAACAACATTCTGCCATTTAATCATATTAAGGTCAGCTGCCGACTTGTAGCTGTTAGTGTCACCGTCTTTTGAACGAGCCATTTCTTCACCGGCAAGTGTGAATGAAATACCCTGTGATGTGTAGATAATTGCACTTGCAAGCCTGTTCATCTTAACAGCCTCGGAATTTCTCTCTCCGTAGTCTGCCAGACCTGTTGACGCAATAATCTGATCGTAAAGTGTTGCGTTATCGTGACACGCATCATAGGTTACGCACTGTGAAGGAGCCTGAGCCTTCCACTTGTATGTACCTGAGCTGTTGGCACGAACACCGTAGCTTACACCCTTTGCGGATGACTTTGAGCCCTGTATAAAACCAACATCGCTGATTTCCATTGCACTTCCCTTTATACCGTCACGGATGCCGTCATTGAAAATGGCTATTCTGTCGCTGAGTCTTGACGCATTAGCCTGTGTTGCAGGATAGAATTTTGTGCCTGAGCAAGTGTTAGTCGGGTGGTAGGAGTCACCGCCTGCCCAGCCTTCACCCCACATTGTGATTCGTGGGTCAATTTGGTCAAGCGCTTCTCTTGCCATATTCATTGTTTCAACATCCATAAGACCCATAAGGTCAAAACGGAAGCCGTCAACATGGTATTCGTTTACCCAATACTTGAGTGAATCAATAACATACTGTCTGTACATTGCACGCTCTGTTGCACCTTCGTTGCCGCAACCCGAACCGTTTGAGAATGTACCTGCTGTGTTCATTCTGTAGTAGTAGTTAGGAACTGTGTGCTGGAAGCATGAGTCAGTTGAATAAGTATGGTTGTAAACAACATCCATTACAACGGAAATGCCGGCGTCATGGAGAGCCTTGATCATTTCCTTACATTCTTTGATTCTTACTTTACCGTCATACGGATTTGAAGAATATGAGCCCTCCGGAACATTGTAGTTCTGTGGGTCATAACCCCAGTTAAACTGAGAATCATCGCCTGCCTCATTTACTGACTGGAAGTCATAGAACGGGTTAAGCTGTACTGTTGTTATACCGAGTTCTTTAAGGTAATCAATACAGGTTGAAACCTTGCCCTCGCCGTTAAGAGTTGTACCTGATTCCGTGAAAGCAAGGTACTTGCCTCTGTTAGCCTCGCTTACGCCCGATGCCTTGTCATAAGAAAAGTCTTTGATATGGAGTTCCCATACTGATGACTGTGTTGATTTGTCAAGAAGAACATGGTTATCGTTTGACCAGCCCTCAGGATCTGTCTCGTCAAGGTCAACAATCATTGAGCGCTTGCCGTTTACGCCTGTTGCCGTTGAGTATACATCCTGTGTTTCATAAGTCTTTGTTGCATCTGAACCGATGTGTGTTGTGTCTGTTGTTGTGACTGAGTATGTGTAATAATAATCCTTCCATTCGCCGACGAGTGTAATCGTCCAAACACCGTTCCACTCACCGTCAACGAGCATTTTTTCAAGTGTGTATGTGCCGATTTCACCTGCACCCTGCTCGTTATCCGAACCTTTTGCAAAGATGTTGACCTTAACATCAGTTGCTGTCGGTGACCAAACCTTGAATGTTGTAGCATCTTTTGTGTAGGTAACACCAAGATCATTGCCGGAGTAAGCATACTGAGCGTCAATATCTTCAGCAGCCTTTGTGTAAGAGTTGTCTCTTGCGTAGTCGCTTGAAACTGCCGAACTGTCATCGGCTGTTGCGGCAAAGCTTGACACAACTGCTGTTGAGGCAAGCATGCACGCTGCAAGAACTGCAGAAACAATTTTCTTCGTAGTTCTCATAGATAATATTCCTCCTTATTAATTTTTATAATCTATTCCGTCAGCATACGGAAATAACTACCTTTAATTAATCCTCTTCAATGTCAAGCTCTGACATAATGCGTTTTTTACGCTTGTTTGAAGAATAAATAACCGATGCCGCACACAGAGCAATTATAAGACCGGTGCCGACATACACAAACGGAAGCATCTGCTTGAGCGGATCGGGATTTGACGAGTAACTGAACACTACATTGATTTCACCCGATTTAAATGTTCCGTTTGCCTTTTCGGGAACGCTTACAAGATCTTTTTCCTCATATGTATTTTGAGAGAGTGAATAAGCCTGTCCTTCAACACCTGTGATTGTCTTTGTATCAAGAATTTTTCCCGAATCGTCCATATAAATGGCATTGACTCTGCAAACAGTCTTATCCTCATCATCGGTTACACGGGTATATTTGTATGTAACGGTCTTGCTTGCGGAATCAAGCTTGCCTGCACCGTTTGTCGGGAGGTCGTCAAGAACAAGCTTGTAATTTTTAATTGACGGAAGGTCGGGAGTATAATACTGCTCGCCCTTTCTGTTCTTCACAAGAAAAGAATCTTCAATTTCCGTATTATTTGTTTCGTCAACAAACTTTACGGTAACCGTTGACATCTCACCGTCATATTCTTCAACATAAACCTTTGCATGACCTACCTGATCCGTGAACACACCTTTGATTTCACCGTCGGTTTTCTTAACATCATAATTAAGAGTTGACGCAAGATTTGTCACATCATAGCTTGTTCCGAGTTTGCCTGTGAGCGTCTGTGACTTGATGAGTTTTTCGGTTTTATTGTCATAATAATCAATGACAACAGCGCCCTCATCATCCATAATTCCCGCAGAATCATAGCTCTTTGTGTCAACCATAATAACGGCTGAATGAGCCTCAACCTTTACGCTGTTTGTAACATTCTTTATGTTGCGAAGTCCGGCTGTCTTGTTATCTGCAAGAACAACCCAGTCGCCTTTTGCGGTTACATTCTGTGCAGAATCGGAGCCGTTGAAAATTACGCACATCTGACTCCATTTTCCGCTCTCGGTGTTATTTATTGTGTAGCCCGTAACACCCTTTGGAACATCGGAAAGATATGTAAGGCTGTTGGCTGTTTCAGCAGTAGAATCCGAGAATGCCGCAAAAGCGTCACGGATTTTATAAAGACCTCTGTAATATTCAATTACATCTGAATAGAGATCGACATTTTCCCAGTCAAGCATATTTTCTTTTCTGCTTGACGCATAGCTGTTTTCGTCACCGTCTTTACTGCGACAAAATTCCTCACCGCCGAGTGAGAACGGAATACCCTGTGAAGTAATAACAATTGCCGCAGAAAGCTTGTTCATTGCAACAAGATCTTCATATCTTTTGCGATATTTACCGTTGGCACCGTAAACAGAGCCGACAAGCTTATCGTAAAGACAAAGGTTATCATGACATGACGCATATGTTACGCATTGTGACGGAACATTTGCCCAGCCTGTCGTTGTGTCACTCTGACCTGCTATACCTGTTTTCAGGTTGGCTCTGCGTGAACCGTCCTGAACAAAAGCACCGTCAGTACCGCCTGTACTGCCCTTGATTGCATCACGGATTGTATCATCAAACGCACCGATGCGGTCGCTCAACTGCTTGAGATTTTTCTGACTTGCCAATACTGTGCCTTCGTCACAATTGGTTGCCATATCCCACGCCTCACCGTACATAAGAATCCGACTGCCGCTGCCGTCTGCATAAAGATTGTCAAGTGCGGTACGAATTGAATTCATAGTTGTTACATCATGAAGTCCCATAAGGTCAAAGCGGAAACCGTCAATGTGATATTCGCTTGCCCAATATGAAACGGAATCAATCATATACTTTCTGAACATAAGATGTTCGCTTGCCGTATCGTTTGAACAGCCCGAACCGTTTGAGAAAGTTCCGTCATTGTTCATTCTGTAGTAATAATTCGGAACTGTTCTCTGAAACCAAGAATCAGAGGTGTAGGTGTGGTTATAGACAACATCCATAATTACACCGATTCCGGCATTATGAAGTGCCTGAATCATCTGCTTACATTCCTTGATTCTCACTTCACCCTTTTTAGGATTTGTTGAATAAGAACCCTCGGGACAATTGTAGTTGACGGGATCGTAGCCCCAGTTGTACTGGTCCATAATGTTCTTGCTCTCGTCAACAGAACCGAAATCATAGAACGGCATAATCTGCACATACTTAACGCCGAGCTTTTTCAGATAGTCAACGCAGGTTGATGACGCACCCTGAACACCGTTGACTGTTGTACCTTCTTCGGTAAAAGCAAGGTACTTGCCACGGTTAGCCTCACTCACGCCGCTTGATTCGGATGATGAAAAGTCTGCTACAGAGATTTCCCAGACCGACGCATCAGTCTGATTCTGTACAAGCACATGCTTATCATTTTCCCAACCATCGGGATTGGTTGTGCTTAAATCGACAACCATTGAGCGTTGACCGTTCACACCGCACGCCTTTGCATAAACATCGGCTGTTTCCTTGGTAGTTTTTCCGTGTGTTACCGAGTAGGTATAATATTTGTTAAGCAGGTCACCGTTAATTGTAACGGACCACACGCCCGTTGTTTTGTCAAGCGACATGGCTCTTGACATTATAGAACCTGCATCTCCCTCATTATCACTGCCGTGTTCAAAAATATTCACACGAACAGATGCCGCATTAGGCGACCATACCTTGAAGGTAGTTGCCTTTTTTGAGTAAGAAGCTCCCAAATCATTACCTGAATATGCCGACTTATCCAGATTTGCAGCATATGCCTGATAATCTGTTACAGTTTTCTTTTCCGCTGCCGAAACATCAGCCGCACACATTCCTGTAATCATCATAGCTGTCATTACTCCTGCCAATAATCTTTTTAGAAACAATCAAAAATGCCTCCTGACTTATTCGGATATGAGCAAAACAAAGGTTACAATCAGCACTGTTTTACAATAGTCCATACGAATTCCAATGTTAGCATTTCATTAGTTAATTTTATCATATAAGGCAATATATTTTAATTCCGATTAAGAATATAGTAATTGATAAAGGCTTTATTGTTGTAGAATTTTCTTTGACAAATATGTGCAATATGCTGATTTTCTAAAAGTTTATTTTTAAATTTATATTAAGCAAAGAAAAATCTGTCAAAAAAATACAATTCGACAGTTAAATTTACTAAATTATTGAATTTTGTTATCAATAGAAAAAATTCCCCGACCGCAGTCGGGGATGACAGAATCACAATCCGTAGGTTGAAGTGTTGACAATTGCACTCTCAATCCGAAGAAGTCTGTTATATTTTGCAACTCTGTCGGTTCTGCACGGAGCACCTGTTTTTATCTGTCCCGAATTAACCGCAACGGCAATATCCGCAATGGTTGTGTCCTCCGTTTCGCCGCTTCTGTGTGAAATAATCGTGCGATAGCCCGCCTTGTGAGCCGTGTCAATTGCATCAAGCGTTTCCGTCAGCGTTCCTATCTGATTAATTTTAATCAAAATTGCATTGCCGGCTCCGAGTTCTATGCCTTTTTTAAGTCTTTTTGTGTTTGTAACAAACAAATCATCGCCGACAAGCTGAACTTTGTTGCCGATTTTTGAAGTAATATTCTGCCAACCGTCCCAGTCGTGTTCGGAAAGCGGATCTTCAAGCGATATAATCGGATAATCAGAACAGAGCTTGTCAAAATAATTAATAAGTTCGTCGCTTGAAAGCGAAGCGCCTCTCTTTGGAAGAATATATTTTCCGTCGGAATACCATTCGGAAGATGCGGCATCGAGCGCAATTTTAATTTCATCGGTAGTATAACCTGTTTTTTCAATCGCTTTAATTATATACTCAATTGCATCCTCATCACTTTTCAAGCTCGGTGCATAACCGCCCTCATCACCTACACCTGTTGACATATTATTCTCTTTTAGAATTTTACCGAGTGTATGGTAGATTTCACAGCATTGCATCATTCCCTCGGAAAAACACCTTGCGCCGACAGGCATAATCATAAATTCCTGAATGTCGATATTGTTGGATGCATGAGCGCCGCCGTTGAGAATATTCATCATTGGAACGGGCATTCTGACCGCATATGTTCCGCCGATATAACGGAATAACGGCAGTCTGAGATTCTTTGCCGCCGCCTTTGCACAGGCAAGCGATACGGCAAGAATAGCATTTGCACCGAGCAATTCCTTATTTTCCGTACCGTCAAGTTCTATCATTTTGCTGTCGATTGCACACTGGTCAAAAGGTGAGTCGCAACAAAGATTAGGCGAAATTATGCTGTTGATATTTTCAACGGCTCTCTGCACACCTTTGCCGAGATAGCGTTTTTCACCGTCACGAAGTTCAACCGCCTCAAATTCTCCCGTTGACGCACCCGAAGGAACCGACGCTTTTGCAAAGGTTCCATCGGAAAGTCCGACCTCCGCCTCAACCGTAGGATTTCCTCTTGAATCAATTATTTCTCTTCCGATTATCGTATCTATTTTTATTTCCATTTATATGCCCTCTCGTATTGAAATTTTAAAACATAAACCTTTTTCAGATATTTTAAATCTGAGCAACGCTGTGTTTTGTCTGCATTGTTATTTTTCCGTGCACGGTTTATTTTATGCAGGAGTAACGCATTTTTGTCACAAGCATATATTGTTACTATGAAAAGCAAGGAGGACAGATATGGAAATGGTTCAGTACACCGTTCGTCCCGGCAATACGCTTTTTGGCATTGCGCAGTTCTTTCAGACAACGGTGAATGACATATTAAAATACAACAACATTCAAACTCCTGACGCTATTTTTGTAGGTCAGGTTCTTACGGTTCCCGCCGGCAGTGCGGAAACGCAGTATCATGTTGCCCGTCCGGGCGATTCGCTGTGGATAATTGCACAAATGCACGGAACAACCGTTGACAATCTCTCACGGCTTAACGGACTTTCAAATCCGAATGTAATTTATCCGGGGCAGATTATAAAGGTAAGATAACAAAGGAGGACAGCTTTCTGTTTTGGAAAGCTGTCCTCTTAAAATTTCATTTGATTATTTTCCGTGTTTTCTAAGGTAATCGTCAATCTGATTTCTGTCAAAAATTCCGAGATCATCGCAACCTGCAAGATACTCGTTATGATGGCGAACCTCGTGATGAAGTATTTCAACGAGCTTTTTTCGGTATTCCTCATTATCAAGTGAGCCGTAAACCCTGTTGATTGAACCGTAGTAAAACACAATTGCATTGCCGAGAGAATTGCGTATGTACTCACCCAAAATGAACAAATCATTGTTAAGTGCTTTTGGATGAACCTTTAACTGCGGAAGAAGTGAAATCCCTCCGTTTAAATCTCTGTATAATTCATAAGGCATGGAATCTGCAATTTCGTCAAGCATTGCGCCGCATTCATCAAAAGTAATCATAAAGTCTGATTAATAGTCAAGATAGTCCTTGAGCTTTCTGCTTCTTGAAGGATGACGGAGCTTGCGGAGAGCCTTTGCCTCAATCTGACGGATACGCTCTCGGGTTACATTAAACTCCTTGCCGACCTCCTCAAGAGTTCTGCTTCTGCCGTCCTCAAGACCGAAACGAAGTTTGAGAACCTTGGCTTCACGGGGAGTGAGGGTTGAAAGAACATCCGAAAGCTGTTCACGGAGCATTGTGTGTGATGCGGCATCGGCAGGTGCGGGAGCATCGTTATCGGGGATAAAGTCACCGAGATGGCTGTCTTCCTCCTCGCCTATAGGAGTTTCAAGTGAAACAGGCTCCTGAGCGACACGCATAATTTCACGAACCTTGTCAACAGGCATATCAATTTCTGCGGCAATTTCATCGGCAGACGGCTCATGACCGTTCTGGTGAAGGAGCTGGCTCTGAACCTTTTTAACCTTGTTGATAGTTTCAACCATATGAACAGGAATACGGATTGTACGAGCCTGATCGGCAATTGCACGGGTAATGGCCTGTCTGATCCACCATGTTGCATATGTTGAAAATTTAAAGCCCTTTGTATAGTCAAACTTTTCTACAGCCTTGATAAGGCCGAGATTGCCTTCCTGAATAAGGTCAAGAAACTGCATGCCTCTGCCGAGATAACGCTTTGCAATTGAAACAACAAGACGAAGGTTTGCCTCGGAAAGACGCTGTTTTGCGGCAACATCACCGTCAGCGATTCTGATTGCGAGGTTGATTTCTTCATCGGAAGAAAGTAGCGGAACCCGTCCGATTTCTTTAAGATATACCTTTACGGGATCGTCAACCGAAACGCTGCCTGTTTCTGCAATCTGAGCGTGTGAGTCGCCGTCCTTGCTTTCATCAAAGCCGAGGTCGATATCGTCAATTTTAATATCGCCCGAATCCTCTACGATTTCAATGCCAAGCTGTGCAAGTCCGTCATAAAGCTTTTCAAGCTGTTCGGGATCAAAGTCAATTTCACCGATTGCATCAAGAATGTCCTGGTTTGTAAGCTGACCTTTCTGCTTACCGAGTTCCATAAGTTCTCTTACGACTGTTTTCTTATCGGGTGTAGCTGCCATACTCATTTTCCTTTCCTGCGTTTACTGTTTCTTTTTCCTTATTTTATCAAGATATGCCATAAGCTCCTCATTTGAAACATCGGCTAAATCGCCGGAATTGAGCTTTGAGCTTTCCTCGTTGATAACATTTATGTATTCATTCATTGCCTCAGCGGTTGATGCCCCCGGAATTGCCTGTGACATCAGCTGATAAAGCTTTGAATTTTCATCCTGTGTAAAATCTGCCGCCGTATTCGTAAGAGGATCTTCTCCCCTCTCAATGCGAGCGCTGAAATATTCAAAAAACCTCCGCATCAGAGTATTCTGAAATTGTTCGGGCTTTACCCTTGCAGAAATCTCCTCATATGCATCGGGATTGTTTAAAAGATAAGCCAAAAGAGCTTCTTCGGCACTTGAACTGCGTGGCTTTTGGAAATGCTCGGGATTGATTTTGTCATTTCTTCGGCTGAGTTCAAGCTGAATTTGACGAGCCTGTTTCTTTTCTTCAGCCCTTTCACCTCTGCGTGACACCCTTGACACCTGCTGTTTGAATGCATTTTTGTCAACTCCGAGTTCGGAGGCAACCTTTGAAGAATAGACATCCCGTTCAATCGGACTGCTGATTGTTGCAATCAGCTTTGCCGCCTCCTCAAGAAAAGCAACCTTGCCCTCCGTCAGTTGAATATTGTGTGCATTTTTTAGCTTTTGCAGTCGGTATTCAACATCGTTACCGCATTTGTCAAGCAACGCTTTGAATGCGGCAGGACCGTCATTACCCTTTGATTTGATAAATTCATCGGGATCCTTACCGCTTGGAATTGTAAGAACCTTAACATTAAGTCCCGAATTTCTGAGTATAGGAATTGCCCTTGCGGTAGCCTTTTGACCTGCCTCATCGGCATCGTAACAGATAATCACCTCATCGGCATACCGTTTCATCAAAACAGCCTGTTCACCTGTAAGAGCCGTTCCCAGGGTTGCAACGGCATTTGTAAAACCTGCCTGATTCACAGCGATGACATCCATATAGCCCTCGCAAAGAATCAGAGTTCTCTTGCCCGAATTTTTTGCGTTGTTGAGTGAAAACAGGTTTGCACTCTTTTTAAATACGGGGGTATCGGAGGTGTTGAGATATTTAGGCTTTGCATCGGACATAATTCTTCCGCCGAATGCAATAACATTTCCTCTCAGGTCAATAATCGGAAACATAACACGGTCTGTGAATCTGTCATAGATTCCGTTGCCGTTTCTGTGCCGAACCGCAAGATTTGCGGCAACAAGTTCGCTGTCATTAAAGCCTTTTGATTTGAGATGATTGCATAGTGACGACCAGTTATCATCGGCATAACCGAGTCCGAAATGACGGATTGTTCTGTCGGATAAGGCTCTTGAATGAAAATAATCAAGACCTTTTCTGCCCTGCGGAGAACACAAAGCGGCATAATAAAACCTTGCCGCCTCACGGTTAGCTTCAAACACTCTGTTTCTAAGACGGCTCATGCTGTCATCATAGCTGTTTTCGGGCATTTCAAGTCCTGCCCGCTGTGCAAGATACTTCACGGCATCGACATAGTCAAGATTTTCAATTTTCATAATAAAAGAGATGACATCTCCGCCTACTCCGCAACCAAAACAATAGAATGAACCGTTTTCGGTATATACATTAAAAGAGGGAGTTTTTTCGCCGTGGAACGGACAAAGACCGACCATATTTCTTCCCCGTCTTTTGAGATTGACATAACCCGAAACAACATCCGTGATATCGTTTCGCATTTTTAAATCCTGCAAGAAACTTTCAGGGAAAGCCATAAAACTCCTCCTCTCGCTTACCTATTAGCTTTTTACGAAATTTTTTTGAATATTCCTTTAAATATTTGAAATTATTTTGAAAAGTATTTCATTTTTTAGCTTTTGAGGTCGAAAGCATAAAAAGTTTTGTCATAAAGAAAACTTTATAACTCAACGGCATAATATTTTTCCTCATTAAAAACCGCCTGAACCTCACCCGCAGTTGCATCTGCAAGCTTTTTGTTAAGCTGTGGCAGTAAATCGGGTTTAACATGAAATTTAATCAGCACATCGCTTTCATAGACAGTATCGTCAACAGCACCGCCGTTATCAGTTACAAGTGCCGAAACCTTACCATATCGGTTGTATGTACAACGAGCAGAACAGACAAGACAGTTCTGCATCATAACGATTTTTGAGGCATCAAGGGCAATTTTTGCACCGTGAGAATATGCTCTCACAAGTCCGCCCGTGCCAAGCAAAACACCGCCGAAGTAGCGGGTAACAACAACACATACATCATAAATTTCATTTTTTACAATTACATCAAGGCAAGGCATACCGGCTGTACCCGAGGGTTCACCGTCATCGCTGTAACGCTTTATGTTGCCCTCACGCAGAGAATAGGCATAGACATTGTGAGTTGCGTTCCAATGTTCACTGCGTTTTTCGTTGATAAAATCAACAGCCTCCTGCTCACAGGTTACAGGCTTGCAATAGCCGATAAAGCGTGAACGCTTTTCAACAAATTCGTCTTTTGCGTTACTTAAAACGGTTTTGTAATCCTTTGCCATAATAATACCTCAATTTTACAGACACTCTGCACACGATTATGCAAAGTTTCCGTAAAGTAAACAAGGCGGCACAATGTGCCGCCTAAACAATTACATAATAAATTATTTATCCATACCGAAACGCTTCTTGAATCTGTCAACGCGTCCGCCGGTATCAACTAATTTCTGCTTTCCTGTAAAGAATGGGTGGCATTTTGAACAAATTTCAACACGGATGTCCTTCTTTGTTGAACCTGTTTCAATAACATTACCGCAAGCACAAGTAATTGTTGTTTTCTCATACTTAGGATGGATATTCTCTTTCATTGTTTTCACCTACCTGACATTACACAATTAACGGATTAATTATACAACATAATATTGCAAAATGCAAGCGTTTTTAAAAAATATTTATTTTATTTTGGGATTGCCTGTTTTTGAAGGTAGCTCTTGTACTCTTCAAGGCACATTCCGTAGGAACGCATACGCTTTGCGTTTTCAATCCCCACATATCTGTACAGCGAGTCTGACGGATTCATTCGTGTTACTGAGGTTTTGCTTTCGGTATATCTCTGAACAAATCCGTATTCAACGCAGTTTCGCTCAAGAAATGCCTTTGAACCCGAATTTGAAAAATCAAATTCAACAAGCAATCCCGTCTGTGACTCCGACTGTCCTCCGTGAGGCGTGGTTTTTAAGACCTCCGCCTCTGCTCTGACAGTTGTATATTTTGATGATTGCAACATCTTTTGAAGTTCGGACTGAAACCTTTCTTCCTGTTCATCATAACTCACATATGCAGTCTTGATTTTAAGCTCGGTGCCGTTTTCTTTTGACGCTTTCAAAAGATTCTCAAGCGGTTTTAGTGCGTCTCTGTTCACTCTGAATCCGTTCACGGTTTCAAGATCGGGCACATAATCCTTATCAAGCGGATTTGCGCTGTCAACAACCGTCAGCAGCATTTCGCTTTCTGCCTGAATCTGTTCGGGAGTTTCGGGATTACTTTTCTGATTACTTTTAAGTATTGAAAAAATTCCGAACGCAATAGTTGCGACAAGAATCACACCGATACAAGCTAACGCAATGTACCTTCGGCGAGGATTTGATACGGGAAGAATTCTTCCCGTTCTCTCCTCAATAAGCGCCTGTTTTCGTCTGCGTTTTGATTCTCTGTAGCTGTTTTTATCAAACGGAGTGAATCCTCCGGACATCAGCATCCCTCCGAAAAAATTTCAGAATTATTTTTCTTTTGTATCTACTTCGTTCTTAACAAGAGCAACAAATTCGTCAACAGGCATATTCGGGATTTCTCCTCTTTTTCTTGAACGAACCGTAACTGTTGATGAATCCATCTCGTTGTCGCCGATTACAAGAATATACGGAATTCTTTCAAGTCTTGCAGCCTTAATCTTTGGACCGATGTTTTCATCTCTGCTGTCAACAGTAACTCTCATACCGAGTGAAGTAAGTCTGTCTGCAATACCCTGTGCATACTCAACATTACCCTCTTTTATCGGAAGAAGTCTGATCTGCTCGGGAGCAAGCCAAAGCGGCATTACACCGGCAAATCTCTCAATCATATATGCAAGAGTTCTTTCAAAGCAACCGAGTGAAGTTCTGTGAATAATATACGGAAGCTTCTTCTGACCGTCCTTGTCGATGTAGTACATACCGAATCTTTCGGCAAGGAGCATATCAATCTGGATTGTAACAATTGTGTCTTCCTTACCAAATACATTCTTGTACTGAATATCAAGCTTCGGACCGTAGAATGCGGCCTCGTCAATACCGATCTCATAGTCAACATCAAGGTCATCGAGAATAGTTTTCATAACAGCCTGCGACTCTTCCCACTGTTCCTTTGTACCCTCATACTTATTATTCTTGTTTTCAGGATCCCACTGTGAAAATCTGAAAGTACAGTTTTCAAGAAGTCCTACCGTGTCAAGGAAATATTTAGCAAGCTCAAGACAACCCTTGAATTCCTGTTCAAGCTGATCGGGACGGAGAATGTAGTGTCCTTCTGAAATTGTGAACTGACGAACACGGATAAGACCGTGCATCTCACCGCTTGCCTCGTTACGGAAAAGTGTTGATGTTTCCGTAAGACGCATCGGAAGGTCACGATATGAACGCTGTTTGTTAAGATAAACCTGATACTGGAACGGGCAAGTCATAGGACGAAGTGCGAAGCATTCCTTTTCTTCATCATGCGGGTCGCCGAGTACAAACATACCGTCAAGATAATGATCCCAGTGACCTGAAATCTTATAAAGATCTCTCTTTGCAAGAAGAGGAGTTTTTGTAAGAAGGCAACCCTTTGACTGCTCAACATCTTCAACCCATCTCTGTAAAAGCTGAACAACTCTTGCACCCTTTGGAAGAAGAATAGGAAGTCCCTGACCGACATAGTCAACAGTTGTAAAGTATTCAAGTTCACGACCGAGCTTGTTGTGGTCACGAAGCTTTGCTTCTTCAAGCTTTTTGAGGTGTTCTTCAAGCATTGACGCCTTTGGGAAAGCTACACCGTAAACACGGCAAAGCTGTGCGTTGTTTGCGTCGCCTCTCCAGTAAGCGCCTGTGCAGGCAGTGAGTTCAATAGCCTTGATCGGTGCAACGCTCATGAGGTGAGGACCTGCGCAGAGGTCGATAAACTCACCCTGTTTGTAGAATGTGATATGCTCGCCCTTGTCGGAATGTTCCTTAACAAGTTCAACCTTGTAAGGCTCGTTCATCTCTTCAAGTTTCTTTTCAGCCTCCTCCGGAGAAAGCTCAACTCTTTCAAGCTCAAGACCTGATTTTACGATTTTCTTCATCTCAGCCTTGATTTTTTCAAGGTCTTCGGGTGAGAAAGGCTTTTCAACATCAAAATCATAGTAAAAACCGTTGTCAACGGCAGGACCGATTGCACACTTTGCATTCGGATAAAGTCTTTTTACTGCCTGAGCAAGAACATGAGATGCTGTGTGCCAGAAAGTTTTCTGACCGTCAACATTATCAAATGTGAGAAGTTCAACCTTACAATCTTTTTCAAGCGGTGTTCTGAGGTCGCAAAGGTCGCCGTCAACCTTTGCACAGCAAACAGACTTGTACAATCCTGCACCGATTGATTTTGCAATTTCGGCGGGAGTTGTACCGTTTTCAAATTCCTTGACTGCTCCGCCTTTTAATTCAACATTAATCATAACCATTCTCCTTTTTAATATGTGATGAAAACAAAAAATCCCAATATTCCAAAACGGAATATTGGGACGAATAAATCGTGGTTCCACCCAAGTTCGGCTGAAAAGCCCTCTTGACGGTTTTAACGCAACCAAACGCCGTGCCATTTCCTGCACAGTTTCAAAGGTGGTAACTTGCAATGCTTTTTGCGAAATATCACAGCAAATAATTTCGCTCTCTGGAAAAAGCAGGACTGCAAATCGTGTCCTCATCAAAAATCAATTTTCTTTTCATTTGTATGGTATCACTTTAAAACCTGAATGTCAACACCTAATTCGATGTTTTTAATTATTTTTTATCTTCGAGTTCCTTGAGAAGTTTGTCGATTTCGCTCATTCTGTCGTCTGAAACCTCTGTGTCTTCAACAGGGGCTTTAACAGGAGCTTCTTCCTTTACAGGCTCGGTTTTTTCCTCTGAAACATCAAGACGCTTTGCGTACACGGGTTCTTCGGGAATTTCAGGCTCTGCAGGAGTTTCTGCAACAGGCTTTGCAGGAGCTTCTACAACAGGCTCTGCAGTTTCCTCTTTTAAAGGTTGGGCGGCAATTTCTTGTGCAAGCTGAGTCTGATTTTCATCGCCGTAGCCGAGAACAAGACCGTCATTTATATTTTCGTTTTTAATTGTAGCATCGTCATATTTTTCCTCATCGTAGCCCATTACAAAATCGGAAAGTCCCTGTGCAACTGTCGCATAGCTGTCGCTTGCAGGAACATCATCTTCCTTTTTATCGGAAACAACAAGCTCATCGTAACCGCCTGAGCTGATATAGCTGTTTTCGTATGTATCATCATCTTCGGGAAGGCTTTCGATAATCTCAACCTCCGCCTTTGTAAGGCAGCCTGCGAACATTTCAACAGAAAACGAAACAATATAAATGCCGAGAACAATAAACATAACTCCGTTCACGAGAGCACTGATGCCTGTGTTTTCAACGGATGATGTCAAAACAGCACCGACACCGTATGAAAGTGAAACAGCGGCGGCGGGCATACCGTAAATAAAGCAAGCCTTAACAGGGTTTCTGCCCTTTACCCTTGAAACAACCATTGAACTTGAGAAAAGGTAAAGTGTGATGAAAATGTAACAGAAGAGCGGTGTCATATCGCTTGCTGAGATTGAAACCTTTGTTGCGGCGAGAAATTCCGTAACGAGTTCACTGCATCCCCAGAGTGCAGGGAAAACAAAGAACATCGATGCATTTGATACGATTGATTTGCCTGAAAAATGCACTTTGCCGATCATAATCATAGCAATAGCCGCAGGAATTGAGAACAGAGCCGCAATGATGCTCAAAAGATAATTATCCGTGTTATCCGGAGTTGCGTTAATCAAAGCCAAAAATGACGAACCGACAATCGCAATACCCGAAATTACTGCAAACGCACCCGAAACAAAATTCTTTTTAACGGGATATACGGGAGCCGTCTTTTTGTCAAAAAGGTTAATTAAAACACAAACCGCAAAAAGCCCGAGTATGATTTCAATTATGAAATAGTTAATGCCCGACTTGTTCATGCCGAACAACAATCCGTTGCCGTCAACTGCGAACATACTCATAATTTTAAGACCTATAGCAGCTATTACAGCCGGAATAAATGGTATAACTGAATATTTGGTTTTCATAAAAATCTCCGTTTCTGTACCGTAACAAGACAATTTTAAAAAACGACTTTGTTACACGATTATTGATATGCCGCCGAAAAATCAAACAGCAAAAACAAATACAAAATGAATTGTAAGTAATTATTATTTCGAATCAATCATATATTATTTTAAGCCAACATAACCGTTATGTCAAGAAAAAATAAGTCACAAAATACAATAGTATTATTTATTTTTTTGTGCGAAATAAAGGAGCATGGTAATGAAGGAAAAATTAATTGCAGTTGTCCTTCTGCTGATTCTCACGGCAATCCTCCCCATTGCAGTTTCAAAATGTTCTGAACGGTCTTTTGCAAAACCGACAGTTTCAACATCCGACACCCCCGAAAAGCCAAAAGATTCGGGTGAAATTCTCTGTGCATTGACGGCAGGATTGTATAAGGACAGCTACTCTGCCGAAACACTAAAGGCGATTGCAATTCTTATGAACACAAATTACAAAGCTAATCCCGATTCTTTCAAGGCAAACGATTTTCTGTATGAAGAAAACGCATCGGGAAGTATAAAGGATGTTTACGGTGAAATAAAAAAAGCCGCTGAGAGTGCAAAAAACAAAACGCTCCGCAAAAACAGCGAAGCGTTGTTTGTTCCCTATTCCGAAACTTCAAACGGTACTACATACAAAAACGAAAATTACAAGTATATTCACAGCGTTGCATCTCCGTGGGATTGTTACCAAACCGATTTTGACACAAATGCCGAATGTGTCGGAGTGAGTCTTTCGGGAATTGATTACCTTTGCAAAAACGGCTGCAGTGCCGAAGAAGCATTGCTGTGGTATCTTCCCGATTTTGAAATTGCTGACGATTAATTTACATAATAAGACGCAATATGTCTGAGTTTATCCCTTGCCTTCATAATGTGACGGGAAACCGTTGACGAGTTGACTCCCAACTCTTTTGCAATCTCCTTTTCCTTTTTGCCGTTGAGATAGTAATCTACAATACAGATTCTCTGTCTTTCGGTAAGTTCGTTTAGAACAGCCATTGAAAGAATTTTCTTCATCTTATCACGGGAGTTTTCATTTGTACTGCCGTGCCAAAATCCCGAATCCGACATTAATCTGTGTTTGTTGTTATCTGTAATATGTATAAATTTTCTTTTCATTTTATCATACTCCGTAATATCTATCCATAAGATGATTTGAAATGTGAATGCATTCATTATAATAATTCTTGTATTTTGCAATTTTCAAATCAAGTTCTTTTTTGTTGATTTCCGATTTGCCTCTTTTTTCTGCTTTGAGTCTGTCGATAACATCCTGAATGCTGTCGGCAGTATTTTTATATTCCATTGACCATTCAAAATAATTAACCATACCGATATCCTTTCCTTGATTTTATTCATTTAGAAGGTCGGCGGGGCTTTCAACCTTCTAATTCCATTATACAGAACATATCGAACAAATTCAAGAACATTTGTTCGATATTATAAGTGACATACATTCACTGTCCCTTTGTACGGACTATGCTCTGTTTTTCAAAATTTCTTTGTTTATGACATATAATTCGGATAATCAACAAAAAAATTTTGCGTTTTTACCAAAATTTTGGTGTGTAAATCAATTACAAAAGCATAATAAAAAGTGTATAATAAGAGTAATCGTGCAGCATTGAATGGCATAAGTCCGGATTTTCAATACTGCACATTTTTTGTGTCAAAAACATCGGAGGTTATATAATGGAAAAAACGCAAAAGATGAATAAAATGGGAACTGAAAAAATAAGCAGGCTTTTGCTTACTATGGGTGTTCCGATGATAATTTCAATGGTCGTACAGGCTGTGTACAATATCGTTGACAGCTACTTTGTAAGCTGTATGAAAGATCCGAATATACCCGCACTCGGTGATTATGCGGTAAATGCACTCACGCTGGCATTTCCTGTTCAGATGCTTATGGTTGCGGTCGGAGTCGGTACGGGAGTCGGCATCAACTCGATTTTGTCAAGAAGTCTTGGTGAGGGCAATAAAGAAAAGTGCAGTAAAATTTCGGGCAACTCAATTTTTCTTGCACTTTGCACCTGTGTTGTATTTGTGCTTTTCGGAATTTTCGGAGTTGACGCATACATAGCCTCACAAACAAGCGATCCGATTATCACATCAATGGCTGTTTCGTATCTGAAAATCTGCACCTACAGTTCACTGGGCGTTAGTATGTACATGATTTTTGAAAAGCTGTTACAGGCAACGGGATATACAATGCAGACAACAGTTGCGCAGATTGTCGGTGCGGTTGTGAACATGATACTCGATCCGATTATGATTTTCGGTTGGTGCGGTTGCCCGAAGCTCGGTATTGACGGTGCGGCTATCGCAACAGTTATAGGTCAGTTCATTTCATTCTTTATTGACGCATATTTCTATTTCAAATGCAATTCAAAGCATTTCAACACATCATTAAAGTATATGAAACCCGAAGGCAGGATTATCAGGCAAATTTATCAGGTTGGTATCCCTGCAATCATTATGCAGGCGCTTATGTCGATTTTGACATACAGCATTAATGTTATTTTTGTAAGAGTTTCAACGGATGCGGTTACGGCTTACGGTATTTACTACAAAATTCAGCAGTTTGTATTTTTTGCCGCATTCGGCATGAACAATGCGATGATTCCGATTATAGCGTTCAACTACGGCAAACAGGATAAAAAGCGAGTGAACGACAGCATTAAATACGGACTTATTTACACGGTATCAATTCTTTGTGCAGGAATTATAATTCTTCAAATTTTTGCAAAACAGATACTCGGAATTTTCGCACTTACAGAATCGACAACCGAACTTGCAATGCTTGCAATTAGAATTATCACACCCGGATTTATATTTGTCGGTGCTAACATTGCGTATCAGGGAATTTTTCAAGCACTCGGCAACGGTGTGCATTCGCTGATACTTTCGCTTGTACGACTTATTGTTGTTCCTCTGCCCCTTGCATACATCTTATCATGCTTTGATTTTGCATCTTCAATAATCTGGATTGCATTTCCGATCGGCGAAGCAGTTGCCTTTATTGTTGCACTTATTTTCATGTCAAATATCCGCAGAAAAAAGATTAATCCAATTAAAAATGGTGTTTAACAGTAAAAACAATATTTCTTATTGATTTACTTTTTGTTTATTTTGTATAGAGCCAATTATTAAAATCATCGTTTTTGTCGGGTAATTTAAGATTCTAAAAAAATACTGCACAAACATCTTCTTGATTTTTTGTACAGTTTGTCTTTTCGACTGTATGAATATTAGAATTGCACCCTCTCACCTTGAATTTACCCCTAAAAATCGGTATAATATAAGACAATGAACAAAGATAAAGTTCAAGACTTTAATCTTGTCGGTTCATTAAATTCGGCAAAAATGTTTGCTTCTTTATTGAAACATTCATTTTCATAAAACACACAATCGCGAAAAGGATCGTCATTTGACGGTCTTTTTTGCGTTTGGAAAAAATTCATAATTACATAATTTCTGCATAAAATCGGAGCCGTGAAAAATCACGACTCCTTTTTTGGTTTATCTTATTTTTTCGGTATAATCAAGTGCTATCCAGCCGGCACCGCTTTTGAGCTTGCCCCACTTGGCTGCACCTGCACCCGACTTTTCTTCGACTATCGTGTACGCTCCGCCCTTTGGAACAGCACCGTTCACATCATAATTTGTTCCCGGGCCTTTACGGATATTCACGCCGTTTGACGAGGTTATTCTCACGATATAACGCCTGAAAGCTTTATCAGAATCCGATTTTGAACTGTCTGAGCCTGCAGAGTCAGTTTTGTATTTCACATCAAAATAATTGCACATACCCTTGCAGATTGCCTCTCCGATTGCCACAGTATTCTTGCGTATCCAATCCGAGCCTGTCACGGTATCGTGAAACTCGCACTCAACATACACGGTTAATGCCTTCGGCACATTGATTTCGTAAAGGTCGGTTTTGTAGCTTACTGAATCGTCCTTGCCGGGCGAGATTGCTCCGAGGGCAGACTTTACAGCCTCGGCGGCCTTTCTGCCGTTTGAGTTAAGGCAAAACACTCTTGTACCGCCCGTATATTTGCCGTTAAACGCATTAGTGTGAATCGGCATATGAATGTCTGCTCCAAACTTATCCGATTCGGGACAGCGTGTCTGCATAAGCGTGCCCGACTTTGCGACCATAACATTGAACCCGCAACGCTTGAGCGCTTTGGCTGCTGCAGCGGCAATTTTGTCGCACTGAGCCATTTCGTTAGTACCGCCCGTTGCATAGGTGTTGCCGTTTTGGTTTGACGGACTGAGATATATTTTTTTACTCATTGTCTTTATCTTCTCCCTCTTTTAAATTCATTACTGCCGATGCACCTGCCGCAGCAGCCGCAACAGCAAGACCGATGAGAGCGTTCTTTACAACATCACCGTCGTTAAAATCAAGACCGCCCAAAGCGAGCGTTACATTGGTGATAACATAACCTAGAGCAGTCTGAATAAATGTTCTGAACGCTCTTTTTAAACACGGTTTTTTTAAGCATATTTTTATTTTACTCATTATATTATATTTTCCTTTCCTTGTTTTGTTCGTTTTCCAAATCCGCTATTCTGTGTTCCGCTGTTTTGATTTTGTTGTCATTAACTGCCTCGTGCTGCTCAATAAGATATACACGCTCAACAAGATTATTATGCTTGTCAACCTTTTTTTCGAGCTGTTCAATGCGATAATTTGATAATCTTGACGCTGTGAAAATACCTGCAAGTGAGCCGGCAAGAGTTCCTGCAAATGAAATCAAAGCTATAAGAATTTGGTCTGTCAAAAAATCACCTCCCACTTACAGGCTCAAAAAAAGGAGAAATTGCACTAAACAATGCAATTTCTCCGAAATTTCTTTATATTTATTTTTAAAAACGATTGTTTTTTCTTTATAAGAATTATAACAGCGGTTTAAGATACTGTCCCGTAAATGATTTTTCAACCTTTGCAACCTGTTCGGGAGTGCCTTTGGCAACGATTGTACCGCCGCCGTCACCGCCCTCGGGACCGAGGTCGATAAGATAATCGGCTGTCTTGATAAGGTCAAGATTGTGTTCAATTACAACAACCGTGTTTCCGCCGTCAACAAGCAGCTGAAGGACATCAACAAGTCTGTGTACATCGGCAATGTGCAAGCCCGTTGTCGGCTCGTCAAGAATGTAAATTGTCTTGCCCGTACTGCGTTTTGAAAGCTCTGTTGCAAGCTTTACACGCTGGGCCTCACCGCCCGAAAGCGTTGTTGCAGGCTGACCTAACTTTATATAACCAAGACCTACTTCATACAGGGTTTTCAGCTTTCTGTAAATCTTCGGGATATTTGAGAAGAACTCCATTCCTTCCTCAACGGACATTTCAAGAACATCATTGATTGACTTGCCCTTGTACTTTACTTCGAGGGTTTCACGGTTATATCTCTTGCCCTTGCAGACCTCACACGGAACATAAACATCTGACAAAAAGTGCATTTCAATCTTGATAATACCGTCACCCTGACAAGCCTCACATCTGCCGCCCTTTACATTGAATGAAAATCTGCTTGGTGTAAAACCACGCATTTTCGCATCGGTTGTAGCGGCATAAAGCATTCTGATATCCGTAAACACACCTGTGTATGTTGCAGGATTTGAACGGGGAGTTCTGCCGATAGGACTTTGGTCAATAGCAATTACCTTATCAAGATTTTCCATACCCTTGATTTCCTTGTGCTTGCCGGGAATTGTTTTTGCTCGATTAAGATCACGGGCAAGGGCTTTGTAAAGAATTTCGTTTACAAGTGAGCTTTTGCCCGAACCCGAAACGCCTGTTACGCAGACAAATTCACCGAGCGGAATTTTAGCATTGATATTTTTAAGGTTATTTTCAGCCGCTCCTCTGACTTCAAGGAAAAGTCCGTTGCCTTTTCTGCGCTTTTCGGGAACGGGAACTTTGCGTTCACCCGAAAGATACTTGCCTGTGATTGAATTCGGACATTGCTTAATCTTTTCAACATCACCCACACAGACAATTTCACCGCCGTGAATACCTGCCCCGGGGCCTACATCCACAATGCAATCTGCGGCATACATAGTGTCCTCATCGTGTTCAACAACGATAACAGTATTTCCAAGGTCACGAAGTCGCTTTAAGGTTGCAAGAAGTTTTTCATTGTCACGCTGATGAAGTCCGATACTCGGCTCGTCAAGAATATACAGCACACCCATAAGCGAACTGCCGATTTGCGTTGCAAGGCGGATTCGCTGGCTTTCACCGCCGCTGAGTGTTCCCGAGCTTCTTGAAAGAGTAAGGTAGCCGAGTCCTACGCTCTTGAGAAAGTTAAGTCTTTCATTAATTTCTTTTATAATTTCAGCACCGATAATCTGCTCTTTTTCTGTAAGCTTGAGCTGACCTACAAAGTCGAGTGCGTCAATAACCGACATTTTGCAGAAATCGGCAATGTTAAGTCCGCCGACTGTTACTGCCAGGCTTTCGGCTGAAAGTCTGTCACCGTGACAGAGATCGCACGGAATTTCTGCCATATACGAACGGATTTCGTCCTTAATCCAGTTACTGCCTGTGTCATGATAACGGCGTTCAAGGTTGTTGATTATACCCTCAAATTTATGCTGATAAGTACCTCCGCCGTAAACCGATTTTTTATTGATTGTCAGCTCCTCATCACCTGTGCCGTAGAGGATTTTGTCGATAGTTTCCTTCGGGAGATTTTCAAGCGGCTCATCAAGCGAAAAATTGTACTTTTTCGCTAAAGCCTCCATATACATTGCGGCAATTGTACTGCCTTCCATTGCCCAACCGCTGCCCTTGATACCGCCTCCACGGATACTCTTTGACATATCGGGAATAATTTTGTTCTCATCAATTTTGAGGAATACGCCGAGTCCCGTACACTTTGGACACGCACCGAACGGATTGTTGAATGAAAACATTCTCGGTGAAAGCTCGTCAATGCTCACACCGTGCTCAGGGCAGGCATATTTTTGTGAAAAAGTCACATCCTCATCGCCGTTGAAGTTCACCGTAACAAGACCGCCGCCAAGCTTTGACGCTGTTTCGATGCTGTCTGAAAGCCTTGATGCTATTTCAGACTTGATTACAAGACGGTCAACAATGATTTCTATATTATGCTTTTTATTTTTCTCAATCGGAATATTTTCCGACAAATCATAGATAATCCCGTCAACTCTTGCACGGACATAACCCGATTTTCCGGCACTGTCAAGAACCTTTGCGTGTTCGCCCTTTCTGCCCCTTACAACGGGAGCCATAACCTGAATTTTCGTACCCGTTTCATAGGTCATAATCTTATCGACAATCTGGTCAACTGTCTGCTGACGGATTTCCCTTCCGCAAACCGTACAATGCGGAACACCTATTCTTGCGTACAAAAGGCGGAGATAATCGTAAATTTCCGTAACCGTACCGACCGTTGAACGGGGATTCTTTGAAGTAGTTTTCTGATCGATTGATATTGCAGGCGAAAGTCCCTCTATACTTTCAACATTAGGCTTGTCCATCTGACCGAGAAACATTCTTGCATAGGAAGAAAGGCTTTCAACATATCTTCTCTGTCCCTCGGCATAGATTGTGTCAAACGCAAGCGAGCTTTTGCCCGAACCCGAAAGTCCTGTGATTACGACAAGTTTGTTACGGGGAATTTCAACATTTACATTTTTGAGGTTATGCTCTTTTGCACCTCTCACAATAATTTTATCCTGTGCCATTTCATCTACCCTTTACTGTGTCAAACACCTGACACAACTTCATACATTCGTTTAAATTTTGATTCATATACACGCATAGCCTCTCATTGCGAGAGGCTATGTTTATTTGATATTAACCTTCTGTGGACTCGTCAACCTTTGTTTCGGCTGAGGGTTCTTTGTCGGCAGTTTCCTGCTCAACTTCTTCGGGTTCTTTATATGTGCCGTTCATTACGGCAGTAAAGTCCTCGCTGCCCATCTTCTCATGCTTGATAAGATATTTTGCAATATCGTGGAGCTTATCCATATTATCGCTGAGAATCTTAGTAGCGTCGCCATATGCCTTGTTGACCATATCAAGAACAAGCTGATCGATTTTAGCGGCGGTAGCCTCGGAATAATCCTGAGTTCTGCTGCCCATATCTCTGCCGAGGAATACGGAATTGTTGTCTGTGCCGTAGCATACACAACCGAGTTCCTTAGTCATACCGTACTTTGTAACCATTGCACGGGCTGTTTTTGTAGCCTTTTCAATATCGTTTGACGCACCTGTTGAGATGTCATCCATAATAAGTTCTTCGGCAACTCGACCGCCAAGACTTACAACGATATCCTCATACATACCTCTGCGTGAGTTGTATGACTTGTCCTCACTCGGGAGCGGCATTGTGTAACCGCCTGCCATACCTGTCGGGATAATTGAAATCTCGTGAACAGGGTCCTGAGTTTCGAGCTTATCAAAGAGAATTGCGTGACCTGCCTCATGATAGGCTGTGAGCTTTTTCTCTTTCTCACTCATTACTTTGCTCTTTTTCTCTGCACCGACAACAACCTTGACTGTTGCCTCCTTGATTTCGTCCATAGTAATGGCTTTTTTATCTTTTCTTGCGGCAAGAAGTGCGGCCTCATTAAGAAGATTTTCAAGGTCTGCACCTGTAAATCCGGCTGTTGTTTTAGCAATAGTCTTGAGATTTACATCGGGTGCAAGAGGTTTCTTTCTTGCATGAACCCTGAGGATAGCCTCACGGCCGTTTACATCGGGATAGCTTACAACAACCTGACGGTCAAATCTGCCCGGACGCATAAGAGCCGGATCGAGAACATCGGGTCTGTTAGTTGCGGCAATAAGGATTACACCTTCATTTGCACCGAAACCGTCCATTTCAACAAGCAACTGGTTAAGAGTCTGCTCACGCTCATCGTTGCCGCCGCCAAGACCTGCGCCTCTCTGGCGACCTACGGCGTCAATCTCATCAATAAAGATGATACAAGGTGAGTTTTTCTTTGCCTGATCAAAGAGGTCACGAACACGGGACGCACCGACACCGACAAACATCTCAACAAAGTCTGAACCTGAAATTGAGAAGAACGGCACACCTGCCTCACCTGCAACAGCTCTTGCAAGCAATGTTTTACCTGTACCTGGAGGGCCTACAAGGAGAACGCCCTTTGGTATTCTTGCGCCGAGTTTGTTATACTTTTCAGGAGCCTTGAGAAACTCAACAACCTCTGCAAGCTCTTCCTTTTCTTCATCGGCACCTGCAACATCATCAAATGTTGTCTTGCGCTTTTCATCGTTTGTATTCTTAATCTTAGCTTTGCCAAAGCTCATTTCCTTGCCGCCAAGACCTCCGCCGCCCATTTTCTTCATAATGAGCACCCAGGCAACGATGAGAATAATCATAATGATTAGTGTCGGAATCATTTCCATAAGTATGGAATTATCCGTTGCACGGGTAAGGTTATGCGGAATTTCATCAGTTGACGCCGGATTGTAGTACGGCTTGATGTCATCAAGGAAACGCTGAATGTCGGCAAGCTGTCCTTTTACAACAATCTTTGATTTTTTGCTGTTTGACTGGGTTTTCTGCTGTTCGGTTGCGGGCTGAGTAGCAGTTGTTGCAGATTGAGAGTCGGAATCGGTTGATTTGATGGGACTCATGCCCTCTTTAAGGGTAATTTCAATCTGACCTGAACCGTAGTCAATGTTAAAGCTGTCAACCATATCCTGAACAAAATACTGCTCAAGCTCCGAGGTTTTCGGTGAAGTTGACTTATTTGTGCTCAGCACAGCCGCTGTTATAATGATTATCAGAATGGGAATTCCGAGATAAAGCAGCAGATTGCGCACTTTCTTTTTATTGTCCAATGCTGTCACTCCTCTGTATAGTATTATTTTTCCGAGGTGGAAATATGTAATGCCACGAAAATTTGCGGCTTATTTTCGCATTAAAATCACGAATAAACTGACGGCTTTAATACGCCTACATAAGGAAGATTTCTGTACTTTTCGTCATAGTCAAGACCGTAGCCGACGATAAATTCATCCGGAATTACCGCACCTGCGTAGTCAATATGGATATCGGCAACCCGTCTGTCCGGCTTGTTGAAAAGTGTACAGAGCTTTACTGATTTTGCCTTCTTGGCTTTGAGATATTTTGTTATAAAGTCAAGAGTATTGCCTGAGTCGATAATATCCTCAACAATGAGAATATCCTTGCCCTCAACAGACTGGGAAATATCCTTCTGAATATTAACTCTGCCTGAGCTTACAGTACCGCTGCCGTAGCTTGAAGCAACGATAAAGTCGATTGAAAAATCAAGATTAACCTTTCTCATAAGGTCAACCATAAAGGCAACGCTGCCCTTGAGCAGACCGACCATTATAAAATCTTTGTCATTATAATCTTTTTCAATCTGTTTTGCAATAGTGTTCACAATATTTTCAATATCTTTTTCCGAATACAGAATTTTTTCAATATCCTTATGCATAATTAACCCTCTTTGTCTATATTTATGAGTAATTTTTCGGTTTTTTCGGTGTCATCTGCCTTTCCCTGCAATGAAACACCAAGCTTTTCACACCACAAAACGGTGTCGGATACCGCAAGCAGTAACAGCCTGTCCCTCATTTCGGACGGGATTTTCTGTTCGTTAAAAACCTTGCGGAGCGGTTTTGTGACCATGCGGTCCGGATATGTAAACCTGTCGCCTGCTCTGCGTGTGCGAAAAACAGGATTTTCGCTAAGTCGCTTTTTGGAAACGAGGTTATTTTGATTTGTTACTTTTTCGGTAATTTCATTTACCGTGTATATTTTTCCGTCATAAGAAAATGTCATATTATTCTTTAACGGAATTTCATTAAAATCGGGGATGTTTTTAGAATATACAAAGCGGAGTATTCCCTGTTTTGAAACGGCTGTGCATTGTTTTGACAGTTCAACGCTTCCTCCGTTTCTGATTATTTCACACAATAGTAAAATTGTTTTTCTTTCGGGAGAAATGTTGCAATTATTCTTTAACAGAATAAACAACATTTCCTTCAGAACGGCAGAATCAAGGCTCAACAACTTTTTGCAGTCGTAGCCAAAATCAGCTTTGCAGTCATTCACGGCTTTTTCGGCACATTTCTTAATGAAATCAGCCGACTCTCCGGCATTTTCACTCAAGCCTAAAGCCGTCCGTTCAAAAGAAGGATTCAGCTTTTTAAGACACGGAATAATGTTATGCCTAATGTAATTTCGTGTGTAATCATCGGCAAGATTCGTACTGTCGGTAACATATTCAAGGTTGTTTTCCTCGCAATAGCTTTCAATGTCACCTCTCGAAAGTTCAATCAGCGGTCTGATTATGTTCCCCCGTTTTGGAGGAATTGCCGACAAACCTGTCAAAGACGCACCCCTTGCAATATTGAATATCAGCGTTTCGGCATTGTCGGATGCCGTGTGAGCGGTTGCAATCTTTGCACAAAGTTTTTGCGAAAGCTCTTCAAAGAAAGCGTAGCGGACATTTCTTCCGCAAAGCTCTTCGCTGATTTTCTGCTGTTTGGCAAGTGTGGGAACATCAACGCTTTTTATGAAAAGTTCCGTGTTAAATTTCTTACAAAGAATTTTGCAGAAATTTTCATCACGCTTTGCCTCATCACCACGGATATTGTGGTTGATATGAGCGGCATAAATCAAAAGATTATATTTTTCTTTCAGAGAAGTAAGAACGCTTAACAAAGCCGTGGAATCTGCTCCGCCCGAAAGTGCAACGATTACGCTGTCGCCTTTTTCAAGCAAGCAGTATTTTTCAACGGTTGCAATAACACGGTTAAGCATCTCGGTTGTCCGTTCCCGTAAAGCGCATGAACTCGCCCTGCCAATGCAGTTTTACGATATTAGTTTCACCGTGACGGTTCTTTGCTACGATACACTCGCCCGAATTCATATCGGCTGTCGGTGCGGCAGAATCCTCTCCGCTCTCTTTGTCATAATAGCCCTCACGATAAAGGAACAGTACGATATCGGCATCCTGCTCGATAGTACCCGAATCTCTCAGGTCGGCAATCTGCGGTCTGTGGTCATCACGCTTTTCTGCAGCACGGGAAAGCTGTGACAGGGTGATTACGGGAACATTCATTTCCTTTGCAAGAATTTTCAGATTTCGTGTGATTTCCCCAATTTCATTTACACGGCTGTCAATCTTTCTGCTGCTCGACATAAGCTGAAGATAGTCGATTACAACGAGGTCAAGGTTGTGAAGTCGGCGAAGTCTTGACTTCATCTCAGGAATTGTAATACCCGGAGTATCGTCAAGATAGAGGTCGGTTTTGCTGAGAATATCGCTTGCGGGGATAAGTCGTGACCACTCCTCCTCGGTAAGCTGACCTGTTCTCAGTTTTGTACCGCCTATAAGCGCCTCACTTGAAAGCAGACGGCTTGCAAGCTGTTCCTTTGACATTTCAAGCGAGAAAAACGCAACGGTCTTTTTAGACTTACACGCAACATTTCGTGCAATATTGAGTGCGAAACTCGTTTTACCCATACCCGGTCGGGCGGCAAGAATGATAAGGTCGGAACGGTTAAGACCCGTAATCATTCGGTCAAGGTCGCCTATGCCCGTTGGGATAGGTTTCATACTGTTGTCGGTTTCGCTGTTAAGTGCGTCAAGTCGGTCAAAAGTCTGTAAAATTACCGAGTTGATACGCTCAAGACCGTGCTTTTCATTGCCCTGTCTGATGTCAAAAATCTTCTGTTCTGCCGAATCAATCAGAACCGAAGGATCCTCGTTGCCTGCAGTTGCGTCATCAATAATTTCTCGGGACGCCGTAATAAGTCTGCGAACATTGTACTTTTCCGCAATAATCTTCGCATACTCCTCGGCATTGGAAATTGACGGACAATTGTTGACAAGATCCATAAGGTAGGTTTTTCCCGTTGTCTCGTCAAAAGCCTTATTCTGTTTTAACCTTTCAAGCAGTGTAACAAAGTCGATGCTAAGGCCGAGTCCAATCATTTCCTGCATCTGTGCAAAAATCAGCTTGTGCAAAGAAACATAGAAATAATCGGGGCTTTTCAGAGTATCAACAACCTTGTCAAAGGTGTCGCTTTCAAGAATGATTGCACCTAAAACCGCTTGTTCCGCTTCGGGGCTGTACGGCAGATGAAGTCCGTCATAACTGCCCGCAAAATTTAAATCAGCCATTTTTACTCCTGTTTATTATGCCTCGGATACCTGAACATCAATCTTTGCAGAAACGCCTGTAAAGAGCTTTACCTCTGCGTGATATGTACCGAATTCCTTAATGTCGCAGTCAAGAACAACCTTGCGCTTGTCAACATCAATGTTGTACTGCTTTTTGATTTCTTCGGCAACCTGCTTTGAAGTTACGCTGCCGAAAAGTCTGCCGCCCTGTCCTGCTTTTGCAGTCATCTTGAAGGTTTTGCCCTCAAGAATTTTTTTGTCATGTTCTGCCTGAGCCTTTTGGGTTGCAATTTTATAATTTTTGGAATTCTCGGCATTCTTGTATTCGTTCATAGCCTGAGCGTTTGCCTCTTTTGCAAGCTTTCTCGGAAGGAGAAAGTTTCTTGCATAGCCGTCAGATGCCTCAACAAGCTCGCCTTTTTTGCCGAGTGATTTTACATCCTGCATTAAAATTACTTTCATAACCAATCAACCTTTCTTACGAGTTTTCCTCATCATCAAGTGTGTTGTCAATTTCAGACAGCAACTGTTGATAAGCAAGCTCTTTTGTAGTGTTTTTAAGCTGTGTTGCCGCCATGGTCTGATGACCGCCGCCGCCAAGCTTTTCCATTATAATCTGAACATTAACATTACCGTAGCTTCTTGCTGAAATGTTAATTTGATTGTTGTCTTCAAAAAGAACGAAGGATGCGTCAACGCCTTTGAGGTTGAGCATTTCATCAGCCGCCTGAGCCGACGCAAGCCTTATATCGCCGTCGCCGCTCGGTGCAATCGAAATTGCACAGCCACGGTAAACATGAGCCTTGCACACAATGTCAACCTTTTCACGGTAGGTTTCGATGTTATCGGAGAACATACCCTTTACGGTGAGCGTGTTTGCACCCCTTTTTCTCAGATAAGCCGCCGCCTCAAATGTGCGCACGCCTGTTTTAACGGCAAAATTCTTTGTGTCAAGTGTAATGCCTGCAAGCATTGCGTCTGCCTGAACATATGTGAGCGGAGAATCATCAAGACAACTGATTATTTCACTGCACATTTCACAGGTTGAAGACGCCGAGGGTTCGTGACAGAACACAAGAGCGTTGTTTATGTAATCAACCGCCTTTCTGTGGTGGTCGATAATGATAACCTTTTTACATTTTTCGTAGAGCTCACTGCTTTCAAGAGAACGCTTCAGGTGCGTATCAACTATGATAAGAAGCGACTTCTGGGTAAGTCCCGAAAGAGCGGCTTCCGGAGAAATGAATATATCGGTGTCGAGTTTTTCATCAGTATATTCAATGAGCTGTTTTGCCATTGAGGTTTCTCGGTTAATGACAACCTTTGAATAACGCTTGAAGGTTTTCTCCATTATGCATTGAAGTCCGATTGCCGCACCTACACAGTCAAGGTCGGAAAACTTGTGTCCCATAATAAAGATCTTGTCGCAGTCGGCAACAACACGGCTGATTGCGTTTGCAATAACTCTCATACGCACCTTGCTTGCCTTTTCCGCTGCGGCAACCTTTCCGCCGAAGAACTCGTATGTATTGTCTTTTTTAATGACAGCAACCTGATCGCCGCCTCTGCCCAGTGCCATTTCAAGGGCTTTCCTTGCGTTGAGCTCGCTCTCTTTGATGTTATTATAACCTCGGCAAAGACCTACCGAGATTGACGCACTGTGGTTGTTTATCGTGATTTCTCGGATAGTTTTAAGAATCGGGAACTTATCGGCTGCCATTTTTTCAACATCGGCGTCTCTGAAAATTATCATGTAACGGTTGTTGCCGATTTTTTTGTAAAGAGCCGAATACTGCTCAGCCCACTTTTGCAGGCAAACTTCAATATCGAGCATTGCCTCGGAAAACGATTCGTCCGAGTTATCGGAAAAGTCCTCTGCATTGTCAAAAACGGCAATCGCAACGCACGGCTTGGAAGCAAGATATTCCCTTGTAATCTGCTTGTAATAGGTGTTTTCGATAAATTCACAGACAGCGCCCTCGCCTGTAGGACGGCAATAAACCGTGTATTCTCTGCCGTCAATGGCAACATCACAGCCCTCACCCTTTTTCAGGCAGTCAATTTCTTTTCCCGAAAGGTAGGCTTTGATATTATCGCCCTCTGCGCCCTTTCCGCCGCACATAGCCTTGCGGAATCGTGAATTGCACCATACAATGTCACCCTGTCTGCCTATAACGGCAACAGGGCAACTGAATTTTTCAAGGTAATCTTCGTTAATACCCTTTATACTTCCGACTATATTTTTTACCGTACTTTTTACATAGCTTGTAAATCGCAATGAAGTTATAAGCACAACGGCTAAGGAAAGAACAGACACACCGAGTTCGATATAGAACACAACAGGCGAATAGTCATAGCTGACAACAGCCATGGCAAACATTATCACCGAAAAAATTATGAACCACGGTGTAAGCGTCCAATTTCTTTTTCTCATGTCAAACCTCTGTTAATAACAAAATAGCAAAAAATAAATCAGCGAATAAAACTTAAACCTCCTGAAGAATAGGAAGAATCATCGGAGCTCTCCGTGTACGCTGACCGATAAGTTTTGAAACATCATCCTTGATTCTGTTCTTAATAATGCCCCATTCGTGAACATTATTTTCTGCACAATCCTCAAGAATTGCAAGAGCGGTCTGCTTGACCTCTTCAAGAAGTCTTTCGCTCTCACGAACATATACAAATCCTCTTGAAACAATATCGGGGCCGCTGATAACATGACCGTCATAAACATCAAGAGAAGCAACAATAATGATAAGTCCGTCCTGTCCAAGGTGCTTTCTGTCACGAAGAACGATACTTCCGACATCACCAACGCCAAGACCGTCAACGAACACCTTGCCTGCCTGAACAGGCGGAAGCTCTTTCATATAATCCTCGTTGATTTCAAGAACACTTCCGACATCACCGATATAAATGTTCTTGCGTTCCATACCGAGAAACATTGCAAGGTCGGCATGTTTTCTGAGGTGTTTCTGTTCGCCGTGAACAGGGATAAAATACTTTGGCTTTACAAGCTTCTGCATGATTTTGAGTTCCTCCTGACAGGCATGACCTGAAACATGAACTTCATACATTGACTCATAAATTACCTTACAACCCTTTTTAAGAAGTTCGTCAACAACATTGCCGACTGTTTTCTCATTACCGGGAATCGGATTGGCTGAAATTATGATGAAATCACCCTCACCGACCATTACCTTGCGGTGGTCTGAATATGCCATTCTTGAAAGTGCGCTCATCGGCTCGCCCTGACTGCCTGTTGTAACAAGAACAACCTGCTGCGGCATATACTTGTCGAGCATATCAAGGTCAATAAGAATATTTTCGGGAAGATGCAGATAGCCGAGTTTTTGGGCAACATCCATATAGTTGACCATACTTCTGCCCGAAAAAGCAACCTTTCTTCCGTACTTTTCTGCACAGTCAATAATCTGCTGAACACGGTTTACATTTGACGCAAAAGTTGCAATTATAATTCTGTAATTTTCCGCACTCTTGAAAAGATTGTCAAGGCTGTCGGATACAGTTCTTTCCGTAGGGGTGTATCCGGGTCTTTCGGCATTTGTACTCTCCGAAAGAAGTGCAAGAACACCTTCGTCGCCCACTCTTGCAAAGCTTGAAAGGTCAATCATATCACCCGTGATAGGTGTGCAGTCAATCTTGAAGTCGCCCGTGTGAACAATAGTACCGCCCGGAGTGTGAATTGCAAAAGCAACAGCATCGGGAATCGAATGGTTTACATGAATGAAGTCAATCTTCATACAACCGAGCTTTATTGACTGACCTGCATTTATTACATTAAGCTGAGATTGATTGTAAAGACTATGCTCCTTGAGCTTGTTGCCTACAAGACCGAGCGTAAGCGGTGTACCGTAAATCGGAACATTCACCTTTGAAAGAAGAAAAGGCAAACCGCCGATGTGATCCTCGTGACCGTGTGTAAGGATAATACCCTTAACTCTGTCGGCATTCTGTTCAATATATGTGAAATCCGGAATTACAAGGTCAACGCCGAGCATATCCCCGTCAGGAAATGCCATACCGCAGTCGATGATGATTATATCGTTTTCACATTCAACAAGGGTGATGTTCTTGCCTATTTCGTTAAGACCGCCGAGAAATGCAATCTTAATTGACGGCTTCTGAGCATTCTTTTTTGGATAACCCTTTGACTTTGACGTATATTTCTTTTTGCCGTAATTTGACTTTCCGTTCGATTTCGGCTGAAATCCGTCATCATTTTTCTTATAGTAAGCGTTGTAGGAATTTTTACCCGAACCGCTCTTTTTTGAAGCATTGTTTTTAGAGTATTGCTTCACATTCTTTTTGCCTTTTGAGTACCTTGACTGTTTAAGCATAAAGTTTTCATTCCTCTTTTCTGTACTCACAAATCTACCTCCGTTTTCTGAAATATGTACTGAATAAAAGAAAAATAAATATATCAAAGACCTCTGAGCGCCCGTGAGGTCTTAATTTATTTATAAAATAAATTCTCCGTTCTGATAACGGTGAACATCTGTATTTATAATAATATCCGTAAAATATACGAATTTTATTCCCGTAATTATGGCAACACATAGCTACCCTATCATAGTTTTTCATTTTATTTTACCGCATATCCTACTGCAATGTCAAGAAAATTTCATAACAAACACAAAATCCAAGGCTTGCAATCCGCATAACAAAGGCAATTTTATGCATAAAAATTTGAAATTTCCGTAAAATAAAACCCGTAAGCGATTTTTTAATTGCAATATTATGTATAAATTTCAAAATTTGTTCAAACACCTACCAAAGTTATCAGAATTATATCAAATAATGGGTTGCAATTGTCGTTTCAGCGTATTATAATCTATAGTGCGGATTTTAATATTTTGAATAATTTGAATAATTAGTACACTCTGAATTAAAGGAGAATTATTTTTGAAACAAGTTGAAATTTTTACAGACGGTGCTTGCAGCGGAAATCCCGGTCCCGGCGGTTGGGGTGCTGTTTTAAGATATAACGGTCACGAAAAGGAAATTTCAGGCGGTGAGGCAAACACAACCAACAACCGTATGGAGCTTTCGGCTGTTATCAACGCACTTGCTTTGCTCAAAGAACCGTGCAAGGTAACGCTTTACAGCGACTCGCAGTATGTTTGCAACGCACTAAAACTCGGTTGGGCTAAAAAGTGGAAAGCAAACAACTGGATGCGTAATAAAAAAGAAAAGGCTTTGAACCCCGAACTTTGGGACAGGCTTCTTACCCTGTATGATACTCACGAGGTTGAAATTGTGTGGGTAAAAGGACACGCAGGTCATCCCGAAAACGAGCGTTGCGACCGACTTGCCGTTGCAGCCGCAAAACAATTTGCATAACAATAAACTTATATAAAGGTGGATATAAAATGAGATATGTTTATGCCGACAACTCGGCTACTACAGCACTTTCGCCGAAGGTGCTTGAAAAAATGATGCCATACCTCACCGAGGTTTACGGAAACCCGTCAAGCATTTATACAATCGGTGCAAAGGCAAAGGCTGCCGTAGAAACTGCAAGAGAAAACATTGCAAAGAATCTCGGTGCGGCTAACCCGAATGAAATTTACTTTACCTCAGGCGGAAGTGAATCCGACAACTGGGCACTCAAGGGTGTTTGTCACGCTCTCAAGGCAAAGGGCAAAAAGCACATCATTACTTCAAAGTTTGAGCATCACGCTATTCTTCACACATGTGAGGCTCTTGAAAAGGAAGGCTTTGAGGTTACTTATCTTGATGTTTACAAAAACGGTATTGTTCATCCCGAGGATGTTGAAAATGCAATTCGTGAGGATACGGCTATAGTTTCGATTATGTATGCAAACAACGAAATCGGTACAATTCAGCCGATTTCAGAAATCGGTGCAATTTGCAGAAAGCACGGTGTTCTTTTCCATACAGACGCAGTTCAGGCGGCAGGTTATGTGAAGATTGATGTTCAGAAAGAAAACATTGACCTTCTTTCAATGACAGCACACAAGCTTCACGGACCGAAGGGCTGCGGTCTTCTCTACATCAGAAAAGGCGTAAGAATTGAAAACCTCATCTGCGGCGGTGCTCAGGAGAGGAACAAGCGTGCAGGTACAGAAAATGTTGCAGGCATTGTCGGTCTTGATGCCGCACTTCAGCTTGCAGTTGACGGTATGGACGAAAGAAACGCAAAGCTTGAAAAGATGCGTGACAGACTTATTGACGGTCTTTTAAAGATTGAGCGTTCAAGAATCAACGGTGACAGGGTTCACAGACTCCCCGGCAATGTCAATATGTGCTTTGAGGGCATTGAGGGCGAAAGCCTTCTTTTAAGACTTGACCTCAAGGGTGTTTCGGCATCATCGGGTTCTGCTTGTACATCGGGCAGTCTTGATCCGAGCCATGTACTTCTTGCAATCGGTCTTCCCCACGAAATTGCTCACGGCAGTATGCGTCTTTCATTCTCTGACGACAATACAGAGGAAGATATTGATTATATTCTTGAAATCGTTCCCGAAATTGTTTCGTACCTCAGAAGTATGTCACCTCTTTGGGAAAAGATTAAAAAGCAGGAAGCTCAGGGTTGATTGACAACCCGTTAAAATTCGTATAGAATTGAATAGATATTCGGCAACAATATATTCAGGAGGATTAAAATGGCTTATTCGGAAAAAGTAATGGATCATTTCGCTAATCCGAGAAATGTAGGCGAAATTGAAAACGCAGACGGCATCGGCGAGGTCGGTAACTCAAAATGCGGCGATATTATGAAAATGTACATTAAGGTTGATAACGATATCATCACTGATGTAAAATTTAAAACATTCGGTTGCGGTGCGGCTATTGCAACTAGCAGTATGGCAACAGAGCTTATCAAGGGCAAGTCAATCAATGACGCTCTCAAGCTCACAAACAAGGCTGTTATGGAGGCTCTTGACGGACTTCCGCCTGTCAAGGTTCACTGCTCTGTTCTTGCAGAACAGGCAATCAAGGCAGCCGTTTCGGACTACTACAAAAGAAGAGGCGTTGATCCCGAGCCAATCGTGGGCAATGTTCCCGAATGTGACAGCTGTGGCTGTGAAGGCTGATTAACTTAAAATCATACATCTGCCCGACTCTGCAAAAAGTCGGGCATTTTTTATTTAAAACTGCAAATAATACCGTTAGGAGGATAATTATGACAGAGTTAAAAATCGAAAACGGCAAAATAAAAAATATCAAAAAAAGTCAGGTGCTTGCGCTCAAAGAGCAGGTAAGCTGTCAGAAAGGTCAGGTTGTAAGCAAAACTCTTGTACAGAACAACGCCGTAAGCGTTACTCTTTTCGCATTTGACAAGGACGAAGAAATCAGCACGCACGAATCAGAAGGCGACGCATTTGTGACTTGTCTTGACGGGGTGGGCAAAATTACAATTGACGGTGTTGAACACATTCTCAAAGAGGGTGAATCAATCGTTATGCCTGCAAAGCATCCGCACGCTGTATACGGCAGAGAGCAATTCAAAATGTTGCTTGTCGTGGTATTTTAAATTTTTACAACCGATAATTTTAAGAACATTCCGAACAACACAGACAGCATTATTGACGCAGCCGACATTCGGAATATGTCACTTGGCAATTTTCAATACAAATACGCACCGAGAGAACGGTTTCAGCTGTTTCTCTTTCAACACATCGGCAGTCAGTACAAGTATTATTGTACGCTGCAAAGAAAAAACGATTGAAATCCAAAAGGAAATCAATCGTTTTTTTATTTGTATGATTATTATTTTTGCAATATATCAGCCGATTGCGGCATTGAAGATTTTTTCGCTGTTTTTCATCAACCTGTCAACCGCCTGCTTACCGCATTTTTTGGCAATACATTCGATTGCATCGGAATAAAGCTCAGGTGTATTATGATTGAATGAATGTGCGTCCGTACCGATAATGTCGATAAGCCCCGCACTTACAAGCTTTAACATTCTGCGGCGTTTCATCATCGGAGCTTTCTTTGTATAATTTGAAATATTTGTCTGAATAACAACACCGAGCCGTTTTAAATCTTCAATCACATCAGGATTGTCAACAAGAAAGCTGTAACGCTCAACATGAGGAATTACGGGAATAAGCCCCTGTTCGCTCATAAGCCTGTCGAGCATTTCATACGAATTGTCCGAAAATGTTGCATTATACGGAAACTCAGTGAGAATATAGTTTGAATTTCCGTAGTTTATACCTTTGATATTTTCATTGTTGAAAAGATACTTTGTAACATAAACCTCTGTTCCGAGAACGATATTCACACCGTTCGGAATGTGCGGCTTGAATTTTTCAAACTTTTCCGCCCTCTCGGCAATAAAATCTTCAAGGCTGATTTCATTTGTATAAAAATGAGGTGTAAGACAAATATTCGTTACTCCCTGATTTTTAAGACAGGAGAGCAACTCCAGACTGTCCTCAACCGTTTTTGCACCGTCATCTATACCCGGAAGAATATGAGAGTGCATATCGAAAAGCTGCATACCGTTCACCAATTAAAGTGCCTCACAAACACGGTCGCCCATTTCATCACAGCCAACCTTTGTGAAACCCTCTTCATAGATATCGGGCGTACGGTAGGTTTCAAGAACCTTTGCAACAGCTGCCTCAATTGCGTCTGCCGCCTCGCTCTGATCAAGTGAATAACGGAGCATCATTGCAACAGAAAGGATTGTAGCAAGCGGATTTGCGATATTCTGACCCGCAATGTCAGGAGCAGAACCGTGGATAGGCTCATAAAGACCGAGCTTACTGCCCGAAAGGCTTGCAGATGCGAGCATACCGATTGAACCGGCAATCATTGATGCCTCGTCAGAAAGAATATCACCGAAGATATTTGATGTGAGAATAACATCAAACTGACGGGGATTTCTTACAAGCTGCATAGCGCAGTTGTCAACATACATATGGTTAAGCTCAACCTCGGGATAATCCTCGGCAACTCTCTTAACTGTTTCTCTCCAAAGTCTTGAAGACTCAAGAACATTTGCCTTATCAACGCTTGTGAGCTTTTTATTTCTCTTCATAGCAAGGTCAAAAGCAACTCTTGCAATTCTCTCGACCTCACCGATTGTGTACATTTCCGTATCCCAAGCCGCAGGCTGACCGTTAACTTCTTTTCTGCCTCTTTCGCCAAAGTAGATACCGCCTGTAAGCTCACGAACAATCATAACATCGAGGTTGCCGCCGATAATTTCATCCTTGATAGGTGATGCACTTTTGAGCGGTCCGAAAATAACCGACGGACGAAGATTTGCGAAAAGTCCGAGTGCGCCTCTGATACCGAGAAGTCCTGCCTCAGGACGGTTGTTACCCGGCTGTGAATCCCACTTAGGACCGCCTACCGCACCGAGAAGCACGCTGTCCGATGCCTTACACTTTGCAACTGTTTCATCGGGGAGCGGAACGCCTGTTGCGTCAATAGCACAACCGCCGAGAAGTGCCTCGTCATATGTAACACCAAAACCGAATTTTTCAGCGGCACAATCAAGAACCTTTACAGCCTGATTTACGATTTCAGGGCCGATACCGTCGCCCTTTAAAAGAGTAATTTTATAATCTGCCATTTTATATATCTCCTTAATCAATTGTTTGCTAATGAATATTATTACACAATATACGGCAAAAGATTGTAAACTGTGCTACAATTCTGCCAAAGTTTCAAAAAATCAGTCATTATCCGACGGAAGCGGAATCGTCTGAAAAACTTCGCAGACCTTATCCCTCTGCCAAAGTACGGGGGTAACTCTGAGTGAATAACCGAAACCGTTGTCCATTGTCCATTCAAACGGCTTTGCCTGCGGAAGTCCGTAGACTGCAAGCAAGGTCATAATAACACCGCCGTGAGTGACAATTACACTTTCGGTTGTGCCTGTTTTCATAAGTCCCTCAACAATGCTTTCAAACATTTTGCATACTCTGCGTGTAAAATCGGCATTGCTCTCCCCCCTCGGAGGTTTTACGGAAGAATCGCCTGCGAGCCACTTTTTAAAATCGGGATCGTTTTTCAGCTCATCAGCAGTTTTGCCCTCCCATTCACCGAAATTACATTCGGAAAGGTTGTCGATAACAAGCGGATTTTGTTCGGGATAAAGAATTTTTGCGGTTTCGGTACAACGCTTTAACGGACTTGTGAACACAACCTGCGTACCCGGATATTTATACTCATAATCGAGTTTTCTCAAATCCATTCTGCCCCTGTCGGAAAGCGGAGCGTCTGTTGTTCCGATATATTTCCCCGCAAGTGTATCATCAATCGAACCGTGTCTTATAAAATGAATTATGTATGATTTCATAACTTCTCCCATAAACCGACTTTCAGCAAATCGGCACTTAATTATTTACAAAAAGTAAATTTTGTATTATACTGTCTGTATAGAAAGTATATTGCTGTAAATGCTTTCAATGCACTATATATTATTAGAGCAAATTCTGCTTTGCTTTTTCTGACAATCAAGTTAATTATACTATCTTTAAAAATGAGGTGTCAAGTCTTGAACAAAGATTTTCCGAGAATTATAACATTTCTTCGTAAAGAAAGAGGTTTGAGTCAAAAACAGGTTGCAGGCGATATGGGAATTTCGCAGGCACTTTTGTCACATTATGAAAAGGGAATCCGTGAATGCGGTCTTGATTTTCTCGTAAAAACAGCCGAATACTACGGTGTTTCAACCGATTATCTTCTCGGCAGAACCATACAGAGAAATTTCACAGCCGATCCTTTTGAGGCTGCCGAAAAAGAGGTTGTCATCAATACCGAAAAAGGCAGTATGATAAACAAAATAAACCGCAGTCTTTTGATGAACACCACCTCGGTAATCTACGATTTGCTTGCAAAAATCGGCAACAAGCACCTTACAAACGCAGTCAGTAACTACCTTATGAGCGCCGAATATGTAATTTTTCGCACAATTTATAATTCCGAAAAAAATAACTCGCAAACTATGTTTTCGCTTGATAAAAACCGCTACAGAAATCTCACGGACGCATCAATGATTCTTGATCTTGAAATCATCAACGAACTTATCGAAACTGATGAGCTTACCCTCACCCTCTCTCCCGATGTTATTTCGGTATGCTTTGAAAAAGACGCCCCGTCACTGTTCAACCTAATTCAATATTCCGAAAGAAACATAAAAAATGTCTATGCAGGAAAAAGGTGATTTTTAACTGCTTTACAGAATAATAAGTTTACTTTCGTGCTACATATACGCTTATAATGTAGCATAGAAGTAAAGTAACACAACAAACAACGGTCGGTTGGCTTGGAGTTTTTCTCAAGCAGAACCGACCGTTTTGTTGTCTGTTTATTTTCTTATATAGCATTATCCGTATGTAATGCGGAATTATGCGTTAAGACCGAACGAGATTGATATTGCGTTATTTATTTCGTTCATAGAATTTTCATCAACAGTACCCATTTTTTCTTTGAGCCGTTTTTTGTCGATTGTTCGTACCTGTTCAAGCAGAACAACGCTATCTTTGGCGAGTCCCGAGCTGTCGGCGTGCAATGGAATGTGGGTAGGCAAATTCGCCTTTGACTGCTGACTTGTAATTGCGGCGGCAATTACAGTCGGACTGAATCGGTTTCCGACATTATTCTGAACAATAAGCACAGGTCTGATTCCGCCCTGCTCAGAGCCTACAACGGGACTCAGGTCGGCATAATAAATATCTCCTCTTCGTATATTCAAGGCTTTCACGCTCCAAATAATTGTTTACTTGTATTTTTGCCTTTCCAAAAGCTTTTATACAACTATTACATAATATTTTTGAGCGTAAAATTTGTGAATCGGTTCAGCCGTTTGCATCTTTCACATCGGAAAGCACCATTTCGTAATCTTCGCCGTCAACGCTGATTTTGCTTATGCAGCCCTTTGAATTTGTGCTGACAACGGCTTTGCCGAACGCTGAATCAAGTCTGTATGTACACACATCTTCGCACTTCCCCTCAAAAACCGCCCTTCCGTCTGCAATTCCGTATAAAATTTCTTTTGTAATATTCGGGAAACTGCTTTCGGGAATGTACGCTTCATCGGCGGAGCAAATCATATTCTCCCTTGAAATTTCAATATCAGAACCCTTATATGTAACCGACAAACCGCTGACCGTGTTCGGAGAATCAAGCGAAATGTTGATGAGCTTTTTGCCGCTTGCCGACAGCTTTCCCGTGATGTTCATTTTTCTGTATTCACAGCTGAAATCGGCAATAAACGAAGATTTCGGAGAAAGATTTTCCTGCACTTCATCACACCCCGTAATGATAAAAACAGGCATAACAAAAAGAACACATAATGCAATCAAGATTTTCCGTGCCATAAGACACCTCCCGATACATTATATGTCCTGTGAATTTTTTAATACATTGTACAAATCCGTTCTGCAACGAAAATCAGCGTAATAATTCCTGCAATATTTTAAACTATATGCATAATCTGAATTAAAAACAGCCATGCAAGTCCGTAATAGGTTACAACTGCAACCAAATCATTCACCGTAGTGATGAGTGGACCTGAAGCAACGGCAGGATCAACTTTGATTTTCTTGAAGAATATAGGAACTAAAGTTCCGACAAGGCTTGAAATAATGATTGAAACAAGCAATGCAACACCGACGCATCCCGAAATTAAAAATGCCGTTCCGATTGCATAGCCTTTAAACAAAACTATATAAACTCCCAGACAGACAAGTGCGAACACACCGAGCAGTCCGCCGTTGCAGAAGCCTATTTTCATCTCTTTAAGCGTCAATTTAAGCTTGTCTTTACCGTTTAATTTTTCGTCCATTAACACTCTGATTGTAACGGCAAGCGACTGTGTGCCGACATTTCCTGCCATATCGAGAATTAAAGACTGAAAGCAAATTACAACAGGCAAAACAGCCACAACGCCTTCAAAAGCACCTACTACTGCCGAAACGCCCATTCCGAGAAACAGAAGAATAATCAGCCACGGAAGACGCTTTTTCATACTGTCCTTTGTAGTTTCGTTAAGGTCTTCTTCCGAGGACAAGCCGGCAAGCTTTGCGTAATCGTCGCCCATCTCGTCATCAACCGTTTCAATGACATCCTGTGCGGTGATAATGCCGACCATTTTCTTTTTTCTGTTAAGAACCGGAAGCGAATCCTCAGCGTAATCTTTTATCTTCACAACGCTGTCGGAAATTTTCTCGTTATCGTACAAGTAGGGATATGCGTAGCTTATGAGGGTTTTCAATTCAACATTTTCTCTTGCGACAATCAAATCCTTCAAATCAATTGCACCGCAAAAACAACCCTTATCATTAACCACATATATTGTTGAAATATTATCATTTTCACCCGCCTGTCTTACAAGCTCGTGCATTGCTTCACGGATTGTAAGATTTTCCCTGATACATATATAGTTTGTTGTAATCAAACTTCCGATTTCATCATCGTCATAAGAATAGATTAGCCTGATGTCCGTTTTGGTTTCATCATCAATCATCGGACGAAGCTTTATTTTTACACTTTCATCAATATCACGCCAAAGGTCAACCGCATCATCGGCGTCCATTTCGTTCACAATTTCAGCCAATTTATCAATTTCAATTTCTTCGATATACTGTGACGGGTTATCAATGTAAGAAATAATTTCAGCAAGCCATTTCGCATCAAGTGCGCTGTACAAAAGATTTCTTTCGGCTCTGTTTAAAAATTCAAAACTTTGCGCAATGTCATTGTCATGGTAATCCTTTAGCTTATTGCGCATTTCTTCCATTGAACAAGACAGCTTGACTGCATTTACAATTCTTTCTGCATAAATTGGTTCTTTTAATACTTTATTTTTCATCATTTAGCCTCCTTTTCACTAAAAAAGGGCGTAAAAAGCCCATCGTAACATTAACTGCCACAAAAATAAGCTGTGAATAGTTTGTAACGATGGGTAAAGGCTTTCTGATTATTTACTGCTTAAAAACGGCGCACCTACAGACACCTGAAATAGCTTCCAAGTCTGTATCCATCGTTATGTGTACTTCGACTTCGACTATCACAACTGTCCATACTGTTCGCCTCCTTAAATTTCTTTTTCACGGTGATTATAACACTGTTTTGTTTTAAAATCAAGTTTTGTTGTGTAAAAAAATTGTAACGGCGGTCAGCGACCTCCAATTGATTTAGTTGCAACCCAAATCAAAATCCACAACGCTTTTTTATTCTTATAAAGAACAATCCAACTTACGATTGATTAACTGTTTTGTATATATTATTTCCTGTTTTTTTCTCAAAATAATTTTTTAATCTTATGTTTGAATTCCATTTTTCTTGTGGGTAATAACCATATCTTTGCTCTACATCTCTCATACGATCTTCAATATTCAACACACCGCCACTGCCTGCCAATGCATCGCATAACTGAATTAATTTGTCATAATCATCCATATTCACTTTAGCAAGAGCAGTTTCTATCAATTCAAGTTCTTCGTCAGAAACATCGAATTTACCAATGTATTCCTGTATAGTTGAATTATTAAACGAATGTGTCAGGCAAATTTTTGCGACCTCATCATATCCCAATGACATCATATATTTATATCCGTCAGAAACATGACCTAAATGCCTAACACCGAACTTTCTGCCAATATCATGGAGTAGCCCTAATATGTATGCCTTTTCCGAATCCAAATCTTCACATAATTCCGCAATCTTTTCAGCGCATTTTGCTGTAATGCGACTGTGATTTACCCAAGGACCAAAATTACATTGTCCGGCTTCTTCTAATATTTTTTCAGCTTCCGCTCTTGTCGGCATCATTTTTATTCGCCTCCATAAACAGAGTTATATACAAAACATTACCTCACACTACTGCATAAAAGTAATTTTGTGACATTTATATAATCTGACTTAATATAAAAATTGAGTCGTTACTTGCGGGCGGATAATATGTCCCTACGAAATTATCTTCATTTTCAAAACTTTTTTCGCAAAAAGATTCCCGTTTCTACTTGTATTTTAAATCAAAAACCGCAACGCTTGTACGCAAGTGGGATACAATTTATCAGATCTGTGGGAAGCATTGAGATTTTGCCGTATTTTTCGGCGGCAATGTCGCCTGCAAGACCGTGGAGATATACTGCCGCTGCGGCTGATGAAAACGCACTTGCGCCCTGTGCAAGAATTGATGCGGTCATTCCTGCAAGCACATCACCGCTGCCGCCTGTTGCCATTCCCGAATTGCCTGTCGGGTTCACAAGCACCTTGCCGTTTGGCGAGGCAATTACCGTGCCTGCTCCCTTGAGAACGGTTACAACACCATACTTTTGTGCAAAATCGAGGGCAACTCTCTCCCTTTCCGCATTTACAAGCGGAGTTGCAAGACCTGTAAGTCTTGACATTTCACCAGGGTGAGGAGTAATTATAATTGATGCTTTTTTCCTAAAAAGAATTTCAGGTTGTTTTGCAACACAATTGAGTGCGTCTGCGTCAAGCACAAGCGGTGTTGTGGAATTTTCTATTAAAGAAAATACAATTTTTAATGTATCGTCGCACACACCGAGTCCGCAACCGACAAGAGTTGCAGAGGATTTGCACGATTCGCTGACTAAAAACGGAACATTTACCTTTGAGATTCTGCCGTCTGCATTTTCGCTGAGAGGATAATAAACGCTCTCAAGAATCGTTTGAGCAACAATCGGGTAAATACTTCTCGGCAAGGCACATTTTGCAAGACCTATGCCCGTTCTTAAGGCACCCTTTGCCGACATAACCGCCGCCCCTGCCATTCCGTAGCTTCCGCAAACGCAGAGCAATGAACCCAGAGTTCCCTTGTTTGCATCATCGGGGCGTTCAAAAATTGCACTTTTTACAACATTTACATCTGTTACTGTCATATAATCAACTCATTTTTCTTTTATAGAATAACTGAACCACAATATTCTTGTTGAGGTGCGGTTTCATACCGTTGAGAATATCCTCGTTCGGAGTAAAAACAAGAAGACATCTGCCGTATGCAGGACTGTTGAAAACAGCGAAATAGTTTTCGTCCTTGGAGTCAATATCTCTTGCGGCGATAAAAGTTTTGAGAAATCTCATCTTCTTGATTTCGGTATCGTCTTTTTCAAGTCTTTCAATCTCGTTAATCTGAACCTTGCACATGTTTTTTCTTTTGCGCAATGCAACAACCTTTGCAATTTCAAGCTCATTGCCCGAAACCGAATATTCAAAATCGACCTTCTGAATACTGAACACATACCACACAACATAAATTCCGCCTACAAACACGAAAAAAGCCACATAGATAAGATATGCAATTGTTGCAAAAGCAAGTAAAAACAATGTTGTCGGCACTAAAATAAGCAAAAGCACCGAAACAATTTTTATAATCAGATTTTTAGGTTTGTTAACCCGTCTTACAACCTGTTCGTTAAAATTATTCAATGTATTTTCTCCTTTATGATTGATATTTCATATGATATCACAGGCTGTTGTATTTTTCAACAAAAGATACAAAAACTCTTGCAAAAAAAATGTTTTGGTGTTATCATAGTAAAAGATAACATGATGACGAAGAAAGTAGCGTTTGCGTGATACCGTCAAAGAGAATGTGTGCCGAGGCTGAAAGCATACAACGGTGTTGCAGGTGTGAAGTTCCCTTCCGAGTGGTGAGGTTGAAATTTTCAGTAGATCTCAACGGCTGACTCCGTTACAGGTTGTGAAAGTGTCTGCTTTCGGGAGTGTTTGCTTTGATGCAAAAATCAGGGTGGTACCACGGATTATTTCGTCCCTGCGTAATTGATTTTACGCAGGGCTTTATTATTTTTACGGAGGTAATTTATGAACGAGAAATTATTAAGTTTAAAAGACGAAATCAAGTCAAGACTCGGCGAAACACAAGATTTGACCGACCTTGATAAAATCAGAGTTTCTTATCTTGGCAAAAAGGGCAGTATCACGGCTCTTTTAAAGGGTATGAAAGACCTTCCCAACGAGGAAAGAAAAACTTTCGGTGCTGAGGTAAACAAGCTCAAGGCACAGGCCGCACAGCTTATTGAAGAAAGACTTGCGGAACTTAAAGAAAAGGAAATTCAGCGTGAAATCGCCTTGATGCCACAGTTTGACATTACATCGCCTGTTGCGCTTGCAAGGGGTTCTTATCACCCAATCACCCTTGTTCAGAGAGAATGCGAAAAGATTTTCTCATCAATGGGATTTAACATTGAGGACTACTCCGAAATCGTAACCGACTATGAATGCTTTGAGGCTCTCAACATTCCGAAACACCACCCCGCAAGAGATATGCAGGACACTTACTACCTTGACAACGGTCAGCTTTTAAAGTCACACACATCAGCCGCACAGAACGCAATTCTTAAAAAGTACGGCAAGGGACTTATTGAAAACGGCACACCTATAAAAGCCATCTTCCCCGGCAGATGCTTCAGAAACGAGGCTACGGACGCTTGTCACGAAAACACATTTTTCCAGATGGAAGGCGTTATGGTTGACAAGGACATTTCAATTTCAAACCTTATCTACTTTATGAAAACAATGCTTTCCGAGGTATTCAAAAAGGATATCAAGGTTAGACTTCGCCCCGGCTTTTTCCCGTTCGTTGAACCGGGTTTTGAACTCGACATCAGCTGTCTTATCTGCGGTGGCGAGGGTTGTCCGTCATGTAAGCACAGCGGTTGGCTTGAGCTATGCCCCTGCGGTATGATTCATCCCAATGTTCTGCGTGAGGGCGGAATTGATCCCGAAAAATACACAGGCTTTGCGTTTGGTCTCGGTCTTACAAGACTTGCAATGATGAAGTACGGAATCAAGGATATCCGTGACCTTAACAGCGGCAGTCTTAAAGCACTTTCACAGTTTACTGATGACGAATAAGAGAGGAGATACAAAATGTTTTTATCTATGAACTGGATTCAGGACTTTGTTGATTTGAGCGGTCTTGATAAAATTGAACTTATCCGCAAATTTTCTCTTTCCACAGCCGAGGTTGAAAACGATATTCTCCGCAAGGGCAGTGAAATCAGCGGTATTGTTGTAGGTGAAATTAAGTCGGTTGAAAATCATCCCGATTCAAAGAAACTTCATCTCCTCAAAATTGATGCAGGCGAAGATGAACTTATTGATGTTGTCTGCGGTGCTCCGAATGTAAGAGTCGGTCTTAAAACCGCTTTTGCAAAGGTTGGCGCTAAAATCGGCGAAATCACGATTACACCAAGACCTCTTGCTGGCTTTACATCAAACGGTATGTGCTGCAGTGAGGCTGAAATCGGTATCAGCGACGACAACTCGGGCATTATGGAAATTACAGATGATGTTAAAAACGGCACAGACCTTAAAGACATTTACGAAATTGACGATATCGTTTTTGAGGTTGATAACAAGTCGCTCACAAACCGTCCCGACCTTTGGGGGCACTACGGAATTGCAAGAGAATTTGCCGCACTTGCAGGCAGAGAGCTTAAACCTCTTGACCTTGACGATTTAAAGGCATATGACGGTCTTAAAAAGATTGATATGAAGATTGAGGACACTCTCTGTCAGAGATACAGCTGCTTACAGATTGAGAACATCAACCGCAATGTCAGCCCCGTAAATATGAGAATCCGTCTTTTCTACTGCGGTATGAGAGCAATAAACTATCTTGCCGACCTTACAAACTACCTTATGCTTGAAATGGGACAGCCGATGCACGCTTTCGATTCAAGAAAGGTTGAAAAAATCAGAATCAAGCGTTTTGACAAGCCTTTCACTTTCAAAACACTTGACGGTGTTGAAAGAAACATTGACGAAAACACACTTATGATTTGCAACGGCGACACTCCTGTAGCAATTGCCGGCATCATGGGCGGTCTTGATTCGGAAATTGTTGACGATACAACTACTCTCACACTTGAATCCGCAACATTCAACGCAGTTTCCGTAAGAAAGTCAACAGTAAGACTTGCTCACAGAACAGATGCATCAATGAGATATGAAAAATGTCTTGATCCTGAAATGACTGTTACTGCAATTGCAAGATTTGTATATCTTCTCAAAAAGTATGACAGCGACATCAAGGTTGTTTCTTCGCTCACAGACGAGTACGCATTCAGGTATGACACAGTTGTTCTTGACTTTGACAAAAACTTTGTTGACCGCTACACAGGCATTGAAATCAGCAACGACAGAATTGTTGCAACACTCGAAAGCCTCGGCTTTAAGGTTGAGCTCAACAACGATAACTTCAGCGTAACAGTTCCAAGCTGGAGAGCAACAAAGGATGTTACAATCAAGGCTGACATCATTGAAGAAATCACCCGTATTTACGGCTATGACAACTTTGAAATTCACACAACACGCTCTCCCCTATACCCCGTAAGAGCAAGCGTTGTTAAAACTACGGAAAACAAAATCAAGGATATGCTCGTTAAGAGATACAATCTCCATGAGCTTCACTCATATGTATGGGCATACAACGATGAACTCAAGGCAATTGACATTCCTGTTGAGGATAATGTTAAGCTTGCAAACGCAACCAACCCGAATATTGAAACATTAAGAAATTCAATCGTTCCCACACAGCTTTGTCAGATTAAGTCAAACCTTTCATTCTCAAACGATTTCGGTATTTTTGAAATCGGCAGAGTTGTAAACGGTCTTGACGAAAACGGTCTTTGCATTGAAAACAAAAAGCTTGCAATCACACTTTACAGCAAGACAAGAAATGTTAAGGACATCTATTTTGAGCTCCGTGACATTCTCGCAGTTGTAACAGATGAAATCAAGCACAAGGCTCTCACATTTAAAAAGGCTGAACCGACTCACAGCTACGAACACCCCGTAAACCTCTATTCGGTATACCTTGACGGCAGTAACATCGGTACAATCGGCATTGTTCATCCGACAGTAAGCAAGAAGATTGACAAAAAAGCCGCAATCGTATTTGCAGAAATTGATGTGAACGCTTATGCAAACACAGATGCCGCTCCGATTGTTTATGACGAACCGTCAAAATTCCCGCCGATGGACTACGACATCAGCGTTGAAGTTCCTCAGGGAATGTTCTTCTCACACCTTGCAGAGTGTTGGAAAAACGAAGGCGGAGAGATTCTCAAAAGCACAAAGATTGTTGACACATATGACACAGATACAGTTCACAGTGTAACAATCCGCTTTGAGTTCTCATCAAATGAAAGAACACTTTCATCAGCCGAGGTTCAGAAGATTATGGACAAGATAATTTCAAATCTTTCTGAAAACGGAGTAAAGCTCAGAGGCTAAAAATTATGGGGGCGGTTTTTCCGTCCCCTTTTTGTGACATAATCTGACAAGCATAAGATAAAATTAAAAAATATTACTGCTGTTTTATCGCACAAAGCAATGTTTTTGACATTGAAATAGCATAAATTAGGCATATTTATTAAAAAGTGCTTGAAATTTACTTTGAAATATGGTATAGTAGCAGAATAGGAGGTGTTTCAGTATGTTGGATAAAACAATGATTTTTTCTCTTGGTGAGGAAAAAGATGACCAGATAAAAGCAGGGCTTACAATCGTTTATGATGCCCTCCGCCAAAAAGGATATAACCCTATTAATCAGATTGTGGGATATATTTTAAGCGAGGATCCGACCTATATTACAACATATAATAACGCTCGCAACATCATCAGCAAGATCGACCGTGACGACCTACTTGAAGCACTGGTAAAATCGTATCTTAATGTTTAAGAAAGGATGATGCCTTGTGGCAGATACCAAAAAGACCGAAAAGAAATTTTCGACTTACAAGGGCAGACCGCTCGTTCGTTGCAATGACGAGATTTACTACGGCAGTATGGAAGAACCGTATGTTATAAGAATGCAAATCAAAAGCAAAAAGGATGTCAACGGAACTGAGATTGCCGATAAGGTAACAGTTCAGCTAATGGCTACAGACCCCTATCTTTCACCGAGAAAACAGCTTGTTAAGTCAAGCGAGAAAAAGGGATTGTTCCTTGCTATGGATATTGCAGACATCTGGCTTGAAAGAGCCCTTGCTAACAAAATGTAATTTAACATTGAATTTACGGAGTAATCGGTTTTGGTTACTCCGTTTTTTCTTATACGGCGAGCCGCCGTTCCCTTCTCGTGAAGACAGTTCGCAAGTATAACAACATATTTTGCCCGAGCGTAAATTGGACGTCCGCTTTGATGAGAAACTTTTGTTTCATCATATATGGTTGATATGATGAAAATAGTGCATTCCTTTGTAGCGGCGAACCGTGTTCGCCATTTGATTTGGTTGCAAGACCAAATCAACCATAACGGTGAACTTCATTTTCTCATCTGAAATGTATTGTTGAACCGATTTTACAATCGGTTCAATTGGCGAACACGGTTCGCCGCTACAGTAGAACAACATCTTTGTTGCATTTATAAAATTATTTTTTATCATCAATATTTTGCTATTACTTGGCGGGCGTCCAATGAACGCCCCTACTGCTCAAGGTTAAAAAAGCAGGGCAACAAAATTATGTTGTCCTGCTGATTTTTGTATTTGATTTATAAGTTACGCTCGGGAATATTTACTTTTGCCTATACGAAACTGTCTTCACGAACCGAGAACGGTGGCACACCGTTTATTTTACTTTGTATCCTGCGTCCTCTACTGCTCTTTTAAGAACGGAATCTTCAACATTTTTTGACATTGTAAGAACGGCTGAGCCTTTCTCGTGGCTTACTTCTGCCGATTCAACACCGTCAATTGCCTCAAGAGTTTTCTTTACTGTTGCCTCGCAATGCGGACACATCATACCTTCGATTTTCATTGTTTTTTCCATAGTTTTATTCTCCTTTTTATTTTTATGTTTTATTTTTCTGTCATGCTTTGAGCTGTGAACCTTAACAAAATTAAGCCTTAATGCGTTTGTTACAACACAAAAGCTTGAAAGGCTCATTGCCGCCGCACCGAACATCGGATTTAACTGCCAACCGAAAAGATTGATAAATGCACCCATGGCAAGCGGAATACCGATTACATTGTAAATAAATGCCCAGAAAAGGTTTTCGTGAATGTTACGGAGTGTTGCTCTGCCGAGTCTGATTGTTGCAGGAACATCTGCAAGGCGGCTCTTTACGAGTACAACATCTGCCGCATCAATTGCAACATCCGTTCCCGCTCCGATTGCAATACCCAAGTCTGCGCTTGTGAGGGCAGGCGCATCATTAATGCCGTCACCGACCATTGCAACCTTGCCGTATTTTTTCAGCTCTCTTACATTCTTTTCCTTGCCGTCAGGAAGAACTCCTGCAACAACTTCGTCAATGTCTGCATTTTTTGCAACGGCTTTTGCGGTTTTTTCGTTATCGCCCGTAAGCATTACAACACGCACACCCATATTTTTGAGTTCATCAACAGCCTGTTTTCCGTCCTCTTTTATTATGTCTGCAACAGCAATAATACCGAGAAGCTTATTTCCTTTACAGAAATACAGCGGAGTTTTGCCCTCTTCCGCAAGCTGTTCAGCCTTTGCTTTTTCGTCTGATGAAATTTCAGCAAACTGTGAAATATATCTGTAATTGCCGCCGTAAACGCTTTCAGAGCCGATTTTTGCGGTAAGTCCGTTACCCGTTACGGCATTGAACTCAGTCACTGCATCGCCGATAATATGCCTGTCATTTGCATAAACTACAATTGCCTTTGCAAGCGGATGTTCGCTTGATTTTTCAAGAGCAACGGCTGTTTTCAAAAGCTCGGTTTCCGAGATATTTTCGACTGTAACAATATCGGTAACGGCGGGTTCACCCTTGGTAACCGTGCCTGTTTTGTCAAGAACAACCGTGTCAATTCTGCCTGCCGTTTCAAGTGAAACTGCAGTTTTAAAGAGGATACCGTTCTTTGCGCCCACACCGTTGCCGACCATAATCGCAACAGGAGTTGCAAGTCCCAATGCACACGGACAACTGATTACAAGAACGGAAATGGCTCTTGCAAGCGAAAATCCTACACTTTGACCGAGCAACAACCACACGATTGCAGTAATCACGGCAATTGTGATTACCGCAGGAACAAACACACCCGAAACCCTGTCGGCAATTTTTGCGATAGGTGCTTTGGTGGCTGATGCATCGCTGACCATTTTAATAATCTGTGACAGCGTTGTATCCTCACCGATTCTCGTAGCCTCACAGCGGATATATCCCGACTGATTGATTGTTGCGGCTGAAACCGTATCGCCTACAAGCTTGTCAACAGGAACGCTTTCACCCGTCAGAGCGGATTCATTGACGGCACTTTCTCCGTCAATAACAACTCCGTCAACAGGAATACTCTCACCCGGACGAACTGCAAATATATCGCCTTTTTTTACCTGTTCAACAGGGACAGTCTTTTCAACACCGTCAACTACAATCGTAGCAGTTTTTGGCGCAAGTTTCATCAAGCCTTTTAGAGCGTCGGTAGTTTTGCCCTTTGAGTGAGCCTCAAGCATTTTACCGACTGTGATGAGTGCCAAAATCATTGCGGCTGATTCAAAATAGAACTCGTGCATATACGACATAACCGCCGCCGAGTCACCTCTCACCTGTGCATCGGTCATCATAAACAACGCAATTGTGCTGTAAACAAAGGCTGTGCCCGAACCAAGTGCAACAAGCGTGTCCATATTGGGAGCAAGGCGGATAATCCCTTTGAATCCGCTGAGAAAAAATTTTTGATTAATCACCATCACTATGCCTGACAAAATCAGCTGAACAAGTCCCATTGCAATATGGTTGTTGTCAAAAAATGACGGCAACGGCCATCCCCACATCATATGTCCCATTGAAAAATACATCAACACTGCAAGGACAATGAGAGATGCGATAAGTCTTTTTCTAATTTTGGGTGTTTCGGTATCTTTGAGAGAATCCTCTGCATCGGCTGACTTTTTCTCTTTGCCTTTCAAAGACGCACCATAGCCGGCATTCTGCACGGCATTTATAATTGCAGACGAATCGGCAGTGCCGTCAACATTCATTGAATTTGTGAGCAGACTGACGGAACACGAATCTACTCCGTCAACCTTTGCCACCGCCTTTTCAACACGGGCAACACAGGCGGCACAGCTCATACCCGTTACATTGTATTGAGTCATAGTTTCTCCTACTTCATAAGCTTTTGCAAAACACCGACAAGCTCGTCAATTGTTTCATCGTTACCTGCCCTTATGTCATCTGCAACACAGGTGCGGATATGACTTGCAAGCAACTCCTTGTTAAAAGCATTCAGGGCCGCATTGACGGCGGCAACCTGTACCAGAATATCGGGACAGTAAGCGTCTTTTTCAAGCATACCCTTTATCCCCCGTATCTGACCTTCAATACGATTAAGTCGATTTACAAGCGACTTGTATTCTTTTTCGGTACGGTGCTTGTGTTTTGCACAATGTTCACACTTATTATTCTCCATAATACCAACCTCATAATTTCAAAATGGGATATATTATTCAAAGCCCTTTAAAATACCCCCTGTAGGTATCTTACAGTTATGATTGTATACCCCATAAGGGTATTTGTCAATAGGTTAATTACAGAAAAAACTAACAAAAAATATACAAAAGATAATGTTGACATTGTTATTACATTGTGATAACATAATAATAAGGAATAATAAGGAGATGATTTTATGGCTATGACAAATATAAACATCAGAATTGATGCTGATAAAAAATTAAAAGCACAGGAACTGTTTTCTTCTTTAGGACTTGATATGACTACCGCCATCAATCTTTTCATTCAACAGTCGCTTGAATTTAACGGTATTCCGTTTACTATTCGCAAATATAATGCAGAGACCGAAGCCGCTTTTGCCGAAGTTGAAGAGATGAAAAAACACCCCGAACTTTATAAGAGCTATAGTAGTGCCGATGAATTATTTGAGGATTTGGATAAATGAAATATATAATCAAACCCACAAATCAATTCAAAAAAGATTTTAAAAAAATTAAAAAGCAAAACAAAGATTTAAACATTCTGAAGAAAGTAATTGATATGCTCGCAAATGACGAAATTCTTCCGGACAAATATCGTGACCATTTGCTGATAGGAAACTACAAAGGCAAACATGAATGTCACTTAGAGCCTGACTGGCTGTTAATTTATGAGTATTTAGAAGATGAACTGATATTATTTCTTACAAGAACAGGTTCACACAGCGATTTATTTTAACAAAAAAGCAGGGTACTAAAAATACCCTGCTTTTATTGCATAAAAAAACACCGTACAAAATGTACGGTGTTAAAAGCTGTTATTAAATTAGTCAGCTGTGTAAGGAAGCAAAGCAAGGTGACGAGCACGCTTGATAGCAACTGTAAGCTCACGCTGATGTCTTGCGCAAGTACCTGTTACACGGCGAGGAAGAATCTTTCCTCTTTCTGACATATAACGACGAAGACGAGCAATATCCTTGTAATCGATATTCTCAACCTTGTCAACACAGAAGCCGCAAACCTTCTTGCGAGCTTTTCTGCCACGGTTCATTGGTCTGTCTGCCATGATGAAGTTCTCCTTTCAATGAGAATTATTTAAATTAAGTTGAAGTTAAAATGGTAAATCATCGTCCAACGGCATATCCTGAAAATCAGAGTTTGAACCGCTCTGATAAGACGCAGGTGCCTGCGGAGCAGGTTCCTGATGATAAGCCTGGTTTCCGCCGTAAGACGGAGCACCGTATGACTGATTGCCGCCATAGGACTGATTGTAGCCGCCTGCATTATTGTCACGGCGTTCGCCTGTGAACGAAACATTGTCTGCTACAACCTCAACAACGTAACGGTTTGAACCGTCCTTAGCCTGGAACTGACGGCTCTGGAGCTGTCCTTCAACAGCAATGAGAGAACCCTTTCCAAAGTAACGGCATACAAATTCCGCTGTACTTCTCCAACATACAATGTTAAAGAAGTCGGCTTTACGCTCCTCGCCCTGCTTTACATAGTTGCGATCAACTGCAATGCTGAAGCTTGTAACGCTTACGCCTGTGTTTGTTGTTTTTAATTCAGGGTCAGCTGTAATTCTGCCCATTAAGATTACTCTGTTTAACATACTTTTCCTTTCGTGTTCGGGTTAACCCCTACAAATTGATTATTCGACTTCCTTCTTGATTATCATTGAACGCATTACGCCTTCTGTGATCTTGTAGATACGGTCGAGCTCTGCAGGGAACTCAGCTTCACTTTCAAAATCGAAAAGAACATAATAGCCTTCGCTCTCTTTGTTGATAAGGTAAGCAAGCTTTCTCTTGCCCCATTCGTCAACATTCTTCAAAGTGGCATGCTTCTCAATGAGAGCCTTGAACTTTTCAACGATGGCCTGGATACCTTCTTCGCCCTTCTTCATTGAAACGATCATTACTGTTTCGTAATTAGCTGTTACTGCCATTAATATTGCACCTCCTTCTGGACATTATGGCGGTTTTCACCGCAAGGATTGTTATGTACACAACATAACAGATTCATTATAACATAAAATCACGGTTTGTCAACATTTTTTTACTGTTTTATTAATTTTCACTTCGAGCCGATATAATAAATTTCTTCACTTTTTCAAAATCTTTACCGTTGCCGTTTGAATTTTCAACACCCGAACTTACATCAACTCCGTCAGGCTTAACGGCTTTTACGGCTTTTGCAACAGTTTCGGGATTCAGACCGCCTGCAAGCATAAACAATTTATCATCACGAGGCAGATTTTCAAGCATTGTCCAGTCAAAGGTTTTTCCGCTGCCGGGTTCGTGTGCGTCAAAAACATAGCCTACAATGTTCTGATTCATTCTGTATTCGTCAAACTTTTCAAGGTCGCGCACATTAAAGGCACGAATTACCTTTAAATACGGATTTGAAAGCACATCTTCTTCAACCTCACCGTGAATTTGTATGTAGTCGAAACCGCAGTCATATGCAGTTTTCACCTGTTCAAGAGTCGGAGAAACAGTTACCGCAACCGACAAAATATTTTCATCAAGCGTTTCAATCAGGCTCTTGGCGGTTTCGGGAGAAATATTTCTCTTACTCTTTGGAAAGAACATTACAAAGCCCGCAAAATCGGGTTTGCAGGCATTTACTATCTTAATGTCTTCGGCGGATGTAATTCCGCAAATTTTAACTTTCATAAACTCACCTACAAAATGATTGTACCATATCGAATTAACGGTTGCAATAAAAAAGACAAAGGACAGTCTGTGTGGCTGTCCTTTATCAATATCGGGAAGTAATCCAATTACTTATTAGCTGTTAAATACGCCTGTTGAGAGGTAACGCTCACCTGTGTCGGGGAACAATGCAACGATTGTCTTGCCTGCGTTTTCTTCACGCTTGGCAAGCTCAATTGCGGCTGCAAGAGCGGCGCCTGATGAGATACCTACGAGAATACCCTCTGTCTTTGCAATATCATTTGCATTTGAGAAAGCGGCTTCGTTAGCAATCGGAAGAATTTCGTCATATACCTTTGTGTCGAGAGTATCGGGAACAAAGCCTGCACCGATACCCTGAATCTTATGAGGACCGCCGTGACCTTCCGAAAGTACGGGAGAAGTCTGCGGCTCAACTGCAACAACCTTTACATCAGCCTTCTTTGACTTGAGGAAGTTACCCACGCCGCTGAGTGTACCGCCTGTGCCGACACCTGCAACGAAGAAATCAACATTGCCGTCCGTATCCTCCCAGATTTCCGGACCCGTTGTATCAAAATGAGCCTTAGGGTTAGCAGGATTCTCAAACTGACCGAGGATAATGCCGCCGTCAATTTCCTTTTCAAGCTCTTTAGCCTTTGCAATTGCACCGCTCATACCCTTTGTACCGTCAGTAAGAACGATTTCAGCACCGTATGCCTTGAGGAGGTTTCTTCTCTCAACGCTCATTGTTTCAGGCATTGTAAGGATTGTCTTGTAGCCCTTTGCAGTAGCTACCGATGCAAGGCCGATACCCGTGTTACCTGATGTCGGTTCAATGATTGTTGAACCCTTTTTGAGCTTACCGCTCTTTTCAGCGTCCTCAACCATAGCTCTTGCCACTCTGTCCTTAACACTGCCGGCAGGATTAAAGAGTTCAAGCTTTGCAACAACCTTTGCCTTGAGGTCATATTTCTTTTCTATATTAACGAGTTCGATAAGCGGTGTTCTGCCAATAAGTTCTGTTACACTTGTATATACTTTGCTCACAAAAATCAAGTCCTTTCAAAATTCAACAAATTAAAATCAGTCATCAAGTGAATCAAATGCTTCCTGAAGGTCATAGATAATATCGTCGATATTCTCTGTGCCGATTGAAAGTCTGATAGTGTTTGGCTTAATGCCCTGTTCTGCAAGCTCTGCCTCGCTGAGCTGTGAATGAGTTGTTGATGCAGGGTGAATTGCAAGAGATTTAACATCTGCAACATTTGCAAGAAGTGAGAATACTTCGAGGTGGTCGATGAATTTCTTTGCAGTTTCAGCGTCACCCTTGATTTCAAATGTGAAGATTGAGCCTGCACCCTTCGGGAAGTATTTCTTGTAAAGTGCATTGTACTTGCTGTCAGGAAGTGAAGGATGATTAACATTTTCTACCTTCGGGTTCTTTGAAAGGTAATCAACAACCTTGAGTGCATTTTCAACATGGCGTTCAACACGAAGTGAAAGTGTTTCAAGGCCCTGGAGGAACATAAATGCGTGGAATGGTGAAAGTGTAGCTCCTGTATCTCTGAGGAGAATGGCACGAACATAAGTTACAAGAGCAGCGCCCGGAGCAGCCTCTGTAAATACTGCACCGTGATATGATGCGTTAGGCTCTGAGAACTGTGGGAACTTGCCTGATGCAGCCCAGTCAAACTTGCCGCTTTCAACGATTACACCGCCGAGAGCCGTACCGTGACCGCCGATAAACTTTGTTGCCGAATGAACAACGATATCTGCGCCGTACTCAAACGGTCTGAGAAGATAAGGTGTAGCAAATGTGCTGTCGATTACAAGCGGAATCTTGTGTGAATGAGCAATGTTTGCCACTTCTTCAATATCAATAATATTTGAATTGGGGTTACCAAGTGATTCAATGAAAACAGCCTTTGTGTTTTCGTCAATTGCATTTTCAAATGCGTTTTCTTCATCAGGATCAACGAACTTTGTTGTTACACCGTACTCTGAGAATGTATGCTCAAGCCAGTTGTATGTGCCGCCGTAGATTGTCTTTGCGGCTACGATGTTGTCGCCTGCTTTTGCAAGAGCCTGAAGTGCATATGAAACTGCCGCTGCACCTGATGCAACTGCAAGAGCTGCTGTGCCGCCCTCAAGAGCTGCAATTCTCTTTTCAAAAACATCCTCTGTCGGGTTTGTAAGTCTGCCGTAGATGTTACCTGCATCTTTGAGTGCAAAGCGGTCTGCAGCGTGCTGACTGTTGTGGAATACATAAGAAGTAGTTGCGTAAATCGGAACTGCTCTTGCATCTGTTACAGGGTCTGCTGTTTCCTGACCGATGTGAAGCTGTTTTGTTTCAAATTTAAGATTTCTTTCGCTTAATTTACTCATTTTAATGTCCTCATTTCATTTTAATTTTAATTTCAGAAGTTATGTTGCGGATTTGATGTGTCCCGTATCACATTCGTGTGTTACTGCAACATCGTTTGAATCTGAGATTTTTCATTTGGATCACCTTTCCCATATTTCCTATTTGATTGGTGGGTTTTAATTGGATTGTCTATATCATACCACAGATTTTTTATTTGTCAATAGGTTTTTTGAAATTTTTTCTTATTTTTCCTATTGGTTTAGTAGGTTTACTGGGTTTTGATTATTGAAAAGGGTCGAAAAAGCCGATATTCAAGCCGTTTTTCAAATCCCGACCGTTAAGCAGTCAATTTGAAAATTTTTCTGATTTTTTAAAACTAATATTCAAAAGCATCATTTGCAAACGGCAAAACACCGCATTACCTACTAAATTGCTGTGTAAACAACAAAAGCACCCGTAAAGGATGCTTTCGGATTATATTAAATTACATAGTTATCTGCCGAATTTGCAATAATGTCGGCAAGAGTAATGTTGTCAACAACATCGTCAATAGCCTTCTGGAGTTTCTCCCACACAAAAAGCGTTGAACATTGTTCACGACGATCACAGGTATTTTCATTACCCTCAAGGCAAGCCACGGGTGCAAGACTGCCCTCGGTAAGTCTTAAAATCATACCGACAGTATAATATTCGGGTTCATGAGCAAGACGATATCCTCCGTTTGAGCCTCTTGCGCTGAGCACATAACCTGCCTTTGTAAGTACGGTAATAATCTGTTCAAGGTATTTAAGCGATATTCCCTGACGGGCGGCAACCTCCTTTAGGGCTACATTTTCCCCTTGTTTACACTGAGCAAGGTCAACCATAAGTCGGAGCGCATACCTGCCCTTTGTTGAAATTTTCAAATTAACCACCCTATTCATATATTAATAATATGATTAAAGCATATCATAAACGGCTGTATATGTCAATGAGCCTGTTGCACAACAATAACCTATTTAACTTGTAAGAAAACACAAAAAGCGGGAGCGAAAAACGCCCCCGCAGAGTTTATATATGAAGTTACGACGATACACCGCAAATCATTGTTACAATTCTTACTGCAAACAAAGCAAACGCAACCCACATAATCGGATGAATTTCTTTGATTTTGCCTGTAACAATCTTGAGAATAACCCAAGTAAGGATACCGAACATGATACCTGTTGCTATTGAATATGCAAACGGCATAAAGATGATTGCTACGAAACCGCCGACTGTATCTGCAATGTCCGATTCAAAATCCATCTTTGTAACATTCTTAATCATAAGAAGACCTACAAATACGAGTGCAGGAGCTGTTGCAAATGAAGGAATAGCAAGGAAAATCGGATAAAGCGGAATAGCAAGGACAAAGAGAATTGCAGAAGTAAGAGCTGTAAGACCTGTTCTGCCACCCTCTGCAACACCTGTTGTTGACTCAACATAAGATGTTACTGTTGATGTACCGAGGCAAGCACCAAGGCATGTACCGAGTGCGTCAGACATAAGAGCACGACCTACACGGGGAAGTTCGCCCTTTTCATTGAGGAGATTACCCTCCTGAGCAACACCGATAAGTGTACCTACTGTATCGAAGAGGTCAACAAAGAGGAATGCAAATACGATAACGGCAAAGTTAAGCGCATGCTGTGCCACATAACCGAAATCAAACTTGAAGAAAGTTTCTGTTGCCATATTCTGGATAGGTCCGAATACAGAGTAGTTTGCAAAATCAGGAATGAGCGATGCACCCTGATACCAACCGCAAAGCTGAGCAATGATGCCGAGAACCCATGTTGCAAGGATACCGATAAGGATTGAGCCTTTAACTCTGTAGTGCCAGAGTGTAGCAACAATGAGGATACCTACAAGTGCAAGAACCACCGGAGCAGAACCGACATCACCGAGCTTAACGAGAGTTGATGACTGAACAGCCTTGCCGTCATAGTAAGCGTCTGTTGTGATAACGCCTGCGCCCTTAAGACCTACAATTGTGATAAAAAGACCGATACCTGCCGAAATACCGTACTTGAGGTTCTGAGGAACCTTGTTTACAAGTGTTTCACGGAATTTGAAGATTGAGAGGATAATGAAAATAATACCCTCAACAAGGATAGCTGTCAAAGCTACCTGCCATGGATTTGTGATACCCTGCTCTGCAAGCTGCGGAACAACTGTGTATGCAAAGTATGCATTCAGTCCCATACCGGAAGCAAGAACTACAGGATAGTTGGCATAAAACGCCATGATGAGTGTTGCGAAAGCAGCAGATACAGCTGTTGCTGCAAAGATTGCATTCGGATCCATTCCTGCGGCAGAAAGAATACTCGGGTTTACAGCGAGTATGTAAGCCATTGCAAGGAATGTTGTAATGCCGGCAATAATCTCGGTTTTGACATTAGTGCCGTTTTCTTTCAGTTTGAAAATCTTTTCCAAAAGAAAGCCCCCCTAAAATATTTTGTCGAAACACGACATAGTTAAATTGTAGTTTATTCTTGCCAAAATTTCAAGTGGTATATTATACAAATTCATTGCAATAATCAAGTTTTTGATTGCTTTGTGAAGTTTTTTGAGGAAAATCAGGTACAGGCAATTATTGAACATTTCACGAATAAAATTATATAACGATAAATTTTAGTTTAAGGGGTGCTGTTATGATTGAGTTACTCGGATTTTTAGGACAATATATATGTTTTTTCATTCTTCATGTTTGCGGAGGCGGTTCGTTTCCGAAACCTTTAACAGAAAAGCAAGAGCGTGAATGTCTTGAAAAAAGTGCAAACGGCGATATTGCGGCAAGAAATATGCTCGTTGAACACAATCTGAGGCTTGTTGCACACATAATAAAGAAATATTACGGAACACAAAGCGAACAGGATGACCTTGTATCAATCGGCACAATCGGTCTGATAAAGGCAATCAACACATTTGACATGAACAAAAACATAAAATTAAGTTCTTATGCGAGCAGATGCATTGAAAACGAAATTCTTATGCATTTCAGAAATGCAAAGAAAAGTGCTCAGGATATTTCTTTAAACGAAACAATTGATACCGACAAGGACGGCAACCCTCTCACCCTTCTTGATATTATGTCGGTTGACGATAATATAATCGACAATCTTGATTTGAAGCTTAATTCAAAAAAGCTCGGTCAGTTCATAAGAGAGGAACTTAACGAGCGTGAGCAGAAAATTATTGTACTGAGGTACGGTCTTGACGGCAAGGAAGCCATGACTCAAAAAAGTGTTGCCAAAATGTTAGGCATATCCCGTTCCTATGTCAGCCGCATCGAAACCAAAGCGTTAAAACAATTGCGAAAACGATTTGAAACAAGTTCAAATTTGTGAAACTTGGTAGAAATATTTACATCTTTGTCTGCTGACAAACTTATTATATATTGTATTTAGTAAAGCGTTGTGATACACTTATCTTAGAATATTAAGAGTAAGGGAAGAATCATTATGAAAAAGTTATATTTATCAGCTATCATATGCACTCTCGCATTTTCTCTTTGTGCATGTGTGGGCACAACCGAAAATACAAATGGCACAACCGGTGTTGAAACAACAGCAACTACCGCAACTCCTACAACAGTACAACCTACAACTGAAGAGCTGACAACAGAAGAACCCACAACTGAAGAACCAACTACCGAACCAAAGGCTGATATTGACTGGAGAAATATCTACCTTAATTATGTAAACGAACATAATCTTGCACAAGGAGATATGACATCTACAGGAGGACTTACGAATTACAGCCTGTTTTATATAAACGACGATGATATTCCCGAACTTTTCGGATATGGTACTCCGTTGCCTTACGGAAACATTCTTTGCTATATTGATGATGACGGTGAGCTGCACGAAGAACACCTTGGGGCTGACGGCGGACCGTTGCTTGTAGAAAAAACCGGTAAATTCCGCTATACTTGGGGCAGAATGGGTGCATACTACGATGCACATTACACATTTGACGGCAACTCGTTGACAAAGGTTTCTGAGGGTTCATATATAAACGAAGCAGGTCCTTTAAAATTCAAGGACGGCGAAGATTACAGTGGAGCAACCTTTAAATGGAACGAAAAATCCGTTTCTGCCGAAAAGTATAAAAGTGAACTGAATGACTTTGTTAAAATAAATGAAGCAAAAATTCCAAACGCACTTGACTATGATAAAATTGTCGAACTATTAAGTTAATTAAAATTATTCACATCAATTATAAAAGCGTAGCAGAACTTTTAAACTGCTACGCTTTTATTGCAAAATAGTATTTAGTATGCTATTTTAGCATACTTTTCCCAATGGGCTTTCGATTCCCATCTAATTGAGTTATCCTTTAATATGCAAAAAGAAAAGGTACTCACTTTTGAGTACCTTTTGATGGAGCGGATGATGGGAATCGAACCCACACGATCAGCTTGGAAGGCTGAAGTTCTACCACTAAACTACATCCGCTTATTTACAACATTGTCATTATATCACGCAGTTATATATATGTCAAGAACTTTTTTATTATATAGGTAAGGGCGCTCATTGGGCGCCTGCCTTAATGGCAGAACTTGTTTAAACACATATTTTTTAATATGATGAAAACCGTGTATTCAAATTTGCACGCAATGCGTGCAATCGTGTGCATTGCACACGATTGGGAGAACACGGTTCTCCCCTACAAAATGACAACTACTTTGTTTCATTTATATGCTTTGCTTTTTCATAATGTTTGCACCGTTACTTGCGGGCGTCCGATGAACGCCCCTACTGACACGCATATACTTTTATAATATAATATGGTCGGGCAACACGGATTTTCATTTTGCAATCCATATACCCGACCATAATTTTCAACTTTCCATTTTCAATTTTCAATTGAACTGCGTTTACCAATACACAATTATTCTAATACAGAATTATATTGGAATCAAAACTTTTTCTTCAATTTGGCAAGCTTTTTTTCGGCATCTTTATATCCGCCTTTGACGGCTTTTTCGTAGGCTTTTACGGCTTCTTCCCTATTGCCTGTTTTTGCATAATATTCACCTAATGCGAATGACGCTGACGCTATGCCGTTATCGGCGGCAATTTTATAGTACTCCATTGCAAGTTTCGGATTGCGGGTAACACCTCTGCCGTCCATAAGAATATCTGCAATTTTGGACGCTCCATTCGCACTGCCAAGGTCTGCGGCTTTTTTGTACCACATAGCCGCCTGTTCGGGATTTTTGACACCGTTCACGGAAAATTCAGCCATCCACAATACGGCAGGAAGATAATCGAAATCGGTTGCAAGGGTATTCATTATATTTTTAGCACGGGCAACGGTTTCAACGGTCGGATTTTTCAAAAGCCGTCTTGCCTTCATATATTCAAGCTCGCACATTTCTTTTCTGTTCTGAACGCTTGTACCGTGCAGAATCGTGCTTACATCGCTCTTAAATTCACCGTCATTAGGTTTTTCAGGGGGCTGATATTTTTTCATTTTATCAAACAAGTTCATAACTCTCCTCCTTATCGTTCAATCCATACTAAGATTATAAATGAAAACTGCGAATTTATAAATCTGTTTGGGCATTATATTCAAAAAGCATATTGATTTTATCCTTAAATTCGATTATAATTTACTTGTAAACATAAAAACCACTTGTTTTTAAGGAGATAACGATGAATATATTTGACAACATTGCCGCTAATCTTTCATTAAAGTATGAAAATTCGGAATTTTATAAAAACAAACTCATCAAACGATACAAGCCCCTCATCACACCGGGTGTAAAGTCACAGGACGAGCTTATCATTTCTCTTGAAAAGCACTTTGACCTTGAACTGACCGACAAGGCTGTTATGAGCAAGACTTTTCTTGAACTCTGCGTTATGGGCAACATTGATTGTGATGAGCCTGATATGATTGATTTTGAGATTTACAGGGTTGTGAGAAACTCAAAGAGCGAGGCGCTTTATGCCTGCGAAAAATACGACCTCGATGATGACGACATTTTTATAATCTTTGAGGAGCATAACAACTTCTTTATCAGTAACTCGCAGATTGTCGAGATGCTGCTTATCATCAAAGAGGGTGTTTCTGCCGAGGACTATGAGAATGAAACTCCCGAATTTCTCAACTACATCCGTGTCTGCCGTTACTTCTGCCAGACAAACTTTTTTAAGCTCAACAAGGCTGTTACATATGACGAGTTCGATATGATTGACATTCCCGAAGACGAAAGTGATTCTGACGATGCCGATTATTTTGACGAGTCTGATGATGAAGCTGACGATTTCACAGACGCAATTGAGTTTTAATTTTTGAATTTTCACTTTTTAACTCTAACAAAATAGCAAAAAATTGGGGCTGTCGCAAATTTTACTCATTTGCGACAGCCCCTTTTTTCATACTACGGACTGAACCGCAACAACTTTAAAGCAATGTTCCTCATTGTCTGCATAAATCTGCGCCGAGAAGAACTCGTCCATATTGCAGAAAAGTCCATACGATTCAATTCCTACATCTTCATCCTTGTCAAGGCGAGCAAGCATTTCGTTGATTTCATCGGTAAACGCAATGATTTCTCCCACATTTTCGGGAATCCACTGCACACCGTCAATTCCGATTATCATTTCCTCATCCCACTTTTTGCGGCACTTTTTAAATACTTTTTCATCATCAACATAAATATATCTTTCGATTATATTCTTGATTTCCTCAGCTTCATCGTGATACTTTTCAAAATCAAATGCGATAACAAGAAACATTTCACTATTCCACAAATTTGAAATTGCGAAGTCCTTTTTCTCAACAATGTCGCCAAAATCAAAAACATTGTCCATGCAGGTTTTATCGTCAATGTACTGAGATAACCACAAATCAATGCCGTCAAAATAAGCTATTTTCCCGTACTTGAAGTCCTTTTCTCCCGAATTTTCAAGGCAATCAAAAATGCTTGGAACTTTGTCGGGAAAACACGCCACCGTGATAAATTCCTCATCGGAACAGTTGCCGATATTCACAAATTTTCCGCTGCAGGTGATGTCAATTGTGAATCCGCCGTGATTACCGAGCTTCTGGATTATCTCGCCCGCACTTTCGTCTTCGGTTTCAAAAAGCGTTTCATCGCCCTCAATATCAATATGCAAATCAAAGTCAGCGTTTTCACATCTCTTCGACATCGTTGCATAGGAAAGCAGCGCCAAAAGGTATGCACGGATACCCTTGATTGCTTCGGGATTTTGTGGTGCGTTTTCAAACACAAGCTTTTCGTGGATCTTTCTTTTACAATTCATTAACATAATAATTTCAGCCTTTTATTAACTTAGTAGCAATTATTGTTATTGCCCTTTTAATTAGGTTTTTCCTTTCCTTTTCTTTAATAATATTATACCATAAACCACTGTCCCATTATCTACCCTCTGCTCTAAAAAACGGCTTATTTATGCGGTTTTTTTTGCGAAAATTCTTCATTTATTAAAAACAGAACATCTTGACAAATGTGTGAATTTTTTATATAATCAAAAGGTCTGTTTTTATAGGAGAGAATTCGTTTATGGAAAGAGAAAATTTTAAATCCCGACTTGGGTTTATCCTTGTAAGTGCGGGTTGCGCTATCGGAATCGGCAATGTGTGGCGATTTCCGTATGTTGCAGGACAGAACGGAGGCGGACTATTTGTACTTTTGTACCTAATCTTCCTCGTTCTTATGGGAGTTCCTGTTTTGACAATGGAACTTGCAGTCGGAAGAGCGAGCAGAAAAAGTGCTGTTCTCGGCTACAAAAAACTTGAAAAGCCAAAGAGCAAGTGGCACATTCACGGCTGGTTCTGTATGCTCGGATGCTATCTTTTGATGATGTACTACACCACGGTTTCGGGTTGGATGACGAGCTACTTCTACAAATTTGCGATGGGTTCATTTGAAAGCGGAATGACCTCGGAGCAAGTTGGCGGAGTATTCAACGAATTGCAGTCAAATCCGCTTGAAATGGTAATTTGGATGGCGATTATCACCGTCCTCGGATTCCTTGTTTGCAGCAGAGGTATTCAAAAGGGCATTGAAAAAGTCAGCAAAGTTATGATGATTGTGTTGCTCATACTCATTCTTGTACTCGCAGGCAACAGCTTATTCCTTTCGGGTGCAGGTGAGGGACTCAGCTTTTACCTTATTCCCGATTTGGACAAGGTGAATGAAATCGGACTTGGCAATGTTATTTCATCCGCTATGAATCAGGCATTCTTCACACTCAGTCTTGGCATTGCGGCAATGGAAATTTTCGGCAGTTATATGTCAAAAGACCACACTCTGCCGAGTGAGTCAATCAAAATTTGCGCACTTGACACATTTGTTGCAATTATGGCAGGTCTTATCATCTTCCCCGCTTGTTTTTCATACGGTGTTCAGCCCGACCAAGGCCCTGCTCTGATTTTCGTAACACTTCCGAATGTGTTCGTAAATATGGCCGGCGGAAGAATTTGGGGTACTCTGTTCTTCCTGTTTATGACTTTTGCGTGCTTCTCAACAATCATTGCCGTGTTTGAAAACATCATTTCGTTCTGGATTGATATGTTCGGCATCAGCAGAAAAAAATCTGTTCTTATCAACACAATCATCATTCTTATCGCAAGTTTGCCGTGTGTGTTCGGTTTCAACATTTGGAGCGGTTTCCAAATTTTCGGTCAGGATGTTCTCGGTATGGAGGATTTCCTCGTAAGCAATATCCTTCTTCCTGTAGGTTCACTTGTTTATCTCCTCTTCTGCGTTACAAAATTCGGTTGGGGATTTGACAACTACCTTGATGAGTGTAACACCGGTAAAGGCATTAAATTTTCAAAGGCTTTAAAGCCATATTTCAAGTATGTACTCCCTGTTCTTGTACTGATTTTGATTGTTCAGGGATTCATAAAATAAGTTAATATATTTCTTTAAAAGCAAAATCCCGACAGTATGTTTTTGATACTGTCGGGATTTTTTATGTCCGCATTTATTAAATTTACTTTTTACGATTGAACTTTTTCACCTTTTCGGAAAGCTCGACAAGCTCTTCTTTTGAAAGTTCGGGAAGGTGCTCAAGATCATCAAGAAACTTTGCACTGCTTTCATCAGCACGAAGCTTTGTGCTTTCGACATAGTAGCTTGTGATTACACCCGGAACTACTGCAATGATAAGAATTGAACATATCGAAAGAAAGATTGAAAGCACTCTGCCGACAAGCGTTGTTGCAAGCACATCTCCGAGTCCTATTGTTGTGGCAACGCTGAAGCAGTACCATATGCTGTCAAAAAGCCGAGTTATGTTCGGTTCAAAAATCCATATTGCAACACTCACTGCAAAAAACACGATAACATAACTGCACAAAAGCTTAATTGCACCCGTCCGTTTGAGGACAATTTTCAACAGTCTTGTCTTTTTCAAAGCACCACCCCATTTGTATAAATTATAGCAATTAAAATTACCTCCGTCAAGGCGGTGGATATACGGCTTTAAGAATAGAATCATTTGAAAGTGAAATTGTCCTATCGGACAGTTGAGGATGACATACCGAATAAAAATAAAACCGACCTGTCATAACAACAAGTCGGCTTTACTTCTGAAATATAAAATGAAATGAAAAACTAAAATTAACGATTAATCGGAATATTTTCTGATTTTGAGATAAATTCCCCTGTCATCGGCAATTTTCTGACAAGCCTTGATGTCCTCCTCGGGGATTGTATCTACGATTGAAAACTGCGTATGTTCAAAATATTTCTTTGCATCCTCTGCAAATTTGAGCATTGACTCATACGCATGGTCAAAAACAGGACGGCAAACTTCGTCATACTTTTCCGATGAACAGGTATTGAGGCTGATTGAAACAGAATCAATATACTTTGAAATCAACTCAGCTGTGGGCTTGTTGTTGATTCTGTCCGAAAGACCGTTTGTGTTGAGTCTGAGTTTGATGTCGGGGTGCTTTTCCCTTACATATTTTGCGGTTTCAAGCATATTATCAAGAGCCGAAGTCGGTTCGCCGTAGCCACAGAATACAAGCTCCTTGTAGCCTGTGAAATCAAAATCATCAACAGCTTTTTTAATATCCTCCATACTCGGATCATGCTTGTGCCAGAGTGTATCTGCACTGCCGACCGAATCGGTATTGTTGCGGATACAGAATGTGCATCTGCAAGGGCATTTGTTCGTCAGATTAGCATAGATAGATGTTTTGTACACATAAAGAATATCTGCCATTATGTTTTCTTCTCCTTATTGAAACTCACATTAAAGCGAGAGTTTTTTCTTGAAATTGATTTTATCAAGACCGATGCCTACAACAATGTAGATTAATGCTCCTACACCGGGCTGCAACCAGCAAGTCGGAAGTTCCGCAATTGCGGCACCAAAGTCATACATAAGACCGTTTGCAATAAAGTAACCGCCGATTGTAACGATTGTTGTTGGAATGAGCATAAGAAGTGATGACGGACTGATGATTTTTTCATCTTTGCCACGCTTCTTCATTGCCATTCTGCAAAGCACAAACGGAACTGCGTTGATAGCCTTGATAATAGCTGTTGGAATTGCCCAATGCGGATAACCCGAAATGAGGTCGGCAAGAGCGCCGCCGATTGATGATGCGATAATTCCGAAAGGTCCGGGAAGAATACTTGCGGCGAGATAAATCATAGAGTCGCCTGCATGAGAGTATCCAAGCGGTGACGGAATCTTGATAAAAGCGGTTGTAACGGTGATAAGAGCCGCACACATTGCCGTAATTGCAATCAGCTTTACATTAAATTTTGAATCGGTTTTTGAAACAGTTTTAGCAGTCATAGTAATTTCCTCACAAAAGCATTTTTAAATGTTTTTCAAATTCAATACCCTCATTGCGATGAATACCCAGTTTTACGGTTTCGCAAAGCGAGGTCTGTATGAATTTTACCGCCAGATTCACGGTATCTTTCAGGCTGTCACCACGGAGTAATCCCGAAAAGACAACCGAGGCAAACAAGTCGCCTGTACCCGAATAGCTTCCGCCCGTCTTTTCACAGCTGACACAAAACACCTCATCATCGGCTGCAATAAGATTGTTAATCTTTGTAACCTCATCGGAAATTTTATGCTCAATGCCTGTAACAATCACGGTTTTCACCTTGTAGAGTTTCAAAAGCTTTTTGGCAAGCTCTGCAACCGTATCGAGAAAATCGGGAGAATCGGCATTTTTAATCAGTTCTGAATAGTCGGTATCGCACAGAATACAACATTCGGTAAGGTTCGGGGTGATTACATCGGCAACAGAAACGAGTTTTTTCATCTTTTTGCCGAGAGTTTCGGTATAAAGGCTGTAGGTTCTTCCGCCGTCACCGAGAACCGGATCCACAAGTACAAGCGTGTTGTCGGTTTCAAAGCTGTCTATAAATGAAAGAATTTTGTCCACCTGCTTTTCGCTTGAGAGGAAACCCGTATAGATTCCGTCAGGCTGAAAGCCGAGTTTTTTCCATTCACTTGTGTAATAATCAAGCTTATCAGTGCAATCGTTGCAGTAAAAGCTTTCAAATCCCGTCTGACTTGTCAAAACGGCTGTCGGCATAGGACACGCCTGAATGCCCATTACGGACAAAACAGAGATTGCCGCCGTCAGCGAACACTTGCCAAGTCCCGATAGATCATTGATTAGTACAGCTTTTTTTGTCATCATACCACGCCTTAAAATTTCTGAACAGTTCAACATTTATCTTGTGATGTTGTCATTATACAACACCACTGTCATTATTTGTATGTACAATTTTCAGAATTTTTATAGGTACAGTTTGCAAGATGCAAAAAAAGACGCCTCACATTGAAGGTGCCTTTTCATGTTTATAAACTGATTTTCTGTTAAAACTCATAATGTGACCACATAGAGATTATTTTTACGATTTTCTCTTCCTCATAAACCATATAGAAAAGTCTGTGCTGAGAATTTATTCTGCGTAAATAGCATTGTTTCAAATTTCCGATAAGCCGTTCATAAGGCGGTGGATTTTGAAAAGGATTTTCGCTGATAAGTTCAAGTAAATTCTGCACATTACGCTTTAATGCAGGATACTGCTTGATTTTCTCCTTATCCTTTTGAGCTGATTTTGTAATCATCAGCTTATAATTACCACTCAAATTCTTCACACTCCTCAAGCGGAGTTTCAATTCCGCCCTTTAATTTTTCACTCATACCGGGAATTGAATTAAGATACATTGTTTCAACAAGATTATTATAATCTTCTTCACTTATAAGCACAGCATTTCCGATTTTGGTGCTGATGTTTATAGGTTCATTATACTTTACAGTCTGATCAATCAATTCAAAAATTTGTTTTCTGAAATTAGTTACATTAGTATTAATCACAATCGCACCTCCTATATCATTATATGTACATTATAGCGTACATATAATAGAAAGTCAATATTTTTACAACAAAATTCCGCAATCGGTCGGGTTGGTTTTCTTAATCATATCTCCCTCTTCGTGCATTGTCGTGGCAGTTTTGGTTTGTCGGGGGGCATTTTTGGCTTTATCAACAAATCAGACCTAAAATGATTGTACAGTTTACCGATATAATTAAAGGTCGGAATATTGTATAATTATTTACATATTCTATTTATTGTGGGTTGATATGTATGTGGAAAGAACTTCGTACACAGCATGAAATTGACAATTTCATGAAAGAAATTATCGGATTTCACGACAGTTGCATAAAAGAAATAAAATATTCAAGCGGTGCTTATGTCGAAAAGAATCTGTCAATGTCGCCGGTAAACACAAAGCGTACATTAACAGTTCTTATTCAACGACAATTTGAGGATATTTCCGCACTTGAACTTGAATTTTCCGAACTTGAATATATAAGCATGTATCCCGTGAAGCAAGATTACACCTGTGAAATATTGGACGCATCATTTTTCGTAAAAAACGGTCTTATTTATTGGTGCGATAACGGTGATGTAAAGGAAGATGACATACACAATTATAAAGGCACGGTCATCTGCTCAAAGAAAGTTCGTTGGAGAAATGCAAGCGAACTTATCGGTGAAAGAGATTTTTATAAAAGTGCAAACGAATAACAGACAGCAATTTAAAAGCAACGAAGTTTTTGCTCCGTTGCTTTTTTTGTTAACCTATAAAATCATTAAAAGATTTTTGCGCTATATCCGATACTATTCTCTGCATTTCTGAACGGGAATTTGCGTTTCTCGCCCTGTCAATGCAGCTTTCACGGTACTTTTTCGGCATACTTGAAAAGGCAAGCATTGCATCGGGATTTTCACCGAGTGCCATTGTAAAACCAAGCGGCAAATCCCATTTTTCTCCGAGTATTTCTGCAGTTCTGTTCACCGTAATCACCCCTGTTTTAGTTTTTGCATAGGGATTTAAGATACAACAGAGAATAATCGGAAATCATAAACCGAAAATATAATTACTTCTGCTCTGCAACAACAGCAAAAAATACAAGGTCGGAGTCGCTGTCATTAATAAGGCTGTGTGTATGACCTTTCGGGCAATAGTGGCACACGCCTGCCTCAACTCTTTCATATTCTCCGTCCATAAGCACCTTGCCTGTTCCCTCAATGATGTAAAACATTTCGCAGTTGCCCTCGTGAGTGTGCAGTCCGATCGACGCACCGCTTTCAAGGCGACCGTACATAATCATATTTCTGTCATCCGTGAATTTCTTTACGGCATATGCCTTTTCTCCGCCTTTAAAATTCGGCAAAATTTGTTCTTCCATATTCTTGAAATCAATAATCATATCTCTTGTCCTCCTGATTAAATTGAAATTTTAAAGTTCTTTATAATAAGGACAGATGTCCTCATAGTAACCGTCCTTCATCAAAAAGCCTTTTGGAATAACTCCCAAGCCTACAAAGCCGAGGCTTTCATAAAGATTTCTTGCAGGTGTGTTGGTTTTTACAACAGCGTTAAACTGCAAAATTTTGAAACCGTATTTTTTAGCACGCTTAAGACAATCCGACACAAGCTTTCTGCCAACACCTTTTCCCCTTGCAGAAGAAGAAACTGCATAGCTTGCGTTGCAGATATGACCGCATCTGCCGACATTATTCGGATGGAGAATATACATTCCGAGAATCTCGCCGTTTTCATCGGTTGCAATGGGACAACAAGTTTGCTCTGCAAAAAACTTTTTTCCGCTTTCAAAATCAAGTTCTTCAGTCTGCGGAAAGGCAACTCCGTCCCTTACAACTTCATTCCATACGGAAATCATACCCTTAATATCATTTTCCCCGTATTCTCTCACGGTAATACTCATTTTCAGTCACCTCGGGTTAATTTTAGCACTATAAGTTAAAATTTTCAATCCGAACGGCTGAAATATTTACTATTTTTACCTTTTTAAAATTGCAAATTAATCTTGAAATTTGTCGAAAGATACTGTATAATCTATTTGTAGAATTGAATAAGAATGATCTTATCAAGAGTGACTGAGGGGACAGGCCCTGCGAAGTCCGGCAACCTGCGTATGCAAGGTGCCAAATCCTGCGGTATTTACCGAAAGATGAGTAAACACGGCACCTTTCGGAAGAACGGTGCTTATTTTTTTGGAAGGAGTTTTCTAAATGGCTAAACATTTATTTACATCCGAGTCTGTAACGGAAGGTCATCCCGACAAAGTGTGTGACCAGATTTCCGACGCAGTTCTTGACGAAATCCTCTCTCAGGATAAAAACGCCCATGTTGCCTGCGAGGTTACGGCTACAACAGGTATGATTCATGTTATGGGTGAAATTTCAACCAATTGCTATGTTGACATCGCAGATGTTGCAAGAAAGGTTGTAAACAACATTGGTTACAACGATCCTAAATGCGGTTTTGACGGCAACACCTGTGCGGTTCTCACATCAATTGACGCACAGTCACCCGATATTGCAATGGGTGTAAACGAAAGCCTTGAGCTTAAAGACGGCGAAAGCGATACCGACAATCAGATTGGTGCAGGAGATCAGGGCATGATGTTCGGTTATGCGTGTGATGAAACACCCGAACTTATGCCGATGCCTATTTCTCTTGCCCACAAGCTTGCAAAACAGCTTACAAAGGTAAGAAAAGACGGCACTCTTTCATATCTCCGTCCCGACGGCAAGACTCAGGTTACTGTTGAATATGACGATGACAAGATTGTCGGCATTGACACGGTTGTAATTTCAACACAGCATGATGAAGATGTTACACTTGAGCAGATTAGAAAAGACCTTATTAAGTATGTTATTAAGCCGATTATTCCGGCTGAGCTTATGAACGAGAACACAAAGATTTTCGTAAACCCGACAGGCAGATTTGTAATCGGCGGTCCTGTCGGCGACTCAGGTCTTACAGGCAGAAAGATTATTGTTGATACCTACGGCGGATTTTCTCGTCACGGCGGCGGTGCATTCAGCGGAAAAGATCCGACAAAGGTTGACCGCAGTGCCGCTTACTACTCAAGATATATTGCAAAGAACATTGTTGCCGCTAAGCTTGCCAAGAAGTGCGAAATTCAGCTTGCATATGCAATCGGTGTTGCAAAGCCTGTTTCAATTATGGTTGACACATTCGGCACATCAAAATATTCAAACGAGGAACTGGCAAAGGCTGTTGAAAAGGTATTTGACTGCCGTCCGCAGTCTATCATCAGACAGCTCAAGCTCACGGAAACAAAGTATCTCCCACTTGCCGCTTACGGTCATATGGGCAGAGAAGAACTCGGTGTTGAATGGGAAAAGACAAATAAGGTTGACGAGCTTTTAAAGGCTGTCGGCTGATAGAATTAAATTTTTCGATAATTTCGGGAATAAGGCTTGTGTACAAACGCAAATTCTTATTCCCGATTTTTTTATTTTAAAAAATATTGTTGATAAATTGTACAAACAATTACAATGCTACGCTCGGGCTTGATATGTTTTGTGGGCATTACAAACTATCCGCCTCCTACATTCTCATAACAACATATATTTCAAATATAAACACAAAAATCCCGATTAACTTTTTACGGTTAATCGGGATTGTAATTTTTATACGGATATTATTTTTAATTCTTAATCGGAATTAAGCTTCTGCAATAACCTCAACTTCAACAAGGACATCCTTTGGAAGCTGTTTTACTGCAACACAGCTTCTTGCGGGCTTTGATGTAAAATACTTGCCGTAAACCTCATTGAAAGCACCGAAATCTTCCATATTTTTTAAGAAACAAACTGTCTTAACAGCTTTTTCAAGTGAACTGCCTGATGCCTCAAGAACATTTTTAAGGTTTGTGCAAACCTGTTCTGTCTGAGCCTCAATTGTTGCAGCCTCAACATTGCCTGTTGCAGGGTTAATTGCAATCTGACCCGATGTAAAAATAAGACCGTTTACCTTTACAGCCTGTGAATACGGACCGATAGCATCGGGAGCATTTTTAGTATAAACCTTTTCCATTATAATGACCTCCTGTCAATATATTAAAAATTACTGATTAAACAAGCTTAAAGCCTGCGTCAACAAGTGCATCACGAATTTCTTTAATCTGAGCAAAATCTCTTGTTTCAAGAACAACACGGAGATAACAACCGTTTACATCTGTACCCTCTCCGCCTCTTTCGTGGTGGATAGAAATTACATTTGCACCTTTTTCTGCAATGATATTTGAAACGGCAACAAGCTGACCCGGCTTATCCTGAAGTTCAACACAGAAAGTCTGCTGTCTGCCTGTCATAAGGAGTCCACGCTTGATAACTCTTGAAAGGATTGTAACATCAATGTTACCGCCTGATACAACGCAAACAACCTTCTTGCCCTTAACGGGGAGCTTGTTGAACATTACAGCAGCCAAAGGAGCTGCACCTGCGCCCTCGGCAATCATCTTCTGCGACTCAATAAGCTTGAGAATTGCAGATGAAATTTCGTCATCACTTACCGTTACGATATCGTCAACATACTTCTTCACATATTCAAATGTATGCTCACCCGGTTCTTTAACCTGAATACCGTCGGCAATTGTAGAAACGCTGTCAAGATGAACAGGCTCGCCGTTCTTGATTGACTCAACCATTGAAGGAGCGCCCTCTGCCTGAACACCGTAAACCTTAATGTTAGGATTAAGGCTCTTGATTGCACAGGCAACACCCGAAATAAGTCCGCCGCCGCCGATTGCACACACAACAGCGTCAACATCGGGCATTTCGTTCATAATTTCGATACCGATTGTACCCTGACCTGCAATTACATTTTCATCGTCAAACGGGTGGATAAATGTATAGTTCTTTTCATCACGAAGTCTTAAAGCCTCGTTATAAGCATCATCATAAACACCCGGAACCATACAAACCTCGGCTCCGTAGTTCTTAGTAGCCTCAACCTTTGAAATAGGTGCGCCGTCAGGCAGACAGATAAGCGACTTGATGCCATACTTTGTAGCGGCAAGTGCAACACCCTGAGCGTGGTTGCCTGCAGAACAGGCAATAACACCTCTTGCCTTTTCTTCTTCGGTAAGCTGAGAAATCTTGTAACCTGAACCTCTTACCTTGAATGAACCTGTAATCTGAAGATTTTCGGGTTTGAGATAAACATCACAATCATCACAAATACCCCTTGCCTGAACGATATTAGTCTGTCTGATAACATCCTTCAAAACATATGATGCGTGATAGATTTTGTCTAATGTAAGCATACCAATTACTTCCTTTTCTATATGTATCCACTGCTTATTTTAATACAACAAGGCTTTAAAATCAAGTTTTTTTAGAATAAACAAAAGGAATTTTTGCAAGATTTTTTTAAGTTTCATTCATAATTCACAAACAGAATATAAAATATTAATTATGAACAAATAAAAACACCTGCTTACAAGCGTAAACAGGCGTTTCTATGAAATTATGAAATTGGTATTAACTAATTGAATACTTACAGCCTAAGTTAAGCAAGTGATGCGCCAAGCTTTTTGCAAGCCTCAAGGGCGTCGTCATCGGGAGCATCGTTACAGATAACGCTTTCGCAAACAAGGTTTGCACCGTCACCCTTACAGGTGTCTTCCCAGTTTCTCATCCATTCGCCGTCACCCCAGCCGTATGAACCGAAGAGAGCAATGCTTTTGCCGTTTAATGCACTTTCACATTCATTGAAAATAGGCTCAAACTCGCTGTCCTCAAGAACCTCCGCACCCATTGCAGGACAACCGAATGCAATGCCGTCAAAATCGGCAACCGATGAAGAATCAAAATCGTTTACATTTGCAAGAGTAACTTCTGCACCTGCGGACTTTGCACCCTCGGCAACGGCTTCCGCCATCTGCTCTGTGTTACCTGTACCGCTCCAGAATACTACTGCTACTTTACTCATATTATATACTCACCTTTCAGTTTTTGTACTTGATTACACTTTAAGTCAGTTACACGCAACCGTCAGTTTCTGAATAGGTGTGCCCTGTAACCACTTAGAGTAATAGATGTCAGAACATTTTTTAAATTTGGCGAACTCTTTGGCTGCTTTTTCTTCATTACCGTAAACCTTCCAGCAACCTGAATATTTACAGCAATTTCCTTTATGAAGAATAAAGCCACGGACATCTTCGGGAGGATAACCGAGGAACAGTCCGATTTCGTGCGGGAACTCGGTTGAGTCTTTAAGTCGGTGGCGAAGCTCCCTTATACAGCGTGCGGCATCGTGTGAATGATACCCCTGCGACTCAAGCAGCTTGCACGCATATTCATCGGACAAATCAACAGCAAGCTTGGACGGGCGAAAAATATAGATTAAAGCCTTTCCATTGCTGAACTTCAGTGGCAGAACTTTTATTCCCTTTTTGCAGAACATTTTATTCAGCTTTCTCACATCACATTCGCACTCAAGCCGTGATGAGTACGGACAATTAAAAAGGTTAGCCGTTTTTATTCCTGCAAGTGTTGGGGAACAATGCTTGACAATTAAATCTTCTGACATCTTTTCCTCTAAATAATTGAATGAATGATTTGAATAGAATTGAATAAATACACCACAGTGATTATCCGATAATTGTTTCATAGTTAGCTTTTGCTAACTTAATTCCATAAGCAAGACTATTTTGTTGTCTTTATCTTACAGTTAATAATATACCATCGGTCAATATTATTATCGGCTCTCAAAGGGTTTTCTATGCTCCAAACGGACAGGTAATTTTTGCAAAATTTTAGGGACAGCAAACGCTGTCCCTGAAAGGAGAAGAGATATTATGAATAATTACCCGGCAAAGTAATCATCAAATATTCTGCGGATATTTCCGCAGTCCGTCAGAAAAGAATATAGGCGTATCTTTTCGACAATGTTATTATAGCACTTTACAAAGTCTTTTTACTGCTCTTTACGGACATATAAGGCTCTGTTCAGACGAGCGATTTTCTGTACTCGTTCGGCGACTTGTTCATCACCCTTCTGAAAGCACCCGCAAACTTACTGCCGTTGTTGTAGCCGACAATTCCTGCAATTTCAAGCACGCTTTTGTCGGTGTTTTTCAAAAGCGAGGCGGCTTTTTGCATTTTACAGTTCGTTATGTAGCTGTTAATCGTGTCGCCGTAGACACCCTTAAAACAGATTTTGAGAGAAGTCGAAGAGATGCCGAGCATATCGGCAAGCTCTGTAATTGTTATATGCTCGTCAAGGTGAGCAAGCAGATATTTTTTTGCCTCTTTTGCGGCGGTAACCTGTGAGCGTGAAAAATATCGTCTTTCCTCACTCTCACCCTTGTATTCAAGACCGCTCAAAAACAAAAGAAGTTCAAGCACCTTAACCTTGTGATAACCCTTTCGGATATTTTCGGGAACGGAATAGAGTTCCGAAAAAATATGCTCAATGCTGATATTTTCACGCATAATTGCGTACGGCTTTTCGGAACAGAATTTCATTTCAAGCTCTTCGGGGCTGACAAAAACATCGTCAAGAATACACGAAAAACACCTTGGCACACGGTTCATATCAATTGCAACCGATACACCGTGGTAGTGGCTCAGCGGACAATATCTGTGTCGGATGTTCTCCGTATTCTTCTGTATCGACAAATCACCCGACGCAAGGTAAAGATATTCGCCGTTTTTGTATTCAAACTCAATTCTGCCCTCCTGACAATGCGTGATGATGAGCATTTCTCTTCCCTTTGCAAGATTAATGTCACAACTTTGCATATGAACATCATAATACACAAGCTCAATGCCTGAAAACACAGGATACACGGTGACCTTGCAATCGCCCGTGCTGTCCTGTGAACGGTATATGCTGAACGATTCGCAGTGTTCAACAGTCTGTATCATACCGTATGGATTGTCAATTTTCTGCAATACTGCCATAAGGTTGCCTCTCTTCTCCTAAAAGACCTTATTCCACCTTCATAACGGTGTACGCACCTATATCGTTAACTGTCTTTTTGAGGACTTTATCCTCAATTTCTCTTTTCATTCTGACCGTAACCCTGCCGGAAGAAACATCGGCTTCCGCCCACACACCGTCAATTGAATTGAGTGCGTTTTCTACTCTTGCGGAACAGTTTTTACAGACAATTCCGTCAACAACAAGAGTTTTTTCATAGGGATAATGTGACTTATCCTTATCGGCAACCTTGTTTTTCTTAACGCTTTCGTCACTTGCACCGCAACATCCGCTTGCAAGTTTCTTCTTGTAACTTCTGATTACGAGAACTACAAACGCAATGAATGCCACGGCAAGCAATCCGTAAAAAACATACTCCATATTTATCTCTCCTTTTATTTTTTAGGTTTTAATCGTCACTCTTTAAAGCCTGTGAGAGTTTGATTTTATTAATTTTCTTTTGAAGAACAAAGTATATAATTGCATAGCAGATAATGCCGATTACTGCCATTTCAACAAATACATACCACGGTACAACATACGGCAACCAACCCTTCATTTCAAACATAAAGTAATGGTACAAGCCTGCAAAAACATAGTATATCAACGGAACACTCACAAGGATTGCACCTATTGTCACAACCGTTGTTGCACGGTTATACAGCTTGCTCGCCTCTCTGTTTGAATAGCCGAGAATTTTCAGCATTGAAATATTCTGCTCGTTCTTTTCGATAACAAGCTTTGAAAGCAGATACATAAGGATAATGTAAATCAGAACCGAAAAACCTACAAGAAGTGTGAACGACATACCCATTGAATCGTCAAGCTGATCCGTTACGGTTGTAAGGTCTTTCTGAGTGATTGTTGTTGCAATGTACTTGTCGTCAATATCTTTAAGTTTTTCGTTGCTGAAATAGCCTGTAAAATATCCGTCATCCTTATCAAAAACATCGTTAAAGTTATCGTTTGTCATAAACACACAAAGTGACGCAGGATAGTAGTAACTGCCGACAATTTTGAATGTGTATTTATTCTCGCCGTACTTATCCTTCAAAGTAACCCTGTCGCCTACTTTAAGGCTGTATTTTTCGAGATATCCCTGTGATGCGACAACTTCATTTTTCTTTCTAGGAATATTAGCCTTTGAAAGATACTCCGAATCTTCCTCAATTCCGTAGGCTGAAATTTCTTCGTCATTTGACTCGTAAAGCGTTGTCATACAGAACTTTTCAGCCGCATCATTACTTGTTTCAACAGGAGCTTTCAGAACATACTGATAATCGCAAATCATATTGTTTACAACTTCTGTTTTGTAGTTTTCAAGCAACGGATTGAGTGCAAGTCCAAAGAATAACAGCAGACCTGCAAACATAATTCCGAACACCATAATTATGTATGACGGAATGTTTTGAAGAATAATTCTCAGACGGAAACGGGTAAGAAATCTGAAATTTGGAAGCTTTGCCGCCTTTTTCTTTTTCTTCATATGGAAGTCATGTCTGAGAAATTGGAGCGGAGGCAATCTCAATGCCTTTGCAATTACAAACAGATTGATAAGTGTAATTATGATACACGGAATCACCGTTGTGAGTATGAACGCATCACCGTTCCACAAGGTCTGGTAAGGCGGCAGACTGTAGCTGTGATAATACATATTCATCACAACGTTTTTCATAGCCGTATAACCGAGAATGTTGCCGACAACAGCCGCAACAAGCGTTACAAGTGTGGGAACAACAAGGTAATGTCTTGTAAGCTCTCCCCTTGTGTAACCGGAGGCTCTCAAAGTTCCGATTACGGACGCCTCCTGCTCAATGGTATCACGGCTTGTGATTGCAAATATAAATCCGAATACAATGATAAGAACATAAAGCAATGTAAGCATCATAGTTTTGTCACTGCCGATATCGTCACCGCTGAACATAATAGCCTGATTGTCGGCACGCTTTACAAAATCTGTGAGCATTCCTGTTTTGGCAAGTTCTTCCTTCACATCATCGTCCAGGTCATTTTTTCTGCTGTCTGAAAGATTTTTGTCATTGTCAATCCACGAATAGCAGTAAGTGCAGTTGTCATCGGCAATTTTGTTAAAATCGGAATCTGTAACAACAGCAACCGAAAACTTCTTCGCATCAAACATCATATCGGTGTTGTTCTTGAAAAGAGATGTGTAATCAGAGAATGCAACCGTTGCGGAAATTGTCATATCCTTATCGGCAACTTTAATTTTATCGCCGACTTTAAGTTCGTTGTTTTCTGCATAAAGTCTGTCAATTGCAATTTCGCCGTTATTCTCGGGAAGATTACCCTCAAAAACAGCAATCTCATTAAAATCTGTACGATTTTTGAATAATCTGAAAGTATTGCCGTTGTCAAGGTCTTTATTTACATAAAAATTCTTGTAAAGTTTTACGCCGAGGTTTTCAACATTTTCTTTTGTTTTGTCGTCAATTTCTGCGGCAAGGCAAAAGTGACCGTCCTCAACATTGTACTTTTCAAAAGAATTGTCAAAGGCGGATTTCATGCTGTCGCCTGCGACAAGAAAGCCTGAAATAAAACCTATGCTTAAAATCAGAAAAAGAAAAAGTGCAATGTATTTTCCCAAATCGTTTTTTATTTCTCTGGGTATTCGTTTTGTAAGAGGATTTCTCATAACGCACCTCCTACCATTCAAGCTCTTGTGCCGGAGTTTTTTCCGTATTGACAATATCGTGTCTTATCTGACCGTCACGGAGTTTTATAACTCTGTCTGCCATATTTTTAATAGCATCATTGTGAGTTACAAGTACAACGGTATTACCGTACTTTTTATTTACATCTTCAATCAGCTTGAGAATTTCTTTTGAAGTTTTGTAGTCAAGAGCACCCGTGGGTTCATCGCACAAGAGCAAGTCGGGATTTTTCACTATTGCTCTGCCGATTGATGTTCTCTGCTGTTGACCGCCCGAAAGCTGATTCGGAATTTTGTTTCTGTGTTCATAAAGTCCGAGCGTTTTCATCAAATCGTCAACATTCAGGGGATTGTCGCTGAGATATGCGCCGACTTCAATATTTTCCCTTACAGTAAGGTTTGGAATGAGGTTGTAGGACTGAAAAACATAACCGAGGTGCTTTCTTCTGTAGAGTGAAAGCTGTTTTTCGTTCATATTTTCAATTGTATCGCCGTTGATTGAGATACTGCCCTCCTCGGCAGTTTCAATACCGCCTATAATGTTAAGAAGTGTTGACTTACCCGAACCTGACGGGCCGAGCAAAACACAGATACTGCCCTTTTCAATATCGCAGTTTATGCCTTTGAGAACCTCTGTTCTGTTTTCACCTGTGCCGAAAAATTTGTGAATGTTTTTGATTTCAAGATACATTTCGTATCACCTCTAATTATTTTTTACGATTCATAATCGTACTGAATACACATTACTCATATAATTTCTTCAACACCAAATTCATAATTTCAATAACAAACAAGAAGGGGTACAGCTTTTTAGCTGTACCCCCTACAAAACATTTACTTATGATTATGGCAGTCACCGTGACACGCACAGTGCGCACAGTTTGCACCGCAGGAGGATTTGCCCTCTTTTTTGTCTTTTACCATACGGAAAACCACAAAAGCAATCACGGCAATAACTATCAATGCAACAATGATTGTGCCGATATTAGCCGCTAACCATTCCAACATATTTATTCCTCCCATTGTTAATCAATAAATTTATTACTTCTTAGCCGGCTTAACTTTAAGAGTTGTAGCCTCTTTGTAAGGTCTTACAAGCATATAAATCATAAATGCAAATACTGCAACGGCAAAGATAAGACCGATTACATTAAGACCGCCTGCAAAGATTGAACCGAACTGGAATACCATAAATGCAATTACATAAGCAAACAAGCACTGATAACCGACTGCGAACCAGAACCACTTGATGTTGTTCATTTCTCTCTTGATAGCACCCATAGCGGCAAAGCAAGGAGCACAGAGAAGGTTGAAGAGGAGGAACGAGAAACCGCTGAGACCTGTGAATGCGGCACCGATTTCTGTCCATCCGCCCGGATAAAGGATACCCATTGTACCAACGATGTTTTCCTTAGCAACAAGACCTGTGATAGATGCAACGGTTGCCTGCCAGTTGCCCCAGCCGAGCGGTGCAAAAATCCATGCAAGACCGTTACCGATTGCGGCAAGAATTGAGTTTCCGATTTCGTCCTCACCGAGCATACGGAATGTACCGTCAACAAATCCGAAGTATGTTGTGAACCAAACAAGGATTGTTGAAAGGAGAATGATTGTGCCAGCTTTTTTGATGAATGACCAGCCACGCTCCCACATTGAACGGAGAAGGTTGCCTACTGTCGGAAGATGATAAGCCGGAAGCTCCATTACAAACGGAGCAGGATCGCCTGAGAACATCTTTGTCTTTTTAAGCATAATACCTGAAACTACGATTGCAGCCATACCAATGAAGTAAGCCGATGTTGCAATCCACGGTGAACCACCGAAGATAGCGCCTGCGATCATAGCGATGAACGGCTGTTTAGCACCGCAGGGAATGAATGTTGTTGTCATAATAGTCATACGGCGGTCACGCTCATTCTCGATTGTACGGGACGCCATGATACCCGGAACACCGCAGCCTGTGCCGACAAGCATTGGGATAAATGACTTACCCGAAAGACCGAATTTACGGAAGATACGGTCGAGTACGAATGCGATACGAGCCATATAACCGCAGCTTTCGAGGAAAGCAAGGAGAATGAAGAGTACAAGCATCTGCGGAACAAAGCCGAGAACCGCACCTACGCCGGCTACGATACCGTCAAGAATAAGGCCGTTGAGCCAGTCTGCACAGTTGATTGCATCAAGTCCGTTGCCGATAAGAACAGGAATACCGGGAACCCAGATTCCGTAGGTTGCTGCATCGGGAGCGCCGTAACCCTCTTTATAATCTGTGTTGAGGTAGTTTGAAACAGCCTCTTCAAGAGCAGATTTCTTAGTATCGGGAGTTTCTGTAATTTCAAGAGTTTCTTCATCCTGAACAGAATATGTAACACTTGCGTCTGAAGGTGTGAGATTTACGAGCTCTGTAAGAGCGGCCTTAGCGGCATCTTCGGAATAATTTTCAGATTCAAGATCAATCGCTTCTGCAATGTCGTCATTACCGTACTGAGCATTGAATGCCTCGATAATTGCATCTGAATCGCCGTAAGTTTCTTCAGCCTCGGCAGCCTGTGATGAACCGATACCGAAAAGGTGCCAGCCGTCACCGAAAAGACCGTCATTTGCCCAGTCCGTTGCGGCAGTACCTACTGTCTGCATCGAGATGTAGTAAACAAGGAACATAATAACCGCAAAAATCGGAAGACCAAGCCAACGGTTGGTTACAACCTTATCAATCTTGTCTGATGTTGTAAGCTTACCCTTGTTTTTCTTCTTATAACAGCTCTTGATGATTGAGGCAATGTAGATGTATCTCTCATTAGTGATGATACTCTCTGCGTCATCATCAAGCTCTTTTTCAGCCGCCTGAATATCTTTTTCAATGTGGTCAATAACATTCTGCGGAATGTCAAGCTTTGCAAGAACCTTGTCGTCACGCTCAAAAATCTTGATAGCGTACCAACGCTGCTGTTCCTCTGGCATATTGTGAACAGCAGCCTCTTCAATGTGAGCGATTGCGTGTTCAACAACACCGTTAAAGCTGTGCATGGGAACTGTCTTTGTTGAGCCTGCGGCTTTGATTGCGGCCTCGGCAGCTTCCATAATGCCTGTGCCTTTAAGAGCCGAAATTTCCACAACCTTACAGCCAAGCTGTCTTGAAAGCTCATCAATGTTGATTGAATCGCCGTTCTTCTTAACGAGGTCAATCATATTGATTGCCACAACAACAGGGATACCGAGTTCTGTAAGCTGTGTTGTGAGGTAAAGGTTTCTTTCAAGGTTAGTACCGTCAATGATGTTAAGAATCGCATCGGGGCGTTCGCCGACAAGATAGTTACGGGCAACAACCTCTTCAAGAGTATAAGGTGAAAGTGAATAGATACCGGGCAAGTCCATGATTGTAACATCCTTGTGCTTTTTGAGCTTACCCTCTTTTTTCTCAACAGTTACGCCGGGCCAGTTACCGACAAACTGGTTGGAACCCGTGAGTGCGTTAAACAAAGTTGTCTTACCGCAGTTAGGGTTACCTGCAAGAGCAATTTTAATTTCCATATATCAGTTATCCTCTCTTAGATTAGCAAAAGCTAACCGTAATTTTATAAAAATACGGGATTTCTCCCGTAGAATTTGCAAGTCCGAATTACTCAACCTCAATCATTTCAGCATCGGCTTTTCTGAGCGAAAGTTCATAATTTCTTACAGTAATTTCAATCGGATCTCCGAGCGGAGCAACTTTTCTGATGTAAATTTCAACACCCTTTGTGATGCCCATATCCATAATTCTGCGTTTGACAGCACCTTCACCGTGAAGCTTAACAACCTTTACGGTTTCACCTACTTTTGCCTGTTTTAAAGTTTTCATAACAGTTTCCTCCGTCTTAATTTCAGCATATAGCCGTATAAAAAACACCTCTCGGAACAACTCCGCTGTGTGTTCATTTACAGATTATAATTAAATCATAATTTTACGAGCCATCTCTTCGCTGATTGCAACTCGTGTTTCTTTAACATTAACAATAACATTTCCGCCAAGAGCAGAAATAACGGTAACCTCTCCGCCGGCAACAAAACCGAGATTTTCAAGGTGTTTTTTAACCTCGGGAGAACCTCCGACTTTCTTTATAATATTGGTTTCACCTGTGTTAGCAAACATCAAAGGCATCATAAAATCAATCTCCTTTAAGTTAGCAGATACTAACAATATTTGTTAATCAAAGGTTAGCTCTCGCTAACCGATTATATGGTACTATAAAACTCGAAATATGTCAATAGGCTTGCGAAAAAATTTTATTTTATTTGGAATTTTGGCAAATTGAATATTTCACGCCTGTAATTCGGATATTATTTTTGTTGATTTCGGTAAATCGTTTTTTCATAATTGTTGAAAGCACAATTAATTTTATTGATTTTTTGTTCATATCATGATATGATTAGACAGTGTAAAGGAGTGCAGACTATGCAATTAAAAGAATCAGGTGAAATGTACCTTGAAACAATATATGTTCTTTCAAAAAAGAGTAATTATATAAGATCAATTGATGTATGTGAAGAAATGGGATATTCAAAGCCGAGCGTCAGCCGTGCCGTTGGTCTTCTCAAAGAGGGCGGTTATCTTAAAGTCGGCGATGACGGCTCGCTTATTCTCACCGACCTCGGCAGGGAAATTGCAGAAAAAACATATGAAAGACACACCGTTCTTTCAAAGCTCTTTGTTCTGCTCGGAGTTAATCCCGAAACTGCCGCCGCAGATGCCTGCAAAATGGAACACATTATCAGCGACGAAACCTTTGCCGCATTAAAAAACCACCTTGAAAAGCATATGCAGTCAAAGGCTGAATAATTACCGAATATTACACACAAAAGGCTGACGATTTCTCGTCAGCCTTTGTTTTTTTACTCAACTGCTTTCAATAAGGCGATACACTTTTTCCGACCAATCCCATACCTCGGTAAATTCAAAATCACCGATTTTTATAAGCATATTCTCCCAACCTTTTTGAACGCTGAAATTATGTGTCTAACTCATAGTAATAAAGCGTGTTTGTGTCGGTGTCATAAACTCCCAATACAAAATTAAGCGACGCTCTTTCAAGCATATTCGTAAGACTGTCATCTTGCTTGTCAATCAGCATTGAATAGCCGTTCTTAATTTCGGGTATGAGTGAATTGCCGTTTTCATCGCACACAAAGCCACTGTAATCGCCATATAACAAAGCCTGAACCGTTTCATCGGACGGCAACGGCGTCCATACATTATTATTTTCGATTTGTGCTAAAGCACTGTCATCCGAAAATTTAATTTTGGCAAAAGTTGCTCCGTCACCGTTAAATCCACCGTGCGTGTCAAACGATTCCGCAACTTCACCGCTTGAAACATTGAGTTTCAGATTATAGGCGACCGTATCTTTATCACCGCACCCAATCAACGAAAACGCAAAAATAACAATGGTACAAATTATTGCAACTGCCTTTTTCATAAAATACCTCGTTTTTTATGAAATTATTATCCTAGTTTCATTCGTTTCAATATTTACAAAAAATCCCTTTTATGCAAATTTTTCAAGTTCGTTTGAAAGCAGATTTTTCATTTTTATAAGGTCTTTATCAGACGGTTTATTACTCTCACTATACATTTTCTCCATGGGATACCACCATACAGGACCTGCACCGTTGTTACCGTAGTTTTCAATATCGCCATTTCTTCTCGGATAGAGATGCCAATGCAAATGTGCTTCTCCATTTCCAAGCAGTTCATAATTCATCTTTTCAGCACCGAAAGCATTTGAAACTGCCTCTGCAACAATTGACATTTCTTCTAAAAACTTATTGCGTTCGGGAATTTCTAATTGAAACAATTCCGTCTTATTGTGATCTTTATATAGGAACAGCGTGTATCCGTAAAAATGCTGATTATCGCCTATAACAACATAACCTGTTTCAAGCTCCTTTACAAAATAGGGATTTGAACCGTTCTTTATCATCTCAATTCTGTCACATATAAAGCACATATTTTTCTCCTGTTTTATAAATTTAGATTTTTTTACAACCAAAAAACTTTATCGGAACAATATCAACGCTTGCGGAATAATGCAAAGGTGATTTGCGGAACAATAGGACTGCCTTTTTGCTTTATTCGCATTAAAATTTCATTGTGAGAGAAATTCTGTTCTTTTCGGGATCAACCGAAAGAACCTTTACATTTACAACATCACCGACTTTGAGAACTTCGGCGGGGTGCTTAATGTACTTATCGCAAATCTGCGAAATGTGAACGAGTCCGTCCTGATGAACACCGATATCGACAAATGCACCGAAGTCGATTACATTTCTGACCGTGCCTTTAAGCTCCATTCCCTCTTTCAAATCCTTTATGTCGAGAATATCACTTCTGAGCATTGGTGCTGGCAGTTCATCACGGGGATCTCGTCCCGGTTTGGAAAGCTCCTTTACAATATCGTCAAGGGTCGGAAGTCCGATTCCGAGAACATCGGCAAGTGACTTTGTTCCCTTTGCTTTTACTCTCTGCTGAATATCGGAGAAATTTCCTGATTTTATTTCTTTATCAGAATATTCAAGAAGTCCTAAAAGTTCTTTTGCGCTCTTGTAGCTTTCGGGGTGAACGCCTGTGTTGTCAAGCGGATTTTTGCTTTCGGGAACACGCAAAAATCCTGCACATTGCTCAAAGGCTTTAGGTCCGAGTTTCGGAACTTTCTTGAGTTCTGCTCTTGATGAGAACGCACCGTTTTCTTCACGGTAGGCAACAATATTCTTGCACACGGTTGCGTTAAGTCCAGACACTCTCGACAAAAGTGCAGGCGATGCCGTATTAAGATCTGCGCCAACCGAGTTTACGCAGTCCTCTACAACACCGTCAAGTGTTTCACCGAGTTTTTTCTGCGGCATATCGTGCTGATACTGACCGACACCGATTGCCTTAGGCTCAATCTTAACAAGCTCTGCAAGAGGATCCTGAAGTCGTCTTGCGATTGAAACGGCACTTCTGAGTGTGAGGTCAAGTTCGGGAAGTTCTGTTGCGGCAAGCTTTGATGCCGAATAAACCGACGCACCTGCCTCGCTGACTACCATATAATAAACGGGGTGGTCAGCCTCTTTGATTGTTTCGGCTGTGAACATCTCTGTTTCCTTGCTTGCAGTACCGTTGCCGATTGAAATAATATCAACATGATGCTTTTTGATGAGGCGGAGCAAGGTCTGCTTTGACTCCTGAATTTTTTTGTCTGAATGTGTAGGATAAATTACGGTTGTATCAAGCACCTTGCCTGTGCTGTCAACAACGGCAGTCTTACAGCCTGTGCGATATCCCGGATCAAGCGCAAGCACGGTTTTGCCCTTTACAGGCGGCTGCATAAACAGCTGCTTTAGGTTTACGGCAAAAACCTTCATAGCATTTTCAGCCGCTGTATCTGTAAGGTCGTTTCTGACCTCACGCTCAATTGACGGATAAATAAGTCGCTGATAAGCGTCTGTGCAAGCCTCACGGATAATGTCGGAGCAAAGCTGATTTTTGTCTGTAATCATTGCTCTGAAAATTGAATTAAGCGGTTTTTCGCTGTCGGTTTCAACGCTGACTTTGAGAAATCCCTCTTTTTCGCCACGATTCACGGCAAGCACTCTGTGACCTGCAATCTTCTTAACAGGCTCTTTGTAGTCATAATAATTTTTGTAAACGCTGTCCTTTTCTTCATCTGTTGCAACAGACACAAGCACACCGTTTGCGTTTGTAAGATTTCTTATTCTCTTACGGATTTCCGCATTATCCGACACAAGCTCTGCAATGATATCCATTGCGCCCTGAATTGCATCTTCAACGGAGGTAACTCCCTTTTCTTCGTCAATATAATCAACTGCCGACTTTGACGGATCAAAACCTTTTTCCTGCTTTAAAATATCGTTAGCAAGCGGTTCAAGTCCCTTTTCCTTTGCAATTGACGCCCTTGTCTTTCTCTTTGGACGGTACGGACGATAAATATCCTCAAGTTCGCTTAGCGTGGCAGCCTTGTCAAGTGCAAGGTTGATTTCATCCGTGAGCTTTTCCTGTGCGTCAATGAGTGAACGAATTTCATCTCTGCGCTTGTCAAGTCCTCTTAAATATTCAAGCTTTTCGGCAAATTCACGAATCAACTGGTCATCCATTGAACCGTGCATTTCCTTTCTGTATCGTGCAATAAAAGGAATAGTGTTGCCGTCATCAAGCAATGTGATGATGTTCTTTGCATACTCCTCTTTAATATTAAACTGCTGTGAAAGAATCTGTGAATAATCCATTATATCCTCCGTTTTTGTTTTGTAAGGCTTATTATAACATACTTTTAAATAATTTGCACTAAAAAGAAAACGAGCAGTCAAAACGACTGCTCTCATGAATTATTTATGTTTATGTATTTTAAGCACTTTTCTTTTTGCGAATATAGGCAAAATATAGCGGAAGTCCCACAAAGGCCATACCGCCGATTATGTTGCCGATTGTAACGAACAACAGAGATTCACAACCCGAAAGATTTGCAAGATTCTGACATTGCTGTGCCGTAATACCGTAAAGCTCCTGAGCTTTTGCAACATATTCGGGATTCATTGCCGCCATAACACCTGTCGGAATATAGAACATATTTGCAACGCAGTGTTCAAATCCGCAGACTACAAATGCACAAATCGGGAAAAATACACCGAAAATCTTACCTATTGCATCTGTTGCGCCTGTCGCCATAACGATTGCAAGGCATACGAGAATGTTACAAAGTATGCCGCTGATAATTGCTGTTGCGGGACTGATTGTTGTTTTGGCAAGTGCAACCTTGATTGTAAAAGCACCGAGTCCGCCGTTTGAATAATTGAGCTGTCCCGAAAAAAATATCAGCAAATCAATAATCATTGCACCGACAAAATTTGAAATATAAACCGTAACAAGATTCTTTATCATTGAAACAGCCTTGATTTTCTTTTCAAGCGTCGGAATAATCATAAGGCAGTTGCCTGTAAAAAGTTCACTTCCCGTAAACACAACAAGCATAAGTCCTACAGGGAAGATTACGCCTGCAACCACTCTTGCAAGCCCCACATCGGCAACTCCGTGCATTGCAACATCACTTGCCGCACCGCCGAATGCGATAAATGCGCCTGCCATAAGTCCGAGCAAAATCATTTTCGGCAGAGAAAGCATTGATTTTGTTACACCTGATTTTGACACCAGCGACGCAATTTCAGCCGGTGAATTAAATCTGCTGTCCATTAAAAAACCTTCTTCAATTAGTTTATCAATTGTTGCAAAATTTACTGTCATTCGGCAATAAACCGCAAAATCACAGGATACATATTATCACAAAAGCAAAGTGTTTGTCAATTAATATGCGATTATCTGTAACATTGCACACAAAAGGCTTTACAAATTGTCAAATACAGTTTATAATCATAGTGCAGATATTACACAACCTAAAGATGTGTAATATTCGTAATCAAAGTGAGAATAATCACATACAAAACGGGAGCTGTTACCGGCTGAGAGGAAATTCGATTTCGACCGTAAACCTGATTTGGATAATGCCAACGAAGGGACATATCAAGCTTGAAGTGTGCGCACTTGGAGTATGTCTTTTTGGCATACTCCTTTTTTGTTGTGTTTTTCTCCGAGAGAATTTTATTTTAAGGAGTAGTTTTAATGAAAACGAACGGTAAGAAAAATGCACTTGTTATGTGCGAATGTGCAATTATGATTGCACTTGCGGCAGTTTTAAGCTTTGTAAAAATCCTTGAACTTCCCTACGGCGGCAGTGTTACCGCATTCAGCATTGTTCCGATTGTAATTATCTCATATCGCCACGGTGTAAAATGGGGATTGCTTTCGGGATTTGTATTCAGCATTATTCAGCTTATTCAAACTGCGTCAACTCTTTCATACGCAACATCATTTTTGGCAGCTGTAACAATCATTTTCCTGGACTATATATTCGCATTTACGGTTATCGGCCTTGCAGGCTTTCTCAGAAACAAGGTCAGCAATCCGTCTGCCGCTGCCGTAACAGGCACGGTAGGAGTTTGTGCTTTGAGATATATCTGTCATGTAATTTCAGGCTGTACCGTATGGGCCGGTGTTTCAATCCCGTCAACTGACGGACTTCTCTATTCACTCAGCTACAACGCTACATATATGATTCCCGAAACAATAATCAATGCGGCGGCTGTATTCTGGCTTTTCGGCTGTCTTAACTTCAGAAGTGAAAAAATCAGCGTTGCAAAGAAAATTGAAAAGAACCTTGCAGAAACCGTTTCGGCATCAATTTCAATTCTTTCGCTTATGGTTGCCGTAATTGTTGACGCTGTTGCAGTTTTTGCGTCACTTCAGAATCCCGACAGCGGTGTGCTTGATTTTTCACTCATTTCAAACACAAACTTCACTCTTGTAGGCATCGTTTCGGCAATCGGAATTGTGCTTTGCGTAGTTTTTGCAATCATTGCAAAGGTTACTTCAAATTCTGCCAAAAAGGTTAATTAACATTTAATCGGATATTCACGGTAAAACCTCTGTATCAGGGCTGACGGCATTGCTGTCGGCTCTGTTTTTTTATTATGTAAACACAAGCTTGAAACGGGCATATTATGAGAATGAACAGCAATGTTCATAAGTTTGAACAAAAAGGAGAATTAAATTGGATATTAAAGAAATTATTTCTCAGCAGTACGGAATACCGAGTCTGCCAAAGAGAACGAGCGAGGCTATGGCATATGTTCCCTTTCAGCAGTTCGATTCCCCAACCTACAGCCCGTTGCAGGGACTTGAGTCGGGTACAATGTTCCCCGTTCTCAACAAACCATTCTACGGAAAGAAATGCGGTGAGGGACTTGACTGAAAAAGAAATTCTTTTAAAGAAAATTTCAACCTACGAATTTGCCGCACTTGACCTTCAGATTTATCTTGACACTCATCCGCACGATACGGCAATGATACAAAAAATGAACGGTTTCAAAGAAAAATTGAAACCGCTTGTTGAAGAATATGAAGAAAAATTCGGTCCTTTGAAAAAGAGTATGACAAGCACCAATATGTGGAGCTGGATAAAGGGACCGTGGCCGTGGGAAAACGAGGAGGATTGCTGATGTTTGTCTATGAAAAAAAGTTACAGTACCCCGTCAATATCAAAAAGCCGAACGCAAAGCTTGCCAAGATTATCATAACGCAATACGGCGGTGCGTAAGGCAAAATGTGATACTTTTTATTTTCGTATAACATCCCGATAAAAATCAATAAACGCATTAAGCGCAGGAGATTTCCACTTGTTTTTGTGGATAAGCAACTGCGTCCACACCGAAACATCACAATCGTTGACGGGAAGATGTTTTATCTCTCCCGGATTGTAGTAATCCTCCGTGATGAAATCAGGCAAGAATGAGATCATTTTGCTGTTTTTGATTAGAGAACAAATTTGCAGAGGGTTTCCTATTTCCAAAACTGGATGAATTTCAAGAGATTGTGCGGCAAGTTCATTGTTGAGCAATTTTCTGTAGCTCATATTACTTTCGGTCAGTACAAAATCCTCGGTGCATAATTCTTTTAGCGAAATATTTTCTTTATTCAAAAGTGGATTGTCAACTGATGCAAAGAAGTGAACCTTTTCCTCATGCTCTGCACAAATTATAAATTCCGAATCATAAATGTGGCTGTCAAGCGTAAAAATCAAATCAACCTCATTTTTGCGTAACATATCAAACATCTGCTCTGTACCGCTTTCGACAACGACAAGGTGAATATTAGGAAAATGCTTTCTGAACTCAAGAAAATCATCTTTAAAAAATCGGTTGCAGACAGAACTTGACATTGCAAGGCGAATGTTGCCCTCAATTGTTTCGGGGGTACGCAAATCTTCAAGCATCTTTTCGTGAGATTCAAGAATTTCTCTTGCGTATTGCAGAACCGTTATGCCGTCGGAAGTCAGGCTGATTCTGTGGTAAAAGCGGTCAAAAAGCACCGTGTTAAGCTCGCTTTCCAACTGTTTTATCTGTGATGAAACGGTTGACTGGGTATAGCCGAGCTTTTCCGCTGCAGCAGAAAATCCCGAATATTCGCACACAGCTACAAAGGTTTTAAGCACATTGGTATCCATAACTAAATCCTCTTTTATACGAACGATATCTTCGTTATTATAGCACAGTTTTATCAATTTTACAAATGGTATTTTATTTGCTATACTACTCTTTGTATTGCAAAATAAACAAAGGAGCAGTATTTATGACGAAAAAATATTGTGTAGATAAAATAAATTCGGCAGGAGGACTTGTGTTGTGAATCGTGAAAAATTAGGAAGCCGACTCGGCTTTATAATGCTTTCGGCAGGCTGTGCAATCGGTTGCGGAAATGTGTGGAAGTTTCCGTGGATGTGCGGACAATACGGTGGCGGAAGTTTTATGCTTGTGTACATCATCTGTCTTATTGTTTTGGGAATTCCGTGTTTGATAATGGAATTTTCGGTGGGCAGAGCGGCACAGACAAGTCCGATTAAAATGTACCGCAAACTTGAAAAGCCAAAGCAAAAATGGGGCGGTTTCGGTTGGGCATGCCTTGTGGGCAACCTTGCAATTATGGCTTTTTACACAGTTGTTTGCGGTTGGATAATTTACTACTTCATAAATTTTCTGACGGGTAACAACCGTGACCTCGGATTTACCGCAATGATTGCAAATCCGTCAGTCAATGTTATTTTTATGATGATAACGGTTGTTATCGCCTTTGTTATACTCTCGTTCAACATTCAGGGCGGACTTGAGAGGATAACAAAATATATGATGATTGCTTTGCTTGCACTTATGATTGTGCTTGCAATCCACAGTCTGTTTTTGAGCGGTTCGGGTGAGGGTATGACATTTTACCTCAAACCCGACTTTTCAAAAATCAACGGTGATGTTGTTGTGGGTGCGATGAATCAGGCATTTTTCTCGCTGTCAACAGGTATGGGCGGTATGGCTATTTTCGGAAGTTATATCGGCAAAGACCATTCACTTATGGGCGAAGCAATCAATGTTATCTCTCTTGACACACTCGTAGCTCTGCTTGCAGGCATAATCATCTTCCCTGCCTGCTTTACTTACAACCTTGAAGTTAATTCAGGTCCGAACCTTTTGTTTGACACAATGGCAACCGTGTTCAACAATATGCCCGGCGGAAGAATATGGGGTTCGCTCTTCTTCCTGTTTATGGTGTTTGCGGCAATGTCAACCGTTTTGGGTGTTTGCGAAAATATTCTTGCAATGATTCGTGATTTGACAGGCTGGTCAAGAAGAAAAGGCAGTCTTATTTGCGGAATTGTAGTGTTTGTGCTTGCACTCACAACGGCTCTCGGATTCAGCGTTCTTCATTTTCAGCCGTTTGCAGAGGGTACAACATGGCTTGATTTTTGGGACTTCATTGTTTCCACAAATGTTCTTCCTCTCGGTTCTCTTGTGCTTGCTCTGTTCTGTTGCAACAAGTTCGGCTGGGGTTGGGATAACTTCATTAAAGAAGCCAACATGGGCATCGGTATGAAAGTGCGTTCGTGGATGAAACCGATTTTCAAATATGTAGTTCCTACAGCTATCGCATTTATCTATATTTACGGACTCGTCACCTTTAAATGGCGATAAATAAAATTTGATACACAAAATAAAATCCGTATGGAGCAATCTTCATACGGATTTTTTCGGTTTAAATATTCATTTCCTTGTATTCTCTGTAGGTTTTGAATCCTACGGAATCGTAAAACTTCATTGCACCCTCGTTGAATTCCCACACATCAAGTTCCAGCCTGTCAAAGCCTCTGTTCTTAGCCTCTTGTTTGCAGAAGTTTATCAGCTTGGTTGCAACACCCATTCTGCGGAAGTTTTCATCAACTCCGAATTCAGCAATCTGATAGAATTTTCTCTGCAAACCGTACGGAGATTTTTCCTTGACTATGTATTCAATGGTTGCAAATCCGCAGATTGTGTCACCGTTCACGGCAACGATAACATCGGAATTTTCACCGTCAAAAACTTTATACACTATGTTTTTCATCTCATCGCAGAAATCATCTCGGAATATATCAGGTCTGCCGTTTGAATGAACCCTGTTGACCTGATAACGAATTTCATTCACACGCTCAAGTTCTGATTTCTTAGCGTACCGTACTGTAAATTCGGGCATATTGTCACTTCCTTTTGTTGCGGTTTATATAATCGGTTTTTGTGATTTCGAGTTCGATTATTTTACTCTCTTCACCGTTTATGTTTTCAATTTCGTATTTATCGGTAACAATTTCGTTAAAACCGATTGACTTGTAGCACTTATAAGCAGGAATATTGTTTTCAAAAACACCGATTGTGACCTTTTCGACACCCAAAATTTCAAAGGCATATTTGAGTCCGAGTTCAAGCATTTGCTTGCCGTAACCTTTTCCCCTTTGCATATCATCAACAATTACCCAGCCAAAGCGAAGTATCTTGTTGTTGCCGTTTATGTATCGCATTATAAAATGTCCGACAACACCGCTATCGTCAAAGGCGGTCATAGGATAAAAATTGTCATCTTCTACGCAATCGCCGTTATTAAGTCTATATTTATCATCAATAATTTTTGCATTAATCGGGTACGAACCAAATCTTTCTCCGCCCCATTTTACAAAAGTTTCTTCATTTTTAATCCAGTCGGCTATGTGTTTTGAATCACAGCTTTTGTACGGTCTTAGTCTTAACATTTTAGTTCACCATTTTCAATTTTCAATTAAAAATTTCTAATTTTTCTTACATTGCGGTTCATCATATGTCTGCCGAGATTTTTATACAAAAAAGCCTTTACTGGTGACATTTGCTGATGATGTTCTTTGAGCAAATCGTCGGGAGAATCATAAACACCGAAATCTTGATTAATACCCTCGCTTTGAATATAGGTGTTATTTCGGTCAAAATCTATGACAGGATTTTTGAAATCTTTAACGGCAACACCGTAACCGCAAAATGCACCTGAGCAACTGCTGTTAATTTTCTGCAAATTGTTCAGATACTTTTTATCGAGAATAAACGCTTCGAGTTCGTACCACTTATCTTCAAAATACACTTCAACCCAACTGTGAAACACATTTTGCGGAGCATTTTTATAGACAATTCCCGTCATTGCACCCTTTTGAAGTTTTTTGTTAATCGTAAATCCGTGTACCCGACAAGGAATGTTGCAGGCTCTGAGCAAAGCCATAAGCAAAGTACCCTTTGTGTTGCATTGTCCAAAACCGTCTTTCAAAACTTTTGAGGCAGGAATGTTATCGTCAATGTTGTAGCCGAACAGTATTTCATCTCGCACAAAATTATAAATTGATTTCAGCCTGTCAAATTCCTGCAGTTCAAGCCATTTTCTGTTTTCAATTAACTGCTGTATGTTAGGATTTGAATAATCCAACATTTTCGTTTCTTTAAGATATCTGTTCATAATTAGTTTAAAATGAGGTTGCATTTCTGTTAAAGCATTTTTAATGTTCGGTTATTTTTGAAACTATGCATATTTATTTGTATCGTGTTTACACACGATACGATTGACGAACACGGTTCGTCGCTACATTTGGATACACAATTTTAATCACATCAAAAAATATGTGATTGAACAAAAACATTCATCAAGGCGGGCGTCCAATGAACGCCCCTACTGAATTGTGAAAACAATTACAATGTTACGCTCGGGTATAATATGTTTTTTGACATTACAAACTATCTACACGAGTTGGGTACGGCGGCTCGCCGTGCGGGCGGATGATATCCGCCCATACAGGTTTTGTTCTTTAATAGAATTTTGTTTATATCAATTGATTTGCAATACAAATCAATACGAATACGGTCGGGAATGTGGAGTTTGTTCTACACAAAACTTTCTTCCCGACCAAAATTTTCAATTTTCCATTTTCAATTTTCAATTAAAACATAAGCTTAAATCATCCAATACCAATACTTGTCCTGATTGTTTTCCGAAAGGTCGGGACTGAACTGGAGTTCGGGATTTTTGATGCTTACTTTCATCCCCTCAGTAATTGAGTTCACGATAAAGGCGTTACCGCCGATTGTTGCACCCTTGCCGATTACGGTTTCACCGCCGAGGATAGTTGTACCCGAATAGATTGTAACATTATCACGGATAGTAGGATGTCTTTTAACACCTTTAAGCTGCTGACCCTTTCTTGTTGACAACGCACCGAGGGTTACACCCTGATAGATTTTTACATTCTCGCCTATCTCGGTTGTTTCACCGATTACGATGCCTGTGCCGTGGTCGATGAAGAAATATTTGCCGATTGTCGCACCGGGGTGAATGTCAATTCCCGTAAGGCCGTGTGCGTACTCCGAAAGCACTCTCGGAATCATCGGGATTTTAAGCTTCCACAATTCATGTGCCACTCTGTAAACCGTGATTGCAAAAAATCCGGGATAGCAGAGAATGATTTCATCCGTACTGTATGCGGCAGGGTCACCGTTAAAGGCCGCAACAACATCTGTTGCAAGGTAATCACGGATTGACGGAATCTTTGAAAGGAACTCATAAACCAGCTTTTCTGACTTTTCCATAACCTCGTCATATGAAAGGTCGTTGCACTTTTCGCAGCCCTTCAAAGCCTTTGCAATCTGCTTTTTAAGGTTGTACTGAATAAATTCTATTCTGTCGCCTACAATATAGCCGATGTATTCTTCTCTTACTCTGTTCTTGTCAAAGTAGCCCGGAAAAAGAAGTTTGCGGATTTCTTCAAGCACCTGAATAAGCACAGATTTGTTGATAATGTTATCCTCCGAAAGTCTGCAAGTCTGTTCATGCTTTGAATAGCTTTCGAGAATTTCATTGACTGTTTTATTTATATTATCATTCATATGAATACTCCTTTTTCAAAATCCTGTTTAATTCACTTACGGGAAGTCCGACAACATTAAAATAGTCGCCGTCAATCTTCTTTACAAGCAGAGAACCTTTGCCCTGTATTCCGTATGCACCTGCCTTGTCAAAAGGCTCGCCCGTTGCAATGTACTCCTCTATTTCCAAATCGGAAAGTTCAAAAAATTCAACAAGCGTTACATTGGAAAATGATTTTACAACACCGTTTTTGACGGTACAACAACCCGTGATAACCTTGTGCTGTCTGCCCGAAAGCAGTTTTAACATATTCTCGGCATCTTCCCTGTTCTTGGGTTTGCCGAGCATTTTGCCGTCAACAAAAACTCCTGTGTCACAACCGATTACAATATCTTTTTCATAGCCGTTTTTTGAAATATGCAATGCCTTTTTGACGGCAAGATATTCGGGACGCTTTTCAAGCGGAACATTGTTCTCAACCGTTTCGTCAATGTCTGCGGGAACAATTTTAAAATCGGTTGTTATAAAACTTAAAAGCTCTTTTCTTCGTGGTGAAGCAGATGCAAGTACAATCATAATCTATCTCCGTAAAATTACTTTTGACTATTGTAACATAAAACCGAAATAAATAAAAGGTGATTATACAAAAAACACAAAATGTACAGCAATAATCAGCTATTCGGATTGACCGCACTCCGTACTTTGTATTGACAATAATTTTGCAAAGTGTTATATTTAAGGACAGCGGTAATCCGCATTAATAAGCACAATTCAACGAAAGGAAATGAAATATATGGCTAACATTAAGCTTCCTGTTCCCGTAACGCTTCTTACAGGTTATCTCGGTGCAGGCAAAACTACTCTTATCAACCATGTCCTCGGCAATCAGGAGGGCTACAAGTGTGCCGTTATCGTAAATGATATCGGTGAAGTAAACATTGACGCAGAGCTTATTCAAAAGGCAGGCGTTGTTACTCAGAAAGATACAAACCTTGTTCCGCTTACAAACGGCTGTATCTGCTGTACTTTGAGCGTTGACCTTATCAACCAGATTACAGACCTTGTAAAGTCAGGCAAGTTTGACTACATTCTCATTGAGGCAAGCGGTATTTGCGAACCACTTCCGATTGCACAGTCAATCTCGGTTCTTGAGGGCGATAAGGAAAACAATATACCCGAGCTTGTCCGTCTTGACAACATTGTTACAGTTGTTGACGCACTCCGTATGGCAACAGAATTCGGCTGCGGCGACGATCTCCTCAAGGAAGATGTTGACGAAGAGGATGTTGAAAGTCTTCTTATCCAGCAGATTGAGTTCTGTTCAACAATCATTCTCAACAAGGTTGACAAGGTAACAGAGGAACAGCTCAAGAGAGTTAAGGCTATGATTAAGACGCTTCAGCCAAAGGCACGAATTATTGAATCACAGTTTGGCAAGGTTGAAGTTAAGGATATTCTCGATACAAAGTGCTTTAATTTTGAAGAAACAGCCGCATCCGCAGGTTGGGCTCAGATTTATGATAAGGATGAAGATGACGAGGATACAGACCGTCACGGTCATCATCACCACCATCACCACCACGATGAAGACCATGACGATCATGACCATGATGAGGACGGTCTTGACCACTCTCATTGCGACCACGAACACGGCCATTGCTGTCACCACGACCATGATCATGAGGACGGCGAAGAAGAGTACGGCATCGGTTCATTTGTTTACCACCGCATTCGTCCTTTCAATCAGGACAAACTCCAGCAGTTTGTTGAGAACTGGCCAAAGAGCGTAGTCCGTGCAAAGGGTGTTCTCTGGTTTGATGACAAGAGAGAAGATGTTTATGTATTCGAGCAGGCAGGCGTTCAGATTACTGCTACGGAACAGGGCAAGTGGCTTGCCGCATTCCCAAAGAAACAGCAGAAGCTCTATCTTGCAGAGTATCCGGATATGGCTGAAAAGTGGGACGAAAAATACGGCGACAGAGAAATCAAGCTTGTATTCATCGGTCAGCATATGGACAGGCACGCAATTGTTGATGCGCTTGACGAGTGTCTTTCAGACTGATAAAATCTTATAAAAATTGAGGGCAACGGAATTCCGCTGCCCTTGTTTTTGGGGTTGGATATACAAAAACGGCAGTCCGATTTGGACTGCCGAAATTTTTGCACCATTAAGTTTTAATTACTTTGATGACTCTGAATCAGAAGATTCGGGCTTGAAGTTAGCGTCAAATGTGAAAACGAGCTTTGTACCGTCTTTTTCCATTGTAATAACACCGTCTTTGAGTGTGTATGGAATGCTCTCGCTCCCTGCTGTAAAGTTCTTGTCATCGTATGTGAGCTCCTGCTCCTGACCGGCTGCAGAAAGCTTAGCCTTGCCGTCTTCTTTAAGAAGAATGTAGCCTTTGTCCATACCGACAGCGGCAAGAGTACTGCTGTCAAAGCTCATACCGCTTGCTTCTGCACTTGTAAGCTTGTAATAGCCGAGTGTTGAATTACCGCAAGCTGTAAGTGAAAGCACCATAAGAAGTGCCATAACAGCCGCAACGCTGATTGTGAAAATTCTTTTCATTTGTTTTTCCTCCGTTTTCCCTATCGGGATTTCTCATTTTTTCAGGCTTTGTGCCTTTGTCAGTGAATGACATGATTATTATAGCACAATGGCATAAACTTTTCAAGGTTATTTGTAAAAATATGTAAAAAAGCACCCTTTCGAGTGCTTTCCTCACCTAATATTCAGTTATCAGTTGAACCTTGACAAAAATGCCTGGGTTCTTGGATTTTGCGGATTGTTGATTACCTGTTCGGGAGTGCCTTCTTCGGCAATTACACCGTCAGCCATAAAAATGATCTTGTCGGCAACATCTCTTGCAAACTCAATTTCGTGAGTTACAACAATCATTGTGCTGTCGGAGGTTTTAAGACTGCGGATAACATTAAGCACCTCACCCGTGAGTTCGGGATCGAGTGCGGAGGTAGGCTCGTCGAAGCAGAGAACGTCGGGATTGAGTGCAAGCGCTCTTGCAATTGCAACACGCTGTTGCTGACCGCCGCTGAGATTACACGGATATGACTCGCTCTTTTCGGAAAGTCCTACCCTTTCAAGCAAAGACTTTGCATTGCTCTTGATAATTTCAAGAGCCTCTTTATAGCTTTTTGCGCCCATATATTCGCCTGTCTGCTTTATCTGCTCTTTTGCGGCAAGCTTTGGAGCAAGCATAATATTCTCGATAACCGTATATTGCGGAAACAGGTTAAATGACTGGAACACAAGTCCGAAGTGAAGTCGTCTTTTCCTGATTTCGCTGTCGCTCTTTGCAGAGCTGTCATTGCTGTCAAAAAGCACTTCGTCATTGACGAAAATCTTGCCGTTGCCCGGAGTTTCAAGAAAATTAAGGCACCTTAACAGCGTAGTCTTGCCCGAACCCGATGAACCGATGATTGCAAGAACTTCGCCCTTTTCAAGAGAAAAGCTGATATCTTTCAAAACCTCTGTTTTGCCGTAGCTTTTACGGATGTTTTCAACATTTAACAAAGACATAACCTTTCCCCCTTAACCCTTGTAGTAATCAAGCTTTTTCTCGATAAATGAGAAAAGCAAGGTAAGAATTCCGCAGAATGCGAGGAAGAATATTGCCGAATAGAAAAGCGGCCAGATGAGTCCCTGCATTGAGAAGTCCTTTGCTCTCATAAGAATTTCCGGAATTGCGATAACGCTTGAAAGCGAGGTATCCTTTACAAGCGTAATAATTTCGTTGCCCATGGGTGCAGTAATTTTCTTTACAACCTGCAAAAGCACAACCTTAAAGAAAATCTGACCCTTTGTCATGCCAAGCACCTGACCTGCCTCGTACTGTCCCTTTGGAACAGACTCGATACCGCCACGAAAGATTTCAGAAAAATATGCGGCATAATTGATTATAAATGCGATAAGTGCGGCGTTCATTCGTGCAAATGTCACACTGCCGTTTGACACAAGCGGCGGAACATAGAACACTACGAAAAGCTGGAGCATCAGCGGAGTACCTCTGATTATCCACACAAATGTTTTTGTCAGCCATTTTAACGGCTTGAATTTTGACATTGAACCCATTGAGATAATAAGTCCGAGCGGAATTGCCGCAAGCAGGGTTACAATGAAAATTATACAGTTTTCGCCGAATCCCTCAAGCAACTGACCGCTTACATTAAAAAATTGATCCATTTTATATACCACTCTATCCAAGTATTTTCAGTTTTGAATATATCAAAAGGCTTACAAATTTGAACCTGTAAATTTATAATCAATAAAAAGCACAACGGGCGAACATAGTCCGCCCTGTATGTACAAGCTTATTTTAATTAAATTATTTCTTTTTTACAAGAAGAAGATCCTGAAGGCTGTACTTCTCAGCAATCTTATCAAGTGTGCCGTCATCGGCAACTGCCTGAATAGCATCGTTAAGCTTTTTGAGTGTTTCGGGGCTGTCCTTACGAAGTGCAATACCGTACTGCTCAGGTGAAAAGTCCTTGCCGTCAACAACCTTAAGGTCAGCGTAGTCAGAACCGCTTTTAAGAGTACCGATTGACATTACATAGTCGATAACCGCAACATCTGCTGTGCCTGACTTAACCTCGAGAAGAGCCTTAGCCTGTGCGTCAACAGAAACATACTTTGCACTTGAGAAGAACTCGTCTGTCTGAGCAACAGTTTCACCTGCTGACTTCTTCTCTGCAACTACTGTCTTATCCTTGAGGTCATCTGCTGACTTGATTTTATCTGCAACATCAGATTTTGCAACCATAACCTGCTTGTTTTCCATATAAGGAGTTGAAATATCCATTGTTGACTTTCTGTCGTCATCAATTGTAAGTCCGTTCCAGATGCAGTCGATTGTCTTTGAGTTAAGCTCAACCTCTTTTGAATCCCAGTCAATTTTCTGGAACTTTGGAGTAACGCCCATTTTCTCGCAAACTGCCTCTGCAAACTCAGTTTCAAAACCTGTAAGCTTGCCGTCTGCATCAAGGTAGTTCATCGGCTCAAAATATGTAACACCGATAACAAGCTCTCCCTTGTTTGAGATATAATCCCAGTCCGTTGCAGAAGAACCGCAACCTACAAAAATTGACGCTGACATTGCACCTGCAAGAAGTACAGAAAGTAACTTTTTCTTTTTCATAATTATTCCTCCGTAATCTGATATACTCTCTACCTATGTTCTGCAAATCACCTTGCAAAACAACCTCTGTATATTATACATTAGTGCGTTAGCAAAGTAAAGTGTTTTCGAGAAATTTGCCGAAGAATTTTCTTCCAATCGCAGGCATATTATTGCATAAAAGAATTATTCTTTAAAGAGGTGATTAATTTGTCGGGAAATCACAATAAAAATCACTTTGCGGCGGCATACATAAGGGTGTCAACCGAAAATCAAACTGAGCTTTCACCGTCAAGTCAGCTAAAAATCATCAGAAAATTTGCAGATGAAAAAGGCTATCTGATTGATGAGGATTTCATTTTTCGTGACAACGGAATTTCGGGAAGATATGCCGACAAGCGACCTGAATTTAACCGAATGATAAGCCTTGCAAAACAAAAGCCTCCCATGTTTTCAGCCGTACTTGTCTGGAAATTTTCACGATTCGCCCGCAATCAGGAGGAAAGCATTTTCTATAAATCGCTATTGAGAAAAAACGGTATTGAAGTCATCAGCGTGTCCGAACCCGTTGATGACGGTCCTTTCGGAAAGCTGATTGAACGCATTATCGAATGGTCGGACGAATACTATTCGATTCGGCTTTCGGGTGAGGTAAGGCGAGGAATGACCGAAAAAGTCGAGCGTGGCGGCATCGTCAGCATTGCACCTTTCGGCTATAAAGTGACAGGCGGAAAGCTTGTGGTTGACGCCGAAAAAGCCCGGATTGTCAGTAAAATTTTTGCCGATTTTTTGAATAATAAAGATATAAATATGATTTGTGACAACTTGAACTCGTCAGAAATCAGAACCTCCAAGGGCAACCGCTGGGATTGCCGTGCCGTTGAATACATTTTGCAAAATCCCGTTTATATCGGCAAAATCAGGTGGAATCCAATTTGCAAAACAGGCAGAGATTTCTATAACGAAAATTTGATAATTTCAAACGGCACTCACGAACCTATTATTGATGAGAATACTTTTGAGCAGGCAAGGCAAATATTATTCTTACAAAGAATAATAAGTAAAGAACATTACCATAAACAAACCGAAATTAGACACCTTATTCAAAATCTTGTCAAGTGTTCAAACTGCAATTCAACCCTCGTTCCGATTAAAAATAATTTTCTCCAATGCTCCGCCTACATTCACGGCAACTGCCATTCATCGCACAGCGTAAGAATTGAAAAGATTGAAAAAGTTGTAATTAAATCAGTCAATATTCTTATAAAGAATAATTTAATCAATGATGCTTTCACGATTAAAGAAACTTATCCCTTAAAAACGCAAAACGACTTACTATCCATAATTACAAAAAGAATAATATTTGACCGCAAAGCCTCCCACCTCAACATATTTCTCAGTCAAAATAAGTAACATTCTGCCATACGGCGGTCCGGACGGTGAGTTGGGTGCGTCATTACGATATCTGAGCCAACGATTTGCAATGCCCTTGCCAGAACTCAAAGGCACTCTCACCGACATAGGCACAGAGGAACTTAATCATCTTGAAATGATCGGTGCAATAGTATATCAGCTGACGAAAGACCTCACCGAGGATGAAATCAAGGAACAGGGATTCGGTGACTATTTTGTTGACCACACAACCGGAATTTTCCCACAGGCGGCAGCAGGTTTTCCCTATACAGCTGCATCAATGCAGGTTAAAGGCGATCCGATAACCGACCTGCACGAAAGTATGGCGGCTGAGCAAAAAGCCAGAACAACCTACGATAACATTCTCAGATTCTGCGATGACTACGATGTAAAAGATCCGATTCGCTTTCTGCGTGCCCGTGAGGTCGTTCACTATCAACGCTTCGGCGAAAACCTCCGCCTCTTGACCGATAAACTCAACGAAAAGAACTTCTACGCCTTCAACCCCTCATTCGATAAAAAATGCTTCAAAAATGAACTGAAAAAGAAGAAAAAGTAAAAAATATGCACAAGTCCAAGTATTTATGGGCTTGTGCATTTCAATAAGCTTACGAATTCAACCATTTTACAAAATCAAAATCATTATCTGCGGCATTTTTACCGGTCCATAAATTTTTGTCTAATAAATAAGCTTGCATTTCTCCTCTTTTATTATATTTAGATATAGTTATAACATTATCTAACTCCGGGTATTCTTTTGCTGTAAAAATAACTTTACCCTTACAATCTATTTTACTAAACGAAACGAGATCTGTATATTCTGCATCTGCTAAATCGTCAAATATCAAGTAAATATTATTATAATTAATTCTTTTCTTCCTTCTCTCCCAATTTGACAATATTGTATCGGTATTAGTATCGTGATTAAACACTATTTTTACATCTCCCACCATTCCTACCGGACAATTATAATGCTTATCCTCAATAAAAACCAAAGGTAATTCCATATAGTATTTAAGATTAGATACAAATTTAAGGTATTGCTTTTTAATAGGAAATAACATATTTATTGTAGGGGATTTAAATTCCAATCCAAGCCTATGATATATAATTCCGGCAAAACAATTGGGGCTAAACAATGAAAAATCTGTATTTTTATTCTTCTTTTGGCATGAATTAAAATAATATTTCTCATAACGATTTCGAAATAAATAAATCGCTTTATCTCTAATTTTATTAACAAAATGCATCAATCAAATCACCTCGTAATAACTAACAATATTATAATAATTATTCACATTAATTTTAGTAGAATAATAAGTCCTCAGTATAGCATCACTTATTTACTAAAGATTGTATCATAAAATAAATTCCCATGCAACTGCATAACTTTAATAACGAAACTAAAATCAAATATGTTATAATAAAATTTGCTTTCTGCGTGCCCGTGATGTTGTCCACTATCAACGCTTCGGCGAAAACCTCCGCCTCTTAACCGATAAACTCAACGAAAAGAACTTCTACGCCTTCAATCCCTCATTCGATAAAAAATGCTTCAAAAATGAATTGAAAAAGAAGAAGTAACCAATAATTCACAAAAAGACTCCCCATAGACTTCGCAATGAAATCTATGGGGATTTTTGTATTTAAAACTTAAAAGTATCTTTCAAACCCAACCACTTTTTATCTTTATCGGAAAGATTAAGCGGTGTGCCGTCAATTGTGTAGCCATCTGAATCGGCATCAGTTAACTCCCGAATAACTGTCGGCAATATCAGTTACGATTCCGTCGTATCCACGCTTTGCAATTGTTCTCAACATAAAGCCAGTCACGGACATTCAAACCCTCACCATGAGGGGTGTATCCTGCGGAGTCGATATGATAAGAATATCACGGATTCCTGCATTCATAAGCACCGACATGGGATAATAAATCATCGGCTTATCATATATCGGCAACAGTTGTTTAGATGTTACCTTTGTCAATGGGTAAAGTCGAGTCCCCGACCCACCTGCTAAAATTATACCTTTCATAGAATCACCACATACAGTCCTAATTATTATTTAAATTATCCTATCAATCAATTCTCTGACTGCGCCGTGGCCGCCTATATTTTTACAAACATAATCGACTGTATTTTTGACTTCATCAATTGCGTCAGCAGGGCAGGCAGAGAAACCGCAATACTGCATACATTCAATATCATTCACATCGTCACCGATATAGGCAACCTGTGATTTATCAAGATTATATTTTTCTATCAAGGTTTTGAGAACTTCAATTTTGTTGCTTACACCCTGATGTACTTCCTTTATTTTTAAATCTCTTGCTCTGCCTTCAACAATTTTTGAGGTTTTGCCCGTTATAATTGCTGTAATGATTCCGTATTCTTCGCATTTTACAAGGCGATACCCGTCACGAACATCAAATGCCTTAAACAGTTCACCGTCATTACCGTAATAAATTTTACCGTCGGTAAGCGTTCCGTCAACATCCATAACAAGCATTTTTATATTTTCAATCATAATACAATTCCCATTCCGGTAATATCATTAATTCTTATAGTACCAACAAGCTTACCGTCATCCACAACCGGAAGAGCCGATATATTCCTGTCATTCATAAGTTTTAACGCTTCGACCGCAAGCAAATTTGAAGAAACCGTAATCGGTGTTCTGATCATAAGTTCGTCAATAACAATATTGTATACATCAATTTCTTTTGAAAGTGCTCTTCTTAAATCGCCGTCTGTAAATACGCCCATAAGCCTATCATTTTCAACAACGCATACAATACCCAACGCTTTTTTACTCATAACGACAATTGCATCTTTAAGCTGAGTATTTGTACTCACAACAGAGTTATCTTCCCCTGTTTTCATAAGATCGGCAACTTTAGTAACAAGCTTTTTGCCAAGTGAACCTGCAGGATGAAACAATGCAAAATTTTGCTCATTAAAGCCGTAAATTTTTGACGCACACACAGCCAATGCATCACCAAATGCAAGTGCGACAGTTGTGCTTGATGTAGGAGCAAGATTTAATGCACAAGCCTCTTTAATAGGTGGGAACACAAACGAATAATCACTATGTGTAATAAGAGTACTGTCAGGATTTCCGGATATGCCGACAAGTGTTGCTCCGATGAGTTTTAAACTCGGAATAAGTTTTGTAACCTCTTCGCTCTCCCCGGAAAAAGAAATTGCAATTACAACATCGTCCTTATCAAGCATACCCAAGTCGCCATGCTGGGCTTCTGCGGGGTGAAGGAAAAACGATGGTGTACCGAGGCTTGCCATTGTAGCGGCGATTTTTGTTCCGATATGTCCCGGCTTACCCATTCCCGTGATTACGACCTTGCCTTTACAATCACAAATCAGCCTTACTATTTTTTCAAATCTCTCATCAAGGGCATTTTTAACAGCTTCCATTGCAGCTATTTCAACATCAAAAAGTTTTTTGCCCTCTTCGGTTATATTAATTTCAGGCATTTTAGTGCACCGCCTCATATACTTTTACAAGTTTTGTCAACAATTCTTCCATATCATCAAGTTTTACCATATTAGGACCGTCTGACCAAGCTTCATCAGGATTTTGATGAGTTTCCATAAATAATCCGTCAACACCAACTGCAATTGCAGCCTTGGCAAGGTATTCAACATATTCACGATTGCCGCCCGTTGCATCACCCTTGCCGCCGGGCTTTTGAACAGAATGTGTTGCATCAAAAATAACTGGATATCCAAACTTCTTCATTTCAACAAGGCCTGTCATATCAACAACAAGTGTATTATAGCCAAAGCTTGTACCTCTCTCACATAACATAACATTACTGTTACCGCTTTCAACTACCTTCTGCAGACAGTTTTTCATATCCCACGGTGCAAGAAATTGAGCTTTTTTGATATTAATACACTTACCTGTTTTTGCGGCAGCAACCAATAAATCAGTCTGTCTGCAAAGGAATGCAGGAATCTGAACAATATCAACCACTTTACCAACGGGTTCCGCCTGCCACGATTCGTGGATATCGGTTGCAACAGGGATGTTATATGTATTCTTAACTTTCTGAAGTATTCTCAACCCTTCATCAATTCCAAGTCCTCTTTTGCTGTGAATTGATGTTCTGTTAGCCTTATCAAATGAGCCTTTAAAAGTGTAATCTATCCCCAATTTATCCGTTATGGCTTTCATTTTTTCGGCAATATTCATAGCCATTTCTTCAGATTCAATTGCACACGGACCGGCAATTAATTTAAACAACATCATTACCCAATCTCCTCAATTTCAGCTAATTTACATGCCAAATCATAATCTTTTTTTTCGTCAATATCAACAGCCTCTACGCCGGATACCTCTTGTATATACGGGGTAAAACCTATACGACGGTTATATTTTGTAAATATCTCTTTTTTAAAAATAAAAAAAGCACTGGTCTCTACCCAAATCGGATTCATATCTTGAGTTCTTGGTACGTTCTCCAAATCGTAATTTATTGGCTTGCCGTCATACCAAGCAAATGTTTGAATACGCTCCGCAGAAAACGCAGAATCATTATTTCCAGAAATTACATGTTTTAATGCATTTTCAATTGATTCTTGCTTTATAAATGGTGATGTTGTATGAGCTAAAACATATATATCGGCATCAATTTCTGCAATAAAGTTTTTATAGATGTCAAATCCCTTTACTAAATCGCCATCTAATTCTTTGCTTCTTTGTTTAAATTTTACTTGTTCGGGTAAATATTCTTTTACTGAAGAATCACTGCAATAAACGTAAACTTCATCAATTTCCTGTACTTTTACAAGAGTATTTGGAAGATGCCAACATAAAGGATGTCCTGCAATTGGCAAAATATTTTTATTTGGCAATCTCTGAGAATTTAATTTAATCGGTAAAAAAGCTACAACCTTCATAATACATTTCCTTCCATAATATCAATATGACTTATGCGTGTCTATTATATTAACATACTCATATGGTGGATTTTTCCTATATGAAGCAACTATGGTTGCCCCGCATTTTCCTCCTATCAATACTGAACATTTGTTAAGAATATACAATGTAGTTAAATAATCAAGCGCTGCATCATTGGCAGATTTATCCTTTCTTATTTGCTCGCCAATCAATCCATCAACCTGTCTTACATTTCCTGCATTATAAGTGATTATTTTTTCTTTCGGCAAATATTTTTCAAAAGATTTAAGCAAAGCATAATCCTCTGTCGCTATATAATAATAATCACAATTTAACAATTTAAAATATTTTTTTGCTTCTTTTACAACAACCTCAACCTGAGGCTGCATTGGATGATGATACAAAAGATAATCTGTCCCACGCAAACAAACACCTAATAACTTAGAATTATTATCAGAAACAATACGTGCATAATTGCCTTCACAAATATTAATTGTATTTTTATTTAACTTTATGTACTTAGAATACTGCTCTCTTAAATAATCATTGTTATTACATTTTCTTCCCATTCTAAGATACACAAACCAATTCTGAGAGGGATCAGCTAAAATATAATTATTGCTTTGAAGTGCCTCATCTAAAGTAACATCAAAAGGTTGCAAATAATATTTGTCCCAAGCATTAACTTTACCCACTTCATCGTCCTCTAAATATATATTCTTAGTAGTTTTCATATCAACAACAGGTATCATTTTATGAGAAACAGCATATATACAACCAAATAATACAACCCTTTCCCAAACAGTCCATCCGCAAGACATACCATCTTCATATCTAATTATGTAATAAATAGGTTTGTTTTTGTTGGAAATAAATTTCTCCTCCAATATATTATGTTTTTCTAAATTTTCTCTGCGGTATTTTTTCCTTTTAATTAAATCAAAATTATAAAAGCAATCAATTATTTTTGTTATCAGAAACATTTACAATCCCCTTTTTATACTATCAAAATCAACTCTTTCAAAAACCTCAAGTTTACCTCCTCTGGTAGCATTGTAGATATGAATTCCTAATTCTTCACATGCAGCTTTAGCATCGCGATAAGCACGTGTATTCTGACCCATATCATGTACCACAACATCCTTTATATCATCGTCATAATCATCACAAAAATAATCCTTGGCGTCATTGTCAACAACAGTTTCTCCAGTTTCATTAATAGTCACTTTATAATTATGGTCAACACCTATTAAATATATTTCTTTAAAACCCATATAAGCAGCAATGTTAATACATGTAAATGTAACTGTTCCTCTGGAATCCAACTGATGGTCAATTTGAGTAGAAAAACTATGCGGATAATCCATATTTCTATCATAATTTGCTTTAAAATAATATGCCCCATCAATATTAATATCATTATAAAAATGTAAGTTTATAGGAACAAATTTAATTTTTGAATTAATGTTATTAATTTTATCGGTACATTCGTTAAATATATTTATATCTTCACAAACATAATATGTAGGACGCCAATTAGTTTTATTAAACATTTTGAATATTCTATTCATTCCAAATGTTATCTCGTTATTATTCTCAAGAAAATCTAAATCTTGTGCCTGCAGACTTGGACCATTTGCCACGATAAAACATCTTTTATTTTTATGAATATCTTTTAATTCTCTCAAACTTTTTCCGTACCTTGTCTTATAAAAATTTTTTATTATAAAACCTTGACGTCGTGCTAAAAAAGAGTTGTAGAAGTTCATATTTTATTTTCTCCTTTTATTCATAAGTCTTTTTAACGGTGTTCTAAAAATATCTTTTTCATAATCATTCATAATAAAAAGCCAATTAAGAACAACATATAAGACAGTATAAATTATTATGCCTACTAATAAAGCAAAAATATTATAGAAATTAATAAAATGAGAGACAACTAAAGTTATGCAACACATTATAGTCGGTAAAACATAAATTTTTCCCACACTCTTCCAAAATCGGACCATGTCTAAACCAGTTTTCTTCCAATAATACCAATTCATAACAAATCCCTGACCGATAATCAAAGCTATACCGGTCATTAAAGCCGCACCTATGATACCCATAATATGCATTAAAAACCAAGTTCCGATTACATTTCCTATAGCTATACCAAGGTATACTATAGATCGAAACCGATGCTTGTTTTGTGCAATAATAATGCTCAAACATACGCTCTGTACAAGCGGAATCATATTTGGTATCATCATTAACACCGCTACCCAATACGCATCTTCATAGCCTGAGCCAACATAAAAACTAATAAATGGTTGTCCAAAAGAAATAAATCCGGTTACTAAAAGTGTAATTATGTAGCATTGAATTCGACCCATTCTTATTGCCAAATCCGTCAATTCATTGTTTGTAGCACCGGAAAAAACCATTTTTTGAGTTTTAGGCGCCAATAAATTAGAAACTGCTGTGGTCAAACTAAATACTATTCCGTTGAATACACCGCCAACATTATAAACTGCTACCCCCACAGTAGCCAAGGCGGGTATAGCTCCTATCATTACAACATCAGTTGAATTATACAACTGACCGACAACATTCGCAACAAATATCCAAAACGAAAATGATAATATTTCCTTTAAAACACCTGCAGATGGCTTAGAATATATGGCTTTTAGACCTAAGTTTTTGGTCATGTATATGTAGTAAAAAATTCTAATTATTACATTAAGAATTAAGCTTGAAACTGCCATGCCGATTGATGCAAATCCAAAGAAAAGTACAACTAAATTAAGTATCGGCATAATGCATGTTGTACCAATATTCATAAACTGAAGGAAAATAAATTTCTCATGCGCAGTTACAACAGATATCTGCGGTGTCATTAAAAAGTTAAGTGCAGTATTTAAAGATAAAATAAAAACAAGTACTCTCATTGTCATTAATTCTGATGATGTCAATGAAGCACTATACCATAGTCCCAAAATTAAACTGAGAATTACCCCCACCACAAATGTTACAATTGCTATAACCTGAAAGATTCGGGAAAATAAGCCTAACATTTTTTCTTCGGCTTCTTTTCCATCCTCTTCACGAGCCTTAATCAGATAACGTGTAATAGCGGAACCTAAACCAAGAGAAATCAGAGAAAGATAACTTGTTATATTACTTGACAACTTATACAATCCGTATTCACTTTGTCCCAACAATTGCAACATTACAGGTGTATAAAAAACAGGAATCAAATTTCCTAACAATAAATTTATATAGTTTAATATTACACCTGTTTTTAACTGACTTTTATTTTTATCCATTCACAACCTCATTAAGCTTAAAAAATCATATCAAAATCTACTCTCGGGAAAACTTCAAGTTTTCCGCCACGAGTAGCATTATACACTTCTATACCGTGTTCATCACAATATTTTTTCATTGAAATAAAAGCTCTCGTACTTGCATCTAAATTCGGTATATATAGATTTTCTTTATCTTTGTTATACTCATCAGTAAAATAATCTTTAACACTTTTATCGTTGATAATTTCACCTTTATCGTTTTGATAAACTGCAAAATTATGATCGACACCTAAAAGATATATTTTTTTAAATCCCATATAAACAGCAATTTGCGCAGCTGAAAATGCCACTGTATTTGAATTACCTATGTAGGAATCCACACTGTCTGAAAAAACAGGTACTCCATGTATTGAGGAACGCACATTAAAGTATAGAGCATCCTTGATATCAATATTATGAAAATACTTATTAATAAGAGGTATCAACTTAGCGCTTATCTCTAAATTATTAACATCATCTTGACAATTAAAAAGCATCTTTTCATCCTGTGACACATAAAAATCCGGTCTCCAATTTGTTTTATCAAACATTAAGAATATTCTGTTAAAACCAAAGGACAAAACATTATTCTTATGCAATACTTCAAGATCATCAACAGATAAGCTTGGGCCATTGCCTATTATAAAACACATTTCACCCAAATGAGTATCTTTTAACATTCTTAATCTCTTAGCATATTTACTTTTTTCAAAATGATTAAGAACATACGATTGAGTTCTCGCTTCTATTGATTTTATGGGATGCAATTTATTTGCCACCTTTCATTTTTACCAAATTATCAACTAACATCACCAATCTGTATTTACCACTTTTATAAGCAAATTTATAAGCCGGATTGATATAGCAATCTAAATTGTTTAAGGACTGCACAAATTCCTTGCTTTTCATAATAGAGTTATTATATCTGATCTTATCTTTTTTAGCAGCCTTATTTTTCTCGCTAAAAGTATTTTTTAATACAACTTCATATTTATAAAAACAGGCATTAAAATACTTCTTTACTTGTTCCTCACTACAGTTCCATTTGACAATAAAACGGTGCATAGCACTATTGATTGTTTTATATATCTCAAACATATTAGGGTAGTATTTCTGTGATAAACTGCAGTCACTTACCTGAACATAACTATACAGCTTTTTCGGAATCACTAAAATTTTACCATTTGTACAGTCAAGGTATTGAAAATTAAATATTAAATCCTCCCCAAGTGATAGGTTTGAGTCAAATATCAATCCGTTTTTTAAAATTGTTTTTCTATCATACAATTTGCATACCGGTCCTGCATCGAGCCATTTTTCATGCAGAGTCATAATATCTTTTACAGAGTATATATTTTTATTGTCATTAACAATTAGATTTCCACCTGAACTATCATAATTGGTTACTGTTTGAAAATAGCACCATATATTATCAAATTCAGGATGTTCAGATTTAGTTTTGATTAAAATTTCCAAATAGTTTTTATTAACATAATCATCACTGTCAACAAAGCATACATATTTACCCTTTGCAGCATCAATACCACAGTTTCTTGCCGAAGACACACCACCGTTTTCTTTATATATAACTTTTATTCGATTATCTTTTTTGGCATATTCATCACAAATTTTTCCGCTGTTGTCAGGCGAACCGTCATCAACAAGGATAAGCTCAAAATTTTTATATGTTTGATTTAAAATGCTGTCAATACAATAATGCAAAACATTTTCAACTTTGTAGACAGGCACTATGACGCTAACTATCGGCACTTTACCACCTACTATCTTTATTATGTTTTGTTTATAAAATACCCAAAATAAGTCATATTTCCGTTTTTATCTTCATTATCAAATGGAATACGCCAAGAGAGCTTAAAGAAATTAGTATTCGATTCATTTATCAATTTGTCATATTTCTTTTGATTAAAAGCTAAATTCATACGGGCTTGCAGTTCTTCAATCTTTTCGTTATTGTATGGTAAGTTATCAATCAAAGATCTTGCCTCTGGTAAGTTATTGTAAACCAATCTTATAAAATAATCTACTAATAAATAATCTATTAGATAATCATTTTCTTTCCAGTATTCAAAAAATAAATTTTTTACGACAGATTGCACAATTCCTTTTCTGTGACAGCCATTCAAAAAAGATGTCCACTGATATTTTGAAACATAACCACAGTCACGGGTATTTCTTTTGCAACTATAAAATCCATACTTAAAAATATCTTCCGGTATTTTATTTGGTATAAAAACTGTAGCATCAATCCACAAACCACCACAATCAGATAATAAAGTCATTCTTATTATGTCTGACAACTGAGCATTAGTTATTATTCCGCTTTCATATTTACCAATAATATAATCAGGTAATTTGCAATAATCTAATAGATTTTCATTTGTAAGAATCACTACAGGATGATTTGTAGATTTTTTTATGCTGCATATACACTTTTTTACTAATTCCGGGGCTTTTTCTTCTCCTTGCATCCATAAAACCCATATCGGAGCTAATTCATCGTATGTATCTTCAATTTGAGTTTTTTCATACTTCTCCAAAACAAAAAGATATTTCTTTTCTAAATATTTTAGAATGGTTTTATGTTTTAAACTCGTAAAATAATTTCCGATACATGTTTTATTAAACAAAACTGATAAAAAGTTATACAACGATAATTTTATATAGCCATGAACCATTTGATTGATCATAACTTTAATTGGATTTACTACTCTATTATTTATAACTGATATAATCTTCACAAAATCACCATAAATTTACATTAATCTAAAATATCTTTTTTAACATTCTTTTTAAGAAATACATTGCCCCGTTATCTAAAAAATCATAGGCTAAAAAAGTATATATTTTCTCAATTCTTTTTCCTTTATTACGATCCATATAAGATATTAATTTCGGAGTTCTCGCTATACATTTTATCTTCCAAACAGCCCTATTTTTAAATTTCAATTTATCTTGATTTGTTATTTCTTCAATTCTCGTTTGATGGGTTTTACTATCAGCCCATGTGTACATATACAAATGCTTCGCCCATTTTTCATAATCCTTTAAACCGATAATCAAAATTCTGTCAAAAATTTGATTAGTATCAGATTTACGCCAATTAGGGAGCAGGTTTTCTAATACTTTTGTATCCCTTGAAACATTTGTACCTGATGGATATTCATAATTTGAATATGCGTTCATTAATTTCGCAATTATATAATGATTCTTAACAGCACCAAATCCTAAGCCTGTAGCTATATATCTAACATCATCCGAAGCTAACCAACAATCATAAGACAGTAAATCATCTAAATTATTCTTCAGTAAAACATCCGTGTCTAAATATATACCACCATTGTTATAAATAATCCATAATCTAGCATAATCAGAAACAAAAGCCCACTTTTTATCTTGGTATGCACACTTAACATAATCAATACAATTAACATCAAAATTGCTTTCATTCCATTCAACTATCTTATATTCAGGACAATGTTGTTTCCAACTTTCTATACATTTTTGCACAAGTTCAGGTTTTGAATTACCTCCAAACCAACAATAGTGAATAACTTTTGGTATCATATCAAACTCTCCCATTTACTCTTAAAGTCCAAAATTAAATATATTTCTAACTCTGCATATTAATTCAAAGCCGATACTATTGTTTGAAATAACTAACGATAATTTATCAATAAAACGACAATTTTTAATCTCTTGGTTACTCAACTTCAATGAAGTTCTATATTTTTTTACCTTCTTTCTGCCAATTAATTGTAAATCCACGTCTTTATTTCTTAAAAGCATCTGGTATTGATAAATACAACATTGACAAAATGATAATTTCGCTTTGGTATAAATTTCAGGATATTTCTTTTCAACGAACTCCATTCTTTCTTTTACACCATCTAACATATCCAATCTTTTTAATGAGTATGTCCCCATTATGCTATTCGGTCGTTGATAATAAAAGTATAATTGTCTAAAAAGATATACAATATGTTGAGCATTTGACAGAGCATAGAAAGTAAAAAATTCATCCTCGTTGAGTTTTCCTACTCGAAAAGATAAATTCCCAAGAACCGAGCGATGATACAACTTATTCCACACAACTGTTCTGACATTTACATTATCTATTGTATTTTCAATAGCTTTTTGCGAATCAATAACAATGTAATTTTCATTATATTCTGTTTTAAAATTACTATCAGAAACTGATTTTAAATTAAAAGCGCCTATTTGAGAATTAGTTGCTAACATTTTTTCTAAAACTAAATCATAAGTTTCTAAGTCTATCCAATCATCGCTGTCAATAAAGCTGATATACTCGCCTGTTGCAACAGCCATTCCTGCATTTCTGGCATCGGAAAGTCCACCGTTTTTTTTGTGAACAACCTTGATTCGGCTGTCTTTTTCGGCATAATCATCACACATCTGAGGACAACGGTCAGGTGAACCGTCATCAACAAGGATTATTTCAAGATTTTTATATGTCTGATTTACAATGCTGTCAACACATCTTGCAAGGTATTTTTCAACATTATAAATCGGTATTATTACACTTATCAGCGGGTTCATTTACTTAACCTCGTATTTATTAGTATTCTTTGATAAAAATTTATCATATATCTTGTAAGTAAACATTAGCAGTCCTGTGCAATGGAAAAAGAGAAATCTTTCCGTTTTGACTCGCTTATTTAGCATAAAATTTCCTTTTATCTCTTTAATTTGTCTTTTTAATATAAAAGAATCTTCTTTATATTCTTTTAACTTACTATTTGAAACCACTCTGTACAAATTTATAATAGAATTAAGATATGAGGAATACGCAACGCTTTGAATCTCATTGTCAAGATTTTTTAAACTATATTCAAAAATTTCTTTTCTCACTCTGACAGGATCAAAAAGCTTATTTTGGTCTATCTTAGAAGTTGCAGCAGAGCCTTTTCGCAATATATAGTGATAAAACGGTAAATCCTCATAAACAGATTTTTGGGAATTTACAAATGCATAAAAATTAAAGATTACATCTTCATTTATTTTTATATCGGGTGGCATACGTAATTCTTTTAAAATATCTAATCTGTATAATTTATTCCAAATACCCGGTTCAACATAATCTCCAACAATAATATCTATAATCCCTTTCTTATTGTCCTGAATAACCTTTTTTCCGGTATTGTAATAATAATCAACTCTTGACGGAAAAACCATCTGATAACCACAATGTGATATATCAGCATTGTTTTCAATGGCATTTTTCAAAAGAGTTTCATACATTTCAGGCTCAATATAATCATCACCGTCTACAAAACCGATATAATCACCGGTTGCCATGTCTAAGCCTCTGTTTCTTGTATCAGAAACACCTGAATTTTGTTTGAATACAGGAATAATCCTTGAATCTTTTTTTGCATATTCTCTAATTATCTCATCAGTACCGTCTATAGAGCCGTCGCTTATCAAAATAACCTCAAGGTTTTTATATGTCTGTGCCAATATGCTTTCAATACAACGAGGTAAATATGACTCGATATTATAGCAGGGAACTATTACAGATATTTTAATATTGTTTTTATTCAACATAACCAAATCCGCCGTTTGCTTTCAATTTTTCAATCATTTCTCGTTTCATTTCATCATTAAAATTAGGATTTCTTAATGTATATTTAGAATCATAATGTGGTGATCTGTTTAGTTCATTTTCTTTTCTATTTATAAATTCAGCATAGCTACAAATAACTTTTGCAGGATTTCCGACAGCAACACTGTTTGAAGGAATATCTTTAGAAATAATACTTCCGGCACCGATAACAACATTATCGCCAATAGTTACATTAGGTAATACAGTTGAAGAAGCTCCGATAAACACATTATTTCCGATATTAACAAGACCAATTTTAGTAAACCCAATGCCTTTCTTAGTGCTTGCATCATGAGCAAGAATATGGACTCTCGGCGCCAATGTAACATCATCACCAATTGTTATAAGCCAACAATGTGATTGATCAATTAAGGCTTTTTCCTGTCTGCTGAAATTTTTACCGACTTTTAGTCCCAGTTTTACTAACTCTTCCGTTGAAATTTCACTTCTTAATCTCATCACTTTGGACTTAACAAAAGATTTTAATGACATATCAATCACAAACTTTCTAACATTTCTTCAACAGCTTTTACTGTTTTTTCGGTACTGAAAGCTTTACCACGCTCTTTTGCTTTTGCGGCATAAGCTTCAAGCAAATCAGGCGTCGTCAGCATTTTCTTGATGCCCTCATAAAGTGCATCTTCATTATTTTCTGTTACGATACCGTACTCGTTGTTTTCGCCTAGTAATTCGGTCATACCCGAACAAAGGGTAGCCACAACAGGAGTACCGACAATGAGTGACTCCGTCACAGATGTACTGAATCCTTCACTGTGAGATGAACATAAATACAAATCACAATTTTTTACATACTTGTACGGATTTGTTCTATAACCAACCATTTGGAATGTATTTTCAACGCCAAGGTTTTGTGCAGCTTTTTTTAAGCTACCTTCTTCTTCACCGATGCCGAACAAATAAACTTTATTTTTCACTCCGTCATCAAGGAGTTTTTTATGTATGTTCAGTAGCCTGTCAAAACCCTTTACTACCGCAAGCTTTCCGACAGAACATATATTTACACAATCATCGTCAAATTTAATATCATCGACAGGTTCAACGGACTTTTCAAGTATTTTGTCTGTTTCAATTGTGTTATAAAGCACCTGAATAGGTTTTTGAAATTCAAATGTCTTTGAAAAATAATCCATAACCCATTTTGAAACACATACAGTATTGTCAAATTTGTTATAGCATTTCTTTGCCTCTTCAAAATTTCTAAAACCTACTGCACCGATTGCGGGGTTGTCCATTTTGCAGTGAATCCAGCTGACAAGCTTTGTATTTGGGTTAGTGCAACCGCTTACAATTCGTGCGGTAGGACCTTCAAGGTAAGAAACGATTATGTCATAGTTGTCTCTGATAAAATACTTATACAGTTTTTCAGGAGAAAAAAGTTTCATCACATATGTATTGCCACGAGGCATTCTCTTGAAACCGCCGATATATTTTACATCAGAGTTAAGGTACTGTCGATTAACGCCTACATCAAACAAAGTTTGAACTGTTACATCAAATTTTGTTTTATCCATATTATTGGCGAGATTAACCAAAACTTTTTCAGCCCCACCGTGTGCAAGATTAGGTATAAGAAATAAAACTTTTGTCATAATAATCTACTTCACTTCCATTAAACTATCCATTTTCATACGAAAAAATAACGACAATAATAATCCCGGTGGTGTAGCCAAAACTGTAAGCATTTTTCTGGGTGACTCTTTGATATAATGTTTATTCTTTGCTATTATACTGTCGGCAACATAATGTACACAATCTACCAATAATCTTTTATTACAATCAGGATATTGCATACATATCTTTCTCCAGAAGGCAAAGCTCTTTGGGCATTTCATATACTGCTTATACATAATGTGCGAATTACCGTCTTCCTGGTATTCTACATCGCACACTACTTCATTTAAAACAGCAAGTTTATACTTCTGATCTATCAACTTATATTTATATGCAAGTGCAAGATATTTTTCATTATCAAATACCGGATACTCAGGGACTGAATTAATAATATTAGTACGATAAATAAGCTTCTTATCACCTGAACCACCTGACGCATAATAACCCGACAATGTGGTTTCTGTCATATCTTTCGGAAAGCCTTTTCCTATAACCTTTCCCGTATTCATATTGGCATCGAGTGCAATAATACCTGCATAACCCCTGCTTTTAACCTGATTCCATTTGTTTATAATTTTTTCAACAGCGTTCTCAGATAAAGCGTCATCAGAATCTATACAAGTATTGAGTTCGGTATGTATATTTCTATACGCAACATTGTGTGCGGTATGCATACCGCCGTTTTCTTTATATATGTACTGAATTTCAAAGCCGTTATCTTTGGACATCCAGTCTTTTACTAATTCAGCCGTATTATCAGTTGAACCATCATCAACTATAAGCCACACGAAATCTTTGCATTTTTGGGAACACAAAGATTTATATGTACGACCTATTGTATGTGCCCTATTATAAGCAGGTGTAAATACTGTTAAAGTCTGCATAACTATTATTCCTCAACCGAATTTAAATAAAATTCTTCAAGTTTTACAACATTCTGTTTAACATCAAAACCTGATTTTTTTATATCATCTATCGTGTTTTTTCTAATCGTACCTTGTTTTTCTAAGACAACATCCGCCCACTCATCAATCGGCAAGTTTAAATCTAACGGCTCAGCAAGGTCTGTAACTCTGCATTCAGACGGAACACTGTCAGAAATGATACACGGCAATCCTGCAGCCTGCGCTTCAAGTGCTGCAATACCTAATCCTTCATACAAAGACGGAAACAAAAAGACATCCATTGCTTGTAGTATTCTATTCACATCTCCTCTGTTTCCTAAAAAAAACACGGAATCCGATAAACCAAGATCATCAACTTTTTCTCTTATATTACTCTGTCCGTTACCTGTTCCTACAAGAAGCAGTTTGGAATTTCTGTTTTTATCATGTACACTCTTAAAAACATCAATCAAAAACGGATGATTTTTGGGTGGATTAAATCTTCCGACATGTCCGATTACAAAATCAGATTTACTGATTTTCAGTTCGTCACGCACTTGTTTTCTTATTTGACAGTCATACCGATATTCTTCAGCATCAATTGCATTATTTAAGACAGTATATGCATTTCCGCCAAACATCCAATCTCCTGCCTCTTTACCGCAAGAAAAAAGATGCGTAGCGTACTTAGCAATTAAATGTTTTGAAAGAAGCTTAATCGGATACTTTAAATTTTTATCTTGACTTTTTGAATGCGAATGTGCAATTCTCACCTTAACGCCATGTTTTTGTGCAATTTTCAAAGGATATGCACTCATGCAATCCAAATGTGAATGCACAATATCGTACTTATGATTATCAAAGAAGTCATCAAGCGCATTAAAATAAGCCTTAGAAAAGGGATTCAACATAGGCATATGATAAATATGTCCGCCTAAAGATAATATCTCATCATCATAATCAGCCTTTTCCTGACGATGTACAAGAAAATCAAATTGAATTTTAGTACGGTCTATGTTTCTGTAATAATTCATAATCATAGTTTCAAGACCGCCACGCCCCATGTATGTTACAATATGTAATATTCTTAAAACATTCAAATTATTAACCCCTGAATCAAATAATTAAAATCCACCAAAGTAATCGCTATGGTAATATGTCGGTCCTGTTAAATAATAATAGAGCAATAAAACTGCAACATATCCCAAATAGACATATTTCCTATTATTTTCATTAAAGCATATCCTTAACAAAACAGGAATCAAAATTAAATCGTATAATTCACTGTAAATCGGAAGCCTACCGATAAAGATACCGCTGGTAACCATACCTACAAGATAAATTGATGCCGTACATACTGACAAGTTTACGCACAAAGAAAGCACAGGCATTTTTTCGTAATATATGCTTAACTTTTCCCGATAAACAAAAGCTACAATCGGTGGAACAGCATAGAATAAAACTCTCAACGGATTAATGCCGTCGTCTTCTTCAAAATATGTACTTATATCATTTTCATAAGATGTGCCTTGGGCAAATTCATCAACCTTGCCAAAAAACGGCTCGGCAAAAACAGTGATCAATACCATTGCAAAAATAAAAAGCCAAACTGACTTGCTCCAAGGTTTTAACCTGGCAATAAAGTAAATCGGTATTAAGAAAATTGCCGTGGAATGGATAAATATCAAAATTGCTACCATAGTCAAGAATTTAAAAAACTTGCCGGTAATAATAAAATCACAGCACAAAAATGACACGGCAACACAAATAAACTGTCTCATTCCGTTGAGCATATAACCCGAATAACACAGGAATGCCAAAAACAAAAACGAAGCCAAAAAGAAATCTGCATTCATGCAATATTTTCTCAATGTTATCATTACACACACACCAGAGAAAATCGCAATTGAACTCAACCAAAGTGTGTAATTATCTGAGATAAAACACTTAAAGAAAATGCTGTATGCATTAAAGAGAACTCCCTTGCCCTCGGAAGACCATGTATCCCAATTCAATTTTGAAAACTCTTCCGAAAAGTTTGTTGAATAGTTATTAAAAGCTGCAACATATGCGGTTGTATCGGCAACATAGTGCCTCATTGATGCCCAAAATATGAAATAACCGAAAACTAAAAATGCATACACCCACGGAACTCTTCTTTGTATTCCCTGTTGTAAATTATAATCGGTAAGCGCTATCTCTTCTTTATGAGTGATATCATACAAAATATATATCAAAAAAGTCCAAAGTATCATGGACCAGTAAATTATCATTAAATCACACCTGAAAAATCTATATTAATTACAAGCCTAAAGCCTTTATTGTATCGTTTACAATAATTTTTTTATCAAATTCGTCAACCATTTTTTGTCGGGCGTATTTACCCATAACTTCTCGTTTTGAAATATCCGTTTCAAGAAAAGCTTTCATTTTTTCATACAGGCTGTCAACGCTTTTAGGTTCACAAAGCCAGCCTGTATATTCATTTTCCACCGACTCTCTGCATCCCGGAATATCGGTGGTAATGACAGGTCTGCCTGTTGCCGAAGCTTCGAGATTTACATTACTCATACCCTCGTGATAGCTTGGCATTACAACACAATCGGCGGTCGCATAGTAAGGTTTTGGTTCTTCCTGAAATCCATGGAATTTTACAACGCCCTTACTTTCAAGTAACTCAACTCTTTCCTTGTATTCATCTTCAAAAAAGCCTACAAGGTCAAGTACAAATTTATAGCCGTCATCGTGAAGCTTCTCAGCCGCAGAAAACAATTCATCCATGCCCTTTTCCTTCATGATTCTGCCAAGATACAAAAAATGCGGCGGATCACTTTTTGGGTAAGGCTTGTACTCATAAATTTCAAGATTGATTCCTGCACCGTTCAAAATAGTTTCTTTCTCGACAGAAATAATCTTTCTGTCAACAAATTCATCTGCATTAACCTGATTTTCAAAAAATACCGTTTTTACTTTTTTAAAGGCTGTTTTATAAAGAACTGTCGCAAACTGAGCAAGTCCGGGCTTTTGAAACGCCGTTCCTAATCCCTGAACATTCGCATAAAACGGAATATTTAACTTTTCGCACATCAATCCGCCGTAAACATTTGGTTTGATAGAGTATGTAATTACCAAATCAGGGTTTTCTTCCTGTAATATTTTTTTATAAAATTTCATAAGTGAAAAATCGTGAATCGGATTAACCCCTCTGCGCTCAATCTTAGTTTCAATACAACGCAATCCCATATTGATGAAATCCTCATGATGTCCTACAAAAGGCATACTAAGAATAACATCATAATTTTTCATAAGTTCTTCAATCAATTCTTTTCTGAAACGATACAGCATATAAGAATGATTGGTAAGAATCATAACTTTTTTACGATTATTCTTCATCTGCAATTGCTCCTGTTCCGCCCTCAACTACACCATCATGCTTAAACACACTTACAACTGTCATAAAAAGACATTTTACATCAAAGACAAAACTGACATTATCACGATAAATCTTATCCATCTGAACCTTTTCAGGGATAGGAAGCTCATCTCTGCCGTTAATCTGCGCCCAACCCGTCAAGCCGGGTTTTAAATCATTTATACCGTACTCATCTCTTTCAGAAATCAAATCATCCTGATTCCAAAGTGCAGGTCTTGGACCGATAACCGACATATCGCCCTTAAAAATATTAAAAATCTGAGGCAATTCGTCAAGACTTGTCTTTCTTAAAAACGCACCCACCTTAGTTATATACTGTTCAGGATTTTTAAGAAGATGTGTAGGACAATCCTTGGGAGTATCAATTCTCATTGTGCGGAATTTCAGAATATTGAAATATTTTTTGTTTTTTCCTATTCTTTTCTGCCTAAAAAAAACAGGACCTTCGCTCGTGCATTTTATTATGGCACATATCGGAAGGTAAAGTACTGACAGACACACTATCGCTGCAAGTGAACAGATAATATCAAGCATTCTTTTCACAATTCTGTTATAAAACGACATTTTTCTGTCTTTCATATTTAATACTCCTCAACCCAAAACCAACTTACGCAATACATCTATAAAATTATACCACAGAAAGCATCAATAAGCAATAAAAGAGGAGAATATGGAAAAAACAATTAAAAAAAAGTGCTTTTTAACAAAATATAGGAATAATTACGCAAGATTTTTGCCGTAGATATGATTTATTTTCACTAAAATGATAATCAAATATAGCCTATTTTGGTTATTCTGTGCAAAATTTGTCACAAAATATAATAAAACACCACAAAGCAGAGCGAGAAATCTATGTCGTATTTCAGGTAAAAAAGCACTATATAATCCGCTATATTTACTGTGCAACAGTCCTCTGCACGGCAACCTGAAAGCTTACATATACACAGTGCTAAACCACCCAGCAACTATCTTTCAAAAGTCAATCATCTGGCAAGTATCTGAAATTGTTCACAGACTTGTTGAAATGTGGGATCAATTATGATAAACTGACAATATAAGTCAGAGTGTGATATAATTGAGGTAGACGTATGAAAAATTCAGAATGCACACTTTCAAAGGAAACACAAGACCTTTTATACAGATATTTTGCGGCTGCGGCAAATCTTTACGGAGTTATCTAAATCGGCAAACTTCTTAAAATTTACAACAGCCAAAACGAGCCTGTGAGCGAGGAAGATTTTCTGTCATTTGTTGAAAATATGAGTTTTAAGGGAAAGTATTTTTGTGTGTTTAATCAGGACGATATTTACGATGACGGCTCAGAAACCCCTGCTCTTGAACAGGAAATTCTTGCAGAATATCTTTACTTTTTTGAATTTGATGACGATAGTCTTGATAAATACGAAATGCTTAAATATCGTCAAATCGGAAAGAAATTTTGCGTTCTTGACAAAGAGCAATTTCTCAGATATGAAGATGACTGTTATTTTAAAAAGACTCCCGATTTTCTTGAAATGCGTTCGTTTTTAAGAAATGAAACAGGACTTTCAAAAGAGGACGCAGACGATTATGCGAACGATATTATGATTGGTTTTGCAACTCAACCCGACCATTCCGAAGAATCTGTATACGAAGTAATCATGGGAAGCGGAATCTACAACCGTGATGATATCGCATTCAGCCACCGAAAGCTTGAATATTTGTGTCAAAAAGTCATGTACACAAATGCCAGACTCCATGTTCTGCTCGGACACACTCCCGAAGAAATTTTCGGTTAACAGGTAAAATTGCATATTGTAGCGACAATTCAAAATCATTTTGATGGGAACATATAGATGAATAGTGAAAATACAGCAACACACAAAATAGCATACTCAAATATAGATATTGCAAAATTCATAGCGGCATATTACGGCAAATCAGGAGGAAATTTGTTATGATTAAGATAATGTTTGTATGCCATGGGAATATTTGTCGGTCGCCTATGGCGGAATTTATATTTAGGGACATGGTTAAGAAGGGCGAGATTGCTGACAGGTTTGTGATTAAATCATCTGCTACGAGTACGGAGGAGATATGGAACGGGATTGGAAATCCTGTTTATCCGCCGGCTAAGCGTGAGCTTGCAAAACACGGAATCGGTTGTGACGGCAAGAGGGCTGTTCAGCTCAAAAAATCCGACTATGACAAGTACGATTATTTCATCTGCATGGACTCTAATAATATCAGAAACACTATGCGAATTTTCGGCGATGACAAAGACGGCAAGGTTTGCAAGATGATGAGCTTTGCAGGTATGAATCGTGATGTATCGGATCCGTGGTACAGCGGTGATTTTGAGCAGGCATACAACGATATTTACAGCGGATGCAAAGGACTTTTTGAAAAATTTAAAGGCAAAGCTTAATTTTGTTGTTAATATGCACAAAGATTTTTGATCGTATATGTGCAAAATCTAAAACACATTTAATTGACACAATAAATAAACGATGTTAAAATTGTGACAGGTTGTCATATGACTGCCTGTCATATTTATTTTGGAGGATTTTTTATGATAAAAAGCACCTTTTATAATCTTCCCGAAGAAAAGCGTCAGAGAATCACTGACGCAATATTCAATGAATTTGCCGGTTCGTCGGGAGAGAGAGTCAGCATAAACAATATTATAAAGAACGCAAACATTTCGAGAGGCAGTTTTTATCAGTACTTTGACGATAAGGTTGACCTTGTGGAGGTTATGACACGCTCATTTATCAACTTTTCACTTAAAAAAGCCACAGAGGTTATCTCTCGCACTCACGGCGACATATTTGTAACTTATGATTTGCTTTTTGAAATTCTATGCGAATGTTCAAAGGATGCAAAACAAAGTATAATTATGAAGAATCTCATCAAAAATATAAAGGCAAATGACAGTCTTGTTTCGGAATATTTTATCAACCGTTTCAAGGGCGTTGCAGAGCTTGTCAGCGTTACAAACAATTTTGACAGAAGTAACCTTAAATATACTTCAGATGAAGATGTGAAGTGTCTTTCACAGATTCTCACTCAGGTGCTGAAGAATGCAGTGTTCAATGTTTTTGTAATAGGAAAACCTTTTGACGAGGTTCACAGGGAGTATCACAGAAAACTTGAAATTATCAAAACAGGTGCAATTGCAAATTAAGTTTAATATTCATGCAACCGGTTGCGGCCGATTTCAACAGAAAATGTAAACCTAAGTTGGTAGAAATTGCATTTAATATGAAATATACTCATAGATAAAAAGCACAGACAAAGGAGTAATCAATGTTATCTAAAATCAGCGTAAAAAAACCGATGACGGTATTGGTTGCGGTTGTACTTGTTCTGGTTCTCGGTATAGTGTCATTTTTCAAGATGACGCCCGACCTTTTACCAAATATGGACTTTCCCTATGCCGTTATCATGACCACCTACGCAGGTCAGACGCCCGAGGCGGTTGAAACAACGGTTTCAAAGCCTCTTGAACAGTCGATGTCGGCAATTGACGGTGTTAAGGAAATCACCTCTACCTCATCGGACAACTATTCACTTTTGATGATTGAATTTGAGGACGGCACAAATATGGACAGCGCAACTGTTGATATGCGTTCAAGCCTTGACACAATCAAAGGCAATTGGCCTGACGGAGTCGGAACACCGTACCTCATCAAAATCAATCCGAACATCCTCCCCGTTGCAATGACGGCGGTTGACTTTGAAGGCAAGTCGCAGACAGAGCTTTCGGATTATGTCACAAACGAACTTTTGAATGAACTTGAAGGCATTGACGGTGTTGCCTCTGTTTCTGACAAGGGCATTGTTACGGAACAGGAAAATGTCGTACTTTCACAGGATAAGCTTGACAAGCTTAATAAGAAGATTTCCGCTGCGCTCGATAATCAATTCGGTGATGCGGAGGACAAAATTGCCAAGGCTAAAAAGGAATTGCAGGATAATATCGGCAAAGCCAAGGACGGTCAGGGTACTGTTTCATCTTCAATTGAGCAAATCAACTCACAGCAGGAGGCTGTTTCAAAACAGCTTGCCGATGCACAGAACAAGGCTGAAAGCGGTAAAACACAGCTTTTGTCGGCAAAGATGCAGTTGCTTGACCGAAAGGCAAGCCTCACTTCAACAAAGACATTGCTCGAAACCGCTTATCAGGGTTTGCTTGAACTGAAAACGACCTATGATGAGCTGACTTCCGAGCAGTCACAGCTTACGCAAAAACTTGAACAGCTTTCAAAATTCAACGAACAGTATCAGGAAATTGTTCGGAAAATGAATGATGCACTACCCGACAGCGAGGAATACAAGGCACTTCAACAGCAGATTGACGAGCTTAACAAGGTGCTTGAGCCTTACGGAATCAAAGCTCCCGATATTGCAAAAACAATGCAGACAGTTCAGAATTCCATTAACAAAAGTGCAGAGGCAATTCAAAATGTAGAAAGCTCACTCAAAAAGCTCGGAACTTCGGGAAATGCAATTAATTCTGCATTAAGTGAAATGTCGGAGAAAATCTCACAAATCAACTCGGGTATTGCACAGCTTGATAACGCAATTTCGGGACTTGACGATAAATCGGTTTCGGTTGATTCCGCTCTTGCTCTCATTTCACAACAGCAGTCAAGTGCGGACTTCAAAATGTCCTCTGCCATGTCAACTCTCACTTCAAAACAGAGTGAACTCAACAGCGCACTTACACAGCTTTCAAGTGCAGAAAAACAGATTGAAACATCCGAAAAAGAACTTGCAGATAAAAAGAAAGAGGCAAAAAGCAAGGCTGATGTGAGCAACACGGTCACACTTGATACCATTTCTTCAATTCTAACGGCACAAAACTTTTCAATGCCGGCAGGCTATGTTACCGATGACGATAACAATAAATTCATGGTTCGTGTCGGCGACAAGGTGAATGATGAAAAAGAGATGAAGTCGCTTGTGCTTTTTGACACAGGAATTGACGGAATAGGAGTTATTCATCTTGAAGATGTTGCAGATGTTTTTGTTGCCGATAATTCCGACGAAACCTTTGCAAGAATCAACGGCAACCCCGGTATTGTATTGAGCTTTTCAAAGTCAAGCAACACAGCGTCTTCTACCGTTTGCGAAAACATTAACGCAAAGCTTGATTCGCTTTCAAAAGAGGTTGACGGACTTCACTTTACAAACCTTTATAATGAAGGCGACTACATTAACCTTGTAATCAACAGCGTTTTGCAAAACCTCCTTATGGGTGCGGTTCTTGCAATTATCATACTTTTCCTATTTCTCAGAGATATCAAGCCGACGCTCATTGTTGCCTGCTCAATTCCGATAAGCGTTGTGTTTGCAATTGTCCTCATGTATTTCAGCGGTGTAACACTCAATATGATTTCGCTGTCAGGACTTGCGATAGGAGTCGGTATGCTTGTTGACAACTCGGTTGTTGTTATCGAAAATATCTACCGACTGAGAAGTATTGGTGTTTCGCCGATTAAGGCGGCACTTAATGGTGCAAGACAGGTTGCCGGCGCAATTACGGCATCAACTCTCACCACAGTATGCGTGTTCCTGCCGATTGTATTTGTTGAAGGCATCACCCGTCAGCTGTTTGTTGACCTTGCACTCACGGTTACATATTCACTTCTTGCAAGCCTTATTGTTGCGCTGACGCTTGTTCCGGCGATGGGACAGAGAATACTCCGCAAAATGAAACCTAATTCCGCTCCGAAGGACGGAAAAATCAAGAAGGCATATGAACGCTCACTTCGTTTCGTATTAAAGCACAAAGTTCCTGCAATTCTCGTTGCAGTTGCACTTCTCTTTACAAGTGCAGGTCTTTGTCTGATGAGAGGTTTCAGCTTTATGCCCGATATGAGCAGTACACAGATTCAGATATCATTGAAGCTTGACGATAACGCAACCTTTGAAGAAACAGTTAAAGAGGGCGAAAAGCTCAACGATTTGCTTTCAAAATATGACCAGTTTGAAACCGTAGGCGTTATGGCGGGCAACTCGTCAAGCCTTATGGGACTTACAGGCGGTTCATCATCAAATGATGCCGGCTCACTTATGGCATATGCCGTTCTCAAGGATGATTTCACAAAACAGAGTGGTGAGATTTCAAAGAAGATTGAAAAGGATCTTGAAAGCCTTGACGGTGAGGCTGCCGTAAGCGGCGGCACTTCAAGTTCAATGTCAAGCCTTATGGGTGACGGTTCCGTTCAGATTACGCTCTACGGTGACGACCTTGACACACTCAAAAGCACTGCCGAGGATATCGGCAAGACACTTGAAAAGGTTAAAGGCGTTGCATCGGTTGACAACGGCATCGGTGCTGTTTCTCCCGAAATCAAGGTTACTGTTGACAAGTCAAAAGCCGCTGAAAAGGGGCTTACCGTTGCACAGGTTTATCAGCAGGTTGCCGCTGCAATTTCAACAGAAAAAAACGCTGCCACTCTTACGAATGATAACGGCAATGATATGAATGTTGTGGTTGTAAAGGACGACAGCGAAACCGTTACTCCGAAAAATCTCCGTGACCTTGACATTACCTACAAGGATTCAAGCGGTAACGAAAAGACAGTTAAGCTATCCTCTGTTTCGGATATTTCAAAGTCGGAAACTATGGATAAAATCAGCCGTGAAAATCAAAAGCGTTATCTTAAAATCAGCGCCGAAGTCAAGAACGGCTACACTCTTACATCTGTTTCAAACAATGTAAAATCCGCAATGAACGATTACAAGCTCCCGAGCAGCTGTTCAATCGACTATGCAGGTACAGACGAAATGACAATGGAGGCAGTTTCACAGCTTATGCTTATGCTGTTGCTCGGCATTATTCTCATCTACCTCATTATGGTTGCACAGTTCCAGAGCCTTAAATCACCGTTCATTATTATGTTTACAATTCCGCTTGCATTCACGGGCGGCTTCCTCGCACTTTTAATCACAGGATTTGACATCAGCGTTGTATCGCTTGTCGGTTTTGTAATGCTCTGCGGTATCATTGTAAACAACGGTATCGTTCTTGTTGACTACATCAACAAACTCCGTATTGACGGCAAAGAAAGAATTGAGTCAATTGTTGAGGCAGGCAAAACCCGTATGCGTCCTATCCTCATAACCGCACTCACAACAGTTCTCGGTCTTGTTGTTATGGCTCTCGGAATCGGCACAGGTGCAGAAATGATGCAGCCTATCGCAATTGTCTGCATCGGAGGTTTGCTCTACGCAACATTTATGACGCTCTACATCGTTCCCGTTATTTACGATTTGTTCAATAAAAAAGAACTCAAAAAAGTAAGTGACGAAGACCTTGAATTTATTGACGAATAAATCATATTAATAAAATACACCCCCGACTTTACCAAACAGTTTAGTCGGGGGTGTTATTATTTCTTTACTTTTAATTCAGCAATTGCGGCATAATGCAACACATCAAATTCAGGCGGTGCAATTTTTAAGAGTAAATTTTTATGTTCATTCTCCCACAATTCAATTTTTTCTTTTGAGAGTGACGCACCTACACCACGGCAAGCCTTCATTCTGCCGTTCCATGACTCTCTTGTAAAATGCACCTTGAGCGGATATTCGTTGTGATAAATCAAATCAAACTTTTCTTCATAACATTTCGGAATATTTATCGGATGAATAGTTTCTCCTGCACCGCTCCAATCGGGACTGTATTTCAATACAAGTTTTTCACTCTGCCCTGCTATCTCATCTTCATACGGTAACCAAGCCATATAAAGAATTAACAACCTGCCATTTGGCTTTAACATTCTGTAAAGTTCAGGCATAATCTTTTGGTGGTCAAAATACCAAAAGCACTGACAAGCTGTGATAACATCAAACGATTCATCAGGAAAATTTATATTCTCTGTTGCTACAGTAAAATATTTTATATTCATACCTTTTGATAATAAACGAGCCTGACCAACTTGCTCTTTTGAAATATCTGTACCAACCCACTCTCCGCCATAGCGATACATATTTCTCGGAATAACTCCTGTTCCGGTGCCAATATCAAGAATTTTCTGACCTTTTACACAAAGCCCTCTGTCAACAATTTGATCATAAAATTTTTGCGGATAAATATCACGATATTTTGCATATTCGGCTGACACTCTGCCCCAGTCAAAAGCATTTCCGTTGTCTATATTTTTGTCAACAATATCCAATGCAATACACCTTTTAATTTTTAATAATATCGGCACATTGACCGTTTGTAAGACGGATTAAATCTTCTGGTTTTAAATCAATTTGATAACCGATTTTTCCTGCACTGACAATGATTTTCGGAATTGACTCTGCTGTAATGTGAAAGGTTGTCTTGAACTGCTTTTTCATTCCGAGAGGTGAACAGCCTCCACGCACATAACCCGTGACCTTTGTAATGTCCTTTACGGGAATCATCTCAACCGACTTTTCACCCACACTCTTTGCACATTTTTTAAGGTCAAGCTCATGGTCAACAGGAACTACGAAAACATAATAATCTCTGCCCATGCCCTTTGTTACAAGAGTTTTGAAAACATAATCGGGATTTTGATTCATAAGTGTTGCCACCGTTACTCCGTCAACGGCATCCTTGCCGTGGGGATATTCATGGTGAGTATATTCAACCTTTTCTTTGTCTAAAATTCTCATTACATTTGTCTTGATTTCTTTCATAAATATACAATCCTCCATGCATATTGCCATCTTGTTATTACCCTCACATAATACAACTTTTCGCATCGGATTTCAACCTTGATTTATTTGCAATTTTATTAAAATAATGTTAGAATAAATTCAGAAGTTATTCGAGGTGGAAGATTTCGTCCCCGTCCACACGCCGATGGCTTGACAAAGGGAAACCTTGAGAGATGCAGGAGAATGGGACGCCTGCCGAATAACCGTAGCTTTGAAAGCCGCTCCGAATTTTTTCGGGACGGCTTTCTTCTGTTTTACAGACTAAAATATCGCTGTTTTACCCACAACACGCAAGATAATAAGCAAGTCAGTAAGCAAGATAATAAGCAAGTTAATTTTTTAAACACCGTATTATGCGGTGTTTTTTCTTTTATCGCAAATTAATGCTGTAAAACCACTCGCAAATGCGTCACAGGGAAGAAAATGATAAAAAACTGGGCAAACTTTAATGTATGTTGATTGCTTTTTTAAAATAATTGTGCTACAATTTAGGAATAGAATAAACAAATTAGTGTATTCTTCATAAATATTTTTATGCATTTTTAAGCAAAGGAGGATAACAATGGCAAAAGATATGCTGGATGCCATTTACAATGCCGAAGAGGATTGCAGACAGCGTGAGGCAAATGCACGAGCAGAATCAGCAGAAAAGGTTGAACAGACAAAGGCAGATGCCAAACAGGTTGTGCTTTCGGCAAAAGAAAAGGCACAGAAAGACGCCGATATGCTTTTTGAAAAGACTGTGAAAGAGGGCAAAAAAGAGCTTGAGCAAGCCTCTGAAAAGGCAAATCTTGAGTGCGACATTCTCTCTCGAACTGCAGACAAAAACCGCAAGCGTGTTATTGACGGGGCTATACAAAGGCTCTCTCTTTAAAACGGTTGCAATGAAAGAAGCGTGGTGATAGAAATTGGCAAAACTTAAAATGAAGTCGGTTCGGATTATTGCCCTAAGACAGGACAGAAAGCGACTTCTTGAACATTTGCAGGATTCGGGTTTGGTTCAGATTGAAAAGACCGAAACCTGCAGAAAAGGTTTCGGCAAGATTGATATGACCTCACAAATTCAGATTTTCGAGCGGAATGTTACTCTCAGTGAAAACGCTCTGAAAATTCTCGACAGCAACTCTCCCGAAAAGAAAAGTATGCTTTCCGCATTTTGCGGACGGCGGGAGATTGATCCCGATGAAATCGGAGTTATCGCATCAAATGCAGGCGAAGTTATTGATGTGTGCAACAGAATTTGTGAGCTTAACAAACAGATTGCCGATAATGCGGCGGAACGGATTCGCATAAAAACCGCTCTTGCACAGCTTGAGCCGTGGAAGAATCTTGACATTCCGCTGAATGCAAAGGACACAAAAACAACGGCTGTTTTCATAGGCTCAATTCAAAAGGAGTACAACGAGATATCGCTTTCAAAGGCACTTGCCGAGGTTTCTCCGAAGCTTGAATTTGATTTTGAAATTCAATTTGCAAACGAGGGGCTTACCTGCATTGTACTTTTTGCACCGATTGCCCAAAAGGAGCTTGCAGAAAATGCTCTGCGTGATATCGGTTTTGCAAAACCAGTTACAAACTCAAGCCTTACCCCTTTGGCGGAATCAAAAAAGCTTGTTGAAAGAAGTCACGAGCTTGAAGACGACACGGAAAACGCAAAAAAGGAAATCATTTCCTTTGCAGACAGACGAAAAGATATTAAAGATACACAGGATTATTTCAGAATCAGAGCCGATAAATACAGCGTAATCGGTGAACTTCAGCATTCACGGAATGTTTTTGTCATTTCGGGTTACATTCCCGAGGAGGACTGTGAAAAGCTTGAAAGGCTTTGCGAAAGAGTTTCTGTATGCTATGTTGAATTCGGCGATGTTGACGAGGAAAAAGCTCCTGTAAAGCTAAAGAACAGTCGCTTTGCAGCACCGGCAGAGAGCATTGTAAATATGTACTCTCCCCCGTCGCATGACGATATTGATCCAACGCCGTTGCTTGCGTTCTTCTTCTACTTTTTCTTTGGAATGATGTTCTCGGATGCAGGCTACGGACTGTTAATGGTAATAGGAACAGGACTTGCAATAAAGCTGTTCAAGCCTGACAAGGAAATGCGAAACACCTTGAAGCTGTTCCAGTACTGCGGTATTTCAACATTTTTCTGGGGACTTGTTTTTGCAAGCTTCTTCGGAGATGCCCCCGCAACCCTTTACAACTACTTTACGGGTGCAGACATTACGATGAAGCAAATCTTCCCGTGGCCGACAATTGATCCGCAAAAGGACGCACTTATGCTGATGATTATTTCAATAGCATTCGGTCTTGTACACATTCTTGTCGGTATGGGATGCAAATTCTATGTTTGCCTAAGGCACAAGGATTACGGCGGAGCGTTCTTTGACACGGGACTTTGGATGCTTATGCTTATCGGATTTGCCGTTTTGGCGGCAGGTATGGCATTCGGTCAGACACTCGTCTATGTCGGAGCAGGCATTGCGATTTTCTGCGCAATCGGTCTTGTTCTCACACAGGGCAGAAACAAAAAGGGATTCGGCAAGGTCATCGGCGGACTTTCCTCTCTCTATGACATTACGGGTTACATCAGTGACCTTCTGAGCTATTCAAGACTTCTTGCTCTCGGTCTTACAACGGGAGTTATGGCTCAGGTGTTCAATATGCTTTCAACCATGTTCGGCAAGAGCTGGTTTGGAATTATCTTACTCATTATTGTGTTCATCATCGGACACGCAATCAACATCGGACTCAACGCACTCGGTTCATATGTTCACACAATGCGACTTCAGTATGTTGAAATGTTCGGAAAATTCTATGAGGGCGGCGGCAAACAGTTTAAGCCGTTCAAGCTCAACAGTAAATATATTAAAATTCAGGAGGACAAATCAAAATGAATGGAATATTTTTCGCACTTTTAGGCGCATCAATAGCAACAGCACTTGCAGGCGTAGGTTCTGCTCGAGGTGTAGGCTCTGCCGCACAGGCAGCTATGGGAGTTCTTTCCGAGGACTCATCAAAATTCGGTAAAATGCTCGTTCTCACACTTCTCCCGGGTACTCAGGGACTTTACGGATTTATCGTAGGCTTCCTTATTCTCGTAAGCGGCGGTGTTCTCGGCGGCACAGCTCCGACAATCGGACAGGGACTTGCATACTTTGCAGCATCACTTGCTATCGGTATCGGCGGTATGATTTCAGGTTTTGCACAGGGCAAGGCAGCCGTTTCGGGTATTGCACTAAGTGCAAAGGACGATTCAAACTTCTCAAAGGCTATGGTTTCCGTAACTCTCGTTGAGATTTACGCTCTCCTTTCATTCATCGTTTCACTTCTCGTTGTTATCACAGTTCCAAACCTTAACATCTGATAACCGACTAACGAAAATTACGAAAGAAAGGTGGAATCACTTTGAGCAGCGGTGATAAAATTTTAAATCGCATAAGTCTTGACTGTGACGAAAGAATCAGCCAAATAGGTGCTGAAACCGATGAAAAATGCGCACAGATTATGGCACAGGCAAAGCTTGATGCCGACAAGATTTCTGCCGAAATTGCCGACAGGGCACAGTCAAAGGTCAAGCAGATGCAGGCGGCTTCAAAGAGCCGTTGTGACCTTGAAACACGCAACGCTTTTCTAAAGAGAAGGCGTGAAGAAATTGACAAGACATACAGTGAAATTCTTAATAAAATGAAAAATCTTCCCGATGAAGATTACTTTGAACTGATTTACACATTTGCAAAAAAGTTAAACGGAATGAGCGGTGTTGTGCTTTTGAATGAAAAGGATATGAACCGACTTCCGAAGAATTTTCTTGCAAGGCTTGAAAAATGCGGTGTAAAAGCAGAGCTTTCGAAAACGCCGTGTGACATTGAAAGCGGATTTATTCTTAAATGCGGTGACATTGAAGAAAACATGGACTTCTCGGCAATATTGTCCGAAAAGCGTGACGCTATCGAGGATTTTATAAATCAGGAACTTTTTAAGGCATAGGGAGGAATATGATGGCATTATCTTATGAATTTTCCATCGGCTCCGTCCGTGCTAAAGAAAAAAATCTGTTTACAAACAGCGACATTGAGCATATGCTCGGTTGTGAAAATGTGCACGAGCTTTGCAGATACCTCTCGGACAAGGGTTACGGCGAGGGTGATGACATTGAAGATATTTTGAAATCACACAGCGAAAATGTGTGGGAATATCTCAAAAGAACCGCACCCGATTTTGCAATATTCACACCGTTCTTCTATCTTAACGACCTTCACAACCTTAAAGCTGTTTTAAAGGGAACGCTTTCAAACAGACCGTATTCACAGCTTTTGGTAAAGCCGTGTACTTTCTCTGAAGAAAGGCTTAAACAGGCGGTTGAGAACAGAAAGTTTTCACTTTTGGGCGAAGAACTTTCCGCACCTTGTGACAAGGCATATGAGATTCTTGCACACACAGGTGACGCAAGACTCAGCGATGCGGTTCTTGACAGAGCTTTTATGGAGCTTGTTCTGAAAACATCCGAAAAATCCGACAGCGAATTTATGTCCGAATATTTTAAAGCTACAGTATTTTATAATAATGTAAAAACAGCCATAAGAGGTGCAAAAGCCGATTGCGACAGGGATTTTCTTGAAATTGCAATCTGTGATGTGCAGGACTTCCCCCGTTCAAGGGTTATTGAGGCAAGCGTAAAGGGACTTGAACCAACGCTTGATGTGCTGTCAAAAATCTCGGCATACGGCTGTAACAAGGCTGTTGAAGAGTACAAGGTTTCTCCGTCGGCATTTGAAAAATTTGTTGACAACAGGCTTATGAGTCTTGCAAAAGAAAAATGCAAAAGAAGCGGTGACGGTGCAGACCCGATTACGGGCTATCTGATTGCAAGTGAAACAGAGAAAAAAGTTATTCACATTATTGCAAGCGGAATCCGCACCAAGACAAATTATGAAACCGTAAAAGAAAGGTTGCGTGAAGTTTATGGCTAAAAATATTGCCGTTATCGGCGACAGCGAAAGCATAAAGGGCTTTGCGGCAATCGGCATGGACATTTATCCGTGTGATGACAACGAAAACGCACCGCATCTTTTCAGAAAGATTGCTGACGGTGACAACTATGCGGTAATTTTTATTACCGAGGAAATGTTCGGACTTGTTGAAAAAGAGCGAAAAAGATATGAAGAAAGGCTCATTCCTGCCGTTATTCCTATCCCCGGTGTAAAAGGCAATACGGGAATCGGCATAAAAAGGCTGTCGTCATTCGTTGAAAAGGCAGTCGGTTCGGACATTATCTTCAATGATTGAGGTGTAAGAATTTGAAATCTGGAATTATAACTAAGGTAGCAGGTCCTCTGGTAATTGCCGAGGGTATGCGTGATGCCGATATGTTCGATGTTGTGCGTGTAAGCAGTCAGCGACTTATCGGTGAAATAATTGAGATGCACGGCGACAGGGCATCAATTCAGGTATATGAAGAAACTTCGGGACTCGGACCCGGTGAGATTGTTGAATCCACAGGCGCTCCGCTTTCCGTTGAACTCGGTCCGGGACTTATCGGTTCAATTTATGACGGTATTCAGCGACCGCTTAACGAGATTATGAAGGTTGCCGGCACAAACCTCAAAAGAGGTGTTGATGTTCCGTCACTTGATCACAAAAAGAAGTGGCACTTTACTCCCCTTGTTAAAAAGGGCGACACAGTTGCGGCAGGCGACACACTCGGTACTGTTCAGGAAACACACGCTGTTCTTCACAGGATTCTTGTTCCGAACAAGACGAGCGGTGTCGTTGAAAGCATCAGCGAGGGCGATTTTACAATTGACGAAACGGTTGCCGTTCTCAAAACAGACAAGGGCAATGTTGAGATTAATATGTGTACAAAATGGCCTGTTCGTGTGGGCAGGCCGTACAAAAGAAAGCTCTCCCCCGACATTCTTCTTACCACAGGTCAAAGACCTATTGACACACTCTTTCCGCTTGCAAAGGGCGGTGTAGCCGCAGTTCCGGGACCGTTCGGTTCGGGCAAAACTGTTGTTCAGCATCAGCTTGCAAAGTGGGCGGCTGCCGATATTATCGTATATATCGGTTGCGGTGAGCGTGGCAACGAGATGACCGATGTTCTTAACGAGTTCCCCGAACTTAAAGACCCACGCACAGGCAACTCTCTTATGGAGAGAACCGTGCTTATTGCAAACACATCCGATATGCCTGTTGCCGCCCGTGAGGCATCTATCTACACAGGCATTACTATTGCCGAGTATTTCCGTGATATGGGTTACACGGTTGCACTTATGGCTGACTCAACATCCCGCTGGGCAGAGGCTCTCCGTGAAATGTCCGGCCGTCTTGAAGAAATGCCGGGTGAAGAGGGTTATCCCGCATACCTCGGCAGCCGACTTGCTCAGTTCTATGAAAGAGCAGGCCGTGTTATCGTAAACGGCAGTGAGGACACGGAAGGCGCACTCTCGGTTATCGGTGCTGTATCACCTCCGGGCGGTGATATTTCAGAGCCTGTATCACAGGCAACACTCAGAATCGTTAAGGTATTCTGGGGACTTGATGCAAACCTTGCTTACAAGCGACACTTCCCTGCAATTAACTGGCTTACAAGTTATTCGCTTTATACAGACCGACTTGCAGATTGGTTCTCAAAGAATGCCGCTCCCGACTTTATGGAGCTTCGTGGCAAACTTATGACATTATTACAGGAAGAAAGCGAGCTTCAGGAAATTGTAAACCTTGTCGGTATGGACGCACTTTCCGCACCCGACAGACTTAAGCTTGAAACCTCCCGTTCAATCCGTGAGGATTATCTGCACCAAAACGCATTTGACCCGACAGACACATACACATCTCTCGGCAAGCAGGTGCTTATGATGCGTGCAATTCTTGCTTACTATGACAAAGCAAAAGAGGCTCTTGCAAACGGTGCAGACATTGAAATGCTTGTCAATCTTCCTGTTCGTGAACGCATAGGAAGATATAAATATGTACCCGAGGATAAGGTTCGGGACGAGTTCGAGTCAATCAAGGCTCTGCTTGATTCGGAAATTAAGGATGTACTTGAAAGGAGTGAGGACTGATGCCAAAGGAATACCGCACAATACGAGAGGTTGCAGGTCCTCTTATGATGGTAAGTGATGTTGAGGGCGTAACATATGACGAACTCGGCGAAATTGAACTTCCGAACGGTGAAACACGCCGTTGCAAGGTTCTTGAAGTTGACGGCTCAAACGCACTTGTTCAGCTTTTTGAATCAGCCGCAGGCATTAACCTTGCAAATTCAAAGGTAAGATTTTTAGGTCGTTCAATGGAACTTCCTGTATCTCCCGATATGCTTTCACGAGTATTTGACGGTCTTGGAAATCCGATTGACGGCGGTCCTGCTCTTATTCCCGAAAAAAGACTTGACATCAACGGAACACCTATGAACCCTGCCGCAAGAAACTATCCGCAGGAATTTATTCAGACAGGTATTTCAGCAATTGACGGACTTAACACGCTTGTAAGAGGACAGAAGCTGCCTATTTTCTCGGCGTCGGGTCTTCCCCATGCCCAGCTTGCCGCACAGATTGCAAGACAGGCGGCTGTAAGAGGCAAGGACGAACAGTTTGCCGTTGTATTTGCCGCAATGGGTATTACATTTGAAGAATCCGACTACTTTGTTCAGTCGTTTAAAGAAACAGGCGCTATTGACAGAACCGTAATGTTTGTAAACCTTGCAAACGATCCTGCCATTGAGCGTATTGCAACTCCTAAAATGGCACTCACGGCGGCTGAATATCTTGCATTTGACAGAGGAATGCATGTTCTTGTTATTATGACCGACATCACAAACTATGCCGATGCGCTCCGTGAGGTTTCTGCCGCAAGAAAAGAAGTTCCGGGCAGACGAGGCTATCCGGGTTATATGTACACAGACCTTGCAACATTGTATGAACGAGCCGGCAGACTTAAAGGCAAAGAGGGTTCAATCACTCTTATTCCGATTCTTACAATGCCCGAAGATGACAAGACTCACCCGATTCCTGACCTTACAGGCTACATTACAGAAGGTCAGATTATCCTATCCCGTGAGCTTTACAGAAAGGGAATTACTCCGCCGATTGATGTTCTTCCGTCACTTTCAAGACTTAAAGACAAGGGTATCGGTCCCGACAGAACCCGTAAAGACCACGCCGCAACCATGAACCAGCTTTTTGCCGCTTATGCAAGAGGTAAAGACGCAAGAGAACTTATGATAATTCTCGGTGAGGCGGCTCTTACCGATATGGATAAAAAGTACGCTGAATTTGCCGAGGCATTTGAGCGTGAGTATGTTTCACAGGGTTATGACGCAAACCGTTCAATTGAAGAAACACTTGACATCGGCTGGAAGCTTTTGCATATTCTTCCCAGAAGTGAACTTAAACGAATTAAGGACGATATGCTTGATGAGTTTTACGGTAAAGAATAATCGCATTGAAGGTGTTTGCTAATGGCAGTTATGAATGTTAATCCCACCCGTATGCAGTTGACAAAGCTGAGAAAACAGCTTGCAACAGCTACCCGTGGTCATAAAATGTTAAAAGACAAGCGTGACGAACTGATGCGCCGATTTCTTGACCTTGTAAGAGAAAACAAGGAGCTTCGTGAGAAGATTGAAAGAGAGCTTGCAGAGTGCAACAACCACTTTGTGAACGCAAGTGCGGTTATGTCAAAAGAGGCTCTGGACGCCTCATTGATGTCACCGAAGCAGAGAATTGACCTTGAGCTTTCTTCAAAAAATGTTATGAGCGTTGATATTCCGCAGTTTTCATCAAGCACACGAACAAGCAACGAGGGCGATATTTTTCCCTACGGTTTTGCGTTTACTTCGTTTGAACTTGATGATGCGGTTATGTCGCTCAACGAGCTTTTGCCCGACCTGATAAGGCTTGCTGAAATTGAAAAAAGCTGTGAGCTTATGTCGGCAGAAATTGAAAAGACACGCCGCCGTGTTAATTCGCTTGAGCATGTTATGATTCCGAGATATCAGGAAACAATCAAGTATATTTCGATGAAACTTGAAGAAAATGACCGCAGCAGTCGTACAAGGCTGATGAAGGTTAAGGATATGCTTCTTGACAAGGCACATCATTATTCGGAACACTATAATTAACTACACAACAATCAAAGGGGCTGTTTTTTCACAGCCCCTTATTTGTCAAAAAATTCTGTAAAATAAAAAAATCAGTAAATTCTGTAAAATAAAAAAATCAGTACATCAACTGTACTGATTCAATGGAGCGGATGACGGGGCTCGAACCCGCTACCTCCACCTTGGCAAGGTGGCGCTCTACCAGATGAGCTACATCCGCATATAATGGTGGGAACAACAGGGCTCGAACCTGTGACCCTCTGCTTGTAAGGCAGATGCTCTCCCAGCTGAGCTATGCTCCCACATTTTTATAATTGGAAAGCACTCCCGTTAAGAAGTGCTTTCCGTTTTGGAGGCGACACCCGGATTTGAACCGGGGCGTCAGAGTTTTGCAGACTCGTGCCTTACCACTTGGCTATGTCGCCGAATACTGAGCAATGTCACTCAACAGGCATTATTCTATCATAATAAAATTCATTTGTCAATACTGAATTTGCATTTTAATAACAAAATTTAACGGAAAATTTCTACACTGATATTTTATGCATCAAACAGAAAAATGACACCTCTGTTTTTGATTCCTCATAAAGCCCCGAACCCTCAAAGATGCAATACTCTGAAGGTTCGGGATTTTGGGGTTATCATACTTTTCTTAAAAAGAGAAGAAAACAAAATAAGTATCTTACACGCTCGGCTTTTCAAATGCCGAAAGAATAAGCTTTACACCGTAGATTGACAAAAGGACACCAATCATAAATCCGATTGTCTGTGCGGCAAATATAAGGTGGAAAAATCCGTAGATACCGCCGATTATGACGAGTATTCCGCAGAAAAGCGGAATAAGCCACGCACTTGAGCCTGTGTTCTTAACCTTGAATGACATTGCAACGGACGAGATACCGTCCACTACAAGCCAGCCTGAGAAAATGCAGAGAATGATAACATCAAACATAAGTCTTATGCCCGGCATAAACATAGCAAGAATTGAAATTACTGCCGCTGCAATGCCGACAACAAGACCGAGTGTTCCCATTATCGCTTCACTCTGTTCAGCCTTTGCCTTTTTGCGTTTTGCGAAGTAGTCAATCACGGAGCATATTCCCCACACTCCGAGGAGGATTGTCACTATCCAACCGGTATTAAGGAAGGTAAGTCCCGGATAGAACATACAGTAAATTGCGCCTATTATCGACAATATGCCGAAAATACAATTAAATACTTTCATAGTCACCTCATACTTTAATTAGGGTTCAATAATATTGAAATACAGCGGGAATTCGGCAACGCTTGATGTAAGGGTTTTGATGATGTCACTGTTGCCCTCAACCTTTTCAATGCCGGCGTCCATAAGTTTCTGATTGTTCTGTGCAATGCCGAGAATACCTGCGCTCTTGGTTTTGATTGTTGCGTCAGCCTTATCGCTCCACTTTTCCTGTGAATAGATAAGCACACCGTGATTTATGCGAAGAAGATATTTTGCATTTTTATCGGTCACTTCAAGATTGATTACAAGGTTCTGATCTTCAAGCTTCTTTTCGTCAAGACAGATTCCGAGATAATCCAACATTGTTTCGGTACTCATACCGAGAGCTGTTGCACCCGAACCTTCGGAATTCGGATAATTTTTTGTACCGTTACGAAGCTCATAAGCACCTGTAAGATAAGCGTTTCTCCACGCACCGCTTTCTGCCTGATAGCCGAGCTGTTCGAGTGCGTCTGCGCAGAGATAACGGGCGTCTTTATTTTCGGGATCTGCATATACAAGTGTGTTTGTAATCTGTGCAACCCACTGATACTCTCCCTTGTCAAAGTCTTTTTTAGCCATTTCAAGAACCTTGTCTGTATCGCCGAGATACTCTACAAGCTTCTTTGAATATTCTGTCGGTTCAAGCTCATCAAGATGAATGGGGTTTTCGTCATACCAACCCATATACTTCTGATAAACTGCCTTTACATTGTGCTTGAGAGTTCCGTAATACTGACGAGTGTACCAAATCTTGTTGAGTTTATCGGGAAGTTCAATCATGTTGGCAATTTCGGTTGATGTATAGCCCTGATTGATGTACATAAGTGTCTGTGAGAATATGTACTTATAGACAGAGGCTGTGTTTGCCATGTAGTCATTGATTACATCGTTGCCCCAATGAGGCCAGTTGTGAGCCTGGAAAACTACTTCGGTTTTATCTCCGAAAAGCTCCTTTGCCTCCATAATATACTGCGCCCACGCATTGCCGTCACGAACCTCTGCGCCTCGAAGTGTGTAAAGATTGTGCATTGTGCCGGAACAGTTTTCAGCCATCCACAAAGCCTTGTATTTTGGAAGGTAGGTGTTCATCTCGGCAGGCGATTCTGTGTCGGGAGTAAGCTGGAACACCATTTCAACACCGTCAACCTTGATGGTTTCGGTAGCTTTCTTTACCTCATAAGACGGTGAAATGTATGTTGTTGTGCCGTTTGAAGGGGTAAGACCGATACCTACCGACAAGCTACCCTTACCGCCCTTATCAAGCAATGATCCGTACTGAAAGTTGGTTCTGCGTTTCATTGCGTTTCCTGCAAAAACATTTTCTTCCATAACAGCCTTTTCGTAGCCTTCGGGAACGATAATGAGCGTTTTGCCGGACTTAATCTGCTCGTCAAGCGGAAGTGATGAATCGGCAACATCCTTTTCGTCAATAAGTCCGCCGATACCGCCGTAGTGGTCAATGTGGGCGTGGCTTACAACAACAGCGGCAATATGCGCCTTGCCGAACTTTGATTCAAGAAGTTCAAGCGCCGCCTTTGCAGTTTCGGAGCTTGTTGTACAGTCAAAAACAATCCAGCCGTTGTCGCTCTTTACAAAGGTTACATTGGCAACATCATAGCCTCTGACCTGATAAACACCGTCAACAACTTCAAAAAGTCCATAAAGCGAGTTAAGCTCCGTGTTTCTCCAAAGGCTTGGGTTTGCACTGTCGGGAGTTGACGAGTTTCTGATAAAATCATATGCTGTCTGGCTCCATGCAACTGTGCCGTTCTCGGTTTTGATTTCGAGTTTGTCGGGTGCTGTTATAAAGCCCTTTTTTGCAAATTCCTTTTCCTGTTCATCGGAAAAGTCAAGGGTCTTATACACCTGTGCGTTTTCGTCAGCCGTATATTTTGACGCATCCTTTACATCGCTGTTGAATTTTGCGGATGTACTGCTGTCGCTCTGCTGACATCCGCAAAGTGCAGACGAGGCAATCAATGTTGCCGCCAAAGCAAGGCAAAGCCCCGTTTTCTTTTTGTTAATCATAGAATATTTCCTCCGTGTTTTTAGCCGTTCATGATTTTTTTGTTTAAGCTGAATTATAATAAATAATTGTCATTTAGTCCATATATTTGGCACAAAGTGAAAAATTTTGGCACGAAATGCAAATTAAAGTCACTATTTGCGATATTATGTGATACAATAAGAGTGATAATTATGCAGGAGGTACGGTATGAGGATTGCAATAGTTGATGATTGCGAAAATGAGCGAAATGAACTTTGCAAAAGACTTTCTCAAAGCTCATTTTCAAGGTCATATGATATTGAAATTTGCGTATACGGTAACGGAACGGATTTTCTGAATGAGGCAATGCAGAACAGATTTGACCTTGTTTTTATGGATATATATATGGAAAAGGAAAACGGAATTGATGCGGCACAAAAGCTAAGGAAGTTTGACAAAGATTGTCTGCTTGTTTTCACAACCACATCAACCGACCACGCACTTGAAGGTTTTAGGGTTCGGGCATTGCACTATCTTGTGAAGCCGTACAGCGATGACGAGCTTGATATGTTGCTCGATGAGATTTCGCATAAAATTTCCGTTGAAGAAAAATACATTGAAATACCCTCTGCAAGTGACTCGTTGCGTATAAAGCTTTGCGACATTCTGTATGCCGAGCATTTTAAGCACTGTATACATATTCATTGTACGGACAAATCCGAAAAGTCTGTGCGCAGTACATTTGCCGAATTTGTAATGCTGTTTGATGACGGAGATAATTTCTTTGTGTGCAACCGAGGAATCGTAGTAAATCTTGAACACATCAGGGATATGAACGGCAATGAATTTGTTCTTGACAACGGTGAAAGAATCTCCATAAGTCGAAGTCTTGTAAAAAGTGCAAAAAGCACCTTTGGCGAATATATTTTCGGCAGGAGGGATTTGCATTGACAAATGTTTTCTGCCCGATGATTGAACTCGGTGCAATCATCCCCGGTGTTGTACTTGCATATCTTCCGATAAAAAAACATCTCAAACTATCCAAGCTCAGGCTGTTTCCTGTGATGATTTTATCACTTATGTGCCTTTGCACATTGTGCGGTTTTGTTTGTTACAGATACAATCTGAAATCGTTTGTGCTTGCAATACCGATAGTGCTTGCTCTTTCGGCAGCATACTGTTGTTCACTCAAAACATCCATGTGGAAATCGGTGAGTGTGTTACTTGCGGTATGCGGAGTGTTTGCCTGCATTGCGAGCATTACACGGGCGGTTGATTCGATAACATTTCCGCAGAACACAACGCCGTGGTTTGAAATCAAATCGGCTGTGCTGTTCAATATTCTATGCTGGATGTTTGTAATTCTTGCATGGTATCCTGCAACACACGGTGTGAGTGAACTGCTCGATGATGAAAACATTGCCCAGACATGGTATGTATTCTGGATTTTACCGATAATATTCATCTTGCTCAACTTTTTTATAATTCCATGGAATCCTAACATTCTCCATACAGGAAGAATTATGCAGGGTTACATTGTTATCAGCGTATCACTTCTTGTGCTGTTGCTCATTTTCTACGCTTTGCTGTATTTTATTGCAAAAAGTCTGAACCGCAATAACAAACTTGCTCAGAAAAATCAATTTTTGAATATGCAGAGGGCACAGTATGACGCATTAAAAGGTGCTATAGAGGAAACCCGTCAGGCACGGCATGATATGCGACATCACTTTGCCGTACTTAATGCTCTTGCCGAGCAAAAGAACTGGGAAGAACTTGAAAAATACCTTTCGTCAGCATCACAGAATATTCCCGACACAGAGCTTGTACTCTGTAAAAACCACGCTGTTAATGCGATTATCGGACATTATTATTCAAAATACAAGAGCAATGGTATTCCGTTTAAACTAAAAATTGACATCCCCGAAAAGTTGACAGTTTCGGAATCCGATATCTGTCTTGTAATCGCAAATTTGCTTGAAAATGCATTTGAGGCGAGCATGAAGCTTGACGGAGATAAACGGCAGATTAAAATGTATGCCCGTCCGCATTCCGAAAAGATATTGCTTATTTCCGTAGAGAATGCTTTCAACGGAGAGATTACCGAAAAGGACGGTTTTTTCGGTTCGTCAAAGCGAAACGGTAACGGTATCGGTACGCAGTCGGTACGCAGAATTGCCGAAAAAGACGGCGGTTATTGCAGATTTTCTCACGAAAACGGAATTTTTACGGCAGATGTTATGCTGCACGGCAAAAACTGAATCGGACATTATAAAAGGGAAGAAACTTTTTTCGGTTTCTTCCCTGTTTTTTATTCCGTAATTTTATTTTCTTTTAGCGAATATTTTGTCACCGTGTTCCAATCTCGGCGGATTGAAATATCAGCGGTAAGGTTTGTGTTGTCATAAACAATCGACCATTGAGTATTGCTTGTTATATCATTCGGATTCGGTGCTTGTGATGCCGAAACAAGAGCCTCCCATGCTGTTTCTTTTGTGTAACTATTATTCTTTTCAAGAACATTAATTATCTTATCATACCGCTCTCTGCCGTGACCGTAAACACCGTTTTTCTGATAAGGCTTTACAAAATTTTTGTACATCACAAAAAAGTTTGTAACGGCAGGCGATTTTGTAACAACAAGCTTTCGGTCATCGCTGTTGCAATCGTACTCAATAACACGGCCGTCACCGTTTGAATCGGTAACATAAAAGTGATAATCTCTTCCGCTTGAGGCGAACATATCGTATTTTTCAAAAAGTGTAACCGCCTCTTCGGTTGAGGAAGCTCTGTCAAGTATAAGACGGATTGCAAGCGTTGTGGCGATAACGGGCTTTCCGCTTTTCTGACGGACGGGCTTGCTGTCAAGTGTGAGAACTGCGATTGACACGCCCTTTTCATTGATTCCGTCAAGGCTGATAAACGGTGAGAGCAATGTTGCAAGCCTTGTTTCATCACTCAACTCGGTGTTGTTTGCACCTACATTATCAAGTGCCGCAAACGCAACCGACCTGTAGCCGTCCTTTGGCGAACAATACACAAGCATTGACGAGGTGTCGTTCTTAAAATCATAGTTTCGCCCCATCATTACGCTGTCGGGATTTTTCATTGTAAAGGCACTGCACCCGAAATTCGGCATTTTAAGATTGACGGGATAATCGGGCAGAACCTCCTGCAAAATTGCACCGAGAGCCGACTCATCATCAAAAATCCCTCTGTCAATGATTTTATCAATGCTGTAATCGTAGTATATATCCATTTTATAAAGGTTAAAATCGCTGTAATCGGTCAGCTTTTTAACAGAATCAAGCGTATGCTTTCTTGCGTCAATCATAATGTATTCTCCTTAAAACGGGGTGTTTTCAACGCAATAATAGCATAATATTTTTATTTTTTCAACAATTTTGAGTCAATACGCAATAATTTTTTCATAAGAAAAATCGGAAAGACAGAATTTTTGATTTCTGTCCCTCCGACCTTTATTTTACATATTGAATTTTAAATTATTTGAGAAGATTATTGTCCGTAAAATAATCGATTCTCATAGAATGACGGACATCCTCAAGTGTTTTTGCGGCAGTTTCCTTTGCAACCTTACTGCCCTCTTTGAGAATATCGAGAACATCGGGAAGATGATTTTCCCATTCTTTTCTGCGTTCACGAATAGGACGAAGCTCCTCCTGCATAACATTGTTAAGGAATTTCTTAACCTTGACATCACCGAGTCCGCCACGCTGATAATGAGCCTTGAGTTCGTCAAGACAGCTGTAATCATTCCAAAATTCCGCAAAATACTCGTCACGGCAGAATGCGTCAAGATAGATAAACACGGGGTTGCCCTCAACCTTGCCGGGATCCTCAACACGAAGATGATTCGGGTCGGTAAACATTGACATAACCTTTTTCTTGATATCCTCGGGTTCTTCTGCAAGATAAATGCAGTTGCCGAGGGATTTGCTCATCTTTGCCTTGCCGTCAATACCGGGCAGTCGCAGACAAGCCTTGTTGCTCGGAAGAATAATCTGCGGTTCCGTAAGAGTTTCGCCGTAAACGGAATTGAACTTGTGAACAATCTCCTTGCATTGTTCAAGCATCGGAAGCTGATCCTCGCCGACAGGAACGGCAGTTGCACGGAATGCCGTGATATCAGCCGCCTGACTGATTGGATAACAGAAAAATCCTACAGGAATGCTTGCCTCAAAATTACGCATCTGAATTTCCGCCTTAACGGTGGGGTTACGCTGAACACGGGACACGGTTACGAGGTTCATATAATAGAAAGTAAGCTCTGTAAGCTCGGGAATCATTGACTGAACAAAAATTGTTGACTTGTTCGGATCTATACCGCAGGCAAGGTAGTCGAGCGCAACCTGCAAAATATTCTGTCTTACCTTTTCGGGATGCTCGGCATTGTCAGTAAGAGCCTGAGCGTCTGCAATCATAATGTATATATCATCATATTCGCCCGAATTCTGGAGCTTTACTCTCTCCTTGAGCGAACCTACATAGTGACCGACATGAAGTCTGCCCGTAGGACGGTCACCTGTTAAAATTACTTTTTTCATAGGTTTCTCCTTTGTTTACCTTGATTCAAAGGCAAAATTCTTTTCTATGATTATATCACCATAAACAACAGCCGTCAACATTTGTAAAAAAGCTAAAAAGAAAAATATACCATAATAATTCCCATATATTTTATGCCACAAAATTCGACATAATGTTGCATAAGACACACGCAAAATTCATTTGACCGTTGAATTTTTTTTAAATAAAAATATAATATTTTAAAAAAACGAGGGCAAAGAGTATGGAGTACAATTATCATAAAAATGCAGGACAGCTTGCATTCATAAAATTTATAAAAGGTCTTGTGCATCTTCTTATTCGCCCGAAGGTTGAATGGAAGGACAAGAGCCTTAAAAAGAGCCTCAAGGGCAAGCCTGTTGTGTTTGTATGCAACCACACTCACCACTTTGACGGAGTTGTGATAAGCTCTGTACTCAGCAGATACAAGCCGTATATGCTTGTTAAAAAAAGCTGGTACGACAAGAGCGGAACAGGCTCGTTTATCCGAATTTGCCGCAGTATTCCCGTTGACTTTGACACCATGGACACAAACTGGTATGCGCAAAGTGAGGGTGCGGTTGAAAACGGATATTCAATGCTTATCTTCCCCGAGGGCGGAATTGCAAGAGAGGGCAAAATGCTCCCGTTCAAGCCCGGTGCGGCATTGCTTGCGGCAAAAAAAGGTCTTGACATAATCCCGATTGCATCTTTGGGTGAGTATAAAATTCTTTTTGGAAAGAGACAGAAAATTTTAATCGGCAATCCGATAAAATCCGAATGTCCCGAAAATGTTCGCTGCTCAAAATATGCAAAAGAAATAAGTGCCGAAGCCGAAAAGCAGGTCAAAAAGCTTTATCTTGAGCTTGAAGAAAAATACGGCAAAGGCAAGGTTTATTACAAAGAAGATTTTTCTTCGGAAAATTTATAATAAAATCAAAAAAATCAAAATTTTAAGTGAGGTAATTAAAATGAACAATGCTATTGCAGATCAGATTAAGGAAATGCTCGTAGAAAACCTTAGAATTCCCGAAAACATTCTTACATACGATTCAGAGCTTTTCGGTGACGAAATCGGTCTTGACTCAATCGACTCAATCGAAATCGTCGCAGGCATCGACACACTTTTCGGTATTGATATGACAGGTGCAGACCGTGAGCACTTCCAATCAATCAGAGCACTTACAGAATATGTAGAAAGCAAGCAGGGTTAATATGGCTGACAAAAAGAGATGTGTTGTCACAGGACTCGGACTTATCTGCGGTGTCGGTGACAATGTAAAGGATTGCTGGGATGCCGTAACACTCGGTCACTCCGGCATTGATGAGGTTAAGTCGGTTGACACCTCAAACTGTTATGCACACAAGGGTGCAGAGGTTGACAAGGCATCGTCAGAGCTTTCTCCCGAAAACTATGACCGTTCTTCCCTTCTCTGTATTCATGCCGCAAACGAGGCTTTTGAAGATGCAAACATTGACGCATCCGAAAAGAACATCGGTGTTATTCTTGGCAGTTGTGTAGGCGGTGCGGCAAGCATTGACAAATATTACACAGACGAAATCAAGGGTGACGGCGGTAAAAAAGAAGATATTTTCAAAATGGGCGCTTCGGCAATTGCCAACAATGTTTCCGCTCATTTCGGACTTGAGGGCATTACCGCAAACATCGTCAACGCTTGTGCGGCAGGCACAATGAGCATCGGCTATGCCTGTGACCTTATCCGTGAGGGCAAGGGTGATGTGTTCATTGCAGGCGGTTCGGACAGCTTTTCTTCACTTGCATTCAGCGGTTTCCACGCTCTCCATGCGCTTGACGAAAACGCCTGTTCTCCGTTCAATCACAGCACAGGTATCACGCTCGGCGAGGGTTCGGGTATTCTTGTAATCGAAAGCTACGAACACGCTGTTGAACGAGGCGCAAAGATTTACTGTGAAATTCTCGGTTCGGGTGTAAGCAGTGACGCTTACCACATTACCGCTCCCCGTCCCGACGGTGAAGGTCAGATGAGTGCAATCAGAAGGGCTGTTGAAAGCTCTGCTCTTAGTTTTGACGATATCGACTACATAAACGCACACGGAACGGGTACTGCCAAAAATGACGAAGCTGAATTTCTTTCACTTCACACACTTTTTGACGGCAACGACCACCTTTCTGTCAGCTCAACAAAATCTATGACAGGTCATTGCCTCGGTGCGGCCGGCTCAATTGAGGCTGTATTTTCCGTAAAAGCAATAAAAGAAAACCTCGTTCCGCCTACAATCGGCTACTCCGATGAGGATTTGAAGGTGCTTTCCGAAAAGGCGGGCAACATTGACTTTATTCCGAACAAGAGCCACACTAAAGATGTTCACTATGCAATGTCAAACTCATTTGCATTCGGCGGCAACAACGCAAGCATCATTTTCTCGGACAACAAGCATGATATTCCCGACAACAGTAAAAATGAAAAAATTTACATTACGGGCATTTCAAAGCTTACAGGCACAAAGACTGACGAACACAGCCTTAACTGCAATCTTACCTCCGAAGATTATGACAAACACGGAATCAAGGTTGCATTTTACAGAAAGCTTGACCGTTTCAGCCAGCTCCAGCTTTTGAGCGGTATGGACGCACTTACAGACGCTGACATTAAAATTGACAAAGACAACGAATATAAAACAGGTATCATAATCGGCACGGCTGACGGTCCTATGACCGAAATTGTTGATTTCCAGAAAAAGGCAATCACAAGAGGTACCGAAAAGGGCAGTGCTTTTTCATTCCCGAATACGGTTTACAATGCCGCAGGCGGTTATCTGAGCATTTTCTCAGGCATCAAGGGCTACAACGCAACTGTTGCAAACGGCAATCAGGCAGGACTGCAGAGTATTTGCTATGCCGCTGATATTCTTGCAGACGGCAACGAAAGCGTTATGCTTGCCGCAGGTACCGATGAAAATACAAAGACAAACCTTGAACTCTATACAAAGGCCGAATTGCTTGAAAAACCGCTCGGTGAGGGCTCTGTAACTCTCGTTCTTGAAACAGAGGAAAGTGCAAACGGCAGAAATGCACGCAAGTATGCAGAAATTAAGGGTTATGCACAGGCTCACCGCCCTGTATCGTACGACAACTCAGAGGTTGACAGCAAGGCTATTGTTGAGGTTATCGAAAAGGCTTGTGTGAATGCCGGTATTGAAGCAGACAATATCGACTTTGTATGCTGTGACGACAGGAAGATTATCAAGACGCTTATGCCCTGCTATGATGTATCGCAGGAAATCGGCAATGCAAGAGCCGCCGCAAGCGCAATGACAGCGGCATATGCGGCTGAGCTTCTTTCTGACAGCGAGAAAAATTACGAATACGGACTTGCTCTTTCAATGGGTGCGGGCGGAACATACTCTGCCGTAATCCTGAAGAAAGCGTAAAAATCGGAGGTAAATATGAGCAAAACCGCTCTTGTAACAGGTTCATCAAGGGGCATTGGCAAGGCTTGCGCTTTAAAGCTTGCAGAGCTTGGATATGACATTGCCGTGAACTTCAATTCAAATTTAGAAATGGCTCAAAAGGCTGTTGACGAAATTACATCACTCGGCAGAAAAGCCGTTGCCTACAAGGCGAATACGGCAGATATTGACGAAGTAAAGGATATGTTCCGCAGTATTCAGCAGGACTTCGGCGGAATTGATGTGCTTGTCAACAACGCAGGTGTGGTTGACGACGCTTACCTTTTGATGATTAAAGACGAGTCGCTTGAAAGAAGTCTTGACATTAATATCAAAGGATATTTCAATTGTGCAAGACAGGCATCGCTTAAAATGCTCCGCAAAAAGAGCGGAATCATCATCAACATTTCTTCCGTAAGCTCTGTTCTTGCAGTTGAAGGTCAGTCGGTTTACAGTGCAACAAAGGGTGCGGTAAACGCTATGACTCACACGCTTGCAAAGGAACTTGCAAAGTACGGAATCAGAGTAAACGCAGTTGCACCCGGTTTTATCGAAACCGAAATGATGAACGGCATTCCCGAAGAGTTGCAGAAAAAGTATCTTGAGGCTATTCCCGAAAAGAGATTCGGCACAGTTCAGGATGTCGCAAATGTCGTTGGACAGCTTTGCAGTGACGATTTTTCATATATGACAGGTCAGGTGCTTGTGCTTGACGGAGGACTCAGCTTATGATGAATCTGCTTGAAATCAATCAGAGAATAAAACAAAGACCACCCTTTCAGATGATTGAGAGGGTGACCGAGCTTGAGCCGAATGTTTCGGCAACAGGTATAAAAAATGTGTCGGTGAACGAGCCGTATTTTGCAGGTCATTTTCCCGACACACCGATTATGCCTGGAGTATTGCTCATTGAATCTGCGGCACAGCTTTGCAGTCTTGTATTTGCTCCCGAAAGCATTGAGGAGGACAAGCTGTATGTTCTTCTAAAAGTCAAGGATTTCAAAATGCTCCGCCCCGTTATTCCGGGTGATACGCTTATTATCAGCGTAAATGTTACAATGTCAACAAAGTCGGCATTTGAATTTGCGTGTGTCATCAAGGTTGACGGTGAAGTGAGGGCAAAGGGAAGTCTTTTGTTTACCACAATGGATAAAAATGCGGTTTACAAGCCGTCACAGGAGTGATTATGAAAGTTCTCGTATTAAACGGTAGTCCAAAGGGCGAAAAAAGCAATACTCTCAACATTACAAAAGCATTTCTTGACGGCTTTTCAGCCGATACGGAAGTTGAATATATCACGGTTAAAAAGGAAACAATCAAGCCGTGTATGGGTTGCTTTTCGTGTTGGAGCAGAACACCCGGCAAATGTGTTATAAAGGACGATATGCAGAAAATCTACGAAAAGATTAATTCTGCCGATATTATCATTGAGAGCTTTCCGCTCTACTTTTTCGGTATGCCGTCACAGATGAAAGCATTAACCGACAGATGTCTGCCGTATATGCTCCCCTATTCGGGAAATGTTGCCGAGGACAAAGAAGCCTCTTTCCATGAACTGCGTGATGAAGCAATGCACGAAAAGAGGCTTTTGGTTATTACAACTTGCGGCTATGTGAGTGCCGAACCGATGTATCCCGCACTTATAAAACAGCTTGATTTGATTTGCGGTAACGGCAATTACACGATGATAAAATGTCCCGAAGGCGAGCTTTTTATTGCAGAAAAAGCTGAAAGGCAGAGAAAGGCATATCTTGATTCAATCACGGAGGCAGGCAGGGAATTCTGCGAAAACCGCTGTCTTTGCGACGAAACAATGAAAAAAATTTCAAAGCCTATTCTCTCCCCCAAAGGATTCGAGGCAATTACTAAGGCTCATTGGAAAATGAGTTAATCAGCTTTTCGGGCGGAACATATTCGGACAATGCTCCGAGAACAAACTCGTTGACAGCGTCTGCAAGTTTTTCGGAACTCTCTGCACAGCCGTCATTGAACCAACGGACATAAACCGAGATGAATCCCGAAACGACAAACTCAACAAGGTATTTGAGTTTAGTTTCATTTTTAAAATTAAGCACAGGTCTTATTGAAACCTCGATAAATCTTTTCAAAAGCTCAACAGAGCGACCCGAGCCGAACACCTCGGGAGAATTTTTCAGAATTTTATTAATCTGTTCTTTATTTTCAACAATGGAAAGACCGATAAAATTCAGCTGATTTACAAGGTTGTTGCCGTCACGGTCGGATTTTTTCGCATGGCTGATAACATCATTGATTATATCGTAATTGATATCATCGACAACATCCTGAACCGTGTGATAATGGCGGTAAAAGGTTTTGCGGTTAATCATCGCCTTTTCTGCAAGCTCAGTCACCGTGATTTTGGAAACATTTTTTTCGGCGAGCAAATCAATCAGCGAATTTTTAATATTGGTTCTTGTTTTTACAATGCGAAGGTCAGTAACATTAGCGTCCATACTATCACCCCATAAAACAGTTTGATTATAGCACCAAAATTTTTTTGAGTCAACGGAGGTCCTTATGACAGGTCTGATAATTGAAGGCGGAGCAAGGCGAGGAATTTTTACCGCCGGTATAACCGACTGTCTGCTTGAAAACAAAATACACTTTGACTATGTTGCAGGAGTTTCGGCGGGAGCTGAGGTCGCCCTTGATTTTACCGCAAAACAGGAAGGTCGTTCCCGCAGGGTTATTATGCCCCACAGAACAGGTGATTTTTCGGTTCTCGGTTTTCTTTCAATGGATCTCGACAATATGATTTACAGATTTCCTTATCAGGACTATCCGTTCGATTTTGATACATTTTTTGCGTCAGATACAAACTGCGAATTTGTGGCAACCGACTGTGTAACAGGCAAGGCAAAATATTTTTCCGAGAACAAAAGCGAACAGCGATTACTTGACTCCGTAAGAGCGTCCTGCACAGTTCCTATTCTCTATCAGATAAGCGAATTTGAGGGCGGAAAGTATGTTGACGGCAGTATTGCCGACGCTGTTCCCTTTGACCGTGCGTTTGAACAGGGCTGTTCCCGTGTGCTTGTGCTTTTGACAAAGCCCGAAAATGAGCCTTGCACGGACTATCGCAAGTTTGAATTTCTAATCAACAAAAAATACAAGGACTATCCGAACCTCATCAACGCTCTTATGACGAGATTTGACCGCTATAATGAGCAATGCAAAAGGATGAAACAGCTCGAGGAGGATGGCATACTTATGGTACTCCGCCCGTCACACAAGTATGTAAAATCATTTGAGATGAACACGGATGTGCTTGACGAGGCGTATAATGCCGGCAAAAATCTTGCCAAAGAAAGGCTTGCTGAAATTGAAGATTTCCTCAATGTTCTCGAAAAGAAATAATCAAAACAACAAGTTACATTAATATATCTTCCCAAAAAGCAAGGTACAATTTCGTGCCTTGCTTTCTTTTTATGTGCAATTGTGACAATTACAAAGCTAATAATATGTAATTTGTTACAATAAATCTATATTATAATTGTGTAAAAATAAAAATTATGGTATATTAGGGGTACATTTTAAAGGAGATTATTATGAAAAAACAACTTATGATTTTTGATTTTGTGTACACGGGTATCGCAGCTATCTTGCTTTTGACAATTGCCATGCTCCAAAATTGCGGCATTAATATTACACAAGAAAATGTAATAGGCATTATTGTTCTGATAATCCTGTTTGTCCTAATTTTGCTCAGTACGGTTAATGTTTTGGGATGTAACTATCCCACCTCAAAAATAACTTTTCTCAGACCGATATTGCTGTTCATTGCACTGTACATATTCTATTGTTTGCCGTTTATGGGCTTTATCGGCAAAGCGGGAAATGTGTGGAACAGTATAATGTTCGCCCACTTCGGCATTACAGTATCAAGACAATTCTACTACATCTCCAAATCACCCATAGCCGAAAAATTTGTAAAATCACCTTTTGTCTATACCAAAGGCACTGAATTTTTTTCCAGTGCGGGATCATTCTTTAAATTTCTTTCAGTCATAATCATCCCGATGACCGTAATCGGAATAATATTAAACATAACCACAAACGGAATCAATGTGGCAAGCATATTTTCCTAACAAACACGGAGCAGAAATTAAAATCTACTCCGTTAATTTTTTATTCAAAAAACAATTCAATTGACAACCAAATCATTATGCAGTATGATTGTATTGACAGATAAACTTGGCTTTAGGTCAAGACCTTTTAGAATGTTTCGGAGTGATTTTATGTACACAATCGGTCAGGTATCTCAGATGTGCGGTATCCCTGTTTCAACCCTGCGTTACTACGATAAAGAGGGACTTTTTCCGCATATGGAGAGGGTGTCGGGTATCCGCAGATTTTCCGACAGAGAGCTTGAAACACTCCGCATAATTGACTGCCTCAAAAAATCGGGACTTGAAATCAGAGAAATAAGAAAATTTATGCAATGGTGTGCCGAGGGCAGTTCGTCCTATCCGCAAAGGCGAGAACTTTTTGAAAATCAGAAAAAAACCGTAGAAAAGGAAATTGAGCGTCTTCAAAAGACGCTTGATATGCTCCGCTTTAAGTGCTGGTACTACGATACTGCTATTGCTGACGGAAACGAGGACAGAATCAACGAAATGCTCCCGAACAATCTTCCCGATGATATTCAAAAGCTGTATGACCATGCCCACAGCGATGACGAAGATTAATTTTGATAATTTGTAAATTCACAGAATTACGCTCTCCAAACGGAGGGCGTTTTATTTTGTGCTATTTTATTTTGTTCCGAAATATTTTATGTAGCTTTCAATGTTGCAGTTGATTTCTTCAAAAATTTTCTGTACCCCGTCAACTCTTAAATTCTCATGATAAACCTTTGCTCTGCCCTCTCTGTCAATTTCAATCAGCAAAACATTCTCACCGTCAACCTCAGCATAAACATTGCACGATAACTCCGGATATTTCACCTAACCACCTCGGTAATTTATATGAGGATACATTATGTAATTTAACTTGTAATCGCTTTTGCGATGTGTTATACTCGGGTTAGAAACTGAAAGAGGCAGAGTTATGGTAAGAGAAATTGTACATGATCCTATGTTTTTACAGAGAAAGTCGGAGGACGCAACACAGGCAGATTTGCAGACGGCACAGGATTTGCTTGACACACTCAGGGCAAATTTTGACCGTTGTGTGGGCATGGCGGCTAACATGATAGGCGTTGCAAAAAAGATAATCGCAATTAATGACAACGGAAAATATCTTGTTATGTTCAATCCCGAAATCATTAGCAAATTCGGTGAATTTGAAACCGAGGAGGGCTGTCTTTCGCTTGACGGCGAACGCAAAACGGTTCGTTACAAAACGATAAAAGTAAAATATTTCAACGAAAATTTCAAGCAGATAAAACGCAGCTTTTCAGACTTTACCGCACAGATTATTCAACATGAAATCGACCATTGCAACGGGATTCTGATTTAAAGTTAATACAAATCCTTCTCTCCCCGACAGTCACACGGTACAATGTGTGGCTGTCGGGTTTTATTTTGCACATTTATTTTGCACAAAAGTTTTACTGCAATTTATTCATTGCAACTAATTTCACCGTCAATCTGAACCTTTTTGGGATTATTGTTTTGTAAAAATCGCACGAAATTGCATGGCAGATTATTTTGCAATTGCACTTTGAATTACATTGTGCTATAATATTAATACAATAGAAACACACAAAAATTGTAATTAATCAAAAGGTGGTAAGATTATGAAAAACAATAAAACTCTCAAATACACAGGAATTATACAAGGTGTACTCATTGCAACTCTGTTACTGCTTGCCATTTGGATTCAAGTGACATTTTTGTATAACACATACTATTGTGAAGATTATTCTTTTGATTTTCTTAGAAATATGGGTATTGGTTATTGGGATTTACGGAATAATTCTTCAGCGTTTTTCCTCATAAATTCCATTGCGGAAGCCATAGCTTATTTTTTAGGTTTGATGCGTCTTTATGTTCTTAAAATAATTTTTCAGATTATTGCCGCTGCAGCGTTAACCTTGCCTGTTATTTTAGGCTATCTGTCAATATTCCGCAAAAACATAGTTGCAAACGGATTGATTATTGCAGGATCGGCATTGACTTTGTTATCCGCATGTCGGAGTCTTTTCTCTACCCTATTTGAACTTGCCCGTGGATTTGGCGAATTTACTTTGGTTCAAGTAGTTTTAATAATTGTGATACTGATAAAAATAGAATTGATTGCCGTTTCAATACTGCGGATAAAACAGATTAAAAAATCAAATCAGTTACAGTAAATAACGAGGCGGTGATTTTATGAAAACAAATAAAATGCTTAAAGTTACGGGAATTATGCAGAGTGTTCTCATCGGCATATTGCTGTTGTTTGCGATTTGCATTGAGGTAATGAGCCGTATGAATTTTTATACATACGACTATTCACTCAATTTTGATTATTCTTCTTTTTGGGCAATCCACGGTGACTATCCGTTTCTATTCATTTTCAACACTCTTTTTACAACCTTTGCATCTTTCTCAAGCTTGTTAGAAAATTATGTTTTATATGTTATTTTTGAAATTATGGATATTGCATCGTTGGTATTGCCCGTATATCTCGTTTACAAATCCATACGCAGTAAAAGCACGATGGCAAACGGATTGATTATTATATCATCTGCTGTTACTTTTATGATTATGGTTGCTTACGGAGTTTATACCCTTCTTGACATAATTCGCGGTGCTGAAACATTCAATATTTACAGCATAATTTTCATCTTCATAATGTTGATAAAAGTTACATTGTGCATTATTTCACCGCTCAGAATAAGGGCAATTAACAACGCTGACGAATAGTATTACATATAAACAAGACAGTTTACGGCTGTCTTGTTTTGTTATTTATTAAAATTTCTTCATTGTATAACCCTTTCCCTACAAAATCTACAGGGACAGTTGCGGTGAACATTGACATATATTGCTGATTTAATATTCCAAATTTAATATTGCTAATTTGGAATTATAATGGTATAATTCGTGTAGATATTGCGGAGGTGTTGTCGTGAAAAAATTTGTATCGTTTTTGCTTGCTCTTATGATGATTTTCGGGAGCAGTACCCTTGCTTTTGCAACTGACAAAACAGACACACAAGGCAACTCCACCTCCGATGAATCGGACGGCGGTTCAATGCCTACGGATTTTGCGATAATTCTTCTGCTTATCGCAGGCGGTACGGCAGTCGCAAGTTTTAAACGCCACAGAAATGACCGTGACGATTACGATGAACCCGATGATGACACGGAAGAAGAAATTTAATTTTACATTATTAAAAACAACAAAGCCGACAGAATACAATCGCTGTATCTGTCGGCTTGATTTATTTTTAATTAAATTATTGAACCTCAAGAAGTTTTTTGTTCACTCTGTTTGTAACATCAAGATAATATGCAAGGTCAGCAGATGAAAGGCTGTCCTCATCAATTTTTGAAACCTTGTCCATATATGTGTTGTACTGACTCAAAAGTTCGGTATATTCGGAAAGCATTGTTACATCATTTGCATCATAGCTTTTCATAAAGTCAACATACTTGTCCATAAACTCTTCGTACTCGTCCATTGTTTCTTTGAAGGATGAAGAAACTTCTTCACTTTCGGAGCTTTCTTCCTTTGAACTCTCTTTTTTGGAGCTTTGCTCTTTCTTTGAGCTTTCTTCCTTTTTAGGCTTTTCGGTTTCGGGTTCGGACTCAACATCACTTGATTCATCTGAAATTTCCGACACTACGGATGTTGATTCCTTTGCGTCATCTTCTGAACTGCTGTCTTTTCCGCAGCCTGACAATGATGCAGTCATAAGTATTGCAAGCGACATTGCCGCAACGGCAAATAATTTTTTCTTTTTCATGGTTTTACTCTCCTTTATAATAACAGAATAATTCTGTTTATTTGCTTAAAATTAAAAAGGGAATTATCAACAATAAACCTATAGTTGTCAATAAGGCAGGTATTCCTCTGTTTGAGCATTTTATTATATCTTTTCTGATAAAAACTGAGGCAACAAACAGTAAAAGCTGAATTGCCGTTACAACAACATTGCCCCATCTGTTAATACTGTATGAACCGATTAAAAAGAGCGCAGAAACAATAGCACCGATTATTGCAACAATGCCAAATCCGCTTTTTCTGTACGCTTCATCAGCTTTTTCCTTTTCTTTTTTACGCTCCTTTTCGTCTGCTCTCTCCCATTTTTTGTATTCCATTTCCTTATAGGTATCGTTTTTTATTCGTTCAACCTCAACTGCATCACCGTACACTATAACTTCGTCTGAACCGCAGTACGGGCAATGCAAAGTCTTATTATTACCGTCAACCGTCATCACGCCGCCGCATTCCTTGCATTTCAGCTGAACTCGCTCGGTTTTGTCATTATTTGTAATCTTTGCACCGCAGTTTTTACAAAAAGAAGAACTGTCCTCAATTTTCTCGCCGCAATTACTGCAAAACACAACATATCACCCTCAGTAATAATTTGTATTTATTATAGCATACTATCCTTTTAAAAGCAATACTATCTTTAATAATTTATTTATTTTTATCCTTTTAAAAGATAATATTTACTTGGTGATAAACAATGCTAAACCTTAAAGAAATAGGTAACAGAATTAAAAAATACAGAAAGCAAAAAGGGTTCACGCAGGCACAGCTTGCGGAAATTATTGATATTTCAACAATTCATATGTCACACCTTGAAACAGGTTCTGTTGCAATGTCACTTGAATGTATGATAAAGGTATGCAATGCCCTTGAAGTTTCTCCCGATGATTTGCTGATCGGTGAATTTGAACTTAACAATAACGCCACAATAAAACAGCTTGCAGAAATAACCAAAAATCTTTCTTCGGACGAAAACAAACTGCTGATTGATTTTGCACTTTTGCTTGAAAAAAACAAACCTAACAGAAATTAAAAAAACCGACAGAATACAATCGCTGTATCTGTCGGCTTTTTATATAGCGGCGAACCGTGTTCGCCCCTACTAATCAATACACCGTTTTCATCACATCAAAACATACGAAAATAAACAAAATGTATCATCAAGGCGGGCGTCCAATGAACGCCCCTACAGGCTATCCATAAACTAATTCATATTATTGTTTAATTCGTTTGAAGAATTTATTATTTCTCTGATTTCATTTTCGGCTTGTCTGACTTCTTCTAAAAATGCTCTTGATGAAACACGCAACGCACCGTTGCCCAGAATTATCATCTGTTCGAGTGCATCGGATGTTACAACACGCACCTTGTTGGTTTTGGCAAGCTTGTGAGAGGTTTTCTCAATGAACATATCGGCGGTTTCTGCCTCTTTGGTATATACAATGCTGATATTATTCACGGTTTCAACCTCTCTGTGTTCGCCCTTTACCTTGTACGCATCAAACACGAGAATAAGGTTGCACTTGCTGTAGCCCTGATAGTTGCAGAGAATGTTTATCAGAGCGTGTCTTGCACCGTCAAGACTTCTTTCGGAAAGCTCTTTGAGGTGTTCCCACGCAAAAATAACATTGTAGCCGTCAACGAGCAGATACTCCGTGCCGTCATACACGGGGGATTTTTTATACTTTTCAGCCGCCTTGTCAATAGACGAAACCGCCTTGACATGACGCTTTTCGGGAGCGTGTTTTCTGCGTGTCACAGGACCGTAGGTCTGCTCAAAAATCTGCATAAGCTCCTTGTCGAGAGCAAAAATATCGTCCTGAGTTTTGCACTTTGCAAAAGCGTTTTCGCTGTTTGTGCCGATTTCATCGCCTTTCGGAGCATCGAGAATACTCGGCAGATGCATATGCTCACCGACCTCATTCCACGGCACATTGTAGCCTGCTCCGTGAGAACAGAATACAGAACCGCATGGATTGTCAACATCGGCATCGCAATCGTAGCCGATTTGTGCAATAACTTCATCGCTGTTGTGGCACGGCTCATAGCCTTTAAGACTGCACGAAAGTCTGCCTCTGCCGTGAGTGTACTGCATAACTTCTTTTGTATAGTTGCCCATTTCGGACACGGGTGCAGTACCCGTGAGAACGGAATTTTCTCCCTTGGCTTCGGGAGAATTGAAAGTACCGCTCATCCGCTGAATATCTGACATTGCCCGTCCCACATTTTCGTTAGGCACTTCAAGCGTAAAATCATAAACAGGCTCAAGCAGAATGCTCTTTGCCGAGCGCAGTCCCTGTCTTACGGCACGGTAGGTTGCCTGTCTGAAATCTCCGCCCTCGGTATGCTTTGCGTGAGCTTTTCCCGAAACAAGCGTGATTTCAATATCTGTAATCGGCGAGCCTGTCAGCACACCGAGATGTGTTTTTTCACAGAGGTGAGTAAGAATCAGCCTTTGCCAGTTGCGGTCGAGCAAGTCCTCTTTGCAACGGGAATTAATTGTAATTCCGCTGCCACGCTTTGCAGGTTTCAAAAGGAGGTGAACCTCTGCATAGTGTCTTAACGGCTCAAAATGACCGACACCCTCAACCGTATTTTCAATAGTTTCTTTATAGATTATACTGCCTGTGCTGAACGATAGATTCATACCGAAACGCTCTTTTATTATGCACCTCAGCACCTCAAGCTGAATTTCACCCATAAGTCGGATGTGGATTTCACCGAGTCTGCTGTTCCACACAACATTTAGCTGAGGATCTTCGTTTTCAAGCGTTTTCAGCTTTGTGAGAGCCGTATGGGCGTCTGTCCCGTCCTCTAATTCAACCTTGTAAGTCAGAACAGGTTCGAGTACGGGAACTCCGGAATTTTTCTCAACACCCAAGCCGTCACCCGATGAAGTGAATGTTATTCCCGTTACCGCACAAACTGTTCCTGCAACAGCCTCCTCAACGGCTGTGAATTTTTCACCTGAATAAATTCTTATTCTGTTTACCTTTTCGGCATTGGTATTTTTTTCGCTTTGGAGAATTTCACGCACTTTAAGACTTCCGCCGGTAATTTTCATAAATGTAAGGCGGTTGCCCTGATTGTCCTCTGCAATTTTATAGACCTTTGCACCGAATTCATCGCCGTAAGAGGGCATAACCGTGTATTCGTCAAGCAGATTCAAAAATGCCTTTACACCGTCAAGTTTGAGTGCCGAACCGAACATACACGGAAAGATTTTGCGTTCCTTAATCGCACCTATTATGTCGGTCTTTTCAACGGCATCAGTTTCATAATATTTTTCGAGAATTTTTTCATCACATACGGCAACACTTTCACAAAAGCCGTCGGAGTTCGGATAGGTAAAATCAACGCAGTTTTCGTCAAGTCCTGTACGCAGCTGTGCCATAACAGAAAGCTTGTCCGCACCGTCAAGATCCATTTTGTTGACGAAGATAAAACACGGCACATTGTACTTTTTGAGCAGTTTCCAAAGTGTGCAGGTGTGACTCTGAACGCCGTCAGTTCCGCTGATTACAAGAATTGCGTAGTCAAGCACCTGAAGTGTACGCTCTGCTTCTGCCGAAAAATCAACATGACCGGGTGTGTCAAGCAGAGTAAATTCCGTGTTGTTGTACTTCATAACCGCCTGCTTTGAAAAAATTGTAATTCCACGGTCACGCTCAAGCGAAAAAGTGTCGAGAAACGAATCCCTGTGGTCAACCCGACCAAGCTTTGTTATGTTGCCTGAGGAGTACATCAGCGCCTCTGAAAGCGTAGTCTTTCCCGAATCGACATGAGCCAGAATACCGACTGCAATTTTTTTCATCTTATCACCATACCCGAAAATTTATATATTTCTTTTAGAGAATTGTTTCCATACCGATTTTTTGAACCTTAAAACCGATACGCTCGTAAAATTTCATTGCACCGTCATTGCCTGCCCACACATTTAGCGTAACATTATAACAACCACTTTTTCTGGCAAAATCAATAACATGGTTATACAGCTTTGTGCCGATATGCATCCCTCTTGTATCCTCGTCAACACACAAATCATCAATATACAGGGTTTTTATATTTGTGACTGACTTGCTTTCAAGATCCTGCTTGAAAATACAAAAAGCATATCCTTTTACTTTTCCGTTATGTTCTGCAACAAAAATCGGCTTTTGCTCATCAACAATTATTCGCTCAAGCTCCTCGTCTGTGTATTTCTTCTCACCGACTGTAAAAAGGTCGGGGCGGATATCGCTGTGAATCTTGTGAACCTCAAAAAGGAGCTTGTCAAGCTGCGGTATGTCTTTAAATTTTGCCCGTCTTATTGTTACTTCACACATAATTTCATCTTCCAATCATATAAAAAATACCTTGTGCAATTTCGTTTTGCCGAAACCTTCAACATTTATTTTACCACATTAAAAAATTAATGTAAACAAAGCAAAAAGGCTTGCGACCAAAATTGACCGCAAACCTTTTAGGTAGGAATATAAGAACAATAAAGAATAAATCGAATTAAATTATAATAGGCTCTTGTAGAGTTCTGCAATTTCTTCAACGCTGGTATCTCTCGGGTTACCGGGACGGCAAGCGTCATCATATGCAGACTGTGAAAGGAACGGAATATCCTCAGGCTTTACAATCTCTTTGAGGTCAGCAGGAATACCGACATCCTTTGAGAGCTGTTTTACCGCATCAATTGCAGCCTTGCGATACTCTTCAACGCTCATATTTTCTGTACCCTCAACACCCATTGCAGCGGCAATGTATTTATACTTATCGCCTGTTGCAGGTGCATTGTATTCCATAACTGTCGGGAGAATAATTGCGTTTGCAACACCGTGAGGTGTATCATAAAGTGCACCGAGCGGATGAGCCATTGAGTGAACAATGCCAAGACCAACATTCGAGAAACCCATACCTGCAACATACTGACCGAGAGCCATACCCTCTCTGCCCTCGGGAGTATTCTCAACAGCACCACGAAGTGACTTTGAGATAATTTCAATAGCTTTGAGGTGGAACATATCGGAAAGCTCCCATGCGCCCTTTGTGATGTAACCCTCAATAGCGTGAGTGAGTGCGTCCATACCTGTTGCGGCAGTAAGCCCCTTTGGCATTGTTGACATCATATCAGGGTCAACAACTGCGACTACCGGAATATCGTGAACATCAACGCAAACCATCTTTCTGTTCTTTTCAACATCTGTAATTACATAGTTGATTGTTACCTCTGCGGCAGTACCTGCTGTTGTGGGAACTGCGATAATCGGCACAGCCTTGTTCTTTGTGGGAGCAACTCCCTCAAGTGAACGAACATCGGCAAATTCGGGGTTGTTGATGATAATGCCGACAGCCTTTGCTGTATCCATTGAAGAACCGCCGCCGATTGCAACGATACAATCAGCACCGCTTTCCTTAAACACCTCAACACCGTGCTGAACATTTTCAATTGTCGGGTTCGGCTTGATATCCGAGTAAAGTGTATATTCAATGCCTGCATTTTCAAGCACATCAGTAACTTTTTTGGTAACTCCGAATTTTACAAGGTCAGGGTCTGAAGCAACAAGAACCTTTTTAAAACCTCTGCCGTTTATTTCATCAGGAATGGAGTTAATAGCTCCTGCTCCGTGATATGATGTTTCATTAAGTACAAATCTGTTCATTATAACCATCCTTTGCAAAAATATCAGAATAAATCTGCTGGTTATATTGTACACCCGTATAGCTAAAATTTCAAGAATCATTTTGACATTTTTGTGTCTTTTGCTGTCATTTGCATTAAAAACTTGTACTTTGCAAAAAAAATGTTATAATAGAATTAAGTAAAATTTAACACAATCAAGGAGTTGACATATATGTATGAAGAAATTTATGCTCAAGCAAAACAGGCTTGTAATGAGCTTTGCGATGTTGCCAAGCTTAAAGAGGGCAGTATTGTTGTAATCGGCTGTTCTTCAAGCGAGGTTGCAGGCGGAACTATCGGACACAATTCAAGTCTTGAAACCGCTCAGGCTGTTTTCAAGGGTATATACGAAGTGCTTTGCGAAAGAAAGATTTACCTTGCCGCACAATGCTGTGAACACCTCAATCGTGCAATCATCGTTGAGCGAGAGGCTGTTCCGAACGCTGAAATCGTGAATGTTGTTCCACAGCCAAAGGCAGGCGGTTCGTTTGCCACAACAGCATACAAAACATTCAAAGATCCCGTTGCGCTTGAAGAAATCAAGGCTGACGCAGGTCTTGACATCGGCGGAACACTTATCGGTATGCACCTTAAAAGAGTTGCCGTACCCGTAAGACTCGGCATTGACCATATCGGGCAGGCAATTCTGCTTGCCGCAAGAACCCGTCCTAAATTCATCGGCGGTTGCCGTGCCGTTTATGACGACAGCTTTTAATTTTATTACAATTGACGGGCGGCAGTTTTCGGACTGTCGCCTGTTTTTTTATTACTGCTTATTAAAATTTCAACATATTACCTTGTTTTCCGCAAATTTGCGACATACAATATCAAAGAAAAGTTTGCATTTTTCACTAACTGTGGTATAATCTAATGAGATAATTTTTTTCTGGAGGTACTATGAGCGGTATAATTGTTTCTGTTATTGTTCCCTTTCTTGAGAGCAATAACAAATTAATAGATACTCTGTCATCAATATCCGAGCAAAAGAATATTAATCAAGAGAACATTGAAGTGCTTATTGTTGACGCAACAGACAAAACTTCAGGCAAAATTGCAAGCGGCAGTATGTCAATGTGCAAGGTGATTTATGCAAAGTCGGTTAAAAGCTTTGCCGATGCCTGCAACCTTGCTGCGTCAAAAGCAATAGGCAAATATATCACGGTGTGCAATTGCGGCGACACTTTCAGCGATAACTATTTTGAAAGCTGCATTAAGGTGTTCAACAAAAAGGATAAAATTCCTTTTGTTGCCGGTCACAGATTTTGCGTAAACCCTGTTTTTAGAGAGAAAAAGGAATTCAGACTTAACAAAGGTCAGATTGAATCAAGTGTTGTCAACCTTTTTGATAATCCCAACCTCATTAATCTTGAGCTTACGGGTACTTTTTACAGAACTGAAATTTTCAAATCATACAAAATGAACAACAAGCTCAAGTACGAAAGCGCAGACGATTTTGCACTCAGAATTCAGCTTGATTATCCGGAGTATGTATATCTTGATGAGATTGAATTTGACTACTTTATGCCTGTAAGCGATGACTTTATGTACTATGTTCCCACAAACTACAAGGACTGGTACACAGATTCGCTTAACAACTTCTTGAAGCCTCTCATCAATGACAGCAAGGACAGGGACGGAAATATTCCGCTGTTTATTCAGTTCTATATTGTTTTCAATATTACAACAAAGTTCCTTGCAAATATGAACAACCGCAACAAGCGTAATATGAACGATGAAGAGCTTGCGGTTTTCTTTGAAACAGCAAGAGAATGTTTTAAGTTTGCAAATGACGGTTTTGTTCTTAACAAAGACAAGTATGTTTCTCTCGGCTACAGCGAGGAAGCCGCCGAGATGTTCTATATGATAAAGCACAATTGTGTTTTCAAGGATATGCCATTTGAATATTCCGAGGGCAAAAAAGAGGTTTACCTCAACTGCAACAATGTCTATATTTCTAAGCTTACAGACCAGAGAGTCGGTATGCATGTTATGGACTACCGTGACGGCAAGCTTGTTATTGACGGCTCGTTCAGACAGGTTTTTGACCTTGAAGATTTTGAGCTTTATGTTCAGTTTGGCGACAAAAGACAGGTTCTTACAAACACAGACCGTTATTCTCTGACAAAATATTTCGGCATCAGTGCGTACAAGAAATTCACCTTCCACCTTGAGCTTGAGCTTGACCCCGAAAATCCTCAGCAGACGGTTGCATTCTTTGCAAGATACAAGGATTCAATTATTCCGCTCAAGCTTTCATTCCTGCATCATTGGTCTAAGTTTACAATCAAGCCAAAGAACTCCTACTGGAGATTCAACAAGTATGTTGCCTATATTGACAAATCAAGCACAATTGTAATCTGCCACGCATCTGCTATGGATACATTCAAGAGAGAACTCAAGTTCCTCCCATATGTTTTCATGGAGAGTAAACGCAGCTTCATTACAAGAATTCAGTATTGGCTTACAAGACCTTTCTTCAAGAACAAGAAAATCTGGCTCATGTACGATAAGCTGTACAAGGGCGGTGACAGCTGTGAATATCTTTACAGATATTGTGCAGACAAAAAGGATGGCATTTCAAGATACTATATCATTGACAAAAACACTTCCGATTACAAGCGACTCAAGGCTGACGGACTCAAGCCTGTCAAGAACCGTTCATTCAAGCACAAAATGCTGTTTCTCAATACCGATATTGCGCTCATTACAAACTCAAATGTATTTCCGTTCAACGGCTACAGTATGGATCGTTCAAGATTCATCAGAGGTTTGTGCAACTTCCCGTCAATGTGCTTACAGCACGGACTTTCGGTTCAGAAGTGTGCAATGGCTCAGCAGAGAATTGTTGACAACACACAGATGTACTTCCTTGCATCAAAGTATGAGTACAAAAACCTGAGCAACCATGTTTACAACTATCAGGATTTTGACATTCTCAAGATGACAGGCATCGGCAGATATGACGGGCTTATCAATAACGATAAAAAGCAGATTCTGCTTTCACCCACCTGGCGTATGTACAATGCAATGCCTGTTACAACAAGCGAGGGTGAACAGAGAGCTTACAATCCCGAATTCAAGCACACAACCTATTATAAAATCTATAATGACCTTATCAATAATAAAAAGTTGATTGATACGGCAAAGCGTACAGGCTACAAGATTAAGTATGTTCTTCATCCGATTTTAAGCTCACAAGTTAACGACTTTATCCCCGATCCGTATGTTGAGGTTGTTTCATCGGTTGGCGATTTCAACTACGAAACAGCTTTTCAGGAGTCAAGCCTTATGGTAACAGACTATTCGGGCGTTCAGTTTGACTTTGCTTATATGAAGAAACCGCTTGTATATTTCCATCCGTCACAGCTTCCTGCGCACTATGATGACGGCGGATTCTTCTATGATACAATGGGATTCGGAGAAGTTTGTACCGAAAGCGACCAGCTTGTTGACCTGCTCTGCGAGTATATGGAAAACGGCTGTAAAATGAAGCCAAAGTATGTTGAAAGAGTTGAAGATTTCTATCAGTTTGACGATCACAACAACTGTGAAAGAATTTACAACGAAATCATCAAGTATCAGCAACAGGTTAACAAAGACAAATTAAAATAATATTTAAGCGGTCAGTTTTTCGCTGACCGTTTTTGTTTTGCCAATACTCCTCAAATTCAATATACTTTTATTGTTTTTTGTACATATGTACAAATTTTGTATATATTGTTTAAAAATCACTTGTTTTTCTCTTGAAATACTACACCGCATAAATTGTTATAACAGACAAATTATGGTATAATTGGTATTTGTAGCAATGTTGCAAATTCTACGAAAATTGTTAAGAAAACAAATTTACTGTCAGAAATTGACAGACACAAATCCCGTACTTTTTGGGATTTCCGTTTACGGAGGATTTAAAAATGAGCAAAATCAAACGACAGTCCGGTATTGAGTTACTGCGAATTATTGCAATGATACAGATAATTTTTTTGCATGCGTATCAGTACGGATTACTTCATGACGCATCAAAGGCCGCAGGCGATATTGACGGTATATTGGTGACATTTGTATGGTCATTATGCAGAACCCCTGTTGATGTGTTTATTATGATAAGCGGCTACTTCATGATAACCTCGCAGTTCGATATAAAAAAGACCATACGGCGTGGCGGAAAAATCTACGGTGCAATGATTTTTTACTCGATTATACTTTCGATAATTTTCTTCATAAGCGATCCGTCGCTCATAAATATAAATTCAGTTATAAAGGCGTTCACTCCGCTAATGTCACGAACTTGGTATTTTCTGAGCAATTATTTGATTATTCTTCTGCTCAGCCCATTTCTCAACAAAATGCTTGCGTCACTTTCTAAAAAACATTACCTCTACTTTATGGGAATTGTTTTTGTGGCAGTAAGCCTATGGTCAACGCTTGCGGAAATTGACGGAGTAAATAACGTTATCAGCATCAACAAAATACTTGATCCTTATATGGGCAAAAGTCTTGGCGGATTTCTTTTGATGTACATAATCGGCGGTTATCTGAGGTTGTTTGTAAAGCAGAAACCGCTTGAGAAAAGAAAACCGAATTTCCGCTATCTCGGCATTTTCGTAGGTCTTTGCGTATTAGATTTTGTATTGGCATCTGTTTTCCCACAGTACAAGCCGGCATTCGGTATGTTCAACAACCCGCTTGTCCTTGCCGAATCGGCGATGTTGGTACTCTTTTTCAGAGATTTCAATTTCAGTTCAAAATTTGTCAATACAGTAGCCGGCACAACGCTCGGTATATATGCAATCCACGAAAATCCGTATGTTCGTGATTGGCTGTGGAGTGTTGCAAACTTCAGCAATAAGCACCTCTATGACACCCTGATTTACATTCCGACTGTAATTATCGCGATTCTTCTTATATTCGCAGGCTGTTGCGTAATTGAGCTTTTAAGACTTAAACTCTTCGAATTTGTCGGCAATAAAATCAGCGCCCGCAAATCCATAACATCCGGCAACCGCTGTACAAAATAATATATCTTATAAAAAACAACACCGACAGATTAAGCTAAAAGCTAACCTGTCGGTGTTTTTATTATTCAAAATATTTTCCGCTACCCTTCATTTCTGTTTTAATGAAGTGCGACATAATTTTGCCGAGATATTTTTTCATCATTTTGTTATAGCTTTCGGGGTTGACTTCACCGCCGTATGCCATAACATCAAATGTTATTTTCGCCTCAACAATCTTTGCATTCAACCTTAGAAATCCGCAACGCTGATAGAATTTATAACGGCTCATTCGCTGTTTTTGATTGGGGGCATTTTCTTCTTCAAGCTGTTCAATTGCAAGAAAAATCTTTTTGTCCTTATACAAATTTTTAAATTCATCAAGCACGGCAACTCCGATTCCGTGTCCCCTCTCCTTTTCGGAAATTGCATAGTAGTACACATAGACAACTTCGCCGTCCGTGATTGCATAGATAAGTCCAATCCACTTTTCTTCATAATAAATTGCGTAGAAATCTGCACCCTCATTCTTTGATTTTTTCATCAAAAGCCAAAACGGTACTCTCTCAACGGACGGAAATGCGGAAAAGTATAATTCTTTTACAGATTTATAATTACAAATTTGTTTTGTGACTTTTTTAAAGCAAATCATAAAAATCCCTTTCGTTACTATAATCACAGGGAATATTGTACCACATAAAGGATTAATTTGCCACAACAGTTTTCGTCTTTGAAAGTTTTCTTATTTTAACATAATAAACCGCAATCATAAGGAGCATACTTCCTGTCCATGCGGCAGGACCGGCAACACAGATTGATGCGTAACCTATTACAGAACTGAAAATGACGGGCGTCATAATTCGAATAACAACTTCGATAAGCGAACCGATCATGGGCACAATGCCGTTTTTAAGTCCCTGAATTGTTCCACGGTATATAAACAGCATTGCAAGCGACCACTCAAACGGGCAGTTCCAGAAGATAAACTGAACGGAATAATCAATAGTCTGCTGTGAGCTTCCGCTTGTGAAGATTCCTGTTATCGGCTGAGCAAAAATCATTGAAACCGCACCGATTACAATTGAATATGCAATACAAATTAACAGGCAGAAATTGACGCCTTTTTTGATTCTGTCATATCTTCCTGCGCCCTCGTTCTGACCTGCAAATGTTGCGATAACCGTACTCATTGAGTTCATCGGATTCTGGATGAGGAGCTGAACACGGTTGCCGATTGTGTAGGCGGCAACGGCATATGAGCCGAACTGATTTACGAAATACTGCAAAACCATCATTCCGATTGAAATTACTGAGTTTTGAAGTCCCATCGGGAAACCGACTTTTAGCTCGTCCCGTATAGTTGAAGTCAAATTTTTAAAGCTGTTTCTGTTCGGCAAAAGCATTTTCACCTTGAAAAAAATGTACACGCAACAGAGAACTGCCGACACAAGCTGAGAGATTACCGTTGCAATTGCCGCACCCGAAACATCCCACCTGAACACTATGATAAATAACAGGTCAAGTCCCACATTCATTACGGATGAAAAGAGCAACAGATAAAGCGGAGTTTTGCTGTCACCAACCGAACGCAGGAGCGATGCCGTAAGGTTGTAGAGCATTGTGGCGGGGATTCCGAGGTAAATTATTGTAAGATATCTGCTTGCGTACTCGAATGTATCCGAGGTTGTTCCGAGCATTGTAAGCAGCGGATTAACAAGAAGTACAAACGAAACAGTAAGCACAACAGCCGACACAACGCCAATTATTATGTGGGCGGCAACGCTCTTTTTCACCCGTTCCATATCGTTTGCACCGAAATGCTGTGAAGTGATTACCGAACAGCCGGCGGAAAGTCCTATGAAAAATCCGAGTGCAAAAAAGTTGAGCGAACTCGTTGAACCGACAGCCGCAAGCTTGATTTCACCGAGAGTCTGACCGACAATCAGCGTATCGACAACATTGTAAAGCTCCTGTAAAAGGTTGCCGATTATTACGGGGATTGCAAAAAATAAAATCTGACTTGAAATTTTTCCCTGAGTCAGATTTCTAACAGATTTTGAACCATTCATAACATCCACACTTCTTATCAAAAATTTTTATGTTTTTAATATCTTTTTCGTTTAAATTTAAGTCTTTGCAACACTCTGATTTTGATTGTTCAAATGCAGAGTATGTTGTATATAGCAAACAGATTTAAATCAGAGCAACACTCTGCTTTGCTTGCAAGGAGCAGAGTTTGCGATAGATTGCAATCTGTGCAAAGGAGCGATAGCTCCTCGGGATTTCAGTCATTAGACTGAAATCCTAAGAAGTACCGCACTGCCAAGCGGTGCGGTACTTCTGCACTAGATTATAGCACAGCGATTTGTGAATGTAAATGTATAGGAATGACGAAATAAAGACGCTTTTGTTTTGAAAAAACTTTACACAATGCACAGTATTGATTTTGTCCTATTTTATTACAGCATAATTTTATAACCAAATAATAAGTATTTCACATTGTCCGATTATTATTGACTATTTCAAGAACACATCCGTTTTGATGAAAATTTGCAAATTGTCAATATTTTGTTATTCTAAGTTTTCAGCAAAAACAAAACAGAGCCGTAAAAACGACTCTGCTCTGAAACATTAGGGAAAATAATATTATGAAAACATACTGTCTTAGTATCTTATTAATCAGCCTTTTTTACATTGAAAGCGTCCATACCCGGATATACTGCGCTGTCGCCGAGGAGCTCTTCAATTCTGAGGAGCTGATTGTACTTTGCAACACGCTCTGAACGGCTCGGAGCACCTGTCTTAATCTGGCAGGTATTGAGAGCAACGGCAAGGTCTGCAATTGTTGTATCTGCTGTTTCACCGCTACGATGTGAAGAAATTGCTGTGTAGCCTGCCTTGTGAGCCATTTTGATAGCCTCAAGAGTTTCCGAAACCGAACCAATCTGGTTAAGCTTGATAAGAATTGAGTTACCGCAGCCAAGCTTGATACCCTTTGCAAGTCTTTCTGTGTTTGTAACAAAGAGGTCATCGCCGACAAGCTGAACCTTATCGCCGAGTTCCTTTGTGAGCTGCTGCCAGCCCTCCCAGTCCTCTTCGTCAAGTGCATCCTCGATAGAGATGATAGGATACTTTTCAACAAGCTTTTTCCAATGCTCAATAAGCTCTGCCGATGTAAACTTTGTGCCTGCCTTAGGAAGAACATATTCACCCTTCTTCTCGCCTTTCCACTCGGAAGATGCGGCGTCCATAGCAATCATAAAGTCCTTGCCCGGCTCATAGCCGGCATTCTTAACAGCCTCAAGAATGTACTGAATAGCCTCTTCATCGCTTGCAAGGTTCGGAGCAAAACCGCCCTCGTCACCTACTGATGTTGCAAGTCCCTTTGATTTGAGGAGGGAAGCAAGTGCGTGAAAAACTTCTGCACACCAGCGCAGACATTCCTTGAATGACGGTGCGCCTACAGGCATAATCATAAATTCCTGAACATCAACTGTGTTTGCGGCATGAGCACCGCCGTTGAGAATGTTCATCATAGGAACAGGAAGTCTGTTGCCCGAGATACCGCCAAGGAATCTGTAAAGCGGAATATCGAGTGCTGTTGCGGCTGCTCTTGCTGTTGCGATTGAAACGGCAAGAATTGCGTTAGCACCGAGTTTTGACTTGTCCTTTGTGCCGTCAGCCTCAATCATAGCCTTGTCAACGGCATAAATATCAGATGCGTCCATTCCTGCAACTGTATCGTTAATTACTGTGTTAATATTTTCAACTGCTTTTGAAACACCCTTGCCGAGATATCTTGACTTGTCGCCGTCACGGAGTTCAAGTGCCTCAAATTCGCCTGTTGACGCACCGCTTGGGGCAGTACCCCTTGCAACAGTACCGTCAACGAGTGTTACCTCTGCCTCAACTGTCGGATTGCCACGGGAGTCAAGAATTTCTCTGCCGACTACTTTTTCAATTTCTAAATAAGTCATTATAATTCTCCTAACTTTTTTCTTGCAGACAACCCTCTCGGGAGGTAAGCACATCCTCCCGAGTAAAGGCTTTCGGTACCCGCAAGGGAAGTCCACATGATTTATTCAAAAGAGTTAGCCTCTGCTAACTGAGCATTATTATATACCACTCAACAAAGAAAATCAAGAGAAATTTTTATTTTTTCTGCAATATTCGTCAGAGGTATTTAAAATCTATTTCAAAATATTTTTAAATAGTTCTTGACTTTTCGGTAAATCAGGCTATAATAAAGCTACAAGCTATTTAAAATATTTTTTAAATAGCTGTGTGAGGAGGTATCTGCTTGTCACTGAACGGTACACTTAAAGCACTTTCAGATCCGATAAGAAGAAATATTCTGACAATGCTGAAAGGCAAAAAAATGATTGCAGGCGACATTGCAGAAGAACTTGGAATTTCACCTGCATCGCTTTCATATCACCTCAATCTGTTGAAGAAAAACGACCTGGTGATTGAATCAAAAGAAAAAAATTATGTTTATTATGAGCTTAACACAACCCTGTTTGACGAACTCATAATGTGGCTTAAACAATTTTAGGAGTTGATTTTATGAAAAAGCTGAATAAAATTATGCTTGCACTTTCCATATTGCCCACTTTGCTTACTTCCGTATTTATATTCTTTATGAATGACACCGTTCCCATGCACTACAACGCAAGCGGTGCTGTTGACCGTTACGGTTCAAAATACGAAAACTTCATTTTCCCTGGAATCATTCTGTTTATGTACGCATTTTACATGGTGTATACCAAGATATATACTAAACACAGCACAAACAGCGTTGAAAAGATAAATAACAATGCAAAAATCACTGCGATACATGTGACATCAATCATTGCGGCTTTCAATATTCTTCAATTGATGTTTCTCATTCTGGCAGTTTTAAAGCCCGACAGCACAACTTTTACAGATAATGTGCCGTTCATTATAAATACGGTTATGGGTTTGATGTTGATTATTGCAGGCAACTTTCTTCCGAAAACAAAACGAAATTCGTTTATCGGAGTAAGAACATCATGGACTAAAAGCAGTGACTTGGCGTGGTATGAATCAAACCGAGCCGGCGGAATTGCCTTTGTAGTTACCGGAGTTTTGACAATCATTGAAAGCTCATTCATAAAGGGAATCAATTCAACAATTATTATGGTTGCAATTCTTCTGATAAGCATTGCCGTTGCCTACATCTATGCGTATGTTAAAGTGAAAAAATCCGCTTAATCAAGCACAAAACCGCTGTCGGGATTAAACCTGACAGCGGTTGTTTTTTGAAATATTTACTTATAAATATTCACTAAAATTACTGCTCTGCTTTTTCAGGGAGCGACAAAGCTTTGCCTTTATCATTTTTCTTTGTCAGCGGAGTCATACTTTTTGCACAAATCATCATAGTTGACGCATTATGCAAAAATGCCGAAACCGACGGCTGAATAACGCCCATAAAGCCTGAAAGCAAAAGTGCCGAATTGAAAGCAATTATGAAACGATAGTTTTTGTTGATTCGTTTCATAAGGTCTTTGCTCAACTTGCGAACACGCACAAGCGCACGCAAATCAGAGCCTTTTATGGTAATATCCGCAGTTTCACGGGCAATGTCGGACGCATCGTTCATTGCAACCGAAACATTTGCGGCGGCAAGTGCCGGAGTATCGTTGATACCGTCACCGACCATAATTACCTTCTGACCGTTCTGCTTCATTTCTTCAACATATCTGTGCTTGTCCTCGGGGAGAACCTGACACTTGTAGTCGGTAATTCCGAGCATTGCGGCAGTCGCCTTTGCGGCTCTGTAGCTGTCACCCGTGAGCATAACAACATTCTTTATGCCCTGTTTTTTGAGCATATCAATTGCCTGTTTTGCTTCTTTTCGAGGCGGATCGCTGATGCACAATGCACCCGAAAGTTCACCGCCGATTGCAAGGTAAAGCACGGAACATGAGCCGGATTTTTCGTCAATAATATTCTGCTGTTCCTTTGTAACGGTAACATTTTCGTCCTCAACAACAAAATGCTTACTGCCGATTATTGCACGCTTACCGTGAAGTGTTGTTGCAATACCGTGGGCAACAACATACTCAACCTCTGTATGCTCCTCGGAGTGAGAAATTCCTCGTTTTTCAGCACCGATTACAACGGCATTTGCTACGCTGTGCGGAAAATGCTCCTCAAGACAGGCTGAGATTCTGAGAACCTCGTCCTCTGTATAATCGCCGAATGCAACAACCTTTTCAAGAACAGGCTCTGCGTTTGTGAGAGTACCTGTCTTATCAAACACGATTGTGTCAGCATTTGCAAAAGCCTCAAGATACTTTCCGCCCTTGATTGTAATATCGTTGTCAGCCGCCTCTTTGACAGCCGAAATTACGGCAATAGGGGTTGACAGCTTGATTGCACAGGAGTAGTCAACCATGAGAAGTGAAACTGCCCTTGTAATGTTTTTTGTGAAGATAAGAGTTGCGAAAAATCCGATAAAGCTGAACGGAACAATTCTGTCGGCAAGAGTTTCGGCACGGCTCTGAACGCCTGCCTTGAGTTCCTCGGAGTTGCCGATAAGCTCAATAATCTTGCTGATTTTAGTATTTGACGCAAGCTGACGGACCGTTACAACAATACTGCCCTCTTCGATTACCGTACCTGCATAAACGGAAATTCCCTCACGCTTTAATACAGGCAACGGCTCGCCTGTCATTGACGACTCGTTTACGGTTGCCTCACCGTCTGCAACAACACCGTCAACAGGAATAACCTTGCCTGTTTGAACACGGATTTTGTCGCCGACACGCAGATCCTCAATCGGAATGAGAACATCACCGTCATCGGTAACAAGCCATACCCTGTCGGTCTTGATTGCAAGGCTGTCTGTGAGAACCGCCTTTGTCCTTGCGTGAGTATATTCTTCAAGCAAGCCCGATATTCTGAGCATAAACATAACCGTTGCGGCTGTTTTGAACTTGCGTTGACACAAGCACGCCACAACAGATGCACCGTCAAGCACATCTACGGTAAGTTTACCGTTCCAAAGAGTTTTGAGAGCCTTTTTAATATATTTTGCGCTTCTGTAAAGAGTGATTGCCGTTCTTATCGGAGCAGGAAGGAACATCTTTGAAAGATAGTGCTTTGCAACAAGAGTGAAAAGATTGTCATGAAAATCGCTGTCAATCTTCTGAATTCCAAATTCTGCACTCGGTTCATTCTTTTTAAGAGTTTTTACATTAATAGCTCTTACAAGGTCGATAATTTTACTTCTGCTGCCCTTTGTGTAATTGACAAGAATACCGCCGTTTGCAGAACTTACCTGTGCCGAATTCACATAAGGAGATGCGGTCACAAGATTATAGATTGCCCCCTCATACTCCTTATCAAATGCATATGCGCCGCAGCGAAAACGAATTCTCTGCGGCTTGTCATAGACAATTTTAAATTTCATTATTCTGTCACTTCTTCAGCGGCAGCATCTTCGTGAATACCTGCCTCTGTTTTAGCATCATAACAGATATCCGAAGCTTCATCCTTCATATTCTGGAAAGCTGCCTTTGCATCTTTCTGAAGCTTCATACCCTTTGCAAGACCTGTAACTGCAAGACTGCGGGTTTTATCTGCTTTAAGTATCTTTTTGCCTACGATTACTGCTGCTGCACCTGCAACTGCACACCATAATTTTTCGTTCTTGAATACTTTCAACATATAAAGTCCTCCTTTAACGCTCATATGCACAAATGTACATATATTTAAGTTGTTTTACACAACAACTTTACCATTAATTATATAATATATGACAAATTTGTCAAGAATTTGCAGAGTGAAAATTTTCCGATTTTATAAAAAATTTATCCGAGAGCAACATCAAGAACCATCATCAGCGTAAATCCTATTGCAACACCGATTGTTCCGATGTTGGAATGTTTGCCGTTTTGTGATTCCGGAATAAGCTCTTCGGTTACAACATATATCATTGCACCTGCGGCAAATGAGAGAAGATACGGCAACAACGGAACTGCTATTCCTGCAAAAATCACCGTAAGCACAGCACCGATAGGCTCTACAACTCCCGACATAATTCCGAGAAAGCATGACTTTTTGCGTGACGCTCCGCCTGCATGGAGCGGAAGTGAAATTATTGCCCCCTCGGGAAAATTCTGTATTGCAATACCTACCGCAAGAGCCAATGCGCCTGCAACGGTTATTCCGGTATTATCGGAAATTGCTCCGACAAATGTTACACCTACCGCCATTCCCTCCGGGATATTGTGCAAGGTAACGGCAAGAACGAGCATAGTGTTCTTTGAAAGGCTTGAACGAACGCCCTCGGGATTGTCGCTGTCAAGGTGCATATGCGGTATAACGCTGTCGAGCAAAAGCAAAAATCCAATTCCGAGCAAAAATCCGACTGTCGCAGGAATCCACGCAACTATGTTCTGACTTTCTGCCATTTCAATCGACGGAATCAACAACGACCATATTGATGCCGCAATCATTACTCCCGATGCAAATCCGAGTAAAAATTTTTGCAGCTTTTGATTGAGCTCTCCTTTTGAAAAAAGTACAACGGCTGAGCCGAGCGATGTTCCGAGAAACGGTATTAAAATTATAATCAGTCCGTTTAAAAGCATATTGACCTCCTTGTGGTTAGTCTTAGCTAACTACATTATAGCACAACAAATTTTTAAATACAATAGCGGAACAGAAAATCTCTGCTCCGCTGCATAATATGATATGTTAATCTGTAATAATTTTTATTGAACTGCCCGACTTGGTGCCGACAACCTCGATTTTGTTGCCTATGCTGTTTTTCAGCTCGCTTATGTGGGAAATGATACCTACAAGGCGGTTACCGTTGCCTGTAAGGTCATTCAGCGTTTCAATTGCAGAGGCAAGGCTGTCGTTGTCAAGTGAACCGAATCCCTCGTCAATAAAGATTGAATCAAGTCTGATTCCGCCGTTTCTCTGCTGAATAATGTCGGAAAGTCCGAGTGCAAGCGCAAGTGACGCCTGAAAAGATTCTCCGCCCGAAAGAGATGAAATATCCCTTTCCTTGTTGTTAAAATTATCACGAACGCTGATTTCAAGTCCTGCGCTGATTCGCTTGTCACGGCTTTCACCACGGACAATTTCATAGCGACCGCCCGTCATTTTTGAAAAACGCAGATTAGCATAGTACAAAACCTGTTCAAAATACGAACCCATAATGTAGCGTTCAAAGGTGATTTTGCTGTTATCGGAAACAATTTCACCGTTGGCGGTTTTCTTGAGATTTTCGTAAACATCAGCTATTCTGAGCTTTTCCTCAAAGTCATTTTTCAGCTTTTCAACGCTGTTGTAAATGTTTTGATTATTGTGCAGACTTCTGTCGCCTGCGGTATAAAGATTGTCCCATTTTTCCTTTTCAGAAGTATAGCTATCAATCAGTTCATTGATTTTAAGGACATCTTCCCTTTGCTTTCCTTCAACTGATTTTTCACAGGCTTCAACCGTTGCCCGAGATTTTTTCAGAGAATCGGTAAAGGTTTCTGCCTCTCGTTTTAATTTTTTTATAGAATCTTCGGTCAACAAATTAAAATCGGGACATTCCAAGATATTATTCTCTGAAAGAACAATATCAAGCTCCGTTTTTTTGTTTTCAAGTTCAGATTCAAAACTTTTCAGCTGTTTTGCAGTTTCGTTTTCAACAGAAACCTTGCTGTCAAAATCTGACTTTGCATTTGAAAGCTCGCTTTGCGCAAGGTCGATTTCCGACTTAATCTGCCCTGCCCTGTCCGCACAAGCCTTTGCCGCATTCAAAAGTTCTTCAACCGATGAGTATTTTATCTCCGCTTTAAGGCTCTCGGTTTCTTCTTTTGCGGAATTATATTTACTTTTTGCATCAGCATTTTTGCGGATTAATTCTGTATGAACAAGGTCAAGCTTTTTAAGCTTTTCATCAAACCTTGAGATTTCAGCCTTGCAGACCTCACGCTGTTCTCTGACTTTTTCAAGGTCAGAAGCTTCGGTTTCAAGGGCTTTTAATTGCTTCTTTTGTTCCGACAAAAGCTGTGAAATCATTTCGACTGAAAGTGTTTCGGCATCAACCTCAAGTGCATTCGCAAATTCCGTGACATTTGTTTTTGAGGATTCTGATTCCGTTTCAAGCCTTGTGACCTCATTTGACTTTTTATGAACGGCGCTTTCAGCAACTTCACACCTTGCCTTCAAAGCATCGAGCGTATCCTTGTCGGGGGCATTTTCGCTGTGTTTTGCCGGATTCGGATGATGCAATGAACCGCAGACGGGACACGGCTTTTCATCTTCGAGTGTGTCGGCAAGCACGCCAGCCATATTCATTATATAAATGTTGTGCTGTTCGTTGTACTCGTTGTTGAGTGCTGTTGCCGACTTTGCAAGATCGGCACATTCTGCTTTTGCATTAGTCAACCTTGCATTGATTTTTGCGAGATTTTCATATTCCGCAGAAAGCCTTTCAGCCTTGCCTGATTTGTCTTTCAATGCGGTTATTTTGCTCTTGGCGTCAAAGATTTTCTGCTCTGTGTCGCTGTTTTCTGAGATAAATTTTTCCGCTTTTGTCTTTAGATTTTCCGTATCAGAATAAGATTTTCTGTTGTCTGAAATTTCTTTTTCGGAATTTTGCAAAACTGATTCATATACATTCAAATTTGCCGTAAGGTTAAAATATTTTCTGTAAGTATCTTCCTTTGCACGGAGTTTTCCCGATTCCTCGTTTAGCGTTGCAATTTTGCCCTCAAGCGACTTTTTCTCGGCAAAAACATTCTGTTTTAATTTTAAATTTTCTTCGGCGGATTTTCTGTTTATTTTCGCATTTTTACAGTTTTTGAGTGCCGAATTATATCTTTTCCGTGACTCGGCAAAGCTGTCATATTTGGGCTTTACGGAGTGCAGTATTTTTTCGTCATTCTCAGCTTTTTTGAGCATTTCATCGTAATGCGGTTTGCTCTGCAAAAGCTGTTCGAGGCGGAGCTTTTCGGTATCAAGAGTATCGAATTTATTATTAATTTCAACTGCAAGAGCCTTTTTCTTTTCTTCCTCAAGAATTATCTTTTCAAGCTCTTTTCGCTTTTTTTCAATTTCTGCATTGTCCTTTTTCTGCATCTCGGAAAGTACCGATAGGTGCAAAAGAAATTGCTCAATATCAATTACCGTAAGGTCTGTTCTGTCGGTATAGAGGTTGATTTTTTCGCTGATTTCGGCAAAGCTGTCATCATCGGGAATTTCAACGGCAACGGTTTTTGACTTGATAAGTTCGCAGACTTTTTTCTTTTCTTCAAGCTTTTCGGCTGACTCTGTTTTCAGCCTGTCCTGAAATTCTTTGTAGATGTCCGTGTGAAAAATTTTGCGAAAAATCTCGCTTCGCTTTTCACTTCCCGACTCAATGAACTTTTTAAATTCGCCCTGTGCAAGCATTGCAATCTGGCGGTACTCATCACATTTCAAGCCGATAATTTCGCTGATTTTATTATTGACCTCGCCCGTTTTTGTGAGCGGAGTTGTAATGTCATCACCGGTAAGCTCTGCTGACGCACCCTCAATTTTACTGCCTGTTCCACGCTTTTTTGCGACCTCATTCGAGGTGGTTCTGATGATGCAGTACTTCTTTCCCCTGTGCTCAAAATCAAGCTCAACATAGGTGCGTGTGAGCGGTTTTGCAAAGTTACTGCGGAGCATTTCGCCGTTTCGTGAAGAACCGCTTGTTTCACCGAAAAGAGCAAAGCAGATTGCATCGAAAATTGTTGTCTTGCCTGCGCCCGTTGTGCCTGTTATGAGGAAAAGTCCTTTGCCGTCAAATGCCGAAAAATCGACTGTTTCAACATCGGCATACGGTCCGAAAGCGCTCATTTTCAGTTTAATCGGTTTCATCGTTCACACCTCCGATTTCTTTGAAAATTCTCTCAATAATTTTTGCGGATTCGGGTTCAATCTCTTTTCCGTTCTGCATTTTATAGAAATCCGAAAATAGTTCAATATTGCTCTTACCCTCTGTTTTACCGTACATTTCGGGAGTCATTTCAATGCTCTTTTTCCTGTTGACATATTCAAGTCCCATAATGTTGGGATAGATGTTTTCAAGCGTTGAAAATGCATTGGTAACGGGATTTTCGTCCGTAAGCTCGGCAAAAACATAGTCATCGGTTTTATCGTCATATGTGTCGGATATCGGATTTTCTGCAAGTTCACGCAGAGTTCCTTTTATGATTCTCATATCATGCAACGGCTGTACGGGAATTTCTTCAAGATTTAATTTTCCGTTTGAAAGCTCGCCGAAAATCACACATTTTTTGTTGTGACATTCAGTTTTTGAATATTTTATCGGCGAACCGCAATAGGCAATATTTTTGTTTTTGCCCATAATCTGCTTGCCGTGAATATGACCGAGTGCAACATAATCGAACGGTTCAAAAACATACGGCTCAACATTATCAAGCGTACCGAGGCTTGACTCCGAACCCGAGGTTTCACTGCCCGTTACAAACTGGTGAGCAATTAAAATATTGGTTTCATCGGCATTGATATCGGAATGTTCAAGCACAACCCTGACAGCAGTTGTATAGTCGGTAATTTTAGCCGATTCTTCGGGATATGCCTTACGCACAAATGACGGACGGATAAACGGCAATGAGAAAATATTAACCCTTTCTCCGTCACATTCAACAGTATTTTTTCTTGCAACACCTTCAAACACACCGTCGGTATAAATTCCGTTGAGTTCAATCAGCTTGTTGAAATAACCGATTCTTTCGGGCGAATCGTGATTGCCGCTGATTACAAAGGTTTTCAGCCCTGTTTTGCCGTGAAGCCCAGCAATTCCAGTCATAAAGCTGTCGAACAATTCAACTGCCTCGGCAGACGGCAAAGACTTGTCATAAATATCTCCTGCAATCAGTAAAGCGTCAGGATTTTTCTCTTTTATAATCTCAACAATCCGCTCAAGCATATAGCGTTGATCATCAAGCATTCTGTAGCCGTTCACATATTTTCCAATATGCAAATCCGAAATATGCAAAAACTTCATTTTAAAAATCCTTTCAGTTAATCAAAACTTTCCAAACTAATTAAACAACAGGCTATGCGTCAAAAATGTCACACAAAAAATTCAAGAATGAACACAACCGCACAACATACGCATGAAACCTTGAAAAGACCTGCGTTGAACCATGCCGCCACAAGACCTGCCGCAAAGGCTGCTATGCCTGCAATCGGACTGTGAGTTGCGTTGATTATTGCCGGAAATGTCATTACCGAAAGCGTTACATACGGCACATAGTAGAGAAACGAACGCACAAATGTGTTTGTAAACTGCTTTTTAACAAGTGTAAGCGGAAGAACACGGATTGCGAATGTTACAGCCGCCATAATGAGTATGTATATATAGGGATTATGCGACATTTTCGTCCTCCTCCTCTTCTTTGACAGGGAACAGCAATGCCGCCGCTGCCGAAATTACGATTGTAAGAATAATTGTGCGTGTACCCTCGTCAATCTGATTGATGACGGGAATATATGCAAATGCAAAACTTGCCGCAAAGCTGACAAGTACAATTCCGAGAAGTGTTTTGTTCTTTCTTGACGGCGGAACGATGATTGCAAGGAACATTCCGAAAAGTGCAACGCTTAGTGCGCTGACAATACGAAGCGGCAACAGATTGCCTGCAATTGTGCCGAGCATACTGCCGAATGCCCAACACGGGCAACCTATGAGAATTGCGCCGTAGGTATAGAAAGGATTCAGCTTGCCCGACCGTGAAATTGAAATTCCGAAAAATTCGTCTGTAACAAAAAATCCGAGCAACAGCCTGTGGATAATCGAGGTATTCTTTGAAATACGCTGACTTAACGCACAGCTCATAAGAAGATATCTTGCGTTGGCAACAAGGGTTGCAAGCGCAATTACAAAATATGACGAATCAGCCGCAATTACGGTAAAGCCCGAATATTCGCCTGCCGATGCGTTGCACAAAAGGCTTGCAAGAAAGCTTTGAAACGCATTAAGTCCCGCAGTTTTTGCGGCAATGCCGAGTGAAAACGAAACGGCAAGGTAACCGAGTCCAATCGGAATGCCGTCACGCATTCCCTCAAGAATAACCTTTCGGTTAGATTTTATTAAATTTTTCCCACCCATTTTTAACTCCATACTTTAAATTCATTTTTTACAAAATATTGCAGATATATTTTGCAAGCATACCCTTTATTATAATATTTAACTCGGCAAAAGTAAATAATATATTACACAAATTTACAACCGCTTTTCAAAAAGGTAAAGTGCAACAAAACTTACCTCTTTTCTTTGTGAGTAATGCCAAATTTAGAAACTAATTTTAGGCTATTATTGATTTTGGCTTTTTCAGGTTTTATAATCTGGATTATCACTTGACGAAATTAATAGGGAAATTGATAAAAGTAAATAAAAACCACAAAACCGTGCAAAACTGATTTTTGTTTTGTGCGGTTTTGTTTTTTCAAAAATGCGGTGCAAACGCAATTAATTAAAATATTTTCACAATTTAGCAATATTTTTTCAAATTCTATAGATTTCTTCTTCAAAATGTTGTATAATTTTTGTGATTAAGTACCTGTATAAAACTGTACATTATGTTGAAACAGGTGTTTTGAAAGTGAGTGAGAATTATGCCAATCGTTTGCGTTGATGCCGTTAAGGAAAATCTGCCGAATATTATAGAATTTGTGACAAAAATGCTTGGTGAAAATGCAGACGGTAAGCTTGTTTTTGAGCTTGAACTGATTTGCGAGGAAGTGTTTGTCAACATCTGCAACTATGCTTACGGTGAAAATGTCGGCAAGGCTGAAATTGAAGTTAGCAAACTTTCAGACAGCATTGTTGTAAAATTCATTGACAGCGGAAAAAAATTCAATCCGCTTGAAATTGCAGAGCCGAACATTCACACTCCGCTTGAGGAACGAAGCATCGGCGGTCTGGGAATTTTCATGACAAAGAAACTTTCCGACGCTCTTTCCTATGAAAGATCTAACGGCAAAAACATTTTTACAATTACAAAGAATTTCTAATTTAAAAAATCAATTATTCATCACTCAAAATTCAAAGCCGAATAATACAATGTTTCCAAAATCAGGTTACAATAATCAGATTGTCAGTATTTTGTCACGGTATTGACACTATAATGGAAATGTTGAACGATTGAAATTAAGAATAAAATTTATTGGAGGAACTAACTATGGAAATCAATAAGGCTATAAGCAATCAGAATGTTATTATCACACTCAAAGGCCGTCTTGACACAATGACAGCACCGCAGCTTGATGACGAGGCAAAGAGCATTGATTTTGACGAGGTTGAAACCGTAACTCTCAACCTTAAAGACCTTGAATACATTTCAAGCTCGGGACTGAGGGTTATTCTTGCACTTTATAAAAACCTAAAAAGCAAGGGCGGAAATCTTAAAATTGTCAATGTAAGCAACACAATTATGGAGCTGTTCTCAATGACAGGGATGGCTGACTACCTTGATATTGGGCAGGAATAAGGAGTTAAAATGAGCAGTACCGTACTTGGCAGAAATGCCGTTACCGTCAACAAAAAATATACGGAATATTTTCTTCCGACAGTTCTGACGGCTATGGCAACAAACATTGCGATGATTGTGGACTCAATTATTGCAGGTAATCTCTTGGGACAAAACTCACTTGCGGCAATCAACCTTATGTCCCCTATTTCGCAGTTTTATTTTTCGATTACTATTCTTTTCGGACTCGGTGCGTCCTCGATAATTTCATTTGCAAAGGGCAGGCGTGACGAAAAGCAGGCTAACCGTGTTTTCACTTCAACATTTATCGTACTTATCGCACTCAGCGTAATTTTTATTGCAATTCAGCTGCCGCTTACCGACTCGATAAGCTCGTTGCTTACAAAGGACGCAGAGCTTAAATCGCTGTTGTATCAATACTATGTTCCGTTCATAATCGGCACACCGATTTACCTTTTGCTCATGTGTTCAATTCACTTTGTAAGAGCAGATGCAAGGCCTGCATTTGCTTCAAACATTGTAATTGTGGCAAATGCTGTAAATCTCGGACTTGACTTCCTGTTTATGGGTGCTTTCAAAATGGGCATTGCAGGCTCGTCAATTGCGACCGTAACAGGCTATGCGGTAGGGTTTGTGATGATGTCAACACACTTCATCATGAAGAAAAGCACATTGCACTTTGATTTTTCAATTCTCAGAAATCCCGTTCAGTTCTTTAAGTTTCTCGGAAAAATGGTTACTATCGGACTTTCGGGAGCATTAGGTACAATGCTGATAACAGTTAAAATGCTGTTTTTAAACACAATTATTCAGAGCATAGGCGGAAGTGCGGGTATGGTTTCATATTCGGTGTGCTCGTCAAGCCAAATTTTTATGTCAATGTTCATCACGGGTGCAAGTCAGACAATGATTCCGATTATCGGGGTTTGTCTTGGTGAAAAAGACTATGACGGTGTGCGCTATGCATTCCGCAGAGCCGCAAGGGTGCTTGCTGTTTCAAGCGTTGTAATTATGCTTTTCATCTGTATCGAGCCTGAACCGATAATTAAATTTTTCGGAATTACTTCACCCACAGACATTGCAAACACAGTTCCGGCAATGAGAATCAACGCATTGTCATTCCCCGGACTTTCATTCTCGTTTTTGTTGCTTTACTACTATATGGCAACGCAGAAAAGAGCTATTTCTACTGCAATTTCAATCATCAACGGAATCGTCATACTCATTCCGTCAGCTTTAATTCTCGGCAATTTTTTCGGCATCACGGGCGTATGGTATTCACTCGTGGTTGCACAGGTGGGAACACTTGTAGTTGTGTATTTTATTGACCTTGCCGAAAAGAGAAAATCTGGCGGAAAGTATAAAAACTTTTACCTTCTTGAAGAAACCGAGGACAACGAGCTTCTTGCCCTTTCGTTCAAAGGAACAAAAGAAAATGCGGCAGGCGTTTCGCTCTACCTCTCCTCTTTTCTTTCAAAAAACGGAATTGAAGAAAGCCGTGCAAACAGGATTGCAGTTGCCGTTGAAGAAATGGCTGCAAGCTGTGCCGAAAGAATGGAAGGCAAAAAGAAGTTTGCAGACATCGACATCAGAATTTTTGCCGATAAAAACGAAACAATAATTTCCGTTCGTGACAACGGTGATGAATTTGACCCTCTCAATGACGATAAGGAATTTGAGATGAGTCCTCTCACGGTTGTGAAGGCGATTTCGGATAAGGTTGAATATTCAAGAGTGCTTGGTTTCAACCGCACAATAATTAAACTTTAACAAACGGAGTTGAATATTATGAGTAATTTAATCAACTTGCTTGATACATACAAAGGTGAAAAGCGAGAGCTTTATCCTCTTACACCGAGCCAGATGGGTGTTTATCTTTCGTGTATGCACAACCCAAAAGGCACAATGTACAACATTCCCTGCACCTATGTTTTTGACAGTGGAAGTCTTGATACCGACAGGCTGATAAATGCCGTAAGAAAAGCTGTTGACAATCACCCCATTATGAAAATTTTTATCGACAGTTCAACAGGAAGTCCGATGATGAAACCTCGTGACAGCGTTGAATTTGACATTCCTGTCATACAGGTTGACGATCTTGAACAGGCAGGCAAAGATTTTGTTAAGCCGTTTGACCTTGAAAAAGACATTCTGTTCAGATTTGCGGTTTTTGAATGCGGTGACAAATCTATGTTTGCAATGGACTTTCACCACATAATCTCTGACGGCACATCTGTTTCGGTTATATGCAATGACATTGCGCTTGCATATGACGGAAAAGCGCTTGAACCCGAAAAGTTTTCTCAGCTTGATCTTTCTGTTTTTGAGGAAAAGCTAGAAGAAACCGAAGAATATCAAAAATCAAAGAACTACTATGACAGCATTTTTTCGGCTGTTGAGTCAAAGTCGGAAATAACGGAAGATTTTGCAGAGAATTCAGAGGTTGAGGATAAACCGAACGGTTCTTTTGAATTATCCACGAACGGAAAATTCTCCGTTGAGGATGTTCGCAATTTTGCCTTAGCAAACCAAATTACGCCGTACACTGTTTTCCTCGGTGCATATGAATACGCAGTTGCAAAGTTTACAAATCAGAGCGAAACAACAGTTTGCACGGTTACTCACGGAAGATTTGACAAACAGCTTAAAAATACGGTCGGCATGATGGTTCGCACACTTCCTATCCACGCAAATATTGACGAAGAAGATACAGTTTCGGACTACCTCAAAAAAATACGCAGGAGCATAAAGGAAACAGTTGCAAACGATTGGTATCCGTTTATGAAGCTTGCGTCTGACTATGACCTCTCTGCCGACATTATGCTTGCCTATCAGGCTGACATATTCAACACCTTTAAAATAGGCGGTCAGGCTCTAAAATTAAAACTTGTTCCGTTAAAAAGTGCCATTTCAAAATTGAATGTTATGGTATTTGAATCAGAAACAGATTTTGAATTGCGTTTTGAATACAGAAACGATTTATTTAAAGAGGAAACTATTCGTTCGTTTGCCGACAGCTTTTTAAAGATTGTTGAGCAGTTTCTTAAAAAATCCAAGCTCTGCGAAGTTGAGCTTGTAAACGAAAATCAGCTTGCAGAGCTTGACAACTTCAACAAAACGGAATTTCCGTTTGACTACAGCAAAACCGTTGTTGATTTGTTTGAGGAGCAATGCAAAAAAACTCCCGACAAAACAGCGGTTGTATATAAAGAAAAGAAGTTCACCTACGCTGAAATTGATGAGATTACAGACCGAATTGCAGGTTATGTTCACTCAAAGGGTATCGGTAAAGAAGAGGTTGTTTCAATTCTGATTCCGAGATGCGAATATATGCCGATTGCGTCAATCGGTGTACTCAAATCGGGGGCGGCATATCAACCGCTTGATCCGTCATATCCGCCCGAAAGACTTCAGTTTATGATTAAAGACGCAAACGCAAAGCTGCTTATTGCGGACGAAAATCTGCTTGAGCTTTTGCCCGATTACAGCGGTGATATTCTTCTTACAAAGAATATTCCGAATCTTCCGAAATCAGACGCAGTTTTTGCAAAGCCCTCACCCGATGATTTGTTTATCCTTATCTATACATCGGGTTCAACCGGCACTCCAAAGGGAGCAATGCTTGAACACAAAAATGTTCGTTCATTCTGCGATTTTCATATCAGAAACTTTAACATTGACGAACACAGCGTTATTTCGGCATATGCAAGCTATGGTTTTGACGCCTGCCTCAGTGAAATGTATCCTGCGCTTATCGGCGGTGCCGAGCTTCACATTATTGAGGAGGACATCAGACTTGACCTTGTAAGGCTGAACAGATATTTTGAAGAAAACGGAATTACTCACGCATTTATGACAACACAGGTTGCAAGACAGTTCGCAGCCGAAATTGACAACCACTCGCTCAAATATCTTCTTACGGGCGGTGAACGGCTTGTTCCCCTTGAACCGCCAAAGAATTTTGAGCTCATAAACGGTTACGGTCCGACAGAATGTACGGTTTACATCACAACACAGCCCGTTGACAAACTCTATCACAGAATTCCTGTCGGCAAGGCGCTTGACAATATCAAGCTTTATGTAACAGACAAATACGGCAGACGGCTTCCGACAGGGGCTTTGGGGGAGCTATGCGCATCAGGTCAGCAGGTTTCAAGAGGTTATCTTAACCGTCCCGAACAGACTGCAAAAGCATACGAAAAGAACCCGTATTGCAATGAAAACGGTTACGAAAGGCTTTATCACACAGGCGACATTGTTCGCCTTACAGATGAGGGCAAGGTTGACTTTATCGGACGAAATGACGGTCAGGTTAAAATCAGAGGATTCCGCATTGAACTTTCCGAGGTTGACAAGATTATCCGCAAATATGACGGCATTACAAACACAGCTGTAATCGCAAGAAAGCTTGATGGTGGCGGACAATGCATTAACGCATACATTGTTGCCGACAGAAAAATTGACATTCAAAAGCTTAACGAATTTATTCTTGAACACAAGCCGCCGTATATGGTTCCCGCCGCTACGATGCAAATTGACAAAATTCCGCTCAATGTAAACGGCAAGGTTGACAAGCGCAAGCTTCCCGAAATCAAGGCAGAATCTTCAAAAAAGAAAAATTCCGCTCCGAGGGAGCTTACATTCCTTGAAAAGAAAATTTCCGCAATTATCGAAAAGATTATCGGACACAGTGATTTTGATATTTCCGAAAATCTCATCAACGCAGGTATGACCTCGCTTTCGGTTATCAAACTTGCAGTTGAACTCAACAAGGCATTCGGCTTTGAGGCACAGGTTAAAAAGATGATGAAGGGCTGTTCGGTTCTTTCGATTGAGGACGAACTTCAGGAGTTTATGTTCAGCTGTACGGCAAATCCGCAAACTGTCAAAAAAGAAGAAAAGAAAGAACATAAGGCTCTCTATCCCCTTTCAAAAACTCAGCTCGGTGTGTATATTGACTGTATGAAAAATCCGTACAGCACACTTTACAATATTCCGTCAATTCTCACATTTCCAAAATCAGTCGATGCACAAAAGCTTGCCGACTGCGTTGTAAAGGTAATCAAGGCTCACCCATATATTATGACTCACCTTTCACTTGAAAACGATGATATTGAGCAGGTATATGTTGACTCTGCAAAACCGAATGTTCCCGTTGAAAAGCTTACGGAAGAACAGCTTGAAAACTACAAAAAGGATTTTGTAAAGCCGCACAATCTTATGAAAGCACCGCTGTTCAGAATCTCGGTCGCAGAAACCGAAAAGGCGATATATCTGCTTTCGGATTTCCACCACCTTATCTTTGACGGTGCATCCGTTGCACTTTTCTTTGAACAGCTTAAAACGCTGTACGAGGGAGGTAATATTGAGCCTGAAAGCTACACCTACTTTGATTATGCCGAGAATGAAATTAAGGCTGAAAACAGCGATGAATTTAAAAATGCCGAAAAATTCTTCGACAATATGATGAAGAATTTTGACTCTGCAAGCGAAATTACAGCAGACCTCAGAGGTCATGCAGAGGACGGTACTCTTGCATCTCAGGCAGTACCCGTTGATATGGCAAGGGTTGAAAACTTCTGTTCACAGCACGGAATCACTCCAGCCCACCTTTTCCTTGCCGGCACATTCTACGCTGTTTCAAGATTTGTGAACAGCAGAAATGTTTACATCAGCACAATAAGCAACGGCAGAAGCGATATGCGGCTTACAAACTGCTTTGGTATGTTTGTGAAAACTCTTGCGCTCGGCATTGAAATTGAGGACATCACCTCACTTGAATTTGTTGAAAAAAGCAAGGCTGTTTTCACGGATTCAATTGAAAATGAAATTTACCCCTACGCACAGCTTTGTGCAAAATACGGCTATGCACCGAACATTATGTACGAATATCAGCTTGGTGTTGTTGATAACCTTGAAATTGACGGCAAAGCCGTTGTCCGTGATTACCTTGAAATGAATACTGCAAAGTTCAAAACAGCCGTTCACATTGAGGATTACAAGGGCAAGCCGAGCGTTGTGGTTCAGTACAATGACGCACTTTACAGCGGTGAGCTTATGAGAACGCTTGCAAAATCCGTTCTCTGCGCTGTTGAACATATTATAGAAAATTCAAACGGCAAAATCAGAAAGGTTTCACTACTTGACAACGCCGCAATTGCACAGCTTGAAAGCTTTAAGTCAACCGAAATTGCTCCCGTTAAGACAAAACTTCTTCACAAAATGTTTGAAGAACAGGTTGCAAAAACTCCCGACAGAATTGCACTTTCGGCTTGTGACGGTAAACTGACCTATAAAGAGCTTGACCGTCTTGCAAATATCACGGCAAACTCACTCATTGAAAAAGGTCTTGAAAAGGGCGGAAAGGTTCTTATTCTGCTTGAAAGAACCTCAAAATTCTTCATATCACTTTTCGGCATTCTCAAGGCAGGCGGTGCGTTTATTCCGTCATGTCCCGACTATCCGAAGGAGCGAATCGACAGTATTATTGAGGACAGTGACGCAGACTTTGTAATTACCGAGGGCGAACTGATCAATAAATATGACCGCACAGTTGATGTTTCAAAACTTCTTTCGGGCAATAATGAAGAAAATCCGAATGTTGATGTACAGCCTGACGACCTTGCGTACCTCATCTACACATCGGGGTCAACAGGCAAGCCAAAGGGCGTTATGCTCCGCCACATTGGCATTGCAAACTACCTTGCATACAGCGACTCAAACATTCAGGTTAAAGAGGTTGTTGACAACTGTCACGCATACGGCTCTGTAACTACAATCAGCTTTGATATGTCGCTAAAGGAAACCATGCTGTCGCTCTGCAACGGTCTTACACTCGTTTTTGCAAGTAATGAACAGACGGTAAACCCGATGTTACTTGCAGAATTCTTTAAAGAAAACAATGTTGATGCGTTCAACTCTACACCGTCAAGACTTTTGCAGTATATGGAGCTTGACGAATTTGCAGAAGCAATGGCAAACTGCAAGGTTATTCTCTCGGGCGGCGAAAAATATCCCGACAAGCTATTAAGGATACTGCGTGAAAAGACGAACGCAACAATAATCAACACCTACGGTCCGACTGAAATCACGGTTTCTTCAAACGCAAAAAATCTTACGAATGCAGACGAAATTTCAATCGGCAGGCCGTTACGCAACTACACGGAATATATAGTTGACTCAGACAACAATCTCCTTCCAATCGGAGTTGTGGGCGAGCTTCTCATTCAGGGACGCGGTGTGGCGCTCGGCTATAATAAACTTCCCGAACAAACTGCAAAGGCATTTATCGAATTCAACGGTGAACGCACCTACCGCTCGGGTGACTACGCAAAATGGACTACAGACGGCGATGTTATTATTCTCGGCAGAACCGACAATCAGGTTAAGCTGAGAGGATTAAGAATTGAACTCGGTGAAATTGAAAAGTGTCTTACCGCAGTTGACGGAATCAAGAGCGGAATTGCTCTCATCAGAAAGGTCGGCAAGGCTGACGCAATCTGCGTTTACTATACAGCCGACAGACAGATTGAGCCAAATGAAATTAAGTCTGAGCTTGCAAAAACTCTCACAGATTATATGGTTCCGAGCGCATATGTTCAGCTTGACAAAATGCCTCTCACACCAAACGGCAAGGTCAACACAAAGGTTCTTCCCGAACCTAAAAGCAACAAATCCGAAAGAGGTCGGTTGCCGAAGAATGAACTTGAAAAAACATTCTGCGACATCTTTGCAGAAATTCTTGAACTTGACAATGTTTTTGCAGACGATAACTTCTTTGACCTCGGCGGAACATCGCTTACAGCAACAAGAATTGTAATCTCCGCATCAAAGAAAAACATTGAGGTTGCATACAGCGACATTTTTGCAAATCCTACTCCGCAGACTCTTGCAAAATTTGTGAGCAAGGATGATTCAGCCGAAGATGACCTTGAAAATCTTTCGGACTACGATTATACAAATATCAATAAAGTTCTTGAAAAGAATAATATTGATACATTTAAAAACGGTGAGCTTCAAAAACTCGGCAATGTTCTTCTGACAGGCTCTGCCGGCTTCCTCGGAGTACACATTCTCTACGAACTTCTTCACAAGTATAACGGCAAGGTTTACTGCATGATTCGTGACAAGAACAATAATCCTGCCGAAAACAGAATGAACTCAATCTACTATTACTACTTTGAAGAAAGTCTGAAAGAAAGATATCCCGACAGAGTTACCGTTATCAGCGGTGATGTTACAAACCGTGAATCATTCGATAAATTTATTGACAAGGACATTAACACGGTCATCAACTGTGCCGCAAATGTTAAGCACTTTTCAAAGGGTACAGACATTGAAGATGTAAACCTTTACGGTACTCTCAATGTGCTTGACTTCTGCAAAAAGGCTAATGCAAGGCTTGTTCATGTGTCAACAATGAGCGTAGGCGGTATGTTTGTGGGCGAACAAGGTTCTGTTGAAAAACTCAAAGAAAATCAACTTTACTTTGGTCAGCATGAGGGTTCAAAGTACACCCTGTCAAAGTTCCTTGCGGAAAGGGCGATTCTTGAAGAGGTTTCAAAGGGCTTTAACGCAAAGATTATGCGTGTAGGCACACTTGCCGCAAGAAACAGCGACGGTGAATATCAGATTAATTTTACCACCAACACATTTATGGGCAGACTCAAATCTACGCTTCTTATCGGCAAATATCCGTATGAGGCAATGGAAATGCCGTTTGAGCTTTCTCCGATTGATTTTGTGGCAAAGGCAATTCTTCTGCTTGCACAGGCTCCGAAGGATTGCACCGTGTTCCACCCGTTTAACAACCATACCCTCATTATGGGCGACCTATACACCGAGATGAACAAAATCGGACTTCATTCACAGGGTGCAGAGTATGAGGAATATATGATTGCACTTGACAGAGCCGAGCAGGATCCCGAAAAAGCAAAGATTCTTTCAAGTATGATTGCATATCAGAACATGGCTCACGGTCAAAAGACATTTACAGTCGGCAAGAGCAACACATACACAATGCAGGTCCTTTACAGAATGGGATTTGTGTGGCCCGTTACCTCGCTTGACTATATGAAACGATTCATCAACGCATTAAGAGGTCTTGGCTTCTTCGATTAATAATACAACATCAAGTCATAATAAAAGGCAAAACAGCGGACATTCCGAATCAATGGATTGTCCGCTGTTTTTATATTTTATAATAACAGCAAGCATAAAAAGCACCGCCCCTGCTCTGCAAAAAAACAAAACAAGGACGGTAAAGTTAAATGCTTGTCAAATTATGCACTTACTGTCAAATTAATAAACCAGATTTCAATAATAATCTCTGTCTACATTTTAAATATTCAAAGTCGAAAATAAATATACCTTGGAGTAAAAGAGCGTTTTTTGGGAGTGAAAGGAACACTGCATACAATATCCTGAAAATAATATAATAAATTTCAGCAACGGCAATGCCATATATTGACAATGAGGTGCAGAAACATTATAATTTATTGTATAAAAGAATTATAATGAATAGGAGCAAAAGTGCGGTTTTCGGGAGTGAAATTACTTTGCAAATAAAAAGCAATCAAACGATTGCCTTTTATTTTTCAGGCATCAGAGCCAACCGAAAAGCCATTTGAAAATTGTACCAAACACTTTTTGCTCCCCCTTTATTCTATTGTATGGGATTACAATAGCAAACAAAAAAGGCAATATAAATACAGTTTGGAGCAAGATACTCTGTTTTGGGAGTAAGAGGGTGAAAATATGTTTGCGGCTTTGTGTGATGACGATAAATACATAATCGAAGAGCTAAAAAAGCTGCTTTTGACATACGCAAAGAAAAATCGTATAATTATTGATATTGATGAATTTGAAAGCGGTGAAAAGCTTTTGAATTCCGAGAATAATTACGATATAATCGTGCTTGATTTTCAGCTTGGCAGTACAGACGGACTGACTGTTGCAAAGGAACTCAGAAAACGCAATGTGCTTTCCTGCATAATTTTTCTGACATCTTATCCCAACTTTATGATTGATGCGTTTGAAGTGAACACATTCAGATTTCTTTTGAAACCGCTTGACAAATCAAAATTTTTCAAGGCAATTGACGACTATGTAAAAATTGTAGATGCTAATTATCCGATAACTCTTATTCAAAATAAGGAATTGAAAAAAATTAACTCAAATGAAATCTGCTTTATTGAGGCAGACGGAAAATACTCAAACATTCATTTAAACACCAAGGTCATGCACTGTTCAAAAACTCTTTCGGGAGTTACAAATCTTCTCCCAAAGTATTGTTTTGTAAAAACTCATCGTTCTTTCGTGGTAAATCTTCACTATATAAAATCATATTCATCAGATACGGTATATCTGAGCAACGGAGAGGTGGCTTATCTCAGTAAAAATTATCAAAAATCCTTTCGGACATCATATATGAATTTTCTTGAAAAAAATTATGTGAGGTTATAATTTATGTTATTTTACAGCTATGCGGAGCTTGTAATAGGACTTGTTGCGGTATTTTATTTTACATCAAAAATATTTTCAATTATCAAGTATAAAATATATTTTGCCCTGTCTTTAATTTTTATAATATTAACCGCTTCGGTTACTTGTTTTTTAAAAAATGAACAACAATATTTAATCCTGCCGGTTTTGCATTTTATTGCATTAACATTTCTTCCTGTTTTACTCGGACACGAGAGAAAGATAATGTTAATATTCTCTTCCTTGTTTTTTTCAGGATTGACATTTTTTATTTATTCCATAGATCAATTATTATGTTCAATTTTACATATAGAGTTAAACTCTCAAAGCTCTGCCGCCTTTGAACTTATTTCTAATCTGATTGTTTTCGAAATATTTGTACTCCTGTCAAGTCCGCTGAAAATCAAAACAAAGCTTGTTGTTGAATCAATTACCAAACCTACAATAATTATGATATTGATTTTTCTGTATCTCGGCGGAAGTATGGCGACCTTCGGTACATACTACATAATTCCGTCATCTGATTACAGAACGATTGCGCTCAAAATTCTGACCTTGATTGTGTCGGTTGTATTCTCGTTTTCGATTCCTATTCTTTTGTACAATCAGATAAAAAAGAGTCAGTACATGCATGAAAATGACATTTACGAACGCCAGCTGAACGCACAGATTAACTACTACAAAAGCATTACAACTTCGGGTTATGAACTGCGAAAAATAAGACACGATTACAACGATCTTTCTATCGGATTAAAATCGCTTATCAACAGTCGGAAATATGATGAGGTTATTCCTCTCCTGCAAAAATATGACAGCGAGATTATAAGCTCATTTCAGATTTTGTACAACACGGGCAATGATCTGACCGATGCAATTTTAAGCGATAAGCAGAAAAATGCAGATGAAAATGTTAAAATCACATTTGAGGGTTCGCTTGCAAATGTGCCTGCCGACAACCTTGAAATCTGCGTTTTGTTTAACAATATGATTGACATTGCGTTTGAAAATGTAAAGGAATTTTGCGGTAACGGAAAACAAATTATCGCCTTAAAAGCGGAAACAAGGGCAGGATTTCTCTTTTGCAGTATAAGTTTTCCGATTAAGAATGAAATAAAAAAGGCACAGAACAATGTTCTGCACCACAATTTTGCGTATAAAACTTTGAAAAATCTTGCCGAAAAAAACGGCGGTAAAATTGAAACAAGCCTGTCGGATGACAGACTTGCAATAACCACGGGTTGGGTAATTAACAGTATCGGTTAATTCTTTTTAGGAATAAATATTTTGGACATATCAGTCTTTTCAAGTTTGAGGAGGCTGATTTTTTTATCTATGCCGCCTGCGTAACCCGTAAGATTTCCGTTTGTTCCCACAACACGGTGACACGGCACAATTATCGAAACGGGGTTGTGTCCCACAGCACCGCCGACTGCCTGTGCAGACATTCTCAAAATGCCACGCTGTTTTGCCAAAATTTTTGCAATTTCGCCGTAGGTCATAACAGAGCCGTAGGGAATTGTCAAAAGAATATCCCATACCGCCTTGCGAAATTTTGAGCCGTCAAGCGAAAGTTTGGGCGTAAAATCGGGTTCGTTGCCCGAAAAATATATATCAAGCCACTCTTTGGTCTGTTCAAACACGGGAAGAAGCTTATCCTCGGTTTCACCTTTTACGGTTGACGCAAAATACTTTTGTCCGTCAAACCACAAACCGCAAAGGCTCTCACCGTCAGATGCCATTGTGATGTTTCCAATCGGAGAATTGTAATAATCGGTAAAAAACATACTCTCCCCTCCTGACTTCATTGTACAATTAAAATCAGTTTTATGCAAGAAAAAATCGACACGAAAATCGTGCCGACTTTGGCTACAGATTCATTTCCGAAAGTTCTTTTGCGGTTGCGTCAACGAGTTTCTCACACCTTTTGGTGTTTTCGCCAACCATTCCGCCAAGGCTGAAAAGACCGCCTGTTACAGAATCAATTGCCGCATTTTTTGCGGCATTGTCCAAGCCTGCCTCATTGGATTTCTGAATTGAAAACTTCTGTGTTTCCTTGCCGAAGCCGCTTTTCATAATCCACACCTGATTTTGGCTGTCAAGTGCAGGAAAGGTTATTACGGTAGCCATTCCGTGCTTTGTAAGCGAGGGAGTTCCTGCCGAAAAATTCTTGTCCTTAATTGCCTCATATAAGCTTTCAATCGAATAAGTATTATTTGTTTTAATATTTTTGACTTTAATACCAAATGCCACAGTAAATACCTCTCAATCAGTTATTACCCCAAACATTGCCGTCCTTGTCTGTAAACTTGCCTGTGAGAACCATAATAAAGTCAACAAGCCAACCGATTCCGAATACACCGCAGGTCAAAAGCCAAATAATGCCTGTGCCGATTTTGCCCGTCATAAATCTGTGAACACCGAGTTCACCGAGGAAAAATGTTATTAATGCTGCTGCTGTTTTGCTCATTTGTAAGCACTCCTTAAAATTTATTTGTTGAGTACACTATACAAAATTAAAAATAAAAATGCAACAATTTGGCAGTAAGGTCAGTTTTTCGGCAATAAAATCACAAAAGGCATCGCCAAATGACAATGCTCTCTGCGAATGAGTTAAAATGAATAAACTTGTTATCTGTTTTGAATTGCAATTTTTCTGTAGGTATCGAACTTAACCCACTTTGCAAAGAAATCCGCATCGTTGATGCTTTTAAGATTTGAATACTCGGAAAGAAACTGCTGAATTTTTTTGTTGCTGTCGGCAAGAACCTCGAAGCCTCTGCCGTTTACAACAGGAACACCGCCGTAGCTGTACTCCGATGTCGGAACGATATCGGTAATCTTGCGGTCACGAACCTTTACGGCAACGCTGTCACGAAGAACTATAATATCAAAGCTGTCGGGATACTTATAGCTTTCGCCCTCAACAGGGATTGTGTCCCCCTTTGTATAGGTTTCCTTAACAGGCTGATATTTGAGAACATTAAGGCTTGAAGTGTCATAGAAAAACTCTTCAAAGATGTCACCTCTTGCCTCAAGTGAGCCGAGAACAAATGACGCCTTTTTTGCATCATCGGCTTTTTCTTCAACCGAATCAACAACACCGCAGGCTGATGTCATATTTGACACACGGTCAATCAAAATAAGCTCGCCGAGTGTTTTATGCTTTGAGAAAAGGTCAACCGCAATCGGCTCTGCAAGCAGAATTGTGCAGACTGCGATTCCGTTCTTTGTGAGTGAATCGGCAGGAATATGCTCGCCTGTGTTCACATCAACAGCGTACTTGATTTCGGAAACGATACCCGAAATAGTCTTTGTGCCGAGCTTTACAAGGTAATCCTTGCCGGCTGTAAGCTGTTCGTCATCCATCCAGAGAATTGACGCTGTAAGCTCCTGATAGGACGCAAGATTTGTGTCCTTTGTTATTACACAGCCACGGGATACATCAACTTCCTTGTCAAGTGTGATTGTAACGGGCTGTCCCTTGAAAGCAGTTTTAACATCCTTATCTGTCATAAGGATCTGCTTTACATGAGCCTTTTCATTGCTCGGGAGTGTTACGATTTCATCGCCTACGCTGATACTGCCCGACTCAATCTGTCCTTGAAAGCCTCTGAATGTGTGGTCGGGACGGCAAACTCTCTGAACAGGAAGATAGAATCCTTCTTCCTCCTCCGAGGAATCAACATCAACAGTTTCGAGATACTGAAGAAGCGGAACACCGTTGTACCACGGAATGTTTTCGGACTTTACGGTAACATTGTCGCCCTCTGTTGCGGAAAGTGGAATGATGTAGATATCGTCAAGTAAAAGCTCGTTTTTAAGTTCTTCAATCTGCTTTACGATTTCGTCAAAGCGTGACTTGCTGTACTTTACCAAATCCATCTTATTAACGGCAAAGACAAAATGTCTTATACCCATAAGCTTACAGATTCTTGCGTGCCGTCTTGTCTGAACAAGAACGCCCTGTGATGCGTCAATGAGGATAACTGCGAGGTCTGCAAAAGATGCGCCTACAGCCATGTTTCTTGTATATTCCTCGTGACCTGGTGTGTCGGCAACGATAAAACTGCGGTTGTCGGTTGTGAAGTAGCGATAAGCAACATCAATTGTGATGCCCTGCTCACGCTCAGCCATAAGACCGTCAAGCAAAAGCGAATAGTCAATGTCACCGCTGCGACTGCCAACCTTACTGTCAAGCTCAAGAGCCTTTTCCTGATCGGCATAAATAAGCTTTGCGTCATAAAGTATGTGACCTATGAGTGTTGATTTACCGTCATCAACACTGCCGCAGGTAATAAATTTAAGTAAACCTTTCATCAGAAGTAACCCTCCCTTTTTCTGCGTTCCATACTGCCCTGTGCCTCGTTGTCAATTACTCTGGAGGTACGCTCCGAAGAAACGGAGCTGAGGGTTTCGTCAATAATTTCATCAAGAGTTGTTGCAGTTGACTCTATGCCGCCTGTAAGAGGATAACAGCCGAGTGTTCTGAAACGAACCGATTTCAATTCGGGTACTTCGCCCTCTTTGAGCGGAAAACGATCGTCATCAACCATAATAATGTTACCGTCACGGTAAACAACAGGTCTTTTTGCCGCAAAGTAAAGCGGAACGATGTCAATTTTTTCCCTTTGAATGTACTGCCATATGTCCTTTTCTGTCCAGTTGGAAATCGGGAACACACGAATGCTTTCGCCCTTATTGATTTTTGTGTTGTAAAGCTTCCACATCTCGGGGCGCTGGTTCTTAGGATCCCATGCCTGCGCTTTATTTCTGAAAGAGAAAATTCTTTCCTTGGCTCTTGACTTCTCCTCATCTCGTCTGCCGCCGCCGAATGCCGCAGTAAAGCCGTATTTGCTGAGAGCCTGTTTTAGAGCCTGTGTTTTCATAATATCTGTGTAAGCCGCACCGTGATCAAACGGGTTGATGCCTTTTTTAACACCTTCTTCATTGGTGTAAACGAGCATTTCAATCCCGAGCTTTTTTGCTGTGTCATCACGGAATTTTATCATATCCCTGAACTTCCATGTTGTGTCAATGTGGAGGAACGGGAACGGCGGTTTTTCGGGATAAAACGCCTTCATTGCAAGGTGGAGCATAACCGAGCTGTCCTTGCCTATTGAGTAGAGCATAACAGGCTTTTCGCACTCTGCCGCAACTTCTCTGATTATGTATATAGCTTCTGCTTCAAGCTCATCTAAATGTGAAAGCTGACTCATACCTTATCTCCTTTTCACGGAAATACTTACAAAGTGTTTCCTTAGTATTTGTTTGATTCTTTTTGATTTATGTCAATCTTAATGACCTCGCCATGCGGTTTTTCAATTAACCACGAGAGGATATCGCCGTTCTTTTCGGTGTGAACCTTACTGCCCATACCGCCGATATCGGAGCCGAGGAAAAAGCTGATTGCATATGCGGGACATTCTTTTATGCAGGAGGTGCAGCCCCAGCAATCCTTGGGATATTTGATGTACGCTTTGCCGTTTTCGTCAGTCTTGATAAGACTTCCGGGGCATACATTGCGACACCTTTTGCAGCCTATGCACTTGGACTTGTCAATTACTATGCTCATACTTTTCACCTCCCGTTACAAGGTCACGAATAATAATTTTTATCTCGCCGTTTTCAAGACGGGAATTAACATACTTGTTAAAGTTCCTGTCGTCCTTTTCGGGATAGTCAAGGTTTTCGGCAAAGCTGTGCCAGCGTGTTTCCTTTCTCGCTCTGAGGTGAGCAATTACGCTTTTGCAGACCGTAAGCCTTTCTTTAAGCTCGCAGATATACATAAGCTCCTGAAAATCTTCTGCGTAGAGGTCATCTGTGAGCGTTTCAAGCTGTCTGATTTTGCAGTCGGCAATGTCAAGCTGTTTTTCGTTGAAACGGTAGTTTGTTTTTATACCGCCTGCGTAGCTGTCCATAACCGTCTGCATTGCCTCTTCAAGCTGTTCCGTGGTGTAGAGTGAATGGCGGTCTGTGAGATATTTCTCGGTTTCCCTGAGGTGATAATTTGTATCTTCATCGCTGATTTTCTCAAAGCTTTCTTTGCTGTCAATATACTTAACTGCCGAAAGCCCTGCAATTTCACCCTCTGCAAGAGCGCCCGTAACATACTTCTGCGGACAACCGCCTGCAACATCACCGCCTGCAAAAAGTCCTTCAATTGTGGTTGCACGGTCTGTGTCAACCCAGTAACCGCTTGCCGTGTGACCGCCTACGATGTACGGCTCTGTTCCCTCAATTTCAACATTCTGCCGAGAAGGATTTCTTCCGCTTTCAATCCACTTGATTGTCTGCGAAGGCGCCATATTGAGATAGGCTTTTAAAAGTGATTCGTCCTGCTCGGCTGTGATTCCCTCTGTTCTGAGGTAGCAGGGACCTCTGCCCTCCTGATTTTCATTTACCGTACCGTAAACTCTTTCGGAAGTTGTAAGTCCGTACTTTGTTTCATAAACCCCGCCGAGTGAATTAATCTGCTTTGCGCCTACACCCTGTGCAAGTGTTCCCGTGGGAGCGATTGTGTCCTTGCATCTGAGTGCGATAAAACGCATTTCAAAGGTTGTCATTTCTGCACCGGCTCTGATTCCCATTGCGTAGCCTGCACCTGTGTTAAAGGGCGGATACCACATCTTGTGACGGGAAAATCCGGGGTTGTTCGGCTTGTAAAGTCCTGCCGCACCGCCTGTGGCAATTATGACAGCCTTTGCTTCGATTGTGTAGAAAATTCCGCTTTCAATGCCGAATCCGAATGCACCGTTGATTTTGTTGTCCTTTACCGAGTAATCAAAAATATTGACACGGTTGAGAACCGTTACATTCTTTGCCTTTTCAACTGCGTCCGCAAGAATCGGCTTTATGTTTTCACCGTTGATTTTAAGGTTTCGGTTGCCTCGTGTAACATACTTTCCGTTCTCGTCCTTTAAAATTACAAGACCGAGTTTTTCAAGCCTGTCGGTTACTTCGTTGAGCTTTTCAGACATGGTAAGGAGCAAATCCTCTCTGACAATCCCGTCGGCGTCCTTTTTAGCGTAGTCAACATAGTCCTGCGGTTTTCTGCCCTCAACAATGTATGCGTTAAGAGCATTTACACCTGCGGCAAGACAACCGCTTCTTTTGATGTGTGCTTTTTCACAGATAAGAACCTTTTTGTCCGAATTTTCGGAAATGGTCAGAGCCGCATAACAGCCTGCCGTTCCTCCGCCTATAATGAGGACATCGGTGCTTATTTTTTCTGTTTTCATAGGATTTCACTCCCTTGCCGTTATTGTTTTTCGTCAAGATATTTTTCTGCCGAAATCACACAGTTTGCACCGTCCGAAACGGCTGTAACAACCTGACGAAGTGCTTTTGTTCTGATGTCGCCGCCTGCAAAAATACCGTCTGCGGAGGTTTTTCCACTTTCATCGGCAATAATGTAACCGTCCTTGTCGGTTTTGACAAGATTTGCAAGAGGTTTTGTGTTGGGAACACTTCCGACTGCAACGAAAACACCGTTGCAATCAAGCTGTTTTTCTTCTCCGTTTTGTAAAAGTGTGACCGAAGTCACCTTTGTATCTCCGTTAATTTCAGATACCGTTGCATTTGTAAGAGCTTCAATATTTTCCGTGGCAAACACCCTGTTCTGCAAGGCTCTGCCTGCTCTGAAGGAATCCCTTCTGTGAACGAGATAAACCTTTTTGCAGAATCTTGAAAGCAGAAGTGCGTCACCCAAAGCAGTGTCACCGCCGCCTGTTACCACGGTAATTTTATCCTTATAGAAAGCCGCATCACACATCGCACAATAAGAAACTCCGTTACCCGAAAATTCCTTTTCACCTTTCACACCAAGCTTTCTGCACTGTGTTCCTGCCGCATAGATTACGGTTTTTGTTTCAAGACTTTCACCGCCGTCAATGTTTACGGAGAAGTTACCGTTAACTCTTTCAACCTCGGTAACCTCTCCCTCAACAAATTCAGCACCGAGTTTTTCGGCGTGAGTTCTGAACTTTTCTCCGAGGTCAAAGCCTGTTTCACCGTAAAGTCCGGGGTAATTATCTACTCTCTCGCTCTCGGCAATCTGTCCCGTACCCATAAATTCTCTTTCAACCACAACCGCTTTAAGGTTTTCACGCTGTGCATAAATTGCGGCTGAAAGTCCTGCGGGACCGCTGCCGATAATCACGATGTCGTACATAATCTCCCTCCCTTACTCTATAACAAGCTCTTCCTTTTCTGCTGTATCTCCCGTAATTTTGAATGAATTGAGAACGGGGTTTTCTCTGTCCATAAGCGAAAGAATCATATAGCTTGCCTTGCTGTCAAAGGCAAGTCTTTTGTCCTCTTCAGACGGTCTTGACGGCGATTCGGGATGTGAATGCCAGTTGCCGAGAGGAACAAATCCGTTCTTTCTCATATCCTTGATTGCCTCAAGCTGTTCCTTTGGATCAAGCGAAAAATGTTCGTTTGAGTGATCGATATTTGTAAGGAGATAAACCTTTTTAATCTTCTTGTCACCGCCCTCAACCGTTCCTGCAATAAGACCGCAAGCCTCATCGGGAAGCTCCTTTACAGCGTGAGCAAGTATTTTTTCAAAGTCGCTTTTTGTAAGTTTTATCATAAATGAACACCGTCACATTCTGCCTGTTCGTAGTCAATAAGCTCTGTGATTGTCGGGTGGTCACCGCAGACTGCACAATTGTGTGTGTCACTCGGAAGTTTTACCTTGCGAAATTCCATTTTGAGTGCGTCATATGTAAGAAGATAGCCCGTGAGCAACTCGCCCTGACCGATGATGTACTTGATTGCTTCCATTGCCTGTAGGCTGCCGATTACACCGCCCATTGCACCGATAACACCTGCCTGCTTACAGGTTGGAACTGCGTCCTTTGGCGGAGGGTTCTTGAATACACAACGGTAACAAGGGCCTTCACCCGGCACATAGGTCATAAGCTGACCTTTAAATCTGATGATTCCGGCGTGTGAGAAAGGCTTTTTAGCCATTACACAGGCATCGTTGATAAGAAACTTTGCCGGAAAGTTATCAGTACCGTCAATGATGAAGTCATACTCCTTTACAAGGTCAAGTATGTTTTCGCTTGTAACAAATGTGTGGTATGTCTTTACGGTAACATCGGGGTTGATAGCCTCCATTGTTTCCTTTGCCGACTCAACCTTAGGCTTGCCGATATCCTGTGTTGAGTGGATAATCTGTCTTTGAAGATTTGAGAGATCCACCTCGTCTGCATCTGCAATTCCTATTGTACCTACACCTGCGGCGGCAAGATACATTGCGGCAGGAGCGCCGAGTCCGCCTGCACCGATAATGAGAACCTTTGCATTAAGGAGCTTTTTCTGTCCCTTTGCGCCGACCTCTTTAAGAATAATGTGTCTTGAATATCTTTCAAGCTGTTCGTTTGAAAATGCCATTACTGACCGCCTCCCATAAAGTAAAGGAACTCTACAACATCGCCGTCCTTTAAGGTTGTTTCTTCAAATGTACCGCTCTTAACAAATTCGTCATTGATTGTAACGGTTACATACTCGGGTGTTTCAACATTCTCGTCAATAATGAGCTGTGCTACCGTAAGATTGTCTGCAACTTCCTTTTTGTTTCCTGCAACTGTGATTGTCATAACGATTACTCCTTAATAAGTTTTTCTGTCACTTCGATTATTTCTGATTTTTTGACCGCACCTCTGAGTCTTTCTTTCTCTTCACCGTTTTTGAAGAAAACGAGTGTGGGTGCCGCCTGTACTTCATATTCCGATGCAAGCTCGGAATCAAAATTAACATTTATCTTTGCAATTTTCAGCTTGCCCTCATACTCTTTTTCAAGTTCAAAGAGTACGGGTGAAAGTCTTTTGCAAGGGATACAGCTGTCGGAATAAAAATCCGCAAGCACGAGTGTATCGGCTGAAAGAACTTCGCTCTGAAAATTGTCTTTGCTTACTCTCTGCGGCATTTAATCACCAACCTTTTCAACAATCAGGTCATATGTGCCGTCCTCGTTGTCAATGAGCTTGAGAATTTTGTGTCCCTCTTCCTTGATACTTCTCGGAACATTCTGAACAGGCTCGCCGTCATTCATTTTGATTGAAAGGATCTGACCTTCGTCAAGTTCTTCAAGGGCAACCTTTGCCTTTACAAAAGTTGTCGGGCATACCACATCGGTAATATCTACTGTATCGTCAATTACAAAATCAGCCATTGTAAACCTCCAAAATTCTCTGTTCAAATTTTTCTCTGCCTACTCTGTCGATTGTAAACTTAAAGCGTTCGCTCGGCTTTGCGTTTTCTGCAAAGAAGTTAAGAGCGGCATCACAGATTTCCATAAGTTTTTCTTTATTTTCGATAAACGGAATAATTGTTTCACCCTTGTTGATTGAGTTGCCGAAAAGTCCGCCGAATGAAACAATGTAACCGTGAATTGTGTCCCATGCATCTGTCGGGCAAGCCTTGAAGCATCTGCCGCAGTAGTTACACTTTGAATTGTCAACGGAAATTTTTCCGTCCTCAAGAGTGATTGCACCCTGACGGCACGCCTTTACGCAGACTCCGCAGCCGATACAAGCGTCCTCTTTCCATGAAACCTTGATTCCGCCCTTGATACCGACATCGTTTTCCTCAGCTTTAAGGCAGTTGTTCTGACAGCCTGTTATGCCGAACTTGAACTTGTGCGGAAGTTCCTTTGCAAAATATCTGTCGTCAAGCTCCTTTGCAAGAGCGTATGTATCAATACAACCGCTGGGACAGATTGCCTCACCCTGACAGGCTGTAATTGTTCTTACTCTCGGACCGCAAACGCCCGGCTCAACATCGCCCTCGGCAAGTGCGTCCTTAACTGCCTCAACATCATCAAGCTTTACAAAAGGAATTTCAACACTTTGTCTTGATGTGAGGTGAACATAACCGTCACCGTAGTTTTCCGAAACCTCGGCAATTTTCGCAAGCTGTTTAGCTGTGAGGTTGCCGCCTACAACTCTGAGCCTGAGCGAAAAATTATTTTTCTGTTTTTGACGCATAAAGCCGCCCTTTTTAAGCGTAGCATAATCAACTGCCATTTCTCTTACTCCTCCGATTCATTCACATTTATACTGTCTACAGCCTGTTTGAAGTCAGACTTTAAATCCTCAATATCCTCAATGCCGACGCTGATTCTTATTGTGTCATCAAACACGCCTGCGTTTCTTTTTTGTTCTTCTGTTCCGTGAGCGTAAATTGTGCTTGACGGATGAATTACAAGTGTTCTTGTGTCGCCTATATTTGTTGCATTTGTTGCATACTTCAAATTGTTGATAAGCTTAAACGCTCTTTCTTTACTTCCTGCCCTGATTGTGAGGATTGCTCCGCCTTTTCCCTTCAACAGCTTTTTACAAAGGCTGTAATATGGAGAAGCTTCAAGAGCCGGATAGTTAACTTCGATTCCGTTTTGTGTTTCAAAGAACTTTGCAAGCTCAAGAGCATTGTAACAAAGACGCTCCATACGAAGTCCGAGTGTTTCAAGTCCGACAGAGTTCATAAAAGCATTAAACGGTGCAAGGCAACAGCCTATGTTTCGCCAGATACCGTTTCTCAGCTTTGCAACATACGCAAGCCGACCGAATTTTTTGTACTCTGCAAGACCTTTGTATCTTTCCGTATTCCATTCAAAATTGCCGCTGTCAACGATTATTCCGCTGATTGAATTTCCGCCGCCGTTAATGTACTTTGACGAGGAATGAACAATGATGTCCGCACCGTGTTCAAACGGCTGAATAAGATACGGAGTTGCCGTTGTGCTGTCGATAATGAGCGGAACACCGTGTGAATGAACGAGCTCTGATACAGCGTCAAGATCGGCAATTTCAAGTCCGGGATTGCCGATAAGCTCGGCAAAGACTGCTTTTGTTTTTTCGTTTATGAGCGGTTCAATCTCCTCGGCTGTCACCTTGTTGACATATCGTGTAACAATTCCGAAAGGCTCAAGATCTCCAAACAAATCAATTGTTCCGCCAAAAAGACCTGCGCTTGCGATTACTTCGTCACCTGATTCAAGAATGTTCAGGAGTGCCATCGTAACGGCTGCCATACCTGACGAACACGCAACCGCACCGACACCGTTTTCAATGGAAGCAATTCTGTTCTCAAAAGATGTTACCGTGGGATTGCCTATTCGAGAGTAGGCGTAGCCGGGAGCTCTGTTGTTGAACACCTTTTCAAGCTGTTCGGCAGAGCTGTGCGAAAATGCACTGACCTGATAAATGGGAGTTAAGGTTGAGCCAAAAACCTTTTCACCGTTAAACCCCTTGTGAAGTAATGCGGTGTTAAACTCCATAATATCACCAACCCCTTAATTTCATACAACCAACCCTTTTGTGTAAGACCGTCGTAGGAATTTGTCTGACGGCTTCGATTGATATAGGTAGATTATACTCCATTAATCATAGTATTTCAATAGGTTTAATAAGATTTTACCTCTTGCACAATTTTTCTTTAAAATTTGCCGTAATTCCATTATTTCCTACAATGCATATTTGTTTAGTAGGTATTGATTTTTAAATTAAAAACTGTTACCATTATTATATACTCTTTCAGCAAACAAAACGCACGGAAAGGAGATGCTAAAATTGAAGATTTCAACAAAGGTGGAATTCGGAATCATCGCTGTTATTGACATTGCGTCACACTCACTAAACGGCAATGCGGTAACAACTCCCGAAATTGCCAAACGGCAAAATATATCTAAAAAGTATCTTGAACAGATTCTCTCATCACTCAGCTCAGCAGGACTTGTGCGAGGTCAGAAGGGTTCAAACGGCGGTTATGTTATTGCAAAAAACCTTAAAGAGATTACATTCAAGGATATCATAAACGCACTTGACGCAAATGTTCTGAGCAATGTTTATTTTAACACTCGGGGCGATGATGATGTTATGATAAGACTTATCGACAACAGTCTTTGGTCGAAGATGTCGTCATATCTTCAGGAATATGCCGAAAGCATTACACTTGCACAGCTTTGCGATGAGTATATCAAAAACAATGAAATTGAACACAACATTCCGATGTACTACATCTGATAGATTACAAACAAAAAGCCACCGATTTTTATGTCGGTGGCTTTTCTTGTTTTTATCGGATTTTATTTAAAGCTTTCAATAACCTGACAGGTTTTTTCAATGTCATCTTCCGTGTGTGCAAATGAAACAAACATCGCCTCAAACTGTGACGGTGCTGCATAGATTCCGTTTTCAAGCAGATGATTGTAATACTCGGCATATCTCTTTGTGTCGGCTGTGGTTGCCGTGTCATAGTCAACAACCTTTTTGTCGGTAAAAAATGCCGTCATAATCGAACCCACACGGTTCACATTAAGTCCTGCGTTCTTCATTGCATTTTCAATCTTTGCAGACTTGCATTCAAGCTCGGGATATATCGAATCTTTATCTTTTTCAAGAATTTTAAGCGTTGCAATGCCTGCACTTACCGCTACCGGATTTCCCGAAAGTGTGCCTGCCTGATAAACAGAACCGAGAGGAGCAACACACTCCATAATCTCTTTTCGTCCGCCGTAAACCGCCAGAGGCATTCCGCCGCCGACAATTTTTCCGAGGGTTGTAAGGTCGGGTTTTACTCCGTAAAGCTTTTGAGCACCGCCGAGTGAAAGTCTGAAGCCTGTGATTACTTCATCGAAAATAAGAAGTGAATCATGCTTTTCAGTGATTTCACGCAAGAATTTTAAAAATCCTTTTTTGGGCGGAACAACACCCATATTTGCGGCACAAGGCTCAACGATTACACAGGCAATTTCATCACCGCAGTTATCAAAAAGCTGTTGCACGGATTCTTCATCGTTATACTTTGCAAGCAAAGTTGTGTCTGTGTAGCCTTTCGGCACACCTGCGCTGTTCGGAATTGAATTTGTCAGAAGTCCCGAACCGCCCTTTACAAGCAAGCCGTCGGAATGGCCGTGGTAACAGCCCTCGAATTTTACAATTTTATCCCTTTTTGTAAAGCCTCTTGCGGCACGAATTGCACTCATAACCGCCTCTGTGCCTGAATTTACAAGCCGGAGCATTTCAATTGACGGCATATTTTTGCGGATAAGCTCGGCAAGTTCAATTTCTCCGCTGTGGCACGCACCGAATGTAAGTCCGTTCTGACAGGCAGAAGTCACGGCTTTGATAACATCGGGCTGTTTGTGGCCGAGGATATTCGGTCCCCATGAGCAGATATAGTCAATGAACTCGTTTCCGTCAACATCATAAATTTTTGAACCCTCTGCACGGTCGATAAAAAGCGGAGTTTTTCCGACCGAACGGCACGCACGGACAGGGCTGTTCACACCGCCGGGCATAAAGTCAAGCGCCTGTGCGTATAGCTTTTCGCTTTGAGTTGTATTCATAAAAGCACTTCCCTATTTGTAAAATTCGTCAATCCATTTTGCAACATCAAGTGCGTGGTATGTGATGATGATATCCGCACCCGCCCTCTTGATTGCAATCATATTTTCGCACACAATTTTCTTTTCGTCAATCCAGCCTTTTTCGGCAGCCGCCTTGACCATTGCATATTCGCCGCTTACATTATAGGCAACAAGCGGAAGGTCAAAGCGTTCGCTTGCAGCTTTTACGATATCAAGATATGCAAGTGCAGGCTTGACCATAACCATATCCGCACCCTCGTCAATATCGTCTGCAATTTCACGCAGAGCCTCTTTGCCGTTTGCGTAATCCATCTGATAGCTTTTTCTGTCGCCAAATTCGGGAGCGGATTCTGCGGCGTCACGGAACGGCGAATAGTAGCCCGAGGCAAATTTTGCGCTGTATGACATAATCGGAGTGTTGATAAGTCCGTTTTCGTCAAGTGCGTTTCTGATTGCAGACACTCTGCCGTCCATCATATCCGAAGGGGCAATGATATCCGCACCTGCTTTTGCAAGGCTGACAGCCATTTTAGAGAGGAGCGGAAGTGTTTCGTCATTGAGAATTTCGTGACCGCAAACAACACCGCAATGACCGTGACTTGTGTATTCACAAAGGCAGACATCGGCAATAATAAGGAGTGACGGATAATTTTTCTTTATGTATCTGATTGCGTTCTGAGTTACACCGTTATCGTCATAGGCTGATGTTGCAAGCTCGTCTTTATGCTTTGGAATTCCGAAAATAAGAAGTCCTGCAATGCCGCTGTTTTCAATTTCTTTAAGAATCTCGTCTGCTCTGTCAAGCGAATATTGGCAGACATTCGGCATTGAATCAACAGGCTTTTTAATATTTTCACCCTCTGCAATAAAAATCGGGTAAATCAAATCGCCCTTGTCAATTCTTGTTTCACGAACAAGACTGCGAATCTGTTCGCCTGCTCTTAATCTTCTGAATCTTCTCATATATTTATCCTTCTTTCAAAGTTACTTCTTTGATAATAGTTTCAACAATTCCGTCCGTATCCTTCGTTTTTGCAATTTTAAATGAATTTACGCCGTGACTTTCAAGTGCCTCGGCGGTAATTTCACCTATGCAGACAACGGAAGTTCTGTCGGAAATAATTGCTCCGCCGTCAAAAAATGTGTTCACACCCGACGCACTCGCAAAAGTGATGAAGTCGGTATCAACAACGGAATTGTCCTGTTTTTTCTCAAGCTGAATGTCATAGGTTTTGACATCTTCAAAATCAATGTTGTTATCAGCCAAAATCCGAGTGAGTTCGGGCGAACCGTTTTCGGCACGCAGAATCAATACTTTTTCGCCGCTTTTCACCGTTTTTGCAAGCAAAATTCCAAGTTCACGGGTTGTGTAGACATTCGGAATACAGTCGGCAAAAATTCCGTACTTTTCAAGTACAGCCGCTGTTCCCGAACCAATCACCGCAAACTTAATATTTGCAAAACTGCGGATATCCTTTTTCAGCTTACGCAGTCGGCTCATAAAAATTTCTGCACCGTTCATACTTGTAAGCACCACATAATCGTAACCGTCAATGCCGTTTATTGCATTGTCAAAAACTTCGTTGTCATGATATTCAATCACCTTTAAAAGGTCATGTCTTTTGACCTCCGCACCCGAAAGCGTAAGCATTTTGCCGAGCTTGTCGGAGAGCTTTCTCGTACCTGTAACGGTAACCGAAACATTTTTCAAAGGTCTTGTAATTGTGGGGGTAAAGTCAAATTTTGCGGTTTCGCCAACCACTATAACGGCAGGCGGTACAACCTCTGCGGATTTAACATTTTCGCAGATTGTCGAGAGAGTTCCCCTCACGGTCTGATTTTTTGCACAAGCGCCGTTTGACACAACTGCAACGGGAGTATCCTCCGATTTACCGTTACGAATGAGATTTTCCACAATGTCGGGGAGGTTTCTCAAGCCCATAAGAAAGACAAGCGTTCCGTCGGTTTCGGCACACTTCTTTATATTTTCGGGCAGGGTGTCCTGTGCCGTATGTCCCGTGATTATATGAACACTTCGGCTCAGATTTCTGTGTGTAACAGGGATTCCCGCAAGTTCGGGAACGGCAATCGAGGAAGAAATTCCGGGTACAATGTCAAACGGAATATCGGCACTTTTGAGGGTTTCAATCTCCTCTCCGCCTCTGCCGAACACGAACGGATCGCCGCCTTTAAGACGGACAACCGTTTTGCCCTCTCTCGCCTTTTCAACAAGGATTTCGTTAATATTTTCCTGCTTTTCGCTGTGTCTGCCCGAACGCTTTCCAACGCAGATTTTTTCAGCCGTTTCGGGTGCAAAACCGAGCAATGACACATCTATAAGGCTGTCGTAAACAAGCACATCGCAATGTCTGATATACTCCGCACCACGCATTGTTATCAGGTCAAAATCGCCGCATCCCGCACCGACAATATACACTCTTCCGTTACTCAATTTCGCTCACCAGCCTTTTTGCAAGTTTGATTCTGTTTGAAATTTCATCTGTTCCGCTGACTGTTTTTTTACAGTCGGCAGACAGAGAAAGCGTTATCCTGTCGTTTTCAACCTTTGAAATTGCACCGACGGGAGTTGAACAATCGGCATTAAGGCTGTACAAAACCTGTCTTTCGGTTTCAAACGAAAGCATTGTATTTTTGTCGCTGATTTCAGCGAGCATTTTGGAAACCTCGCTGTTTTTTCTGCTTTCAATCGCAACTATTCCCTGACACGGTGCAGGGAGAAATTCATCGGCATCAAACGGAGTTACCGTGTAATCCTCACCGTTGCAAAGGTCAAGTCTTTCAAGTCCTGCCTTTGCAAGCACAAGAGCATCGTACTCACCGTTCAACAGCTTTTTAAGTCGGGTATCAACATTGCCCCTTATATCCTTGAATTTTGCATTAGGATAGATTTTCTCCGCAAAAAGCTTTCGCCTTAAACTGCCTGTTCCGATTACAAAACCGTCCTTTGTTTCAAAATTGTTGCGTGTGACAAACACATCGCCATAGCTGCCCCTTGGCAACACGGCGGAAATTTCAAGTCCGTCTGCAATTTTTGTCGGCAAGTCCTTTGCGCTGTGAACGGCAACATCTGTTTCTCCGCTCAAAAGCGACATTTCAAGCTCCTTGATGAACACACCTTTTCCGCCCAAAGCTGTAAGCGGTTTGTCAAGGGTTTTGTCGCCTGTTGTCGAGATGTAAACCGTTTCAATTTTAACATTCGGAAAACGGTTTTTCAGCGTTTTTATTAACATTTCGGTTTGTGCAAGGGCAAGCCTGCTTTTTCTTGTTCCAATTTTTATCGTCATTGTTCGTATTCCTCAATCAAATTTTCAACAGTTTTTTCATCGGGTTCAAATCCCGAAAGGCAAAGCGAAAGAAGCTGTTCAAAAATCTTCCTTCTGTCATCTTCCCTTTCAAATTTCTCCTTAATTATCGGGCGATATTTCCACAAAACCTCGGTTGTATTTTCGTTCATACTTTCAAGGATTCCCACAAAAAGCTCTTTAAGATATTTTGCGTAAATCGGACTTTTGCCCGATGTTGTAATTCCTGCCGTTATGCCGTTTTTGCTTGCAATTGCAGGAAAAATAAATCCGCATTTTTCCTTATCGTCAACTGTGTTGACAAGAATATTTTTCTCGTTGCAAAGCTGAAAAATTCTGCCGTTGAGCGTTTCATCATCGGTTGCACTGACAACGCAAAACGCACCGTCAAGGTCGCTGTCACAAAATCTGCGGTCAATGATTTTCACATTCAAAGCCTTGATTCCATCGCAAATTTTCGGGGCAACAACGGTTATGTCCGGCGAGAACGGCGTCAGCTTTTCAATCTTTCTGAGTGCAACCGTACCGCCGCCGACTACGAGTATTTTTTTGTTTTCAATATCAATATAAAACGGGAAGTATGCCATTAGTTATTCTCTCCGCACTTTCTGTAGATTTCAAGAATTCTTGCAAATTCTTCCGCCGAAACATCGGACTTCAGTTTATAAATGAATTTTTCCGAAAAATCGGACGGCATTGCGTTTTTCACAGACTGCATACACGGCAGAAATTCGTGAAAGGCAAGGTCTTTTTTGAGAACTTCAATTTCCTCAAAAATTATTTCTTTTGCACTTTCAACGCTGTCGAGTTTGAGAGCATTGTTCTCGTTTGCAAGCTGTTTTATGCAGTCAATGTTAATCAGCCTTACACCGCTTATTTTGGGGATATTTTCGTCAATGTCGGGCGGTACGGCAAGGTCAATAAACAGCCTTGATTTTTCTGTTTTTATATTCTTTTTCAAATCATAATATGTAACCGTGTAATGCGGTCCGCTTGTGGCACTGATTACGCAGTCTGCAAAATCAAACGCTTTGTATCTTTCGTCATAATCAATCACATTCGCACCCGTATTTTCAAAAACAGTTTCTGCTTTGTGTTTTCGTGAAGTCACGGTAACGCTTATACCTTTGTGCGACAAGAGATTTTTCACAACGGTTGAGCCGACCTTGCCTGTTGCACCGATTACAAGGACATTCAGTTCACCGTCTTTGAATTTTGCCGCCTCGTTTGACGCAAGAGTTGCAACTGAAACCGATGTTTTTGAAATGGCGGTTTCGGTCTTGATTTTTTTTGCACAGGCAACAGCCGCCTGAACGCACATATTAAGCTCATATGCAACCGTGCCGTTGTCCTTTGCAAAGGCGTAGGCTCGCTTTAGCTGACCGAGTATTTCATCTTCACCGATAACCATTGATTCAATTCCGCCTGCCACCCTGAAAAGATGGAGCAAAGCCCTGTCACCGTAAAAAAGACAGATGTACTTTTTTAGTTCGTCAAAATCAATTCCCGAAAAATCCGAAAGAACGGTTTCAACCGTTTTCACAGATGATTCGTCACCGCAAAAATAAACCTCGGTTCTGTTGCAGGTGCAGAGAATCAAACACTCGCTGATATTTTCAGAATAATAAAGTTTGTCAAGAAATGTCTTTTTTTGCTCATCGGTAAAGGCAAGCTTCTTTCTCACAACCACATTTGAAGTTTTGTGACTTACGCTCAGGCAGTACATAAAAAATTCGCTCCGTTACAAATAAAATCCGACAGTAAAATACACTTTTAAAGTTATTTTATTACTGCCGACAGCTATTGTCAATTAAAGTCAGTCAGTTATTTTACCACTAAACCTATCTGTTTGGTATGTTTTGATTATACTACATTCACCATTCTATGTCAATAAATTTCGGGTTTTGCTTGACAAAAACAGTTATTACAATATAAACTATACAAAGATACCTCCCGTCAGCAAACAGCGGGAGTTTTATTCCGATGTAAATACTTATTGTACCGATAGGAATACTAAATGATTTGAATATGTATTAAGGAGCGTTTTTATGCTTAATCAGTTTTCAAGAACACAGCTTTTGATTGGCAAAGAAGCTATGGACAGGCTTTCAAAAACAAGAGTTGCAATTTTCGGAATCGGCGGTGTAGGCGGATACACGGCGGAGGCTCTTGCAAGGAGCGGAGTCGGCGAGCTTGACCTTATTGACGATGACAAGGTGTGCCTTACAAACATCAATCGCCAGATTTTTGCAACAAGAAAAACAGTAGGCAAATACAAGGTTGATGTTGCAGAGGAAAGGCTCAAGGACATCAATCCCGACATAATCATCAACAAACACCGGACCTTTTACACTCCCGAAACCTCGGAAAAATTCGACTTTTCAAAATACGACTATGTAGTTGACGCAATTGACACGGTAACAGGCAAAATTGAGCTTGTTATGCAAGCCGACAAAGCCAAGACGCCTATCATCTGTTCAATGGGGGCAGGCAACAAGCTTGATCCTACAGCGTTTGAGGTTGCCGACATTTACAAAACCTCGGTCTGTCCTCTTGCAAGGGTTATGAGACACGAACTCAAAAAGAGAGGTATCAAAAAGCTGAAGGTTGTTTATTCAAAAGAAAAGCCTATCACACCCGTTGACGATATGGCAATAAGCTGTAAAACAAATTGCATATGCCCTCCCGAAACTGAGAGAAAATACACCCAACGCAGACAGGTTCCCGGCAGTACCGCATTTGTTCCGTCGGTTGCAGGTCTTATCATAGCCGGCGAAGTTATCAAGGATTTGATTAAGTAAATATAATTTTTAACAACGCAAAGCACCGAGAGAAATTACCCTCGGTGCTTTGCTTGTTTTTATAGGATTTTTTACAGTTGATATCGTGATTAAACAGATTAGATGATAACCGATTCTTCCTGAAGTGATTTGTTACTGAGAATCTGAACCTCATCGCCTTTGGTAATAAAAAGCCGATAAAGAAAAACATTGACCTTTTCCCCGACGGTAATCGGAGTTTCGTCAAGTCCTCTGTACGCATAAACCGTGCCTCCGTCACATTTTACGGCAATTTCGATATTGTCGCCTCTGAACGAAGTCTTTATAACCTCGCCGACGGATACAGACGCTTTTTGTGCGGTTGTTTCGCTGAGCTTTGTCACCTTTACAAATTCGGGACGGATAACTGCACGGTCAACATTATCGACAACATCAAAGGTCTTGAACTTTGTATAATCGTCAAGCGTAGTAGTCTGACCGAAAAATGATGCGGAAAATGCGGTTTGGGGATGCTGATAAATGTCAATCGGCGAGCCTATCTGCTCAATTCTGCCCTTGTTTGTAATTATGATTTCATCGGCAACCTCAATCGCCTCGCTCTGATCGTGAGTTACAAATATACTTGTAACGCCGAGCCTTTCAATCATATCCTTAAGCCATGAGCGAAGCTCCTGCCTAACCTTTGCGTCAATTGCGGCAAAGGGTTCGTCAAGCAGAAGAAGATTCGGGTTTGGCGCAAGCGCTCTTGCAAAGGCAACACGCTGTTTCTGACCGCCTGAAAGCTGGCTTGGATAACGCTTTTCAAGTCCTTCAAGACCGATAAGCTTTACAAGCTCGTTTACTCTTTCCTTGATAAATTTCTTGCTCTTTTTCTGAATTTTCAGACCGAAAGCAATGTTATCAAAAACTGTCATATATCTGAAAAGAGCGTAGTTTTGAAATACAAAGCCTATGCCTCTTTTGCTTGCAGGAATATCGTTGACAACCTTTCCGTCAATTACAATTTCGCCGCTGTCGGGATTTTCAAGTCCTGCAATCATACGAAGAATTGTTGTTTTGCCGCTGCCCGAAGGACCGAGAAGTCCGATAAGCTTACCCTTTTCAACACCAAAGTTTACATTGTCGGATGCCTTGTAATCACCGAAAGTTTTATTTATATTTTTAAGCTCAACATACATTACGCATCCTTCTTTCCTTTGTATTCAACCACACTTCTGATAATCAAAATCGCAATCGCCATAAGCACAAGTATTGATGAAACCGCAAATGCGGGAACATACTTGAACTCGTTGAACAAAATTTCAACATGGAGAGGAAGTGTGTTTGTTTTTCCTCTTAAATGTCCCGAAATTACCGAAACTGCACCAAATTCACCCATTGCTCTTGCGGCGCAGAGTACAACTCCGTAAAGGAATGCCCATTTTATGTGCGGAAATGTTATTTTTCTGAAAATTGTTGTGCCTTTTGCACCCATAAGTGCGGCGGCTTCTTCCTCATCCGTACCCTCGGATTCAAGCACGGGAATAAGCTCCCTTGAGATGAACGGAAATGTTACAAACACGGTTGCAAGGATAATTCCCGGAACGGCAAAGATAACCTTGATTCCAAGTTCGCTTAAAAGCGGATATATCGGGCTTTGTCTGCCGAATGTGAGTACAAATATAAGACCTGCGATTATGGGCGAAACCGTTACGGGGAGGTCGATGAGTGTTGTAAGAAGTTTTTTGCCCTTGAATCTGAACTTTGTAATTGACCAGGCGGCAAAAATTCCGAATACCGTATTGAACAGTACCGCAAACACGGTTGCCTCAACAGTAAGCACAATTGCCTTTACCGTATAATCATCGCTGACAGCCTGCCGGAACACCTCTGCACCGCTTTTGAAAGCCTCGCAGATTACCGTAACAAGAGGAAGAACGAGCATTACGAATACAAATAAAAGTGCAATGCCTATGAGTATGTACTTTACAACCTTTGAACGCTTTGTTTCTTCGTACATTTTATCTTCCCCCTTTCAGAATTTTTGCATTTCTGTGCTGAACCATATTTACAAGGAACAAAATCAAAAAAGATGCGGCAAGCATTACAAGTGCGATTGCCGTTGCACTTTTGTAGTCATATTCCTGCAGCTCCGACATAATGATAAGCGGAGTGATTTCTGTTTCAAACGGCTTGTTGCCTGCAATGAAAACAACCGAACCGTACTCACCAAGACATCTTCCGAATGCAAGACCAAAGCCCGTGAGAACCGAGGGAAGAATTTCGGGAAAAATAATTTTTCTGAAAATTCTGAATCTGCCGGCACCCATAACTCCTGCCGCCTCTTCATAAACAGGATCAAGCTTTTCAAGAACAGGCTGAACTGCTCTTGTTACAAAAGGTATTCCCACAAATACAAGTGCAACCGTAATACCAACTCTTGTGTAGGCAATGCTTATGCCGAACTTTGCAAAAAATCCACCGATAAGACCTGTGTCGGCAGTCAGAGAAGTAAGTGCAATGCCTGCAACCGCTGTCGGAAGTGCAAACGGAAGTTCAATCATACCGTCAAGAATTCTTTTGCCCGGGAATTTGTAACGAACAAGCACCCACGCAAGAATTACACCCATAACAGCATTGATGAGAGATGCAATAAATGCGGTTATAAAACTAACCTTATAGCTTGCAAGCACTCTTTCACGGGTGATTGCCTCCCAAAATTCTGAGGGGCTCATCTGTGCCGTATAAATAACGAGAGCGGCAAGAGGAATCAGCACAACAAGGCTTAATAATGTAATTGTTACACCCAAAGAAAGACCGAAGCCTGGGATTACTCTTTTTGCTTTTTTTGACTTTTTTGCCTGAACCATCATCACACCTGTTTCCCCTGTAAAATATCATCCGACATCAGACAGAATTGCCTATAAACTGCCTGATGTCATTTTTAATTGGTTTTATTTTTTCTCATAAATCTTATCGAAGATACCGCCGTCTGCAAAGTGCTTTTTCTGAGCCTCGTCCCAACCGCCGAAATCGTTGATTGTTACAAGATTAATGTTGAGGTCGAACACATCGGAGTATTCCTTCAAAATTTCCTTATTATAAGGGCGGTAATAGTTATCGCCTGCAATACGCTGAGCCTCATCGCTGTAAAGATAACTTAAATACTCTGTTGCAACCTTTCGAGTGCCTCTTTGGTCAACCACTTCATCAACAACAGCAACAGACGGCTGTGCAAGAATGCTGACGCTCGGAGTTACGATTTCATACTCATCGGGATTGTCCTTGATTGAAAGATACGCCTCATTCTCCCAAGCAAGAAGAACATCGCCCTGTCCGTTTTCCACAAATGAAGTTGTAGCACCTCTTGCGCCTGAGTCAAGAACAAGCACATTTTGATAAAGCTTTTTAATGAAATCTTCGATTTTTGCCTCATCACCGTTATATTTTTTGTCTGCATATGCCCAAGCGGCAAGGTAGTTCCATCTTGCACCGCCCGAAGTTTTCGGATTTGGAGTGATAACGCCCACACCGTCTTTTGCAACATCGTCCCAATCCTTGATGTTTTTCGGATTACCTTTGCGAACAAGGAATACAATTGTTGAAGTGTATGGTGAAGAGTCATTGTCAAACTCATTTACCCAACCATCCTCAATCAAACCTGCGTCACGAATTGCGTTTACATCGTATTCAAGTGCGAGTGTTACAACATCCGCCTCAAGACCGTTTGCAACCTCAAGAGCCTGTTTGCCCGAACCGCCGTGTGACTGGGTAACTTCAACATCCTGTCCTGTTTCTTCTTTCCAATGCTTTGCAAAGATTTTGTTATATGATTCATAAAGCTCTCGTGTAGGGTCATACGAAACATTTGTTAATGTTACTTTTGAATCGTTTGTTGTATCTTTTTTTCCGCATCCTGTAAAGGCAACCGCCGATGCACCCAATACTGAAACTGCCAATACTGCCGATAATACTTTTGTTCTTAAATTATTCATTTTCATTACCTCACTTTAAATTAATTTGATTTTAGATTCTGACAGGCAATTACATACAACAGTACGGCTTGCCTCCAAATGAGGTACACATTCGTATTTTCTTCAGATTGTAAATGTTTTTCATAAGCGTCACCTTTTGGATTTTTGAGGTTATTTTGCTTAACCTACAATTCCTATCAATTTACTATGTGTTTCTTTGAGAACTATTTTATACTGTACGGAGAGAAAAGTCAAGGTAAAATTTTTACACATCCAACACTTTAGCAAATTGCAACAATACACAAGCAATATTTTTCGCAAAAATAGTAATAAAATCGAAAAAACAGGCATAAAATAACGGATAGGTATTTTCAAATGAAATATGCCTATCCTAAAAAAGAAATATTTTTTTGCGTAAATCTATTGACAAATCTATATAAAAAAGGTATAGTAATATTAAATCAGTAATAGTTATTATTTTATTCAAAAAGTAAATACACAAAGGCGTATTGTGTATTTTCAAATTTCAAAAAATTAATTTAACGGAGGAAATATTATGGCTAAAACAACAAAGTATTCGGGAACACAGACAGAAAAGAACCTTGAGGCTGCTTTTGCAGGCGAATCGCAGGCTCGTAACAAATACACATATTTTGCGTCTGTTGCCAAAAAGCAGGGCTTTGAGCAGATTGCAGACCTTTTCTTAAAAACGGCAGACAACGAGAAAGAACACGCAAAAATGTGGTTCAAGGAGCTTAACGGAATCGGCGACACAGCCGAAAATCTTCTTGCCGCTGCTGAGGGCGAAAACTACGAGTGGACAGATATGTACGAAGATTTCGCTAAAACTGCCGAGGAAGAAGGCTTTACAGAGCTTGCACACAAGTTCCGCCTTGTTGCCGCAATTGAAAAGCACCACGAAGAAAGATACCGTGCATTACTCCGCAATGTTGAAACTGCAGAAGTTTTCAAAAGGAGCGAAATCAAGGTTTGGGAATGCCGTAACTGCGGTCACATTGTTGTAGGCAAAGAAGCTCCCGAGGTTTGCCCCGTCTGCAACCACCCACAGAGCTATTTTGAAATCCACGCAGAGAACTACTAATTCTGATTTAATCAAATATATAAAGGAAACTCCACCGCATTTCACGGTGGAGTTTTGTGTTTAGTATCAAACTAAATTCAAAAAACTTATTCTTCTTCGGGATATTTCATGCCCCAGCTTTTGCGGATATCGGTCATGATTTTCATAACATCCTTTGTGTAGTCAAGGTGCATAATAGCCGTGTCGCCCTCTATCGCCTTTTCCATATCTTCAACCTCATAAAGCAAAGCGTCCTTTGTCTGACCTGCCGAGATTGTTTCACAATGACCGTCAGCCGTGTATGTAATCTTTGCCTCCATGCCTCTGGGATATTCAAAAATTTCAACATAACCCTTGTCAAACGAGATTGTGCCACGCTTTGGCTGTTTTGCGTGAAGCGAAAGAATGACAGTTGCCATTTCCTCCTCTTTATTCTTTAAAAGAATACTCGCTTGTTCGTCAACGCCTGTTTCGGCATATTTAACCTGCGACAACACATCGTTTGGGCATGAGCTCATAAACATACGAACAAACGAAAGCGCATACACGCCGATGTCAAGCATTGCACCGCCTGCAAGATTGCGGTTGAAAAATCGGTTGTTCATATTGTACTCTTTGTAACTGCCGAAATTCATCTGAATAAGCCTAAGCTCGCCAAGGTCACCTGAATTTACCTTTTCAAGAAGTGCCTTGTAAATCGGCATATGGAAAATTGTCATTGCCTCTGCAAGCACAACATGGTTTTTTTCTGCAAGAGAGATTGCCTCGTCAAGTTCATCTGAATTAAGCGTTATCGACTTTTCGCACAAAACATGCTTTCCTGCCGCAAGAGCCTTGCGAAGATATTTTATATGCGTGTTGTGCGGTGTGGAAATGTAAATTATGTCAACAGTTTCGTCTTTAAACAGCTCGTCAATATCGTTGTAAACCTTTTCAATGCCGTACTTTTCGGCAAATGCAACCGCCTTTTCATGGGTACGGTTTGCAACGGAATAAAGTTTCTGTCCTCTGCTTTTGAGTGCGGCTGCAAGCTCATTTGCGATAACTCCGCAACCGAGTGTTGCCCAGTTGTAGTTTTTCATAAAAACACCTCCGTATATTTTTTGAAAAAAGTTTAACACACGGAAATGTGTCTGTCAACGGTTTTAGATGGCTTTTCTCGTATCTGCTCCGTACTTTTTCATAATCTTGCGAAGTTCGTTATTTTCGCTTTTTGAAAGGCTAAAATACATAAATCCGTGCTTAACAGTTTCATCACCGTCACACGCAGGCATATATGTATTACAGCCTATTCTTATTGATGCCTTTTCGTTAAAACCACAAGACGGTGAATCAAAATATGCGGATTTGCCCTCAAACATTTTCTTCACGGTTTCGGCATCTTCGGCAGACATCTTAGCATCAACCTTGTCACAGCCCTCAACATCAAAATACACCGTAGGCTCACAAGCATAGAAACTGATTTTCGGCACGGCAAATACTGCGGTGGCAACGCATAAAACAACAGCAACCACAATTACGGCAATCTTTTTCTTCATAACATTCACTCCTTTTCGCTTATCCCTTTAAACATATATTATATTAAGCCTGTATCATAATTGTATCATTATAATTTAATCGGCATATACACCAATTTTAAAATCATTTATTTGTAAGTTGAAAAAATTTTTTCGTCAATGCTTACAAGACAGCAATTTTACTTTTGTTGAAAAGGCACAAATTGCATACAAATTCAATGCCTTGCCTATTGAGAAAAAACAGTCTGAAAATATGCAGAAAAGCAGTTTTTACCATATTATAAAGGCATAAAAAGAAGAATTTTGACGAAGTAGTTATTGTAACTAAAATTGTGAGCAAAGTAAACTTTATGTTTATAAGGTATTTTGCTTGTTTATTTCGGGCAACAGGATTACAATAATTGTGGAAAACGGAAAAGAATAGTATTGTTTGCAAAGATTATGTGATTGAAGAGGTTAGAAATTAATGGAGAAAGTCAAAAAAATGCCCTCACTTGCGTTTGCAAGTCTGTTTAGAAGAAACAAAGGTCAGAATGCCGTAAAAGAAAAGCGACAGCACTCACACCAGATAAATATGCTGGAAGGTCCGCTCGGAAAGAAAATTCTTCTTTTCACACTTCCGCTTGCAGGATGCAGTATTTTACAGCAGCTTTTCAACTCAACCGATGTTGCGGTGGTCGGAAGATTTTCAAGCAGTCAGGCACTTGCCGCAGTCGGAAGCAACGGTCCGCTCATCAATATGCTTGTGCTGTTATTCACGGGACTTTCGGTCGGCGCAAATGTTTTGATCGCAAGATATATCGGTCAAAATGACCGTAAAAAAGTTTCGGAAGCTGTTCACACGGTAATAACACTCTCACTTATATGCGGATTTCTTCTTCTGATACTCGGTCAGGTTATTGCAGCACCGCTGTTAAGGCTGATGAACACACCGGATGATGTAATTGACCTTGCGGCAACATACCTGAGAATTTACTTTATGGGTATGCCGTTTGTAATGCTCTACAACTTTGGTTCGGCAATTTTGAGAAGTGTCGGCGACACAAGCCGTCCGCTCTACTGTCTTGTAATTTCAGGTATTGTAAATGTTCTTTTGAACCTCTTCTTTGTAATCGTCTGCGATATGAGCGTTGCAGGAGTCGGCATTGCAACAGTAATTGCCGACGGTATAAGCGCCGGACTTGTTATGATGTTCCTCATCAGAAACGAAGACGAGTCAATCAGAGTCAATCCAAAAAAACTTTCATTCAATAAAAAACATTTCATTATGATTTTGAAAATCGGTGCTCCTGCAGGTATTCAGGGTATGGTTTTCTCAATTTCAAATGTATTCATTCAGACAGCCGTAAACGGATTCGGTTCACAGGCGGTTGCAGGCTCATCGGCTGAACTCAACTTTGAATACATTACATACTATATAGTATGTGCGTTCAGCCAGACAGCCGTTACATTCACAAGTCAGAACTACGGCGCACTTCAGTTTGACAGATGCAAAAAGGTGTTCAGACTTTGTATGCTTTTCAGCTGTATTTTCACAGGCTGTGTGAGCGTTATATTCATGCTCGGAAGCGGATTTTTCATCACCTTCTTCACAACCGATCCCACCGTTATCAAGTACGCAATCATCAGAATGGCGATTGTTATGCTCCTTGAGCTTATGACAGGTTCATACGAAATCAGCGGCGGTGCGCTCAGAGGAATCGGACATTCACTCCTCCCTGCAATCCTCACAATCTTCGGTTCTGTTGTGTTCAGAATCATCTGGCTCTTCACGGTATTCAAGGCATTCCACACCTACGATATGCTCCTTATGGTTTACCCCGTTTCATGGCTTATCACAGGCACATCCGTTTTGATTGCCTACTTCATCATCAGAAAAAGAGAATTCAAAAAGGTAAGCACTGCTTTTGAAATTTAAAATCAAATAAGTTTTTATGGCTGACATCGGCATTGGTGTCAGCTGTTTTTGTTTAGAAGAGGCTCTAAAATTAAAAAGATAATAAAAAGCAATTATTTCGTACTTTTTGTGCGGAATAATTGTTTTTTTGCTGTGTTTTATGTTATAATCCAATTATAAACATACGGAGGTGCGACAATGACTAAACGGACTGTTGCCAACAATTTTTTATACTACCTTTTTTGCGGATTCAGCGGTGCGGTTACTTCGCTGATAGTGTGGCTGTTTCTAAAGCTTATGGGTTTGGGAATCGGTCTTGTGTGGGATACAATTCCGTCAAATTTTGATTTCAAATTTTATCCGATTATCGTCTGTACGGCAGGCGGAATTATTCTCGGAATATGGCAAAAGCTGACAAATGCCGTTCCCGATGAACTTGACGAGGTTATGAAAAAGGTAAAAAAAGATAAATTTTATCCGTACAACAAGGTGCTTTTGCTCTGCATTTCGGCACTTTTACCACTTGTTTTCGGCGGAAGTCTCGGTCCCGAGGCAGGCTTGACAGGTGTTATCGTCGGACTTTGCTACTGGGCAGGAAGTCATATGAAAAATGCCAAAAACAAAATTCCCGAGCTTATGCAAATCGGTGTAAGTGCAACGCTGAGTGCGGTATTCTACGCTCCGCTGTTCGGTCTTGCGTCAGTCAGCGAAGAAAGGCTTGACAGCGAAGAAAAGCCTACCGATATTCGTTCCACAAAACTCATTTCTAATATTATCGCCGTACTTTTTGCGGCGGGAACTCTGTTTTTGCTTAACTCGATTTTCGGCGGAAGTATGGGACTTCCACGACTTGGTGGTTATAACATTACAAATTTTGAGCGTTTGTGGGGTATTCCTCTCGCACTTTTGGGCGCTGTATGCGGTTTTCTGTTCATTATTGCATCAAAGTTTTTCGGGGAATTTTTCGCACTCATTCAGGGTAAGCTCGGCATTATCATAAGCACTACCCTCGGCGGAATTATCCTCGGTGTTATGGGTACATACCTCCCCCTCACAATGTTTTCGGGCGAAGAAAGCATTACCGTTGTCAAGGAGAGCTTTGCCGAATTTGCTCCGTGGATTCTGATAATCAGCGGTATTTTAAAGCTTGTTCTCACAAACATCTGCATAAAGTCGGGTTGGAAAGGCGGTCACTTCTTCCCTGTCATCTTCTGCGGTGTGAGCATAGGCTACGGTGTTGCAATGCTCGGCGGACTTGATACGGCATTCTGTGCGGCAGTCGTAACGGCAGGACTTCTCGGTGTCACAATGAAAAAACCGCTTGCCGTAACCATGCTCCTTTTGCTCTGCTTTGACGCAAGAGTAATTCCGTGGATTTTACTCGCTGCATTCCTCGGAAGCATTATTCCGACTAAAATTTTCGGCAATAATAAAAAGAAAGCTAAGTGAGCATATAAAAAACTGCTTTGCGAACCACCGTTTCCTTTGGAACGCATTGAAGAAATGACCGCTCTTATGGGTGGCGAGGTTTTATGCGTGAAGAATTTAACAGCAGATACTCGTTTATAAAATCGTCAATTTGTCAGGGACTTGTTTGGTGTTTTGGGCACACACTTTTGTGGATAGTTGATTCAGAATTTACTGATTTGAGGGCTATTCCCTACATCATTTCAAACATTGTCGTTATCACATCAATCACCGTTCTGATGAACATTTTTCTTGAAAGGCACAACAATCTGATTTACTCTGTGCTTTTGCATTTTGGGTTTAACATAATTTATGTATTTCTCTATGCCGATATAATGTTCTTTGTGATACTGACAATTCTCTATTTAATCATTACTCCGCTTGCCGTGTTGTTCAGAAATAAGACTAAAATCCGCAACCAACGCTAACATTTCGGTTAAATCCAGTTGATAGACACGATCAAATTTTTAATGTAAAATTTGTAGGAAATTATTTTTTAATATGGTGAAAATTAGTTTTTCGCTTCAAAATAGTAAAAGAAAATAATATATACAACTTATTTTAGGAGGATAAATATGCTTACACATATCGGAACAGACACTATAGAAACAGAAAGATTGATACTCCGCAAATTTAAAATTTCAGACGACGAGGCTATGTTAAAATATTGGATTGCCGATAAAAAAATTCAATCTCTGTATTCCGAACCTGTTTACACCACAAAAGCAGAAGTTGATGAACTTCTCGAAAAATATATCAATTCGTATCAAAAAAATGATTACTACCGTTGGGCAATCATAGAAAAAAATTCAGGTGAATGTATAGGTCAGATAGCATATTTTCTTGTTGACAGCAAAAATAATTTTGCCGAAATAGAATATTGCATAGGCTCTGATTTTCAATGCAAAGGATATGCTACAGAAGCAACGAAAGCAGTTATACAATATGGATTTGATAAAATTAATCTGCACAAGGTACAGATTTGTACAAAGACAATAAATAAACCTTCAAAGCGTGTCATAGAAAAATGCGGTTTTACATATGAAGGAACATTGCGTGATTACTTTTATATGGACGGAGAATATGTAGGTCGATTGTATTTTTCCATGTTAAAAAGTGAATTTGAATCAAAACAAAATTAAACAGGAACATTTATCTACACAACAACCTCCCTGCAATCGAATTTTGCCTTGCAGGGAGGTTGTATTATTCCTATATAGAATTTTATTTTACTTGCGGATAATTATTGCCTTGCCGTCACAATGGATTTTGCCGTTTGATACAGTAACGGTTTCACCGCTGATTTCGTTTTTATAGTCGCCGTCGGGGAGGTCAACTTTTACATCTGCTGACTTTGATTTAAGGCTGAAAATGCCGACTTTTTTGCTCTTGTTGTTGTCACGCTCAAGAATTGCAATATCGTTTTCATCGTCTGCATCGGCCTTGAAATAATCGTCATCATCAAGAACGGTTTTCTTGATTGTATCGAGCTTTGCAAGAAGTTTGCTTAAATCAATGCCTGTGTTGCGTGGGAAAACATCCTTGTCAAAAAGGCTTGGAGTTTCGTCACAGCCGAACTCCTGACCGGCATAGATGAGGGTTGAACCCTTCAAGAAATACAGAAAAGCCGTATAATTTTCAAGGTCGCTCCTGTTCTTTACATAATGGCAGATTCGTGGCTGATCGTGGTTTTCAAGGCAACGCATTTTATCGTAATTCTGCGGATAAATTGCCTCCTGATAATTGAACATATCCATATAATTTGAAAGTGTGGTTTCGCCCTTCAAATATTTGTCGAAAACCTCACGGATATCGTAGTCATATTCCATATCAAAAGCGTCAAAAAGCTCATAGTCGCTTGCGGCATAAATTCCGCTCTTGCGAGAGAACACATTGAAAGAACTGTGTACGCTTTCGGCAAGCCAAATGCAGTCGGGATTTACCTTTGCAACAGCCTCTCTCGCCTGTTTCCAAAATTCAACGGGAACGAATGATGCAACATCACAACGGAAGCCGTCAACAATTCTCGCCCACATAACGAGTGAATCAATCTGATACCGCCATAATTCTTTGTTAGAATAATCAAGGTCGATTATGTCGCTCCAATCACCGACTTTGTTGCCAAAATTGCCGTCCGGCTTTCTGTAGAAAAACTCGGGATGTTCAACCGAAAGATTTGAATCGGGCGAAGTGTGGTTATAGACAACATCAATGATGCACTTCATGCCCTTTGCGTGAATTTTTTCAACAAGGCTCTTGAAATCGTCCATTGTTCCGTATTCGGGATTTGTTGTGCGATAGTCCTTGTTTGCATAAGGACAGCCGAGAGAACCTTTTTTGTTCTTGACGCCAATCGGATGAATCGGCATAAACCAAATGATGTCCGTGCCGAGTGACTTTATTCTGTCAAGATCCTCTGCAACTGCATTAAATGTGCCGTCATTTGTGTGATTGCGGACATAAACCGAATAAATAACCTTGCTTCTCAAGCTGATTTCAGTATTTTTTGCCATTTAAAACATCTCCTTATGTATTTTTCCACGGTCTGTTTTTACCGTTCCAACCTCGTTCTGCCCAGTAATTTTTATCGGCTTCATTCCAGCCGCTTTTCTGAATCATTCTCATAATAAAGAAAAAGCCTTTTGTTTTTAACCCTGCCTTAACTTTGCCGTTATTTTTCTTTACCTTATTGGCAATTGAGGTAGTCTTTTTGTCTATTTTCTTTTTGAGTTCATCGGTGACGCCTGAATAATTTGTTGCACGAACATTGACACCGTAACGATAAGTTTTTGGAACGCCCCAAAAGAACATACTGTCGGCGATATCCTTGTTGGCAGATTTTGTACCCGAACCTGCGGCTGTCGAAATTACAACCGCCTGCTTTGTGAACATTTTCTGTTCTGGACGGTGAACCATCCAACGATAACCGTAATGATCAAGAAATGCTTTCATTGAGCCTGTGCAATGATAAACATACACGGGCGTTGTAAAGATGAGTACATCAGCCTCGTCCATAGCCTCGGTAATCTTTTTCAGTCGCTCATAATGCGGACAAAGTGTTTCGGATTTTAGAAAACACTGCGTACAACCTACGCAAAAATCGCCGAAATCTCTCGGAAGAAAAAACTCCGTAACCTCGCCGCCTAATTTATCGGCAACCTGCTTGCCAATATGATAGGTTGAGCCTTTATGGTTCTGACCGTTTATTATTGCAATTTTCATTTTATGTCACCAAATTCATCAATTTCAAGTCAATTTTAGCACAACAAAGCAATATTGTCCATATGATTTTATGCCTTTTAAGAGCATTTTTATGCGGATTTTTTATTAAAAAACAGCTCCCTGAAAACAGGGAGCTGCAGTAAGTACAAATAGATTTTTCAAACGAATCAGAAGTCGATTTCTGTATCGTAGTAGCAAGCCTTAAGAAGTTTTTCCATTTCTTCCTGATTTGGCTGGCGTGGGTTAGAACCTGTGCAAGCATCGGCAATTGCGTTCTTGGCAACTTCGGGGAGCTTTTCGAGGAATTCTTTTTCGTCGATAATGCTCTCGTCAGCCTTAACACCGCCCGGACCGTAGTTCTTAATGCCCTGCGGAATGTTGAGCTGATCGTTCATTGAACGGAGTTCAGCGATGAGTGCGTCAACAAGTTCTTCTGTTGTTTCGCCCTTGAGGTTGATGAACTTAGCAATCTTAGCATAACGCTCGGCTGCAACAGGATCTTTTGAGTTATACTTGATAACCTTAGGAAGATACATAGCGTTTGCACAGCCGTGAATAATGTGACCGCCTGTGAAAGCCGCACCTGTCTTGTGAGCCATTGAGTGAACGATACCGAGCAGAGCATTTGAGAATGCCATACCTGCAAGGCACTGTGCATCGTGCATCTTGTCACGGCAAGCCATATCGCCATCATAAGACTTCTTGAGGTTGTCGTGAATAAGCTCAATTGCGTGGAGTGCAAGCGGATCTGTGTACTCACAGTTGAGAGTTGAAACATAAGCCTCAATTGCGTGAGTCATAGCGTCCATACCTGTGTGAGCAGTAAGTTTAGCCGGCATTGTTTCGGCAAGTGCAGGATCAACGATAGCAACATCAGGTGTGATATTAAAGTCAGCAAGCGGATATTTGATACCCTTTGCATAGTCTGTGATAACTGAGAAAGCCGTAACTTCTGTTGCAGTACCCGATGTTGATGGGATAGCGCAGAATTTAGCCTTTGTACGAAGTGTCGGGAAACTGAACGGAGTGATGATTTCCTCAAAGGTTGTGTCGGGATACTCATAGAATACCCACATAGCCTTTGCGGCATCAATCGGAGAACCGCCGCCCATTGCAACAATCCAGTCGGGTTCAAATTCACGCATAACAGCGGCGCCCTTCATAACTGTTTCAACAGATGGGTCAGGCTCTACGCCTTCAATAAGCTTAACCTCCATACCTGCTTCTTTAAGATAGTCAACAGCCTTGTCAAGAAAACCGAAACGCTTCATTGAACCGCCGCCGACAACTACAACAGCCTTTTTGCCGGATAAATTTTTAAGACTTGAGAGAGCATCCTCACCATGATAGAGATCTCTCGGTAAAGTAAATCTGTACATTATAATTACCTCCTGAAAGGATATTTTGTCAACTTCTCCTTGACTACCGTAATTATAACACCGAAGATTTATAAAGTAAATACCTTTTTTGAAAATAATGTGTGTTTATTTTGTGAAATTTTCACTATAATTCTTTATTGGAATTTATATCGAGAAATATGCTCAGTTACAGCCCGTAAATGTTGTCATCGCCCTTGGCATATTTCTTAACAGCCTCCATAAAAAGCTTTGCGGCAGGATTTGAAATATTCTTTCCCCATGCCATAACATAGGCTATGCTTGTGTCCGCATCATCAATAAGGTATGAATCGGTGTATTCGTCAGAAGTGTATGCGGCAACCGAGGTTGGTATGACAGACACGCCGATTCCCGATGACGATGACACATATATGGAAACAAGATCGTCAAATGAATTACTGATTTTAGGCGTAATGTGAAATGTGCGAAACAGATCTATAATTTCCATATATACAATCGGTGCAACCGATTCCGAAAGTACCAGAATACTTTCGTCAGCCAATTCGGAAAGCTTAACGCTTTTTCTTCCGCTGAATTTTGAATTTTTCGCTGTTACAACGGACAAAGTTTCATTATGTGTAATGATTGATTCAATACCTGAGCTTTCGGGAACCATATCTCTCGGCATAAAGCAGAAGTCGTATTCACCGCCTGTAATTGCAAGCGTGCGGTCAGCCTCGTCAAGCTGTCGCACATCAATCGTAATTCCCGGATATTTTTCCGCAAAGTCGGCTATACATTTTGTCGGGAACGAAAGCGAGGTAACATCACAGCCGAGCGTAATTTTACCCTGACCTCCGTCATGCATCTGCTTGATAACGGTTTTTGCTTTCTTTAAAGTTTCAACAATTTCAATCGCATAGGGCAAAAGTGCCTTGCCCTCGCTTGTTATGATAACATCACGGTGAGAGCGTGTAAAAAGCTGAACCCCAAACTCCTTTTCAAGGTCGCTTACATATCTGCTGACGGTTGACTGAGAAACATAGTTCCGCCTTGCCGCCTCTGAAAAGTTGAGTGTCTGAGCCACAGTTATAAAGCAATTGAGCTGATTTATATCCATAATAACCTCCGTTTTGACAATTTCCCGCAGTATTTTGTCGGTTTTTTTCAATATTATGCAAAACTGTAAATTTAAGACTGCCAAATCGTCATTTTTGCATAATCAACGGTATTGAATAATTTTTCCATATTTGGTACAATTCAAGTATAGCATAATAATATGCAAAATGTAAATAACTTATTTTAAAACAAGGAGCTTAACGAATGAAGAAAATAGTTGTAACCGGTATGGGTGCGGTAACACCTGTCGGCATCGGTGTTGAAAACTACTGGAATAATATCACGGCAGGAGCATCGGGCATTGACACAATTAAGACTTTTGATCCGTCTGAACTCGCTGTTCAGATTGCCGGCGAAGTAAAGAACTTTAATCCGTCCGACTATCTTCCAAAGGATTTAATCAGAAAAACAGATCCGTTTATGCAATACGCTTATATTGCGGCTGAGGAAGCCATGAAACAGAGCGGAATCGAGATTGAACCCGAAAGAACGGGTATTGTTATGGGTACTGCAATGGCAGGTATTGCAACAATTGCATATACTCAGGAGGCACTCACAGGCGCATCACACAAAAAGGTAGGTCCTCGTTTTATTCCCAAAATTCTCGGAAACATTGCCGCCGCAAATATCGCAATCGACTACAATATCCAGGGACCGAGCTTTACGGTAAGCACAGCTTGTTCGTCAGGCGGTGACGCAATCAACACAGCTTGTATGTGTATGCAGAGCGGCAAGGCTGATATTATGCTCGCAGTAGGAGCAGAGTCCGTTCTCTGTCCTCTTGTAATTTATTCGCTTGCCAACGCAAAAGCTCTTTCAAGAAGAAACGATTCGCCAAGCACTGCAAGCCGTCCGTTTGATGTTACCCGTGACGGTTTTGTAATAGGTGAAGGCGGCGGTGCGCTCGTTCTTGAAACAGAGGAACACGCTCTTGCAAGAGGTGCGAAGATTTATGCAGAAATCAGAGGTTGCGGCAACACAGATGACGCTTATCATGTAACTGCTCCGCATCCCGAAGGACGAGGTGCAATCGCTTGTATGAAACAGGCAATTGCAGAGGCAGGAATCAATCCTTCCGACATCGGCTACATCAATGCCCACGGTACTGCAACAAACAAGGGTGACACAGTTGAAACATCTTCAATCAAGAAGGTTTTCGGCAACACTCTCCCCTATGTAAGCTCAACAAAGGGCGCAACAGGTCATATGATGGGCGCAGGCGGTATTACAGAAACAATTACCTGTGTCAAGGCTATTGAAACAGGCACAGTTCCGCCTACAATCAATCTCAACGAGGTTGATCCCGAATGTGCCGGCATTGACTTTGTTGCAAATACCGCAAAGAAAGCCGAAATCAACTTTGCCATGTCAAACGCATTCGGATTCGGCGGTCAGAACTCAAGCATTATCGTAGGCAAATACGGCAAATAATCTGCCGACAAAACAACACACATATGTATGTATAAAATAATGTACACCCATACACAATAGAACAGGAGGATATTATGAATTTAACATATGATTCAAAGATGTTCAGAGAAACATTTGAAAGTGAATTTACATGGCTTAACGGCTTTATGAGAAATGTAAGACGCTTTTCGGATAAACCTGCCGCAATTGATCCTCAGAGCGGCAGAACATGGAGCTACAAAGAGCTTAATGCCGATGCAAACAGATTTGCAAACGCTATGAAAAAAGACGGCGTCAAGAAAAACGACATCGTGTTTATGCAGCTTTACAACTCACCGCAGTTTTTGTTCGGTTACATTGCGCCGCAGAAACTCGGTGCAATCTCAAATCCCGCTAACTTTAACCTATCACCGGGCGAAACCGCAGAAATTATGGGACACAACAAGCCTGTTGTTTATGTTTATGATGCAGACATTATGCAAACAGCCGTACAGGCTCTTGAAATCTGCGAGCATAAGCCAAAATTGATTCTCTGCGTTAATAATTCCAAAAAGGAAGTAACTCTTCCCGAAGGACACATTTTCTTTGACGATTACATCAAGGACAGCAGTTACGAAAATCCGCCTGTTGACTATGCACCGCATATTTATGACGAGGTTTTAAGACTTCAGACCTCAGGTACAACAGGCACTCCAAAGGGCGTTCCGCTTAACGCAATCAACGAAGTTCTTTCGGCTCACGATGTAATTATGCACTTTCCGCTCTCACCCGTTGACATTACGATGAATATGACGCCGTGGTTTCACCGTGGCGGTATTCATTCGGGCGGTCCCACACCTACCCTTTATGCAGGTGCGTGTCTTGTGATTATGAGAACATTCAACCCGAGAAGCTGCATGGACTTTATCGAAAAATACGGCATTACATTCATCACAGGTGTTCCGTCAACTCTTGAGATGCTTGCAAACCGTCAGGAAAAGCATCAGAAAAACCTTTCTTCGCTCAAGGGCATTATTACCATGGGCAGTCCGCTTGAAAAAGCCGCTTGCATCCGCTATCAGGAGCTTCTCTCCCCCAACATTTTTAACGGCTACGGCACAACGGAATCTTTCTGGAATACATTTCTTCGTCCGTATGACCTTCCTGAAATGGCAGGTTCGGCAGGCAGATCATGCACAGATGATGAGGTAAGACTTGTAAATGTTTATGACGACAGAAAAGCAGAGCCCGATGACACAGTCCCCTGCGATAACAAAACAGAGGGAGAAATCATCATCAAATGTCCGAACAAAACTACCTACTGCTATGTAAATAACGAAAAGGCTACAAAAGACAAGTTCTACAAGGGTTGGATGTACACAGGCGACATCGGCACTTGGAACAGCGAGCAGTTTGTTACAGTTGCAGGCAGAAAAGATGATATGATTATCAGCAAGGGCGAAAATATTTATCCTGCAAGAATTGAGGAAATTCTTAACTCACACCCGAAGGTTCAGGAATGTATCGTAACAGGTGTTCCCGATTCAACAAGAGGCGAGTGCGTTGCGGCATATGTAATAAAAGCTGACGAAAGCCTTACGGTTGCCGAGCTTATCAATTTCTGCGACAGCTCACCGAATATTTCAAAATATCAGGCTCCGAGATACTACCGTTTTGTCAACGATCTTCCGCAAACCGCTACAGGCAAGAAACAGCATTTTGTAATAAAAAAACAGGCAGCAGAGGACCTTAAAAACGGTTTGTTGCTTAAAAAATAATTACGGATTTTCCGAATATATGTAAAGGAGAAAATATGACCGAGAAATTATACAAAGCAAAGGTTTCATACTATGAAACAGACTGTATGAACATTGTTCATCACTCAAATTTTATCAGATATTTTGAAGATGCAAGAATTCAGTATATGCACGACATCGGTTGTGATGTTGCCGAAATGCAGTCAAAAGGATTGTATATTCCAAATGTTGACGCATATGCCCGTTACAAAAAGCCGCTTAAATTCGGCGATGAGTATTCCGTTGAAGTAAGCCTTGTATTTTTTACGGGTTCAAGAATGATTTTTGACTATAAAATCTTCAACAATAAAAACGGAGAACTTTCTGCAACAGGCAGAACAACACACTGTTTTGCAACTCCCGAGCTAAAGCCGATAAGTATAAAGCATTCAAATCCCGATTATTACAATCGGCTTCGTGACAATACTGTCAGCCCGGGAGATATTACAATAAGAAGATAAACAATTTTACAAGCAAAAAGTGCGTACCGAAATTCGGTACGCACTTTTTTGATATAGGAAAATAGGAAAATATCAGTCGTCAAAGTTGGGAGTCTGAATTGCATCGTAGCCTGTTTCTCCCGTACGGATTTTAACCGCCTGTTTAAGGTAGTAGGTAAATATTTTACCGTCACCCGGGTTGCCCGTAAAGGCTGTTTTTCTGATTGCCTCAATTGTTTTTCTCTCCCATTCTTCGGAAGAAACAACAATTTCAAACTTGATTTTCGGCAAAACCTGAACATCAACCTTCTGTCCTCTTACATACTCCGACATACCTCGCTGAATTCCGCAGCCGACAACCTGATACGCTGTAATTCCGTTTACGCCGATATCCGTGAGAGCCTTTTTGACATCTACAAACATTTCTTCACGAACAACGGCCTCTATTTTTATAAGCTGAATATCGTTATTGTTTTCCATACTTTAAAACCTCCGTTAGTTGTCAAGACCGTTAAATGACGGATAAGCAGATTCACCGTGCTGTGAAACATCAAGTCCCATAAGCTCATCTCTGAGGTCAACCCTGATTTTGCCTGTAAGAAGTCTTGTGATGCCGTAGCAGATGAGTGTTCCGACAACCGCAATTACAATTGTGATGCCGATACCTGCCGCCTGAGCACCGAACTGTGCAAACTCACCGTACACAAGACCGTTACCTGCACTGCTGTTGATTGCCGTGCATGAGAACACACCTGTGAGAAGTCCGCCCCAAATACCGCCTGTACCGTGACAGCTGAATGCGTCAAGCGCATCGTCAAAGCCGAATTTTTTCTTGCCGTATGAAATCATAATATAGCAAACGGGGCTTGTTGTCAAACCGATAATAACTGCCGCCCACATCGGAACAAAGCCGGCACCGGGCGTGATACCTACAAGACCTGCAACCATACCCGTGCTTGCGCCGATAAGCGTAGGCTTTTTGTTCTTGATAACATCGCAGAGCATCCACGAGAGCATTGCGGCTGCGGCTGAAACACCTGTTGTCATAAATGCGTGAGCCGCAAGACCGTCGGCGGCAAGTGCAGAACCCGCATTAAAGCCGAACCAACCGAACATAAGGAGCGACGCACCGAGTACAACTGTCGGGATATTGTGAATTCTGTAAATTGAATGTTCATAATCGTGACGCTTGCCGAGGAGTATGCAGAGTACAAGTGCTGAAACACCTGAACTGATATGTACAACATCGCCGCCTGCAAAGTCGAGAGCACCGATACCGTCTGCACCTAAAAGTCCTCCCTGTCCCCACACCATGTGAGCGAGCGGATAATAAACGATAAGCGACCAGAAAATTGTGAAAACAAAAATTGACTTAAACTTCATTCTGCCTGCAACCGCACCCGTAATAAGAGCAGGAGTGATTACGGCAAACATCATCTGGAACGCAGAGAATACCATATTCGGAATTGACGCACCATCCGTGTAGCCCTCCGTGAGTGAAACACCCTCAAGACCGAGCCAACGGAAATCGCCGATAAAAGCATTTCCCGAAGGAGAGAACGAAAGCGAATAACCGAAAAGCACCCACATAACAATTCCGATACCGATAATAAAAATTGATGTCATCATTGTATTTACAACATTTTTCTTTCGTACAAGACCGCCATAGAACATTGCAAGACCCGGAGTCATTACAAATACGAAAGCCGCACAAATCAGCACAAAGCCTATATTACCTGAATCCATTTTTAACCTCCGCATAAACCGTTTTTGCCGAAGCAAAAAAATAAAGCTCACAATGTTTTTGTCCGATTTTGCAAGTTTTAAAAACTTTGTTGCAAAATCAGAAGAAACCAAAGTGAACTTCCTTGTCCTTTTTATATTCAGTTTTCCGAAAACCTCGTAAGACCTTTGCCTTACTATCTTGAATTATAAAGCCTCATCAACCGATTGTCAATACTTTTTTGAATATTTTTTAAAGTTTTTTGCTGTTTTTTAAATTACAGTTTACAATAACAGGTCAAAAATCTAAGCTACAGCACAAATTTAATTTTTGCAAGTTTATTTAATTTTCTTGCAAATTATTTTTTTGATTACAGCATATTCTTTGTAGCGTTTGTAGCGGCGAACTGTGTTCGCCGCTACATTAAATTGTGCAAACAGCTACTATACTACGCTCGGGCATAATATGTTTTTTATATTGCAAACCCTCTTCCCGACCGCAATTTTCCATTTTCAATTTTCAATTTTTCATTTAACGAACCTATCTACACGAATCAGGTACGGCAGCTCGCCGTACTGGCGGATAATATCGTCCCTACAAAACAAAAACTACGGTCAACATAGTCCTGTCAACCGTAGTTAAAATCAAGATATTTTATTTTGCAAAATCGGACGCTCTGCTTTCACGGATGATATTAACCTTAATCTGTCCGGGATATTCAAGCTCTTCTTCGATTTTTTTACAGATATCTCTTGCAAGCGGAATCATACGCTCATCATTGACAATTTCAGGCTTAACCATAACTCTAACCTCACGACCTGCCTGAATTGCAAAGGTACGCTCAACACCGTCAAAAGAAGACGCAACCTCTTCAAGCTTCTGGAGTCGCTTAATGTAGTTTTCAACATTTTCTCTTCTTGCACCCGGTCTTGCGGCTGAAATAGCATCTGCCGCCTGTACAAGACAGGCAACAATTGTTCTCGCCTCAACATCACCGTGGTGAGCGTGAATAGCGTGAATAACAGCGTCGCTTTCCTTATACTTTTTGGCAAGATCGACACCAATCTGAATATGTGTTCCCTCAACCTCATGGTCAATGGATTTACCGATATCGTGCAAAAGACCCGCACGCTTAGCAATTGTAGGATCAAGACCAAGCTCGCTCGCCATCATACCTGCAATGTATGAAACTTCAAGAGAGTGATCAAGTACATTCTGACCGTAGCTTGTACGGTAACGAAGTCTGCCGAGAAGCTTGACAAGCTCCGGATGAATGTTATGAACACCTGCGTCAAGCACGGCTCTCTCACCTGTACGCTTGATTTCGGATTCAACCTCTCTTCTTGCCTTTTCAACCATCTCCTCAATTCTTGCGGGATGGATTCTGCCGTCTGCAATAAGCTTTTCAAGTGCAATTCTTGCAATTTCTCTTCTTACAGGCTCAAAGCATGAGAGCGTGATAGCCTCCGGCGTATCATCAATAATAAGATCAACACCCGTAAGAGTTTCGATGGCTCTGATGTTACGGCCTTCCCTACCGATGATTCTGCCCTTCATCTCGTCATTGGGCAGAGGAACAACCGAAATTGTTGCCTCTGAAACCTGCTCAGCTGCAAGTCGCTGAATTGCAAGCGAAATAATGTTTCTTGCCTTGTCGTCTGCTTCCTCTTTGAGCTGTTCGGTATATTCCATAATCTTAACCGACTTCTCGTGAGCAAGCTCATTTTCAAGCTGTGAAAGCAAATAGCTTTTAGCCTGTTCTGCCGTGTAGCCCGAAATTTTTTCAAGCATTTCAAACTGGCTCTTTTTCAGAGTTTCAACTTCTTCGAGTTTTGCATCTGCATCACGAAGCTTTTTGTTGACCTTTTCTTCCTTGCGTTCCATATTGTCAAGCTTTTTGTCAAGAGTTTCTTCCTTTTGCTGGATTCTTCTCTCCTGACGCTGAACTTCCTTGCGTCGATCGGAAATTTCTTTCTCGCTCTCGTTTCTGAAACGATGAACCTCGTCTTTACCCTCAAGGACTACTTCTTTTTTCCTTGCTTCGGCTGTTTTGATTGCATCAGCCACAATCTTCTTTGCCTCCTCCTCAGCACTTCCGATTTCTTTCTCGGCTGTGTTTTTGCGGATGGCAATTCCAAGGAAAATACCTGCACCTGCGCCGATAACAACTGCGGCGACAATGCAGATAATACTTATCCACAATGGCAATTTGGACACCTCCTTAGTTTGATTTTTTAATACTTCACAGTTCCCAATCAATTAGACTTTAAAGGTGCCGTTAAAAAGATATTCAATTTTCATTTTTACTTTGTAAATATTTTTAATACATTATATATACATACGCAACCGCAAAACACCGTACAGGTTGCACAGAGCGTTTCAAAAGGCGAAGCGCCATAAAAATTATAAAAAATATCTATATATAACGGCTCTTTTAAAGAGTCTGATTAAAAAAGTCGCAAAAGTCAAAAACTGTACTTTTGCCAAAATCCGCATTAGCGGACGATATAATTTTATAATAAAATAACCAAATTGTCAAGAATAAGCACGGGAATTTTGCAGATAATTATTACGGAAATAAAAAAGATTACAGCTTTTTGACGGTTACAGCTTAATTTTGCCTTAAAAAAGCAAAATGTGACCGTGTTTTTTACCGTGTTTGTAAAAAAGTCAAAAATTTTTCGTTAAATTTTTGTCAAGCTATTGAAGAAATGAAAAAAATGTAATATAATAGAAGCACCTTAGAATTTTAGGAGGAATTTTTTTATGTCAGTAAAAGTTGCAATTAACGGTTTCGGCCGTATCGGTCGTCTTGCTTTCAGACAGATGTTCGGTGCTGAGGGTTACGAAGTAGTAGCTATCAACGATCTTACAGATCCTGCTATGCTCGCAAACCTTCTCAAGTACGATACAGCACAGGGCGGCTACTGCGGTAAGATCGGTGAAAACCTTCACACAGTTGAGGCCGGCGAAGGCTCAATCATCGTTGACGGCAAAGAGATCACAATCTACGCTAAGCCAAACGCTGCTGAGCTTCCTTGGGGCGAACTCGGTGTTGATGTAGTTCTCGAGTGCACAGGTTTCTATACATCAAAGGCAAAGAGCCAGGCTCACATTGATGCCGGCGCTAAGAAGGTTGTTATTTCTGCTCCTGCAGGCAACGACCTCAAGACAATCGTTTACAGCGTAAACGAAAAGACTCTTACAGCTGACGATACAATCATTTCAGCTGCTTCATGTACAACAAACTGCCTCGCTCCTATGGCTGACACACTTAACAAGTATGCAGAAATCCAGAGCGGTATCATGTCAACAATCCACGCTTACACAGGCGATCAGATGATTCTTGACGGTCCTCACAGAAAGGGCGACAAGAGAAGAGCAAGAGCAGGTGCTGCTAACATCGTTCCTAACTCAACAGGTGCTGCAAAGGCTATCGGTCTTGTAATTCCTGAGCTCAACGGTAAGCTCATCGGTTCTGCACAGCGTGTTCCTGTTCCGACAGGTTCAACAACAATTCTTACAGCTGTTGTTAAGGGTTCTGATGTAACAGTTGAAGGTATCAACGCTGCTATGAAGGCTGCTGCTTCTGAGTCATTCGGTTACAACGAAGATCCGATCGTTTCTTCAGATGTAATCGGTATGAGATTCGGTTCACTCTTCGATGCTACACAGACAATGGTATCAAAGATTGCTGATGATCTTTATGAGGTTCAGGTTGTTTCTTGGTACGACAACGAGAACTCATACACAAGCCAGATGGTAAGAACAATTAAGTATTTCGCTGAGCTTGGCTAATCTGAATTTACAGATTATTCTTTGGGCTGTCCTTTTTGGACAGCCCTTTTTGTTTTCCTTTTCGGAAGATATTTATCATTATTTTTCTTTATTCGTAAAATTATGCTTTAAAATGTAACATTAAGTCGCAGTTTATAAAATATACACGAAAAATTAGTTTTAAATTTTTTGAATTTGCTTGAAATTGACATATATTTTTGGTATTATATAAGTGTGAGCAAACAATCAACAAACAACATATATTAAACAAGGAGCAATTCTTATGAATTACAGCTTTAACGAGGCAAGGCCGGCTCTTGAAGTTTTTCACACCGGCGATTCAGTGCGTGCATATGATTTTTTGGGCGCACACCTCGTGAACCGTAACGACAAAAACGGAGTGGTGTTCCGTGTGTGGGCGCCAACCGCAAGGAGCGTTTCGGTTGCAGGCGATTTTAATAATTGGAACAACGAGGCAAACTATATGTATAACATCGGCTACGGTGTGTGGGAAGTGTTTGTCGAGGGTGTAAAAGAGTTTTGTACATACAAATACTGCATTGAAAGCGAATACGGCGACAGGCTTATGAAAGCAGATCCGTATGCTTTTCATGCTCAAACCCGCCCCGGTCAGGCCTCTGTTGTATATGATATAGAAAGCTATTCGTGGAATGACAGCGAATGGTTTAATAAACGCAAAGAAAACAACATTTCATCGTCACCGATGAATATTTATGAAATACATGCAGGCTCATGGAGAAAATATCCTGACGGCAACTTTTTTAACTATCAAAAGCTTGCCGATGAGCTTATCCCCTACCTAAAGGAGATGCACTACACCCATGTTCAGCTTATGCCGATTATGGAGTATCCCTATGACGGCAGTTGGGGTTTTCAGACAACCGGCTACTATGCACCGACTTCACGCTATGGCACACCGTCTGATTTTATGGCTTTTGTTGACAAGCTTCACGGTGAAGGCATTGGTGTGATTCTTGACTGGGTTCCGTCAAATTTTCCGACTGACGATTTCGGACTTGCAAGGTTTGACGGTTCGCCTCTTTATGAAAGCAACGATCCAAAAACAAGCAAGCGTGACTCATGGGGAACCTGCCTTTTCAACTACGCAAGATTCGAGGTTACAAGTTTTCTTGTTTCATGCGCAATGTTCTGGCTCGACAAATATCATATTGACGGCTTGAGAATCGGCGCACTCTCATCTATGCTCTACCTTGATTACGGTAAAACCGAGGGCGAATGGGAACCGAACAAATTCGGCGGAAAAGAAAATCTTGACGCTGTTGATTTTGTAAAAAGACTCAACACGGCTGTTCATATGTACCACCCTGATGTTATGATGTTTGCCGAGGAAAACACCTCATGGCCAAAGCTTACTCATAAAATAGAGGACGGCGGTCTTGGTTTTGACTTCAAGTGGAACATGGGCTGGATGAACGATATGCTGCACTATATGTCACTCAATTCGATGTGGCGGCCGTTCAATCATGACAGTCTTACTTTCAGCTTTTATTATGCTTTTTCAGAAAAATTTCTTCTGCCGATTTCACACGACGAGGTTTCTCATGGCAAAGGCTCACTCATAAAGCAGATGCCCGGAAAGTATGACGAGCAGTTTGCAGGTGTGAGAGCATTCATAACATATATGTACGCTCATCCGGGCAAGAAACTCGTGTTCATGGGAACTGAAATCGGACAGTTTGACGAGTGGAATCACGAAGAGGCAATTCAATGGGATTTGCTTGAATTTGAAAAGCATAAAAAGCTCAGAACATTTTTTAAGGAGCTCAACAAATTTTATCTTGACTGCAAGCCGCTCTACGAACTTGACACGGTCTGGAAAGGCTTTGACTGGATTCACCATGACGATTACACAAACAGTGTTATTGCATTCAAGCGCACCGACAAAAACGGTGATGAAATTGTTTCGGTATGTAATTTTCAGCCCATCAGGCGTGACGAATACTGCATCGGTGTTCCTAAATACGGTCTTTATGACGAGGTTTTCAACTCTGATGAAGAGCGTTTCGGCGGAAGCGGTGTTGTGAACGGTAATAATATCAAAACCGAGGTAATGAAAATTCACGGTTTTGATCAGGGACTTTCACTCACCCTCCCCCCTCTCAGCGTAATCTATCTGAGGTGTACAAAAGAACTTGAACCCGATGAAACTCAGAAAGAAAATTGATATTTTCAGTCACAAGACTGTAATTAATAAGTTTAATAAAGATAATAAAATAAATATCGGAGGTATTTTAATATGTTTCCAAAAAAGGAAGTAGTGGCTATGCTGCTTGCCGGCGGTCAAGGCTCTCGTCTTGGCGTGCTTACCAAAAAGCTTGCAAAGCCTGCCGTACCGTTTGGCGGCAAATATCGTATTATTGATTTCCCGTTATCTAACTGTGTAAATTCAGGCATTGACGCTGTAGGTATTCTCACACAGTATCAGCCTCTTGTTCTTAACGAATACATAGGAAACGGACAGCCGTGGGATCTTGACAGTATGCACTCGGGTGTAAACTGTCTCAGTCCTTATCAGGCTGTTGACGGTGCAGACTGGTATTCGGGAACAGCCAATGCAATTTATCAGAATATCAACTACATTGAGCGTTATAATCCTGAATATGTAGTTATTCTTTCGGGCGACCATATCTACAAAATGGACTACAACAAGATGCTTGAATATCATAAGGAAAAAAATGCCGCTTGTACAATTGCGGTAATTGATGTTCCGCTTGAAGAAGCCTCAAGATTCGGTATTCTCAACACAAATGAGGACGGCTCAATCTACGAATTTGAAGAAAAGCCTGCTCATCCAAAAAGCACTAACGCTTCAATGGGCATCTATATTTTCAGCTGGAAGGAACTTAAAAAGTATCTTACGGAGGATGAATTCAAAGAGGGTTCAAGCCACGATTTCGGTAAGGATGTCCTCCCTGCCATGCTTGACGCAGGTGAGCGTATGTTTGCATATCCTTTTGAAGGCTATTGGAAGGATGTGGGAACAATCGACAGCCTTTGGGAGGCTAATATGGATCTTCTCGATCCAAAGGTTACTTTAGACCTCAAGGATATCTACTCAAGAAATCCGATGATGCCTCCGCACTATGTTTCAAACGAGGCGTCAATCCAAAATTCACTCGTTGCCGACGGATGCAATGTTTACGGCAACCTTGAGTTCTCAATTCTCTTTGCAGGTGTTACAATCGGTAAAAATGCTACGATTAATTCTTCAATCATCATGCCCGGTGCGGTAATTGAGGACGGTGCCGAGGTTCAGTTTGCTATCATTGCCGAAAACACCGTTGTAGGCAAAAATGCAAAAGTCGGACAAAACCCCGAAGAAACGGAAAATATTGACGACTGGGGAATTACTGTTGTCGGTGCAAATACCGTTATCAAAGAAAACACCGTTATCAAAGCAAAAACCATGATAGACAGCGACACGGAGGTGGACGGCAATGAGAAGTAATAATGTACTCGGTTTCATCTTTGCGGCAACACTTGACGACAAAATTCCCGAGCTTGCATCTTCAAGAACAACTGCAAGCATTCCGATCGGCGGAAAATACAGAATTATCGACTTTGACCTTTCAAATATGTCAAACTCAGGTATCAGCAATGTAGGCATAGTTGCAAAAAGCAACTTTCAGTCACTTATGGATCATGTGGGTTCGGGCAGTGCATATGACCTTTCAAAGAGAAGGAGCAATCTTTCAATTCTCCCACCATATGACGGCAAGGCTTTTTCAAGCTTTGTTGAAACAATCTACAATATGCACGGCTACATTGAGCATTGCCGTGAGGAGTATGTGCTTATTTCACAGGGCAATGTAATCACTAACATTGATTACACAGATGTTTTTGACTTCCACTCAAAGAAAAAGGCAGACATTACACTTATATATAAGAATCATGCAATTCCGCAGGGCTATGACAGACCGATTACCCTTGATGTAGACAATGACGGCAAGGTAAATCAGATTTTTGTAAAGCCCGGTGTTGTTGACAAAGAGGTATTCAACCACGCATACGGCTCTATTCTCATCAAGAAAGACCTTCTTATGAGTGAAATCCGAAACGCCATCAGCGTTAATCAGCTTGATGTAAGGCGACTTATTCAGAGCAGTCTGGGCAAATACAGTATTTATGCTTATGAAAATAAGGGTTACTGTGCGGCAATCAGCTCAATCAACGATTACTTTGAGTTCAATATGGATCTTATGAAAAAAGAAGTAAGGGATGAGCTTTTCAATCCGCAAAGACCTATCTATACAAAGGTAAGAGATGACGCTCCGTCACGCTACGGACTTACAAGCAATGTGAAAAATTCAATCATTGCACAGGGTTGTGTTATCAACGGTGAGGTTGAGAACTGCGTTATTTCAAAGGGTGTTTATGTCGGCGAAGGCGCAAAGCTTTCTAACTGTATTGTAATGCAGGACACAAAAATAGGTTGCAATACCAACCTCAACTATGTTATCATAGATAAGGATGTTACCATCAAGGATGGTCGATCACTTATGGGATATGATTCGTACCCCATTTATATTGCTAAAAAATCTGTTGTATAAAGTTGTTTAAACAGGAGGTAATCTTACAATGAGAATTTTATACTGTGCTTCAGAGGCTAATCCTTTCTGCGGCAGCGGCGGACTTGCTGATGTAGCAGGAAGTCTTCCGCACACACTTTGCAGAAAAGGTCAGGATTGCAGAATTGTTGTTCCGCTTTACGGCACAATTCCGCAGGAACTTAAAAACTCCATGAACTTCATCACAAACTTTACCGTGCCGGTTGCATGGCGTCATCAGTATTGCGGTTTGTTCTGGGCAAGATGGAATGACTGTACATACTATTTTATTGATAACGAATATTATTTCAAGAGAGGCACTCTCTACGGTCATTATGACGACGCCGAAAGATTCGCTTTCTTCTCCCGTGCAATTCTTGAAATGCTTCCTTACATTGATTTCCATCCCGACATCATTCATTGTAATGACTGGCAGACGGCTCTTGTTCCTGTTTACTACTATCTGTTCTATTCACACAGACCATGGTACTATAACATTAAGAGTCTGTTCACTATTCACAACATCCAGTATCAGGGTGAATACGGCTGGGAAGTTAACACAGAGTGCGTCGGCATTCCTGCATCCGAAACAAAGATTCTTGAAATGAACGGCAAACTCAATATGATGAAGGGTGCTATCGAAACAGCTACCCGTGTTTCAACGGTTTCTCCAAGCTATGCGGCTGAAATTAAAGACCCGTGGTTCAGTTGGGGACTTCATGACGAACTCAATCTTCGTCATTACAAGCTTTGCGGTATCAAGAACGGTATTGACACAGAAAGCTACAATCCCGAAACAGACTATCAGCTTTATCGCAACTATTCAAAGGACGATATGAGCGGCAAGGGCGAATGTAAGCGTGCTTTACAGGAGCGTTTGTGTCTTGAACAGCGCTGGGATGTTCCGCTGGTCGGTATGGTAACAAGACTTGTTGCACACAAGGGACTTGACCTTGTAAGAATGGGTCTTGAGGAGCTTATGGACACAGAAAATATGCAGTTTGTAATTCTCGGTTCAGGTGACAAGGAGTACGAGGACTACTTCAACTATATGCAGGCGAAGTATCCGGGCAGACTTTGCTTCTGTCACGGCTTTGTTCCCGAACTTGCAAGAAAGATTTACTCAGGCGCAGATATTTTCCTTATGCCTTCTGCTCAGGAACCTTGCGGTCTTGCACAGATGATTGCACTCCGTTACGGCACAATTCCTGTTGTTCGTGAGGTTGGCGGTCTTAAAGACTCTGTTTTCGACAGTGCCGACAACTACGGTAATGGATTTACATTCAAAAACTATGAATGTGCAGATATGCAGCTTGCCGTAAGACGAGCATTGTGGGGCATTCAGGACGATCAGGGTTGGCATCAGCTTATGTGGCGTGCTATGATGAGCGACAACAGTTGGGATCGTTCGGCTCAGGACTACATCAATCTCTACAACGATACCCTCAAGTGGGCTTAATCGTGCAGTCAAATTTTGTAACAAAAAATTCAGTCGGAAAGCAGATTTCAAATTTGCTTTCCGACTTTTATTTTATTTGAAATAGCAATCTCGCAGGGGCGGATATTATCCGCCAGCACGGCGAGCCGCCGTTCCCAATTCGAGCAGATAGTTTGATAGAAAAACAATTCCAATGCCCGAATTAGGTGAATTTATGTTTACAAAAAATTATTTTTCACAAAAACAAAAAAAGGTTGGAAACTACTGCGGGGAGCAGTCGATTTCCAACCTTAAAGTTTTGCATTAGTTTTTCATCAGGTTCTCTTTATTGCGTGCGGAACACGAATTTTACCTGCAAGCTTACCAAGAGCAAACACAAGAATAATCTCGGGAATGCACTTAACGGCAACACTGATGAATCTTGCTGTAAGATAAACTGTGTACGGTGTTGAACCGCCGCCGTAGAGTGTGTAAAGCCAGAAAGCCGCAAGGAATGTTTCGACGCAGAGCATATTTGTAAACCATGCAAGAACAACTCTGAGCGGAGTTACATTGTTCTTATAAAGAAACATACCGTAGATAAAACCAGTAATAAAGCCGTTGATTGTAAAGCCGGGGAAATATGCGCCTGTCGGAGCAATGATAAATGAAAGAATATCTCCCAAAGCGCCGACAATTGCGGCAGGAATCGGTCCGAACATTACACCTGTTACGGCAATCGGCAAAAACGCTGCGCTGAGCTTTACATTGTTTCCGAAAAACGGAAGTGTGCTGTTTGCAAAAAATCCGAGAACAATACGGAGTGCGAGCAGCATTGCAATTGCCGCAAGAGCGTAGATACTCTTCATTTCAAGCAAAGAGCTTTGAATTTTTTTGAGTTGTGACATATTTTTTACCTCCTGAATCTCTGTTGTTGCTTCAGGAAGAAAAAAGCGGACAGATTGCTCTGCCCGCTGAATTATATGTCCCAAAGTAACAGCGGGATGCGAAATCTGTACCGCAGGATAAACCTTTCGTTCTTGCGGCAACTCCCCGTCCGCAAAACACTTCACGCACAAATTTCTACTCTGTGATAGATGTCTTTCGACACCGTATGCTATTATACGCCTGAATTTGCTGTTTGTCAACCAAAATTTAATTTCGGGTTTACTGAACCGTTGCTTTTTTCTTCTTTGTAAGAAGGGCATCGAGGCTGTTGATAAGTCTTGAAAGCGGCTTGTAGATTATGAAAACAACTACCGAAATGATGAGTCCCTTAATGATGTTGAATGGACCTACGCAGTACAGGCAGAATGTAAATGTGCCGTCAATTGCAGGGAAAATTGCCTGTCCCATTTTGATAATTTCTGTAAGCGGCATAAATGACGAGTAGAGCGGAACAAGCACGAATGTGTTGAGAACCACACCGATTGCCGCCATTGCAACCGTACCCGTAAGCATTCCGACAATCGCACCGACTCTTGTTTTTTTGTACTTGTAGATGAAACCTGCCGGCAGAATAAACGAACAGCCGATGAGAAAGTTTGCAAGCTCCCCTACTCCGCCTGTGCTTGTGCCTTTGATAAGAAACTTAACGAGAATTTTTACAAATTCAATTACTACACCGGCAATCGGCCCCATGCTGAATGTTCCGACAAGAACGGGAACTTCGGAAAAATCGAACTCATAGAATGAAGGTGCGATGAATCCGAGCGGAAATTCAAAGAACATAAGAACTGCCGAAAGCGCCGCAAGCATTGCGGTTACGGCAAGCTTTGTTGTCTTTGCCGTGTTGTCTGAATTGATTGTTTTTGCTTTTGATTTTGTCATTACGACCACTCCTGAAAAATTATTTCGAGTTGTCGGGAAAAAGAAAAATCCCGCTACAAATGTAACGGGATTGCGTACCAAAATAAAACAGACGAACCGCCTGTTCTGCCGCATCTTCTCGTATCCGGACTATAACCGTCGGTGTCTGAATTTCACAGACTCGGCAGGCTTTCACCTGTTAGTGGACTTTAACCACCGGTGGAGAATTTCACTCCGCCCCGAAGACAACTGTTGATTATATTATATGCCGATTTTCGGATTTGTCAATATCTCTTCAGTGTTTTGAGATATTTTTTTGTTTCATCGTCAATTCTGAAGCTTTCAACGCATTTCCGAATAATTTTATTAAAGGTTGCATTATCAAGCGAATTTGACTTTATGTACCGCATAGTCTGTTCTCTGCACTTTGCAAGTGCAGTTGCAACAAGCCATGCCCTTGCCATACTCACATAATAATGCGGATTTTTCGCATTGTCACAACATTCAAGCACCGTATCTATGTACTCATCTTCAAGATAATAGTCAAGCATCAGCACAAGACCTGCACGAATTATCCACGGATTGTCGCTTTTTGTGTATTCACAAATATGAGGAAAAAATTCTGATTTGTACTTTTTTGTCTGCTTTAAATTTGCACAAAAGCCGTCGCAAACCGCCCAGCTGTCTATACGCTGTACAAAATCATCGCTGTACATCAAAAATTCTTTATAGCTTTCGGTTTTTAGCAAACCGATTACAATACCTCGCATTGTTTTTTCTTCATAAGAATTATCAGTTGTCTGCTCTAAAAAACTGCGTCCGTTGCCCTTAGAAATTTCCTTGCCGAGCTTTCGCATAACAGGCATTCTTACTCCGATAAAAAAGTCCTTGTCATTGTCGGGAATCAATGAGGAATGAAAGCTTCTGTACTTTTCATCGGCATATGAACGAAGTTCCTCTACAAAATCATCATAGTCATTTTTAGTCCAATTATCTCTTATAAGCTCCATAATGCACCGTTATTTTTGCTTATTCTTTCTTTTGCTGTCATAAATTTCACACGGTGAGTTCAAGTCAAGATATGCAATATCGTGGTGTGGCACTCTGTCCTCAACCGGCGGAAGCTGCATATAATCACCGAAAACCATTTTGAGATACTCGTCATAGCCCGACATACACGGCATTTTTATGCCCTCAAATGTGACATAATCAACGCCCGAATAAATGTGTTTCGGATACTCAATTTTCATCCAATGAGGGCCCGAACAAAGCTCAGTTACACACTTGTTTTTGTCAAGCCTGTACTTAATCATATGCTTTTCGGCAGTTCTCCAAATCTTTTCTCTAAGCTTTTTTCCTCTGAAAATTGAAAGCAAAGCCTTACTGCCTGCCCCCACAATTCCGCCGTGCTTTTCGGGAACAACCCGAGCCAAAAACAGAGAATAAAGCATTGTCCATACATACTGCATTTTGCGTGCAAAACGGCTGTCGGGACAAACATCAAGCGGAAAGACATCAAGCACAAGTCCGTGCGGAATATCAACCTCGGTCTGATTTGTCTTGACCATAGTGTAATTTGTGTCGGTTACGGTCATAAAAATATTGCCCGTGAACATATCGCTGTCAGTTTTGAGAAGTCGGAATCTTCCGTCTGCGCCCTGTTCATGCCAAAGCTTGTACAGCTTTTCGTAGTCCTCTCGTGGCAGCATAACATCAACATCATCATCCCACGGAACGAATCCGCCGTTTCTGAGCGCACCGATTAACGCACCGCCGATGAGATAGAATGTGAGATTGTTCTTTTCGCAAAAGTCCCTGAAATACACGAGCATATCAAGCTGTTTAAGCTGTAACTCACGCAAAAGTTCGGGGGTAAGTTCTACTTTTTCAGTCATAAGTATCTCCGTAAATATCAAATACGGGCGGAGATTATCCGCCCAAAAAATCATTTGTATGAATGACCGGGAAGTGTGTTTTCCCTGATTTTTCTTTTTACCTTTTCAATGTGTTCTTTCGCACCGCTGTTTTTGATTTTCTTCCGCCATGACGGAATCTGAATCAAACCTACAATCGTACCTATTCCGTAGGCAACATGGAGCAACGGGAAAATGAACGGCAAAAACACAAACTGAGGCTGAACATTTTTCATTGTGCAACATCCGACAGCGTTTACGATATCAAACATTCCGTAGATTATCAAAAGAATGTACAAAAAAAGCGGAAGTCCGAGAAATGCAAGCACGGAACAGCCGAGAAGCGCCATTACAAAAAGAAACGGTGCAAAGTGAAAGTATGAAAGACAACCGGGACATTCCGAGAGTGTAAGTCCTATCCACCGTCCGTTTGAATACTTCTGCCTTATCATTCCGTGAAGGTCGTTTCGTGAATGCTGATACGAAATAATATCGGGGCAACAGCACATCTTGTAGCCCGCCATTCTAATGCGGTAGTGAAATTCATTATCCTCGGTTCTGCCGAGATTTTCGTTAAATCCGCCGACCTTGGCAATAACCTCTCTGCGGTAAGCCGCATGAAAAAGGCTGTCAAGATATTCCTTTTGTGCAAGCGGTCGTCTGTACGAAGCAACCGAACTGCCGAACAGAGAATCCTCAGCCGCAAGCAAGGTAAGCTTCCAGCTTGAAACATTTGAAGTGATATTCGGTCTGCCGCCGCCTACAACATTTTCGCCCTGCCTGATGTTATAAACATTTCGTGAAACAAAGTTTCTCGGAATTCTTGCATGAGCGTCAACTCTTATGATAACATCGCCCTTTGCAGTCATCAGAGCGGCATTCCATGAGGTTGCCTGATTACGCTTTACGCATTGAACAACGGACACATTCCAAAAGCCGTAGTCGGTATCACGGAATTTTTCCATTTTTTCTTTAGTATCATCGGTTGACATGCTGTCAACAAATACCACCTCAATTTTATCATGCGGATAGTCCTGAAGTGCAATATCCCTGAAAAGTCCGCTCAAAGCATTCGATTCGTTATAGGCTATCATACAAAGTGAAACTAACATATAATATCTCTGCTCCCTTCAAGCTCGAACAACCATTTTGCAGACATTGCAGAGGCTGTCAGAAAATAAGGTACGGCATAAAATGCCGGAACAACAAAAAAGCACAAAGCCGCCCAGCCGATAAAGCCGATAAACAGCTTTATTGTGGGGATGAAGTTCTTTATTGAAAAAGCCATCATTCTCGGAAGATAAATTCCGAGCGGCAGATGTTCGTTAAAACCGTAAGCCAAAAATGTATAATGAACAAAAATAATGTAACACACCACAACAACCGCAGTGCTGACGATAAACGCCAAAACAAGCAATACAGCCACAACCGCCGTGAGTGAGGGTGAATTGTCAATTATTTTATCCGAAACCGCACTAAGATAATTGAACACATTGAGCAGACCGCTTATGATAAAAAACAAGCCGACTGAAATTATATCAAGAATAACAGACTTAAAAAATAATTTCGGCTTTTTATAATAGTAAAAAACATCAAGAGGACTGCACTCTCTGCCCCTGACTACATTACACACACTTCTGTAAACTCCGTTTATGAGCGGCAGACACACAACAACAAAAGCAAAAAATACAAGCCCGAAAATCATTGTAAGCATCTGCTGAGTCTGATTCGGATTTTTTACATCATAAAGTCCTGCCACAGACATTGCAAGGCTGAACGCAAACAGCCCTGTCAAAAATGCAAGCACAGCAACCATTACCTCTGAGATAATTACCGACCGGTTCCCCTCAAGAACCTTTTTTGCCTGTTTTCTAACAGTTTTTTCCGTATTCATTAGCATTCCCTTTTCATCTGAATTTGTTCATAACGAAACGCATTATTCTCTGTCAGTAAACATTCTGTACATTGCCTCAAGGCAAATCTGAGCGTGTTTAAAAAAGTTCTCCTTATCCATACTTTCGTCTGCATTGTGCATACGAACATCATCGTTTTTGAATGCAGGACCGAATGCAACACCTTTACCTCCGAGCATTCTTGCGTATGTTCCGCCGCCTGTTGAATAAAGCTCAGCCTTTTCACCTGTTACGCTTTCATAAGCGCCCGAGAGAAGCTTTACAAGCTTGCTGTCCTTATCGGCATAAAGCGGTTCTTCGTGATTGAGAACAGTAACCTTGAGGTCGCTGATTTTCGCAACCTTTTTGAACTGTTTGAGAACTCTGTTTACGCTCACGGTAACGGGATAACGGATATCAAACACAGCCTTTGCGGTCTGTCCCTCAATGTTCACGCTGCTGAGGTTTACGGTGAGCGAGCCCGAAACAGCATCGCTCATTTTAAGACCGAGTGATCTGCCGTTTGTTTCCTTGTTGATTGCGTAGTCAATAAATGAACAGATTGAACCTGTTTCCTTTGTTGTGTAAACATTTGAGATAAGGTCAACAAGTGCTGCTGCGGCATTGTAGCCCTTGTCCGGTTCACACGCATGAGCCGCTTTGCCACGGCTGATTATCATAAGACCGTCAATTGTGTAATTAAATTCAAAATCACCGTCACTTGCGTCTGCAAGGCGCATGAGAGTCTGCTCGTCATAGTCTGATGAATCAAGCATTACATACGCTCTGTCGGGAACTGCATTAACTGCTCTGCCTGCATGGAACTGGCTGAGTGTTGTTGCATTATTTAAAAGTGTGCTGACTTCAAGCTGAAGAATACCCTTTTCGGCAAAGCAGATGCCGTAGTCGCTGTCGGGAGTGAATGCCATGTCGGGAAGTGGATTTTTCTTGAAATAATTTTCCATATCCTCCATACCCGTTTCTTCACCCGTGCCGTAAATAGCACGCAGAGTGTTCACGCCCTTTACACCGCTGTCCTTGATTGCTTTCAAGCAATAGAGAGTAACAAGAGCCGCACCCTTGTCATCTGCAATTCCTCTGCCGTAAAGTCTGCCGTCCTTTTCAGTAAGTGCATACGGCGGAACGCTCCAGCTGTTTCCCGCAGGAACAACATCAAGGTGAGTAAGCACACCGCAAAGCTTTCCGCTGTCGCCAAGGGTTATATGACCGCTCTTGTCGGTTGTTCTCTCCCCTGTCAGTCCGAAATCTTCTGCTCTTTTAAGAATAAAATTCAAGGCATTATCGCACTCGTCATTCTTTTCACCGTCAACTGATTCAAAAGAAAGAAGTGTGTTAAGATCCTTTAAAAGTTCGTCTTTGAAGTCAAGTATTTTGTTTCCAAACATAATAAATACCTCCGTACTTAAATGCTGATTGTATCTTTATCAGTTTTTATTTTTTCTTTTTTTAACTGTTTTAACGGTCACAATAACCGCACAGTAGATTAAAAATGCTCCGAATGCGCAAAGGCTGATTTTGACACCTGTTGAAAATCCGGGGGTCTCGTAGGTGAATACAATGTCACACCTTTCGCCCTTTGGAATCTTAACAGCCATAAAGCCGTAGTCAACCTTTTCAATATCTGCCGCCTTGCCGTTTACAGTTGCGGTAAAACCATCGCTGTAAGGAACGCTGAAAAACAACAGGTTATCGTCACCCTTTGTATTATTGTAAACAGCCTTAAAGCCGTTATCTGTATATTCAAATGAAGTACAACTGTTCAAGGCTCTGAGATTACAAACCTTTTTGTACTCCGAATTATCGTAATCAAACTTTTCCGTAATGCTGTCGTAATCCTCCGGATGTTTGCCGTACAAAAGCTTGTACTTTTCATCGCTGTAGCCCGTAATATCGGAATACTTCTTCATAAGGTCACGGGGAAGAACCATTGCATAGAGCAAAGCCTCGGACTTGTGTGCGTTCGTCACAAGGTCAAATTCTTCTTCGGCAATGAACTTATCAAAGGTGTATCCCATAGGAATGTAGTATTCGTTGCGGTAAATATCAAAACGGTTCTGCGTTCTGAGATATTTCCAACCCGGCATTCTTGTGTTGCCGTTTTCGTCAATAAATGAATTCAGACTTCCCGATTTTCCGTCGCCACGGTAATCAAAAAGATACTTACAGCTCAGAAACGGGCGAAGTCCGTATACATCAAGGTCAGGTCTTGATGCAACATCCCTTGTAATTCCGAGTGCATCGTAAAACTGCATTATAGATGTTGAAACAGAACTCTGAAAGCAGTTAATGCTCTGAATCTGCCAGAACATTGCCGTGTTGTCAACACATTCGTAAAAATCACTGCGAACATTGTCAATATCGGCAATTGTGATACCGTCACGCCTGTTTATGATATCTTCTTTGATGGTATTTGTACTGCTGCTTGAGAAATAGCCTGTGGCGATTATAAAATATGAGGTAAAAAGCGAAACGCTCAGGATACCAACAGTGAGCATAACCGTAAATCTCTTTTTGTTTCGTCTGAATTTTTTGATTATGAGAACGAACGCAAGCAAACTTAACAAAGCCATAAGAACATAGAGCCAATAGCGTTCAAATGTTGCCTGAGTGCCGATAACCGTGTTTTGAATATCGCCGCTCTCCTCATCCGTATAGCTCACAGGCATAAGGCCTATCAGCAGAGTTGCACCTACCGTAATTCCTGCCGACCAACGAATCGCCCTGTTCCAATCGGTTTTTCTGTTTTCAAATGCCTTGATTGTTGCAAGAACAAGCATAAGCACGCCCATATAGAACCATCTTGCGTAGTAAATTGAGCTGTTCATAAGCTGGAACATACTATTCAAAACAGGCACACACGCAAACACAGCAAGCACGGCAAGAAGCTTTTTGAGCCAGCTTTTTCGGCAAACCTGAAAATATGCGATAACTCCCGTCATTCCGACAAGCGGCAACCATGCCGCAACAGACGCCCATCTGCAATTTGAGCCGGGTGTGAACACAGGAAACGCAGGCATATCTGCGGGGAAAAACAGGCTTAAAATTATCAGCCAGTATTTTTGCGGTTGACTGTAGACAAGCGAATCCCAGCCGTTCGGAAGCTCGGCAAGCCTTGGGTTTCCAATTAATCCGAGCACTGACGGCAGCAGTATGAATGCCGTTGCAAGGAATCCTATGATAACCTCAAGCGCAAGCAAGAGAAAATTTTTAACTTTAAATTTGTAGGTTTTGGTAAGCGTAATCATAAGGAAATAGATGATTACGAACAGAACCTGTCCCACAAAGAAGTAGTAGTTCACAACACAGGCGGAGAATACCGCAAGTGCGAACACTATTCTTTTTCCGTCATAGATGAATGCGTCAAGTGCCGCAAGCAACAGCGGAAACATTATCATCGGTTCATGAAAGTGGAAAAAGAACACATTGTAGATTGAAAATCCCGAAAATGCATACAGCAATCCGCCTACAAGAGCGAAATTCCTGTCAGACACATATCTTTTCAAATAGAGATATGCGGAAAGTGACGCACAGCCGAATTTTAAAATCAGCAACGGTCCGATAAGATACGGTACAGCCTCACTCGGGAACGGAATTGTCAGCCAAAAGAACGGACTGCCAAGAAGATAAAAGCTGAAGCTTGAGAGCATATCCGTTCCGAGGTCAACATTGTGCATCCAACCCGTATCACCGTTTCTTACGGCGTCATGCACAAGCTGATAAAACGGAATTTCCTGAACATTGAAATCACCGTAATAATAGAAAACACCGCCACCCATTATGATAAACGGTAGAAAAAGTGCTGTTGCAGTTATAATTGATATAAGAAACACACGCAAACCGAATAGTTTTTGTGTTGGATATTTTTGCAAAATTCTGCTCGGCATAAAACCCTCCACGGAGCAAAAAGTCTGAAAAAATCTTTTTTCGATAATTTCTTTACTTTTAAATTATGAATAGTATAATCAGTAATATAAATGTCCTTCACCGTCATTTATTCAAAAGACACCCACATTTAGATTACATTATAACATAATGCGATACAAATTGCACTAATTTTTAGCAAAAAACAGGAGAAACTACCTATGAATATTTCACATTTTTACGCAATGCTTTCAAGAATGAGGTACATCAACCGTTGGGGACTTATGAACAACACACGCTGTGAAAACCTCAGTGAACACAGTCTTGATGTTGCAGTGATTGCACATTGCCTTGTTTTGATTCACAACAAGCGTTTCGGCGGTAATCTCAATGCCGAAAGAGCCGCATTGCTCGCACTTTTTCACGATGCAACCGAAATCATAACGGGCGATATGCCGACTCCCGTAAAATACTTCAACCCCGAAATCAAAAACGCCTACAAGGAAATTGAAACAACGGCAGGCAACAGGCTTGTGTCGATGCTTCCGGATGATTTTAAGGACGATATGGATAAAATCATCAAAATGAACGGTGCAGGTGACGATGAACTTAAAAAATATGTAAAAGCGGCGGACAAGTTTTCCGCACTCATAAAATGTATTGAAGAAATAAAAATGGGCAACAGCGAGTTTTCAAAGGCAAAAGAGGCAACCGAAAGATCAATTCACAATATGAATATGCCCGAAAACGAGGTGTTTGAAAAAGAGTTCCTTCCGTCCTTCTATTTGTCACTTGATGAACAGGATTGACAGTTACCGACAAAAAAATCTATATTTTCAGTCAGATTTTTCGCTAAAACTTTACGAAAAGGCAGATTTTAATTCTAATTTAGCATTAAAAGAAATTCTCATATGGTATAATAAACTATACTTATGTATTGTGTGCTTTTTACCCGATTGGAGGAGTAATATGCCAAATTACGAAAAAAACAGTCAGAAAAGCGATTTTGTTGACATAAGCTCAAATAAGCAGGTCAAAAAATTATATAATAAAAAAGGCAGACTTAAAAGAATTCTCTGCCTTGTGTTTTCAATAATATTCCTGTTGGGCGGCGGCGGAATGCTCTACTACTATTCGTTCCTTGATACTCTCAACTTCAAAGAGCTTGATGACACAAACAACAACACAGCAGCAACCAACTCATCGGTTGCACCGCTTGAGGGCGACACAACAAACCTTTCGCTTTCAGAGGGAGAGCTTCTGCAGAACTCCAAGGAGCTTAATGTTATGCTCTTTGGCGAAGACAATTCAAACGGCGATAAACACGGCAGAAGTGATACAATGATTATGATGACCATTGATAACAACCACAAAAAGCTTAAACTGACATCATTCCAGCGTGACACCTATGTTTATATTCCGGGTTACGGATATGACAAGCTCAACTCATCTTATAACTACGGCGGAGCAAAGCTTTCAATTCAGACAATTGAAGCAAACTTCGGCATCAAGGTTGACCGTTATGCGGTTGTTGACTTTGACAGCTTTAAGAAGATTATCGACACCCTCGGCGGTGTTGATATGGAAGTTACTCAGGACGAAATTGACTACATCAACTATCAGATGTACAAGAACAATCAGGCTGACACAAGAACAACTATCACAGACGCACCGGGTACTGTTCATCTCAACGGTCAGGAGGCTCTTTGGTATGCTCGAAACAGAGGTCTTACAAAAGGCGAGGACGGCAACGAAATCGGTCTTGACGGTGACGACTGGGACAGAACCTCAAGACAGAGAAAGCTTCTTGAAACTCTGTTCACAAGTATGAAGAGTGCGGACCTCGGTCAGATTGTTTCAATTGTAAGCTCTGTCGGTCCTCTTGTAACAACAAACCTCAAGAAGGACGAAATCACAGCACTTGTTTCTCACGCTCTCACATATCTTTCCTATGATGTAGAGCAGTATTATGTTCCTGAAGAAGGTCTTTGGTACTACGATGATAAAACAAAAACATGGGACGGTAGAATCACATCAACAATTAAGATTTCAGACCTTGACGAACAGAGAAAGAAGTTTGCAAGCTTCGTTTTTGAAGAATTGTTCACAGGCGGCACTTCTTCAAAAGAAACAACCTCCGCATCAAATTAAATATTGAACAAAATGCAGACAGCCAATTATCGGCTGTCTGTTTTACTGTGACGACGAGCCGCCGTTCCCTATTCGTGAAGAAAGTTTGCGATATTAAAACATATTATGCCCGAGCGTAGAATTGTTATTATTCGCACGATTCAACAACCGCATTGCACATAAAACAAAAATGCATCAGAACCTTATTTGGAATCTGATGCATTTTATTTGTTTGATTATTATTCTATTTTCGTATAATAAATACTCAAAAACAGCTGATAGAATTCTGCCTCGCTGACATTGAATTCTGCGTATTTTGAACCCATTGCAACCTGACCGGGAACTGAAACCATATCAATTCCGTTCATACCGCCAAGCACAGCCTGCTGAGCAAGATATGACACCTTTGACGGGTTAAGATTTGTACATGAATACGGAGCGGACGCATTGAACAAATCGATCGGCGTTGTTAAATCTTCCTTTGTCTGCTGAAGAACCGTATTCATAAAAGACTGAATGTAAACCTTCTGTCTTTGCATACGCATATTGTTTGAATCGGTCTTGCTTGTATCACGGGTTCTGACAAAGCTTTCAGCCTGCTGTCCGACAAGGTGATAGCTTTCTCCCTCAACAAACTCCCCGATTGTTTCGGGTGACACAACATCAACACCGCCAACGCTGTCGTTGAGAGCGGAAATGCCGTCAAGGTCAAGCGAAAAGTATGTGTTAATCGGAATGTTATAGAACAGCCTCTGAACTGAATTTACCGTATTTTCACAGCTTGATTCCTTACCGTCACCGTATGAATACGAAAGACAAATCTGCTGTTTTTCCGTGCCTGCATACGCACCGCCTGCTGAATACATTGTGACATCAACCATCGAATCTCTCGAAATGTTGAAGAGCGTTATTTTACCGTTTGAAGTGTCGATTGACACAAGCATAAGCACATCCGCCTGACCGCCGCTCGCCTTGACTTTGCTGTTATTATTTTCGTCAAGGTTGCGCTTGTCAACACCGATACACAGAACATTCGTCACCTTTTCGTTGAACTGATATGTTTCACCGTTGTATACGACATACTTACCGTTTTCCTCGGTTTCAATGCCCTGTGGGGCGGTAACATGAATATCCGTATTAAACAGCTCGTTTCCGCCCTGATAAATCAAATACGCAACCGTGCCTACGGTGAGTATAATTAAACCAAGTAATGTACAGCCGATTGACAAAAGCACCTTTTTCCAGGTTTTCATTTTTCGATGCTTTGAATGGTGATGATGCGACTTTGATCTATGCTTTTTATAGTGATTTGTGGTGTTACTCTTCACGACAATGCTGTCGGAATCAACTCCGTACACATCTGTATATACTTTTTTCTTTTTCTTTATTAACTTGCTGTCCTTGAAAATATAACCTTCTATATCCAACCTTGAAGGATCGCTTACATGCTCCTTACTGTTCTTTTCTCTTTTCGATTCAAGAATTTCCGGCGTATTCGGATCAAGCTTGTTTTCTATATTTTCAGTTGTTGCCTCAGCCGAACTTTCATTTTGTCGGTTCATCTTTCTTCAGCACTCCCTGCACAAGATATCTTCCGTCACCGCTGTTTAAACATGTGCTTAAAACAAGAATTTTATCATCGGTAGTAAGCTCCGTATTTCTCTTGTTCACAGAAACAGAATGTGGGTTTTTAATCATATTGAGATAATCCGAAAATACATTATCATCGGAAAAATCAAACGAATTCATAATGTGTCGGTTATCATATTCAAAAGCTGACACAATTTCGTATGTAAGCTTTCTGTCGGGAGTGTAAACATAGATGTACCTGTTCTTGTTAAAGAAATCGGCATCATAAAAGCGATGGAGCGTTGCAAACATTGAGCCGTTTGCCATATTATGACCGTAAAGCACAGTCACTCTGTCGGAATAATCACGCTTGTTGCACATCTGCGAATAGATACTGCCCGAAAAGCTGTAATTCTTATAAATATCGTGGTCAAGATATAAGTTATCGTCAAGATGACTTTGCAAAACAGGATAATTTACATTTGTATTCGGAATGTAAATCCACGAATAAATGTCGCTGTTCTGCTGTTGAAGCGACTTGAAATCAATCGGATTTTCAACCTTTTTCACATTGATTGACGGTGAAGTCACTTCTGTTGCAGATTCTGTTGCAGAGGTTGTACCGTTTTCAATGCCTGACGCATACGAGTCTGCGATGTTATCAAGACTTTTTCGCTCGTTATTTTCATTTAAGTTTTTAACGACTATGTACGCAAGTGTGCCGATAATTGCAGCCACAAGCAAAATAATCAAAGCTATAAGAAATTTGTTTCTTTTTCTGCTCATAACAAAAACTCCCAATCGGTCATATTGTATCATTTTTGTATCAGTATGTCAATTAATCATTACCTGTCAGTAAAATTTTATTACAATTCACAAACTACTGCATCTGCAATACAAAATCTAATATTATCTAATATTCAAACATCTAATGAAAAAAAGAGACTTCCTTATGAGAAGTCTCTTGATTTTTAGTTAAGGTTGGATTATTTGCTCTTTACAAGCTTAAATACAGCCGCACCGCAAGCCGCAAGAGAAAGAACTAAAATTGCATACGGTACAACATCACTTGCGCCTGTCTTTGGTGAAGTTGTTGAATCATCTTTCTTTGCCGTAGCTGTAGCAACAGGACCTGTTGTGCCGCCGCTGCTTGCCTTACGGTAATAAGGAGTACAAACAAGGTCACCTGAAATAATAATATTCATATTAGCATCTGTATACTTGCTGTCGGTTCTGAAAGGACCGCCCGAAATTTCCCAGTGATCAAAAACATAACCGTCATAAGGAAGCGGCTCAATGTAAACATGCTGTTCGCCGTTTTCGTCAATACCTGTTGTGAACTTATAATCACCGTCACCGCCCTCTGTCGGAATAACTTCAACCTTATATTTGAATGTACTCGGTTCCGGACTTACGGCAGCAAATGCGGGAACTGCCGACAATAACATCATCATAACTGCAAATAACACAGCAATTGTCTTTTTCATCACATAATCCTCCTAATTTAACCCGTTTTAACTTTGGAATATGATACTATTCAAAATTTATACTTAATTATAGCACATATTCATTTATGTGTAAAGTCTAAAGGAACAAAAACATTTTTTAAATACAACCAAAAATATGGGCTGTTTCTTGTTAAAAACGCAAAAAATACAGCTTTTTTACACCGAAAGCTATTGCATATAAACTGCTGAAAATGTATAATAAGGGGAGTAATTTTAATTACCTTGAAAGGAAAGCTATTATGAATATTTCATCAATACAAGAACAGATTCTCAAGCTGAAAAAGGAAAAGGATGTCTGTATTCTTGCCCACAGCTATCAGGCGCATGAAATTCTTGAAATTGCAGATTACACGGGCGACAGCTACAAGCTGAGTGTTGACGCAAGCAAAGCCGAAAACAAGAACATTCTTATGTGCGGCGTAAGATTTATGGCTGAAACCTGCAAAATTCTTTCACCTAAAAAAACTGTTTACCTTGCACAGCCTGTTGCCGGCTGCAGTATGGCAGACCAGATGGACAAACAGCTTATTTCTCAGGTTAAGAAAATGTATCCCGATTACACAGTTGTTGCATACATCAATACTACGGCAGAACTCAAAACAATTTGCGATGTATGCGTAACAAGCTCATCGGCTGTTAAAATCGTAAACAATCTTGACAATAAGAACATTCTCTTTATCCCTGACTGCAACCTCGGCGACTATGTTGCAAAACAGTGTCCCGACAAGAACATCAAGCTTCTCAACGGAGGTTGTCCGATTCATGCCTGCGTAAATGTTGAGGATGTTAAAAAGGCTAAGGAGCTTCATCCGAACGCACTCGTTCTTGTTCATCCCGAATGCACTCCTGAGGTTGTTGCTATGGCTGATTATGTCGGCTCAACATCGGGCATAATGAATTATGCAAAGGAATCCGATGCAAAGGAATTCATTATCGGTACAGAAATCAGCATTGCCGAACATTTGCAGTATGAATGTCCGGACAAGAATTTCTACGGTCTTACATTAAAGCTCATCTGCCCAAATATGAAATCAACAACACTTGTTGATGTTTACAACTGCCTTAACGGCAACGGCGGAGAAGAAATCAAGCTTGACGATCAGACTATCACAGACGCAAGAAAGTGCATTGACGAAATGATCAGACTCGGCTGATAAATTACTTATGAACGCAAATCTGTTCGGGAGGAATAAATGACTAACAAAGCATTGATTGCAATGAGCGGAGGAGTTGACAGCTCGGTTGCCGCATTTCTTACCAAGGATATGGGATATGACGCAACGGGCATTACCCTCAAGCTCTTTGATAACGAAGATATCGGTGAAAAGCGAGAAAAAGCCTGTTGTTCTCTTGATGACATTGATGATGCAAGGAGAGTTTGCCTCAAGCTCGGCATTCCCTACTATGTCTATAACTTCAAGGACAGCTTTAAGGAAAATGTAATCGACCGCTTTATCAGAGCCTATGAAAACGGTACAACACCGAATCCGTGCATTGACTGCAACCGCTTTATCAAATTTGAAAAGCTCATTCGCCGTGCAGAAGAGCTTGACTTTGACTGCGTTGTCACGGGGCATTACTCTACAATTGAGTATGACAAGGGTGCAGACCGCTATTTGCTGAAAAAATCGGTTGACAGCACAAAAGACCAAAGCTATGTGCTGTACTGTCTTACACAAAGACAGCTTGCAAAAACACTTCTTCCTCTTGGCACATATACAAAGGAAAAGGTGCGTGAAATTGCAAATGAGCTTGGTTTGATAAACGCACGAAAACATGACAGTCAGGACATTTGCTTTGTTCCCGACGGGGACTATGCAAAATTCATTGAACAGTACACGGGCAGAACTTATCCTAACGGTAATTTTGTTGATACCAAAGGTCATATTCTCGGTGAACACAAGGGAATTATCCGTTACACCGTAGGTCAGCGAAAAGGTCTTGGACTTGCACTCTCCCACCCTATGTATGTTAAGGAAAAGAATCTTGACACCAACGAGGTTATTCTCTGCGATAACAACGAGCTTTTCTCAAAGGAGCTTTATGCAACGGACATAAACCTCATCACCTGTGACAAAATCGACAAGCCGATTAAAGTCAAGGCGAGAGTTCGTTACAGCCAGCCCGAAAAGGACGCAATCGTTGAACAGATTGACGATAACACCCTGCACATTGTCTTTGACGAACCGCAAAGAGCAATCTCAAAAGGTCAGGCAGCAGTCCTCTATGACGGTGAATATGTAGTTGGCGGCGGAACTATTATATAAAGTTTTATAATTATGATGATTTTAGAGAGCGTGATTTCACGCTCTCTTTTTAAATTGATAGCATCGCGATTATATTTCAGGCAGGAGGACACGGTTCGCCCCTACAGATTACACACTATTTTCATCTTCTCAAAACATTTTATTAAACAAAAAATTTCATCAAGGCGGGCGTCCGATGAACGCCCCTACTTCAAACATAAAAAGTCGGCAAGACAGTTTAATTTGCGTACTGTCTTGCCGATTTATATTTTTACTTATTTACACTTTTTCAAAAAATGATTACCATGTGCCGACATAAGCATGACCCTTTGAATCATACTGCGACTCTGTATAATAATTGAGCGAAGTGCCGTCAAAACCGATATCAATGGTCTGACTCGAACCGTTTGTGAAAATAATGTAATCAACAGTGTTCGGAACTTCAACCGAGTAAACCTTCTGACCATAGTCATTTGTGTTGAGATATGTCATCGCAACGCCCGGCCATGATTTTGTAGATGTACCGTCTTCAGCCCATGAGTAGCAGTAGAGTGTACCATCCCAGTTGAGTGAATCCGTAAACTTAACTGTATAGGTTGACGGAGTGGTTGTAGGCTCTGTAACAGGAGCTGTTGTTGCAGGAACGGTTGTCGGAGCAACTGTCGGCTCTTCTGTTGCCGGCTCGGTAACAGGGGCGGTTGTCGGAGTAACTTCCGGCTCATAGTAAGTGCCGACATTTCCGTGACCGTCAAGCTTTGCGACATACATCTGAATGTATGTTGCGTCTTTAACGCTTACGATATCATCCTCGCCGTCAGCGTCACATCTTGCGGCTGCAATAAGAGCCTTGTCTGAGAGTGTTATAAGCTTCACAATGTACTTCTGAACCGCTGTTGCGTCAAGTACATTAATCGCACCGTTGAGATTAACATCACCGATAAGGATTTTTTCCGTCGGCTGTGTAACGGGGGCTGTGGTAGGAGTTACCGTTGAAGGAGCAGTTGAAGGACGCTCCGATGATGTGTAAAGATAAACAACATTGATAATACCCGATGAAAGGTTGCCTGACGCATTTACGGGAGCAATAACATCTGTTCTGCCCGAAAGCGGAGAAGTTTTGTATGTATCGTCGGAAGAAACCTTTGACTGAATTAAAATTTCATCATCGGCAATCTTTTCACCTGTTGCGGCGTCAATGTGGCTTGTAATAACCTTGCTGCTAAAACTGAGTTTCTTATTCTGAACCCATGCCTCGCCCGAAACAAGGTAGCCTGTCTCGTTTGCACCCGGCTCCTGCTGTGAGTCTGTGTGGAACATTACATATGAGCTTGGTGCAGGAATTGTGCATTTGAGCCATCCGTTGCCCTCGCTTGTCATAACAGTTGCGTTGTTCCACTTGCCGTTAGGCTCTTCGCCGCCGTCTGTGTAAGCATAGCAACGAACATTTGACCAGTTGTTTGAGTTATAGTAGTGAACAACCGAACTTGTGCTGTCAAGTGCCTTATAAACAAAGTTAATGGTTGTGTTAGTACCGTTAAATGTACCTGTCGTGTTGGCAGGGTACTTATCTGTGTCGAGCTGATAGCCCTGAATTGGTGTGAACGGAACGCTGTAGCTGTCGCCTTCACGATACTTTGTTGAAACGGTGTCCTTAATTGACTCACCGTTTTCGTCAACATAATTTACCGTAACATAGCCTGAACGAATACCGCTGGAGCTGTAAACATAAGTTACATTGTAGTTCTTTCCGCCTGTAACGGTACCCGAAGTTACACCCTGAGTATCCTTGAGAGTATAATCATAAAGGATGGTTGTATCGGGGTAAGTACGGTATGTTGTACCGTCAGCATATTTTGCTGTTGATGTCTTTAGAACATTTCCTCTGTCATCAATATGTTTGATTGTTACAGTACCGAATGTTTTTTCACTAACCTTGAGGTTGTTGAATGTTGAACTCTGAACAAGCACACAGGCGCTGTTTGCGGGAACTGTATATGTGTTGCCCGAAACTGTGCCAAGACTTTTAAGACCTGCCGTCGTACCGTCTGCAACTACTGTCCAGCCGCTGCCGTCAAGTGTAATCGGCCAATCATTTGTTGAACTTGCGTTTACAAGAACACAAACCTTGCCCCACTCATTTGACTTGTTGTTTGAATATGTGTAAGCAACAACATCACCGTGTGTTGACTGGAATGAAGGAGTGTTGAATGTTGAACTCTTCATCGGAGAATAGTTTTCTCTGATTTCAAGAAGTCCCTTGTAATAAGCGGCAACATCCGAGTAGGTCTTTACTCTTGACCAATCAATCTCATTTATTGCGTCGCTTGATTTGTAACTATTTGTATCACCCTGTTTTGTACGGCAAAATTCCGAGCCTGCCGTCATAAACGGGATACCCTGTGAAGTAAGGAGAAGTCCCATTACTTTCTTAACCTGTCCCTTGAGTGATGAAGATGTTGAATTCCAGCTTGATGAGCCGTTACTTTTTACAATTTTATCCCAGAGGATAAGGTTATCGTGAGCGTCGGCATAAGCAATTGTCTGTGAAGGAGCCTGAGCCGAAAAGCCCTTGCCGGTTACACCGTTTGCAACCGTTCCGGCCTTATCGGTGTTGCCCTGAACAAATCCCTTATCGGAACCATCTGTGCTTCCCTTAATTGCATCACGGTAGCTGTCGCAGAACATACCTACTCTTGAATTGAGTGAACCTGCCTTTGACTGCGAACAACCGTCGGAAATTGCAACACTACCGCCTGTCCACGGTTCACCGTACATGAGAATCTTTTTACCCGAACCGTCTGAATAAAGTCCGTCAAGAGCAGAACGGATATCGTTCATTGTTGTGATATCGTGAATACCCATAAGGTCAAAACGGAAACCGTCAATGTGGTATTCCTCCGCCCAATACTTTACGGATTCAATCATATACTTTCTGTACATCAGCTTATCTGACGCAGTTTCGTTACCGCAGCCTGAACCGTTTGAATATGCTGATGATGAATTCATTCTGTAGTAGTAACCCGGAACAGTTCTGTTAAAGCAGGAATCGGTTGAGAATGTGTGGTTGTAAACAACATCCATTACAACGGAAATTCCTCTGTCATGAAGAGCCTGAATCATCTGCTTGAACTCAGTGATTCTTGTGTTGCCGTCATATGGGTTTGTTGAATATGAACCCTCGGGAGCGTTATAATTCACCGGATCATAACCCCAGTTACGGTTTGAAGAAGAGCTTGCAACATCTTCCTTTACCGAACCGTAATCATAAACAGGCATAAGCTGAACGCAGTTAATGCCCTGCTCAACAAGGTAGTCAATGCCTGTTGAAACGGCTGATGAACTTGTGTCTGAATTAAGGGTTGTGCCGCCCTCGGCAAATGCAAGATACTTACCCTTGTTATCCTCACTCACACCCGAGTTTTTGGAAACCGAAAAATCTCGCACATGAACTTCCCATACAGCCGCCTCGGATGCGCTGTTAAAGAGAACATGCTTATCGTCCGACCAACCGCTCGGATCGGTTGAGTCAAGGTCAACAACCATTGTACGGTTGCCGTTTACACCGACAGCCTGTGAGTAAACATCCTGTGTTTCCTTGGTTGTGCCGTTTACTGTTACAAGATATGTGTAATATTTGTTTTTGTAATCACCGCTCAGATTAAGTGACCAAACACCTGTTGAGCTGTCTTTTTTCATATCATAGGTGCCGATTGCCGAAGCGCCCGCCTCGTTGTCAGAACCTGTTGTGTAGAGCTTGAGCTTTACGGATGACGCATCAGGTGACCAGGTTTTCCATGTTGTGGAGGTTTTGCTGTACACTGAACCGAGTCCCGATTCGTTATACGCTTTGCTTGCATAGCTTTCAAGATAGTTTGCATTGTAATAATTGCCTGCTGAAACCGATTCATCGCTTGTTACTGCCGCATTTGAGGCAAAAGCCGACATACCTGCAATCATGGACAGAGAAAGAAGAATCGATAACGGTTTGCGTAATCTCATATTTTCACTCCTAAATATTATTTCGCACAAAGTACCGCACGATAAGTATATTTTAACATTTATAAATACCGTATTTTTCCTATTGAGAACTAAAAAACATCTTCAAGCCAAACTTTGAGAACGCTTTTTATACATTATGCACAAATAAAGATTGACATAAAACAACAATTAACTATTATTGCAATATTTCAGCAGTCAACTGTCGCCGAAATGTTATTTGCCGTTTGACGAAAAAATCTGACTGCACTGAAATTATATACCATATGTAATATTTTATTACATATTATTAAGATTTTATCGAACTAAAGTTTTTATTGTTATATAATTCTTTAACTGCGGTTTACATTCATTTGTCATTATGTACAATTTATTACTGATACATCACCGTTTGTTTACAAATTACCAATATTTTTGTAATAATATTGACAATATCGCAATATAATAGTATTATTATCCTGTGGCCGGTTATCATCCGGAGGGAAAAAATGATAACCTACAAATTGAATCATACACCCGAAGACGGGTTTAACACCTTTGGGATAAGCGCATTTTGCGGCAAAAAGCTTATAAAATCCGTGTCGGGAATCAGCGAAAGCTTTCGTGAAATGACAGAGCTTGTCGAAATGTGCAACGAACTTGAGCTTGAACTCTGCCAGCTTGACGATATCATCGAAGATTATCTTACTGATTTCACACTTTAATTTGCAAAGACTTTAACTTTTGTCATAATCGTGGTACAATAGTGTTTAATGTTCTATCAGACATTATATACAGACAATAAGGTGATATCATGATTTGCAATTTATGTCCGAGAAAATGCGGTGCTGTTCGTACTGCCCACAGCGGAAACGGATTTTGTAAAATGGGAGAACTGCCCGTTGTTGCAAGAGTTGCTCCGCACTATGGTGAAGAGCCGTGCATAAGCGGTACAAAGGGCAGCGGAACTGTTTTCTTTTCGGGCTGTACAATGAGATGCGTGTACTGCCAGAACTACGAAATTTCAAACGAGGACGGCGGAAGGACAATCACTCCCGAAAGACTTGCCGAATGTTACAAAGAACTTGAGGACAAGGGAGTGCATAACATCAACCTTGTAACGGCTGACCATTTTGCACACGCTGTGGTTAAAAGTCTTGAAATTTACAAACCGAGAATTCCGATTGTATATAACTGCAGCGGATACACAAGTCCGAAAACTCTCAGTATGCTTGACGGACTTGTTGACATTTATCTTCCCGACTTTAAATATGCAGATGATTTTCTTGCGGTAAAATACTCTTCCGCACCGAATTATGTCAACACGGCTGTTGCCGCAATTCACGAAATGACTTTTCAGGTCGGTCTGCCTCAGTTTGACGATGACGGCATTATGAAAAAGGGCGTTATCGTAAGGCATCTGATTTTGCCTGCCCACACAAAGAACAGTCTTGAAGTGCTTGATATTGTAAAACGCAGATTCGGCGATCAGGTTTTGTTAAGTCTTATGTGTCAGTACATTCCTATGGGCAAGGTCAGCGACAGGGAGTTTTCACGAATTAACCGTAAAATCACACGCAGAGAATATGACAAGGTAAAGCTTGAAATGATGCGACTGGGAATTGACGGCTTTACACAGGAGCTTTCTTCCGCAGATGAAAGCTATGTCCCCGAATGGGATTTTGAAGGATGATTTTGTCAGTTCGGTCATCTGAATTCCTCTTCATTTTTCAATTGGTATTGTTCACTTGGTATTATTCTCTTAGTCTTTTTCTATGGGTATTATTAGGCTTCAAATTCTGAAGTAGTCCCCTTCAAAATCTGAAGGGGGGCAGGTGCAAATTTTGAAGGGTATGAGTTCAAATTCTGCACCCCTAAAATACGAATTTTTTCATTCGATTTTACCGCCCGTTAAAGACAATTAAATTAACATATAAATTAACATAAAAACGGAGAGCGTCTTGCCCTCCGTTTAATTTTTATTAATATATCTTACTGCTTTTCAACCGTTTGTGACGGTTTTACATACAGGGTTTTGTTGTTGACATAAATCACCATACCCGGTTTTGAGCCGTTTGGCTTTGACACATAGCGAACAAGTGTGCAGTCAACGGGAACCTGACTGCTGTTTCTCGCCTTACTGTGATATGCCGCAAGCTGTGCCGCCTCATAGATTGCCGTGTCGGAAATCTCTTTGCCGTCCGAAACAACAATTACATGAGAACCGTGAATGTCCTTTGTGTGCAGCCACATATCGTTCTTTGATGCTGTTTTCAAAGTCAGCTTATCGTTCTGACGGTTGTTTCTTCCTACAAGGATTTTAAAACCGTCACTTGATTCAAATTCGAGCGGCGGCAAAGTTGTCTGACGGGGCTTTTTGCCCTTTTGAACCTTTAGATAGCCCTGCTCGGTAAGTTCCTCACGAATTTGTGCAAGGTCTTTTTCATTCTCCGCACGGTCAACCGTATCGAGAACCGAGTTAATATAATCAAGCTCTTCCCTGCCCTTTTCAAGCTGTTCTTTGAGCATAATTTCGGCATTTTTAGCCTTGCGGTAATCCTTGTAATACTTCTGAGCATTTGCCGAAGGTGAGATTGCCGGATTAAGCTTTATGCGTAAAATTGCGTTGTTCTCATCGTAAAAGTTTTCAACATCAACATACTCCGCACCACGCTCAATGCGATAGATATTTGCCTGTAAAAGGTCACCGCATATGCGAAGATGCTCACGGTCTGCACAGCGTTCAAGCTCACTCTTCTGCTTTGCAATTTTTCGTGCAAGCCTTTCAAGTGTGTTGTTCAAAAGCTTTGTAAGGCTTTGTGATTTCACCCTCATTCTATCACGACTGTCACGAGCTTCATAGAATCCGTCAAGCAAATCGGAGAAGCTTTCCTTACTCTCAACCTTTGCAAAATCGCCGTACTGCTCAACATTCATAAAGCAGAAGTCCATAGGCTTGCCGTCCTCACGATAAACCACAACAGGCTTGCCCGAACAATCGCTGCAAACATTTTTCAGCTTTTCGATTTCAACTGCGAGTCGGTCAAAAAGCACACCCTCAATTCTGTTTGTTGCGCCCTCCATAACCTTGTATTCAATCTCACGGCATACAATCGGAGAAACGCCCTCAATTGTCCTTAACAGCGCCTTGTTAAGCGGCATTTCCGTGTCAAGATTTTTTACGGCTGTACACACATCAAGCGCCGAACATTTAAGGAGATTCAGCTTGTTCTGCGATTCGGGAAGTTCGTATTTTATATTCGGCAGTACAAGTCTTTTACTGCTCATTGTAAGATCTACACGCTTGAGTGAATCGATGATGACGCCGTTTGAATCGACAATAATTATGTTGCTGTACATACCCATAATTTCACATACAACAGTTATCATCACAGTATCGCCGAGTTCGTTCACGCACTCGAAATCGAGCATAAGAACACGGTCGCAACCGTTCTGGCGAAGTCCCACAAGCTTTCCGCCGCCGATTCTTTTTCGCAAAAGCATACAGAACATCGGAGGTTGTGCAGGATTTTCGGGTGTTGACGAACAGAAGTTCACTCTCGGTGAATTTGCTCGTGCAGAAAGCAACAGCTTTTTGTTGCCGGAAAATGTTCTCAGCCCGAACACAAGCTCCTCTCTGTTCGGCTGATAAATCTGCGACACCCTTGCACCGAGAGCCTCTTTTTCCATTTCACTTTTAATATGTCTTAAAAAAATTCCGTCAAGCGCCATAGTAACTCCGTAAATTATTTGTGATATTTACCGTTTGATGAAATCTCAAACGCACGGTAAATCTGTTCGCTTAAAATCATTCTTGCCATTTGGTGAGGGAAGGTCATTCTGCTCATTGAAAGACGAACATCCGCCCGTTTTTTAACCGATTCGTCAAGCCCGTAGCTGCCGCCGATAATAAAATCAACGGTGCTTTTTCCGCTTACGGACGCATTATCAATCAGCTTTGAAAGCTCCTCACTCGACATAGACTTTCCCTCAATACACATTGCAACAACATAATCCGAAGGCGAAATTTTCTGCATGATTCGTTTTCCCTCAGAGAAAATAACCTCATCAATCTGTGACCGATTCGGTATGTTGCTCTTAATGCGTTCTTCCGAAAGCTCAATAATATTGAATTTACAAAATGCGGTCAAGCGTTTTGCATACTCTGCAATTGCATCGGTAAAATATTTTTCCTTGATTTTGCCGATACAAATTATGTTAATCTTAATCATATTCCTCTTGTTTGTTTAAGGTTAAAAGATGATGGCTTTTGTTGTGCTTACACTCGGAGCAACATCAAGCGAATAATCGCTTTTGTACTTCATTCCGTTTGATGTGAGCAGGTCTACGGATGTTGACATTGCAAGCGGAACGGTATTATTTTCTTCGCTGAGATGGCCGAGCATAAGTCTTAAAGTTCCCTTTTCAACAAGGTTAACAAGTTCTTTTGCACAAGCCTCATTTGAAAGATGTCCTCTGTTTGAAAGGATTCTCTGCTTTAGCGGATAAGGATAAAATCCGTTTTTGAGCATATTAATATCGTGATTTGACTCAAGCACAACAAAGTCGCTCTGCTCTGCGGCAGTTCTGACATCGGGCAACATAACGCCCATATCGGTTGCTATAAGTGCGGATTTTCCGTCCGGAGCAGTAACACGGTAACAACAGCTTTCCGCCGCATCGTGGGGGGTGTCAATTCGCTGAACACGCATATTGCCGATTACAACCTCGTCAGTTATAACATCTGCATCCGTGTTTGGGTCAAGCTTATTACCTGCCCTCAAAGCATTGAGCGTACCAAGACTTGAATACACCTTAAAGCCGTAACGCTTTGCAAGCACACGCAACGCACTGCAATGGTCAGTGTGTTCGTGAGTTATAAAAACCGCCCCGATACTGCCCATATCAAGTCCGTTTGCAAGCATGGCATTTTCAATCTGCTTGCATGAACGACCTGCGTCAATCAGTACGCCTTCGCTTGCCGAACCTATGTAGTAGCTGTTACCCTTACTTCCGCTGAACAGCGGCACTGCTCTTGCCAAAACAATCAATCCTTATCTTTAGTATAACGAATATGATAACACAAATTTTAAAATTTGTAAATTATCTCACAAAAAAGCCGTTCTCACAAAGAAAACGGCTTTGATTTCTAATTAAATTTTAGTCAGGCACCAAGCTCTTGCTCGTTGTCTCCTGTAAAATACACCTTTTTGATATCTGCACCGAGTGCTCTGAACTTTTCAACAACATCTTCATATCCACGCTCAATGAACTGAATATTAGAAATCTCTGTTGTACCGTTAATTTCAAGAGCGGCAATAATCATAGCCGCACCTGCACGAAGGTCGGTTGCCTTAACGGGAGCCGCTGTGAGCGGAACACCGCCCTCAATGATTGCAAGTCTGCCCTCAACAGAAATCTGCGCACCCATTCTGATAAGCTCGCTGACATACTGGTAGCGATTATCCCAAACATTCTCGTTGATGATGCTTGTTCCGGGAACGCTCATAAGCAATGCGGCAAACTGCGGCTGACAGTCTGTCGGGAAGCCGGGATGCGGCATTGTCTTGATATTACAGCGCTTGAGCGGAGCAGATGACGCATCAACCTTGAGAGCCTCATCATATTCCGTAATCTTAACACCCATCTCACGCAGCTTTGCGCTGATTGATTCAAGATGCTTCGGTGTAATATTCTTTACCGTAATACAACCTCTTGTTGCGGCGGCGGCACACATATATGTTCCTGCCTCAATCTGGTCGGGAATAATCGAATAAGTAATGCCGTGAAGATACTCAACGCCACGGATTTTGATAACATCCGTACCTGCGCCTCTGACATCCGCACCCATTGAATTAAGGAAGTTCGCAAGGTCAACAATATGCGGTTCTCTTGCGGCATTTTCAATAATGGTCTGTCCCTTTGCCTTTGATGCGGCAAGCATAATGTTCATTGTTGCACCAACGGACACAACATCAAGGTACACATGTGTACCGACAAGGCTGTCGCATTCTGCCTCTATAATCGCACCGTCAACAAGCTGAGTTGTCGCACCGAGAGCCTCAAAGCCTTTAAGATGCTGGTCAATCGGACGCACGCCAAAGTTACAGCCGCCCGGAAGAGCCACCTTAGCCTTGCCGTACTTGCCCAAAAGTGCGCCGAGGAGATAATATGACGCTCTCATACCTCTTACAAGGTCGGTCACAGCATTGCATGTGCGGATTTTTGTAGGATCAATATATAAGGACGAACGGTTGATTCGTCTTACATTAGCACCCATCTGCTGAAGAATTCTGCTGATAAGTGATACATCGCTGATGTTAGGAATATTTTCAATCTGGCATGGCTCATCACAAAGAATAACTGCCGGAATAATTGCAACGGCTGCATTTTTCGCACCGCTGATTGTCACTTCACCCGATAATGGCTTTCCGCCGGTAACTACGAACTTCTCCAATTGTTACACCCCAATTAATGTGTAGAAGATACTTTTAACTAAATAAGCTAAATATCTAAAAATGTATATCTATATAGTGTATAAGTAAAAATCAAAAATTATACGAATCTAAAATTCATAACGAGAACTAATTTGTTACATTTTATTAAAAACGAACCCACTCGGTTACGCAGATGTAATTTAACAATTCTCTTACAGAAAATGATACTACAAAATTGTAGTAAAGTCAACGGAATAATAAAACTGTAATCTATTTTTGGGCAAGTTGTACTCAAATTATTAATTTGTTGCTCTTTTTGTTTTTAATATAACCAACCATACTTTTTAAAATCGTTTTTTCCTAAAAAGAAGTAATTAATCAAAGCAATTTTTTGTAAAATAATTACAAATTGAAACAGTTATTATATTTTCTTAATTGAAAATTTGCAGGCAAATCTATCGTATATATTTATTCTTTGCAAATCAAACGAATAAAACAAAAATATCTAAAGGTAAATTTTTTAAAAATCACAGACAAAATGATTATTATGCCGAAAAAAAGACTTTACTGCCACTTGCATTGAATTTAAAACTTTTATCAATTATGATTGAAACAGAATCAGTCGGCAAGTGTCCTTTTACATTATAATAACGACAAGATTAAGGCATTGCGGCAAATTTTTAATTAACGGGGGATTCAGAATGAGTGAAACAGCAAAAGAACCGAAAAAAATAAGTAAAAGAAGCAGTGAAGAAAAAATTGAAATTATTGTTGCGATTTTTCTCGGAATAACCGCACTCGCCACAGCATGGGCATCGTGGATAGGTTCACTTCACGGCGGAAATCAGGCGACTAACTACACAAAAAGCAACAACCTCTCATCAGAGGGCAACTCGATGTGGAATGAGGCTTCTCAAAATCTTATGCAGGATATGATCACATGGAATGACATCAATGAGGCAAACCTTAATTACCAATATGCAGAATCTAAAAACGATAAAGCGGAAATGGAAAAATATCAGTACCAAATTGATCAGCTTATGAGTGATAACTGTACAGAAGAATTTCTTGAGGCAATTAATTGGGCAATGGATCAAAAGGAAAATGTAACTCCGTTTATGAAGGACGGTTACACCGAAAGCTATTTTGCAAAGGCACAAGCTACAATTGAAGAGTCGGACAAACTTCTTGAACAAGGTAAGAAAGATAACGCAAACGGTGACGCATTCGGTCTTGTAAGCGTAATTTACTCGGTTGTACTCTTTATGCTCGGTATCGTAGGCACATTCAAGAATCTTCCGAACAGAAGAATTGTGCTCGGTGTTGCAGTTGCAGGTTTTATTCTTGCCACTATATATATGTTTACAATTCCGATGCCGACAGGATTCAATATTCTCAGTTATTTCGGAATGGCATAAAACAAAATATTCTGTACTCACAGCGGTGAAAGCAAATGCTTTTGCCGCTGTTTTTTTGTAAAAAATCAAAAAAATATTACACTTTTCCCTCTGTGTCTATTGACTTTTCAAAAATGGAATGCTATATTATAATTAACATATGAGCATATCTTCATATGTTCAAGTATGACTATCAACCTGAAAGAAAAAAGGTGACACCTATGGAAAAGAAAGAAAAAATAACCACTCCCGAAATGCCCGACATTGATGTGCTGTTTGAGCTTGCAGACCTTTTTAAGGTTTTCGGTGATTCAACCCGACTTCGCATTATGTACACCATTTCGGAAAATGAAATGTCGGTGCTCAACATTGCTGAAGTCCTCAACATGGAGCAAAGCACAATTTCTCACCAACTGCGTGTGTTAAGGCAGAACAAGCTGGTGCGTGTTCGCCGTGAAGGAAAGCAGATTTATTACAGCCTTGACGATGACCATGTGAAACGAATCATCGAAATGGGACTTGACCATGTTCTTGAATAAGGGGGAAAACATATGAGGTACAAATATCAGCTTGACAATCTCAACTGCGCTCACTGTGCAGGCAAGATTGAGGCTAAAATTGCAGAAACAGACGGCTTTGAGGATGTGAGCTTTAATTTTGCGACAAAACTTCTCAACTTCAAAAGCGAAAAGCAGAATCCTGTTTCCGAAATTCAGGCAATTTGCGACAGCATTGAGGACGGTGTAACCGTTGTTGACAAAACTCCGAAAACCAATCTCAAAAAATACACCTACACTTTAGACAATCTCAACTGCGCTCATTGTGCAGGCAAGATTGAGGCTAAAATTGCAGAAACAGACGGCTTTGAGGATGTAAGCTTCAATTTTGCGACAAAACTTCTCAACTTCAAAAGCGAAAAGCAGAATCCTGTTTCCGAAATTCAGGCAATTTGCGACAGCATTGAGGACGGTGTAACCGTTGTTGACAAAACTCCGAAAACCAATCTCAAAAAATACACCTACACTTTAGACAATCTCAACTGCGCTCATTGTGCAGGCAAGATTGAGGCTAAAATTGCAGAAACAGACGGCTTTGAGGATGTAAGCTTCAATTTTGCGACAAAACTTCTCAACTTCAAAAGCGAAAAGCAGAATCCTGTTTCCGAAATTCAGGCAATTTGCGACAGCATTGAGGACGGTGTAACCGTTGTTGACAAAACTCCGAAAAATGATGTCACAACAAAGGCAGAACCCGAAATCACGAAAAAGAAAATCAACCATGACACAATTTTCCTTGCAATTTCAATTGTGCTTGCAGTAGTGTCCGAAATTCTCCACCTTACACTTGACGGTGTTCCTGCTGTTCATTATGTTGTACTCGCAGCGTGTTTTGTTGCAACACTTCTTTCGGGTTACAAGGTATTCATCAAGGGTGCAAAAAACATTCTAAAGCTGAGAATTGACGAAACAACGCTTATGGCTGTTGCGGTAATTGCGGCATTCTGTCTTGGGGATTTTGTTGAGGCTGCAATGGTAACAATCCTCTTTTCTATCGGTGAAATTTTTGAGGATCGAGCAGTTGACGCATCCCGCCGTGACATTGAAAAGCTTGCAAACATTCGTCCCGATACAGCAACAATTATTGTTGACGGTGCGGAACAGGTTGTTCCTGCCGAAAGCGTTGAAATCGGAAGTATCATTGAAGTCAAGCCATATGAAAGAGTTCCGCTTGACGGCATTATTATTAAAGGTAAAACAACTCTCGACACATCGGCTCTCACAGGCGAAAGCCTTCCTGTTGACGCAGGTGAGGGCAGTGAAGTACTCAGCGGTGCAATCAACGGCAGTAACCTTATTACCGTCAAAACCACAAAGCATTTCGGCGACAGTACCGCAACAAGGATTCTTCAGCTTGTTGAAGATGCCGCCGCTCAAAAGGGCAACAGCGAAAAGCTTATTTCAAGATTTGCCTCTGTTTACACACCGGTTGTTGTACTCATTGCAGTTGCAATCGCAGTAATCCCTCCGCTTTGCGGACTCGGAGCATTCAGTGAATGGCTATACCGTGCGCTTGTTTGTCTTGTAGCCTCATGTCCGTGTGCTATTGTTATTTCCGTACCTCTCTCCTACTATTCGGGTATCGGTGCGGCATCCGAAGTCGGTGTACTCATCAAGGGCGGAAAATATATCGAGGCTCTTGCAAAAGCAGATACATTTGTATTCGATAAAACAGGCACGCTCACAAGCGGCAAGCTCAGCGTAAACAAGGTTAATCCCGTAGGTTCACACAGTGCTGACGAAGTTCTTGCTCTTGCCGCTGCAAGCGAAAAATATTCTGCTCATCCGATTGCCACCGCAATCAGAGAAAAGGCAAACGGTCTTGAACTTCCCGAGCTTTCCGACTACAGCGAAAGTGCCGGTCACGGAACAAGCGCAGTTTATAACGGCAAAACTATTCAGTGCGGCGGTTCAAAGATTCTTTCGGACGAACAGAAAAAGATTGCAAATAAAGACGATTCTGTTTTCGTAATTTATGACGGTCAGCTTATCGGTTCGCTCAATGTCAGCGATACGGTAAGACCTGAGGCAAAAGAGGTTATCTCACAGCTTAAAACGCTCGGTGTCAAGAACACGGTAATGCTCACAGGCGACAGACAACAGCCTGCCGAAAATGTTAAAAATGAACTCGGACTTTCCGAATGTCACGCAGAGCTTCTCCCTGCTCAAAAGCTTGAGCTTTTCAAGGGCTTGAAATCAAAATCCAAGGGTGCTTGCTTTGTAGGCGACGGCATCAATGATGCCCCTGTTCTTTCGGCAAGCGACTGCGGTATCGCAATGGGATTCGGCAGTGAAGCCGCTATTGAAGCGTCAGACGCAGTTCTCGCATCAGGCACACTCAAACAGCTTCCAAAGGCAATTAAAATTGCAAGAAGTGTTATCAACACAGTCAAGGGCAACATCATCTTTGCCCTCTCAATCAAGGCTCTTGTAATCATCCTCGCCGCATTCGGTCTTGCACAAATCTGGATGTCCGTTATCGCCGACACAGGCGTCAGCGTAGTCTGCGTCCTCATAGCCGCAAGACTCCTCAAAAAGAAATATTGATTTTTTTGCAAATCATATCATTTATTATGATAAAGCACCGTGAGCTTTCACAAGTTTCACGGTGCTTTCATTTGCCAAAATTTTTCTAAACATAATTTATAGTATTTTAAAATCATTGACTTTTATAATTATATAAATTATAATATTTTTGTCAGTGCTTGTAACTGATAAATAAACTTCGGAGAGATTAATTTGAAAAAGATATTTTTATTATTAGTAACCGCTTTATTTTTACTTTCATTATACGGGTGTAACACTTCTTCATCAAGCAATAACCCCACTGAACAAACAACCGTAACGAATACAGATGATTTATCTCTTGATTCAGATATTGAAACAACAGAATTAAATCATGATTATGAAATTTACAATAACGGCAAAAAGGTGGATACTTTAAATCTTTACGGCTTATTTAAACAAATTGATAACGGCTTCATATATTCAAAAATCAATAAAGACTCTCCAAATGAAATGGAATACTACAGATATTATTTAGATAAAAAAAACAGTGTAAAACTTGGTTCAATAAAAAACTGGTCTATGCAAATTCACGATAAAGCTTATGTAAATAATCACCTTTGCTTTACGTCAAGCACGGGCGACATTACAGACGAAGAAAACAGAACTCTTGAATTTATTGATATCGACCTTAATAAAAACAAAATGACGACTGTATTTTCTGACAAAGGCGGATTTCCATATGACACTGTTACAGGAGCAGACAATCTTGTCATAATCACAAAAGTGCTAGACAACGGTACTTCTTTGGAACTGTATGATACCGAAACTCAAAAATTCAAGCAATTAAAATATTTAGAGTTTGATGATAAAAACAGTATCGGGGAAACTATAAGAAAAGTTTCAATTGACAAAAGTACAAAAACAATCTCTCTTTTGGTTTTGGATTGCATTTCACAGAACGAAGCTTCTTTAAAAATAGAAACTTATGACTATGATATGAATTTTCTCAAAAGCTATGATATATCCAACATTTCAGATGATTCAAACGAATTAATTCAGGGCGTACAGGTTTTTGATTTTAAAAACAATTATCTATTCTATCAAAATTTCAGCATAACAAGATGTATAGGATATATAGACAGCGATAAGCTGAAAAAATCCGACATATCAGAAGATGTAGATGATACTTTTTCAATAGTATCCGCATCTGAAGATGACAGTGATACAAATTTATTGTATAAGAGGGCGGAATCAAGTTCAGAAAATAACTACATATATCTTTTTGATACAACCAACAAAACAATGAAAGAAACAAAATTTAATATTGAAGAAAAAGGGTACACTATAGGCGGTATATCACGGATAGGAAAAGATAATTTGATGATATTGATGTCCCCTGATAATGCAGACAAAAAAAGCGACCTTAATTCAAGAATATACTTTACAAAACTAAGCGACTTAAATTTTCAGTAAACAGGCGGTAAAAATCAATTAAAATCCATTTTGCAAATTATCTGTCAAAATCCTGCAAAAAATTTAATTTATGGGCAATACTGCTCTTTACTTTTTAAGGTATTTATTGTATAATTAGCGGTAAAGCAAAAGGGTATATTTAATGTTACAAAACACCTTTTGCTCACAATAAAAAGGATAGGAGGGACAAAACATAATGATCAGCGGTGCTGAAATTATGGTAAAATGTTTGGAAGCCGAGGGCGTTGACATAGTCTTTGGTTATCCCGGTGCGGCTATTTGCCCATTTTACGATAAAGTTTACGACTCGAGCATTACCCACATTCTTGTTCGTCAGGAACAGAACGCTGCTCATGCGGCAAGCGGCTATGCAAGATGCAGTAATCGTCCCGGTGTTTGCGTGGCAACTTCCGGTCCCGGTGCAACCAACCTCATCACAGGCATTGCAACCGCCTATACGGACTCTATTCCGATTGTTGCCATTACAGGTCAGGTTCGTTCCGACCTTCTCGGCAGAGATGTCTTTCAGGAAGCTGACATCACGGGAGCTTGTGAACCGTTTGTAAAGCACAGTTTTCTCGTCAGCAAAACAGAAGACCTTCCGAGAGTTTTCAAAGAGGCTTTCCATATTGCCTCAACCGGCAGACCCGGTCCTGTACTTATCGACATTCCCGTTGATATTCAGGAAAATAAAATTGAAAGTTTTGAATATCCCGAAAGCGTAAACATTATCGGTTACAAGCCGAACACTAAGGGACACGCAATTCAGGTTAAAAAGGCTGTTGAGGCCATCAACGCAAGCAAGCGTCCTGTTATCGTATCAGGCGGCGGCGTGCTTAGTTCGGGTATCAAGCTTAAACTTCAAAAATTTGCAGAAACTACGGGTATCCCCGTTATTTCAACTATGATGGGCATCGGTGTTATGCCCAGCGAGCATGAGCTTTATCTCGGAATGCTCGGCACTCACGGCAAGGCTGTTGCCAACCGTGCTCTTCACGAAGCCGACCTTGTAATCGTATGCGGTGCAAGACTTGGTGACAGAGCTGTTGCGGCTCCCGACCAGATGAGTGAAAACACAAAGGTAATTCACATTGACATTGACCCTGCTGAAATCGGTAAGAATGTTAAAACAGAAATTCCGATTGTAGGCGATATGAAAAATGTCATCAATATGCTACTTGACAGCATCGGCGATTACAAGGTTACAACAATGTGGAGCGAAACCGTAAAGAACTGGAAAAAAGACCTTTACCGTGAGCCTCCCATATTTGACGGCTTTGTTGAACCGAGAACACTTGTCGGTCATCTCAGCGCAATGTTCCGCTCAAAGGCAATTCTCGTTGCCGATGTAGGACAAAATCAAATCTGGTGTGCAAACAACTTCCGTATTCGTGAGGGCAGATTCCTCACAACAGGCGGTATGGGTACAATGGGTTACTCAATTCCCGCCGCAATCGGTGCAAAGTTTGCAAGACCCGACCGTGATGTTATTGTAATTTGCGGTGACGGCAGTTTTCAGATGGGGCTTAATGAGCTTGCAACTATTGCAGGCAATCAGCTCGGAATTAAAATCATCATTATGAAAAACGCACGACTCGGAATGGTTCGTGAACTTCAGGACAAGCACTACGGCGGCAGACACTCCGCAACAATTCTCAACGGTGATCCCGACTTCTTGAAGATTGCCGATGCTTACGGAATTGACCATGCAGAGGCTCATTCAAACGAGGAAGCCGAAAACATCATCAAGGGTATTGTTGATTCGGAAAAACCGTTCATTCTTGTTTGCGATGTTCACCCCGACACTCCGTCAATTTAATGAGGTGATAAAATGCAGTATACATTATCAATACTTGTTGAAAATCAGGCGGGCGTTCTTTCAAAGATTTCGGGACTTTTCTCTCGCCGAGGTTTTAACATCGACTCACTTGCAGTAGGTGTTACTCAGGACCCGTCGGTTTCCCGAATCACAATCGTTGCAAACGGTGACGAGTACATTGTTGAACAGCTTGAAAAACAGCTCAACAAGCTCATTCCCGTTATTAAGGTAAAAAGGCTTAACGAGGGTGAATTTATCAGCCGTGAGCTTGTTTTAATCAAGGTTCACTGCGCCGCCTCAAAAAGAGCCGAAATTGTCAAAACGGTTGAAATTATGCAGGCGAAAATCGTTGATGTATCCCCTTCGTCAGTTACCGTTGAGTACTGCGAATGTGCAAGCCGCGTCAACACGCTTGTTGACTTACTCAAGCCTTATGGTATCCGTGAGATTGTAAGAACAGGTACTGTTGCCATTGACAGAGGCACAGCTTCGGTTTCCGTTTAATCTTACAGTTAGCATATATTCTAATTTATATGCCGCGTTTGCGGTAAGGAGGACTTTAATATGAAAGACTACACAAAGAACATGACAGCACCAATCTACTATCAGTCAGATTGCAACCTTGACCTTCTCAAGGGTAAGAAAATTGCTATTATCGGTTACGGCAGCCAGGGTCATGCACATGCTCTCAACCTCAAGGATTCAGGTTGCGATGTAATCATCGGTCTTTACGAAGGCAGCAAGAGCTGGGCAAAGGCTGAAGCTCAGGGCTTTAAGGTATATACATCGGCAGAGGCTGCAAAGCAGGCTGACATCATCATGATTCTTATCAACGATGAAAAGCAGGCAGCTCTTTACAAGAACGACATCGAGCCAAACCTCGAAGCAGGCAACATGCTTATGTTTGCTCACGGCTTTAACATTCATTTCGGCTGCATCAAGCCTCCAAAGGATGTTGATGTTACAATGGTAGCTCCTAAGGGACCGGGTCACACAGTTCGTTCAGAGTATCAGGTTGGTAAGGGTGTACCTTGCCTCGTTGCAGTTGAGCAGGATGCTACAGGTCAGGCTAAGGATCTCGCACTTGCATATGCACTCGGTATCGGCGGTGCAAGAGCCGGCGTTCTTGAAACAACATTCAGAACAGAAACAGAAACAGACCTCTTCGGTGAGCAGGCTGTTCTTTGCGGCGGTGTTTGCGCACTTATGCAGGCAGGTTTTGAAACACTTTGCGATGCAGGTTACGACCCAAGAAACGCTTACTTTGAGTGTATCCATGAGATGAAGCTCATCGTTGACCTTATCTATCAGTCAGGTTTTGCAGGCATGAGATATTCAATCTCTAACACAGCTGAGTACGGTGACTACATCACAGGTCCAAAGATCATCACAGAGGATACTAAGAAGGCTATGAGAAAGGTTCTTTCTGACATTCAGGACGGTACATTTGCTAAGGACTTCCTCCTTGACATGAGCGATGCCGGTTCACAGGTTCACTTCAAGGCTATGAGAAAGATCGCTGCCGAAGCTCCTGCCGAAGTATTCGGTAAGGAAGTTAGAAAGCTCTACAGCTGGTCTGACGAAGATAAGCTCATCAACAACTAATGTTTTTTAGTTCGTGAAGTTAGTTTGATATATTCAAATTTCTGTCACCCGAGCATTACATAGTACGAATTTAGGGTAGCTTGATTTTCAAGCTACCCTTTTTGCGAGTGCCTCGCTCTTAGTTCGTGTAGGTAGTTTGTGATAATTTACAACTACTTGTTTCCAAGCGTTACATAGTACAGATTAACGGTTCAGTCAATTTGGCTGAACCGTTTTTTGTTGTGCAATAAAAGGGTTCAGCTTTTTGCGGCTGAACCCTTTTGCAGTTAAAACTTATCAATTTTTAAATAATCAATACTTCTCATAGGAGAAAGAATTATAAGCGTCAAGCAAAGACTGCTTATTCTCAGCGGTAGTTTTCTCACCCCATACGCTGGCATCACCATAACCTGTCGCAATAAATTGGGTAAACATATGTGCATTTACGCAATTATTAAACTGTTTAAGGTTAATTTCGTTATATTTTGCCCGTGAAATATTTTTGTCATTACCATCAAAATAATTATAATAAATATTATTATTTGATTCTTCGCCTACGCCTCTTGCCGAATACATATTTGCAAAAAGATTCTCTCCGTCGTATGTGATTATTGAATTACCCGACCAATAGTAACCGTCATCTACATTTAAAGATATCTTTAGGTCGTGAACCTCATACTTTTTAGCTGTTTTATTATAGTATATCGCAAAACCGTCGTTAACATTTCCCACTCTTTTTAACTTACCGTCTTCAAATTTGTAAACAACTGAATGGAAACTATACTCATTGGAATCAGCCTTTTGTGCAACAAGCTCCGGAACTCCGTCAAAGTCGAAATCCAAAAACATAACACCTGACAAATTATGATTACTTCCCAAGCTTGGCATCCATTCATCAGTATGATTCATCATATAATTGATATAAGCGTCCCTTGTTTTATCGGATGTCTTATATCTGTATGTTACACCGGTGGGGTTAAACATCGTAGTAAACTTTTTACCGTCTTTTGAAACACCTCTTACCGTATAAGTGTTACTGCCGGACTTTGCACCCTTGTGAACATAATAGTTGTCATAAGTTTCTGATATCTTCTTCCAAGAACCGTTTTCTTTAATATAAACACGGAACTTTGGCGCATCTCCCGTCCAATGCATTTCAACACCGTTGTTTACTGCACCAATGCTGTAAATTTCGGGACAATCCTGATGATTGCCAATAGGCGTACCCTTTGAATCATAGCCGCTTGTAAAACTTTGGGCATCCTTGCTGATACAACGAACCGTGTAATAAATATCATCAATGCTTAAATCAAATTCCTTTGAAACAACATTCATATCAAGCATAGTCGTACCTGTTGTATCGGCAAGCTTTGTCCAACCGTTTCTGTCCTTGTAGTACACACGATATTTTTCAGCACCTGCAACCTTGTTCCATGTCAGCTTTACACCGTCATATGTAACCTCAAGTTTTGAAATTTTCGGTGTGGCAACATACTTTACCGACTTGCCTGTCGGGTTATAACCGCTTGTGAATTTCTTTGCATCGGATGTAATACATCTAACCGTATAAGTGTAATTTCTGCCCGACGAAACATCCTTGTCGATATATGAGGTTGAAGTTGTATCGACCATTCGTGTCCAGCCTTTACTGCCCTTGTAGTAAACTCTGTATTTAGTTGCACCGCTTACTTTGCCCCAAGAAATTTTTACACCGCCGTTTACATTTTCAAGCTTTGAAATTTCGGGGGCGGCAACATATTTTACGGTTGTCCCCTTTGAATCATAACCGCTTGTAAAGCTCTTTCCGTCAGCAGAAATACATCTTACAGTATAGGTGTAATTCCTGCCCGACGAAACATCCTTGTCGATATATGAGGTTGAAGTTGTATCGACCATTCGTGTCCAGCCTTTACTGCCCTTGTAGTAAACTCTGTATTTAGTTGCACCGCTTACTTTGCCCCAAGAAATTTTTACACCGCCGTTTACATTTTCAAGCTTTGAAATTTCGGGGGCGGCAACATATTTTACGGTTGTCCCCTTTGAATCATAACCGCTTGTAAAGCTCTTTCCGTCAGCAGAAATACATCTTACAGTATAGGTATAATTCCTGCCCGATGAAACATCCTTGTCAATATATGAGGTTGAAGTTGTATCGACCATTCTTGTCCAGCCTTTACTGCCCTTGTAGTAAACTCTGTATTTAGCCGCACCGTTCACTTTGTTCCATGTAAGCTTTACACCGCCGTAAACGCTTTCAGCTTTTGATATTATCGGGGTAGCCAAGCTTGCCCTTGCAACCTGTGCATACTGCACGGGTGTGTTAATCGGTTCAACCGCATTTGCAGAAACAGCTGAAACCGCAACCGCAGACATCGACATAACCGCCGCCATGGCTATAGGTAAAAACTTTTTCATAGTTATCCCTCTCTTTGTTAAAGTTCTACGCATTATTAAAAACTTTTGCTGAATTTTTATGCAAGTTAATTGTAACATTAAACGATATAAAAAGCAATACATCTTGATAAACTATCACAATTTTTTAAGCTAAAATAAATAAACCGTTCTCAAAAGCGAGAACGGTTTATTTTATATATTCTGTTGATGTTTTGAATTATTTAAAATAATTTCTGCGTTTTGCAAAAATTACTGCACAACCTGCAAGCATTGCAACAAGAAGAATTACAGCAACGCTGTTCTGTCCTGTCTGTACAGCACCGCTGTTATTCTGTGAATTGTTCGGTGTGTCATTTGTTGCTGTGTCGCTTGTTGAAACAGGCTTAGTTGCCGAAGTTGCGGCAGGTGATGTAGTACTTGGATTTTCATTAGAATTACTGTTGAGCATTATCCCGATATTGAAATCAACAAGTTCAGCAAGAATGTCATCATCAATAATCCCTGATTTATATGCGGACGTAATATCATAAATTTTGCCGTCTTTGTACATCAAAGTTTTCTCCGAGTCGGTATATTTGTATTTATACCTGCCGAGAATAGTTTCGATTATCACATCTGCTCTCGGAAGTCCGTCATCATACTTAAAACATATGCAATGATTGCTTGTTACGCCAACTACATAAATTTCAATATTGCTTGGCATAACATCTGTATAGTAGTAATTAAGCATTACCTGTTTGATAGCATCATTAACATCATATCCGGGTACACTGCCATAAAAAGCATCATTCCATTCAGCTATATCGGCAATATCCTTGTCGCTGATAATTCCGCTTGTGTATGCCTTTTTTACTGCATAAATTTTACCGTTGTTATAAACCAGCATTTCATCGAATTCAGTATATTTATAAGCATAGTAATCGTTTATCTGTACATTATAAATTAGCTCCGTATGTGCCAAATCATCTGTATGTTCAAAATATACACTTCCGTTTTCGTTTCCGCCTAAAATGCGGATTTCAAGCTCCTTAGGCTTAACATCTTTGTAGTAATTATTGAGCATCGCCTGTTTGATTACCTCCTGCATATCTTTTGCAGGAGCTTCATCGGGAGTTGCCGCAAAGGCGGTTACGGTTACTGCACAACACATAATGACTGCAATCAAGATTGATAATAATTTTTTCACGAAATTTCATCCTCTTTTCTTAATAAATAAGCTGTTAAACAACCTACTTAAAGTTTAACATAAGGAATTTCGATTTTCTACCAACTTTAGTTTACAAAAAATGCCACTTCCATAGTTGAAAGTGGCATAAATGTTAATTTTAGTTATCAAATCAAACAGGGTGGACCATATTTTTCTTGTCAAGCTTGTCGCCGTTGATGCCAACCTTGGCATTTCTTCTCTTTTCAAAGAAGTCAAGGGCAACCTTCGGGAACTGTGCATAAGAAAGAACATCCTCAGGCTGTTCAATCCACTGCTCAATCTCGCCGCGGAGCTTATCAAGCTCAGGCTCAAGCTGATCGGCAGGACGGCCTTTGATAATCTTCTTGTCACCAATAATCTTCTTCTGGAATTCAGGATCAATCGGCATTGGAGTTGTACCGTACTCACCTGCAACAAGTCCCTTGAACTCATTTGTGCACATTGAATAACGCTTGCCTGTGATTACATTGAATACAGCCTGTGTGCCGACAATCTGTGATGTCGGAGTAACAAGCGGAGGATAACCTGAATCCTTACGAACACGGGGTACTTCTGCAAGAACTTCGTCAAGCTTGTCCTCTTTGCCTGCCTGCTTAAGCTGTGAAAGAAGGTTGGAAAGCATACCGCCCGGAACCTGATAGATAAGAGCGTTAGCGTCAGTTGCGAGCATCTTAGGATCAAGAAGTCCTGACTTGATATACTTCTCACGGAGAGTCATGAAGTAAGCACGGATGTCAGAGAACTGTTTAAGGTCAAGACCTGTGTCGAACTCTGTGCCTGAAAGAGCGGCAACCATTGACTCTGTAGGTGCATGTGATGTACCGAGAGCGAGTGGGCTGATTGCTGTGTCAATGCCGTCGGCACCTGCCTCAACACCCTTTAAAAGACACATTGATGCAAGACCTGATGTGTAGTGGGTGTGGAGCTGAAGCGGAAGCTCCGGAACAGCGGCTTTGATAGCCTTTACAAGGCTTTCGGTTCTTGTCGGAGTAAGAAGAGCAGCCATATCCTTGATACAGATTGAATCTGCACCTGCGTCTGCAATTCTCTTAGCATACTCAACATAGTATTCATCTGTGAATACAGGACCTGTTGTGTAGCTGATAGCAACCTGTGCATGACCGCCTTCTTTGTTAGCGGCCTTGATAGCTGTTTTAAGATTCTTGATGTCGTTAAGAGCATCAAAAATACGGATAATGTCAATACCGTTTGCGATTGAACGCTGAACAAGGTACTCAACGCAGTCATCGGCATAGTGACGATAACCGAGCATATTCTGTCCTCTAAAAAGCATCTGGAGCTTTGTGTTAGGGCAATGCTCTCTGATTGTGCGAAGTCTGTCCCACGGATCTTCGTTTAAGAATCTGAGGCAGGAGTCATATGTTGCACCGCCCCAGCATTCGAGTGAGTAATAACCGATTTTATCGAGTTTGTCAAGAACAGGGAGCATTTCCTCTGTTGTCATTCTTGTTGCAATGAGTGACTGATGAGCGTCACGCAGAGCAGTTTCGGTAACTCTGATTTTTTTTGCCATTTTACAGCATCCCTTTCTCCGAATTATTGATTAGTTAAGTGTTACGAGAACCTTACCTGAGTCAACTGACTCACCCTTTGCAACATCAACTGTTGCAACTGTGCCATCCTGCGGAGCCTTAACGGGAGTTTCCATCTTCATAGCCTCGATGAATACGAGGTCATCTCCGGCCTTAACAGCCTGTCCTGCCGAAACAACAACATTAACAACTGTACCCGGCATAGGAGCCTTTACAACAACGGAACCCTGAGCACCTGCGGGAGCTGCCGGCTTTGCGGCAGGAGCGGGAGCGGCTGCCGGAGCAGGAGCTGCTGCGGGAGCTGAAGAGCCACCGAGTTCTTCAACCTGAACATCATATGCTGTGCCGTTAACTGTAATTCTTAAATTCTTCATTTTTAGTATCCCCTTTTATTTTAACAAGTAATCATTTATCAGATAGTTGAATGCTTCTTTGAAAGTGTTGAAACACGCTTGCCCGAAAGCATATCAAGAGCAGAAATAAGAGTCTGACGGAGCTGAGCTTCTTCAACAATACCGTCAACATAGCCGTTCTGAGCGGCATTGTAAGCAGAAAGATTCTCGTCAGCAAACTTCTGAGCGACATCAGCCTGCTTATCTGCGGCAACATTCATAACTTCGGGAGCCATAATGAATGCGGCAGCCTCAACATTAACAGGTGAAATAACTGCATCGGGAAGTGCGTAAACAACATCTGCATTAGCGCCTGTGCCTGCAAGAGCAACATAGCCTGAACCGATTGCCTTGCCTGTAACAACAGAAATCTTAACTGTTGTTGCCTCAGCATAAGCGGCTGACGCCTTTGTTGCCGACTTGATTGACTCAAAGCCCGGGCAGTTTACGAATGTTACAACAGGGAGTGAGAAAGCGTCGCAGAAACGAACAAACTTCGCTACCTTGTTTGCAGACTTGCAACCAAGCTCCTTGCCCTTTGTAACAACAATACCTACAACCTGACCGCCGAGTCTTGCAAAACGAACATTTGCTTCCTTGCCGTAATCATTGAAGAGCTTTACAATGCTGTTGCCGTCAACAGTTCTGCTGACTACACAACCGCAACCGTCCTCTGCCGGAGCTTCTTCAAATGACTGAGGAGCCATTGTGAGGTTATTTGACGGAAGATAAAGGATAAGTTCCTTTGCAGCCTTGATTGCCTTGTCTGCATCATCACAAACGATTGAGGCAATACCGTTTTCAGCATTGTAAGCGGCATCGGAATGCTTGCCTGTTACCGAAAGTGAAAGCTGTGCGTCTTTGCTCATGATAACGATGTCTGCGCTTGCGGCGTTAAGAGCGTTTGTTCCAAGGCAAGTGCCGAGAACAACCGAGATCTGCGGTACAACGCCGGAAAGTGACGCAGCCGCATTGAGAACATCACCGCAACCTGCGAGAAGTTCTGTACCCTGATTAAGTCTGCCGCCAACGCTGTCATAGAAACCTACAACAGGAGCGCCTGTCTTGAGTGCAAGACCATACAGCTTTTTAAGCTTGGCAGCCTGTGCCTTACTCATGGCACCGCCGCAAATGTCGCTGTTCTGTGCAAACGCATAAACAGGCATACCTTCTACTGTTCCAAAGCCTGCAACAACCTCGGCAAAACCTTCACCGGATTTTGCAAAGGCATCAATTTCACAAAAGCTGTCTGCATCAAAAAACGCCGTAATTGTCTTATAAGCGGAAGTTGCGGCAATTTCAGCCTTTGCCTGATTGATCTTTTCAATACTCATCTTAAAATCCTCCAATACCATGTATTGAATATGCACGAAAACTGAGCGTGCATACTAATTTTCTACACAATACATTATACTCTATAATCTTCAAAAGTACAAGAAAAACACGCTGTACTATTTCAATTTTGAACACATTTAATAGTTATTCCGTGAAAACCTTTAATTTATTGTCGAATTAACAAATAGTTTGATTGACCGTTTCGGAAGTATTTTTCAAAAACGGAAAATTAAAGCTGTTTGCCGTTTAAAAACGGGTTTGCAAGCAGTTTTTTAACCTCTTGTTCGGTCAAATCTCTCCAGTCGCCCTGTTTGAGCATACCCATTTTAACTCCGCCGATCTGGGTGCGTTTTAGTCTTGCAACCTCAAGCCCGACAGCCTCGCACATTCTTCTGATTTCACGGTTCTTACCCTCGTGAAGAATCATTTCAAGAACTACTCTGCCCTGCTCCTTGTGAATTACATGGACATATGCAGGAGCGGTTTTCCTGCCGTCAAGCTCAACGCCTGTTTCAAGCTTTACAAGCTGATCCTCGTCAATTGACGGTCGAACGGTTACTCTGTAAATCTTGTAAACATTGTTTTTCGGGTGCATAACCTTGTTTGCAAAGTCACCGTCATTTGTAAAAACAAGCATACCCTCGCTGTCTTTGTCAAGTCTGCCAATCGGATAAACTCGCTCGCCTACATTCTCAACAAGCTGTGCAACACACTTTCTGCCACGCTCATCATTCATTGTGGTAATGAATCCACGGGGCTTGTTGAGCATAATATATCGGTAATTACCGCCCTTCGGCACAACAATCCTCTTGCCTCTTACAAACACCTTGTCTGTAGGAAGAACCTTATCGCCGAGAATTGCGGTTTTGCCGTTCACCTTGACATGACCGCCGAGAATAAGCTCCTCGGCCTTTCGCCTTGAAGCAATACCGCATTGCGCTATGAATTTCTGAAGTCTTATAGGTTCAATTTTAGCCATATGTAAATTCCTTTTTATTAAAATTTTCTGTATATTTAAGCTGTCACGAAAACAGATTTCCTATTGCCGAAAATATTGACACACTCTTTTTATCCGATTTAATCTTTTCGCCTGCAACAATGTCGCATTTATAAAGCAGATTTCCGCCGAGTGTGTATTCAATTCTGCCGACCGATTCGTTCTTTTCAATCGGAGCATACAAAAAGCTGTCTATGAAGATTTTTTTCTTGATTTTATCGCAGTCCTCACGCTTTAAAACGATTGTGTTGTTCTTCTCACCTGTAACCGTTACGCTGTCCTTATCACCGCCCACGCACGGAATATCGGCACAAAAGTCAGCGTCCTTGCAGTCAACTCCCCTGTACTTTTCAAAAGCGTAATCATAAAGAGAAATATGGTCATTCCAATCGTTGCGGTCATTCAGAGTGACACACACAAGCGTTACACCGTCTTTTTTTGCAGAGGAAACAAGGCACCGCCCTGCCACCGTTGTATAGCCTGTTTTTCCGCCTGTACAGTAGGGATAAAGCGACAAAAGCCTGTTATGATTTGCATATGCGGTTTTCTTTGATTTTGGTTCAAGAAATTCAACGGTCACGCTCTTCTTAGCCGTAAGATTTGCAAAATCGTTATTTTCAAGTGCATATGACATAAGCAGAGCCATATCCTTTGCACTTGAGTAATGGTTGTCATCGTCAAGTCCGCTCGGCGTTACAAAATTGGTATTCGTCATACCGATTTGCTTTGCCTTTTCATTCATTCGTTGTGAAAACTTTTCGGGACTGCCCGAAATCGTATATGCCGCCGCATTTGCCGCATCATTACCCGACGCCATCATCATTCCTGACGCAAGGTCCGAAAGTCGGACTTTTTCACCGACTTTAAGATACATCGAACTGCCCTCGGCAACCATTTCCTGTTTGAAGGTTACTTCGCTGTTACAGGATGCCGCCTCCTCAAGCGTTATGAGAGATGTCATAATCTTTGTGGTGCTCGCAGGCTTCATTTTTTCATCTGCATTTTTTGAGCAGATGACCGTGTTGTTGTCGGGACAGTACAGGACAAATGCCTGTGCAGAAGTTGTGGGAGAAGTATCCTCCGCAGTTTTTGCGCCCATAAGCACAAACGACATAACAAAGCACACCGCAAGCGAGATTATTTTTTTCATAAGGACACCCCCTGCATAAATCTATGCCGAGGGGTGTTGCAATATTACGAATCAGCCGTCAATATCGTCCTGTGTGATTTCGGAAAAATCGTCTGCGGATTCGCTCTTATCCTTTTTGAAAACTCCCTTTACTTTTTTGAGAACATCGGGAATCATATTAACGAGCTTGTCGGCTGTACCTTCTTCCCTGTCAACGGAAACAAGCCTTACATCGCCCTGATAAACGGTAAGAAATGCAACAGGCTGAATTGTCACACCTGCACCGCTGCCGCCGCCAAAGCAGTCTTTGTTTTCCTTTTTGGTAGGCAGATCCGAACCGCCTGCCGCAAAGCCGTAGCTTACCTTTGAAACAGGAATGATAAGTGTGCCGTCAGGCGAAGTTATAGGCTCGCCGATAATAGTATTGACATCAATCATTTCCTTGATTTTTTCCATTGTGGTATCCATTAAACTGCCGATAGGATGTTCCATAGCCATTCTCCTTTTTCAACAATATTTATATCAATCATTTTTAACTTCTGCAAGAAGTTTAATCCCCTTGATTCCGTGCTTAACGGCAAGACCGATAAGTCGGAATGCGAAAATTCTTGCGGCAAAGTCAAAGTTAATTTCTGTTTCTGCTTTTTCCGAAAAATTCGGATTTATGTCAACTCCGTAGCCTTTGCATTTTACAACACGGACAATTGTGCCTACTGCCGGATAAACAACGGCACAGTATTTGCCGTATTTTATAGCCGTGTCAGCCGCATCGTCACCTGCAACGCTGATACTCAGCGACAATTTTTTAACAAGTATGTGGCTGAAAAAGTCCTGCAATGCCGATACTGCAAGCTCTGCAACTTTTTTAATAAGGTTCAAAAGCCACTCAATACCGTATTTTTTTATAAGGCTCGGCTTTTTTTCTGTCGCTTTTTTAGGTTGTTCGGTTTTCTGAGTTTGTTTTTTTGCTTTTTTCTTCTTTTCCTTTTTGGGTTTTGCCGGCACAAGCTGAAGCTTTACAAATCCGATATACACGGCACACCAAAACTTCTCTTTATATGATGCACGCAAAGTAATCGGAATAAACATCACAAGCGCAATAAACAGCACAATTCCGAGTAGGATATATAGCCAAAGCAAAGGGAATTCCCCCTAAATTTTACTGCCTGTCAACAGGCTGGTCGGCAAGCAAATCAATCTGCTCGTTGCCGTTTTCAGTCTTTTCCTGTTCTTCACCGTTTTCTTCGGACTCCTTGTCCTCATCACCCTCGGGGAGCGGAGGAAGTTCGTCAAGACTTGAAATGTTAAAGCAACGCAAAAAGTTTTCGGTTGTGCCGTAAAGCAACGGTCTGCCGGGTAGCTCAAGTCTGCCCTTTTCTTCAACAAGTCCCTTTGTTGTCAAACTGCCGATTACACCACTGCAGTCAACACCACGCACCTGCTCGACAAAAGCCTTTGTAACAGGCTGATTGTACGCAACAACTGCAAGAACCTCAAGAGCCGCCTGTGAAAGCGGAGTGTTTCTTCTCAAGTCCATGACGGTACGAATCTGCAGAGCAAATTCCTTTTTTGAAACCATCTGACAGGAATTGTCAAGCAATATTATAGTTATGCCCCGTCCTGACGCCTCATAATCATCAATCAGTGCAGAAATATGCTCTTTAACCTTTTTTTCGGAAATTTCAAGTGCCTGCGCTATTCGGGAAAATTCAACCGACGCACCGTTTGCGAACAAAATCGCCTCAATCGCACCACGAATATTTTCAACAGCCATTACTGCACCTCCTCATTTTCATTGTTTTCGTCCTCGTCAACCTGTGGCAAAGGCATTGCGTTTTTATCCTCAATCATATGAACAACGGCATTTTCACCGCTGCCCTCAATTCTGATACGCTTGCCCTTTACCAGCTCCAGTGTTGCAAGAAATGTTGCCACAAGGTCGCTTTTGCCCTCGCACACCTCAAAAATTTCGTGATATTCAAGCCTTTTGCCGTGCCAGAGCCTTCTCATAAGATGGATAATCTTACTGTTTACCGACACAATTTTATGCGACACAATGCCCGAAAAAGCGTCTTTTGACGGCGGAAGCTTACGCTTGCCCCGTCCGACTGCGCTGACATATGCCTTTGCGATATCCTCACTCGGATGAATTCGGTTATATGTCAGGTCAAATTCAACAGGAGATGCATCTCGGTAAAAGCTGTCAAAGTCATAAATATCGCCGAGTTTTGCCGCCATTTCACGGCAAACGGCATATTCAAGAAGCTGTCCCGAAAGTTCTTTCTTGAGTTCTTCAGCCTCTTCCTCATATTTTGGCAGGAGCATTACAGACTTGATATAAACAAGCCTTGACGCCATTGTCAGAAATTCCGATGCGATATCCATCTGATTTTCCTGCATCATATTAATCTGCTCCATGTACTGGTCGAGCAATTCGGAAATGCTGATGTCGTAAATATCTATTTTGTTTTTAGAAATCAGCGTCAGCAAAAGGTCAAGAGGACCTTCAAATGCCGACAGCTTATATTGAAGTTGTTGTGTTTCCATAAATAAGTTTCAGTTATGATTTGATGTTACGAATGATTTTGAAATCAACCGACAAACGGCATATACGGCAGGCTTGCAAGCCAGCTGATGAAGTTAAGAATCTGATTGCTGAGCCAGTTAATCGGAGTGTTGAGAATTCCCACATACAAGAGAACAAAAAGACCGATAAAAAAGTACATCTGATATCTGTAAAAGAATTCAACAGCCTTGTCGGGTAAAAATACGAACAGAACCTTTGAGCCGTCAAGAGGCGGAATCGGGATAAGGTTGAACACTGCAAGTCCGACATTGCACGAAATGTAGAAGCTCAAGAATTGAACAACATATCCTCCGATTGTCGAAAGCGGAAATGCGCCTGTAAAAAGGATAATCGGATAATAAATGAGAAGTCCTGCCAATGCGGCAACGATATTTGCAATCGGACCCATAATTGCGGTGATTGCCATACCAACCTTTGGATTTTTAAAATTTCTCGGATCAATCGGAACAGGCTTTGCCCAACCGAATCCGAACAAAAGCATACACAAAGCACCCATAGGGTCAATGTGGCTGAGCGGATTAATCGAAAGTCTGCCTCTGCCCTTTACCGCCTTATCACCGAGAAGTGACGCAGTAAAAGCGTGCGCCCATTCATGGAACGGGAGAATTAAAAATATAATAACGAGTACAGCCAATATTTCGGCAATTACCGAGCCGAAATCAAGGTTGCCGTTTCTGATGCCGTTAAGTAGTAATGAGAGCATAAGAGCCTCCTGAAATCTGAATTTTTAGGTAACAATCGTGTAACTATATTTATTCTTAATTATATAATATATCGTCAAAAATTACAAGAGCAAAAAACAAGTTAAGAAATTTTCAAAAAACACTTGCATTTTCTCTCATTTTCTGTTATTATAACAAAGTTAGAAATAGAATTAGTTTTCTTTAAGGAGGTGCAGACGCATGGCAAAATGTGAATTCTGCGGTAAGGATGTAAAGTTCGGTATTAAGGTATCTCACTCACACAGAAGATCAAACAGAACATGGAAGCCCAACGTACAGCGTGTTAAGGCTATTGTTGACGGTTCACCAAAGCGTGTATATGCTTGCACCCGTTGTTTGCGTTCAGGTAAGGTTACCAGAGCTAACTGATTTTACAGATTACGAAACAGCTCCACTATTTACGGTGGAGCTGTTTTTTTGTATTTTTATCAGAATTTTAAACCTCAATCACAGCACAGAAAGAGGGCTGACCAAACAAAGGTCAGCCCTCTTAATTATTAGTCTTTATCAGCCGTTAAAGGATTTCTTCTTTCTTACGAAGGACGAACATTACACAAGTTGAGCCAATGAGAAGTGTAAGAATTACAACAGCCAGAGGAGCTTCACCTGTCTGAACAGCAGCGTTTGCATTGTTATTGCCGCCGTTGTCAGATGTATCCGGAGTGTCGGATGTTGAGCTGATTTTCTTTGTTACAGGCTGTGTTACAGATGTTGCATCCTGTGAAGTTACAGGAGCAATTGTAACCTTAGTTGATTCCTGCGTTTTCTCTGTAGCCTTAGTAGCCTCAGTTGATGTTGTTTCCTCAGTAGATGATTCTGCGGTTGAAGGCTCGGCTGTAGTCGGTTCTGCATAGGTTGAAGGAGTAAGCTCAGTTGAAAGATCATTTTTTGCTGCCACAGCAACAGGATCTTTCTTAACTACTTCTTTATCAACAAGAATAACTTCTTTTGAACCGTCAGTCATTTCTGTGTCCGGATTTACTTCCGAAACACGAAGCACCTCAACAACAAGGTCAACCGTCGTCGAAACCGGTGCAACCTTTGAAATGTCTTTAACATCAAAAACAACTGTTGCAAAAAGCGTCTTTTCGCTAAAGTCATAAAGGCCGAGATTACTTGCACCGAATCTTACATAACCAACGCCTTCCGACTTATTCTTGAAGTTTACATATACACCTCTGCCGTCCATTGTCGGGCAAACCGACTTAGCAGTATTCACATCAGCAACCGAAAGGATTGAAGGGTCATAAGAAATGTGCCACTGCGTGTCGAGCACATTCTTTGGAGACTGCATAATATATGTAACCGTTACCTGATTTGTAACTGCATTATACTTTGCACTTGCCATTGGGAAGTAATTTGATGTTGCATTTACTGTAAGAGCAAGCGAAGATTCAGCAGACGATGTTGTACCCTCTGTTGCAACGGGGGCATCAGTTGCAGACTCGGTTGTTTCCGATTCTGTTACAACCTCTGTTGTTGATTCGGCTGTTGTTTCCTCACCCGATGGATTGTACTCTGTCGGGAACACACCGTCTTTGCCGTAATAATCGCCGACCTTGAGGTCTGCCTTTTTAGGAGCATTGCCGTATTCACCGTTACCGTAGTAGTAGAACCACTCACCGGTAAAAATCAATTCATCCTTATCATTCTCGGAAGTAAATTCAGGATTGATAATATAAATCATATTGTCAAAGCTTTCAACACCGTTGGGATAATAATCAGACTCGCCTTTTTCATAACCCTTAAAATTAATATCGGTTGTTCGATAAGCAAGTTTATATTCAGGATTTGTCGGATCGTCTGTACCCTTAAGAGCGTTGTTCCAGATTACTTTATCAACATCGGTCGGTACATCAGAACAGTAAACATTTTTGATATCAGCATTGCGAGCTGAATAACCCGGCCACGCTGAAGGAGTATCCGAACCGTTTTCCCAATAAACACCTGCATCAGATGTATATTTGTTTTCCCAGTCATCAGGCTTACAGAAATATATATGGTAGGTTTCAGTGCCCTCAGAAGGCACATAACTGCCTTCATCGTCCGTATCGGCAGAAACGCTTATTGCAGCAACCACTATCATTGCCGCTGTGAGCATAACAGCCAATAAAAGACTGATAACTTTTTTGGACATTTGTATTTCCTCCTTATGATTTTCCGACACCATACTTGTATCAGCATGACTATTATAGTATAAAACTCAGAAAAAATCAAGTGTTACAGGGCATTTTGGAGTCTGAAACCTATTGTAATAATCACCAAAAATCACTGTACTGTTTTATAAGATTTCTTTATTAGGTCTTTTCCGAACAAAATCAATGCAAAAAAACTGCAAATTTTACCTGCAACAAAAGCAAAAATGCCCTCCAAAGCGGAGGGCATCAAATAATTATGTATAATTATTTAAGATTATTCAAATCTCTTGCGTGTGTAAAGAACTGCACCGCCTGCAACGAGGAGAACTGCGAGAACTGCAGCTGCTGTTGTAGCACCTGTCTGAACTGTTCCGTTGTCTGTGCTCTTTGCTGTGTCAGCAGTTGAAACTGCGTTTGCAGAAGATGTTGGGTTCTGACCTGCAGTAGGAACTGTGTTCTTTGTAGGATCTGTCTTGTTGTTACCTGACGGAGTTGTTGTTGTAGGTTCATCAGGTGTAGCAGGTGCAGCATTCTTATCTACTGTCTTAACAAGACCTGCTTCCTTAGCCATATCATAGTTAGGAAGTGAACCGTACTCGTACTTGCCTGTTTCTTCGTTAAGACCATAGTAGAAGTAGAACTCACCGGCATATGTTTCCTTACCTGTGACGCTTACAGAAGTGTTGTTAGGGTCTGTAACATAAATCATGTCATTCAATCTCATTGAGATACCCCAGTCAGGATCCTCAAAGAAGTTGTCCGCAAAATTACCGAAGAATGTCTTGTCATTACCGTCAAGTGCTTCCTGAGCCTTTGCCCAGAATTCACCGTCAAGCAAATTGTCATAATAATCATTGTCGCCTTCCGAATAGTACTGGCAAAGAACATCGACAGTCTGCTTAGCAGCCTTAAACTGTTCCTCACCGAACTGGAAAGTTACTTTACCTGTTTTTTCGTCTACTGTCCTTTCACCGCCGTTAAGGTAGTTGTTAAAATCAATATTAGGAACATCTGTAGGAAGGTCAAGATAGAAGATGTTATTTTCAGCATTTTCAACCTGCATCTTATAACCCGGCCAAGCAGGACCTACTGTTGTACCGTCAAGAGAACCGCATGGATCTGAACCGTTCCACCAGTATGCACCTGCATCATTAGCATTGTACTTTTCACTCTTCCATGACTCAGGCATAAGGAAGTAAACTTTGTGTGTTTCTTTTACGCCCTCACTTGGGACATAACGACCATTTGTATCAATAGCTGCGGAAACGCCGATCACACCTACAAGAGCAAGTGAAAGAACGAGAGCGCATGACACTATGATACTGATAAGTTTTTTTGACATTTGAATCTCCTCCAAAAAAATTTCCGATTTCTATCGGTATGGAATCATTATATAACAAAATTTTCAAAATTGCAATCTTTTTCAAAAAGCTTAAAACAAAAAAATACACAAAATTGCAATCGCAATTTTGTGTATTTAGCTTGTATTATAAAAAATTTTCCTATAAAAGATATTTATCTGTTTTATTTATCCGCATCTGCGTCATCCGACATTGCATTATTGTCCGCAGATTTTTTCTTTTTTTCGTCCTTTTTCTTTACGAAAATAATTGCACCTGCGGCAATCAAAACAACAACAATTGCAATTATAATAATTAATGTCGTGTTTGAACCCGAACCGTTTGCAGAGCTCTCAACAACCTTTGTAACATCTACAACCTGACTATTCTGCTGAGTTGAGATGTACTTTTTCTCAACAACTACCGACTTATGATCGTCTTTGTTAGGTGAGTTTTCCTCGCCCATTCCGTCAATGTAGTTTACAAAATCGCCCTGAATTTTTTCAGAATTTGCCGTATCATTATTTACTATCGGAACGGCATTATCCTCTACCTCTTTACCGTTCACCCAAAGCTTGCAGGTGATTTTATATGATTTGAGATATGTCATATCATCGCCGTACATATCCGAGATGAAATATGAAAGATCGGTTTTGCCTCCCTTTAGTACCTTGTATTCAGCAGAAACAAGAGCCTTGTCACCGTTAAGCTTTACGGGATTCTGAACATCTGTCCATGTAAAGGTGTAAAAATTCTTAAGTTTAGGGTTGCCAATCGCATTTTTAAAGCTTTCACAGTTTATTGAATCGGCATTCAACTTCAAATATTCATCGTTGTAAAAGAAACTCATTGCGGCTCCGATTACTTCTTCTTTTGTATCGGTCATATAAATAGCATACTTAACCGTATCGCCGACTTTAGCTGTTACGGAATCCTTTTCATCTGATGAAACGCTGATTGTAAGGTCATCCTCGGCAGCACTTGCAGGAATACAGAATGCTGACACGGTAAGTACAGCCACGAAGAGAATTGAAAGCATATTTTTGATTTTTTTAGACATTTTTTTCATTCCTTTAGTTTGATATCCCTATTATATATCATTAAGACTAAAATTTCAATGAAAAAATTAACAATTCTCGGTGAAATTTATGTGAAAATAAATTAATTGCAGATTCACATTTAAAGAAATGATATTTTAGAAATTATAATTCAAACTGATTTTCACAACATTACGATATAAAAAAACGCCCCTCGGAAAACCGAGAGGCGAAAAATTATTTTTTTAATCTGTCAACGCCGTTAACAGTCTTACAATAGGAAATTCAATTACTTATTGAATCTCTTTCTTGTGAAGTAAACAACACCTGTTGCAGAAACAAGAGCTAAGAGGATAACTACTGCCATAGAAGCATTACCTGTCTGTACTGCGTTGCTGCTTGTGCCGTTGCCGTTAGCCGGTGTATCAGAAGTAGCTGTGTCAGCTGTTGACTGACCCTTTGTTGCAACCTGTGTAGCAGATGTAGCATCAGGTGTAGTAGGAGCTACTGTAGCCGGTGCATCTGTTGTAGGCTCTGTTGCAGGAGCGTCTGTAGGCTCTGTTGCAGGAGCCACTGTTGTAGGCTCTGTTGCGGGAGCTACTGTTGTAGGCTCTGTTGCAGGAGCTACTGTTGTAGGCTCTGTTGCAGGAGCTACTGTTGTAGGCTCTGTTGCAGGAGCTACTGTTGTAGGCTCTGTAGCAGGCTCTGTTGTTGTAGGCTCAACATATGCTTCAACCTTAGCCTCTGAGTTAATGTGATCAAAGAGATCATTAGCCATGTCGCCGTTAACTACTGCTGCATATTCTGAATTAGCATCAACTTTGCCTGTCTCAGGATTGAGCTTACCAAGTGTAAGATCAACTACATTGAGGTCAACATTTGTTGTACCTGTACCGTTAACTGTGAACACAGCCTCAACAAGCTTCTTGCCGCCTGCAAAATCATAAAGTGCAAGGTTTGAAGCATTGCCTGAAACATCATTCATATTTACCATGCCGTCAGCGATTTCAGGCATTGTAAGTGAATCAAGTGTAAGGAGGTTCTTATCATATGTAAGAGCCCACTGTACTTCTTCAAGCTGTGCGTCCTTAGTGTCAAGGAGATAGTAAACTGATACCTTGTCGCCTACATTAAATGTGCCTGAACCTGTAGCCTGGCAAATATTAGATGTAGCGTTGATTGTTAAATTCTTTGCTGCAGGAGTTGAAGGCTCAACCTTAACAGTAGCCTTAGCGCCTGAACGTGTTGAATAATCAAATTTAGAAATGTCGAGTGTGATTGTTACATCAACGAGTGAATCTTCTTCAAAACCTGCAGAAACTGTGTTAAGAAGCATATTCTCACCATTGAATGTAAGGTCAAATTCTTCGCCTATAGGAGCTGCGCTCTGCTCGGGAAGACCCCAGTTAGCTGCCCAATCATCGTTTACAGCAAACTTGAACTGATAAGCATCGTCTGCAGATTCAATATTTTCATACTTAATCTGATATACCTTGTCAGAAACCTGAGTCATGTGGTTAACTTCAGCGTCAACACCCCATGCTACACCGTTGAGCCAGTTGTCTTCACCGTTACCAACAACTGTAATGCTGTTAACATCAAGATCTGTTACCATTTTAACGCCTTCACCTGTTACAGTGATCTTGTTTGTAGCAGGATCGAATGTTACAGTAACATCACAAGCTGTTTCTACATCGAAAGTTACATTGTTATCTGTACCGTCAAGACCGATCCACTTCTGAGCGTCGCCTGTGTTTGCAACAACCTTGAGCTGATAGTTTTTACCTGCAGGAACAGCAGAGAATGTCTTTGTGAATACGCTGCCGTCAGCTGTCATAACATTTTCAGGAGCGAGTGCAGGAGAACCCTGCCATTCATAACCTGTAAGATTTTCTGTACCGGCAACTACATATGTAGTATCGGCAGCAGGAGCTGTTGTAGGCTCTTCTGTTGTAGGCTCTTCTGAACCGTCGGGATCTGTTACAGTATTAGCAACTGCGACATACTTATCAACTGCATCCTGATTTAATACAGATTTGTCTAAGAGCATTACTTCATCACTAGGGATTTCCAACTCTGATACAGGGTCTTGATTTGAAATAGTAAGATACTCTACATCAAGGTCAAGAGTAGTTGCTACAGCCTCGGGATTGATCACATCGAATTCAATAGAACAAAATACTATTTCTTTTTTTGACGAAAAATAGAGACTTGTGTCACTTCCTATACCCTTAAGTAAACCAGGAGCTACATTTTTGTTTAATTCGAAATTTGGATATTCGAATGAAGTACTCTTTCTTGTGTTATCTGAGACCTTGAGAACAGCAGGATCATAGTTCATTTTATACTGGAAGTTCAATATACCATCTCTGTCCTTGGTCTGGAACATGTATGTAACCCTTACAGTCTTCTGATCTGCGCTGAGAGTAACCTTCTTCTCAGGGAAGAAGTTTGAAGTAGCTGTAACTGTGAGACCTTTTGCAGGAGCTACAGTTGTAGGCTCTACTGTTGTAGGCTCTGCTACTGTTGTAGGCTCTGCTACTGTTGTGGGCTCTGCTACTGTTGTAGGCTCTACTGTTGTAGGCTCTGCTACTGTTGTAGGCTCTGCATCAGTAACGATGTCAACCTTACCCTTTGCACCCTGCTTTGTAGCATAGTCAAATTTTGAAAGGTCAAGTGTAAGAACGATGTCATAACCGTCTTCATAGCCTGCTGCTACTGTATCAATGATCATGTTCTGACCGTTGTATGTAAGGTCAAACCACTCATTGAGAGGAGCATTGCTCTGCTCAGGAAGACCCCAGTTATCTGTCCATGAACCGTTGGCAGCAAACTTGAACATATAGTTCTCATAAGCGTCAAGGCTCTCAAACTTAATCTGGTAAACCTTTGAACCCTCAGATGTTTCTGTCATGTAGTTAGCATCAGCATCTACCTTCCAGGCCTTACCGTTGAGCCAGTTGTCTTCACCGTTACCAACGGCTACAATGTGGTCAATAACAAGGTCTGTCGGAATTACAACACCTTCACCTGTTGCAGTGATTTCTTTTGTTGTGGGGTTGTAAGTTACTGTTACATCACATTCCTTTGTTACATTGAATGTGAAGTTGTCATTGCCGGTATCACCGACACCAATCCACTCTGCATCGTTTTTAACGATCTTGAACTGGTAGCCGTTGCCGACTGCTACGTTGGTAAATACTTTTTCGTAGTTACCGTCGCCGTTTTCTGTCATTACATTCTCAGGTGCATTAGCTGCAACACCAACCCACTCATAACCTGTAAGATCTGTAGAACCTGCTACGAGATATGTATCGCCGGCAGCAGAAACGCTCATTACAGTTACAACGAGTGATGTCACAACAAGCATCATAGACAGTAAAAGGCTAAGTGCTTTTTTGAACATTTTCTTTTCCTCCTTATGTGATAATGCTTCTATAAGCAGTTTAATTATACAACAACCAACCACCAAAAGTCAATGCTAAAAACTCTTGGTGGCTGATTATTTGACAAAATATTGTTTTTTTGTAGGAATGCACAAATAAAATATTATTTATTTGTTATTTGTAACCATTCACATTGTGAGATTGCCAGTTCCAGCTGTCACGACACATATCCTCAAGATTTTTCTCGGCAGTCCATCCGAGTATTTTCTTGGCTTTTGTTGCGTCGGCAAAGCATTCTGCAATGTCGCCTGCTCGGCGTGGCTTTATAACATAAGGAATTTCAATCGAATTTGCCTTTTCAAAAGCCTTTACAATATCAAGAACGCTGTAGCCCACACCTGTTCCGAGATTAAAAATCTCAGTTCCCTTGTGCTCTGCGGAATATTCAATAGCCTTTACATGACCTTTTGCAAGGTCAACAACATGGATATAGTCACGCACACCCGTGCCGTCATGCGTAGGATAATCGTTGCCGAAAACACCGAGACACTTGAGTCTGCCGGCGGCAACCTGTGTTATGTACGGCATAAGGTTGTTCGGGATTCCGTTAGGATCTTCACCGATTCTTCCACTTTCGTGAGCGCCGATTGGGTTAAAGTAACGAAGAAGAACAACAGACATATCGGGATTTGCGTTTGCGGTGTCTGTAAGAATTTGTTCCATCATAAACTTTGTCCAGCCATACGGATTTGTAGGAGAACCCTTTGGCATTGTTTCAACAAGCGGAACAGTTTCCGGAGTGCCGTAAACCGTGGCACTTGAGCTGAAAATAAAGTTATTTACACCGTGTTTTTTCATCACCTCAAGCAATGTGAGCGTTGAATCAATGTTGTTACGGTAATATTCAACAGGCTTCTCACAGCTTTCACCTACTGCTTTAAGACCTGCAAAGTGAATTACCGCATCAATCTTATTCTCCGAAAAAATCTTTTCAACGGCATCTCTGTCACATACATCGGCCTCATAGAGCGGAATTTTTCTGCCTGTCAGCTCTTCAACTCTTTCAACCGCAACGGGACAGCTGTTTGAAAAATTATCTGCAATTACAACATCATGACCTGCGTTGATGAGTTCAACACAAGTGTGCGAGCCGATATATCCGGCGCCGCCTGCAAGCAAAACATTCATTTTAAAATTCCTTTCTAACAATCAGCATTTTTCAGGCTCGGGATAGTCAACACCAAAGGTTTCGGCTGTAACCTTTGCCATAATCTGAGGATCAAGAGGCTTGTCGGAATAGTCTGTGTCACACTCCGCGATTTCATTAACAACATCCATACCCTCAATTACCTTGCCGAAAGCGGCATACTGACCGTCAAGGTGCGGAGCGTTCTTGTGCATAATGAAGAACTGTGAGCCTGCTGAGTCGGGCATCATTGAACGAGCCATTGAGAGAACACCCTCTGTGTGCTTGAGATTGTTTTCAAAGCCATTCACGGCAAATTCGCCCTTGATTGAATATCCGGGACCGCCCATACCCGTGCCTTCGGGGCAACCGCCCTGAATCATGAAACCGTAGATTACACGGTGAAATGTAAGACCGTCATAGTAACCCTTGTTTACAAGGCTGAGAAAATTATTTACAGTATTCGGAGCAATTTCGGGATAAAGCTCCGCTTTGATTGTTTTTCCGTTTTCCATTTCAAAAGTAACAATAGGATTGCTCATTTTAAATCGTCCTTTCGGTTTATTAACACTATTTTAGTATATTCTTGATAAAATAGCAAGTGTCTTAGTGATTATTTGCGAATAAATCAGCCTTTTTCAATGCTCATTGTAGCAAAAGCATTGAGGTCCGTGCCTGCAATATTGCCGCTGAGGAACTCGTAATATCCCTGTGAACCGACCATGGCGGCATTGTCACCGCAAAGGGATTTTTCGGGCATATACATTTCCCAATCACGCTTTTTACACTCTTCGGCAAGGGTTCTTCTGAGAAGTGAATTTGCCGAAACACCGCCTGCGATTACAAGCTTTTTCTGTCCCAGGTCTTCAGCCGCCTTGATAAAGTTTGTAACAAGGCAATCGACAACGGCATAGCGGAATGATGCACAGACATCGGCTTTGTTAAGCTCAACACCCTTTTGTGCCGAATTGTGAATGAGGTTGATTACGGCTGTTTTAAGTCCCGAAAAGCTGAAATCATACGGTGCATCGTGAACTGCGGGACGAGGGAGCTTGAATGCAAACGGATTGCCGTTTTCCGCAACTCTGTCCATTTCAATTCCGCCCGGATACGGCATTCCCATTGTCCTTGCGGCTTTGTCAAAAGCCTCGCCTGCGGCATCATCACGGGTTTTGCCGATAATTTTCATCTTTGTGTAGTCCTCAACCATAACAATATGGCTGTGACCGCCCGACACAACAAGACAGAGAAACGGCGGTTTTAATTCTTTATTTGAAATATAATTTGATGCAATGTGTGAACGAAGATGGTGAACAGGAACAAGCGGAATTCCTGTTGCAAGTGAAAGTCCTTTTGCAAAATTCACTCCCACAAGCAACGCTCCGATAAGTCCGGGGGCATATGTAACGCCGATTGCGTCAATGTCGGAAAGCCTGCAGTCTGCATCTTCAAGAGCCTGTCTTACAACAGGAACAATTGCCTCTGCGTGACGGCGTGATGCGATTTCGGGAACAACACCGCCGTAAAGCTTGTGTTCCTCAACCTGAGAAGCAACCACCGAGGATATTATGTTTCTGCCGTCCTCAACAACCGCTGCCGCAGTTTCGTCACAGGACGATTCTATTGCGAGTATCTTCATAATTTTCCTTTCACTACGAAACATTTATGACGAAGTTCCGTAATATCGTTAATATAATGTTTTATTACATACATATGTCAAAAACAGCGTGTCATTAAAACAGCGTTTTCGGTTGGAGAGGAGTAGTAATTTTTTCTCTCTCCCACCTTGATGAATCCGAATTTTTCATAGAGAGAACGGGCGTTTCCGTTACTTTCACGAACCTCAAGAGTGAGAAAGCAAAGGTTATTTTTCTTGGCATAGGTCACAAGCGTTTCAACAAGTGCCGAACCTATTCCCCGATTTCTGTGTGTACCGTCAACGGCAACATTGAAAATGTAACCCTCGTCAACAACAACACTCATTCCTATATATCCGACAACGGCATTGTCTTCCGTTGCGGTAAAAAACAGCGAGGTTTCGTTGTTCAGTTCTTCTTCAAGGCTGTTAAACGACCACGGATGCGAAAAACACCTCTGTTCAAGCTGTGCAACCGCCTCAAGCTGATTTTCGGTCATTCTGTCAATTTTCATACGCTTTTAATATTTCCTTTACAGAATTAACAATTTCATCACGGCAATGTCTGTACACCTCAATGTCGCCGCCGTAGGGATCGCTTATACCGAGCACGGCGATTTTTTCGGGCTGTACAAGAAAAAACTGCATCAACATTTTTGCGTGACTTTGCGACATACAGTAAAATTTTTCGTATTTTTCAATGCCGGCATCAGCCACGGCTGTTGAAGCTTTGCCCGAAAGGTCAATTCCGATTTCCTTACAGGCAATCACGGAATTTTCCGACACGGGAAGTCCCGTTGAGGTCGCAATGCCAAAGCTTTCCGCCCTGACGCAAACACCATTTTTCTCTGCCATATCATTAAAAATTGCCTCTGCCATGGGACTGCGACAGGTGTTGCCCGTGCATACAAAGGCAATCGTTCTGTTATCCTTTTGCATCATACCAAGTCCTTCCGATTGCCGCATCAGCTGTGAGCGGAACGCTCATTTTAACTGCGTTTTCCATTTCTTCCTGAACAATGAGTGCAACTCTCATGCTCTCATCCTGCGGAGCTTCGACAATAAGTTCGTCGTGAACCTGCAACACAAGCCTTGCACGGAGATTTTCGGCTTTCATTCGCTCGTCAACCTTAATCATTGCAATTTTGATAATGTCTGCGGCTGTGCCTTGAATAGGCATATTTCTTGCAACTCTCTCGCCGAATGCACGGATCATATGCTTGCCCGAGGTGAGTTCGGGAAGATTTCTTCTTCTGCCGAACATCGTTTCAACATAGCCGTCAGCGTTCGCCTTTTCAACAACATTTTTCATATAGCTGTCAACACCGCTGTAATGGGCAAGATAGCTGTCAATGTAGTGCTTTGCCTCTTTATTTGAAACACCGATATCCTTTGCAAGTGAAAATGCGCCGATTCCGTAAACAATACCGAAGTTAACCGCCTTTGCACGGCTTCTCATAATCGGAGTTACCATATCAAGCGGCATATTGAACACCTGTGACGCTGTGATTGCGTGGATATCTTCGTTATCCTTGAACGCTTTAATCATATTTTTGTCACCCGAAATATGGGCAAGCACACGGAGTTCAATCTGCGAATAGTCGGCGTCAACAAGCGCCCAACCCTCTCTTGCGCAGAAAAACTTTCTCATCTCTCTGCCAAGCTCGGTTCTTACGGGGATATTCTGGAGATTCGGCTCTGTTGAGCTGATTCTGCCTGTTCTTGTTTCGGTCTGATTGAAATTTGAATGGATTCTGCCGTCATCTGCAATGACCTTTAAAAGTCCCTCGCAGTAGGTTGAATTCAGCTTTGAGAGCGTTCTGTATCTCAGCACCATTTCAACAACGGGATGTTCATACCTCAGGCTTTCAAGCACCTCTGCATTTGTGCTATAACCGCTCTTCGTTTTCTTTTTGCAAGGGAGTCCGAGGTTTTCAAACAAAACTACGCCAAGCTGTTTTGGAGAATTGATGTTAAACTCACAGCCCGCACTTTCGTAAATTGCGATTTCAAGCTCCTTAATCTGTGCAGAAAGCATTTCGCCATAGCTTTCAATGCCCTGTCGGTCAACACAGACACCGATATTTTCCATTCTTGCAAGCACCTTTGCAAGCGGAATTTCAATTTCACTCAACAACTTTTCCTGACCGTGAGCCTTGATTTTATCTCCGAGTTTTTCGCACAATTCTGCGTAACAGGCAAATGCCTCGTATTTTTCATTCTGCTCATCAGTGCAGACAGGCAGAGCGATTTCGTAAGAGGCACAAAGATTTTTGTCCGAATAATCCTTTGACGACGGTTCAATCAGGTATGCCGCAAGCTCAATGTCAAACACAATATTTTCAACATCAATATTTTTCTCATCGGCATAAGCGTAGAGCGTTTTGATGTTTCTTGTGTACTTTTCAAGTTCATTGTCGGCAATAAACTTAACAAAAAGTTCTTCGTCCGTGCTTATATACACCTTGCCGTCAAAAAGTACGGCAAAGGATTTTAATCCTTTATTCTCTGTTTCAAAGTTGAGATAGAGCTTTTTCTCTGACTTAACATTTTTTAAAAGTTCATTTTCATCAAAATCAGACACAACCTCAAGCGAATTTTTCTCAACCTTTTCGGGCTTTGCATTTTTGTCAGCCTTGATACCGTATTTTTCTATTAAAGAAAACAGTTCAAGTTTTGCCATAAATACGGCACATTCATCGGCATCTTTCATATCTACAACATAATTTTCAACATTTGTGTCAACAGGAGCGTTGCAGTTTATTTCACCGAGCATACGGCTGAGAATTGCATTTTCCTTTGACGCAGTCAGCTTTTTACGCACACCGTCCTTGATTTCAAGTTCATCAAGATGGTCATAGATATACTCAACCGTGTGATATCTCTGAATGAGGTCGCCCGCACCCTTTGGACCTATTCCCGCAACTCCGGGAATATTATCCGAAGTATCGCCCTGAATCGCCTTGATTTCTATAAGCTCCTTTGGAGTTACACCGTAAGTTTCAAGAATCTTTTCGGGGGTATAAAGTATATCCTGTTTGTTTGAGCAAAGATGAACGCTTGTTTTGTCCGACACAAGCTGAAGGCTGTCACGATCACCTGTTGCAATAACGCACTCGTTTCCGTTTTCTTCACAAGCCTTGGCGAGCGTACCGAGAATATCGTCAGCCTCAAAGCCCTCACAGGTAACAAGCCTGTAGCCTAAAAGGGTAAGAAGCTTTTTCAGCGGTTCCATTTGTGACGCAAGCTCCTCCGGCATACCTTTTCGTGTTGCCTTGTAGCCCGCATAGGCCTTGTGTCTGAAGGTAGGTGTTTTCAGGTCAAAGGCAATCGCCACAGCGTCGGGATTTTCTTCATTTTTAATTTTGTACAGCATTGTAAGAAATCCGTAAATTGCGTTTGTAAACTGACCGTCCTTTGTGGTAAGCGGTCTTATTCCGTAAAACGCACGGTTTACAATACTGTTTCCGTCAACAGCAAGTAATCTCATAATTTATACATCACATTCTCAATTTTTCCGTCTTTAATGTAAATTCTCGGAACACGCTTTCCGACAAGACAGACGGTTTCGTAGTTTATAGTTCCTGTATTTTCGGCAAGTGAATCTGCAGTAGGCTCACCGTTTTCGCCTGTACCGAATACGACAACCTCGTCACCTGTCTTGACATCTTCAATATCGGTAACATCAAGCATTGTCTGATCCATACATATTCTGCCCACAATTTTCGCTTTCTTTCCGTTTACCGTCATATAGCCGTCTTTTGCATTCTGTCTGATGAATCCGTCAGCGTATCCGATAGGAACGGTTGCAATTTTCATCTTTCTGTCGGCTGTAAAAGTTCTGCCGTAGGAAATTGTTGCACCCTTTTGAACCTCTTTTACAAAAGCGACAACTGTTTTAAGAGTCATTGCAGGAACAAGGTCAAGTCTGTCGGCAAGCTTTGATGACGGAGCAAGTCCGTAGAGGATAATACCTGCCCTTACCATATCGCAACAGGTTTCGGGGTAATCTTCAATTGCGCCGCTGTTTGAGCAATGAACAACGCTGATATCAACGCCTCGCTTTTTAAGGCTGTCACGCACATGAATAAAGTTTTCATACTGCTTGTTTGTGAACTCTTTGCCCTCGGCATCTTCATCAGACACACAAAAATGAGTAAAAAGCCCCTCAACCTCAAGATTCGGCAGGCAACAAGCTTCACAAATTTCTTCAATAGAATATTCATCCCGTGGAAATTCCTGACACATAAAGCCGATTCTTGACATTCCCGAGTCAACCTTGATGTGCATTTTGCAGATACAATCCTCTTCAACACATTTTTCGGAAAGCTCCTTTGCATACTCAAGTGAAAAAACAGCCTGAGAAATATCATATTCAGCAAGATTTTCAGCCTCTGAAACGGGAGTGTAGCCAAGAATCACAATAGGGAGTTTTGAACCGCTCTTTCTGATTTCTATACCCTCGTCAATATTTGAAACAGCAAAAAAATCCGCTCCGAGTTTTTCATAAATCTGTGAAAGCTCAACCGCACCGTGGCCGTAGCCGTCAGCCTTTATAACACAACAGACCTTTGTATCGTCTGCAACCTTATTTCTTATTACATTATAGTTATGCTCAATTGCATTAAGTGAAATTTCAGCCCAAGTTCTTTTTACCATATTCATTTCTATCTCTCCACATACCTTTTACAGTCAATTTGCAATCAATGTAATTATAATACTTTTGATTCTTCAAATCAACACAAAATCCCCCTTTAAATGCATATAAAAGTTATTTTATTCGTAATTATGTGCAAAATGTTACTCCTGAATTTTTGCAAATGCACAAATCATCTGCATAAAAGCCCTAAATACTGCAATTCACTTGATTTATTTATTCATTTTTGGTAGAATTAAAAGGTATTTGATTTATAAATTTAATTTCAGGAGGGGCATAATGACAACAAACAACATAATAGTTCTTTGTGCATTTATAGCTTATATGATTATTATGATCGTAATAGGCTTTGTTTGCTCAAAGGGCAACAAGAACAATGAGGACTACTTTCTCGGTGGCAGAAACCTCGGCAGTTGGACAGCCGCAATGTCGGCACAGGCATCTGATATGAGTGGTTGGCTTTTGATGGGACTTCCGGGCGCTGTATACCTTGCCGGCACAGGCGAGGCATGGATTGCCGTAGGACTTCTTATCGGCACAATTCTCAACTGGTACATTGTTTCGGCAAGACTTCGTAAATACACAATTGTGGCAGGCAACTCGCTCACTATTCCGAGCTTTTTCAAAAATCGCTACCGTGACCATAAAAACATAATCAAGATTGTTTCGGCGTCAATCATCGCAGTTTTCTTCACGGTTTACACAGCATCGGCATTCAGTTCGGGCGCAAAGCTTTTTGCAACGCTCTTCTCGGACAGCGCAAGCGGTGACGAAAACTACAATCGTGTTTATGTTATCGGTCTTATCGTTGCCGCAGTAGTAATTCTTGTATATACATTTATGGGCGGTTTTAAGGCAGTTTGTACAACCGACCTCATTCAGGGACTTATGATGATTGTTGCGATTCTTTCCGTTCCGGTGCTTGCATATGCAATTCTCACATTTGACACAAGCTTCAGTTCTGCACTTGCCGCAAAAGGTGTTGAACAGCCTGCTCAGTTCCTTAACTTCTTTGTAAACGGTGACGGAACTCCTGTTTCGGCTGTTTCGATTATTTCAAACCTTGCGTGGGGTCTCGGTTACTTCGGTATGCCGCATATTCTCGTCAGATTCATGGCTGTAAAGAGCAATGAAGAAATCAAAAAGTCAAGAAAAATTGCTGTTGTTTGGGTAATTATTTCACTTACTGCGTCATGTCTTATCGGTCTTATCGCAAGAGGCTACCTTACAGCACAGCTTGACGATGCAACAAGCGAATCTGTATTCATCAGAACAATCCAGCAGCTTTTCTCAGGCAACGGCGTGCTTATCTTTATCGGCGGTATTTTCCTTTGCGGAATCCTTGCCGCAATTATGTCAACAGCAGACAGTCAGCTTCTCGTCACTGCGTCGGCTGTTTCGGAGGATCTTTACAAAGGTGCTGTTAAAAAGAATGCAAGCGAAAAGAGTTCGCTTTTGGTCGGCAAAATTGCAGTTGCAGTTGTTGCTGTAATCGCATTCTTCATTGCACTTAATCCTAAATCAAGCATTATGGGACTTGTTTCGGATGCATGGGCAGGATTCGGTTCGGCATTCGGACCTGTTGTTCTGTTGGCACTTTTCTGGAAACGCTCAACACTTTCGGGTGCAATCAGCAGCATGGCAACAGGTGCTCTGACAGTTATCATATGGGACTATATTCCGCTTGTAAACGGTCAGACGCTTTATGCGGCAACAAATCTTTATTCACTTGTTGTAGGCTTCGGACTTGCACTTATTGTGAATGTTATTGTTTCTCTTCTTTCAAAAAAGCCGTCGAAAGAAATCATGGACGAATTTGATTCAATTAAAAATATTGAAGTATAAAACACAGGGGCAGTCGCTTTATAACGACTGCCTTTTTTGTGCCTGAATTTAATTTTTTCCGAAAATAAGAAAAATAAGGCATGGAATATCACAAAAATCAATTGAAATGTGCAAATCTTTGTAGTATAATTTATCGTATTGTTTGTTACTATTTTATTTTTCAGAAAAGAGATTGATATGAAACTTTTAGAAGACAGAATTCTTAAAGACGGACATATTGGTGCCGACAATGTGTTAAAGGTTGACAGCTTTCTCAATCATCAGATTGATGTCAATTTTGTGTGTGAGCTTGGCAAGGAATTTTACAGGCTTTTCAAGGATGAAAACATAACAAAAATTCTGACAATCGAAGCGTCGGGAATCGGCATTGCCTGTCTTGCGGCTCAGTATTTTGGTGTTCCGGTTGTTTTTGCAAAAAAGACAAAGACAATCAATATTTATTCTGATACATACAACGCAACCGTCCACTCATACACTCATAAAAAGGACTATGACATAGTTGTTTCAAAGGAATTTTTGAGCAAAGAAGACAATGTGCTTATCATTGACGATTTTCTTGCAAAGGGCAGCGCCTTAACGGCACTTCTTATGCTTATTGAAAAAGCAGGCGCAAAAACAGCAGGTGCGGGAATTGTTATCGAAAAGGCATATCAGGGCGGCGGCAGCCTTGTTCGTGATATGGGCATAAGAGTTGAATCTTTGGCAAAAATCAAGTCAATCAGTAAAAAAGACGGAATCGTGTTCTGCAAGCAGTAGTAATATACTGCTTGCTTATACTTGACTTTTGCTGATATTTATAGTATTATCTAACGGTAGGTCTTGCAGAAATTAAAAATGCGGGTGTGGCGGAATTGGCAGCCTTGCGACCGCTGCCTGTGGCAGATAAAGGGAGCAATGCGCTGTCTGAAATAACGAGCAAAAGGAAGTACATTTATGTGCGACGCATTGCGACTATATTTCAGACTGGAAGACGCACGTATCACTTCGCAAAACCACTATTTATATTTCAGTTTAATATTTGCACCTGTGGCGGAACTGGCAGACGCGCTAGATTTAGGTTCTAGTTTCGAGAGGAGTGCAGGTTCAATTCCTGTCAGGTGCACCAAAGAAGAATCGATACTTTTGTATCGGTTCTTTTTTACTTATGCTAACTCTGACTGATAGTAACTGATACTAATTGATATCAATTAGTATCAGTTACTCAAATAAATACAACTACAATAAACACATAAAAAAATCCCCCGACAGCCTAACGGAAACCGCTGTCGGGGGATTTTCAGTATTAACATCGTGACGGGGACGGAGGCGGTCAAAGCACATCACGAACTTCAAAGGCCAATATAATTTTGAATCGTTCTTCAAAGGTTTTGAGGTTATTGCCGAGAATCTTTTTGATTTTTGCAAGCTGATAATTTATGGTGTTGCGGTGAACAAAGGTTTCCTGAGCAACCCTCTGAACACTTCCGTCATACTTTAGGTAAAGTCTTAAAAAACTCATATAATCCGTGCCGTTGTCACGGTCATACACTTCAAGCTTTTTGAGATTTTCGTTATAGATACTTTCAAGCAATGAAATATCGTCAACCGCAAGAATCAGCTTTTTAACTTCAAGTCGGTCATAGAACATAGGCGTCATATCTGTACGGACGGCAAGCCTTAACATTCTTAAAACAATCTGGTATGTTTTCGGGAGTGATTTCAGCTTGTTATTTGTTTTGCTCACTGCCACATACAGCTTGTTAACGCTTATATACCTCTCCTTTTCCGACTGAATTTTTTCGGCTATGCTTTCAATTTCATCATCGGAAAAGTCATTGAGGATATAGAACATCATGTTGTCCACCTTAAAGCCGCCCCAGTGCTTTTTGTAGGAATAAATTGTTCGTTCAAATGCCGATTCAAGCTTTCTTGAAGAAATATGGTCAGCCATATCGGCTTTCACACCGATGATTGCATAATCGGTTGCAAGGTCAAAGCCGTTGCTTTCAAGAACGGGAAAGTATTTTTCGTACTCACCAGGAAAGAAAATGAAATTTTTCAGCGTATCGCCTATTGTTTCCTCCTTGCGTTCATTTGAGATAATCTGATTGCAAAAATCCCGTGAAATATCAACAATTCGGGTTTTCCACGGAATATCCATAAGAGGAAACTTTTTCTCGTTGCAATAGCTGATAACCTCTGACGGGATTCCCTTTATGTACGGACCTATGTTTAGAACAAGTCCGCTGACATTTTTGGCAATGAGATTTTTGACAAACGGCAGCAACCAGTCCTGACCTTTGTTTGCAATGCCCGTTGAAAAGATAAGCTCTCCTCCGTGAAGAAAGTCACTTACCTCAATATCCTCAACGGAATGAACCCATTGCACAATATTGGTCATTCCTTCTTTGCCTGCTATCACACGCATACCGTAGAGATAGCCCGCCTTTTCGCACAGTGAACCGAGTGTTACTGCCATAAATCTCACCTCTTAATCTGCATCAAATTATTTACCGAATTTCAGTTCAACAGCCTTTGCAATAATTTCGGCACAGTCATTCGTTGAATTCCTTGATGTGTTCAAAAACATATCGTAGTTAAGCGTATCTTTCCAGTTTTCGCCTCTTGTATAGTATTTATAATAAGCCGTGCGGTACTTGTCGGTACGCTTTTTCATATCTTTTGCACGCTCTTCCGAAACATAAATTCTTGATCGGATTTTTGAAATGCAGTCGTCATAATACGCATCAACAAACACGCTCAAAACATTTGGCTTATCTCTCAGAATATGATCGGCACATTTTCCGACAATGATACAGGACTGTGTGCGGGAAAGCTCTTCTATGATTGCCGCCTGAATATTGTACAGATTCAAATCAGACACAAACGCTCTTGATTCGGGACGAAGAACATTTGCCGTCGGCAGCTTTGTGAGCGACTTTATAAGATAGCTTCCGTGAAGTTTTTCGTCAACCTCAACGAATTCGCTTTCATCAATTCCGCTTGCCTGTGACGCCATTGTCAGAATCTGTCTTTCATACCACGGAATACCCAGCTTTTCGGAAAGCAGGGAGGCAATTTCCTTGCCTCCGCTGCCAAAACTGCGAGCAATTGTAATTATATAATTGTCCATATTTTATCCTCCGCAAAACCGATTATCAATCAGCCGCATCACACTTGAGGACTGCGTTGAGAAGTACTGACGCACCCTCTGTACAAAGCTCTGTTGAAGTAAATTCGGGTTCGCAATGTGAATGGCCGTCCTTTGAGGGAACGAATACCATTGTTGTCGGGAGCATATATGATGCAAACTGTGCATCGTGACCTGCGCCCGAGTTGATTTTCTGATTTGAATAACCGAGTTCGTCAACTGCCTCCTGAACAAAATCAACAAGCTGCTTGTCATAGTAAACAGTATCTCTTGTCCATGCAATTTCATAGCCTGTCTTGCACTTTTCAACCTCTTTCGGGATATTCTCGATTACGGAAACAACCTGTTCAATTACTCGCGGATCTTCATGACGGGCATCGAGTGAGAACTCAACATAATCAGGAATTACTGTATGTACATCAGGATGACAAAGAATTTCACCTGTTGTGTAAACAAGTTCGGGATCAAGCTTATCAAGCTCTGTGTGGAGATATTCAAGAACCTTTGCGGCACCGAAAAGTGCATCGTGACGATACTTCATGGGAGTTGTGCCGGCATGGTCAGCCTGTCCGTAAACCTTGATACGGTAGTTTACCATACCGAGTACGCAGGTTACAACGCCGATATCATTGCCTGCCGCCTCAAGGATCGGTCCCTGTTCAATGTGGAGTTCAAACATTGCCTTGTAATCCTTTGGATTAAGTCTGTTCGCCTCATCACCCTTATAGCCCGATGCCTCAAGAGCCATACCGAATGTCTTTGTCGGATCAAGAATTGACTTTGACGCAAGCATATTTTCTTTTTTGAAGTTCTTTGCAATGTCAGCCGGAAGATAATCGTTGCAGACAATACCCGAACACATCATAGCCGGCGGATAAAGAGAGCCCTCTTCGTTTGTCCAAATCATGGCAACAAGGTTGTGCTTGTGGGGAATCTTATCGTTTGCAACCGTTTCAAGAACTTCCATTGCACCCATAACACCGAGGATACCGTCATAGTTACCGCCGTTCTTAACGGAGTCACAGTGTGACGCCATGACGATTGCCGGAAGAGTCGGATCCGAACCTTTGAGAGTTGCATAAACATTGGCAACATCGTCTGTTTGGATTTCGGCACCGATTGCTGTCATTCTCTTTACAAACTCTGCTCTTGCCTGTAATGCCTCGGGGGAAAGTGAATATCTTGTAATTCCGCCGTGACCGGCATCGCCGAATGTACTGAAAGTTGAAATCTTATCCTGCATTCTTTCTTTGCTGCATGTAAACATATACTTTGCACCATCCTTAATAAATTAAATTCTGTTTAATATTTTTATATCAATGCTTATTTAAAGCAGTTTTGCTGACTTTTTTGCCCGAACTTATTGCGCCCACGGGGCAAACAACCTTGCAAAGATGACAGCCAACGCATTTTTTGCCGTAGAGAACGGGTTTCTGATTGTCATTCATCTTTATTGCCTGATGACCGCCGTCATAACATGATACGAAGCATCTTCCGCAACCGACACATCTTTCACGGTCGAACTTTGGAAAACATATGTAACTTCTGTCAAGGTCATCGGCAGGAATGATATTGCTTTCGGCAATACCCGTAAAATCCGAAACAGACTTGAAATTGTGAGCTTTCATATATCGTTTCAAGCCGTCCTTCAAATCGTCAATAATGCGGTAACCATACTGCATTACCGAGGTTGTAATCTGAACCGTTGAGCAGCCGAGTGAAATAAACTCCGCCGCATCATACCATGTTTCGATACCGCCCATACCGCTTATCGGAACATTCTTCAGTCTTTCATCGCTTTTCATCTCGTTAATGAACCGTAGTGCAATCGGCTTTACAGCCTTGCCCGAATATCCGCCGACTGACGATTTTCCGCAAACATCGGGAGATGTTGAAAAATTGTCGAGGTTGACATTCATAATACTTTTAATCGTATTGATTGCCGCAAGTCCGTCTGCGCCCGCCTCCATTGCCTTAACTGCCGGAGGAATCATTGAAGTGATGTTCGGTGTCATCTTGGCAAGAATCGGAAGCTTTGTTCCCTTTCTTACAGCCTTTGTGTAGGTATATACAAGTTCGGGATTTATTCCGACATCACTGCCGAGTCCCTCGCCGACCATCTGAGGACAGCTGAAGTTACATTCTATAACATCAGCCCCCGCGTCTTCACAAAGAGATGCAAGCTTTGTCCATTCTTCTTCATTACTGCCCATGATAGATGCGATGATGACCTTCGTCGGATAATTTTTCTTTAATTTCCTGAAAAAGGAAAGGTTTTCTTCAAGAGAATATGTAGAAATCTGTTCAATATTCTTAAAACCTACAAATGCGGTATCTTCCTTGTCAAGTTCTGCAAATCGTGGCGAAACCTCGTTCGGGGTAAACATTCCGATTGTCTTGAATGCAACTCCTGCCCAGCCTTCATCAAACGCCTTGGCAACCATATCGTAGTTACTTCCGACAACCGATGATGACAGAAAGAACGGGTTTTCACACTTTACTCCGCACAAATCAGTGATGAGATCCGCATCATATTCGGGAACAAATTCTTCTCTTGAAACAATATCCGTAATCTTGTTGATATTAACGGGCGAATCAAACTTTGCTCTGTTGCAAGCCTGCATACAGCCTCCGTCAATGCAACCCGCACACGGATTGTCGCCAAGCATATATCTTGCTCCCTCTGTGTTGTCAAAATTAACGGAGCGGATAATGCGGTCAATCCTGACGCCGTTCTTGCAGGCATTTGCACAAGGTGCATCCTCGCAGAGCAGGCATCTGCTGCTTTCACTTTTTAAAACAACTTCTCTGTATCCCATAAACATCAACTACTTTCAAAACTTAGATAAATTATTTTGAGGTACTGCGTTTTACATACTTACCGTTACCGGGAGTTCCCACAAAGTCGCCGTTGTCATAAACAAGACTGCCTCTGAGGTAGGTCTGAACGGGATAACCGTGGAGCTTTTTGCCCTCCCAGATAGTATGGTCACAGTCCGAATGCATATTGTTTACACTGATTGTAAAATCCTTGTCCTTATCGTAAATCACGATGTCGGCATCCTTACCGATTTCGATTGAACCCTTGTCGTCGCAGCCGAAGATTTTTGCTGGGTTTGTTGAGCAAAGCTCAACCGCTCTTTCAAAAGAAATCTTGCCGCTGTTTGCCGCATCAAGCATATAAGGATAGAGATTTTCGATACCTGCACAGCCGTTTGGAATCTTTGTAAAATCATCCTTGCCCCAGTCTTTTTCGTAGCTTTGGAAAGGACAATGGTCTGTTGCAACCGTATCAATCATACCCGATTTGATTGCTGTCCACAAAGCGTCCTGACTTTCCTTACCCTTCATAGGCGGTGAGCATACAAAGTTTCTGCCGTCCTCACGCTTATAGACATCACAGGTAAATTCAAGGTACTGCGGACAGGTTTCAATGTAGAGTTCGTGTCCCTCTGTTTTTGCTTTAATACATTCCTCAAGTCCTTCTTTGTCAGCCATATGAACAATATAAAGAGGAGCGTCAAGGTGACTTGCCCAATGCACGGCTCTCTTGTCAGCCTCTGCCTCAACAAATTCGGGACGGCTGAGATAGTGATACCATGCGCTTGTTTTGCCCTCTTTAAGGAACTGTTCCGTTCTCATATCAATGAGGTCGGGATTTTCTGCGTGAAGATTGATTTTCGCACCAAGCTCCTTTGCTCTGAGCAAAAGTCTTACAAATGTTGCGTCATCAACCATCATATGTTCCTTTTTATATACAAAGAAGCACTTGAAGCTTGTAATACCTTTTTTTACAGCTGTTTCCATTTCATCAAGGATTTCACCGCCGTTAAGGTCGGTGATACAACAATGAAAGGCATAGTCAACACAGGCCTCTTTTTCAAGAACCTCTTTCTTTGAATTTATAAGTCCCATAATTGTTTCACCGCTGTGCTGTACGGGATAATCAAAAACAGTTGTTACACCGCCGCAAGCCGCCGCTCTTGTGCCTGCAAGGTAGCTGTCGGCAGAAACCGTGCCGCCGAACGGCATTGCAAGATGAGTATGCACATCAATTGCACCTGGAAGAACGAGCTTTCCCCCTGCGTCAACAACCTTGTCTGCATCGAAATCAAGGTTACTGCCGATTGCGACAATCTTGCCGTCATTTACTGCAACATCAGCCTTGTAGCTTTCCTTTGCCGTAACAATTGTTCCGTTTTTAATCAATAAATCCATAATGTTTCCTTCCTTTCATATTTGTGACCTTTTCGTCACGGCAGTCGGTTTACCGCCGTGACGAAAGCCTGAATCAATTACTTTGTGAAAAGGTCTTTCTTGTAAACAAGCTCAAGACCCGATCTCTGATAAACCTGAGCGATTTCAAGGAGATCCATACCGCCTGCATTTGCGGATGCGAGGTTTGCTACCCATGTAACACCGAAATCAACTGTGCCGTTGTTTACTGCTGTTGTTTCCGAAATGTCACCGCCGCCCGGTGTGATTGTTACTTTAAGACCGACTTCGTCATAGTAGCCCTTTGCCTGTGCAACATAGTAGCCCATAAACTGTGCCTGAGGCAACCACTTGAGCTGGATTGTAACATCTGTCTTTTCGAGTGTACCGAACTTGCCGTCCTTTGACTTGTTAGCGGCGTCAATGTACTGTGTATCACGAATATCGTCAAGTGTGAATCCTTCAAGCTTCTTTGCGGCTGATGAGTCGTCAAGCTGTACATACTTCTTGCAGAGGTCGAGTGTCTGCTGCATTGCATCCTCGTCCATATTGCCGTAGTTGCTTACTGTCTTGCCCTTTGTGTCTGTTGTAACAAGCTTTGCAACCTCTTTTGCCATATAGAGCTGGTGGTCTGATGATACCGATGAGCCTGCGTCAAATACAATTTGAGCAGCTTCTTCGGGGTTTTCAACGGCATATGCCCAACCCTTCATAGATGCGTAAAGGAAAGCCTTTACCGTGTTCGGGTTTTTCTTTGCAAACTCTTTGGTACAGAAAATATTGTCCTCGAGCATTGCAACACCCTCATCGTTCATATCGATTGTGCCTACTGTATCGCCGTACTTGTAACCGCCGTCATAGTCGTTCTTTACAAGTCCGAGTTCGTTAAATGTCATTGCCGAAGCAAGTGTAATATCGTCCTGATCGAAACCGTCCATTGTGAAATCTTCCGAAAGGTACTTTGTGGGGAGGTCATACTTCTGAAGAAGTGCAAGAATTTCGTACTCGTTACCGAGTCCCCAGTTACCAACCTTACCATCAGCGGCGGCTTTCTTGATAATCTCTTCATTTGACATCAATTCACCCGAAGTTGAACTGCCTTTTGATGATGAATCCGAAGATGAGCCTGATTCACCGCAACCTGCAAAAGCTGTTACTGCAATTGCACCTGCAAATACAACTGCGAGCAGTTTTTTGAGTTCCTTTGTCTTTTTCATTTTGATTCCTCCAATTTCAAAATTTGTATGTAAACCGAAAGCGGTAAACAACTTATTTAACTTTTCTGTTCTTGAGAACAATTGATTCAACCAGCATCAGCACACCGTACATTACAAGTCCGATAAGACAGGCAACAACAATATATGCCCACGCTGTCGGATACTGACCGAGAACTATGTTTTCTCTGATTTCTCTGCCGACACCGACAATGTATTCTGCAAAATATTCCGAAACAACTGCACTGATAATGCTTATCGGAACGCTTACCCTGAGAGCGGTAAATACATATGGTACGGAATTCGGAAGTCTAAGCTTAAAGAACACCGTGCTTTTCTTTGCCGCATATGATTTCATAAGGTCAAGAGCAAACGGCTTGAGCTCCGTAAGTCCTCTGAAAGCGTTAATACTCATACTTGCAATGCAGACAATCATAACAACAAGTGTTTTTGCAAACATACTTCTTATGTTCGGATCGTTGCTTATATCCTTTGTCCAGTTTGTCATTACAGGAGCAAGAGCAACAATCGGAATTGCGTTGAATGCACCTACAATTGTAAGACCGCCTTTGCCCCATTTCTGAAAGGTTGCCGCAAAGACAGCAATCAGATATCCGATGATTGAACCGATTACAAGTCCTATAACCGCAACCAGAAGTGTGTAGAGTGCATTCTGTGCAAATGCGGGAATATTGTCAATGATGATGTGGCAAATTCTTGACGGAAGCGGCAGAGTGTTTGTGTCCGTATTGAAAATCTTGTGAAGAACCTGTCCCTGCCACAAGGCGAGGATTAGAACACCGAAAAGCACGGGAAGAAGCACCGAGCTTACACCCTGAGCGACTTTATTTTCTTTAAGCCTTCGCCAAAGGCTTTTTCTTTTTTTAATCAATTAAGCCGCCTCCTTTTTCTTTTTTGTTTTGCGTTCAATTCTCTTGAGCGGTGAAACTGCATTTTCAATCCAACCCATGAGCGAACAGCTTAAAACACCGATAACCGCACTGAACACTACGATGTCCCAGAAAACATATATTGACATTGCGTGTTTGAGCGACTGTGAAAGCATACAACCAAGTCCGCCGTCACCCTGAAGTGTATCAACAAGGATTGACGCTGTAATTGCCATCGGTGCGGCAATTTTCAGACCTGTGAAGAAATACGGGATACACGAAGGAATGAGCATTTTGAAATATACCGTTGATTTCTTTGCGGCATATGAATACATAAGCTCATACTTTTGTTTTTCTACCGAGTTAAGACCTGCAAGTGTGTTGGTTGCAACAGGATAGAATGTGAGGATTGCCGCAATGATGATTCGGCTTGAACCTATATCGTGTGTCATTGCAAGAATGATAGGAGCCATGCCGAGAATAGGAATAAGCTGAATAAGCATAAGGTACGGGGCGGCAATCTTTTCAACAATGTGTGAAAGCTTCATAAGTATTGCAAGTATAAAACCTATCAGCGTACCTATCATAAAGCCCTGTCCCGCTCTTGAAAGCGTTTGACCTGCGTTAAAAAGAACAACTTGCAAACAACTCATACCGTTTGAAACGGGTTTGGGATCAATTAACGAATAGAAAATCTGCCATACATGAGGCATAATGTTTTCGGGGGTTCGCTTTGTTGCCTGAATTATAAAAGCGAAGATTTCCCATATCACCAATAATCCGAGCACCCATACCAAGGTTACGAGTGCTTTGGAATTTTTTATCTTTGTTATTGTTTTCATCATAAGCTGCCACCTTCAAAGCTGTTTCTTACCTTTGAAACAAGTTCTCCGAAATGAGGTGTATCTCTCATATCAATTGTTCTCGGATACGGCAGGTCTGCGTCAACTACCGCAGAAAGTCTGCCCGGGTGAGGTGAGAGAACACAAATTCTTGTCGAAAGGAAAACTGCCTCCTGAATGTTATGCGTTACAAAAACGATTGTCTTATTTGTCTTTTCCCAGATTTTTAAAAGGTCAAGGTGAAGCTTTTCCTTTGTGAACTCATCGAGTGCCGAGAACGGCTCGTCCATGAGAAGAATTTCAGGTCTGATACCAAAGGCTCTTGCAATGCCGACTCTCTGCTGCATACCGCCGGAAAGCTGCTGCGGATAATGGTCCGCAAACTTTGTAAGTCCGACCATTTCAAGCATTTCATCGGCTCTGTCCGAACGGTCTTTCTTTGAATAGCCCATAATTTCAAGCGGAAGCTCAATATTTTTCTTTACTGTTCTCCACTCAAAAAGCACGGGATTCTGAAAGACAATACCGAATTTCTGCATAAGTCTGATTTCCTTCGGAGTCATATTACTTACTCTGACATTGCCCGAAGTGGGTTCAAGCAAATCGGCGATTGTACGAAGGAGAGTTGTTTTACCGCATCCCGAGGGACCGAGAAGTGAAATGAATTCTCCCTTGTGAATATCAAAATCAATGTTATCGAGTGCCTTTACATCATTGCCCTGATTGTCTTTGAATACCACCGACACATTATTTATTGCAATCTCAACATCATTTTTCTTGATTGCTTCGCTGTTCAAATTCATAATCATTCCTCCCGATAATAAAAAAACACGGCAAAGGTACAATTACAACTGCGCCTTTGCCGTGTTAAAAATTTTAAATTTTTCAGATACTAAACATACAATTTTTTGTAGATTTCAATGCAATCATCAACGGTAACTTCTTTTACCGTGTTAGCGGGGCTTCCGCTTGCAACCGCATCGGTTGCCATTTTTGAAATTTTTGAGTAATACTCATCTCTGTCAATTCCGTACTGTTCAAGAGTAGGAATTTCGCACACATCACAAATGTTTTGAAGTGAATCGATAAACTTTTCTGCGGCTGTTTCGTCGCTGTCAGAGTCACTTGCCACACCCGTTTCTCTGCCGAGGTTTGCAAACTTTTCGTATGCACCCGATACGGCAAAGCTTAAGCACTCTTTAAGGAGCATTGCATTTGACATTCCGTGCGGAACATGGAACAATGCGCCAATCGGTCTGCTCATTCCGTGAACAATTGTTACACTTGAATTATTGATACAGATACCTGCCTCAAGAGCCGCAATACTCATCTGCTCCCTTGCAAGTGAGTTGTCGGGTTCTCTGTAGGCAATCGGTAAATATTTCATAATTCTCTTAACTGCCGAAACAGCAAGCGTGTCTGTCATTGAAAATGCTTTTCTTGAAGTGTATGCCTCAACTGCGTGAGTAAGAGCATCAAGACCTGTTGCCGAAGTAACCGACTTTGGAGCGCCAACCGTAAAACTGCTGTCAACAATTGCAAGCTTAGGGACAAGCACATCGCCCTTCAAAAGCATTTTTATTCCCTTTTCGGAATCGGTAATTACGGTAAACTTTGTTGCCTCACTGCCTGTTCCCGCTGTTGTCGGAATTGCGGCAAGGGGAAGAATTTCTCCCGTAATTTCCTTTCCGTTATAATCTGCTATACTGCCCTCGTTGACTGCCATTGCTGCAATTGCCTTTGCCGAATCAAGAGGACTGCCTCCGCCTATACCGATGATAAAGTCACAACCGGAGGATTTTAACATTTCAACACCGTTTTCAATCATAGTGTCGGTCGGTTCGCCTGTTATGCCGTCAAAGATAACGCAGTCTATACCGTTTTCATCAAGCAAGGCGGTAAGCTGTTTCATCATATCGGAAACGGCAACATGCCTGCCTGTTACTATAAAGGCCTTGTTTCCCATTTTTTTAAGAAGAGGAGCGGCCTCACCGAGAACATTTGTACCGACAACCGTATGATTTGGTATTACAAAATGTGACATTTTATTATCTCCCGTTTTTGAAATTTTAATTAACTTATATTATCAAATCAATTCGCTGTCAACATATGTAAGAACTTCGTCCATCTTCTCCATTTCTTCCTTAATCTGCTCCTCCGTAATAATGAGAGGCGGATTGACAAAGAGCATATTTTCGTGTGAGTATGTCATGAACTTTTTCTTTTTGAGCATACCGACGAGAGTTCCCATAATACCCTTTTCGTCCTTGCCGTAAGGAACAAGAGGTTCTTTTGTCTTTTTATCCTTTACAAGCTCAATTGCCGAGAAAAGACCGATATATCTTACATCACCTACGCAAGGATGCTTAGCCTTCATTTCTTCAAGGATTTCTCCGAGAACCTTGCCCGACTTTGCAACATTGTCAAGAATGTGTGCCTCACCGTAGTAGTTTACACAGGCAACACCTGCCGCACAGGCAAGAGGATGACCGCTGTATGTAAGTCCGCATGAAAGAAGATGATCGTCAAAATATTCTGCAACCTTCTTTGATACTGCAACACCGCCGAGAGGAACATAACCGCAGGTAACGCCCTTTGCAAATGTTACGATATCGGGAACTACATCAAAATTCTGGAATGCAAACATCTTACCTGTTCTGCACCAGCCAGCCATAACTTCATCGCAAATCATCAAAATTCCAAACTCATCACAAATCTTTCTTACGCCCGGCAGATAACCCTTCGGCGGAATGATTACACCGTTTGAACCTGTGATTGTTTCCATTACGATTGCGGCTACACTGTCGGGACCTTCGTAAATAATCTGTTCACGGAGCTTTGTAAGGTAAAACTTAGTAGCTTCTTTCTCCGATTCAAAGTTGATTGCCTCACGGTAAACATAAGGATCAAAGAACTTTACAAATCCGGGAATACCCGGTTCAAGAGGATATCTTCTCGGTTCACCAGTAAGGTTGCCTGCACCGAATGATGAACCGTGATAACTTCTGTAACGGCTGAATACTTTGTTTCTGCCTGTGAACATTCTTGCAATCTTTACTGCATTTTCGTTTGCGTCTGCACCTGCGTTTGTAAAGAATACCTTTCCGAAGCTGTCGGGAAGAAGATTTATAATCATCTCTGCAAGCGTTGACTTTGCCTCTGTGGCATATGACGGACCGACAAAACAAAACTTGTCAACCTGTTCCTTGATTGCATCATCGATTGCTTTATTTCCGTAACCGAGATTGAGGTTTACAAGCTGTGATGACATATCTGTATATCTGTTACCGTCAAAATCGTAAAAGTAAATTCCGTCTGCCTTTGCAACGGGAATCGGATTGAGATTACCCTGCTTGCTCCATGACTGGAGGACATATTTCTTATGGTTTTCAACAATTTTCTCAGGTGTCATAATAATTTCCCCTTTTTAAGATACCAAAAAAGATAAACAGAAAAGGAGCCTCCTTTTCAGAAGCTCCTTTGCTTTGCGTCTTTTTTTGTTTATGCCATTATTATATCACCAAAATACGGTTATGCAATATTTTTCGGCACAATATTCTTTGTGCTAAAGCACAATGTTTTCGGAGATATTTCTTGAATTTATGACCTTTTCGTCATTTTACATACAAATTTCGTGAAATGTTTACTTCTTGTTTGTATGCTGTAATTAACAATTACTCGTTTTCCTTTTTCTTTGTTGTGCCAAGGCTGAGTATAATTACGGAAATGATAATCATTACAACACCTGCGGCACACGGAATTACGACACCGTAAATCATATTAAAACTGCTTTCTGTTGCAGCCTGTCCGCTGATGATTGTATATTCACCTGACGGCATACTGCTGAGTGAATATGTTGTGCCGTCAATTGTAACATTGAAATTTTCCGAACGAATCATTTCGTCTGTAATACCTGCGCTTTTAAGACCGTTATCGCCAAGGTTCATATTTGTGCTTACAACTTCGCCGTTCTTAACGATGATTGTATCACCCTTGCAGCTTTTTGCAATATCAGCACCGATAACAGCCGAATAGTCGCTTGTATTTGTATCAATAATAACGATGCCGCCCTCTGTTCTTGCAACGCAAGCCATGAGGTTATACACACCGTCCTCGCCCTCAACGGCTGTCGGCTCTGAAATACTCTTGACCTTCATACCCTTGAGGTTAGCCTTGAACTGCTTTGTTGTTTCGTCATCAAGGAAATTTGTGCCGACCTTTTTATCGTCTGACGATGCGATAATCTTGCCTTCAGCGTCTGTCATAACAAATGAATTGATGCCGAGGTTCTTTACAAGTGAGGCATTTGTGTCAGCCGAAGTATTTTCCGTAACAACACTTGCAATTACATTTGCCTTTTCAAAAAGTGAGTTCATAAACTCAAATTTAGTGTAGTTATAGTTATCGCTGTATTCTGTAAGCTGAGCCTTTGCGTCATCAAGATATGTCTGATTTGAGCTTTCTGTTTTTGTTGAAAACAAATTGCAAACTACCGAAACGCAAACCATAACAACAGCAACAATAACTGCCGTTACAACTGCAACGCCTTTTTTTACCGATTTAGAATTACCCATTGTAATCTTCCTTTCAAAATGTTTTCCTTGCATAAAATAATACCATTATTCGACTTTGTTTTCAAGTATGGTTCGTGAAATAATTAACAACTGCATATAATTTGACAATATTCTGCATTAACCGATTTTGGGATACAGCTCTGCGAAAAAAGAATAATTTGAAAAAAATGATACATCTATGATACAATGGCAATATAAACTGTGTCTTGGAGGTGGGGTTGTTGGCTGACATATTGATTGTTGAGGACGAAAAGAATATTTCAAATCTTATTGAAATGGCTCTTTCTCGGCACGGGCACAAAACCGATTGTGTGTTTGACGGCGAAAGCTGTGCCGATGTTCTGGAGAAAAAGCACTTTGACCTTATTCTGCTTGATGTTATGTTGCCGAAAATCAGCGGTTTTGAGCTTATGGACTACATCAAAGGCTTTGACACACCCGTAATTTTCATTACTGCAAAATCAGATATATCGGACAGGGTTTACGGGCTTAACCTGGGGGCTGACGATTACATAACAAAACCGTTTAACATTTCGGAACTTCAGGCAAGAGTCGATGCGGTACTGCGAAGATACAACAAGGCAAAAACAAAACTCAGCTTTAAAGACATAGTAATTGACACAAATTCAAGAATAGTCACCAAAAACGGAGTACAAATTGACCTTACATTAAAGGAATACGAAATACTTCTGCTTTTTGTACGCAACAAAAACATTGCCCTTTATCGTGAAATGATTTACGAAAGAGTATGGAATGAACCGTATATGGGTGATACAAGAACCGTGGATCTGCATATTCAGCGGTTAAGAAAAAAGCTTGATTTAAAAGACAACATTCAGTCTGTGTATAAAGTCGGTTACCGTCTTGTTGAATAAGCGGAGGGAAAGCCTTAATGAAATTTTCGTGGAAAATATTTTTTATTACTTTTCTTATTATAATTACTTCCTTCGGTGCGGGAGGTTTTCTCCTCATCAACACCGTTTTTACAAACACGCTGAACAACCGCATAGACTCAGCCAAAAAGAACAACAATTACATCACAACGGCACTTTCGGTATATGCAGACAACAATCTGCCCACCTACGGAAACTTGGAATATCTGCGCGTTTCGGCAATCGGATTTGCAAAACAAATTGCAGGCAATACGGATTCTAAAATCAAAATCGGTTCAATAAACGAGCTCAGCTTTTCGGCAGAAAATGAATTTGCCCACGGTATGTCGGTAAATTCCAGAAAAAGCAGAGTAGTTACTGAAAACAAAAAATACTATATTCAGACAATAAGCAAAATTCAGCTTGTAACCAAAAGCTGTTATATTGAAACTGTTGACAATATAACAAGCGTGTACAGCGACCGTGATATGTACTGCACAATTTATCAGTTCATTCTCATAGGCGTTGCGTTGTTTGCATCAATTCTGCTTGTAATCTTCTCAAAGCTTTTGACAAGACCGCTTGTTAAGCTAAAGGATGCGTCAAAGGAAGTTGCCGAGGGCAACTTTAATATGAGAGTAAAGGAAAGCCACGGCATTACATCTTCAACCGAAATAACCGAGCTTTCGCAGAGCTTTAACACCATGGCAGATTATGTTGAAGACTACATTGAACAGCTAAAGCTTGCAACACAGAATCGTGACAACTTTATTGCGGATTTTACCCACGAATTAAAAACTCCGCTGACATCTGTCATAGGTTATGCGGATATGCTCCGCTCATATGAAATGGAGCCTGAACAACGCAGAGAATGTGCCGACCTTATCTACAAAGAGGGCAGTCGGCTGGAGGCGCTTTCGCTTAATCTGCTAAACCTTATAGTTTTGAAAAATGACGAAATCAAAACCGTAAACATCAGAACGGACATAATTTCCGATGACATTAAAAAGTCTGTTCTCTTTATTTTGAAAAAATACGGTGTGAAACTCAAATTAAATGTTGAAAAAGCAGAAGTCAACGCAGAGCCGTCGCTCTTGAAAACGCTCTTGTACAACCTGATTGACAATGCCTGCAAAGCGAGTGAGAGCGGAAAGCCTGTTACACTCACGGGATATGTTGACAGCGACAGATACCGTTTTTGCGTTACCGACAGCGGTTGCGGAATTGCGGAAGATGACCTTGCCAAAATTACCGAACCGTTTTATATGGTTGACAAATCCCGTTCAAGGAGTATGGGCGGAGCCGGACTCGGACTTTCAATCTGCAACGAAATTGCAAAGCTTCACGGCTCAACTCTTGAAATCGTCAGTGAAGTCGGCAAGGGTACGGACATCAGCTTTACGGTAAGCCTTGCCGATAATTCTGCGGAAAGTGAGGATTTTGAAGATGAAATTTAACCTTAAAAAATCCGCAAAATATATCATCTGCACTTTGCTCACCTTGACCGTAGTCGCAACCGTTGTGTTTCTCCCCCGCTTTTATTATTCGGTAACGGACAATCGGGATTCTGTCGGAAACACAGCCGAAACATTTAAACTTACCGCCGATATAACTACTTTGAGCGGCGGAGAATTTTTGAAACTCGTTTCAAGCGAAGATACCGTCTGGGTTCTTCAAAACAATGCTCCGAAAGCAGAAACTGTAATCAGCTATGCCAAAAAAGCGATAAGCAATCTTGCAAATTCGCTTAAAGACACAAATTTATTTTCCAATATTGCAGGCTACATTCCGCAGTTTTTTACATTTGACAGCTGTAGCGGTTACAAACTTACAATGCGTGGAACACTTGACGGCAATGTAATCGTTTCGTCCGATATTATGTTTGTCGCATGCAACTATGCCAAAGAGGGCGCACGATACGGACTAAACATAACAATGCTGTTTGACACGGAAACCTTTACAATTTATGAGCTTAACATTGATACAACCTACCTGTCGGACAGCGGTACCGAGAGTGAAAATCCGCTGTATTCGGTTATTCCGTACAGCGACAGTTATGAACAGGAGTTGTCCGATGCACTCATAAAATACTGGGGTGTCAGTTCCGATTCAATAACGGTTAAGGCAAGTTCCGAATCTTTCAGCATCAACATCTGCCCGCAGCCGTTTTTGGAATACAGCAAAATAAACAACGAACAATTTGATTATTATGTGTTATGAAACAACTATGATACATTTTTGAACAAATTCAGAAACAAGCCTTTTGTATAGTATAGATACACTTACGAAAGGCTTGTTTTTTTATGGATATTAAAGAGTATGAGGAATTTTGTAAAAACAGTAAATACGGAAACTTTATGCAGTCGGCAGACTGGGCAAAGGTTAAAAAAGGTTGGATTCCCGAGTATGTTGCAGTTCGTGATGAAAACGGAAAAATCAACGGTTGTACACTTGTGCTTGTAAAGAAAATACCGATTCTCAACACGGCAATGCTTTATGCACCGAGGGGCTTTGTATGCGACACTCACGACAGTAAAACCGTCAGAAAAATATTTGAGCAGATAAAACTGATTGCAGAAAAATATCACGCATACACACTCAAAACCGATCCGCTGATTGACGAAACCGACTTTATCTCAATTAAAAATCTTGTTGACCTCGGATTTGTTTATCACGGTGAAAAGCAGGGATATGACAACACCCAATGCAGAGAAAATTATGTGCTTGACATAAAAGATAAATCGTGTGATGAAGTTTTTGCAAATTTTAAATCAAAATGGCGGTACAACATCCGCCTTGCAATGAGGAAAGGTGTTGAATGTAAATTCTGCGGTGAAGATGAGCTTGACGATTTTATGGAGCTTATGAAAGAAACAGGCAGGCGTGACGGCTTTGAAATTCGTTCGGAAGAATATTTCAGAAATTTTTTACAGGCATTTCACGGCAACGCAAAGCTATGTATCGCAAAACTTGACGGAAAAGTTTTGTCGGGTGCATTGCTTGTAAATTATGCAAATGTTGCAAGCTATGTTTACGGCTGTTCATCAAACGAATACAGAAAATATATGCCGAATTATCTTATGCAATGGACGATGATTAAGTACGCAATTGAGAGCGGTTGCCATACATACGATTTTTGCGGTATTCCCTATTGGTATGACGAAACGCATAAAAACTACGGTGTCTACCGCTTTAAACAGGGATTTAACGGCAAAGTCAAAACCTATGCCGGCGAGTTTGACTATGTTTTCAGAAACGGAGTAAATCACATTGCCGACCTTGCAATGAAACTGAAAAAGCTTGTGTGAAATATTCATCTGCGTTGAATTTGCAAATCGTATATGCTAAAATGGAGTGGGTAAAATTATCCCACTCCATTTTGTATCGGAGGAATTTTATGTTCTGCGATTTGCATACACATTCAACATTTTCGGACGGCACATTTTCACCTACGGAAATCGTTTTAAAAGCCAAAGAAATCGGACTTGACGCTGTTGCACTCTGCGACCACAACACAGTTGCCGGACTTGACGAATTTGTTTCGGCAGGTAAAAAGTACGGCGTAACCACCGTTGCGGGGATTGAATTTTCAACCGAATACAATTCAAAGCAGCTGCACATTGTCGGTCTGTTTATCAAGAAAGAAAACTATTCAGACATAACCGAAATTATGGCTGAGTCGCAAAAATTAAAGGAGAAAAGCAACAAACTGCTCGTTAAAAATCTTGCAAGAGACGGCTATATTCTCGACTATGACGAAATCAAAAGCAGCACGGTTGACGGCTTTGTAAACCGTGCAAACATCGCCGCCGCTCTTATGCACAAAGGCTACGTTTCTTCTGTCAAAGAGGCATTTCACACCTTGCTTATGTCGAAGTTCGGCTACTATGTTCCGCCGAAAAGGCCGTCATCTCTGTATATAATTGAAAAGCTGAAAGGTTTCGGTTCAATATCCGTTCTTGCACATCCGTTTCTCAACATGAACGAAGATGAATTGAGAGAATTTCTGCCAAAAGCAAAGGCTTGCGGTCTTAACGCAACGGAGGCGTACTATTCGCTTTTTGACAATGCTGAAACAGAGCTTGCCGAGAAAATATGTGACGAATACGGTCTTTTGAAAAGCGGCGGAAGTGACTTTCACGGAGCAACAAAACCCGATATTTTTCTTGGAGTCGGAAAAGGAAATCTTGCGATACCTACAGAAATATACAAAAATCTTGCTAATTGTTATCACAACTTCCGATTATAAAATCATCGTCATTATGCAATGCTCCCTGCATTTTACAAGCACAACAATTTAATTTCGACTCAAACACCAAAAAAACAGCGATGAAGAATAATCACCGCTGTTTTTTGGTTTTGGATTTAATTTTTTTCAATTCAGGCTTATTTTATTTTAAGTGAAATATCAAAAGCCTTAACCGAATGAGTGAGCGCACCCATTGAGATGATATCAACACCGGTTTCGGCAATTTCACGAAGAGTTTCGTCGGTAATGCCACCGCTTGCCTCAAGAAGAGCCTTGCCTGCCGTGATTTCAACAGCCTGTTTCATAAGCTCGGGGCTCATATTGTCGAGCATAATAACATCAACGCCTGCCTCAAGAGCCTGATTGAGTTCGTCAAGGTTTCTTACTTCAAGCTCAACCTTGGTCATATGACCGAGTTTTGATTTAAGCTTTGAAACAGCGTTGGCAATTCCGCCGCCTGCGTCAATGTGGTTATCCTTGAGCATTGCGGCATCTGAAAGATTGTAACGGTGATTTCTTCCGCCTCCGACCGTAACGGCATACTTCTGGAGCGGACGCATACCGGGAAGTGTCTTTCTTGTGTCGGCAATAGAAGCCTTTGTACCGCTGACAATTTCAACAGCCTTGTTTGTTGCGGTTGCAATACCGCTCATATGCTGAATAAGGTTGAGAGCCGTTCTCTCGCCCTTTAAAATTGTTCTTGTCTTGCCGTGAATTTCAGCGATGATTTCGCCCTTTACAAGCTTGTCGCCGTCATGCTTATAAACCTTTGCCTCAAAACCGTTTGGCTGAAGAATTTCAAACACACGGAGTGCAACCTCGATACCGCAAAGAACACCTGAACTTTTTGCAAGAAAAATTGCCGTGTTTTCCTGATTTTCGTCAATAAGATAATCGGTTGTTGTGTCAAGATAGTTGATATCCTCAAGCAATGCGGTTTTGATAAGATTGTCTACATAAATGCTGTTAAGTGTCATCAGTCTGTACCCTCCATAATTTCGTCAAAAATGATACTTGCAACAATTGCCGCACTTCTTGCCTCAACAAGGTCGGAATTGATTTCGTACTTTTCTGCAAACAGTTCACTCATAATCTCGTGAATCTGCTTACTGCTTTCTTCATATTTTTCAGGCTTTGGAAGAACAAAATATGCGTCCTGCAAAATCTCTCTGATTTTTGAACGACAGCCATGCGGCATGGTCTTGCCCTCAACAGGGCGGTAAACAGGCTCTTCGCCAAGAGTTCTTCTGCCGAATTTATTTATTTTATTCGTAATGTCAAGAGCGGCTGTTCTTGAATAAACAAGTGCCTCAAGCAGTGAGTTACTTGCAAGACGGTTCGCACCGTGAACACCTGTGTGCGAGCACTCTCCTGCGGCATACAAGCCCTCAACGGTTGTGCGTGAATTAAGGTCAACATCAATACCGCCCATAAGGTAATGCTGGCACGGAAATACAGGAATTCTGTCCTTTGTAATGTCAACGCCTTCTTCAAGGCATCTTTCATAAATCATCGGAAAACGATTTCTTACAAAATCAGCCGGCTTGTGGGTTATGTCAAGATAGAAATTCTCGCTGTTTGTCTTAATTGATTCAAGCATAACCGCATTTGAAACAACATCTCTCGGAGCAAGCTCTCCTCTGCTGTCATAATTTGAGGCAAATCTCTCGCCGTTGCAGTTGAGCAGAACCGCACCCTCACCACGAACAGCCTCACTTATAAGAAAACGCTCTCTGCCATGATCAGCCGCAAATGCTGTCGGGTGAAACTGTATTCTCGAAAGATTTTTAATTCTTGCACCAAGCATATATGCAAACGCAATGCCGTCACCCGTTGCGATTGCGGAGTTGGTTGTGTACTTATAAACTCTGCCGATACCGCCTGTTGCAAGCAGACAGTAGTTACAGCCGTAGTGAAGCTTTTCACCGTTTCTCAAAATGCTTATATAAAAACCGTTCAGCACCTTGTCAATTGCATAAACAAGAGCGTTGTCACACACGGTAACATTTTTTAGCTGAGTAACCTTTGCGATAAGTCCGTCAACAATTGCCTTGCCTGTTGAATCCTTATGATGAACAATTCTGTTTCTGCTGTGACCTGCCTCCAGAGTTTTGCACATTGTGCCGTCCTCGTTAAGGTCAAAATCAACACCGAGGTCTTTTATCTTAAGAACATCCGAAGGACCTTCGGTAACAAGCTTTTCAACAGCAGAAAGAGTATTTTTATACTTTCCCGCAATCAATGTATCCGTAATATGCAGCTTGTAGCTGTCGTGAACCGTATCAAGCACACACGCAACACCGCCCTGCGCAAGAGAGCTGTTTGAAAGCTGAAGCTCACGCTTTGAAACAAGAAGAATATTCACGCTTTCAGGAAAATTAAGTGCCGCATAAAGTCCTGCCGCACCTGTGCCAACGATTACAACATCAAATTTCTTATCCATTTCCAAGTTCCTTTGAAAAAAATTTATCTGTTACACACGGCATCACACAAAATACCGTTTACAAATTTGTACCTGTATATTATACTACTAATTGTAAGATTAGTAAATACAGTAAATAATTTTGAAAGGGCGATTATTATGGCTGAAAATACAATTCCGAACGATCCGATGATTCTTTTAAGCTTTGTTAATACAAAGCTGCGTGATTTCTACCCCAGCCTTGATAAAATGTGTGACGATCTCGGTTGCAGTAAAGAAGAAATTGAAAGCAAGCTTTCTGCAATTGACTACAAATACAACGCAGAACTCAATAAATTTGTCTGACATCAAAGGAAAGTCCGTTTTATCGTACACCTCATTTGATATGATTAACATATAGGATATCCCATATGTTAAGGAGGAAAATTTATGGGCATTTTCGATTTTGAAAGATTGTTTGATTTAAACCATAACGGAATGCTTGATCCGCTTGAAAAAGGTCTTGAGTTCACCGTGATTGAAGATATTATGAATGATGACGAAGATAATGACGACTTGTTTTCGTCTGATTCAGATGATGAATTTGACACGGATTTCGGCGATGATTTCTGATTTTATTCAGCAAACAATTTAATCTTCAAGCAAAAAGCGAGATGAATTTTTCGATTGAATTCATCTCGCTTATATTTTTATTTATCGTGATTCTGTTCAAGAGTTACAGCTTGTAATTGTCCATAACCTTTTCCAAGGTCTTGTAATCATCATCGGAAATTTTATACACGGTTGAATTGTCTTTGTCAACACAGATTTTGTCAGCACCGCCGACACGGATATTGTGGGTAACAATTCCGTCTTTGCGTGTTTCAATAAGGATTCCGCCGTCAAACTCACCGCTTGTACCGCCTGTTTCGGCTGATTGCAGAATATTCTTGACCGTCTTGAAATCAACCTCGCCAAGCACGGCGGTTGACTCGTCCGACATTACGACGGTTATTTCATCAACATCGGAAAAATTAACCTTGTCTGTAATTTTCGTATCACCGCAACCGCAAAGCATTACCGCAACGGATAACATCATCACAAAAGCCAAACAAACCGCTCTGAATTTTTTCATATAATCTCCCCCACAACTAACTATTGATTATGAGAAAAGTATAAATAATAATTTTGGTAAAGTCAACGCCTAAATACGCCGACTTACACTTTGCTCAAGCCTATTGCGTCACTTCTTTTGAAAATGAAAAAGGCTTTTATCAACAAGGAATTTTTGCGACGGATAAATTGTTGTATTGCCGGATGCGATAAAACTGATGAGGACTGCAAGCACAAAATACGGGGCGGCAGACGCACCGAAAACTTCGATACCTAGAACGATTGCTGTAATAGGTGTGTTGATTGCTGCGGCAAAAACACATACAAATCCGATTGCCGCAAAAAATGTGGGATCAAATCCGCAGACGCATCCGAACCAACTGCCGAATGACGCACCCATATCAAACATAGGGGTAACCTCTCCTCCCTGAAATCCTGCACCGAGGGTGAGTACGGTCAAAAGATATTTTGCCGGCATATCGTACCATTTTGCATCGCCCTTAAAGGCGGTGTTCTGCATCCATGTGCTTAAGCCCTCAAAATCATTAAGTCCCAAAGCGAAAATTAAAAGGCTGACGATTGCCGCACCTACTGCTGCGGCAAGAAGGTAGTTCTTGAAAATTTTTGAGTATGCAAGTTTTACATACTTTATTCCGAGTGCAAACAGCTTGCCGATTAAGCCGAGGCAAACTGCCGCAATTAAAAACACAAAAAGAAATCTTGCGTCAAAATCGGGGATTGACGAGATTGCATATCTTTCATGTTTAAAGCCGAGAAGCTGTGTAACAAAATTTGCAAGGTATGAACACGCAAAGCACGGAATTACCGCACCTGCCGACAATCTTCCGACACAGCAGACTTCCATTCCGAAAAATGCACCTGCAAACGGTGTGCCGAAAACCGAACCGAATGCAGAGCTGATTCCGCTGAGAACGATTGTACTTCGGTCATTATTTTTAAAGCCGAGATAATCGGCAACATTACTTGTCAGCGAACCGCCAATCTGAACGGCAGTTCCCTCTCTGCCGACAGAACCGCCGAATAGGTGGGTTATGCAGGTAAATATAAATGTCAGCGATGCAAGTCGCTTTGGCACTTTTTCACCGTCATTTGCACTCTCAATAATAATGTTGTTGCCCATTGACGACTTTCCGCCGATACGCTTATATACAAAAGCGGTCACAATACCTGCTACGGGCAAAAACATATAGCACAACGGAAAGAAGCTCCTGAAATCTGCCGCATAGTCAAGGCATTTCAGAAATGCAAACGATATGAGTCCCATCACAACGGAACAGCACAGAGATGTTGCAAGCACCTTAAAATCAACAAATTTGTTCTTCATAAATTTCCTCCTCAAAATTTCCGCACAAAGAACATCGCATAAAAAAAGCCAATGCCCCTGTTCAAAAAACAGAAGTCATCAGCAAAAGCGGTTTCGACAAAAGCCGTGGGAGAACCTCATTCCCATTCATATTGACATATATAGTATATACCGAGCAAGGTAATTTTTCAAGTGATTTCGACAATTTTTGTAATTTTCCAAAAATCACCTTGCAATCATTTTGTTTAAGCAGTATGATACTCTATACCAAGCGGAAGAATATTTATTATTAAAAGAATCGGAGGCTGATGATATGTGTACAGCGGCAACATATAAAACAAAAGACTTTTACTTTGGCAGAACGCTTGATTATGAATTTTCATACGGTGACGAAATTACAATTACTCCACGAAATTTTCCGTTTAAGTTCCGTCATACGGACGAGTGCAGCAGCCACTTTGCGATGATTGGCATGGCGCACATTGCAGACGGTTATCCGCTCTATTACGATGCGATGAATGAAAAGGGCTTGTGTATGGCAGGGCTTAATTTTGTGGGCAATGCCGTATATTTTGAACCGAAAAATGGCAAGGAAAATATTGCACAATTTGAGTTCATTCCGTATATACTTTCACATTGCGACAGCGTTTTGCAGGCAAGAAAAAAGCTTGAAAGCCTTAACATAACAAATACGCAGTTCAGCAACAGGCTACCCTGTGCTCAATTGCATTGGATTATTTCCGACAAAAACGAATCGCTTACAGTTGAATCGACAAAGGACGGACTTAAAGTATATGACAACCCTGTCGGTGTGCTTACAAACAATCCTCCGTTTGACATTCAGATGTTCATGCTCAACAACTATATGTCACTCTCACCAAAGCAACCCGAAAACAACTTCGGCAAAAGTGCCGAGCTTACCACATACAGCCGTGGAATGGGTGCAATCGGACTGCCGGGTGACCTTTCATCCGCATCCCGTTTTGCAAAGGTTGCGTTCACAAAGCTGAACTCCGTTTCGGGTGACAGCGAGAGCGAAAGCGTGAGCCAGTTTTTCCACATTCTCGGTTCTGTTGACCAGCAGAGAGGTTGTTGTGAGGTTTCAGACGGAAAGTATGAAATCACACTTTACACCTCCTGTTGCAATGCCGACAAGGGAATCTACTACTACACCACCTACAACAATCACCAAATTTGTGCGGTTGATATGCACAAAATCGACCTTGATATAGCCGAGCTTACAGCATATAAGCCGATTTCAGAAGGTCAGGTTTTCTTTCAAAATTAAACACAAAAATTTCAGCCGTACACTTTTGAAATGTACGGCTGTTGTTTTATTTATTGTCTTTCTTCTGTTTTTTATGCTTATGCTTTTTGAGATGAACCTCGGGAACAGCTACAGTATCATAAACAACCGTGCTGTCTGTGTTATCCTCGGCAACATCATTCTGCTTTACTTTGCCCGTGTGAATCTCGGGAAAAGCAAGGTTTTCGGAATCAAATGTAAATTTCCTGTCCTTCATAAATACCTGCCTCCGATTCTAAATGCAATTTATAAAGAATGTTATCGTCAGACTGTTCAGGAAGTCGGCAAACAAACTGCCGACAATCGGAACAATAAGATAAGCCTTTACGGACGGTGCGTATTTTTCGCAGATTGCCTGCATATTTGCCATTGCATTTGGCGTTGCGCCCATACCAAAACCGCAAGTACCTGCCGCAAGAACAGCGGCATCGTAATCTCTGCCCATAATGTTGAACACAACAAAATATGAGAAAATGAACATAAGAACAACCTGACCTGCAAGAAGTATAATAAGCGGAAGCGCAAGGTCGGCAAGCTGCCAAAGCTTGAGTGTAATCATAGCAATACCGAGGAAAAGTGAAAGACATATACCGCCGAGGTCGTTAATCTCGCCCATATGAATAGTGATTTTACCCGTGTATTCACCGATGTTTCTCATAATTGCAGCAACAATCATTGCACCTATATAAATCGGGAATGTCATACCCGTAAGTGAAAGCAAATCTGAAACAACCGTACCGAGTCCGACCGCTATAATCAGCTGAAATACTGCCGGAGCATACATTGAAAAATGTCGTTCGTGCTTTTCTTCTTCTTCAACAAGAAGGCTGTCGTCCTCTGTTTTGATTGTGGCAATAAGGTTGTGCTTTTTAATAAGTCTGTTTCCGACAGGTCCGCCCATGAGTGAGCCTGCGATAAGACCGAATGTTGCAGCGGCAGTACAAACAGTTGTCGCACCCTGAACGCCGAAGTCCTCAAGTACAGGACCGAAAGCGCCCGCTGTACCGTGACCGCCTACCATAGGAATTGAACCCGTTGTCATACCTGTGAGCGAGTCAAGTCCTATCAAATTTGCAAGTCCGATTGCAGAGAAATTCTGCATTACAATGAGCATAATTACAAGAAACAAAAATACGATAAGAGATTTGCCTCCGCTTTTCAGCACCTTTAGATTCGCCTGAAATCCGACTGAGGTAAAGAAAAACACCATGCAGACTTCCTTTAGAGTATCATCAAAATCAATTACCGCAACACCTGTCATATAGAGAACCAGCGTAAGAATTGCAAAAAGCAAACCGCCGATTACAGGTGCGGGTATACAAAATTTCTGCAAAAACGATATACGCTTTTTCAGAAATGCACCGGCCATCAGAACAATCACGGCAACTGCGATTGTCTGATACATATCAAGAGTTATATTCAATCAGCACCAATCCTTTCGCAGTTATCCTGCTGTTTTCACCGTTATTCCTCTTTCGGAATAATATTCTGCCGCACCCTTGTGAAAAGGAATTTTAACACCTTCAACGGCTTTTTCAAGCGTTATGTCAACATCCGCCGAAACAGTCAGCTGAAGTTCCTGCGCATTGTCAAAGACAAGCTGTGTAAGCTTCTTCACCTGTTCGTCTGAAAGTCTGTCGTTCACAATCAGAACAGCCTTTACCGCAACTGTGCCGACTTCATCACTCTGCCCGTTGTAAGTGTTTTTCGGAATTTTGCAGTCAACATAGCTGTAGGTGTTTTTAAGCTTTTTAACAGCTGAGTCATCAATTCCTATAAGCTTGATGTCACATTGCTTTGAAAGCTCCTCAACAACTGTTGCATTAAGTCCGAGTGTAAAGAATGCCGCATCAATTTCGCCGTTCTGTAACTGTTTTGCGGCATCGGCATAATTAAGATTTTTTTCCTTAACCATTTTTGAGTTAAGCCCGTATGCCGAAAGAATCTGCTTTGCGTTAAGCTCCGAACCCGATTCTTCTTCACCTATGCTCACGGTTTTGCCGAGCAAATCATCAACACTGTTAATATCAGAATCTTTTCTTACAACGATATGACAAGCCTCTGTAAACATACCAACAACAGCGCTGTAACCATCAAGACTGCCGGATTTTTCAAAATTATTTTCGCCGTTAAATGCGTCGTGTGCAATGTCGGACTGAACAATTGCAGCGTCAAGATAATTCTGTGAAAGCAAGCGAACATTTGCCGCAGAACCGGCTGTTGTCTTTGTTTCAATTTTCAGAGTACCGTCAGCATCGGCAATCGACTTTATCGAATTTGCCGCTTCGTTATAAATTCCGCCGGTACCTGCCGCACCGAATCGGATTGTTTCACCGCCTGATGAACAGCTGCACAAAAGAACAGTCATCAAGGCAATCAAAAGTGCAAGTAGTTTTTTCATTTTTCCGCCTTCTTTGCTTTTGGATTTCGCTCAAAAAAAGAGAAATTGTAAAAGCACAAAAGCTCACAATTCCCCTTTATTCCGTTCAAATTATACCATAACGGAATTGCCGTTGTCAAACGAAAAGGCACTCCCAAAAGGAGTGCCTCATTACATCAGAATGTATTACTTGTTGAAAATTGACATAATATCATAGAAGGTATCGTCGTCATCATCAGTCTTATCCTTTGTTGTTGACTTTGGCTCTTCCTTAGCCACAACAGGAGCTGACGCTGATGAAACTGCATCCGTAAGATTCTTCTTAGCAATCTGACCGTCTGCGTTAAAGCCGGTTGCAATAACCGTTACGCTGATAGCATCTTCCATTTTGTCGTCAATAACAGCACCCCAAATGATGTTTGCATCATCTGAAACCTTATCCTTAATCATTGTTGATGCGGCATCGATATCATCAAGACTAACATCGGCAGATGCTGTGATGTTGATAATAAGACCCTTTGCGCCGTCAATTGAAGTTTCAAGAAGCGGACTTGAAATAGCCATATCTGCGGCAACGGTAGCCTTGTCCTTGCCTGTTGCACTGCCCATACCCATGTGAGCGTAGCCTGCGTCCTTCATTACGGAAGTAACATCGGCAAAGTCGAGGTTTACAAGACCCGGGAGAAGGATAAGGTCAGAAATACTCTGAACACCCTGTCTGAGAACATCATCGGCAATAGCAAATGCGTTTTGGAGAGTGATGCTTGTATCCGAAACATACTTGAGTCTTTCGTTAGGAACGATGATAAGCGAGTCAACACAGGCAGAAAGCTCTGCAATACCCTGCTCAGCCTGAGTCATTCTTCTCTTGCCTTCAAAAGCAAACGGCTTTGTAACAACGCCGACTGTAAGAATGCCCATATCCTTTGCGATTTTGGCAACTACGGGAGCAGCGCCTGTACCTGTACCGCCGCCCATGCCGGCAGTAACAAATACCATATCCGTATCCTTGAGAAGCGCTGCGATTTCATCTCTGCTCTCCTCGGCTGCCTCCTGTCCGATCTGCGGCATAGAGCCTGCGCCCTTACCTCTTGTAAGCTTTTCGCCGATCTGAATCTTCTGCGAAGCCTTTGAAAGTCTTAAAACATGTTCATCTGTATTTATTGCGATAAATTCAACATTCTTAACCTCGGTCGCAACCATGCGATTAACAGCGTTTCCGCCGCCTCCGCCGACACCGATCACTTTAATTTTAGGCATATACTCGTTTTCCAATTCCAGTTCAAAAGCCATTTTTTCGTCCTCCTTATATATTGACAACTTTCAGTCAGAAATCATTATTCTTCATAGTACACAATTATACTATCTTATACTATCATACTTTTTTCAAAATAGCAATGCTTTTCAGCCGTTTTTCTGCAAATTTATACGGAAAATTCTGCTGAAAAATTACTCGCCCGTATAGGCGCCGTCCGCATTGCCGTAATCATATCCGCCGTCACCGTTGTCATAGGTACCGTTATCATAGTTATTATAGCTGTTATTGTCGTAATAACCCGTGTCACCGCCCGAATATGTTCCGTCATCCCATGTGTAGTTGCCTGTGTAGCCGTCACCCGTATCGGCTGAAGAATCAGCCGCCTGCGTTGTTGCCTGTGTGGTTGCCTGTGTTGCGGCTGTGGGCTGGGTTGCGGCAGGTTTGTAGTGAGAAATTTTTGATGTACTGCAAGCCGAAACATCAAGCGTTCCTGCAACAAGTCCCGTGTTGTTCGGGTCAAGCTTTTCGTTGATGATTGTCATTGCAGTTCTGATTTTATAGTCGATATCATCGGGAAGTCCGATGTTAATGTCAATTCTTCCGTCATAAACGAGCTTTATGTTTGCCGTGTCGGTAACATCAAAGCCTGTGATATTCTTAACCTTGTTGTTGATAAGGCTCTGCGAAACATCTTCGAGAATATCAGGAACATTTGCGTCGCTGAATGACACATACTGTCCAACCTCTTTGGTCTTGATGTCGCCGCAGGTGAGTTCGGGAAGCTTGTCCTTATTTTCGGAAATTTCCTCAAGGATTCTGCCCTTTGAGCTTACAAGCAGATAACCGTTACCGTTTGGAATAACATATGACGGTGTTGCGTCAACAACAGTAATTGTTATTGTGTCCGGAATGTTAAAGCTTACGCTTGCGCTTTCGATATACGAAAGATTCTTGACAATCTTGTCCGATGTATTGTACATTGCACCCATGAAGATGTTCTCCTGATATTCAACACCGCTGAATGCAATTATCTGTTTTTCGTCATAATACTTGTCCCCCACAACCTCAATTTTTTCGGTTTTAAAAAGGACTGTAAGGCTTAGTATAACACCGATTATAAGCACTGCCGCAAAAATTGAACTGTACAGTGCGATTCTCCTGTGCTTAATCTGAGTGCTCGTCAGAGATTTTTTTCTTCTGCGAATTACTTCACGCTCCTGAGCACGGATTTCCTTTGCACGCTTTTCCTGTTTTTGCTTTTCTCCGAATTCGTCAACATAATAGCCGTCTTCATAATCCTTCGGTTTAAGGTTCTTGATTTTAGCCTTGCCTTTTCTTCTAAATTTTTCTTCACGGCTCATATTTTCGACTTGTCTTTGTGATTCCTGCTCTTCTTTTTGCTTGAGAAAAGCCTCCTCAATTTTACTTTTTGGAGCTTTTTTCTGCTGTTCCTTTTTCGGATTGGGGGATTTTTTAGCTCTCTTATCCTGCTTTGCTTTTTCCTTATGATACTTTTCTGCCTGCTTTGCGGCATTTTTACGCTGTTTTTCAAGACTCTTTCGCTCTTTTGATGTAAGCGGTCTTCTGCCTTTACCGTCGCTCAAAGCAAATCCTCCCTTCGTTTATGTTATCTGCCGAGGGCGGAAATCCGCCCTGCGACAGTTAAAAATCTGATTACCCTAAATTTTTTTGATATCTGCCCCGATTGATGTAAGAGTAGACTCAATACACTCGTAGCCTCTTTCAATATACTCCACGCCGCCGATTTCGGTTTTGCCCTCTGCACAAAGGCCTGCAACAACAAGTGCCGCACCTCCACGCAAATCGGGAGCTTCAACCGACGCACCGTAAAGAATTTTCACACCCTCGGCAACGGCAACCTTGCCCTCTGTCTTAACGGCTGCACCCATTCTGACAAGCTCGGGAATGTGTCTGTATCTGTTTTCAAATATATTTTCGACAAAAACCGTTGTTCCGTCTGCAACACACGCTGTTGCAAGCAAGGGCGCCTGAGCGTCCGTGGGAAAGCCCGGAAACGGCATTGTTCTGATTGTTTTCATTGATTTAAGTCTTTCGGGAGCGTTTATCTCAAGATTTCCGTCCGAAATTCTTATCTTGCACCCTGCGTTTTTGAAGATTGGAATAAGTGCCGCAAGGTGGGACGAAATTATTCCGTTAAGTATAATTTTTGAACCCGTTACGGCGGCACAGCTCATCAGCGTTGCGGCAACGATTCTGTCCGGAATGATTGTGTGGACAGAGCCGCAGAGAGAGCTTACACCCTCAATGACGACAACACCCTCGCCTGCTCCGGAAATATCGGCACCGCAGGAATTGAGATAATCCGCAAGGTCGCAGATTTCAGGCTCACGGGCGGCATTGATGATTGTTGTAGTGCCTTTTGCAAGACAGGCGGCAATCATAATATCTTCCGTTGCACCCACACTCGGGAACGAAAGCGTTATCTTTGTTCCGCAAAGTCCGTTTGGAACGCAACATTCAAGATAGCCGTGCTTTTCACGAATATCCGCCCCCATTTCCCGAAGTGAATTGAGATGCAAATCAATCGGTCTTGAACCGATTTCACATCCGCCGGGAAAAGAAATTCTCGCCCTTCCCGTTCGTGCAAGGATTGCACCGAGAAAAACAATTGAACTCCTTGTTTTACGCATCAATTCAACGGGAACATCAAAGCGGTTAATATCGTCACATTTTACGAGAAGTGTTTTATCACAGCGTGTGACGGCACAGCCGAGATACCGAAGAATGTTGACAGATGCGTCAACATCGGAAAGCGAAGGACAATTGTGGATTACATTTTCACCTTTTGTAAGAATCGAGGCGGCAATAATCGGCAAAGCGCTGTTTTTTGCCCCCTGAACTTCAACCTCTCCGTCAAGCTTTTTGCGTCCTGTAACAAGCAGTTTTGACACAATAACACCCTCTCAAAAAGAATACCCTTCTATTCTATGAGAAAGCGTTATAAATGTTACCGTTACACAAGTCCGAGAACTTTTTTGACTACCGAATAAATTCTTTCGTTGGCGTCGGTAATTGCCATTTTGCGTGAATTTTCGCTGTACTTCTCAAGCTTTTCGGGATTGAGAAGCATTTTGTCAGTTTTACGCATAAGAGCCGCACCCGTGAGGTCTTTTTCCTCAATAATGTCAGCCGCACCTGCATTCACAAGTGCCATTGCATTGTGGTACTGGTGATTCTCGGCAACATTAGGTGACGGGATAAGAATTGCCGGTTTGCCCATAGCCTGAATTTCGCTGAGAGTAATTGCACCTGCACGGCAGATTACAAGGTCTGCCGCCGCCATACAAGTCGGCATATTATCAATATACGGTCTTATATCAAGATTTGAACAATCGGCAATGTCAGTACCCTTTTCCTCAACGAGCTGCGGAAACCAGTCGCCGTAACTGCCGTATGCGTGAATGTGCTGATATCTGCCGTCAATACCGCTTCTTGCAACAAGGTCTGCAACAGCTTCATTTATTTTTCTTGCTCCGAGGCTTCCGCCGAACGAAAGCACTACGGGACGGTTGTCAAGCCCGAGTTCTTTTCTTGACTCTTCTTTTTTTGCCGTGAGGATTTCCTGTCTTACAGGATTTCCGGTAATGACAAAATCAACATTTTTGTCAAAATACTTTTTTGCGTCCGGAACGGCAAGCATTACCTTTTTGACGCTCTTTGCAAGCATTTTATTTGTAATGCCCGGATATGCATTCTGCTCGTGAATAATGCACGGAATACCCATTTTTGCGGCTGTTCTGATAACGGGACCCGAAACATATCCGCCTGTTCCGATACAGATATCAGGCTTAAACTCGGCAATTATTTTCTTTGCCTCTCTTGAAGAGGTGAAGGTTCTTGAAACTGTCTTAACATTTTCAAGCATACTCTTGGGAGAAAAGCTCCTCTTAAATCCGCTGATTGTGATTGACTTAATTTCAAAACCGGCCTGCGGAACAAGTCTTTGCTCCATTCCGCCACGGTTGCCGATAAACAAAAATTCGGCATCATTTCTTTTATTCTTTATATATCCGGCTATTGCAAGTGCAGGATTTATGTGTCCTGCCGTGCCGCCGCCTGCAAGCAATACTTTCATAATTTTCTTACCTTTCTTTTGAAAATTCTGCAAAACTCATGCAGGAGAAAACTATTTTTAAATTATTGTCTTTCGATATTTGCCGTTCTGGAAATTGAAAGCACAAGTCCCATCTGGGCAAGCAGCATAATAAGCGAACTGCCGCCGTAGCTGAAAAACGGAAGGCTGATACCCGTGTTAGGCAGCCAGTCTGTGATAACGAGAATATTCAGTACAACCTGAATGCCGATCTGTGAGGTAAGACCGATACCGAGAAGTTTGCCAAACTTATCCTTTGCACGAAGTGAAAGTGTGATGCCTCTCCACACAAGAAGTGCAAAAATAAGGAGAATCATAAGTGCGCCCACAAGACCGAGCTCCTCAACAACAACGGCAAAGATAAAGTCGTTCTGCGGCTCAGGAATATAGAGGTACTTCATTCTTGATTGACCGAGACCAAGTCCCCAAAGTCCGCCCGAACCGATTGCATAGAGCGAATTTCGGGTTTGATATGTGGTCCACCACATATCATCTGTTGTATATTCAAGTGCCTGACCCCAACCGTCAAGACGGCTCATAGCATAGGACAGGCTGTTTGTGACGGCAAGTATAAGCACTACTCCGACAATAAGTCCAAGACCGATTCCGAGATACTTTGTCTGCATTCCGCCGATATAAAGCATTACAACCGAAAGAATGCCGATGATTACGATACCCGAATAGTGCGGTTCGAGAAAAAGCAGAAGTGCCGTTGAACCGAAAACAATTACACCCGGCAGAACGCTGTAACGGGCAAACTGCATTTTATTATAGTATTTACTGCACCAATGTGAGAAGAAAAGAATAATTGCAAACTTTGCAATCTCAGAAGGCTGAATGTTGAAAATTCCAAGAGGAATCCATCTTTTTACGCCTTCGGAACCCGGCAGTACAAGAACCACAAGCAGGCACAAATATGAAATTGCAAGAACAACCGGTGCAACCTTGTGGAGCTTGTTATAGTTGAAGAACGAAAGAACAAACATTATGCCTACGCCGATAACGGCAAAAATGAGCTGTCTTACAAGGTAATAATAGCTGTCGCCCTGATTGTAATAAGCATAGGCATAGCTTGCAGAAAACATCATAATCATACCGATAATGAGAAGTACAAGAATGATTATGCAAAACGGAAGGTCAAGTCCCATGCCAACGGAAAACAGCTTTCCTTTTTTCATCTTTCTCTGACGAGTAGGACGGACAAAAAACTTTTCTTCCCTGATCTTCTGCTCCGAGTAAACCTCTTCATCATATATTCTGTTTACATCAGCTTTAAGCATCATTCTTTTTTGTGGAGCCAAAGACCGTTCCTCCCTTAAAATTTATTTTAAACAAGTATTTCTGCGTTTATTTATGCACCAAAATATGCAAGTGCAAAAGCGATTGCACCGAAAACTGCGGTTACTGCACTGAACACACCGACAATCTTAACCTCACTCCAACCGCACATTTCAAAGTGGTGATGGATAGGGCTCATCTTGAAAAGACGCTTGCCGTGTGTGATTTTGAAGTAGCTGACCTGAAGAATAACGGAAAGCTCCTCAGCAATATAGATAATGCCGATTGGAATAAGAAGAATAGGCATATCAATTGCAAAAGCAAGAGCACATACAAGACCGCCGAGGAAAAGTGAACCCGTGTCGCCCATAAACACCTTTGCAGGGTGAAAGTTCCATACGAGGAATCCGAGACAGGCACCCGCAGATGCGGCGCTCATGGCTGTTATGCCGAGATAGCTCTTTACGCAGGCGATAAGCATAAATGCAACACACGCAAAGAATGTTACCGAACCGTCAAGACCGTCAATACCGTCTGTAAGGTTTACCGAGTTTACGATACCCACAATTGCAACGGCGGCAATAATATAATAGAAAAATCCGAGGTCAACCTTGCCGACAAAAGGAATGGTTGTTGTTGTACCGTAGCCTGCAATTGCCAGAACTGCAAGAAAAGCGGCGGCAACAAGGAACTGGAGAATCAGCTTTTGTGACGCTGTAAGACCGAGGTTACGCTTTTTTACAACCTTGATGTAGTCATCAATAAAGCCGATAAAACCGTTTGCAACCGCAAGACCGAGTCCGCAGAAAATGAACATACATTCTCTTGGAATGTCTGCAAAGAATGAATTTACCAAATCAGCGCCTGTAAAAGCATATATAACTGTGCTGATCATTGTGACAACCACAATTGCAACGATGAACATTATACCGCCCATTGTGGGAGTTCCCTGCTTACCCTTGTGCCACTTAGGACCTTCCTCAAGAATTGTTTGACCAAAATGGAGCTTGCGAAGGTATGGAATCAAAAACTTGCCTGTAACGGCTGAGATTATAAAAGCAAGCAAAGCCGCACAAAATGTCCATATTCCGTAAATCATAGTTATCTTTCCTTTCAGACTAATAAATATTTTTGTTATTCGTTGAGTGTTGAAGAGGAATCCGCAAAAGATACCGTTATTACCGTACCGGGGCTGACCGAAGTTCCCGCCTCAACGTTCTGTGATGAGCTTGTTCCCGAGGATGTTGTTGCCCCCGAGAAGCTGACATTCAATCCGTAGGCACTTGCAACATCGTTCACCTCATCGGGAGAAAGACCGATAAGACTCGGAACACTTACTGTTTCCGACTGACTGTCGCTGTCTGTGTAGAGGACAATACTGCCGCCCTTCTGAAGTCCTGACGATACGGTCGGAATCTGTGAAATTACAGTTGAACCGTTACCCTTTACGGTTGCCGTAAAGCCGTCAGCCTCAACAGCTGTTTTAGCCTCGTCAACGCTGACGCCTGTGTAATCGCCCGCAGATGCGTCAACATAACCAAGTTCCTCGTCTGTGTATGATGTCTTAACATCAAGATAAGGAAGAACCTCGCTCATAATATTTATAAATACAGGTGATGAAACCTGTGAACCGTAGTAGGCGTCACCGTCGGGAGTATCAAAGAATACAAGCATTGCAATCTGCGGATCATCTGCCGGAGCATAACCGCAGAATGATGATATATAGTCCTCAGAAAATGAGCTTTCAAACTTTGTTACACCCCTTTTTTCAGTTGTACCTGTTTTACCGGCTACCTTGTAGCCTGAAATATAACCTGCGGCAGCACCCTGTCTTTCTGTGTTATATTCAAGGTATTCATTCATCTTCTTGGATGTATCGTCTGAAATAACCTGTCTTTTAACCTTTTTATCAACAGTCTTGATTACATTGCCCTTTGAATCTGTGATTTTTGAAACCACATGAGGCTGAACAACATAACCGCCGTTTGAAACAGCCGCACAGGCTGTAATCATTTGAATAGGAGTGATTGTGAAGTTCTGACCGAATGATGCAACCGCAAGGTCAACACCGCCCATTTTGCCTTCTTTCCAAAAGCTGTCCTCTGCCTCACCCGGGAGGTCGATTCCTGTTTTATCGCTGAAACCGAATCCCTGATAATATTGACGGAACTTGCCTGCACCGAGCATCTGACCGATCTGAATAAATGCAGGGTTACATGAGTTTGAAATTACCTCAACAAAGTTCTGTGTTCCGTGACCTGATATATTTGAACAATGAATGGTTTCGCCCTCAACCGAAATTGAACCCGTACAGGTAAATGATGTTTTTTCATTTACAAGGTTTTCTTCAAGAGCCGCTGACGCAACGCACATCTTAAATACAGAACCGGGCATATATGTGTCGGCAACAGCTTTGTTTCTCCACATAGCGCTGAGAGCCGCACTTTCTGCCTCTGCCTGTTTGCTTTTGGCCGTAGACTTGATTTTCTTCTTTTCCTTTGCCGAAAGCTCATAAGGATTGTTAAGATCGTAGCCGTCTGTTGTTACCATTGCAAGGATTGCGCCTGTGTTTACATCCATTGCAATGCAGACGCCCTTGTTAAGAACATTGTTGTCCTCAACACCCTTTTGCATATATTTTTCACAAATTGACTGAATTGTTTCATCAATTGTAAGATACACATTGTTGCCGTCCTCAGATTCAACATTCTGTTCGTATCGGAACGGCATATCCGTACCTCTTGCATTCTGTGCCGTGATAATTCGACCGGGAGTACCCGACAGATAGCTGTCATATTCGTACTCGATACCCTCAAGTCCCTGATCGTCACTGCCCGTAAAACCGATTACGGAAGATGCAAGGCTGTTTTTCGGGTAATATCTCTTGTAATCATCAAGCAGCTGAATAACACCCGAACAGCTGTAATCCTTTTTCAGAGTGTCAATAAGCTCAAGAACCTTTTCACGCTCATCCGACTCGATTCTTCTTTTGACAACAACATAATGGCTCTGCTGTTTTGTATCGTCAAGCACATCGTTGTATTCAAGGTCAAAAATTTCCGAAAGACCTTTTGCGGCAGCCTGACGCTGTTTGTCATTCTTAAAGTTGACAGGCGACATTACCACCTGCCAAACCGATGCGCTTTCGGCAAGAACATTGCCGTTTGCATCATAAATTGTTCCTCGTTTTGCGGAAACAGTTGTGTCGGCAAGCTGAAGGTCAACAGCTGACTCCTGAAGTTCACTGCTCTGAATGGTGGTGAGGTATGTAAGTCTTAAAACAGCCGCACCGAAGCCAAGCACAAGTATGAGTAAAATCAATATTGCGGTACGCTGTCTCAGTCTTTGTGCAGGTCCCTTTTCGGCACGCTTTTTTGAGTTGTTTTTTGATCCTGGTGATTGCAATGTAAAGCTCCTTTCACCGCAAAATAGTGTCCGTTACGCTCCGTGTCAATCCGCATATATACCGAAAAAAGAGTCAAGACGCAGTCTTAACTCTCCATTCTTTCATAACATATCTATTAAATTAATCTAAATGTTATGACCAAAGATTCTGTACCGAACTCCAGAACTGTGTAAAGAGATTGTCACTTTCCTGACTTGCAGAAACCTCTGCTTTATCTCCGCCTGCAAGGGTAACAAATTCTTTCTGTGTGTTCGTAGCCTTGGTCATACCGAGTGTATCCTCGGCATACTTTTCAATATCCGATGTTGAAAGCTTTGATTCAAGCTTCATCTGTGTCTGTGTATAAACGCTCTGTGCATTTGCAAGAGTTTCTTTAGCCGTAATAACTTCCTGATTAAGCTCGGTAAGTCTTACCTGTCCGACAATTATGATGCCGATTATGATTGTCGCTGCAGCACCGCTCACTGTTCCGAGAGCGATTTTAAACTTGTTATGTCTGCGGCGTCTGTTCTTCTGAAGTTCCTCCTTCGGAAGACTTACAACATTGTTTTTTCTTCTTTTTCTTTCCTGCTTTTTATGTACTTCTTCTTTTCTTTCAGGAGCGGCTGAACCCGGAACATAGTCGCTGCTGTCATCAAAAAGACTCAAATCATAAGCTGCATTTCTGTTTTCATAAGCCATTAAACGCACCCGATGCCTTTCTATATCAATTTCATAAAACACACATTTTTGCTTTATTTTCGATAAAACAAAAAAGTTTCAAACCTTTAATAAATTTATAAAATACACACAACACACAATCAATCCGATTTTATCGGACATATATTTCAAAGCCATACATTTTGTTATTAACAAACACGAAAGCACAATTGCTTGTGTCTGTAATAATCTTTACAACTTTGTTATATTTTACTACAAACAGGCAGTTTTGTCTATAGTCACAGAGAATTTTTTTTAAATTTTTTCGCATATTCTCAACTTTGCACTTCTTGCTCTCGGGTTGTTCCTCAATTCTGTTTCATTTGCACAAACCGGCTTTCTTACAACAAGCTTAGCCTTTGGCTTGTTTCCGCAAACACACACGGGAAAATCCTTTGGACAGGTACAGCCCTGACACCAAGATGCCATTTTCTGTTTTACGATTCTGTCCTCAAGCGAATGGAAGGTAATAACTGCAAGCCTTCCGCCGCTTCCGAGAAGTTCAAATGCACCGTCAAGACCTCTTTCAAGAACTCCGAGTTCATCGTTTACCGCAATTCTCAAAGCCTGAAAGCTTTTTCTCGCAGGATGTCCGTCACGGCGGACACGCTGTGGAACATTTTCTTTTATAATTTCCGCAAGCTCAAGGGTAGTTTCAATCGGCTTTTCGGCTCTTGCCTTTACGATTCCGTTTACAATTGCACCGGCAAATTTTTCTTCGCCGTAAACGCTGAGGATTCGTCTTAACTCACCTGCGGGGAGAGTGTTGACAAGCTCTGCGGCTGTTGTTCCGCTTTGGCTCATTCTCATATCGAGAGGTGCGTCCTCATGGAAAGAAAAACCCCTTTCGGCTGTATCAAGCTGATGAGATGAAACACCGATGTCAAGCAGAACACCGTCGACTCTGCCCACTCCTCTTGAATGGAGAAGGCTAACCATATCGGCAAAATTACCCTTGATAATTATTGAATTTTCGTTTTTCTTAAAACGCTCTGTCAGCGTCAGTATTGCATCGGGATCCTGATCAATCGAAATGAGCTTGCCCGTAGTAAGTCGACTGAGGATTTCACTGCTGTGACCGCCTCCGCCCGCTGTGCCGTCAACATAAATGCCGTTTTCCTTAACAGCAAGAGCGTCAACAGCCTGCTCAAGAAGGACAGGAATATGAGAAAATTCCATAACAACCTCCTTAAAGCTTTAACTCCTTGAGAGCAAGTGCAAGATTTTCATTCTGAGAAGCAACATAGTCCTCATAATTTTTCTTGCTCCAGATTTCGAGTCTGTTTGTCATACCGATAACTACCGCATCGCCTTCAATCTCGGCGAACTCACGCAGGGACTGCGGAATAATCACCCTGCCCTGTGCGTTGGGAGTAACCTCAACCGCAGTAGCGTTAAAGGTGTATTGAACAGCCATGGAGAGGTTTGCGGGAAGTGCAAGAATCTTCTCGCACATTGCGTTGAACTGTTCGCTTGACATAACCTGAATGCACTTGTTACCAAAGCCTCGTGCAAGATAGTATGTTTCGCCGAGCTGTTCACGGAACTTTGCGGGCAGTACAATTCTTCCTTTTGCATCAATAGAATGATTTGTCATTCCCGAAAACATCTGCCCACCTCCATACACTTTTCTTCGGAAACCGTCACTCTGTGGTTTTAAAAGTCACCGAATGACACCTTCTGACACCTTTTGTCTTATTATAAACCATAGGTGCAAAAAAATCAATATCAAAGTTACGAAAAAACAAATAATATTTACAAATCATTTCAAATGCTTTCAACTTTGAAACCATATTTTTTCACAAAAGAATATTATGCCCCAAAAAGCTGATTTTACAGAGGTTTCACCCATTCCATAGCAAAAACAGCAGTCTTAAAAATTACAAAACGCACCGCACGGGTTACAAAAACCGACATTATTTTTATATTTTTCAACCGCCGATTCCGCAAGCATTCGTTTCAGTGTCATAATGTGACACAACACATACGATAAAAACGGCATAAAAAAAGAACAGGCTCATATTGAGTCTGTCCTTTATAAGCTAAACTTAAATCAGCCCTGCTTTTTCTGTGAGCTGACTATGTTTGCATGAGTCTTTCTGAGAGCCTCAAGCTGTGTTGCAACGCCCTCTTCCGTGCGTTTCATAATGCTGTCAACATACACATTCGCAGCTTTTCTGATTTCTGCCGATTTTTGCTTTGCATCGTCAACAATTTCCTTAGCCTTTGCCTGAGCCTCACGAACGAGCTCATTCTGGTTAAGCATAGCCTTTTTGCGTTCCTCGGCACTTCTGATTATATTCTCTGATTCACGGTTAGCCTCGGCAAGAATCTGCTTTCTGTCAGCGACAATATTCTTTGCCTGTCTTACCTCTGCCGGCATAGCGTCCTGAATCTGATCGAGAATATCATAAATCTCATCACTGCTCACCATTACCTTACCACCCGAAAACGGCATTGACTTAGCGGCACTGATAACATCCTGAAGCTGTAAAATCAAATCCTCAACTTTCATTTCTGTCCACTCCTTATATGTTTGGTTTAATCCACCTTTAATTAAAAAATCAAACGCTTATTTATTTTTCAGTCTTTCCACAATTCTGTCATGGATACACGCAGGAACAAAATTACTGATGTCACCGCCCATTGAGGCAATTTCACGAACCATGCTCGAGCTGAGATACATTGAATCCGCCTCAGCCGTTAAAAACAGGGTTTCAAGGTTCGGATTCAGCTTTTTGTTGGTGAGCGCCATCTGAAATTCATATTCAAAGTCAGTTACCGCTCTGAGTCCCTTAACAATTGCGTCCACACCGTGTTCCTCACAATACTGTGCAAGCAAACCGTTGAAGCCTACTATTTCAACATTATTGAGATGCTCGGTAACTTCCTTCAAAAGTTCAATCCTCTCATCAATTGAAAAAATCGGTTTTTTTGAAGAATTGACAAGCACGCCCACGATTACACGGTCAAAAAGCTTTGACGCTCTCGTGATAACATCAAGGTGTCCGAGCGTTACGGGATCGAAACTTCCCGGACAAATCACTGTTTTGTTCATCTTTGAAAATCCTTATGTCTGAATGTAGTTATTTTTATTTTACCATAGCGATACTGTCTGTCAAGTACAAAATCACCGTAATTCGACAAAATTTCTTCGTCAAGAGGATTTTCCGCAATGATTACACCCGTATCGTTCATAGCCTCGGGAACAAGTTCAAGGGCATCCTGCAGCATTCCCGTTCTGTATGGCGGATCGAGAAATGCAATGTCAAAACGCTGTGAATTCATCGAAAGAAAGCTGTGAAAATCCATTGCAAAAACCTTTGCCGAGTTTTCAAGCTTAGTAGCCTTGAGGTTTCTTTTTACCGTTTCAAGCGATTTTTTTGCATTGTCAACAAAGCTTGCCGACTTTGCACCTCTGCTCAAAGCCTCAATACCCATTTGTCCCGAGCCTGCAAAAAGGTCAAGAAAGTTTCTGCCCTCGGTTTCAAACTGTATAATCGAAAAAACAGCCTCTTTAATTCTGTCGGTTGTCGGTCTTACATCTTCACCCTCAAGGGTTTCGAGTCGTCTGCCTCTTGCGGAGCCTGTAATAACTCTCATAAAACACACGCAGCCTTTCCGCCTGCAAAATCATAAAACAACACCGCAAGCAGGCATACGGCATTACCGAAAAGTTGAATTTCAAACAATTGTTTAAAACTGCAAATTTTAGTATAACACATTAAAAGATAATTTACAACAATATTTTACTCTGTTTTGTTTTCATCCTGCTGATGATAGTATTTATACACCGCAAGTGCGGCGTCCTTTGTCATTTTAGGAGCGTTTTCAAGCTCTGCAAGGTCTGCGTTTGAGATGTTTTCAATCGTTCTGAAATACTTAAGAAGCGACCTTGCTCTGACTTCGCCTATACCCTCAATGCCTGTAAGCGAGCTTTTGAATGTATTTTTACTTCGTCTTGAATGGTGATAGCCGATTGCAAAGCGGTGAACCTCGTCCTGCATTTTTGCGAGGAATGCAAACAGCGACCGTCCGGGACTGAGCGCAATTTCTCCGCCCTCGCCCGTTACGGCACGGGTTTTGTGCTTATCGTCCTTTACAAGACCGAACAGCGGAACATCAATATTCTTACTCTGCAAAACCTCTTTTACAGCCGCAACCTGACCTTTACCGCCGTCAAGCAGGATAAGGTCGGGCAATTTTCCAAAGCCCTCGTTCTCATCGGAATTTTTATAATATTCGTCAAATCGTCTTGTCAAAACTTCCGCCATGGATGCGTAGTCATCCTGTCCTTCAAAGCCTTTGATCTTAAACTTTCTGTAAGCCGATTTGAGCGGTTTGCCGTTTTTATAAACAATCATACCCGCAACATTTTCAGTACCTGCAAGGTTTGAAATATCGTAGGATTCGATATATTCGGGCAGTTTTTTAAGTCCGAGCAAATCACGCAGTTCTTCAAGCACATTGTACTCACGAACGGTTGCGCCCTTTTTCTGTGCAAGGGTTTCTGCGGCATTCGATTTGCACATTGCCACAAGCTGCGCCCTGTCACCCCTCTGCGGAACCGTTATGCCGACCTTACTGCCGTGCTTTTGCGAGAGCCATTCGGCAATTTCTTCCATGCCGTCAAATTCCCTGTCAATTGCAATGCTCTTTGGCACACTGTCACGCAGAGTGTAATATCGCAGTAAAAATTCTTCTGTTTCGGATTCACTTTCACCGCTGTCAAACACAAAGCTTTCACGGTCAAACAACCTTCCTCCTTCAAAGCGGAACACCTGATAACAGGTTTTGCCGTCATCCGAAAAGCCTGCAATAACATCGCCGTCATCAATTTTTGTTGCAACAACCTTTTGCTTGTCGCTCATTTTACGGACGGATTTTATTATATCTCTGATTGACGCCGCCCTTTCAAATTCAAGATTTTCTGCGGCCGTTTCCATTTCTTCGGTCAGCTTTTTGATTGAATTTGTTGAACCGCCACGCAAAAATTCAAGCGCACGGTTAAGATTTTCGTTGTAATCTTTAAGCCTTACTCTGCCTGTACACGGAGCCATGCATTGCTTTATGTGGTAGTTAAGGCAAGGTCTGCCCTTTCCGCAATCTCTCGGAAACTGTCGGTTGCAGGTTGGGAGCATAAAGATTTTGTTGGCTTCCTCAACGGCATTTTTTACATAGTAACTGCTCTTGTACGGACCGATATATTCCGCTCCGTCATCCTTTTTCTGCAATGTATATGACAGCTTTTTCCAATCACCCGAGCTGATTCTTATATAGCTGTAGCCCTTGTCGTCTTTAAGCAGAATGTTATACTTCGGGGTGTGCTGTTTGATAAGACTGCATTCAAGAATGAGCGCCTCAAACTCGCTGTCCGTGATGATATATTCAAAATCATCGACATTATCAACCATTCTGCGAACCTTTTCGGCATGGTTATTCTGCGAACCGAAGTATTGGCTGACTCTGTTTTTAAGAGCCTTTGCCTTGCCGATATATATAATTTTTCCGCTTTTGTCGTGCATGATGTACACACCCGGCAACAAAGGAAGTGCCATTGCTTTTTTGCGAAGCTGTGACATTTTCGGATTCACAAAATCACCGCCTTTTACGATTTTAGATTAATTTGAGAGAAACAAAAAAGAGGCGGAAAAACCGCCCCTTGGTATTTTGTAAAATTTAAAGCTGATTATTCAGCAAAGCCTGACTCAACGAGAGAAACAAGACCCTCAACTGCTTCAGTTTCGTCAGAACCGTCAGCAATTACCTTAATAGTAGTGCCGCCGATAATTCCGAGGGACAACACACCGAGAAGACTTTTTGCATTTACACGACGCTCTTCCTTCTCTACCCAAATTGTTGACTTATACTCATTAGCCTTCTGAATAAAGAAAGTTGCCGGACGAGCGTGTAAACCGGCTTTATTCTGTACTAATACTTCCTTAACATACATTTTTAAAACCCTCTTTGCCTTTAAATTTTTAACCACCAATGCCTGCAAATTGCGGCTCAATTTAATATGTATTATAATCTTTTTTCCGAACAAGGTCAATACAATAAATTAATTTCGTGTTAATATGCACCTTGAGAGAATTTATTACCCTGTTTATTGTGCATTTTTACAAAATATTATATTTTCCCCGTATTTTCCCCGTAAACACACGGTATTTCATATGTTTTTTCTTGTCTTATTTTATGTAAACACACCGATAATATACTGCAAAAATTACTTTTTGTTATATTCTTCAAGCATTTCGGGACGCTTGAGGGCAGTCACCTCTATGCTCTTTTCTTTTCTCCACTTTTCAATGTTTGCATGGTGACCGCTCATAAGCACTTCGGGAACTTCTTTGCCTCTCCAGACTGACGGTTTTGTGTACTGCGGATACTCAAGAAGTCCGTTAAAATGGCTTTCCTCGGTAAAACATTCGTTGTTGGAAAGCACACCCGGAACCATTCTTGAAAGTGCATCAGCAAATACCATTGCGGGAATTTCTCCGCCCGTGAGAACATAGTCGCCGATTGAAATTTCTTCGTCAATAAACTCGTCAAGAAGTCTTTGGTCAACACCCTCGTAATGACCGCAGAGAATACAGATATTTTCAACATCGGCAAGCTCACGAAGTCTTTGCTGTTTCAATGTTTTGCCCTGCGGTGACATATAGACAAAATGCGGTCTTTTGCCGATTTGTTTGCAGATATCCTCAAAGCAGAGGGCAATGGGTTCGGCTTTCATAAGCATTCCCATTCCGCCGCCGTAGGGAGTGTCATCAACTCTTTTGTGCTTGTCAAAAGCATAATCACGCAGTTGGTGACACACAATTTCAAGCACACCGCTTTTCTGTGCTCTGCCGATTATGCTTCCGTTTAAAACAGGTTCAAACATTTCGGGAAAAAGCGTTATAATATCAATCCTCATCGTCGAAAATTCCTTTCATGGGAACAATAAGAACATAGCCGTCATTGACATTGATTTCTTTTACAACATCGTCAATTACGGGAGCAAGGTATGTCTTGCCGTCGGCATCTTTGATTTCGTAAACATCGTTTGCGCCTGTACGCAAAACATCGGAAATTTTGCCGTAGACTCTGCCGTTGCCGGCATCCTTAACCTCAAGACCGATAAGATCCTGAACAAAGTGAACGCCCTCCGCAAGATTGATGTCGTCACGGTTGATATACACAACCTTGCCTCTGTATTTTTCGGCTGCCTCGATTGTGTCAACACCCTTGATTTTTGCAAGAGCGATATTTTTGTGCGGACGGGATTTCACCTCGATGAACTCTGTTCCGTTTTCGTCAAGCCACAGCTTTTTAAAGGCACAGAGAAATTCGGGGGAATCACACCACGGATCAATTCTAACCTCACCCTTTATGCCGTGTGTACCCACGATTTTTCCCGAATCAAGAAACTGTTTTTTCATAATTACCTCAAATTTCACAAAATAAATTCAGTCGGATTTTACTTTAATTCAATGATCGTAACACCGTCTTCGCCCTCGCCGAAAACACCGAGTCGCTGACTTTTGACGGCTTTGTTTGTTTTAAGATACTTGTTTATTTCACGCTTAAGCACACCCGTGCCTTTGCCGTGAATAATCGTCATTTTGCTCACACCCGAAAGTACGGCATTGTCAATTGCCTTGTCGACAATATTGATTGCGTCAAAGGCGGTTTCACCACGGACATCAACCTCTGTTTCGGGACGGACATCCATTCTGCTCGGCACATTTCTTGTGCTTGAAAATCTGTCCTTTGCGGGCTTGTTGTTTGATTTGAGCAAACGAAGATTCTTGATATCAACTCTCGTTTTGATTATGCCCGCCTGAACAAGCACAACACCGTCCTTGTTCGGCGGTGCAAGTACAGTTGCGTTTTTGTCGATATCGTAAATAAGAACCGTGTCGCCGACTTTGAGCGGTCTTGGCAGCTTGTACTCCTCATCGGGAGTATTGCGAGCCTTGACAGGATCGGCATGAGCCTCCATCTTGTCAATATTTTTCTTTAGCTGTGTTCTTGCCTGAACGCTCATATCCTTGGCTTTTCTCGCCTTTTCGAGCTCTTCGGCAACTGCGTCGGCCTGCGCTCTTGTGCGTGAAATAATACGCTGAGCTTCCTGTCTTGCCTTTTCAATCTCACGCTCCGCACGCTGCTTTGCCTTCTGCATTTCGTTTTCTGCTTTCTGCTTTTCGGTATTAGCCTTTGCAGTAAGTCTGTTTGCGTTTTCGAGCTGTTTTTCAAGGCTTTGACGGCGCTTTTCAAGCTTTTCCACAACATCTTCAAACTGTCTGTTCTCGTTTGAAACAAGTTCGCTTGCTCGGCTGATTATTTCATCATCTATTCCAAGTCTTTTTGAAATTGCAAACGCGTTGCTCTTGCCGGGAACACCGATAAGAAGTCTGTAGGTCGGCTTGAGAGTTGCAACATCAAATTCGCAACTGCCGTTTTCAACTCCGGGAGTACGCAGAGCAAATTCCTTTAACTCCGCATAGTGGGTTGTTGAAGCAATTTTTGCGTGCTTGTCACGCAGTCTTTCAAGAATTGCAATTGCAAGAGCCGCACCCTCGACAGGGTCTGTTCCTGCGCCGAGCTCGTCAATAAGGCAGAGCGAACCCGCATTTGCAAGCTTTATAATCTGAACGATATTTGTCATATGTCCCGAAAAGGTTGACAACGACTGTTCAATGCTCTGTTCGTCACCGATATCCACAAGCACTCTTCTGAACACGGAAAGCTCGCTGTTGTCGGCACACGGAACAAGAAGTCCGCACATTGCCATGAGCGTGAGCAGACCGATTGTCTTTAAAGTTACGGTTTTACCGCCCGTGTTAGGACCTGTGATTACAAGCGTGTCAAACTCTTTTCCGAGCATAACATCAACGGGAACAACCTTGTTTTTGTCGATGAGAGGATGACGAGCCTGTTTAAGCTCAATCATTCCCCTGTCGTTCATAATCGGCTTTGACGCTTTCATTGAATACGCAAGGTCAGCCTTTGCAAAAATCAAATTAAGCTGTGCAAGGTTCTTGTAGCTGTGGATAATGCTGTCGGCAAACTCGCCTGCATTTGCGGAAAGCTCAAAAAGGATTCTTTCAATCTCCTGTTCTTCCTTTGACTGCAAAAGCTTGATGTCATTGTTTGCCTGAACAACGCCCATAGGCTCAATAAACACGGTTGCACCGCTTGACGAGGTGTCGTGTACAAGTCCCGGAACATTGCCTCTGCACTCACTTCTTACGGGAACAACATACCTGCCGTCACGCTGTGTGACGATAGTATCCTGAAGATACTTTATGTATGTTGAGCTGTGAATAATTTTATCGAGTACCTCACGAGCCTTTGAGGAGGCTGTGCGGATTTTTCTTCTTATATCCGACAAAACAGGGCTTGCCTTATCGGAAATTTCCTCCTCGCTTATAATAGCCGAGGTGATTTTGTCCTCAAGAAACTTGTTGGAAACAAGTCCGCTGAAATAGCCGTCAAGAGAGCTTGCTCCTCCGCCTGAGCGTGAGTGCCACTCCTTGACCGTGCGGATTGTTCTGAGAGTTGATGCAACCGACAGAAGTTCGCCTGTGGTAAGGCAACCGCCTGCCTGTGCTCTGCGTAAATGTCCCGAACAATTTCCGGCACCGCCGAATGACGGAGCACCGAATCTTCCGCTTAACGCAACTGCGTCATCGGTTTGCTGTAAAAGCTGTTCAACCTTTTTCAGTTCAAACACGGGTTCGAGATTCAATGCCATTTCATGGGCGTCCTCAATCGAAGTCATTCCCGCAAGCCTTTCGAAGATTTTATCAAGTTCAAGTGTTTTGTAATGTCTGTTCATAATTCTACCAAATTCAATAATTGCAATTTTGTGTCCGTAGGGGCGGATATTATCCGCCCGCGGGCGCCCAATGAGCGCCCCTACAGTTTTCAGTCATTCTGTTTCAAATAAATAAGTCATTTTCACACAAAACTGCATTGTCTGATTAACTGCTTATCGTTTTGTAAAAAACAAGCGTTTTAAAGTCTTTTTCAAATCTGTATTTAAGATAACTTTCGCTCGCCGCATTCAGCACAACAAGGTCATCCTTCGGCAATGCAAATGAAAACAGCTTGTCATCATCGGCATAAACCGTGTGCCTAAGCGCCGTGAGCGTTCCCTCATTGAGAGCGATTGCAGGTTCCGACACATCCGTTCTGCAATCGGCACATTCAAGAGCGCCTATGCGTGGCAAAAAGTACATAAGCGGAGTAATGTATTCTCCGCATTCTCTGCACATTCTCAGGTCGGGCATATAGCCTGCCATGCTTGCAAGCCTCATTTCAAGACACGGCTTGATAAGGTCTGCACTGCGTTTGTTCTCTGACAAAAGGTAGAGCGAATTAAGCACAAGGCTCAGAAATGAGTCTGCCTTTTGCTCACGGGGACAAATTGTCAGAGCGAGTTCGCAAAAATACTGTGCAAGGCACATTTTAGTAACATCACTGCGGAGCTTTGAGAAAATGCGAATCGGCTGTGCCTCGCCGATTATGTAACTTTCCCGACCTTTATAAATTGTAAGTCGGGAATATGAGAGGAGAGATGCCGCCGCACATTTGCCGTTTTTGATGTTTTTTGCACCCTTTACAAATGCACGGATTACACCGTTTGACTTTGTGAGAGCAAAAACGAGCTTGTCCTGCTCACCGATATTCTGTTCCTTTATAATCAGTCCCTCTGTTCGGAATTTCATCGGTTTCCTCCCTGTTCACGGTGATTGCACCCGTGTCTTTGGCATCCTGAATACTTTTGTAGCGAATGTAATCAAGAACGCTTCCCGTGGTAAAGAATATTTGCCACGCACTCCAGTTATCCATAAAAACACCTCCGCAGTTAGTGTTTCACGGACGCCGTTTATTATATTATGAAAAATCTGACATTGTGTCAAATCGTGTACCCGAATCGCTTTTAATCGGATTATCAGTCAAAATTCTTTTCGTCATAGCCGAAATTCTGAAGAATCTGGGCACGGTTTCGCCAATCCTCTTTTACCTTTACCCATGTCTGTAGGAATACCCTGCAATCGAAAAATCTTTCGATATCCTGACGGGCAAATGTGCTGATTTTCTTGAGCATTGAGCCATTTTTGCCAATAATAATACGCTTGTGGGTTTCTTTTTCACAGAAAATAGTAGCGTCAATATCAAGCATACCGTTATCCCTTGTTTTCATTTTTTCGATTACAACAGCCGTGCCGTGCGGAATTTCCCTGTCGCAAAGACGGAGTATTTTTTCACGGATAATTTCGGCAACAATAACTCTTTCGGGCTGGTCTGTAAGAGTATCGTCATCAAAGAAATGACCGCCCTCGCCTGCCTGCTTTTTAAGCTCATCAAGAAGTTCGTTCATACCGTTGCCGTCCTGTGCACTCACGGGAACAACTGCGTCAAAATCGTAGAGCAGACTGTAACGGGCAATCTGTTTCATAAGTTCTTCTTTTTCTTTGAGAGTGTCAATCTTGTTGATTGCAAGGATTGCCGGCATTTCCATTGACTTGAACTTTTCAATAAGGTTAAGTTCTGTGTCACACGGTTCTTTTCCTGCCTCAACAACGAGCATACAGCAGTCAACACCGCCCACGGATTCATTGACGGAACGCACCATATACTTGCCGAGAGAGGTTTTCGGCTTGTGCATACCCGGTGTATCAAAGAAAACAAGCTGATATTCGCCCTGAGTAAGCACACCTGTGATTCTGTTGCGGGTAGTCTGCGGTTTGCTTGAAACAATTGCAATTTTCTGTCCCATAAGTCTGTTGAGAATTGAACTTTTGCCCACATTAGGTCTGCCGACAATGGCAATAAATGCGGATTTATCTTTATTATCTGTATTTAACATATTACCTCACTATACAAAAATCGGGGGCAAGCAAAATGCCGCCCCTTTGTTAATGTTTATCTTTTCTTTTAATGCCCAAAATTGCGTTCCTGATTTTTACGGGACCTGCACATACAAAGACGGCAGAAATCACCGAAGATAAAATCAGCAAAACGAGCATAACGGGATTGTTTACAAAATACAAAAATATTTTTCCGATTACTTCAAAATCAAGGAAGAACAGCACCGCTGTAAACACAGCCGGAAATGACACGGCAAGCACGGCTGCGGCTGCAATGTCCTTGATAATCTTAACGGAAAAATCGTATCTGTCACAAAACAAATCACAAAGCTTTTCAACACAGGTGTTGACCATTTCAAGTGCAATTACAAGCGCACACAAAACGGCGAGCAACGCCCATTTTGCGGCAGAAAAATCGTAAAAGCAACCGAAAACGAAAACATAAAATGTCGCAACAAGGTGAAATCTCATATGACTTTCGCTTTTTACGGCAAAGCTGAAACCTCTGAATGCACTTTTAAAACTTTCGATTTGCTTTTTCATATCCCGTAATATAACTGAACTTTGTCAAGCCATATCGTCATCAACTATGTAGCTTGATGACGCAGGAAGACCGAGCTGTTCCATAACAAGCTCTTCTTTTTCTCTCATTCTTACCCTTTCAAGCTTTTCCATGTGATCATAGCCGAGAAGGTGAAGAACGCTGTGAGCGGTAAGATAGCCAACCTCTCTCTGAAGGCTGTGGCCAAAGAGTTCTGCCTGATCTCTTGCCTTTTCCATAGAAATTACAACATCACCGAGAATCTGAGCGCCTGTTTCGGGATTGGTGTCATAAACACCGTTTTCGCCCATTGGGAAAGAAAGAACATCGGTTTCAATGTCCTTGTCACGATACTGCTTGTTAAGAGCCTTGATGCCCTCGTTATCCGTGAAAGTAACGCTGATTTCAGCAGAACCTTCAAATTTTTCAAGTCGCAGAACTGCGTTACAACAACGACGAACCAACATTCTGATACCTGTCGGAATCTTTACTGCTTTTTGTTTGTTTGTGATAATTACCCTGATTTTATTATGCTCTGCCATTCATGATCATCCTTTCATTATTTTTAACCCAATAGCGTGGGATATGTGAAAATTAAGCAAATTAATTTTTGGAGCCGTTGTTTTTGGAGCCGTTGTTTCGTAAATTATTAATGTCAGTGTTTTCAAATTTTGCATAAGCCTTGATGATATCCTGAACAAGGCGATGACGGACAACATCCTTTTCATCAAAGAAACAGGTGCCGATATCATCAATGTTCTTGAGGATTTTGATGCAGTCTTTAAGACCGCTCTTTGCACCGTTCGGAAGGTCAATCTGCGTAATATCGCCCGTGATTACCATTTTTGAGTTAAATCCGAGTCGGGTAAGGAACATCTTCATCTGTTCCCTTGTCGTATTCTGAGCCTCGTCAAGAATTATAAAGCTGTCGTCAAGCGTTCTTCCTCGCATATATGCAAGCGGTGCAACCTCAATATTACCTCTTTCAACATACTTTTGATATGTTTCCGCACCGAGCATATCAAACAATGCGTCATACAGGGGGCGAAGATACGGATCGACCTTGCTCTGCAAATCACCGGGCAGAAAACCGAGCTTTTCGCCTGCCTCAACAGCAGGTCTTGTGAGAATTATTCGGTTAATCTGCTTGCTTCTGAAAGCCGTGACCGCCATTGCAACGGCAAGGTAGGTTTTGCCAGTACCGGCAGGGCCGACGCCAATTGTGACGGTATTTTTCGCAATCTGCGAGCAGTAGCGCTTCTGACCGATGGTTTTCGGCTTAATAGGCTTTCCCTTTGAAGTAATACAGATGCAGTCGCCTGCAAGCTGTTCTATTTTGTCCTCACTGCCTTCATTGACAAGCGAAATGCAGTAGCGGATATTTTGCTCGGAAAGTGCTTCACCACGGTTGATGAACTGCAACAGGCTTTCAATAACCTTGCAGGCCTTCGATGTATTTTCGGCATCGCCCTCAACCTTAAGCTCACTGTCACGGCAGGTGACACGGACATTAAACTCCTTTTCAATCAGCTTAATATTTCCGTCAAAACTGCCAAAAAGTGCTACGGCATTTTCCATTCTGTCGATATTTATAATTTGTTCCGTAAAGCAAAACTCCCGTTTCTTCAATAATTCAAAACAATTATAACACATTTTACTTGAAAATGTACATTAAAAATAGCTTTTTTCACTAAAAAAATAATTTTTGTGAATTTTGACGAAAACTAAACTTCACATAGCCACTCATTTGTAAAGGATAGAAACACTTTTTTTACTCTTTCGTAATTATACTCAAAATCGCATTACAATCGGCTTATTTTAGTTATCCAAATCTTCCGAAACTACCACAATATTGCCGTTTTTGTAATATAACTGTACAAATTTGATAACTTCCCGAAAATTAAAAATTTATCAAAATTACTCTCAGCCGTAAAATCGGCTTAAAATGCTTGACAAACGGGCAATTGTATATTATAATTCACAGGTGTAAAGAAATTTTCTTTACATACAGACCAGAATCACGGGAGCTGTCAGGTATGGAAAAAAACATTGAAGTATCTCTCTTGTTTGATTTTTACGGCGAGCTTTTAAAGCCCTCGGGCAAAAAGGCGATTGACCTTTATTATAATGAAGATTTGTCGCTTGCAGAGGTTGCCGATGAAACAGGAATAACAAGACAGGGTGTGCGTGACAGTATCAAGCGCAGTGAGCAACAGCTTTTTGAGTTTGAAGAAAAGCTCGGTCTGTTCAAACAGTTCAGTAAGCTTGAGCAGGGGCTTGACGAAATTTCGGCTCTTGCACTTGAAATAAAAGAACTTTCACAGGATACACAAATCACAGAGCTTGCGGATGTTATCATCGAAAAATCAGGCTCGCTGAAAGATTAAAGGAGTTTTCATGGCATTTGAAGGACTTGCAGATAAGCTTGGCAATGCGTTCAAAAAACTGAAAAACAAAGGCAAGCTTTCTGAAAAAGATGTTAAGGAAGCAATGCGAGAGGTTCGACTCGCACTTCTTGAGGCCGATGTAAACTACAAAGTTGCAAAGGACTTTACAAACAAAGTAACAGAGCGTGCTGTCGGTCAGGATGTTATGCAAAGTCTTACTCCTGCACAGATGGTTGTTAAGATTGTTGACGAGGAGCTTACAAGCCTTATGGGCGGTGAGGACGCACGAATTGAGTTTGCGTCAAAACCTCCGACAGTCATCATGATGTGCGGTCTTCAGGGTTCGGGTAAAACGACCCACACGGCAAAGCTTGCAAAAATGCTGAAAAAGCAGGGCAGAAATCCTCTGCTTGCCGCCTGTGACGTATATCGTCCCGCTGCTATCGACCAGTTGAAGGTTGTCGGTGAAAAGGCAGGCGTTCCTGTTTTTGAAATGGGAAAAGCAAATCCTGTTAAGATTGCAAAAGAGGCAATCAAGCGTGCAAAGGACTACGGCAACGATGTTGTTATTCTCGATACCGCAGGCCGACTTCATATTGATGAGGCTCTTATGGATGAGCTTAAAAACATCAAAAAAGAAGTTGAACCAAACGAAATTTTGCTTGTTATCGACTCGATGACAGGTCAGGACGCAGTAAATGTTGCGAAGAGCTTTAACGAACTTCTTGACATTACGGGTGTTATTCTCACAAAGCTTGACGGTGACACTCGAGGCGGTGCGGCGCTTTCGGTAAAGGCTGTTACAGGCAGACCGATTAAATTTGCAGGTACAGGCGAAAAGCTTGACGATATTGAAGTTTTCCACCCCGACAGAATGGCAAGCCGTATTCTCGGCATGGGTGATGTGCTTACTCTCATTGAGGACGCACAAAATAAAATGGATGCCGAAAAAGCCGAAGAAATGGCTCAGAAGATGATGAGCAACAAATTCGACTTTAACGATTTGTACGATCAGTTTGAGCAGGTCAAGAAAATGGGACCGCTCAAGGGCATTCTTTCAAAAATTCCGGGTGTCGGAAAGCAACTTGAGGGCGTTGACATTGACGACAGACAGATTGACTGGGTTCAGGCAATTATCCTCTCAATGACACCCGAAGAAAGAAGTCATCCGCACATCATGAACCCGTCAAGAAAGCGCAGAATTGCCGCAGGTTCCGGCAGAAGCATTGAAGAGGTCAACCGACTTATCAAGCAGATTGATCAGATGCAGAAAATGATGCGTCAAATGACAAAGGGCGGAAAAGGCTCGAAGAAAAGAAGAAAAATGAAAGGTCTTCCGGGGCTCGGCGGTATGCCGATGAACGGTATGGGACCTATGGGCGGAATGGGCGGTCCCGACGGAATGCCTCCGTTCAAATAATTAACATTAATCAAACATTAAACAAAGTTTTTCATCCAATTACGGTTGGTGAATATAAATTAACAATTTTTATGAGGTGAACATTATGGCAGTAAAGATCAGACTTAGAAGAATGGGTTCAAAGAAGGCTCCTTTCTACAGAGTAGTAGTAGCAGATTCAAGATATCCGAGAAACGGCCGTTTCATTGAAGAAATCGGCACATATGATATTCTCAAGAAGCCCTCTGAGTTCAATGTTGACGCTGAAGCAGTTAAGAAGTGGATTGCTAACGGTGCTCAGCCAACAGACACAGTAAAGGCTCTTCTCAAGAAGAACGGCGTAATTGAATAATTGCGCTTCGGAAAGGACAAACAATGAAAGATTTACTTGCAGTTATCGCAAAGGGTCTTGTTGACGATCCCGATTCCGTATCAGTTGAAGCAGACGCTCCCAACGAAGAGGGAACAGTTGTTTACCACATTCATGTTGCAGAAAACGACATGGGCAGAATCATCGGTAAGCAGGGCAGAATTGCCAAGGCTATCCGCACAATTGCCCGCAGTGCCGCTATCCGCAGTGAAGAAAAAATTATGGTTGAAATCGACTGATTAACGGTTCATAACCGAACAAAAGCCTCCCACCACGGGAGGTTTTTTTACACCCTATTAAATATCAAAAGGTAAAACTTCCTGTTTTGCCCACATCATTTTTGAAAAACATAATATAGTAAATCGGGATATAGTTAATCTTCCCGTCGGAAGTTACTGTTCTCTCGTTTGAAAGAACAAAGGCTTTCTTAATGTGATAATCCTTATTGCTTACAAATGTGTTCAATGCGCTGTGAACGGTGTAATCCTTTCCCGATTTCACCTCAATCGGAACAGCAGAAAGGCTGTCGTAATCATCAATAAGATAGTCAACCTCTCCCTTACTTCGATTATCATAATAGTAAAGTTTATAGCCGTGAGCCGCAAGTTCGCTTGCCACAACGCTTTCGTAAGCCGAACCGAGATTCACACTCGTTTCATCATCAAGCACGGCACGGATATTGTTGCCGTACAAAATTCCCGTCAGAATACCGACATCGTTCAGATAAAGCTTGAGCAGATTTTTGCCCGTTGATTCAATAAGCGGAAAAACGGGATTTGAAATTGCCTGAACATTAAGGGCGATCCCTGCACTTATCAAATACTCGAATTCATCCTGATAGTCGCTGAAACGCTTACCGCTTTTATTCTCAATATTTTTTGCAACAATTCTTTTCTTTTTGTTTTCCATATTTGACGGAATGAGGTCATAAACTCTGCGGATTTTGAGTTTGTTTTCATCATCGTATTTTGAAGCGTCTGCAGCATAATATTCGTGAATTTCGCTTTGTATCTCTCTGACGGACTGAATATTTCTCTCAGAAATATAGCTGTTAACCGCATCGGGCAATCCGCCGACAAGCAGATACTTTCTGAATAAATCCATCATCCTATTGTGCATGGATTCATCAAGAGATTCAAGATTTTCAAATTTTTTCTGCATAGCCGAAATAATAATTTCATTCATTCCGTTTGCGTAGAGAAATTCCTCAAAATCGAGCGGAAACATACGGACTTTGCGAATACTGCCCATTGGAATTGAGGTAGTCTGTGACAGCGTTACACCCAAAAGCGAACCGCTTGCAATGAATGTAAATTTGCCGTCCTGCGACAAAAATTTGAGCAAAGTCAGCAGATGAGGATATGCCTGAATTTCATCAATAAAAATCAGAGTATTCTCCTTACTTCCCATTTTATTTCCTGCGAGCATACTCACCTGCAAGTAAAAATCTTCGACTGTTTTTGTGTTTTCAAAAAGTCGGTTGCCGAGGGAATCTTCAACCATATTTATTTCAATAAAATTTTTAAAAATCTTTTTGCCGACATAACGGATAATGTATGTTTTTCCGACCTGTCTTGCACCGTCTATGAGAAGAATTTTCTTTGAATCCGACTTTATATGTTCTTCGATTACGGTTTCAATCTTTCTGTAAAGCATACCAATCCCACTTTTCAATAGATTTTCAGTATAGTTTTTTACACTTTTCAATAAGATTATACCATTAAAAAACACACTTTTCAATAGAATTTAGGGGTTAAAAACTACACTTTTCAACGAAAATTGAGGGGCAAAAGCTACACTTTTCAAATTATGAACAGAAATTTGATATAAAAAACACGGTGCAACCTTATGCATTTTGGTTACACCGTACTTTATAAAATCTTTTAAATTCAGGCAACTTTACACTGTGATTATTTCATCAATTCTTCAAGTTGCGATTTATTATATTTGCTCTTATAGATGTCATAGCCTGCCGTGTCAAGGTTTATGTTTGCGTGCCTTTTGTCAGCCTGAACATAGACATCATCACCCTTGACATATATCAAAATCCAAATGTCACGACTTGTATCTTTGAGATACGATAAAAGGATAACATATGTTGGCTCAACATCAATTGATTCAACCTTTTGTTCCGATGTTGTGTTGGTCAAATTAATAGCCTCTTTCAGCTTTTCATCCAAATTATTTTTGTTTGACTTTGAAATAAGTTCATTAGTTTTGTAATCATAAAATTCAACTGAAAATTGGTTTGGATCTGCGGTCGGAGTAGTATCTGATAAAGCAGTTGTATCGGCTTCATCAGAAGTTTGAGCATTACTTGATGCAACCTCACCACCACAACCTGTAAATAAAACAGAAGTTGACACGATAACTGCTAACAAGATAATCGAGATAATTTTTTTCATAATTAACACCCTCTTGTGTTTTTGTCGGCTTAATTATACACCTTAAATTCATTCTGTCAAGATATTCAAAACAAAAAAAATCAACCGCAAAGTTTTTCACTCTGCGGTTGATTTTATTTTTATTAAGAATTACGCTTAATTGGCGTTTGCTGTTGTAAAGGTAAACTGACCGTCTGCGAAATCGCAGGTAACTACTGCGCCATCCTTGACCTTGCCCTCAAGCATCTGCTCTGAAAGCGGATCTTCAATCTCGTTCTGTATTGCACGGCGGAGAGGTCTTGCACCGTAGTTTTCGTCAAAACCCTTGTCGGCAATCTCGCTGACTGCGTTGTCTGTAAAGCTGATTTTAATATTCATCTTATCAAGACGATTTTCAAGAGTTTTGAGCATCTTAACGGCAATCTGCTTAATTTCGTCCTTGTTGAGCTTGTTGAACACGATAATATCGTCAACACGGTTCAAAAATTCAGGACGGAATACCTTGCGGAGTTCGCCTGTTACAAGCTCCTTGATGTCCTTTTTCTCGCTCTCTTCGACATTCTCATTTTCGGAATTAAAACCGAGTGAGCTCTGCTTTTCGGTGATAAGTCTTGCGCCGACATTAGAGGTCATTATGATAATGGTGTTCTTAAAGTCAACCGTTCTGCCCTGTGAGTCGGTAAGTCTGCCGTCCTCAAGAATCTGGAGGAGCATATTGAATACATCGGGGTGAGCCTTTTCAATCTCATCAAAAAGTACAACCGAATACGGTTTTCTTCTTACCTTTTCGGTGAGCTGACCGCCCTCTTCAAAGCCTACATATCCGGGCGGTGAGCCGATAAGCTTTGACACGGTGTGCTTCTCCATATATTCACTCATATCAAGACGGAGCATTGCATTTTCATCGCCGAACATTGCCTCTGCAAGAGCCTTGCAAAGTTCTGTTTTACCGACACCCGTCGGACCGAGGAAGATAAACGAACCGACAGGTCTTTTCGGGTCTTTAAGACCTACTCTGCCTCGTCTGATAGCCTTTGCGATTGCAGTTACAGCCTCGCTCTGACCGATAACTCTTTCGTGGAGAACATTCTCCATGTTAAGAAGTCTTTCGCTTTCTTCCTTAGTAAGCTGAACAACAGGGATACCTGTCCATTCGGAAACAATCTTTGCGATATCCTCGGCAGTTACCTCACCGCTGTTACCCTTCTGCTGTTCCTGCCACTTCTTCTTTGCATCGTCAAGCTTTGTCTGAAGTTCCTTCTGCTCATCACGAAGTCTTGCAGCCCTTTCAAAGTCCTGCTCGTTAATTGCGCTTGCCTTTTCTTTTTCATAGTCTGCAATTTCATCTTCAAGCTCCTTTACATTATCAGGAGAAGTAAGAGATGCAAGTCTTACCTTTGACGCACCCTCATCAATAAGGTCAATTGCCTTATCGGGGAGGTAACGGTCTGCGATATATCTTGATGACAATGTTACTGCGGCATTGATTGCCTCATCGGTAATCTTAACCTTATGGTGTGCCTCGTAGCTGTCACGCAAGCCTTTGAGAATCTGTACAGCCTGTTCGGGAGTAGGCTCGCCAACCTTTACGGGCTGGAAACGACGCTCCAAAGCGGCATCTTTTTCAATATATTTTCTGTACTCGTTAAGAGTTGTTGCACCGATAACCTGAAAATCGCCTCTTGCAAGTGACGGTTTAAGGATATTTGCGGCGTCTGCACTGCCCTCTGCGGCACCTGCACCAACGATAGTATGAAGTTCATCAATGAAGAGGATAGTGTTCTTTGACTTTTTAACCTCGTCAATAGCCGCCTTAATTCTCTCCTCAAAGTCACCTCTGTACTTCGCACCTGCTACCATACCTGTGAGGTCAAGGCTGACAACTCGCTTGTCTTTAAGAATTTCAGGTACATTGCCCTTTGCAATTTCAAGTGCAAGTCCCTCTGCAACCGCAGTTTTACCTACACCGGGTTCACCGATAAGAACAGGATTGTTCTTTGTACGGCGGGAAAGAATCTGGATAACCCTCTGGATTTCCTTTTCTCTGCCGATTACAGGATCAATTTCACCGTTCTTTGCGGCTTGAGTAAGATCTCTGCCGAATTTATCAAGAGCAGAACCGCCTTTCTGTGAACCGTTCGGAGCGGATTCGTTTTCAAAACCGCCGAAACCGTCATCTGCACCGCCCTGCATACCTTTTGACACAGCCTGTGCAAGTCTTTCAACAGATACACCGAGTTCTTCGAGAAAAGCTACTGCGTAGCTGTCGCTCTCCGAAAGGATTGCAAGGAGCAAATGCTCTGTGCCTACATAGGTGTAGCCTGTTTTTGAAGAAATGATAACTGCGGCTCTCAAAACTCTCTTTGTACGGGGAGTAAAATCATCGGGAGTAAGCTCAACAAGCGACATTGTACCGTTAATGGATTCAAGCTTTTCACGGAGAGCATCTTCCGTTACTCCGCACTCATTAAGAGCGGTTGCGGCAACACCGCTGCCCTCTTTTACGAGTCCGTAGAGAATATGTTCTGTACCGACATAGTTGTGGCGCATTTCCTCTGCGCTTTCAATCGCAAGATTAAGCGCCTTGTTTGCTTTTTCTGTAAAACCTTTGAACTGATACATAAAATCATCACCCTTCCTTGTGGATAATGTATTAACTGCTTATTTTCTATGAAAGAGCCTCTCTTAAAATTTTTGCCCTTTCAATATCTCTTTCCTGTGCGGAAAGATTTTTTCCTGAGTTTACCATAAGCGTTGCAGGCTCAATTTTTTCCATAAGAGAGTCAACAACCTCTGCGGTAACATCTTTTATCTGTCCCGACAAAATGCCGAAACGAACATTTGACAACAGCTTTAAAGCCTCGTCATGAGTCATAACCATTGCCGATTTCAACAAGCCTAAGCTTCTGCTTACGCTGTCCTGAATATCAATACTCTTTGCAAGTCTTTCTCTTGCCTGTTGTTCCTGAGAAACAAGCTGTTTTGTGATGTTCTCAAGATTTTCAATTGCGGCTTTTTCGGAGATACCGAGCGTTACCTGATTTGAAAGCTGATAAAGCGAACCGCTGGGTTCTGAGCCTTCACCGTAAGCACCACGGATTGTAAGTCCGAGCTTTGAAAGGTTGCCTGCAATTCTGCCGATTGTACGGCTCTTTTCAAGTGCCGGCAGATGGAGCATAACAGACGCTCTCATGCCTGTGCCGAGGTTTGTAGGGCATTGTGTAAGATAACCGAGCTTGTCATCAAAAGCAAATTCAAGGTTTTCATCAAGCAGGGTGTCAAGCTTATCGGCTGTGTCATATGCCTGTTCAAGCGACAAGCCGTCTGTGATAACCTGAAGTCTTATGTGATCTTCCTCGTTAATCATAATGCTCATGCTTTCATCCTTGCTCAACAGCAATGCTCTGCCCTCTGTTTCGCTGATGAATTCGGGACTTACAAGATGTCTTTCAACAAGTGACACACCCTGTGCCTCTGTCAAATCATCAAGCTTAATCAGATTGAAATCCGAGGCAATTGAGCTGTTGCTGTCCCTGATTGCACTTGTAACCTTTTCAATAACCTTTTTTCTGCCCTGTTCGGACAGTCGGCACGGAAACGGGTAATCTTTCAGGTTTCTTGCAAGTCTTACTCTGGTGGAAATTACTTCATTACTCATAATTAAGCCTCCATTTCCTTAATCTGATCTCTTAACTCTGCGGCATGTTCAAAATTCTGTTCCGAAATTGCCTTGTCGAGTTCCTTTTTAAGTGCCTTGATTTTATCTTTCTTTGTCATCTCGGCACTCTTTTCGGCTTTCTTTGTACCAAAACGGCTGTTCTTACCGCAATGGGTTGTGTTGCCGTGGATTCTTCTGATTGAAGGAAGAAGCTGGTCGCCGAAAATTTCGTAACATTTTGCACAGCCTACATGACCCGACTTTGCGATATCGGAATATGAGCTTCCGCAGAAGTCACAGCGTGTTGCCTGAGTTCTTGCGGGAAGGCTGTTGCCGAAGAAACTTCCGAGGAGTCCCGAAAATTCGTCCTCAAAGTTACCGAAGATGTTTGTGTATCCCATTTTCTTTGCACATTCACTGCACAAATCATATTCCTTAATTTCGCCGTTGATAACGGTCTTTACATGAGTATTTGCATTGTTAGCACCGCATTTTTGACATTTCATAATAACTGCCTCCGTTCAAAATCAACTTAATGTGAGCAACATATTCTTGAACAAGTCCGCTCGCACGGCATCTCGTTTACTCTGTTCAACATTTGTAAGCGTTCTGTCGGACAACGCCGAGGCTATCAGCTTTGCCGATGTAAGCTCAATCATATCTCTTTGCAACATATTTTTGAGCATTGCCTCTGCACTTGCCTTGTCAAGTGTTGTTCCAATCGAATTTATTATATGCATAAGCGCCGTACCTCTATCCATCTTCACACGGCTTATTCGGATAAATCCGCCGCCGCCCCTACGGCTCTCTACAATGTAGCCTTTTTCGGGAGTGAATCGGGAGGTTATAACATAATTGATTTGGCTCGGTACGCATCCGAGGTTGCCGGCGAGTTCGTTTCGCTGAATCTCCGCACTGCCGTTTTCACGGTCAAGCATCTCTATAATGTACTGTGCCACCAAATCGCTCATTCTCATTTTGGTCGCCTCTTTTCATTTGTTTGACTACATTATAATATCAAGGTCAGAGAAAGTCAAAGTCAATTAAAGTCAAAAAATAAAGCATAAGCTTTGAAATTCTCACGAATTCTCGCTTATGCTCTCGTTTCCTAATATTTTAAAATATTTTTGACTTTTTCTGACTTTCAATTTTTATCCGATAAAGTCTGACTTTTCAAGCAATTTGACCTTACATAATCACATTAACCGTGTAATCAACATCGTAAATTTCACCGTCAAACCAATTTATAAAACCTATGTAGATGCAGATTTTGTCATCATGTTTATTCATATCACGAACAACCTTAAAGCACTCCGACCAACCCGAAAAGCGTTCAAGTCTTTTGACTGTATCAACATCGGCATTGCCGTTTACAAACACACACATTGCAAGGTGACGGGTTGACGATAACATTCTTACAAAATCGAGGAACATCATATTAACCTCATCGCCCGAACATTCAATTTTAAGAGCGTCTTCCTCGATTTTGTTTCCGAAAAAATCAAGCACATTGTCAAACGCTGAATCAAAGTCATCGGTTTCAGCGTTCTTTAGTCCCTGCGAAAACTTGTAAATTGCGGTAGATGCATAAATTCTCTTAATTTTTTCAATCGTCACGGCAATCACCTTCTCGGTATCGTTACTTTTATTATTATACATTATATAAGCAAATTTGACAACAAGTATGTTATTCGGGCGGTTCAATACAATTTTTGTAATGAAAACATTTGAAATTAAACAAAAATTTTGTGTTTTCCGATTGACAATTGTACAGAGATATTGTATTATATAATTGTACTAATGAATTAGTTCAATTGCTTAAAAAGGAGTGTGATTTTATGTTGAAATTCATCTTATATATGTTGCTTACTGTTGTAATTCTCGGCGGAGGTATTTTTAAAACCTTTGCTGTAAACTATGGTATTTCAAAATATCTCTCAAAAAAGCCGTATAAAGGTGATTTTGAATTCAAAAAAGTTGCGTTACATACTTTGGAAACGAACTATATTTTGTTGGTATTAGTTGTTTTGTTTGTTATAGGTGTGGTGGTTTGCAGTATAAGTATATCGGGTTACCTTAATATATTAGAAAATATAGTAGAATTGCTTTTAGGATTTTTGGTTGCACTTGCGATGTCTTTTTTAGGTCCATGGTACAATACAATCGGTAATGAGTACGGTGCGTATGTTATACCTTTCTTTATTTTAGTTATTCTAAGCATTCCAACGCTGTTTTTTATCAATTACAAGTTCGTTTACAAAGATTTTGAAGTTTCTAAAAATAAGAAAATGAAACTTTCATTTTTCACAGCACTTGCAAACGCACCGTATGAATTGTTAATACCCTACGGTCAGTTTGGAACGATGATTTTCAAGAGTACAATTTTATGATTTAATGTTAAGGGGCTTGGTTATGAAATACACATACATATATGTTATACTCGGCATTTGTGCCGTTGCAGTAAGCATAGGAAAAGCTTTAGCAGTAAATTTCGGTATTTCAAAATACCTTTCTAAAAAGCCTTATGAAGGTGATTACAATTTCAAAAAGGTTGTGTTATATACTCTGGGAACAAACTATATTTTGTTATCAGCAATTGTTCTGTTTATTTTAGGAGTAATTGTTTGCAGTATATATAGATTTTTGAATTTAGGACAATTGCTATCAGCATTTTTCCCTGGATTTGCAATGGCTCTTTTTGGTCCCAAATATGATACAATCGGCGATGAGTACGGTATGTGTAGTGAACTTGTTATACCTTTCTTTATTTTAGTTATTCTAAGCATTCCAATGCTGTTTCTTATCAATTACAAATTCGTTTACAAAGATTTTGAAGTTTCTAAAAATAAAAGAATGAAACTCTCGTTTTTCACCGCACTTGCAAATGCACCTTATGAATTTTTAATTCCCTACGGAATGATTGTAGATATGATTATTGACAGTATTATATTTTGATTTTGTGTTTAAGGGGACTTGGTTATGGATTATTTTAAAGTTCCTTACATTGCATATGTAATTCTCATTATATGCGTAGTGGTTATCAGCTTTTTAAAACTTCTTTTGAGCAACAAACTCATTTTGCACACACTTCACAAGAAAAATTACAGCGGAAATTTCAGCATTATCAAAGCGTCATTGATTTCACTTCTTACAGAAATTCTCGTAATTCTAATTCCGCTTGCCGTAATTACTTTGGCTATTATACCAGCAGTCTATCATCAAATTGATATAGCTCTGTTTTGGGATAATTTTTCCGAAATGGTCGTAGGCTTTGTTCTCTTACCGGGAGAAGCAGGTCATTTTCTCGCTTTGATTCCCACATTAGCGGCGGTAGTTTTTGTTGTTATATTTTTAACCCTTGTAAACAACTTTACATTTTTAAGAAAGATTGACATACCCGAAAGAAAAAGAAACGACATTGCATTCTTAACCGCCGTTATAAATGCACCGTGGCACCTGTTTATTCCATATGCACTTTTCATAAAGATGATTTTCTTTTAAGGAGAGATGATTTATGCTTAACTCGGCAACTCTTACCGCTATTTTAGTAAACATTCTTGCGGCTTTATTTTTTACTTGTATCACAATCTGCATTGCTACACATTTTGCCAAGAAAAAAGCTAATGAAGCAGATAAAAAACTTATAAACAACAAATGTTACGGAATAATAGCTGTTATTTTTACAATTATAAACTTTATTGCGTCATTCACCGCAATAGCTGTTGCATATGTTGCAGACGCGACTGATTACTACCACATCTCAATCCCAAAATTTTCTTATTTATCTTTAATATTGGTGGCAGGCATAATTGAATTTCTTGTTGTCAAAGCAATAGTATTCAAGAAAATTTCCTGTTCAAAAAAAGAAAGAGCCAAACAGGCTGCAATTTTTGCGGCAATATGTACTCCATACTATATTATTGCCGCCAACTTACCGATAATTATGTATATGGTCGCAGTAGCTCTCTACCCCTGCTGATTTTAACGAAGTGATATTATGAATGAAAACTCAAATCCCGAAATCTTAATCACTATAATTATTTTATCTGTACTTCTTGCCATACTTTCTGTTACAACAGCATTTTGCCATACGGAAAGAAGTGCGGGTTACAAAAACAAAGTAAACATCGGCAAAAAGAATCACATAATAATTTACCCGATATTTTTTGTTTTGCATATGACAGCAATACTGCTTTTTAACCTTCCGTTTCCTGACTTGACTTGCTATCTTTCATTCAGCATAGGAAGTATTGTTTTTATATTTTTGATTCAAGCTGTTATTGCTTATTTTACAATGTTTAAAAAGTTTGAATGTGATACGGGTACAAAAGTCGGCAAATCAATTGTTTTTTCGCTGATTTCAACACCATTCTACAGTATCCTTTTCGGTGTGGCTTTTGCATTCTTTTTCCCGTACAGTGTCGGCATTCCTATTCTTATGATAATAGGATTATTCATTTACTGCATTACAAGTTATAGGTGATATTATGAAATAAAAACGGTGAGCAGATGCCCACCGTTTTTTGAATTATTTTGAATTATTTAGTTTTGGTAATTGATATGGTTGTAATGCCGCCGGTATATGAAATTGATATATCATAATTGTCTGATTCACCAAGGTAGTTAAGAGTTGGATTTTTCTTATCGTCAGTAACCTGAGATTTTACGGTAGACACACCTGTTTTCTCCAACGATTTAACATACTGTTTTGAGCTTTCCAAATCAGAATTATCAATAATCACCGAACAGCATTTTCGACTGTCATCAATCAGATATTGGCTGACATTCCACTCTTTCTGATTTGGCAAAACAGATGTGTACTCATTGCCACTCCAGTCAAATTCACCCCTGTTGACCTTATAGGTTGCAACGGTGTCCTGTGTGGCATTTGCATTGTCACTCCCCGAATTGCCGTTGCCGCAACCCGACACGGACATCACAAGAGCAAACATACAAATAACAGCAATAAAAAGCTTTATTTTTGAATTGCACTTATGTTTTAAAAATTGTTTAATCATCTTAGCCTCCATAAAATATATGTACTTTAACTACTCATGGTTCATACATTTATTCTCATTTGATGATAATATCAAATAATTGCATAAATTGCAATACTATCTTAAAAATATAAAAAACGGTGAGCAACGCCCACCGTTTTTGTGTTTAGCTTTTTAAATTTGAAATTAGTCTGAAGATAATCAAGCTTTTAAAATTAAAATATTTAACCTCAGTTACGAGAAATTAAACTAAAACAATAAAAATTCAATTAATTATTCAGCTGCTTTTCTTTTTGCAAAACATTCGCTGCAATAGTAGCTTTTGCCTTCAACAGGCTTGAAAGGAATCTTTGCAGTTCCGCCGCATTCAGCGCAAACGGTTTCAAAGTATTCTCTCTCTGTCTTGGCAGCATTTTTACGAGCCTGTCTGCAAGCCTTGCAACGCTGCGGTTCGTTTGTGAAACCCTTTTCAGCGTAAAATTCCTGCTCTCCTGCAGTAAAAACAAATTCTTTTCCGCATTCTTTGCAGACAAGTGTCTTATCTTCGTACATTGGTATTTACCTCTCTTTTTCTACCTCTCGGAGGTTAGTTTGTTGCCCCGTGCGGAGTTGCACCGCAATACTGTTAAGGACAAATATTAATTTTCGGTTCACCGCTCAGCCGACATTCAGACCGCCGTGAACCTTTTTCCTTGCTCTTTGCAAGGCATTGTCAACCGCCTTTTCGGTTACGGAAAGCCTTTCGGCAATTTCCTTATAGCTCAAGCCGTTGCCGTAGAGCATAAGAACATCGTATTCGAACTTTGACAGCACACTTTGAAGTCGCAACAGCAACTGGTCAAGCTGTTCTCTGCACATCAAAAGTTCTTCGGGAGTTTTGGCGGAATCTTCAATTGACTCGCCCACATCGTCCATCGGAACAATGCTTGATGAGGGAATGGCTTTTTTCTGTTCTCCCCGTCTGATTATAGAAATAAATCTTCTCTCAACAACAACCGACATATAGCTTTTAAAGTTTGCACCGCCGTTTTGATTAAAGGTTTTGCAGGAACAAAGCAATCCCACAAGTCCCTCCTGAACAAAGTCATTGTGTTCATAGCCCTCTGCCGAAAACTTTCGTGCAATTATGCTGATAGTGTCAAGATATCTTACGACAAGCTCATCAAAAGCACGGTCATCACCAAGACTCACAAAATGTGCAAGCTGTGCGTCGGATAAAGTACCGTAGGATTTTTGCAATTCGGTCATAACCTGCCCCTAATACTTATTCTTATACGCTTAATAGTATAACAAAAACGCACAAATGTCAACAACCCGAAAGCAATTTCTGTAATATTGCATTATGATATGGAAATTATTTGTGCAAAATAGCTGAAATAAAGTCGGAATTACATACATTATGAAACTTGTTAAGAGAAGCAGAAAATGTTATACTTTATATTATTAATTTATTACGATTTTTATTTATCGGTTCGGGGGAATTTTTATGGTTGTTACCTGCAACAGTTTTGGCGTGAGCGGTATGGACGGCTACAAGGTTGAGCTTGAGGCGTCAATGTACAACGGCACACGGGAATTTGATATGGTCGGTCTGCCCGATGCCGCCGTGCGTGAGAGCAAGGACAGGGTTCTCAGTGCATTAAAGAACTGCGGATTCAGATATCCTGCCGCACATATGACCGTGAACCTTGCCCCTGCCGATATCAAAAAAGAAGGGCCTATTTACGATTTGCCGATTGCGGTTGCAATTCTTATACTGCTCAATCAGATTAAGAGCAACATCTCCGACTGCGCATTCATCGGCGAGCTTTCGCTTTCGGGAGAAGTCAGAGGAATCAACGGAGTTCTGCCCATGGTAATCAAGGCGAAGAAATGCGGTATAAAGAAAATTTATGTTCCGAAAGCCAACGCAAGCGAGGGCGCTGTTGTTGACGGAATTGAAGTGTATGGTATTGACAACATTCTTCAACTGAAAGATTATCTCAATCACATTCTCGAACCTGCACCCGCAAAGCCGAATACACATTCTCCGAAAGAGGAGCAGGACTACATTCCCGATTTTTCCCAGGTAAAGGGTCAGTTTGAGGTGAAGCGTGCGCTTGAAATTGCCGCTGCCGGCGGTCACAATATTCTGCTCATAGGCCCTCCGGGTTCGGGCAAAAGTATGCTTGCAAAACGAGTTCCGTCAATTCTGCCCGATATGAGCTTTGATGAAATGATTGAAACCACAAAAATCCACTCAATTGCAGGAACGCTAAAGCATGACGGACTTATCACAACACGGCCGTTCCGTTCACCACACCACACGGTAACGCCCGTAGGACTCGGCGGAGGAGGTACGGGAACTATCAGACCGGGTGAGGTTTCACTTGCAAACAACGGTGTGCTGTTCCTTGACGAGCTACCCGAATTTTCAAGAACGGCGCTTGAGGTACTCCGTCAGCCGATTGAGGACGGCTCTATCACAATTTCAAGAGCAGGTCAGAAATGCACATATCCGTGTTCGATTATGGTGGTTGCCGCAATGAACCCATGTCCGTGCGGATATTACGGTGATCCGACAAGAAAATGCACCTGTTCGGAACAGAAGATAAAACGCTACCTCAACCGCATTTCGGGTCCGCTTTTGGATCGTTTTGATATCCATGTAGAAGTGCCTGCCGTGAAATTTGAAGAACTGCGTGACACCTCATCTGCCGAATGTTCCGCCGACATCAAAAGGCGAGCCGACAGAGCAAGAGAAATTCAGCGTGAACGCTTTAAGGGCAGTAAAACAACCTGCAACGCAAAAATTAACGCAGAGCAGTTTGAAAAGGTCTGCGTAATTGATAAAGAGGCTGAACAAACGCTCAAAGACGCTTTTGAAAGTTTAGGACTTACCGCAAGAGCGTATGACAGGGTTTTGAAAGTTGCAAGAACGATTGCCGATTTGGACGAGTCGGAAATAATCCGCTCCGAGCATGTTCTTGAGGCGGTTCAATACCGCAGTCTTGACCGCAAATATTGGGCAAAATAAGACTTATACCTTACAGAAAATTTAAAAATATCACTTTTAAAAAGTACAGCTTTATGCTATACTACTATAGTGCAACATCAAAGCGATGTTGCAGTTTCATGACACAGGAGGTTTTTTATAATGGAAATTACAAAGAATTCAATCATCGGTGATGTTCTTGATCAGTACCCTGACACAGCAGAGCTTTTCTTCAGCATCGGTATGCACTGCCTTGGCTGTCCTGCATCACGAGGCGAAACGATTGAAGAGGCTTGTATGGTACACGGTGCAGACGCAGACGCACTCGTTGCAGACCTTAACAAAGCAATTGCATAATGAACGGCGCATCTGATTTTTCGCTTGATAACCGTCTTGCACTTTGTGCATACTTTGTGCGTGACGGAGCAAAGGTTGCCGATATCGGCACAGACCATGCCTATCTTCCGGTGTGGCTGTGCCGTATTGGCAGATGCGACACAGCTATTGCCGCAGACATCAACCCCCTGCCCCTTGAACGGGGAATTGAAACAATTAATAACAGCGGTCTTAACAATCGAATTGAAGCAAGGCTTTCAAACGGTCTTGAAAAAATTTCGGGCGATGAGGCTGATGACATAGTAATTGCAGGAATGGGCGGAGAACTCATTTCGCAGATTATCGAAAACTGGGAGTTTTCAAAGGACAGGTCAAAGCACTTTATTCTTCAGCCTATGACCAAAAGTGAAGCGCTTATGCGTTGGCTGTTTGCAAACGGTTTCAGCGTTATCAAGCGTGACTGCTGTACTGCCGCAAACAAGTGCTACACTGTAATTCTTGCCGAATACAGCGGTGAGGTTCGCACGGTATCCGAAAGCGACCTTTTTCTTTACGGGCTTGATCCGAAAAACAACTCCATGCACCGCAGATTTATTGAAGGCTGTGTGCGCAGACTTTTAAAACAGGCTAAGGGCAACCCTGTCTGTGCCGAAACCGCACGCATTCTTGAGGAGAGCTTTAAGTGAAAACCATAAACGATATACTTAATTTTTTTGAAGAATTTGCGCCCTGTGCAACTCAGATGAGTTTTGACAACGCAGGGCTTATTGTGGGCGACAAATGCACAGCCGTAAGCCGTGTGCTTGTCGCTCTTGACATTACGGAAGATGTTGTGAATGAGGCGGAAAGTCTGGGATGTGAGCTGATTATCAGTCATCATCCCGTAATTTTTGCCCCTATAAAAAGGCTTTCGCCTTCTTCTGTTCCCTATATGCTTGCACAAAAGGGCATTTCTGCCGTTTGTATGCACACCAACCTTGATCTCGGAGAAAAGTTCGGAGTAAACATCTGTCTTGCAGATGCACTCGGAGTCAAAAACCCCGTGCTGTCGGAGTTTGGCGAGTGTATGTTCACGGGCGAGCTTGAAAGCGAAACCGATATTCACGATTTTGCAAAGCTTGCAAAGAAAAATCTTGACTGCAAAGGACTTCGCTACACCGACATTAAAGACAGGGTTAAAAAGGTTGCCGTATCGTCGGGTGCAGGCGGTTCAAATGTGTTTGATGCGGCTTTGGCGGGTGTTGATGTGCTTGTCACGGGAGAAATCAAGCACCATGAGATTATCGCCGCAAATTCACTCGGAATTGACATTATTGACGCAGGTCACTTCAAAAGTGAAGATATTGTAATTTTACCGCTTGTAAACAAGCTTTCAAAAGAATTTTCCGAGATTGTTTTTACAAAATCGCAATCCTGTGACGATATGATTAAATTTATTTAACCTGTAAGCATCATTATCAAAATATTTGTTGCATAATTTGTTACAATTTGATATAATGATACGGTAAATTACTATATGTGGTAGTGCGCCGTCTGTACGCACCGCAAAATGAGGTATTATGAGAATCAGAAAAAAGAAATGGGCAGAACCTGAACTTTCCGTTTGCAATTTTTATGTAAAGAATCCAGAAGAAAACGCCGGAAAATGGATGCAGGCTTTTAAAAAAGAACAGCCGTTGTATCTTGAAATCGGCTGCGGCAAGGGCGGTTTTGCGGGACAACTTGCGCTTAAAAATCCTGACAAAAACATTATCGCACTTGACATCAAGGTTGATATGCTCGGCGTCGGCAGAAGAACAATTGTAAAGCTTTTTGAGGACGCCGGCAAAACGCAGGATGATATTACAAACCTTTTGCTTGTAAAATACAATGTTGAAATGCTTGACAAAATTATTACGGCTGACGATAAGATTGACAGACTTTTCATCAACTTCTGCAATCCGTGGCCGAGAGCAAAGCACAAAAAGCGCAGACTTACATACTACAAAAAGCTTGAAATGTACAAAACATTCTTGAAGCCTGACAGCGAAATCCGTTTCAAAACCGATGATGACGAGCTGTTTGACGAAAGTCTTGAATACTTTGAGCAGAGCGGATATGAAATTTTGTATCTCACCCGTGATTTGCACGCAAGCGATGTTACCGATAATATTGAAACAGAGCATGAAAAAATGTTCTCCGAAGAGGGCATAAAAATTAAGTATCTTATTGCAAGGCAAAAGCCTTGACAGCCCCATAAATAAAGACGGGAGGGATTTTTGTGAAGATTAAAAAGCTGATTTCGGCTTTGATTCTCGGTTCAATGCTTGTCGGTTTGAGCGGTTGCAACATCACGGATTTCAGCGCAGAAAATCTTCTTCGTCCTCCTAAGGCAGTCGGAGATGAGGCTGAAATTGAACAGCTTATTGCCAAAACGGCTGACAGCGGTTATACGCTGAAATATCCTAAAAACGGAAAATTCCGCAGTGCAATCATCATGACCGACCTTGACGGAAACGACAGTAACGAGGCTGTTGCATTTTTTCGCAACAGCGCCGAAACTTCTTCGGTTCATATGCTTGTCATGTACTCAAAAGACAATTCGTGGGAAATTGCGTCCGACAATATCTTTGAAACCACCGATATTGACAGCGTTGACTTTGCGGATTTAACCGGCAACGGAAAGGCTGAAATCATCGTTAATTCAACAACCTACACTCCGAATGTCGGCAAGCTTTCCTGCTACTCCTACTCGGAAGGCAAAACAAGCGAAGTAGGTTCGGGACAAAGCTGTTCAAGCTTTGTTACGGGGGATTTTGACAATGACGGAACGAGCGAGATTATGTCGCTTGTTCTCTACACAACCGAAAACGAGGCTCTTGCGTCAATGCTTGATTACAACGAGGACAGCAAAAGCCTGTATGCCAAAGCAATGGCAAACATGGACCCGAATGTTGTAAAGTACAAGAACATTGCCGTTACAAAGCTTGATAACGATATTACGGGAATTGTTGTTGACGGAACCTCCGCAAATGAGGTTACGAACACACAGGTTATTTTTTACAGCCGTGACCTTGCAATTCTGCGTAATCCTCTTTTTAAAGAAAAAGCAAAAAATATAACCCGGCGTTCATCACAGGTCATCTGTTCGGACATTGACAAGGACGGAAAGCTTGAAATTCCCGTTACGCTTGACCTTCCAAAACAGAGCGGTGACAGAAAAAATATTTATGCCGACAAAATCATTTGGAACAGCTTTGACACACCCAAGGAGGCGCTTGTTGCAAAACAGGCGGTAATCATAAATTACGATTATATGTTTATGATGAACTATGCCGATAAGTGGAGCGAAAACAAGGTTACGGCAATTACCAACCTTGAAAGCGAAACCACCTCGTTCTATGCATGGAACGGCACTAAGCTTGACACGGAGCTTTTTGAAATAAAGGTGTTCCCCATAAGCGAATGGGAATCGGGCAAATCGGATGATTTTACGCTGATTACAAAAGACGATAAATATGCATACACATTTAATAATATAAATCCCGACACACAGATTTCGCTAAGTGATGACGAAATCAAGACAGGTTTTTCCACACTTGATCAGTCGGGAATCTGATCACAGCAACGGAGGTTTTGATATGAAAAAAATTCTTGTTTGTGAGGATGAAGCGGCAATTCGTGACTTTGTCGTTATCAATCTTACAAGGGCAGGCTACGATGTAGTTGAGGCAGACTGCGGCGAGGCGGCTTTGCAGAAATATGAAGAAAACAACGGCGATTTTGATGTTGCGATTCTTGATGTTATGATGCCGGGTATTGACGGTTTTCAGGTTTGTAAGGAACTGAGAAACCGCAACGGCGGAATCGGAATTATTATGCTTTCGGCAAAAACTCAGGAAATGGACAAGGTAACAGGACTTATGCTCGGTGCAGACGACTATGTTACAAAGCCTTTCTCACCGAGTGAGCTTCTTGCAAGAGTTGATTCACTCTACAGAAGAGTTGCACTTGCACAGTCACATTCCGAAAACAACTTTAAAGAAGAGCTTAAATCGGGCGAGTTCACACTCAATCTTCGCAACCGTGCGCTTATGAAGAGCGGAAAGATGATTGAACTCACACAGGTTGAATTCCAGATTATGGAGTACTTCTTCTCGAATCCGGGTGTTGCTCTTGACAGAATCGACATCCTCAACCATGTATGGGGAGACGCTTATGTCGGCGAGGATAAAATTGTCGATGTTAATATCCGCAGACTCAGAATGAAGGTTGAGGACGAACCTTCAAATCCTAAACATATCATCACGGTTTGGGGACTCGGCTACAAGTGGGATTCAGGCGAATAACTTTGCAGAACAGCCTGTATAAAATTCATACAATCTAAAGAGGAGGGCGGCAACAATTTTTAAGGGTATTTCAAAAAGATGGATGCTCAACACATTGAGCGTTATACTGACAATCATAATCCTTATTGTTGTCAGCCTTATTTTCATTGTTACATATATTTTTCAAAACAGCGTTGAACAGAACCTGAACACAACAAGCAACGAGCTTTCACTTGTTTTTTCGGGATTTCACAGCGACAGTTCAACCTCGTTTACGGCGTCTGCCCGTGATTATGTTGAAAACTTTGACAAAAAGGAAGAAATGGAGGTTCTTGTAATCAATTCCTCCGGCAGAGTTGTCATGACTTCAACAGGATTCACCCCCGATGACAACGAGCAGATTCCCGATTTTAATGACGCACTCTCAAACGAAAACGGCTGTGCATATTGGAACGGCAAGCTTTCATCGAACGAAAGTGCAATGAGCCTGACAAGAATCATCACCAACGAAAACGGAACCTGCGTAGGTGCGGTAAGATACATTGTTTCCATGGAACAGGTCAACACGGCAATTGTGCTTGTTTCTGCGGCAGTTATTGCATGCGGTCTTGTTATCATCGCCCTTGTAATATTGTCGGGACTTATGTTTATCCGTTCAATCGTTACCCCGATAAGAAAACTTTCGGAGATTTCAAGCAAGATTGCCCACGGCGATTTTTCACAGGTAAAGAAGATTGAGTACAAATACGATGATGAAATCGGCGACCTCTGCGATGCAATCAGCGATATGGCTCTTGATTTGCAGACAGCCGATCAGATGAAAAACGATTTTATTTCACGAGTATCACACGAGTTGCGTACTCCGCTTACGGCGATTAAGGGCTGGGCTGAAACAATGCAGCTTTCCGAAAGAGGAAAGCTTGACCGCAAAACCTTTGACCGTGGTATGGGAGTTATTATCAGCGAAAGCTCACGCCTTACAAGCATTGTAGAAGAGCTTCTTGACTTCAGCCGTATTCAGAGCGGAAGAATGAAGCTCATCAAGGAAAAGCTTGACATTCTTGCCGAATTTGACGATGCGGTTTACTTCTTAAAGGAAAGAGCCGTTACAGAGGGCAAGCATCTTCTTTATGATGAACCCGAGGTTGTTTATCCTGCCGTTTACGGCGATAAAAACAGGCTCAAGCAGGTTTTCCTCAATGTGCTTGACAATGCGTTGAAATACACACCAAAGGGCGGTGTTGTTGCCGCTCAGGTAATCTACAGCAAAGATGAACCCGATATTATCAAGATTGTAATAACCGACACGGGTTGCGGAATTTCTGCCGAGGATCTTCCAAAGGTTAAGGAAAAATTCTACAAAGCAAACCAGACTGTCGGCGGTTCGGGAATCGGACTTGCGGTTGCCGATGAGATTATGAACCTCCACAACGGTTCACTTGATATCGAAAGCGGAGAGGGTGTCGGCACAACCGTAACGCTCACCTTCCCTGTATATAAAGAGGGCAGTGAAAACTCACTTCCCGAAAACATTAAGCTTTAATCTTATTTCTCTGTGCAGCCTAATACAGAAAGGAACAGCTAATGGCTAAAAATACTACTAAAAAAATCACCTCAATCGGCGGCAGCGCCCTGATTGAAGGCATTATGATGAGAGGTCCGAAACGCACAACCGTGTGTGTTCGTACCGCACCCGACAAGATTTACAGCGAGGATATAAGCATAAACACAATTCCCTCAAAATGTAAGTTTTTCAAGCTTCCGTTTTTCAGAGGAATCGCAGGTCTTATTGACTCAATGCGACTTTCCTACAAAGCACTTATGCTCTCTGCCGATAAGGCAATTGAATCAACCGAAATTGAAGAAGAACCGTCAAAGTTTGAAAAATGGCTTGACGATAAATTCGGCGACAAGCTTGTTAAGGTTATGATGGTAATTGCGTCAATCCTCGGTGTTGCGCTTGCCGTGGGACTTTTCTTCTTTGTCCCCTCTTTCCTGTTTGACCTTAGTGCAAATGTTGTACCTGCTTTCAAGGGTGACGGCGGAAACGCTGTTTTCTGGAAGTCTGTTTTTGAGGGTGTTCTCAAAATTGTTCTTTTCTTACTTTATATTATAGTATGTTCACAAATGACAGAAATGAAAAGGGTGTTTATGTACCACGGTGCCGAACACAAGACAATTTTCTGTTACGAAAACGAAGAAGAACTCACAGTTGAAAATGTTAAAAAGCAGAGCCGTTTTCACCCGAGATGCGGAACAAGCTTTATGGTTCTTATGCTGATTGTCGGCATTCTTGTCGGTCTTTTCGTTCCTGTTGCACCTTTCGGCATCGGATTTTTAAGACCTGTATTCAAGATTCTTCTTCTCCCCGTTTCATGCGGAGTCGGCTATGAGCTTATCAAAATCTGCGGTAAGCACGACAATGCCGTAACAAGAATCATTGCCGCTCCCGGACTTTGGGCGCAGAGAATCACAACAAAAGAGCCTGACGACACTATGATTGAAGTTGCAATTGAGGCTATCAAGGCTGTTATCCCCGAGGACGGCTCGGACATTGTAAGCAAGTAATGACTGTAAACGAAATTTATCAAAGCGGGCTTAAACTGCTTGAAAATAATAATATTGAAAATTCAAAATTTGAGGCGCAAAGTCTTTTGCAAAAGGCTTTTTCGCTTGACAGAGTCGGCTTTATCATTCACAAAACTGATAAAGCCGATGAAAACTGTTCACATAACTTTTTAAATTTTATAGAAAAACGAATTTCAGGCGAGCCGTTGCAGTATATTCTCGGTGAATGGAGCTTTATGGGATTTGATTTTAAGGTGGGCAGAGGCGTGCTCATTCCCCGTGATGACACGGAAGTGGTTGTCAATCTCTGCATTGATTTTCTCGAAAACAGAACCGACAAAAAAACGGTTGACCTCTGTTCGGGCAGCGGTGCAATTGCCGTTGCACTTGATAAAATTTCGGGTGCAGAAGTTACGGCAGTTGAAATTGACGAAACCGCTTTTTCATATCTTGAAACAAATGTAAAAGAAAACAATTCGTCAGTAAAGCCTGTTATGGCTGACGCTCTCGAAATCTGCGAAACATTTGCAGACGGTGAGCTTGACCTCATTGTTTCAAATCCGCCTTATATAAAATCAGCCGACATCGAAACACTTCAAAAGGAAGTTCGGCTTGAACCAAGACTTGCACTTGACGGCGGCGAGGACGGCTGCGATTTTTACCGTGAAATAGTGAGCCGTTGGAGCCGTAAACTCAAAAAAGGCGGTGCGCTTGCATTTGAACTCGGAGAAAATCAGGCTGACGCAGTAAAGGCACTTATGACTGACAAAGGCTTTTCGGATTTTAAAATTTCACTTGACTTTGGCGGTGTGCAGAGGGCGATTATTGGGACTTTGCTCTGATTTTAGAAATTTTGTTCGATAAAATTACCGCCAAATTATTGCATTTTCCACTCACATATTTTATAATCTTAGTGCGGACATAACCGCCGTTGAAGTGACGGTTATGTTACAGACCGAAAAACATCAGCTCCCTTTGCGGAGTACGGAGGTATATAAAATGGCAGTAGATAAAAACAAAGCGCTTGAAACTGCGCTCACACAAATTGAAAAACAGTTCGGCAAGGGTGCGGTAATGCGTCTTGGCGAAAATAAACATATGAACATTGAACACATCTCAACAGGTTCGCTTTCGCTTGATATTGCACTCGGAATCGGCGGACTTCCCCGCGGAAGAATTGTTGAAATTTACGGACCTGAATCTTCGGGTAAAACAACACTTTCTCTCCACTGCATTGCAGAGGGACAGAAAAACGGCGGCAATGTTGCATTTATTGATGTTGAGCATGCACTCGATCCGACATATGCGGCGGCTCTCGGTGTTGATGTTGATTCACTCCTCGTTTCACAACCCGACACGGGTGAAGACGCTCTTGAAATTGCAGAGGCACTTATCCGAAGCGGTGCGATTGATGTTATCGTAATCGACTCCGTTGCCGCTCTTGTTCCAAAGGCTGAAATTGAGGGCGAAATGGGTGACAGCCATGTAGGTCTGCACGCAAGACTTATGTCACAGGCACTGCGTAAACTCGCAGGCGCAATTTCAAAGTCAAACTGTGTTGCAATCTTCATCAACCAGTTGCGTGAAAAAGTCGGTGTTGTTTACGGCAACCCCGAAGTAACAACCGGCGGTCGTGCGCTCAAGTTCTACAGCTCCGTTCGTATTGATATAAGAAGAGTTGAAACCCTTAAATCAGGCGGTGAAATGGTCGGTTCACATACAAGAGCAAAGGTTGTAAAAAACAAAATTGCTCCTCCGTTCCGTGAGGCTGAATTTGATATTATGTACGGTGAAGGCATTTCCCGTGAGGGCGAACTTCTTGACCTTGCCGTAAAGGCTGAAGTTGTTCAAAAAGCAGGAGCATGGTTCAGCTATGACGGCAGACGACTCGGACAGGGACGTGACAAGGTCAAGGAACTTCTCAAAACCGACAAGGAGCTTGCTGCTGAAATTGAGAAGAAACTCTGGGAAAATATTGACAAGCTTTATGAACGCAAAAAGCCTGCTCCAAAGGTAAAAATTACCGAAGTTCCGTCTGCAAACCAAGAAATCAAGCCTGATTCTGCGGATAAGACAGAGAAAAAGAGCGGTGCAAAAATTGATGTTCTGGTTGACGACTGATGCTTATAACCGCAGTTGAACCGCGAAGAAAGGCGATGTGTGCGCTCTACATTGACGGCGAATATATTATGAATCTTGACGCACGCACAGTTATTGAAAACCGATTTGATGTCGGCAGAGAGATTGATGACGAGGAGCTGCACGAGATTATCAGGCTAAGCAATGAGCGCCGTGCAAAGGAAAAGGCTTTGTGGCTTATTTCCTATCGTGACCACTCAAAAAAAGAACTCACCGACAAAATCAAACGCACCTGTGACGAGGAATCGGCGGAAAAGGCTGTTGAGCGAATGGAAGAACTCGGTCTTGTAAATGACGAAAACTTTGCAAGACGATATGCCGAACAGCTTTTGTTTTCAAAACATAATGCTCCGAGAGGTGCGGTAAGACAGCTTGTTCAAAAGGGAATTGACCGTGAACTTGCAGAAGAGATTATCGAAGAAATCGACTTTGATCCGTGTGACGGAATAAGGGCGGTTATCGACAGAAAATATAAAAACATAAATGATGAAAAAATAAGGCGAAGAGCCGTTGCCGCTCTGCAAAGGCTCGGATACGGATGGGATGACATTAAGACCGTCCTCAGAGAATACACAGAGGAAGACTGATTATGAATTATAAAGTAGGCATTGTATCACTCGGTTGTGCAAAAAATCAGGTTGACGCCGAGATGCTTTTGTACACACTCAAGAACAGAGGATTTATTATTGTGAACGATCCGGCAGATGCGGACGCAGTAATTGTAAACACCTGCGGATTTATCGAAAGTGCAAAGCAGGAAAGCATTAACGAAATTATTGAACTCGGCAAGCTCAAGGACGAGGGCAAAATCAAGGCAATCATCGTAACAGGCTGTCTTGCTCAAAGATATAAGTCGGAAATTTCCGAACAGCTTTACGAGGTTGACTCGGTTATCGGAATCGGTGCTAACGAAACTATCGCAGACATCGTTTTGGAAACACTTGACGGACAGAAGTGCGAAAGCTTTCCCGACAAGGTTTGTCTGCCGCTTGAGGGCGGAAGAATCCTTTCAACTCCCCCCTACACCGCTTATCTCAAGATTGCCGAGGGTTGCGACAACCGTTGTTCCTACTGTGCAATTCCTATGATAAGAGGCAAATTCCGCAGCAGAGATATTGAAGATGTTGTAAAAGAGGCGGAAGGTCTTGCTGAGCGCGGAGTCAAGGAACTCAATGTCATTGCTCAGGACACAACCCGTTTCGGTGAGGATAAATACGGCAAGCCGATGCTTGCAGAGCTTCTCAGAAGACTTTGTAGGATTGACGGTCTTAAATGGATAAGGGTTCTCTACTGCTATCCCGACAGAATTACAGATGAGCTTATTGACACAATTGCAAGTGAAGATAAGATTGTAAAATATATGGATATTCCGCTCCAGCATTGTAACAAGGATGTTCTCCGCAGAATGAATCGTCACGGCGACAGAGAAAGCCTTACTGCACTTATGAACAAGATTAAGAATAAAATTCCGAATGTAATCTTCCGCTCAACCTTTATTACAGGTTTTCCGGGTGAAACCGAGGAGCAGTTCAATGAGCTTGCAGAATTTGCCGCTGAGATGAAGTTTCAGCGACTCGGCTGTTTTGCCTACTCTCCCGAGGAGGATACAAAGGCAGCTGAAATGCCCGACCAAATTGACGATGAAGTCAAGCAGAAGCGTGCTGATATTATTATGGAGCATCAACAGCAGGTTATGGCTGAATACTGTGAAAGCCTTGTCGGCAAAAAGATTGAAGTTCTTGTTGAAGGCTTTGACAGGCTTGCCGAATGTTTCTTCGGCAGAAGCTATGCCGACGCCCCCGAGGTTGACGGCTGTGTATTCTTCACCTGTGACGGTGAAAAGCCAAAGGCAGGAGATTTTGTCAAGGTGCGTGTAACCGATTACACAGGCTGCGATCCTGTCGGTGAATTTGTCGGCAAAATCGACTAAGTGGCTAAAAGACTCAGCAATTTCATAATATTTAACTTTGAAAGGCACATAAAATGAACTTACCAAATAAACTGACAGTAGGACGAATAATTCTTGTTCCGTTCTTTGTGGCGGCATTGCTTGCAAACTTTCCGCTCAACAATGCCGTTGCCCTGATTATTTTTATTGCGGCGTCACTCACAGATATGTTTGACGGAAAAATTGCAAGAAAAAACGGTCTTGTTACAGACTTCGGAAAATTTGCAGATCCGCTTGCAGACAAAATTCTTGTGCTTGCCGCATTTCTGTGCTTTGTACAGCTTGGAATATGTGACTGCGTTGCGGTCATAATCGTGCTTTTCCGTGAATTTTCCGTCACCTCAATACGGCTGATTGCCGCCTCAAAAGGCAAGGTTGTCGCCGCTAATATGTGGGGCAAAGCAAAGACGGTTTCACAGATGATTGCTATAATTGCAGTAATTGCAATGCAAATCGTGCTTGAACTGCCCGAAGTCGGACTTAATTTTATAAACACAGCAACATTTGAACCGATTTTCTTTGTGGTGGGAGAAATTCTCATCTGGATTTCGGTTGTATTCACAATCATTTCGGGCGTTGTATATATAATTCAAAACAGACAGTTTATTTCTCAGACCTGAGAACATACTCTCACGGTCTTGATAGGAGGGTGATTGCGTGTTTAAAACCCTGAAAGCGGATATTGATGCGGTTATGGAGCGTGATCCTGCCGCAAGGAGCAGAGCAGAGGTGTTTTTTCTCTACTCGGGTTTCAAAGCGGTGCGTTCTCACCGAAAAGCCAACTGGTGTTTGCGACACAACCTCAAGTTTCTTGCAAGGTGGATTTCTCAACGCAGTCGTCACAAGACGGGAATTGAGATTCACCCGGGTGCAACTATCGGCAAGGGACTGTTTATAGATCACGGAATGGGCGTTGTCATAGGCGAAACTACAATAATAGGAGACAACTGCACCATTTATCAGAATGTTACTCTCGGAGGAACAGGCAAAGAAACGGGAAAAAGACACCCCACACTCGGCAACAATGTGCTTGTCGGCTCGGGTGCAAAGGTTCTCGGTCCGTTTAAGGTGGGCGATAATGCGAGAATTGCCGCAGGTGCGGTTGTTTTAAGCGAAGTTCCGCCGAATGCAACGGCTGTCGGCGTTCCGGCAAGAGTAGTAAAAGTCAACGGTGTTCGCAGTGAAACCCTTGACCAGATTCATGTATCGGATCCGGTTGCACTTGCATTGTGCAATCTTGAGCATAAAATTTTTGAACTTCAAAAACAGCTTGATGAGCTGAAAAAGGAAAATGTAAAAAGTGAGGAATAGCAAATGATTTTATATAATTCTCTCGGACAGACAAAGCAGGAATTTGTACCGCACACACCCGGCAAGGTTAATATGTACACATGCGGTCCTACTGTTTATCACTATGCCCACATTGGCAATCTTCGCACCTATATTATGGAAGATGTTCTTGAAAAGTATCTTCGTTTTTCGGGTTATGATGTAAACCGTGTAATGAACATCACAGATGTAGGTCATCTTTCAAGCGATGCCGACACAGGCGAGGATAAGATGCTTTCAGGCGCAAAGCGTGAGCATAAAACTGTTATGGAGATTGCAAAGTTCTACACAGACGCATTTTTTGCCGACTGCGAAAAGCTTAACATCAAGCGTCCCGATGTTGTAGAGCCTGCAACAAACTGCATTGACGATTTTATTAATATGATTTCCGTTCTGCTTGAAAAGGGCTATGCCTACATTGCAGGCGGCAATGTTTACTTTGACACTTCAAAGCTCGACAACTACTATGTTTTCGGCAATATGAATGAGGATGACCTTGCTGTCGGCGTTCGTGACAGCGTTGAAGAGGACGAAAACAAGCGTAACAAGGCTGACTTTGTTCTCTGGTTCACAAAGTCAAAGTTTGATTCACAGGAGCTCAAGTGGGACAGTCCGTGGGGCGTAGGTTATCCGGGCTGGCACATCGAATGTTCATGCATCAGCTATAAGCATTGCGGTGAATATCTTGATATTCACTGTGGCGGCATTGACAATGCTTTCCCCCATCACACAAACGAAATTGCACAGAGCGAGGCTTTTCTCGGTCACAAGTGGTGTCCGTACTGGTTTCATGTACTTCATCTCAATGATGCAAGGGGCAAGATGAGCAAGTCAAAGGGCGGTTTCCTTACAGTTTCACTTCTTGAAGAAAAGGGCTACAATCCGCTTGTTTACAGAATGTTCTGCCTCCAGAGCCACTACCGCAAGCCGCTCACATTCTCATATGACAACCTTGACAACACAGCCACAGCCTACAACAAGCTTGTAAAGAGAATTTCCGCTCTTTCAAGGGACGGTGAGCCTGATATGGCAAAGGCTGAGGAGCTTACAAAGGGATTTAGAGAGGCGCTTGACAATGACCTCAACACTTCTCTTGCTCTCACCTGCGTTTATGATGTTCTCAAGGCTGACGCAGACGATGCAACAAAGCTTTATGTAATCGGCGAATTTGACAAGGTGCTTTCACTCGACCTTACAAAAGTTCCCGAAAGCAACAAAGCGGACGCTGACGATGACTTTGCCAAGGAAGTTGAGGAGCTTATTGCACAGCGTACAAAAGCCCGTGCCGAAAAGGATTGGGCAACAGCCGACGCTATCCGTGACAAACTCAAAGAGATGAAGGTTGTTGTCAAGGACACGAAAGACGGCATTGAATGGCATGTTGAGGGTTAACCTGACTGCTATCGCCCAATGAACGCACCTAATTAAAACAAAATATGAATAAATAAAAATCCCCTTCATATAAATTTGGTATGGAGGGGATTTTATGCGTTTGTATATCATAACAAAACGAAATCTAATATCAATCGGATTCTGTCTTTTAATCGGAGTGCTTGCAGGGGCAATTGCAGTCACATCAACCGTTCGAGCCGTTCAGAGTGCGGCTGCTCAGCGTGAAATTCCCATTTACTATGTTGACACGGACAAAAAGCAGGTTGCCCTGTCGTTTGATGCGGCATGGGGCAATGAACAGACCGAGCATCTGCTTGAAATTCTCGACAAATACAAGGTGAAATCAACATTTTTCCTTGTGGGCGACTGGGTTAAGAATTATCCCGACAGCGTAAAAGATATTGCAAAGCACGGTCACGATGTGGGCAATCACAGCAACACCCATCCGCATATGACGCAAATGTCATCGTCCGATATGGTCGGTCAGATTCAGTCCTGCAACGAAAAAATCAAGGAGCTTACGGGCAAAACTCCCACTCTGTTCCGTGCCCCCTACGGCGATTACAACAATGATGTTGTAAAGTCGGTCAACGGCTGTAATATGTACTGTGTGCAATGGGATGTCGATTCGCTCGACTGGAAAGATCCGACTCCCGAGCAGATAAAGCAGAATATTATGAAAAAAATCAAGAACGGCAGTATTATATTGATGCATAACGGTGCAAAAAACACCCCCGAAGCATTGCCGACGGTAATTGAGGCAATCAAGTCCGAGGGCTACGAAATCGTTCCGATTTCGCAAATTCTGCTCAAAGGCGAATACTACACAGATGTTGACGGTAAAATGTGCAGTAAAACCGCCACACAACCGAGTTCGTGAGTAAGGCATATTTAACCGTAATAACTCAAAAATTTTATGTTTTGGTATGATGAAAGCAATGTGTAATCTGTAGGGCGAACCTCGTTCGCCCGCAAGTAATAGTGCAAACTATATGTTAAAACAAATTTTATAAATACCGAAGTTTTTTCAAATTACCGCCTTATTAAGTCGTTCACTTATTCACACGATGCCTTTTTACTGCGGATTCTATTCTTTTTGACAAGAAAAAGCCCAGTGCCGCACCTGCGACATTAAAAATAACATCATCAATGTCAAACATTCCCAAGGTTGTAAACAACTGTATGATTTCAACCGAAAGCACAATAATATAAATCAAAATAATGTAATACTTAAATTGCCTTGTTTTTTTCAGTAGGTGCGGCAGGAAAAATCCCATTGGCATAAACAGCATGAGATTTCCTATGATGTTTTTGATGAATGATAGTGTATATTCTGCGGTAATTATGGGAGTGGTGAAAAAATCATAAAAACTCCAAAATGGTATCGGGCTGATCATATTTGTTATCCACTCGATATATGTGCAGCCGATCTCCGACCCCATTCTGTAGAAAAACAAAATGTATGCAAGGACGAGACAATATAAAACAAATATTGTTTTTATAAATTTACTATCCATTTTACTAGTCATTTTAATGATAACTCCTGTTAATGATATATTTTTGCACTACCATATGGCATGTCGAGTTAGCTGAATGTTTAGCGGATTCGTAAGCAAGCTTTGCCACTACGCTTTCAAGCTTATCGTTTTCTGAAAAATAGTTATCCTCACCGTTTGCCCAATCATCAATTCTTAAATCAATACAATTTTCAGGAATTACAATTTCCCTCTTCTTGGCTGCATCTTTTGTAAGATTGGCAATGCAACTGTTTTCATCCCACACGAAGTCGCCGATAACTGTATTTCCGACTTCAGCAGTACTTGAATCATCAGCCGATGAATCGTTCACGGACTCAACCTTGCTTGAAGATTTGTCGGTTGAAGATGAATTGTTACCGCCTGAACAACCCGTTGCAACCGCACCAAGCGCAATCGTCAAAGCCAAAAGTGAAGCTATAAATATTCTTTTCATTTTTACTCTTCTCACGTTTGCTTTATATCATCGCTTAACACAGCAAAGCTATTATATTATTAAAACAAGATTTTGTCAATAAGTTAAAATCTTATTCTCTAACACCAACAAAGAACAACTTTTTCGGTACAGAAATTATATTAATTTATATCAAAATTAGAATTTATTATTAAACCGCTACATCATAAATTAAGGCTGACAGGTTATTAAAAATCTGTCAGCCTGTTTTTTTAATTATAACTTAGATTAAATCAATAATATGCCTTTTCAACATTTGATTTGTCGGCAAAATCAGCAAAATGCTCATCTGCGTATGAGCCCTTTTTAACATAGATTGTAAGTTTATCAGAATCGACACAAGTCAAGAAACTACTTTCTATTGAGGTAAGTGATTCCGGAAGATAGAGTGTTTCAAGTTTTGTCCAAGCAAAAACAGAATCACCGACAGTTGTTACTGATTCGGGAAGTTTAATCTCCTTGATTCCTGAATACTGGAACGCAGATTCCTTGATTTCGGTTACTTTATCAGGAATTTCAATAGTTTCAAGCGACTCGCAATTGCTAAAACAGAATTCTGAAATTCTCTTTAGGTTTTTCGGAAGCTGAACCGTTTTCAGGTTTTTATCATGTACAAACAAACCGTCAGGAAGATTTTTGATGTTTTCAGACTCAAACACAACACTTTCAAGGTTATCATTTTCTGAAAAATAGTTATCCTCGCCGCTTGCCCAATCATCAATTCTTAAATCAATACAATTTTCCGGAATTACGATTTCGCCCTTCTTTGCTGCTTCTTTTGAAAGATTGACAATGCAACTGTTTTTATCCCATACGAAGTCGCCGTCAACTGAATTTCCGCCTTCAGCAGTACCTGAATCATCAGCAGATGAATCGTTCACGGACTCAACCTTGCTTGAAGCTTTGTCAGTTGAAGATGATGAATTGTCACTGCCCGAACAACCCGTTGCGACCGCACCAAGTGCAACCGTCAAAGCCAAAAGTGAAGCCATAAATATTCTTTTCATTTTTACTCTCCTCATGTTTGCTTTGTATCATTGCTTAATACAGCAAAGCTATTATATTAAGGCTATTATATTATTAAAACAAGATTTTGTCAACAACTCAAAATCTTATTCTTTGATACCAACAAAGAACAACTTTTTCGGCACAAAAATTATATTAATTAATATCAAAATTAAAATTTATTATTAAAGCACTACAGCAAAAAATCAGGCTGACAGGTTATAAAAAATCTGTCAGCCTTAAATTATTTTATCAAGTTTTCGCTACGGATAAAAATCAATAAACAACAACACGGGTTCCTGAGGAAATGTTGTTATAGATTTTCTTAGCTGCGTTGTACGGTGTGTTTACACAGCCATGTGAACCGTGACCCTTGTACCTTGTTCCGCCGTATTCCCAGCTTGCTCGCCATGATGCGTCATGGATTCCGCAACCGTCGGATGTGAACGGAAGCCAGAATGTTACATGGGAATTCAGCATAAGTGTTGCAGGAGATGCCTTGTAAATAATTGAATATGCACCCTTTGGCGTATCGTTTGTACCGTAGTTGCCGGTTACAACATCTGTTTCAACAACGAGCTTACCGTTCTTGTAGTACCACATATGCTGCTGATTGATGCTAATTTCAACATATGTGCCGCCGACTGAAACACCGTAGGCATTCTTGCTGATTTTTACACTCTTTGTCTGGAATGTGCCGAGACACTTGTACTTTTTCGGGTTACTGCTCGGTCCCGAATACTTGTAAGCACGAATACGGAAGTAATAGGTCTTGCCGACTGTAAGCTTTTGGGTGTTGTAGAAAGTATTCTTTGTTTCACCAAGCTTTGTATATTTTCCGTTCTTTGAGGTTGAATAGAAAATCTCATATGCTGTCGGAGTGGTCATTGCCTTGCTCCATGTGAGATTTACTCTTGAAAGTCTTGTATCTGTCTTGAAATTAACGGCATTAAGACCTGCCACACATCTTATTGTTGACGGTGACGAATAGTAAGTGTTCTTTTTGATTGCACGGTAAGCCCTAATCTGATAGTAATACGCTCTGCCGTTCTTAACTCCCTTATCTCTGAAAGAGGTTGTGGAATTTGAAGTGATTGTCTTGTAAAGAACATACCTGCCCTTTGTGTCACCGCTCATACGGTAGATTTTGTAGCCTGTTGCCTGTGAGTTCTTTGACCACGAAAGTGTAATTGCAGAACCCGACTCCTTGAGTGAAACGCTTACGGCATTCGGGAGAGTAGCTGTTCTGTAGGTCTGACTCTTACCCTCATACTTTACACCGTCATGCTCAACATAGGCGGCAACCTTTACATCATACCAGGTTGCTGTTCTAAGCTTTTTGAGTGTACATGCATTTGACTTTACATATGTAAATCTTGAAAAATTCTTGTGTGCGTCATTGTTGCGGTAGTAGATTACATAGCCTGTTGCACCGCTTACTTTATCCCACTTGAACGAAAGCGAATTTGTTGTATATTGCGTTCTTGTGAGATTCTTGATTGCGCCCACATTCGGCTTAACCGGCTGAGTCGGAGGAACCGTAGGAGTTACGGGCGGCTCCGTTACCGGCTGTGAAGGCTCGGTTGCCTGAGTTGGTTCAACGCTCGTATCTGTTACATCAGATGCAACAGTTGCCTCTGTTGCAGGCTGAGAGTCTGTTTCTGCGGCAGAAACAGCTAATGTTCCGACAACAGAACAAGCTACGGTAACTACTGCGAGAATTACAGCCAAGGTGTGTTTGAATTTGAATGTCATATATTTCATCCCCAATCGTGTTTGATAATTAGATTATATATGTTTTTTTCAAAAAAATAAAGAGTATTTAGTAAAAAATTTCAAAAATCTTCCACTAATTACTCTTACTTTATCTTGTCATTTTTATTAAGTCTTGAAAGGCGTTCGCATTCGGCAATCAGCTTGCTCTGTTTAAGCCTTCTTTCGTCCTCAAGCACAGATTCACGAACCTGTTTTCGCAGTCTTTCAAATGGTGTGTCACGGTTGCCTGTTATCTCTTTCGGGCTTAAAATTTTTGGTGCAAGATTTGATGCACCCGGTCTTGTGAGCATCTGAATGGTGATATGCTCATGCTGAATGAGAGCGAAAAGCTGACTGAGAGAGGTACATTCGTCAATTGCCTTGACGAGTTCTTCCGTTGTTTTGTGACGGTATCCGTGCACCTTTGTTTCGTTCAATTTCACTCACCGTCCTTTATCGCCTTTTGCAGAACATTGTTATCATTAAATTTCCGAATAAATGCCTCCGCTGTTTGATGAAGGACACTTGTACCTTAGATTATACTTAATTTTCACAAGATTTTCAATATTTATTTTCGGTTTCTTTGTTTACATCAACACTTTTTTATGATATGCTGACTAACAGATACGCAAAATGTCCGTATAATCGACATTTTTCAGCGTTAAAAAATTTTTATCAGGAGCAGAGTAATGAAAAAAACTATTTGTGCCGTAACGGCTGCCATGCTTGCACTCACCTCGGTTTTGTGCGGTTGTTCAAGCAACGGCGAAAGCAGTTCGCAGTCGGGCAGTACAACCTCGGCAACTGTTGCCACAGACACAACCGTCAAGACAACAGGCGAAAAAATACATATAAACGACAGCACTCTCGGTGAAATCTGGATTACCGAGCTTGACGGTGTGCCGAAAAATACACTCAACAACGATAACTTCACCTCTGACGACACTTTCAAATACTACAGTGAAAACGGCAAGGTCGCTTCAATGGAGGGAATCGACATTTCCTCCTACAGCGGAAAGATTGACTGGGACAAGGTTAAAAAATCGGGTGTTGATTTTGTTATGGTTCGCATCGGCGGCAGAGGCTACGGTTCTGACGGAAAAATGTACTCGGACGATTCCGCCCTTTCATATATAAAGGGTGCTAAGGCGGCAGGACTTAAAGTCGGCGTGTATTTCTTCTCTCAGGCTGTCAATAACGATGAGGCAATTGAAGAGGCTGACTATATAAAGACACTTCTCGGTGATGAAACAATCGATTTTCCCGTTGCATATGACTGGGAGATCATCAAGGATGATGATGCAAGAACCGACAGCGTTTCCGCCGCTCAGGCAACAGCCTGTGCAAAGGCATTCTGCAACCGTGTAAAGGAGCTTGGCTACACACCGATTATCTATTCTCCAAGCAAGGAGCTTTACTTCAAATATGACCTCACCCAGCTTGCAGATTTTGATATCTGGTACTGCGAATACGCAAATGTTCCGACATTCTATTATCAGTTTTCTATGTGGCAATACTCCTCATCGGGCAAGGTTGACGGAATTGAGGGCGATGTTGATATGAACATCTGCTTCACAAACATAGCCGATTACGATTAAGAAAGGATAATATATATGAAAAAGATAGCAAGCTTTACAATCAACCACAACACACTTATGCCGGGTGTTTACATCTCAAGAATTGACGGAGATATTACAACATACGATATGCGTTTTGTAAAGCCGAACACACCGCCGTATCTTCCGAATCCCGTTATGCACACAATTGAACACCTTTTTGCAACATATGCCCGCAACAGCAAATTTGCCGACAATGTAATCTACTTTGGACCTATGGGATGCAGAACGGGTTTTTATTTTCTCGTTCGTGATATGTCAAATGAGGACGCATTACAGCTTATAAAAGACACAATAAAGCAGTGTGCGGAGCACAAAGGGGAAATACCCGGAACAACTGCAATTGAGTGCGGAAACTACCTTGAACACGACCTTGACGGTGCTTTAAAAGAGTTAAATAAATATTACTCTTTGTTAAAAGATTACACGGTTGATAACTTACAGTATAATTAATATAGGGAATTATTGTTTAATTTACCCTGTTTTTTGTAACCTTATCCCCTGTCTTATTATTAATTATGACATTTTTTAATTCTCATATTGCAATTTCGTAACTATTTGGTATAATAAAGGTATCGTGTTTGTTACAAAAATGTAACGGTTAATGAGATAGGAGAAATTATTTTGGAGACAAAGTTCATTGGTTTGGAAGGTTTCAATGAAATCGAGAGTCTTCCGACAAAGAAACGCAGAGTTTGCAGGCGTGAGCTTACAACAGCACAGAAAACTGTTCGCTTTGTAAAGAGAGCAACAACATTTTGTGCAAAATCAGTTGTAAGAATGTCAAAAAACACAGCCGCAAAACTTGCACAGGCAATTGAGAACAGGAAGGGTTCTTTAAAGTCTGTTACAATCAAGTCTGTTAATTCGTCAAAGAAAGCAAAAACACAGATATCAGCTATTGACAAAGCATTCAACGAATCAAGAAACGGCACAACAAAGAGTGCCGGAGAGATTGTATCGGAACTTTCGTTCAAAAGCGGAAAGCAGTATGCTCACCTTGCACCGTCAGCAATCCGTTCGCAGAAGTTGCTCAGAAAAAAGGCTGTGCTTGCAGTAGTAGCCTGTTTCAGTGCAATCACACTTTCATGTGTAACGGTTGCAAGCGCACTTGATATGAAAGATAACAACAGCGTACAGACACCTGCACTTGTTGCAACAAGTGACGAGGCTGTTCCTCATACTGAAATTGACGGCGAATCGGCATCGGCAAACCTCAAAGCAATTTCACCGTCATGTGCAAGTCTTTATATTGACGGCAAGTTCATCGGTGCGACAGAAGAAATTGATCAGCTCAATGCAGACCTTGATCAGGTTCTTGTTGATTACCGCAGAGATTACGATGACGAAACAACAACCGAGTTTGCAAATTCGGTGGAGGTTGTAACAGGTAACGCAAGCGGTACAGACCTTATTACCGCAGACGAGGTTATGGCACTTGCAGACGGCAAGTTCTCAATCTCACTTTCAACAGACATTGTTTACACAAGAGATGTGGCTTATGACACAAAGGTAAAGTATGACGAGGACAAGTCTTCTTCATACAAAAAAGTTACCACAAAGGGCGTTAATGGTGAAGAAGAAGTAACGTTAAGAACTACATTTGTTGACGGTGTTCAGACCGATGCAGTTCAGACTGACGCAAAAACTATTAAAAAGGCAGTTGACGAAGTTGTTGTAAAAGGCAAGGCTGAGGATACTTCATCAAGCACAGATTCATCGTCAACCTCATCAGACAGCAGTTCTTCATCAAGTTCAAATTCATCTTCAAGCTACACAACAGGTTCATCGGGTATGTTTGCATGGCCACTCCCCTACACACATACATTGACAAGTACTTTCGGCACACGCTGGGGCAGACTTCACGGCGGACTTGACATTGCAGACGGCGGTGTTTACGGACAGCCTATTTATGCATCCGCAAGCGGTACCGTAACATTCTCGGGCGGTGACAACAGCGGTTACGGCAACTATGTTATCATTGACCATGGCAGTGGCTACACAACACTTTACGGTCATTGCAGTTCACTTGTTGCAGTAACAGGTCAGTATGTAAATCAGGGCGACCTCATCGGTTATGTCGGTTCAACAGGCAACTCAACAGGCCCTCACCTCCATTTTGAAATCCGCCTCAACGGTGAAAAAATGGACCCCCTCGGCTACACAAGCTGATTTAATTAAATATTGATTATTTAACCCCCCGATTCGTTTGAGTCGGGGGGTTGTTTATGATGAATATGATTTTATCTGAACATATACTGTGCGGTGTCGAGGACTGACTCCATTGTCTTAAAGGCTTTGTTTGCCTTTTTCTTGAGTTTTGGGTTGCTGTCTACCATATTTTTGCCGACAATACCCATGCAGACGCCTGCCGTCATTCCTATTGCAACGCCTTTCATCACATTCATCATTGGACTTGTATTCATAATCACACCTCCCAATCTTGCAAATTCATTGACAAAATGTGTGTTTTTTCATCTTTGTCACACGGCTTTGTCAAAAAAACTTGCATTATTATTGTTTACGATTTAAAATGTATTTAAACAGAAAAAGAATGGAATAATAAAAATTGGAGTGATAACTTTTGGCAACTCTCAACCTTGTGCTTGTTGAACCCGAAATTCCGCAGAACACGGGCAATGTGGCACGAACCTGTGCCGCAACGGGAACAAGACTTCATCTTGTCAAGCCTATGGGCTTTGAACCTGACGATAAAAAACTAAAAAGAGCCGGACTTGACTACTGGCACTTGCTTGACATCACATATTATGAAAGCATTGACGATTTTTTTGAAAAAACAAAGGGCGGAAAATACTTTTTCTTTTCAACAAAAGGAACTCACCGCCACAGCGATGTTGAATATCCCGACAACTGCTATCTTCTTTTTGGCAAAGAAACAAAAGGCTTGCCCGAGGAGCTTTTAATGCAGCATCCCGATGATACTTTAAGACTGCCTATGATTGACGAGGCAAGGAGTCTTAATCTTTCAAACTCGGTTGCAATTGCGGCTTATGAAGTTTTAAGGCAATGGGATTATCCTGCTTTGCAGAACAAGGGCGAGCTTCACAACCACAAGTGGAGCGACCTCAACAATATGACATAAGGATAAAAATAATATTCATAAGCTTCCTTAAAATCAGTATTTGTAAAGGCAGTGCAAAAAATACCTTTGCAGGCGAAATTTTTAAAGTTTTCTATTGATAAAAAGGGGTTTTTGATATATAATAATGGTGACTGTAAAAATACTAAATTTTTACAAATTTCTTCTTACACGAAAGGAATGTATATTATGCAGCTCAACAAAGTATCTGTTGATGACATCAATGTAAAAGGTAAAAAAGTACTTGTTCGTTGTGACTTCAATGTACCGCTCAAGGACGGCGTAATCACAAACGACAACAGAATTACAGCAGCTCTTCCTACAATCAAGAAGCTTATCGCTGACGGCGGCAAGGTTATCCTTTGCTCACATCTCGGCAAGCCGAAGAACGGTCCCGAAGAAAAGTTCTCACTCGCTCCCGTAGCAGTAAGACTTTCGGAACTCCTCGGTCAGGATGTTGTTTTCGCTAACGATGACGAGGTTGTAGGCGAAAATGCTAAAAAGGCTGTTGCAGAAATGAAAGACGGCGATGTTGTTCTTCTCCAGAACACTCGTTTCAGAAAAGAAGAAACAAAGAATCTTGAGCCGTTCTCATCAGAGCTTGCTTCACTCGCTGATGTATTCGTAATGGATGCATTCGGTTCGGCTCACCGTGCACACTGCTCAACAGTAGGTGTTACAGACCACATCAAGGACACAGCAGTAGGTTACCTCATGCAGAAGGAAATCGACTACCTCGGCAATGCCGTTGAAACTCCTGTTCGTCCGTTCGTTGCAATCCTCGGCGGTGCTAAGGTTGCTGACAAGCTCAATGTTATTTCAAACCTCCTCGAAAAGTGCGACACACTCATCATCGGCGGCGGTATGGCTTACACATTCCTCAAGGCTCAGGGCAAGGAAGTCGGTCTTTCACTCGTTGACGATACAAAGATTGACTACTGTAAGGAAATGATGGCTAAGGCTGAAAAGCTCGGCAAGAAGCTCCTTCTCCCAATCGACACAACAATCGCTGCAGGCTTCCCTGATCCTATCGACGCTGAAATCGAAGTTAAGGTTGTTGATTCAGACAAGATTCCTGCTGACATGGAAGGTCTTGACATCGGCACAAAGACACAGGAACTCTTTGCTGACGCTGTAAAGAGTGCAAAGACTGTTGTTTGGAACGGTCCTATGGGCGTATTTGAGAACCCGACTCTTGCAAAGGGTACAATTGCTGTTGCTAAGGCTCTTGCCGACACAGACGCAACAACAATCATCGGCGGCGGCGACAGCGCAGCTGCTGTTATTCAGCTTGGTTTTGCTGACAAGATGAGCCACATCTCAACAGGCGGCGGCGCATCTCTTGAATACCTTGAGGGCAAGATTCTTCCGGGTATCGCAGCAATCGCTGACAAATAATTTAATCAAATAAAAGGGCGGATTTTTCCGCCCTTACTGATTTAACCCTGTTACTTTATTAATAAAAACATATTCTGAAAGGAAAATTATCATGGATAAGTCAAAGAGAAAGGCAATTATCGCAGGCAACTGGAAAATGAACAAAACTCCAAAGGAAGCTAAAGAGCTCCTCAACGCTATTACTCCCCTCGTTAAAGATGCAGGTTGTGAAGTAATCGCTTGTGTTCCTTATGTTGACCTTGCAACAGCACTTGAAGCTACAGAAGGCACAAATGTTAAAATCGGTGCAGAAAACTGTCATTGGGCTGAAAGCGGTGCTTTTACAGGCGAAATCTCAACAGGTATGCTCAAGGAAATGGGCGTTGAATATGTAGTTCTCGGTCACAGCGAGAGAAGACAGTATTTCGGTGAAACAGACGAAACTGTAAACAAGAGAACAAAGGCTGCTCTTGCCGCAGGTCTTAAGCCAATCGTTTGCGTCGGCGAACTCCTCTGGGAGCGTGAGTGCGACATCACAGAAGAAGTTATCGCAAGACAGATTAAGCTTGACCTCTTCAACGTAACAGAAGAAGAACTCAAGAATGTTGTTATCGCTTATGAGCCTGTATGGGCTATCGGCACAGGCAAAACTGCTACAGCTGATCAGGCTGAAGAAGTTTGCTCTTTCATCCGTGCTACAATCGCTAAGCTTTACAATCAGGCTGCTGCTGACGCTGTTACAATTCAGTACGGCGGTTCAATGAATGACGGCAATGCTGACGAGCTTCTCTCAAAGACAAATGTTGACGGCGGTCTTATCGGCGGTGCATCACTCGTTGCCGAGAAGTTTGCCGCAATCGTAAAGGCCGCAAGCAAGTAATTTAAACAGTATATTCAAACACAATGCCGTGTCCTTTTGGGCACGGCACAAAAGTCTGTAATCGGCTTTTGGATTTTGTTTTTTGCATAACAAGATTGTGTATGCTTTATGGAAAGGACACGCAAAATGAAAAAACCGGTAATTTTAATGATTCTTGACGGCTTTGGTATTGCTCCCGAAAAAGGCAACGCTATCAAGGCTGCTAAAAAGCCAAACATTGACAAGCTTTTTGCATCTAATCCGCTCACACAGATTGGTGCGTCGGGTATGGATGTAGGTCTTCCTGACGGTCAGATGGGTAACTCTGAGGTCGGTCACACAAATATGGGTGCCGGCAGAATCGTTTATCAGGAACTCACAAGAATTACAAAGACTATCAACGAGGACAAGCTCAAAGATAACGAGGCTATTGTTGATGCAATGGACAAGGCTCTCAAGAACGGCACGGCACTTCACCTTATGGGACTTCTCTCAGACGGCGGTGTTCACAGCCACATTGAGCATCTCTACGGTATTCTTGAACTTGCTAAGAAAAAGGGTCTTAAGGATGTTTACATTCACGCATTCCTTGACGGTCGTGATGTTCCGCCTTCAAGTGCCGCTGAATATGCTGACAAGCTTCTTAACAAGCTCAAAGAAATCGGCATAGGCAAGGTTGCCACAGTTGAGGGCAGATACTACGCAATGGACAGAGATAACAACTGGGACAGAGTTGAAAAGGCATATGCCGCTATGGTATATGGCGAGGGCAACAAGGCAGACTGCCCTGTTTGCGCAATTAAGAACTCTTATAATGACGGCGTAACAGACGAATTTGTTGTTCCTTGTGTTATTGAGGGCGGTGCTCAGGTTAAGCCAAACGACAGCATCATCTTCTTCAACTTCCGTCCTGACAGAGCAAGAGAGATTACAAGAACATTTGTTGACCCTGATTTTAAGGGCTTTGAAAGAAAGAACGGTTTCTTCCCCGTAAACTTTGTTTGCATGACTCAGTATGATGCAACAATGCCTAATGTTGAAGTTGCATTCAAGCCAGAGGTTCTCAAGAACACACTCGGCGAGTATGTATCCGACAAGGGCATGACACAGCTCAGAATTGCAGAAACAGAAAAGTATGCTCATGTAACATTCTTCTTCAACGGCGGTGTTGAAAAGCAGTATCCGGGTGAGGACAGAATCCTTGTTAAGTCACCTGCTGTTGCAACATATGACCTCCAGCCTGAAATGAGTGCTTACGAGGTTACAGACAAGCTCGTTCCCGCAATCAAGAGCGGTAAGTACGATATGATTATTCTCAACTACGCTAACTGTGATATGGTTGGTCACACAGGCGTATTCGAGGCAGCCGTAAAGGCTGTTGAGGCTGTTGACACCTGCGTTGGCAAGGTTGTTGACGCAATCAAAGAAATGGGCGGTGTTGCTCTTATCACAGCCGACCACGGCAATGCAGATAAGATGGTTGCAGAGGACGGTTCACCGTTTACTGCTCACACAACAAACCCTGTTCCTTTCTGCGTAGTAAACTACGACTGCGAGCTTCGTGAGGGCGGCAGACTTGCCGATATCGCTCCGACAATGCTCCAAATTATGGGACTCGAGCAGCCCAAAGAAATGGACGGCACAAGCCTTATTAAGTAATTTATTTTACTGATTATATACAGAGCCACCGATGTTTTATCGGTGGCTTTTTTGTGTTAGCACAAAACTGTAGGGGTAGCCTTGCGACCGCCGCAAATTCCCGCAACGCAAAATTTAAGTTGTAAAATATCGTTAATCGGTGTAAAATAATATTACTTATGTATTGTTAATTTTATGGCAGAGAAGGGGAAAATTTGATTAAGCTACGAAGGTATCTTGCATACTACAAAAAAGAATGTATCATCGGTCCGCTTTGCAAGCTGTTTGAGGCAATTTTAGAATTGCTCGTTCCGCTTGTTATGGCAGGAATCATCGACAACGGTGTGCGAAACGGCGACACGGCGTACATTTGGAGAATGGGCGGTCTGCTCGTTATTCTTGCAACTGTAGGACTTTGCAGTGCACTTGTGTGTCAGTATCTTGCGTCAAAGGCATCTCAGGGTGTGGGAACAAGACTGCGCCGAGATTTGTTTTTGCACATCAACAGGTTATCACACGCAGAGTTGGACAAGCTCGGCACTCCGTCACTTATAACACGAATCACATACGACACCAATCAGGTTCAGCAATCTGTTGCAATGGCTATCCGCCTGCTCACCAGAGCACCGTTTATTGTTATCGGTTCAATGGTTATGGCAATGACAATCAACCTTGAAATGTCAATTATTTTCTTCATTGCGGCTATATTGATTGCCGTTACTCTTTACCTCATTATGACAAAGAGTATTCCTATTTTTGAAAAAATGCAGAAAAAGCTCGACAAAATCAGCCTTATCTGCCGTGAAAATCTTTCGGGCAACAGGGTTATCAGAGCCTTTTCAAAGCAGAAAAATGAGAAAAAGCGTATTGACGATTCAACCGAGGATTTGGCTAAAACTTCGATCAGAGTAAGCATTCTTTCGGCACTTTTAAGCCCTGTCACCTACATCATCACCAATGCTGCAATTATTCTCATCATTTGGTTTGGCGCTCAGAATGTAAACACAGGCAACGGAATGCTTTCGGGTGACATCATTGCCCTTGTAAACTATATGACGCAGATTTTGCTTGCAATGATTGTTGTTGCAAACCTTGTTGTTCTTCTCACGAAAGCAAGTGCAAGTGCGGCAAGACTTAACGAAGTGTTTGAAACTCAGCCGAGTGTGTGTGAAAGCACTACCGAGAACATTGAAATTTCAGAGAGCGAAAGCACTCCGAAAATCGAATTTGACAATGTAAACTTCACATACGGCACGGGTGATGATGAGCTTGAGGACATCAGCTTTAAAATCAAGCGTGGTCAGACGGTCGGTCTTATCGGCGGTACGGGTTGCGGTAAAAGTACGCTTGTCAACCTTATCCCCCGTTTTTACGATGCAACACAGGGTACTGTAAGCGTTGACGGCAGAAATGTCAAGGACTATCCGTTCTTACAGCTCCGTTCACAGATTGGCATTGTTCCTCAGCAGTCAATTCTTTTCAAGGGAACAATCCGTGACAATATGAAATGGCAAAACGAAAATGCAACTGACGAGGATATTATAAAGGCTCTAAAAATTGCACAGGCATACGAGTTTGTAAGCAAGCTGAACAAAGGGCTTGACAGCTTTGTTGAACAGGGCGGTAAGAACTTCAGCGGCGGTCAGCGTCAGCGACTTTGCATTGCCAGAGCGCTTACAGGCTCACCGAAGCTTCTAATTCTTGACGACAGCTTTTCGGCTCTTGACTTTGCAACAGATGCGGCACTCAGAAAGGCTTTGCGTGAAAACACAAAGGATATGACCGTGATAATCGTTACACAGCGTTGCTCAACAATTAAGAACGCAGACCTTATTCTTGTGCTTGATGACGGCAGACTTGTAGGCAAGGGTCAGCACGATGAACTGTTTGAAAACTGCGAAACCTACCGTGAAATCTGTCTTTCACAGCTTAATGAGGAGGAGGCAAAAAGATGAAAAATTCAGCAAAAAAATCCTCCTCTGTAAAAAAGGTACTCAAAAAAATAAAGCCGTATTCGTTTTATCTGATTTTAGCTCTTGTGAGCGCAATCATCAGCGTTTCGCTCACGCTCTATATTCCGGTTCTCACAGGTAACGCAATCGACAACATCATTGACAAGGGCAATGTTGACTTTGCAAGCGTTATTCAGATTCTTGTGTACATCGGTGTAGGCATCGGCGGTGTGGCACTTTTCCAGTGGATTATGACCTACTTTACAAACATTGTCAGCTACCGCACTGTTCGTGACCTTAGAAGAGAGGTTTTTGAAAAATTCAACACAGTTCCCCTCTCCTACATTGACACAACACCTCACGGCGACCTTATCAGCCGAGTAATCAACGATGTTGACGCAGTTGGTGACGGTCTTACACAGATGTTTCTACAGCTTTTTTCGGGCATTGTTACCATTGTCGGCACGCTTGTATTTATGCTGACAATCAACTGGAAAATCGCCCTTGTGGTTGTTGTTCTCACACCGCTTTCGCTCTTTGTTGCGGCATTCATCGGCAAGATGACGCACAACCGCTTTACCCGTCAACAGGCACTCAACGGCGACATCTCGTCATATGTTGAGGAGCATATCGGCAATCAGAGAATTGTAAAGGCTTTTTCATATGAGGACAGAGCCTTTGAAGAATTTGAAAAGTACAACGATGAACTTCTTGAAGTGGGATTCAAGGCGCAGTTTGCAGGCGCACTTGCCAACCCGTCAACAAGATTCGTAAATGCATTGGTTTATGCCGCAGTAGGCATCATGGGTGCTCTGTTTGCCGTTGCAGGCACACTTTCGGTCGGACAGTTATCATGCTTCCTCACCTACGCAAATCAGTATACAAAGCCGTTTAACGAGGTTACAGGCGTACTCACGCAGTTGCAGACAGGCATTGCGGCGGCAGGACGGGTTTTTGAGGTTCTTGAGGCAGATAACGAAATTCCCGACAACAGTACAAAAGAGCTTGAGCATTGCGAAGGCAATGTCAGGATTGAGAATGTAAACTTCTCCTACACAAAAGAAAAACCGCTCATCACAAACTTTTCGCTTAATGTCAAGAGCGGCAGTCACATTGCCATTGTCGGTCCGACAGGTTGCGGCAAGACAACATTCATCAATCTTCTTATGAGATTTTATGACACGGACAGCGGCAAAATCAGCATTGACGGAGTTGACATTATGGATATCACCCGTGACAACCTCAGAAAATGCTACGGAATGGTTCTTCAGGACAGCTGGCTGTTCAACGGAACGATTATGGAAAATCTGCGTTACGGCAACGAAAACGCAACAGAAGAAGAAGTTATTGCCGCTGCAAAGGCAGCATATGCGCACTCATTCATCCGCCGTATGTCTGACGGCTACAACACCGTAATCAGCGAGGACGGCGGTAATCTCAGTCAGGGACAGAAACAGCTTTTGTGTATTGCAAGGGCGATGCTTACAAACCCGTCAATCCTTATTCTTGACGAGGCGACTTCATCAATTGATACCCTTACCGAAATCCGTGTTCAAAAGGCTTTTGCCAAGATGATGAAGGGCAAGACGAGCTTTGTTGTTGCCCACAGACTTTCAACAATCAAGGAAAGCGATGTTATCCTTGTTATGAAGGACGGCAACATCATTGAACAAGGCACACACGAGGAGTTGCTCGCCAAAGGCGGATTCTATAACAAACTTTACAACAGTCAGTTTGCAAAACAATAATACGGCAACGGTCAGTAACAGCTAATCGAAACAATTGTAAAATCGTTTCGACAATAAACCGAATAACTGACTACTACACTCGAACACACAATTTTCAACAAATCCGAAAATATATACAAAACGAGGTCATCAGCTAAAAACCGATGACCTCTGTTTTGTATTATGAACTTTTAATCAGAAAGGGATTTTTCAACATTGATTATCGGATAAAGCTTTTCGTCAATTGACTTGATTTTCTCGATTGCACTCTGTTTAATCTGTCTTTCCGTAAGGTCAAGACCATACGGAATAACCATATCAAAGACAACATTTGTATGCGTACTGCCCTTTACAATTCTGAAATCGTGGATTGAATACTCCGGATTAAGCTCACACAAGCCCTCCTCCACCTTCATTTTAAGTTCATTTGTGAACGCATCGTTTGAGGCAATCGGATCCATATGTATGGTTGCAAAACAGTTGTACCTGTTTTCAAGCTGTTTTTCCGTCAGGTCAATTGCGTCGTGAGCTTCAAGGATATCCTCGTCACACGGTACCTCTGCGTGGAGTGAAATAAAGCATCTGCCCGGACCGTAATCATGAATAATCAAATCGTGGATACCTACAATCATATCATTTTTCAACACTGTTTCCTTGATTTCATCAACAAATTCAGGGTCGGGCGCTTTGCCGAGGAGCGGCGAGAGGCTCTCTCTGAATGTGCTGACACCCGTAAAAAGTATGAACAGCGAAACACACACGCCGAGCCAACCGTCAATCTGAACTCCTGTTGAGGCAGAAATAAGCAATCCGATTATTACGACCGAGGTTGCAATGCAGTCGGTCAAAGAATCGAGTGCCGCCGCCTTGAGTGCGGTTGAATTTATCTTTCTCGACAATCCCGAATTAAAAAAGTACATCCATAATTTTACGAAAATTGACGCAATCATTATTGCGAGTGAAAGCGTTGAAAATGCCGTTTTATCCTCAGGAGTAATTATCTTTTCTATCGAACTTTTTATAAGCTCAACACCCATTAAAAGGATTACAACGGAAATTCCCAAGCCTGCCACATACTCATAACGACCGTGACCGAACGGATGCTCTCTGTCGGCAGGACGGCTTGCAAGCTTAAATCCGAGGAATGTAACAACCGAACTGCCTGCGTCCGAAAGGTTGTTGAGGGCGTCGGCAATGACGGAAACCGATGCCGAAACAATTCCGGCAAACAATTTTCCTCCGAACAGTAACAGGTTAAGAATTATTCCGCAAACACCCGAAAGGTTGCCATAGGCAGTTCTTACCTTTGGATTATCGCAATTATCGCTGTCTTTAACGAACAGCTTTACAAGTAATTTTGTCAAATAAAACACCAACTAAAATTTATTTACAGCGAATCGTTTCGACTGAAAACATCGGCAACCTCCGTAATTGAAATGTACGCTTTCCTGTCGATTTCACGCACAATTTCCTTCAGCTTGCCAATCTGGAAACGGTTGACAACAAAGTAAATCATCACCTTGTCCTTGCCTGAATATCCGCCCTGAGCCTGCATTACGGTAACGCCGCTTTGGAACTCCTCCGAAAGTGCATTACAAATTTCATCGCAACGGCTTACAGACGCAATAATCGTTGCCGCCTTTGCCCTGTCAAAACCTTCAACAATAAAGTCAATCGTTTTAAGTGCGGCAAAATATGTAACAATCGAATAAAGCGGAAGAATCCAGCTTTGCAGAATGAAACCGCATACAACATAAAGTACGATATTGTATGCCATAACGAATGAACCAACCGATACACCGATTTTCTTCGCAAAGATTACTGCCATAACCTCGATGCCGTCCATTGCACCGCCAAATTTGATTGCAAGACCGCTGCCTATACCCGAAATCACACCGCCGAACACGGCACAAAGGAGCAAATCGGTTCCCGCAAGCGGAGACGCCATACTGACATCAACGGGCAGAACATCGGTTATCAGCCATGAAACGAACGAATAAACTGCAACCGTATAAATTGCGTAAAATGTAAACTTCTTTCCCTGCTTTTTAAGTCCGAACAAAAACAGCGGCAGGTTAAAAATTATAAGAAAAAGTGAAAGCGACAGGCTTTCGGGTGTAAGTTGTGCGGCAAGCATAGCCGTACCTGAAATTCCGCTGTCGTAAAGGTTCACGGGATTAAGAAATATTGTAATTCCAAACGCATTGATAATTCCGGCAATTGAGAGAAAAAGCATATTTTTGATTTTGATTGTCTTTCTCGCTCTTTGTAAAAGATTTTTCATTGTCATCATCCTTTGCAATAAATTTCCGTCCCCACCATTCACATAAGTATAGCCTAATTGTATCACAATAATGATATTTAGGCAAGAAAAGCAAAAGGCACCGAAAAATCGGTGCCTTAATCAGCTTATTAATTATTCCTGAGAGTCAGCCTTGGCTTTCTCAATAATTTTTTGAGCAACATTTGCAGGAGTATCCTCATAGCGGACAAACGCAAATTCAAATGATCCTCTGCCCTGTGTTACCTGGCGAATGTAGGTTGCAAAGTCATCCATTTCTGCCATAGGAACTTCCGCCTCAACAATCTGCGTTCCGTTCTCACCCGGCTGCATACCGAGTACACGACCTCTGCGCTTGTTGACCTCGCCCATTACGTCACCCATATTTGCATCGGGAACATCGGCTTTAAGGCTTCCGATTGGCTCAAGAAGCGTCGGAGAGGCATTCGGAATACCGTTCTTATAAGCAAGAGATGCCGCTGTCTTGAATGACATCTCGGAGGAATCAACAGGATGATATGAACCGTCATAGAGAGTAGCCTTGATGCCTACCATCGGGTAACCTGCAAGAACACCCTTCTTGATTGAATCCTGAAGTCCCTTTTCAACGGCAGGGAAGAAATTTTTCGGAACTGCACCGCCGACAACTCTTTCGGCAAATACAAGACCGTCCGAATCACACGGCTCAAACTCAATCCACACATCACCGAACTGACCGTGACCGCCCGACTGCTTTTTATATCTGCCCTGTGCGGAAACCTTTTTGCGGATAGTTTCTCTATATGCAATCTTTGGCTTTTTGAGGACTGCGTCAACATTATACTTTGTTTTAAGTCTTGAAATTACAACATCAAGATGCTGTTCACCGAGTCCCGAAATTAACATTTCATGGGTTTCGTGGTTTGAAACGAGCTTGATTGTCGGATCTTCGTCTGCAAGCTTTGCAATGCCCTGAGCAACCTTATCCTCGTCACCCTTCTTTGCGGGATACACAGCCATTGTATATGATGATGACGGATAGTCGATTCCGTCAAGAACAACCTTTCTGAGAGGCGAACAGAGTGTGTCGCCTGTCTTTGTTGATGCAAGCTTCGGGATTGCGCCGATGTCGCCTGCACCGATGTACGGGACATCCGACTGCTTTTTACCGCTTACGGAAAGCACCTTTGTAATTCTCTCCTGTGCGCCTGTACGCATATTGATGAGAGGAGCGTCCGAGCTTACCTTGCCCGAAACAACCTTTACATATGAAAGTCTGCCGATGAACGGGTCTGCAACCGTCTTGAATACGATTGCGGCAGCCGCACCGCCGTCATTAACCGAAACATCAACGGGTTCACCGTCAAGGTCAACACCGATTTCACCGCTCTTGTCAGCCGCTGACGGAGCAAGCCATGTAAGGCTGTTCAAAAGCTGATCAATTGCGAATGTATTATGAGCGTCACCGCAGAATACGGGGCAGATTGTGCCGTCCTTAACACCCTGACTTACACCGAGAATGATTTCTTCGGGAGTAAACTCCTCACCCATAATAAACTTGTCAAGAAGTTCCTCGCTTGTTTCGGCAACAGCCTCCTTGATAGCCTCACGCAAGCCCTCAAGCCTGTCGCCCATATCAGGAAGCGCAGTCTGTTTTACACTGCCGTCTGTGCCGTACTCATAAGCCTTGTAATCAAACAAATTAACATAAGTGTTTGCCTGACCGTCAACAATGTACGGAACAACAACAGGACAAACAGACGGACCGAATGTAGCCTTCAAGCTCTCGAATACACGATAGAAACGGGCACTTTCGTCGCAAAGACCGTTTACAAAGAACACCTTTGTAAGCCCTGCCTTTGTTGCCGCCTCAACTGCTTTTTCGGTACCTACACAAACACCGTCCTTGCCCGAAACAACGACAAGCGCTGTGTCAGCCGCTCTCATGCCCTCTGCAACACCGCCTGCAAAATCAAAAAGACCGGGGGTGTCGATTAGGTTGATTTTTGTATTTTTCCATTCAATCGGTGCAACCGCCGTCATAATTGAAGTCTGTCTTTTGATCTCCTCGCTGTCAAAATCAAGGACTGTGTTGCCGTCTGCAACCTTACCGAGTCTTTCGCTCATCTTTGAGAGATAGAGTATTGACTCCGCAACCGAGGTTTTGCCGCTGCCGCTGTGTCCTGCGAGGGCAATATTAAGAATTTTTTTAGCGTCGTATTGTTTCAAAAGTGAAATCCCCTTTCGTAAAATTTCTATTCTAATCAAGCTTATTTCGACAAAATTAAACAATAGTGTCAATTAATACGGAATTATTATAGCATATTTGTATAAAATAAACAACCGAATTATGGCAAAATAAAAAAATTCACCCTTTGCCCAAATGGACAAGGGATGAATTGTGCAACTTGCTTTTTTATTTTATGTTAAGCTGAAAAACATACAGATTTTTGCAAGGTCAATTGTGCATTTTAACGATTGAGCTTTCTAGAAAAACAATTTTCGACAAAGAAAAGGCTCTCAAAACGAGAGCCTTGAAAACTTGATTATTCGAGAACCGCACCCTGTGCGCCTGATGTAACAAGCTTTGCATAACGAGCAAGGTAGCCCGTTGTAATCTTGGGCTGACGGGGCTTCCATTCTGCCTTACGCTTTGCAAGCTCTTCGTCGGAAACGAGGAGATTGATTGTGTTTGCGGGAATGTCGATTTCAATCATATCGCCCTCTTTAACAAGTGCGATTGGACCGCCGACTGCTGCCTCGGGAGATACATGACCGATAGCCGCACCTCTTGTTGCGCCTGAGAAACGACCGTCTGTGATAAGAGCAACACAGTTGCCGAGACCGCTGCCCATAATAGCGGAAGTCGGGTTGAGCATTTCTCTCATGCCCGGACCGCCCTTAGGACCTTCGTATCTGATAACAACAACCTCACCGGGATTGATTTTGCCGTCATAAATTGCACTGAGAGCGTCCTCTTCGCAGTCAAACACTCTTGCCGCACCCTTGTGGTGCATCATTTCCTCTGCAACGGCACTTCTCTTAACAACAGAACCGTCAGGAGCAAGGTTACCCTTGAGAACAGCAATACCGCCTGTCTTGCTGTATGGATTTGTAACAGGGCGAATGATATCCGTATCCTTGATTTCACAACCCTTAATGTTCTCGCCTACAGTCTTGCCTGTTGCCGTGATAAGGTCTGTGTCAAGAAGTCCAACCTTTGTAAGCTCGTTCATTACGGCATAAACACCGCCTGCCTCGTTGAGATCCTCCATATATGTGTGACCTGCAGGAGCAAGGTGACAAAGGTTAGGAGTCTTTTTGCTGATTTCATTGGCAATGTCAAGGTTAAGTTTAACACCTGCCTCTTTTGCGATTGCAGGAAGGTGGAGCATTGTATTTGTTGAACAGCCGAGAGCCATATCAACAGTAAGAGCATTCATAAATGCTTTTTCCGTGAGAATGTCACGAGGACGGATATCCTTTTCAAGGAGTTCCATAACCTTCATGCCGGCGTGCTTTGCAAGCTTGATTCTGTCTGAGTAAACAGCAGGAATTGTGCCGTTACCCTGAAGACCCATACCGATTGCCTCGGTAAGACAGTTCATACTGTTGGCGGTGTACATACCCGAACATGAACCGCATGACGGACAAGCCTTGTTTTCAAACTCGGCAAGCTCTTCGGCAGTAATCTTGTTTGCCGTGTAAGCGCCGACTGCCTCAAACATACTCGAAAGACTTGTCTTTTTGCCCTTAACATGACCTGCAAGCATAGGACCGCCGCTTACGAAAACTGTCGGAACATTAATTCTTGCAGCAGCCATAAGCATACCCGGAACATTCTTGTCGCAGTTAGGAACCATTACAAGTGCGTCAAACGCATGAGCCTTTGCCATAGCCTCTGTTGAGTCTGCGATAAGCTCACGGGTTACGAGAGAATACTTCATTCCCTCATGTCCCATAGCAATACCGTCACAAACAGCGATTGCAGGGAATACAATCGGAACACCGCCTGCAAGAGCAACGCCCTGCTTAACGGCGTCAACAATCTTATCTATATTCATATGTCCCGGAACGATATCGTTCTTGGAACTTACAATACCGATAAAAGGTTTCTTAATTTCTTCTTCGGTAAGACCGAGAGCATTCAAAAGCGAACGCTGAGGTGCGGTACTTACGCCGTCCTTTATAACTGAACTTTTCATTGTAAACACCCTTTCCATAATTATCAAATCGGAACAAAATTCACATACAGCCCTTCAATTGTTCCATAATAAAACACAGTTAAAATTTCTGTATCGTTAATCTTAATTTTAGCACATCGGCTGTTCAAAATCAAGTAGAGAACCTATATTGCCAAAATCATTTATTGCGGCTCAATCGTTGATTATTCTGCCCTTTTCAACATTGGGCATAATAAAGTTATCCCTTGAATATTCCCACAGTTTTTTTGAGCCGTCGGCAGTGTTTTTGTTGCGGTTAAGAATACTGTGCAGGTGAACAATATGCTCTACCCACGCCTTGCCGTCGGTTGCATCATTGAGCATGGCGGGCTGAATGTTATCCATTGTGTGTGCAAACTTTGCTTCGGCTGTTTCACCGCTTTCAAATTCAAGCCACAGATTCATCATCTTTTCGCCCTGATCTTCCGGAAGAAGTCCGAAAATTCTTTTTGCGGCTTTCATTTCACGCTCTGCCTGAGTTTTCTTAGCTTCCTCATCATAGGCATATGTATCGCCTGCGTCAATCTCGACAATATCGTGAATCAGTAGCATTGTCATTGTTTTAAGCACATCAATTTCCGAATTTGCATATTCGGAAAGCATGACGGTCATTATCGCCATATGCCATGCGTGCTCGGCATCGTTTTCCTTTTTCCGAGCATCGGAAAGGTAGGTCTGACGGGTAATGAATTTTTCCTTATCAATTTCCTTTATAAAATCAAATTGCTTTTCAATTCTTGATTTCTCCATAATGTTCCCTCTTAAAATTCAGGCCTGCACACGGGCATAGTGCAGGCCTTATGTGATTATTTATTTACTACAGGAAGTTTGGTTTTATCGTATTCATCCAGTCTGTTGCCGTAAAGGTAATAGTTCGTTTCTTTTACAACAACAGGCGAAAGCACAACTACGGCAATAAGGTTGGGAATTGACATAAGTGCATTGAAGATGTCAGCCATTGTCCAAACAAGGTCGAGCTTGATAACAGGACCGATGAGAAGAATAAATACAAAAATCAGCTTGTAAGGAATCATACCGCATCTGCCGAAAAGATATTCAACACAGCGTTCACCGTAGTATGACCAGCCGAGGATTGTTGAATATGCAAAAGCGGCAATACCGATAACAAGAATCGGTGTGCCGACCACGGGAATCTGCTGGAAGGCTTTGTATGTAAGGTCACCGCCGTCGGAAACATCAATTGCAGGATTTTTGATAATTGAGCTTACAAGCACAAGACCTGTCATAAGACAAACAACGACTGTGTCCCAGAAAGTACCCGTTGAAGAAATCATAGCCTGACGAACAGGGTTTCTTGTCTGAGCGGCAGAGGCAACTATCGGAGCAGAACCCATACCGGATTCGTTACTGAAAAGGCCTCTTGCAATACCGTAACGAGCGGCAAGCATAAGGCTTGAACCGAGGAAACCGCCTGCAACGGACTTGAGAGAAAATGCGTCCTGAAAAATCATTTCAAATGTCTTACCGAGAACATCAAAGTTCATGCCGAGGATAATAAGACAGCCGAGAACATAGAAAACAGCCATAAACGGTACAAGGAGTTCGCAAACTCTTGAGATTGACTTGATACCTCCGAAAATTACAACGGCTGTAATTGCGGCAACAAGAACACCTACAATAATCGAAATAACCGAAGCGTCCTGACCGAAAAGATTCACCGTACCAAGGTCAAAGGTGTTGTTCATAATGTTTGAAATTGCATTAACCTGAACACCCGAACCGATGCCGAAGGATGCAAGCAATGCAAAAAGTGCAAAAAGAACGGCGAGGATTTTGCCGAGAGTTTTAAACTTAAATCCTCTTTCAAGAGCATACATGGCACCGCCGAGCATTCTGCCGTCAGAGGTCTTTACACGATACTTTACACCGATGAGTGACTCGGAATACTTCGTTGCGATACCGAAAACACCGGTGAGCCAGCACCAGAGAACCGCACCGGGTCCGCCGAGTGCAATTGCAGTACCTACGCCTATGATATTACCCGTGCCGATTGTTGAGGCAAGTGCTGTTGCAAGAGCCTGAAACGGGCTGATGTCACCGTCTGAATCGGGATCCTTGGTCACCGAAAGTTTGATTGCCTTAAAAGTTTTTCTCTGTACAAATTTTGTGCGAATTGTGAGGAAAATGTGAGTTCCGAGAAGAAGGATAATCATAAACCAACCCCACAGGAAGTCATTGAAGCCATTCATCACAGCTGAAATCGCATCCCACATATTGTACGCCTCCTTGTTTTAGTATAAACCTACCCTGTTTAATATACAAAAGCAAAGCCTGCTTTATGTCCGTTAATGTTTTTTACAAAAATCGTTTTACATCAATAAGGTTGTCTGCAACTCCGTAAAGAAGGGGAATTGCCTCTGCACTCGGACGGTCAAGGTCGGGAACCATAACCGTTTTACACCCTGCCGAGCTTGCCGACTTTATGCCGTTGAGCGAGTCCTCAAGTGCAATGCAGTTTTCGGGAGCAAGTCCGAGTTTTTCTGCGGCATAAAGATAAATGTCGGGTTCGGGCTTTCCTTTTGCAACCATTGACGCACAAACTATTTCGTCAAAATAATCGTAAAGACCGAGAGCCGAAAGATATTTTTTCGTTCTTTCGGGAGCAGTTGCGGTTGCAAGGGCAACCCTGTAGCCGTTCTGCTTTAAAAAGCCGAGAAATTCAGCGGCACCGGGCTTTGATTCAATGCCGTTTTCCGAAATAAACTTATCCATAAGCTCAATTCGCTTATCGTGAACTTTGTAGTAATCAAAATCTTCGCCGAAAAAGCCTTTTAATTTTGCAATTGCAAACGGGCGAGCCATTGAACGAATACTGAGTGCGTGGTGCGTTTCCATAGGATAGCCGTAAAAATTTGCCGCCTCACACCAAAAGCGGACATACAGCTTTTCTGTGTCAAGAATGACACCGTCCATGTCGGAAATAATACCTTTTATATCAGGATTCATATTTTACCTCCCGATTTTTTTAGATTCATATTTACAAACGCAATTCCGAATGAAATCAGAATAAGCGAGATGAGCGTTTCGATTTTGAAAACATTTTCACCGAGCATAAGCCCCGACAAAACTGTTCCGAACACGGGAACAAGCAGATTGAAAACAGAAATTTTGCTTGCATCATGAAATTTGAGAAGTGCTGTCCACAGCGAAAATGCCGCCGCTGATACGAACGCAAGCCAGAGCAACACGGAAACACTTTCAACATTTATCAAACCAATACTGCCACCGCAGCATATGCCCGACACAAGCAATATAAAACCGCCTGTTAAAAGCTGAAAAGCGGTTACAGGGAACGGATCTCGTCCTGTTGTGACTTTTTTCGCAACGATGTTGCCTGCCGCCGCAGATATTGTTGAAAAGAGAATCATCATATCGCCGAACCAAGTGTCCGTGCTGACAGTTCCGCCGAAATTGATTGCGATAATTCCGCCGAATCCGAGAATACAACCGATAATTTTCATCAGCGTGAGCCTGTCGTTTTTGAAAAACAACGGCACGAAAAGTACTGTAAAGAACGATGCACAAGCCGTTATTATAGAGGTGTTCGTTCCGCTTGTAAAACCGATTCCGATGTATGTAAAAATATACTGCAATCCTGTCTGCACCACTCCGAGTGAACAGACGGGCAGTATATCTTTTTTTGAAAGCGTCGGCGGTTTTCTTTTTGATATCCACAAAAAGAGAAACACCATAAATCCCGCCAACATAAAGCGCATTCCTGCAAAAATCAGCTTTGAGCCAATATCCGACTCCTCAATCTCAAAAGCAGAGTAGCCGACCTTTATAAACGGAAAAGCCGTTCCCCACAAAAGTGTGCAGAAAATTGCTGTTAAATATGCTATTTTTTTATTTTGTAACAGTTTCATTTTATTCATCCGGAAAAATTAACAATATCGAATATAGTATACCATAAAAATCAGAAAAAGAAAACCTTACAATTTCAAAAATTTGTTTATTCCGTAAACAGAATTTGCACCGTCACAACAGGCGGTTATAATCTGCCGAAGATTTTTTGTGCGGATATCCCCTGCAACAAAAATTCCCGACACGGATGTCTGACAGGTTTCATCGGCAATCACATAGCCGTTGTCATCAGTTTTTACAAAACCCTTGACACATTCGGTTCTCGGTTCAAGACCTACCGCAACAAAAACTCCGTCAATTTTCAGAATTTTCTCATTGCCAAGCGTAACCGATTTAACCTTTTCGTCACCGTCAATTCTCACAACATTGGTGTTGTAAAGGATTTTGACATTGCCCGATTTTTCAAGCTTTTGCACAAGCACTCTGTCGGCTTTTAATGCATCGCCCCTGTGAATAAGAAAAACCCGTTTGCATATATGAGAAAGATAGGTCGCCTCGGTAACGGCGGTGTTTCCTCCGCCGATTACCGCCACTGTTTTGTCTTTGAAAAAATAGCCGTCACACACGGCACAATAGCTTACTCCTCTGCCTTCAAACTTATTTTCACCGTCAATTCCCAATTTTTTGTGGGTTGCGCCCATGCAGAGAATAACAGATTTTGTCTTGACCTCACTGTCGGAACATTCAAGGATAAAACCGTCATAATTTTTTCTTATGCCGACAAGGGATTGTCTGACAAAATTTGCACCAAATGACTTTGCGTGTGAATAAAAGTGCTGAATGAGATCAAAGCCTGCAATATCGCTGAAGCCTGTGTAGTTTTCAACCGCATCCGTGAGGGCAATTGAACTGCCCTCGGGCGATGACGGATCAAGCACAATGCAGTCAAGTCCGCTCCGTGAGGCATAGAGTGCCGCCGTAAGTCCTGCCGCACCTCCGCCGACAATTACAAGGTCATACAAAACTCTCACCCGTTTTTTCGGAGATTGCGGAGATTATCCGTTCTTCGGTCTGAACACCCGACATACGCAAAATTTCGTTGCCGTCTTTAAAGAGCAAAAGTGCAGGAATTCCCGATACACCGTAGCGTTCTGTCAATTCGGGATTTTCGTCAACATTGACCTTGACGGTTTCAAAATATGCTTTGTACTTGTCACCGATTTCTTCTATTACAGGCGAAAGCATTCTGCACGGTGAACACCATTCGGCATAAAAATCGGCAAGCACCGGCTTTGATGATTTTATTAAGCTTTCAAATTCATTTTTCCGTATGTTTTGAATCACAATATCACTCCGTAAATCGTTTTTACTATTGTTCCCGATTTAAGGGTAATTATTATTTCTTTGTCTGCGTATTCAAATTATGTGTAACTGCAAACCGATTTAATTGTAAAAAGGCGAAAAAAGCCCCCTCGAAAAATCGAGAGGACTTTAAATTTTTTAATTTTGCAAATTGCAATAGCAACAAATATTTTTGACAATTTTTGTATTGATTTATTTTAAGGCAAATGTCATTCAGAATACAAATTTCTCAAAGCCGAAATTTCTTTGGCATAACCGTCAAGCTCGTTCGGGGTTTCAAGGAAAAACGGAAGATTTCGCAAATTTTCATTATTTATAATTTTTCCGAACGCATCAATTCCGATGTAGCCCTCGCCTATTTTCTGATGTCTGTCCTTGTGGTTGCCGATAGGATTCATACTGTCATTGAGATGAATTGCCTTGAGTCTTTCAAGCCCGATTACACGGTCAAATTCTTCAAGAACTCCGTCAAGATTATTCACAATGTCATAACCGGCGTCAAAAACATGGCAGGTATCAAGGCAGACACCGATTTTATCGTTTCGCTCCACACGGTCGATAATCATACGCAGTTCTTCAAAGGTTCTGCCAACCTCCGTGCCTTTGCCCGCCATGGTTTCAAGCAATACCGTGGTTGTCATATCATCGAACATTGCAGTATTCAACGCTGTGCCGATTTGCTCAACCGCAGCCTTAACGCCCTGTCCCGTGTGACTGCCGGGGTGAAAGTTGTAAAGATTATTTGGGAGATATTCCATTCGTTTCAAATCATCCGTAAGCGTGTTCAGAGCAAATTCACGGGTTTCGGGTTTTGCCGAACAGAGGTTCATTGTGTATGGTGCATGGGCAAGAATTTTTGCAAAATTATTTTCCGTCATAAGTTTTATAAGTGCATTGACATCTTCGATATCAATTTTTCTTGCAGATCCGCCACGAGGGTTGCGTGTAAAAAATTGAAATGTGTTTGCTCCGATTGAAAGTGCATCCCTGCCGATTGCGTAAAAACCTTTTGATATTGAAAGATGAGAGCCGATATTAAGCATATTTTCTCCTTTTGCGTTAATTTATTTGCAGTAAGCGGTTTATCGTAAAGAAAAAAGCCTTTCTGTCAAAAGACAAAAAGGCTTTAGTTGGTCGGGATGACAAGACTTGAACTTGCGACTCCACGCCCCCCAGACGTGTGCGCTACCAAACTGCGCTACATCCCGTTGCAACATTAATATTTTAACAAACACTGCGAGCGTTGTCAAGATGTTTTAAAAACTTTTTGAATATTTTTGCACCCTGAGTTAAAAAAGCAAGACGGACACTGCCGATTGACAGTGTCCGAAAAATGCTTAATCAAAGATTAATTCGTTAAAATCAGTCTTCTTTCTTCTTTCTTGCAAGGAACATAACGCCTGCTGCTGAAACCATAAGACCTGCCATTACGAAAACGATAGTTGTTTCAACACCTGACTTAACTGCACCTGTGCTTGAAGAACCTGAACCTGATGAGCTTGAGCCACCGTTGCTTGAAGAAGAACTTGAACCGTTGCTTGAGCTGCCGCCTGCTGCCTTAGCACCTGACTTCTTAGCGTTGTCAAGCTTAGTTGTATCTGTCTTCTTACCTGTTGTAGGATCTGTGCAACCTGAGAGAATCTTCTCAACTGCAGGAGCAATCTTATCCTTATCAGCGTTGTTTGTAGCATTGAGCTTATCTGTTACAGCACCCATAACATCTACAGGGCTAACCTTGAGAGTGTCAAGAAGGTTCTGTGTAAGACTTGTCTTAGCCTCATCATCATAGTAGTCAATGAGGTACTGTGCAAGCATGACAGCATCTGTCTGTCCCTCAGGAAGAGCAGAACCAACGATCTTACCTGTTGATGTAATCTTTTTCTGAGGACCGCAGTCTGAATGGTTTTCCCACTTAGCTACTTTAGCTTTCTTTTCTGAGTCAACAGGGTTTTCAATCTCCTCGCCTGTGCAATACATAGTATCGCCGATGCAAGCACCGCTCATTACAGTATCATATGTCTGCATACCTGTGTTAGCACTGAAGATTACAAGGTAATTCTTACCGTCTGACTTAGAAATCTGGTAGTTCGCCTTTGAAAGATCATATGTAGCGATACCTGTTGAAGCGTCGTAATTACACTTTTCACTCTTAGATTGCCATACAGGAAGTTCACCATCAACCTTCCAAGTGTGACAGAATACTGTCTTAACATTATTCCAGCCTGACTTCTTAACATCAAACTTAATAACATTACCTGCTTCAACTTCTGAAGAAGCGTCAGCTGAAACGTCTGATGAACCGTCGGCTGAAACCTCGCCTGACTGATCTGCTGCTGCAGCAACAGCAGCGTCATCCTCTGCTTCTGCAGCGCTTGCTGTGATGGCAGCTGAACTGCACATTACTGCTGCTGCAAGAAAAAGACCTGCAATTTTCTTGAACATTTTTAATCTCCTCCTAAAATTGTTCATAAATATCCAAGATAGATTTTCATATCTTAGTACTGCTTATTATACTATAAAAATAACAAAACTGCAATAGTTTTGGTTTAAAACCGTTTTTGTTAATTGCACAAGATTTTATGTAACCGTTTGGCTATTTTCCACAATTTAACTGTCAAACAAGCCATGAATACACATTAAACGATTATTTTAACATTGCATAAACAGTTTCTTTTACGCTGTCAAGAGCCTCTGAAATCTTCTCAGGCTGTTTAGCACCTGCCATAGCCATATCGGGCTTTCCGCCTCCGTTGCCTCCTGCTTTCTGAGCAACAGCCTTTACGATTTTGCCTGCATTTGCACCGAGAGCAAGAGCCTCTTTACCGCAGGCTGCGGCAAATGTCACCTTGCCGTCATTTTCAGTTGCAAGAACACATACGCACTTCGGGGCAAAATCTCTTGCCTTTTCGCACATTGTGCGAAGAATGTCGGCATTAGCCTTGTCAATTCTGCCTGTTACCACTCTTACACCGTTTTCCTCCGTTGTGCCTGCAAAAAGCTGACCGATCTGAGCAACGGCAAGCTTTGAATTAAGCTCGTTGATTTCTCTCTGCTGTTCCTTAATAAGCTGTTCAGCCTTCTGAACACCCTCAACAACTGCCTTTGGATTTGCAATTTTGAGTAATGAGCAAACATCCATAATAACAGCGCTCATACCGTTGATGTACTTGAGAACGCCCATACCTGTGAGAGCCTCAATTCTTCTTACACCTGCGGCAACAGAACCCTCCTGTCTGATTCTGAAAAGACCGAGGTTTGCAGTATTCTTTACATGTGTACCGCCACAGAATTCAACGGAGAAGTCGCCTGCGCTTACAACACGGACAACATCGCCGTATTTCTCGCCGAAGAGTGCCATTGCACCGAGCTTTTTAGCCTCTTCAATAGGCATTTCCTGTGTTGTAACGGGGATTGCCTCAAGAATCTTTTTATTCACAAGATTCTGAACCTCAATGAGTTCCTTTGCCGTGAGAGCCTCAAAGTGAGTAAAGTCAAAACGGAAGTAATCATCTGAAACAAGCTGACCTGCCTGCTGAACATGGTTGCCGAGAACCTCACGGAGAGCCGACTGAAGAAGGTGAGCCGCTGTGTGGTTTCTTGTGATATCCGCACGGCGCTCTTCATCAACAGCAGTTGAAACCTCTGCACCTACATTGATGCTGCCGCTCTTTACTGTACAAGCGTGAAGGTAAATTGTGCCTGACGGATTCTTTGTTGTGTTGTCAACATCAGCTGAAAAACTGCCGGACTCCATAACACCTGTGTCGCCAACCTGACCGCCGCCTTCTCCGTAGAACGGAGTTTTGTCGAGAACAATGATAGCATTTTCGCCCTCACCGATACTGTCAACTCTCACACCGTCCTTAACGATTGCAAGAACCTTTGAAGTTGACTTGAGGTCTGTGTAACCTACGAATTCTGTATTTGCAACATCCGAAAGGTCTGTTGTGTCAGAAATCCAAGCGTCTGCACCGGCGTTCTTTCTTGCGTCACGGGAACGCTTTTTCTGCTCTTTCATAAGCTCACGGAAACGATCAACATCAACCTTAATGCCTTTTTCCGAAAGAATTTCTCTTGTAAGGTCAATCGGGAAGCCGTAGGTATCGTTAAGCTTAAATGCGTCCTCACCGCTGAGAACCTTAACATCTTCGCTGTCCATAATGCCGTTGAGCATCTTAAAGCCCTGATCAATTGTCTTGGCAAAGCTTTCTTCCTCAACCTTGATAACCTTTGTGATGAACTCCTGCTTTTCCTTGAGTTCGGGATAAGCTGTAAGATTTTCCTTGATAACCGTATCGCAAACCTTATAGAGGAAAGGCTCGTTGTAACCGAGAAGTCTGCCGTGACGAGCGGCTCTTCTGAGCAAACGGCGGAGCACATAGCCCTTGCCCTCGTTTGACGGAAGAACACCGTCGCCGATCATAAATGTTGTACTGCGGATATGGTCTGTGATAACACGGAGCGAAACATCGCTCTTTTCATTTTTGCCGTACTCAACACCTGTAATCTGTGAGATGTGTTTCATAATGTTCTGAATTGTGTCAACGAGGAAAAGGTTGTCAACACCCTGCATAACACAGGCAAGTCTTTCAAGTCCCATACCTGTATCAATGTTCGGATGTTCAAGAGGAGTGTAGTTACCCTTGCCGTCATTCTCAAACTGAGTAAATACAAGGTTCCAAACCTCAACAAAACGGTCACATTCACAGCCCACATGACAGTCTGGTCTGCCGCAGCCCTTTTCGTCACCACGGTCAAAGTAAATTTCCGAACAAGGACCGCATGGACCTGAACCGTGTTCCCAGAAGTTATCTTCCTTGCCGAGTCTTACCATATGTGACGGATCAACGCCGACTTCTTTTGTCCAAATGTCAAAAGCCTCGTCATCGTCCTCATAGATTGAAACATAGAGCTTTTCGGGAGGCATCTCAAGAACCTTTGTAAAGAATTCCCATGCCCATGCTGTAGCCTCGTGCTTAAAATAGTCGCCGAATGAGAAGTTACCGAGCATTTCAAAGAATGTACCGTGACGAGCTGTGATGCCGACACGCTCAATGTCGGGAGTACGGATACATTTCTGACAGGTTGTAACACGCTTGCGAGGAGGTGTTACCTCACCTGTAAAATATTTTTTCATAGGAGCCATACCGCTGTTTATAAGCAGAAGGCTGTTGTCGTCCTTTGGAACAAGCGAAAAGCTGGGGAGTCTTAAGCAACCCTTTGATTCAAAGAATTCAAGGAACTTTTCTCTTAATTCGTTAAGTCCTGTCCACTTCATAAAAAATCTCTCCTTATACAAATTCACGGAAAATACAATATTCGTTCAAATTTGTTTAAAGTATGCAACCGAGCAAAATAAAAAATCCCATTGTATAAAAATACAATGGGACAGGAATATCCTGCGGTACCACCCAAATTGACGCCAAGCGCCCGCTTTGAGTAATCGTCATATAGATTACATTTCCTTAACGCAGAAATACGCTGTGCTTAATCACACAGAGCTCAGGGGCAGCGCACCGAAACTTCACATAAAAGCCTTGCACCAAAACGGCTTTCTCTCTGAAATGCTGACATCTCGGTTAATCCCGTCACAGCCGAATATTGTAATTCAATTGTAGCAAATAATTTAAATCGGAGCAACACTCTGCTTTGCTTGCAAGGAGCAGAGTTTGCGACAGATTGCAATCAAGTGCATAGGAGCGTCAGCTCCTCAGTATTTCAGCGAGAGATTTGCTCACGCTGAAAGGCTGAATTGTTCCCCACCGTTTCTAAGGTGGGGAACATCAGTACTTAGATTATAAAACTGTTTCTTTGTGTTGTCAATAGCAAAATTCGGGATTAATCACGCTTTTTTCTGATAACCGAGCCTGACGGAACGGGAGCGTTGCATTTCATTGTAAGTCTTTGCATCGGATGCGGTGCACTATCAACGGGCATACCCTCGTCGGTTGTAAGTGACTCACACTTGATTTCAAACGGCACTCCGCTTGGCGGAAGTACATCAAGTGTGTCGCCCACATAGAATTTGTTGCGCTGAGTGATTACTGCGGTTGTGTCGTCAACAAGCTCTTCACACAATGCAACATTGTCATAATGACGGATATATCCTCCGTTGCCCGTAACCTGACCGGGTTCTCTGCCGAAATAGAAGCCTGTGTTGTACTCACGGTGGCTGATTTTTTCAAGCTCTTCCCTTATCCACGGTTTGAGGACATAATCGTCACCCTCTGCAAAATAATCGTCAACAGCGTGACGGTAAGCGTTTGTTGTAACAGCGACATAGTAAGCCGACTTTGCTCTGCCCTCAATCTTAAAGCTTGAAATACCTGCCTTTACAAGCTCGGGGATATGCTCAATCATACAGAGATCTCTTGAATTGTAGAGATATGTACCGTCACCTGTTTCTTCAACAGGAAAATACTGTCCCTGACGGTTTTCTTCGTAAAGATGATACTTCCAGCGACACGGCTGAGCACAATCGCCGTGGTTCGCATCTCTGCCTGTCATATAGCTTGAAATAAGGCATCTGCCTGAAAATGAAACACACATTGCACCGTGTACAAAGCATTCGATTTCAAGCTCTTTCGGAACTTTTGCACGCATTTCGGCAATTTCATCAAGCGGAATTTCTCTTGCAAGCACAACCCTTGACGCACCCATATTGTAAAGCACATTTGCCGCCGCATAGTTTGTCACTCCTGCCTGAGTCGAAATGTGACGCTGAACCTTTGGTGCATACTTTTTAGCCGCCTCAAAAACACCGAGGTCGGCAATTATGAACGCATCAACTCCGCAAGCCTGAGCATTCTCCATAAATTCCTGAAGATGAGGAATTTCATTATTGCGTGGAAGTGTGTTGCAGGTCACATGGATTCTTGCGCCCTTTGCGTGGGCAAGGTCACAAGCTTTTTTGAGCTGATCGTTATCAAAATTCTGCGGTGCGGAACGCATTCCGAACATTTTTCCTGCAAGAAAAACTGCATCTGCACCAAAGTTTAAAGCGGATTTAAGGCAATCCATATCACCTGCCGGTGACAAAATTTCGGGTTTTTCAAAATTAGTTATCATAGCTTTCAATATACTCCAGATTTGCGTTTTGCTGTTCAAGTGTTGATGCGTAATAAGCCTGTCCCTTGCTGTCATGACAGAAGAAGTAATAATCCGAGCTGTTCGGATTGAGTGCGGCAATTATCGCATCCATACCGGGATTGCAGATAGGACCGTAAGGAAGTCCCTTCCTGTCATATGTATCATATCTGCTCTTGTAGGTGCTTCTGTCATTTTCGGGAACATCCTCAAGACTTCTGTACGGATAGAACTTTGTTGAATCAAGACCGAGGCTTGACACGCCGAGACTGCTGTCGGCTGTAAGACGGTTATGTAGAATTGAGGAAATGTAGTACATATCCTCTTTGTCAGCCGCCTCTGCCTGAATGATAGATGCGATTGTCATAACCTGATCAAGCGAATACTTTGTGTCGCTCTCTTCAACCATTTTCAAAACTGTTGTTTTCTTTGAATATCCGTCAACAGTCTGTTTTTCGTTAATCTTTGTTTCGTAGTTGTTGAGAAATTTGTAGATTACGGATTCTGCATTTTCATTTCTGTAGAATTCGTAGGTATCGGGATAGAGATAGCCCTCAAGCTTGTAGTAACGCTTGTCCGCATTTGTTTCAGCCTTGATAAAGTCAAAGTCGCTGTCAAACTTTTCGGAATTGCAAAGCGAAAGGAACTCGTCCCTGTCGCCCAAAGCACCGTTCTTTTCAAGAGTGTTGGCAATTTCAAGAACGCTTTCACCCTCGGTAATTGTAACGGAAACCGTGTCGGTTCTGTTGTTGTTACTCGAAAGGAAGTTGATGATTGCCTCGTAGTCCATATTTCTGCGAATTTCATATGTACCCTGAGTAAAATCATCGGCAGACTTTGTGACATTGACAAAAAGCTTGAAATATGATGGCTCACCGATTACTTTATTGTCAACAAGTACCTTTGTAACATCGTCAACAGTCGGATTTTCGGGAATTTCAATTTTCACGGTTGAGGAGTCGGTTCTGTTCACGGCAAGCAAATCGTTCATGCCTGTTATCATATATACAGCCGCCATTGCTCCGACAATTAAAACCGAGATAATCCAGATAAAGCGGAAGGTTCTGCGATTATACTTGTTCTTTGCTTTAAGGGCCTTTTTTTCTTCCTTTTTCTTCTGCTTTAAAACCTGCTTTGATTCACGGGCCATTTGCTTTTTGACATCCTGACCGCTGTATGAATTAAGGTTTGACGGTTCATCCTCAGACTTGACGAAATTATCGTCCTCATACTCGCTTTCATCAATATTAAGTTTAAAGTTTTCGGCTCTTCTGCGACGCTGAGCGTTAAGCTCCTGTTCGCTCATATTAAAATTATCAGGGTTCATAATGTATCATTCCTTTACAAACTCGTTATTTGTTCGGTTGGTATATTTTTCGGTAATCACGGCGTCAACGGGGCGGTCGAACACTCCCGAGGGCAGAGTATGCTCTATACATTTGGAGTAGCAAAGCCCAACGCTTGTTCCAGAAAAATTCTGTAAAAATCTGTCATAGTAACCCTTGCCGAATCCAAGGCGGAATCCCTGCATATCAAAGCAAAGTCCCGGAACGAGACAGAGTCCGTGTGAGAAATTCTCGTACTTTTCGCAAACCTCGGGGTTTGGTTCCATGATTGAGAACGCACCCTTTTCAAGCTGGGAAAGTGAATTTACAAGGTAAAAATCCATTTCGCCGAAATTATTTTTACACTTTGGCAAAGCAAGTCTTTTGCCGTCTTTCAGCGTTGTTTCAAGAATAAGCGAGGTATCAACCTCAATCGGTGATGAAACAAAGGCAAAAAGCACATCACAGCTTTTGTACTCCTCACTTGCCAGAAAAGCATTCTGCAAGGCGAGGTCAAGCTGTTGCTTCTTTTCGGGAGGACAGCTTTTTCGGATTTTTTTATGTTTTGCACGGAGCTGACTTTTCAGCTCACGAACATTTTTCACAGGCATTGCATATCACCGATAACCTTGTCGGCAGCATCCTTTGATACTGCGAGAGAAACAATTGCGTGACCGAATTCAATTGCACAGCCTGCGCCCTTTGCGGTAATAATATTTCCGTCCGTTACGGTGTGAGTGCCTGTATAGTCTGCACCCTTGAGTTCCTTTTCAAAGCCCGGAAAACAGGTTGCCTTTTTGCCGTCAAGGATTCCGAGATGACCGAGAATTGACGGAGCGGCACAGATTGCGGCAACGATTTTGCCGTTTTCACAGCTATACTTAACAGCCTCAATAACCTTTTTGTTTGCCTCAAGATTGAGAGTACCGGGCATACCGCCCGGGAGTACAACACCCTGAACATCGTCAAGGTCAATATTGTCAATTGTGATATCGGCTTTTACAGGCACACCATGTGAGCTTGTGACACATTCGCCTGTTACACCGACTGTTTTAACATCAAGCTTTGCCCTGCGCATTACATCAACGGGGGCAAGCGCCTCTGTTTCTTCAAAGCCTTCTGCAAGAAATACATAGAACATAGTATAAACTTCCTTTCAGGAAAGAGTAATCCCGATATAGACATCGTCGGGAATTTTATGGTTTTTGTCGAGTGATTTAATCATTCCGCATTTTTGTAACCTACAGTTTTCAAAAAGAGCGTTATCGGATTTGCCCGTAAACACAAACCTTTCTGATTTTGTATTTTCAAGCAAAAGTGCGGAAAGTTCGTTTATATTTTTATAAGCCGAGTAAAAAACATCGGCAGTATTTTCGTTTTCATCAAATACGGCAAAGCAGTCATTCTTACAAATCACCTTTGAGCCGTAAATCTCATAATAGGACTTTGCAAATTCAAAAAAATTCTCATTATATATGAAAAAATTTTCTTTTGAACAGCCGATATTCAAGCCCTTCTCTGCAAAACTTTCAAGCATTTGCCTTGAAAGTTCACGGCTTTTTACGGTGCAGCTCGGAGCATATCCGAGCTTTGCGTAAAAGCCATACAAGCCGTCATTTGCAGGAAAAAGCAGAGAATAGACATCACCGTTATTCTTTGCGTTATCAAGTGCAAAATTAATCAGCCTTGACATTATCCCTTTACCACGGAAAGATTTATCGGTTGACGCACCGCAAAGATAATGCGATTTTTCGCCGTTGAGCGTACCTTTTACAAGGTAAAGAGCCGAAACGATTCTATTGTCAACAACGGCACAGCAACCGTCAAAAAGGTCGCTGTCAAAAATCAGATTGACAGCAGTTACATCCTCGTCAAAACACGAGAGCCACAGCTTTTTTAGGCTTTCGGTATCGGATTTTTCGGTTTTGCGAAATATCGTTTTCATCGTTTTTTCGGTATTGCATTCCAGCGGTCGAGGATAATAACGGGATTGTATGAAAGTTTAGACTTTTTTAGTCCCTCAAGTCCCATATCTTCCTCACGGTTTATATACTCATACTGCGTAAGAGTTTTGGCAAATTCGTTGTTGATTACGGCATAAACACCGTCATATTCACGAAGTGCCTTTTCAAAGTTGATGTCATACACCTTGGGTGAAATTTCACTTCCGAGAGTCATGGCAACAGGCTTTGAGTCAACATACAGTACAGCGCCCTTGACATTATATTCGTCTTTGAGATCGCACATTTCCCCGATTGCCATAATTTCGCTTGAAGCTTCGGGATCGGTGTCATTTTCCGCACACCACAGTTTTGCAACCGTTAATGCATCGGGAATGTTTGAATCCGACAGAGTTTCAAAACGGGTATCGGTGTAGGTTCTGTAAAATTTTGAAATGTGGTTACGCTTTGCGTGAAACCTTTTGCCCGCAAGGGTTGCAAGGTCACGGGAAGTGTAGATATAATCCTGATTTTCGGGCGAACGAACATAATCAAATTTGTCGGGAAACATTGTTTCAAGCATTGCACGATTGCCGTTTGTCAGCATAACAATTCGCAAATTGCCGTTTCTCTCCTCGGCATCTTTAAAAACTTCTTCAAGCGCACCCTTTATATTTTTGCCTGTAGGCATACAGTAACCCCAAACAGACTCGTCGGGATTACAATACACCTTGACAATTGTATCATCATAAAAAGCAAATTTAATATTGTATTCGTTTCGCCAAAGATAAGCATTCAAAAGGTTGGTATCGCAACCCATGCACTCATCATAATCGTAGTATTTTTTAAGTTCGTTTATGTCACTTTGCTCAATTTTTTTAAAGCTCAGCATAAATTTCAGCCGCTACCCTCTCTATCTCTTCCGATATTTTTTCTATACTCTTAATCTCTCCGTTTTCACAGCAATTAATAACCTTCCAGCCGCATTTTTTAGCGGCATAAACTGCACTTTTTCGACAGTCAAGAAGGAAACGGAGATTTTTCTCATGCAAATCTTTCTTGCTGTTGTCACCGCCGTAGCGTTTTTCCATAAGCTTCTGCGAAACCTCGGGTTCAACATCAAGGTAGATTACAAGGTCGGGTTTCGGAATCCCGAGTTTTTCGTATTCAAAATCGTTCAGCCAATCAATAAAGCTGTTCCACTCCTCTTTCGGGAGTTTGGACATCTGATAAATTATATTTGAAGTCACATAGCGGTCGCTTAAAATCACACCGCCGTTGTCACATTCCTTTTTCCAAAACTGAAGATAGCTTGCAACACGGTCAACCGCATAAAACGCACTCGCCGCATAGGCATTGACATCATCGGGCTTGTCACCGAATTCACCGTCAAGATACATCTTCACGGGAGCGGCGGCAGGACTTTCATAATTCGGGAATTCAAGCTTTGTGACCTTTTTTCCGAGAGAGGAAAATTTTTCGCACAAAATCTTTGTCTGCGTAGCTTTTCCGCTACCGTCAAGTCCCTCAATAACAATAATTTTGCTTTTCATATATATACCTTACTTTTCTCTGCCGTATTTCTGACGCATTTCCTTTTGCTTTCCGCAACACATATTGCCCTCGGGGCATGGTCCGAACAGACATGACGGACCGCAGTTTTTGAAAAGATGCGGAGCAACCTCAAGACATTGCAAAAGCATCTGTTCGGCAACCTCACGAATTTCCCACTGTGCTCTGTTGCAGCAACGGTGTGCAAAAAAGTTCTGCAAGCTTCTTGCATTGAAAGTGCAGACAATTTTTGTTGTCGATGCATTCGGAAGAATAAATCTTGCGTCCTCATTGGCTTTCTTGATGAAAGCATTGCAGGATTTTTTGTCGTCAGCCTTGTAGGCATTGATAATTTCTTCATCCGTTCCGCTGTATTTATCGGGACACTTCTCGTTGATGTAACCGACAGCAAGTGCATCTCTGATTTCCTTGTAAGCGTCAGCCTCAACCTTGAGAGCCTTTTCATAGGCGGCAAGAGCCTTTTCGTTCTTTGCAATCTCGGGCGGAGTTACAAAGTCAAACCTTGTGCCGTCAACATATCGCTGTGACTGCTGACTGTAGGATGCAATTCTGTGGCGGACAAGCTGGTGTGAGCAGGCTCTTGAAATGCCCTCAATGCCGAATGTAAAATATGCGTGTTCGGTCGGACTTGCATGACCGAGGCTTGCAAGCATATCAATAAATGAGGAAGTTTTTTCCTCGTCAAGACCTTCTCTTATATCTTCAATCCCTGACGGTGAGTAGCAAAGCTTTGCCGCCATTGCAACAGTCTGTTCAGGGTTAGGTGTGTGTGTAAGGAGCGTTACCTTTATTGCCATTTTTAGTTTTCATCTCCCATTTTCGATAAAGTTATTCACAATTTCCGATATTCAGATTTATTATAACATTATTATTCAGTCTTTTCAATGGTAAAAACAAGCAAAAATCCCGACAGCACAAAACCTGTCGGGATTTTTTCTTTACACTAATTATATCAAAAAGCACTGTACCATTATCCACCCTTTCCTTTACAAAACCATTTGTTATGATTATTTAATTTAGCCATGACCAAAAACAGTCGGATAGATGAACTACCCGACCGTAAATTTTACTTTTCAATTTTCAGATTTTTAATTAAAAATCAATCAAAAATCACTTTTCATAGATATTGAGCAAAAGAGCCTTGATGTCATAGAGTTTCTTTGAGAGGTCAACATAATAGTTATGCGGATTTTCAAAACGCTTAACCTCGTCCCAGAGGAGGTCAATCTGCTCACGACAATAGGTTGCGATTTCCTCAATTGACGGTGACTCATACACGCACTTGCCGTTTTTGAAGATTGGCACAAGAAGTTCCTTTGCGGTATAGTTATCAAGCATTTTTGTTTTCCAAACTGCATTCGGATCGAAAATTGTTCTCGGCTTTGAATCGTCAACAACCTCATCATAAATGCAAAGCTCATCGGCAATAGCCTTACCGCTGTCCTTGTCAAAGTAGCGGTAAACCTTTTTGAAGTGCGGATTTGTAATCTTGGTTGTATTTTCGCTGACCTTGATTTTCGGCACAATTTCACCACCGTCATTTTCAACGGCAACAAGCTTATAAACACCGCCGAATACAGGCGAACTTGATGAAGTGATGAGTCTTTCACCGACACCGAATGTGTCAACCTGAGCACCCTGCATCATAAGGTCACGAATAAGGTACTCATCAAGAGCGTTTGACGCAGTAATTGTACATTCTGTAAGACCTGCGTCATCAAGCATTTTTCTTGCTTTCTTTGAAAGATAGGAAATATCGCCCGAATCAAGGCGGATTGCACACTTGGTCTTACCCTGCGGAAGAAGAACCTCCTTGAACACCTTAATGGCATTCGGGACACCGCTCTTTAATGTGTTGTATGTATCAACAAGGAGAGTAGGATTATCGGGATACATCTCGCAGTAGGTTTTAAAAGCGTCATACTCGCTGTTGAACATCTGAACCCATGAATGTGCCATTGTACCGCCGGCGGGAACACCGTAAAGCTCGTCTGTAAGTGTGCAGGCTGTACCCTTGCAGCCGCCGATATATGCAGCTCTTGCACCGTCAACTGCGGCATTTGCACCCTGAGCACGGCGTGAACCGAATTCAAGTACGGCTCTGCCCTGAGCGGCACGGACAATTCTGTTAGCTTTTGTCGCAATGAGAGTCTGATGATTGATTGTAAGGAGAAGGAATGTTTCAACAAGCTGAGCTTCAATTGCAGGCGCTTTTATTGTCATAACAGGCTCGTTCGGGAAAATCGGAGTTCCCTCGGGGATTGCATAAACATCACCGCTGAATTTGAAGTTTCTCAAATACTCAAGAAACTGCTCGTCAAAAATGCCCTTGCTCTTGAGATATTCGATATCCTCGTCTTCAAAATGAAGTTCCCTGATGTACTCAATAGCCTGTTCAAGACCTGCCATAATCGCAAAACCGCCGTTGTCGGGAACCTTGCGGAAGAACACATCAAAATAGACATTCTTTTTATAAAAACCGTTTTTAAAATAGCCGTTTGACATTGTAAATTCGTAGAAGTCACACAGCATAGCCATATTTTCTTTTTTCATAATAATCACCTTGAATGAGATTGTATATTCTGCAACGCAGAAGTATAGATATAGTTTAGTCTTTTTTCGTCAATTTGTAAAGCGGAATTTGCACAAAAGCCGTTAAAATCCAACCCTCTTGCCCATACATTTTTAATATCTCGGTTGACATTTTACCGCTTAAAGGTATAATTAAGTTATATCGAAAACAATCCACTCGGAGGTAAAAATATGAACAGCGAAAATAATAAACTCTGCCCATTCTGCGAAAGCGAAATGATGATTATTCAGGACAACCTCAACAACGGCAAGCCGTACCTTGAATGCCCCACCTGCGGACTCCGTTTCCAAATTGAAGGCTTCCCCGAAAATCCGCAGGAAATCAGAGAAACCGAGTAATTTTAATTAGCTTGATTTGTCTGATTTTAATGTAATTCAATTAAATAAGCATCACAAAAAAGCGAAAGCCGTGTATTCGACTTTCGCTTTTGCTATAGCTTTTGAGATGGAAGTTATTTATTTTCTATATACTTGATATATCTCTGGATTTTTTCACATAATAAATTTTTGCTATATTTCTCCATATATTCATAGTCTGGTTCGCCCTTATCATTTAACGGCAAAAGAATAATCTCTCTTGAGATTCTTTTATCATTAATCTCACGATTGAAATTGTATTTTTGAGATAATCTACTTGTCACTGTAGCTAAAAACAAATAATGATATTTGTTAAATTCTTCATTCTTTAAATGCGTAATATGATCACTTGCAACAAATTCGAATGGTTCGTAAAAACTTGAACCAACACTGCCGCTATTTGCCAAACTCAAACAATTAGAAAATCGTCTAACACCGTTATTGTTCGATACATAGTCATCTACGCCATTATTTAATGCCGAAGAAGATACATAAGGAATTTCGCCAGCTAAATGGTCTGCTGTTTTCAATCTCTTACCCCTTTGAATTGTATCAAAAACATCAACAATAAAAAACGATTTCCATTCCTTATCTTTCAGAGGTATTAGGTCGTACCCTCCCCCGATAACTTTCAGTTGTTGCTGACAATAATCAAGATATTCTTCTCTTTTTATTTTTTCTTTTTCTTTGATATAGGCTTCCATAAAATCATAATCAGGGTGTCCGTCATCTGATATTGGCAGTAGTACTGTTTGTCTTAAAATTCTACTTTCATTTGCTTTATATCCATAGTTAAATTTGTTTTTATTTTGATTTATGCTAACCGCAATAAATCTTAGTGCATATAGCGAAATATTTTCTTTAGGCTTTACAAGTCCGCAATCACTATTTAAATTAAATAGATAATTGTGAACAAATGCTGTACCAGTACCAACACCATTAAATGATATAGTCATTGCATTTTTGCTTATAGGTTCATCATTAGAAAAACGAGAAAATCCCTCATTCACCCCTGAAGCCGCAATAATTATAGTTTTTCCATCAGCTACATTTTTTAAATCAGAAACTTTACCACGGGGTATTTCATCGAAAATATCCGCTAAACGAATTTGCCCCCACTGCGCATTTTTTAACTCAATCATTTTGTTTCTCCTCGAACAAATATTTTCTACCCTGCATAATCATTGAAAATTCGAAAGATAAATAATCTCCAATTGCTTTTTCAAAGTCTGCTTCTGTCGGTATTTCATCGTTGAAGTAATAGAAACTATGTAACCATTCATCCGAGCTTTCAATAGTTGTTTTAACACAGAATTTTGTTTCACTATCAATTCTATCAAACCATACATCAAGCAAATGTTGTTTCTTATCTTTCGCCGACTCTGTTTCTAACAAACCGATATGAGGAGATATCTTATACCCATCGTCTTCAAAGTTAATAAACTTACACTCTTTATCAATCGGGTGTGGTTCTCCAGCAGTAAATATTGCAATACAAGGAAGTACACCTACACCATAGAAAGTATCTTTATTTAATGTAATAACACCCTCTAAAGTATGATTTTTAAGAATGTTTTCTTTTATTGTTGCCTCCTCTTTGGATTTCCCTGTCATTGTAGATTGCGGAACAATGACCGCACATCTCGCACCCACAGACAATGAATTTAGCAAATGTTCTGTAAATGCTATTTCATACAAATCAGTATTCTGTTTTGACCCTTGAGAATACGGGGGGTTCATCATACCGACTGTTGCCTGCTTTAACTGTAATTTATTTGGGTCCTGCTTCAAGAAATCATCATTTATAAGATTGCTCTTTCCATCACCACGCAAAATCATATTTGTTGTTGCAATGGTAAACATATTAGGTCTTAATTCTATTCCGTGTAATTGATTTTGTCTTATGCTCTTTTTCTGAACATCGTTGTCGGCTTTTTTTAGCATATTATGCATTGCAGCAATTAAAAATCCCGCTGTTCCACAACAAGGGTCAAAGACAATATCATCAGGCTTTAAGTCAAGCAAATCACAAAACAACTGGGTTATATGCTTCGGCGTAAGTATAATTCCAAGTGTCTGTCCATCTCCGCCGGAATAACTCATAAACTCACCATAAAATCGTCCAATATAATCTTCTGCGGATTTGGAGAATCGAATGGAACGATATATTTTGCTATATAAAAATTCTGCAAAATGCTTCAACGGTGTTTTATTCAGTTTCTCATCAATCTCATTTAATTTTACTGTATCTTTAATAAAAGCAAACTGCCCCAATATTTTATCTTTCTTTACCGCTGGAGAAACATTCGCTCTTTTTAAATTAGCATCTATGGCATCATATATCTTCTGACCATCTGTTTTTATCGTATCACCAGTCAAATCACTAATAGAAAAATTCTTAAATTCCGCTTCACGAAGTGCAAGCATTATTCCCGATACAATCAACGGCTTTTCGGTATCAAGAAGATTACCGTAATTTCTTAAATCTTCGTGTAGTACAGCGGCATCCTTTAAAATTTCTGCTGTTTCTTTTTCTGTATCAGTATCTTCTTTCAGAACCTCTCGTGTATAGTATTCATCAATATTATCCTCGTTAAAGGATATAAAAGACTGCACTTCGGGAAGTTCTCTATAAAATTCCGTTTCATCTACATATAGTGGTGAAATTTTATGCTTTTTTTCATCGCCTGATACACCAAACGCAAGGATTTTTTTATAGGTGGTATTTCTTGCAAGGTGCTTTGCATAGAATAACGCTCCGTTTACTGCATAATCACGCACAGCATTAACTTCAATACTAATGCAATTCTTATCATCTAATTTGATATGTTTGTCTAATGCTGCCTTATCTTCTATAACCAAAAGATAATCCTTAACAACACCCACATATTCAGGAAAGCCTACATTTCCAGTTCCTTTTTTTGAAGCGGTTTTCAACGCTTCATTTATTTCCTTTATGTCGCTGCCTTGCGCATCTAATTGTATATCAGCCTGCTTTAAAAGGTCATATACCCACAAATCAGTTTTTACTTCTTTTTTTGCCACTATCATTCATCACCCTTCTTAATTTTAATTATACCATCAAGCACACAATCTAAAATACCACAAAATAATTTTACTTTTTAAGCATAAAAATATCCATTCGTGGAGAAGTTTAGTATTACAATTTTATATTTATTGACAAGTTTCTGAATTTATGAAGATACAAATTCATATATAGTATAACACCTATCTTTTTATAAAACAATAGAAAGAACAAGGGATACAGCCAGCTTAAAGTCGCTATGGATTTGAGCATAAGCCGTGAGGCTATCTCTTATTACGAAAACGGTCTGCGTTGCCCAAACCTTGAAATGCTCGTAAAACTGTCCGATTATTTCAATGTTTCAATTGACTACCTTATTATAGGAAAAAATTTCGGCGAATAGTCAAACAGAATATTTTGCAGAATAAATCACCGCTCGGCTCAAAATGTCAAATTTCACAAAAATGTGTTGACAAATCGACTGAACGGTGATATAATCTATCTTGCGTTGAAATTTATAAGTAAGTTTGCAAAACCGACCTTCATAATTTCATCGGTTGAAATTAATATAGGGGTATAGCTCAGTTGGTAGAGCAGCGGTCTCCAAAACCGCGTGCCGAGGGTTCAAGTCCTTCTGCCCCTGCCACAAACAAGTCCTTGGAAATGGCTTAGATAAGCCGTTTTTGAGGATTTTTTCTTTTGCCTTTTTTCTTCTGATTTTTTCAATTTCACATCAGTTCCACCGTAGTTCCACCACTTTGGTGTTTACAGTGGCTTCAAATGTTGTAGAAAAAGTGTAGAAATCAATCCGCTTGCAGGCTGTTTGCTATTGCTAATTTTGAGGTTTTGTCAATGTGAGCATAAAATTTTAATGTGGTTGTTGAGCTGCTGTGTCCCAGCCATTCGGCAACCTGGACAGTAGTGAATCCGTCATTCAACAGATTACTAGCAACGCTATGTCGTAAATCGTGAAATCTGATTTGCGGAAAATCGTTTTGCTTCTCAATCAACGTATGAAATTTTTTCGTCAGATAATTAGGCGTTATCTCCTTACCGTTATCGAAGGTACAAACATAGTCATTTGAGATATATGCGTCTTTTAGAAATTCTTTGTTTCTCATCTGACGCTCCCTCTGTTCAAGAAGTATCTTTTTTACCTGCGGTATCATTGGCAAGGTTCGGTTACTGCTTTCTGTCTTTGTGGATGATGTATAATTACTGTCTCCGCTAATTTCCTTTGTGCTTTGCTGTAAGGTTTCCCTAATCCATATGGTTTCGTTCTCAAAATCAATGTTATGCCACTTTAAGCCTAACACTTCACTTCGTCTGAATCCGTAAACCGTACAAAGATATGTCGGCAGGTAAATGCTTGTTCCTTCAAGATAAGCTAATAGCAGTTTTATCTGCACTCGGTTAAGAAATTCCGCCTTGAATTTTTCTGTCTGCTTTGGCGTTTTTGCGGCTGTTGCAGGATTTATTGATATTAAACCCTTTTCTACAGCGTCGGCAAGAGCCTTTGATATGTTTTGATGGTGATGCTTTATCGTTGTGACGGATATTGTTCCTACCTTTGACTTGTAATAATCGGAAAGTTGATGCGGCTTTAGCTCTTGAAGCTCAGTACCCAGCTTTTCAAAGTAAGGGATAATGTGGTTTTCCATATTTCCCTTATAGCTGCGATAAGTATTAGGACGAACTTCTGATTTTATTGCTACAAGCCATTTCTTGAAATAGTCGGCAACCTTGATATTGGAGTAAAAGTTTAAATTCTTGTTGTCATACTCAACACATAATTGCTTTAATATCTGTTCTGCTTTTCGCTTATTATTCTTAACAGGCAAGCCTGTTGCGTGGGATTTCTGAATTCTCTTACCTGTACTATCGTAAAGATTCAGTACAGCATAATATCTTCCTTTTTTCTCTCTTAAATATCCTGTGGTCGGCATAATAGCTATCTCCTTTCCAAATTGAAAGCCGACCAATATTCATTAGACTTATTCTAACTTAATCAGTCGGCTTTGACAATTATGCGTTTTTAATATAATCCTGAATTAATAAAGTCCGTAACACTTTGCTTCGGGATTATGTATTTTCTTCCTACCTTAACCGTTCTTATCACACCATTTTGCAATAATGAATAAACTGCGGATCTGCCAATGTGAAGCATTTTCATAATATCATCAACGGATACTATGTCTCCGTATTCAGCGAACATTACAGTTTCTTGGTTGGTATTTTTTTCTTTATCCATTTGTTTCTCCTTTCGTTAAGTGCATTTTAATTGAAAGCCGACCAATATTCAGCAAACTTATTTTAACTGAATCCACCGACTTTGACAATTATGCGATTTTGATTAATTTTTGCTCACCATAGCTCCTCCTCTTTTTTTAAGTACTTCTTTCTTGTCAAAGAAAACATAATCATATCCGAGGTCATTACATTTGTCACACTTATCCTTTTTAGCCTGGAGCGGATCAAAACGCTTAATAATAAAATCCGGCAAAAGTTTGTATTCTTGTAAGTGCTTTTGGCATAAACAACGTATATCGCCTGTGTTTATACTGTTATTCTGCCGAATTCCGAATGTTCGCATCAAAGCAGCATTTATATTTCGGATTAGTGCCTTCTCCGTGACTTTTCCGAGGCAATCCTTCAAATCACTTTGATTTACCGTAGTTATCTGTTCCATAAGTATCATAGAAGGAATTTCAAGCCTATATCTTTTTCCTATATAAACATGAGAAAAGAAATAAGGCTTTTTAATGATTCCCGTCAGAGGAGCTACTATGGTTGTTGTTGAACGGTCATTAATTTCATCCGCCTGTAAAACAATCACCGGTCTAAATCCGTTCTGAACAGAACCTCGGGTTTCACCAAAGTCAAAAAAGAATATTTCGCCTTGCTTGACTTTATGTCCTTTCGTCATATTATTACCTCTTTTCATAAATTTAAGGGAATATTACTCCCTTCACTTATTTGGACAAAGGGTACCCGTTTGTCAGGGTGTTTTGAAAAAATTTTTTAATTTTTTTATTGCTTCCTCAAGAGATTCATTTATAGTTTGATATTTAACATTCTCCTCTTCGGCAATATCTCGCAATGTTTTATCTTTTACATAATACTTAACAACTCTTGATTTTTGCTTTTCTGTTAAAGTATCAAAAGCTTTGTAAAGGGTAGAAAGTACCTCACATTCCTTCTCTTCGTTAATTTTTTCCAATACAAAATCATTAACTAAAAGCTCCTTATGAAATACAGCGGTAGTTTCATCAAAGTTAAAAATGTCTTGCGTGCGCTTGGCTCTTTTGCAAAACTTATCTTCGTTATTGACATACTTTTGACGAACTTCTATAAAACTCAAATCCACCCTTACGAACGGTGCATAGAGTTTCGCTTGCTTTGGATATTTATTCCAGATTTCCTTTTCTGTAAGGCAGCTTGCTATGATGTACCTTTCTGTTCCGCTAAATCCTTCATATTCATATCGAATATTTATAACTTTACAATCCTTATTAAACTGCTCCTCAAGAGCTGAAATAAAATTATTTGACATTTACTGTAATCTCCTTTGAATTTTGAATTTGGGTTAAATCAAAATCCAAAAGCTACGGATATTTTGCAATTACAGATTGCCAGTATAGCAAATACATTTAGTGTCCTTTCCGCAGAGAACAGTCAGGACAAGAATAAAAATAGGGTTGGCACCAATCGGTACCAGCCCTTGCAATTTTGAGTATACAAAGGTAAGGGTACCGATTTCTGCTTTTGACCTTTCGGTCTTTTTAGCAAATATCTGTATCCTCGCCCTGATGTACACTCAGGCTTTATTACTTTTTATTTATTAACACGGTGGGTTCACCGTAATAAAATCATTATTTTTATATTGAAAATAGTTGTCGTCTATAAAATTATGTATAAAATCCACTTATACAAAGTTTGTCTGAATTTGGAAGTCGAATTATTGCCAATAATCGGCAATTCGGTCGTATTATCTTGTATTTTATACTACAATAGTTGGTAAGAAAATGTTATCTAACTATGTCTGCGTTTTCCTTAAAGTTATGTCGAATAAAAGTAGAAATAAGCTAAAATGTGTGTAATTACAAAAAATATAATATTTTTTAAATCACCAAATGATGTTTAGAAAGATTTTTGTATGAAAGGCTCACATATATTGCGTAATAATTCATTAAAACCCACATTGCTATTTACAAGCAATTCATTATCTGTGTATCTTGTTACATACAAGGAAACGCAAAAAAGCCGACACGAACATTTTCAAAATCTCAAAATCAGAAATTCTGAAAATACTCGTGTCGGCTTAATTCATCTTGATTAAGCTCAATCGTTGAGCTATATTTTTTGTAATGCGAAAACCTCATATTTGGGTTTACTGCTTAATTTTGATTGGACATCAAAACCATAAGTTCAATTAGTTGGCTCATTGATATTGTTTCATACATATCTTTATTGCTCTTTTTTACTTTGAGTGCGGGTTCTCCCGTCTCCGTTCTCACGCACTCACCAAGCGTAATTCTTTCTTTCGGTGTTTTTATCAAATTAGTTTTTTTCATCTTCCATCTTCCTTCCGAACTAACTTCATTATTCACATAATTTGATACATATTCAATTGAAAGTAAAACTACACTTTTTTTAATCAACTCCCATAAATGCTAATATATTTCTAACCTCGCAACGGGGAAGCAAGGAAAGATACTTGAATAAAATAGAACTGTTGTTCGATTTCTATCATGCATTATATCGCCATTAACAAAATTTGTCAAGACTTTTATATTGATTTATTTTTTATTTTATAGTTATTTACATTGGCTTATTGATGGTAACTATTTGTCAAGCTTATTTACATTTTTTAATATCAATTACAAATTCTTCAAAATCTCAATAAACCTATCCATCGTATAAGATCCTTGAATCTGCATATCGCTTTTCTCAAAGACCATATAATACTTGAATTTGGAGCCACACATCATATCCCACTTCTTGCCGAGAGCGAGTTTTGCTTTGCTATCGTCGTTCTTTAGCTGCTCTCCCTTTGCTTCAACAAGAACAATATTGCCGCTGGTCGTCTTTACGATAAAATCGGGATAATGATTGATGAATCCGTTCAGACGGAATCCGCGCCTATCAATAACACGATGCCACCAAAGGACATTTTCAAGCGGTGCGATATTGTTTATCAGCTTGAATTCAAAATTGTTCAAGTCGTCGCATTCCGCTGTATAAAGCGATTTATCCAAGCTGTCAAAACTGACGGAAGGTGTGATTACTTTCGGGAATGAATACGCGCCGTCGGTTCTGCATACGATTTTGTTCATCTCAATCAAATCGTCAAATCTCTTTTGACGGTATGAAGCTTCATATTCTTCTATTTTATCCCTTATCTTTGAAGCGTAGAAGGGAATGGAGCTTTCCATAGCGTTCAGCGCATCCTCGTCCATTTCGCTGATAACGCGTGTTACATAGGCTTGTACTTCCTCGGTTGCATAGCGGTTATTCTTATTGATTTGAGCCGCCAGAGAATCAGCGCAAGCCTTAATACGATGTTCGCTTGAAATCTGTCTTAGATACTCTCTGATCTGTTCGCTTTCCGATTTTGAAGCTCTGCGATACTTCGGTATAGCTTCACCTTGTGTAGCTACATCAATCTCATACATTTCTCCCGTCGCCAAGTTAAACTTGATGTCAGCGGGTATTTTATTAAGCGAAAAACCTTCTGACAGGTTTTCTTTTTCAAGCAGCGTATATCCGTCATTAAACAGATTGGGCGTACCTTTCAGGAAGAATTGAGGGATACGCAACGCAACCGCATCGTCAATAAATTGTTCTTGCATAGGGTATTGATTCAGCATATCTCCCAAGTCACCACCAAAAAATCCGTCATTACTGTCGTTGGCTAATTCTTCGTTATATTTTTCTGCAACATCCGTAGCCTGTGCTACCATCGTTTCAATATGACTATCTTCACCGCTTGCAGGCTTGGTATCAACACGGAAATTATCGGGAATCTCTGTATCTAACCAGTCAAAGCCATTGTCCTCTGTTACACATGGAGTATCAGGCTCTTGAATGGCTTGCTGTTCACCCTCGTCCGTAGCGAATGTCGGCTTTTCAACCTCACCTACACGGTAATCCTTCTTGCTGAATCCCGCTTTATTTAAGCCGACAACAATATCGTCGAGCGTAGAACGGAAGTCCCTCGATGATGTCAACACATAAGAGGTGTTGAGCAAGGGCAGTTTGTGTTTCTTAGCGTAGGGCTGTCTGAGTATTCTACCAAGGATCTGTTCAACATCAACTCTTGAAGTCTTATTCGCCACAGAAGCAAGGATATATGCAAACGGACAATCCCAGCCCTCTTTCAGCGCATTGACTGTAATGATATACCGTATCTCGCAATCGGGACTTAACAAATCAACTCCCTTAATTTCGTTGACATTAGAGGTCTTGATAGCAATCTGATTTTCTGGAATTCCGATTGCTACCAGCTTATCTTTCAGCTTTTCAAATGTTACGGTATCTGAGCTTGATTTAGGTTCTGCTTGGAAAAGAACAATCGGACGTATATATTCGCCACCGTGCTGATGCTCCATCTCGGCTTGTTGTTCAATGCTTCCACGCAGCTTTACTGCGTCACGAAGAACGTCCTTTACACCGTCACGATTGTAAACGACAACAGGAAGCTTAACCATATTTTCCTTTTTGAGTTCACGCGCATCCACATACGAAAGAATATTGCTGTTCTTTCTCGGCGTTGCCGTTAAATCGAGAATAAAGGACGGATTGAGATTATTCAGCATTTCAACGCTCAGATTTGAGCTTGCGTTATGGCTCTCATCTACAACTACAACAGGCTCTAAATGGCGTAACGCCTGAATCAGCGCTGTTTCATCGGTATCGGCTAATAGCACATCATCGTCCTTGAAATACTCGGCAAAGCGCTGTAGATTACCGTTTTCCTGATAAACCTTGCGGACATCCTTCTTCTTGCTGTCAACTCGCAAAGAAGCGTAACTGATTACGCAAATAGTCAGCATTTCTCTGACGGTATCAGGCGAGAAATTCTGTCCGTTCAATAGCTGCTCTTTTGTATATACGCCGACCTTGCCCGCAAAATCCTGATCTATCTTTTGTCTGTACGGATGATTGACATTGGAAAGGGTATTGACCGTCTGCTCAATAATTGCGTCTGACGGTGCAAGCCAAACTACCACCTTTGGCTTGTCCATTGGCATTTTCTCGAAGATGGTTTTCAGCGATGAACACGCCATAAAGGTTTTGCCACCGCCCGTAGGCACTTTGAAACAAATATGAGGTACCCCTTTGATTTCGTCCTTGTACTGCGGAACGCCGCCCAAGCCTACGGTGACATCCTGTTCAGCCCAATATCGTTTCCAAGCCTCGTTCATATCGTAATCATTCAGGAAATCAAGATAAGACGAAAGGTTTTTCATTACTCTCTTTTGATAAATTTTCAGTTCCATAATTCCACCTGTTATAGCTTTGAGATATCTCTCGGAATCTTCTTAAAGGTAATTCTGTACTTTTCAAGCTCATTATTGCTGAGAGTGCATAAGTCGGCGTAAATAACATACGCTCCCGCTTTGGTCTTGATAGTATTCAAGAATTCGTTGTTAAGGGTTGTAATCTGCTCTTTCTCATAATAGAAGTAGTAAGCATTGTCAATATAAGTTCCGAGGTAATAAGGTTCGTCGGCTTTGTGCGGAGCTAAAGTCTGCTTTGTTTCTGTGAAATAAACATATTTGCGAATTTCGTCCTCGCCGATTTCCTCATTTAGCATATCGCCGTTGAAGATAGGCTCACCGAGTTCATAGAAGCTGAAATCGCCGCCGGTGCCCTCAACAGCCTTTTTTCCTTCACCGTAGCCGTTAATCACATGTTTCACTCTTTCGGCTGTAATGGAATCGGCATAGTCCATCATTTCAATCATAATAAACCTGCGATTGCCGCCGTCAGCCTTGTTCATATTTAGAACAGCGTGAGCAGTCGTGCCTGAGCCAGCGAATGAATCAAGGATAATAGAATCTTTATCTGAAGCGATTTGTAGCACTCTTTCGATTAGACGCGAAGGTTTTGGGGTATCAAATAGCAAATTACTTCCCAACACATTGATTAATTCCTTTTTTGCTTCGTCTGTATGACCTGTTTCACTAAAAGACCAATAATTTGTAGCAGGCATACCACCAACATTAGCTAAATACGTTTTTCTTCGGATACTTCCTTTGCCTTGTGAAGTAAAATAGAATCGAGGCCACTGTCCTCTTTCTAATACCGCTGTAGCTTCTTTTTTTGCTTCTTCAAATGGTTTTGATAGAACAATACCTTTAACTCCTTTTCGTGCTTCATCAGCAGAAAGTCCACAGACAGCAGCTCTTTCTTCCGCATCATCTAATTCTCTTAATTCATATTGTGTCCATCCATTCATTATTTCAAGCATAACATTTTGTTGGTATCTCCAACAAGCGTTATGAGTTGGATAAATCATTTTTCCTGTAAACGGATGCTGAATAGCATATATCATTCCCTGATGTGTTGAGCCACTCGGTCCAAATGCAGAAGTGTTTTGCCAAGCTCCATTTGAATCGTTGTCTGGATTTTTATACTTTGAATCCATTTCCGCTGTTCGTGGCAACTTTTTAGGTTCCCAACCTGATGTCTTACTGTATACTAAAATATGTTCAACCTCAACAGGAATACCTTTTGAATCATTTCTCATCGAATATGTTCTTTGCCAAGAAACATCTGCTACAAAGGAATCTGAACCAAAGATTTCGTCGCAAATCATTTTTAGGTTACACAGCTCGTTATCGTCAATGCTGATGAAGATAACACCGTCCTTTGACATCAGTTTGTGCAACAGCTTCAATCTCGGATACATCATGCACAACCACTTATCGTGACGGCTGAGATCTTCGCCCTCCTGACCGACAACCTTGCCAAGCCATTTCTTGATTTTCGGATCATTGACATTATCGTTATATACCCAATTTTCGTTTCCCGTATTGTACGGCGGATCTATATAGATACACTTGATTCTGCCCTCATACTGAGGCAACAAAGACTTTAACGCTTCAAGGTTATCGCCGTGAATAATCATATTTCCGCTGCCGTTATCTTCTTTATGCTCTCCGACCTTGTCAAAGCTGTACTGACGCTCCAGCGTTTTATACGGAACATCCAAATGATGATTCACAACCTTGCTCTTTCCAATCCAATCAAGTGTAGGCATATTCTTTCTCCTTGCAAATTCATGAGCTTCTTAATAACAACTATAAATAAATAATACAATAAATTCGTGCCTTTGTAAATATGACAAGTTTGATTTCAAAGCACTTCAAATGAGATAATTTAAAAAGAGTCTGAATCAGTTCCAGACTCTTATCGCAATATGAGATTCGGTTTTGTTTAGCTTAATTTCATAGTCCACTTTTCTTGCCGCAGTATCCGCAAAAATCGCCGCAAAGGACTAATACTTTACCGCACTTACCACAAGACGTAGGTGTTTGGTTTAAATCCAAATCAAACTCAGTTTCTTTTGATGTGGTAATCTCTTTTTCGCAAGAAGGACAGTAGTGATATTCCGCAGAAACAATAATGTTTCAGCAGCTAATTTGCTTGCCGCTTACTTTCTTCGTTTTACTCTGTCTTTCGGCTCTTTCCAAAATGAGGGTAGCCTGTTTGTATTTATTTACCCTTTCAATCGCTTTATCATCAATTTGATTTAATCGCGTCAAGTCGCTGTTGTGGGCTAAATCCGCCAGCTTAACTTTCCTCGCAAGAGCGTTATCCTTTAAGGCTCTTATGTAATCGAAATAATCGTCATTATCCTTATGTGTCATCAAAGCGAGGGCTTTGATAACTTCATCCGGAAAGCCCTTGCTTTTCAAATCATCAAGTGTGATGTCTGTATCCTCCACAACATCATGGAGCAATGCAACGCAAATAGAGTACTCGTCATCCATCTGCTCGGCTATGTGGAACGGATGATACACATAGGGCATATCGCTTTTATCCATTTGTTCTTTATGAGCATTAAAAGATATTTGTAACGCTTTCTTGGTAAATTCAGTGTACAGCATTTATAAGACTCCTCCAATCTCTATCTTGTATTTCTGGTTTTACATTCCTAACATATTTATGTATTATGCACACTTGTAAAGCATATCGAAAATCTTTCTACAAATACTGCAATAAATCCGTACCTTTGCTAATAGAAAAAAACGCTGCACCTCCGTTCAACGATACAACGCTTTGTGATAAAAGTAAAGTGTTTCAGTTACACTTCTTCTAAATACATATCGTCTTTTGCGATTAAGTGAATCTTCCGATAAATACGACATCCATAATCATTATTTCCTACATTTATTGTATAATTGTAGCTACGATGTCTGCCATCGCCAATATCGGAGAAAACTCTGATTCTGTACAGTTCTGTTCCTATGATAAGGGCTTCGGGTTCACCTTATTTGACTTTTCCGATTACTTTTCCATCAAAACAAACATAGAAAGGAACGCCAGCTCCGTTTAATTATCTTTCTCTTGTGAGCACCAATCTTTAATTGATTTACTCCTATCAGATAAATTAATTATTATGAACCGTGCTTGATAGATTTGGGGTGATTTTCATCATCAACATTAAGAGTAAATGATTCCCCGCTAACCTTTATTTCATATTTTCCAAAGATAGAACGACTAACATCATAACTTAGTGTTCCTCTATGTTCAAATTCATCATCTTTTTCTTTCGGCCCAACGGTTGTCATATAGTAATAATCTAATGTCCCGTCACTATTGAAATCCAACTTATAGTAATAGTAATGAATCCAAAAGCCTGCTTCTGTTTGACTGTAGCTACAGGTATAACTGTTGCCCGGCAATTCATTTTTTACTTGCTCAAGTTTTTTTGTACTTTCCGATTGAATGTTAATAAATCCAATAATTCCAGCAACTACTAAACCCACAATCACAACAGCAGTGACGATAGCTTGTGTACGACGAGAGTTTTTTATCTGTGCCTTTTCACTCATAACAGCTCCGTATTGAGCACTACGCTTTCTATCTTCTTTATTCACCTCACCCCAATATGAATCAACTGAACTGCTACTATTAGCAATTTCAACAGTTTGTCCGCAATGTGGGCAAAACTGTGTGCTGTCTGGTATTTGTTTATTACAGTATGGACAGTTCATTTTTTACCTCCTAAGAAACTGTAAAATTACCCTCGTAGTAATTTATTGTAGCATTCTTCAAGAACAGCAACCAGCCGTTGTACCTGAAGCAAGAAATTTTTGTTATATTCTTTGCGATGTGAGCTATGCGATACATATGAGTTTCCTTTCAAATAGATGTCAGAATATCCTTTATCTATTAATGCAGATAGTCTTTTTGCCGCCTCACTATCTTCTCTTTTTCTAAAAAGAATACAATCATAGTACAATCCAAGTAAAGCTATATCATTATCCTTTATACATTTCTCTAATTCGTTCAACACGCTTTCTTCATCAGCTTCTATTCCATAGCCCAAAAACTTCATTGCCAATAGATATGGCTTTACTTCGGGGACGTGTTGTAGATTGAGAAATCTTTGGTAGATTTCTTCATAATCTTCAGATGACAAATCCTCTTGGGCGTAATCTTGTGTAATTTCATCAAATAAGTATTTATCAAAAGCATCCATTATTAAAACCTCATTTTATTAATAAACAGTAAAATTCCCTTCGTATGAGCGACTATTGCCGATTCTAACAGTGTATTTATATAATCCTTTTTTCCAACAACCCGGACTACTATATCCTATGGAATTCCAACAGGCAATAGTATCCTTGTCTAAGTCTTGCAAGCAGTAATTGTTATATAACACGCTATCATCTTCCATATATATGACTTTAATAAAAACCTGTACACACATATGTGATCCGGGAGCTTCTATGAATGTTTTAAAATAAATGTGTTCAAGAGTTCGTCCCTCGAAATTTGTTTTATAATTCTCTTGATCCGCTTTTAGAGCGCCTGTTGCTTTTGAAGCAAATAATTTTACACCAGTGAGGATAGGGCCAGTTTTATCAACTTTGCCATTATACATCCTAAACTCTTGACCGTAAGTCTGTGTGCCGTTTATTTCAACAACCCATTTATATACGCCGTCTGAGTAGCAATTATAATTTGTGTTGCCCCAACCTGTTGTTCTAAACCAGGCATCGCCGGGTTTCAAATCGTATTCGTTATTAAATATTTTTGAAAAAGTGTAATCACCGTCAAAAATCTGTGAGCGAACTTTAATATGGCACGGTTTTTTTACGGATTCAATATAAACTTTTGCATTTAGATAATCTACATCTCTGTTTGTAAAATAAAGCCCCGAAAAACCTCTACATTCAAACTCCATACTCTTAATTTTTATTCTTTCCGCAAGCTCATAATCATCTTTGTAACCGTCATCATCGTAATCATATTCATCCTGGTCATCTTCTTCGTCGTATTCATCGTCCCTTACTTCTTCGTAATTAAGATGCGAATGCTCTTTTAAGTAATTATCTGAATATCCCTCGTTTTCAAATTTCGAGAGCTTTTCTGCTGCTTCTTTATCATTTCTGTTTTTATACAAAATCATATCATAATACAACCCGCAGAGATTTACATTGCCTGAATCGAAATGAGTTCTTAGTTCGCTTAATACTTCCTCTGGCTCTGCTTCTGTTCCCAACCCCAAAAAGCGCATTGACAGCAAATACGGCTTAACTTCTGGAATGTGTTCAAGATTTAAGAACCTTTGATATATTTCTTCATAGTCCTCAAAGGTCAAATCTGGCCGAATATATGATTCTACTATTTCATCAAATAAATACTGATCAAAAATATCCATATTAAAACCTCTTACATAGATTCTTCTTCATAATTAATCATATTTCATCAACCTTAGACTTTTGTCTTCGGATACACAACTCGCATAATTAAAATCTAATACTGTTTCCGATACTATTAAATCGAATTCTTCTATTTTTTTCGCAACGTTCACTTCATCAAGAAAACCGTTATAACACTCTGATAAAAGATACGATAATAGAGGGAACGGAGTGTTTAACACTCTACTAACAGCAAGCTGATTAGAAATCAAAGAAAAAATACTAAATATATTATCGACAGTAAGGTCTGTAAAGTCCTCAATGTACAACAAAGATTTATTTAAATAGCGTTTTTCAAACTTTTTTGCTTCTTCCATAAAAACCAAGAGTAATTGTTCGCCATCTTCACTATACATTAAACTTGTGATCGGAATTGCATATAAAAAAGTCAATCTTTCCATATACAAATATTCTATTTCTTCATCTGCTTCAAGAACAAACGAAGAAATATCTTGTAAACAATCTTGGACGGTAATCATAATTCATGTTCCTCCCCATAAATTGTTCTTTGTCTTTCTTCTTTATAAGTATCTGAACCTTTCGGACGTTGAGGCGGAGCACTCGGAGAAAAAGAATCATTTACTGCTGTTTTTATGGATTTTTTAAACCGATAGCTCGAATCTTTTTTTAGTTTTTCGTATTCGTCTAAAATTCCCATTAACTCATTTCTTATTCTTTGCACTCTGGGATTATCTACCGATTTTCCACCGATATATACTAAATCATGTAAATCATCCAATTTATCCGAGAATGAATCAAAATATCCTTTCTTTGAGAACTCATTATCAAAATCTCGTCGAATCGCCTCTATTCCTTGATATGCAAACGCATTCATTAGTGTCTTTTCTCCGCAGATGTATTCAAGTCTTTTGGCTATTTCGACTTCTATAGGATAAGAAATATGAGTTAATTCGATAGAGCCATCAGAATCCATTGCTTTTTTTGTATAGTATTCCGTTAAACCCTCGTTAAGAGCTACATGACGTGAATACTCTTGTCCAGATTCAATATAGCGTTCAACTACTCCAACACGCATATTTGAATGCGACAATCCGTGTAACATTTCGTGAACATAATGCGATGTTAAGCTGACTATTGGTACACCGCTACCTTTTCTAATGATAATCTCTTTAGTTTTTTCGTGATAAAAACCAATTGCTCTAGCGTTCACTCCCGGATACTGAGAACGTATTTCATTTTCAGTTAATACTTTCACTCTTTTATGAATATCTGAATACATCTCCTTTGAAAAACTGTCACCAAAAGATTTCTTTAATACATTCACAGCAACCTTAGATAAGGTTTTGTTAATACTTTCATCAATATTATTTGATGTTATGTCGTAAAGAGCTTTCATCTTCTGCCCAAGATTACCAATTGGACTTTTAACAAATTGTTGCTTTATCTTAGCAACAAAAGATTTGAATGTAATGCGGTTTTTGCCACCTAAATCAGATACATTTTTGGAAACATTTAAATAATGTACTGATCCACCACTACCTACTTTATAAATTCCAGCCGCAATAGCACCATGAATACTCTTATTAGGAGTAAAGACTTGGTGTACGCCTTGTTGTGCAGTATATCCGCCTTTCTCAGCCCATTGCGGTTGTGCCTGGACTATGCTCGAAAGAATAACAGTCGGTTTTACGGAATAAATTCTTTCTACCCTTGCGGCATCATTATTAGGAGGTAACTGTAAATTGGTTTTTCTATCTTGTGGAGTAGAACCTGGATGCTCTTTCGTTAAGAAATTACCAGACGCGCTGCCAGTGCTGCTACTCGTCATATACATAGCTTCGCCAGCACCTTGCAAATGCGCCCTTTGGCCCCCAATGCCTCCTCCGGCTGCTATTGCGCTATCAAAATACTCTTGTCCGGCTTTGGACATTTGACTTCTCATATGCTCAACGGTCTTAGGAATATTCATAGTATATTTACCTTTTCCTTTGGTTTCCTTTGAACTTGAACCATGTATATTTTGCTCTAAATGAGAAGATTGTTGTGAGCTTTGGAATCTACTTGCTCCTTCTGCTAATGACATTTCAGATTCAGTGGAATCTGATTCACCAAAGGATGATGTTGCGTATGAATTTGCTCGTTGATCGCTATTAAAATTAAGCGGTTTCTGCGCGTTAATTGTCGACTGACCTGAGTGAAAATTAGGTAATGTTCCCGGAGTTGAATGGTCTGTTTGACTTGATGAAAACTGCGATAGGGACGGAGCCGAGGATGACATACTACTTCCTGTATCGTCACCCGAAAACGCAGCTAACGGGCTGTTCGATAATCCACTTTGCGTATGAGCTCCCGTTCCTGAGCCATGAGAACCGCCAGAGCTGCCACCAGAAGCCCCTGATGCACCACAATCTACACTACCACCTAATATTCCGGCAGCTTGAGATAACGCTGATAAACTTGTCTGCATTGAGCTTTGCAAGGAGCTGCCAACGCCTGAATAAGCACCATACATTCCACATGCAAGAGAAATATTGCTTGATGTTTTTCTTGCTCGTTCTTGAATTTCAAATAGGGTTTGGGCTTTGTTTTCTAAAACGCCTTGAAGTTCACTCTCAGAATGGGTTAATTCGCCTCCTGTTGTATCTAAATCTTGTTCAACACCTGACAATTCATTTTCGGCAGATGCTTTCTGTGATTCAAGTGAAGCAATCAGAGCGTAATCAGGATCGCCATCTTCATCAGTATCTTCGTAAGCTGCGGCTATTGCAGATTCAAGATATGATATAGTTCCATTTAATGAACTTTTTTGACTTGAAAGCTCAGAAATTCGTCCTTTTAATTGTTCAATCCTTCCTTTGGTAGATATTTCGTGGCTTTTAATTCCTTCGGCAACGCCAACGAAATCACGAGATCTTGTAGCCATAATATACCTCCCTCACCGATTTTGAACAATAATCTTTAGCTTATGAATCGCAAATTGATTTCATAATAACTGACAAGCGATTCCAATCCGCTTTCTTACCATCACTAATTCTTTCATCTTGAATTAGCTTTTTTATTAATTCAGAACAAACTCTCCAATTTCCGTTGGAAGTTTCCGCAATAACAGTATGCGTATATGCTCCTAACCGAAGAATAGAATCCAAGTATTTAACGTAATGATTAACGAGCATACAGTCAGTATCAAATGTACCAACATTAGCTCCTGAATAGATCTGGAACCATGTGTTGTATTGCAAACAGATAGTTGACAATACATCCTCGCTCAACTTATTTCCGTTAGCATTACTGATTTTTTCAAGCCTCATTTGATGAAGATAAGCGAATTTAGCACTCAATTCTAAAATAAGTATGGCGTTTGTTCCAGTCCAAATAGTAGAATAATTACTCCAATCCGATAAAACTGTTTTAGTATTTTTATCACGGTAATCTACTATCTTTCTAAACGAAACAAGCATTTTATTCGTTTGAATTAAAAATGCTTTTCTGCTTGATCCGGAAACAGCAGATATAGCTCGGTAAACCTTGACCACAAATGCAGCTAAGGCTTTGTACAATGATTTCTTTTTGCTCCCGTATTCAATAGCCCTTTTGTTGGCTTCTTTCCATTCTATCGTGTCAGGTTTGAAATCGTTTGACAACGCTTCATTAATCTTCTTTGATAATGAATTTGTTATTGAGAAATATTTTTCTGCTATTGCTAAAATAGTGAAATAGCATTCCGAGAAATCATTTCCAAACTCTCTAAATTCATTTTCAGCCTCATCGCCAAGCGGAAGAATGCTTTTAGCTCTTTCAACAAATGAATCTGATTTTGCGTCAAAAACATTGATTAAATAATTACCACACTCATACAATGCGTTATTATACGCAGGGTGATTCGATAATAATGGTTTCTCTCCGTCAAAGTCAATGTTCACATATCTTTTAATATCTTTGATAACAGAAGCTGTTTCTTTAAGGAGTATTTGCTTCATCTTTGGTACGTCGTGTAACGATTTAAGTATATAAAAAAGTGAAAGGTAATTGTTAATTGTGCACATATACATATCATCACAATGCGTAGAATAATTCTTTGACAATGTCATGTATGCAAAATAAAGATTTGCGTAATTCCAACAAAGCTTTTTTAAGTCACGAGTTACAGCTCCATCAAATTCAGCGTTCTTCTTTTCAAAGGCTCGTTTTTGCTCTGCAATATGTTTTTTTGTTTCAGCAATATCGCTTGCTTCACTTAGCCTATTAAGCTTTCTCTCTAAATTCGCTATATTACCGGATATAACAGTAATCTCCGCAAATTTCTTATTTATATCTTTCTTTACTGTTTCGGCTTGTTGTCTATATACATCAAATTCAACCCTCATTTTCTCCTGCATTATTGATGCACTTCGTTTCAACAAAGCCTTATAGGTTTCGTTATTTTTTAAATGCTCAAAAAGCTGTTTGTTGGTGGGCGAATCATACTTTTTCTTCGAAACGCCTTTTTCCCATTCACAAACACGCATTTTAAACGGTTTCAACAGGTTTTCATAGAATATTAGTGCTTGACCTGTTCCAAATGTTCCTTGTTCTTCTAATTGGTCAGCAGATGCAGACATTGTGCTACCGAGCAAATTCCTGTCATCTTGAGCCGTTATTCTATGACCGAGTTTCAATCCCGTATTTTTAAGGACTTCTGGAGCCATAGCTGTAGGGAGCTGGTCAGCAATTACAATACCTTCGCCTAATGCGCGCACTTCCGCTAACATCTTTACAAGGTATTTTGTAGCCGATATTTTAGGATCGACAGATCCACCAACCGGATCATCGGTTGTAGGTCCAATTAGATTATGAGCTTCCTCATAGAAAATAATATGTTCTATCTCCCTTTTAGTTTTTTTGATTTCATCCTTTACAACATCACTTGTTTTACGGATTTTAAGGACTTCTCTTATTAACGTAGAAATAAGTAGGGACATAAAGTTTGCCGGTCCCTCTCCGAGAGATTCCAATTCGATAATGACAGGTCGGCTTAACCAATCTTCGGGTTCTACACTTGAACGTCTAACATTGTAAACGTGACCTATTTCTCTACGCAACAAACTACCAATTCGTACTTCCATAACAGAACGAATATTAGCTTTAGATTCACCTTCATATCCTGATTCCTCAACAGCAACCTTTAATGAATCATAAAGTTCTTGCATTGTAGGATATTCTTTTGTTCCATCGTTTCGTTCGTTTATATTCCAACCTTTATCCAAATATACTTTTTCAATACAACCATCTATTAAGAATGGAGAAGGCGGAATAAGTTCAAAGGCTCCAGCAAAAACAGCGTTTAGATTTGCAATATGTTCTGCCAAAGTAAGTCCAACGGGGAATTGAAATGGATTGATATGCAAAGGAAAGTATGTATCTGCTCCCGGTGAGAACACACATAAGTCCTGCATTCCCTCAATCATTGCTAAAGCTCTATATTCTTGCTTTGCAGGTTCTAGCACCAAGAACGGAACATGTTGCTCTGTATCTCTCCACAATGTGGTAACCAAATAAAGCATAGTATTTGTTTTACCAGCACCGGGAACGCCAGCAATAAAGGCATGTTTTTTAAAAAGCTTAACAGGAAAAGTAACATCATATCCCATACTGCTTGTACCAAGCGATATAACCTCATGTAATTCTCCCGTATCCTTATCAATAGAAACTTCCTTTGAGAAAGGAATCGGATCGGTTTCTTTCTGGCATTCAATCGCTTCACCAGGATACAAAATCGGAAAAGAGAACATTGGACGTATTTCTTCCAATGTATAAAGAGATAAGAAAGGTGCAACATAATTACCTGATTCTTTTTCGACATGGAGAATCTTTGCATCACTTTCGTACATATTGAATCCTTCTTCAGAATTCATCGTTTCAATCAAATATGTACCCGATTCAACTGCCTCTGCTGCTACGCTATCAGCAAGCATAACAGCAATATCGGGTGAATCGGCAAATGCAACAACATTAGCAAGAAACTGTGGAAATTTCATTAGGTTAGTTAAATACTTATCCCAAGACTTAACGATATTCTCGCTGTTATCGTCTTTTCCTTGATTTCTGTCAGAGATTCTTCTTCTCGTTTCGGTATAGGGTAAACGTTGGCGAATAGCCTGAGTATGCTCAACGGGGAAAATATCAATGCGCAAAACAGCACTTCGATCATAACCCTCCATAAGTTTAAGGACATTGTACAGACGTCCGGTTTCGCAAGGTTCCCATTCCATAATAGAGTAAAGTGTAACCGCTCCAGCTTCATCTGTATTTAAGCGGTTTTGTGCCGGCAACGAATAATCCTTTTTAGTTAAAAACGCTCCATAGGAGAACTTCTTGTTAAGGATAATTCTTCCTCTATCATCTACGGGCATACGGTTGAAACTCAGCATAGCATCTGCATCTGAGGCGATTTCGCATACAATATGAGTTTTTTCTCCGCTTTGAATTTCCTCTTGTGCCTTTAATACTTCATCAGGCTTTGTCTTGCCCAAACTGTACTTTTTGATTTTGCCTGATATGTTTACAAGTTTAAGAACAGGCAAAGTCGTTCCATCAGATAAAGGTTCTTCTTCTATTGAGAAGTTTTGAGCAACTTCATAACAAAAGAATTCGTAATAATTGCTCAGCACAGATGTTGTTAGGAATTCTCTTATACCATCAAGTTTATTTCTGTCTTGTGCTGTTGCATAAAAAATAATGGACATATGATGTCCTTTCGGAATACTTCTATCTGGGTTATAATAATACAGAAGATGAAAGTAAACTCCTGATGTATAACCAAGACGATGTAATTGGCGCAAGAACACACCGTGTTTGTCCATTATGTTTTCGACACTTGAACCATCAAAAACGCTGTACTTAGTCAGCGTTAAATCAGGCAATTTATTAACAGAAAAACAAAGATAGTATAATTGATTCATTAGAATACTCCCTCTAATTCGGCAGCCATTTGTTCAAATTTAGACTGCATCTCATCATTAACTTGGTCGCTTTCTTCTGCGATTTCCTGAAACTCTTGACCGCTTTGTTCCAAGCTGCTGGACAGATTAGAGCCTGTGTCGCTGAAATCGTCTGTCATTTCGGACGCTTTTTCGGCATCAGCCATTTCTGTTTCGCTGTATTCGGTAGATTGCTCTGATGTTTCTTTTAATGATTCGCCTACTTCGGAACCCGGTTCTTTAATTTCGCTTTCCGCAAGCCCTTTGGCAATACCATCTGCTTCGCTACGGGCAGCATCAACAGCGGCTTTGTCATCATCATCTATTGCTTCAATTTGTTCAAGTGCTTGTGAAGAAGTTTCCGCTTCTTCAATTTTCTGCTCGCCGACCTCTTGAATCTCCTGACCTCTCTCTTGATCACTTTCAACTTTTTGGTGCTGTTCAAGTTTTAAGGAACCCATAAATAAACCTCCTTTAAGAATATAAACATTTTTAAATGTTAGAAAAGATTTTCTAAACTTACTGCTAATTGTTCAAGCTTTAATTGCATTTCACTTTCATTTTGTTCAGTTTTATCTACAATTTCTTGAAACACTTGTTTTTCATAATTAAATGTCAAAACAGATTCTAAGGAACACCTTACATAATCAAATGATTGCCCGTCGTCTTTATCTTGTGGAATAATATCAAAATTATCATCTGATTCGTTACGGGCGGCTTCAACAGCAGCTTTGTCATCATCTACTGCTTCAATTATGTTGAAAGTAAGATACTCTTCTAATTCTCTAATCTTTTGTTCTCCTATTTCTAGAATTTCGTGACTACTTTCTTTTTCTCTTTCAATTTTTTTGCGTGCTTCTAATTTCAAAGAGCCCATAGCGTTTTCCTCTAAGATACATCAATGACTTTTGCAGAGGCAACATTATTTGCCACCTCTGCAAAAATAATAGCTACTTTAATCTCTCACTGATTTCTTTCAGCCAATCTTCATCAGGAGCTTGATACGGTCTGAATTTCTGATTATCTCTTGCTCTGTTATAGTAAATCGCATTATTCTCGCTCATCAAGCTAACATCATTTGCGCTGACGAAACGAGAAAAATCTTCCGGCGACATATCAAAAGCGACCTTCATATTGAAGAATGACATCATATCTTTGTCGTCCTGATAAAGCGGTGCAAAACTATCTTGCCAAATAACTGTATGAATACCTGCTTGTGCACCACTCTTAACAATCTGCCTAAACATTTCTTTTGGAGAGAGTTTTGGGTGGTTATTAGCACTTGGCATAATATTAAAGAGATTATCAATGTCCTCGGACTGTGATAACTTCTTTTCTGATTTGAGTTCTTCAGCTCTTTGATAACCAAATACAAAAAAGTATTTATCTGTTTTTACAGCACCTTTTGATTCAACATCGTCATAGTACTCAGATAGAATATCCTGAACTCCATTCATATCACCACAAGCTATATAATTCACAAATTCAGGTAAATACTTTGACAACAACTGAGGTGTGTCCTTAAAATAACTATCCTCAAGAGGCTTACAGTTAAATAAAGTGATAAATGGTTTCTCAGGTGTTTTCCTATGGATAACCCAATAATTGATACACAAGCTCAAAATAGCAAACGCAAACATACTACGCGCTTTTTCTGTGTCACTACCAATCATCAACAAGTTGGAATATTCTTTCCTTTCAAAGTCCATAGTCATATTATTGGTAACGCTAAGCGGTTCGCCAATGTAAAGCCTTCCAGGAGTTTTATAGTTAGCAGCAGAATATGTCCGGAACTGATTGAATACGCTGTATTTATTATCCTCAATATTCGACAACAGAATGCGAGTGGGCTGCTTTGGATCAGCAAAGGATTTAGTTTTGTCACTAATATCTTGCAACATTCCTCTGTGTTTGCTTGGGTCAATGTACGCAACACGGAAATGGCTGTTATATTCCTTGTTTCCTGCTTCGGAATTATAAACTGCACGCCCCGGATCATCTATTGAAATCTGGTCAATTTCGCTGCTACCGTTATCCAGAAGCAGATTGGCATCAGCCTTAGAGCATTTTAAAACAATTCTAACCGCCATTTGGTCAAATACAGCACGATCAATACCTGTTATATTTGAATAACTTTGAGAAGCAAGAATAAGATGGACACCAAACGCACGTCCTTGTCTAACAATACGTTCCATAATTACTGCTGATTTTTTTGCAAACTCATCATTAGAGTTGGAAAACAGTTCATGAAATTCATCCATAATAACAAGAATACGAGGCATCTTTTTACCTAATTCACGATACTCCTCGATCTTGTCAACGTGGTTTTTCTTAAACAAATCAGCACGAATTTTTTGCTCGCGTTCAAGTGCTACTAAGATGTTATAACCAAACTCACGTTCACTTTCTATTGCAACCACTTTGAAAGATGGAAGTACAAAGTCCGCATAAATCTTAAATTCAACACCACGTTTGAAATCGACAAGATAGATTGAAAGCTCATCAGGTGAATACTGAGTAAGCGTTCTTAGAATAATCGTATGAAGCAGACTTGATTTACCTGATCCTGCAACACCAGCGATTAAGGCGTGATGGCTACCGCCAACTCCAAGTGTGAGATACTGTACTTCATTAGCACCGTGAATACCTATTGGAATTCTTATTCCGTCTTTTGTGGTATTCGTTGTATCTGCATCTTCAACTTTTTCTATACCTATTACAACTTTTTCTGCATTCTTTATTCCTTTCTTTAAAGTTGCAATAATCTTATCCATTTGAGTTTGGCTTGGAAGTGCCAATCCTTTCCAAAGTAAAGGCTTTTCCTTGACCTTATCTTCAGAATATGTGATTTTTCTATTACGATCTATATAGTCAAATACTCGGAAGTTTGTTTCGATATTTGCAATCAATGGATAGGATCGCTCATTAACCTTTTTATACTGACTTTCGTTACGATAAATTATTGTAAATACGCCACACTTTGGACCAGAGGTAACTATCTGCTCAAGCAGTTTAAGTGATTGGTCAGTTAATCCTGCCGGATAGTCCATTAGCATAATAACTTGATAAGCTTCTGCATTCTGCTCAGCCACACGGTTATACTCATAAATGTTATTAAATTTACCCTGTAAACATCTTTGGGTAACATTGGAAATATGGTCGGTCATTATTTTTAGCTTGCTTTCAATATCAGCTGGCGACGACCAAATCTTTCCGTTTATCACTTCGCTGGTTCTATCATCAACATCTACTAAACGAGTAAACATTGCAAAACTTTCGCCAAGTCTAACGGGATCAATAAAGGTAAAGTTCAGTTTGCCGGGAGGTAGCATCATAAACAATCGCATTCCTAAATCGCAAGCGTTATTTACAACAGTTATTCTTCCTTCTTCATTAAACCTGAACAAATAATTAAATTCAGGACCAAAGGAAGCGCAAAATGGAATACTGATTTTATCTCCTCGATACATAAAATAGTAATTCTTATTTAAGAATGACTTAGTATAATCACATAAATCCAAATGTGAAATGTCATACTCAAGAGAGCTGATATGAATGTTACGAGGCATCTCGTTATAACATTCGTAATCCTCAAAAGATGGCTCCATTGCATATAATCTTGAATACTCATTAGCTAATTCTTGAGGAGGGAATTGTTTGCAAAAGCCTGCAACAAGTTTTTCAAGTTGCTGATTCAAACCATCGTTGCTTGATGCATATACCTTTGCTGTTTCCGCAAGGCTCTTATCCCTCTGTCTTGCAAATTCATCCGAAATAGAAACATATTCCTGATTAGCTGAATTCCAATTATCAAAAACCTTCTTGTGAGAGTCACTACCAAGACCTTGATAACGAGTATGTAAACTATCTCTGTTTTGGATAATCCTGTTACGCAAAGTAACAATTTCTTGGTTTAATAATGATTCTGCCGTTCTACAAAGATTATAGAAAGATGTTGACGAATTTGAAACCTTTTTCTTTTTGACAAGGCTTTCATTCGCCTCATATGCCTTTGCTGCAAAATAAATATCTCCTTGTAGAATCTGATCTATTGTAATATCGACTTGTTGAGATGAATCTCCTGACGCTTTATAGGCAGTTTGTTCAGTTATGCTTGACTCTGAATTGTGAAGTAAGGTTAACTGTTCTTTGCATTTTTGCAACCTTTCAAAATCAGATTTTTTGCTGTCTAAATCTTGACTAAAAACACCTTCTACGCATTTTTCGTAATCCGATAGAATTGTACCTGCCTTAACGGTAAAAGATTTTATTTTCTGTTCCGATTTTGTTCGTGTAGTATCCCACTCGCTTTTTTCTTCAGATGAACGGTTCTCTATTACATTTTTTACAAATCTAATAGCTGACTTACAGCCTTTATCAAACACAATAAGATCTTTCAAAAACTTGACTAATAGCTTTTCTGTATACTCTATTTTCTCATTGGTTCCCATACCCAAACACCTCCTTTTATATATAACGATTATTATATAATGAGCTGACATCTACGCCAACAGACTGCAACAACATATTAGTTATATCTGATTCAAGCAAGCTAAAGGCTTTTGCAAAATCATATTTGTCAGTAGCGATAATTGCTTCTTTATAGCTTTTCTCAATCCTGTCAATTTCTGTTAGTGTACGATTAACAGTAGCTTCATAATCTCTTAATGATTTCAATTCGGTAGCAATAAGATTAACTTGTTTATCTCGTTTGGTGGTCAATTCCTTGTGTTCTTTAACCCAAGGATGCTGATTCTTAATATCCATCAGTGCCGCTTTTGCTTGCTCTGATTGTTGAAGAATTGTACCTATTTTCACCTGATACGAGTTTAAGGATTCTGCCGTACATTCATCCAACTTATAGACTTGATTCTTCAGCAAGGATGCGTCTTGGGCTGCTTGTTCCAAACTTATTATATGTTCACGGGAAAGGGTGCGGCAATCCATTTCCAACGCATATAATGCCTGTTCAATTTCTTCTAAATCAGACCACAAACCAAACAGTTTATTCTTTCGCTCCTCAATATCTCCTTGAAAAGTTTTTTTGATAATCAAAATATCGGTTTGTGATTTCTTTTTTATTTCGTGAGAGGCTAATTCTGATTTAATGGATTGTCTTAACAATTTGACAATATTTCCTATTCCACTATATACCTGTCGAACCTCGCCTTTTGAAAACCTTAATGCGTTACAATAGTCTGAATCCTGCACACTATCGAATCCTTTAAGAATAAGTTCAGCATCACTAACACACTTATTTTTTGCTAATAATCTTAACCAAAAGATTTCTGCCAAATCAGGCATCCACTCTATGACGGCATACGAAAGCTCCATAGCCTCGTCAAACTTTTTACTTTCAACCAGATAATTAACATGAGCATAGTCTGTAGCGATGTTTTTATGTATGATTTCTTCTGGGAGTTCTTGGAATCCACTTGTGTTTCCACAGAACAAGCATCTTGGTGCTTTATGCAAATATTTTCCGCATTTTGGGCATTTAACTATCTTCATTGTTTAATTCCCCCTGCTGCCAATTCGTTTGATATAGAATCGACTTTACCTTGTATTTCAGCAGCTTTTGTTAGCTCATCCATTATTTCTTTCATTTGTAAACTTGCTTTGAAAGAAGTGGAAACTATTGTTTTGCTAGTATTATTGTTGCTGGTACAACTATTGTTTATATTAAGCGCTTTCTGCTTAACTTCACCAGCCCATCTTTCTCTCTGTCTGCGTGCTTCTTCAGAGTTAGCAGCATTTCTCTTTGCTGTTTCTTCGTCTACTTTTGCTTTTGTTTTTACAATACCTACGATAAGACCAATGATCGCTCCACCTATTACACAAAAAAGTAATACATGAAAAAAAGCATCACCACCCATTGGGTCCGGTGTAGAAGCATTCCAGTTACACGATACAATTTGACACGTACAGCTCAGTAAACTCCAGACAACACTTAACAGCCATAATGCTACTGCGGCTCCTAATCCTATTCCTACACCCGCAAGTAAACACAAAAAAATTGTCATACAGTCAACTCCTCCTTAATAGTTGTTTCGGTTTTTGATTTAATATATGTTGATAATAAATATATCCAGATTAAAACACTAATTACCTGACTAAATGAAATCCCAAAAATAACTCCTCGAACAAGATCTCCGCGCCAAAACTCAATTATAAAACGCCCGATACTATAAATCAGCAGATATTTTCTTAGGAGTTTCTTTTGTTGCCAATCATCTCGACTAAATAGAAATAGTAGATATAAGAATAAGAAAAAATTAAAAGTCGCTTCAATAAACTGTGTAGGAATTCTATAGGCTGTTATTACCTCATTAAAAACGATTGTTTTATAATTGATTGATAAAAAGCTGTGGCTTTCAATTCCAAAACAGCATCCACCAAAAAAGCATCCTATTCTTGTGATAGAATGAAACAACGGAATACAAACCGCCACAATGTCCAAGATGTGTTTATCTTGATGTGTTTTCTTTGCACAAATCGTGTACGAAACAATTATACCGATTAACCCTCCATAGAACACAATCCCTGTATTTAACACGCCATCCCAAGTTATTTTTTCTCCTAATCCAATATCTCGATAAATGCCAGACAAGCATCCAAACAGTCTAGCAAAAACAATCATGACAACTAACGATATAAATAGTATTATTAAATTTTCTGTCAGTGGGTACTTTTTACATGATATTAGAATCACAAATAGACCTATAGTAATTATTAATCCTAATATAGTGAAAAAAATATATCCCGGTATATCAAAAATACTTACATTTATTGCTTCAAACGGTTCCAAATAAATTCTCCTTTTCAGAGAACAATATCTTTAAATATTTCAATGAAATCTATCAATATCACTCGTTTATCTATTTAAGATTATTTCGTAGAGTATTCTACTCAAAGAATCTGCTAAATCATCTAAAAATCCAGTTAAAATTATACCAATAAGCACTAATTATGTCAATAGTACGAATATATTATTGTGAATTATGCTATAAAGTGAGTGCTTTAAGTTGTATATAACGACGAATACGATTTAAATTGCAAAAATTATTACTTATTTGCCGTCAAATTCATAGAAACAGAAATGATGTGCGAAAAATGGCACGAAAAGGGGAAAATATAAGCGCAAAAATGGACGATGGGAAGGTCGTTATATAAAAGGTAAAGATAATTTTGACAAAGCAATTTATGGGTGTGTTTACGCAAAAAAATATAAAAATGTAAGGACTAAGTTAAATGAAGCAAAAGCAAATCTAGGTATTTCACACTCACATAAGTCATCGCAGCTTTTTTCTGTTTGGAGTGACCTATGGCTTGAACATAAAACCATATCTGTTAAACAATCCACCTATGTCCGATATAAAAACAGTTTGGATTTGCATATTAAACCTAAACTCGGATGCTTTAAAATCCAGCTAATAAATACTGAACGATTACAGCAATTTTTTAATGAGGCAGCTAATTCAGGTAGAATGGATCATTCTGGAGGACTATCATCGTGCGTAGAAAAGGATTTTGAAATTAAATCATTAAGTGTAATTCTTGGTCATTCAAGTGTAAAAATAACTCTTGATAAATATGTCCATGTTACAATGCAAATGAAACGCAATAATATGTCAAAAGTAAAATTAGCTGTTTAATTCGCCGTCAAAAACATGGTCATTTTCTAAAGAAAACTTAGATATAATCGTATTATTATAAATAAGTTCGCTGAGTAGAAAACTCTACGAAAGATTAATTATGTTTCTTTTCTTTTTTCTGGCTCTTTCTACAAATTTTGCAGCACCCCCTGTTATATGGGTAATATAACATATAACATATTGTGAATTATCTATCATCCAGTTATTTCTCCACGATATACAAAAGCGCTTAGGCACACTCTCTATTCCATATGGATAGAGGGTGTTTTTTTCGTTATAATTCTCATTCTCTTTGGGAAGATAGGCAAGGACTATGGAATAAGAAATCTGAGGAAATTTATTTTTCATTTCTTTAAGAACGGAAACAACCATTGAATCAAATTTGCCTTGATTTCCTATATAAAAAGTTGTCACACCATATTCTGTAATTAGAGTTTCAATATTTGATTTTATTTCGGATATTATATATTCCGGAGCATCTCTATGCCCAAAGAAGCAACAAGCATTATTTATTTCTAACATTTTTCCCAATCCTATTTTTCACTACCCATTATTATATATCATATTGTGTAGTAAAATCAACAACTAACGATTAAAAAGTTATCTTTTTGTGGATATAATTTAACAAAACGACATGCAAGGAAGAGGGAATAACTTGGCTGAAATTGATATTTGCTTACAGGATATTGGAAACCGCATTACAGAATTGAGAAAAAGGCTTGGATGGACACAAGAAGAACTTGCCGAAAAAGCAGATTTAACTCCTCAGTTCGTTTCTTATGCAGAGTCCGGAAAAAGAGCGATGCGCCCTGAAAATTTATTAAAGCTATCAAAAGCATTAAATGTGAGCGCTGACTATCTTTTGACAGGTGAAATCATTGATAAAGATTTATTGATTTTATCTGATAAAATCAAACAGCTTTCTCCTTCACAAATCAGAATAATTGAAAATATAGTTGACCAATGCAATGATTTATTCAACTAAAAAAGAGGTTGCCTACGCAATGTGGACAACCTCAAATTTTTATTTGTATGCAGGGCAGCCGTAACCGAGTATCTCATAATAACCGATAGGATAGGAGTTTTCCTGACAAGCGTCGCTGGAATTACCTTCTATTGTGTAAACTCTGCCACTCTCCACTTTTTCTACGATTCCCGTGTGGTCGGAATTACCGTCAAGTCCGTCGGATGCCCAATCGAAGAAAATAATCATTCCTTCCTGTGGCTCCTCTGTACCGTCGAGCCATTCTCCTTTGGTCTTAAACCAATTAACACCGGTATCGCATACGGAGTATTTCGGGATAAGGTTGTTTTCTATATATTCGCACTCGTTGGCACACCAGAAAACGAAGCAGGCGCACCATTCGACGCGGGAACTAAAGCCGTACCAGCTCCAATACGGCTGACCGCCAACATTGCCGAGCTGTTCCTGCGCTACCTTGACTATGTCACTATCCGAGCTTGAAATTCCGTGAAGGACGGAGAGCCATAAAGAGTTGTTCTCGTCCGATAATAGCTCTCGGCACATTTCCTTTTGTTCGTCTGTAAAGCTCTTGTTGTTCATCATCGTTTCAAGGTCAATGTGGCTTATGGTAATATACAGGGTCGTTTTTTCAACATCCTTTTCCTTTTTGACCGTCTTGCCGTTCTCTTTCACCTCGACGGTTTCTTTTACGGTTTTATTTTCAGTATGGGATTCAACCTTGTTCATTTCCCAGAACAGTTTACGCAAATCTTCCTTTTTACCCTCGTCCATCGTCGCAACCTCCTGCGCCTCATCAGGATTTGCAGGATTCAGATCAGCCATATTTTTATCCACAGCGTAGATAGCTATAACTTCTTTCCAATCTGCTCGTGAGCCTGACATTTCAAGAATATCGTAGGTATTGTTACTTTTAATATCCTCAATTTTTTGATTGTATTCCTCGTTGATTTCCTGGACGGCAGTCTGCATTGTAACGCCTGTTCCTGAATCCTCGCCCGAAGCGAATATTCCAAAGCAGGAGCAGACAATTAACGCTATAAGGCAGATAACGATGATAATCACAACAGCTACCCAACCGCCTGCGGCAATAGCTGAGGCTAATGCCTTAATTCCTGCAATGATTGCCTTTATTGCCGCTATTGTCGCTTTGACTGCAACTTTCGTCGCCTGAACAGCCGCTTTTTCAGCCGCCCTTGCCGCCTGTGCTGCTTTCTGAGCCGCCTTTGCAGTTGCTTGTGCTGTTTTCTGTGCGGCTTTTGCGGCTTGCTTTGAAGTTTTAATGGCTGTCTTTGAGGCTTTTTCTGCGGTTTTAACTGATGTCTTTACTGTTTTAGCTGTTCCTTTCTGCGCAGTTTTCACTGTTTTTCTACCTGACGAGCGTGCTGATTGCTTAACTGTCTTTGAGGTTTGCTCAACTGTACGAATACTTTTTCGCCCTCCATTGAATGCTTTGGAAGATGTTGTTCTGGCAGATTTTTCATCGGATTTTTTGGCAGCATTTTTAGATGATTTCTGAACAGAATTCTTAACTGCGTTTTCAGCTTTATTCTGTGCTTTGTTCTCGATACGCTGTTTAATCTTGTTCTTGACCATTTTAGCTCCGTCTTTTGCATTTCCGAGCTGTTTTTTAGTCTGGCTAACAGTTTCTTCTGCACCTCGCTTTGCACCTGATTCCACTCTGTCAGTAACATATTCATTAGCTGAATACTCTTCCGCTTCAACAGAATGCTCGGCTTTATCTTTTGTCTGTATATATGCAGATTTCATACGACCGGATGCAATCTTTGCCTTGTCGAGCGTTTTGATTGTACCTTTATTTTCTTTTTTAGTTTTAATATCGGGCAAATTATTACCTCCCTTCAAAATTTGTTTAACGCAAAATAAAAACTCTGACCGGATTTCTCCAATCAGAGTTTTTATAATGTTATTTAGTTTGATAAACTGGAATTTTCTGTAATACAGTTGAATTATTATCGTAGAATAAATTTATTGAAAAGCTTAGCAAATCCTACGGCTAGCATTAGATAAAATAATAATTAACTCAGCTGTTGTTGAATAAGTTTAACAAGAGCTACCCTTATTTTTTTATAGCTAATAGGTCGTTCAGAAGCACTCAAACTTTTATAAATTGGCAATAAAACTAGAGGATCCTTAACTGCATCCTTTCTTTTTACAAGCAATTCATTAATACACCGGTTCTCTCCAGTCAAATTGTATTTATCATAATACAGATTTCTTGCTTTATTGGATTTCCCAATTAAATCCATTTCTAAGCAATATTGCATAACAAAAAAGTGATATTCTTTTAAATATTCGAACTGCTCGGTATACGAGCTAGACATTTTGCTTTCTAATTCTTGAATTGCTTCATCAGATTTCCAAATATCAGCAATCACAGGATTCCGGCGTTTTACTATTGTTTTATACATAGGTAAGCACGATTCTGCTTCTCGACTGTTTTCCAGTTTATCATTTATATATGGTGTAAAGAAGTCATGATCAACCACCATGGAAAAAGGAATATCAAGATCCTTTAGTAAAAAATATGGATATTTCAAATTCGAGACTCCGTCTAGGCTTAAAAGACTAATATTATAATAATTATCTTTCAAATCTGAACGGATAAGATTATCGATAACCTGTGCATCAGTAATACTTTCTGATAGAACAACATATTTAGCAAAGAAAAAATCGCTATTTTTGTATTTAAAAAAGTTATAATGTTTATAATCCGTAATATCATGACATTGCCAAAAATCATTTGGTAATTGAGAAGTAACAGATTTAAATCCTCGTTGTTCGTCATTTACTCTCCTAACGAGTACAATATCTTCATGATCTAATGCATCAACAATTACAGTAGAATGTGTTGCGAAAATAGCTTGAGTTTCGAAGTCTTGTCTATTGTTAAGTATAGATGCTATTAATCTTTTCTGCGCTTGAGGATGTAAATTAGTTTCAGGTTCCTCTATTCCCAGAATAATAGAATCGGTATTATTTTTAGAAAGCATTCTATGCAAAGCTATGACAGTTAGGCTTTTTATTCCGCTACCATATTCGGCAACAGGAAAACTATTGCCTTTTTCAAGAATACTGATTCCGAGTTGGCTTAATAAAATGGAATAATCCATTTGCTCATCAAAATTCACTTCATATGTCTTTTCAGAAGCAAGCATATTTAATTCTGATAACTCTTTCTCCAATCTCGATAACACTTGAGTATGAAAACGGCTAGCAACCTGTTTTACTTGAGTGGATAGCAAATCTCGATTCTTCGTATATTCATGGAGATATTGCTCAACAAGTCTCGTGAATATTGAGTTATCTGTCCAACTTAAATCTTTTGTTCCACGGTTGGCTGGTATATACACAAAATCAATATCTTTCTTTATTTCAGGTAGCATACTTTCAGCATTAATTTTTCCACCCAGAGTTAAACAATATATTGATCGGCCTTTTGTTGTTCGACTATATGCATATGAAAATTGTACAATAAGCTGGTCATTAATTAACTTTCCTTTGTAGATTTCTTTTTCGGGAATATCTTCAAAAGTTAACTTGATTTTTGTTACTGTTCTAATATCGTATCTATGAGCAGCATTAATAAAAAAGGGCTCTTCAAATTCGTAATTGAAAAAGCTGTTCAATGCACGTAGAATAGCAGACTTTCCAGCATTATTCTCTCCAACAATTGCAGTTATTTCATTAAAATGAATACTGCATTTTTTAATAGAACGAAAATTTTCTATATCTGCACTGACAAGTTTCATACTACTTCCCCTATCTAACCTCAGCGTGGGTTTTTATCTTGCAATTTTTCTGTTATTACTGAACCACAAATTCGACAAATTCCGATTTGTTCTACTAAAAATTATATCACTCTTGCTCAACTTTGTCTATGATAATTTACTTACACCTTTTCGCCACAATAACAAGCCTGCCGTTGTTGTTTGTGTATTCACAAGTAGAAAGAGTAAGGAGCTTATCGCCGTATTTTGCAGTTACGCCTGTGTCGTAGAATGAAAGTTCCTTACATTTGCTCACAAAGTCTGAAAAATGCTGTGGGTCATAGGAGTTGACAAACTCATAATACTTGAATGAATTTTTATCTGTTTCATCAACAGGAACGGCGAACACGGCAAGTATGTCGTAGGTTGCTTTCCTGTCGAGCGTATCAAAGCTGACTTGCTTGTGTGACTGCCAAAAATCCTTGCTCCTGAAAAGCTCAAGATTTGCGAACATTGAGCCGTCATTCATATGATGAGCGTAGATTATTACATTGTCAGACGGAGTTTTGACATCGCAATTTGCCTGAACATAAGGACAACCGTATGCAGACTTATTTTTGTAAAAATCTCGGTTGAGATAATAGTCAGGCTCATTTGGCGTCTGCATAACAGGATAATTGATATTTGTTCCGTCAATCTTTATCCATCCGACCATATCGGGGTTATCGGCAAAAGTCATTGTGTCAGTATAACTTTGAGTGTTACTATTACCTCTGCCTCCGTCCTTGTATTCTGTATACGGATTGACAGCCGCTTCACTTGCGGAAACGGCTGTGATGTCCTCCGTAGCCGAAACTTCCTCGGCTACGGTTTCATACATCTTTTTATTTTCCTCTGATTCAATTCTTCCCTTGATGTGAAAATAGGTGCTGACACCGCATACAGCGACAAGCACCACAATCAAGGCTAACAAAATTTTCTTATTCATAGCAGATTCCTTTCTCCTACGCAGTAGCACCTTCACCCGGCTTGGTTGTCATCAGCCTGTAAAGCTGTGTATTCTTCGGAAATTTGTTTGCGAACGGCACAAGTGAACTGCCAACCTTGATAAGTCCGTGTCCTGCTTCAACATTCGTGATATACGAAAGCTGTAAATCGGATATATTGAGCAGTCGTGCAAGCTCCTCTCTGTCGGTTGAAGCCTGATTGAGCATTACGATAAATTCAGAGTTTGCAAGCATCGTTCTTGCTGTATGGCTCTGTAACAGGTCATCAACATTCTGTGTAATACCTGTCGCATACGCTCCGTACTTACGCACACGCTTCCAAAGTGTAAAAAGGAAATTAGCGGAATACTCGTGCTGAAACAGAAGATAAATTTCATCAATGAAAATAAAGGTTGATTTGCCTTTCGCTCTGTTCTGCGTGATACGGTTGAGGATGCTATCCATTACAACGAGCATACCGATTGACATAAGCTGTTTGCCGAGGTCGAGAATATCGTAGCAGATAAGGCGGTTATCGGTATCAACATTTGTTTGCTTTGCAAAGGTGTTGAGTGAGCCGTTGGTGAACAGTTCAATCGCAAGAGCAATTTCTTGCGCCTCAGGCTCGTCCTGCTTGAGAAGCTCCGCACGAAAGTCCTGCAAGGTAGGAACTCTGCCTGTATAGTTGTTCTGCTGATAGGTGCGATAAACGCCTGCTGTGCAACGGTCAATGATTGATTTCTCTTTTGCACCTAAAGGCAAAAACTGCTCGCAAAGCGACATAATAAACTCGGACTTTAGGATAACAGGATTTGCACCGTCACCGTATTCCTCGGACATATCCATAGCGTTGATATGATTTTTAGAGGTAGCCGATATATTTATTACCTCGCCGCCGAGCGCATTAACAAGTGCTCCATACTCACGCTCAGGATCGACAATAATTACATCTGCATCCGATGAAAGAATTTGATTGACAATCTCACCCTTTGCTGCGAATGATTTACCGCCGCCCGATACACCGAGGATAAATTCGTTACCATTCAAAAGCTGTTTTCGGTCGGCGATAATCATATTCTTTGAAATAACATTCTGACCGTAGTAAATACCGTTGTCGTGGAAAATATCCTGCACACGGAACGGCATAAGCACGGAAAGTGATTCGGTTGTCAGCGTGCGGAATGAATCAATTTTGCGTACACCGAAAGGCATAGCTGTATTCAGTCCGTCCATCTGCTGAAATTTCAGTATTGCAAACTGACAAAGATGTTTTCTCACTGTTGTAAGTAATGCTTCCGTGTCGTTGTCAAGCTGTTCCTTTGTGTCTGCTGTGTGTACCATCGTAAGGACACCGAACATCATACGCTGGTCACGGGTAGTAAGGTCATCAAGAAATTCTTTCATTTCTTTCTTCTGCTGTTCCATATCATACGGAACGGTTGCGGAAAAGTTGTTGTTGGCGTTTTGTCTGCGCTGCCAATTCGTTATGTTGGTCTCAACGCCGAGCAAACGGCTCTCAGCTTCTCGCACGGCTTCGTCTGTCGGTACGGGTATAACATCAATAGACAATATCAGGTTACGGTTAAGCTCGGTAAGTTCCGAAATCATACTATCCTTGATATACGAAGCGTAGTCACGCATAAAAAGCACTCTGCCGTATCTGTCGCCGATTTTGAAAAAGTCCTTTTCAAACTCCATTGAATCGGGGCAGATATAGTCCTTGAAGCTGTGTCCTTTCTTACAGCTCTCCTTAATGCTGAAATGATAGGAGCTTTCTTCACCTACACGGTAGAAATCGTGAAAGATACGAAGTCGCTCCTCTGCTTCAAGCTCAATGCACTGACTTCCGAGCTTGCTCAGGTGAGTAATCATATCGTTACCTACACGGTTAAAATAGGTGCGGGCTTCCTCTATGTTTTTCTTGCAGACAGATACTGTAATATACTTGTCCTGTACCATTGAATTTGCGCCCGTTGCTTTATCAAGCAGCATTTTGTTGTACTCATCACGGTAGATGTCAAGAGAGTCACCCTTGAGAGGAATCAGGATTGACTTTTCAAAGTCAAGTCGGTTGAGCCTGCGGTTGTTAATGGTAATCTTTGTAGTAGCTCCGCTGTCAAATGAATTGAGCAGCTCGGAGTATTCAAGGAACATTTCCTCCTTATCCTCACGGCTTGCAACAGCGTAGTTAATATCGGTAAATTTAAAGGACTTGGAAAATTTGTCCTTTCCGATTCGGAAAATGCCGTCATCATAAATGGCGGTAACAGGAATAACATCCTGAACCCCTTTTGGAACGACAAACTTTTCTTTGTCCTGCTTTCCTATATTTCTTAATGTTTTAATCATTGGCTTTCATAGCCTCCTTTGCTTTTCTTTCGATACTCGGCTTCATAAGCTCGTAGTAGGTATTTGTGGATTTGAACGTCAGCTTTTTAGGCGTAAGAAATTCTGATTTCACCCAAGCAATGACGAATTTTTCGGCAGTCATCCCGTTGTACTTCACAAAGCCGAGTGCCGCAAACGGAGCGGCGGAAAGAATACAAATCCACGATACGGTTTCTGTACCCACATACGGCTTTAAAAGAAAGAAAACGGCAACTGCAACAGCACAAGCGCAGACAGAAAAAATGATCTGTCGAAGTGATAGACCAAAAAATACGGCTTCTGTGTAGTTGCGGATTTCTCTGTTTATTTTTACTTCCATAATCAAGTTCCTTTCTAAAATTAAAGTCCCATCATCTCACGAATGATACGGTCAGACATTTTCACCGTGCCGACAAGGACAAGCATATTGAATATCAGTTCACCGATATATGCCCAAGTCATTGTAACGGGTGAAGCGTCTGTTGCTACCATAGGCGGTGATGTTACGAACAGGGAGAATATCAGGCAGGCTAAAACGATAACCGCACCCTCAAGGCAGACTGAGCAGTAGCTTTTGAAGAAGCTCTTACCGACATTCTGCGTAGGCTCGCCTGCAAAGGTTGAAAGTGGTATGGGAGCAAGCGCCGTGTACATATAGAGCTTGAAAAATCTTCCGTACACGGTCAATATCATAATGAAAGACATTACGGTAATGAACAATCCGCCGATAAGCGTTACCGCCCATAGCGGAATACTCTCCCAGAATCCGCAGTTTTCTATTGCTGTTACCATTTCATCAGGTAACACGGTTTGCGTTGCCGTTTCCAAGCCTGCGGATGTCATAATCGTTCCGATTGTACTCTGTACGATATTGAACAGAGTCAACATAAGCTCCATTCCGTTTGTAATAACGGCTTTGGCAAGAACAAACCGAACAAACAGCTTTACTGCGTGTTCGGGCTTCTTTACCTCTGCAAAGCTGCCGCAGGTTTTTACAACTCCAATGACAAAGAACAGTACGAGCAATGCTAACCCGATAGCCTGCACGGCAGAGTTTACATTCTCAATCGCCGTCCAGATACCGCCGCCCTTAAAGTCTTTCGGGGATGTCAGCACGAGAGACCAAATCTCTGTAATTTTAGCGTTCCAGGTGTCAAGTGCGTTTTGTAAATTCTGAACAATCCAATTATCGGACATTAAAGCACCTCCTTAAAATTTATGGGGTATGGGTGATAAAACTCATACCCCTGTTTTGATTAAGAGCCGATAATGAGGTTAAGGATTTCCTTTGCAAAGGTGATGATGACGCCGCCTGCAAGGGTAAGGAAGCCGTTGGCTCTTTGTGACGGGTCGTGTGATTTGAGCGAAAGACCAATCTGCACAACGCCGAAGCCTGTGAGGATAAGTCCGACTGCTCTGATAAGTCCAAAGATAAAGGTTGAAAGGTTATTAATTGCTGTAAGTGCATTGCCGCCGCTTTCTTCTGCTGCAAACGCCGTTACCGTAAAGCAACATACAGCGAGTACAGTTGCAATCACAATCATACAGTAAGTACGAAAGCCTTTCTTAACCTTACCGTTCATCGGAAGTCTGTTATTCTTTCTCTGTGAAAGTCTTTTAGCAATATTCATAATAAAAAGTCCTCCTATATTTTATAAATTTTCTGCAAGTCCTCATCGGACAACAGTTCATAGCTTGTTTCAGATATATCAATATCCTCAACTTCTTCTTTTGAGAAATTGCCGACAGAAATAGTGGCAATATCATCTCTGACTTCACCTTGTCTGTAAACATCGGCTTTACCGTCAGCCGTCAGACTGACATTAGGATGTTTCAGTATGTCATACTTGAAGTCTTTTATCGGTTGCTCACCTCGTATAAAGAGGATTGCATATCGGTTATCAAGCAACCTGACTTCATCAGGTGTCATAAGCTCTCTGCCGCTGATTTGGTAGTTAGTTGAATAGTTACCGCTGTGTCCTGTACTCTTGCCGTAAGTGTTGGTATCAATCGTTTCCTTGCCGAGAAGCTCCGAAACATATTTATGTGTACTCTGTTCATTGCCGCCGAGGTAGAGAAACTCATCGCAGTTACCGACAATGCTCTCCCATTGCTTTTCAAACAGTGCTTTGAGCTGTGCTAAGTTCTGTAAGATAATGCTGACCGATACACCACGGGAACGCATAACCGACAAAATCTTGTCGAAGTCATCGGGAAGCGATACATTTGCAAACTCATCCATAAGAAAGTGAACCGGAACAGGTAACGCTCCGCCGTGAATATGGTCTGCCGAATAGAAAAGCTGTTGGAATAACTGTGTGTAAAGAATTGATACCAAGAAATTGAAACTCGAATCGTTATCTGGTATCAGTGCAAACAACGCAACCTTTTTCTCGCCCATAGACGGCAAGTCAAGCTCATCCGTACAAGTCAAAGCCGCAAGACTTTCAAGGTTAAACTTTTCAAGTCGTGCGGCAAGCGTAATCTGTATTGACTTCAATGTTTTAGCCGAGCCTGAATGATAGGAACGGTAATATTTGAGTGCAATATGGTCGGGATTTTGGTATTCCAAATCACTGAACAGGTTATCAAGCGGAGAGGGGCGAGGATTGTCGTCGTCCTCAATATCTGCCGCTCTGAGCATTTCCATAACCATTGAAAAATTCTGCTCTTCCTTTGGAGCTTCATAGTGCAGATAGAAAACTAATGCGAGAAGCAACATAGAAGCCGCCGTGTCCCAAAACGGATCGTTGGACTGTGAGCCTTTCGGAGTTGTGCTTTTGAATAGGTTAGTTACCAAACGCTGAATGTCGTTATCATCACGCAAATATACAAATGGATTGTAGCAATGACTCTTTTCCATTGAAATCAGGTCAAGCACACGCACCTCGTATCCCTTTGCTTCAAGCAAACCTCCTGTGTCACGCAAAATCTCACCTTTCGGATCAAGGATTACAAATGAGGTGTTCGCCTGCATCAAATTAGGTTTACAGTAAAATCGGGTTTTACCTGCACCCGAGCCGCCGCAAACTAAAGTGTTCAGATTTCGTCTGTGCTTCTGTGCGTTTATTCCGATACGAACATTCTGCGTCATTAACTTGTTATCAGACGGCGGGTACTGTCGGTATTTTCTGTCAATGGCTTTTGCATTTCCCCATTTTGCGGAGCCGTGTTCCTCTCTCCGGCGATAATTTTTTCGTGTGGAAAAGTATATGCCAATCGCCATCCCATATGCCGCAAGAAAAATGAGGACAGTTTTCAGGCTGTCCTCACAAAGCTGTATATCAAAAGGATTGCTTAAGGCGTTCATAAGACCTGTAACAATTTCGGATAAACCGCCTTTCAGAAACGGAGCAATAAGCAAAGCTAACCACACAACAGGAATTACACCTATTGAAGAAACTATGATAACGGATTTTTTCTCGCTATCTTGCATCATCGCTGTTCCTTTCAATCACCTTGATTTTACGGTAAGGGGCGTTGCCGATTTTGATAATAAGGTCGTCCAATAGGTCCGTTGATTTTTCTTCTGCAAGCAAGGCATTTCTTGTATCATTAAGTGACTGAATAACAGCACTGTGTTCGTTATCGTCAAGTACGATATGATAATAAGGCTCTTTCATATAAGCACCTCGCTTTTATCGTTCACGGTCTTTTGAGCGTTCCTGCCGATGACGGTAAAGTTCGTCGGATACACGGGTGTGAATATCGCTCATTGCTGTTCTTATTTTGGAAAGCTCTGCACGGACTTCCTTCGGCTCTTTATTCTTCCATTCGGGAGGAATACGGTCAACGGCAAAATTCTTTGCCTCAACTCCGTATTTCTTACAAAGCATATAGCCGATACACACCGCCTGAAAACTCATATCCTTACGGCTGTAGCTGTCGCTCCTGACCGAAAGCTCCGCATAGCCAAGTTCAAGGACAACACCCTGAAACAATGCTACGCTGTCGCCGACACCTTTCTTGATAAAGAGCGTGTTCTTATCATTGTCGTAGTAGGCAACTGCATCGGGATTAGGAAGCTCACTGCTGCTCTCGCAGTTTACAGGAGCAGTGTCAAGCATTACCGAAACAAGATTTTTCGGGTCACGGTTGACCGTAGGTGCAGGCTGTCGTCTGCCATTGGTCTGTACAATGTCAAATGCTTTCTTGACATTGTATGAAATACCCGTTGAGCCATCCGCCTTTGTATAATCAACAGGCTCCAGAATAGAAATGCTCTTTGCGCCCTTTTGGACACGGATATTGTCATCACGCCATCCGTTGAAATCCTTGAGTTGAGTAGCTTCCGGGCACTGCTTGTAAATAAGAAGTGCGTTAGCCGCCGAGTATCTGTCCATACGAGCCTGCGTATCAAGATATTTCTGAAATTCTGCAGGGTTGTTTACAATATCGGAAATCGCCGTATCAATGAGATTGTAAACGGCTTCTTTTTCTTCCTGTTTTGCTTTTGCATATTCTTCGGGAGAAAGCTTCGGTTTAAAACTGGCGCCTCTCCTTGAATTAAAATCGTTAGTCAAAAATATTACCTCTCTTTCGGTCCGTTATGCTTTGCCTTGTATTTTTTCTTAGGCTGTGTATGTTTGGTCTGTCTGTTTTTTGCAGGAGTTTTACGCTCCTGAGTGTGTTCAGGCTGATAGCGTTCTGCTTCCTTTTTCTGTCCTGCTGCCTTGTAGCGTTCCAGCTTTTCTCTAACAGAGGGTTTCTTTTCAGCAGACTTTACATTACCCTTATCAGTGCGCATATCTGCCTTGTCTGAGTCTTGCCTTGACTGAGGGCTTTTGTCGGTCTTGGCAACATCGGGGTTTTCATTGGCATTTTCTTTCTTCTCGGAAGGCTCTGCCAAAGCCTGTTCGACGATAATCTCGCCCTTGGATTTGGTCGGCTTATCAATCTGCACTTCATCTCTCTTTGCCGCCGATTTTTCCGCTTCCTTGATAATAGAAGCCTTATCAACCTTTGAAAATTCAAATCTGTCTGCAATTCGCTGTATTTTGGAAGCGTCCTCGGCACGGGCGATTACATCAACCGTAGCATTCGGATCGTTGCTGTTCTTATCACGCAGGACTGTGTATAAAACTCCGTAACGCTTCGCCTGTTCGGTAAATTTTTTCAGGTCTTTGTTTTTGAAAGTAAATACCTTTAGCGGACTGCCCGATTTAATCATCTGCGTAAGTCGTGCCTTGCCTTTGGTTTTTGATTCCTGTTTCAGCGTGGAAGCAAGCAAAGGTACTAATTCCTTAATGCCCTTACCCGACAGCTTAACAACTTCCTCAAAGCCTTCAAGATAAAGTCTGACTATTATTTCAGCAGCGTCACCGCCGTTGTTCATATCTTCGGTTCTCCTTTCCTTTGGATTTTTCTTCCTCTGCAAGCACTTGTTCAAGGTTGGATTTCAGAACTCCCGACCTCTCTGCAATACCGTTGCAGAGTTTAACTTCTTTGCGAAGCTTCCGTAATTCCTCCGTGATTTGAGAAATCTTTTCCTTTGCCTGCGACAGCTCTGCATCATCAATTTTTGTTCGTATCTTTTTTCGGAGGTGCGTTCTGTCGGCAGTAAGGCTTTTGATTTCGTTTTCAACAGAGGATTTGTATTCAAAAAGTTGCTCGTCGGTCTGAATACCGTGCTTTCCGAGCAGCCTTGTCTGTTTACTGATGTGCGATAAAGAAGTAATAGAAGTGTAAAAAATTTTGCCGTTCCTATCCGG